>Ga0209257_1000016_pt1 | contig 908015 bp, 864 predicted proteins | sample AraplaCvi_mCL_r2_FD_184277 | JGI IMG/M metagenome (GOLD analysis project Ga0209257, IMG submission 184277) | Arabidopsis root microbial communities from North Carolina, USA - plate scrape MF_Cvi_mCL_r2 (SPAdes) (version 2) | ecosystem: Host-associated > Plants > Roots > Endosphere | place... | reverse complement strand
GCGGGAAGTCCTGCACGCCCCACAGGCCGCCGCTGCGGCTGGGGTCGCTGTGCGAGTTGTTGACCTGCACCTCGTAGCCCAGGTTGGGCCAGCCCACCTCTTGCCACTTGGTGTGGAAGTAGACGCCGGAGTTGGCCTTGGGGAAGGTCATCACGTCGACCTTCAACTCGAAGTTCTTGAACTCGTGCTGCTGCACCGGGCCCACGTAGAACAGGTGCGAGCGCGGGCCGTGAACGATGATGGCGCCGTCCTTGACGCTGAAGGTGCCGGGCTGGTCACTGGCTTTCCAGCCGTCCAGCGACTTGCCGTCGAACAGCAGTTGCCAGCCGGCGGCTTTCTCTTCAGAACTCAGCGTGTTGACGTTCATGTCGGCGGCTTGAGCGGTGGCGGCAAAGGCCAATGTTGCTGCTGCAAGGGAAGCGAGTTTCATCAGGCGACTCCAACGATCTGCAAGACTTTGAGAGGGGGGCCGTCGAAGGTGACGGACGGCACGTTGCCGACATAGCCGAGATCCTTGCTGCCCTCGGGCGTCGTGTAGAAGCCGCCGGCCGTCAGGTCACGGAAGCGCTTGAAGAAGCGCGCGGCCTCGGTGAATTCGGGCTTGGCGCCACCGATCCAGCAGATGTCGTCGGCGATCTGCGCTTGCTGAGCGACGTCGAGCTGGTCGAAGCGCTTGCCACCAAAGCGTTTGCCGCTCTCGGTGTCCAACCAGGCCAGGCCCTTGACGATCAAGGTCTTGTCCTTGGCCTGGTCGGGGTAGGGCGCGCTGATCCACTCGTCGATGAAGAGGTGCACCTTCAACTGCGCGGCGCTGGGCGACTGCTCGTCGGCCGGGATGATGAGGCCGCACAGCGCCCGGGCGGTGCGCGCCTGCTCGGGCGTGAATGTCAGCGGCCAGAGTTCGCCGCTGGCATAGCTCTTGGTCAGCTTGGGGTCGGTGCCGTATGTCTTGCCGGGCTTGCGCGCGGGCGTCGCGCCGGCGGACATCTCGGCGCCCAGCGCAGCACTGGCGGCCACCATCCATTGCAAGGTCTGTCTGCGGTCCATGCTCAAAGCTCCTTCTTGCGGAAGCGGTCGACGATGTGGTCTGCCGTGCGCCAGGCCAGGGCCATGATGGTCAGCGTGGGGTTCTTGTCGGCGTTGGACGGGAAGGGTGCGCCGTCGGTCAGGAAGAGGTTGGGCACGTCCCAGGTCTGGCACCAGCCGTTGACGACCGAGTTGCTGGCGTTGCTGCCCATGATGGCGCCGCCCACCTCGTGGATGATGGAACCGCCGGGCGCGATGGCTTTCTTGCCGTCCAGCTCGGGGCCGCCATTCACCTTGCCGCCCATGGCGGTGATGATGTCGGCGAAGGTCTTCTGCATGTGCGCGGCCTGGCGGGTCTCGTGCTCGGCCCATTGCCAGTGGAAGCGCAGCACCGGGATGCCGAAGCGGTCCTTGGTGGTGGTGTCGATCTCGCAGAAGGACTGCTCGTTGGGGATCATTTCGCCGCGGCCGGAGAAGTAGACGAAGGAGCCATAGAGGCGCCGCACGTCTTTCTTGAAGTTCGCGCCGTAGCTGCCCTTCGTCAGCCACTCCAGGCCCGCGCCGGTGCCCGAGCCGGGCATGCGCTTGCCGGTGCTGATCTCGATGTGATAACCCCGCGGGAACCCCAGGCCCTTGCTCTCCCAGCCCTTGCCCTGCTTCTGGTACAGCCACCAGGGCGAGTAGGCATGGGCACCGCCGGCGCCGTCCTCGTTGTGCGGCGGCAGGCCTTCCAGGGCCGGCACCTGGCCGCTGAGGTCGCTGCCCACCGTGTCCATGATGTATTTGCCCAGCTTGCCGCTGGAGTTGGCCAGGCCTTGCGGGTAAGCGGGCGATTTGGAGTTCAGCAGGATGCGCACCGACTCGCAGGCGCTGGCCGCCAGCACCACGACCCGCGCCTTGGCCTCGATGTGCTTGCCGCTCTTGCGGTCCACGAAGCGCACACCGCGGGCCTTGCCGCCGGTCGTCGTGACCTCGTAGACCATGGCGTCGCACAACACGTCCAGGTTGCCGCTGGCCAGCGCCGGTGGCAGATGCACGGCCGGGCTCTGGTAGGTCGCGCCTATGGAGCAGCCGCGGCCGCAGGGCGTGGCCCAGAAGCAGGCGGCGCGGTCGCGCATGGACTGGGCGACGAGCGCCTGAGCGCGCGGGTTGCCGGGGTGCAGCAGGGCGGGGACGCGGGTGTCGTCCAGCTTCTTGGTCAGCACCGCGCGGTGGATGGGCACCACCGGCACGCCGAGCGTCGCCGCATGCTTCTTGATGAGGCGCTCGCCCACGCGGAAGGCCGGCGCCGGCAGCAGGCAGCCTTCGGGCGAGTCCGGCGTGTTCTCCATGCCTTCGTTGCTGCCGTAGATGCCCACCAGCGTCTCGACCTTGTCGTAATAACTGGCCAGGTCGTCGTAGCCTATGGGCCAGTCAAAGCCCAGGCCGTCGCGGCTGTGGGGCTTGAAGTCATAGGGCCCGTTGCGCAGCGAGATGCGGCCCCAGTGGTTGGTGCGGCCACCCAGCATGCGGGCCCGCCACCAATCAAAGCGCTGGCTCTCGTCCGTGGAGGCTTGCGTGTAGGGCTCGCCGGGCACCTGCCAGCCGCCGTCCACCGTTGCGTCGTAGAAGCCGAAGGGCTTGTCCGGCGTGGAGGCGCCACGCAAGGGCGCGTCGGCGCTGGTCTGGAACATCGGCGTTTCGGTGCGGAAGTCGTAGTTGCGGCCGGCCTCCAGCATCAACACCTTCACGCCTTCCAGCGCCAGTGTGTAAGCCGTCTGGCCGCCACCGGCCCCAGAGCCAACGACGATGACGTCGTAATCCCGCGCCATGGTGCGCGGCGTGACAAAACCCATGCGCCACTCCTCCTGAAGAAGTGGGCGCAGTGTGCCACTGCGCGAAACCGTTTTCAGGCAGCTCGGGGCATGGCCCTCGGGCTCACCGCCGCCGCCGCGGCCGCCAGCGTGAAGGCCAGCAACAGCACGGGCAGCATCTGGCGCGTCACCGGGTTGAACAGCAGGCCGGCCAGGGCGAGCGCGGCGCTGCTGGTGAGCGCGTCGCTGAGCTGCAACGCCGACGAATTGGCGCCCTGCTGCTCGGGCGGCGACAGCTTGAGCAGCAACACCGACACCATGGGGAAGGACAGGCCTATGCCCAGGCCCACGCCAATCCAGCCCGCCAGGGCCAGCCAGGACGGCAGCTCACTGAACACCACGGGCACCATGACGATAGCCAAGCCCGTGGCCGCCAGCGCAAAGCCGGCCGGCAGCAGGCGCTGACGCGCCGCGTCGCCATGGACGCGGACCTGCAAGGCGCTGCCAATGCTCCATGTCACGGCGCCCGCGCTGAGCGCAATGCCGGCCTGCGTGAGGCTCCAGCCGAAATGCTGGGTCAGCAACAGCGGCAAAAAAGCTTCGGCGCTCGCAAAGGCGGCGGCGATGAGCCCACGCAGCAGGATGACCGAGGGCAGGCCGCGCACGGCCTTCAGCGTGCCGGCAGGCAGCAGGTGACGTGCCGCGATGAAAGCCACCGCCAGGCCGGTGGCGAACAGCAGGCCGGCGCCCGTGCCGCTTTGCTGGCTGGCCGCGTGGAGCATCAGCGCGCCGGCACTGGCCAGCAGCGCCCAGCGCATGGCGCCCCAACGCAAGGCCTCGCCATTGCCGCCACCCACGCGCTTCAAGGCCGGCAGCATCAAGGCCGCCGCCACCGGCACGGCCGCGGCCACGGCCAGGAAGACCGAGCGCCAACCCATCAGGTGCACCAGGCCCGATGCGACGGCCGGCCCCAGCAATCCCGGCAGCACCCAGGCGCCGGCGAACATCGCAAACAGCTTGGGGTGCAAGGCTTGTGGCACCACCTTGCCCACGCCCACGTACAGCGTCACCCCCAGCACGCCGCTGCCCAGGCCTTGCAGCGCGCGGCCCAGCACCAGCACGGTCATGGACGGCGCGAAGCCGGCCAGCAGCAGCCCCAGCAGGAAGACGGCCAGGCCCGCCAGCGACGCGACGTAGGGCCCGCGCTTGTCGCACAGCTGGCCGGCGGCCGTCATGCCCAGCACCGAGGTGGCCAGCGTCGCGCCGAATGCCAGCGCATACAGCGGCAGGCCGTCCAGCGCCTCGGCCACGGCCGGCATGGCGGTCGCGACGGCGATGGCCTCGAAGGCCAGCATGGAGATCAATGCCGCGGCGCCCACGCAGGCAGCGCGGCGGCCGGGCGCAAAAAGGCTTTCGGACGCCGCGGCCGGGGCGTCTATGGGGTCTGCAAGATTCATGGGTTACAGCCTAAAAGCTCAAGCCCACTTCAAGTCAAGCCACCCTGCAAAAAGCCGGGTGAACGCCGGCCCATCAAGCACCGGCGCGACAATCGGGGTATGTCTGTTTCCGTTCTTCACTGCGCCTCGGCCGGCTTCGAGTCGGCCTGCCGCATCCCGGCACTGCCGGCCTCGCACCGCAGCCACGGGCTGCATGGCCACAGCTATTTTGCGACGGTGCGCACCGCCCTGCCCGCCGGCTGGGCCGGCTTTCCTGGCGGCGAGGTCGAGGCCTTGCGCGCCCGCATGGCCGAGACCGTCGCGCCGCTGGACCATGCGCTACTGAACGACCACCTCGCCGAACCCACCGACGAGAACCTGGCGCGCTGGGTGCGCTCGCGCCTGGAGGTGCCCGGCATCGTGCAGGTCGGCGTACAAAGCACACAGCACAGCGGCGTGGACCTGGACGGCGCGGGACACGCCCACGTGTGGCGGCGCTACCGCTTCCAGGCCGCGCACCAACTGCCCAACGTGCCCATGGGCCACCAGTGCGGCCGCATGCACGGCCATGGCTTCGAGGTCATCCTGCACGCGAACGCCGACCTCGGCGAGCGCGACCTGTCCATCGACTACGACCACCTCGACGAGGTCTGGGCCCCGCTGCACATGCAGCTCAACTACCGCTGCCTGAACGAGATCGACGGCCTGGAAAACCCCACCAGCGAGAACATCTCGGCCTGGCTTTGGCAGCGCCTCAAGCCGGCGCTGCCCGAGCTGTCGTGGATTACTGTCTACGAGACGGGCTCCTGCGGCGCCAACTTCAACGGCCAGAGCTACCGCATCTGGAAGGAGATGACGCTGGACAGCGCCGTGCGCCTGAAGGACGCCCCTGGCGGCCACCCGCTGGCCGGCATCCACGGCCACACCTTCACGCTGCGGCTGCACTTGGCCGCACCGCTGGACCAAGTCATGGGCTGGACGGTGGACTTCGGCGATGTGAAGTCGCTGTTCAACCCCATCTTCAAGCGGCTGGACCACCACCCGCTGTTCGAGATTGCCAACCTCCCGGACGGCGACGCCGCCAGCCTCGCCGCCTGGGTGCTGCGCGAGGGCGGCGCCGTGTTGCCGCAGATCGATCGCGTGGACCTCTATGAGACGCGCGGCTCAGGGGCCATCGTCAGCCGTGCTGACTCTGAAGAACTGATCCCCGTATGACGTATTCGGTCAAGGAACTCTTTTTCACGCTGCAGGGCGAGGGCGCTCAGGCCGGCCGTGCGGCCGTGTTCTGCCGTTTTGCCGGCTGCAACCTGTGGACCGGCCGCGAGCAGGACCGGGCGACGGCGGTCTGCACCTTCTGCGACACCGATTTCGTCGGCACGGACGGCGTGGGTGGCGGCAAGTTCGCGACGGCAGACGACCTGGCGGACACCATTGCCAAGGCCTGGCCGGGTGGCGGAAAACCGTACGTGGTGTGCACCGGCGGCGAGCCGCTGCTGCAGTTGGACACGCCGCTGATCGACGCCCTGCATGCGCGCGGCTTCGAGGTCGCCGTGGAGACCAACGGCACGCAGCCCGCACCGCCGGGGCTGGACTGGATCTGCGTCAGCCCCAAGTCCGATGCGCCGCTGGTGCTGACCTCGGGCCATGAGCTGAAGCTGGTCTACCCGCAGCCGCTGGCCCAGCCGGAGCGCTTTGCCCAGCTGGACTTCCAGAACTTCTTCCTGCAGCCTATGGACTCGGTGCTCAAGCGCGAGCACACCAAGGCCGCGGTGGACTACTGCATGGCTCATCCGCAGTGGCGGTTGTCCGTGCAGATGCACAAGGTCGTTGGCATTGCCTGAACGCCTGCAGTTCGCTCGCCTGCCGCTGACCGGTACGCTGGCGGCGCATGCGGAGTCCTGCTGGTTCATGCGCGGCGCGAGCGCCGCAGCCTTGCCCGATGGGCACCGCATCCTGCCCGACGGTTGCATGGAGTTCGTCTTCCAACTCGGCGCGCCCTTCCTGGAGCGCAACGCCGATGGCGGCTGGACGGAGCAGCCGGTACGCCTGCTGGTCGGGCAGATGACCAAGCGCGTGGAAGTGCGGCCGGCCGGCGAGATCGATACGGTGGGCTTGCACTTCAGGCCGGCAGGCGCGGCGGCCTTCGTCGACGGTTCGATGAAGCGTTTCCTGGACCGCATCGTCGACCTGGACGACGTGTTGGGCGAGGACCTGGTGCCGCTCGCGGCCCGGCTGCGCGAGGCGCGCAGCAATTCATCGCGCCGCACACTGCTGCTGGCCTGGCTGCAAACACGGCTGCGGCCGAGCGATGCCTTGATGGCCGAAGCCAGCCAGCGCCTGCAGCAGGCCAGCGGGCATCTGGACATCGCAGGCCTGGGCCAGGCCTTGGGCCTGGGGGAACGGCAACTGCGGCGACGCTTCGAGGCGGCGGTGGGCGTGGCGCCCAAGCGCTTTGCACGCCTGCTGCGTTTTCAGCGCGTGTTCGAGCAGCAGCGCGAATCCGACGCCACCGCCTGGGCCCAGGTCGCACTGGAATGCGGCTACTTCGACCAGGCCCATTTCAACCGCGATTTCCGCGCCTTCAGCGGCATCGCGCCGCGCCGGCTGCTCGCCGATGCCGACCCGCTGACGGCCTTCTTCCTGTCCGTTTCGTCCAAGATCAGCGAGACCACGTGACCTAGCCTGGGTGCTCCTTGTTTCGGAGTGCACACCATGCTGATTCGCCTTGTTGCCCTTGCCCTCACCGCCATGCTGTCGGCACCAGCCTTTGCCGCCGGTCCGGCCGACCTCGCCTTCATGCGCGGTACCTGGGAGGGGCGGGACGGCCCGCTGACCTTCGAGGAGCGCTGGACCGAGGAGGCTGGCGGCCTGATGCTGGGCGTGTCGCGCACGCTCAAGGGCGGCCGCGCGGTGAGCTTCGAGTTCCTACGGGTCGAGTTCCGTGGCAACCACACCGTGGTCTATATCGCGCAGCCGGGCGGCAAGCCCAAGACGGAATTCCGGCTGACCACCAGCGGCCCCAACGTCGCGACCTTCGAGAACCCGGCGCATGACCACCCCAAGCTGATCCGCTACCTGCTCAACGCCAGTGGTGAATTGGTGGCCGAACTCGAGGGCCCCGAAGGGTCGCAACGTTTCGTGTTCAAGCCCGTGGCCCGTTGAGTCAGTGCAGTGCACGCTGTGGCCGCGCGCAGAACAGCGAGGCCGTTCCGCTCAGCAACCCGTTTCCACGGCCTGCACGACCCGCCCGTCGCGGGCATCGGTCGCGGCTGGGCACCTGGGTTGGGCGAGCACGACGACAGGGGCGGCCAAGGCCAGCAGGAGGAGATGCAGCTTCATGGCGCTCAGTCGCCACGGCCCGATTCAACCTGACAGCCCGACAAAGAAAAAGGGAGCCCGCAGGCTCCCTTGCATGATCCACCGACGCGGGTCAGAAGCGATACCCGATGCCGAACTTGATGGACACGGGGTCCAGCGTCGTCTCGATGGTCTGGCCGGTGGACAGGCTGCCGGTGGTCTTCAGGAAGGTCTTGGTGACCGACAGGCTGGCCGACCAGTCACGCGTGACGTTGTAGGCCGCGCCCAGTTCCAGCGTGGTGCCCAGCTTGCTCTTCATGGACAGCAGCGTCGGGTTGCTGGGCGTGCCTCCGGTGATGGCCGACAGCGTGGCGGTGGACTTGGGTTTGTAGAAGTAGCCATAGGTCAGGCCGGCGCCGATGAAGGGGCGGATGGTGCTGTTGGCTTCGCCGAAGCGGTACTGGGCCAGCAGCGTCATGGGCAAGGCCTTGACGGTACCGAGCTTGCCGACGCCGTCGATCGCGCCGGCGCCGACCACGTCGTGCTTGAAGGGCACGACGGTGATGGGCAGGTCGAAGCTGATGTTGTCGGTCCAGTAGTAGGTGATGCCGCCGAGGAACTGGCTGGCCTTCTTCACGTCGACCTTGGTGCCCGGCAGGCTGGGCGCCGTCAGGTCACCGCTCTCGACCTGCGGGTTGATCTGCGCGCCGCCGGCGTAGACGACGAAGCTGCCGGCCGACTGTGCAAAGGCGCTGCCGGTGGCGAGGAGGGTGGCTGCGGCACCGAGGAGGAACTTGGTTTTCATGGGTTGTCTCCGAATGGGTGGTGCCTGCGTTTAGATCCAGCCCTTGATGGCCAGGGCCTTGCCGATCAGCTGCTGCGTGAGCTGGTGGCCATAGAGGGTGGGGTGGAAGCTGTCGGAGAAGGCATAGCTCTTCCACCAGTCGGCACCACCAGCCGCGCCGGCCGGCACCGCGCCGGACAGCGCCGTCGTCGTGCAGGTCGGGAAGGTGTAGGTGGGCAGGCCATCGCTGCCCTGGCCGGTGATGGGGCAGGCCGGCGTCTTCACGTTCTGCAGGCCGAACTGGGCGGGCGTCGCAACCTGGTCCTGGAAGGCCTTGTAGAAGTCAACCAGGATGACGCGGTCGTCGGCGCCCAGCTTGGTCGCCAGTTCGGCATTGAAGGCCGAGATCCAGCCCTGGAACAAGGCCTGCGACTGGGCGCGGGCCGTGGCGCCGGCCGTGCCGCCACCGCTGGCCGCGGCGACGCCGTCCAGCACCATCTGGAAGCGCGGCGTGAACGTGATGTCGGGGATGTTCATCACGACCACATGCGTCGCGCCCTTGTCCAGCACGCTCGCCTTGATGGAGGCATAGAACTTGTCGGCCAGGGCCGCCATGTAGACGCCACCGATCTGGGCCGTGGTCGTCGCACCACCCTGCAGCGCGGCGCCGATCTGCGCAGGCGTCAGCAGCGTGCCCAGCAGCGCCGAGTAGGACTTGGCGGCATCCTTGGGGATGGTCAGGTAGGCACCCACCACGTCGGCCGCGTCATTGCCGCCGCCGTCGATGATGACCAGATCGGTGGCGCTGAAGCTGCCGGCCGCGGCAAAGGTGGCCATCTGCGTGCCCACGTTCAGCGGGTTGGCCGCGCCGCCCGCGCCGGTGTAGGTGATGCGGCCGCCGCCGATGGCGTAGTTGGTGCAGCCCGTCTTGGCCGTGTTGACGACGAAGGTCGTGCCGTTGAAGGCGAAGAAGTTGCACAGCGTCTGGCCGTAGTTGGCCGCGACGCGTTCGACGTAGATGGGGTTGTCCGCCGCCTGCAGCGTGAACTTGTAGCCAAAGGTGCCGCTGTCCTGCAGGCTGTCGCCGAAGACCTTGACCGAGGAGATGGTGACGCGAGGCGTCGTGTCCGCAGAGCCGCTGCTGCCGCCACCGCAGCCCGCCATCAGCAGGCCGCCCAACAACGCCGCCGAGGCTGCGGCGATCCGGTTGAGGAAGGGTTTCATCTTTGTCTCCTTGGCGACACCGCTGTGTGCGGCGCATTCAAATCGGGGAGCGCAACTCTAGCCGCAGCCAAAGGAAGCGCCGTTGTGTTTTATCCCGGGAGAACGCGTAAAGAACTGCCGTGACACCCGGATGAAGGGTTGAGCAAGTCTGTGGATGCTTGCGGGACAACTGCATAGATATCCACAGGCCAAGACCTTTTTGCGAAGTTGTTCCCAAACGCGGACGCCACCGTACGGGGTGGGGCGCACAGGCTTGTGCCGCAGCCAAGCGCTTGCCACTCCTCAACTTTTTGGCCTTGTCCACAGCGCGGCCGGCCCTCTACTACCACGACTAATTTGAAATCTTGAATACAGTCTGGAATACAGAAGACAACTTCCCCATGGACATTTCCGCCTTGCAGCAGCGCCTGCGCCGCTTCGCCGACGACCGCGACTGGCAGCCCTACCAGACCCCCAAGAACCTCGCGATGGCGATGACGGTGGAGGCTGCCGAGTTGCTGGAAATCTTCCAGTGGCTCACGCCGGAGCAGTCGCTGGCCCTCAGCGAAGACCAGCGCCGCCATCTCGGCGAGGAGCTATCGGATGTGCTGCTGTATCTCGTGCAGATCGCCGATCACGGTGGTGTGGATCTTGATGCTGCCGTCGAGCGCAAGCTCGCGATGAATGCTGTGAAGCACCCACCGAAGAAGTCTTGATGGGAATGGGCATGGAAACCATCGCCGTCATCGACTTCGAGACGACGGGCTTAGGGCCCACCACCGGTGGCCGTGCCACCGAGATCGCTGCCGTCCTCGTGCGCGGTGGGGAGATCGTGGACCGGTGGTCCAGCCTGATGAACAGCGGCTCCTGGGTGCCGCCCTACATCCAGGCCTTGACCGGCATCACGAACGAGATGCTGCACGACGCGCCAAGCTCAGAGACCGTCATGCGCGAGCTGGCCCGCTTCACCGAGGGCTGCCCATTGGTTGCGCATAACGCGTCCTTCGACCGGGGCTTCTGGCAGGCGGAGATGCAGCGTGCCGGCATGGAACCCGACCCGGCCCACGAGTTCGCCTGCACCGTGCTGCTATCGCGGCGTCTGTGGCCCGAAGCCAAGAGCCACGGCCTGGGCGCCATGGTGAGCTTCCATGGCTTGCAGTTCTCGGGCCGTGCTCACCGCGCGATGGCCGATGCGCTGGTGACGGCGGAGTTGTTACTGAAGGTTCGCGCCGAGGTCGCACATCGCTTCGCGATGGATCTGGGCGACACCGAGGTGGACCATGCGCTGCTCGCCCAGTTGCAGCGCACGCCGGTGCGCTGGCTCAGGCGTGGCCTCGTGGACCATGTGAAGGCTTTGCGAGCGGTTGCTGCGCCGGCTTGAGCAGATAAAAAAACTCTGTCAAGAGTGGGCATGGCGTTAGTTGACGCTCACAATCTCGCCCTTTCGCCCCGCGCATTTCTCAAGAGTTCCATGTCCGTGATCCAGGTTCGCCCCGCCACCCTGCGCGATGCCAAGGCCATCGCCGAGATCCACGTCGCTTCCAGCCAGGACGCCTACAAGGCCCTGCTGCCCGCTGCGGCGCTGGATTCGATGTCGGTGCAAAAGCGCCAGGCCTTCTGGCGTGAAGCCATCGACCTGTGCGAGCCGCAGGTCATCGTCGCCCATCTCGACAACAAGATCATGGGCTTTGTCGGCTTCGATCGCTCGCGCGACAAGGGCACGCCCTCGACGACCGGCGAGGTATGGGCCATGTTTGCCGACCCCGTGCACTGGGACAAGGGCGTGGGCCTGGCACTGTGGGATGCCGCACGCGACGGCCTGCAGGAAGAAGGCTGCACCAAGGCCACGCTGTGGTGCTACCTGCGCAACGAACGCGCGCTGCGCTTCTTCGAGCTGGCCGGCTTCAAGCGCGAGCTGGGCAGTGCCCGCACGACGGAAGTCGGCGGTGCCCGCGTCGAAGAGATTCGCCTGCATCGTTCGCTCGTCTGAGACGGGCAGGGCAAAACAAAAAGCGCCCTGAAGGGCGCTTTCGTTCTTGGCCAGAGCCTGATCAGCCGCGACGGCGACGTGCCACGAAGCCGATCGTCAGCAGGCCCGACATCAGCAGCGCATACGTCTCGGGCTCCGGCACGGCCGTGACCGAGAAGGCCGTCGTGTTGGGCACGTTGGCGGCGTAGTTGCCGTCCTTGGGGTTGTTGGTCCAGTTGGCGATGTTGCCGACCAACGGCTTGTAGGCCGCAAAGTTGGCCTCGCCCGAACGGCTGCCGGTGTACTCCTCGTACTCGGCACCGCCACCCAGTGCGATTGCGCCGGCGCCAATGCTGAGGCCGGTGTTGGTCAGCAGGCCCGAGGTGGTGGCGCCGGTGAAGGCCGTCGTCGTGATGGCGGCGATGAAGGTCGGGGTGCCGGTCACGGAGCTGGCGGTGTAGGCGTAGACCGAGTCTTCGCTGGCACTCAGGCCGTAGTTGGTGCTGCCGCTGACGCTGGCGCGGCTCAGCGTGCCCAGGGTCGAGGACAGGCCGGTGACGTCGACGTTCTGGAAACGGATCACCGTGCCGGCCACGATGGTGGAGGCGCCGCTGTTCCACTGGTGATAGCCCTCACCGGTGTTGAAGGCCGAGCCATTCCACTCGTTGTCGGTGAAGTAGATCGTCGTGTTGGGCGCGATGTCGACAAAGCTCACCATGGCCCAGCCGTCTTCATCGGCGTTGATGGCGGTGAAGGCGAGGTCGCCCGAACCGAGGGCGGTGGCGGCCTGGGAGGCCAGGGCAGCGAGGCTGGCGAGGAAGAGGACGGACTTTTTCATGCGGGGCTCCGGCAATGGACTGCCGCACTGTCCGGGCCTGCGATGAAGGCCTCGTGACAGGTTCGAGCCTGTGAAGCCTTTGGACCCCCGCAGCCGCGGGGGATGCGGCGTTCAGGCCGCGTAGCCGCCGGTGGCCAGCGCCCAGCCGTCCGTCGCGTCGTCATGGCGCTGGATGTGCACGGGGCTGAGCTTCTTGGCCGCGGCGCGCTCCACCAGACCCTCGGCCTGTTCCGCCGTCAGTTGCAGCGCGAAGCGCACCCAGCGCTTGAGCACCAGGGGCTGGGCCCAGGCGTCTTCCAGTGCCCACCGGATCTCGTGCGGTTGCTGCAGCTCGTTGGCGGCCAGCACGCGCGGCGCCAGGGCCAGCAGGAAGCGGTTGAAGTCGGTGCGCAGCTGGTCGGTCGGCAGCAGGGCCTCGAGGCGGCTCAGGCGGGCGCTCCAGCCCGGCGTGGCGAGCTGTCGGGTCACCAGGGCTTGCAGCGCCTGTATGGGGTTGAACAGGCGCAGCCGGTTGGGCGGCAGCACGTGCAGCGGGATCTGCGCGGCCTCTTCGTGAGGCAGCAGTGTGACGAAGCTGGCCAGCACCGAGAGGCGCTGCCACTCCTTCTCGGCCAGGCCACCGATGCGGGTGATGGGGCCGGCCGCGCAGCTGGTGGCCATATCGGTCAGGGCCTGGCGGCTGCGGTCACCCTTGGCCTGGTTGGCGCGGCGGCTCATGATGGCCAGGTTGCCGGCCGCGTAGCCGGCGTCGTCGCGGACGCGGTCGATGCTGCGGCTGTCGTCGTCCAGCAGTTCGCGGGTGATGGGGCAGTGGGTGGTGTCCAGCTGGGCCAGGTGGTGGGGCGTGAGCTGGATGTCCTCGAAGCTGCGGCCGCGGGCCCAGGCGTGAGTGCGCAGGGCCAGCCAGCGCTCGACCTGCGGGCCGGCAGGGGTGCGTACCGGGCGGCCACGAGCGGCCAGCCAGCCGCGCTGCAGCGGCGACTGCGGGTAGAGGTGGGCGATGGGCGGCGTGACGCCGTGCAGTGCGTAGTCACGGCCCAGGGCCAGGCCCACGCGCTCATGGGCGCTGATGGTGGCCGGGGCGTCGTCCATGTCCAGGTCGAACTGGACGAGTGCGGGGCGGGTGGCGGCTTGGGTGGCGTTGAAAACGGCTTGCATGGTCAGGCTCCTGGTTTGCGAGGCTCGCCGTGTATTCGCGGGCCTTGGAAAGCAGTTTGTGAGCCTAGTAGCTCATAAGATGATCCACCGAAAAAATACTGTAGTTATTTTCAGGAGTCAGCCCCGCCATGGACCGCACCGAACGCTTCTACAAGATCGAGCACCTGATCCGTTCGCGCGGTTGCGTGTCCTTTGCGACCCTGCTGGAGGCGCTGGAGGTGTCGCCCGCCACGCTCAAGCGCGACCTGGCCTATCTGCGCGAGCGGCTGGACGCGCCCATCGAGTACGACGCCGGCGACAACGGCTACCGCTTCGGCCAGCAGTGGCGCGGCGGCAAGCATGAGCTGCCGGGCGTGTGGTTCAACGAGGCCGAGCTGCATGCGCTGCTGACCATGCAGCAGATGTTGGCCGGGCTGGACGAGCAAGGCGTGGTGGGCCGGCACCTGCAGCCCATGTTCGACAAGATCACCGGCATGCTGGGCGTGGACGCGACCGAGACCGACGAGTTGCGCCGCCGCGTCAAGCTCATCGGCACGGCACGCCGGCGCATGGCCAGCGACAGCTTCGAGACCGTGGGCAGCGCCGTCGTCAAGCGCCGGCGTCTGGCCATCCGCTACCGCAAGAAGCGCGACGGCATGGCCAGCGACCGCGAGGTGTCGCCGCAGCGCCTGGTGCACCACCGCCATGCCTGGTACCTGGACGCCTGGTGCCATGCGAGCAATGCGTACCGCCGCTTCGCGCTGGACGGCATCGAGAGCGCGTCCATGCTGGAGACTGCTGCCAAGGCCGTGCTGCTGGCCGAACTGGAGGCCGAACTGGACCAGGGCTACGGCATCTTTGCCGGCGGCACGCCGCGCGAGGCGGAACTCGTCTTCAGCGCTGGCACCGCCGCCTGGGTGTCGCGCGAGGAATGGCACCCGGCCCAGCAGAGCGAGTTCCTGCCCGATGGCCGCTGGCGGCTGCGCCTGCCCTATGTGGACGACACCGAGCTGCTGATGGACTTGCTGCGCCATGCAGGCCAAGTTGAGGTGATTGCGCCCGTGGCACTGCGCGAGGCCTATGCGGCGCGGCTGAAGCAGGCTGTCGCTGCCTTGTAGGACAAGACCGCTTCATTTGAGGTATGTCATGTCCGGCACTCGCCGATCGCGTTAGGCTTGAAGCATCTCTTGAACCCTGACCGAGGAGTTGGCAATGAGCGAAACATCCCACGCCAAGGAAAAACTGACGGCTGACTTCCATGCGGTGATGGCCGACATCGACGCATTGATGAAGGCCACGGGCCAGGAAGCCCAGGGCGAGGCCAAGGCCATGCGCGACCGCATCCGCGAGCGCCTGGATGGCGCCAAGGAAAAGCTGCTGGATGCCCAGCACGAGGCGGTGGAGCGCGCCAAGGCCGCAGCCAATGCGACTGACGACTATGTGCATGCCAACCCCTGGCAGGCCATTGGCGTGGCAGCCGCGGTGGGCTTGGCGCTGGGCGTGCTGATCGGCCGCCGCTGATCACGCCTTGAGCCACCCTTGACCGACCACAAGGAACCCGTCTCCGCGCCGCTTCGGCGGCTCGGTGCAGCGCTGCTGACGACTGGCCGCATCCGGCTCGAACTGCTCGCCATCGAGGCCCAGGAGGAGAAGGAGCGCATTGCCAGCCTGCTGGTCTGGGCCGTGTTCGCGGCCCTGCTGGCGGGGTTTGGCCTGCTGATGCTGGTGCTGCTGGTCATCGTGGCACTGTGGGACAGCTACCGCCTCGGGGCCATAGCCGGTGCGGCCGTCGTGCTGCTGGCGGGGGCGGCCTTCGTGATCTTCAAGCTCAAGGCCATGCTGGCCCAGCCGTCCACACTGTTCGAGGCCAGCATTGCCGAGTTGCGCCAGGACGCCGACGCGTTGCGCCGCCATGAGCAAGAGCCCAGGCCCGGGCCATGATCCCGCGCATCCCCGACGACCCTGTACGGCGTGACCGGCGCAAGGCCGACCTGCTGCTGGCCTCGCAAATCCTGCGCGGCCAGGCGGCGCTGGACCTGGACGACCTCGGCGGGCGTGCCGACGTCTGGGGGCGGCGCTGGCTGTGGGCCAAGGGCTGGATGACCGATCCCATCGTGCTGGCCGTGGCGGGCGGTGGTGCCGCCTTGTTCGCGGCCTCGGGCCGGAGCAACCGCAGCCGGGTCTGGCGCTGGGCGCGCTGGGCGTGGGTGGCTTGGAAGGCCTACCAGCGCCGCTGAACCTCAGTTGTCGGCGTCGTCAAGACGCTTGAGGCGTTCACTGTGCCAATAGACGTCGTCGCCACCGAGGCCATCGAGGTTGGCGCGGTTGAGCACGCGGGCCAGCACAAAGAGCAGGTCTGACAGGCGATTCAGGTACTGCCGCGGCGCGGGCTTGATGGCCTCCACGCCGGCCAGCGTGACGACAGCGCGCTCGGCGCGGCGGGCGATGGTGCGGCACACATGGGCGATGGCAGCGCTGCGCGTGCCGGCCGGCAGGATGAACTCCTTGAGCCGCGGCAGGTTGGCGTTGTAGTGCTCCAGCGCCTCATCCAGGCGCAGCACGGCGGCATCTTTGATGAGTTCGCCGCCCGGCCAGGACAGCTCGCCACCGAGGTTGAAGAGCTCGTGCTGGATGACGACGATGAGCTCGCGGATGTCGTCGGGCAGCGGCTCGGCGAGCAGCACGCCGAGCTGGGAGTTCAGTTCGTCGACGTCGCCCATGGCCTGCACGCGCAGGTGGTCCTTGGGAACGCGGCTGCCGTCGGAGAGGCCGGTGGTGCCGTCGTCGCCGGTGCGTGTGGCGATCTGTGAGAGGCGGTTGCCCATGGTGGCGGATGCGGATCAGTGGTCAGACCCGCATCCTGCCTCAATGCCGGGCCGCCGGCATGCGGAAGGTGTTGACCAGCGTCGCCAGCTTCTCGGCCTGCTGTTGCAGGCTCATGCCGGCCGCGGCCGTCTGCTCCACCAGGGCGGCGTTCTGCTGGGTGAGCTGGTCCATGTGGGAGACGGCCTCGCTGATCTGATTGATGCCGCTGCTCTGCTCGCCCGAGGCGCGGCTGATGCTGGTGACGCGCTCGGCCAGCGACTGGATGGCGTCCACGGTCTCGCGCATCGTCGAGCCGGCGCCCTGCACGAGGCGGTTGCCGTTGGCCACCTGGCCCACGCTGTCGGCGATGAGCTGTTTGATCTGCTTGGCCGCCTCGGCGCTGCGCTGGGCCAGGGCCCGCACCTCGGCGGCGACGACCGCAAAGCCGCGGCCTTGCTCGCCGGCGCGCGCGGCCTCCACGGCGGCGTTCAGCGCAAGGATGTTGGTCTGGAAGGCGATGCCGTCGATGACGGCGATGATCTCCTCGATGCGCCGGCTGCTGGCCTCGATGTCGCTCATGGTGCGCACGACCTGTTCGACCGCCTGGCCGCCGGACATCGCGACGCTGCAGGCGCGCTGGGCCAGCGTGCTGGCGTCGTTGGCCTGGTCGGCGTTGCTGCGCACGGTGCTGCTGAGCTCTTCCATGGAGCTGGCCGTTTCTTCGAGGGCGGAGGCCTGCTGCTCGGTGCGCTGCGACAGGTCGCGGTTGCCCGAGGCCAGCTCCTGCGACGCCTGGGCTACCTGGCCCGCATTGCTGCGCACCTCGCCGATGACGCCGCACAGGCTGTCGCGCATGGCGAGCAGCGCCATCGTCAACTGGCCAATCTCGTCGCGGGCGCTGACGATGACGTCGCCGCTGAGGTCGCGCGCGGCAATCTGCTCGGCCAGGCCGGCCGCGTGGCTGAGCGGCCCGGTGATGCTGCGCGAGATACCGCGTACGAACAGCAGCACCACCACCAGCATGACGCCCAGCAGCCCGAAGACGATCCAGCTGCTGGTGCGCAGGCTGGACACGCGCTCGGTGAGCAGGCCGTCCAGCGCGGCCATGGCGTCATCGGCGACGACGTACATCGCGTCTATGGTGCGGGTGTAGCTGGCGATGTAGTCGGGCGCCGGGTAGCCGAGTTCGTCCTTGGCGATGAGTTCGTCGCGCGTCAGCTTCAGCGAGCCGCGCACCTGCTCCTCCAGCGCCGTGATCTTGCCGCCCAGGCGGCTCTTGAGCGTGGCGTTGACGGCAAAGCTCTTGTCGAAGGCGATGCTCATGCCCTGGTGCTGGTCGGACGCCTGCTGTACCAGGCCGGCCAGCAGCGTGCGGCCCTCGGGGCCGATCTTGCCCTCGGCCAGGAAGCCCGCGCCGCGTGCGCGCGCCTGGCCCAGCGCCTCGGTGGCCGTCGGCAGCCGGACCAGCGTGGCGCTGATGAGGAAGTAGGTGTCGGCCTCGGGGTCGAGGATGAGGCCGGACTGGTCGACGAGCTGGTCCAGCAGCCTGAAGTAGACCTGGATGAGCTGGGCGTGCAGCGTGCTGCTTTCCGCCGCCTTCAAGGCCTTGCTGCCGACCTGGCCTGACAGCGAACGCCAGCGCTGCTGGGCGTCCTGCCAGGTCTGGCGCATCGCGTCGCTCGCGCCGTCGCCCTTGAGCATGCCGTCGACGGTCGCGAACTGCTGGGCGACCTCGGCGTTCTTGGCTTCACGCGCGGCCTGTACCGAGTCATTGCCGCCCAGCAGGGCCGCCGACAGGCCGCGGTGCTGCTGCGTCAGTTGCGTCAGGCGCACGAGCTGGCGGGCCGGCGCGAGACCTTCCAGTTCTCGCTGCGCGGCCTGGGCCAGTTGGCGCGCCTGGCGCACCTGGAAGGCCGACGGAATGCTGATGGCGACGATGACCAGCAGCGTCAGCAGCATCAGCTTGCGGCTGATACTGAGGCGATTCAGCGAGATCATGGCGTTCTCCTCCTGTTACTGCTCCGGGGAGCGTCGCCGGGCCGGTTTTCAGTGTCGGCGCCCGCTGCGGTGGAAAGCCGGCTTGTGCGGCGGCGGTGCCTCGTGGGGTCTCATGCCCTGGGACCTGGGTGCCGGCCGTGCGGGGAGTTCCTCTTCTTCCTCCTCGGCGGCTGGCGGTTTACCGAGGAGCTCGCGCCAGCGCGCGCCCAGCAGGTCGAACCGGGTTGCGCCCAGCCCGATGAGGATGACGGCCGCGACGAGCAGCAGCCAGGTCAGGGTGTGGTCCATGCGGAGGTCTCCCGGATTCACCGTGTGCCCATGCTGTCACTGCGGCGCCCGCACTGCAACACAATCCTGTGTCTCCTTGTGGAGCCGGCTATGAACGCGCCCGAACATCTCTCCCCTGCCCCACCGCTTCCGGCTACGCTGCTGGATGCCCTGCGTGGCGAATTCGCCGCGCGCTGCTCCACGGCGCTGGCCGTGCGCGAGCAGCATGGCCGCGACGAATCGGTCTTCGACGTGCCACCGCCGCAGGCCGTGGTCTTCGCCGAGAGCGAGGCCGAGGTCGTGCGCGTCGTGGCGCTGTGCGCCGAACACCGCGTGCCGGTGATTCCCTACGGCGCGGGCTCGTCGCTGGAAGGCCACCTGCTGGCCGTGCGAGGCGGCATCAGCCTGGACGTCTCGCGCATGAACCGCATCCTGCGTGTCGATGCCGAGGACCTGACCGTCACGGTGCAACCCGGCGTGACACGCAAGCAGCTCAACGAGGCGTTGAAGCACGAAGGCCTGTTCTTCCCCATCGACCCCGGCGCGGACGCGAGCCTGGGCGGCATGGCAGCCACGCGCGCCAGCGGCACGAACGCGGTGCGCTACGGCACCATGCGCGAGAACGTGCTGGCGCTGCGCTTCGTGAACGCGGTGGGTGAGGTCGTGCGAAGCGGCTCGCGCGCGAAGAAAAGCAGCGCCGGCTACGACCTGACCCGCCTCATCGTCGGCAGCGAGGGCACGCTGGGCGTCATCACCGAGCTGACCGTCAAGGTCCACCCGCTGCCCGAGGCCGTGTCGGCAGCGGTCTGCTTCTTCCCCAGCATCGACGCGGCCGTGCAGACGGCCATGCAAGTGATCCAGATCGGCGTGCCCATCGCGCGTTGCGAGCTGCTGGACGCCAACGCGATCAAGGCCGTCAACGCGCACGACAAGCTGGGCCTGAAGGAAGCCCCCATGCTGCTGATGGAGTTCCACGGCAGCGATGCGGGCGTGGCCGAGCAGGCAGCCGTCGTGCAGGACGTGGCGGCCGAGCATGGCGGTGAGGCGTTCGAGTGGGCCACGACGCCCGAGGCGAGAACCAGGCTGTGGACGGCCCGCCACCATGCCTACCTGTCCGGCTTGCAGATGAAGCCCGGTTGCCGCGCGGTGACGACGGACACCTGCGTGCCCATCTCGCGCCTGGCCGAGAACATCAACGCTTCCATCGCCGAGGTCGAGGCCGCCGGCCTGCCCTACTTCATCGTGGGCCACGTTGGCGACGGCAACTTCCACATGGCCTATCTGCTGGACCCGGCGAAGCCGGAAGAACTGGCCACCGCCGAACGGCTGAGCGCACAGATGGTGGCGCGGGCGATTGCGCTGGAAGGCACCTGCACCGGCGAGCACGGCATCGGCCTTCACAAGCAGGGCTTCCTGCTGGACGAGACGGGCGAGGAGGCGGTGGCGATGATGCGCGCCGTGAAGCAGGCGCTGGATCCGCTGGGCATCCTCAATCCCGGCAAGATATTCACCGCATGACCAGGAGCCAAGCCGCCATGTTTCCCATCCGACTCCGACAGTCCATCGCCGTCGTCTTCGTTGCGGTTGCCTTCCAGGCGGCCGTGGCCGCGACGGCCGAGGAGCAGGAGGTGATGGCCGTCACGCAGGCCGCTTGCGACGCATTCCGCCTGCGCGACCTTGCCGCGCTGGAGCGCCTGCTGGCGCCGGACTTCACGCTGGTGGGATCGGACGCCACGGTTCAGAGTCGGGCGCAGTCCTTCAAGGAAGTGCGTGACGGCGACCCACAGTACGAGCGCTTCGAGAACCACGACATGACGGCGCACATCTATGGCGACGCGGCGGTCGTCCAGGGCATCACGTCGTTGAAGGGGCGCTCGCACGGCAAGCCTTTTGTCGTCGACGTGCGTTTCACGGACACGTTGATCCGCGCCGGAGGGCGCTGGACCATCGTGGTCAGTCACGTGACCCGCATCCCGTCCTAGGGCCGGGTCGAGACCGGGCGGCAGCGCCGCCGGGCGATCAAGCCTTAGAAGCGGTAGCTGATGCCGAGGCCGGCATGGTTGCCCTGGACCTTGGTGCCGCTGACCGTGTAGTCCTCGCGCACGAAGCGCAGCAGGCCGCTCCAGTTCTGCGCGAACAGGTACTCGCCTTGCAGGATCAGGCCAGCCTTGCTGTCGAAGCTTTGCGAGCCCAGGTTGGACGCGGCGCCGGAGCTGGTGATCTTGGCACCCGTGGCCTTGCGCACGCCCACACCCAGGCGCATGTTCGGCTCAAGCTTCCACAGGGCGATCAGTTCGACGGGCCAGCGCTTGAACTTGATGGAGCCGTTCTTGGCAGTGGTGTCGTCGACGTGGAAGCCGATGTTGCCTTGCAGCGCGAAGCTGTCGGTGAACTCGTACTCGGCGCCGCCGAACAGGTGCACGAAGCCGCCGCTGCGGATCTTCTGCGTGCTGCCATCGGAATACTGCACGTTGACGAGGGTCTTGCCACCACCGGTGACGCTGGCACCCAGCACGGGGCGCAGGCCTTCGGCTTGGGCCGAGGCGGACAGGGCAAGGGCGGCGACAGCGACGGCCGCTGCGATGTGGTTCTTCATAGGTGCTTTCAAGTTTTATGGTCTAAGGCCGCATCCCTTCGCGGCGGGCGGCAATGTAGGGGAGCACCGAGGGCCCAACCGGAGGAACGATGCGGTATGACAACGCGCCGGTGAATATTTGTGGGCCACCCCCCGCGATTCGGGGCATTCGGCACGGCCACAAATAAAAACACCGCCCGAAGGCGGTGTTGGTGACTCATGCAGTGCCGTATCAGAACAAGGCCTTGAACTGCACGCCGTAGGTGCGCGGGTCGTTGATGAAGCCCGTGAGGTTGTTGAAGTCGATGGCGCCGGTGACGCGGACCTGGTTGGTCACGTTGCGGGCAAAGCCGGCGACTTCGTACTTGCCGTTGTTCCACAGGTAGCCCACGCGCACACCGCCTTCCGTGAGCGCCTTGCCGGTGAACTCGGTGGACTCGTACAGGAAGAAGTTGACCTTGGAGCGGTAGGCCCAGTCGGTGTAGACGTAGACCTCGTCGCCGCTGGCCAGCGGGATGCTCCAGCGCGCGGTGAAGTTGTAGGTCCACTTGGGCGCGTTGGGCAGCGGGTTGCCGTCCACCATGGCGTTGCCGTTGACGACCGGGTCATGCACCGTCGGGAAGGCGCCGGCCACCTTGAGCGAGCCACCGGGCGGCACGCCCAGCGTCGGGTCCTTGATCTTGGTGTTGTTCAGCGAACCACCGAAGGTGAGCAGGAAGTCCGGCGTGATCAGCGCCTCCAGGTTCAGCTCGGCGCCGTTGCCGGTGGCCTTCTTGGCGTTGAGCAGGCGGGTGGCGTTGCTGCTGCCGCCCACGGCCGTGAGCTGCAAGTCCTTGACGGTGTAGGTGAACACCGAGCCCGACAGGCGCAGCGTGCGCTTGAGCAGTTCGCTCTTGAAGCCGGCCTCGTAGGAGTTGACGCTCTCGGGGCCCGCCTGCGACTGGCCGGCGAAGGCCGACGCGTTCTGCATGGATGACGCGCGGAAGCCGTTGGCGTAGCGGGCGTAGAGGTTGGTCGTGCTGTCCAGCTTGTAGGTGGCCGACAGATCGCCGCTCCACTTGCCGTCGTCCGTGCTGGCGCTGGTGCCGGCGGACGTGTTGAACAGGCCCGAGCCGGCGTGGGTGGTAGACAAGTCCTTCTTGTCCTTGGTGTAGCGCAGGCCGGCGCGCAGCTTCAGCTCGTTGCTGAGCGCGTAGTTGATGGAGCCGAAAGTGGCCCAGGCCTTGTTGGTCTGCTCGGAGTAGATGTGGTCGACAGCGGCGTGGGTGTTGGTGTCGTAGGTGATGTTGTCGATCGTGTAGCGCTCGTCGAAGAGGTACACGCCGGCCTGCCAGCTCAAGGGACCTGCCGTGTTGGACTCCAGGCGGACTTCCTGCGTCAGCTGGCGGTGGCCGTTCATGCCGCTGCCGGTCTCGGACTGGAAGGGGATGCCCGCACCGCCGGCCACGCCGCCGTCGATGTCGCCGCGGGACAGCGGCTTGACGTGCTCACCGCCAGTGATCGAGTAGATGTTGAGCTCGGGCAGCGACCACTTCAGGCGCAGGCTGCCGCCGGTCTGCTTGAGCGACTGCTCGTTGATGCCGTTGAAGGCGACCTTGGCGGGGTCGAAGCCGTCGACCAGGTCGTTGGTGCCGCGCTTGATGATGTTGGCGCGGAAGAGGCGTGGGCTGCCGTCCAGGTCGCGGACGTGGACGTTGGCCAGCGCGCTGAACTGCTTGTGCGGCTCGAACAGCACTTGCGCGCGCAGGGCGGTGTCGCGGTAGCCCTCGGTCTTGGGCGTCACGGCGTTGGCGGCCGTGTTGTCCACCCAGTCGTCGCGGCGCTGGTTCTGCACCGAGATGCGGGCGGCCCAGTCGCCACTCAGCGGCAGGTTGGCCGCGCCCTCGAGGTTGACGGTGCCGTAGTTGCCCAGCGTGACGCTGGCATAGCCGTCCTGCTTGTGGCTGGGCTTGACGGAGTCGAACTTGACGACGCCGGCCGGCGTGTTGCGGCCAAACAGCGTGCCCTGCGGGCCGGCCACGACTTCGACGGCGGCGGTGTCGAAGATGGGGAAGCCCTTCAGGATGGGGTTCTCCTGGATCACGTCGTCGACGATGACGCTGACCGGCTGCGAGGCGTTCAAGCGGAAGTCCGTGTTGCCGTAGCCGCGCAGGTAGAAGCGCGGGAAGGCACGGCCGAAGCTGGACTCGATGTTCAGGCTGGGCACGCGGCCCGACAGGAAGCGCAAGTCCTGGCCGCCGGAGGCCAGCACGTCGAGCTTCTCGCCGCTGATCTTGCTGACGGCGTTGGGCACGTCCTGGATGTTCTCGACGCGGCGCTCGGCCGTGATGACGACGGTGTCGAGCTGGCTGCGGTCCTTTGGCTGGGCTTCCTGGGCCAGGGCGGGCAGGGCGGTGCTCAAGGCGAGGGCCAGGAGGCTGAGGCGCGGTGCGTTCATCATCTAACAACGACTCCAAAAAAGCGGCCCCAACTGCAGGGCCGGCGGCATTGTGCGGGCCCAATCGGGCCGTCCAGGTGGGGCTGTTGCGCGAGTCTGACGGAGTAGTCAGCTTTACGACGGGCGAGCTTGGTGCGCCCGCACCAAGGCGGCCTGCGCGCGCACGAGAATGCGGCGCATGCAACGCCGCCCCCTGCTCCTCGCCCTGGCCACCGGCCTGCCGCTGGCCTCATTCGCCGCACCCGCGCCCTCCCCCGACATTGCCGCGCTCGAACGCCGCGTTCAGGGGCGGCTCGGCTTCTTTGCGCTGGACACCGGCAGCGGCCGCACGCTGGCGCACCGGGCCGACGAGCGCTTTGCGATTTGCTCCACCTTCAAGATCCCGCTGGCCGCGCGCGTGGCCCATGGCGTGGAGGGTGGGCGCTGGGGCTGGAACGACGAGGTGGCGCTGCACAAGAGCGAGCGCGTGCCGCATTCGCCGGCCTTTGACCGCTTCCTGCCCCAGGGCCGCGCGACGCTGGCCCAGCTGGTGCAGGGCATCCTCGTCGAGAGCGACAACCCTTGCGCCAACGTGCTGCTGCGCCACTGCTGCGACTCGCCCACGGGCCTGACGATGTGGCTGCGCGAACAGGGCGACGAGGTCACGCGGCTGGACCGTTGGGAGACCGCGCTCAACGAGAACGCGCCCGGCGATGTGCGCGACACCAGCTCGCCGCGCGCCTTTGCCAAGACGCTGCAGCACCTGCTGCTGGGAAAGGGCCTGAACCGCACCAGCCAGGCGCGGCTGTGGGCCGACATGCAGGCCTCACGCACGGGCCTGGCGCGGCTGCGCGCCGGCGTGCCGGATGCAAGCTGGCGTGTCATCGACAAGACCGGCACGGGCGCCCGCGGCGCAGTCAACGACGTGGCCCTCGTGTTCCCGCCCGAGGGCCGCTCGCCCTGGGTGGTCACGGTGTTCCAGTCGGACTCGGTGGCTACGACCGACGACTTGTCGGCGGTGCATGCCGACGCCATGCGCCTGCTCATCAAAGCCTGGATGTGACCGCGAACGCCAGCCGGCGCCAGTACGAGGCGCGCATGCACCGCGTGCAGGCCCACATCGACCGGCACCTGGACCAGCCGCTGGACCTGGAGGCGCTGGCCGCCGTCGCGCACTTCTCGCCCTATCACTTCCACCGCCTGTTCCTGGCCTGGATGGGCGAGACGCTGGGCGACTACCTGACGCGGCGGCGCCTGGAGCGCGGCGCGCAGCGGCTGCGCGGCCAGCCGGAATCGACCGTGCTGAGCATCGCGCTCAGCGTGGGCTTCGGCTCGGCCGAGGCGTTTGCGCGGGCCTTCAAGCTGCGCTTCGGCTGCTCGCCGACGCAGTGGCGCAATCTGGATCAGGGGGACCGCAATCTGGATCAGGTCGCCGCACGCATGGCCGGCGAGCATGGGCTTCCCCACACACCTGACGAAGGAAGCCCCATGAACGTCCGCCTCATCGACCGCCCCGCTGTGCGCATGGCCTATCTGCGCTACCAGGGCCCCTACGGCCCCGCCCTGGGTCGCTTCTGGGCCGAGACCTTCAACCCCTGGCTCGCGACGCAGAACGTCGGCCCCGTGTCGCGCTTCGGCATCGCCCACGACGACCCCAGCCTGGTGCCGCCCGAGCAATGCCGCTACGACGCCGGCGTGGCCGTGCCCGAAGGCTGGGTGCCCAATGGCGGCGCCCTCGTCACCGAGCTGCCGGGCAGCTGGATGCGCGGCCTTGCTTCGAGCACTACGGGCCGGCCTCGACGTTCGACTACCAGACCGGCATTTTCGACTGCGAGCTCTGCATTCCCGTCGCCCCGCTATAACGCGGCGAACTCGCTGACCGTGCGGTCACGTCCGGCCTGCTTGGCCTGGTAGAGCGCACGGTCGGCGCGCTCGATCGCCAGGTGCAGGTCTTCGCCCGGCGCGCATTCGGCAACGCCGGCCGAGAAGGTGATGCGCAGGCCCGGAACGATGCTGTCGAACGACGTTGCAGAGAGGGCCTCGCGCAGGCGATCCACCAGCGTCGCGGCCGTCTCGGCACAGGCTTGCGGTGTGACGATGAGGAATTCCTCGCCGCCCCAGCGGCCGGCGAAGTCGGTGCTGCGCAGCGCGGCCTGCAGCGTGGCGGCGAAATGCTGCAGCACCGCGTCGCCGGCCGCATGGCCGTGGTGGTCGTTGACCGCCTTGAAGTGGTCGATGTCGATCAGCACCAGGCTCATGGTCTGGCCGCTCTGGCGCTGGTTGAGCTGCTCGGCCGCCAGCCGCTCGCTGAGGTGGCGACGGTTGCTGATGCGGGTGAGTTCGTCGTGATGGGCCAGGTACTGGATGCGCTCCAGTGCCGCGCGCAACTCGGCCGTGCGCGCCCCCAGCTTGGCGCGCAACCTGGCCATGTTGACCGACAGCACCGACACGGCCGTCATCAGGATGGCCGCGAAGCTGAAGTGCAGGCCCTCGACGGCCGGCGGAAAGTGCTGCGGGTCGTTCACCGCGCCCCAGGCCATTGCCGCTCCCAATGAAGCCAGCCCGAACAGGTACAGGCCAAACGCCTGGCGCTGCGACAGGACGAACATGCCCCAGACGAGGTTGAGCAGCATGATGGCGATGATGGCGCCCCGCAGCGGCGGGTCTATGGCATAGCCCCAGGCAGTGATCAGCACGCCGAAGACGGATTGCGACAGCGTCAGCGTCGGGTCGGAGGCCAGATGCCGGCTCAGGCCCGTGCGCAGCAGCAGGTAGAAGCTGGCGATGCCCACCAGGCTGACGGTGCTGATCAGCTCGCCGGGGCCCGCCTGCATCAGGCCCAGGCGCACCTGCACGGCCACGTTGAGCGCGAACAGGCCGTAGACCGCCAGCGCCAGCAGCGTCAGCTTCACGGCGCCGCGCCCCTGGCCTTCGGGGCCTAGCAGCCAGTCGGCAGCGCTTGCGGGTCTGAGGCTGGGCTTGGACAAGGCGATGTGGGTTAGGAAAGAGCCGGTCAGGATAGCGGCCCGCGCGCCGTTAGGTCGGTACACAGTTCGTTGCACAGCGAAGCGTCAGCTTGGGGTGCCGGCACACACTGCCTGCATCCCAACACAGCCAGCGAGCCCACCATGCCCATCACCTGCTTCATCCGCTACGAATTGGACCCTTTCCAGCGCGAGGCCTTTCGTGAATACGCCCAGAACTGGGGCCGCATCATTCCCCGCCTGGGCGGCCGGCTGCTGGGTTACTGGCTGCCGCACGAGGGCACCAACTACGAGGCCTGGGGCCTGGTGGGCTTCGACTCGCTAGCCGACTACGAGGCCTACCGCAAGCGCCTGAAGGCCGACCCCGAGGCGCGCGCCAACTTCGAGTTCGCTGTAGCGCAGCGCTTCATCCTGCGCGAGGAACGCACTTTCTGTGAGGATGTGCAGCCATGATCGCCGTCATCTTCGAAGTCCAGCCCACCGAGGCCGGCCGCCAGGCCTACCTCGACCATGCCGCCGCGCTGAAGCCCTTGCTCGAACGCATGGACGGCTTCATCTCGGTGGAGCGCTTCCAGAGCCTCACGCAACCCGACAAGCTGCTGTCGCTGTCCTTCTGGCGCGACGAGGAGGCCGTGCGCGGCTGGCGCGAGATGGAACGCCACCGCGAGGCCCAGGCCGCCGGCCGCGGCGGGCTGTTCCAGGACTACCGGCTGCGCGTGGCGCATGTCGTGCGCGACTACGGGCTCAACGAACGCGAGCAGGTGCCCCGTTGAGCGCTGAACCCAGATTGGCCCGCATCGCTGCGGCCATCGCCGACCCCACACGTGCCCGCACGCTGGCGCGCCTGCTGGACGGCCGCCTGCACACCGCGGGCGAGCTGGCCACGCATGCCGGCGTCGGCGCGGCAACCATGTCGGCCCACCTGAAGCTGCTGGTCGACGAAGGCTTGGCCCGTGTGCGGCCGCAAGGGCGGCACCGCTATTTCGGCCTCGCCGATGGCGACGTGGCCCATGCGCTGGAGGCCTTGCTGCGCGTGGCCGACAGGCGCGACGGCGTCGACGAGCCGGCGGCCGACCTCAAGCGCTGGCAACGGCCCGAGATGCGCGGCCTCAGGCATGCGCGCAGCTGCTACGGCCACCTGGCCGGCGAGCTGGGCGTGCGCTGGCGCGAGGCGCTGCTGGCCAAGGGCTGGGTGAAGGCGGCGCCGGATGGGCGCTACGAACCCACCGATGCGGGCCGCGAGGCGCTGGCCGAACTGATGCCGGAAGGCTTCGCCGTGACGGGCCGCGCACTCTACGACTGTGTGGACTGGTCGGAGCGCCGTGACCACTTCGCCGGGCCGCTGGCGGTGGCGTGGCTGGAGGCGATGGTGGACAAGGGCTGGTTGCAGCGGGTCGGCGATTCGCGGGAGTTGCGTGTGACGCCTGTCGGGCGTCTGAGGGTCCAGGACGACTTGCTGAGTGGCAGTGCAGATGACCGGAGATGACGAGGCGCAACCGCCGGTTTCATTGGCATAGTCGCCTGTTCTGACAACACGGAACAGGGAGACAAGGCATGCGTCAGCTTCTCGCTTTTGCGATGGGCCTTTGCGCCATGGTGGCCTCTGCGGCGGAACCAACGGTGCAAGAGTTGGCCACCATGAAGCGCAAGCTGATGGAGGAAACCAAGGTCAATGCGCTGATGGGCATCGATGGCCCGGTGGCGAAGTTCAAGTCGGACGGCGATCCCAAGACCCTGGAGATCGTGATCCTCGACAAGCCCGACCCAGATGCGAACACCGTGTCCGAGGACGGAGAAGTGATCTTTCTTTTCGAAGCCTCCGGAGAAGTGCAAAGCAAGCTCATCGGCAAGGCATTCGATCTTCGGGCACGGCGCCGGTTGGGTGTGTCCCAATGACGGCCTCCGCATTGCACGCGACGAGACGTAGAGCGGCCGCCCTGCCCCGCATGCTGTCGGTCCTTGTGGCGATTTACTTCGCCTCAAACCTCGCCCACTTCAGCCACAACGCCCAGTACATCGCTTTCTATCCCGGCATGCCGGCCTGGCTGACGTCAGGCACCGTGTGGCTGGCCTGGTTCGGCGTCACCAGCGTGGGCCTTGTCGCGTTCATGCTCTCGCGGCTGGGCTTGCCGGCATTTGGCTTGCTCGCCTTGGGCGTCTATGGCGCCCTGGGCCTGGACGGGCTGCTGCACTACCGGCTGGGCCTGTGCTCGCAGCACACGCTGCTGGCCAACCTGACGATCTGGGCCGAGGCGACGACGGGGGTGGCGCTGCTGCTGGTGTCGGCCGTGCTGTTGGCGCGGCATCTAGGGAGAAGTCAACCATGGCGACGCTCGACCACCTGATTCTCAAGGTCAACGACCTGGAAGCGAGCGTTCGCTTCTATGTCGACGTGATGGGCTTTGTTGATGCGGGTCGTGAAGGCCCGTTCACCGTCATCAAGGCCGGCCCCGACTGCCAGCTTCAACTCGCGCCCTGGGGCACGCCGGGCTTCGAGCATTACGCGTTCGCGGTGACGCCGGCCGAGTTCGATGCGATCTTTGTGCGCATCCAGGCCGCGGGCCTGGGCTATGGGCCGACCTTCGATTCGGTGGGTACGAACACCGGGCCAGGCAACGAGGTGGGTGCGCACGGGCCGGGGCCCACGCTGTACTTCAACGACCCGAACAAGCACCTCATCGAGATCCGGACCTACGGGGCCTGACGCCCGAGTTCCTCGGCCACGAGGCGAGCCAGCCGGGCGCCCTGGTCGCGCGCCGCCTGGTCGTGGGCGCCACCATAGCCCAGCGCCAGGCCATGGTGGGCCAGTGGCGCGACGCCGAAATGGCTGAGCGCCTGCACGACGATGCCTTGGGGGTTGGCTTGGGCCACGACCGCGGCCTCGACGGCCGGTGACAGCGCGACGGACACATGCATGCCGGTCTCGGTACCCACCAGCGGCGTCGAGTCGCCCAGCTCGCGCCGCCACGCTTCGGCCAGGATCTCGCGGCGGCCGGCATAGGCCTGGCGCATGCGGCGGATGTGGGCCGCGAAATGGCCCTCGGTGATGAAGCGGGCCAGGGCGGCCTGCGTGGCTTGGCGGCCTTCGAGCTGCAGGCGCGCAGCTGCAAGCGCAAAGCCTTCGGCCAGGGACGGCGGCACGACGACATAGCCCAGGCGCAGCGCCGGGAACAGCACCTTGCTGAAGGTGCCGACGTAGACGACGCGGTCGGCGCTGTCCATGCCCTGCAGCGAGGGCACGGGCGCGCCGGCGAGGCGGAACTCGCCGTCGTAGTCGTCCTCGATGACCCAGCAGCCATGGCGCGCCGCGCGTTCCAGCAAGCCCTGGCGGCGGGCCACACTCATCTCGACCCCGATCGGGAACTGGTGCGATGGCGTCACGTAGACCAGGCGTGGCGGCTCGTGCCAGGCAGCCTCGGGCGGCGCCAGGCCTTCGCCATCGACCGGCATGGCCACCATGTCCAGCCCTGCCGCGGCAAAGGCGCGGCGGGCACCGGGGTAGCCGGGGTTCTCGACCCAGACGCGCTCGCCGGCATCGGCCAGGAAGCGGGCGCATAAATCCAACCCCTGCTGGGCGCCGTTGACGACGATGACCTGCTCGGGCGTGCAGCGCACCAGGCGGGTCAGGCGCACGTGGTCGGCGATCGCGCGGCGCAGCTCGGGGTGGCCGCCGGGCTCGGCGTAGCCGGTGTCGGGCAGGCGGGCCTCGCGCCAGGCCTGGGCCAGCAGGCGTTGCCAGACGTCCAGGCGCAGCAGCGTCAGGTCTGGCGTGCACAGCGAAAAGGCGCGGCCCAGGTCTATGGCCGGCTCGGCGAGGATGGCAGTGGCGCGGCGCGACAGGCCCAGCGGTGTGGTGGCTTCTTCGGCTACGAGCCGCGTGGCATCGGCCTGCATCTCATAGGCCGGCGGCGCGGCCGACACGAAGGAGCCGGCACCGCGGCGTGCCTCCAGATAGCCCTCGGCGGTGAGGCGGTCGTAGGCCTCGATGACGGTGTTGCGGCCCAGGCCCAGGTCGGCGGCCAGCGTGCGCGTGGCGGGCAGGGCGTCGCCGGGGCGCAGCACGGCACCTGCGATGAGTCGGCGCAACTCTTCGGCAAGCTGGGCGCTCAGCGCCACGGGCGAGTCGCGCCGCAGCATCGCGGCAAGGCGATCGCTCAGCATGCAGTGGCTCCCCCCATGCAGCGGGATTGGCCCTGTCGCGTGGGCGGGGCGTTTCCTATCCTCGATGCCGTGTGCAGATCACCAAGGAAATGAGGCATGAGGAACAACAACAAGCAGGCATTCGTGATGGCGAAGGCGATGGCCTGGCTGGCCATGCTGCTGCCGCTGGGCGCTTCGGCGGCAGCGGCAAACAGCGACGTGGCCGCCCATGTCGCAGCGCTGGACGTCGAATACCAGGCGGCCGTGAAGCGCAACGACGAGGCCGGCATGGCGAGGATTCTGGCCGATGACTTCGTCCTCGTGTCCGGCGGCGGGCTGACCTTCACGCGCGAGCAACTGCTGGCCGAGGCGCGCGGCAAGACCATCACCTACGAAGAACAGGACGTCATGCCCGGCACGCGCACGGTGCGCGTCTTCGGCGAGCACACGGCCGTCGTCACGGCGCTGCTGGCGCTCAAGGGCGTGGAGTTGAAGACCGGCCGCCTGCACCACCGCAAGCTGTGGTTCAGCGACGTCTACATCCGCACCGATGCGGGCTGGAAGTACGTGCTGGGTCAGGTGGGACGCCTCGTCGAGAAGGACGGGCAGCCGGTCATGCCCTAGGCGGCGCTCAACCCACTTGAGGCGGCACGTTCCAGCGCCGCGTCACATCACCGCGGTGGTTGACGCTTTCCAGTTGCACGCCGAAGCCCCACAGCCGGCCCACGTGCTTGAGCACTTCCTGGGCGCTGTCGTGCAGCGGGCGGTTCAGGTGTTGCACGTGGCGCAGCGTGAGTGAGCGATCGCCGCGCAGGTTGACGTTCCAGACCTGGATGTTGGGCTCGCGGGTGGAGAGGTCGTACTGGCGTGACAAGGCCTGGCGCAGGTGGCGGTAGCCACCTTCGTCGTGGATGGCGGAGATCTCGTACTCGCTCTTGGCCTCGTCGTCGAGGATGGAGAACAGGCGGAAGTCGCGCATGATCTTGGGCGACAGGTACTGGCCGATGAAGCTCTCGTCCTTGAAGTTGCGCATCGCGTGGTCCAGCGTGGGCAGCCAGTCGCTGCCGGCGATGTCGGGGAACCAGTCGCGGTCTTCGTCGGTGGGGTTCTCGCAGATGCGCCGGATGTCGGTGTACATCGCGAATCCCAGCGCATAGGGATTCAGGTTGGCGCTGGGGTGCTGGTAGATGACGTTGGTGTGGGACTTGAGCCACTCGATCATCATGCCGTCGCTGAGGTACCCGTCGTCGTACATCTGATTGAGCAGCCGGTGGTGCCAGAAGGTGGCCCAGCCCTCGTTCATGACTTGCGTCTGGCGCTGCGGGTAGAAGTACTGCGCGACCTTGCGCACGATGCGCACGATCTCGCGCTGCCAGGGCTCCAGCAGCGGCGCGTTCTTCTCGATGAAGTACAGCAGGTTCTCCTGCGGCTCGTCGGGGAAACGGCGGCTCTCCGCGGCTTCGTCGGGGCGGTCGGGCCGCTTGGGCAGCGTGCGCCAGAGGTCGTTGATCTGCGACTGCGCGTGGTGCTCGCGGTCCTTCAGGCGGGCGCGCTCCTCGGCCAGGGACAGCTTGGCGGGCCTGCGGTAGCGGTCCACGCCGTGGTTCATCAGCGCATGGCAGGAGTCCAGCAGCAGCTCGACGGACTCCACGCCGTGGCGCTCCTCGCATTCGGCGACGTAGTTCTTCGCGTAGACGAGGTAGTCGATGATGCTGGAGGCATCCGTCCACATGCGGAACAGATAGTTGCCCTTGAAGAAGCTGTTGTGGCCGTAGCAGGCGTGGGCGATGACCAGCGCCTGCATGGCCAGCGTGTTCTCCTCCATCAGGTAGGCGATGCAGGGGTCGGAGTTGATGACGATCTCGTAGGCCAGGCCCATCTGGCCGCGCTTGTAGTTGCGCTCGGTGGCGATGAACTCCTTGCCGTAGCTCCAGTGGCGGTAGTTCACCGGCATGCCGACCGACGCATAGGCGTCCATCATCTGCTCGGCGGTGATGACCTCGAGCTGGTTGGCGTAGGTATCGAGGCCGAAGCGCTCGGCGGTCTGCCGGATGACGTTGTGGTACTCGTCGATGAGGTCGAAGCTCCAGTCGTTGGGCGAGGGCAGGGGCTGGCCGGGGCGCTGGGCCAGCGGCTTCATGCGCTGCAGCGGCTGGCGCTGGCGCCGCTCGACGATGCCTTTGGGCGGTACCGCGGCCCGCTCGGGGTGGCGGCGGTCTTCCTTGCAGCTCATACCGTGGCCCCTTCCTTCTTGAACAAGTCACGGAAGACCGGGTAGATCTGCGAGGCCTCCACGGCCTTGCGCATGGCGAAGTGACGGGCGTCCTCGGAGAGCTTGGCGTATTCCTCCCAGAGGTTCTGCTCGGGGTCGGCGACCTGCACGTAGGCGAAGTAGCGGCACAGCGGCAGCAGCTTGTCGGCCAGCAGTTCGCGGCAGCGGCCGCTGTCGTGGTGCCAGTTGTCGCCGTCGCTGGCCTGGGCGCCGTAGATGTTCCACTCGGTCGGCGAGTAGCGCTCGCGGATGATCTGCTCCATCAGCACCAGCGCCGACGAGACGACGGTGCCGCCGGTCTCGGTCGCGTGGAAGAAGTTCTGCTCGTCCACCTCCTGCGCCTGCGTGTGGTGGCGGATGAAGACGACGTCGATCTTCTCGTAGTGCCGCGTGAGGAACAGGTACAGCAGGATGAAGAAGCGCTTGGCCAGGTCCTTGCGGCTCTCGTCCATGGAGCCCGACACGTCCATCAGGCAGAACATGACGGCGCGCGTGGTGGGCACCGGCACCTTCACGCGCGAGCGAAAGCGCAGGTCGATCGGGTCGAGGAAGGGGATGGCGTCCAGCCGCTGGCGCAGGTGGGCGATGCGTTCGCGGGTTTCGAGCAGCAGGCGCGGCGTCTCGGGGCGGTCTTCTTTCAGCAGCTCCTGCTCGCGGGCTTCGAGCTCGTGCAGCTCGCGGCGCTTGTCCATGCCCAGCGCGATGCGCCGGCCCAGGGCGCCGCGCATGGAGCGCACGACGTGCAGGTTGGTGGGCGTGCCGTCGGACGTGAAGCCGGCGCGGTGGCTCTTCCACTCGGGCGTGTCGGCCAGCGTCGTGCGGGCGAGGTTGGGCAGGGCCAGGTCGTCGAAGAAGACCTGCATGAACTCTTCCTTGCTGAGGTGAAAGACAAAGTCGTCCTCGCCCTCGCCGGAATCGCTGGCCTGGCCGCCGCCGCTGCCACCCTGCCCGCCCTTGGGCTTGGCGATGCGGTCGCCCTTCACGTACTCCTGGTTGCCCGGCCGCACGACCTCGCGCACGCCGCCATCGCCATGGCCGAACACGGGCTCGGTCAGGTCGCGCTTGGGGATGTGCACGTCCTCGCCGCGCTCCATGTCGCGGATGCCGCGGCCGTCCACCGCGCGCTTGACTGCCTCGCGGATCTGCTCCTTGTGCCTGCGCAGGAAGCGCTCGCGGTTGCCTATGGACTTGTTCTTGCCCGAAAGGCGGCGATCAATGATCTGTTGGAGGGACATGCCTCACCGCCTGTTCAGCTGGACTTGCGCACCCTCAAATACCACTCGCACAACAGCCTGACCTGCTTGGCCGTGTAGCCCTTGTCCACCATGCGCTGCACGAAGTTCTCGTGCTTCTTGGCGTCCTCGGCGCTGGCCTTGGCATTGAAGCTGATGACGGGCAGCAGCTCCTCGGTGTTGGAGAACATCTTCTTCTCGATGACCGTGCGCAGCTTCTCGTAGCTGGTCCAGTTCGGGTTCTTGCCGGCGTTGTTGGCGCGAGCCCGCAGCACGAAGTTGACGATCTCGTTGCGGAAGTCCTTGGGGTTGGAGATGCCGGCCGGCTTCTCGATCTTCTCAAGCTCGGCGTTCAGCGCGCTGCGATCGAAGACTTCGCCGGTGTCGGTGTCGCGGTACTCCTGGTCCTGGATCCAGTAGTCGGCATAGGTCACGTAGCGGTCGAAGATGTTCTGGCCGTATTCGCTATAGCTTTCCAGGTAGGCGGTCTGGATTTCCTTGCCGATGAACTCGGCATAGCGCGGCGAGAGCTGCTCCTTGATGTAGCCGACGAACTTCTCTTCCTGTTCCTTGGGGAACTGCTCGCGCTCGATCTGCTGCTCCAGCACGTACATCAGGTGCACCGGGTTGGCGGCGACCTCGGCGGGGTCGAAGTTGAAGACCTTGGAGAGGATCTTGTAGGCGAAGCGCGTGCTGATGCCGCTCATGCCTTCGTCCACACCGGCGTAGTCGCGGTACTCCTGGTAGCTCTTGGCGCGCGGGTCGGTGTCCTTGAGGTTCTCGCCGTCGTAGATCTGCATCTTGCTGTACAGCGACGAGTTCTCGGGCTCCTTCAGCCGCGTGAGCACCGCGAACTGGCTCATCATCTTCAGCGTGCCGGGGGCGCACTTGGCCTCGGCCAGCGACGAGCCGCGGATGAGTTTCTCGTAGATCTTGATCTCCTCGCTGACGCGCAGGCAATACGGGACCTTGACGATGTAGACGCGGTCGAGGAAGGCCTCGTTGTTCTTGTTGTTGCGGAAGGTCTTCCACTCGCTCTCGTTGCTGTGCGCGAGCACGATGCCGTCGAAGGGAATGGCGCCGAAGCCTTCGGTGCCCTTGTAGTTGCTTTCCTGTGTGGCGGTCAGCAGCGGGTGCAGCACCTTGATGGGCGCCTTGAACATTTCCACGAATTCCAGCAGGCCCTGGTTCGCGAGGCACAGGCCGCCGGAGTAGCTGTAGGCGTCGGGGTCGTCCTGGGCATAGGTCTCGAGCTTGCGGATGTCGACCTTGCCGACCAGGCTGGAGATGTCCTGGTTGTTCTCGTCGCCCGGTTCGGTCTTGGCCACACCGATCTGCTTGAGCACGCTGGGGAAGCGCTTGACGACCTTGAACTTGCGGATGTCGCCGCCGAACTCATCCAGGCGCTTGACGGCCCAGGGGCTCAGGATGCGGTTCAGGTAGCGGCGCGGGATGCCGTAGTCGCGTTCCAGCAGCGGGCCGTCCTCGACGGGGTCGAACAGGCCCAGCGGGCTTTCATTCACCGGCGAGCCGGCCAGCGAATAGAAGGGCACGTGCTCCATGAGCTGCTTGAGCCGCTCGGCGATGGAACTCTTGCCGCCGCCCACGGGGCCCAGCAGGTAGAGGATCTGCTTCTTCTCTTCCAGGCCTTGCGCGGCATGGCGGAAGTAGGAGACGACCTGCTCGATGGCTTCTTCGAGGCCATAGAACTCGGCGAAGGCCGGGTAGATCTTGATCGTCTTGTTCGCGAACAGCCTTGAGAGCCGCTGGTCGTTGCGCGTGTCGAGCATCTGCGGCTCGCCGATGGCTTGCAGCATGCGCTCTGCGGCGGTTGCGTAGGCGAGGGGGTTTCGCTTGCACTCGGCGAGGTAGTCCTCCAGGGAGAGCTCCTCGACCTTGCCGCGCTCGTAGCGTGCTGCGAAATGGCTGATGACGTCCATGCCGAATCTCCTGCGGTTTGAACTCCACAGGGCCGCGAGCACGGTACGTGCCCGAGGTGGCTGGGGGGTTCTGATCGCGCCTCAACTGCAAGGCGTCATCAGAACTCTCCGCTCGGCTGGCCGGCTGCTTCAGGGTGCTGCCGCCGGCTCTCCGTCAATCACAAGAATAAGCTGTCGTTCGCCCACCAACAATCGACGACGAGTTTTCGTTGACAGGGTGCGGGCCAGCATACGCCCGCCCATGAGGCAAGACCTGGCACTTGTTGGGCAAACCACACGAACAAGGGGGCCTTGTGCCGCGTGTGTGAACTCGTTCCGTGAACAACTGTTTCGCCTGTGGAAAGCGGCACGGATGCGCCGGTCAACGCCAGTGTTCAGCGAGGTACGTCAGCCCATTGTCAGACGCCGCCGCATTACAGAGATGAAGCCCCTCGCCCGGTCTTGCGTCGCTGAACGCGAGCAAGCCCAGTCGGTCCCCCGAGGGGACGGCGATGCTTGCCGCATTTGGCGGCAAGCACATCGCCAGCGCGGGCCGGCTGGGGGCGGCCCGGCGCTCGGCCCGCAAGCACGCGGGCTCAGCTGCCTCGCAGCTTGTCGAGGATGCCCGACAGCGCGTCCAGCGAGTCGAAGTGGATGGCCAGCTCGCCGCTCTGGCCGCGCTTGCTGCGCTTTTTCACGCGCACCTCGACGGTGGCGCCCAGCGCATCGGCCAGCTCTTCTTCCAGCCGCAGCACGTCGCGGCTCTTGTCGCTCTTCACGCGCAGCAAAGGCGTCTGGCGGGCGGCGCCCTGGGTCTTGGCGACCAGCTTCTCGGCCTCGCGCACGCTGAGCTTCTTGGCCGCGATCTCGCTGGCCGTGGTGATCTGTGTGGCGCCTTCCAGCGGCAGCAGCGCGCGGGCGTGGCCCATGTCCAGGTCGCCGGCCATCAGCATGTTCTGCACCGGGGCCGCAAGGTTCAACAGGCGCAGCAGGTTGCTGGCCGCGCTGCGCGAACGGCCCACGGCCTGCGCCGCCTGCTCGTGCGTGAGGCCGAATTCGTCCGTCAGGCGCTTCAGGCCGTGCGCCTCTTCCAGCGGGTTCAGGTCCTCGCGCTGGATGTTCTCGATCAGCGCCATCGCGGCGGCCGATTCGTCGGGCACCGCCTTCACCAGCACCGGCACCTCGCGCAGGCCGGCCAGCCTGGCGGCGCGGAAGCGCCGTTCGCCGGCAATGATTTCGTAGGTCACACCGCCATTCGGCGTGATGGGGCGCACCAGGATGGGCTGCATGATGCCCTGGGCCTTGATGCTCTCGGCCAGCTCATACAGCGAGCCTTCGTCCATGCGCGTGCGCGGCTGGTATTTGCCGGCCTGCATCTGCTCCAGCTTCAGGACGGAGGGCAAGTCGGTGGCGGGCGCTTCGCTGACTTTGGGGCCGAGCAGGGCTTCCAGGCCGAGGCCGAGGCCTTTGGGTTTCTTGGTGACCATGGGCGCGGATTGTCCTTCAGCGCGTCGCGAGGCTTTCCACCAGCGCCCGACCCTCGGGCCAGTCACCCAGGCCCGACTCGGCATTCAGGTGGCCGCGCGGGCCGGCGATGACCACGCTGGAGCCCCAATCGGCCGCCATCTGCGTGCTGCGCTCGGCGGCACCGAAGGGGTCGTCGCTGCTGATGACGGTGATGCTGGGGAAGGGCAGGCGCGGCCGGCGTATGGGCCGCCAGTTGTGCAGCTGGGGCGGCATGTCCTCGCGTTCGGTGTCGGGCGGGGCGACGAGCAGGGCGCCTTTCACGCGGTGGGTGTGCTGCGAATGCTCGGCCCAGGCGGCGATGAGCTGGCAGCCCAGCGAGTGGGCCACCAGGATGGCGGGCGCGTCGTCCTGCAGGATGACCTCGTCCAGCCGGGCCATCCAGTCGCCGCGGCGGGGCCAGTCCCAGTCGTGCTGCTCGACGCGCTCGTCGCCATGCAGCCGCTCCCAGCGGCTTTGCCAGTGCTCGGGGCCGGAGTTTTGCCAGCCGGGGAGAAGCAGTACGCGCGACGGATTCATGGTTTGCCCTTATCCTTGATGACTCGATTTGATTTTCAGGCAGTGGAGCAGCAGCAATGACGTTCAAGGTGTTTGTGGATGGCCAGGAAGGCACCACCGGTTTGCGCATCCACGAGTACCTCGCGGCCCGCACCGACATCGAAGTCCTGAAGATCGACGCCGACAAGCGCAAGGACCCGGCCGAGCGTTCGCGCCTGCTGAATGCCGCCGACGTGGCCTTCCTGTGCCTGCCGGACGCCGCCTCGCGCGAGGCGGCCTTCATGGTCAACAACGCCAACACCTGCCTCATCGACGCCAGCACGGCCCACCGCACCGCGCCGGGCTGGGCCTTCGGCCTGCCGGAACTGGCCAAGGGCCAGCGCGGCGCCATCCAGGCCAGTAAGCGCATCTCCAACCCCGGCTGCCACTCCAGCGCCTTCATCCTGGCCGTGCGGCCCCTGGTGGACGCCGGCCTGCTGCCGCGCGACGCCCAGGTCAGCGCCACCTCCATCACCGGCTACTCCGGCGGCGGCAAGTCCATGATCGCCGAGTACGAGCAGCAGCCCCTGCCCAAGCACCTGGTGGCGCCGCGCCCCTATGGCCTGGGCCTCAAGCACAAGCACCTGCCGGAAATGATGGCCCACACGGGCCTGGCGACGCCGCCGGTCTTCATGCCCATCGTCAGCACCTTCTACAAGGGCCTGGCGGTCAGTGTGCCCCTGCACCTGAGCCAGCTCAAGGCCGGCGCCACGCCCGAGGCCGTGCACGCCGCGCTGCTGGCCCACTACGAAGGCGAGCGCTTCATCAACGTGATGCCGCTGCGCGACGCCGGCACGCTGGAGCAGGGCTTCTTCGACGTGCAGGCCTGCAACGACACCAACCGCGTGGACCTGTTCGTCTTCGCCAGCGACACGCAAGTGCTGCTGATGAGTCGCCTGGACAACCTCGGCAAGGGCGCCAGCGGCGCAGCCGTGCAGTCCATGAACGTGCACCTGGGCGTGGAAGAGTCGCTGGGTCTGGTCTGAGCTACGCCACCAGCGACGTCAACTGATAGGCGGCGAAGCCCGCCAGCAATACCGCCGACCCTCGCCGTATCCAGCGCAGATGCGCCGCCTGCAGGCGCTCGCGCAGCCGGCCCACCAGGCCCACCAGCAGCAACCACCAGGCGGCAGAGCCGATGAACACGCCGGCAATCATCCACGCCGGTGAAGCTGTTGCCATGCCTGCCGCCAGTGACGAGAACACCGCAATGAAGGACAGGATGGTGGCGGGGTTGGACATCGTCAGCACGAAGGTGCCGCCGAATGCCTGCCAGCCCTTCACGCCGCCCTGAACGTTCGCGGCCTGCCGGGCTTCGGAGGCATGCCAGGCCTTCCAGGCCAGCCACAACAGGAACAGCGCCCCGCCCAGCGCCAGCCAGGTGTGCGCGCCGGTCAGCAGCGTGATGACCGCCGTCACACCGAAGGCGCCGATCGCGCCGTAGAGGGCATCCGCCACCGCAGCGCCCAGGCCGGTCGCCAGGCCCACGCGCGGACCATGGTCCAGCGTGCGCTGAATGCACAACAGGCCGATGGGCCCGACGGGGGCGGCGATGGACAGGCCGATCAGCGCCGACTGGAGGAGCAGGGGGAGGGGCGCGGTTTCCATGCCCAAAAGTCTATTCAGGCGGATCGCAGCCATGAATACTTGATTTCAGGCAAACTGGCCGTATCACCTGAATGTTTGAGGGAATTCGGCCATGAGCATGGTGGATGACAAGTCCTGGCGCATCCTGGCCGCGCTGCAGGAAGACGCCCGCGCGTCGTTGAAGACGCTGGCCGAGATCGCCGGCCTGTCGCTGCCGGCCACGGCCGAGCGCATCAAGAAAATGGAAGCCGCCGGCGTCATCCGCGGCTATCACACCGACATCGCACCGGAAGCCCTCGGCTACATCATCAAGGCCGTGGTGGCCATCACCACCCAGCACCCCTACAAGCACAAGTTCATCGAGATACTGCGGGCCAAGCCGCAGGTGCTGGAGTGCCTGCACGTGACGGGCGCGGACTCCTGCCTCTTCACCGTCGTGGCGAAGGACATGCAGGACCTGGAGGCCTTCCTCGCCAGCATCAACCAGTATGGTGAGACGAGGACATCGATCGTGATGTCCTCGCAGATCCCACGGCGCGGCGTGCAGCGCTTCTAGACCTTTTACTGCGCGACGAGTTCCACGCGCCGGTTCCGGGCACGGCCGGGCTCGTCGCCATTGCCGGCCACGGGCGCCAGGCTGGCGAGGCCCTTGGCGCTGAGGCGCTTGGCGTCGACCTTGTATGGCGCTGCGGTCAGGGCCAGCACGACGGCGCGGGCGCGCTCCATGCTCAGCGTCTGGTTGGCCTCGAAGCTGCCGACGTTGTCGGTGTGGCCCACGACGTAAGCCTTCAGCGCGGGCTGGTTCTTCAGCAGCTCGGCCATGGCGTCGAGCTGGGCCTTGGACTCGGGCTTGAGCTCGGTCTTGCCGGTGTCGAAGAACAGGCCGGTCAGCGTGACGCGGCCCTCGGCGACGAGGCCGGCCTGCAGCGCGTTCGGGTCCACCGTGACCTGGCCGGTCTCCATGGCCTTGGGCTCCACGACTTGCAGATAGGTGGCCACGAGGCCCGTGGTCGCGTTGGCGGCCAGCGAGCTGTAGAGCAGCACCGTGGCTTCCTGGCCGGGCTTGCCCAGCGTGCCGACCAGCATGCGGCCTTCATCGCCGGACAGCGCCGAGGTCAGGCTGTAGCGGCCGCTGCTGGGGGTGTCGACATAGCCCTTGGCCCAGGTGAAGCCCTTGGTGGGATCACTCAGCTTGAGCCAGGCGAAGTAGGGGTAGAAGCAGTCGCGTTCGCAAGCAAAACGCTTCTTGAAGCCGGCTGCGTTCAAGGCCTGCTCGTAGTTGCGCCACACCTCCAGATTGGACTTGCCGCGTGGGGCGATGTAGACCGTCTGCGTGATCTTGCCTTCAAGGCTGAGGGGCGCGTCCTTGAACTGGTTCTTGTCGGCCTTGGACAACTCGGCGCTGGCGGGCAGCACGGCACTGTCCCAGTTGGAGACGCGCTGGCCGGCCAGCCAGGAGCCAGCGAAGCGCTTGATGAGCGGGTGGTCGGCGGCGCCGGGCACGTCGGTGTAGGGCGCGTCGGCGGCGAAGGCCGCGGCGTGAGCGACGACGGCCAGTAGGGCAGCGGCCAGGCGGGAGCGGGTGTTGTTCATCATCATGGCATTCATTGCAGGACCATTTCGACTCGGCGGTTCTTGGCGCGGCCGTCTTCGCTGGTGTTGTTGGCGACGGGGGCAAAGCCGGCATTGCCATGCGGCTGCAGGCGATTGGCGGCGATGCCGCGTTGCGCCAGCGCCGCGATGACGGCCTTGGCTCGCCCGAGGCTGAGGGCGAGATTGGCGTCGACATTGCCGACGTTGTCCGTGTGGCCCACGATGAAGACCTTGAGCGCCGGCTGGGCCTTGAGCAGGGCCGCCATCTGGTCGAGCTGGGCGTTGCTGTCGGGCTTGATGTCGGTCTTGCCAGTGTCGAACAGCAGGCCATAGAGGGCGACCTTGCCTTCAGCCTGCAAGCCTGCGCCAATGGCCTTGGCGTCCACCGTGACCTGGCCCGTGGGCATCGCTTTGGGCTCGACGATCTCGATGTAGGTGGCGGCGCGGTTGGTTTCGCTGTTTTCGGCCATGGAGGTGAACAGCAGCACATTCAGCGTGCGACCGCCGCTGCTCAGCGTGCCGACCATCATGCGGGCCTGTTCGTAGCTGATGGCCATCTCCAGGTTCCAGGCGCCGCTGCCGGTGGCCGAAGGCAGGTTGCCCTCGGCCCAGCGCATGCCCTTGGCGCGCTCCGTGCCGTCCAGCGCGAAATAGGCTTTGGTGCAGCCCTGGGCCTCACTCTCGCACTGCCAGGTGGCCTTGAAGCCTGCGGCCGTCAGCGCCTGCTGGTAGTTGCGGTAGACCTCCAGCGGGCTCTTGCCCAGCGGCGCAAGGTAGAACAGCCGCGTGACCTTGCCTTCCAGCGAGACTGGCCGAGCGAACTTGTCCTCGGTCTTGGAGACGCCGCTGGCATCGGGGAAGCTGCGCTGCTCCCAGTCCTGCTGCGCGTAGCCCGCCAGCACGCTGCCGGTGAAGCGCTTGAGGACCGGATGGTCGGCGCTCTTGGCAACGTCGGCCTTGGGGGCGTCGGCCAGGGCCGTGGTGGCCAGCGTGACGAAAGTGAGAAGGGCGAGGGCGGCGCGATGAGGCGTCATGGATGGGCGTGGCGTTGGGAGGCGCGATGTTGACGCAGCCAACGCGCCGGACCGCCGCCACGGCGACCTGCAAACGTGGGACATGGCCCGCTAACGGAGGACCAATTCGTAACGAAATTCGACACAGGGCTCGCCGCGGAACTCCGTGTCGATTCGCTCGATCAGCGTCGCGCCCAGGCGCTCCAGCAGGCGGATGCAGGCCGTGTTGCGCGCATCGGTCTGCGCATGGACGCGTTCGGCCGCGGTCTGCTCGAAGACCAGCGCGATGGCCGCCTTCACGGCGGCGCTGGCAATGCCGCGGCCTTGCGCGGCACGCGCCAGGCTGAAGCCGAACTCGGCCTCGCGGCCGTCGTCGCTGATATGGATGCCCACGTCGCCCAGCAGTTCGTCGGTCGTGTCGTCGGCGATGCCCAGCTGCGTCCACTGGTCCAGCTGGAAGCACGCGATGGCGGCCATCTCGTTGAGGAAGGCCAGGGCTTCACTGTCGGGCTTGGGCGTCCAGCCCTGCCAGCGGCCCACCTCGGGGTCGGTGCGGTAGGCCTGGAAGGCCGGCAGGTCCGAGGCTGCGAGGCGGCGCAACTTCAAACCAGTTCCTTCTCCGGACTGCGGTAGTGGTAGCGGTAGGCGAAGACGAAGCCCATGCGCGTGTACAGGCGCTGCGCCACCGCGTTGTCGCTGCCCACCTGCAGATAGGCCTGGCGTGCGCCCTGGGCATGGGCCAGCGTCAGCAGCGCCCGGCACAGCCGCTCGCCATGGCCTTGGCGCGGTGCGGCCGAGGCGATGTCGTACAGGCCCACGATGTCGCCGTCCACCACCATCTGCCCGCAGGCCAGCAGCTGGCCCTGGTCATCGTTCAGCGCAAAGCCCTGGTAGGCGACCGGTGCGTTAGCGATGCGCTCCGCGTGGGCCGCGATGGCTGTCGGCGACGAGCCGCGCAGTGCGCCGACCAGGCCGGCATAGTCGGTGGCGGACAAGGCCTGGAGCGCCACCGGGGCCGGCTCGGGCACGAGAGTGTCCAGCACCATGACATCGGCCGCATCGAATGCATTCCAGCCCTTGGCGGCCAGCCGCGCATCCAGGTCGGCCGGCTGGCTCCAGGGCGTCACGCGCACGGCCAGCGGCAGGCCGGCGGCGTCGTAGGCGTGCTTGCATCGGGCCAGCAACTCGTCCAGCGACAGGCTGCCCTCACGCAGCGCATTGATGCAGCGCGAACGCTTGGCCTTGCCCGGCGACAGGCGGATCAGCCAGCCGTCGATGTCGGCTTGCTGGGGCGGGGCGCTGGCGTCGAGGCCGGCCAGTTCGGCGCGCAGGGCGAGGGCGTCAAGCATCGCCAAGCAGCCGGGACGGATCGCGCCACACGCAGCGCCACTCCGGCAGCGCCACGCCGCCGAAGGGCGGGGCGATGCTCTGCTCGGCAAACTCCGCACCTAGGCGCGCGTAAAAGCGCTTGGCGGGCTCGTTGGCGTCCAGCACCCAGAGGAAGACGGGTTGGGTGTGATCCGGCCCCAACTCGCGGGCCACGGCCTGCAGAAGGCGGCGGCCGAGACCGCCACCTTTGTGCTCGGGGTGGACGTGCAGGTTGTCGACCAACGTGCCCCAGATGGGGTCGTGGCCGGGCAGCACGTAGGCGAAGCCGATCAGGTCGCCGGCATCGTCCTCGGCCACGACGCCAAATGACGGTGCCGTGGCAGCACCCTGCAGGCGTTCGCGCCAGACGGCCAAGCGGTCGGCAACGACGCCGTGGTCCAGGAATTCATCCGTCAGCATGCCGCGGTAGGCACTGCGCCAGCTGGTGGCGTGCAGGGTGGCGACGCCATCCGCGTCCGCCGCGGTCATGAGGCGGAGCGTGATCGTGCTCACCGCATCGTCTCGATGCGCCCCACCATCTCCTTGGCGAAGTCGACAAACGCCTGCGCGCCCTTGGAGCTCGGGTCGAACACGACGCCCGGCAAGCCGTAGCTGGGGGCTTCGGCCAGCCGCACGTTGCGCGGGATGACGGTGTCGAAGACCTTGTTGCCGAAGTGGGCCTTGAGCTGGTCGCTGACCTGCTGCTGCAGCGTGATGCGCGGATCGAACATGACGCGCAGCAGGCCGATGATCTGCAGGTCGTTGTTCAGGTTGGCGTGGATCTGCTTGATGGTGTTGACCAGGTCGGTCAGGCCTTCCAGCGCGAAGTACTCGCACTGCATGGGCACGATGACGCCATGGGCGCTGCACAGGCCGTTCAGCGTCAGCATGGACAGCGACGGCGGGCAGTCGATGAGGATGAAGTCGTAGTCCTTGGCAGCGTCCAGCAGCGCGGCCTTCAGCCGGGCCTCGCGGCGCTCCAGCGCCACCAGATCGACCTCGGCGCCGGCCAGTTCGCGGTTGGCCCCGAGCACGTCGTAGCCGGCTTTCTCGGCGCGGACCTTGGCCTCGGCCAGCGTGGCGGACTCCAGCAGCACGTCGTAGACCGTCAGCTCCAGCTTGCGCTTGTCTATGCCCGAGCCCATGGTCGCATTGCCCTGCGGGTCCAGGTCCACGACGAGCACGCGCTGGCCGATCTGCGCCAGGCCGGCGGCGAGGTTGACGGTGGTGGTGGTCTTGCCGACGCCGCCCTTCTGGTTGGCGATGCAGAAAATCTTGGCCATGGATTCGAGTTCTCGGTCAGCTGGCATCGTACCGGGGAGAGGGCAGGTCGTACCTCGGGCGCGACCCGCGAGGCGAACTCAATACGGCGGCATCCAGACAAGGCAGCGTCACCGCTGCCGCATCCAAATCAGGCAGCGCTGGGCGTCCAGGCCCGGGACGGCCAGTTGTTCCACGTGAAACACATCCACATCGGCGGGCAGGGCGGCAATCTCGTCCGCCGGGTGCTGGCCTTTCATGGCCATCCAGACGGCGCCTTCGGCCAGGTGCTGGCGGGTCAGCGTCGTGAAGTCCAGCAGCGACGCAAAGGCGCGCGATGTGATGACACCAAAGGGCTGCGTCTTCAGCGCCTCGACGCGGCTGTGCACGCCATGCAGGTTGGGCAACCTGAGTTCGGCTGCGACCTGCTGGATGAAGGTGGCCTTCTTGGCGACGGCATCCACGCAACTCACGTCGGTGCCGGGGAAGCAGATGGCGATGACCACGCCCGGCAGGCCACCACCGGCCCCAACATCCATCAAACGGGTTGGCGCGCTGTGCCGTTTCAACGGTGCGATGACCGACAAGCTGTCCACCAGGTGATGGCTCAGCATCTGTTCCGGGTCACGGACGGCGGTCAGGTTGTAGACCTTGTTCCACTTCTGCAGCAGGGCCAGGTAGGCCAGCAGCTGGTCGATTTGTGCGTCGCTAAGTTCCAGGCCGAGTTCGCGTGCCGCCGCTGCTAGCGTGTCCCTCATGCCGCCTCGGCTTCCGTGGTGAAGCCCTTGAACTTGCCCTTCCGCAGGTGCACCAGCAGCAGCGAGATCGCGGCCGGCGTGATGCCGGAGATGCGCGAGGCCTGGCCCAGCGTCTCGGGGCGGTGGGTGTTGAGCTTCTGGCGGGCCTCGAAGGAGAGGGCGTGGACGAGGCCGTAGTCCAGGTCCTCGGGCAGCTTCAGGTGCTCGAAGTGGGCGGCGCGGGCCACGTCGTCGACCTGCTTGTTGATGTAGCCGGCGTACTTGGTGCTGATCTCGACCTGCTCGGCGACGAGGTCGGCCAGTTCCTGGCCCAGTTCGGCGGTCAGTGTTTCACGTGAAACACCGGCTTCAGGTCGTGCAATCGCGGCCACTTCGGCAATGGTGTCAAAGCCCACGCCGGGACGGCGCAGCAGGTCGGCCAGGCTGTACTCACGCTCCAGCGCCTTGCCCACCAGTCGCTCGGCGTCCGGCGCCGGCAGGATGCCGGGATGGACCCAGGTGCTCTTCAGCTTCTCCGTTTCACGTGAAACAGCGTCGCGCTTGCGGTTGAACGCGGCCCAGCGCTCATCGTCCACCAGGCCCAGGCGGCGGCCGGTTTCGGTCAGGCGGGCATCGGCGTTGTCCTCGCGCAGCTGCAGCCGGAACTCGGCGCGGCTGGTGAACATGCGGTAGGGCTCGGTGACGCCCTTGGTGATGAGGTCGTCCACCAGCACGCCCAGGTAGGCCTGGTCGCGCGCGGGCGTCCATGGGCCTTCGCCGCGCACCTGCAGCGCGGCGTTCAGGCCGGCGAACAGGCCTTGGGCGGCTGCCTCCTCGTAGCCGGTCGTGCCATTGATCTGGCCGGCGAAGAACAGGCCCTGGATGACCTTGGTCTCGAACGAGGCCTTCAGGCCGCGCGGGTCGAAGTAGTCGTACTCGATGGCGTAGCCGGGGCGCAGGATGTCGGCGTTCTCCAGGCCCGGGATGCTGCGCACGGCGGCGAGCTGGATGTCGAAGGGCAGGGAGGTGGAGATGCCGTTGGGGTAGAACTCGTGCGTCGTCAGGCCTTCGGGCTCCAGGAAGATCTGGTGCGAGTCCTTGTCGGCGAAGCGGTTCACCTTGTCTTCGATGCTGGGGCAGTAGCGCGGCCCCACGCCCTCGATGACGCCGGTGAACATGGGGCTGCGGTCAAAGCCGCTGCGGATGATCTCGTGCGTGCGCTCGTTGGTGTGCGTGATCCAGCAGGGCACCTGCTGCGGGTGCATCGCGCCGTTGCCGATGAAGCTGAACACCGGCACTGGATCGAGGTCGCCGGGCTGGGCCTCGCACTTGCTGAAGTCGATGGTGCGGCCGTCGATGCGCGGCGGCGTGCCGGTCTTCAGGCGCCCCTGCGGCAGCTTCAACTCCTTCAGACGCGCCGACAGGCTCACGGCCGGCGGGTCGCCCGCGCGGCCGGCGCTGTAGTTCTCCAGGCCCACGTGGATGCGGCCGTCCAGAAAGGTACCGGCTGTCAGCACGACGGCACGGGCGCGGAAGGCGATGCCCGCCTGCGTGACGGCGCCCACCACGCGGTCACCTTCCACCATCAGGTCGTCCACGGCCTGCTGGAAGAGCTGCAGGTTGGGCTGGTTCTCCAGGCGGCGGCGGATGGCGGCCTTGTAGAGGATGCGGTCGGCCTGGGCGCGCGTCGCGCGCACGGCCGGGCCCTTGCTGCCGTTCAGGATGCGGAACTGGATGCCGCCTTCGTCCGTGGCCAGCGCCATCGCGCCGCCCAGGGCGTCCACCTCCTTGACGAGGTGGCCCTTGCCGATGCCGCCGATGCTGGGGTTGCAGCTCATCTGGCCCAGGGTCTCGATGTTGTGGGTCAGCAGCAGCGTCTGCGCGCCCATGCGCGCGGCTGCGAGCGCCGCCTCGGTGCCGGCATGGCCGCCGCCGACGACGATGACATCGAATTCCTTGGGGTAGAGCATCTCGATCCTGGAAAGAACAGCAACCCGGGCGAGGGCTCGGGCAAACCCCGAATTTTAAAGAGTGGCTGTGGATAAGTCACCCCGTACGGCCTTGGCGCATTGGCGCCCACACCGCTTGGAGCGCAATCTGAACGCCTGAGCCCAGGAATGTGCCGTCCGTCGCGGCGTGCAGGCGGTGTTTGACGCTGCTGCCCACAATGCGGGCTGTCTTGAAAGGCCCCCATGTTCCGTCGCTCCGCATTTTTGTTGGCCTGCCTGGCCGCGTCCACCAGCCTGCCGGCCTGGTCGCAGGCCTTGTCCGTGCGCTTTTATCCTGCGCAGGGCGTTCATCCCTACGCCGTCGATTCCGTGCGCGGCATTCAAGGGGTGCTGGTGCAGAACATCGCCATCACCAACGACGGCAGCACGCCCATCTCGCTGGACTCGGTAACGTTGGCCGTGAAGGGTCCTGGCACGCCGACCGATTCCCGGCTGCTGGAGGCCGCGGACCTGGCCAAGAGCGCCGCCCGCGGCAAGCAGATGAACGACGCGGGCATGATCGAGCAGCTGGACTTCCAGTTCGGCGGCGCCGCCCTGCTGGGGCCCAAGCCGGTCTTCGCGTCGTCGGCGACGCTGGCCCCCGGTGAGGTGCTCGTGCTGGTGCAGCAGTTCATGAGCTATCGCGGCAAGCGGCCGGCCGTCTCGGTGCAGGTCTCGGGCCATGACGCCGGCCAGCAGGCGGTCAGCACGGTCGCATCGTTGCCCATCCTCAGCGGAGCCAAGAACAAGTACCGCTTCCCGCTCGCGGGCACCTGGTTCATCGGCGCCGGCCCGTCGGCGCACTCCCATCACCGCTGGGTGGTGCCGCAGGAGTTCGCGCTGGACATCGCACGTATCGGCGAGGGTGGCGTCACCTATCGAGGCCAGGGCAGCCGGCTCGCCGACTACTTCGCTTACGGGGCGCCCGTGCTGGCGGCTGCCGACGGCATCGTGCGGGTCGCGCGCCAGGATGCGCCGGAGTCTGTGGACGACCTGCGGCGCCTAGGTGAGGAGCAGGGCGCCTACCTCAAGCGTGTGGGCGAGGCGCAGGACAAGCGCATGGCCCAGGGCGGCGACGCCCTCATCGGCAACTATGTGCTGATCGAGCACGGCCAAGGCGAGTCCACGGTGTACGCCCACCTCAAGACCGCCAGCGTGCGCGTCAAGGTCGGCGACACGGTGCGTGCCGGCCAGGTCATCGGCCAGCTGGGCAGCAGCGGCAACTCCACCGAGCCGCACCTGCACTTCCATATTTGCGACCGACCCAATGCACTGCGCTGCGCGGGTGTGCCCGCGAGCTTCGACAACATCGAGCTGCCTTATGTGGACCAGTTGCGCGAACTGCAGACCGGGGACGTCGTCGTCACCAGGTGATCGCGGGCCTGGAAGGCAAAATTGCGGCTGACCATGGAATGCCGTCCTCACTGCGCCGCCTGCTGCATCGCCCCGTCGATCAGCTCGCCCATCCCCGGCCACCCGAACGGCAAGCCGGCGGGGGTGCGCTGCGCGCAGCTCGACGACGAGGACCGCTGCCGCATCTTCGGCCGGCCCGAACGCCCGGCGGTCTGTGGCTCGCTGCAGCCCAGCGAGATCATGTGCGGCGAGAGCCGCGAGCAGGCCATGCGCTGGCTGGGCTGGATGGAAGAAGCCACGGCTCCGGAAGCCTGACATCGGTGGGCCGCACAATCGGCCGCTGATGCCTCAAGTCACCGACACTTCCGCGCCGCCTGCACGCCTGTTGGGCGGCCTCGCCACCCAGCGTGACGCCTATGCCGACGCCTACACGCTGCACCTGCCGCGACACGTGAGCCTGGCCCAGTTCGTCGAGGCTTTCTATACGACCCGCTTGTTCAAGCTGGAGCGCTGGTTGATCGCGCGAACCGGCCGGCCCTCCACAGATGCCGACGTGCGCGCCGTCGCCCAGGGCGAGAACCGCCGCATGGCCGCCTGGACCGTGGAGGCCCGCGAGGGAGATGAGCTCTTGATGCACGAGGACAGCGGCGTCACGCGGTCCTGGTTCAAGGTGGAGGCGGGCGGGGGCGGCACGACGCTGTGGTTCGGTTCGGCCTTCATGCCCCGCAAGAGCCGCCCGGGCGGCGAGCGCCAGTTCAGCTGGCTCTTCCACGCGCTGCTGGGCTTTCACCGCATGTATTCGCGGGCGCTGCTCAAAGCAGCCGCGCGCAATCTTGGCTAGCGCTGGGTGCCCGGTCCGGTGACTTTCTCGGTCACGGGCTGGCCTGTCGCCAGGTCCTCGATCCAGACCTCGCAAGCCTCGGCGGCGATGCGGCCGTTGACGACGTAGCGCTTGCCTTCCTGCGGCGTGAAGCCCACTTCGCCCACCGTCCGGCAGGTGGCGTTGGACATCGCCACCAGCGGCGTGGCGTATTGCGTGGCGGCCTGGATCTGCACGCGCAGCGGCTGCAGCGGCAGCTCGTTGGTCAGCGCCACGGGCGCCACCGTCATGGCGCTGCCCTGGCCGGCCCGAGTGGTGGCCACGCTGCTGCTGGCCAGGCGCCGGCCGTCCACCTGTGTCATCTCGAAGACGTTCAGCCGTTGCGCGCCCAGGGCCACGACCCGGTCGGCCACGTTGACCGTGGCGCCGGTGTAGTCCGCCGGCGTGGCGGGTTCGAAGCCGGTGAAGCTCTTGACGCCGGCGCAGCCGGACAGCAGCAGGAAGGCCGCCGTGGCGGCCAGTGAAGCGATGCGTTTCATTGGGCGCGCAGCTTAGCGCGCCACCGCCGCCCGCATCGATTTCGCCACGTAAAGCAGGCTCACCGCCGCCAGCGCAAAGCCCACCACGACGCTGGGCATCACCTGGACCCAGCGCAGCGTCTCGCCCTTGAGGACGGTCAGCATCAGCTGGTTCTGGGCAAGACCTGGCACCCAGAGGTACCAGGGCGCGTCGCCGCCGGGGTTGAGCAGGCTCACCATGGGCATCAGGCTCACGGCGGTGACGACCAGCGTGCTGCCGGCCTGCGCCTCCTTGAAGGTCTTGGAGCGGATCGCCAGCGCCATCAGCAGGGCCGACAGGCCGGCCGCGAGCGGGATCTGCAGCAGCCAGAAGGCCACCACCTCGCCCGAGCCGAACTGGAACATGGCCTGCAGGCTGTCGCTCTGCAACAGCCATTGCGCGGGCACAAAGCTCAAGGACGACAGCAGCGCCACCACCAGGCTCAGCAACGCGACCGCGCCCCACTTGCCCACGACGATGGCGCCATGCGGCACGGGGTTCATCAGCAGCGGCTCCAGCGAGCCACGCTCGCGTTCGCCGGCGGTGCTGTCCAGCGCCGCGGTCAGCGCGCCGTAGAGCACGGCCATGATGATGAACATGGGCACGATGCCGCTGAGCTTGGCGACGCGGGCCTGGACGCTGGCGAGGTCGCGCTCCTCGATGTCCACCGGCTCCAGCAGCTCGGTGGACACGCCGCGCAGCGCCATGTTGATCATGGCCCGCTCGCGGTTGAAGCCCAGCAGCAGGCGCTGTATGGGGCCGATGCCGGCGGCGGCGCGCTGGTTGGCGCTGTCGCTGACGATCTCCACCGTCGGCGCCTCGCCGGCCAGCAGCTTGGCCTCGAAGTCCTTGGGCACCACCAGCACCGGCTCCAACAGCGTCGTGGCGCGCAGCCTGGCCTCGTAATCGGCCGGGGCGGCCTTGATCGTGAAGGTCTGGCGTTCGATGAAGTTCTTCAGCGTCGGTGCGGCCTCGATGCCGACGACCAGCAGCTCGCGGCGGTCGGCACGCTCCTCCAGCGAGGCGATGAGACCCGACAAGGCCATCAGCAGCGCCGGGCCCATCAACAGGGCGGGGATGAGCAGGCGCAGCAGCGTGCGGCGGTCGCGCAGCGCGTCAGCCAGCTCTTTTGCGAAAACGATGAGAGCCAGTTTCATGCGGCCACCTCTTCAGGAAATGCGAGCTTCACAAAGGCGTCCTCGAAGCGGGTTTCGCCCGCCTGTTCCAGCAGCGCCGGCACGCTGCCCTGGGCCACGCTGCGGCCCTTGGACACGACGACGACCTCGTCGCACAGGTGTTCCACCTCCTGCATGATGTGCGTGGAGAAGACGATGCATTTGCTGCCGCCCGCGGGGCTGCGCAGCCAGCGCAAGGCCTCGCGCAGTGCGCGCGTGGCCAGCACGTCCAGGCCGTTGGTGGGCTCGTCCAGCACGATGTTGGCGGGGTCGTGCACCAGCGCGCGGGCCAGCGCCGTCTTCATGCGCTCGCCCTGGCTGAAGCCGTCGGCGCGGCGGTCCAGGATGCTGCCCATGTCCAGCAGCCGGGCCAGCTCTTCGGCGCGCGCGTTGGCGGCCTCGGGCGCCATGCCTTGCAGGCGGCCGTAGTAGACGATGTTCTCGCGGGCGCTCAGCCGCGGGTACAGCCCGTGCGCGTCGCCCAGGATGCCCATGCGCGAGAGTGCTTGCAGCGGCGCATCCTTCACCGCGATGCCGTCGACGACGATGTGGCCGCTGTCCGGCGGGAACAGGCCCGCCAGCATGCGCAGCGTGGTCGTCTTGCCGGCGCCGTTGGCGCCCAGCAGGCCCGTGATGCGGCCGTTGGCGGCCTGCAGGCTGATGCCTTGCACGGCATGCACCGTGCGCTTCGCGCCGCGCTTGAACAGGCTGCCGCCGGTCTGCGCAACGAACTGCTTGTGGACGTCTTGGATATCGATCATTGCGCCGTCCCTCCCTGAACGGGCTGGAACGCCGGAGGGCGCGGGATGCGGGTCGCGCAGGCGGCGTCCTGGGGCAGGGCGGCCGCGTCGGTCTTGGCGTCGATGAAGCGGAAGATCAGGTCGCGCACGCAGCCCACGCCCATGACGCCGTGACCGGCCTCGGGCACGACGAGGTGTTGCACGCGCTCCGGGTGGCCTTCGCCCAGCGCCTTGGCAACGCGCTCGCCATGGCGCGCCGGCGTGGCCGGGTCGGCACCGCCGCTCATGACGAGGACGGGGCTCTGCGCGGGCGGGATCTTGTAGAAGTCGGCCGGCACGTCGCCGCGCGGCCAGGCCTTGCAGGCGCGGGCATACATCTGGGCGTCTGCCAGCTGGAAGTCCGCGCCGGGCGCGTCCTTGGCGTCGGCGAGGCGGGGCACGTCCTCGGCGCAGATGACCGAGAAATGCATGCCCATCGCCAGGCGCATGGACGGGTTGCTGCCAAAGGCCGTGGACAGGCCGAAGAGGCCGGCGAAGTTGCCGTCCGCTGCCGCCGCGTGGATGGCGGCGGGCAGGGCGGCCGCCAGGAAAGGCTGGTACAGCGGCATGCGCACGGCGCGCAGCAGCAGGTCGCGGTCCACCGTGAAGCGCTCGGGCACGCCGGTCAGCGGCTGGGCCACGGTGACCTGGCGGGGCAGCGAGGCGAGCAGCTTGTGCCAGTCCGCGCCCAGCTCGGGGTGGCTCTTGGCATTCGCGGCAATGAGCTTGTCCAGCGCGGCCTGGCCGTCGGTCGAGAAGCTGGCGGGCAGCACCATGTCCGGCGGCGCGACGCCGTCGATGACGGTGCGCCTGACCTTGGTGGGGAACTGGCGCAGGTATTCCAGCGCGGCGCGCGTGCCGTAGCTGCCGCCGATGAGGTCCCACTGCGGCACGCCCAAGGCCTCGCGCACAGCTTCCATGTCCTGCATGGCGATGGGGGTGGTGAAGAAGCGCAGGCCGCCGTCCTGGCCGTAGGGCAGCTTCTCCAGCGTGGCGCGGCAGGCGTCCAGGCGGCGCATCTGCGCGGCCGTGTCGAGCTGCTCGGTGATGGGCAGCTTGCTGTCGTCGGGGCAGTCCAGCGGCGCGGAGCGGCCGGTGCCGCGCTGGTCCACGAACACCAGGTCGCGCCGGTTGTTCAGCCGCGAGAACCTGGGCAGCACGCGCGAGGCCACCTTGATGGCGCTCTGGCCAGGGCCGCCGGCCAGCATCAGCACGGCGTCGGGCTGCTTGTTGCGAGCCATCGCGGGCACGACGAGGTAGTGCACGTCTATCTTCACGCCGTCCGGTCGCGCCGGGTCCAGCGGGCGCTGCACGCTGCCGCACTTCAGCTCATTGGGGATGCCGTCGATGCGGCAGGGTGCCAGCGGCGAGGCCGCTACCGTTGCGCACAGGCCGGCCATCGCCAGGAGCGCCAGCAAGCGCCCTCTCCAGTCATGCATGCCAATCCCTCGGGAATTGTTGGAATGGCGCGCAGTATCAGCCGCCAGCCGGCGCCGCCTGTATCCCGAAGGACGAGTGGCAATGGCAGCCGCTTGAATGGCGAGTCAGCGTGGCGAATGGCGGCTATGCTTTCATGACGCTTCCGTCGGGCAACTTGGAAAGGCCGCCTGTGCAGACACTCGATGAAATGCGGGACCGTGGCTTGCTGACCTGTGATCAGCATGCCGAGATCGGCGCCTGGGTCGGCCGGGCGCGCACGCCCGAGGCCATCATGGCCATGCCCGAGTCGCTGTGGCGCAGCCTGGAGCTGGCCAGCGTGCTGATGGACGTGGACGCCGACCTGCGGCGCCCGCCCACGCTCAGCTTCTAGCCTGCTGCTAACCCGCCGCGAGAGCGCCGGCCATCGTCAACATGACGAGGCCCAGCGTGATGATCACCCAGTGCAGCACCGCCAGCAGCGCGGCGCGTAGCACCGTCGTCCACCAGCTGGCCGCGTGCACCCGCTTCAGCGCCACCACCGGGTAGACGTTGGACCAGGCCCAGACGGCAAAGGCCACGACGCCCCAAGGCAGCAGCACCGCCAGCAACAGCATGCCGTACCAGGCCGCATGCAGATGCATGGCAAAGACGAAGTGGGCGCCATAGGGCTGGCGCCAGAACAGCAGCTTGAGCAGGCCGGCAAAGAACGGCAGGGAGCACAGCACCGCGTAGGGCGCCAGGCCCATCATGGTCGCGCCCATGGCGTGCACGGAACCCTTGGGATCGGCGCGCCAATGGTCTTCGGCGCGATGGATGCGCCCCTGCATGCCCTCAGGCAACTGGCTGGCAAGGTCGGGGCTGAGGATGTGCATGTCCCCGCTCTTCTGCTCGAGCTTCTTCTTCACCTTGGTGGCGACCTTGGCGGAAGCAGTGGCTGCCGCTGAAGCCGCCGATGCCGCTTCAGGCGCCACCTGCACCACTTCGTTGCTTGCCTCGTCGTCCAGCCCGTTGATGTGGTTGCTGCCGGGCATGAGCTTGAGCGCCAGGAAGAACAGCAGGCCCAGCGTCAGCAGCAGGCGTAGCGGCAGCACGTAGCGCTGCTTGCGGCCGGCCAGGTATTCGCGCGTCAGGAAGCCGGGCTTGGCCATCAGGCCCCACAGGCTGCGCCACAGCGTGCCCTCGACGGCGATGTAGTGGCTGACGAACTCGTGCACGAACTCCATCAGCGACGGCGGATGGTTGGCCGTGTCCTGGCCGCACTGGCTGCAAAAGCGCGCGCCGGGCGTCAGCGCAGCCTGGCAGTTCAGGCAGGTGGTGCTGCTGCCGTGATGGCCTTTGCCCGCATGCGCCGCGTCGCCGGCCGCCAGGCCGGCCAGCTCGGCCGACGCGGCCACCGCGGCCGCACCTCCTGTGAGACCGCCCAGCTCGTCCATCATGGCGTCAGGCTTTCTTGGGGGCCGTCTTCATCAGGCCTTCGCAGGCCGACTTGGCCTTGGCGTCGCTCGCGTCCAGCTTGCCGCAGACGCCGTCCAGCTGGGTCTTGAGCCGGCCCACGGCCGCCGCCTGGGTGGGGTTCTGGTTCCAGGTGGCCAAGAGGCTGGCGACTTTCTTCAGCGAACGCTCGCTGCGTTCGTAGAAGGCGCCGGGGTCCTTCTCGGCCTCGGCGAAGAGCTGGTTGGCGGCCTTCTCGATGCGCGGCGTGTCCTCGGGGCTGAGCTCGATCAGCGCGCCGAAGTAGTTGGAGCCCCATTGCAGCCGCGTGGCCGGGCCCTCGCTCTTGTTGAAGGCCTCCTCGTACCAGCGCAGCGCGTCGGCCTTGCGGCCCTGCTTCTTCGCGTTGCCGCCCAGCTGGCTCATCAAGTAGTAGGGCGAGTGGCTGCGCGCCAGCGCCGACTTCAGCAGGTCGTCGCTCTCCTTCCACAGGCCCGCGCGGCCCAGCAGGTGGGCGGCCTCGGTGACCACGGCCTGGCGCTCGTAGCCGTCGGTGATCTCGCGGTTGGCCTTGCCGGCCTGCTCGCGGGCTTCGGTCAACAGTGCAGCGGGAATCTTGGCCGGGTGCGGGTCGTCCTTGGGCGAGTCCAGGCGGGCCAGGTCGATGCGGCCTTGCAGCGCGTTCAGCCGGTCGGCGCGCGACAGCGTGCTGTCTTCGTTCAGGCGCTTCAGCGCCGCGTCGAAGTCGGCCACGAGCTGGTTGCGCGCGTCACCCGCCGTCGGGGTGAGGGCCTTGACGATGTCGGGCGCCTCGTTGGTCAGCACGTCCATCTGCGCGTGGGCCTGGGCGGGGTCGGCCAGCACGGCACGCAGGCGCGGAATCTGGGCGGCATCAGCCGTCTTGCCCTCGGCCATCGCGCCAATGGACTTCAGCCACAGCCGCGTGGTCGTCTCGGCGTCCACACCCTCGCTGGCCTTGGCGAGCTGGGCCAGCGTGGCGGCGCGCTGGTCGGCCGGCAGCAGTTGCTGCTCGTCGGTCTCCCAGCCGTAGAAGCCCAGCAGCCGCCATTCGTTGGCGGCCAGCTTCTTGCCGGCCTTGGCGTCGGCCAGCACGGCCTTCACGGGACGGCCGCTGGACAGGCCCAGCTGCAACACCTTCATGACTTGCGCCGCGTCGGCCTCGCCGGGCAGGCGGGTGATCTCGCTGCCGCTCGGGTTGAACAAGATCATCGTCGGGTAGCCACGCACCTTGAAGCGGGTGCCCAGCTTCTGCGCACCGGGGGCGTCGCCGTCTATGCCCACGGCCACGAAGGCCTTGCTCTGCTCGATGAAGTCCGCGCGGTTGAACAGCGTGGCCTTGAGCTGGTTGCAGGGCGGGCACCACTTGGCGCCCCAGTACAGCAGCACCGGCTTCTTCTCGGCCTTGGCCTGGGTGAAGTAGCGATCGATATCGGCGTCGGCCGCTGCGGCCTGCCAGGAGACGCCCGGGCCGGTGACGGCGTGGGCGACAGGGGCGGTGGACAGCAGCAGCGTGGCCGCGATGGCGGCGAGCAGGGGAGAGAGCTTCATCGTGCGAAGGGGGACGGGCGCTCGTGGCGAAGCCCCCATTTTGCGTCGCCTGGGCCAACGCGGAATCTGCGTAACCCGAATAAGCTCAATCTGCGGCTGGATGCCTCAGGCAGCACTCGGTGGAACCCCCAGCACGCGGCAGGCGAGGTCGGTGTCCATGTACTCGGTGACGGAGCGCAGCCGGCCATCCGCCACGCGGTAGACCATGCAGTAGTGGTTGTCATAGGCCTCGCCGCCGGTCGTCTGCACCTCGCCTCGGCATTGCACGACGACCGTGTCGCCGTCGGCGATGAAGTGATCGGCGCGGCTGCGGTAGCGCGTCGCAAAGCGCTGGAATAGCGGCGCCAGCAGATCGCGCTGTACGGCCTCACGGCCCTGCCAGCTGCGCGACCAGGCCGAGTGGCCGGCAATGGTCCAGCTGAAGTCCTCGGCCATGGCCTCGCGGAAAGGCCGGCCATCGCCGTCGGCCAGCGCGGCGTAGATGGATTGAAGCAGGGCCTTGTTGGCGGCGGTGGTCATGATTTGCTCCTTGCAGTCAGCGGGTCGCGTGCCGGGCGTTCGCCGGTGGCGATCCAGTCGTCATAGAAATCCAGCTTCTGGTCCAGCGCGGCCAGGGCCTCCTGCCAGCGCGAGATCGTCGCCAGCACGTCGGCGCGGTGGGCGGCCAGCATGTCGCGGCGCTGGGCCAGGCTGCGCCGGCCCTGCGTCACCAGCTCGGTGTAGCGGCGCATCTCGGCGATGGACATGCCGGTGGTGCGCAGCCTCTCCATCAGCTCCAGCCAGGCGACGTGCTGCTCGCGGTAGCGCCGCCGCCCGCTGGCATCGCGCTGCACGCCGGGCACCAGCCCCTGGGCCTCGTACCAGCGGATGGCGTGGACGGATTTGCCGCAGCGTGCTGCCAAGGCGCCGATCAGCAGCAGGGGTGGGTCGTCTCGGGCTGTCATGAGTCCATTGGACGACCTAGAGTGCACTCGAAGTCAAGCACCCTTTTCGTCATGGTCACACCCCGCCTCGACCTCGCCCTGCAACGCCTGCGCGCTGAAGCCCGCCCCGACCAGCTGACCGGGATGGCCCGCTTCGGCCTCACCGGCGACGGCCGCCTGGGCCTGGCCGTGCCCACGCTGCGCACCCTGGCCCGCGAGTTCAAGCGCGACCATGAGCTGGCCCTCGCGCTGTGGGACACCGGCATCCCCGACGCCCAGCTGCTGGCCGGCATGGTCGCCGAGCCGGCCAAGCTGACCGTGAAACAGATGGACCACTGGGTCGCCGGCATGCGCGCCTGGGATATCTGCGACCAGGCCTGCACCAACGCCTTTGTCAAAAGCCCGCTGGCGTGGGATGCGATCCCGCGCTGGGCGACGCGCAAGCCCGAGTTCGAGAAGCGTGCCGGCTTCGCCTTGCTGGCCGTCGCCGCGGTGCACCAGAAGCAGCGGCCGGACGCCGATTTCGTTGCCTACCTCCCCCTCATCGAGGCAGCGGCGGACGACGAGCGCAACTTCGTCAAGAAGGCCGTGAACTGGGCGCTGCGCCAGGTTGGCAAGCGCAGCCCGGGCTTGCGTGAGCATGCGCTCACTGTGGCGGAGCGGTTGTGTGAGCAAGAGGAGAAGGCGGCGCGCTGGATTGGGACCGATGCCCGGCGGGAGCTGAGCAAGGGCGGCTGAGGCGAGCAGTAACGGCTCAGAAAATCGACTCTGACCCCATATTTGTAACTGTGGCGAAACAGCTTTGCGAGCGCGAAGAGAAGTCCGCGCGCTGGATAGGCAGTGATGCGCGGCGGGAATTGAGCAAGGGAACTTGAGCCGGGCCAGCAGAGGGGGTCAGAAAATCGACTCTGACCCCATATTCATATCCCCCTTCAGGGGGATACCAGGGCTTGGGGTCCCCTCTCCCTCCCCCCTCGACCCACCCTTGGAGCGATGGCCCAAATGGATGCCGGAAACGATGCTGACGGTGTGACGTTTTTAACGACGTCGAAGCCAACCAACAGAACCCGGAGCCACCATGCACTTCGCCAATTCCTCGCAGAACCCCTGGTCGAATTCCAAGCTGCCGGTGAGCACGCATTCCCGCCCGCGCAGCATGGGCAACTCGCGCAAGCCGGAGCACTGCGGTTGGTACAACTCCAGCCTGGACCTGGCCCAGGGCCTGGAGGTCAGCGAGGAGGACAGCGACACCCTCTACCAGCTCTGGGAGCTGGCGCAGCGCTGAAGCGATTTGGGCCCCTCGTCCAGCCGCACACCGCTGAACGCGGTGCGTCGGACCGGTCCCCCGCGGGGACGAGGCTGCTTACGGCATTGAGCCGCAAGCAGACTCAGACGGGCCGGCTCGGTGAACTGGAGTCGGACACAAGCAGTCCCTGCGGACTGCTTGTGCCTACGGAAGGCCATTGGCCTCTGGCCAATGGCAGGCCCAGCGCTCGGCCCGAATACGCTGGTTTGCGCTAGAGGGTGCAAGCCAGCTTGGTGCCCTGCAGGATGGCCCGCTTTGCGTCCAGTTCACCCGCCTCCAGCGCGCCGCCGATCAGGTGCACGTTGACGCCCGCGGCCTTCAGCGGCGCCTCCAGCTCGCGCAGCGGCTCCTGGCCGGCGCACAGCACGATGGTGTCGGCCTCGATGAGCTGGGCGTCGGCCCGCTTCTCGCCGTAGCTGACCCACAGGCCCTCGGGCGTGATCTGCTCGTAGTTCACGCTGGCCAGCATGTCCACGTTCTTCATCTTCAGCGCCGCGCGGTGGATCCAGCCGGTGGTCTTGCCCAGGCCCGCGCCCAGCTTGCCGGCCTTGCGCTGCAGCAGCGTGATCTGGCGCGTGGGCGCGTCGGGCGCGGGGCGCAGCAGGCCGGCGCGCACCTGCTCGGGGTCGCCCACGCCCCAGTGGCGGCGCCAGGCGGCGGCGTCCAGCGTCAGGGAGTGGCCGGCCTCCAGCAGGTACTCGGCCATGTCGAAGCCGATGCCGCCGGCACCCACGATGGCCACGCGCTTGCCCACCGGCTTGCCGTGGCGCAGCACGTCGATGTAGCTCAGCACCTGGCCGCGGGCAAAGCCCTCGTCCTGGCCCTTGATCTTCGGGTCGCGGGCGCTGACGCCGGTGGCCAGCAGCACCTCGTCGAAGCCCTTCAGGTCCTCGGCCGAGACCCGGCAGTTCAGCTTCAGGTCCACCCCGGTGACCTCGATGCGGCGGCCGAAGTAGCGCAGCGTCTCGCTGAACTCCTCCTTGCCCGGCACGCGCTTGGCCATGTTGAACTGGCCGCCAATCTCGTGCGACCCGTCGAACAGCGTCACCGCATGGCCGCGCTCGGCCAGCGTCGTTGCCGCAGCCAGGCCGGCCGGGCCCGCGCCCACGACGGCGATGCGCTTCCTGGCCCCACCGGTTGACGCGACGGGCTTGATCACGATCTCCTGCTCAAACGCCGCGCGTGGGTTCACCAGGCAGGTGGAGATCTTCTGCGCGAAGGTGTGGTCCAGGCAGGCCTGGTTGCAGGCGATGCAGGTGTTGATCTCGTCCGCGCGGCCCTGGCGCGCCTTCTTGACGAACTCGGCGTCGGCCAGGAAGGGCCGGGCCATGGACACCATGTCGGCGCTGCCATCGGCCAGCACGCCTTCGGCCACCTCGGGCGTGTTGATGCGGTTGCTGGTGATCAGCGGCGTCGTGATGCCCTCTTCCCGCAGCTTGGCCCGCAGCTTGGCAGTCACCCACGCAAAGCCTGCGCGCGGCACGCTGGTGGCGATCGTGGGGATGCGGGCCTCGTGCCAGCCGATGCCGGTGTTGATGATGGTGGCGCCGCTGCGCGACACGCGCCGGGCCAGCTCCACCACCTCTTCCCAGCTGCTGCCGTTGGGTACCAGGTCCAGCATGGACAGGCGATAGATGATGATGAAGTCCGGCCCCACGGCCTCGCGCATGCGCTCGAGGATCTCCAGCGGCAGCCGCATGCGGTTCTCGTAGGGGCCGCCCCAGGCGTCGGTGCGCCGGTTGGTGTGCTCCACCAGGAACTGGTTGATGAAGTAGCCCTCCGAGCCCATCACCTCCACGCCGTCGTAGCCGGCCTCGCGGGCGAGCTTGGCGCAGCGGATGAAGGCGCGGATCTGGCGCTCGATGCCGCGAATACTCAATTCACGCGGCGTGAACGGGCTGATGGGGCTCTGGATGCGCGACGGCGCCACGCACAGCGGCGAGTAGCCGTAGCGGCCCGTGTGCAGGATCTGCAGCGCGATCTTGCCGCCCTCGGCATGCACGGCGTCCGTGATGATCTTGTGGCGGCGTGCGGCGCCCGAGGTCGCCAGCGTGCCGGCGAAAGGCTTGGCCCAGCCCTCGATGTTGGGCGCAAAGCCGCCCGTCACGATCAGGCCCACCTCGCCCTTGGCGCGCTCGGCGAAGAACACCGCCATGCGCTCGAAATGCTTGCGCCCGTCCTCCAGGCCGGTGTGCATGCTGCCCATCAGCACGCGGTTCTTCAGCGTCGTGAAGCCGAGGTCCAGGGGGGCAAGGAGGTGCGGATAGTTCATCCAGGCGATGCTATCGAGTGGGCGCCGTCTCGAATTGGAGTGATCTCCTCACCTGGGCAAACCCTGAAGCCGCGGATGCCGGACGAAGCGTTAAGGGCAACGTTTCTTCACCCGCTAAATATTGCCGGAAACTGCAATGTCTCCGGCTTAGGTTCTAATCGCGAGTCCGCGTTTTTGGGATTTGGCCCGGCGGTTTGGTTTTTTCGGAGAGTTCTCGATGCGATTCACCCCCTGGGCCACGCGACTGGTCCTGACGCTGAGCCTGTCGGCCACGGCCTTCCTGACCGCCTGCGGCGGCGGCGGCGGCGGCAGCAGCAACACGCAAGTCCGCCTGCTCAACGCGACGCGTTCCTACGCCTCGCTGGATCTGTCGGTCAACGACAAGACCGTCAACAGCAAGGTCACCTACGCCACGGCTGGCGCCTACGGCGACGTGGACACCAACGCCACGGCCACCAAGGTGCTGACCAGCGACGTCGGTACCAGCATTGCCGCGACGACGCCCACGCTGACCTCGGGCAGCAACTACACCTACATCGCCTACGGCTTCGCCGGTGCCATCCGCACCACGCTGCTGCAGGAAGCCGAGACGGCGCCCGACGCCAACAAGGCCAAGCTGCTGGTGCTGAACCTGGCCCCTGACGCCGGCGCGCTGGACGTCTACGTGACGACCGCCACCGACGACATCAACTCCGCCACCGCGCTGACGACCAACCTGCAAGGCGGCGCTGGCAGCGGCTACATCCAGATCAACTCGGGCACCTTCCGCGTGCGCGTGACCGGCTACAACAAGCGCACCGACCTGCGCCTGGACATCCCGGCCGTCACGCTGGACTCGGCCAGCGTCAACACGCTGATCCTGACGGCCTCCGACGGCGGCGTTCTGGTCAACGGCATCAGCCTGGTCCAGAAGGGCGCGGTCAAGAACTTCCCCAATGCCCAGGCCCGCGTGCGCACCGTCGCCGCGATGACCGCCGGCGGCGTGGTGGGTTCCACCATCAACGGCCAGCAGATGTTCAGCGCCGCCATCAGCCCGCTGCTCAGCGAGTACGTGACGACCACCTCGGGCGCCAGCACGCTGACCACCACGGTCAACGGCGCCCCCGTGACCTTCACGGCCCCGTCGCTGACCGCCGGCAACGACTACACGCTGCTGGTCTGGGGCGACGCCGCTGCGCCCAAGCTGTCCGTGCTGACCGATGACAACCGCCTGCCGACCGTCTCCGGCAACGTGAAGATCCGCCTCGTCAACGCCATCGCCGCGCAGACCTCGGGTGTGTCGCTGAACGTCGACTTCAGCTCCATCGCCTCCAACGTGCTGCCCGGCACGGCCTCCACGGCCAACAGCATCTCGTCCACGGCGAGCTCGCAGGTGGACGTGACGGTGCCCACCTCGGCCACGCCCATCTACACCAACTCCACGCTGGCCTTCCCGGCCAACAGCGTCTGGACGTTCTTTGCGGTGCCCAACACGGCTACCGTGGCGACGACCAACTCGCCGGTGCCGGGCATGTCCGCCCTGCCCAAGCGCGAGCGCCCGTAAGCCTCGGGTCTCCTGACAAAAGCCCCCGTGCCTGTCGGCCGGGGGCTTTTTTTTGGCGCGAAGATCACGCCATGTCCACGCTCACCCGCATTCACGTGCAGCGCCTGCGCCAGCTCTGGCGCAGCGCCGGCTGGCCCAGCCAGGACTTCATCGAGGTGGAGCTGCTCGCAGCCGGCTGGGTGGAACGCCTGCAGGAGGCCGACGGCCGCGAGCGCCTGCGCGTGACCGATGCCGGCGTCGCGGCCATCGCCACCTCGCTGACGCGCAACCGCGCCGCGCGGGACGCGCACGAGACGCTGGTGGAACGCGTCGCCACCGAGATGCAGCGCGCCGGCCGCATCGCCTGGCGGGGCCTTGCGCTGCGCGCCGGCCTGCCCGGCGACGATTCCAACGGCGGCAAGACGCTGTGGGTCAACGCCATGCCCGACGTCTATTCCATACGCCACAGCACCGTCGAGGACTACCTCGAACCCGCCATCCACGAGATCAAGGTCAGCCGCGCCGACCTGCTGGGCGAACTGCGGCGCCCCGCCAAGTCCGCCGCCTACCGGGCCTTGTGCGGCCAGTGCTGGTTCGTCATCAAGGCCGGCATTGCACAGGCCGACGAAATCCCGCCCGAGTACGGTGTGCTCATTGGCCACGAGACCCACCTGGAACTGGCGCGCCCCGCGCCAAAGCGTGCCCACAAGCCCGACTTCGCCACCTGGATGGCGCTCGCCCGCGCCACGCCCTTGCTCCCTCCAGACGACGATCCACAATCACATCTCTGACCTTGCGGAGCCGCCATGGCCGCAGCCAACAAGACCGTCCCCACTGATGCCGACGTCGAAGCCCACTTCGCGAGCCAGCCGGAGGCACGTGCGGTCGACTGCCGGGCGCTCGCCGTGCTGATGCAGCGCGCCAGCGGCCACCCGCCGCGCATGTGGGGCCGCATGGTGGGCTTTGGCGACTACCACTACGTCTACGACAGCGGCCGCGAGGGCGACATCTTCGAGATCGGTTTCGCCAGCGGTGCCGGCGGCAAGGGGGACATCAGCCTGTATCTCAACGTGGGCTGCATCCCCGACAAGAGCAAGGCCCTGCTCGCCAGGATGGGCAAGCACCGCGAGGGCAAGGGCTGCGTCTACGTGAAGCGCCTGGCCGACGTGGATCTCGGCGTGCTGGAGCAACTCTGTGAACTGGCGCTGCAGGACCGGCGCAAGGCGTCATGAACAGCGACGCCCCACTGCTGGACGTGAGCTGCCCGCGCTGCGGCGGCGGCTTCGAGTGCGGCGTCAATGCCGGCCACTGCGCCTGCTTCGGCATCAAGCTGACCGATGCGCTGCGCGCCGAGCTGGCCGCCCGCTACCCGGGCAACTGCCTGTGCCTGCCCTGCCTGCGCGAGCTGATCGACGCCGATGCACGTCAGCCCGTGATCGGCTCCGCCAACGCTTCGGGCTGACCCGCCGCAGCCACCTCGGCCAGATAGGCCTGCAGCCGGGCCGTGTCGCAGTGCACCGTCATTGAACTCACGCGGCCCCAGCGCAGTTCGAACTCGTGCATGCCGCGGTTGCTGCCCTCGCGGCCGCCGGGCAACTGGAAGCGGTCGCGCCAGGCGACGACAGCCCGAGTGCGCCACGGCCAGCCGCTGACCCAGACGCCGTCCACCTCGAAGCGCAGGCCGGGCAGCAGCCGTTGCAGCCGACCGTACCAGCGCGTCGTGGCGCCTAGCTCGCGGCGCTCGCCGCCCAGCGCGTGCTGGCCCACCATGCAATGGCGGTGCTGCGCCGCGAACTGCGCCGGGATGCCCTCGTAGCGCCCCGCGTTCAGGTCCGCAAAAGCTGCCCGCAGCTTGCGCTCGACGATGGCGTGATACATGGCCGCTCTCCTTCCGGTGCATAGTGGTTCATGATCTTTACGGTGTAAAGATGATGGCAGTATGCGCCACCATCTTGCGCATGGCAAGATGGGCCACATGCCCAAGGCTCCACCGCCAAAGTTGCCGTCGCCGCCCCGGCTGCCCAAGCCTGCCGCCAAGTCCGCCAAGGGCGAGAAGCCGGCTGCCAAGTCGGCCAAGCCCGCCACGGAACGCCCGCCGCGGCCGCGCGCCAAGGCGGCGGGGGCGTATCACCATGGCGACCTGCGCGGCGCGCTGCTGGACGCCGCCGAGGCCTTGCTGGCCCAGCGGGGTGCCGCGGGCTTGAGCCTGCGCGACGTGGCCCGTGGGGCCGGCGTATCGCATGCGGCGCCCTATCACCACTTCGCCGGCCTGCCCGAGCTGCTGGCGGCGCTGGCCGAGCGCAGCTTCGAGCAACTGGGTGCGGCCATGCAGGCCGGCGTGGATGCCCACCCGGGCGACGCGCGCGAGCAGTTGCTGGCCATTGCCACGGCCTATGTGGACTTCGCACGCCGCCGCCCCGCGCGCTTTCGCCTCATGTTCGGCCCCGTGCTGGCCTCGCGCAGCCAGCACCCGGGCCTGGACCGCACGGCCGAGGCGAGCTTTCGCGTGCTGCTGGATGCGGCCACGCGCTTCGACGCCGCCGCTGGCCCCCTGATCGCGCTGACCGGCTGGAGCCTGGCTCACGGCCTGTCTCACCTGAGCTTGGACGCGGCCTTCACCGGCCTGCCGCTAACCGGCCCGCTCCCAGAACCCGCGGAACTTGTGCGCCTGATGAGCGAAAGGGTCTTGTCGACGAAGGCATGATGGGCCCCCAATGATCGCCCCCATCAGCCTCCTGGACCGCATCGCCCCGCCGCTGTTCATCTTCATCTGGGCCACCGGCTACATCGTCGCCAAGCTGGCGGCGCCGTACGCCGACCCGCTGACCTTCCTGAGCTGGCGCTACGCCGGTGTCGTCGCGCTGATGCTGGGCCTGGCGCTGGCGGCGCGCGCGGCCTGGCCGTCGCGGCGCGACATGCTGCATCTGGCCGTCGCGGGCATAGGCATCCAGGCCATCTACCTGGGCGGCGTGTGGTGGGCCATACGCCAAGGCCTGCCGGCCGGCACCACGGCCCTCATCGTCAACCTGCAGCCGGTGCTGGTGGCGGCGCTGGCGCCCATGGTGGGCGAGCGTGTGGCACCGCGGCAATGGCTGGGCGTGGCGCTGGGCCTGGCCGGCGTGGTGCTGGTCATCTGGCACAAGCTCAACCTCGGCGCCGGCTTCGGCCCGCCGCTGCTTATCGCCGTGGCGTCGTTGCTGGCCATCACCTGTGGCACGCTGTACCAGAAGCGCTTCGTGCCTCACTTCGACCTCCGCACCGGCCAGGTGGTGCAGTTCGCCGCCTCGCTGGCCGTCACGCTGCCCATGGCGGCGTGGTTGGAGCCCATGCGCATCGAGTGGAACGCCTCGGTGCTGGTGGCGATGGCCTGGAGCATCCTGGTGCTGACCGCCGGCGGCATCAGCCTGATGTTCTACATGCTGCGCCATGGCCGGGTCACGGCGGTGTCGAGCACGATGTACCTGGTGCCGTCTGTCACCGCGGTGATGGCGTGGTTGCTGTTCGGCGAGAAACTCGGCACCCAAGCCATCGCCGGCATGGTTGTGACCCTGCTCGGCGTCTACCTGGTCGTTGCCCGCAAGGAAGCCGCTGGATGAGTTCCCCCCGCCCCCATCACGCCGTCTGGCCCGTGCGCCTGCCGCATGCCATCGAGCCGCCCGCCACGGCCCTGCCCGACAACCTGTTCGTCAACGCGCGCCGCTTCCCGCAGCGGCCAGCGCTGATCTTCCTGGGCCAGACGACCACCTATGCCGAGTTGGCCGCCCAGGTGCGGCGCATGGCGGCCTGGCTGGCCCAGCGCGGCATAGGCAAGGGCGACCGCGTGCTGGTGGGCCTGCAGAACTGCCCGCAGCTCGTCATCGCCCATTACGCGGTGTTGAGCGCCAACGCGGTCGTCGTGCCGGTCAACGCGATGAACCGCGCGGCCGAGCTCAGGCACCTCGTGGAGGACAGCGGCGCCATCCTCGCCATCACCAGCGCCGACCTGACCGCCGAATGGCTGGCCGCCGGCATGGCCGCCAAGGACTTGCTGGTCACGCGCCTGGCCGAGGTGCTGCCCGGCGGCCGCGCGGGTGACGACGCAGGGCTACCCCCAGGCTGGGCCGACTGGCTCAACGCCGACGTCGCCTTGCCCGCTGGCGCCACTTGCTGGGCCGAGGCCCAGGCCTGCACAGCCGCACCGCCTGAGATGACGGTGGGCGCCGACGACCTGGCCCTGTTGCCCTACACCAGCGGCACTACCGGCAACCCCAAGGGCTGCATGCACAAGCACCGCAGCCTGCAGCACAACATCTTTGCCGGCGCGCTCTGGGCCAACGGCAACCAGGAGGACGTCATCCTCGGCGTCGTGCCCATGTTCCACATCACCGGCATGGTGGTGGTCATGCATGGCACGCTGGCCATAGGCGCGGCGCTGGTGCTGATGCCGCGCTGGCAGCGCGAGTACGCGGCCCGCCTTATCGCCACCCACCGCGTCACGCGCTGGACCAACATCCCGACCATGGTCATCGACCTGCTGTCCGCCCCGCAGGTCGACACCTTCGACCTCAGCAGCATGGTCTCCATCGGTGGCGGCGGCGCGGCCATGCCGCAGGCCATCGCCGAGCGGCTGTGGCAGCGCTGGGGCCTGCGCTACATGGAAGGCTACGGCCTGACCGAGACGGCCGCACCCAGCCACAGCAACCCCTACGACGCCCCCAAGCAGCAATGCCTGGGCGTGCCCTACATGAGCTGCGACTCCCGCGTGGTGGACCCCGACACGCTGCAGGAGCTGCCCGTGGGCGAGGCCGGCGAGATCATCACGCACGGCCCCATGGTGTTCGACGGCTACTGGAAGCGCCCCGACGCCACCGAGGCCGCCTTCATCACCTTCGAGGGCAAGCGGTTCTTCCGCACCGGCGACATCGGCTACATGGACGCCGACGGCTACTTCTTCATGACCGACCGGCTCAAGCGCATGATCAACGCGAGTGGCTTCAAGGTCTGGCCGGCCGAGGTGGAGAACCTCATGCACGCCCACCCCGGCATCGCCGAGGCCTGCATCATCTCGGCCCCCGACGCCTACCGCGGCGAAACGGTCAAGGCCGTCGTCGTGAAGCGCGCCGGCCACGAGTCGCTCACCGAAGAGCAGCTGCGCGACTGGTGCCGCGCCAACATGGCCGTCTACAAGGTGCCCGCCATCGTCGAGTTCGTCGACACGCTGCCCAAGAGCGGCGCTGGCAAGGTCATGTGGCGGGCGCTGCAGGAAAAAGAACTCAAGCGCTGATGCTCACCCGCCCGCGCTACGTCATCGCGGTCCACGACCTGGCCCGCTCAGCCGCCTACTACCGCGACGTGCTGGGCTTCGCCGTGCATGACATGGGCGACCCCGGCTGGCGCTGGCTGGAGCGCGACGCCTGCGTCATCATGGCTGGCGAATGTGTCGATGCCATCGCGCCCACGGCGCTGGGCGACCACAGCTACTTCGCCTACGTGCAGGTCGACGCCATCGATGCCCTGCACGCCGAGCTGGCCGGCCGTGGCGCCGAGTTCATCAAGCCGCTGCGCAGCGAACCCTGGGGCATGCGCGAGTTCGGTATACGCACAGTGGACGGGCATCGCATGATGTTCGGGCAACCCACCTCGTGATGCTGAGCGCCGCCCTGCAAGCCGAGCTGCTGGCCCGTTATGCCGAGCCGCACCGGGCCTATCACACGCAGCAGCACCTCTCGGAATGCCTGGCCTTGTTCGACGAGTTGCGCCACCTGGCCGTCCACCCCGCCGAGGTCGAGGCCGCGCTGTGGTTCCATGACGCCATCTACGACGTGCACCGGCATGACAACGAGGCGCTTAGCGCCGACTGGGCGCGTGCGGCGTTGCTGCAGGCAAGTGCCTCGGTCGATGTGGCCGCGCGCGTGCATGCGCTGGTGATGGCCACCCGCCACAGCGTGGCGCCGCAGACGTCCGACGAGCAGCTGCTTGTCGACATCGATCTCGCCATCCTCGGCGCGCCGCCGCAGCGCTTTGCCGAGTACGAGGCGCAAATCCGCCGCGAGTACGCGCACGTGCCGCAGGACGTCTTCACAGCCAAGCGCGGCGAGATCCTGGCCGGCTTCCTGGCGCGGCCGGTGCTGTACGGCACAGCAGCCCTGCGGGAGCGCCTGGACGCGACGGCGCGCGCCAACCTGCGCGCGGCCATCGCGTCACTGGCTTAGGCTGGGCGCGGGACGGCGGCCCGTGTCAGGGGCTTGGACAGCAGCAGGTACAACAGCGGCCCAATGGAGCCAGCCGCCAGCGTGATCAGCGCGAACGGCCAGACCGGGCGGCCCGTGTGCCGTGCGTCGCGCCAGATGAAGCCCAACGCGATCCACGACATGATGATCAGGTCCAGCAGCACCTGCCAGGCGCCGATGCTGCTCATGCCGGCCTGCCAGATGCCCAGGTAGCCCACCTCCCACATGACGTAGGTCGAGAAGGCGCCAAAGGCGGCAAGGACAAGGAAGAGGACGGTTCGCATGGTGGTCTCCAGCGGGTTGAACATGGCCTCATGCTCGGTGGCACGCTGCATGGCCGCAATGACCTGGGAGGTCATCGTCGCGGTGCCGCGCATGGCCTATGGTGGGGCCCATGAAGCTGATCGTCCCCATCGTTCTTGGCCTCGTGGCCCTGCTGCATGCGCTGCCGCTGGCCGGTGTACTGGGTGCCGCCCGCCTGTCCACGCTGTACGGCGTCGATGCCCGCGACTCCGCGCTGGAGTTGCTGCTGCGCCATCGCGCCGTGCTCTTCGGCCTGCTGGCTGTGGGGCTGGCCTGGGCGGCGTGGCAGCCGTCACTGCGCGGCGCGGGCCTGGTGGCCGGCATCGTCAGCGTGGCGTCTTTCCTGCTGCTGGCCATGCAGGCCGGGCCGCTCACGCCGCCGCTGGCGACGGTCTTCAAGCTGGACGTCGCTGCGCTGGTGCTGCTGCTCATCGCCGGTATCGTTCACCTGCTGCCCACCCCATCACCATGACCGCCACCCTCGCCGCCCTGCGCAAATCGCGCCGCGTCAGCCAGCTGGAACTGTCGCTGCGCACCGGCGTCTCGCAACGCCACCTCAGCTGCATCGAAACCGGCCGCTCCCGCGCCGGCCGCGAGACGCTGCTCGCCCTGCTGGACGCCCTGGGCGCCACGCTGGAGGAGCGCAACCAGGCCCTGCTCGCCGCCGGCTTCGCACCGGCCCACACCGAGCGCGCGCTGGACGCGCCCGAGATGGCGCCGGTGCGCGCGGCGCTGGAGCAGCTGCTGCACGCCCACGACCCGACACCGGCCCTGGTGCTGGACGGTGAATACAACCTCGTCATGGCCAACGCCGGCCTCATGCGGTTGATGACGCTCGTGGGCCTGCCGCCCGATCACCTCAAGGACGGCCCCTTCAACCTGCTGCGCGCCGTCTTCCGCGAAGGCGGCTTGCGCGCGCTGTGCGTGGACGAGGCCAGCCTGTGCAGCGAGATGTGGGCCCGCGCCAGCCGCGAGGCCGAGCACCTGCCCAAGCTGCGCGCGCTGCTGGACGAACTGCGCCCCACGCTGCAACCCTGGGGCCCCGTGCAGGCCACCGGCTCGCCCGTGCTAGCCCTGCAACTGCGCGCCGCGGACGGCCGGACCTTGAGCTTCTTCTCCGCCTTCACCAGCTTCGGCACGCCGCTGGACATCACGCTGGCCTCGCTGAAGGTGGAGCACCTGTTCCCGACCGACGAGGCCACGCGCGCGGCGCTGCAAGGGGATGCGGTGCTGGTTTCCTGACCTAACCTCTGCGGGCATAGTGCGCGGTCATGAAAGCACCGCGTCTCAAGCTTCAGCTCACCGCAGCGCACGCCAGCCGGGCGCTCGTCCGCATCCATCGCACTTTCGAGGAATTCGCCATCGACGGAGTCGTCGTTGGCCTTGGCGAGCGCTGGCTGCTCATGCTCATCGTGGCCGACGGCGCGAACTATGCGGGCTTCCAGGCCTTTCGGTACAGCGACATCGAAGCGGTCGATGCGCCATCGCCCCGAGCGACCTTCCTGAAAACCGCACTGCGCCTGCGGGGCTCGCGCCGCCCGGTGACGCCCAGGCTGGACCTGTCGTCCACGCAGGCCCTGCTGGATTCGGCCGGCCGACGCTTTACGCTCGTCACCATCCATCGGGAAAAGGTCGACGCCGAGATCTGCCAGATTGGCTCTGTCGTCGCGACGACCACCACATCCGTCTCGTTGCGCGAGATCACACCGGATGCTGACTGGGAGGACGAGCCGACGACCTACCGCCTGTCCGAGATCACACGCGTCGACCTGGGTGGCCCCTACGAGGACGCGCTTGCACTGGTTGCCGCGTCGCGGTCGCGCTGAGGAGACTGACCCATGCCCCGCTATGTCGCCCTGCTCCGTGGCGTGAGCCCCATGAACTGCCAGATGCCCGTGCTCAAGGCCTGCCTGGAGGACGCCGGCTTCACCGATGTGAAGACGCTGCTCAGCAGCGGCAACGTCGCCTTCAACACTCCCCGCAGCGCCACGCTGCCCGCGCTGCAAAGGCGTGTCGAGAAGGCCATGCAGGCGGGGGCGGGCTACGAGTTCTGGACAGCAGTGCGGCCCCAGGCCTATCTGCAGCAGTTGCTGGACGCCGACCCCTTCGCCGGCTTCAAGCTGCCGCCCGATGCCAAGCGCATCGTGACCTTCCTGCGCGAGCCGCTGGAGCAAGAGCCCAAGCTGCCCGTGGGCCGCGACGGCGCCCTCGTCCTGAAGCTGGCTGGCAGCGAAGCCTTCGCCTATTACACGCCCGGCCCGACGGCGCCCACCTTCATGACGCTGCTGGAGAAGACCTTCGGCAAGACCATCACCACGCGCACGCTGGACACCGTCGCCAAGTGCGCCCGCGCCTAGCTAACGCCCCTCTCTGGTGCTACCCCCTCAAATGCGGGGGTAATCGGCCCATCACCACCCGGCTTACCCCTAATCCGACGCCGCGGGGCGAGGCATACATTCAGTCACAACCTGTCCGAAAGCTGTCGCCGCCGGACTGCTGGAGAACTGCAATGAAGCTGTCCACCCTGTCGTCCGCCATCGCCGCGCTGCTGCTGGCCTCGTCGGCCCATGCGGGCTTCTACACCTACGTGGGCGACACCACGGGCGGGCCTACCTTCAACCGGCCGGACATCGACTACCTCGACTACCCCTTCCCCGAGGTGCCCAGCGGCCTGAGCGCGGACGCCGACGCCGTGGCCTATCACGCGTTCTCGTTCACGGTCAGCGTGACCGGCACGTACACCATCCTGACGCTGTCCAGCTCCGTCGACTTCGACACCTTCGTCATCCTCTACGACGGTGCCTTCAACCCAGCCTCGCCGATGACCCATGCGGCCGTCGCCAACGACGACGCGGTCTACTACAACACCTCCGGAGTCACCTTCGACATGGTGGCCGGCAACACTTACACCTACGTCGTCACCGGCTACGACAACGACCAGTTCGGCGCCTTCAGCACCACCATTGGCGGCCCCGGCAGCATCGCCGCGGCCGCCGCAGTGCCCGAGCCGGCCACCTGGGGGCTGATGGGCCTGGGTGTCGCCGGCCTGGCTGCATTCGCGCGCCGTCGCCGCGAGCAGCAAGCCTGAAAGGCACCACGCCAAACGCAAAGGGCCCCGCGGGGCCCTTTTGTCATTGCCGGGGTGCCCGCCGCCGGGTCCAGGCCGCGATGCCGGCCAGGCCCAGCGCCATCAGCGCATAGCTTGCGGGCTCGGGCACCGGCGTGGTGAAGGTCGTGATCGCCGCGCCGCGCACGTTCTCGTAGGCGAAGGCGTTCAGCGTGACGACGAAGTCGGGGCTCACCGTGATGTCGGCAAAGCCGTAGAACACATCACTGGCCGAGGCGCCGCTCGCGTCGCGGAGGGTCAGGCCCAGGAAGCTGCGGCCCGGCGCGAAGTTGCCGAACACCGGCCCGATGTCAGTGAAGCCCGCGCCGGGGCTCTGGTAGCCCGTGCCGGGGCCGATGCTCTGGCCCACCGTGAACGACGCCGGGTTCAGGTTGCTGCTGGACTTGTAGATGACGCCGTTGCCACGCGAGAAGAAGCCTTGCACGAAGACCTCGGCCTCCGGCGTAGGTTGCGAGGCGTCCAGCAGCAGGAAGAACTTGCCGTCCTCGAACAGCTGCGCCGGGAACAGGAAGCCGCGCGCTTCGGCGTAGCCGGTCAGCACGTTGAACCACACCCCCGTGCCGTCGCAGCAGCCGCCGCCCGGGTTGGGCGCGGTGCTCAGCGGTGTGGCCAGCGGCGTGTACACGACCGCGGCCGGCGCGACCGTGGAGGCGCCCAGCAGCGCCGCGAAAGAGAGGCCGGACAGCAACGCACGCATGGGATTCCTTTCAAGCCGACAGGGTGCGGGCCAGTCTGCCGAAGACGCCGCGCAGAGGCATTGCGGCGAACCCGCACGACGGCCTGTCCCGCGGCTTTGTCGGTCCGTCGCGCCGGTCTTGAGGCACCAGGGCGGTGCGGCCGAGCATGGCGGATTGCCACTTACTCCCCCTGCTCCCATGCCTCTCTCCCTCTCCCTTCGCGCCTGTGCCGGCGCCCTGCTGCTGAGCCTTGGCATCGCGCATGCCGCGCCATCCGTGGATGTCGTGCAAGGCCATCGCGTCGAGTCCGCCGTCGTCATGGGTCACTCGCAGCGCGGCCCGGTCGTCGTCTTCGAGAACGGCTCGCGCATGCCGCTGGACACCTGGAACGCTGTCATCGCCGCGCTGGGCCCAGACGCCACCGTGCTGGCCCATAACCGCGCCGGCTATGGGCAAAGCGAAGCCGGCGCCGGGCCACGCAACGGCGAGGCCGTCGTGGAGGAGCTGCGCGCGCTGCTGGCCGCCAAGGGCCTGAAGCCTCCCTATGTGCTGGTGGGTCACTCGCTGGGCGGCCTGTACATGCAGTGGTTCTCGCGCCGCTATCCGCAGGAGGTGCAGGCCCTGGTGCTGGTGGACTCGGTCTACCCGCGCATCATCAAGAAGCCCGAGGACTTCCCCTGGTACGCCCGCCTCGGCAAGCGCTGGCTGATGCCGCGCGCCGTGGCCGACGAGATCGACCAGATCCACGCCACCGGCGAGGCCGTGCTCGCGCTGCCGGCCTTCGACGACACGCGCATCGTGCAGCTCTTCAACGTGCCCACCGACAAGACGGCCATCGCGGTGGATTTCGGCGTCACGAACGATGACGCGGCGACGCATGCCTTGGTGAAGGGCCTGTACCCGCGCGCCCGCAAGCACATCGTCGACTCCGACCACCAGATCCAGACTGACAAGCCCGAGCTGGTCGTAGGCGCCATCCGCGAGGCGATATCGCTGGCCGGCGCGCGGCTTCAGGCCTCGCCTGATTCGGGCAGGTGAATCATGCCCGTGTGGTAGTTGTATTCGAACACCTCGCCATAGCGCGCCCATTCGATGGCCACGCGCAGCACGCGCTCGGCCTCGGCGGCGTCCATGCTGTCCTGCAGCAGCTTCAGGAAGGGCTCTTCCTTCAGCTCGCCGTGGGCCTCCTGCTCCAGGCTCTGGCGGATGAAGGCGGCCAGCGGCACGTGGGCCATCAACTGCTGGCCGAAGATCTCGCGCCGGAACTCGTGCTCGCCGCGTACGTAGTTGTGGCCCAGCGGCGTGATGATGAGGTCGCCGCCGCTGAGCTGGGCCAGGCCCAGCCGGTGCAGCGCATCCGCCAGCGGCAGCACCGCTTCGTCGGTGAGCTCGCTCTCCTCCACCAGCTGAGGCAGGTCGGCGCGGCCCTTGAAGGGCTCCTCGGCCAGCAGCTCCAGCAGGCTCTCCATGCGGCCCACCTCGGCCTCGGGCAGGCGGTCGCCCAGGTGCGGCTTAGGCGCTTCCTCCACCGCACCAGCGACCGGGGCAGCGCTGGTCATCAGCCGGTAGACCTCGTCGATGAGCAGCCGCACCTCGGGGCTGTCCGCGCGGCGCGGGCGCGGCAGCGTGATGGGCAGCTCGGCGCGCACGCGGCCCGGGTTGCTCGCGAAGATCAGCACGCGGTCGGCCATCATGACGGCCTCCTCGATGTTGTGCGAGACGACCAGCATGGCTTGCGTCGGCATCTTGCCGCCGTCCCACAGCTCCAGGATCTCGTTGCGCAGCCGCTCGCCGGTCAGCACGTCCAGGGCAGAGAAGGCCTCGTCCATCAGCAGCACGGCCGGCTGCATCACCAGCGCCCGCGCCATGCCCACGCGCTGGCGCATGCCGCCCGACAGCTCGCGCGGCAGCGCGCCCTCGAAGCCCGCCAGGCCGATCAGCTCTATCGCGTCCGACGCCCGCTGCGCACGCTCCGCCTCGGGCATGCCGGCGGCCTCCAGGCCCAGCTCCACGTTCTGCTGCACCGTCAGCCACGGGAACAGCGCAAAGCTCTGGAACACCATCGCAATGCCTTGCGCCGGCCCGAACAGCGGCTGGCCGCGGTAGTGCACGTCACCCGCGTCGGCCGGGATCAGCCCCGCCATGATGCGCAGCAGCGTGCTCTTGCCCGAGCCCGACTGGCCCAGCAGCGCCACGATCTCGCCCTTGGCGAGCCGGAAGTCCACGCCCTCCAGCACCGAGCGCCGGCTGCCGTCGGCGGACTTGAAGCCCTTGGCGACGCTCTTCAGTTCGATGAGCTGGTCCATCAGAAATGCATCCTCTCTTCGGCGATGCGGTACAGCCGCCGCCACACCCAGTGGTTCATCGCCATGACGAACACGCACATGACACCGATGCCCAGCGCGATGCGCGGGAAGTCGCCCGCCGTGGTCATCTGCTGGATGTAGCTGCCCAGCCCCTCGGCCTGCAATTTGGTGTCGCCCCAGGTCACGTACTCGGCCACGATGCTGGCGTTCCAGGAGCCACCGCTGGCCGTGATGGCGCCGGTTACGAAGCTCGGGAAGATGGCCGGTAGCAGGTAGCGCTTCCAGGCGAGCCAGCCTTTCAGGCCCAGGTTCTGCGCAGCCAGGCGCAGCTCGGTGGGGATGGTGGACGCACCGGCCACGACGTTGAACAGCAAGTACCACTGCGTGCCCAGGATGATGAGCGGCGACAGCCAGATGTCCGGGTTCAGCCCCCACTTGACGATGCCCAGCACGGCCACCGGGAACACGAGGTTGGACGGGAAGGCCGCGAGGAACTGCGCCACCGCCTGCACGCGGCCGGCGATGCGCGGGTTCAGGCCTATCCACACGCCGATGGGCACCCAGATCAGCGAGGCCACCGCGATCAGCACCAGCACGCGCGCGAGGGTGTACAGCCCCAGCTTGAACACATGCGCCGCCTCGCCCCAGCCCACCTCGGTGTGGATGAAGCTCACCAGCCGCCACACGGCGAACAGCACGGCCGCCGCCAGCAGCGCGTCCCAGGCGCGCGTCCACAGCGGGTTCGCGGGCTTGGGCCGGGCGCGGATGGAGCGGCCGTCGTAGGTCTTCTTCATCGGCGCAAAGCTGGCCGTGATCCAGCGCCCCGGCCATTCGCCCAGGCGCTGCAGCAACTGCGTGCGGCGCAGCCAGGTCAGCAGCCAGGACTGCGGCGCGTTCTCGCCGCCCGACTCCTCGAAGCGGAACTTGTCGGCCCAGGCCAGCAGCGGCCGAAAGAACAGCTGGTCATACAGCAGGATGCCGATCAGCATGCCCAGGATGGCCCAGCCGATGGCGCCCAGGTCGCGCGCCTCGATGGCCACCGCGATGTAGGAGCCCACGCCCGGCAGCTTGATGTCCTGGCCGGCCACCGAGATGGCTTCCGATGCGACGACGAAGAACCAGCCGCCGGACATGCTCATCATCATGTTCCACAGCAGGCCCGGCATCGCGAACGGCAGCTCCAGCCGCCAGAAGCGCTGCCAGCCCGACAGCTGGAAGATGCGCGCCGCCTCCTGCAGCTCGCGCGGCACCGTGCGCAGCGACTGATACAGGCTGAAGGCCATGTTCCAGGCCTGCGACGTGAAGATGGCGAACAGCGCCGCCAGCTCCACGCCCAGCAGGTTGCCCTGGAACAGCGCAATGAAGGGCGCCACCGCGATGGCCTGGAAGCCGAGGATGGGGATGGACTGCAGGATGTCCAGCAGCGGCACCAGCACCTTCTCGGCCGCGCGCACCTTGGCCGCCAGCACCGCGAACAGGCAGGCAAACACGACCGACGCGCCCAGCGCGATGAACATGCGCAGCGTGGTGCGCAGCAGGTAGTAGGGCAGGTACGCCGGGTCCAGGCTCAGCGGCAGCGCCTCGCCTACATGAAAGGGCCGGGCCATCTGCGCGGCGGCCAGCGCCAGCAGGATGAGCACGGCCAGCACGAGGGGCAGCAGCGCCCAGTCCCAGCGGTTGAAGCTGGCCTCGACGGCGGGGCGGGGGAAGAAGCGACGGTCTGGCATGGGCGGCTCAAGAGAACCCGGCAGCCTAAGCGGGCCGTGTCACTGGCCCGTGAAGCATCGCTGTCTGCAGGCTTGCGCCTACTCGAACAGGTGGCCCAGGTCGTGGTGGCCCATGGACTCGGCCTTGGTGCGCAGGTATTTCTCGTTGTCCGGCCCGGGCTCGGTCAACGAGGCCTCGCGCTCCACCACGTCAATGCCGAACTCGGCCAGCGCCGCCATCTTCAGCGGGTTGTTCGTCAGCAGCCGCACGCGGTGCACGCCCAGGGACCGCAGCATGCAGGCCGCCGCGTCATAGCGGCGCGCATCGATGGGCAGGCCCAGCTGGGCGTTCGCCTCGATGGTGTCGGCGCCGGCGTCCTGCTCGGCATAGGCGCGCAGCTTCTGCACCAGGCCAATGCCGCGCCCCTCGTGGCCACGCATGTAGACGATGGCGCCGCGGCCCTCGGCGGCGATGCGCTTCATCGCGCCCTCCAGCTGCGGCCGGCAGTCGCAGCGCAGCGACCCGAACACCTCGCCCGTCATGCACTCGGAGTGCACGCGCACCAGCGGCGGCTCGCCATCGGCCAGGTTGCCCAGGCTCAGCACCACGTGCTCCTGGCCCGTGTCGCTCTCGCGAAAGCCATGGATGGCGAACTCGCCGTAGGGCGTGGGCAGGCGGGTGGAAACGATGCGTTCGATCTTCATGGGAGCTTGCATTGTCCCCCCGTGCGGGAAAACCCGTCGCGGATGGGGCAGGATAGGCTTTTGGTTGTCGTCAATGTTGTCGCCAATGGAGCCCACCATGCCCCAGACCGTCCAGTTTCCGCGTCCCGATGGCGCCATCGTGTCCGGCTACCTCGCCGAGGCGGCCCAGCCGCTGGGCGCCGTCGTCGTCATCCAGGAGTGGTGGGGCCTGAACGACCAGATCCGCGGCGTCGCCCAGCGTTTCGCCCTGGCCGGCTTCACGGCCCTGGTGCCTGACCTGTACCGCGGCAAGAACACTGTCGAGGCCGAGGAGGCCCACCACCTGATGACGGACCTGAACTTCGGCGACGCCGCCTCGCAGGACGTGCGCGGCGCCGTGAACTACCTCAAGGGCCTCAAGCTCGGCAGCGGCAAGGTGGGCGTCACCGGCTACTGCATGGGCGGCGCGCTGACCGTGCTGTCCACCACGATGGTGCCCGAGGCCGACGCCGCCGTCGTCTGGTACGGCATGCCGTCGCTGGAGTTTGTCGACGCCAGCAAGATCAAGGCGCCCATCCAGGCCCACTGGGCCACGCAGGACGAGTTCTTCCCCATCGCCGGCGTGGACGGCCTGGAGGCCAAGTTCGCCGAAGTCGGCGTCAACTACGAAGGCCACCGCTACCTGGCCCACCATGCCTTTGCGAACGAGGCGGCGCAGGGGACGGGCCGCATCCCGCAGACGCAGTACGACGCCACCTGGGCCCAGCAGGCCTGGGACCGGGCCATGCGGTTCTTCGGAAAGCACCTGGCATGACACGAGTCTCCAGAACGGCGCTGGCCTGCGTGGCCGGCGTGGGTGCCATCGTGGGTGCGGCCTGGTGGGCCCTGGCCGACCCCGCGCAAGACCCGGTGCCCCCGGTGCCGCTCACGCCCGGGCAGGCGGCCACCGTGCCGCAGCCCGCGATGATGCCCGCCCAGACAATGGCGCCGTCACCGGTGACGCCCGCGGCATCAGGGCAAGCGCGGCCTACCGCCGCAGCGACCGGCAGGCCGGCCGAGATCGGCTCGGAAGGCTTCGGGCCGCGCATACGCCAGATCGCTGATGGCGGTTCGCCCCAGGAGGCCGCCGACGCGGCGTGGCAGCTGCAGCAGTGCCGGCAGATCGAGCTCAGCATCGAGAGCCTGCAACGCTTTGGCAACACCCCTGAGGCTACTCAGCACAACGATATCTACAAGCGCATGGTGGAAGACGTGCAACGCGAGCAGCGGCGCTGCCAGACCGTCACTGCCGAACTGGACGCGCTGCGCCCGGCCCTGCTGCTGAAGGCCATGCGCGGCGGCATCGAGGGTGCGGCGCTGGACTACTTCTTCGAGACGAACAAGAAGCCGGGCCAGGACCCCGCCCTCAGACAGGAAGTGCTGGCTGCCCTGCGCGGTGAAGCCGACCGCGGCAGCCCCTTTGCGATGACCCAGCTGGCCCTCGCGGACAGCGGCCAACCCGAGCTGGAGCGGCGCGCCTACAAGCGGGCCAGCCAGTTGATCAACGCCAACAATGCGCAGCAGCAAGGCTTCCTGAGCGGCTTTGGCGAGAAGCTCGCGCAATGGGGTCTGAAGCTGGACGACTTCCACGCGTTCCGCAAGGAGCCGGCGGCGCCCGACATCGATGCCAAGGTCAACGCCTTGCTGGCGGCCCACCCGGGCTGGAAACAACGGCGCGTGCTGCCACAACCGCTGACCCGGGCGCCCGCCTCGGGCGGGTGAGGCGCTGTCTTGGCAAGTACCTCGCCTGACGCGGCCACGGCGCTGCAGCGCCTGCTGCCCGAGCTGCGTGCCTGCACCGCCTGCGAGCCGCACCTGCCGCTGGGCGCCAAGCCCATCTTCCAGCTCGACCGCCGCGCGCCCATCCTGATCGCCGGCCAGGCGCCGGGCCGCATCGCGCACGAGAAGGGCCGGCCTTTCGACGACGCCAGCGGCGACCGCCTGCGGGCCTGGCTGGGCGTCACGCGCGAGACCTTCTACGACGCGGCCTGCTTCGCCATCCTGCCCATGGGCATGTGCTTTCCCGGCACCGGCCCTTCGGGCGACCTGCCGCCGCGGCCTGAGTGCACGCCGCTGTGGCGCCAGCGGCTGCTGGATGCGCTACCCAAGCTCACGCTGACCTTGGCCATCGGCCAGTACGCGCTGGCCTGGCACCTGCAGCGCAAGGCTTCGGTGGACGAGCTGGTGGCGGGTTGGCGCGAGGGCCTGGCCCGTGGCCTGCTGCCGCTGCCCCACCCCAGCCCGCGCAACCAGCGCTGGTTGAAGGACAGGCCGTGGTTCGAGGCCGAGGTGTTGCCGGCGCTACGCGAGGCGGTGGCAGCGGCGCTCGCGACTCGAGCGTGAAGGTGCATCTGCCGCAGAATCACCGCAGCCATCCCATGCCTCAGCAACCGCGCGCCAACTCCCAAGGCTTGTGGCCAGGCCTGCTGCGCTATTTGCTCCTGCCCGTCATGCTCATGGGCCTCGGCATGCTCATCGTCGTCGTTCACGCGGAGCGGCGGCAGTACACAGCCTCTTGCAAGAGGACCTGCGAGTCTTCGGGGCGGCAGTACCTTCAGGCTTCGGCCTTTCTGCCCTTCCATGCACCGCCCTGTGCTTGTTCCGCGCACGGTGGCGAGCCACGCCCAGCGGATGGTGCAAGTTCAACGGTGCACTGAACCTGGCCCTCTGCCCCTTGCGGGTCGGGCCTTGAACTATCAGTCCGCGCGGTCCGGCTTGACCGTCTGGCAGCGCATCACCAGCTCGCGGGCGCGGCCGTCATAGGCATCGCGGGCCGCTTGGGACTGCAGCACGTTGCGGGTGAACAAGGCCTGTCCGGCCGGTGAGGCCGTGAAGGCTTCGATGGCCTGGTTCTCCGTCGCCGAGATGGCGGGCAGCAGCTCGGGCAGCTTCTCGCCCAGCGCCGTGTAGATGCCCAGCAGCCCGTGCGTGGCGTACTTGCGGCCCGGGACCGAGTTGAAGAACTGGTCGGCCGCGGCGATCTCGCTGGCGCTCAGGGACGTGGTGACCACCTTCTCCGTCGTCTCGTGGAACTCGGCCGGCTTCAGGGCCTGGATGCAGGCGTTCTGCGCGGCCGGCAGCGTGCCCTTGGCTGCGCGATGCTTGGCCGAGAGTTGCAGGCCCAGCAGGGCCGATTGCGCGGTGATCTGGGCGGTCGTGGAGACGGCTTCGGCGGCGAAGCTGGCCAGCAGGCAGGCAGCCAGCACAAGGGAGCGGTGGATCATGGGGCGCGCGGTCTTCAAAACCCGCATTGTCCAAGCCGGGCCCGAGCGGCCCGCGCCATATTTACCCGCCCTCAAACGGCAGCGTCTCGCAGGGCGCCGCGCCGCACCTGCAGCCGCGGCTCGTCCAGCCAGCGGTCGGTGTCGGGGCCCAGCTCGTCGGGGCGCAGGCCGTCGGCGCCCAGCACGCCCACGTAACCGTCGCGGCCCTGGGACTTGGCGGCGTAGAGAGCGGCATCGGCCAGGCTCAAGGTGGCGTCCCAGTCCCAGGCCTTGGGTGCGGCCGGGTCCAGCGGGAAGACGGCAAAGCCTATGGACACGGTGACGGGCAGTTGGCGCCCATCGGCCAGTGTGAAGGGCTGGTCGCGCACGGCGGCGTTGAAGCGCGCCGCCACGTCGGCCGCGCCACCGCGCGCGCCGCCGCGGGCCAGGGCCAGGAACTCCTCGCCGCCCCAGCGCACCAGCACGTCGCTTTCGCGGAAGACGGTGCGCAGCCGGCGCGCGAACTCGATGAGCACCTGGTCGCCCGCCGCGTGGCCGTGGCGGTCGTTGATGCGCTTGAAGTGGTCCAGGTCCATCAGCATGACGAGCAGGTCGGCCTCGTCGTCGTAGTTGCGGTCGGGCTTGCCGTGGCGGGGCTCGGTGTAGTGGCGCAGCGCGAGCTGCAGGTCGGAGGCGACGCGCGAGTCCAGGTAGCGGCGGTTGCGCAGGCCCGTCAGCGGGTCGGTGGTGCTGGCCTCGCGCAGCTCGGTGGTGCGCTGGTCCACCAGTGCTTGCAGCGCGGCCTCGCGGCGCAGCAGCTGGGCGGTGCGCCGCGCCACGCCCCAGCGCAGCAGCGCCCAGGCCAGCAGCAGCGTCGCCACGACGGCGGCGCCTTGCGCCCAGCGCGTCTGCCACCAGGCGGGCGGCAGCTCGATGTCCAGCAGCAGCGGCCGGTCGCTCCACAGGCCATGGTGGTTGGTAGCGTACACCTCCAGCCGGTAGCGGCCCGGCGGCAGGCCGCCGTAGCTCGCGAAGCGGGCGCTGGCGTCGGTGAAGGTCCATTCCTGGTCCCAGCCGTCCAGCCGCATCATGTAGCGCAGCTTGGCGGGGTCGATGTAGTCCAGCGCGGCGAACTCCACCGCAAAGCTGCGCGAGCCAGTGGGCAGCTTCAGCCCCTGGGTCAGCGCCTGCTCGGGCTGGAAAAGCTGGCCGTTGCGGCGCAGGCTGCTGACGACCACCGGCGGCGCATAGCGCGACGGCTCGAAGGCCAGCGGCTCCACCACCAGCAGGCCGCGGCTGCCGCAGAACAGCAGCCGGCCGTCGGGCAACGTGGCGTCCGCAAAGAAGCGTGGCGTGCCCATGGGCGGGCCCTCGGCGCCGCTCAACTCGTCCAGGCGGTCCACGGTGGGGTCGTAGACGGACTGCTGGCTCCACACGCGGCCCTTGGCGTCCTCATGCAGGTTCACGCCGAAGGGCCGGCCCGGCGCGCCCAGGCGCTCGCTGATGCGCTCGAAGCGCGCGCGGCCCTGCGCGTCATAGCCCTTGAGCCGGTGCAGCCCGCTGACGGCGGTGTCCACGTAAAGGCTACCGTTGCGCGTCAGCAGCAGGCCCAGCACCGCCGGAAAGCCCAGCGCCTCGCCGGGGGCGCCCTGTACCTCCTCCACATGCTGGCCGTCCCAGCGGAACAGGCCCGCCAGCGCGCCCACCCATAGCTTGCCGCTGCCGGGCTCCACGCTCAGCGCGTGCACGCCACCGCGCAGCGGCTCGCCGTCAGCGCGGCGCACGCGTTCCACGCGCTGGGCCTGGCCGGATTGAGAAGGAGGAGGCAGGCGGTACACGCCGTCCTGCATGCCCACCCAGACCTCACCACTGGGCAACACGAACAGGCGGTGCGCCCGCCCGCCTTCCAGCGGCCAACTGGCAAGAAGCTTTGCGCTGCGCGGCTCGCGCTTCTCCAGCCGGCCGTTGGCCACCAGCCAGACGCTGCCGTCCGGCCCTTCGGCGAGGTTGTCAACCGGCGTGTCCGCCTCACGCGGCCAGCGGCCCACGGTGGCCAGCCCCCTGTCCAGCAGCGCCACCGGGCCGCTGTGCGTGGCCACCATCAAGAGGCCGTCCTTGCGGGGCAGCAGGCCGCGCAGGTCGCTGCTGGCCAACGGGCTGTTCGGGTCCGCATCCGGCCCGCGCACGGCCAGCGCCGGGTGCTGGTGGTGGCGCTGCAGGCCCACGCCATAGCCGCCCACCCACATGGCGCCGGTCTGGTCGCGCAGCAGCACGTTGACGTCGTTGCCACCCAGGCCGCCGGGCAGGTAGGGGTTGTGCCGCAACTGGCGCACCAGCGCGCCGCTGCTGCCGTCCAGCCAGGCAATGCCGTCGGTCAGGCCCGCCCACACCGTGCCGTCCTGCCCTTGCGCCAGCGCCTGCACGCCGCCCTTGAAGCGCGCCGCCAGCCAGCGCGGCTGCCCGTCCATCTCGATGCGCCCCACGCGGCCATCCACGCTGCCAAACCACAGCCGGCCCGCGCGGTCCTCCAGCAAGGTGCTGATGGCGATGGCGCCATCGGGCAAAGCCAGCGCCGTCCAGCCGCCCTGGGCATCGCGCCGCGCCAGGCCGTGCCAGTGGCCGGCCCACAGCGCGCCGTCGCGCCCCACGGCCAGCGCCAGCACGCGGCGCTCGCGCTCGCCGTCCACCAGCAGCGGCTCGGTGGCGAACTGCCCCGTCTGCGGCTGGTAGCTCAGCAGGCCCTGGCCCAGCGTGCCCACCCAGACGCGGCCGCCGCCGTCCTCCGCCAGCGCGCGTATGGGCGTGGCCCGCTCGCCGCCGGCACCCAGCATGCGCACGCGGTCAAACGCGGGCTCGTAGCGCGCCAGGCCGTTGACCTCGGTGCCTATCCACATGCCGCCATCGGCCGCGGCAGCCAGCGACCGCACCCAGCCCAGGTTGCGCTGCACCGGCGTGGCGCCCTCGCGCTCGATGGGGCGCAGCCGGTAGCCGTCGTAGCGCGCCAGCCCGTCGCTGGTGCCCACCCAGATCAGCCCCTGCTTGTCCTGCGCCAGGCTGCCCACCACGTCGCGCGGCACGGGGATGTTGGCGAACTGCGGCTCCAGCGCACTCTGCGCAGGCTGTGCCGCTGCCGCGCCAGCCAGCAGCAGCGCCATAAGCACAAGGACGCGGTGGATCATGGAAGGCGCGGTCTTAAAAACCTGCATTCTCAGAGTCTCGCGCCCGCCGCTCGCGCCATGTTTACCCGCCCCGTCTCGACCGGGTCCATGGCCTCGTTGACCTGCGCAAACGAGGCTCGATTTTCGGCACGATACTCATCTCGACTCGTGCGCCGCGCAGCGGCACTGGCCGGATGAATCACGACAGACATTCATCCGGCCCTGGCATGGCGTCTGTCCTTGACTGCGTTGACTGCTTGCAAGCCATGAATGTTCTTCGCTTTGTCGCTCCTACGATGATGTCCTTGGCGCTCGCCGCATGCGCCACCTTGGGTCCCGCTGACAACCCCAGTCACGTGGCCCTCGCCGCCACGGGCGTGATTGCCGATCAATACCAGGTGGGTGGCAAGGAGGGGAGTCCCGGCGCGTACCGCCCGGGAATGGGCGGCGCGACGGGTGGCCTTGCTGCGGGTCTGATCATGGCGGCCAGGGGAACGCCCGAGCACACCATCTACAAGGTCGTTGTCAGCGATGGCAGCGAGCGCGTTGTTCGCTCCAAGGCAAGTCTTGAGATCGGTACTTGCGTATCGGTCTACACGCTGCCCGCACAGTCTGCTGATCGAATCTGGGAGCTGGGTGAAGCGTCGCTTCGCAAGGCGGACACCTGCAAGCCGACAGCAGCGCAAGCCGGATGAACCGCAGGCCTTCGGCCTATATCTGGGCCAACGCGGAACTCACCAAGGCCGCGGTCATGCCGAGCATCATCTGCGCAGCGTTGCGGTCGAAGAGTTCATCCAGCGGAACGCCGGTGGGGTGGTGGGCCAAGCTGGCGAAGTCCATTGCTGCCTTGCGCATCACAAGCTCTCGCTGCTCTCGCGTGCGAGTCGTCTTCTGCGCGTTCACCGCTGCCTGTAGCAGAGCGTCCTGACCGAGTTCAGCGGTCAACCCTTCGATGACCATCCGGCACTTGGCCACCGCATCCGGGTAGTGCCCGCGTGCGAATAGCTGGCGTGCCGACTCGAGCATCTCCACGGCTGCGCCCGCAGCCACGGGTTGGGACGGGATAGGCACCTCGAAAAGCATGGAGCGCCCGTAGCCGGCCTGCTCAAGCGCGGCAATCCACTGCACGACGTTCAGGTCTGTTCGGATGTCCTCATAGATGGGATGCACCAACCCCGCTCGGCGAATCTCGCCGCGGAAGTTGACCCCGAGAGACACGCCCTGACCGTCTCGACGCTTCTCGACTGCCTCCAGCGCATCCTTCGACAGGAACAGGTCGAAGCAGGCGGGAGTCGTACCGCCATAGATTGACACGGTGAACGGTTGAACCGTCTCAGGGAAGGCAAGGCCTAGTTGCAAGCCGTGGCCACCATTCATGAGTACGCGCGCGGGAGCGAACACGACGACCGGAGGGTCTTGCAGGTCCCACGGTGGAGCAATGAACTCGATGCTCAGCCTGAGAAGGAAGCCACCAGCCAGCGTTGCACCCGTGATGCCGGTGACGCGCGCGTCAGCAATGATGCGGCCGTTCAGATTGATTCCCACTCGAGCCTCCCCATCTTGTTGTGATCCTCGTGCTCGCGACGAGGCCTAGTCTTGACCAGCATAGCGCCGGCAGGTGAAGTGCCAGCTACTCAGCAGGGCAAGTCGTGAGTACCCTTGGACCCGCCCTTGAGTACGAACTTGCCCTGCTGAGTACGGGCTCGGGCTTGCATCTGTCGTGTCCGCCGCGCCTCGATACCAAGCATGAACACTATCCCCACTCATAGAAGAGCTCCTGGAACGCTCCTCGAGACCTACCAGACTCGCGACCCGAATTTCCGGTACGAGCTACTGGAGACGCTCGATGGACCCGGTGCTTCCCTCTGCATGGAGACTTTTGTTCCTTCCGAGGTGGACAACAGGAAGTGGGATTCAACCCCCCCTACAGCCTGGCCGATGGTCGCGTCCTTCACGCCCTGTCGAATCCGGATGTTTCCCGTTCACGCCAACCCCACTGCGCAGCGCTACTTGAGCCCGCAGCATGGAGTCTTCAGCTCGGTTGTCTATGAAGATGACTCTGGCCTGGAGGTTCCCAAGGATGTTGACGAAGCTCTACGCCAGATTGATTCGAGATTGCCCTGGGGGATATTTAAAGACAGCTCGGAAGGGTTTGGCCTTGAGAAGGAGCTCGAGGACGTAGTGCGGACGATAGGCCTGCTCGGAAGGGACCTGTCACTACGGATCGTGGAGCGAGGTGAGACCCGAATGGAGGATGGCGAGGTGGTCGTGTCGGAATCCGACATGGATTCCCTTCGGAAGGCGATGAACCGCATCGACCGAAGGAAGCGCGAAGGTGTCCGACACGCCAAGCATGTGACTGTGTTCAACGAGTTGCTGACCAAGCTTGACCCCGAGCGACTGAAGAGGTCAGACGGAGTCACAACGCAGCCAGTGGCCCTGGCGTCACCGGCGCGTTCACGTCGAGTGAACACTCTGCGTCGGCAAGCCGGAGAAGCAGCCGTCTCGCAGGTCCGCGCGAGCCTGCCAGTCTTGGCCGCTGAGAAGCCCACCGTCCTCATGGAGCTGCAGGCCGAGATTGAGCGTGTCACGCTCTCCGAGATGATCGAAAAGTATGAGGAGCTGCTTGGCCAAGACCTCCCTGAAAGGAAGTGGCAGGAGTTCTTCGAGACTTACAAGTTCGTGCTCAGCCTAGCGTTCGCACGGCCGGTACAGCTCCTGCACACGCAGTTCTACGCGCAGAGCACAGCAGTGGATGGTTCCGGCTCCCAGATTGGTGACTTCCTCCTTCGACAAACCGGCCGTGGGTTGGCAATCGTCGAAATCAAGAAGCCCGGCACCGAGCTGCTCAGCGGCACTCCCTACCGCAATACGCAGGTGTTTGCCCCTTCTAGGGAGTTGGGTGGAGCCGTTACTCAGACGCTGATCCAGCAGAACGCCCTTCGGGTGGAATGGGCCAAGCACTTCTTAAAGGACAAGACGCTCAGGGACTCGGGCCCTGAGGCGATTCGGTGCGTAGTGGTTGCGGGCAGGCTGCCCACCGAAGAGCATCAGCTCACCAGCTTCGAAGCCTTCCGCAACGCCTGCAAGGACGTGGAGGTGTTGACCTTCGACGAACTGCTTGAAAAGCTCAGGTACATCCGCGACCAGCTCACTCCGCCAGCACAGCCAACCCCGACAGTTCAGCCTGTGGACCTTTTCTGAGGGGCTACGCAGTAGGGCAAGTTGGTTACTTGCGCGAGTCTTCCGGTAGGCTTGCTGATCGGGAAGTAGGGGAGGAAACATGGCTTCAGGGCTCTACAACGGCTTGGTCTTCAGGACTCCACTGGAGGCTCGCTGGGCTGCCTTCTTTGATTTGGCTGGGTGGCGCTACTGGACGAATCCAGCGCCTGTGGGTGACTGGCAGCCGGACTTCAAGGTCGAGTTCGAGTGTGGTCACTCAGAGTGCGGCCCTACCCACACGCTGTTGGTATCCGTGCTGCCAGCCAACTCCCTGGCGTCGTTTGAAGGTCACCCTTGTTTGGCGCACAGCTACGGTGTGAAAGGGTCGAATGGCCGGTGGCTTGCCGATGGAGGGGCTGCATTCGGCAACGGCCCGCACGCGACCCATTGGGAAATCTCGCACGGGGCCGGCGGCGGTATAGAGAAGGTGGACTTCCGAGTGCACAACGCCGTCCAGCTGTGGGAAGAGGCCGGCAAGCGTCTCGGCTGATCCGGATGGCGTCTCCTCCAGCTTCAGCCACCAGTTCTGCAAGCCAAGCCTCAGTTGGCTCTGCCATATCGGTACAGCCAGGGTCGAGCGCAAGCAGTCCGCTGGTGATACAGGTTGTCAGCGTTCCGCAGGCTGCCCCGGTTGAGCCGCATTGGACGGTCTACTGGAGCGCGTTCGCCACTCCATTCGTGGCACTCATCGCTGCTGCCATAGCGGCCTCAATCGCGTATCGCCAGTGGAAGACGGCTGCGGCTGCGGTCACAACGGCGAAGAGCAAGCTGAAGCTGGACCTATTTGAGCGCCGCTTCAACGTCTTCCAGGCAGCCTCGCGGCTCATCGTGAGGATGGCTCAGGACACGGCGCACGACGATAAGGCCGTAGCGGCGCTGCTTGGGGAGACCGCTGGAGCGGAGTTCCTGTTTGATGAGAAGGTCAACAGCTACCTTGTTGGCGAGCTGTACGTCCGAACGGGCAACATCATGCGGCGCCAGTACGAGATGCTTACTGCACAGACGAGTGACGCCAAACTGTTCAACAAGCTCGCTGATGAGCAGATGACTGAGTTGGAGTGGTTCGAGGGCCAGTTGGATGTCTGGAAGGACCTGACCCGGCCATTCCTTGAGCTGACGCACTGACTGCCAGATCAGGAAGATGTCGAGCTACTTCTCCGAGCGCATCGCCGGGTATTCGATTCTTCCTTCGCTCGTGGAGTACTTGAGGGCCTGCTTTGGCAACGCTGTACCGATGTTCTTCTGGGTCGCCATCCCGGAGCTTCGCTGAAGTGCCTCTGGAATGGCCAGTGGAGAGCGGTGGGCCTACAGCGCGAATCTGGCTGGCCAGGACGTTGCGTCCTTGAGTAATTCAACCCGGTGAAGAGCGAAGCGGTTACATGCATCTCGGACGAAGTCAGAGGCCGGCCGAAGGTTGCCGCCGAACTGAGTTGCCGAGTTCAACAACGCAAAGTACAGCCACATCAGGACTCGCCCTCGACCATAGTCGTCCTGAATGGCAGGCGCACATAGACAAGCTTTCCCCGGGCTTCGGTGCTCATTAAAATCAACAGCCGGAGCATCGGACATCTCGAAGAATTGCTTGAGTGATCCCTCTCGAGTCACGATGCAAGCTCTGTCCAGAAGAACGACATAGGTGGGGGCTTTGGATAGGTTGTTCGCGTACCACTTGCGTAGGTCTGCGAGCTTCAGCGACTCAGAAGTCGCGAAGAAGAGTACCGTGACGAGCTCTGGCAGCACACTGCCACCCGAAGCTCTGCCAGTTCGGAGCTGAGTCGCCATGTCTTGTACGCTCTTCTTGATCGCGTGGACTTGCTCTAACTGTCTTGCGAGATTTCCCGCCGTTGACTTCACCTCGATGGCGGCTAAACCACTGGTGAACGGTGCATAGATGCAGCCGTTGTCAACCGTCATCATCGTGTGGTTGTCCTGGCCGCTAAGGAGCATCACATCGATCTGTGGCGTGCAGTTCGAGTCGATGTCATAGAGGTATCCGGTCTGGACCTCAATGCCCGATGGCATCCTGGTTCCGAGAAGTTCACGAACTCGTTCCTCAAGCGGCCCGCCAGAGTCGCGAATGTTCTTGGTTGCGTGTAGCAGTTTTCCCCGCGCGACGGCTTCGAGAAGTGAAAGCGCCTCGGCCTCAAACAGTCGGGGCATGTCGATTTGGCCGACAGGCTTCTTGCTTGCGTTTTTCGCCATAGATAGTCGTCGAGGGGTGTCAAGCCCACAGCTTGCCACAGGCAAGGTTTTCAATGCCTTGCATAGCGATGCTACGAACAGAGCCCGGGACGCTAACCCGCCTTCCGACGGCCCTCAAAACGGCAGCGCGTTGGTCGCCTTGACCTCCTCCATCACCGCATAGGTGCGCGTCTCCCGCACGCCCGGCAGCGTCCAGATGACGTTGCCGATGAACTCGCGATAGGCGCCCATGTCGCGCACGCGGGTCTTGAGCAGGTAGTCGAAGCCGCCGGCCACGAGGTGGCACTCCAGGATCTCGGCGCGGGACTGCACGGCGGCCTTGAAGTTGTCCATCACGTCCATCACCGTGCGGTCCAGGTGCACTTCGATGAACACGAGCATGGCCGCGCCCAGCTTGGCGGGGTTGAGCCGCGCCTCGTAGCCCAGGATGTAGCCGTCGCGCGTCAGCCGCTTCACGCGCTCCAGCACGGCGGTGGGCGACAGGTGTACGGTCTCGGCCAGCTTGAGGTTGGAAATGCGCCCGTCGGCCTGCAGCGCGCGCAAGATGCGCTCGTCGATCTTGTCGAGGCGGCTGGATTCGTCTGTCATCTGGATTTTTCTCGGCGCTGACCTGAATCCTTGGAATTTAATCCAAGTGCGCTGTCGATAAAGTGGCTGATCTCACCAGGAGCTCCCATGTCCAAGCCTTTCGTCGCCCCGCCCGAGTCGCCCCGCCTGCCGGACCCCTACCGGGCCGAGACCGGCGTCGTGAAGGCCCTGGCCGACCGTGTGGGCGGTGCGCTGGACTGGCCGGGCGTCATCACCATGGCCGGCCCCTGGGTGGAGCAGGTGCGCAAGAACCCCGCGCCCTTCTGGGCCATGGAATCGCTGCTGCGCGAATACCCCATCACCAGCGCCGAGGGCCTGGCGCTGATGCGCCTGGCCGAAGCGCTGCTGCGCGTGCCCGACGCGCCCACGGCCATCGCGCTGACGGCGGACCAGCTGGGCCGCGCCGACTTCGACGGTGCCAGCGAGGGCAGCCCGCACAAGATGCTGGCCGCGCTGTCGGCCTCGGCCATTTCGTTGTCCAAGCGCTTCCTGCCGGGCTCGGACGATGACGGCGGCCTGTTCAAGCGGCTGGGTGCGCAGACGGTCGTCGCGGCCACCGTGCGCGCCATCCAGCTGCTGGGCCGCCAGTTCGTGCTGGGCCGCAACATCGGCGAGGCGATGAGCGAGGCCGACGCCGCCCGCAAGCAGCAAAAGCAGCTCCGCTTCAGCTACGACATGCTGGGCGAAGGCGCCCGCACCGAGGACGATGCGCGCCGCTATCACGCGGCCTATGTGGGCGCCATCAAGGCCATCGCGGCCGGCCATCGCGCGGACTCGCCCGAGGCGTCCGACGGCATCTCCATCAAGCTCAGCGCGCTCTTCAGCCGCTACGAGGTGCTGCAGCGCGACCGCGTGTTCGCCGAGTTGCTGCCGCGCGTGTGGCAGCTCATCGAGCTGGCCGCGCAGGCCAACATCAACCTCACCATCGATGCCGAGGAGGTGGACCGCCTGGAGCTGTCGCTGGACGTGCTGGATTCGCTGGCCGCGCAGATCGCGCTGGCCTACCCGCAGTGGCGCGGCTTTGGCCTGGCGGTGCAGGCCTACCAGTCGCGCGCGCTGGCGGTGGTGGACGAGGTGGCGGCCATCGCGCGCAAGCACGGCCTGCGCTTCATGGTGCGCCTTGTGAAGGGCGCCTACTGGGACGGCGAGATCAAGCGCGCTCAGGAGCTGGGCCTGGAGGCCTACCCGGTGTTCACGCACAAGCAGCACACGGATGTGAGCTACCTGGCCTGCGCCCGCGCGCTGATCCAGCACGCCGATGTCATCTACCCGCAGTTCGCCAGCCACAACGCCGGCACCATCGCCGCCATCGTGCAGATGGCCCGCGCGACCGGCGCTCCCTTCGAGATGCAGCGCCTGCACGGCATGGGCGAAGGCGTCTACCGCGAGGTGCTGAAGGACGGCTCCATCCCCTGCCGCGTCTACGCCCCCGTGGGCGAGCACCGCGACCTGCTGGCCTACCTCGTGCGCCGCCTGCTGGAGAACGGTGCCAACTCCTCCTTCGTGCACCAGCTCGCCGACCCCAGCGTGCAAGTGCCCGAACTGCTGGGCTCGCCGCTGGCCGAGCTGCGCGATGCACCAGCCCTGCCGCTGCCGCCCGCCCTGTACCTGGACGAGCAAGGCCAGGGCCGCGCCAACTCCGCCGGCGCCGACCTGACCGCCCCCGCCCAGCGCGCGCCGCTGCAAGCTGCGCTGGAGATGACGCCGGTGCATGCCGTGCCCGAGGCCAGCGCCGCCGAGGTCGATGCCGCCATGCAGCGCTTGCAGGCCGGCTTCGCGGTCTGGAACGGCACTTCCGTCGCCCAACGCGCCGCCATCCTGCGCCGCGCCGGCGATGCGCTGGACGCCCGCCTGCCCGAGTTCTGCGCGCTGCTGGTGAAGGAAGCCTTCAAGACCCAGGCCGACTGCGTCGCCGAGGTGCGCGAGGCGGTGGACTTCCTGCGCTATTACGCCGACCAGGCCGAGCTGGAACCGAGCCTGATGCAAGGCCGCGGTGTCTTCGTCTGCATCAGCCCGTGGAACTTCCCGCTCGCCATCTTCGCGGGCCAGGTCGTTGCGGCGCTGGTGGCCGGCAACACGGTGGCCGCCAAGCCGGCCGAGCAGACGCCTTATGTGGCGCTGAAGATGGTGGAGCTGCTGCATGAAGCCGGTGTGCCGGCCGATGCTGTGGCCCTGCTGCACGGCCCGGGCGAGACGGTGGGCGCGGGCCTGGTGGCCCATGCCAACACGGCGGGCGTGTGCTTCACCGGCTCCACGATGGTGGCGCAGATCATCAACAAGGCGCTGGCCGCCAAGCCCAACTCACCGGTGCCGCTGATCGCCGAGACGGGCGGCCTGAACGCGATGGTCGTGGACTCCACCGCCTTGCCCGAGCAGGTCATCGACGCCGTCGTGCAGAGCGCCTTCCGCTCGGCCGGCCAGCGTTGCTCGGCGCTGCGGCTGCTGTGCGTGCAGTCCAGCATTGCCGACGGCGTGGTCGAGATGCTCAAGGGCGCGCTGCAGCAACTGCACGTGGGTGAGCCGGCCAAGCTGGTCACCGACGTGGGTCCCGTCATCGACGACGAGGCGCACGCCAACATCACGAAGCACGTGGAACGCCTGAAGCGCGACGCCAAGCTGATTGCCGAGGCGCCGGTGGCCGAGCCCATGCCGCGCCAGATCCGCCCCGTGGCTTTCGAGCTGGAGCGCATCAACCAACTGGGCGAGGAAATCTTCGGCCCGGTGCTGCACGTGGTGCGCTTTGACAACTCCGTGGACGAGGTCATCGCCGACATCAACGCGCTGGGCTATGGCCTGACGCTGGGCATACAGACGCGCATCGACAGCCGCGCCCAGCGCCTGGCCGACGAGGCCCGCATCGGCAACGTCTACGTCAACCGCAACATCATCGGCGCCGTCGTGGGCGTGCAGCCGTTCGGCGGCGAAGGCCTGTCCGGCACCGGTCCCAAGGCCGGCGGCCCGGCCTACCTGCGCCGCTTTGTCGCCGAGCCGCGCATCGACGCGCCGGCCCCTGCGCTGCAACTCGACGGTACGTCCACCGCCTTGGCCGTGGGCGCCGACGCCACTTGGTGCGACACGCCCCTGGCCGAGCGCATCGCCACGCTGCGCCGCGCCGCCGACACGCTGGATGCACCCACGGCCATCGCGCTGCGCGGCCTGTTCACGGCGGCTCAGGCCCAGTTAGCTGACCTGTCCCTGCCCGGCCCCACCGGCGAGAGCAACACGCTGCGCCACCATGCACGCGGCGTCTTCGTCGTGCTGGGCCGTGCGGAGACGGGCCTCGCTGCTGTCGTCAGCGCCCTGCTGGCCGGCAACAGCGTCGTCTGGCTGGGCGGTGCCGAGCAATCGCGCCAGGCCTTGCTGCAAGCCGGCCTGCCCGCCAATGCGCTGACGTTGCTGCCCGACTCGGCCCTGCCCGGCCTGCTGGCCGCACCCCAGCTCGCCGGCGTCGCGCTGGCCTCGTCGGACGCCGCGGCCGCGCACCGCCTTGCGCAGGCCCTGGCCACCCGTTCGGGCGCCATCCTGCCGCTGGTCACCGCGGCCGGCCATGTACGCCAGCTCTACCGCTTCACGGCGGAGCAGACGCTGACGGTCAATACGGCGGCGGCGGGCGGCAATGCGGCCCTGCTGGCCGGCATGCACTGATCAGAGATCAGCACCCCGTCATGCTGTGCGACTGCACACGCTGCGTCTTGTCGTCCACGACATAGCGCACCGTGCAGGAGAACTTGCTGTAACCCGTGCCGGGGTCGGCCGACGCGGTGCGCGTGAACGCATAAACCGTGTTGCCGTCGTTACGCGGCGTCACGGTCGTGGGCTTGCCCAGCTTGGTCTTCAGCTCGGCCACCGGGGCGCCGTGCCAGCGGCTCAGGGCGGCGTCGAACTCGGCGCGGCGGGTGGCGTCCTTGTCCTTCTGCTCGGTGATGAGTGCGGACGCCGATGGCTTCGCAGGCGGGGGCGCCGTGGCGCAGCCGGCCAGCAACAGCGGCAGGGCCAAGGCGGCGTAGGGCTTGTGCGTCAGGGGCTTCATCTTGTGCCCCCAGGCTAGCGCGCCGCGCCGCGTGGCCCGTCGCCAGATGTAAGCGCCATGCCGCATATGCGTTAGCGTTGAGCCCTCATCAGGGAGGGATGACCATGCGCGCAATCCTGGGGCTGCTGTGGGCGATGGCCGCGCTCTTGTGCGGCCAGGCATGGGCGGACAGCTGGATGCCGCCCAGCACGAGAGACTATGTTTCCGAGGACGGCCAGTGGCGGCTGACCGTGGTTCCGCGCGGCATCACCAGCCCGCTGCGCTACTTCGAGGATAAGGTAGCGGGCCGCCCCAACCCGGGTGCCAGGCCCGGCAGCGCGCCGCAGCCGCTCGGGCAGCTGGAGCATCAGGTGCAAGGGCAATGGCAGGTCGTCTGGCAGGCGCCGCTCGTGAATGAGACGGCTCCGGTGGACGCCATCGTGTCCGCCCAAGGCATCGCCGTCACCTTCGACAACTGGCATTCCATGGGCCACGGCAGCGACGTGGTCGTCATCTACGACGCCATGGGGCGCAAGGTCCGAGCCCTGGGGCTGGAAGACTTCCTGCCCAAAGCGTACGTCCATGCGTTGCCCAGGTCCGTCAGCTCCATCCATTGGGGGTCCAGGCACAGCTTCTCTCCCGACGGCCAGACGCTGATGCTGCGCGTGGTGGTGCCGCAAAAGGAAGACAGCTTCAGCGCTTCCACGCCGCCCGATGACGTGCAGGTCAGGCTGGAAACGGCCACGGGCCGCGTCGTGCCGCCTGAGGGACCCGAATGGGATCGCGCCATGGCGGCCGCGCGCGCGGTCACTGCCGAACGGGTCGCGATGTTGGACAAGGAGTTCGAGGCATTCAAGTTGCCCTTGGTTGCCCCTTCATCGGGTGATGAAGGGGATTGGCACCGCTACCTGGTCGAGGCCTATTTGCGGCTTGCCCAGGGACCTGATCCTGCGTACCCCAGGCTCGGCTTCGTGGCTGCCGGGAGGTCCAAGTCCAGCGAGCGCGACCAGCGGCTGGTGCGCAACGTGCTGCAGGCCGCTCGTGAGGAGGAGCGCGCCTCAGTCGTGCTGGGTTGTCCAGACCCGGCGCAGCTGCTCCGCGTCCTCAACAAGGTTGTCGCCCAGTTGCCCGCGAACGGGCTGCGACGGGCAAGCGTCTATGTAGCCGTGACACCTGCCCTGCGGGACGCGGCGGCTCGTGCATTGGCGCCGACGGGCGCGGTGTTCATCGCACTCGACATCAGCGCGCCCATCCCGCAGTCGCCGCAGCGCCTGGAGCAGTTCTCGCAGCTCATCGCCGCCATGCGCTAGCGTTCAGGCCGCGTCTTCGTTCGCCGGCTCGTAGCGGCGCTCGCCCGTGCTCGGGTTGTAGAACACCTGCACCGGCTGACCGGATTCCGGGTCGATGAAGCGCTCGTCGGTGGCCTGCCAGCCGCTGCCCGCCGCATTGCGAGCCCGGTAGCGATGGCGTTCGACCAGCACGGCCGCCGCGATCAGGCAGCCCCAGATGGCGGCCGGCGTCGCGTCGCGGTAGCCGGCCAGGCGGGCACCCAGGCCGATCAGACCCACGGCCAGGGCGACGATGAGCAAGGCGGTGCGCAGCATCACGCGGCCGGCAATGTTTGTTGCCGCTCCACCACCACGGCGGTGCCGTAGGCCACGATCTCGCTCATGGTCTGGCCCATCTCCGACGAGTCGAAGCGCATCATGACCACCGCGTTGCCGCCCATCGCGTGGGCGTTCTTCACCATGCGGTCGATGGCGTGGCGCCGAGCCTCTTCCAGCAGCTGCGTGTACTCGGTGATCTCGCCGCCCACGATGGAGCGCAGGCCGGCCAGGATGTTGCCCGCCAGGCCGCGGCTGCGCACGACGACGCCAAACACCTGGCCCTTGACCTCCGTGACTCGGAAGCCGGGAAGGTTCTCGGTGGTGACGATGATCACAAGGTTCTCCTTGAATGTGACGGCGCCATCGTCGGCCCGTGGGTGTTAGGGCCGCATAAGTGGCGCAGGGTGAGTTATCCGTGGCGCCGTGCTTCACCCGCAGCGGATGAAAGCGTGTTTGGGCCGAGCGCTGGGCCGCTCCCGAGCCGGCCCGCTTGAGGCTGCTTGCGGCTCAATGCCGTAAGCAGCCTCGTCCCCGCGGGGGACCGACCAGATTCGCGCGCGTTCAGCGCTGCGGGGCTGGGCGAGGGGCTCACTGTGACTGCTCGACGTGGCTGTACATCCAGAAGTCGCCCGGTCGGCCTCTGACCATGCGGTAACTGTGCAGCAGGCCTTCGCGCTGGAAGCCGCAGCGTTCCAGCACCTTCATCGAGCGGGTGTTGGAGTTCAGCGCCGTGGCCTGCACGCGCAGCAGGCCCACGTGGCCATGCGCCCAGGCGACGAGGCGGTTGACCATGTGGCTCGCGATGCCCTGGCCCCAGACGGCCGGCGACAAGTCGTAGGCCAGCTCGGCCGAACGGTTCTCGGGCGCCACGGTGTGAAAGCCGATGGAGCCCACCATGGCACCGCTGGTCCGGTCCGCAATGGCCAGGCGGAACACCGACGTGGGCGTGTGCTCGGCCCGCGCGTTGTCGTAGTGCTCCAGCTGCGCCGGCGCCTGAGGCTTCCAGCTCGTGTGCTCGTAGACGGCGGGCAGGGACAGGTAGTTGAACCACACCGGAATGTCGGCCGCCTCTATGGGACGCAACAGTACGAGCGGGTGGTCGGATTCGGGCAGGGTGGTGAACTGCATGGGGTGATTTTGCTCACCTGCAAAATGCAGGGCGATCATGCTGATGCCCCCGCCGCCCGTACCGAACGTGGACCCCATGCCGGAGCCCCCGCCCGAGCCCGACTTCGATGCCTGCTGCGGCAACGGGTGCTCGCCCTGCATCTTTGACCTGCACGACATCGCGATGGACGAGTACCGCAAGGCGCTGAGGGCCTGGCGGGAACGGCATCCCGACGCTGCCTGAAAGAACCCCACCATGTGCCGCAACATCCGCACCCTCTTCAACTTCGAGCCCCCGGCCACGGAGCTCGAGATCCGCGACGCGGCGCTGCAGTTCGTGCGCAAGCTCAGCGGCTTCAGCGTGCCGTCCAAGGCCAACGAGGCGGCGTTCGACGCCGCGGTGGCGGCCATCGCGGCGGAGGCGCGCACGCTGATTGCGTCGCTGGTGACGACGGCCGAGCCCAAGAACCGCGACGTGGAGGCGGCCAAGGCGCGTGAGCGGTCGGCGGAGCGCTTTGGACGGAGCGAGGTGTGACGCACAATCGCCGCGCCCCCGGCTCACAGACCCCGCCATGCGCCTGAAGCTCGCCCTGTCCGTCGTTGCCCTGCTGCTGCTGATCGCCGCCTGGTTCGCCTTTGCCTGGCACTGGAGCTACTCTGAGGGCGAGCGCGCGGGCTGGGTGCAGAAGTTCTCGCGCAAGGGCTGGGTCTGCAAGACCTGGGAGGGCGAGCTGGCCCTCGTGTCGCTGCCCGGCACCAGCACGGTGGAGAAGTTCCAGTTCACCGTGCACGACGAGGCCACGGCCCAGGCCATCAACAAGATCATGGGCAAGCGCGTGGCGCTGCACTATGGCGAGAAGGTGGGCCTGCCGGGCTCCTGCTTCGGCGAGACGCGCTACTTCGTCACCGGCGTCACGCTGGTGGACGAGATCTCGCTGTCGCCGGGCGTCGTGGTGCCCGCGCTGCCGGCTTCGGCCGCATCGGTGCCATGACCCTGGAGCTGGACCGCGCCGAACGCGAGCAGGCCATCGCCTCGTTGCAGCGCTACCTGGAGGCGGAGCTGGACGAGCGCGTGGGCAATGTCGCTGCTGGTGCGCTGCTGGGCTTCTTCCTCGAAGAGATTGCGCCGCTCGTCTACAACCAGGCGGTGGCCCAGGTGCAGGAGAAGCTCTCGCAGCGCGTGGCCGAGGTGGACCTGGAAGTGCATGAAGACGCCTTCCAGTACTGGCGGCGACGCGACGCCAAGCCGGCCGCGCGTCGCTGACGAGCGATCTCATCAATCCTGTGTAGGCGCCCCCTGATTCCGGGGCGTGATGGCTTGCGTGTGCCGCGGGCGCGCTTCTAGAGTGGACGGTCAACCACCCGCAAGGAGCTTCCATGGCCCACCGCCTGCACCTCGCCGGCCTCGCGCTGGCCGCCGCTGCGCTGTGCGGCACGGCTTCGGCCGCCACGGTGGGCTCGTCCTCGCTCGCGACGCTGCGCTCCTGCAGCAGCGTGACCGCCGGCGAGGCCTGCGACGGCTCGGGGCCGGGCCAGCAGGCCATCATCCAGCAGTACGCCGGCGGCGTGGGCTACGCCGGGGCCAACGACCTGGACGCGGGCGGCGGCAACCAGTCGCATTCCTTCGTCAATTTCGGCGGCTTCGACCTGCCCGTCATCCGCGGCTGGACGCAGGCGGCTGGCGACGTGCGCATGAACATCAACGTGTTCGGCTTCCAGTCCTACCTGATCGGCGGCACCGGCACCACGCCGTTCTCGGTGGCGGGCTCCATGCACATCGTCGACTCCTCCACCAACCCGGCCGACATCGCCCTGCCCGGCGGCGCCAACATGACGGCCTACGTGGGCATCTGGGACGCTTCCATCCTGGCAGGCTACGGCAGCAGCGCGCAAGACCTGTTCGGCGGCCTGTTCTACGCGCCCTGTGGCACGGCGGGCGTGCGCGGCACGGGCTTCATCTCGGTGGCGTTGTCCGGCGGCGAGCACAGCTACAGCCTCAGCACGACGGAATGCTCGGCCGGCTCGCTGACCTTCTCGCCGGGCGACGAGCTGCTGGTCGTCGCCGGCATGCAGCTGCCCGTCAACCGCGGCGGCTTTGCCGACGCCAGCCACACCTTCACGACGCAGCTGGACCCCGCGCTGGGCGCCGACGTGCAAGCCCAGATCATGGCCAACGCGCAGTCGGCCATCTCGCTGGGCGCGACCGTGGTGCTGGTGCCCGAGCCTTCGACTTGGGCGCTGATGGCCGGCGGCTTGGCTGGCCTGGCCGTGCGCCGCCGAAGGCATGACAAGGGGTGACCTCAGGCGCCGAAAGCGGCCTGGGGCGAAACTAGACGCATGTCTTTGTTTCAACCGCTGATCGCGCGCTTCGAGCGCCTCGTCGACCCCTACCCCGAGGCCGCACCCGCGCGCACGGATGCGCTGCCCACGCGCTTCTTCGCCTTCCTGTGGCGCTGCGCCGATGGCGTGCGCAAGCAGCTCCTGGTCATCACGCTGTTCACGGCCGGCATCGCGGCAGTGGAGGCCTGGCTGTTCAGCCTCATGGCCTCGCTGGTGGACTGGCTGGCGGCGATCAAGCCCGCCGAGCTGTGGAGCAAGCCCCAGCCCGTCATCGTGATGCTGCTGGCCGTGCTGGGCGCCAGCGTGGTGCTGGCCGCGGCGCAGGCGCTGACCAAGTACCAGGGCGTGTTCGGCAACTTCCCGATGCGGCTGCGCTGGGTCTTCCACCGCCGCATGCTGGCGCAGAGCCTGGCCTTCTTCGGCGACGAGTTCGCGGGCCGCATCGCCACCAAGGTCATGCAGACGGCGCTGGCCGTGCGCGACACCTGGCTCATCGTCGTGGACATCCTCGTCTACGTGGGCGTGTACTTCGGCACCATGGTGGGCATCGTCGCGAGCTTTGACGCGCGGCTGATGCTGCCCTTCGGCGCGTGGCTGGCCCTGTACCTCGTCGCGCTGCGCTACTTCGTGCCCAGGCTGGGCAAGATCGCGCAGGCGCAGGCCGATGCGCGCAGCCTGATGACGGGCCGCATCACCGACGCGTATACCAACATCGCCACCGTCAAGCTGTTTGCGCACGGCCGGCGCGAGACGGCCTATGCCAAGTTGGCGATGCAGGACTTCATGGTCACGGCCTACGGCCAGATGCGGCTGGTGACCGGTTTCGAGATCGTCAATACCGTGCTGTCTGCGCTCCTCGTCGGCTCGACGACGCTGCTGGCGCTGTGGCTGTGGGGCGTGAGCGCTATTGGCGTCGGCGCGGTCGCCGCGGCCTCGGCGATGGCCATGCGGCTGAACGGCATATCGCACTGGGTCATGTGGGAGATGGCGTCGCTCTTCGAACACATCGGCACCGTGCAGGACGGCCTGGCCACGCTGACCAAGCCGCAGACCATCGCGGACGCGCAGGACGCGATCCCGCTGGAAGTGAGCCGCGGCGAGGTGCGCTTCGAGAACCTGCGCTTCGCCTACCCCAACGGCAAGGTGGTGGTGGACGGCCTGAACCTGACCATCCAGCCGGGCGAGAAGATCGGCCTGGTGGGCCGCAGCGGTGCCGGCAAGAGCACCCTCGTCAACCTGCTGCTGCGCCTGCATGACCTCCCCGCAGATGGCGGCCGCATCGCGATCGACGGCCAGGACATCCGCCACGTCACGCAGGACAGCCTGCGCCGTGCGATCGGCATGGTCACGCAGGACACCTCGCTGCTGCACCGCTCGGTGGCCGACAACATCCTCTACGGCCGCCCCGACGCGAGCCGGGCCGACCTGGAGCGCGCCGCCGAGCGCGCGCATGCCGATGAGTTCATCACGACGCTGTCCGACCCCAAGGGCCGCTTCGGCTTCGAGGCCCATGTGGGCGAGCGCGGCGTCAAGCTCAGCGGCGGCCAGCGCCAGCGCATCGCCATCGCCCGCGTGATGCTGAAGGACGCGCCCATCCTGCTGCTGGACGAAGCCACCAGCGCGCTCGACAGCGAGGTGGAGGCGGCCATCCAGCAGTCGCTCTACAGCTTGATGGAAGGCAAGACGGTGGTCGCCATCGCCCACCGCCTGTCAACGATTGCCGCGCTGGACCGCCTGGTGGTCATGGATGCCGGCCGCATCGTGGAGCAGGGCACGCACGCCGAGCTGCTGGCGCAGGGCGGTATCTATGCACGGCTGTGGGCGCACCAGAGCGGGGGCTTCCTGGGGCTGGACGCGGACTAAGGTAGATCGATTTCCAGCACCGTCGCGCTGCGCGGCGGCACGGTGAGCGTGTCGCCCAGCGTGAAGCGCCGGCCGGTCAGCACGTCGCGCGCGCCCTGGCCGGGGCGGACCATTTCGTGGAAGCGGTCCAGCGCCAGCGCAAGCGGCGCCGCGCCCTTGTGCAACACCACCATCACGCGGCCGCGGCGTGTGGGGTCGTGGCGGAAGTACACGTAGGCGCCGTCGCGGGGCATGTATTGCGTGAGCCGGCCCTCGTGCACCAGCGGCTGGCCCTTGCGCCAGGTCAGCAGGCGGCGCAGCCAGTCCTGCATCTCGCGCTCGGGCTGAGCCAGGCCGCGGCCGCTGACGGCGTCGCTGGCGTCGCCCGCCCAGCCGCCGGCGAAGTCGGCCCGCACCTCACCGTCGTGCTTGGGGTCGGGGCCGCGCCAGCCTAGCTCGCTGCCGTAGAAGAACTGCGGCACGCGCGGCGCCGTCGCGACGAAGGCCAGGGCCTGGCGCGCGAGTGCCGCGTCGCCCTTCACGGCGGCCATGATGCGCGTGGTGTCGTGGTTGTCGGCGAACAGCATCAGCCGTGCGGCGTCGGGGTAGACGAAGTCCAGCCCCAGCGCCTCGTACAGCGTGTACCAGCCCTGCTGATGGCCCTCGGGCGTGACCAGCGCCTTGCGCAGGGCGGCCAGCAGCGGGAAGTCCATCATCGACGGCATCGAAGATCGGTAGCCGTCGTGATTGGCCTGGCCGCGCTGCCAGTAGGCCACCATGGGCACGTGGTCGCTCATCTCCTCGCCCACCAGGCCCAGGCGCGGGTACTCGGCCATCACGCGCGCCGACCAGCGGGCGAGGAATTCCTTGTCGGCGTAGGAGTAGGTGTCCTGCCGTATGCCGGTCAGGCCCAGCTCCTCGATCCACCACAGCGTGTTCTGGATCAGGTAGGTGGCCAGCAGCGGCTGGCGGGTGTCGAGGTCGGGCATGTTGGCGTCGAACCAGCCGGTGGTGAAGCCCTCGCGGTCGTCCACCGCCGCATGCGGGTCCTGCACGCTGATGTGGGCGTGGTTGGTGCGCGCGCGGGTGGTGGCCACGTTGATCCAGTCCCGCGTCGGTGGGTCGGCCACCCAGCGGTGGGACAGGCCGATGTGGTTGAGCACGATGTCGTGGATCAGGCCCACGCCTTGGGCGCGCGCCTCGGTGGCCAGGCGGCGGTAGTCGTCCAGCGTGCCGAAGCGCGGGTCGATGCGGTAGTGGTCGGTGATCGCGTAGCCGTGGTACGAATAGCGCGGCTGCGCGTTCTCGGTCAGCGGCGTGGCCCAGAGCTGCGTGAAGCCCATGCCCGCGATGTAGCCCAGGCGCTGGCGCAGGCCCTCCAGGTCGCCGCCGTGGCGGGCGTCGGGGTCGCGGCGGTCCACGCGGTCGCTCAGGTCCAGGCGTGGGTCGGGCTTGGCCACCGCGCTGCCACCTCGCGCGAAGCGGTCGGGCACGACGAGATAGACCGCGTCGCGCGGGCCAAAGCCCTCGCGCTGTGCCGAGCCGGGCGCGCGCTCGCGCAGCTCGTAGGCCAGGCGCTGGCGGGTCTCTTTGCCCTGCAGCAGCTCGATGGCCAGCGGCCCGGGGCGGGTACCGGGGGCGATGCGCAATTGCAGGAACAGGTAGTTGGGGCTGTCGCCGCGTTGCGTGGACTGCAGGCTCACGCCAGGGTGGTCGATGCGCGCCTGCAGGGCGGCCACGCCCGGGCCCTCCAGCACCAGTTGCAGCGTGGGCTCCTGCATACCCACCCACCAGTGCGGCGGGTCCACGCGCTCCACCGCAGGCGGCGCTGCATGCGCGGTGGCCGCGGTCAGGCCCAGGCCCAGCACCAGCGCGTTCATCCAGATCCAGGCGGGCTTCATTCGGGGGTCTCCTCGTCGGTGTTCAGTTGAAATGCCTGCGCCTGGCGCCGCAGCTCGGCGTAGCGCTGTTGCAGGGCCGGCAGGTCCAGCGGGCGGTCGTGCCAGAAGAAGGCCTGCTGTGCGCGCAACGCATCGCCCTGCTCGCGCAGCGCCTGCAGCAGCCAGTCGGCGCGCTTCAGCGTCATGGGCGTGCAGCTCTGGCCGCGCAGGTCGTCGTCCAGGTCCAGCACATGCGAGCGCCAGTTCTCGGCCAGATAGAGCGCCGCCGCATCGCCGCGCAGCGCCTCGGCCCAGCGGGTGACGAAGCCATCCAGCCAGGCCAGTACATGGGCCTGGGCGCCGCGCGCGGCCGCCTCGTGGCGCATGCGGCGGTAGGCCTCCAGCGCCACGGCCTTCTCGCGGCGGAAGGCGGCGAGAGCCGCGTCGGCGCCGGCCTGCTGCTCCAGTGTCAGCAGGTGGGCGCAGAAGCAGCGTGACTCGAAGCGTTCCGCCGGGTGGAACAGCGGCTCGTCGTCGCCATGGCCGGCGCTGGAGAACTGCGTGCGCGAATCGAACCGGTACTGGTAGCCGAAGTCGAAGAGCCGGATCTGGCGGCCGTCGTCCAAGATGTTGTCGGCGCACAAGTCCCACTCGAAGAGGCCTTCGAGCCACAGGTTGCAGGCCAGGGCGAGCAGCTGCTCGAGCTGGCGCTCGTCCCAGGCCTGCACGGCCTCGCCCGCTATCCACGGCGACAGCAGCAGGCCGTCGCGAAAGCTCCCCCAGGCCGTGTCCACCAGGCCTTGCCAGCGCTGCGGGTCGCGACGCTTGAGCTCGGCGTGGTCCAGGCGGCGCTGCATCTCGTTGAGGAAGGCCGTCTGGCCGTCCACGTTGCGCACGCGTGCCTCGGCACGGGCCTGCTTCAGCGTCCAGAGCCGGTCGCCGGCATTCAGCCGCAGCACGACGGCGCTCAAGCCGCTGCTGATGCGCAACTCGGCATGGCGGGGCTGTGGGCTGCGCAGGTCATCCACATCGAAAGGCGTGGCGGCAAGGTCGCCCACGGTCGACGGCGCGCCGCTGGCGATGAAGGCGAGCTGGGTGGCCTGGCGTCGGGCGTCCAGGGTGTCCTCGGGAGGCATGTGTCGGGGGAGGCGGGATTCGGTCCCAGAATTCTGGGCAGCCGCATGCTGCGGCGCATCCACCCCGGGGGGTGGATTTCACGATGGAGCCTATGTCCACCCTGTCCGCCGACGATCCCGAGACCTGGGCTGCGCTGTTCGGGCCTGGCCGCGCCTCACTGCGCGAACGCCTGGCCGGCGCGCCGGTGGCGCTGCGCGCGGCCTGGCTGGTGGAGGTGGAGCGGCTGCCGCATGAGGCCGACCGGCTGTTGCAGCGTGAGCCGCTTCGCGACGCGGGTCTGCGCGCCTTGCTGGCCGCCGCCTCGGCACTGATGTACGACGCAGCCGGTGCCGCCGTCGAGTACGCGGGCCAGGCGCTGCTGCATTGGCCCGACTCGCTGCATCCACTGCACGGCTGGGCCGCCCGGCTGCTGGGCGAGGCGCAGCTTGCACTGGGCTGGCCCGAGCGCGCGCTGGCACCGCTGCAGACCGCGCTGCGCATGGCCCACCGCGACGGGCTGGTGCTGCTGCAGCTGGACGCGCTTAGGGTGCTGGCCCAGGCCCATGACGAACTGGGTGACGACGGCCAGCGCGACGCTGCCCTGGCCGCCGCCGCGCCGCTGGCGTTGGTGCATGCGGATCTGCCGGCGGCCGACTCGCTGCGTCGGCTGCAGGCCCGGCTGGCCGGGCGCGCGGCACTGCTGGGCAGCCCCTGGCCGGAGCCGGAAGAAGCTGCGGCACGCCACCCGGTGGGTGGGCGCCTCGGCGCTGCCTGGCAGGCCTGGCTGAACGGCGTGGACGTGTCCGCCGAAGTGGCCGAGCTGCGGCAATTGCAGCGCCAGCAGTACTGGCCGCTGAAATGGCAGGTGGAGCTGGGCCAGCTTGAAGGCGCTTTGGCGGCGCGCTCAACGGCTGCGGTTCATACGCCCGTGCTGGCGCCCGATGCGCCCGAGGGCTTGCACCGGCTGCAGGCCCAGGTGCTCGACGCCGGTCATGCCCGGCTGGCTGGCCGGTCGATGGACACCGGCCCCTTGGCGGTTGCGCTGGCCCAGCGCGGCTTGCGGCGGCTGGCTGCACGGTTGGCCCTCGTGCAGGCCCACAGCGTTGAAGAGCTCGCGGCCTGGTGGCGGCTGCCCGCGCGGGACCCCGTGGATGCGCTGTGGCTCGCACCGGCATTGCTGCCGCTGTGGCCAGCCCTGCTGACCCTGCCCGACGCTCACCGCAGCGCTGACGAGCAGCAGGCCCTGTGCCGCCTGGGCGAGCGCCTGCCGGGCCCGCGCAGTGCTGCGAAAGCCATGGCTTCGACACCGGCCGAGCTGACGCCGCGCGAGTGGCAGGTGCTGCAGCTCATCGCGCAGGACTGGAGCAATGCCCAGATCGCCGCGCGCCTGTTCGTCTCCGAGGCCACCGTAAAGACGCACATCAACCGCGTCTACGGCAAGCTGGGCCTGCGTGACCGCCGCGAAGCCCAACTGCGCGCCCGCGCGCTGGGCGCTTAGTCCATCACGTTCCAACGCCCGTCGCGGCGCCGCAGCAGGCCCTGGAACAGCGCGCCTTGGGCATCGGGCCCGATGCGCTCCACGGCCCGGCGCAGCGCGGCAATGCCTTCGGTGGAGTTGGCGTCGCAGAAGAGCAGCACGTCGCGCGACGGGATGGCGACGACGGCGCCATTGGGCGTGCGCTCGGCAAAGAGGTGGTCCCACAGGCCGTCCAGCAGCACCAGGCAGGCCTCGTGGTCGCCGTCCAGCAGCACGCCGCTGTGCGTCTCGCCCGGCACCAGTCGCAGCCCCGGCTTGCCCTTGACGAGCCCCATCAGGTTGGACAGCGCCTGGCGGTGCAGCACGTTCAGGTTCATGCCGGCCGCTTGCATCTCGTCGCGGCCGACCGAGACCCAATGCGAGCCGGCGTCGACGTGATAGCCCACCGCGAACACGCCGGCCGCGGCGCGCGTGGGCGGCAGCAGGCTGGGGTCGGTCGGCATGTCAGGCGGCAACTGGCCGGGCACGATACGGAGCTGGACCTCCTCGCCCTCGGCCCAGCCACCGTTGGCGACGGCGCGCAGCACGGGCAGCGCCTCCTGGACCGGGGCGCGCTGGGCGGTCGGTGCGGCAGCCGTAGCAACTGGTGCGGCCCCGCGCTGCCGTTGCTCACGCCGCTGGGCCTGATAGATGTCCGCTTCCAGCTCGGCGCGCCGCGCGCGCGTGGCCGGCCACAGGTACAGCGGCACCACCAGGCTCAGGAAGGGCATGGCGCAGCACAGGAACAGCGGGTACTTCACCAGCGGCGAGGTGCTCAGCGCCGGGGCCGCCTGGCTGACGACGCGGGTGCCGATGAACCAGGTGCCCATCCAGCCGACGAAGCCCAGCGCCGCGCTCTTGGCCATGAAGCCAACGACGGCCGCGATGGTCAGCCCGGTGACCACCCACATGGGGAAGTTCAGTGACTTGAGCTGCTCGTCCTGCAGCAAGAGTTCGTCCAGCTCGTCGGTCGCATCCATCCCTGACCCCTTGTTTGAATGCGGCCGAGTTTAGGGACGCCGCCGAGCGCGCCAGTCCCCGAGAAAAGGGGCGTCTCAGCGTGCCGTCAGCGCGGCACTGACGGGCATGGCGCCGCCACGCAGGCGGGCGTCCAGGAAGCTGCTGCTGAAGCGGAAGGCGTCGTCCAGGTCGGCCTGCGAGGCCTCGGTGGCGCTGCCGCTGCGCGGGCCGCGCGCGCCGCCACCGGCGGGGCCATGCAGTCCTTCGCCGCCGACGCCGCCGCGCCCGCGGCCTGGCATGACGGCGGGCCCCCCCTGGCCGCGATGCTGGTCCTGCGCATGCCAGCCTTCCGGTGCCAGCGTGCCGGCCAGCGCCGCGTGGGAGGCGATGGGCAGCTTCAACAGCCAGCCGCTACCGGGCTCGAAGGCGTCGAAGGCCTGGAGCCGTTCCGCCGGGCGGCGCACGAGGTTCAGCGGGTCGCCATCGGTCTCGCTGGTGACGAGCAGCGTTGCCGCACCGCTGGCCGGTGCGCGCATGGCCGGCGGGCTGATCGCGACGACGGCCTGCCAGGGGGCATCGGCGCGGGCGTCCAGCACGGTCTGTGCACCAGTTTCGTAGCCGGCCAGTGCGGCGCGCGTCCAGTCCAGCTGCGGCTGCGCGGCGCGCAGGGCCGGCACCAGGCGGCGCAAGGCTTCCAGGCGTTCGGTACGCAGCGCGTCGCCGTAGTGCAGCAAGCCCAGTTCGCGGAACTCGCCCGTGCGGGACAGCTCGGAGCGCCAGGCGGCCGCGTCGGCCTCCAGCGGCTGTACGGCCAGCACGGTGTAGCCGGCCTGCGCCCAGGCCGTGGCCCAGCGCTGGCCGGCGTCAGGCCCCTGGCCCAGGCCCGGCAGGTAGACGACCACCGGCTGCGTGGCCGGTGCGCCGGCGCTGCGCGTGACGTTCACGCGCCGACCCTGCACCTCGAACGCGGCCAGCGACAGGTGCAGCTCGCGCGTTGCTGTCTCGTGCCAGGGCTTGGGCGCCGGTAGGCCGCCGGCGCAGGCGGCCAGCAGCAGGGCGGTCGAGAGCAGCAGCGTGCGGCGCGGGAGACGGATTGGGGGCATGGCGCGAAAAATATAACTGCGGTGCGGCGCTGCTTTGTGTCTGAGTCTTGCTGAGCGGGCGGCCCTTAGACTTCGGTCCATGAGTGCAGAAGTGATCGCCTTCATCGGCGGCGGCAACATGGCCAGCGCCATCATCGGCGGGCTGCTGCGCGCCGGCATGGCGCCGGGGCAGCTCCTGGTCGTGGAGCCTTACGAGGCGCAGCGCGCCAAGCTGGTGGGCGAGTTCGGCGTGCCCGTGCTGGCCGCGGGCGATGCGAGCTTGGCCGGCGCAGGGACCGTCGTGTGGGCCGTCAAGCCGCAGCTCTTCGGCGAAGCGGCCGCGCCGCTGAAGGCCTGGCTGTCGGGGGCGCTGCAGCTGTCGGTCATGGCGGGCATACGCACCGATTCGCTCGTCAACGCCACCGGCAGCGAGCGCGTCGTGCGCGCCATGCCCAACACGCCGGCGCTGATCGGCCAGGGCATCGCCGGCCTGTTTGCGCGGCCCGCTGTGTCCGGCGAGGAGCGCGCGACCGTCGAGCGGCTGCTCGCGCCCACCGGCCAGACGCTGTGGGTGGAGCGCGAGGACGACCTTGACGCCGTGACGGCACTGTCGGGCTCGGGTCCGGCCTATTTCTTCTTCTTCGTCGAGGCCATGATGGCCGCAGCCGTCGACATGGGCCTGACGCCCGAGCAGGGCCGGCGCCTGGCGCTGGCGACCTGCGCCGGTGCCGCGGCCCTGGGGCTGGCGTCCGACGAGTCGCCCACTACCTTGCGCGAGCGCGTGACGAGCAAGGGTGGCACCACGCATGCGGCCATCACGTCCATGCAGGCCGATGCCGTCGATGCGGCAGTCCGTCGTGCGGTCCTTGCCGCGCAGAAGCGCGCCGCGGAGTTGGGCAAAGAGTTCGGCTGAGTGGGCATTGCAACGCGAGACAGCCTGCGCGACTGGCTGCGGGCGCCGGGGTCATTGAGCCGCCGGCTGGCCAAGCTGGGCGAGCGCTTCGAGGTGCAGGTGCTGCGCCAGGGCGTGGCGCCGTTCCGCGCCCGCGAGCGCGCGGCGCTGGGCCTGCCGCCGCGCGGCCTGACGGTCGTGCGCGAGGTCATCCTGCGCGTCGATGGCGAGCCGCTCGTGTGGGCCCGCTCGGCCCTGCACCAGCGCGCCATCACCGGCCCCTGGCGGGCGGTCAAGGGCCTGGGCGCGCGGCCACTGGCCCATCTGCTTTACGACGACCCGCGCATCAGCCGCAGCGAGCTTGAGCCGCGGCGCCTGGCCCGGCAAGGCCACACGCGCAGGCATGCAGCACGCCAGTGGCAGGAGGCCGTCGGCGAAGCCATGCCGGCGCAGATGCTGTGGTCGCGCAACTCCGTCTTCAGCCGCGGCGGGGCTCAGCTACGGGTCATGGAACTCTTCAATCCTGGTTTGGCCGGCGAACAGCCAGGAAAGCCCGGGCGGCGCTGACACCTGTGGCTGCGGCCCCACGGCTCCATTTGTAACTTGCTGGCCGGCCGGCCCCAGGTGGCCGTCATGCATAGGCGCAGGCCCCAACTGCATTTCTCATGGGTACCGGCGTGGGTGGCCCTCGGCCGTAGCCCCCTCACTTGAGGGGCGTTTTGGCTGTCAATGAGCTGACTGTGTTGGATGGAAGTGTTTCCACCAAGTCATAAATTCGCGACATGCGCATAAACGCTCCTAAACTACCTCCGTACCAGAGGGACGTTAGTAGATCCGCCGCGTAAAGCGCAGGCGGGCTGTTTCGGGGGCACTGAAATGAACACGCGAGACGTGACGATCTTCAGCGGCGAACGCTTTGTCGTGCCGCAATGCATTCAAAGAATCGACCACCTGTCGACACATGGCTGGCAGCTGCGTTATGGCGGCACCAAGCTGTTTTCCGACCACAGCCAGGACGGCAGCGGCGCCAGGCGCGCGCTGGCGCTGGCCACCAAGGAACTGCTCAAGCGCATCGCGACGCTGCCGGCGCCGTCCAGGCTGCGCCGCACGCCCAGCCGCAAGAAGCAGAGCGACCTGCCTTCGGGCATCTCCGGCCCCATCGTGCGCCAGCGCGCGGGCAGCCGGGTGCGCGACTGCAGCTTTGCGGTGACGCTGCCGCGCTTCGGCGACACGCCGCTGGCGCGCAGCGTCTACATCGGCACCGAGAACACCTACACGGTGGAGCGCTACCAGGAAGCCCTGGAGCGCGCCGTGGCGCTGCGCGAGAAGGCCGAGACCGCTTACCAGCGCGCCGCGACTAAGGAGCGCCGGGCCCAGGCGGTGACGCTGAAGGCCACGATGAGCGGGCTGCTGGGCAAGGCCTGAGGGCTGTAACCCGCTTGAACCGGCTTAACCCCAGTTGAGGCTGGTTCGGGCGGCCGCGGCGGACACAATCGGCAGCTTGGCTTTCTCGCCTTGCTGCCGCCCATGTCCACCGCCTCCCTGCCTGCCCGTCTGCTGGCTTTGCTGAACGCACTGCGGCCCGCGCCGCAGGCTGTCAACGCGCGCGAACGCCTGCGCGTGGTGCTGGGCGCCGGCCTGGGCCTGCTGCTGGCGGGTGCGCTCAGCCAGGCCGCCATGGGGCCGGGCCTGCCCTGGCTCGTCGCGCCGCTGGGCGCGAGCGCGGTGCTGGTGTTCGGCGTGCCGGCCAGCCCGCTGGCGCAGCCGTGGGCGGTCATTGGCGGCAATACGGTGTCGGCGCTGGCGGGCATCGCCTGCATGCGCTGGCTGCCGCTGCCGGCGCTCGCGGTCGCGGCCATTGCCGTGGCGCTGGCGATCGGCCTGATGTTCCTGCTGCGCTGCCTGCATCCGCCCGGCGGCGCGGCCAGCCTGCTGATGGTGTTGACGGCCACGCAGGACTGGCACTTTGCGTTGCAGCCCGTGCTGCTGAACTCGCTGCTGCTGGTGCTGGCCGGCATGGCCTACAACACGGCCACGGGCCGGCGCTACCCGCATGCTCAAGCGGCACCCGCGCCAGCGGCAGGCACCAGCGTGGCGCCACCGCGCTTTGGCGACGCGGAGCTGGACGCCGTGCTGGCCCGTTACAACCAGGTGCTGGACGTGCCGCGCGACGACCTCGCCGACCTGCTGCACGAGGCCGAGCTGCTGAGCTACCGCAACCGGCTGGGCGGGCTGCGCTGCGCGGACATCATGGCCAGCCCCGTCGTCACCGTCGAGTTCGGCACGCCGCTGGCCGAGGCCTGGGCGCTGCTGCAGCAGCACCGCATCAAGGCGCTGCCGGTGGTGGACCGGGTGCAGCGCATCGTGGGCATCGTCACGCGCGCCGATTTCATGCGTGCCGCCGAGGCTGAGCAGCACGACGGCCTGGCCGGACGGTTGCAGGCGCTGCTGCGCGCGACGCCGGGCACGCATTCCACCAAGCCCGAGGTGGTGGGCCAGATCATGTGCCGCCAGGTGCGCGTGGCCAGCGCCGACCGGCCCATCGCCGAGCTGGTGCCGCTGTTCTCGGCCCATGGCCACCACCACATTCCCATCGTCGGCGACCAAGCCCGGCTCGTCGGCATCCTCACCCAGTCCGATCTCGTGAAGGCATTGAGCAACCATGGCTAATGAAGACCAAACTTTCCGCTGGGGCGTGATCGGTCCGGGTGGCATCGCCAACCGTTTTGTCGGTGCGCTGCCCGCCGTGCCGGGCGCGCGCCTCGCGGCCGTGTACGCACGCGATGCGGCCAAAGGCCAGGCCTTTGCCGACCAGTGGCAGCCCGACGCGCGAGTGACCACGCAGCTGGACGACCTGCTGGCCCACGTGGACGCGGTCTACGTCGCGACGCCCCACTCCAACCATGCCGAGTACGTGCGCGCTGCGCTGCTCGCGGGCGTGCCCGTGCTTTGCGAGAAGCCCCTGGTGACCACGCGCGCCGAAGGCCAGCAGCTGGTGGACTTGTCGCGCGAGCGCGGCGTGTTCCTGATGGAGGCGATGTGGACGCGCTTCCTGCCGGCCTACGACGTTGCCGGCCGCTGGCTGCGCGAGGGCGCCATCGGCGAGCTGCGGGCCATGCGCTCCAGCTTCAACTTTGCGTCCAACTACGACCCGCTGCACCGCCAGTGGAACCCGGCGCTGGCCGGCGGCGCGCTGTGGGACATCGGCGTCTACAACCTCGCCGTGACGCGCTGGGTGCTGCAGCAGGTGCTGGGCGGCGAATGCCCCGAACCCATCGCGATGGATGTGCATGCGGTGCTCGCACCCACCGGCGTGGACGCCTCGGTGGACGTGATGCTGGTCTTCCCCGGCAATGTCACGTCGCAGTTCCGCTGCGGCTTCGATGCGGCCTCGGGCAATGCCTTCGAGGCCATGGGCAGCAAGGCCTGCCTGCGCTTCCCGGACGGCTTCTCCTACGCGCAGTCCGTGGAGCTGATCAGCCGCGGGCAGGAGACCGAGCATGTCAAGGCGCCCTTCGTGCTGAACGGCTTCGAGGGCGAGGTCGCGGAGGCCCAAGCCTGCATACGAGCCGGCCTCATCGAGAGCCCGCGCATGCCGCACGCCGAGAGCCTCTCGTTGCTGGCGTGGATGGACGCCATCCGCGCGAAGTTTCCTAAGACCTAGGTAGCAGCAGGCGGTTGCTGCGCGCAGGGTGGCGCTGCAGCATCAGCGGCGCGGCATCGACCGCGCCCTGCGCGCGTACCGTCGCTGCAGCGCTCGACGCCGCCGGGCATTGACCCGTGACGGCATGGTTCATGGCCGCGGCCAGCATGCCTTCCTGCGTGTCGCCCAGTGCGTGACCCAGGTCATCGGCCACGGTGCAGCCGTTCACGAAGCGCTGCGAGCGGCCGCTGCCGGGCTCGAAGCCGTCCGAGTAGTCGCCAAAGCCCTGCGCGTTGACACCCGCGAACTCGATGGGGAAGTAGCTGATGCCGCAGTTGTCCTTGGCCGTGAAGCCATAGGGCTTGCCGCAGGTCTTGCCGCCGATCAGCACCACGTTGACGCCCACGCCGCGCAGCCCGTTGATGACGGCCTCGCTGGCCGAGCAGGTGCCCGACTGCGCCAGCACGTAGACGCGGTTCAGGTTCAGCGTCGGCAGCGGCTGCACCTGGCTGCAGTTGTTGCCCACGGCGATGCAGGACTCGGTGAAGAAGGGTGTCGCCTCGTTCTCGGCGCTGCGGCGCGCGTTGTAGCGCAGCGTCTCGAAGGGCTGGCCCGCGGTGCGCGTGGTGCCGGCGATCATGGTGGCCAGCTCGCTGGCGATGAAGAGGTAGCCGCCGCCGTTGTAGCGCAGGTCCAGCACCAGCTCGCTGACGCCCTGGGTGCGGAAGTCGCGCATGGCCGCGATGAGCTGGCCTTCAGCCGGCAGGATGTGGTCGTTGAACACCAGGTAACCGGCGCGCGCGCCATTGGGCAGCGTCAGCACACGGGCTTGCGGCACGGGGTTCTTGGTGATGCTGGCGCTGGTCAGGCTGCGCGACAGCGTGGCGCCATTGCGTTGGAAGACGAACGCATGCGGCGCGCCGGCCGCGCTGGGGAAGAGGCCCGCGTTCAGCACATCCACGCCGGCCTGGTCGCCCACGTCGGCGGGGGTGCCGTCCACGCTGACGACTTCGTCACCGCGCATCAGGCCCGCGTTGGCGGCCGGGCTGCCGGGCTCCACGTAGGCGATGCGGATGCGCCGCGGCGGCGTGGCGTTGCCGAGGTTCCATTCGATGCCATAGCCGGCCTCGACGGCGTTCTCGGTCAGCGCCTTCCACTTGTCGGTCGGGTAGGTGAAGCTGAAGCGGTCGCGCAGCGCGCCCGAGTCGGTCAGCTGCGGCGTCTTCAGCGCCTCGAAGTAGGCGTCCATCGCCGCGGCCGTGTCGGCCACGTTGTAGGCGGCCCAGCTCGGGTCCACGCGCGGCACCTCGTCGCGCCACAGGTAGGCTTCGTCGAAATAGGCGCGCAGCCACTGCTTCTCGGTCGTCAGCGTGGCCGTGCGCAGGTTGCTGGCGGCCAGCGTGTTGTTGGCGGCGCATTGCTGGGCAAAGCTGGCCGAGGGGCCGGCGGGGTCGGTCGAGGCGCTGCCGCCTGAACTGCCGGAGGAACCGCTGGAAGACGAGCCGCCCGAGTTGTTGTTCGATGACGAGCCACCCAGCAGCGGTGTGCCTGCCGGGCCACCACCGCCACCACAGGCGGACAACAGGCTGAGCACGAGCACGGACAGCGCGGCCGCACCGCGAATGGGACTGGACATCGACAATTTAACTCCCTGATGACTGGACAGGCGGTCTGCGCCGCTATTCAGCAATTTAGCGCACGTAGCGCTTCTCGATGCGGGTGATGCTGCCGTCGCGCTGCATGCTGGCCAGGCCCATGTCCATGGACGCCAGCGCTGCCATGGCGCGCGGGCTGTTCTTGGAGAAGGCCATGAAGGTGGGCTCGGGGTTGAAGTATTCGAGCGGCTGGCGCTCCAGCGAGTCGGCCACGCCCATCTGGCGGATCTCCCAGGTGCCGGCCAGCGCGCTGACGATGACGATCTCGGCGCGGCTGCGGTCCACCAGCTGCACGGCGCTGGCCACGTCGCGGCCGTACTCCACATGGCCGCCGGCCGCCTCCAGCACCGCCTTGGGGTAGATGAAGCCGGCGCTCAGCGCCAGGCTGTGGCCGCGCAGGTCTTCGAGGTGCTGCAGCTTCAGCCCCGAGCCCTTGCGCGTGTAGAAGTGGTAGCGCACGCCGGCCCGGTAGGCCATGCTCCAGCGCAGGAAGCGGTCACGGTCCTTGCTGTAGTTCACCGTGGTCGTGAAGTCCGCCAGGCCCCGCTCCAGCATGAAGAGCACGCGCTTCCACGGCACCCACTGGATCTCGATGGCGCCCGTGTAGCCACCACGATGCAAGGCCTCGCGGGCGATCTCGATGTCCACGCCCTCGCCGCTGGCATGGCCCTGCGGGTTCACCAGCGGCGGGTAGATGGCATTGGCCAGCACTAGTGTGCCTGTGGCCGGTGCTGAGGCTGAGGTCTCGCCCTGCGCCCACGGCAGGGCCAGCGCCGCCGCGCTGCCGGTGAGGAAGCGGCGGCGCGTGTCCATCAGCGGCGCAGGGCCAGGTCGGCGACGGTGCCGGCGAACACGGCAAAGCCCAGCCAGTGGTTGGCGCGGAAGGCCCGGAAGCAGCCATCACGGCTGCGCGTGCGTATCAGCGTGAAGTGCCAGATGGCCTGCGCGGCCGCGACGGCAATGCCCAGCAGGAACCAGCGGCCCAGCCCCAGGCGCAAGCCCAGGCCCGCCCACATCGCGAGGTAGGCCGCGTAGAAGGCCATGATGCCGGCGACGTCCAGCCGCCCCAGTGCAATGGCCGAGGAGCGCACGCCAATGCGCAGGTCGTCGTCGCGATCCACCATCGCGTATTCGGTGTCGTAGGCCAGCACCCAGAACAGGTTGCCCAGCAGCAGGGCCCAGGCCGACAGCGGCACAGAGCGCAAATTCCACTCCATGCCACCCTGCGCCGCGGCAAAGGCCATGGGGATGCCGAAGGAGAAGGCCACGCCCAGGACGGCCTGCGGCATGGCCAGCACGCGCTTGGCGAAGGGGTAGGCGATGGCCACGGCCAGCGCCGCGAAGCTCAGCAGGATGGCCGGCGGGTTGGTCGTCAGCACGAGGCCAAAGGACAGCAGCGACAGCACCGCGCCCAGGATCAGCGCCTCTTTCACCGACACGGCGCCGGTCGTCACCGGGCGCTGGGCGGTGCGCTTCACGTGGCGGTCGAACTCGCGGTCGGCCACGTCGTTCACGCAGCAGCCGGCCGAGCGCATCAGCACCGTGCCCAGCGTGAACACGGCCACCAGGTGCCATCCCGGCCAGCCGTCCGCCGCGATCCACAGCGCCGCCAGCGTGGGCCACAGCAACAGCAGCCAGCCCGCGGGGCGGTCCCAGCGGATGAGCTGCAGGTAGAGCGCGAGCCGCGAGGGCGGCGTGGCGGCGGGAGCGGCGGCGGTCATGGGGGGGCATTTTCACGCGGCGCGGCGGGTCTGGTTGCTGCATAGTCGTCAGACTGTTTGCCAATCCTTGCACCATGGCGCTTGCAACCCGCGAACTCGTCCTCCTGCATTGGCAGCTCGCCAACGAGCGCGACTGGGCCGGCTTTGCCCGGCTGCTGCACCCCGAGCTGGTCTACGAGGCGCCGCAAAGCCGCGAACGCATCCGCAGCGCGGAGGGCTATGTGGACTTCTTCGCCACCTGGCCCCAGCCCTGGCGGGCCGAGGTGCTGCGCTGCATCGCCGACGAAGCCAGCGCGCTGACGCAGATCAGCTTCATCAGCAGCGCGCCCCCCATGATGGGCCTGACGATCTTCGACGTGAAGGACGGCCTCATCGCCCGTGTGACCGACTACTGGCCCGACCCTTACGAGCCGGGCCCGCGCATGTCCAAGCATGTCGAGCGCTACTGAAATGCGCGTCTTGTTGAGGCTCGCCTGCGGATGGCTGCTGGCCGGTGGCCTGCAGGCCTGGGCCGCTCCGACGCCGCTGCCCAAGGACGTGCGGGACTTCCTGGAGCTGCGCGAGTCCTGCGACCACTGGCGCGGCGAGCCGGGTTACGACGAGGAGCGGCAGAAGGACATCGACTGGTCCGTCTGCCAGAGCTGCGTGGGCACCGATGCCGAACTGGCGCGGCTCAAGCGCAAATACCAGCGCGACGCCCGTGTCACCGAGGCCCTGGCCCCCTTCGACCCCCGCATCGAGCCCGAGGACAAGGCGGCCGCCGCCCGGCGCTGCAAGGCCACCCGCAAGCCCTCCTGGGAGAAGTGAGTCTTCCCTCCGTGCCCATCACCCCCTTCCACTTCGGTCCCGGCGGCGCCTTGCATGCAATCGCGCCGCGCCACATCAGCTTCCTGGCCTTCTGCGCGGCCAATGTCGTCATCGACGCCGAATCCCTCTATAACCTCGTGCATCGCCGCGAGCCGGTGCATGCCTTCCTGCATACCTATGTGGGCGCGACGCTGGTCTGGCTGGGGCTGGCCGTGCTGTTCTGGCTCGCCATGCGCTGGCCCTGGCTGGCCCGGCGTACGCAGCTGTCGCTGCGCCCCGTGGCACTGGGCGCGCTGCTGGGCGCGTATTCGCACGTGCTGCTGGACAGCGTCATGCACCATGACATCCAACCGCTGGCGCCGTTCGCGGCGGGCAATGCGCTGCAGGGGCTGGTGTCGCTGTCCGCGCTGCACCTGGGCTGCGTGGGCCTGGGGCTGGCCGCCCTGGCGGTGATGACCGTGCGCTGGCTGCTGGCTGAAAAGTCCTAGGCCATCTTGAGTGACCCCGCAGCGCTGCGGAATTGCCAGAGCTCACTACATTCGCCCGATTGCCCAAAAAGCCTTGCAGAACAATCATGACCGACCTCAGCCAATTCCCCATCTCGAAGAAGTGGCCCGCCGCCCACCCGGACCGCCTGCAGCTCTATTCGCTGCCCACGCCCAATGGCGTGAAGGTGTCCATCGCGCTGGAGGAGACTGGCCTGGCCTATGAGCCCCACCTGGTGAGCTTCACCACCAACGACCAGCTCAGCCCCGAGTTCCTGTCGCTGAACCCGAACAACAAGATCCCGGCCATCATCGACCCCAATGGACCGGACGGAAAACCGCTGGCCTTGTTCGAGAGTGGCGCCATCCTGCTCTACATCGCCGCCAAGACCGGCCAACTGCTGCCCGCCGACCTTGCCAAGCGCTACGAGGCCTTGCAGTGGCTGATGTTCCAGATGGGCGGCATCGGGCCCATGTTTGGCCAGGTCGGCTTCTTCCACAAGTTCGCCGGCAAGGACTATGAGGACAAGCGCCCCCGCGACCGCTACATCGCCGAGGCGCGCCGCCTGCTGAACGTGCTCAACGTCCACCTGAAGGGCCGCGACTGGCTGGCCGGTGACGAATACACCGTCGCCGACATCGCCACCTGGCCCTGGGTCAACAACCTGATCGGCTTCTATGGCGCGGGCGACCTCGTCGGCTACGCCGACTTCGCCGAGGTCGACCGCGTGCTCAAGGCCTTCCTGGCACGGCCGGCGGTGCAGCGCGGCTTGAAGATCCCGGCTCGCGACTAGTGCACCGTTCCCGTGATGTCACGGGCGCGTTGCAGTGACTCAGTGACGATGCGGGCGGCGGTGTGCGCCAACGCGGGCGTGTGGTCGGACATGACCTGCATGCGTAGCCGCGCGCTGTTCATGGACACGGCCGGGTACTCCACGAGGTTGGCCAGCAGTCCGGCCTGGCTCATCTCGCGGCTGGCGACGCGGGCCAGCGCATCCGAGCCCAGCATGACGGGCACGATGGGTGACGGGTGGCCCAGCACGGTGATGCCTTGCTCGGTCAGCGAACCGCGCAGCCCCAGGATGGCGCGCATCAGCCGCTCGCGCCGCTCGGTGCCTTCGCTGGAGCGCACGATGGAGAGACAGGCGCGCACGACGGCCACCTGCACCGGCGACAGCGCGTTGGAGAAGGTGTTGGGCGCCGCGTAGAAGCGCAGGTACTCCTTGATCGCACGGTCGTGGCTGGCGACGAAGCCGCCGTTGGACGCGAAGGTCTTGGAGAACGAGCCCATCACCAAGTCCACCTGGCCCAGCATGCCTTGCAGCGCGAGCTGGCCGCCGCCGCCGGCGCCCATGCAGCCCAGGTCATGGGCCACGTCCACCATTAAGAGCGCACCATGCTCGCGCGCCAGCGCCTGCAGCCGGGGCAGGTCGGGCGAGTCGGCGTCCATGGAGAAGCAGCCCTCGGTGACGACGAGGATGCCGTTGCGCGGGTCGCGGTGGCGCACCCGCTTGAGCAGGCGCTCGACGTGGTCCACGTCCAGGTGCCGGTGCAGGTGGACGTTGGGCGTCGCCGCCCGCGAACCCTCGTGCAGGCAGTTGTGGGCCAGCTGATCGATGATGATGTGGTCGGTCTCGCGCACCAGGCCCTTGATGGCGCCAAAGCCCGCTGCCCAGCCGGTCGGGAACAGCAGCACCTCGGGCATGCGCAGCAGCTCGCCGAGCTCCGCCTCCAGCGCCACAGCCTCCTCCACGTTGCCGGCCAGCGCCGTGGAGCCGGCGCTGTGCACGCCGTAGCGCTCCATGGCCGCCTGGGCCGCCGCGCACACCTTGGGGTGGCGGGCCAGCGACAGGTATTCCTGGGACGAGAAGTTCAGCCCCACGTGGCGCTGGCCGTCCAGCAGCGTCAGCTCCGCCGTGGCGCCGGGCCGCCCGCCCAGCCGCTTGGCATAGGGGAAGACGCCGTGCGACACACGGTTCTGTGCCCACGCGTGGAAGGCCTGCGCCTTGGCGGCCAGGTCGGCCCCCGGGCAGGTCAGGTAGTCGAACGACGAGCCTCGCAGCTCGGCGCCATGGTTCATGTTCTCCGGCACCGCTTCCGCGGCCCGGTCCAGCAGTTCGTCCATATAGCCCCCCAAGGAAACAACAACAACAAATCGGTCTTGTGGGGGCGGACTGTGCGCAGGAGCATTTCGCCTGGCATCCGCACTTTTGTCGATTCCGGGGTGTCAGGTCTTGCTTACCCCCTGCGCAGGGGGCATGCGCTCGCGCTGCTTGGCCGAGATGGACTTGACGACGGTCTGCAGCGGCGGCGCAGCGGCGAAGTCGGCCTCGTGCGGCGCCAGCGCCAGGTCCAGCAGTCGGAGCACGGCGGGCTTGTCGAGGTCGTCGGGGGATTGGAGCCGGATGCTGCGCACGCGCGCGCCTTCGCCCTCCAGCAGGCCTTCGGGGTCGGGCAGGTCCTTGCCGTAGAGGAAGAACAGCGTCACCCAGCGCGGGTAGCCGGCGATGGACACGAGGCTGGCCGACGCCTTGTCGGCATACGCGTAGCCAATGGCCAGTGCGTTGTAGTTGTCATACACCAGCTCGAAGCCGCGCGGCACGCGCGCGCAGAGCTTGCGCCGGCAGGCCGTGATCGCGTCGGCCATCTGCGGCGTGTAGCGGGCGATGAAGTCAGCCACCTGGCGGGCGGTGGGGTCGCGTGCGGGGCTCATGGTGATCCTGTCGGCGTCGGCCGCACTTTAGGTGCAGTCCGTGCCGCGGCTATGGCAGCGCCGTGACGCGGTCGCCGTCCTGCGGCACGCAGCCGGCCGCCAGCGGCGTGCCGCCCTCGCGCATGACGACACCTTTGGGCCCATGGCAGAACTCCACGTGGCGCGCGGTGGGCCAGTGGCTTTTGGCAAAGGCTTCCAGGCTGGCGGGCAAGCTGGTTTGCACGGCACCAAGAGCCAGTTGTTCGGCCGGATGGTCGTCGAAATGCAGCCAGGGCACGAAGCGGCCGGCCAGCATCAGCCAGCCCGACGCATGCACCGGCTCGGGCGCATAGCCCTCGGCGCGCAGCCAGGCCTGCGCGTCCTCGCGCGTGCGGCCGCCGGTGGCGGCGGCGGCGAGCAGTTCGGCCACCCACTGGTTGCAGTTCTGGTAGCTGGTGCTGAAGGGGTAGGCGTTGGCGCTGTAGCGTGTGTTCAACAGGCCCAGTGCCAGCGCCTTGTCCTGCGTGGCTGTGGCCAGCGGGGCAGCGGCTTCGGGGGGCAGCAGCACGAGGCTCACATAGCCCAGGTCGGCGTCGTCGCTGCCGGAGACGAAGCCCGCGAGGCCTTGGTCGAAGAGGCGCGGTGCACCTTCGGCGCAGGCATAGAACAGCTGGCGCACGGCCCAGGGTGTGTCCAGGCCGTCGGCCAGCGCAATGCCGGCATGCGAGTAGCGCAGGCCGAAGCGCGAGAGGTCGGTGCCGGAGCGCGAGATCAGCGCGGCCTGCGTGCCGGAGGCGGCCAGCGTATCGCGCACGACGGCCGCGAAGCGCAGCAGGCGGTCCTGCTGCGCGGCCGTGACGTCATGGCTGCGGTCGCAGCCTCGGGGCGGCAAGCCGGCCAGCGCCGTGCCGGCCGCCGTGGCCAGCGTTGCCGCCAGCAGCGTCCGTATCAAGGCTTGACGACGCGCGTTGCCAGCTCGCGCGCCCAGGCGTCTTCCAGCACGAGGAAGAAGGCCTGGCCGGTGTCGGCATGCGCGAACGCAATGCCGTAAGCCTGCGGCGTGGCCTGCACCTCGTCACCCACGGTGACCGCGCGGGCGGCCAGTGCGGCCTGGGGCAGCGTCAACTCCACGGGCTCGGCGCCTTCGCGGGTGAGCGTCAGGCGCAGCCGGCCGGCCTCGGCCTGGGCCACCTCCGTGACGCGGTAGCGGCCTTCGGCGCGGCGCTCACCGCCGCCGCTGCTGTTGGATGAGGCCTTGAAGGAGTCGGACACGCTGCCGCTGGCGGACGAGCCGGCCTCCGCGGCGGAGGAGGCAAACGACGTGGCCTGCGCGGTCGTGGCGGCAGCGAGGGCGAATGTGGCGAGGAGGACGGGGCGCATCGTGAGGCTCGCTGGTGGTGGAGGTGCCAACGATAGCGCGGCCGGCCGGTCAGGGGCCCGTTAATCCTGCGGCAATGTGAGCGCCTGTGCCAGGTGCTGCCAGACGGTATGGACCCGTTGCAGGTGGCGCGTCTCGGGGTGGGTCAGCAGCCACAGGTCGGTCTCGGCCTCGTTCAGCGGCTCGGTCAGGCGGCGCAGCTCGCGCCGGGGTTCGGCCAGGAAAAGTGGCAGCACGCCCACGCCCAGGTCCAGCGCCACCATCTCGGCCACGCTCTGCACGCTGCCGGTGCGAAACGCCGGCTGCAGCGTTGGGAAGTGGCGCTGGCGCCAGCGCACAGAGGGGTGCTCGGGCAGCCCGTCGTCGGGCGCCACCCAGGCGGCCTCGCCGGCCTCCACCTGGGCCCAGCGGCGGATGCGGCTGGTGCGCGCCGCATACAGCGCCACGCGTATGGGCCCCACGTGCCGGCCTATCAGGTGGGTGGGCGGCTTGCTCGTCGCGCGTAGCGCGATGTCGGCGTCGCGCCTTGTGAGGCTGGCTAGCTCGTTGCCGGTGTGCAGCTCGAACTGCAGCAGTGGCTGCTCGCGGTGCAGGGCCGCGAGGGCCGGTGCCAGCAGGCCGTGCAGCAGCGTGTCCGTCGTCGTGATGCGCACCGTGCCCGAGGCCTGCCCTGGCTGGGCCTGGGCCGCGGCGCGGGCGGCCTCCAACGCGGCCTCCACCTGCTCGGCCTGCGCCACCAGCAGCCGGGCCAGTTCGCCGGCCTTGTAGCCGTGCCGGCCGCGCTCGAACAGCGGCTGCTTCAGGCCCCGCTCCAGCCGCTGCAGCATGCGGAACACCGTGGACGCATTGACGCCCAGGCGCTCGCCGGCCGCGGCCAGCGTGCCGGCGCGGTGCAGGGCCAGCACCAGGGAGAGGTCGGTGGGAGCGAGTTCGTATTGCATGGTTGCAATGAGAGTTGGCTTGGATGCGTATTTTCATGCGCCTGTTGCCTACCTAGAGTGACACCATCAACAACCCTTTGGAGAACGGCCATGACCGCTTCCACCTTGCACACCACCCCCCGCACGCCCAGCCGCGTGCAGACCTCCAACACCGCGCAGGGCCTGCTGCTGCTGCGCGTGGCGCTGGGCGTCATGTACCTGGCCCACGCGGGGCTCAAGTTCTTCGTCTTCACGCTGCCGGGCACGGCGCAGTTCTTCGCCGGCCAGGGCCTGCCAGGCCCGCTGGCTTACGTCGTGTTCGCGGCCGAGGCCGTGGGCGGTCTCTTGCTGATGGCGGGCGTGTACCCGCGCCAGGTCGCTCTGGCCCTTGTGCCCATCCTGCTCGGTGCGGCCTGGGTGCATGCGCCCAATGGCTGGGTCTTCAATGCCACAGGCGGCGGCTGGGAGTACCCGGTCTTCCTGGCCGTGGTGTCCGTCGTGCAGTGGCTGGCCGGCGATGGTGCCGGCGCGCTGGTGCGCAGCGAGCGCTTCACGCCGGGAGCAATGGCATGAGTGCGTTGACGCTGATCAGCCATCGCCTGTGCCCCTACGTGCAACGCGCCGCCATCGTGTTGAAGGAGAAGAACGTGGCCTTCGAACGCATAGACGTGGACCTTGGCAACAAGCCGGACTGGTTCCTGCGCCTGTCCCCGCTGGGCAAGACGCCGGCGTTGAGTGTGGGCGGCGAGGTGTTGTTCGAGTCCGCCGTCATCTGCGAATACCTGGACGAGACGCACACACCGCGCCTGCACCCCGCCGAGCCGCTGGCCAAGGCACGCGAGCGGGCCTGGATGGAGTTCGGCTCGGCGGTGTTGAGCGACATCGCGGTGCTGTACAGCGCGGGTGACGAGGCGGCGCTGTCGCGGTCCTATGCCAGGCTGCGTGCTCGCTTCGAGCAACTGGAGGGCCACATCAGTGACGGTCCCTGGTTTGCCGGCCCACGCTTCGGCATGGTCGACGCCGTCTTCGGCCCTGTCTTCCGCTACTTCGAGGTCATCCCGCCCGAGAGCCTGTTGGATGCACTGCCGCGCGTGAACGCCTGGCGGTGCGCGCTGGCGGGGCGGGCCTCCGTGCGCGAGGCGGTGGACAAGGGCTATGCCGAGCGGCTGCGTGGCTTTCTGCTCGCGCGTGGCACCGCCCTGTCCCAGCGTTTGGCCACAATGTCGGCATGAGCACACGCCGACTGTTCCTCGCATCGCTGGCTGTTGTTGGTTGTTTCACCAGTTCGGTCGCACTCGCTGCCGAGCCGGCCTACTTCCCGCCGCGCGGGGACTGGCAGCGCCTCGCGCCCGCCGAGGCCGGCCTGGACGCCGCGAAGCTGGCCGAGGCCATCGCCTACGCCCAGGCGCACGACAACCCCCTGCCACGCGACCAGGCGCTGGCCCTGGCGCAGACCTTTGGCAAGAACGAGCCTTACTTTGGCGGCCAGATCGGCCCCACGAGTGCGCGTGCGCCCCTCAATGGCATCGTCATCCGCCGCGGCAAGGTGGTGGCGGAATGGGGCGACACGAAGCGCGTGGACATGTCCCACAGCGTCACCAAGACTTTCCTGTCCTCGGTCGTGGGCCTGGCCTGGCAGAAGGGCCTGATCCGCAGCACCGATGACAAGGCGGCCGACTACATGCCGCCCGGCGTGGACCTCTTCACCGCGCCGCACAACGCCCCCATCACCTGGGAGCACCTGCTGCGCCAGAGCAGCGACTGGCAGGGCGCGCTGTGGGGCAAGCCCGACTGGGCCGACCGTCCCGAGGGCAAGACGCCCGAGGACTGGCCCAACCGCAAGCTCCACGAGCCGGGCACGCACTACAAGTACAACGACGTGCGCGTCAATGTGCTCGCGCTGGCCGCGCTGCAGGTGTGGCGCCGGCCGCTGCCCGAGGTGCTGCGCGAAGAGCTGATGGACCCCATTGGCGCCTCCAACCGCTGGCGCTGGACCGGCTACGACAACGCCTGGGTGGACCTGGACGGCCGGCGCGTGCAGTCCGTCTCCGGCGGTGGCCACTGGGGCGGCGGCATGTTCATCGACGCCTGGGACATGGCGCGCTTTGGCTACCTGCACCTGCGTAACGGCGAGTGGAACGGCCGCCAGCTCGTGTCGCGCGACTGGATCGCCAAGGCCCGCCAGCCCGGCCCCGCCAATGCCGAGTACGGCTACTGCAACTGGTTCCTCAACACCGGCCGCAAGCCCCTGCCCGCTGCGCCGGAGAGCAGCGTGACCTTCCGCGGCAACGGCCAGAACATCATCTACGTGGACTGGGACAACGACCTCGTGGTCGTCGTGCGCTGGATAGACAACGGGCCGGCGCTCAACGAGTTCATCGGCAAGGTGCTGGCCGCGGTCAAGTCTTAGCGGTAGCGATCAAAGGCTGGCCGTGCCAGCGCGGCCAGCATGGCCACGCCGGTGTAGTGGCCCACCAGCTGCGTGATCTCGATGAGAGTCGGCTCGTCGAAGAGCAGCCGCAGCTTCGCCCAGGTTGCGTCGTCCACGTCCAGGCGCAGCACCAGGCCGTCCACGAGGCTCAGCACGGTCTGCATCTCGGGCGTCCACAGCGCCGGGTCCACCCTGCCCGCGCGCAGGTCAGCGATCTGCGCGTCCGACAAGCCCATGCGACGCGAGATGGTCTGCTCGTGCAGGTTGAACTCGTACTCGCAGCGGGCCATGGCGCAGGTGCGCAGGATGACGGACTCGCGCAGCGCGGGCGCCAGGCGCCGCTTGTCGGCCAGGCCCGTGGGGCCCAGGAAGCCGCTGTCCACCATCTCCTTGAACAGCTCGCCATGGCGGGCCACGGTCAGGAAGATCTGCGGCGGCGGCATGCCGGCGGGCAGCAGGCGGTTCATGCGCTCGGCGACATCGGACGGCAGCGGCAGGGTTTGAGGGGCAATGCGGGGTGTGATGGTGGTGTTCATGCTTCGAAATCAGAAGCGTTGCGGTGAGCGGACTCTAGCCGTTCTTGCTTCTAAAATCAAAGCATGACCACAAAACGCCTGGCGCAGATCGCCGCAGCCGACGCGCCGCCCTCGGGCAAGGACGCGATCAATGCCGCGTTCGAGTTGTTCAACCGCCGCTGGACGCTGCGCATCCTGTGGGAACTGCGCGCCGAGGACGCCAGCCTGAACTTCCGCGCACTGCAGGCCGCCTGCGGCGATTTGTCGGCTTCGGTGCTGAACCAGCGGCTGGCCGAACTGCGCAAGGCCCTGCTCGTGGAGCACGACGCAGGCAGCGGCTACCGGCTGGCGCCGCAGGGGCGCTCGATGCTGGTGGCGATCACACCGCTGCTGAAGTGGGCGCCGCAGTGGGCGCTCGAGGTGCAGCTAAGCAGTAAACCGCGCTAATTCGGAGAGGGGCATTCGGGCAGAGCGCCGGGCCGCCCCAAGCCGGCCCGCGTTGGCGGTGTGCTTGCGGCTCGATGCCGCAAGCATCGCCGTCCCCGCGGGGGACCGACCAGACTTGCGCGCGTTCAGCGCTGCAAGACTGGGCGAGGGGCACACATTTCAGGCCGGGACGCGTACTTCGAGGCGGGCGCGCTCGATGGCGGCAATCAGCGCCTCTTCCGAATAGGGCTTGCCCAGCAACTGGGTCACGCCAGCAGCCTGGGCCTGCTCCTGCTTGTCGTCGGACGACGTGATCATGACCACGGGCAAAGCGGAAGTCACGGTGGCGGCGCGCACCTGGCGGGTCAGCTCGAAGCCGTCGATGCCGGGCATCTCGACGTCGGTGATCAGCAGGTGGGGGCGCTCGGCCGCCATCAGCTCCAGCGCCTGCTCGCCGCTCTCGGCAAGTGCCACGCGGTAGCCCTGGGTGGCAAGCAGGCGGCTGATCTTCACGCGCACGATCTTGGAGTCGTCGGCGACCAGCACCAGCGTCTCGTCGGCACGCAGTTCGCGGGTGGCTGCGGCTGCGGCTGCGGCTTGCTCGGCAGCCAGGCGAGCGGCCTCGGCCGCTGCCGTACGGCGCGCTTCTTCCTCGGCCTCGCGGGCAAGGCGCTCCTGCTCCAGGCGGGCCTGCGCTTCGCGCTCGGCCTGCTCGCTTGCGGCATGTTCCTCGGCCGCGATGCGCGCAGCTTCCGCTTCGGCAGCGCGACGGGCCTCCTCTTGCGCTTCACGGGCCAGCCTTTCGGCCTCCAGGCGGGCGAGTTCCTCGCGCTCGGCCTGCTCGCGTGCAGCGCGCTCCTCGGCGGCAATGCGTGCGGCTTCGGCCTCGGCCGCGAGACGTGCCGCCTCGGCTTCAGCGGCGCGGCGGGCCTCTTCCTCGGCCTCGCGTGCGAGCCGTTCGGCTTCCAGGCGCGCGAGTTCCTCGCGTTCGGCCTGTTCCCGGGCGGCCTTTTCCTCGGCGGCGATGCGCGCGGCCTCGGCCTCGGCAGCCCGGCGGGCTTCTGCCTCGGCTTCACGGGCCAGGCGTTCCTGCTCTTCGCGCTCGGCCTGCTCCTTGGCGGCGCGCTCGGCGGCGGCAAAGCGTTCGGCCTCCACCTCGGCGGCGTGGCGCATGGCGGCCTCGGCGGCGGCGCGGGCGGCCTCTTCGGCACGGTCCTCGGCGGCGAAGCGTTCGGCCTCGGCCTGGGAGGCGTGCAGCGCAGCGGCCTCGGCCTCGGCAGTCAGGCGCTGGGCTTCGGCATCGGCCTCGGTTTCCGGGCGGCCGGCGGCGTCGGCGGACACCCGTTCGACACGGGCGACGTATTCGGCGCGGGCCAGGGCCAGGCTCTCGGTTTCGCGATGCTCGGCCTCGGCGCGGGCGCGCTGCTGGCGACGACGGCCCAGCCAGACAAGGCCCACGGCCACGACGACGAGCACGACGGCCAGGAGCGACAACAGGGAATCAGGCATTGAAGAGGTCACGCAGCCAACGCCGCGACGGGACGACAACAACCGCCAGCGTACCTAAAACTCGTGACATGCGGAGCGAACAAGGCGTGCGCTTTTGAGCAGGACTTGGCTCCCGCGCGTGCATCGCATCCCTGCTTTGGGCGGTCTGCGGCGTTGCAAATGCTCGCCATAGCAAAGGCTATGGCTGTGCTTTGCGCCTTGCAGCCCATCCCAAACCAGGGCGCGCTGCATCGCGCGGGCTGATTCGGCGTCTGTTTAACGCCGAACGAGCGAAGCGCCGGGCATGGCGCCCGCGTCGACGTCGGCATCCGCCGGGTCCACCAGCGTCAGCACGAAGGCCAGCACCGACACCCCAAGGGTGATCGCGAAGCGGGAGCGGGCCGACCTGAACATGGCCAGACATTGAGCCCAACGCCGCCGCCGCACCACCCCTAACCCGTTGGTGAATGCTAGCGGCGGAAACCATTTTTGTAGCTGACTGTTAGTCGCCAATGCCCGTCCAGGCCAGCACCGCCACCGCAAGGATGGCCGGCGCCAGCGCCGCAAAGCCGATGTGAACGAAGGCCAACGCCCCGGCCATCGCCCCCGCACCAAAGGCGAGCACGGGCCAGAGCAGCTTGCGCAGCCGCTGGCGCACGCCGGGGTCGGCGTTGCCCAGGGCGGTGTCCGTCGCGTCCAGCACGAGCTGGGTCACGTTGCCCGTCATGACCGTGTGCGGCGTCAACTGGGGCAGGGCCAGCCGGCCGGCGGCGTTCTGCAGGCCCATGGCGGCCGCACCCAGGCAGCCGGCCAGCAAGGCGGCGGGCGTGTCCGACGCCGCCACCGGGCTGCCCATCAGGCCTGCGGCCATGAAGCCGGCCAGCAGCACCGCCTGCCCGCCCAGCAGCCAGGGCAACGACGGCCGGCTGCGCCGCTCGCAGGTCTTTGCGATGAGGCGTGCCGCGACGATGGCCACAATGAAAGCCGGGAAGGCCAGCAGCTTCAGCAGCACGCCATGCCCCGGCCGTGCCAGCTCGGCGCCTATCAGCACGAAGTTGCCCGTCACATGGGCCGTGAACAGGCCGAACAAGGCCACAAAGCCCAGCGTGTCCACATAGCCCGCGACGGCGGCGAGCAGCGGGGCGGCCTGCTTGGAGGGGATGGCCATGGCGGGCTCAGAAGGCAAAGCAGGAGCAGCCCAGGGCGCCCCAGAAGCCGCCTGCGTCCCGCGCGGGCACGTCACGGGCGAGGGCGGCGGTGTGCGCATGGCCGTGCACGCCGCAGGCGCTGGCGCACAGGCAGTCCATGCTGACGGATTTCAGCCGCCGGTAGTGGCCCGGCACGGTGGCAACCGGTGACCAACTGGGCAGCACGGGCAGGGCCGGTGGGTCCAGGTCGCGGAACTCGGCCGCTGCGTGGACGATGCGGCCACCCACGACGGTGAGCACAGCCTCCAGGCCGGCGATGTCGCTCTCGGGCACGCGCAGGTAGTCGGCCGACAGCACGGCGAGATCCGCGAGCTGGCCCACCTTGATCAGGCCTTTCTGTCCCTGCTCGCTTGAGAACCAGGCGCTGCCGGTGGTCCACAGCTGCAGCGCGGCCTCGCGGGACAGGCGCTGGGCGCCGGGGTACAGCGTCAGGCCGCCGACCGTCTGGCCGGTGACCAGCCAGCTCAGCGCCGTCCAGGGGTTGTAGCTGGCCACGCGCGTCGCATCCGTGCCGCCGCCCACCGGCACGCCCATCTCCAGCATGCGGGCCACGGGCGGCGTCTGCTCCGCCGCCTTGGCGCCGTAGCGATCGACGAAGTACTCGCCCTGAAAGGCCATGCGGTGCTGGATGGCGATGCCGCCGCCCAGTTCGCGCACGCGCTCGATGTTGCGCGGGCTGATGGTCTCGGCGTGGTCGAACATCCAGTGCAGGCCGTCGAAGGGGATGTCGCGGTTCACCTTCTCGAACACGTCCAGCATGCGCGAGATGGATTCGTCGTAGGTGGCGTGCAGGCGGAAGGGCCAGCGGTGCTCCACGAGGTGGCGCACAACGGCTTCGAGCTGGCCCTCCATCTCGGGCGGCAGCTCGGGCCGGGCCTCCAGAAAGTCCTCGAAGTCGGCGGCCGAGAACACCAGCATCTCGCCCGCGCCGTTGTGGCGCAGGAAGTCGCTGCCCTGGCCGGGGCTGACCTGGGCCGTCCAGACCTTGAAGTCGTCCAGCTCCAGGCCCTTGCGCTGCGTGAACAGGTTGTAGGCGATGCGCACGGTGAGCTGGCCCTCGTCGGCCAGCTTCTGGATGATGTCGTAGTCCTCGGGGTAGTTCTGGAAGCCCCCGCCGGCATCGATGGCGCTGGTCACGCCCAGCCGGTTCAGCTCGCGCATGAAGCGGCGCGTGGAGTTGATCTGCGCCTCCGGGTCCAGCTTCGGGCCCTTGGCCAGCGTCGCGTACAGCAGCAGCGCGTTGGGGCGGGCGATCAACAGGCCCGTGGGGTTGCCCGCGCCGTCGCGCTGGATCTCGCCGCCCGGCGGGTTGGGCGTGTCGCGGGTGTAGCCCACGGCGCGCAGCGCGGCGGCATTGAGCAGCGCGCGGTCGTACAGGTGCAGGACGAAGACCGGCGTGTCCGGCGCCACGGCATTGATCTCGTCCAGCGTGGGCAGGCGCCGCTCGGCGAACTGGAAGGCGCTCCAGCCGCCCACCACGCGCACCCAATGCGGGTGCGGCGTGCGCTGCGCCTGGGCCTTGAGCATGGCCAGCGCCTCGGCGAGAGACGGCACACCCTCCCAGCGCAGTTCCAGGTTGTAGTTCAGCCCACCACGTATCAGGTGCATGTGGCTGTCGTTCAGGCCCGGGATGGCGCGGCGGCCCTGCAAGTCCACGATGCGGGTGGCCGGGCCGGCCAGGCGCATGACGTCCTGGCGGCCGCCCACGGCGGCGAAGCGGCCGTCCGCTATGGCCACGGCTTCGGGCTCGGGGTTGGCGCGGTCCAGGGTCGTGAAGCGGCCGTTGACGAGGATGAGATCGGCAGCCATGGATTCACTCCCGAGTGGCGTGGATGGACTGGCCCTGGATCATGCGCTTGGCCAGCGGCACGGCCTGCTCGCCCGCCAGCATGCCCAAAAGGCCCAGCAGCGCAATGACCGGCGGCGCGGGCGAGCGCACGCCCAGCAGGCCGTAGAGCACGCCGACCAGCAGGCCGGCACCGAGGGAAAGAAGATAGACCTTCATGGTGCCGGCTCCTAGCGGTCAGCCTTCGTGGCCGCCGAACATTGCCTGGGCGTAGGTGATGCCCAGGCCGTAGGCGCCACCCACCTTCTTGGCGATGCCGGTGGTCAGCTCGTAGGTGTCGCCGCGGGCCCAGTCGCGCTGCAGTTCCAGCAGGTATTGCACCGACGTGATCGGCCGTGCGCCGGCCTGGACCATGCGCTGCATGGCGCGCTCATGGGCCTCCTCGGAGACGTCGCCCGAGGCGTCGGCGACGACATAGGCCTCGAAGCCCTGCTCCAGTGCCGACAGCACCGGGCCCACGATGCAGACCGAGGTCCAAAGGCCCGCGAAGACGATGCGGCCTTTGCCGATGCGGTTGACTTCCTTGATGACCTTCTCGTCCTCCCAGGTGTTCATCGACGTGCGGTCGATGGCGGCCTGGCCGGGGAAGGCCGCCTTGATCTCGTCGAACATGGGGCCCGAAAAGCTCTTCTCGGCCACCGTCGTCAGGATGGTGGGCACCTTGAAGCCGGCGGCGGCCTGGGCCACGAGGCCGGCGTTGTTGCGCAGCACGACCGGGTCGATGGACTTGGTCGCGAAGGCCATCTGGGACTGGTGGTCGATGAGGATGAGGGCGTGGTCGTTGGGGGTCAGCAAGGACTGGGCGGGCTTGGCTTGGGCGGTGGGCATGGCGATCTCCAGAATTTGGTCAAAGATTTGATTGCTTCGTCGCCGTCGATGTTTTCTCTGGCGTGACTGAACTCTAGGCAGGCTGCTTCGGCGAAGATAGCGGTCATTTTTCAAGCAATAGATCAGTTTTTTTGACTAATGAAGATCAGCCTTGAAGTGCTCACCGTGCTGGACGCCATCGACCGCCGCGGCAGCTATGCGGCGGCGGCCGAAGAGCTGCACCGCGTCAGCTCGGCGCTGAGCTACCAGGTGCAGAAGCTGGAGTCCGACCTGGGCGTCAAGGTGTTCGATCGCAGTGGCCACCGCGCCGTGCTGACGGCCACCGGCCGGTTGCTGCTGGAGGAGGGGCGCCAGCTGCTCCGAATGGCCCAGTCGCTGGAGACCAAGGCCCTGCGCATGGAGCGCGGCTGGGAGACGGTGCTGCGCATCGCCCTCGATGCGACCGTGCCCTTCGCGCTGCTGCTGCCCGAGGCCCAGGCCTTTGCCGGCGAGCATGCCGACACCGAACTGCGTTTCGGCCGTGAGGTGCTGGGCGGCTGCTGGGACGCCCTCGTCACGCGCCGGGCCGACCTGGCCGTGGGCGCGGTGGGCGAGCCCCCCGCCGGCGTGGGCTTGTCGGTGCGGCCGCTGGGCGAGCTGGAGGTGGCGTTCTGCGTCGCACCCAAGCACCCGCTGGCCGATGCGCCCGAGCCGCTCACCTGGGAGCAGATCCAGCCGCATTGCGTCGTCAGCATGGCCGACAGCTCGCACCGCCTGCCGGCGCGCAGCCTCAACGTGGCGGCCGGCCAGCCGGCGCTCAGCGTGCCCGACCTGCAGGCCAAGCTGGCCGCCCAACTCGCGGGCCTGGGATGCGGCCACCTGCCGCTATTCCTGGCCCGGTCTCACATCGAGGAAGGCCAGTTGGTGGTGAAGCGTTTGGCCGAGGCGAGGCCACCCCAGCGTTTCCACCTCGCCTGGCGCACCGCCGACGATGGGCCGGCGCTGCGTTGGTGGGTGGAGCGCCTGAACCGTGCGGACCTGATCTCCGCTGAGACGCTGGCCGGTAGCGCCTGCTAGGCGGCGCTGCGGTACTGGCCCGGCGTTGTGCCCGTGCCGGCCTTGAAGCGCTGGCTCAGGTGGCTGGCGCTCGCATAGCCGCAGGCGGCGGCGATGTCGGCCAGCGGCAGCGGCGTTTCGCGTAGCAGCGCGCGGGCGCGGTCCAGGCGGCGGGCGGCCACCCAGTCGTGCACCGTGCAGCCCATGGAGGCGCGGAACATGCGCGCGAAGTGGAACTCCGACAGATGGGCCTCGGCGGCCAGCCGCGGCAGGCTCAGCTCGGCCTCGTCCAGGTGGGCGTCGACGAACTCCAGCACGCGTCGCCGCGCCGCGCCGGACAGGCCGCCGGCAGAGCGTTCGGCCCGCTCGCGCAGCCGCGGCTTGGCGGCCATCAACACCAGGCGGTCCAGCGCGGCCTGGCTCAGCGCGTCGATGCGCAGCCGCTCGGCCGGGTCCTGCCAGTCCAGCGCCGCGACGCCGCGGGCCCAGGCGGCCAGCACGGCGTCCTCGCCGAAGATGCGCTGCTCCAGCGTGATGGCGCGGGGCTCGGCGTCCAGCAGGCGCACGATGCGGCCGGCCCAGGCGTCGTCGGACAGGTACAGATGCACGAAGCGCAGCGGCCCCGCCACCTGCCAGTGCGACTCGTGCTCGGCCGGCAGCACGCAGTGGCGGCCGGGCGAGCCGGTCTCGGCGGGCGTTTCGATCAGGTGGGTCTGGTGCCCGCCCTGCAGGTAGACCGACAGCGTGTGGTGGCCAGGCTGGGCGTAGTCCATGCGGCCGCCGTGGTTGCACCACTGCACCAGCCGCAGGCCGTCGGCCAGGGCCACCTCGCGCTCGCGGCGCGCGCTGGAGCGCCCCAGCACCTCGAAGATGGGCTGGTGGGCGGTGGCATTGGCGAGCAGGGCGGCCATGCGGCAATGCTAGGGCCGCGGGCCTTTTCCGTGCCAGGGCGGGGCCAAGGATGCGCAGGAATCTGCAATCGCCGAGCCAGCCGGGCGGCCATGCTGGCGGCATGAATGCTGTTCTCTACGTGCTCGTCGTGCTCATCTGGGGCACAACCTGGATCGCCCTTAAATGGCAGCTGGGCGATGTGCCCATTGCGCTGTCCATCGCCTACCGCTTTGGCCTGGCCGCCGTGGTGCTGTTCGCCTGGTTGGCGTGGCGGCGCCAGCTGGTGGTGCCGCGCGGCAAGGCGCTCATCTGGGTGCTGGCCCAGGGCCTGTGCCTGTTCTGCCTGAACTTCGTCTGCTTCCTGAACGCCAGCAAGACGGTGGCCAGTGGGCTGGTGGCTGTCGTGTTCTCCAGCGCGGCGCTGTGGAATGCGCTGCTGGCGCGGTTGGTGCACGGCCGGGCGATTGCGCCCCAGGTGCTGGGCGGTGGTGCGCTGGGCCTCACCGGCCTGATGTTGCTGTTCTGGCCCGAAATCACCGCCAGCCATCAGGACGGAACGGCGACGTTGATCGGCCTGGCCTGGGCGCTGGGCGGCACGCTTTGCTTCTCGACGGGCAACCTGTTGTCAGCCGCGCTGCAGGGGCAAGGCCTGAAGCCGGTGCAGACCAATGCCTGGGGCATGGCCGTGGGCACCACCATCCTGCTGGCCTATGCGCTGGCGGCCGGCCTGCCGTTCACTTTCGACACCGGCAGCCGCTATGTCGGTGCGCTGCTGTACCTGGCCATCCCGGGCTCGGTGATCGGCTTCACGGCCTATCTGACGCTGGTGGGGCGGCTGGGCCCCGAGCGGGCGGCCTACAGCACGGTGCTGTTCCCGGTCGTGGCGCTGAACGTGTCGGCCTGGGTGGAGGGCTACCAGTGGACGGCGTCGGCCCTGGCGGGCCTGGTGCTGGTCATGGCCGGCAACGTGCTGGTCTTCAGGCGGCGGGCTTCCGCGCCGCCAGTCGTTCCCACAGCGCCACCGACTCGCCCACGAGGCCTCGCCTGAAGGCCAGCACGCAGACGATGAAGATCAGCCCGGTGACGAGGCTGACCGACTCGCCCAGGCCCTGGAACCAGGCCACGCCGGTCAGGTCGGCCAGCAGGTTGCCGAAGTCGCCGATCTTGTTCTCCAGCGCGATGATGACCAGCGCGCCCACCATGGGGCCGGTGAGCGTGCCCATGCCGCCCACCAGCGTCATCAGGATGACGAGGCCGGAGGTGGTCCACAGCGCATCGGTCAGCGTCGCGAAGCCCAGCACCAGCGTCTTGGTGGCGCCGGCCAGCCCGGCCAGCGCCGCGGACAGCACGAAGGCCAGCAGCTTGAACTGGGCCACGTCGTAGCCCAGCGACGTGGCGCGCGCCTCGTTCTCGCGGATGGAGGTCAGCACCTGGCCGAAGGGCGAGTGCACGATGCGATAGATCAGCCAGAAGGCGGCGATGAAGATGCCCAGCACCACGTAGAAAAGCGTCAGGTCGCTGGTCAGGTCCAGCCCCAGGAAATGCCCGCGCGGCACCGATTGCAGGCCATCCTCCCCGCCGGTGAAGGGCGCCTGCAGGAAGTAGAAGTACAGCATCTGGGCCAGGGCCAGCGTGATCATCGAAAAGTAGATGCCCGAGCGGCGTATGGCCAGCAGCCCGAACAGCAGGCCCACGACAGCCGCCGCGGCGGGGCCGACGAGCAAGCCCACGGGCGTCGGCACGCCCCAGACCTTGAGCGCGTGGCCGGTCACATAGGCGGCCGTGCCCAGGAAAGCCGCATGGCCGAACGACAGCAGGCCCGTGAAGCCCACCAGCAGGTTGAAGGCGCAGGCGAACAGCGCGAAGCACAGCACCTTCATGACGAAGACGGGGTAGGCCCCCAGCGCCGGCAGCAGTGCGATGCCGACGAAGAGCGCGGCGTAGCCGATGAGCTTCTTGTTCATTTCTCTTTACCGAACAAGCCGGCCGGACGGACGAGCAGCACGATGGCCATGACGACGAAGACGACGGTGTTGGACGCCTCGGGGTAGAAGACTTTGGTGAGGCCTTCGACGATGCCCAGGCCCAGCCCCGTCAGGATGGAGCCCAGGATGGAGCCCATGCCGCCGATGACCACGACGGCGAACACCACGATGATGAGGTTGCTGCCCATCAGCGCCGACACCTGCAGGATGGGCGCGGCCAGCACGCCGGCGAAGGCGGCCAGCGCCACGCCGCCGGCATAGGTCAGCGTCACCATGCGCGGCACGTTGATGCCGAAGGCCTGCACAAGCTTGGGGTTCTCGGTGCCGGCGCGCAGCTTGGCGCCCAGCGACGTCTTCTCGATCAGCGCCCAGACCGCAAAGCACACCACCAGCGAGGCGACGACCACCCAGCCGCGGTAGTTGGGCAGGATCATGAAGCCCAGGTTGGTGGCGCCGGAAAGCTGGTCGGGCACCTGGTAGGGCTGGCCCGACACGCCATAGAAGCTGCGGAACACGCCCTCGATGACGAGGGTGATGCCGAAGGTCAGCAGCAGGCCATAGAGGTGGTCCAGCTTGTAGAGCCATTGCAGCATCGTGCGCTCGATGACGATGCCGATGACACCCACCGCGAGCGGCGCGAGAACCAGCATGAACCAGTAGTTCAGGCCCAGGTATTCCAGCCCCATCCAGGCGAAGAAGGCCCCCATCATGTACAGCGCCCCGTGGGCGAAGTTGATGATGTTGAGCATGCCGAAGATGACCGCCAGGCCCAGGGACAGCATCGCGTAGAACGAGCCGTTGACCAGGCCGAGCAGCAGCTGGCCCAGAAGGGCCGGCAGGGGAATACCGAAGATCTCAGTCATCGCGCCAACTCAGCCGATCACTTCTTGACGAGAGGGCACTTGCTGTCGGCGAGCTTGGTGAACGCCTCGTCGCCCGGGATCTTGGTCACGACCTTGTAGTAATCCCAGGGCTCGGTGGATTCCTTGGGCGACTTGACCTGCATCAGGAACATGTCGTGGATGCCGCGGCCGTCTTCCTTGCGGATGGTGCCCTTGGTGTAGAAGTCGTTGATGGGCGTGTCCTTCATCTTCGCGATGACCTTCTCGGCGTCATCGGTCTTGGCGGCCTCGACGGCCTTCAGGTAGTGGGTCACGGCCGAGTAGTCCGCGGCCTGCAGCGAGGAGGGCATGCGCTTCATCTTCTCGAAGAAGCGGCGGCTCCAGGCGCGCGCCTCGGGGCTCTGGTTCCAGTACCAGGAGTCAGTCAGGTACATGCCCTCGGTGGTCTTCAGGCCCAGCGAGTGCACGTCGTTGATGAACATCAGCAGGCCGGCGAGCTTCATGCTCTTGGTGATACCGAACTCGTTGGCCGCCTTGATCGCGTTGATGGTGTCGCCACCGGCATTGGCCAGGCCGAGGATCTGTGCGCCCGAGCCTTGCGCCTGCAGCAGGAAGCTGGAGAAGTCGCTGGCGTTCAGCGGGTGCTTGACGCTGCCCTTCACCGTGCCGCCGTTCTTCTGCACGACAGCCGTCGTGTCAGCTTGCAACGCGGCACCGAAGGCGTAGTCGGCGGTCAGGAAGTACCAGTTCTTGCCGCCCGCCTTGGTCACCGCGCCGCCCGTGCCGTTGGCCAGGGCCACCGTGTCGTAGGCGTAGTGGATGGTGTAGGGCGTGCAGTTCGCGTTCGTCAGCGCCGAGCTGCCGGCGCCGATGGAGATGAAGGGGCGCTTCTTCTCGGCCGCGACGGTGGCGATGGCCAGGTTGACGCCGGAGTTGGTGCCCCCCACCAGCAGGTCCAGGCCCTGCGTGTCCATCCACTCGCGCGCCTTGGCGGAGGCGACGTCGGCCTTGTTCTGGTGGTCCGCAAAGATCAGCTCGATCTTCTTGCCGGCGATGTTGCCCTTCATGTCGGCGATGGCCATCTTGATAGCCTCCACGCCGCCGGCACCGTCGATGTCGGCGTAGACGCTGGACATGTCGGTCAGGAAGCCGATCTTGATGACGTCGCCGGAGATCTGGGCCTGGGCACCGAAGCCGCAGGCGGCGAGAGAAGCGGCAATGAGGGTCTTTTTCATGATGTCTCCAGTGAAATGTCGGGTTAGACGCTGAGCAGCTCGTCCATCTTGGCCTGGTGGGCCGACAGGTCAGCTGCGGGGAAGGACAGCACGACCTCGCCGTGCTCGATGACGATGAAATGGTCAGCCAGCGGTGCTGCGAAGCGGAAGTTCTGCTCCACCATGACGATGGTGAAGCCCTGCTGCTTCAGCGCGCGGATCATGCGGGCCAGGGCCTGGACGATGACGGGGGCCAGGCCTTCGGAGATCTCGTCCAGCAACAAGATGTCGGCGCCGGTGCGCAGGATGCGCGCGACGGCCAGCATCTGCTGCTCGCCGCCCGAGAGCCGCGTGCCGGGGCTGTTCTTGCGCTCCGCGAGGTTGGGGAACATCGCGTAGATCTCGGTCTCGCTCATGACCTTGCCGCGCTTGGCTTTCAGCAGCGGCGGCAGGCGCAGGTTCTCCTCGGTCGACAGCGACGCGAAGATGCCGCGCTCCTCCGGGCAGTAGCCGATGCCGAGCTGGGCGATGCGATGCGTGGAGAGGCCGATGGTCTCTTCGCCATGGACCTTGATCGAGCCCTTGCGCGCACCGGTCAGTCCCATGATGGCGCGCAGCGTGGTCGTGCGGCCGGCGCCGTTGCGGCCCAGCAGCGTGATGACTTGGCCGGGCTGCACGCTCAGGTTGATGCCGTGCAGGATGTGGCTTTCGCCGTACCAGGCGTTGAGGTTGGTGATTTCGAGGGCGGGGGTGGCCATGTCAGGTGCTTCGCCGAGTGGTTGGGTGACTGGCAAGGCCCAGCCGGGATTTCGTCCCGGCGGCCGACTCACTTTCTTGGGCGCCCAAGAAAGTAAGCAAAGAAACCGCCCCCGATCCGCCCGCCCCTCGCTGGCGCGAGGGGTTCCCTGCGGTGCGCAGAACTTGAGGCCCCGCGCAAAACTCCCGCCGCGGCCCAAAGGCCGCTGTGGTCGAACAGTTGCGCGGAGTCAGAGCTTGAAGCGTGCTGGCGCACGCGGCCTCAAGTTCCTTGCGCTCCTCGGCGGGACTCAAAGGGGGAGTGAAGGAACAGCCCGCACCAGCGGATTGGTGCGTTTGGCTGTTGGGGTCGCCCGCCGGGGCGAACTCCCGGCTGGACCTTGCCATCGAGTAGCGGATGAACGCAGTCATCAATGCGCCCCCTGCAACTCAGTCGCCTCGGTACCCATATAGGCTTCCAGCACGGCGGGGTGCTTGGAGACGGTGGCGTAGTCGCCTTCGGCCAGCACCGCGCCGCGGGCCAGCACCGTGATGCGGTCGGCGATGCTCGCGACGACCTTCATGTTGTGTTCCACCATCAGCACCGTGCGCCCCTCGGCCACGCGCTTGATGAGTGCCGTCACGCGGTCCACGTCTTCATGTCCCATGCCCTGCGTAGGTTCGTCAAGCAGCATGAGCTGCGGCTCCATGGCCATGGTGGTGGCGATCTCCAGCGCGCGCTTGCGGCCATAGGGCAGGTCGGCGGCCTTCACGGCGGCCATGTCGCGCAAGTCCACCAGCTCCAGCAGCGCGAGCACCCGGTCATCCAGCTTCTTGAGGCCGGTGAGGCCCTTCCAGAAATGGAAGCTCGTGCCGGTGAAGCGCTGCAGGCCGATGCGCACGTTCTCCAGCACCGTCAGGTGTGGAAAGACGGCGGAGATCTGGAAAGACCGGATGACGCCGCGGCGCGCAATCTGGGCCGAGGACTCGCCCGTGATGTCGGTGCCGGCGAAGACGATGCGGCCTCGTGTGGGCGTCAGGAACTTGGTCAGCAGGTTGAAGCAGGTGGTCTTGCCCGCGCCGTTGGGGCCCAGCAGCGCATGGATGTGGCCGCGCTGCACGCGCAGGTTGACAGAGTCCACGGCCGTGAAGCCCTTGAACTCCTTGGTCAGATCCTGGGTCTCGAGGATGAATTCGCTCATGGACTTTCGGTTTAGCTGCGCGACTCTAGGGCTTGAAACCTGACATAGGCTTACGGGCATTCACGGGGTTTGATCCGCCGACAGGAAGCGCTCGATCAGCCCGATCTGCTCCGGCGTGTTCAGCGCCGGTGCGTGGCCGCAGCCGGGGATGAGGGCCACGGCCGCCCGCGGGCCGCGTTCGCGCATGGCCTGGGCGGTCTCGGCCGTCAGCAGCGTGGACGCCTCGCCGCGCAGGCACAGCACGGGCAGGTCGAGCTGGTCCCAGGCGGCCCAGAGCTGGTAGTCGTCGGGATGATGCTCGAACTGGGCCACCAGGGCCGGGTCGTAGTGCGTTGTTACACGGCCGTCGGGCAGGCGGCGCAGCGAGGTCTCGGTCAGGTGCCGCCATTGCGTGTCCGAGAGCACACCGAAACTCGCATAGATCTCGCGGAAGTAAGCCTCCAGCTCGCTCACGGTCGCAAAGCTGGGCGGCTGGCCGGCGTAGCTCTTGATGCGCTCCAATGCCGGCGCGGCCAGCTCCGGCCCGTTGTCGTTCAGCACCAGGCGGCGGATGCGGCCGCGCAGCCGAGTGGCCGCGCCCAGCGTCCCGATGGCGCCGCCCATGGACGTGCCCACCCAGTGCACCTTGGTGAGGTTGAGCTGGTCCAGCAGCGCCTCGGCCTGCTCCACGTAGAAGGCCAGGCAGTACTCGAGTGCCGGCTCGACGGCCCATTGCGACAGGCCGCGGCCCAGCGTGTCGGGGCAGATGACGCGCCAGCGGGTGCTGAGGGCCGCCGCGAAGTCGTCGAAGTCGCGGCTGCTGCGCGCCAGGCCGTGCCACGCGATGACCGGCGGCGCTGCCTCGTCGCCCCACTCGGTGACGTGCAGCTCGCGGCCCAGGCAATTCAGATAGCGCGATCGCATCAAGCTTTTCCTCTCGCCTTCCGCCACGCCGCCAGCCTCAGCCGCCCGACGACGCCGCCGGGGAAGTGATAGACAGCCAGCACGAAGAGCAGGCCCAGCCACAGCAGCCAGCGGTCGGGCGACACCAGCGTGCTTAAGCCCGGCACGCCGTCCACCGCCGCGCCGGCCCACTTCAGCAGGGCTTGCAGGTAGTTCTGGGCGACGATGAAGAGCACGCTGCCCACGATGGCGCCATAGACCGTGCCCATGCCGCCGATGACGACGATGAGCAACAGGTCCAGCATGATCTCCATGCTCATCGCCGTCTCTGGCCCGGTGTAGCGCAGCCAGAGGGCCAGCAAGGCCCCGCCACAGCAGGCCAGCAGGGCGGCGATGACGTTGGCACCGGTGCGGTAGACGACGGGCCGGTAGCCGATGGCCTCGGCGCGGAACTCGTTCTCCCGAATGGCCTGCAGCACGCGCCCGAACGGCGAGTTGACGATGCGCAGCAGCAGGCCGATCAGCAGGGCCACGGCGACGAACAGCAGGTAATAGGTCAGCAGCCGGCCGTCGATGGAGACGCCCCACAGCGGCTCCTCCATGAATTCGGTGGACGGCCGCAGCACTTCGGGCAGCTGGAAGTTCAGCCCATCCTCGCCGCCGGTGAAGTCCGACAGCTGCGAGGCCAGCGTCATGAAGGCCGAGGCCACGGCCAGCGTGATCATCGCGAAGAAGATGGCCTTCACGCGCAGGCTGGCCAGGCCCATGGCCAGAGCCAGCACGGCGCTCAAGGCCAGCGCCGCGACGAAACCGATGGCCAGCGACCCCCAGTCCGCCCCCAGCCTTGTCGATGCGATCGCGATGCCATAGGCGCCTATGCCCACGAACATCGTGTGCGCAAAGCTGACGATGCCGGTGTAGCCCAGCAGCAGGTCGTAGCTCGCGACGAGCAGGATGAAGACCAGGATCTTGGCCGCGACGTTGAGTGCCTGCGTGCCGGGGAACAGGAAGGGGGCGCCGGCAAGGCCGATGAGGCAGGCGAGCAGCAGCACGGCCAGGATGCGGCTGCGCGGCAGGTCGTGAGACAGCAGGGCGCGCATCATTTGGCCCCCACCGGATAGAGGCCCTGGGGCCGCCACAGCAGGATGGCCACCATCAACCCGATGTTGGAGAACAAGGCCGCCTTCGGGGCGAGGAAGCCCACGTAGTTCGCCACCAGGCCCACCAGCAGGGCGCCGACCAGGCAGCCCACGGTGGAACCCAGGCCGCCGATGATGATGACGATGAACAGCAGCAGGTTGACCTGGCCGCCGATCTGCGGCGTGACGCCCTGCTGCACCAGGCCCCACAGCACGCCACCCAGGCCCGCCAGCGCCGAGCCGGTGACGAAGACGCCGACGAACAGGCGCCGGATGCGGTAGCCCAGCGCCTCCACCATCTCGCGGTCCTGCACGCCGGCGCGGATCAGCAGGCCGATCTTGGTGCGGTTCAACACCAGCAGCAGCGCGACGAGCACCACGAGGCCGATGACGCAGGCCAGCACGCGGAATTTCTCCACCGCCACGTCACCCAGCAGGAAGATGCCGCGCAGCGTCTCCGGCATCGGCATTGGGATCAATTGCGCGCCCCAGCTCGCCTTGATCAGCTCCTCGCCAATGATCATGCCGCCCATGGTGATGAGGATCTGCTTCAGGTGCTGGCCATAGACCGGCCGCACCAGCACGCGCTCGAACACCACGCCCACGGCGGCCGCGATGGCCATGCCGGCCAGGCAGGCAGCGCCCAGCGCCGCGAGGTTGGTGGCCACGCTGGGGCTCTCGGCCCATGGTGCCATCGCGGCCAGCACGGTGGTGGCCATGAAGGCGCCCAGCGCGATGAACACGCCGTGGCCGAAGTTCAGCACGTCCATCAGGCCGAAGACGAGCGTCAGGCCCGAGGCAATGACGAAGATGATGAGGCCCATGGCCAGGCCGGCCAGGGTCAGGTTCAGCCAGGTGGAGGCACTGCCGGTGAGGGGCAGCGCGATGAGCATCAGCGCGGCCAGGAGCGCCAGGGGGCGGGGGTCGAGCTTCATTGGTGTGCCGCCAGGGAGAGGCCCAATAGCCGTTGCTGCAGGCTGGAGTCTTCGATCAGCTCCTGCATTGCGCCGCTGTGCACGATGCGGCCGTCATCCATCACCGCGACCTGGTCGCCCAGCGCCTCGGCGACGCGGAAGTTCTGTTCCACCAGCAGCACCGTTGTCTGCGTGGCCTTGAGTTCGCGCAGTGCGGTGATGAGGTTGAGCACCATGGACGGCGCCAGGCCCTTGCTGGGCTCGTCGATGACCAGCAGCTCGCGCGGCTCGATCATGGCCCGCGCGATGGCCAGCATCTGCTTCTGCCCACCGGACAGCTTGCCGGCCGGGTGCTGCCAGAAGGTCTTCAGCGCCGGGAAGAGGCCGAACAGCCAGTCCAGGCGCTTGGCATCCAGGTCGGCCAGGCGCTTGGCCTGGCGCGCGGCCAGCAGCAGGTTCTCGGCGACGGTCAGCTCGCCGAAGATGCCCATGGTCTCGGGCACGTAGGCGATGCCACGTGCGGCGATGTCGGGCGTGGCCAGCTGAGTGATGTCCTCGCCTTTGAAAGTCACCGTGCCGCGGCTGGCCGTCCACAAGCCCATCAACGTGCGCAGCGTGCTGGTCTTGCCGGCGCCATTGCGGCCCAGCAGCATGGTCACCTGACCCACGGGCACCGTGAGGTCCACGCCATGGAGGATGTGATACGCCCCGACGTGCGTATGCACGCCTCGGAGTTCGAGCAGATTCATGCCGCCATCCCCAGGTAGGCCTCTTGCACGATGGGCGAGGCGATGACGGTGGCTGGGTCGCCGTCTGCGACGAGCTTGCCCTGGTGCAGCACGATGATGCGGTCCGCCAGCTCGCGCACCACGTCCATCTTGTGCTCCACCAGCAGCAGCGTGTGGCGCTTCTCGGCCTTGAGCGCGCGTATCAGGTCCAGCACCACGGGCACCTCGTCCACGCTCATGCCGGCCGTGGGTTCGTCGAACAGATAGACCTTGGGGTCCAGCGCAATGAGCATGGCCACCTCCAGCTTGCGCTGGTCGCCATGCGGCAGGCTGGCGGCGAGGTCGTCGGCGCGGGCGCCCAGGCGCACGCGCTCCAGGATGACCTGGGCTTCGTCAATCAGCTCGCGGTGCGACAGCCACACCGACAGCATGCGCAGCCCTTTCCCGTGCCGGGCCTGGACGGCCAGACGTACGTTCTCCAGCACGGTGAGATTGGCGAAGAGCTGCGTGAGCTGGAAGGCTCGGCCCAGGCCGCGGCGGGTGCGCACCGGGGCGGGCAGGCGCGTGAGGTTTTCGCCGTCCAGCCAGACCTCGCCGCTCGTCGCGGGCAACTGGCCCGAGATCAGGTTGAAGTAGGTCGTCTTGCCCGCGCCATTGGGCCCCACGATGGCCGTCAGCGTGCCGGGCTGGAAGGCGCAGGACACGCTGTCGACGGCCACATGGCCGCCGAATCGGATCGTGAGGTTCTTGGTTTCAAGCATGGGGAGTCAGGGACAGGTTCCGATGACGTAGTAGCTAGGACCGGTCTGCTTCAGGGTTGTGGTGACGAAGGTGTTCCACAGCCCCATGTTCTGGTTGGAGCCCTTGGCATAGGTGTAGCCGCCCGAGGTCGTCGCGCGGCCGGCCGTTGTGTGGGCGTAGTTGCTGGACGTGTAGCAGGTGGCCGCGGTGCCGGTCGTCGTGCCGGTGGCGGGGGCCGAGGTGGCGCCTTCGGCACCGGCGGAGTCCACGGCGCGCACGGTCCAGCTGTAGGTCGTGGCGGCGGCCAGGCCCGTGTCGGTGAAGCTGGTGCCCGCCACCAGGCTGGCATTGGCCAGCGCCGTGCCGCGGTAGACGTTGTAGCCGCTGGCACCGGTCACGGCACCCCAACTGACGACCATGCTGCTGGCCGTGGCGCCCGAGGTGGCGACGCCGGTGGGCGCGGGCAGCGTGCCGCCGCCACCGCCGCCCGAGCCGCTGCCGGAGGCCACGCGGTCCACCATGGCCTTGAGGGCGGTGATCTGCACGCCGCTCTTGCGGGCGAAGTCGGCGCCGTACCAGCCAATCCAGTCCCAGCAGGCGTTGGGGTTGGCCAGCGAGCCGCTGGCGGCGGTGCTGTGGCTGGTGTTGTCGACCTTGGTCTGCGGGAACAGCACCACGATCTTGTTGGTGTCGGCCCAGCGCGTGTAGCCGGTGTTCTTGATGAACTTGTCGCCGATGTTGCCGTAGCTCTGCTGGCAGCCATGCAGGGCCACGTGCAGCTTGCATTGCTGCGCGCCGCCCGAGCAGGCGGCCGGCACGTAGATCCAGCCGGTGGCGGCCATGCCGGGGTTGCCGGCGCTGTAGGCCGATTGGTCGAACTCGATGTAATTGGCCGCGGCGGGCGCATCGTTGCGCGCGTTCAACGTGCCGTAGAACTGCGTGAGGGCCGCCTTGGCGCCGTCATAGCCGCAGTTGCTGATGTAGGGCGAGGCGGCGGTGGCGCAGCTGTTGTTGCCCGTGGCGTCGAAGTCGGTCGGGAAGACGTGGGCCGTGCTGGCGCGCTTCACGTACTGCAGGTTGGCGCCGGTCGCGCCGTTGTTGCCGTACTGCGTATTGACGGCGTCCATCGGGTTGGGCCCGACGGTGGTGTCGCTGGTGCCGACGAAGAGGTAGAGCTTCTGCCCGGCCACATTGGCCCTGGCATCGATGCTGCTGCCGCTCCAGTTGTTGATGTCGGCCTGCATGGTGCTGAGCATGCCCGCGCTGATCGTCGCGTTGTACATGCAGGCCGTGTAGTTGCTGTGGCCGGCGCACATGTAGGGCCCGCCGGCAAAGACGCCCACGCCCTTGAACGTGGCGGAGTGGGCATAGCCCAGCTGGTTGGCCATGAAGCCACCCGACGACAGGCCGGACACGGAGATGCTGGTCTTGTCGATGTTGAGGGCCGGCAGCGTCACGACGGCGTGGGCGGTGCCCGTGAGCGCCGCCAGCATCACGCCGGCCAATGAGGTCTTGATGAATCCGAACGACATGGGTTGTCTCCTTCGAAGGCTTTGGATGGGTACAGCTCTTCTCGGGCCCCGTGGTGTCCGGGGCTTACTCAATGCGTCGTCTTGGGGTGAAGAAGGGGTGGCGGGTCAGCGCTTGTTGCGGATGGGCACCTGCATCTCTTCGGGCTTGATCTCCCGCACCAGCTCCGGCACGCCCCACGGGAAGGCCGGGTCCACCTTGATCTTGAAGTGGTACATGGACTGCATGGCCTGGTGGTCCTCGGCGCGGAAGGTCATCCTGCCCTTGGGCGTCTCGAAGCTCATGCCCTCCATGGTCTTGATGAGCTTGTTGGTGGCCGTGTCGCCGTTCGTCTTCTTCAGCGCCTCCACCAGCGCGACGGCCGCGCTCATGCCGCCGGCCGTGAAGAAGTCGGGCGGGGTCTTGTGCTGCTTGTAGTGGTTGGCCACCAGCCACTCGTTGACCGGGTTCTTGGGGATGCCGAAGTAGTAGTAGGTCGCGCCTTCCATGCCCGGGAACTGCTTGTAGGCCGCCATGGCCGGCAGGATGTTGCCGCCCGAGCCCACGCCAATGCCGTAGCGCTTTTGCAGGTCCAGCGCGGCGAGGGCCGGGAAGGGCGTCGTGGCACCCGCCCACACCACGGCGATGACCTTGGGGCCGGGCTTGTCCTTGAGTGCATCGACCAGGCGCTGGATGCCGGCGGTGAAGTCGGTCGTCTGCGTGGGCAGGTATTCCTCGTGGACGATCTTGGCCTTCTTCAGTGCTTCCTTGAAGGCCTTCACGCCGTCGCGGCCGAAGGCGTAATCCTGGGCCAGCACGCCGATGTTCAGGCCTGCCACGTCGGCGGCCACGGCGTTGCCGATGGCGTCTTGAGAAGAGTTGCGGCCGGTGCGGAAGATGTACTTGTTCCACTTCTCGCCGGTGATGGAGTCCGCCACGGCGGGCTCCACCAGCAGGATCTTCTTGTACTCCTCGGCCACCGGCAGCATGGCCAGGGCCACGCCGGAGGACGAAGGGCCTACGGCGATGTCGGCCTTGTCGTCGCCATAGGCGGCGGCCAGCAGGCTCTTGCCGACGTCGGGCTTGCCCTGGTCGTCCTTCTCGATGACGACGAGCTTCTTGCCCGCCACCGTCATGGTGCCGCCGGTCGCGTAGTCCAGGCCCATCATGAAGCCGATCTGCGTCTGCTTGCCGTAGGCCTCCAGCGGGCCGGTCTTGCTGTAGACGTGGGCGATGCGGATTTCGTTGCCGGCGGCCGGGGCGAGGCCTGGCAGGGCGACCGCCAAGGTGGCGGCGGCGAGGGCGAAGCGGCGCGAGATGGGTCGCATGGGCTTGTCTCCAGAAGTTCGTCAGGTCTGCTCTGTCGGCAGACGGTGTCTTCCCGTTTTGCAAGGGCCGTGCCCGGCGGGGAAGGGTCGCCGGAGCCGGTTTTCATCCGGGTTGTCCCGAGGTTTTGGGGCGATTGGGACTCGGTGAGTGTCTGAAATTCAGACGTTGCCTGAAACCTGGACTTCCAAGTCCGGCCATCTTGCCAGCCGCTCATAGAGCGACGCCCGCGAAATCTGCAGTAGCCGGGCCGCCGCCATGCGGTTGCCGCCGGTGGCCTGCAGCGCGCGGGCGATGGCGTCGCGCTCCAGCGCTTCGATCAGCTCGGGCAGCGGCGCGACGGCCTGGGCGGTCGTCACGGCTGGCGTCGCCACTTGGGGGGCCGGCGCTGGAGCGGCAGCCGGCGGCGCGTCGCCACCCTGGAAGTGCTGCGCCGTGAGCTGCATGTCGTCGCTCATCAGGCTGACCTGCTCCAGCGTGTTGCGCAGCTCGCGGATGTTGCCGGGCCAGGGCTGTTGCATCAGCCACTCGATGGCGTCGGGGCTCAACAGTTTTTGCGGCATGCCGCTGCGGCGGGCGATGTCCTCGCCCAGCGCTTCGGCCAGCGCTTCGATGTCGTCCAGCCGTTCACGCAGCGCCGGCACGCGTATGGGCAGCACGTTCAGGCGGTAATACAGGTCGGCGCGGAAGCTGCCTGCGGCCACCATGGCGGCCAGGTCGCGGCTGGTGGCGGCGATGACCCGCACGTCCACGCGCATGACGGTGTTGCTGCCCAGCGGCTCCACCTCCTGCTCCTGCAGCACGCGCAGCAGCTTGCTCTGCAGCGCCAGCGGCATGTCGCCGATCTCGTCCAGGAACAGCGTGCCGCCGTCGGCCAGCTTGAACTTGCCATCGCGGCCCTTGCGGTCGGCGCCCGTGTAGGCGCCGGGCGCGACGCCGAAGAACTCGGCCTCCAGCAGCGTCTCGGGCACGGCGGCGATGTTGACGCCCACCAGCGGCCGGTGGGCGCGCCGCGAGGCCGAGTGGATGGCGTGGGCCATCAGCTCCTTGCCGGTGCCGGTCTCGCCCAGCAGCAGCACGGTGGAGTCGGTCTGCGCCACGCGGCGGGCCTGGCGCTTCACTTCCAGCGCCGCGGGGCTCGCGCCTATGAAGCTGGCGATGGTGTACTTGGGCCGGCGCTGCGCGGCGAGCTGGCGCCGCGTGTCCTCCAGCTCCTGCTGCAGCCGCGCGAACTTGGTGATCAGCGGCTGCATGGTGGTCTCGGGGTGGTCCAGCAGCACCAGGCCCAGGGCGCCTATGACCTCGCCATCCTCGTTGCGCAGCGGCAGCCGGCTGACGAGGAAGGTGCCGGCCTTGTTCGTCAGCAGGTCCACGAGCACGGGCTTGCCGGTCTCCAGCACCTGCAGCATCTGCGTGTTGGGCACGACATCCTCGACCGGGCGGCCCACGAACTGCTGCTCGTTGGCAAAACCCAGGGCCGGCAGGAAGCGCTTGTAACCGTCGCTGATCCACACCACGCGGTGATCGCGGTCGATCACCATCATCCCTTCGGTGGACCGGGCCAGCACGTCGAACATCGAGCGTGCGGCCAGGCGCAGCAGGCCATCGACATCCTGTGGGATGTCGGTGGGCGCGGGTGTCTGGTTTTTGGACAGCGGCATTGCCGCGGCAATGTACCGCGTTGCGATGCCGTATTCGGGCCGAGCGCAGGGCCGCTCCCAAGCCGGCCCATCCTGGCGATGTGCTTGCGGCTCAATGCCGCAAGCATCGCCGTCCCCGCGGGGGACCGGTTGGGCGCGCCCGCGTTCAGCGGGGCGTGACCGGACGAGGGGCTTCAAAACTTCAAGGTGCCGCCGATCGTGAACGTGCGCGGCGGGCCGTAGAAGGCGTCCAGCACACCCAGCGCGGCGATGTTGTAGCCGTCGGTCTTGTAGGCCTTGTTCGTCAGGTTGCTGCCCTGCAGGAAGAAGCTCAGCTTGGGGTCCTTCTCCCAGATCAGGCCGGCGTTCACCAGCGTGTAGGCGTCCTGGGCCAGCGTCTCGGCGAGGTCGGTGGTGGGGTAGACCTTGCTGCGGTGCGACAGGCTCAGGCGCGAGCGCAGCGTGCCGCCGAAGGGCATCTGCGCGTTGTGCTCGACGTTCAGGCCGGCGGCGAACTTCGGGGTGTTGGAGAACTTCTTCTGGTCGGCCACGTTGACGCCGCGGTCGATGTACTCGTCGTACTTGGCGTTGATGCCCGCCAGGTTGCCGCTGATGCGCCAGGCCGTGGACGGCATCCACAGGAACTCCACCTCGGCACCCTGCACGGTCGCCTTGCCGGCGTTGGTGAAGTCGCCGAAGAAGCCGGGCTGGCCGTTGGGCTGCGTGTAGCTCGTGAACACCGAGAGCTGCACGTTCTTGTACTTGTTGTGGAACAGGGCGGTGTTCAGCTCCAGCCGGCCGCCGTCCAGCACCATCTTGGCGCCGACCTCCAGCGAGTCCAGCTTCTCGTCGTCGAAGGGCTTGCTCGACGACGGGAAGGACACCGTGTTGGCGCGGATGTTGTAGCCGCCGCTCTTGAAGCCGCGCGAGGCCGTCGTGTAGAGCTTGACCTCCTGGCTGGCCTTGTATTCCAGCGACACGCGCGGCGAGGTGTTGGTCACCGAGCGGCTCTTGTCGAAGTTGGCCGGCACGGCGATGGGCGCGCCGCTGAACGTGTCGTTCGCGAAGGCCTGGTTCAGCACCACGGCGCGCTTGTCCTCATCGGTGTAGCGCAGGCCGGTGCTGACCGAGAACTGCGGCCCCAGGCGCCAGCTCCAGTCGCCGAAGACGGCCTTGCCCTTGGTGAACACCATGCCGTTGGTGGTGCCGAAGCTCAGGTTGAAGAAGTTGTTGCGTACCGTGCCGCCGGCGCGGCCGTCGAAGTAGTACAGGCCGATGACGCCCGAGCTGTTGGTGCCTTCGTACACGGCCTGCACCTCATGGCTTTGCGAGCTGTCGTGGTACTCGGCGCGCACGTCGGCGATCTTGGCGGGCAGGCCGTCGAAGTCGATGGAGGTGTCGGTGTCCGAGGCGCGGTGGGCCAGGATGTACTTCAGGCTCCAGTCGGCGCTGACGCCCCAGTTCAGCGTCAGCGATTCGCCTTCGCTCTGGGTGGCGTTGGCGTTGGGCATGCCGCTGGCGATGTCGTAGCGGCTGGCTCCGGGCGGCGTCTTGGCCGGGTCGAAGGCGCTGACGGCCAGGCGCTGGAAGCCGCGCATGTGCGAGTCGTCCTTGGTGCGGTCGGCCGACACCTGGGTGCTGAAGGTCGAGCCCGTCGGGAACCAGCCCATGGACACGCGGCCGCTCATGGTGGACTGGTCGCTCACGGGGCTGCCGTCGGTCAGGTTCTTGCCGTAGCCCTCGCGGTTCAGCGTGGCGCCCGCCAGGCGGAAGCGGAACTGGCCATCGTTGACGGCCGTGCCCACGGCGCCCTTGGCATTGACCTGGCCGTAGTTGCCCACGGCCAGCGTCAACGACCCTTCAGTCTGCTGCGGCAGGGGCTTGGACACGTACTTCACCGCGCCGCCGACGGTGTTCTTGCCGTACAGCGTGCCCTGCGGGCCGCGCAGCACCTCCACGCGCTGCACGTCGTAGACGTCCAGCAGCGCGCCCTGGGGGCGGGCGATGTAGACATCGTCGAAGTAGATGCCCACGCCGGGGTCCACACCCCACAGCGGGTCGGCCTGGCCCACGCCGCGGATGAAGGTCGTGATTGTCGTGTTGCTGCCGCGTGCGGCGTAGATGGTCAGGTTGGGCACCTGGCCTTGCAGGTCACCGAGGTCCTTGATGGCCAGCTTGTCGAGCTGCTCGGCGGTCAGCGCCGTGACGGCCACCGGCACGTCCTGCAGCGACTCCTCGCGCTTGCGCGCCGTCACCTTGACGACCTCCAGCGTCGTCACGGTCGGCGTGGCCGCGGGGGCTGTCTGCGCGGCTGCGGGCAGTGCGGCAAAAGCTGCGAGGAGGGCGAGGGGTAGGCGCTGCAGGCGTGGCTGCGCCGGATGGCTTCGAGTCATGGCTTGTCTCCGGTCTGTGTTTGTGTTCGGGGCCAGGTGATTCAGCGCAAGAGCCATGCCCGCACCGGAATGCTGCGATTCGCGGGCAAACCCTTGCGAGCAAACCCGTGAATCGGCCGTTTGAAGCGCCAACACTGTCCGGGAACCAGTCAGTTGATGCGGACTGGTCTGTATGGCTTCCAGACAGTGGCCCTGGGGGCTGCAAGGGTGAGAGGCCGCCGCTATCCTGCGCCGCTGCAATCAACCCCCCGGAGACGAACAATGCTCAAACGCCTGCTTCCCGCTGCTCTTGCCCTCGGTGTCAGCGCCACGGCTTTTGCCGCCGGCCCGCAGCTCAAGGGCCAGTCGCCTGGCTGGTACCGCATGCAGCTCGGCGACTTCGAGATCACCGCGCTGTCCGACGGCACACTGGACCTGCCCGTGGACAAGCTGCTGCAGCAGCCCGCACCCAATACCGTGAAGGCCTTGCAGCACGCCTACCTCGGCCTGCCGCTGGAGACCTCGGTCAACGCCTACCTCATCAACACCGGCAGCAAGATCGTCCTCGTGGACACCGGCGCCTCAGGCCTCTTCGGCCCGACGCTGGGCCGCATGCTGTCCAACCTGAAAGCCTCGGGCTACACGCCGGAGCAAGTGGACGAGATCGTCATCACCCACATGCACGGCGACCATATCGGCGGCACGGGCGCCGACGGCAAGGCAGTGTTCCCCAACGCCACGCTGCGCCTGGACAAGCGTGACTCGGACTTCTGGCTCTCGCCCGAGCAGGTCGCCAAGGGCGACGGCGGCAAGGCGATTGCCGCCAACGTGAAGGCCTATGCCGACGCGGGCCGCTTCAAGCCCTTCGACGGCGCGGCCGCCGGCGTGGAGATCGTGCCCGGTGTGAAGGCCTATCCGGCCTATGGCCACACGCCCGGCCACAGCAACTACGTCGCCGAGAGCAAGGGCCAGAAGATGGTGTTCTGGGGCGACCTGATGCACGTGGCCGCCGTGCAGTTCCACGATCCTGCCGTGACCATCCAGTTCGACTCCGACCCCAAGGCCGCCGCACCCGCCCGCGAAAAGGCCTATGCCGCCGCGGCCAAGGACGGCTACTACGTGGCGGTGACGCACGTCAGCTTCCCCGGCATCGGCAAGCTGCGCGCCGATGGCAAGCACTACGACTGGCTGCCGGTGAATTACTCGGCGAATCGTTGAAGCCCCTCGCCCAGTCACGCCCTACTGAACGTAGGCGTGCCTGATCGGTCCCCCGAGGGGACGGCGATGCTCGCGGCATCAAGCCGCGAGCACATCGCCAAGTGGGCCGGCTCGGGAGCGGCCCAGCGCTCGGCCCGCAAAAGCACTACGGCCGCCTAGGGACAAGGACATCGTCAGCGGGCCGGCTCGGCGAACTGGAGTCGGGCACAGCGCTCGGCCCGAAAGCACTCGGCGAGCCGGGAGCGGTTCAGGTCATCACGACGCGGTTGCGGCCGGCGCGTTTGGCGTCGTACAGCGCCGCGTCGGCGCGGGCCAGCAGGTCGGCCATGCCGTCGCCCGGCCGGTGGCAGGTGGCGCCTACCGACACGGTGGCCGTGAGGCCCGGCACCAGCGGCGTCTCGCCCACGGCGCGGCGCAGCCGCTCGGCCACCTCCAGCGCCAGCTCCAAGGACGTGTCCCCCAGCACGACGACGAACTCCTCGCCGCCGTAGCGGGCGCACGAGTCCGAGCGGCGCAGCTCGCCCTCCAGGCGTTCGGCGAAGGCGCGCAGCACGGCGTCGCCCGTGGCGTGGCCGTGCGTGTCATTGATGGCCTTGAAGTGGTCCAGGTCCAGCATCAGCACCGCGAAGGGCCGTGCCTCCTGCGCAGCCATGGTCAATTGCACGGCCATGGCGTCGTCCAGGGAGCGGCGGTTGGGCAGGCCGGTCAGCGCATCGGTCGAGGCCTGGCGCGCCATCGCCGCCAGCGCCTGCTGGAGTTGGGCGGCCAGTGCCGCGTTGGCGAGCTGCAGCTTGATGCCCTCCACCACCCGCGCGCCTATGCCGTGCAGGTAGAAGAACAGCAGGCCCAGCATCAGCGCCATGCCCAGCGCGGCGATGTTGGCCATGGGCGGCTGCGGCGTGCGCAGCGAGTTCAGCAGCACCATCAGCCACATGGCCGCACCCTGGCAGAAGAAGAGCTGGATGCGGGCAATGTAGACCGGCGCGTTGACGGCGGCCACGCCGCACAGCACGGCCGCGATGGCCGCGTTCAGGATGACGTCCGGGCCCATCAGCCAGGGCGCCATGGAGCCCCAGCACAGGCCGTCGATGATGGCGGCGAGCCGCACCCGGCCGGCGTGGCGGGTCACGTCGGCGCCCTGCCGGCGCACGATCTCCAGCATCACGATGCACAGCGCCCAGCCGCTGGCCACCAGCGCCAGCCAGCCCGGCAGCGCGTCCAGCGACTGGCGTTCCCAGCACAGCCAGGTCGCCAGCCCCCAGCCCAGCGGCGTGGTCAGCAGCGTGCGGCGCATGGACGTCACGCATTGCGCGAAGGCAATGCGCTGCACATCCGCTTCGGCGGGTGCCGTGGCGGATTGCAGCTCAGGTGCCGGCGTCGCGGGCTCGAAGGTCCGCGGCCGCAGCGGCACGGAAGTCGGCTCGGTCATGGGCGGCGAGTATGGGATGGGGCCGGTCGTGTGTGCTGGCCCGGCTTTGGGCGTGCCGGTGTTTGTTTGCAGGAATGGCAACGGTTACATGATCCGTAAATCCTCACGCAACTTTTTGGTTGCATTAATCGAAGTCAGGCATCAGAATCACAACAGGCAACCGATAAGTTGCTTGTTTTGACCGCCATTCAAGGAGCCCGTCCATGACCCACTACCAACAGCGCCTCGTCATCGAGGCCGAACCCGCGGTGGTCTACGCCGCGTTGACGACGACCCACGGCCTGCGCGGCTGGTGGTCGGAGGACTGCCACGCCGACTCGCGCGTCGGTGGCCTGCTGAACTTCGGCTTTGGTGCCTGCAGCAAGCAGATGCGCGTGGAGCGCCTGGTGGCTACGCAGGAGGTGGCTTGGCTGTGCACGCGGGCGCACATCGACGCGGCCGGCGTCACGCGGCCCGACGAGTGGGTGGGCACGGAGATGGTGTTCCGCCTCGCGCCCGATGGCGAGGGCCGCACGGTGCTGCAGTTCGAGCACCTGGGTCTCGTGCCAGACTTGCAGTGCTGGGCGGTTTGCAACCAGGGTTGGAACTACTTTTTGCCCAGCCTGAAGCAGTTCGCCGAAACCGGGCGTGGCACGCCCTTTGCGCTGGAGGCCCAGGCCGCATGAACACCGACACCGTTGCCTATTCGGACCGCATCGAGCGCAGCATCCTGCTCAACGCCGCGCGCGAGCGCGTCTGGCGCGCACTGACCAATGCCGAGGAGTTCGGCACCTGGTTCGGGCTCAAGCTGCAGGGCCAGGCCTTCACGCCGGGTGCACGCAACCGCGCGCAATTGAGCATCAAGGGCTACGAGCACATCTGGCTGGACCTGGCCGTGGAGCGCGTGGAGCCGCAGACCACCTTCGCCTATCGTTGGCATCCATTCGCCATCGACCCGGCGGTGGACTACGCGCAGGAGGAGCCCACGCTCGTGACCTTCACGCTGGCGGATGCCCCGGGCGGTGGTACGACACTCAAGGTCGTGGAAAGCGGCTTTGACCGCGTGCCCGCGCACCGCCGCCTGGAGGCCTGGCGCATGAACAATGCGGGCTGGGACGGCCAACTGCGAAACATCACAAAGCACCTTGAAGCATGAAGCCCCTCGCCCAGTCTCGCGGCGCTGAACGCGCGCGAACCTGGTCGGTCCCCTGCGGGGACGCCGACGTTTGCGACATCGAGCCGCAAACCTCGCCATGCGGGCCGGCTCGGGAGCGGCCCAGCGCTCGGCCCGAATGCACTATGGAGAGCTGACATCTTGTTGCCTTCCGACTCTGCCGTCGCCCGCGTCTTCGCCGCGTTGGGAGACCCGACGCGCCTCAAGCTCGTCACGCTGCTGTGCGCCGGCGGCGCGTTCTCCATCGCCCAGCTCACCGCCACGACCGACATCAGCCGCCAGGGTGTCACCAAGCACCTGCAGGTGTTGGCCGATGCCGGCGTGGTGCGCGACGTGAAGCAGGGCCGCGAGCGGCTGTGGCAACTGGACCCGGAGCAGATCACGGCCGCCCGTGCGGCGCTGGAGCAGATCGGCCGGCAGTGGGAAGAGGCACTGGGACGGCTCAAGGCGTTTGTCGAGAGCGGCGTTTGAGCATGCGCGCAATGGTCGTCAGGTTCACCGCCGCGACGACCACTTCCAGTGCCGTGCCGCCTATGGAGCCGGCAATCAGGTTGTTGGCAATCCACAGCCCCGTGCCGCACAGCATGAGCAGGCGCATGCGTATGCCCTGAAGCGTGAAGAGGGCGATAGTGCCGAGGCAGGAGGCTGCGAGGGGCAGCCAGTCGCTGGGCTGGGTCGCGATGGTCAGGCCGAAGCCGACATTGGCCGCGACCACACCGACCGCCACCCAGCGCGAGCGCGTGTACAGCGACAGCAGCGAGCGCAGCATGGACAGCGATGAGCTCGCCACCGCCGTCGGGTTGCCCAGCAGCGCGAAGTGGGCGATGTAGGCAATGCACTCGCCCGTCATGAACCACTTGAAGCGCCGGTCGTCGGTTTGCAGGAAGCAGCCGACACCCAGCACGAAGGCCACGTAGCCTAGAAGTTGGGCGGGCGAGAACCAGTCGGTGGCGGGCATGCGGCAGGGTGCGGAGTCATGGCCTCCCGAGAACTAGGGGGGCACTGAAACAAGGCCCGGATTGTGCTGCTGACGCCAGGAGAGACGGCCTGCGCGCGGCACGCACCGGCATGCCTGGCGGTTATGCCGCCCGCTCGAATTGGCAGGGTGCTCGCGGGCTAACCCGATGTTGCCTGCACAGCGGTTTGCGGACCATGCGGCCGCCTCAGCTCTGCGACGCCGTCGCCCCAAGCCATGACTCTGCCCAAGACGAAGCCGTTCGCCGCCCTCGCCCTGACGTGCCTGTTGGTCGGAGCCCTGCCGGCCCAGGCCGAATTCCAGCTGCGTGCCAACGGCAGCATGGTCTACGACACCGAGACCAACCTGACCTGGCTGGCCGATGCCGCCCTGGGCGGCCTGCGCACACAGGCCGATGCGGCGCAGTGGGCCGCGTCCTTGAGCTTTGGCGGCTTCGACGACTGGCGCCTGCCCACGGTGCTGCCGGTCAACGGCATCGCCTTGCAGCTCGATTACGCCGACGACGGCTCCACCGACGTCGGCCTCAACAACGCCGGCAAGAACAGCGAGCTGGGCCACCTCTACTACGCGAGCCTGGGAAACACGGCCGCGGGCCTCACGCAGACGGGCCCCTTCAGCGGCCTTGCCGACCCGAACAACACGATAGGCCCCGTGCTCTGGACGGGCACCACCAGTGACCCCGGCTGGGCGCTGGCCTTCTTCATGGGCATGGGCGCGCAGGACCAGCTCGCCACCGACACGCTGGGCCAGGCCTGGGCCGTGCGCGTGGGCGACGTGGGCGTGGTGCTCGAGCCCGGCAGCGCGGCGCTGATGCTCGCCGGCCTGCTGCTCGTTTCGACGCGCCGTCGTTCGCTGTAAGGAGAGCCCCATGAAACGACTCACCCTGCTGCGTGGCTTCACGGCCCTTTGCTTCGTCGCCTCCGGCGCCGCCCATGCCGGCTACACGGCCACGCCCAACGACTGGGCCTGCACCAACAAGGTCGGCGGCACCTGGACGCATGGCCGCGCGCCGTCGCCTTGCGATGCCTCGGCCTTCGGTCCCGACAGCTTCGTGCGCGGCAACTATGCCGGCGTCATCTTCAACGACGCGGCGGCCAGCCTCACCATCGAGCGCCAGCGCTACATGCAGGCCATGTACCCCGTCATCCGCGACGCGAGCGAGCGCTACCTGCGCTCGCGCAAGCCGGCCGTGTCGGCGCGCGAGCTGGAGGCCTTCCAGCGCGGCACGTTTGCCACGCTGCGCCAGGAGACGTTCTGGTCGCACTACCGCGACGCCCAGCTCTCCACCGGCCAGCCCTACCTGCTGAAGATGATGCGCGGCGACAGCGGCCATGGCCACGGGATGATGCAGGTCGACGACCGCTATCACTTCGTCCAGCTCCAGGAAGGCAAGGGCTGGAACATGATGCAGAACTTCACCTACGCGATCGACATCTACTACGACGCGTGGGAGGCGGCCCCGGCCTCGTGCCTGGGCGGCGTGACGACGCCCAGCGGCACGGCGGCCGAGGTTGACGAGTACTGGCGTGGTCGCGCGCGATCTGCCTGGTCGGCCTACAACGGCGGCCCCACCAAGGTGTGCCGCTGGCAGAACACGGCCGACGCCAACGTCGCCAAGGACAACGGCTACCGCGACAACTATGACGCCCGCCTGTGGCTGCCCGACGTGGCCGACACCACCAAGGCCGCCGGCATCGACGTGGCCTGCCTGATGGACAACGGCCCGTCCTGCCCCGTGCCCGGCGGTGGCAGCGTCGAGCCCGGCAAGCTGCTGCAGGTTGGCGCTGCCGCCTGCGTGCTCAATGGCAGCACGCTGGAATGCGTGGACGACGTGCGCGACGCCGCCTGCCTGGCCGGCCGCGCCACCTTCGACGACAGCAGCATCACGCAGGTCTACGTGGCCCAGACCGCGGGCTTTGCCCGCATCGACCACAACCGCCACCAGCTCTGCCGCGCCCAGGTGCCGGGCCTGCAGTCGCTGGCCAGCGCCATCGCGACGCTGCAGCCGCTGGACCTGCGCTCCGCGCCCGACGGCATGGTGCTGGGCCAGGCGCCGGCGGGTGCCTACCAGGTGCTGGACTTCATGGTCGTCGGCGCGCAGCAGCAAAAGCGCCTGTACCGCATCCGCGCCACGCTCAACGGCACGCTGACCGATGGCTGGATCGATGGCGGCGACGCCAGCAACCACGCCACGCGCGCCGTCGGCGCGGCGCCCACCGGTGCGGGCGCGATCGCCTACGCAGGCGACTGGGTCAAGGTCGTGCCCAACCTGAACATGCGCGCCACGCCGGGCGGCACGCTGCTGGTCACCATCCCGGCCGGCTCGGCCGTGCAGGTCAAGGAGGTGTTCGGCACCGCGTCGGCCAACAACCTGTACTACCGCGTCGACTACACGCACACCGATGGCGTGCTGCGCGAGGGCTGGATCTTTGCCGGCAACCTCTATCCCGCGTCCACGCTGGCGAGCTGGGCCGTGCCCACGGCGGCGCCTTCGGCCAACAAGCACGCGCTGTGCCCCAACGGCACGCGCTACGACAACCACCTGCGCCAGTGCATGAGCGCCAGCCAGACCTATGGACCCTCCACGGCGGCCACGGTGCAGGCCTGCGTGGACGCGGGCGGCGGCGCCGTCTGCACGGCCAACCGGCCCACCGTTGTCGAGGGTGTTGCCGTGGCCATGCCCATCTGGAGCAAGGCGTTCGCGGCCACGGCCACCGGCAACGGCGACTGCCCGCGTGGCGCCACGCGCTCCGCGGCACACCGCTTCCACTGCACCGAGACCGTCCAGCGCAACGGCGTGGCCGAGACCGACGTGTACGGCCCCTTCGGCACCACGCTGGCCAATGCCTGCCTGGCGAAATCGGGCAATGCGGCCTATTGCCGCACCAACCGCTGGCCGGCGGCGACCTTCCTAGCCTTGCAGCCCTGAGCTCGGATGAAGGTCGCTCTCACGTTGACCGTGGTCGCCGCGGCCCTGGCGACGGGGCTGTGGTGGGCCATGCGCGCCGACGATGCCGTGGCCGCCGCACCGGCCCAAGTCGCGCCGGCACTCAGCCTGCCCGCCAGTACGCTGGCGGCTTCGCCACCGCTCCCGGCGTCGGCTGCCACGCCGATTGCCAGCGAACCAGCCACCCTCGCGGCACTCGCCGCCGTACCGCCGGCCCAGGCCCTGCGCGCCCTGGTGCAATGCCATGCGGCCAACACCTGCCGCGTCTCCAGCCAGGAAGGCCTGGACGGGCATTTCGAGATCGTCACCGCCGTGCTCAGGCAGCTGGACCGCCTGGCCGAGCAGGGCAGCGCCGCCGAGCAGGCCGCCTGGGCGCGCGAGCTGCTTGCCTTCCCGGACGGCCACGTGCAGTCCGCGGCCCTGGCGCTGGCGGCCCGGCTGCCGCCCTCGGCCGAGACGGTGGCCGCCGCCGTCAAGGCCTTGGGCAAGAGCTACGACGCCGTGCTGCTGCGCGAGGCCTATCCGGTGCTGAAGCAATGGCAGCAGCTGGGCCTGTCGGCCGGCTATGACGACATGTTCGTGGGTCTGGTGCACACCGGCGGCTGGCAGGCCGCCCAGTCGGTGGCCGAGAACGTGGGCCCCTTCCTGAACGCGGGCAACCTGGCCCGCTTCGAGCAGGTGGCCCAGCAGCTGCAGCCCGGCGCCCGCCAGCAGGCGCTGCTGCGCTCGCTGCGGGACTACGAGCTGCAGCGCCGAGGCGGTTAGGCCGGCGGACTCTCTCCAGGCGTCTCGATCACGACTGGCTTGGCCGGCCAGGCCCCGCCTTCGCTGAACGCGGCCCAGGCCCAGCCCACCCATCGCAGCAGCGACACCGCCAGCCACAGTGCCCAGGCCAGCATCAATGCGCGGTACAGCCACACCGGCGCGCTCAACACCCAGGCGCCGGCGGTGTGCTCGGTGAAGCGGTCCGACAGCCAGCTCAGCTCGTGGCTGTCCGAGTTGGGCCCGGCGACCAGCAGGTCGGGGTAGCCCAGCAGCCCGGTGCGCAGCACGTCCAGCAGCGCGCTGATGGCGCACAGCGTCAACACCACCAGCAGCAGTTGCACGGCGATGCGCAGGCCGCGCCTGCCCGTGCCGCCGCCCCAACGGCGGCGTGCCTCAAGCGCTGCGAACCAGGCCGCCAGCACGGCCAGCGCCCACAGCGACACCGGCGCCACGCCCAGCGCCAGGATCAGCCAGGCAGGCCGGCTCATCAGCCCCGGCAGGCCGCGCGGCACGAACCAGGCCAGCACCAGCACCACGACCAGCACACCCCAGATCAGCACGGCCGGCCCCATCAGCGGCCCGCCCACGGCCAGCACGATGCGGTCTTGCGGCACGCTCAACACCAGCGTGTCGTTGACGCCGGCCAGGCCCAGCGCAATGCCGTCGTGGCGCCACCAGGCGCCCATGCCCTCGGGCTCGCGCCAGCGGATCTGCACCTCTTGTGCGCCCGGCGTCAGCGGCAGCGTCAGCGCGCCGTCGCGCAGTTGCAGGGGCAGGTCGTTGCCGCCCAGTTTCACGCCCTGCAGCTCGGCGCCGGCGGGCAGCTTGATGGTTTGCGGGCCGCCCAGGCTGGCGCGCAGCTTCAGCGTCAGCGCGACGTCGGTGATGCGCTCGCCGGGGTCCACGACGGTGCGCGCGCTGTCCAGCGTCAGCGTCTGGCCACCCACGCCGGCGGGCTTGCGCACCTTGAGCTTGAGCGTCTCGCCGGGCCAGGGCCGCCAGGTGGGCTGCCACTGGCCGTCCTGCTGCAGCGCGGTCGCGGCCAGGCCGCTGGCTTCGACATGCCATTGCGTCGATGCGGCAAGCGTCCATTGCTCCACCTGATTGGGCTCGCGGCCGGCCAGCAACGTCAGCGCCTCGGTGGGCTGCAGGCTGCTGGCGATGTCGGTCGCATCCTCGCCGCCCAACTGCAGGCTGGCCACGCCGCCGTCCACCGTCACGCGCGCGTCGCTGACCGCCTCGCCGGGCAGCAGCGCCCAGCGCACGCGCAGCGGTGCCCGGCTGGGGGCCACGCGCTCGATATGGGTCAGCACCTGCCAGCGCAGGCCCAGCTCCAGGCGGCGGTCCACGCGCACCAGCGGCGGCAGCGCGTCGCGCTGCGTGCCGGCATCCTCGGCGCGCTGGGCGCCACCGGCCGCGGCCTCGCGGCTCAGCGTGATGGCACCCGTGCTTTCGCCGCGTGGGTCCAGGCCGGCCAGCACCCAACCTTTGAGATCGCTTTGCAGCGCGCGCGGCGGCAGCGGCAAGGCGATGTCCAGATTGCTGGCCTGGCCCACGTCGGCCGCCAGCACCACCTGGTGCACGCCGGCCGGCACCGCCAGCCACAGGCGCCCTTCGCCGTCGCGACGCGTCGCGGCAGGTTGGCCGTCCAGCGTGATGGTGCCCGGCTGCCAGCCTGTGCCCTGGCCCGGCATGGGCACGGCGGCCAGCGTCTGGGCGTGGATCTCGGCGCGCAACTGCACGCTGGAGCCGGCCGCGCTGACGAGCAGCCGCGCCAGTTCGGCGCAACGCGGCTGACAGTCCGGTGGGGCTGCCAGCTTGTCGCGCAAGGCTTTCAATTGCTCTTCGCTGGGCCAGCCGGCCATGCCTGTTTCGTTGGGCGCGGCTTCGCCGGGTGTAGGCGCCAAGCTCAGCGCAAGCAACAGCACTGCGGCAGCACCCGACGCGGGCGGCAGCCGGCGCAGCCGGGGTGTCCAGCCCGCGATGGCGGCCGCAGCCAGCGCCAGCAGGGCCAGGCCGGCGAGCTTCATCAGCGCCGTTGCCCAGGGCGGCAGCAGCCACAGCCGCAGCGTCTGCTCCGGCGTGACCGAGCCGCTCCAGGACAGTGTGTAGGCGCGCCACGACCAGGTCGGCAAGCCGGGGCCGGTCTGCACGCGGGCATTGGGGTCCACGCGGCCGAGGTCGCTGACGGACTTTCGCATGAGGCTGTAAGAGTCGGCCGGAGGGGGCGCCATCCGTACCTCAGGTGCAGGAACGCGAATGGCCATGACTGGGGCGTCCATCCTTTCTTCGCGCATGAGTTCCACGGTCATCGGCGCGACCGTGGACCGGGCACGCTCCAGGCTGGGGTAGATGGACTCCCTCACCTGTTGCACCGCGAACGGCAGCAGCACCAGCACCAGCATGCCGGCCACGGCGAGGCGGCTGCGCGCGAACGCCCGCTGTGCGCGGCCTTGCGGCAGCAGCCGCGCCAGCGCCGTCAGCGCCAGCAGGCCGAACCACAGCACCGCCGGTGGGCTGCCGGGCGTGTGCCAGGTCAACACCAGGGCCACGCCCAGCAGCACGCCGACGCGCCAGCCCAGCAACCGGTAGGCGGCGAGTGCCGCCAGCAGCACGAAGAAGAAGTCCCACAGCGTCCACATCGCGACCCAGGCGCCATTGGCGCTGCTGGGGCCTTGCGCATGCATCAGCCGCCAGCCGGGGGGCAGTTGCAGAACCGCCTGCAGCTTGTCGACGCTGACGCTCCAGCCGCTGGCGGGCAGCGGGCCATCAGTGGGCCAGCGGCTGTCGGCCTCGATGGTGGTGGCGCGCTCGCGCACCTCGAAGCCGGCGGGGCCATCCGTGGCCAGCCGTGTGACGGGCTGATCCTGCGTGCCCAGCGCTGCGCGGCCCAGTTGGCCGGGCGCCGGCATGGCCAGGCGCGAGCTGGCCGAGAGCTGACCCTCGAACTTGTCGTTGGCCGTCAGCCCGTGGCCGTCGAAGTCCAGCCACAGCCGGCGGGTCAGCTGCAGCGTGTCGGGCGAGGGCTTGGCGTTGCCGCGCTGCAGCTCGGTCAGCTTGAGGGTGTCGCCGGGCTTGAGCCGGAACGCTGGCAGGCTGCGCCAGTCCGCGGGCATCTCGACCTGGCGCGGGTCCACGCTGGTGATGCCCTCGGGGCGGATCAGCCGCAGCGCGGGCTGGGCCTTCACCACCCAGACTTCCTCGTCCGCCGCGCCTTGCGGCAATGTCAGCGCCTGCACCGGCGTGTTCAGCCGCGCCTGCAACTGCAGCCGCCATTCGCCGGGGCGGGCCTGCACGATGAGGCGCCCGTCCTCGGTCAGCCGCGCGGGCAGCGGGCTCTCCAGCTGCATGGCGCGCAGGCCCGGCAGCAGCGCGTTGGGGAGCTCCACCGCGCGGGCGCGGCCGGCCACGCGCAGCTCGAAGGCCGTCGTCACCGTCAGCGGCAGGTCGTCGTCGACCAGGCGCACCGTCTGCACGCTGACGCTGTCGCTGGCCTCGGCGGGGCTGGCCACTGCGCGCAGCCATAGCCGGCCTTCGGCGTCGGGGGCGCGGCTCTGCGTGGCGCCGTCGCTGGTCACGACGATGGCGCCCAGGCCCGCCGGCACGGCCAGGTTCTGCGGCATCTGCGCCCAGGTGATGCGGCCTTCGATGACATGCGCGCCAGGCGCCAGCCACACGGCAGGCGGGCCGCCGGCCGCGGTCACCGCGAGCGTCTTGCCGCCGGCCTTCACGTCCTGCGGCCAGGCACCGGCCTCGCCGGGCAGGGCCACGCGCGTCGGTGCGCCGAAGACCTGCACCTCCAGCCGGAACGTCGCGTCACGCGCGCCGGCGGTGAGCTGCAGCCGCCCCGGCCACACGCAGACTGGCTCCTCGCCCTCGGCGGCCCCGGCCGGGCAGCCCAGCGGTGGTTGGCCTTGTTGGGCCCAAGGCAGCCAGTCGCGCAGCGCGGGTGGCAGTTCGGCCGGTGTCAGCGGCCCAGCCTGGGCCAGGCTGGCGAGTCCAAGCAGCAGCGTCGCGGTGAATCGCTTCATCGTGTGTCTCCCTGTGGGCAGGGATTCCAACACAGCGTGTAAGCGGCGACGGCGAGGTTTTTCTCGCAGGCGCATCCAGCGCTGCCAGCGGGTCAGCGAGACGCGCCGGCGGCGTGGATCAGCTGGGCTACGGATTCACTCGCACGATGCGGCCGTGCGCTTCGAGGACCAAATAGAGCAGGCCGTCGGGGCCTTCGCGCACGTCGCGCATGCGGCCCACGTCGGGGAAGAGCTTCTCCTGCTCGGCCGGGCGGTTGTCGGCGTCCAGCTTCACGCGCTCCAGGTAGCCCATCTTCAGCGAGCCGATGAAGAAGTTGCCCTGCCAGGCCGGGCCGTACTTGGCGCTCTTCAGCCGCACCAGGCCCGAGAGCGCAATGGACGGCACCCACTTGACGACGGGCTGCTCCATGCCGGCCTTGGCGAAGATGCCGTCGCCGACCTTGGTGCCGTCGTAGTTCAGGCCGTAGGTGATGACGGGCCAGCCGTAGTTCAGCTTGGGCTGAATGAGGTTGAGTTCGTCGCCGCCCATGGGGCCATGCTCGTGCTCCCACAGCCGCCCCTGCGCGTCCACCGTCAGGCCTTGCGAATTGCGGTGGCCATAGGTCCAGATCTCGGGCAGGGCGCCGGGCGTGTTCACGAAAGGGTTATCGGCCGGCACGCTGCCGTCCTTGCCCACGCGCACCAGCTTGCCGAGGTGGTTGTCCAGCGTCTGCGCGCGCTGCATGCCCACAAAGCGCTCGCCCATGCTCATGATGAGCTTGCCGTCGGGCATCTCGGCGATGCGGCAGCCGAAGTGGTACTTGCTCTCCATCTTGGGCTGCTGGCGGAAGATGACCTTCACGTCGGTCAGGCGCTTGGCGTCTTCGCTCAGGCGCGCACGGGCCAGCGCCGTGCCGTTGGTCTTGTTCTCGCCGGCCTCGGCGAAGCAGAAGTAGATCGTGCGGTTGCGCGCGAAGTCGCTGTCCAGCTGCACGTCCAGCAGGCCGCCCTGGCCCACGGCGTCCACGGCCGGCACGCCCTGGATGGGCGCGCTGGGTTTGCCGCCCGGCCTGGCCGTGCGCATGGCGCCGTCGCGCTCGGTGATGAGGTACTGGCCGTCCGGCAGGAAGGCCAGCGCCCAGGGCGTCTTCAGGCCTTCGACGACGGTTTCCAGGCTGGGGGCGGCTTGGGCGAGGGTGCAGCCCAAGGCCAGGGTGAGGGAAAGAAGGCGCTTGCTCATCGGGAGGCGGGAGAACAGGAGACGGGCCGAATCATCGCAGTGATCAGGGCCGACGCATCACCATCAAGAGTCCCTGGACTTCCTGGTCGCTCTCCTTGCGGATGGCGCAACGCCGCGACGACTCGACGGTGAAACCGTGCGCCGCAGCCAGGCGTTCCAGATAGGCCAGCGAATGCGCATAGCGGCGCGTGGCGCCAAGGCGGAAGTCGTTGCCGTCCTCGCAAGCCTCGACCGAGAAGGCGAACAACCCACCCGGGCGCTGCGCGGCGGCGGTGGCGGCGAAGACGGCGCCCAGGTCGCCGATGTAGACGAAGACGTCGGCCGCGACGGCAATGTCAAAGCCCTGTTGCCGACCTTCGAGGATGGCGGCAAGCTCGCCTTGCACCAGCTCGTCGTAGAGGCCCAGTTCGCGCGCCTTGGCCAGCATCAGGCCCGACAGGTCAACGCCCACGAGGCTGCGGGCCAGCGGGCGCAGCAGCGGGCCGCACAGGCCGGTGCCGCAGCCCAGGTCGATGACGTCGCCGCCAGTGCGCGGGTGGGCAGCCTGCAGCTCGGCCACCAGCAGCCCAGGCGTGCGATAGCCCAGGTTCTCGACCAGATGCTTGTCGAAGTTGTGAGAGTACATGTCGAACAGGGCTTCGACATAGTCGGGCGGTGCGGTCGTCGGCGCGGGCCCCTCGCCCAGCGAGGCCAGCGCGTAGCGGATCTGGTCGCTCTCCACGCCCAGCGGCAGGGCCTGGCGGAAGGCCTCGATGGCCTGGCTGCGGCGGTGCAGCGTCAGCAGCGACTCGGCGCGACCGATCAAGGCCTCGGCGTAGTCCGGCTTGAGGGCCAGCGCCGCGTCGAAGCTGGCCAGCGCCTCCACGGGCCGCTCCAGCGCGCGCAGGCTGGTGCCGCGGTTGCGCAAGGCCTTGGGGTCCGCCGGGCGCACCGCCAGCGCGCGCTCGAAGGCCTGCACCGCATCTTCATGGCGGCCCAGGCTGCCCAGCGTGTTGCCGAGGTTGTTCAGCGCCGGGGCACTCTCGGGGCGCTGCTTCAAAGCCCGGGTGAGCAGCTCGTAGGCCTCGTCGAAACGGTTGGTCTGGCCGGCGATGACACCCAGCAGGTGCAGCGCGTCGAAGTGCGTGGGCGCCGTGCGCAGGATGCGGCGGTAGAGCTGCTCGGCCTCGGCCAGGCGGCCCTGCTGGTGCAGGGCCAAGCCCTTGTCGAAATCGGTGGGTTTGTTCATCAGTCGTCCCACAAGCTGCTGACCAGATTCAAGCCTACGGCGAGCAAGTCCACCGCGATGACCGAGCCCAGCCCGGCAGGGACAAGGTGGGCGGCCTCGCGCGCGGCGCGCGAGCGTTCCCGCTCCATCGAGACGATCATGTCGGCCACGGCGGTGACCGGCACCCCCTGCCGGGCGGGCGCCTTGGCATAGGTCTGCAGCGCCTTCTCGACGGCGTCGGGGTCCAGCAGTGACAGCGCCGAGCGGCAGTGCGAGCAGGCGTCTTCCTTGCGCAAGTCCACCGGCGCACCGCAGCTGCTGCAGTGGATGACCCCCACCTTCTTCGCGATGTCGGCAATCTCGGGCTTGGTGAGCTGGCGCACGAAGCCCTTCTCGATCATGAAGGACGAGAAGCTGCTGAAGCGGCCGTGCTCCAGGTCGCAGCGGTGGGTGATGTAGCGGCCACTGCGCACGATGTCAAAGCCCTGCGACAGCCGGCCCCGGCACTGCGGGCAACGCAGCACTTCAGCCAGCGGCCGGTGGGCCTCGCCGTTGTGCTGGTGCATGGCCTTGAACAACGTCGCGATGGCCTCGGGCGCGAGCTTCAGGTTCTCCAGCCGGTCGAACCAGATGCCCTGGCAGCCGAAGCAGAGGTCGATCTCCACCTCGCCGCCATAGATGGCCGGCAGCCGTTGCGGCTGCATCGCGTCGCTGCAGGAAGGGCAGGGCCTTGAATGGGTCGTCGTGGGCATCGTCGAATGTTAGATGCCCACCTTTGCTTCAACCGTCCAGCCTTTGCTGGAAGACGAGGCCCGCGTGCTCGCGCAGCGCGTGGAACCTGATCTTGGGCCAGTTGCTTTCGATGGCGCGCAGCTCGGGCGCGTACTCGACGAGCACCGTGGGCGCGTCGACCGCGTCATAGGCCATGCGGTGGTCGTTGGCGTCGATGAAGCGCTTGAGTTCGACCGGGTCGTCGCAGGTGACCCAGCGTGCGACCTGGAAGCGGCTGGGCATGATGCGGGCCTTGCAGCCGTACTCGTGCTCCAGCCGGTGCGCGACGACCTCGAACTGCAGCTGGCCCACGGCGCCCAGCAGCAGCACGCTGCCAGCGATGGGGCGGAACACCTGGATGGCGCCTTCCTCGCCGAGCTGGGTCAGGCCGGCGCGCAACTGCTTGGTCTTGAGCGGGTCGGCCACCTCGACGGCGCGGAACATTTCCGGCGCGAAGAAGGGCAGGCCGGTGTACTGCAGCGCCTCGCCCTCGGTGATGGTGTCGCCCAGCTGCAGCACGCCGTGGTTGGGGATGCCGATGATGTCGCCGGCAAAAGCCTCGTCGAGCAGCTCGCGGCGTTGGGACAGGAAGCTCACGACCGTGTTGGGCCGCAGCTCCTTGCCGGAGCGCACCACCTTGAGCCGCATGCCGCGCTCGAAGTGGCCCGAGGCCACGCGCAGGAAGGCGATGCGGTCGCGGTGGGCCGGGTCCATGTTGGCCTGGATCTTGAACACCACGCCGGTGAACTTGGGCTCCTCGGGCTGCACGGTGCGCTGCATGGCCACGCGAGAGTCGGGCGCGGGCGCCAGCTCCACGAGCGCGTCCAACACTTCCTGCACGCCGAAGTTGTTGACGGCCGAGCCGAAGAACATGGGCGTCTGCTTGCCGGTCAGGAACTGCTCGCGGTCGAAGGCCGGTGCTGCCTCGTTGACCAGCTCGATCTCGCCCTTGGCGTTGTCGTACTGCATGCCGAAGCGTTCGGCGTAGGCCGGGTTGTCCAGCCCTTCCAGCACTTCTTCGGTGCCGGCCACGCGGTCCTCGCCGGGCGAGAACACGCGCATGCGCTGCTGGCGCAGGTCCATGACGCCGTGGAACTGCTTGCCCATGCCCACCGGCCAGGTGAAGGGCACGACCGTCATGCCCAGCTCCGCCTCGATCTCGTCCATCAGCGCCAGCGGGTCTTTCACCTCGCGGTCCATCTTGTTGACGAAGGTCAGGATGGGCGTGTTGCGCGCGCGGCAGACCTGCAGCAGGCGCCGCGTCTGCGGCTCCACGCCGTTGGCCGCGTCGATGACCATCAGCGCCGCGTCCACGGCGGTCAGCACGCGGTAGGTGTCTTCCGAGAAGTCCTGGTGGCCGGGGGTGTCCAGCAGGTTGATGACGCAGTCGCGGTATTCCATCTGCATGACGGACGACGCCACCGAGATGCCGCGCTGCTTTTCAATCTCCATCCAGTCCGACGTCGCATGGCGGCTGGCCTTGCGCGCCTTCACCGAGCCGGCGATCTGGATCGCGCCCGAGAACAGCAGCAGCTTCTCCGTCAGCGTGGTCTTGCCGGCGTCGGGGTGGCTGATGATGGCGAAGGTGCGGCGGCGCCGGACTTCCGTCTCGATGCGGCTGGCGATGGGTTCGGACATAGGGGCTGGAGCAGGGCTAACCCGCAATTATCGTTGCCAGTCCCCATGACCCCCCTTCAGGCTGCAAACAGCGCCGGCCAGCGGGCCCGCACGGCACGCGGCGCATGCTGCCAGGCCAGGCACAGGAAGCAGATGATCATCAGCGTGGGGTACTCGCAACCATCGTCGCTGCCCGACGAGAACCAGCCGTTGGGCCAGTGGTAGACCGGGATGCCCACCAGGTAGATGGCGGCAAAGCCCAGGCTCAGTGGAAAGACGAAGCGGCCGCTGGCCAGCACGATAGAAGCCAGCATCTCGTAGCCCGTGACCGCCGGCCCCAGCCACCGGCCCAGCGGCACCCCATGCTGTTCGACGTAGACACCGAACCCCAGCGCGTCGCCATGGACGAAGCGCACCCAGCCGTGCAGGGCGACGAAGAGCGCCACGGTCAGGCGTAGCAGGGTCAGCGGGGCGATGGGAAAGCGCGAGCGGAGTTCGGACATGACGGACCTTTCAGGAATCGTGGTGACGGGAAGGCCCGCATGCTGTGGATTGCCGCCACTTTTGTCCTGAATTGGCTCTGAATCAGTCTGATTCAGCTCGCCAAGCGTGCTTTGACCGTGTGATCGGTCATCAAGAACCGATGTCGACGAAAACCGAAAGGGCCGATTGCCATCGTGCCAACCCACCCCAACCTGGATTATTGTTGTCGGGTTTGGTGAGAGGGGGATGCAATGGACAAGCAGGTCGACATGAAGCGCGTGCAGGAGCTGGTGGCAGACCTGCGCGACCCCCGGCCGGGCATCTTTTACGGTGACCTGCTGCTCAGCGCGGGCCTGGGCTGGGCCTGCTTTGCCGTGGCCGTGTTGCCCGGGCAGGTGTGGGTGCGGCTGATCGCGTTTGTCGCCGCCGTGCTGCTGCTGTACCGGAGCCTCGCCTTCATCCACGAGATCTTCCACCAGCAGGGCATGAAGGGCTTTCGCATCACCTGGCATGCGCTGTCGGGCGTGCCGCTGCTCATCCCCTTCCTGCTGTACCTGCCCATCCACCAGGGCCACCACAACAAGGCCACCTACGGCACGTCGAACGATGGTGAGTACGACCAGTTCCACAGCCGGGCCGGCTCAGCCAGCGCCAAGCTGTTTGCGCTCAACCTGGCGCTGCCGCTGGCGCTGTGGGTGCGCTTCGCCATCCTGACGCCGCTGTCGGCCGTGCTGCCGCCCATACGCGAGAAGATGATCCCGGAGTTCGTGCACATGGCGCTGCGCATGCCCTTCCGCGCGCCACCCATCAAGGAGAGCGCCCGCGCCGAAGCGCTGAAGGTCGAGTGGTGGTGCTGCGCCTGGGCCTGGGCGCTGGTGGCCATTGGCGTGTTCGCCGGCTGGGCCTGGGTGGCCGCCTGGGCGCTGCTGGTCATCGCCATCGCGACGCTGAACACCATCCGCGCACTGGGCGGCACCCACCTCTATGTCGAAGAGGCCGAGGGGCGCGACGCGCGCGGCCAGTTGCTGGACTCGCTGAACGTGGACTCCAACGGCCCCATCGCCGTGCTGTTGTGCCCCGTGGGCCTGCGCTTCCATGCGCTGCACCATGTGGCGCCCTACCTGCCGTACCACGCCATGCCCACGGCCCACCGCCGGCTGATGGAGCAGCTGCCGGCGGGCTCGGAATATCACCAGGTGACCGTGCGGTCCCTGGGCGAGGGCATCTCGCGGCTGCGTGCCGCGACAGCGGGTATCAGGCCGGCGGCAGGAAAGGCCTGACGACGGTCAGCAGCTTGTCCACGTAGACGTCTTTCTCGCCCACCGGCGCCGCGTAGTGCAGCGCCCTGCGCGCGGCGTCCTCGCCGGCACCCCGGGCCATGACCCAGGCGGCCAGGTATTGCGAGGCCAGGCAGCCGCCAGCCGTGGCGATGGGGCCGCGGGCGTGGAAGGGCTCCTCCAGCACACGCACGCCGGCCTCCACGACCCAGGGCTTGGTGGTGGAGTCGGTGCAGGCGGGCATGTCGGCCAGCAGCCCGAGGCGCGCCATCAAGAGCGTGCCCGAGCATTGGCCGGCGATGAGCTGGCGCAATGGGTCCAGCTGCAGCCGGTCCAGCAGCGCGCCGTCGGCCGCAATGGCGCGCGTGTGGATGCCGCTGCCGAACAGCACCACGTCGGCCTCGTTGGCGAACTCCAGCGGCTGCTGCGCCGTGATGGCGACGCCGTTCATTGACCGCACCTGGGCCGTGGGGCTGGTGATCTCGGCCTTCCAGCCCAGGTGGGCCAGCCGGTTGATCAGGCCCAGCGCGATGAAGCTGTCGAGTTCGTTGAAGCCCTCGAAGGTGAGGACCGCAACCTTCACTCCGCCAGGTTGCTGCGCAGCATCCATGCGGTTTGCTCGTGGATGGTGAGTCGCTGCGTCAGCAGGTCGGCCGTGGGCTCGTCACCGGCCTTGTCGACCAGCGGGAAGATGGCGCGCGCGGTGCGGGCGACGGCCTCGTGGCCTTGCATCAGCACCTCCACCATCTTCATGGCCTTGGGCGGCACGGCCGGCGCGTCGGGCAGGCCGCTGAGCTTGGCAAACTGGCCGTAGCTGCCCGGCGCGGCATGGCCCAGCGAGCGGATGCGCTCGGCGATGGGGTCCACAGCGTTCCACAGCTCGGTGTACTGCGCCATGAACATCGCGTGCAGGCTGTTGAACATGGGCCCCGTGACGTTCCAGTGGAAATTGTGCGTCGTCAGGTACAGCGTGTAAGTCTCGGCCAGCAGCTTGGACAGGCCGGCGGCGATGGCCGCGCGGTCCTTCTCGCTGATGCCAATGCTGATGGCAGGGGTGGTCGACGCTGAGGGTTTCTTGGCCATGAATAACTCCGGAACGGGACGGGGCGAGCCTAACGGATTCGGCCCGCCCCCGGGGTGTCAGCCCGTCAATGGCCCAGTGAGCGGCTCAACAGGGTCAGGCCCACCAGGCCACCGCTGGCGAAGATGAACCAGCCCAGGCCGCGCTGGGCGGTGCGTGCGACGGTTTTCATCGCGGGCTCCTTCAGTCGTGCAAGTCGAAACGGTCCAGGTTCATGACCTTGGTCCAGGCGGCAATGAAGTCGCGAACGAACTTCTGCTTGCCGTCGGCACTGGCATAGACCTCGGCGTAGGCGCGCAGCACCGAGTTGGAGCCGAACACCAGGTCGGCGCGCGAGGCGGTGTACTTCACGGCGCCGCTCTTGCGGTCGCGGCCTTCGAAGACCTCGGAGGCGGCGTCCACGGGCTTCCAGGCCGTGTTCATGTCCAGCAGGTTGACGAAGAAGTCGTTGCTCAGCGTGCCGGGCTTGTCGGTGAATTGACCCAGCTTGCTGCCGTCGAAGTTGGCACCCAGCACGCGCAGGCCACCCACCAGCGCCGTCATCTCCGGCGCGGTCAGCGTGAGCAACTGGGCGCGGTCGATCAGCAGGGCTTCGGTCGCCACGTCGAAGGCGCTGCCGCGGTAGTTGCGGAAGCCATCGGCCAGCGGCTCCAGCGGCGCGAACGACTCGACGTCCGTCTGCGCCTGCGTCGCGTCGACACGGCCCGGCGCGAAAGGCACCTCCACGGCCACGCCCGCGGCCTTGGCGGCCTGCTCCACACCCACCACGCCGGCCAGCACGATGACGTCGGCCAGCGACGCCTTGCCCGAGGCCTTCTGGATCTCGGACAACGTGGGCAGCGCCTTCACGGCGCGCTGGTTGACGGCCCAGTCCTTCTGTGGTGCCAGCGCGATGCGGGCACCGTTGGCGCCCCCGCGCTTGTCGCCGCCGCGGAAGGTGGCGGCCGAGGCCCAGGCCACGGAGACGAGGTCGCCCACGGACAGGCCGGATGCGGCGATCTTTGCCTTCAGGTCGGCGATGTCGGCGGCGCTGGGGTTGAGCGTGGCCGTCGGCAGCGGGTCCTGCCAGATCAGGTCTTCCTTGGGCACCTCGGGGCCCAGGTAGCGGGCCTTGGGGCCCATGTCGCGGTGCGTCAGCTTGAACCAGGCGCGGGCGAAGGCGTCGGCGAAGGCCTGCGGGTCTTCGTGGAAGCGCTTGGAGATCTTGCCGAACTCGGGGTCGAAGCGCAGCGTCAGGTCGGTCGTCAGCATGGTGGGCTTGTGGAACTTGCCCGGGATGTGCGCGTCCGGAATGATCTCCGGCGCGTCCTTGGCCACCCATTGCTTGGCGCCGGCCGGCGACTTCGTCAGCTCCCATTCGAACTTGAACAGGTTGTCGAAGAAGTTGTTGCTCCACTGCGCGGGCGTGGTGGTCCAAGTCACCTCCAGGCCGCTGGAGATGGTGTCCTTGCCATGGCCGCCGCCGAAGCCGCTGGTCCAGCCCAGGCCTTGGGACTCCAGCAGGGCGCCCTCGGGTTCCGGGCCCTTGTGCGACTCGGGCGCGGCACCGTGCGCCTTGCCGAAGGTGTGGCCGCCGGCAATCAGCGCGACGGTCTCCTCGTCATCCATGGCCATGCGGCTGAAGGTGGCGCGTATGTCCTTGGCCGCGGCCATGTAGTCGCCGCTGGCATTGGGGCCTTCGGGGTTCACGTAGATCAGGCCCATGTGGGTGGCGCCCAGGCTGTTGATCAGCACGCGGTCGCCCTCGAAGCGCTTGTCGTCGGCCAGCCACTTGGTCTCGGCGCCCCAGCCCACGTCCAGGTCGGGTTCCCACACGTCTTCGCGGCCGCCGGCGAAGCCGAAGGTGCGAAAGCCCATGGACTCCAGCGCCACGTTGCCGGCCAGGATGAAGAGGTCGGCCCAGGAGATCTGCTGGCCGTACTTTTGCTTGATGGGCCACAGCAGCCGGCGGGTCTTGTCGATGTTGACGTTGTCGGGCCAGGAGTTCAGCGGCGCGAAGCGCTGCTGCCCGCGCCCGCCGCCGCCGCGGCCGTCCACGGTGCGGTAGGTGCCCGCGGAGTGCCAGGCCATGCGGATCATCTGCGGGCCGTAGTGGCCGAAGTCGGCCGGCCACCAGTCCTGGCTGTCGGTCATCAGCTTGACGAGGTCGGCCTTCAAGGCCTTGTAGTCCAGCTTCTTGAACTCCTCGGCGTAGTTGAACTTCTCCCCCAGGGGGTTGGACTTGTCGGAGTGCTGGTTCAGCAGGTCCACGCGGATCTGGTTGGGCCACCAGTCACGGTTGCTGGTGCCGCCGCCGGCGGTGTGGTGGAAGGGGCACTTGCCAGCGCTCTTTGCGGTGGGGTCGGTCATGTCTGCTCCTTTGGGAGTTGGGGGCGCGGACTTGCATGATCTGGCGCGGCGAATCATTGCGCCAATTGATTGGCGCAAATGAGTTGGTAGGAAATTCCTACTGGCGACCTACCACCCAGCGGCATTCATGCTCTCGCAGCCCGGGCCGCTAAGGCCATCCCAAGGACGATTCAACTCAGCCGCGTGACGCCGCTCAACTGGCAGGCATAGATGGCATTGCGCAGCGCCGCGATGGCCTCGTAGCGCGTGAAGCTGCGCCGCCAGGCCAGCACCACGCGCCGCGTCGGCACCGGCTCGCTGAAGGGCACGAAGCGCAGGTGGGCCGCCGGTTCGGCGGGCACCGACAGCTGCGGCACCACGGTCACGCCCATGCCCGAGGCCACCATGTACTTGATGGTCTCCAGCGACGAACCCTCGAAGCTGCGGCGTATGCCCTCGGCGTCGCTGGAAAAGCGCGCGTATTCGGGGCAGACCTCCAGCACATGGTCGCGAAAGCAGTGGCCCGTGCCCAGCAGCAGCATGGTCTCGCGCTTGAGTTCCTCGGCGCTGATGGTCTCGCGCGTGGCCAGCGGATGCGTGGCCGGCAGCGCGACGACGAAGGGCTCGTCGTAGAGCTGGGCGGTGGCCAGGCCCGCGTCGGGGAAGGGCTCGGCCATGATGGCGCAGTCCAGCTCACCGGTGCGCAGCATCTCCAGCAGCTTCACCGTGAAGTTCTCCTGCAGCATCAGCGGCATCTGCGGGTAGAGCTCGATGGTGTGCTTCACCAGCTCGGGCAGCAGGTAGGGGCCTATCGTGTAGATGATCCCCAGGCGCAGCGCGCCGGCCAACGGGTCCTTGCCGCGCTTGGCGATTTCCTTGATGGCGCCGGCCTGGTCCAGCACCGACTGCGCCTGGCGCACGATCTCCTCGCCCAGCGGCGTGACGGTGACCTCGCTGCCGCCGCGCTCGAAGATCTTCAGGTCCAGTTCCTCCTCCAGCTTCTTGATCGCGACCGACAGCGTGGGCTGCGACACGAAGCAGGCCTCTGCCGCGCGGCCGAAATGGCGCTCGCGGGCAACGGCGACGATGTAGCGCAACTCGGTCAGGGTCATGGCGGCTGGGGCTCTTCTCTTGGCGGACCCGAACGCTACACTGCGGCCGCCCTGGGAGGTAGTACAGGGTTTACACCGAGGTGTCCCATGACCATTGAACGCAAGGCCATGACGCTGCCGCGTCTGAACCAGATGCACGCCAGCGGCGAGAAGATCGCCATGCTGACCTGCTACGACGCGGCCTTCGCCAGCCTGCTGGACGAAGCCGGCGTCGACATCCTGCTGATCGGCGATTCCCTGGGCAATGTGCTGCAGGGCCGCGGCTCCACGGCGCCGGTCAGCCTGGAGGACATGGTCTATCACACCTTCTGCGTGTCGCGCGGCCACAAGTGGGCCTGGATCATTGCCGACCTGCCCTTCGACAGCTATCACGTCAGCAAGGAAGAGGCCTGGAAGAGCTCCGCCGCCCTCGTGAAGGCCGGTGCCCACATGGTGAAGCTGGAAGGCGGCGGCTGGACGGCCGAGACCGTGCGCTTCATCAGCGAGCGCGGCATCCCGGTGTGCTGCCACCTGGGCTTCACGCCGCAGACGGTGAACGCGCTGGGCGGCTTCAAGGTCCAGGGGCGCGACGAGGCGGGTGCGGCGCGCATCAAGCGCGAGTCGCAGGAGCTGGTGGACGCCGGCGCCGCCATGCTGCTGTACGAAATGGTGCCGGCCGCGCTGGCCGCCGAGATCACCGCGTCGTCACCCGTGCCCGTCATCGGCATTGGCGCCGGCGTGGGCTGCTCGGGCCAGGTGCTGGTGCTGCACGACATGCTCAACATCACGCCGGGCAAAAAGCCCCGCTTCGTCAAGAACTTCATGGAGGGCAAGGCCTCGGTGCTGGACGCCGTGAAGGGCTATGTGGACGAGGTCAAGGCCAAGACCTTCCCGGTCAACGAAGTGCACGGATTCCTTTGACATTGCGGGACTGACCGCAGCCACGCAATGGCAAGCTCTGTCCCCAACTGATCGAGACTTATGCAAGTCATCCACACCATTGCGGAGCTGCGCGAGGCTCTGTCCATCCACCGCCAACGCGGCTTCGTGCCCACCATGGGCAACCTGCACGAAGGCCACCTGGCCCTGGTGCGCCAGGCTCGCGAACTGGTCGGGCCCGCGGGCGCGGTCGTCGCCAGCATCTTCGTGAACCGGTTGCAGTTTGCGCCGCACGAGGACTTCGACACCTATCCGCGCACGCTGGAGCGCGACTGCGAGCTGCTGGAGGGCGCCGGCTGCGACTTCGTCTTTGCGCCGTCGGAGAAGGAGCTCTACCCCGAGCCTCAGGGCTTCAAGGTGCACCCGCCCACCGAGCTGGCCGACATCCTGGAAGGGCACTTCCGCCCCGGCTTCTTCGTGGGCGTCGCTACCGTCGTGCACAAGCTCTTCAACATCGTGCAGCCCACGCTGGCCGTATTCGGCAAGAAGGACTACCAGCAGCTCATGGTGCTGCGCCGCATGACGGCGCAGATGGCCTTGCCCATCGCCATCCACGGCGGCGAGACGCGCCGCAGCGACCAGGGCCTGGCGCTTTCCTCGCGCAATGGCTATCTGAGCGATGCCGAGAAGGTGGAGGCGCTGCGCCTGTCGCGCATCTTGAAGGCGCTGATCGCTCGTTGGCAGGCCGGCGAGCGCGACCTCGCGGCCATGGAAGGCGACGCCATGCAGTCGCTGCGCGACGCCGGCTGGGCGCCGGACTACCTCACGCTGCGCCGCCAACATGACCTCGGGCCGGCCGTGGACGGCCAGCCCCTGGTCGCGCTGGGTGCCGCCAGGCTGGGCAAGACCCGCCTGATCGACAACCTCGAGGTCAGTTGATCGCGGTCAGCTCGATGTCAAAGACGAGGGCTGCGCCGCCGGGAATGGCGCTGCCGCTGCCGCTGTTGCCGTAGGCCAGGCCGGCGGGAATGGTGATGGTGCGCTTGCCACCCACCTTCATGCCCTGGATGCCCTGGTCGAAGCCGGTGATGACGCCATTGCCGCCCAGCTTGAACTGCAGCCCCGTGCCGCCCACGTTGCTGTCGAACTTGGTGCCTTTCTTGTTGGCGACGCGCGCGTCATAAAGATAGCCGGTGTAGGTCACCGTTGCGTTCTTGCCGGCGTCAGCCGAGGCGCCGGCGCCGACGACCGTGTCCTGCTTGTCCAGCGCGGTGACGCCGAGCCAGCCATTCGGGTCGACAGCGACCAGCTCGATGTCGAACACCAGTGCGGCATTGGGCGGGACGGCTGTGCCGGAACCGTTGCTGCCATAGGCCATGGCGGCGGGAATGGTCACGGTGCGCTTGCCGCCCGCCTTCATGCCCTGGGTGCCCTGGTCGAAGCCAGCGATGACGTTGTTGGCCGCGATGACGAAGGGATAAGGCGTGCCGCCCACGTTGCTGTCGATCTTGGTGCCCTTGGTGTCGCCGACGCGCACGTCGTACAGCCAACCGGTGTAGGTCACCGTCACGGGCTTGCCGGCATCGGCCGATGCGCCGGTGCCGACGGTGGTGTCCGTCGTTTTCAGCGTCGTCACGGCATTCCAGCCGTTGGGGTCGTTGTTGGCGGGTGTGCCCGAGCTGCCGCCGCCACCGCCGCAGGCGGCGAGACCGAGGCTGGCGCTCAGGGCGAGCAGGAGGGTGAGGCGGCGGGTGCGGAGAGCGGACATGACAACGCTGGACAGAGGGTGAAAGAAAAGCCGCTTGTGGCGGCCGCCGCGCACTATAGCCAGACAGTTACGACCCCATCCCGGTAAACGCTTGTAAGACCGGTCAACACAGAATTTGCAAAACGCGTTGAACGGCAGTTGCCCCAGGGACCGTCCATGCCTACCAACCACCGCTTCACAAGAATCGCCGCTCTCTTCCTGGCCGTGTCCGCGGCCACGCTGCTCAGCGCCTGCGGCGGCGGCGTCGAGGTCGAGATCGGTGGGGGCGGCGGTGGCGACCACGGCGGTGGCGGCGGCCCCTACCCGCAGCCCAACCCCAACCCGAACCCGCCCACGCTGTCCTGCAGCGCGGCAGGCCTGGCCGCGTCGGCCGCCAGCCCGTGGGGCACGGTCTGCATGCTGACCAGCAGCGGCGAGATCGTCGTGGAGCTCTACGACACCAAGTCGCCGGAGACGGTGGCCAACTTCTACAAATACGTCGCCGCAGGCTTCTACACCAAGACGCTGATCCACCGCGTGGACCGCGACTTCGTCGTCCAGGGCGGTGGCTACACCAGCGGCATGGTCACCAAGCCCGCGCTGTACGCCCCGATCAAGCTGGAGAGCAACAACGGCCTGTCCAACCTGCGCGGCACCCTCGCCATGGCCCGCCGCAGCGATGCCGACTCGGCCACCAGCCAGTTCTTCTTCAATGTGAAGGACAACACCAGCCTGGACTACCAGAGCGCCGCCAACCCCGGCTACGCCGTCTTCGGCCGCATCATCTCGGGCCTGAACACGCTGGACGCGATCAACGTGGTGCCCACCTACACCTACAGCACGACCGACATCGAGCCGCGCACCGAGGTGCTGGTTTACTGGATGCAAAGGCTGAAGTAGCCGGCCGTCCGCCCCGGCGGCTTGCCATTCATCAGCCGCGCTCGCCGTTCGTCATCCGACAGCGGCGCACCGGGCCGCATGCCGGCAGCATCCTCTCCATCGACAACCCCGATGGAGACTCAGATGACTGTCAGCAAGCGTTCCTGGACCGGTCTGTTCGCCGCCGCGGTCGGCATCGCCACCGCCGTTTTCGTCAGCCAGAGCCAGGCGGCCATGGCAGAGTTCCGTGATCTGCGCATCGACGTCGTGGGCCAGGGCCGGCCGGTGCTGATGATCCCCGGCCTGAACAGCGCCGCCAGCACCTGGACCGAGACCTGCGCCGCGCTGCAGCCCGGCGTGCAATGCCACATCGTGCAGCTGCCCGGCTTTGCCGGCGCGCCGGCCGTCGCGACCGATCGTTTCATGGACGGCATGCGCGACCGCATGCTGGCCTACCTGGACGACCGCAAGCTCGACAAGCCCGTCGTCATGGGCCACAGCCTGGGCGGCGTGCTCGCGCTGCAGATGGCGGCCGCTCAGCCCGGCCGCATCGAGCGCCTGGTCATCGTCGACTCCCTGCCCTTCCTGGCTGGCCTGCGCGGCATGACGCCCGAGGCCGCCAAGGGTGCCGCCGCGGCCATGCGCCAGCAGATGCAGAACTCCTCGCCCGCCGACTGGGAAGCCGGCGCACGCCGTGGCGCCATGGGCATGAGCCGCACGCCCGCCAACAACGAGCGCGTTTTCGGCTGGAGCATGGCCAGCGACCGCGTGACCTCGGCCCAGGCCATGTCCGAGATGTGGGGTGACGACCTGCGCCCCTTGCTGCCCAAGATCACCGCGCCGACGCTGGTGCTGGGCGCCTGGGCCGCCTACGAACCCATGGGCGCCACGTTGGAGAGCACCAAGGGCATCTTCGACAGCCAGTACGCCGGCCTGAAAGGCGTGAAAGTGTCCATGAGCCAGCGCGGCTACCACTTCCTGATGTGGGACGATGCCGACTGGCTGGTCGGCGAGATCAAGACTTTTATCTCTAGCCGCTGAAACGACGACGGGGGAGGGACATGAACTTGCGCAAGCGAACGGCAGTGCAAGCCTCGCTGTGGGGCTTTTACGCCCTCGTGTCCCTCGCCATGATCTCGGCCTTCCAGCCCCTGACCGGCTCCCTCGTCTTCGTCATGCTCTGCGTGGCCGGCGGCCTGTGGGTGGCCAGCGAGGGCTTGCGGGCCCTGGCACTGCGTGGCGCCTGGCTGGACCGTTCGCCGGCCGCCTTGCTGCCACGCCTGCTGCTGTTGCCGCCGCTGTTCGCCTTCGGCGTGCAGTGCGCGCTGTTCCTGGTCAACTGGGCCGGCCTGGCGCTCGGGTGGCTGCACTTCCCGTCCAACACGCCGCAGGGATGGGGCGTGCTGATCGGCTACACGATGAACACCAGCATCATGCTGTGGCTGTGGCTGGCGGTGTGGTTCGGCTTCAGCTGGCTGCAGCGCTGGCGCCTGGGCGAGATCGCCAAGTGGCAGGCCGAAGCCGAGGCCCGGGCCCTGGAGCTGCAGGTGCTGCGCGCCCAGATCAACCCGCACTTCCTGTTCAACGCGCTGAACAACCTGCGCGCCCTCATCAACGAAGACCCGGCCCGTGCCCGCGAAATGCTGAGCCGCCTGTCCAACACGCTGCGCCACACCTTGCAGCACAGCGCCCGAGAGCGCGTGCCGCTGGCGGACGAGCTGGCCGTCGTGCGCGATTACGTGGCGCTGGAGCAGTTGCACCACGAGGAGCGGCTGCGCGTGGACTGGCAGGTGGACCCCGCCACGGCCGACGCCAGCGTGCCGCCCATGCTGTTGCAGCTGCTGGTGGAGAACGCCATCAAGCACGGCATTGCGCGCACGCCGGGCGGCGGCACGGTGGACGTCAGCATCCGCCGCAACGGCCCGCGCCTGGCCGTGGCGGTGGGCAACCCGGGGCATTGGAAGCCCGGTTCGTCCGACAGCACGGGGCTGGGCCTGGCCAACCTGCGCGAGCGCCTGGCGCGCGCCGGTGGCGAGGGTGCGGGCTGCCATGTGGATGCGGCCGATGGCCGCGTCAGAGTCAGCGTGGAGATGATGGCTTGAGGATCTACATCGTCGAGGACTCGCGACTGGCACGCCAGGAGCTGCGCACGCTGCTGGCCGCCATTCCCGATGCCGACATCGTCGGCGAGGCGGCCGAGCTGGCGCCGGCCCGCGAAGCCATAGACACGCTGGCGCCCGATCTGCTGTTGCTGGACGTGGAGCTGCCCGGCGCCACCGGTTTTGATCTGCTGGACCAGCTGGAGCATGTGCCGCTGGTGGTGTTCACGACGGCGTATGACCAGCACGCGCTGGCCGCCTTCGAGCGCAACGCGCTGGACTACCTGCTCAAGCCCATAGACGCCGAGCGGCTGGAGGCGGCCCTGGCCAAGGCGCGCGAGCGGCTGCGGCCGGTGCCTGCGGTTGCCTCCGGCGGTGGCCCGGTCAAGGGCGCGGACGACATGGTCTTCCTGCGCGACGGCGAGCGCTGCTGGTTCGTGCGCCTCGGGGACGTCGCCGGCTTCGAGGCCTGCGGCAACTATGCCCAGGCCTGGTTCGACGGCCAGCGCCCGCTGATCGCCCGCACGCTGACCGCGCTGGAGGAGAAGCTGGACCCGCAGCTCTTCTTCCGCGCCAGCCGCAGCCACCTGATCAACCTGCGCTGGATCCGCGACATCCAGCCCTGGAGCAACGACGGCTACCGCGTGACGCTGCGCGACGGACATCAGGTCGAGGTGTCGCGGCGGCAGGCCAAGCTGCTGCGCGAAAAGTTGGAACTCTGATTCGACCGTCGGGATGGCGTGCAGCCTGTCCCGAGCGATCTGCAGCCTGTCGCTTGTCGCGTGACGGCCGCAGCGGCACGCCTAGGATGCGCCCATCTCAACACCTGACCCCGGATCACGAATGACCCGCATTGCTTCTCTGTCCGTCGCCCTCGCCGCCGCCACCCTGCTGAGCGCCTGCGTCTTCGCCCCGCCCGTCACGACGACAACTGACTCCGCCACCGTCGCCAAGATGGGCGAGCAGGCCGTCGCGACCTGCGGCGTCGGCAATGTGAAAGAGGTGAGCGCGAAGAGCTTCACCTGCAAGTAACGCAATCAGGCCTTTAGGAACTCCGCCTTCGTCCCCAGCCAGCGCTTCACCTGGGCCGTCGCGGCGGCCGGGTGGCGGTCCAGCAGCTCGGGGGCGAGCGCGCGCGCGGCGACCAGCAGGGGTGCGTCCTCCTGCAGGTCGGCGAAGCGCAGCAGCTCGGCGCCGCTCTGGCGCGAACCCATGAACTCGCCGGGGCCGCGGATGTCCAGATCGCGGCGCGCGATCTCGAAGCCGTCGGTCGTCTCGGCCATGGCCTTGAGCCGCGACTTGCCGGTGTCGGACAGCGGCGGGCTGTAGATCAGCACGCACACGCTGGCCTTCGCGCCGCGCCCCACCCGGCCGCGCAACTGGTGCAGCTGCGCCAGGCCAAATCGCTCGGCGTGCTCGATGACCATCAGGCTGGCATTGGGCACATCCACGCCCACCTCGATGACGGTGGTGGCCACCAGCACGCTCATGGCGCCGCCCGAAAACTGCGCCATGACGGCCGCCTTGTCGCTCGGCGACATGCGGCCATGCAGCAGGCCCACCGACGTGCCGGGCAGGGCCGCGCCCAGCTCGGCATGGGTCTCGGTCGCATTGCGCAGGTCCACCGCCTCGCTCTCTTCCACCAGCGGGCACACCCAATAGACCTGGGCACCGTCGCCCACCGCACCGCGGATCTTGTCGATGACGTCGCCGCGCTTGGACTCGGTGAACACCTTGGTCACGATGGGGCTGCGGCCCGGTGGCAGCTCGTCGATGGTGGACACGTCCAGGTCGGCGAAATAGGTCATCGCCAGCGTCCGTGGAATGGGCGTCGCACTCATCATCAGCAGGTGCGGCTCCAAATCCATCGCCTTGAGCTTGTTGCGCAAGGCCAGCCGCTGCGCGACACCGAAGCGGTGCTGCTCGTCGATGATGGCCAGGCCCAGCCGAGCGAACTTGACCTTGTCCTCGATGACGGCATGCGTGCCGATGACGAGCTGGGCCTCGCCCGAGGCCGCGGCGTCCAGCATGGCCTGGCGCTTCTTGCCCTTCACGCTGCCGGTGATCCAGGCGACCTTGAGGCCCAGCGGCGTCAGCCAGTCCACCAGCTTGCGGAAATGCTGCTCGGCCAGGATCTCGGTGGGCGCCATCAGCGCGCATTGCCAGCCGGCATCCATGGCCACGGCCGCGGCCAGCGCGGCCACGACCGTCTTGCCCGAGCCCACGTCGCCCTGCAGCAGCCGGTGGGTGGGTTGCGGCCGTGCCAGGTCTTGAGCGATCTCCTCGGACACGCGCTGCTGCGCTGCAGTCAACTGGAACGGCAGGGCGGCCAGCAGCTTCTCGTGCAGGCCGCCCGGCTGTGCGCGCAGGGCCGGCGCCACGAGCAGCGCGCGCTCGCGCTGGGCCTGGAGCTGCGACAACTGCTGGGCCAATAGCTCCTCGAACTTGAGGCGTTGCCAGGCCGGGTGGCTGTGGTCTTCCAGCGCGACCAGCGAGGCGCTGGGCGGCGGGTGATGCAGGTAGTTCAGCGCGTCCTTCAGGTTGGGCAAGCCGTGCGGCACCACACCGGCCGGCAGCAGCTCGCGCAGGTCGGCGCGTGACAGTCCCGAGGCCACGGCCTTGCGCAGATAGGCCTGGGGCAGCTGGGCCGAGGCCGGGTAGACGGGCGTGAGCGCCTGGGCCAGCGGCGTGTCCTCGTCGACGACCTTGACGACCGGGTGAACCATCTCGCGGCCGAAGAAGCCGACACGCGCCTCGCCACGCACGCGCAGCCGCGCGGCGGCCGACATCTGCTTCTGCTGCGACGGGTAGAAATTCAGGAAGCGCAGCAGCAGCGTGCCGGAGTCGTCCTTCACGCGCACCAGCAACTGGCGGCGGCTGCGCAACTCCACCTGGCAGTCGGTGACGACGCCCTCCACCTGCGCCGGCACGCCCTCTTGCAGCGCGGCGATGGGCGTGAGACGGGTCTCGTCCTCGTAGCGCATGGGCAGGTGCAGGGCCAGGTCGATGTCGCGCACGAGGCCGAGCTTTTCCATCGCCTTCTGGGGCGCGGACTTGTTCGGCGGTTTGGGTGCGGGTGGCGCGGCGGCAGCCTCGGGCATGGGCGGCATTGTGGCGGCGTTGGGGAATAGCTCGGGCCTTGCCAACGTCTAACGCCATACCTTCACTTCAGGATTCCATCCTCATGCGTGCTTCCCTGCTTGCCCTGTCCGCCCTGCTCGCCGCCAGCCTGGCCCACGCCGCGCCGCCGGCCCAGGTCGCTGACGGCGCCCTCGTCGGCGCCAACGGCATGAGCCTCTACACCTTCGACAAGGACGCCGGCGGCAAGAGCGCCTGCAACGGCCCCTGCGCCGCCAACTGGCCGCCGCTGATGGCCGCGGCCGATGCCAAGGCCGAAGGCGAATGGACCGTCATCACCCGTGACGACGGCAGCAAGCAATGGGCCTACAAGGGCAAGCCGCTGTACGCCTGGGTCAAGGACCAGAAGGCCGGCGACCGTACGGGCGACGGCTTCAACCAGGTCTGGCACCTGGCCAAGCCCTGAGTGCCATGCCAGGCCGCCCCGGCGACCCATAACCCCTCAAGCGCGGGAGGCGCGGCAATCGCGCCGCGCCTGACCGCGCCGTCATGACACACTCTCGGCCCAAACAAAAGCACCGGGGAGGGTGTGATCTTGAAGACTCGTGCATCTGAGTGCGCGCGCCTGGTTGCGGGCGTTGCGCTGGTCGCCCTGCTTTCCGCCTGCGGCGGTGGCGGCGGCAGCGAAACCCCAGCCCCACCGCCCGTCGTCCAACCGACGGCCATCCCGGACAACCTGGCGATCACCGCGCCCACGGTGGCCGAGGTGTCGGGCGCCACGGCGTTCACCAACTCCGCCGCCAGCCTCAGCGGCCTGACCTTCGCCTGGGACTTCGGCGACGGCACGACCAGCGCCGAGCCCAGCCCCAAGCACGACTACACCAAGGTGGGCGACTTCGCGGTCACGCTCAAGGTCAGCAACTCGGCGGGCACCAGCAAGGAAGTCAAGTTCAAGCTGGCGATCAACAACCGCGCAGTGACCAGCAGCTTGAGCTGCAGCGGCGACAACGCCGGCTGGTGCTGGCAGGCGCCGCGGCCCAGCGGCAATTCGGTGAACGACCTGTACTTCCTGTCCGGCCAGGTGGGCTGGACGGTGGGCGAGAGCGGCGAGATCCACAAGACCACCGACGGCGGCAAGACCTGGGTGCGCCAGGTCTCCGGCGTCACGACCTCGCTGACCAATGTGCGCTTCTCCGATGCCAACAACGGCTGGGCGCTGGGCAACTATGGTGCCGTGCTGCACACGATCGATGGCGGTGCGCACTGGAGCGTGCAGGGCTCCAACCTGCCGGACGGCTACTCGAGCACGTTGACCGCGGTGAACGCCACGACGGCGGTGATCATGCCGTACAGCGGCCTGATCAGGGCCACGTCGGACGGCGGCACGACCTGGTCGCAGTTCAATGTGAACAGCAACGCGACGACGGTCATGCCGGACGGCACGCTCTGGGCGGCCGCGTACGACGGCGTGCGCAAGTCCACGAACCTGGGCAAGACCTGGACGCTCGCCAAGGCCGCACCGGTGTCCGGCAACACGCCGGCACTGGTCGTGCAGGGCACGTCGCTGTGGGCCTACTACCAGGTCTACAACTACGACCCGACCAAGGGCGTCTACTACGTGACCACCATCCAGCGCAGCACCGACAACGGCGCTACGTGGGACGCGTGGACCCCGCAAGGCCTGCCCACCGACGGCAGCTATGGCAACGCGCTGGACTTCGTGGACGCCAATACCGGCGCGATGGCCGTGAACGCGAACCTGTACCGCACGACCGATGGTGGCCGCAACTGGACCAAGACCGACGCGCCGGCGTCAGGGAGCTACTACTACAACGTCGAACACCGCATCGTCGTGCCGGGCATGCGCTATCGCGGCTTCTACGACGCCAACTCCAAGTTCAACCACCAGGTCAGCGAGGATGCCGGTGGCACATGGCGCACGGTGAGCGCGCCAGCCCGCTACGACAACTCCAGCTACTACTGGCAGTCGGCCAGGATCCAGCGTGTGGATGCCCAGACCTGGGTGGCCCTGGCAGAAGCCGCCGTGCGCGTCAGCACGGACGGCATGAAGACCTGGACCGTCGTGCGCGGCCAGGTCTCGTCGGACACGCCGAGGAACTTCAACGCACTGTGGTTCTTCGATGCCAAGCGGGGCCTGGCCTTGTCGCAGTACGGCGAGATGCTGGAAACCAAGAATGCCGGCCTGGACTGGGCCGTCAAGCTGACGGGCTTGCCGACGAACAACTACAACGGCTACACCGTGCGCCTGCAGTTCGTCGACGCGAACAAGGGCTGGCTGCTGACCGCCGACGGCAGGCTCTACCTGAGCACGGACGGCGGTGACCGGTGGAGCGCGCCGCTCTCGTCCCAAAACTACGCCTTCCGCAGCTTCTACTTCCTGGACGGCAACAACGGCTTCGCCACCGTGGCGACCTACGTCAATGGCAACTACGCGGCGCGCCTGCTGGGCACGACCGATGGCGGCCAGTCCTGGACGGAGCTGTCCACGCTCGCGGAGGAGTACCAGTCCATGTACTTCAGCAGCACGCAGCAAGGCGTGCTGGTGGGCAACGCGGGCCACATCGCCACGACGACGGACGGCGGCAAGACCTGGGTGGCCCGCTTCAGCGGCACCAACCAGACGCTGCTCAGCGTGGCGGCGGGCGAGACCGGACTGTGGGCCGTGGGGCAGTCGGGCGTGATGGTGAACTCCAAGGACGCTGGTGCCACCTGGACGCAGGGACCGTCGCTGACGACGGCCAGCCTGACGAAGGTGCGCTTCCTGGATGCTCGCCAGGGCTGGGCCGTGGGCGGCAGCGGCACCATCCTGTCCACGCAGGACGGCGGCCTCACCTGGAAGGCCCAGAACGCCGGCACGCGCATGAGCCTGAGCGACGTGTTCTTTGCGGACTCGCGCACCGGCTGGGTGAGCGGTGATTACGGCACGCTGCTCGTGACGGGAACCGGGGGCCAGTAAGGTACAGAGCCCTTGCGAGCCTGGCAGCTGGCCTTCGGGCCGAGCGCTGGGCCTGCCATTGGCCAGAAGCCAATGGCCTTCCGTAGGCACAAGCAGTCCGCAGGGACTGCCTGTGTCCGACTCCAGTTCACCGAGCCCGCCCGCGTCCAGCGAGGCGAGACCGGACGAGGGGCTTAAGGTTCAGCTCAGATGAAATAGCGTTGGCGCAGCCGCTCATAGCGGCCATCGCGCTTGATCGCGTCCAGCTCGGCCTGCAGCCGCCGCACGATCGCCGGGTCGGCGTCGGGACGCAGGCCGTACCAGTACGACCGGCTCGCGTCCTGCTCCATCACCGGCTGCAGCGTTGCGTAGGGCAGGTTCAGCTGCCGCATGTTCCAGGCCGCCGCCCAGTCCAGCAGCGCGACGAACTCCATGCGGCCGGCCAGCAGCTTGCGCACGTTGGTGGCGTCGTCCAGGCCCAGTTCGAGCTGCGCGCCGGGCTTCAGTCCGGTCGCCTGCAGCTGGCGGTCGGCCGCCGAGTCGCGCACCACGCCGATGCGCATCGAGCCCAGCTCGCTCAGTTGAGCCAAGCGCAGATCGGTGCGGCTGGCCAGCTTGTAGATCAGGATGCGGCGTTGCGCGATGGGGCCCACCCACTGGAATTGCGCTTCGCGTTCCGGCGTGCGCGTCAGCGAGAACAGCACGCTGGTGGGCTCGATCTCCGCCATCTGTACCGCCCGCACCCAGGGCAGCACCTGCAGCGTCAGCGGCAGGCCGGCGGCAGTGGCCATCTGGCGCAGCAGCTCCACGCTGAAACCCTGGGGCCCGGTCTCGTCCTGGTAGTTCAGCGGCGCAAGGTTTTCGGTGAAGCCGGCCAGCCCGCGTTCCGCAGTCGCTGCGGCCTTCGCGGGAAGCGAACCGAGGAGGGCGGTCAAGGCAAGGCAGGTGCGGCGTTTCAAGGTGGGCGGTTTCCTGGGGCGCGGGAGTCTAGGCTTGCCTACCTGACCCAGTGATGACGGTGCGGGGACAATCGCAGCGTCATGAGGAATTACACCGTCGCCGATTTCGATTTCGATCTCCCGCCCGAGCTGATCGCCCAGCACCCGGCGCCCGAGCGCAGCGGCTCGCGCCTGCTGGATGCCACCGGCCCGGAGAATGTGGACCGCGTATTCATTGAACTGCCCCGCTTGCTCGAAGCGGGGGACCTGCTGGTGTTCAACAACACCCGGGTCATCAAGGCGCGGCTCTTCGGCGCCAAGGCGACCGGCGGCTCGGTGGAGGCACTGGTGGAGCGCGTGCTGCCGGGCACGCAGGAAGTGTGGATGCACCTGCGTGCCAGCAAGAGCCCCAAGCCGGGCAGCCGGGTGCGCTTTGCCGATGCCTTCGATGCCGAGGTGCTGGGCCGCTGCGGGCCGGACAACGGCCTCTTCCACCTGCGCTTTGCGGGCGACCCGTTTGCGCTGCTGGAGGCCCACGGCCATGTGCCATTGCCGCCCTACATCGCCCATGCGGATGACGCCGACGACGTGCGCCGTTACCAGACCGTGTTTGCCAAGGAGCCCGGCGCCGTGGCCGCGCCCACCGCGGCGCTGCATTTCGACGAGACGCTGCTGACCGCGCTGGCCGAGCGCGGTGTTGAGCAGGCCCATGTGACGCTGCACGTCGGCGCGGGCACCTTCCAGCCGGTGCGCGTGGAGTCGCTGGCCGAGCACAAGATGCACAGCGAGTGGTTCGAGGTGAGCCAGGCCACCGTCGACGCCGTGGCGGCCTGCCGTGCGCGCGGCGGGCGGGTCGTGGCCGTGGGCACCACCACCTTGCGCGCGCTGGAGTCGGCCGCGCGTGGTGGCACGCTGGAGGCCGGTGCACGCGAGACCGACATCTTCATCACGCCGGGCTTCCAGTTCCGCGTGGTGGACCGCCTGGTCACCAATTTCCATCTGCCGCGCAGCACCTTGATGATGCTGGTGAGCGCCTTCGCCGGCTACGAGCGCATTCGCGAGATCTACCGCCATGCGATAGAGCACCGCTACCGCTTCTTCAGCTACGGCGACGCGATGCTGCTTTCGCGCTCCCAGGCTACGCGGCCTTGAGCCGCCTCGTCGACCGCGGCCTTGAACGCGGCACGTGCCGTCACGGGCAGTGAGAAGCGCATGCTGACGCGCGCCTGGTGGGCCACGTCCACGAGCTGCGCGCCATGCTGCTCGGCCAGCCGGCGCAGCCGCCCTTCCAGCTCATAGGGCAGCGTGCAGCCCAGCTCCACCAGCGCCACACGCTCGACCTTCTCAGCCGTCAGCAGCGCCTGGGCGATGCAGTCCGTATAGGCCCGCACCAGGCCGCCGGCGCCCAGCTTCACGCCGCCCCAGTAGCGCACGGCGGTCGCGAGCACGCCGTCCAGGCCCTGGTGGCGCAGCACGTCCAGCATGGGCCGGCCGGCCGTGCCACCGGGCTCGCCGTCGTCGTTGGCGGCCGAATGCCCGCCGGCCAGCAGCGCCCAGCAGACATGGGCGGCGCCGGGGTGGGCGGCGCGCAGCTCAGCCACCCGAGCCAGCGCGGCGGCGCGGTCGGCGCACGGCTCCACGCGGCCGAGGAAGCGGCTCTTCTTGACGATGAGTTCGTGTTCGGCCGGTGTGGCCAGGGTCAGGGGCATGGCGCAGGATTGTCCTGCCCCCTTTTCAATCACCCGTATACATGGCCGTCTTCGCCGCCTTCTCGCCCAGGTGGCGGCGCAGGATGTCGAACACGGTGCCATCGGCCAGCATGGCCTGCAGCGCGCGGCGCAGGCGCACGCGGTCGATCTCCGGCATGGTGTGCAGCATGGCCAGTGTGACGGCATTGCGCTCGTTGGGCGTCACGTCCACGGGCACGAGCTCGTCCGAATCCTCGAAGGCATCCGTGGCCGTGCCCCAACTGCTGGGCAGGGCCAGCAGCGCGTCGGCGCGGCCGCCCCGCAGCATGCGCGCGGCGGTCTTGAAGTCGCCGGCCTCGACAAGGCGGCCCTGGCTGCGCATGCGCTGTACCCAGGCATCGATGACGGGGCCATGCACATAGCCGCGCACGTCCAGCAGCCTCAGCCCAGCGTCGGCCTCGAAGGCGGCGATGCTTGGGACGCGAGCCGCCAGCTCGCGGCGCATCAGCACGTGGTAGCGGCCCTGGGCGTAGGGCACCAGCTCGGCAATCTGCAGCCGCTCGGGGCTGGAGATGGCCGACAACGTCAGCTGTACGACGCCACGGCGCATCTGGTCCCAGATGCGCACGCGGGACTCCACCACCGTGCGCAGCTGGCAACCGGAGCGCCGCGCCAGCTCCTCGAACATGTCCTTGTCGATGCCGGCCGGGCCGCCCTGCGGGTCCTCGTAGTAGAAGCGGGCGTAGGGGTAGAGCGCGGCGGTATACGGCCCGCAGGCCTGTGCGGCCAGCCCGGTGCAGGCGAGTGTCAGCCCGGCGAGCAGGGTGCGGAGCGGCGCGCGCGTCATGTCCCGATCATGGGGGTGGCGGGGGTTTGCGTCCAGCCTGAGGCTTGTCGACGCGGATCGCCACCCCTTTGCGACAATCGCGCCAATGTTGAAGTTCGAACTGCTCAAGACCGAAGGCCGCGCCCGCCGCGGCACGCTCACGCTCAACCACGGCGTCGTGCAGACGCCCATCTTCATGCCGGTGGGCACCTATGGCACGGTCAAGGGCGTCACGCCACGCTCGCTGGAGGAGATGGGCGCCCAGATCATCCTGGGCAACACCTTCCACCTGTGGATGCGGCCGGGCCTGGACGTCGTCAAGCAGTTCGGCGGCCTGCACCGCTTCGAGAGCTGGAACAAGCCCATCCTGACGGACTCCGGCGGCTTCCAGGTCTGGAGCCTGGGCGCCATGCGCAAGATCAGTGAAGAGGGCGTCAAGTTCGCCTCGCCCGTCAATGGCGACAAGCTCTTCCTGACCCCCGAGGTCAGCATGCAGATCCAGACGGTGCTCAATTCCGACATCGTCATGCAGTTCGACGAATGCACGCCCTACGAGAGCAAGGGCGTGCTGACGACCGAGCGCGAGGCCAAGTCGTCCATGGAGCTGAGCCTGCGCTGGGCCAAGCGCTGCATCACCGAGTTCGACCGGCTGGAGAACCCCAACGCCCTCTTCGGCATCGTGCAGGGCGGCATGTACGAAAACCTGCGCGATGCTTCGCTGGCCGGCCTCGCGGAGCTGGACCTGCCGGGCTACGCCATTGGCGGCCTGTCGGTGGGCGAGCCCAAGGCCGAGATGCAGCGCATCCTGGCCCATACCGGCCACCAACTGCCCGCCAACAAGCCGCGCTACCTGATGGGCGTGGGCACGCCGGAGGACTTGGTGGAAGGCGTCAGCCAGGGCATAGACATGTTCGACTGCGTCATGCCCACCCGCAATGCACGCAACGGCCACCTGTTCACGCGCTTCGGCGACCTGCGACTGCGCAACGCCCGCTACAAGTCCGACGAAAAGCCGGTGGATGAGACCTGCAGGTGCGAATGCTGCAAGGGCTTCAGCCGCGCCTACCTGCACCACCTGGACCGTTGCGGCGAGATGCTGGGCCCCATGCTCACGAGCGTGCACAACCTGCACTACTACCTGAACCTGATGAGTGAGATCCGCGAGGCGCTGGACGCCGGCCGCTTCGAGGCCTGGCGCGTTCAGTTCGCGGCGGACCGGGCACGCGGGGTCTGAAACAGCCCCTCGCCCAATCTCGCCGCGCTGAACGCGGGCGAGCCTGATCGGTCCCCCGAGGGGACGGCGATGCTCGCGGCATCGAGCCGCGAGCACATCGCCCGGCGGGCCGGCTCGGGAGCGGCCCAGCGCTCGGCCCGAAAAATCCCGGTGATGCGGAATGGACAACGGATTTGAATAAGCGTTCGGTGGCCTCAAGATAGCGGCATGCTGAAAACGCTGATCGCCCCGCTGCGCTGGCTCTTCCGGGTCGTCCTGGCCATCCTCATCCTTTTCGAGGAATGGGGCTGGGAGCCGCTGCGGCGCGTCTTTGCGCTGTTCGCGCGGCTGCCGGTCATCCGCCAGTTCGAGGCGCTGCTGAAGAAGCTGCCGCCGCGCGCGGCCTTCGTCGTGTTGCTGCTGCCCAGCCTGCTGATCCTGCCCATCAAGCTGGCGGCCGTTTGGCTGGTGGCCGAGGGCCACGCGTTGCTGGGCGTGTTCATCATCATCGCGGCCAAGGTGTTCGGCACGGCGCTGCTGGCCTGGCTGTTCCAGCTCATCCAGCCAGCGCTGATGCAACTGCCCTGGTTCGCCCGCCTGTACGCCCGCTGGACGGCCTGGAAGGCCGACCTGCTGGCCTGGGTGCGCGCCAGCAGCGTGTGGCGCACGGCGCGGGCGATCAAGCTGCGGGTGAAGCGCCTGTTCAGGCGCGGACGAGCGGCGCAGCCGCCCTCGGCCTGAACTGCAGGCGCCGTTCGCGCTGGGCGTTGATCTCCTCGCGTATGACCTCCAGCTCGGCTTGGCGTTCATCCCGGTAGAAGAGGTTGTAGGCCTCGAAGGGGATCAACCGGCCGTCGGGCCGCGCAATGTGGATGCAGCTTTTCTTCAGGGCCCGGATGTCCAGTGACTGTGCATCCATGAACTGCACGATGAGCACGCGGAAGACGTCGCGGTAGTTGAGCTGGGGTGCGTCAATGCGCGGCAGGCAGCACAGAAGCTCGGACAGGCAGTTGGACTGGCTCTCTGGCGAGTGGTTGGTCGAGAACAGCTTGAACACCGAGGCCTTCAGCGCTGGGTCGCCCTCGAAGACGATGGTGCTGCGGTCGCCGGACAGCAGCGTGGCGGCATCGAGGTAGCGCGTCAGCGGCACGAGGCCGCCGGGGCTGTCGGGGTTGCGGATGGCATAGGCCATGGCCAGCGTGTCGGGGTTGCAGGGCACGGGAAGCACGTCGGCGGGCGTGAAGATGCCGCTCTGCTCGGCGATGCGCCGGCGCAGCTCGCTGACCGTCAGGCGGTGCCGTGCTGCGTCATAGGCCTCCACGCGGCCGGCGTTCTGGATGGGCTGCAGCGTCACGCCGCGCACGCAGGGGTGCTGCTGGGCGTGGCGGATGACGTCGCCCACCTCGTCGTCGTTGACGCCGCGCTTGACCGTCATGACCAGCGTCGTCGACAGGCCCAGCGCGTCCAGCCGCGCGAGTGCCGCCTCGTGCGGGCCGCGCAGGTCGGCGCCGCGCAGGTCCATCAGCGCCTCGCGCTTGAGCGAGTCGAACTGCAGGTAGACCTCTAGCCCCGGCGCATAGCCGGCCAGCCGCTCCGCGAAGGCCGCATCTTGCGCCAGGCGCAGCCCGTTGGTGTTGACCATCAGGTGCTTGATGGGCCTGGCCTTGGCTGCGTCGAGGATGTCGAAGAACTGCGGGTGCAGCGTCGGCTCGCCGCCGGAGATCTGCACCACGTCGGCCTCGCCCTCGCTTGCGACGATGGCGTCCAGCATCGCGACGACTTCCTCCATCGTGCGGTGCGTCAGCCGTTCGGGGCCGGAGGCCGCGTAGCAGGTCGGGCAGCGCAGGTTGCAGTGGTCGCTGATCTCGACGATGGACAGGCAGCTGTGCTGCATGTGGTCGGGGCACAGGCCGCAGTCGTAGGGGCAGCCGTACTTCATGGCCGTCGCAAAGCGCTGCGGCATTTCGGGCGGCTTCACGAAGACTTCGCGGCATTGCCGGTACCAGGCCGCATCGTCGCTGACGAGCACGCGCTCCGTGCCGTGCGCCGGGCACCACTTGTCCATGTAGACGCGGTCGTCCTTGATGAGGATCTTGGCCTCGCAATGGCGCAGGCAGGTCGTGCAGACCGACTGCGTCGTGTCGTAGAACAGGTAGGGGCGGTTCTTGCGGTTCATGGCGTGGCGAGTGCGGCGACCGGGCGGCGCCAGGCGCGCCACACGACCGGGGTGTAGGCGGCCAGCGCCACCAGGCAGGTCCATTGGATGCCCGACAGGCCCAGCGGGTACGCGACAGGCACGGGCTTCAGGAACTCGACGGCAAAGCGCCATAACAGGTAGCCGCTCAGGAAGAGCTTGAACGCCAGGCCCGGCGTGGGCAGGCGCGCGCCGTGCAGCGCGAGGCCCAGGGCCAGCACGACGGCGATCTCGTAAAGCGGCACGGGTTGACGCAGGACACCATCGCCCAGGTCCACGCCCCAAGGCAGCGTGGTTGGCAGGCCGTAGGTGTCGTCATGCAGGCCGGCGAGGAAGCAGCCCAGGCGGCCGATGGCCAAGCCCACGGCGATGGGCAGCACCATCGCGTCGCCGGTGCTGCGCGTCTGGCCGGTCAGCTTCTTGGCAATCTCGACGCCGACGAGGCCGCCCAGCAGGCCACCCACGATGCTTTGGCCGGGCCACAGTGCCTGGCCATGAAGGATGGCCAGCGCGATATCGGGCCGTTCAATCAGGAAGACCCCCTTGTTGCCCAGCGCCGCACCGACGAGCAGGCCCACGAGGACGGCGAAATTGCCCGGCGCCAGCGCGCCGCCGCTGGCCTGGCGCCGCAGCCTTGCCCGCCACAGCGCCGCGCCCAGGCCCATGCCCGCATAGGCGAAGGCGCTGTGCACCCAGGCGGCCGTGGCGGTGTCGGCGATCAAGGCGCGCGGCTGAGCATCCTGACCAGTTTGCGGCCGCACAGCCAGGCCAGGCCACCACCGATCAACAGGCTGGGGATGGAGATCACCAGGAACGCGCCGGAGAAGTTGTCGGGGCCCTTCTCCGTCAGGCCGCCCACGCCCATGGCAGTGAAGACCGCACCGCACAGGCCGGCCAGGCCAAAGCCCAGCGTTGCGACAACCAGGATGCAGGAGAGGATGAAGCGGCCGACGGAGGTCTGGGCATCGCTCATGAAGCAGCTCCCGCCAACAGGGCCTGCACCCGGGCGCGCAAGCCATCGGGCGACACGGTCGCCGGCTGCATGGGCGCGTCCACAGTCAGGCTCACGCGGCTCCAGAAGCCGCGGCGCAGCGGCTTCACCATGGCCTTGCCACCCTCCACGCGCGAGAAATAGCTGCCCCACAGGTTGCCCAGCGCCATCGGGATGACCGGCACGTTGGGCAGGCCCTCGACGAGCTTCATGACGCCGCCGCGGAAGGGTTGCAACTCGCCGTCGCGGGTGATGCCGCCCTCCGGGAAGATGCACACCATCTCGCCGTCCTCCAGCACCGCGCGGGCGGCGGCGAAGGCGGCCTCGTAGGTGGCCGGGTCGCTTTTCTGCGGCGCGATGGGGATGGCCTTGGCCAGCTTGAACATCCAGCCCAGCACGGGAGTGCGGAAGATCTGGTGATCCATCAGGAAACGGATGGGCCGCGGGCTGGCGGCCATCAGCAGCACTGCGTCGACGAAGCTCACGTGGTTGCACACCAGCACGGCGGGGCCGGTGGTGGGCAGGCGCTCGTCGTTGACGACGCGGAAGCGGTAGACGACGCGCGTCAGCACAAAGGCCACGAAGCGCAGCAGGTACTCCGGCACGATGAGGAAGATGTAGGCCGCAACCACCGCGTTGGCGATGCCCACGGCCAGGAAGATCTGCGGGATGGTGAGGCCCGCGCTCAGCATGGCGCCGGCGATGACGGAGCTGGCGATCATGAACACCGCGTTCAGGATGTTGTTGGCCGCGATGATGCGGGCGCGGTGCGTGGGCTGCGCCCGCAGTTGGATCAGCGCGTACATGGGCACGCTGTACAGGCCGGCGAACAAGGCCAGCAGTGACAGGTCGGCCAGCACGCGCCAGTGCGCCGTCACGGCCAGGAAGGCACTGACGCTGTAGGGCTCGGCCGCAGGCAGGCCGTTGGCGGCGAAGTACAGGTCGATGGCGAACACGCTCATGCCGATGGCGCCCAGCGGCACCAGGCCGATCTCCACATGGCGCTTGGACAGCATCTCGCACAGCAGCGAACCGATGCCGATGCCGATGGAGAACACCGCCAGCAGCAGCGACGCCACCTGCGGGCTGCCGTGCAGCACCTCCTTGGCGAAGGCCGGGAAGTTGCTCAGGAACACGGCGCCGAAGAACCACATCCACGAGATGCCCAGCAGCGAGCGGAACACCGCCAGGCCCTCATGCGCGAGCTTCAGGTTGCGCCAGGTCTCGGTGAAGGGGTTCCAGTTGATGACCAGCGTCGGGTCGGTGGACGGGCTGGTTGGGATGGCCTGCGCGGTCGCGCGGCCCAGCACGGCCAGCACCAGGCAGGCCCAGGCCACGTGCTGCGGGCCCACCACGGGAGTGTCCACCAGCACGCCGCCCAGCAACTGGCCCAGCAGGATGGCCACGAAGGTGCCCATCTCCACCATGCCGTTGCCGCCGGTCAGCTCGCGCTCATTGAGCTGCTGCGGCATGTAGGCGTACTTGACCGGGCCGAACAGCGTGGAGTGCAGGCCCATCAGGAACACGCACAGCAGCAGCGCGGGCACGTTGGCCGCATAGAAGCCCCAGGCCGCGATCACCATGATGGCGATCTCCAGGCTCTTCACGAGCTGCATCAGCCGCGCCTTGTCGTGCTTGTCGGCGAGCTGGCCGCTGGTGGCCGAGAACAGCACATAGGGCAGGATGAACAGCGCGCCGATCACCAGGCCCGCGTGGCTGGGCGGCAGCCAGTCCAGCTGCAGCTGGTAGGTGATCATCAGCGTGAACGCGAACTTGAAGACGTTGTCGTTCGCGGCGCCGAGGAACTGCGTCCAGAAAAAGGGCGCGAAGCGGCGCTGGCCGAGCAGGGCGAACTGGTTGGGATGTTCTTGGCTCATTGGCGGACGAGTTGCGGTGAGTCGGACAGGTTCGCACGCGGCAGCCAGGCAAACATCGAGTCCACGGTGACCGTGTCGATGTGGCTGGTGAAGCGGCGCGCACTCGGATGATCGTCGAAAGCGATGTTGGCCTGCGTCATGCGCCCGCCCAGGCGGGTCAAAGTGGACAAGTGCAGGTCGGTCGGCGTGTAGCCCATGCGCTGGAGCCAGGCCTGGGCGTCGCGGCGGCTGCTGACACCGGGCTCGGCGGCCAGTGCCAGCGTTTCCAGCACCCATTGGTTGCTCTGCTGGTAGGTCGTGCCAAAGGCATAGGCCACCATGCTGTAACGGCGCTCGTTCAGCCGCGCGACGTGGGCGTTGTCGGTCAGGATGGGCAGCAGCGCCTGCTGCAGCTCGGGCTTGAGCACCACGAAGGCCGCGTCATAGCGGTGCGGCCGGTCCAGGAAGAACTCGCCCAGGCCCTGGCGGTACAGCGCCGCGTGGTCGGTGCCGCAGTGGTTGAGCTTGTGCATGACGCGCCAGACAGCCGGCTGCTGGCTGGTGTCCTTGTAGACGAAGCCCAGGTGCGACCACTGCAGGCCGTATTTGCTCAGGTCCTGCCCGGCGCGGGCCAGGATGAGGACCTGGGCGCCCGTCGCGTCGAGCTGGCGGGCGGTGGCCTGCGCGAGGTTCAGGCCCAGCTCGATCTGCCGCGTCGTCTGCGGCTTCTCCTCGCAGGGCCGGCCCGCGTGGGCGGCGGTGGCGACGGCCAGTGAGAGGATGGCGAGCAGCAGCCTCAACGGCTCACCTTTTCGTTGTAGAGCAGCGCCTTGCCGATCTCGTTGGGGATGAAGGCGATGACCTCGCCGGCGGCCGACAGCACGACGCCCGAGCCGATGACGGTCACCGACACGGCCGCACCGGCCGACACGACCACGCCCTTGGCCAGCTGGCCAGCGGTGCGCAAGCTGATGCGCACGCCGTCCGACGCGCGCTCCAGCACCCAGACCGTGACGCCGCCCACGATCTCGACGCTGACGACGGTGAGCGTGACGCCCGCCGACAGGATGGCTGCCGGTGCAACGCTGAGCGCCGCGCCAGTGGCGCTGACGGCCATGACGGACAAGGCCACCGGCGCGACCGAGATCGCGCTCAGCTCGGACTGGGCCTGCGCGGTGGACAGCGCCAGCGACAGGGTGAGGGCGGCAAACAGGGGTTTCATGAACAACTCCAGGGGTTACTGCGCTTCGGTATCCGGCTGCATGGCGGCTTCGCGGCGGCCTTGCAGGCGGGCTTCGAGCAGGTCGGCCTCATGCGCGTCGCGCAGCATCTTGGCCAGCGTGAAGACGTTGGAGATCAGGTACAGCCAGCAGACACCCAGATAGGCCTTCCAGACCGGCTGGATCTCCATGCGCCACAGGCCCCAGGCGGTCAGGCTCATCGCCAGCACGAAGCCCGACCACACCACCAGGCGCCACATGGGCGTGTCCACCTGGCGGTTCTGGTTGTCGCGGATGAACTTGGCCAGCGCGAACGCGGTGGACAGGCAGAACACATAGCCCATCACCATGAAGGCGCGGTCCAGGTCCTGTCCCGGCAGCCAGGCCAGGCCCGAGCCGCACAGCACCACGCTGATGGCGAAGGAGACCCAGACTTGCAGGCGCCAGGCGCTGGTGTCGCGGCGGACGGTAGGAAATTGGGGCATGGTGTCTGCGTGTGAATGAATGTTGCGATGGCCGCGATCTTGCGCGATGCCGTCGCCGGCGGCCTCGGGAATAGTTCCGAGGCGCGCCGCAAGCGCCGAAAAGTAGCGTTTCATGCAACTGCCGTGCGGTCGAAGTGAGGCCGGGTCGCAAAAACCGGTGCCGAGAAGCGGGCGCCGCGCCAGTTGGCGGCCCGCTTCAGCGCCAGGTCGAAGAGCAGCGGGTTGTGCTCGCGCAGGCGCTCCAGCCCGGGTGCCTCGGCCGCGTCCAGCAGGCCTGCGCTGACCAGGGCCGGCAGCCGGACGAGAGCTGGGATGCCGGGCAGCGGGTAGTCGGATCCATGCAGCAGGCGTGGGTGCCAAGCCTCGCGCATCATCAGCGTGCGGGCCACCTCGGGCTTGCGGTTGGTCTGCAGCACGGCCGAAACGTCGCCCAGCAGCCGGTCGCCCCAGTCCTCGTCCATCAGGCGCTCGAAGAGGGAAAAGGCGGGCACCTCGCGAGGCCGCTTCAAGTCCAGGTCCAGCGCCGTGCCCAGCGACGCGCAATGCGCAACGACGATGCGCACGCCCCGCTCCAGCGCGGCGCGCACCAGCAGCGGGTTGCCCAACTCGTCGCGGCCGGCGCCGGGCACGGCGCGCTCCTCGCCGCAGTGCACGATGACCGGCAGCCGCGCCGCGGCCAGGCGGTCGTAGAAGGGCCGCAGCCGCGGGTCGCGCAGGTCGACGTTCATGCTGGACGGCAACCACTTCAGCGCGACGGCGCCCTGGGCTATAGCCGCATCCAGCCGCGCCAGCGCATCGGGCCGGTAGGGGTGGATGGAGGCAACCCAGGCAAAGCGCTCGCGGTGGGCCGCCGCAACGCCGGCCGCATAGGCGTCGGGCACGTGGAAGGTCGTGTGGCCGGGGTTGGGTCGGCCGGCGTCGTCGCAGGCCTGGTCAAACGCGAACAGCATCCAGCGTGCGCCTGCGGGGAATTCGTCGGCCAAGGCCTTGAGCCGCTCCACATAGGCGCGGTCCACGCTGGGCGCATCAGCCGGCACACAGGCCGCGTTCAGGATGAAGCGCTTGCGCAGCATCTCCACCGGGTGCCACCACTGGCTCAGTTGTGCGTTGACCGAGCAGCCCGAGCCCGAGTCGCCCGTGCCCAGCAGGTGAGCGTGTACGTCCCAGAGCTGGGTGGCATCCAGCCCCTCGAAGCAGCGCGCCAGCAGCGGCCGCAAGTCGTCGGGGATGCCGCTGCGGCAGGGGTTGAGCAGGCCGGCACGGGCCGGGCCGGCCAGGGACGTGAACAGGCCGGCGGCTGCGCCGCAGCACAGCAGGTGGCGTCGGGTGAGCATGTCGGGTGACGTGGGGAGTGGCGAGGGCCGCGAGCTTCGCGGTGCAGGCTCGCCAAGCCGCTGTTTTTGTCGCGGCGTCGCGGCGGTCGAGCCCATGGGTGTCGCCATGCGCTACCGTCACGCCATGTCGAGCACCCAATCCCTCGTGGCCTTGATCAAGGCCGAGCTGAAGTCGCAAGGGCTGAGCTATGCCGAGCTGGCCCAGGCACTGGAGCTGTCGGAGTCCAGCGTCAAGCGCATGCTGGCGCCGGGCGGCGAGATGCCGCTGTCACGCGTGGACGAGATCTGCCGCGTGCTGAAGATGGAGTTCGCCGAGCTGGCCGCCAAGCTGTCGCAACAGGCGCCCGTGCTGCGCGAGCTGAGCCTGGAGCAGGAGAAGGCCGTCGTGGCCTCGCCTGTGCTGCTGCTCGTGGCCATCTGCTGCCTCAGCCACTGGGCGGTGGAGGATGTGCTGGCGCGCTACCGCATCGCCGAGGCCGATGCGATCGCCGCGCTGGCGCAGCTGGACCGGCTGGGCGTCATCGAGCTGCGGCCGCACAACCGCTACAAGCTCAAGGTCGCCAAGACGCTGCGCTGGCGGCCGCAGGGGCCGGTCATGCAGTTCTTCCGCGAGCGCGTGATGGCCGACTTTTTCGCCGGCGGCTTCGACGGCGAGGGCGAGCTGCTGACGCTGGTGCACGGCGAGTTCGGTGCCGGCCATGCGCGCGAGCTGGCCGAGCGGCTGCAGCGCACCGCCGACGACTTCGCCCGCCAGCACCTGCTGGACCAGAAGCTGCCGTCGGCCGAGAAACGGCCCTACAGCGTGGTCATCGGCCTGCGGTCATGGATCTTCGAGGCATTCAGGGACCTGGAGCGGCCGGGCCTCGGGCACCGAAAAGGCGACCTCACCAGAATTCCCACCGTCCGGTCTTGATGACCCACAGGCCCAGCAAGCCGTTGGTCACCGCGTGCGCGATGACGGCCGTCCACAGCTTGCCGCTCCAGCGGTAGAGCACGGCATAGGCCAGGCCGGCGATGACGGCGGCCAGCCACAACGTGTGGGCCAGCGTGAAGACGAAGGTCGACAGCAGGATGGCCCGCACGCCCACCTGCTGCGGCTCCACACGCTCGAAGCCGGGGTGCTGCACCCAGCGCATCAGGAAGGAGCGCCAGAACAGTTCCTCCATGACGGGCACCACGAGGGCCGCGCCAGCCAGGCGCAGCGCGATCAGCGTCCAGACGGGCTGGCCGTCGGCACCCAGCGGCACGAAGTTGGCCGTGGCCGTGCCGAGCTGCATCCACGATGCGTCCAGGTTCACCCACAGCGCGAAGACGGCGATGCCCACGACGACCGACCATCCGGTCTCGCGAGCGTCCGGCAGGTTCTGGCGGGTCAGCTCGCCATAGCTGCGCCAGTACCAGGCCAGCAACCCCGCGACGACGACGGTCTGGGCGCCATAGACCCAGCGCGCGTCCAGCCCCAGCTCGGCGGGCAGATAGCCCCGCAGTGCCAGGAAGGCCATGAAGACGAAAAAGGGGATGCAGCGGGCGAGGGCGGCGGGGCTGAGGGTGGACATGGCGGCGGCAGCTTAGCCGCAAAGCCTGCCGGTGCTCATGCTGGTTTTCGGAGCAGGCCCTCTTTAAAGGCGACGAAGACGCCGTTGGTCCAGCCGAAGCCATCTTGCGTCTCGTACTCACCGCCGCCGCCGGGGCGGTCTTCGGCGACGTCGTACTTCTCCAGCAACCGCCCCGTGGCGAGGTAGACGCGGTGCACGCTGGCGCACCAGCGCTCGGCGATGTCGCGCGCCAGCGCTTCGTGGCCATAGCGGGCCAGGCCCAGCGCCGCCATCCATTGCAGCGGCGCCCAGCCGTTGGGGGCGTCCCATTGCTGGCCGGTCGAGATGGCCGTCGTCAGCAGGCCGTTGGCGCCCAGCAGGTGGCGCTGCACCTGGGCGGCCATGGCGTCTGCCTGGGCTTGGGTAGCAAGACCCAGGTACAGCGGCACGAGGGCGGCAGCCGTGAGGGGCCGCAGGTCAGGGGCCTTGCTCCAGTTCAGGTCGGCGAAGTGGCCGGCATCGGCGCGCCAGAAGCGCGTCTGCAGCCACTGGCGGCGGGCGTCGGCGCGGGCCTCGAAGGCGTGGGCCGTGGCCGTGTCGCCGCTGCGCGCGGCGCCCAAGGCGATGGCGTTCTCCAGGCCGGCCAGCAGCGCGTTCAGGTCCACGGGCGCCAGCGCCGTGGTTTCTATGGTGGCGATGTCGGCCGGGTCGGCGCACCAGCGGCCCGAGAAGTCCCAGCCGCTCTCGGCACCGGCGCGCAGGTCGCGCCAGACGTCGGCCGGTGAGCGGCTGCTGGATTCAGCGGTCAGCACGTCCTCGCGCCAGCTTTCCTCGCGCGGCGTGCAGCGGTCGTCCCAGTAGCGGTTCAGCAGCGTGCCGTCCGCCAGTCGCACCACGCGGCGGTGGGCCTGGCCTGCTGCCAACGTGGCTTCGCCGGCCATCCAGAAGGCGTGCTCGGTCTTCAGCGCGGTGAGATGAACCGCGAAGCCGGCCGCCGGGTCGTCGGCGTGCAGCAGTTCGACCATGCGGAAGAAAAAGGGCGGCTGCGAGCGGCTCAGCATGTAGCTGCGGCTGCTGTTGGGGATGAAGCCGTGGGTCGCGATCAGGTGGGCGAAGTTGGCGAGCATGTGCTCGGCCAGGTCGCGCCGGCCGTCGGCCACCAGCCCCAGCATCGTGAAATAGCTGTCCCAGTAGTACAGCTCGCGAAAGCGCCCGCCGGGCACGACATAGGGGTGGGGTAGCGCCAGCAGGCTCTCGCCCTCCTGGGCCTGGCTGTGCTCGCGCACCAGCAGCGTCCACAGGGCCTGGATGTGCTCGCGTATGCCCAGTCGGGGGCCGATGGCGGCGTCATGGCCCGGCAGCACGAAATGGGCGTGCACGAAGTCGGGCAGCGAGAAGCCGGGCAGGCGGCGTTCGGCGTCGAAGCGGGCGCGGATCAGCGACGGTGCCGTCTTGGGGCGCGCGTCGACAAAGCTCTTGCCGTCGCCGAAGACGCGCGTCATCTGCACGGCCACGAACAGCTCGCCGTACAGCTCATGGGGCGTGGCCGCCGCGCTGTGTGCGGCCGCAACGGCGTGGGTGGGCGCGGCGGCGAACAGGTCGCCGGGGCGCGGGCGGGAGGGAGTCATGACGAGAGAAGGTGTCGGCGCAGCCGGGTGAGCGAGACCGCCAGCGCCACGACGGGCACCAGCAGCAGGCCGAAGGCGGTGGTGCCGTCGAAGGCGACGAAGAGACGGCCGGTGATGAAGCTGCCCAGCGTGCCGCCCAGGGCGGAGAAGACGACGATGAGGCCGGTCATGGCCGCGTGCTGGCGCTGCGGCAATGCGCTCAGCATGGCCGAGTTGATGGCCGGGTAGATGGGTGCGAGCAGCAGGCCCGTGGCCGGCAGCAGATAGGCCGCGGGCGGCGCGTTCAGCCAGCCGACGTCACCCACCAGCGGCTGGGCGCCCTTGGCCAGCGGCAGCGCCACGAGGATGAGCACCGCGATGCCCACGAGGCAGGCGATGACGACCGCGAACCAGCCCAGGCGCCCGATCACGGCCGCGCTCGTCAGCCGCCCCAGCGCCGTGCTGGCCGGCATGATGACCGCCAGGCCCACGCTCATGGCCGTGGGCAGGTGCAGCACCTCGCGATTGAAGCTGGGCAGCCAGGTGGAGATGCCCTGCTCAATGAGCACATAGAGAAAGGCCGACAGCAGGAACACGGCCACCAGCGCGAGCTTGAGCAGCGGCGCCATCGCGAGCAGGTCTTCGCGCACCGAGGTGTTGGGCGACTGGATGGGACCCTCGTCCAGCGGGCTGGCCAGCAACACGACGAAGGCGGCCGCGGCCATCGCCGCCAGCAGCGGGTAGACGTCCAGCCAGCCCTTGCCGGCCTCCTGCGCGGCGTGGCTGAACAGCAGGAAGCCGCCCAGCACGCCCACCATGAACAGGCCTTCCAGCAGGTTGGTGAAGCGCGCATGGCCGGCCCGGTCCTCGGTGACCAGGCCGATCATGGAATAGGCCGAGACCTTGACGAGGGCGAAGCCCGCGCCCAGCGTGGCGAACAACAGCTTGATGGCCCAGAAGGCCGACAGCACGGGCATGGCGAGACACGCCGCGCCCACGGCCGCCAGCGCCAGCAGCATGGAGCGCTTGAGGCCCAGCCGCGGCAGCAGCGACGCGACGAGGAAGGACGTGAGCGCGATCGGCAGGTCCTTCCACGCATCCAGCAGCGCGGCCTCGGCGCGTGGCACGCCCAGCGTCTGCACGACGAGCAGGTTCACCGCCCCGACGCTGTTCAGCAGGGCACCGAACAGCATGTAGGTCAGGATGATGGCCAGCTTGATGCGCAGGGAGCCCCGGGAGAGGGGCAGGGCCGAGAGGGATGACGGCTGTGTCATGTCGGAAGCTTCTGGGAGTTCGAGCCGGCCATCTTGCGCGTCAGAACTGGAAGCCCACGCTCAGCTCGTAGGCGCGGCCAAACAGCGGCCGTGCCAGGAACACGCCGTCCTGCCCCACGCCCTGGCCCGGCACGCGGAAGTTGCCTTCCGTCAGGCCGATCTTGTTGGTCAGGTTGGTGCCGGTCAGGCGCACTTCCAGGCCGTTGTCCATCGCGAACACGGCGCCTGCGTCTATGGTGCGGTAGGCCGGCAGCTTCAGCGTGTTGGTCTGGTCGGCGAAACGGTCACCCACGTGGCTGAAGGTCGCGAAGGTGCGCAGCTGGCCAAAGCCGGTCTGCGTCTGCCAGCTGGGCGTCAGGCGGGCCTGGAACTTGGGCGCGCGCTCCACGCGGTTGCCGCTGAACTGCTGGAAGTCCTTGTACTTGGCGTCCTGGAAGTTGCCGGTCGCGGCGATCTCGAAGCCATAGCCCGGGCGCAGCGCCAGCTCGAACTCCACGCCGGTGGCCTTGCTGTTGGGGCGCAGCACCACGTTGCCGGCGTTGGTGAACTGCTGTGTCTGCGAGTTGGTCAGCTTGTTGGCGTAGGCCGTCAGGAAGGCGCTGTAGAGCTTGGTGGCGGTCTTCAGGCCGATCTCGTACTGCGTGATGTCCTCGACCGAGTCGCGCGTCTCGTTGGCGCCGCGGCCGCGCAACACGTCGAAGTCGGGCATGCGGTGGCCCTTGTTCACGCGCACGAAGGCGCTGAACTCGCGGCTGAAGGCGTAGTTGGCGCCGCCGGTGAAGGAGCTGCGACTGAGCTTGCTGTCGATCAGCGTGTTGGTGCCGTTGAAGTACGACAGGTTGTTGTTGTAGATCGTCGTCGGGTCGTTATCCAGGTCGCCGTTGCTGACGTTGGCGATGGTGCCGGTGATGCGCTGCGTCTCGCGGCGCGCGCCCAGGTCGATGCGCAGTTCCTTGCTCAGCTGCCACTCGTCGGCGACGAAGAAGGCATGCGTGTCGCCGCTGTAGCTCGCATCGAGGTTGAACGAGAACGGCGGCGTCACATAGCCGTTGCGCGAGGCCTTCACGCCGTTGTCCAGCTGCACGTCGATGAGGCGGGCGTGCGACTGCACCGTCATCAGCTGCGCCTGGCCCAGCGTCCAGACGTCGTGCGAGCTGTAGCCAGCCAGGTACAGGCCCACCGTCAGGTTGTTGCCCGGGGCGATCTCGCGGGACAGGCGCGTCTCGTTGCTGGTGGAGCGCAGCGCCTTGTCCACAGCCCACATGCCGTTGACGATGACGGGCGTGCTGCCCGTGACCGCGCCGCCGCCGTTCGTGAACGTGGCCGTGCCGGTGGTGGCGGCCCTGCCGGCCGCCGCGACGACGGCGGCATCACCGTTGGCCGCGGTGACCTGCGAGGTGATGTAGCTGGACAGCGTCTGCGGGTTGGCGCCGGAGAACAGCGCGTAGGTCGGCACGTCGCCGCTGGTGTGGCTGAGCTTGTTGGTCAGCGTCCAGTCGCCCAGCTTGGTGTCCAGGTTGGCGCCATAGGTCTGCACGTCGGCGCCGCGGCCTTCGGCCAGGTCCTTGGTGACCGTGCTGCGCAGGATCTCGGGCTTGCCGTTGGGCAGCGTGCGGCCCGTGGCGCGGCCGGTCTCCAGCACGATGTTGCGCAGCTCGTTGCCGTAGAAGTAGTCCTTGCTGGCGTTGAAGCCGGGGTAGCTGGAGACGCTCTTGCCATCAGCGCCGCCGACGACCGGGATGGCGGTGAAGAAGGCGTTGCGGTCGTTCAGCGCGCGGGCATAGAGCTGCAGGCTGCCGTTGTCCAGCTTGCGGTTCAGCACCACGCTGGCCTGGCCGCCTTCGTCGGCGGGGAACTGCGTGTCGCGCACGCCCTGGCTCTGGCGCCAGAAGCCGCCCACCATGATGGACCACTTGTCCGAAAGCGGGCCGGCGTAGACGCCGTCCACGCGCTTGAGGCTGCCGGTACCGGTCGTCACGCGCAGGCCGGCCTCGGGGTTGCGGCCGTCCTTCTGGATGAAGTTGACGGTCACGCCCGGCTGGCCGCTGCCGAAGATGGGGCTGGGGCCGCCGCGCAGCACTTCCATGCGGTCGATGGTGTCGTCCAGGCGGAAAAGCTGCGAATGCTCGAAGAAGCTCAGCGTGGGCAGGTGGTACAGCGGCGCGCCGTTGAGTTGGAAGGTCGAGTAGGGGCCGTCACCCGGCGTCGGGAAGCCACGCACACGGATGTTGGCGCCGGCCTGGCCGCCCGAGGTTTCGACGAACACGCCCGGCACGGTCTTCAGGATGTCGGCCGTGCTGGTGGGCGCGGCCTGCTTGATCTGCTCCTCGGTCGCGGTCGTGATCGAGAAGCCGGCCTCCAGCTTGCGCACGCCTTCGCGGCGCGCCGTGCCGGTCACGACGACGGCGTCGAGTTCCTTCACTTCAGGTGACTTGTCGGCGGACTTGGCGGCCTCCTGGGCCTGGGCGGTCATGCACAGGGCGGCGACGGCGAGCGCGACGAGCTGGGGACGGAAAAAGGGGGCGCTGCTACGCAGCGCGACCAAAAGGGTGGCGCCGGTACGCGGCGCGGCCACGAGAGTGGTTCGCATCGGGTTGTCTCCTGGGGTTCTGATGTTGTGTTGATTCCCGAAGGCGGGCGCGGCCGTCACCCACTTTCGATGGGCTGGACTTTGAGGGCAAATGTTATCGATGTCATTTGGGTTTATACCAATGTGGCGAAGGGTTGACATCGATGACATCGATTGCGGTCGCCGCGCGGTGGGTGTCGCCAAGCTTTGCCGAGCAAACCCCCGACAATCCCGCCCATGAGCACCCAAGACCTCACCGACGCCGAGTTCGCCGAACTCGACGAACTCCTCGCCGCCACGCCTGCGCCGCTGCAGCCGCTGGATGCGTCCATGCTGGACGGCTACCTCTGTGGCGTCATCGTGCAGCCCCGTCTCATCGAACTGGACGAATGGCTGCCCAACATCTTTGACTACGACGGCGGCCAGTTGCCCGAGAGCGTGGATGCGGGCTGGCTGGACAAGCTGACCCAGCTTGTCGAACGCCGCCATGCCGCGCTGAACCGCGGCCTCGTCGAGGACGGTTGGTTCGACCCCGTCGTGCTGGACGTGACCGAAGACGAGGAGCCCGACCCCCTGCCCGAAGACGCGACCGACGAGGAGCGCGCGGCTCGCGACAGCTATGACGCGCTGGGCCCGATCTCGCGCGCGCTGATGCCATGGGTCGCCGGTTTCCAGCACGCGGCGCTGTGCTTCCCCGACCTGGCCGAGATGCCCAACGACGACATCGCCGCTGCGCTGGCTCGCCTGTACCGCCACCTGCCGGCCGAGACCGACGAAGAGAAGGAGGTCGTCGCGACGCTGAACCGCGAGCATCCGCTCAAGGATCTGGACGACGCCATCGAGGAGATGGTGGTCACGGTCGCCGACCTGGCGGACCTGACCGAGGCCGAGCGCTACCGTGTCGACACCATTCGCCGCGACACGCCCAAGGTGGGTCGGAATGACCCCTGCCCCTGTGGCTCCGGACGAAAGTACAAGCAGTGCCATGGCGCAAATTAATGACTTGCGGGACAGACCGAAGGCGCTTCGCGCCGAGCTCTGTCCCCAACTGACTTGAGGCTGCAGTTGCTCTCGGACCTCCACATGGAGACCGAGAGCTACGAACCCAGGCCCGCGCCGGGCGCCGAGCTGCTGGTGCTGGCCGGCGACATCGACACGACGTGGCGCTGCTTCGAGCTGTTCCGCGGCTGGCCGGTGCCTATCCTGTTCGTGCCCGGCAATCACGAGTACGACCAGCGCGACGTGGACACGGCGCGCGTCGAGTTGCGCGCGCACGTCGAGGGTCTTGGCATGCGCATGCTGGACGACGAGGCCGTCGTGATGACGGACGTCCAGGGCCGGCGTGTGCGCTTCATCGGCAGCACGCGCTGGTGCGACTTCAATGCCTTCGGCCCTGGCGGCCTGGACCGCGCGATGCGGGCGGGCGGCTACTTCCAGAAGGTCATGCAGTCCACCCGCCATGGCGAGCCTTTCGGCGTGGATGCCGTGCGCGAGCTGGCGTTGGAAAGCCGCGCCTGGCTGGCCGCCGAACTCGCGAAAACCGGTGACTGGGACGCCACCGTCGTCATCACCCACTTCGCACCCAGCCTGAAGAGCGCCGACCCGCGCTACGGCCGCCAGCCGGGCACGGCCAGCTTTTGCAACGACGACGAAGACCTGTTGCCCGGCGCCACGCTGTGGCTGCACGGCCACCTGCACTGCCGGCACGACTACCGGCTGGGCGGCACCCGCGTCGTCAGCAATGCGCGCGGCCACGCGAAGCGCGGCGAGGCCGACGGCTTCGACGGCCAGCGCACCATCGACGTCTTCAATTAGGGCCTGCTAACGCTACGGCAATGGGTCGCGAAGGCCCGCCGCAAGGGGCCAATCGCGACGCAGCGTGCAGCCCGCACTTGCGTGCAGCCCGCACTTGCGTGCGGGCCAGCGATGCAACACTGAGTGGCCCCTTGCGGCGGGCCTTCCCGATGGGTTGTGGCCAGAAAAGGCCGGATGCTGTGTCGCAAATCCTCGCTGGGTATGGACCCAGCTTGCGGTTTGCGACTTGCCTGCGACCTTTCTGGCCACAACGCGACCCATTGCCGTAGCGTTAGCAGGCCCTGACCGGCTTGACGCGCAGCGCCAGCACCACGCCGGCCACCAGCAGCGCCACCCCCGCCAGCGTGGCCGGCGGCGGCGTGCGCTGGTTCCAGGCGAAGGCATAGGCCAGCGCGGCCAGCGTCTCGAACACGATCAACTGCCCCGTCAGCGACGTGGGCAGGCGCTGGCTGGCCTCGTTCCAGCACAGCGTGCCCAGCCATGACGAGCACAGGCCTATGGCGACCATCAGGCCGACATAGGCCAGTGGCCGCTCGCCGAGCGGGAAGCTGTAGTCGGCCGGCACCAGCGTGCCGGGTGCTGTCAGGGCCACGATGCCCAGCAGCACCACGCCAATCAATGCCATCGGCAGCGTGACCAGGCCTTGCGCCGTCGCCCAGGCACGTGGGCTGCGGTCGGCGTGCGCCCGCAGCCAGTCGGCATTGCGTATGGGGTACCAGGTCCAGCAGGCCACGGCCGCAATGGCCAGCAGCGCGCCTTCGGCATAGCGGCGCGGGTCGCCAGCGCCGGCCTGCAGCGCGGCCAGCTCGTCGCGGTTCACGAGTGCCAGGCCGGCTGCGATGAGGCCCAGCGACGGCACCAGCCTGGCCCAGGGCAAGTGGCCGTCGCGCACGCGGTTGCGGTGGTTGGCGCAGATGGCGATGACGACGGGCAGCGTGCCGATGATCATGGTGGGCAGCGGCGCGCCGGCGCGCTGGATGGCGGCCGACAGGAACAGGTAGTACAGGAAGTTGCCCACCAGGCTGAGCTTGGCCGCCTCCCACCAGTCGCCGCGCTGCAGCTCGCGCAGCGCGCGGCGGTCCAGCAGCAGGGCCAGCGGCAGCGCAATGAGGCCGAAGGCCAGGTAACGGCCCACCGTCAGCAAGGCGGGGGCATAGCCGGGCAGCATGACGGGCGCAACGAAGACCAGCCCCCACATCAACCCGGCGGTGAGGGCGAACAACAGACCTAACAGCATGGCGCCCATCATCCGCGATGCAGGGGGCTGCCGCCTTCCGCGCGTCACGAACCCGCGTTAGCCTCCTGCCATCCATGCGCCGTGTCTTTGCCCTCAGTCTCGCCCTATCCGCCTGCACGGCCCAGGCGGGCCGCCCCCTGCAGGCCGACGACGCGCCGGTCATGGACCCGCGGTCCTGCGAGCTGGAGGGGGCTCACAGTGACTGGCGAGCCGGCGGCCACAACGCCCGCCAGAGCTATCTTCAGCTCGGTTGCGGCATAGGCTGGGGCACCGAGATCGCCGTGCAGGTGCTCAAGCCGCGCGAGTTCGCCGTCAGCGGCAAGACGCAGGTCTTCTCGACGGCCTGGGCCGACGGCGATGCCCAGGTCTCGGTGGCATGGAGCCTGGCCCATCGCCATGTCGACACCGCCTGGCGGCGCAGCGGCGCGGGCCTGGTGCTCGTCGCGAGCGCGCCGCTGACGAGCGACTGGGTCGTGCATGCCAACCTGGGCCACCAGCGCGACGAGCTGCTGCGCCGCCGCAGCACGGGCTGGGCGCTGGCCGCCGAGCACAACGGTCTGGGCGACGCGGGCCGCTGGCAGCCCATGGCCGAGATCTTTGGTGATGACCGCGGCCACCACTGGGTCAATGCGGCACTGAGGCTGGCGCTGGTGCCGGAGCGCGTCTACGTGGACGGCTCGTTCGGCCGGCAACTGGGCCGTGAGCGCGCCCGGCTCGCGACGTTGGGCTTCAGGCTGGCCTTTTAGCCAAACCAGTTGGCCACGGCCGCGCGCTGCTCGGCCGTGTAGTGCAGGCCCAGCTTGCTGCGCCGCCACAGCACGTCCTCTGCGGAGCGGGCCCACTCCTTGTCCACCAGGTGGCGCAACTCGGACTCGCAAAGCCCTGGTGCAATCTCGGCGCCCGCAGGTGCGGCCAGCAGCTCAGCAGCCGCGCTGCCATAGGCACGCGCAATGCGGCGCACGGCGGATCGGCCGGGTTGCTTCGCCTGCAGCTCCGTCGCGAAGGCCTCGATATTGACGCCATGCGTGCCCAGGTCGCCACCCGGCAGCGTGGCGCCGGCCGTCCAGGGCTTGCGCGCGTCGCCCAGCAGTTCGCCGATCTGCGTCGCGCCGTCCTCGGCGAGCTTGCGGTAGGTCGTCAGCTTGCCGCCCCAGACGTTGAGCAGCGGTGCGCCGCCGTCCTTGTCGGCTTCCAGCAGGTAGTCGCGCGTGACGCTGGAGGCGGAGCCGCCTTCGTCCAGCAGCGGGCGCACGCCGGCATAGCTCCACAGCACGTCGGCCGGCCCCACGGGCCGGGCCAGGTAGCGGCTGGCCTGCTCGCAGAGGTAAGCGGTCTCGGCGGCGTCAATCGCAGCGCGGGACGGCGGGTCCTCGTGCTCGGGCAGCTCGATGTCGGTCGTGCCTATCAGCGTGAAGCGCTCCTGGTAGGGGATGGCGAAGATGATGCGGCCGTCGGGGTTCTGGAAGATGTAGGCGTGGTCGTGCGTGAAGCGCTGGTCCACGACGATGTGGCTGCCCTTGACGAGGCGCAGGCCGCGCGCAGGCAGGGCCTGGCCATCGGTACGCCGGGTGTGGTCGCGCAGGAAGCGTTCGGCCCAGGGCCCGGCGGCGTTGACGAGCGCGCGGCTCTTCAGCACGCGGCCGTTCGAGAGCGTGACCTGCCAACCGTCCGCGCCCCGCTGGGCCTCGGTCACCGCGCAGCGCGTCAGCACCTCGGCGCCGCGGGCCTGGGCGTCCTGCGCGTTCAGCACCACGAGGCGGGCATCGTCCACCCAGCCGTCGGAGTAGACGAAGCCACGCCTGAACTCGGGCTTGAGCGGTGCGCCAAAGGGCGAGCCGGTGAGGCGCAAGCCCTCCGAGCCCGGCAGCAGCTCGCGGCGCGCCAGGTGGTCGTACATGAAGAGGCCGATGCGGATCATCCAGGCCGGGCGCAGGTGCGGCGCATGCGGCAGCACGAAGCGCAGCGGCTGGATCAGGTGCGGCGCGCTGCGCAGCAGCACCTCGCGCTCCTGCAGCGCCTTGCGCACCAGCATGAAGTCGTAGGTCTCCAGATAGCGCAGCCCGCCGTGCACGAGCTTGGTGGACGACGATGAGGTGTGCGAGGCCAGGTCGTCACGCTCGGCCAGCAGCACGCGCCAGCCGCGCCCGGCCAGGTCGCGGGCCAGGCCCGTGCCGTTGATGCCACCTCCCACCACCACGACGTCAATATGATCCATGCAAAGACTCTAAGTGAATGAAGGCCATGGACGCACTGCTCGCGCTCGATCAGGGGACTTCTAGTTCGCGCGCTCTAGTTTTCGACCGCTCGGGCCGGCTGCTGGCCAGCTCGCAGCGTGAGCTGACCCAGCACTTCCCCCAGCCCGGCTGGGTGGAGCACGACGCCGAGGAGATCTGGGCCGGCCAGGTCGCCTGCGCGCGCGAGGCGCTGGCCAAGGCGAACGTGAAGGTCGCCGCCATCGGCATCACCAACCAGCGCGAGACCACCGTGCTGTGGGACCGCAAGACTGGTCAGCCCCTGCATAAGGCGCTGGTGTGGCAGGACCGCCGCACCGCGCCGCTGTGCGAGCAGATGAAGGCGCAAGGCCTGGAGCCGCTGGTGCGCGAGCGCACGGGCCTGGTGCTGGACCCGTATTTCTCGGCCACCAAGCTGCGCTGGCTGCTGGACAACGTGCCCGGCGCCCGCGAGCGCGCGGCCCGCGGTGAGCTGGCCTTCGGAACGATAGACAGCTGGCTGCTGTGGAAGTTGACCGACGGCAAGGTGCACGCCACCGACGCCAGCAATGCCTCGCGCACGTTGCTGTTCGACATCCACCGCAGCACCTGGGACGACGAGTTGCTGGCCGCTTTCGACATTCCGAAAAGCCTGCTGCCCGAGGTCAAACCTTCGGCGGGCGTCTACGGCCAAGCGACGGAGTTCGGCGTGCCTATCTCTGGGATTGCGGGCGACCAGCAGGCCGCCCTCTTCGGCCAGGCTGCACTCACGCCGGGCCAGGCCAAGAACACCTATGGCACCGGCTGCTTCCTGCTGATGCACACCGGCACGCAGGCCCGCAAGTCCACGCAAGGCCTGGTGACCACGCGCGCGGCCCAGGTCGATGCGACGGCACAGTACGCGCTGGAGGGCAGCGTCTTCGTCGGCGGCGCCGTCGTTCAGTGGCTGCGCGATGGCCTGCGCGCCATTGGCGGCAGCGGCGAGGTGCAGGCGCTGGCCAGCAGCGTGCCCGATGCCGGTGGTGTCATGTTCGTACCGGCCTTTGCCGGCCTGGGCGCGCCCTACTGGCGGGCGGACGCGCGCGGCGCGTTGCTGGGCCTCACGCGCGGCACCACGCAGGCCCACATCGCCCGCGCCGCGCTGGAGAGCATCGCCTTCCAGAGCGCCGCGGTGCTGTCGGCGATGAATGCCGATGTCGGTGCGGCCGAGCGCCTCACCGAGCTGCGCGTGGACGGCGGCGCCAGCGCCAACGACCTCTTGATGCAGTTCCAGGCGGACCTGCTGGGCATCCCGGTGCTGCGCCCCAAGGTCATCGAGACGACGGGCCTGGGCGCGGCGCTGCTGGCCGGCCTGGGCACGGGCCTGTACCAGTCGCCGCAGGAGATCGGTGCGATCTGGCAACTGGACCGCGCCTTCCAGCCGCAGATGTCGCGCGACGAGGCCGGCGCGCGCCTGGCGCAATGGGACAAGGCCGTGCGCCAGGTGCTTGCCGATTAGGCATCGAACCCGGTTGCGCGGCCCACGGCCTCCCAGGTGGCGAGGTCCTTGAGCAACTGCTCGGCGTGCGCGCGGATGGCGTCGATGGCGTCGGCGCCCAGTTGCAGGCGCAGCGGCGTGGCGTCGGCGCGCAAGGCCTGGTCGATGGCGGCAGCAGCCTTGTCCGGGTCGCCGGCCTGCGTGCCGTCCATGCCCTTGGCGAAGCTGCGCGTGCCGCCCACGATCTCGTCATAGGCCGCCAGCACGGGCATCTGGCGCAGCACATCGGCGCCAGCGAAGCCGGTGCGGAAGGCGCCGGGCTCCACGATCAGCACCTTGATGCCGAAGGGCGCCACTTCCTGGGCCAGCGCCTCGGACAGGCCTTCCAGCGCGAACTTGGACGCCGAGTAGGCGCTGAAGCCGCCGAAGGACATCTGGCCGCCCATGCTGGACAGGTTGACGATGGCGCCGCTGCGCTGCTCGCGCATGGCCGGCAGCACGGCGCGGGTCATGGCCACGGCGCCGAAGAAGTTGGTCTCCATTTGGGCGCGCAACTCGGCGTCGGGCGTCTCCTCGACGGCGCCCACAATGCCGTAGCCGGCGTTGTTGAGCAGCACGTCGATGCGGCCGAAGTGCGCCAGCGCCTGGGCCGTGGCGCGCTCGGCGTCGCCGGCGACGGTCACGTCCAGCGGCAGCACGAGCACGCGCTCGGGGTTGCTGCCAGCCAGTTCGGCCAGCCTGGCCGGCTGGCGGGCGGTGGCGACGACGTTGTAGCCCTGGCCCAGCGCGTACTTCGCGAAGGACAGGCCGAAACCGGACGAGGCGCCGGTGATGAACCAGGTGGGGCGGGTGGTTGCGGTCATGTTGAGCTCCGTTGAAGGTGTGTGACGACGGAGTTAGTGTCCAAAATCGATGTGACTGGATAAAGTGACTCCAGTCACATGCCTTATGCGATTGGGTGCATGAATGAACCGTGAGCTGCTGGCCCATCTGCCGGTCGTCGTCGCCGTGGCGGAGCAGCGCGGCTTCGCGGCGGCCGCCCAGGTGCTGGGCATGAGCGCCTCGGCCGTCAGCCATGCGGTGCGTGTGGTGGAGGACCAGCTCGGCGAGCCGCTGTTCGCGCGCACGACGCGCAGCGTGTCGCTGACAGAGGCGGGCACACGCTTCCTCGCCGGCGTGGCACCGGCACTGGAGGACATCAACCAGACGCTGGAAGACTTGAGCGCCGCGCGTGGCGAAGTCAGCGGCCTGCTCAAGCTCAACGCGTCGGCCGTGGCCTCGCAAATGGCTTTGCCGCCGCTGCTGGCGCGCCTGGCCGAGCTGCACCCGCGGCTGACCGTGGAGGTGCACAACAACGACGCCCTGGTGGACATCGTGGCCCTGGGCTTCGATGCCGGCATACGCCTAGGCGAGGCGGTGCAGCAGGACATGGTGACGGTGCGCCTCACGCCGCCCTTCAAGGCCATCGTCGTCGCCTCGCCGGCCTATGTGGCCCGCCGCGGCGCGCCAGCGTCTGTGGCCGAGCTGGCGGCGCACAACTGCATAGGCTTTCGGCTGCTGGCGGCCGGCAACCTCTACGACTGGGAGCTGCGCGAGGCCGGCCGCACGGTGGCCGTGCGCACAGCCGGTAGCGTGGTCATCACCGATGCGACCTTTGCGCGCGAGCTGGCGCTGGCCGGCGTGGGCATCGGCTACATCTTCGAGCCGCTGGTGCGGGAGGAGTTGCGCAGCGGGCGGCTGCAACAACTGCTGCCCGAGGCGGCCTTCGAAGAGCCGGGGCTCTTCCTCTACTTCCCGCGCCGCGCGTCCATGGCGCCCAAGCTGCGCGCCTTCATAGCCGTGGCGAAGTCGATGGCGGCGGCTTAGTCAGCCTTGCTGCCTTCCTGGGCCAGGAAGACGATGAGCACGATCCAGCCGATGACGGGGATGAGGCAGATCAACTGCCACCAGCCGCTGCGGTTGGTGTCGTGCAGCCGGCGCGACGCCGCAGCCAGCTGCGGCAGCAGCGTGCCCAGCGCGAACAGCGCCTGCAGCCAATAGCTGAACAGGGACAGCACGAAGCAGCCCAGGAAGACGAACAGCGCGAACCACCAGTATTCGGAGCGGCTGGCCCGGCCCGAGAAGTCGACGTATTTCTGGAAGCAGACTTGGATGGATTCCTGGAAGGTCATGACCTCTTCCCCGACATGTTGAATGGCCGGCATGCTAGGTGAGCCGCAAGCCGCGGCCTACCCCATGAAACCCGTGCCCTCTCGGTGCCGCTGCTACTGACACGCGCTGGCAGCCGGCCGGGCGCAGCATGCGGGCATTCCATTCCAAGGAGCGCGACATGAACTTTGCGTACACCATCCTCTACGTGCCCGACGTTGCCGCGTCGCTGGCCTTCTTCGACAAGGCCTTTGGCCTGAAGACGCGCTTCCTGCACGAGAGCGGCGCCTATGGCGAGGTGGACACGGGCACCGGCGGCACGACGCTGGCCTTTGTGGACCACGCCACCGCCCGCGATGGCGTGCAGCACGACTATGTCGCCGCCAGCAGCAGCACGCAGCCGCTGGGCATGGAGATCGGCTTCACGGTCACCGATGTGCAGGCCGCCTACGACCGCGCCGTGGCCGCTGGAGCGCGGGCACTCGCCGCGCCGGTCACCAAGCCCTGGGGCCAGACGGTGGCCTATGTGCGCTGTCCGGACGGCTGTTTGGTGGAGCTCTGCACGGCCATGGGTTGAGGCTGCCCGCCCTTGGGGCGTCGCGGCCCTGCCACGGGGCGTTCGCTGCTGGCGATGTAGAGCTGGCCGGGTGACAGAGACGGCAGCGGGGCGCTGATGGCGCCCAGCGTGGCCAGGTCGAGTCCGTGGGTGCCACGGGCATGGGAGGCGTAGAGAGCCATGATAGTGTTCGACGTCGTTGTCGGTAACGGCAAACTTCTGCAAGGGTCGTGCCCGGTCCAGCACAATGCCGGCCCATGCGCCGCGCCGACCGCCTCTTCCAGATCGTCCAGCTCATCCGCGGGCGCCGCCTCACGACGGCGGATTACCTCTCGCAGCGGCTGGAGGTGTCCATGCGCACCGTCTACCGCGACATCGCCGCACTCGCCCAGCAAGGCGTGCCCATCGAGGGCGAGGCCGGCGTGGGCTATCGCATGCGGGCGGGCTTCGACCTGCCGCCACTGATGTTCAGCAAGCAGGAAGCCCAGGCCCTGGTCGCGACGGTGCGCATGGCCGAGTCGCGCCTGGACGCGGCGCTGGCCCGCCAGGCCGAGAACGCGCTGTCCAAGATCCTGGCCGTGCTGCCGCTGGACGCCCGCGCCGCGGCCGAGAGCCTGGCCCTGTACGCCCCGTTGCCGGCCCTGGACCCGGCCACCAGCGCCCACCTGACCAAGCTGCGTGAGGCGACGGAAGCCCGGCACAAGCTGAGGATGGGCTACCTGGACCTCGGCGGCGTGAAGACCGAGCGCATCGTGCGCCCGCTGGCCTGCCTGTTCTGGGGCCCGGTCTGGACGCTCGCGGCCTGGTGCGAACTCCGCAACGACTTCCGCAGCTTCCGCGTCGACCGCATCGAGACGCTGGAGGCACTTGAAGAACGCTTCCGCGACGAGCCGGGCAAGACACTCGCGGACATGAATCGCCGCAACGAGGCGCAGGAGAACGGTGGCGCCTAGCCGCTGACTTTCGCGCCCTTGTCGATGAGCAGCGCACGCAGCAGCGACCGATGGCAGCGCGACTCGTCCTCGCAGTAGCAGCCCACCGAGAAGTTCGTCTGTGCTGACAGCGTGGCCAGCAGGGCCAGGGCGTGCTGGGCCTCGGGCTCGGCCATTTCGCCGCGGTATTTCTTCGTGAAGGCTGTCCAGTCCTTGGCATCGCCGGATTCTTGGGCGGCCTGGCCCAGCTTCATGGTCTCGACGCTGGGCGCGAGGTTGGGGAACCAGACGTCGTACCAGTCCTGCTTGGCGAACTCGGTCTTGGGCACGCCGCGCGGCGGGCGGCGCACGGTGCCGATGCGGGTCCCTTCATCGGCGGTGCGTGGTGTGCCGAGGCGGACGATGCGGATGGGCATGGGGTCTCCCTATCGTTGTGTCATTGCCGCCCCAATACGCGGATGACTTCTGCTTCCGCAACGGGCTTGGCGATGAAGCCGTTCATGCCAGCCGCGAGCGCGGCCTGGCGCTCCTGGTCCAGCACGGCGGCGCTGAAGGCGTGGATGGGCAGGGCGGCGGTGGCGGGGTCGGCGCGCAGCAGCTCGGTGGCGCGCAACCCGTCGACCTTGGGCATGTGCAAGTCCATCAGCACGGCGTCCAGGCGGTTGGCCTGGGCGCGGGCTATCGTGATGGCTTGCTCGCCGTCCTCGGCCTCCACGACCTCGGCACCCAGGCGCTGCAGCAGCGCCGTGATGATGAGGCGGTTGACCGGGTTGTCCTCGGCAACGAGCAGGCGCTGGCCGGCCAGCGGGTAGCGCGGCGGCAGCGGGATGCGGCGCCGCGTGGCCGTGTCGTCGATGGTGAGCGTGGCGGGCAGGGCCAGTTCGGCCCAGAAGGTGGAGCCGTGGCGGCCGTCGCTGTCCAGGCCCACGCGGCCGTCCATGCGCTCGGCCAGCTCGCGGCAGATGGACAGGCCCAGGCCCGTGCCGCCAAAGCGCCGCGTCGTCGAGTCGTCGGCCTGGGCGAAGGGGCGGAACAGCCGCTGCTGCAGCTCGCGCGGCACGCCGATGCCGGTGTCCTGCACCGACAGGCGCACGCGGTCCTCGCCGGCCGGCGACAGCGCCAGGCGCACGTGGCCGCGCTCGGTGAACTTCAGCGCGTTGACGAGGAAGTTGGCCATGATCTGGCGCACGCGCAGCGGGTCGCCCACCACCATGCGCGGCAGGCCGGGCATCAGCTCGATCTGCATGTCCAGGCCGCGCTCGCGGCCCAGCGCGGCGCAGCCTTCGAAGCTGGCCTGGGCCAGCGCGTGCAGGTCGAACTCGATCTTCTCGAGCTCCAGGTGGCCGGCCTCGATCTTGGACAGGTCCAGCACGTTGGAGACGATCTCGTTGAGCGACTCGGCCGCGCCGACGAGGTGGGCCAGGTATTGCGGCCGCCGCTCGTCGGGGCCGGCCTGCTGCAGCAGGCGCGCCAGGCCCAGCACGCCGTTCAGCGGCGTGCGGATCTCGTGGCTCATGGTTGCGAGGAAGGCGCTCTTGGCATGGCTGGCTGTCTCGGCCTGCTGCTTGGCGGCCTGCAGCTCGGCCTCCTGGCGGCGGCGCTCGGTGACGTCCTCGGCCACCCACAGCGTGGCGCAGTCGTCATTGGGGGCGGCCTGGTTTTGGGCCATGGCGGCGGGCAGGCCGCGCGCATTGAAGCGCACGGTGATGCGCTGGCCGTCGGGGCGAATGAAGTCGCGCTCGAAGGCCAGCGCCGACTGGGCGATGTCCTGCGGTGCAGGCAGGCTGGTGCAGCCGTCGGCCAGATGCGGCTCGGCGCCACCGAAGATCTCGCGCCAATGGCTGTTGACGCGTTCGAAGCGCTCGCCGCGCGTCAGCGCGATGCCCACGCTGGCATGGTCCAGGATGGCTTCGGCCTCGATGCGGGCGCGCTCGCGCTCGGTGATGTCGCGGGCGATCAGCACCGTCGCGGGGTCGCCGTCCCAGTCCAGCGTCGCGGCGGAGACGAGGATGTCGCGCCATTCGCCGTGCACGAGGATGGTGGAGCGAAAGTCGCGGATGAGGCCCGTCTCGTTCAGCTTGGCGGCCAGCCGCTGTGGCTCGGTGCGATCGGGCCACAGGCCCATCTCGTAGCCGGAGCGGCCCATCAGCTCCTCGCGGCTGCGGCCCACCAGCTCGCAAAAGCCCGTGTTGGCGAAGCGGATGCGGCCGTCCGCGATGCGTGCGACGCAGATCGCGTCGGGGCTGGCGCGCAGCACGCGGTCCAGCATGGCGGCGGTGCGCTGGTGCTGCTGCAGCGCCAGGCGCTCGCCGGTGATGTTGTGGCTGACACCGCGCCAGCCGGTGTGCTGGCCTGCCGCGTCGAACACCGGGCTGCCCGAGCTCAGCGTCCACAGCAGCCGGCCGTCCGGCGCGCGAAAGCCGTTGATGCGGTCGCGGTAGGGTCGCTTGGCGCGGATGTCCTCCAGCAAGGCCTGGTAGTCAGCGTCACGCACCAGCATCGCGCCGCCGGGCTCGCCCATGCGCAGGAAGTCCTCGCGCTTGTGGCCGCTGAGCGGCTCGAACTCGTCGGACAGCGCGGTCACGCGGAACTTGGCGTCCGCCTCCCAGGCCCAGTTGTAGGCCGCGTGAACGAGTCGCGACAGCCGCTCCTCCTCGCCCAGGGCCTGGCGCAGCGCGGCGCCCAGGATGCGGTTGATCAGCAACGCGGCCAGCAGCGCGGTGGCGGCGATCAGTGAATGCATGGCGAGGCGGTCGCCCAGCGTCACGCGCAGCGGTGCGGCCTGGCCCGGGATGACGCCTTGCGCCTCCATCCAGCCCAGCCCGCCAATGGCAGCGAGGTACAAGCCCGTCAGCAGCCAGGCCGCCGCGTTGCCGGCCAGGCCCCCGCCCAGCGTGATCGCGAGGCAGGCCGCGATCAGAGACATGGTGTGCACGCCCAGGCCCACCTGCATCGCGTGGAAGGCCAGCGTCAGCACGCCGACGACCAGGGTCACCGTGCTGGCCGTGCGCGGCCGATGGGCGCGACGCAAGGCCTGGCCGATGCCAGCGGCACCGAGCACGCCAAGCCCGATCATCAGCCGCTGGCCAGATAACGCGTTGACGCGGCCGCTGATGAACTCGAAGCCGGCCAGCAGCGTCAGCGCCACGCCCAGCGACGCCATGACGGTGACGAGAACGCGCGCCGCCAGCTCGTGCGGCGACTCGCGCGGGCGGGGTGTTGAAGCTTGGCTAGTCGGCGGTGAAGCCATTGCGTGCGTGGGTGCCGTCGCAGAAGGGCTTGGTCTGGCTGCCGCCGCAGCGGCACAGCCGCGCCTGCGTGACGCGGCAGACCATGCGGCCGGTGCCGCTCAACACTTCCAGAGGGCCGCGCACGTGCAGCGGGCCGTTGGGTTCGGGTTCGATGGCGACGGCGCCGTCGCGCCGGGCGGGCATGTCGGTCGGCAGACCCAGCATGCCCGTCTCGGGCTCGCCGGTCGCCGCGAAATGGATGTCGTGGTGGCTGCCGTCGCAGAACGGCTTGTTTTTGCTGGCGCCGCAGCGGCACAGCGTCGCGCGCATGCCTATGGACTGGCCGCGCAGCGTCAGCGGGCCGCGTATGGCATAGGGCCCGGCCTCGCGCACGGAGAGGAGGTTGACCGGCGGCGGTGCCTCGTCGGCCTCGCCGTCCTTGCGGCGGTACTGGATGGCGCCAGAGGGGCAGGCATGGGCGATGTCCACCAGCCGCTCCACGGGCATGGCGTCTGGGAATATCCAGGGCCCCTTCACGTTGGCGAGGAAGACCTTGGGCGCCCCGGTCACGCAAAAGCGCGAGTGAATGCAGAGCTTGCCCGTGTAGAGCAGGTCCAGCTTCTCGCCCTGTATGACTTCCATGCCATCCACGACCTGGCTCGGCGGCGCTGGCGGCGGGGGCTGTACGGCCACTGGTTTGGCGGTCGGCGCAGGTGTCGGCGCAGTCAGGTCCAGCCCGCGCTCGGCACGTTCGCGCAAAACCTGGAGTTGGCGTGCGGCGCGCTCCGTGCGGCCGCCGCCCAGTTGCTCGTGCAGATCGGCCGCCGCGTCGGCGAGCTGGGCGATGCGCTCCAGCACGTAGCGTCGCCCCGCGGGGCCGGGCGGGAAGCCGGCCGAGTCGCGCAGCGTCGTGAAACTGGCGCCCGCGTGGCAGCCCGGGTTGCTGGGGCCGGCGGGCAGCCGCGCCGCATGCTCGGCCAGCGGCGAGAAGGCGCGCATCAGGCCTATGCCCAGATCCACCAGCAGGCTCTTCTCGGCCGACGGGCCGGGCAGCAGATAGCTCTGGGCCAGCAGGCGCAGCATCAGGCCGTAGCTGGCGTTGGCGATGTCCACCGTGTTGCTGGCGTCGGGGTTCTCCAGCCAGACGCGGCCCTCGGGCACGGGCGGGCGGCGCAGCACCGGGTTGGTCGCGGCCGGCCAGGCGGGCTCGAAGCCAGGGTTGGCCTCGCGCAGTGCCTGCAGCTCGGTGCGGATGTCGACGAAGCGGTGGTAGTGCGAGCGCTCGCTGTCGCTGGGTGCGCCTTCGCCCTGGCGCACGATGGCGTCAAACGCCGCCAGCGCCGTCTTGGAGCACAGCACGTGGCGGGCGCCGCAGAGGTTGAGCTCCTCGGGCCCGAGTTGCAGCCAGCGGTCGCCACAGAAGGCGGCCGACTCGCCATGCACCTCCACAAAGGCCGCCAGATCCTTGCTGAGCTGCTCGTAGAAATGGCCCACGGTCTCGTAGTCGCAGGCCATGGGCGTCACGCGCGGCACCGCGGAGCCGCGCGTGAACTGGCGCTGGATGGCGAAGCCCTCGCCGTCCTGCTCGGTGCTGCCCAGCGGGCGCTCCAGGTAGATGAAATGCTGCAGCGTGGCCGCGTTGAAGGGGGCGAGCTTCACCACCACGCTGGCCGGCAGGTAGCCGATGTCCAGCGGGAAGTTGCCGCGGCCTATGCGCGGCGCGCCGCCCAGGGCCGCCGTGATGTTCCAGACGGCCACGAGGTGGCCCATCTCCTCGACGGCCACGGCGGTGATCTCGCGCCGCCAGCGCTCGGTGGCCTCGGCCTCGGCGGCGCTGAGGCCTTCCGCCTCGCCCTGCTTCAGGCTGAAAGCCGCATAGAGATAGGTGCACATGAGGTTGTGCTCCAGCTCGGCAGCCTCGTAGAGGCAGTGCAGCAGCTGTTCGCGGCTGGGTGCCGCGACCTCGGTGGAAATCGACATGGGCGCGCGTCCTCGGGCTGACCTGCGCGTGACATTAGCACGTGGCGTGCGGGCCGAGCGCCGGGCCGCTCCCTAGCCGGCCCGCGCTGGCGATGTGCTTGCGGCTCGATGCCGCAAGCATCGCCGTCCCCGCGGGGGCTGAGGCCGGACACATGGCGCCCGGTGGGCGGCATGTGCCTGCCGAAGGGCTGCGGCTCATGCCGCAGCGCGGTCTGCAAGACCGATCAGACTTGCCCGCGTTCAGCGGGGCATGGCTGGGCGAGGGGCGGCATGAAGCCAGGCCAGCGGGTCGAAGCGCGCGGCCGGGGCTTCCACCCAGCGATGGAAGGGCACGGCCAGACAGTTGGCCAGCAGCCAAGTCGTGACGAGCAGGGCCAGGCCCGTGGCGGGCGACGCGCCGGGCAGGTGGCTGAGCAGCGCGTTCGTCAGCAGCAGCACGGGGAAGTGCAGCAGGAAGAGGGCGTAGGAGGGCGTCGCCAGCGCAGCCAGGCGAGCGCCCCAGGCTTCGGGCAGCAGCGGGCGGTTCTCGAGTTGGCGCTGGTGCGCCCAGGCCAGCCACAGGGCGGTGGCCAAGGCCAGCGCGAGGCGGTCGCGCCAGTCCAGCCACAGCGCCGCGCCCACGGCGGCAGCCAGCAGCACCAGGCCGGCGCGACGGTGGCGCCACAGGCCCAGCCAGTGGACCGCGGCGCCCAGGCCGTAGGACACGAAGAAATACGGCGCGAAGGCGTCCAGCTCCGGCTGGCGGTTGAAGACAAAGGCCGAGGCCAGCGCGACCACGGCTACCAGCAGCGGGCCGATGACCAGGCGGCTGGGGTGGCGCCAGCCGCGCCGTGCCAGCCACAGCAGGCCCACCAGCAGCGCGAAGAGTTGCAGGTCGATGGCCACATACCAGGCGCCCACGGTCAGTGCTTCGTAGCCCAGCACGTCATGCAGCAGCAGCGCGTGGGCGAACAGCTGCCCCAGGCTGATATCGGTCGGCACCAGCTCTGGCCAACTCGACGCGACGAGGCCGGAGGCACCCAGCGTCAGGCACAGCGCGGCGAGAAAGGGCAGCACAAGGCGCAGATAACGCCGCCACAGCAGTTCCGGCACGCCGGTCTGCAAGGCCTGGCCGCGCGGCGACAGGCCCCGCGCGCTAAGGAAGCCGCCGACGACCAGGAAGATCTGCACCGCCATGCGGCCGTACTGGTGCATCGCGCCGGCCAGCATCGGCATCGCCGCATGGGCGGCGCGCGCGATGGGGCCGTAGCTGACCAGATGGTGCAACACGATGACTTGGGCCGCGAGGGCTTTTAGGGCATCGATGTGCGACAGGCGACGGATGGGGCTGGACATGGGGCAAAAAGAACGGGCCTGCTGGTGGGCAGGCCCGTGGCTCGACTTTGTGAAATTCTACCGTCCCCCGCCCTGGGAAAACCCGGGATGGTTTCAGGCTGTCACCAAGCGGGTGACGGAATTTGCAAAATGCTGCCCCCTTGGCGCCCCCAAGACAGGGGGCAGGGTGGCTCAGGCGGCCAGGGCCTGTCGATCCTGCAGCATGTCGACGAGACGGGCGAGGAAGCCCTCGGCCAGCCCGCGCGCTGCCAGCTCCACGAGCGGCGCACCCATCTGCGCCAGCGGCCCTTCTATGCGCGCCGCCACGTCGTAGTGCAGCAGCGTCTCGCCCCGGGATGGCGCTTCGAGCCGGATCTTGACGCGGCCCTTGCCCTGGCCCGCCAGCCCACCCGAGCCTTCGAAGCCGAGGCGATAGCCGCGCAAGGCCTCGATGTCCGTGCACTGCAGCCGCACCCTGATATCGGTCTTCAAAGGGCCGACAGGGACGGCGGTGCGCAGCTCATAGCTGCCGTCCCGCATCGCCCGCACGGCCTGGCAGCCCGGGACGATTTCCCGCAGCATGTCTGTGTCATGCAGCGCGGCCCATGCACGCGCGCGGCTGGCGGGCAAGGCCAACTGGCCGGTGAAGGACACCAGGACGTAGCGTTTTTCGGTCATGGGTTGAGGCGCCGCCCGCCATGACGCGGGCGGCGGCAGGCTTACTTGCCGGTCACGGTGAGCTGGTTGTCGACGCTCTTCACGCCGTCCACGGCCTTGGCGATAGCCTCGGCGCGGTCCTTCTCGGCCTGCGTGGAGACCTTGCCGGTCAGCTGCACCCAGCCGTTGGCGTCGGTCTCGACGTGCACCATGGCCAGCGACGTGGGCTTGCCGGTGGCGAGCTGGGTCTTGATCTTGGTCGTGATGACCGAGTCCTTGACCCAGGCCTTGGCGGCGCCGGGCGGCTTGTCATCGGCCTGGGCGGCCAGCGGCACCACCAGGGCACCCGTGACGATCAGCGCGGCGAGTTTGGCGAACTTCATGATTTGTCCTTCCATCGGCAGGGGCGCACACCATGCGCGCCGCCATGACTGCCAATCTATGCAGGCCGCTGCGGCGGACATGCCGGGCGATGGGAGGTTGGGTTGTAGGAAGCGGCCTGCTTGGGACGGACGGCAGCGACTCGTTACAACCTGGCGGGAAGGCGGCAGCCCCGGGCGGCGTTGTCGGGCTGAGGGCGCCGGATCGGCCGGTGCCGGGAGATTCGCAAATGCACAAGCCCATCCTGTTCGCCACCCTGCTGCTGTTCGCCGGCGCCGCCGTGTACGCCGAAGAGGCCGCCCCCAACGCCGACAAGCGGTCGCTGAACCTCGCTGTGCAGCGCGACGGCCAGCGCAACCAGAGCACGGCCGCCGCCGTCAGCCTGCCCGTGGGCCGGCAGGCCTGGGTGCAGCTCGGCGCCGGCCAGTCCCGCACGCGCGACGCCGCCAGCGGCAACAGCTATCGGCTCGGCCAGGTCTCGGTGGGTGGCGGCGTGGCGGGCCAGGCCTGGCAGGCCGGCCTCGTTGCCAGCCACAAGCGCGACGGCGACGCGCTGCGCCAGACCGACGTCGCGGCTGCTGCGGACTGGCGGCCATCCAACAGCGTGATCGTGGGCGTGGACGCTACCCGGCGTCAGGCCCGCCAGCGCGGTTCCTTGCCCGGCTCGGCCACGCCGGTTGAGCAGCGGGTCAAGGGCCATGGCGTGGGCTTGCACGGCACGGTGGCCGTGACGCAGCGCCTGAGCGTCTACGGCGCCACGATGCGCAACCACTACACGACCAGCACACAACAGCAAAGCAGCGGTGGCCTGCTGGCCGGCCTGCCGTTGCTGCAAGGGGGCGTCTCGGCCGTCAACCGGGACGAGGCCGCGCTGGATCGCAGCCACCAACTCGGCGCCACCTACCGCGTCAACGATCGTGTCGCGCTGAACGGCGAGCTGCAGCAGGACCGGCTGCACGAAGGCGGCAACCTGCGCAGCGTGCAGATGAAGGCCGCCATAACGGCCGGTGCCGGCTGGACGGTCACGCCAGGCTTGGGCCGCAGCCACGGCCCGCAGGGCGAGGGCGTGAACTACGGGATGCTGGGGGCGAGCTACAGCTGGTGATGCCCTAAGCTGAGGCTTTCAACGACTCTTGAGCCCGGCATGAACTTCACCAAGATCCTCGGCGTGCTGCTGCTCATCGCCGGCACCGCCAGCCTCGCCCTGGGCGGCTTCAGCTACACCAAGGACAAGACCGTCCTCAAGATCGGCACGCTGGAGGTATCCGCCAAGCAGAAGGAGGAGGTCAACGTGCCGGTCTGGGCCGGCGTGGGGGCCATCGCCATCGGCGGGCTGCTGCTCGTGTTTGGCGGACGCAAGTGATGGCCACGCCGGACACCGTCCTGGCCTTCTGGTTCCAGGAGATCCAGCCCGCCCAGTGGTGGAAAGTCGATGCCGCCTTCGACGAACTGGTGCGCACGCGCTTCGGTGACCTGCACCGCAGCGCCTGCCAGGCCGAACTGTTCGGCTGGCGTGCCACTTCGCAAGGGCGCCTGGCCGAGGTCATAGCGCTGGACCAGTTCTCGCGCAACATCCACCGCGGCACGGCGTTGGCTTTTGCTGCCGATCCGCTGGCCCTGGCCCTCGCGCAGGAAGCCGTGGCCGCAGGCGCCGACCTGGCCTTGCCCGAGGAGCGCCGCGCCTTCCTCTACATGCCTTGGATGCACAGCGAGTCGGCTGCCATCCACACGGCCGGCGAGGCGCTGATGCGCGAGCGCGCGCCCAAGCACACGTACGACTACGAGCTCAAGCACAAGGCCATCGTGGACCGTTTCGGCCGCTACCCGCACCGCAACGCCATGCTGGGACGGGAGTCCACGCCGGAGGAGCTGGAATTCCTGAAGCAGCCAGGCTCAAGTTTCTAGGTCGTCCCGCGCTCATGCTCAAATCATGGTGATTGGAACCGATTCCAACACCAGGAGAGAGGCAAGCATGCGGTGCAAGACGATGGCGATGCGAGTGATGGCCGGTGGCGCGCTGGCCGTGGGGCTGGCGATCCCGGCGCAGGCCGCGGACAAGGCGGCCATGCCGGACTTCGGCCCCAACGTGCACCTGCTAAGTCCCACAACACCGGGGCTGCAGCAGCGCATCGACGACATCTACGCGGCCCAGCAGCCCAACCACTTCGGTCCGCGACGCGACGCCATCCTGCTGATGCCGGGCACCTACGAGAACCTGCGCATCCCCGTGGGCTTTTACACGCAGGTGCTGGGCCTGGGTGCGCATCCGGACGATGTGCACGTCGTCGGCGACCTGCGCTCCACGGCTTTCCTGGACAACGACAACGCGACGCAGAACTTCTGGCGCGGCGCCGAGAACTTCGCGGTCACACTGACTCTTGGCATAGGCGACAACACCATGCAATGGGCCGTGTCCCAGGCCATCCCGTTCCGGCGCATGCATGTGCGCGGCAACATCCGGCTGAACCAGAACAAGGGCTGGGCCAGTGGTGGCTGGTTCTCGGACGTGCTGGTGGACGGCAGGGTGGACTCGGCCACGCAGCAGCAATGGCTGTCGCGCAACAGCCAGTGGGGCAGTTGGACGGGTTCCAACTGGAACATGGTGTTCGTGGGTGTGCAGGGCGCGCCCGAGGGCGAGTTCCCCACGCCGGGGCAGCGCTTCACGCGCGTCGAGAAGACGCCGCTGGTGCGCGAGAAGCCTTATCTCTTGGTCGATGCCAAGGGCCAATTCGCCGTGCGCGTGCCGGCGCTGCGCCGTGACAGCGTGGGCATCTCCTGGGCTGGCGGCAAAGAGGCGCCGGGCAAGACGTTGCCCATTGCGAGCTTCTACATTGCCAAGCCCGGTGACACGGCGGCCAAGATCAACGGCCAGCTCGCCGCCGGCAAGCATCTGCTTTTCACGCCGGGCGAGTACCAGCTGACCGAGACGCTGCAGGTGAAGCGGCCCGGCACCGTCGTGCTGGGCCTGGGCTTCCCGACGCTGCGCTCGGACAACGGGCAGCCCCTGCTGAAGATGGCCGACGTGGACGGGCTGACCATCGCGGGCCTGTTCCTGGATGCCGGCAAGGAAGACTCCGGCGTGTTGATGGAGGTGGCGCCCGGAGGTGCCAAGCAACGCCACAAAGCCGACCCCATCGTCCTGCACGACCTGTTCTTCCGCATCGGCGGCGCCGCGGCCGGCCAGGTGACGACGGCGTTGCGCATCAACGCCCACGACACCCTGGTGGACCACACCTGGATCTGGCGCGCGGACCATGGCGCGGGAGTGAGCTGGACGAGCAACCCGTCCGCCCACGGCCTGTGGGTCAACGGCGAGGACGTGACCATCTACGGCCTGTTCGTCGAGCACTTCCAGAAGGAGCAGGTCGTCTGGCAGGGCAATGGCGGGCGTGTGTACTTCTACCAGTCCGAGATCCCTTACGACCCGCCCACGCAACCCGAGTGGCGCAGTGCGACCGACAGAGGCTATGCGGCCTACAAGGTGGCCGACTGGGTCACCCGCCACGAGGCTTGGGGCCTGGGCATCTACAGCGTGTTCCTCAAACCCGACGTGGTGCTGGACCGCGCCATCGAGGTGCCCAAGGTGCCCGGGGTGCGCCTGCACCACATGATCACCGTCTGTCTGGTCGACAAGGGCAGCATCGAGCACATCGTCAACGACGCGGGTGATGCGGCCCGCTGCAAGGGCGGCAGCAACACGGCGACGCTGAAGGACTACCCCTGAGCCTATCGGCGCCGTCTGACAGACGGTCGCGCCATCGACAACCTTTGGTAACGCCCTCGCGACCTTAGCCTGAGCCCACCTCAAGACAAGGAGAACGCCATGGGTGCCACCAAGATCGTCGCCATCATCCTGCTCGTGCTGGGCGCGGTCAGCCTCACGATGGGCGGCTTCAGCTACACCAAGGACAAGACGGTGGTGAAGCTGGGCTCGATCGAGGTCTCGGCCAAGGAGAAGGAGCAGGTCAACCTGCCCGTGTGGCTGGGCGTGGGAGCCATTGCCATCGGCGGGCTGCTGCTCGTCTTCGGCACCAAGCGATAAAAAAAGCGGGCGCCACAAGGGCGCCCGTTCAAGGTGTCACCGGAAGGTCAAAAGAACACGTTCAGCCGGCCTCACGGGCCAGGCGCTCCTCGATGCGGGCCTTGACGGCCGGCAACGCACTGGGGAGATGGTAGGCAAGCTGAGTGAACAGCTCGTCATGCAGCTTCATCTCGGCCTGCCATTCGGCGGCGTCGATGCGGGTTACGGTGTCGAACTGGGCCTGCGAGAAGTCCAGGCCTTCCCAGTTCAGGTCGGCATAGTTGGGCGTCACGCCGAACACGTGTTCGCTGCCGCCGCCCTGGCCTTCCATGCGGTCCAGCATCCACTTCAGCACGCGCATGTTCTCGCCGTAGCCGGGCCAGACGAACTTGCCGTCGGCGCCCTTGCGGAACCAGTTGACGCAGTAGATGGCCGGCAGCTTCGCGCCCGAGGCCTGCAGCTTGGCGCCCAGGTCCAGCCAGTGCTGGAAGTAGTCGGCCATGTTGTAGCCCATGAAGGGCAGCATCGCGAACGGGTCGCGGCGCACGATGCCCTGCTGGCCGGCGGCGGCGGCGGTGGTCTCGGAGCCCATGGTGGCCGCCATGTAGACGCCCTCGGTCCAGTCGCGGGCCTCGGTCACCAACGGCACGGTGGTGGAGCGGCGGCCGCCGAAGATGAAGGCGTCGATGGCCACGCCGGCGGGGTTGTCCCAGTTGGCGTCCAGGGCCGGGTTGTTGGTCGCGGCCACCGTGAAGCGGGCGTTCGGGTGGGCGGCCTTGGCGCCGGTCTCCTTGGCGATCGCCGGCGTCCAGTCCTTGCCCTGCCAGTCGATGCAGTGGGCCGGCGGCGTGTCCGTCATGCCTTCCCACCACACGTCGCCGTCATCCGTCAGCGCCACGTTCGTGAAGATCACGTCGCGTTCCAGGCTGGCCATGCAGTTGGGGTTGGTGTGTGAGTTCGTGCCCGGTGCCACGCCGAAATAGCCGGCCTCGGGGTTGATCGCGTACAGGCGGCCATCGGCGCCCGGCTTGATCCAGGCGATGTCGTCGCCAATGGTGGTGATCCTCCAGCCGTTAAAGGCGGCCGGCGGAATCAGCATCGCGAAGTTGGTCTTGCCGCAGGCGCTGGGGAAGGCGGCGGCCACGTGCATCTTCTTGCCGGCGGGGCTTTCCACGCCCAGCACCAGCATGTGCTCGGCCAGCCAGCCCTGGTCGCGGCCCATCGTCGAGGCGATGCGCAGCGCAAAGCACTTCTTGCCCAGCAGCGCGTTGCCGCCGTAGCCCGAGCCATAGCTCCAGATCTCGCGCGTCTCGGGGAAGTGAACGATGTACTTGGTCTTGTTGCAGGGCCAGGACACGTCGGCCTGGCCGGCTTCCAGCGGCGCGCCCACCGTGTGCACGCAGGGCACGAAGTCGCCCTCGGTGCCCAGCAGCTCGATGACGGCTCGGCCCATGCGCGTCATCGTGCGCATGTTGACGGCGACGTAGGGGCTGTCGCTCAGCTCCACGCCGATGTGGGCGATGGGTGAGCCCAGCGGGCCCATGCTGAACGGCACCACGTACAGCGTGCGGCCGCGCATGCAGCCCTTGAAGAGGGCCTTGTCGCCGGTCTGCAGCAGGTCGCGCATCTCGGCCGGGGCCATCCAGTTGTTGGTCGGGCCGGCGTCTTCCTTCTGTTCGGAGCAGATGAAGGTGCGGTCCTCCACGCGGGCCACGTCGCTGGGGTCGGAGTTGGCCAGGTAGCTGCCAGGGCGCAGCGCGGGGTTGAGTTTCTTGAAGGTACCGGCGGCGACGAGCTGGTCGCACAGGCGCTGGTACTCGTCGGTGCTGCCGTCGCACCAGTAGACGTCGGCCGCTTCGGTCAGCGCCGCGATTTCGGCGACCCAGGCGATCAGCCTGGCGTGTTTCACATAAGCAGGCAGGTTCAGCCGCAGGCCCTGCATGGCGGGTTGGTTCATGGTGAAAGCTCCGATCATGGGATGTGTTTGGGGCAGCCTCGGTCGGGCTGGCCCAAGCACACGGGCTCGGGAGGCACATTGTCGAATCCAATGTAATCACGCCGTAACCACCGGGATCGGTGGGGTCATGCAGAACGGGAATAACCCCATGCTGGCCTCGCTGTCAGGCCCACGGCCTTCGTGAAGTGGGGCTGGGGTTTACGCGAAGAGGGCGTGAAATTATTGGAAACTCAAGCGCCCTTTTTGGTCGCCTCTGTCGAGGAGATTCGGGCCTGCGGCCGCGGCCCCAACCCCGAACGCGCATCGGGTGACGGGCGTTGCATGCCCTATCGGCCGAGGTGTATAAGCCCGATCAACACCATCTGTCTCACCTTCGTGAGCCACGGGAGGTTGCGTTGAACCATCGCATCCACGGGTTGTTGCCGAACGCCGCAAGTGCTCGCGACACCGGGGGAGCTTTGTCGTTCTCGTGGCCCTCGGCCGGGTCGCTTCACGTCCCGGCCGCCACCCACCTGACATTTGAGTGCGCCGTTGCGCGGGGTCAGTTGTTGCCCCGTGCCGACACGCCGCACTCGTGCCACGAAGTACCTGCAACAGGTCTTGCATTCCCGGGGACTGCCTTGAAGGCAATGGGCTGGGTGTTCCAGCTCTCCTTCACGGGCTGGGCATCGGGGAGGAGGTAGTCATGGAGCTCCAAGCACACCCCCGCTATTGGCCCTGGCGCGCGCCCGACTGGTGGGCCGCGATCGTGTCCGGCCTAGCCGCCGGCGCCCTGTTGATGGTGCTGGACCTGTGTTGGCCGCTGATGGCCGGCAACGGCAACCCCTGGGCCACCTCGCACCAGATCGCCGCGCTGCTGCTGGGCCAGCAGGTGCTGCAGTCCACGGGCTTCGAGCTCGGCGTCGTCGTCACGGCGTTGCTGATCCACTACTCGCTGGGCGTCTTCTCGGGGCTCGTCATCGGCAGCGCCATCGCGGCCCTGCGCTACGAGTCCACGCTCGCCATGGCACCTGTCCTCGGCGTCGCGTTCGGCTTCGTCATCTACTGGGTGAACTTCTACTGGATGGCGCCGTTCTTCCCGTGGTTCGCGGGGTTGCGCGGCGGCGCCACCTTCGTGGGCCACATCGTGTTCGGCCTCAGTGCCGCGCTGATCTATTGCAGGCTGAGTCGCACCGCGGCCGCAGCCTGACCCCTCACACCGCCCCGAACGGCCCACCCCTCACGAGGAGGCGCTGCCATGTGGATGGTTGTCACCCTGCTCGCCATCATTGGCGGCTCGCTGCTGTTTCACTTCGTCAGCCCGTGGTGGATGACGGCGCTGGCTTCGAACTGGAAGCAGATGGACGACACGCTGACGATCACGGTCGTCATCACTAGCATCTTCTTCGTCGTCATCAACCTGTTCGTTGTCTACTGCCTGCTGCGCTTTCGCCACCGTGCCGGCCACCGCGCCGCCTACGAGCCCGAGAACAAGCGCCTCGAACGCTGGCTGATCGGCGTGACGACGGTCGGCATTGCCGCGCTGCTGACGCCGGGCCTGGCCGTCTACGCAAGCTACGTGAATCCACCGTCCGACGCGCTGGTGCTGGAAGTGGTGGGCCAGCAGTGGCAATGGCGCTACCGCTTCGTCGGTGAAGCCGACAAGCTCGGTGCCAGCGACGCCCGCTTCGTCAACGGCGCCAATCCGCTGGGGCTGGACCCCGATGACGCGGCCTCGCGCGCCAACATCGTAGTCAACGGCAACGAGGTCCACCTGCCGCTGAACCGGCCGGTCAAGGTGCTGGCCCGCTCGCACGACGTGCTGCACGACTTCTTCGTGCCGCCGATGCGCGCGCGCATGAACATCGTGCCCGGTCAGGTCAGCAGCTTCTGGTTCACGCCCACCGTCGCCGGGCGCTACGAGGCGATGTGCGCGCAGCTCTGCGGCATCGGCCACGCCAACATGCGCGGCACCGTGGTGGTGGAGGACGAGGCGGCCTTCAAGGCCTGGCTCGCGACGCAACCCACGTTTGCGGCCACGCAGGCGCCGGCCGCGCCGGTCCATGCGGCGGGTGGCGACCTGGTTGCCGTGGGCAAGTCGCTGGCACAGAGCAAGGGGTGCGTGGCCTGCCACTCGGTGGACGGTGGTGCCGGCGTAGGCCCCACCTGGAAGGGGCTGGCCGGCAAGACCGAGGCCTTTGCCGATGGCTCGACCGCGCTGATGGACGCCGAGGCGCTGAAGCGGGAGATCCGCGACCCGCAGTCGCGCGTGGTCAAGGGCTTCCCGCCCGTGATGCCCAAGCTCGACATCAAGGATGACGAACTCGAGGCGCTGGTCGCCTACATCCAGGCCCAGCCCCGCTGACCCACCAGGCCTTACCAAGGACTGCCATGGCCCACCCCGACGCCCACGACGCCCACGATGACGACGACGCGCACCACGCGCCTACCACCTTCATCACCAAGTACGTCTGGAGCCAGGACCACAAGGTGATCGCCGTGCAGTACGCGAGCACGGCCATCGTGGTGGGGCTGATCGGCGTGCTGCTGTCCAACCTGATGCGGCTGCAGATCGGCTTCCCCGGGCACTTCAGCTTCATCACGCCGGAGCGCTACTACCAGTTCGTCACCATGCACGGAATGATCATGGTGATCTACCTGCTGACGGCGCTCTTCCTCGGCGGCTTCGGCAACTACCTGATCCCGCTGATGGTCGGCTCGCGGGACATGGTGTTCCCGTACATGAACATGCTGAGCTTCTGGGTCTACCTGCTGTCGGTCATCGTGCTGCTGGCCAGCTTCTTCGCGCCCGGCGGCCCCACCGGCGCGGGTTGGACGCTGTACCCGCCGCAAGCCATCCTGCCCGGCACGCCAGGGCACGACTGGGGCATCATCCTGATGCTGGTGTCGCTGGTGATCTTCATCGTCGCCACCACCATGGGCGGCCTCAACTACGTCACCACGGTGCTGCAGGCGCGCTGCGAGGGCATGACGCTGCTGCGCATGCCCTTGTCCGTGTGGGGCATCTTCACCGCCACGGTGCTGGCACTGCTGGCCTTCCCGGCCCTCTTCGTCAGCGGCATCATGATGCTGCTGGACAAGACCATTGGCACCAGCTTCTTCATGCCGGCCCTGCTGTCCATGGGCCAGCTCACCAGCTACAAGGGCGGCAGCCCGCTGCTGTTCCAGCACCTGTTCTGGTTCTTCGGCCACCCCGAGGTCTACATCGTCGCACTGCCGGCCTTCGGCATCGTGTCCGACCTGATCAGCGTGCACGCGCGCAAGGCCATCTTCGGCTACCGCATGATGGTGTGGGCCATCGTCATCATCGGCGCACTGAGCTTCGTCGTCTGGGCCCACCACATGTTCGTCAGCGGCATGAACCCGTGGTTCGGCTTCTTCTTCGCGACCAGCACGCTGATCATCGCGGTGCCCACCGCCATCAAGGTCTACAACTGGGTGCTGACGCTATGGCGTGGTGACATACACCTGTCGGTGCCCATGCTGTTCACGCTGGCCTTCATCCTGACCTTCCTGTCCGGCGGGCTGACGGGGCTGTTCCTGGGCAACGTCAGCGTGGACATCCCGCTGTCGGGCACCTATTTCGTCGTGGCCCACTTCCACATGGTCATGGGCGTGGCGCCGCTGCTGGTGGTGTTCGGCGCCATCTACCACTGGTTCCCCAAGGTCACCGGCCGCATGCTCGACGACCGGCTGGGCCACCTGCACTTCTGGATCACCTTCATTGGCACCTACCTGATCTATTTCCCCATGCACTACCTCGGCATGATCGGCATGCCGCGGCGCTACTACAACTTCGACGGCTACAAGTTCATCCCGCAGTCGGCCCATGACCTGAATGCCTTCATCACCGTCGTCGCGCTGGTGGTCGGGGCTGCTCAGCTGGTGTACGTCTTCAACCTGGTGTGGAGCACATTCCGCGGGCGCAAGGCCGACCCCAACCCCTGGCGTGCCGCGTCGCTGGAATGGTTCACGCCCGACACACCGCCGGTGCACGGCAACTGGGGACCGCGGCTGCCGGTGGTGCACCGCTGGGCCTATGCCTACAGCGTGCCCGGCGCGGCCGAGGACTTCATTCCGCAAACCGCGCCGCTGGCGGCAGGGGGGCTGGAGCCCGAGGCGGAGCACGCCTCCGGCACGCCCGACGCCTCCAAGGGAGCCCCGGCATGAGCGCCGCTGTGCTGACACCCACAGGGCCCATGGCGCTGCGCCTGCGGCCAGGCGCGGCTCAGGGCATCGCCCTGTGGGTCTTCATGGGTGTCGCGACGGCGCTGTTCTCGCTGTTCGGCGTGGCCTATGTGATGCGCCTGAGCGCCAGCGACGCCACGGCCATCGGCATGCCCTGGCAGCTCTGGCTCAGCACCGCCTTGCTGGCGGCGGGCAGCGTGGCGCTGCAGCAGGCCACCGGGCGCGCCCGGCGCGGCGAGCTGGCGCAAGCCCCGTGGCTGGTCGGCGGCGGCTGCGCGCTGGCCTTCATCGCCGTCCAGGGCTGGGCCTGGCAGGCCTTGCTTGACGCCAAGGTGTCCTTCGCCGGCAATCCGGCCGGAAGCTTCTTTTTCCTGCTCACGGCCCTGCATGCGCTGCACGTGATCGGTGGCCTCGTGGCTTGGGCCTGGGCGCAGCGCTCACCCGAACGCGCTGCCTGGCGCGTCGCGCTGTGTGCGCGCTACTGGCATTTCCTGCTGTTCGTCTGGGTCGCGCTGTTCGCCATGCTGCGCTTCGTCGACCCCGACATCGCCGCCCAGATCTGCGGCACCCGCTGAGGAGGATCCATCGCCATGAGTGCCATCCCCTCCGCCCATACGTCCTCCGACTCGACGCTGCCCGGCCTGCGCGGCCTCGTGGCCGACTGGTCCTCCGACCGCCACACCTTCCACGTCGCCTGGGGCAAGGTGATGATGTGGATCTTCCTGCTCAGCGACACCTTCATCTTCGGCAGCTTCCTGACCGGCTACATGACGGTGCGCGCCTCCACCACGGTGGGCTGGCCCAACCCGAGCGAGGTCTTCTCGCTGCGCATCGGCGGCAACGACCTGCCGCTCATCCTCATCGCCATCATGACCTTCGTGCTGATCAGCAGCAGCGGCACCATGGCCATGGCCGTGAACTTCGCCTACCAGCGCGAACGCCGCAAGGCCGCGATGCTGATGTTCGCCACCGCCGCGTTCGGCGTGGTGTTCGTGTCCATGCAGGCCTTCGAATGGACCAAGCTCATCATGGAAGGCGTGCGGCCCTGGGGCAACCCCATGGGGGCGGCGCAGTTCGGCTCCTGCTTCTTCATGATCACGGGCTTTCACGGGCTGCACGTGTCGGCCGGCGTCATCTACCTCAGCGTCGTCGCCATACGGTTGCTGCGCGGGCGCTACGAGCGCCGCGGCAACTACCAGATCGTCGAGATCGCCGGCCTGTACTGGCACTTCGTCGACCTGGTCTGGGTCTTCATCTTCGCGTTCTTCTACCTCTGGTGAGGTGCAGCATGAGCGGTCCCGCAAGCCCACAACAACACCAGCAACATCAGCAACATCCCATAGGCCTGTACCTCAAGGTCTGGGTGCTGCTGTTCGTGCTCAGCGCCATGTCCTACGGGGTGGACTACTTCCACATCCAGGGCCTCACGCGCTGGAGCCTCATCATCGTGCTCATGCTGCTCAAGGCGGGCTTCATCGTGGCCGTCTTCATGCACATGGCCTGGGAGCGGCTGGCGCTGATCTGCGCCATCCTGCTGCCGCCGGCGGCGCTGCTGGTGCTGGTGGGGCTGATGGCCTCCGAGGCCAGCCACACGCTGCTCAGCCGGCTGCTGTTCTTCAAGTAGCCGCCCGGCCATGGCCGCCGCCGAACTCGCCAAATCCCTGCCGGCGGCGCGTGCGCGCTGGCGCGACTATCTAGAGCTGACCAAGCCGCGCGTCGTCGCGTTGATGGTCTTCACCGTCGTCGTGGGCATGCTGCTGTCCTCGCCCACGCTGTTGCCCTGGCAGCCCATGCTGTTCGGCACACTGGGCATCGCGCTGGTGGCCGGTGCCGCCGCCGCCATCAACCACCTCGTGGACCGCCGGCTCGACGCGCTGATGGCCCGCACGCGCGGCCGGCCATTGCCGCGCGGGGCGCTCGGGCAGCGCCACGTCGCCTTCTTTGCCCTTGCACTGTGCCTGGCCGGCATGGCACTGCTGCTGGTCTTCACCAACCTGCTTTGCGCGCTGCTGACCTTGGCCTCGCTGCTCGGCTACGCGGTCGTCTACAGCCTGTTCCTCAAGCACGCCACGCCGCAGAACATCGTCATCGGCGGGGCTGCCGGCGCTGCGCCGCCGCTGCTCGGCTGGGTGGCGATCACGGGTCAGGTCGATGGCGGTGCGTTGGCCTTGTTCCTGATCATCTTCATCTGGACGCCGCCGCACTTCTGGGCCCTGGCCATCCACCGCCGCGACGACTACGCCAAGGCCGAGGTGCCCATGTTGCCGGTCACCCATGGCGTGCCGTTCACGGCGGCACGCGTGCTGGCCTATGCCGTGGCGCTGCTGCCCATCAGCCTGTTGCCGGTCGCCATTGGCATGAGCGGGCTGCCCTACCTCGTGGCCGCGTCGCTGCTGGGCCTGCGCTTCATCCACCACGCCTGGCGGCTCAAGCGCGACGCCCGGTGGGGCATGCCCACCTTCAGGTTCTCCATCGTCTACCTGTTCGGCCTGTTCGCCGCGCTGCTGGCGGATCACTACCTGCTTGCGCTGTCGAATTGAAACCGCGGCATTTCTGTCTGCATAGTTCACGGAAACGCCCCGCTGCCTCGTCAAGTCCAGGCGGCTCCAGCCCGAAGATGCTCTCAAAGAGAGTTCTGCCGTGCTGTACCGCCTGCTTGCCACCCTTGCCCTCCTGTCCGTCGCGCTGTCGCGCGCCGCCCATGCCGCCGAGCTGACCCCGCTGGAGACCCGCTGGCTGCAGGGCATCTGGCCCGTCGTCACCAATGCCCGCGCCGCGCTGGCCCTGCCCATCGACCTTGTCGTGCAGCCCCAGGACGCGCCCGGTGCGGCACCCATGGCCCTGGCCTTCATCGACGGCCGCTGCAAGCTGGTGTTGTCCATGCGCGGCAACCCGGAAGGCCAGCGCCAGCTCGACGCCCTGGCCCCCGACTTGCAGAACGCCGCGCTGGAGCTGATGGCCGCCCATGAGCTGGGCCACTGCCGCCGCTACCTGGACGGCGCCTGGACCCGCATGCCGGCCGGCTTCGTCGCGGCCAAGGCACCCGACAACCTGACGCCTGACCTGCGCCAGGCCTGGCTGGACATGCGCTCCACCCGCCTTGAGGAAGGCTATGGCGACCTCGTGGGCCTGGCCTGGACGCGCGAGCACCACCCCGAGCTCTACGCCAGGCTCTACGCCTGGCTGGTCGCCGAACGCTCCGTGGACCTGATCCCTGGCAGCCACCACGACACGCTGGCCTGGCTGGCCCTGGCCAAGAACCCGGCCGCGCTGCAGGGGCCCTCGATGTTCGAGGCGGCGTCGCGAGTCTGGACACAAGGGTTGCAGGACTAGGCGGCTAGCATCGGGGGCATGCTGCCCATCTCCCACGGCTCCATCCAGCGCTGGACCGGCCGCGCCGTGGGCCGCAGCCGCACGGTGGCCTGCGACGGCCTGGTGTGGACCGTGGCCAATGCCGTCGATGCCACGGCGCCCTTCGAGGCCCAGGTCGCCGAGTCCCTGCAGATGCTGGAGTTGCATCTCGTCGAGGCCGGCTCGGACCGCACCCGCATCCTGTCCTTGCAGGTCATGCTTGCCGACATCGCGCAGCGACCGGCGTTTGATGAGCAATGGCAAGCCCGGATAGGCCCGTCGCCCGAGCATTGGCCGCAGCGCGCCTGCTTCCAGGCGGCGCTGGCGCCTGGCTTGTTGATCGAAGTCGTCGTGGTGGCAGCCAGGGCCCCGTAGGGCTGATCCACGGCGTTTTCGGTCGCTGCCGGCGCTGCGCCGGGAGGGCGTCACTGCCGAGCGATCCATAGAATCCGCTGCACCCATGAAACCTACCGAAGCCCCTCCCCGGCGCCGGCGCCTGGCTCCGGAAGAGCGGCGCAGGATCCTCCTCGCGGCGGCGGAGGACGTGTTTGCCGAGCGCGGCTTTGCCGGCGCTTCGATGGACGAGGTGGCGCGCCTGGCTGGCGTCACCAAGCCGGTGGTCTATGACCATTTCGAATCGAAGGCCGCACTGTTCTTCGCCACCGCCGAGGGCGTGCGCAACGAGTTGCTGTTGCGCGGCAAGGCGGCCACCGTCGAGGGCGACCTCGAATCCAGCTTTCGGGCCAGGATGGACACCTTCTTCCGTTTCGTCGAAGAGCGGCCCAATGCCGCCAGGGTGCTTTTCGTGACACCCAAGAGCGACCCCGTCGCCGGCGAGGCCGCCGCCATCGTCCAGGCGCAGGCCCGGCAGGTCATCGCGGCGCAGCTTGAGCCGCTGTTGCGCGGTCGCAAGGCCAGCGAAAAAGAGGCGATGGTGCTGTTCCTGCAAAAAGGTTTGCACGCGCTGGCGGAGTGGTGGTTGGGCCAGCGCTCGGTCCCACGCGAAGTCGTCGTTGACGCCGTCGTTGCGCTGGCCTGGCAGGGGTTGCGGCCGCCTCGATAGCGCGTCAGGCGTCGAAGGGCTGCGGCGCCAGCGGCTCGGTGCGGACGCGGCCCTTGGGCTCGTCGTCGTGCGTGCGCAGCCAGTCGCGCCAGGTGACGCTGCCCTGGCGCCCGTAGACCCTGCCGAACCCCATGCGTTCGGCCTTCTCGGGCGCCAGGGACAGGCCGGTGACCCGCCGGTGCAGGCCGCGTGATGCCAGGTACTCACGGGCCAAGGCGGGGAAGGGCATGGCCTCGGGGCCCAGGATCGCTTCGCGCAGGCCACGCTTTCCGTCGCCCAGACACTCGACGAGATAGGACGCGACGTCCGTCGTATCGACCGGCTGCATCACCACGTCCGGCAGGAACCACCAGGGCATCCAGCGCATGGCGCGGAGCAGGCGCGCCATCAGATAGTGGAATGGCGCCGCGTGCACGATGGACCACGGCAGGTCGGACGCGCGCACGAGTTCCTCGCCGGCGAGCTTCGCGCGGTTGTAGGGTAGCGGGCTCTTCGGGTGCAGGCCCGCAATCGACACGTGGACCAGGTGCTCCAGGGAAGCCCGCTGGCACGCCTCCAGCAACCGGCTTGTACCCTCCACGTCGACGGCGGTTGGCGTCCTGATGAAATCGATGAGACGGATCTGCCCGCGTTGGGCGATGGGCGAGAACGTCGCGGCGTTGATGACGCAGGTAACCCCTTCGAGTGCTTCCCGCAGTCCCTGGCCGGTGGACAGGTCGCCGCGTGCCCATTGCACGCGCGCATCGCTGCCCGGCAGCCGTGCCAGTACACGCACACGCCTGTGCTCCCGCAGCAGCCGGGTGACGATATCCCGGCCCAGATGGCCCGTGCCGCCGGTGACGAGTATGAGTTCCTTCATGCTTGCATTCCGTAACTTACCAATGAGTAGGTTAAGATGCTGCCAAGTTTTCAAGAGAACCGCAAGATGGAGCACCGCATCGAGGTCACGTGCGTGGAAGGCGTCGCGGTGGTCCGCCTGGACAGGGCGGACAAGATGAACGCCATCGACGCCGACATGTTCTGGGCGCTGGCCGATGTCGGCGAACGGCTCGCCAAGGACAGCGACCTGCGCGCCGTGGTGTTGTGCGGACGCGGGCCGGCCTTTTGCGCCGGACTCGACGTTGCCGGGCTGGACGTGCTGTCGAACCGCCGGGCCTTCCTGCCGTTCACTGATCTGACGCAGCGTTCGCACGGCATTGCCAACTGGGCCCAGCACGTGGTCTGGCAATGGCGCGAGTTGCCGGTGCCTGTCATCGCGGCAGTGCATGGCGTGGCATTGGGAGGCGGGTTCCAGCTCGCGCTCGGCGCCGACATCCGCTACGCCGCGGCCGACGCCAGGTTCGGCGTCATCGAGACCCGATGGGGGCTGGTGCCGGACATGGCCGGCACCCAGTTGATGCGTCATCTGGCCCGAGAAGACATCGTGCGCGAACTGACCTACACGGCCCGGGTGTTCTCGGCCCAGGAAGCGCTGGACTATGGTTTCGTCACGCGCGTTGTGGACGACCCCTACGCGCAGGCGATGGCGACGGCGCGCGAGATTGCGACCCACAGCCCGGACGCCATCCGCGCCGCCAAGCGGCTGCTCAACGGCGCCGTTTCGCGAGACGCGGCTGCGGGGCTGGAGGCCGAGACGGCCGAACAGGCACAACTGTTGGGTTCGCCCAACCAGATCGAAGCGCTGCGGGCCGGCCGAGACGGGCGGGGACCGAACTTCGTGCGGCCAGCGGCCTGACCTCAGCGGCCCACGTAGGCCGCCAGATGCTCGCCGGTCAGCGTCTTGCGCGCCTTCACAAGGTCGGCGGGCTTGCCCTCGAACACCACCTTGCCGCCGTCATGGCCGGCGCCCGGCCCCAGGTCGATGATCCAGTCGGCGTGGGCCATGACGGCCTGGTGGTGCTCGATGACGATGACGGACTTGCCCGCGTCCACCAGCCGGTCCAGCAGGCCCAGCAGTTGCTCCACGTCGGCCAGGTGCAGGCCGGCGGTGGGCTCGTCCAGCACGTAGACGCCGCCTTTCTCGGCCATATGGGTGGCGAGCTTGAGGCGCTGGCGCTCGCCACCTGACAAGGTCGTCAGCGGCTGGCCCAGGCTCAGGTAGCCCAGGCCCACGTCGGCCAGGCGCTGCAGGATGGCGTGCGCCGCGGGCACCTTGGCCTCGCCCTTGGCAAAGAATGCGGTGGCCTCGGCCACCGGCATCGCCAGCACCTCGCTGATATCCCGGCCCGCCAGCTTGTACTCCAGCACCGCGGGCTGGAACCGCTTGCCCTCGCAGTCCTCACAAGGCGAGGCGACGCCGGCCATGGTGGCGAGGTCCGTGAAGATGACGCCTGCGCCATTGCAGGTCGGGCAGGCGCCTTCGGAGTTGGCGCTGAAGAGTGCGGGCTTCACGCCGTTGGCCTTGGCAAAGGCGCTGCGGATGGGGTCCAGCAGGCCCGTGTAGGTGGCCGGGTTGCTGCGCCGCGAGCCCTTGATGCCCGTCTGGTCCACCGTCACGACGCCGTCCTGGCCCGACACCGAGCCGTGGATCAGCGAGCTCTTGCCCGAGCCGGCCACGCCGGTGATGACGCACAGCACGCCCAGAGGAATGTCCACGTCCACCTTCTTCAGGTTGTGGCTGCTGGCACCGCGCACCTTGAGCGCGCCATTGGGCTTGCGCACGGTGGGCTTCAGTTTCGCGCGGTCGTCGAAATGGCGGCCGGTGGTGGTGTCGCTCTTGCGCAGGCCTTCCACGCTGCCTTCGAAGACGATCTGGCCGCCACCCGAGCCGGCGCCGGGCCCCAGGTCCACGACGTGGTCGCCGATGGAAATGGTCTCGGGCTTGTGCTCCACGACGAGCACGGTGTTGCCCTTGTCGCGCAGGCGCAGCAACAGCTCGTTCATGCGGCCGATGTCGTGCGGGTGCAGTCCCGTCGTCGGCTCATCGAACACATAGGTCACGTCGGTCAGCGACGAGCCCAACTGGCGGATCATCTTGGTGCGCTGGGCCTCGCCGCCGGACAGCGTGCCCGAGGGCCGGTCCAGCGACAGATACCCAAGGCCGATCTCGACAAAGGAGTCCAGCGTCTTCAGCAAGGCCTCCAGCAGCGGTGCAACGCTGGGCTCCTTGAGCCCGCGCACCCAGTCGGCCAGGTCGCTGATCTGCATGGTGCAGGCATCGGCGATGCTCACCTTCTTGATCTTGCTGGAGCGCGCCGCCTCGCTGAGCCGCGTGCCGTGGCACTCGGGGCAGGTCTGGAAGGTGATGGCGCGGTCCACGAAGACGCGGATGTGCGGCTGCAGCGCCTCCACGTCCTTGGACAGCATGGACTTCTGGATCGCCGGGATCAGGCCCAGGTAGGTCAGGTTGATGCCGGCGACCTTGATCTTGGTGGCCTCCTTGTGCAGCAGGTCGTGCAGCTCGCGCTTGCTGAACTTCGCAATGGGCTTGTCGGGGTCGAAGAAGCCGCAGCCGCGGAAGATGCGGCCGAACCAGCCGTCCATGCTGTAGCCCGGGATGGTCACCGCGCCTTCGTTGATGGACTTGCTCGCGTCATACAGCTGGGTCAGGTCGAAGTCGCTGACCGAGCCCATGCCCTCGCAGCGCGGGCACATGCCGCCGGTGCGCTCGAAAGTCTGCTTGACGGTCTGCGTCTTGCCCTCGCCGCGCTCCACGGTGATGGCGCCGGCCGCCTTCACCGAGGGCACGTTGAAGGCATAGGCGCTGGGCGGGCCGATGCGGGGTTGGCCCAGGCGGCTGAACAGGATGCGCAGCATCGCGTTCGCGTCGGTGGCCGTGCCGACCGTGGAGCGGGCGTTGGCGCCCATGCGCTCCTGGTCCACGATGATGGCCGTGGTGAGGCCATCGAGCAGGTCCACGTCCGGCCGGGCCAGGGTGGGCATGAAGCCCTGCACGAAGCTGCTGTACGTCTCGTTGATGAGACGCTGCGATTCCGCCGCGATGGTGCCGAACACCAGCGAGCTCTTGCCCGAGCCCGACACGCCAGTGAACACCGTCAGGCGCCGCTTGGGGATGTCGACGCTGACGTCCTTGAGGTTGTTCTCCCGCGCGCCGCGCACGCGGATGACGTCGTGGCTGTCGGCCGCCGCCGCTGCGGGCGCTGCAGTCTTCGTGCTCTTGGCCATGTCTGGCTCAGCCCTTCTTTTGCTGAATACGCAGCAGATTGCCGGCGGGGTCGCGCACGGCGCAGTCGCGCACCCCATAGGGCTGGTCGGTGGGCTCCTCGACGATCTCGGCGTCCTGGTCTTGCAGCTTGGCGAAGGTCGCTTCCAGGTCCGGCGTGGACAGGATGAGCATGGCAAAGGTGCCCTTGGCCATCATCTCGGTGATGGTGCGGCGCTCGTCCTCCGTGACGCCGGGCGTCACCGCCGGCGGGTGCAGCACGATGGAGGTGTTGGGCTGGCCCTTGGGGCCCACGGTGATCCAGCGCAGGCCGTTGTAGCCCACGTCGTTGCGCACCTCGAAGCCGAGGGTGTCGCGGTAGAAGGCCAGCGACGCCTCGGGGTCGCTCTGGGGCAGGAAGGTGGAGTGGATGCTGATGTCCATGACGGTCTCTTTCAGAGGTTTGGAAGGGATTGGGTGGCCACGGAAATCAGTCTAGGTATCGTCGCCGCCCGGTGCTTCTCGATTCCTGATCGGTTTGGTGATCTGCCGCGCCACGCAGGGCGGCATGCCGGCCGTGGCCTGGGCCTGCTCGCGCTTGTAGACGCTGGGCGACTGGCCCACCAGCTCGGTGAAGCGGGTGCTGAAGGTGCCCAGCGACGAGCAGCCCACCGTGAAGCAGACCTCGGTGACGCTAAGGTCCCCGCGGCGCAACAGTGCCATGGCGCGCTCGATGCGGCGCGTCATCAGGTACGAATAGACCGACTCACCATAGGCCTCGCGGAACTGCCGGCTCAGGTGGCCGGCCGACATGTGCACGCCCTGGGCCAGCTCATCGACGTTCAGCGGCTTGGCGTAGTCGCGGTCGATGCGGTCGCGCACGCGGCGCAGCCGCGCGAGGTCGCGCAGCGCGGTGGGGGAGCCAGGCTGTATGGTCACGGCAGGCATCCTGCCATGCCGCTAACCCAGTTTTGTCAGCGGCCGTGCCAGCGTTTTGAGGCGCGGCGAACGACTTCTGGAAGTAACTGGTGGTCCGCCTCGATATTGCGCAGCCAGGCGGCGTCATTACCCACGCCGTTGATCTCGCGGCGCAGGTATTGCAGCGCGGCCTCGGCGCGCAGGTCGCCGGCATGCGTGTCCAGCCTGGCCAGCACGGCGCTGAGGTCGTCGCGCAGCACGCGGTGCTCGCCACTTTCCGGGTCCACGAAGGTGCCGTCCAGGCCGAAGCGGCAGGCCTGGAAGCGGTTGAAGGTGTAGGGCAGGTAGTCGTCCTCGCTGAGCGTGAAGGGCTTCTCCACGCTGATCCAGCGCGCCAGGCACTGGATGAAGCCGGCCAGCGCCGCGGCCTTCTCGATCGTCAGCGGCGTGTCCAGCACGCGGACCTCGATGGTGCCGAACTCGGGCTTGGGGCGGATGTCCCAATAGAAGTCCTTCATGCCCGAGACGACGCCGGTGCGCGTCATCTTGGCGAAGAAGACCTCGAAGTCATCCCAGGTCTGCACGAAGGGCGCGCGGCCCGACAGCGGGAAGGCGAACACCGAGTTCAGCCGCGCTGAGTCGAAGCCCGTGTCCTCGCCCTGCACGAAGGGCGACGAGGCCGCCAGCGCGATCAGGTGGGGGATGAAGCGGCTCATGCCGTGCAGCAGCACCAGGGCCTCGTCGGCGCTGGGGCAGCCGATGTGCACGTGCTGGCCGAACACGGTGAACTGCTTGGACAGATAGCCGTACAGCGACGACAGCTCGTGAAAGCGCGGCGTCTCGAAGATGCGCCGGCGCGTCCAGTGCTGGAAGGGGTGAGTGCCGCCGCCCACCAGGCACACGTCCAGCTGCTCGGCACAGTCCACCAACGCGTCGCGGATCTGGCCCAGCTCCGACAGCACCTGGCCGAAGCCCGTGCACACGCCCGTGGCCAGCTCGATCATGCTGCTGGTGATCTCGGGCTTCACGTCGCCGGGGATGCTGCGCTTTTCCATCAGCCGCAGCAGGTCGCCCGAGACGGGGGCCAGGTCGTAGTCGTCGGTGTTGACGATCTGCAGTTCCAGCTCGACGCCCAGCGTCAGCGGCTGCGATTTGGAGAATTCGCCTAGGCTCATCAGCGACCTTCCTTGTTGTTGTTTTTGCGGCGCTGCGGTGGTGGCGGTAGTTCACCGGCAAAGCGCAGCGCGAACTGCACGGCGATGGGGCCGGCCAGTTCCAGCACGGCGATTGCCGCCAGGATGATGGGCACGGCACCGGCCGTCAGTTCAGGTTCGGCGCGCATCAGCTCGCTGAGCATGACCAGCGCCGTGGCCGACAGCGGCGTCATCGTGATGGACAGCGCCAGCCCCTGGCGCCAGCTTGCCCGGGCCATCGGCGCCAGCGCCACGATGGCCACGGTCTTGGCAATGAAGCGCGCGGCCAGCAGGGCCAGCGCCGCGAAGCCGCCGGCCACGAGGATCTTGGGCGACCAGGCCGAGCCGACGATGACGAACAGCATCAGCACCAGCGCCCCGCCCGAGGTGCCGAAGTGGCGCGGCCACACCCAGGGCCGCTCGCTGGTGTTGCGTAGCAGCAGGCCCGCCAGCAGCGGCATCAAGAGCGTGGACACGCCCACCGCACGCGCGACGACGATGGCGAAGGCCACGAGCCCGAACACCAGCAGCGCGGCGCTCTCGTTGCGCAGATCCAGCCGCCGCGCGGCGAGGTAGACGGCCACGGCCAGCAGCGCGGCCAAGCCCAATGTGGCCAGCATGGAGATGGACAGGCCGGCCAGCGCCTGCGGCAGCGTGGCGCCGTCGTCGGCCGCCCACCAGGTGCGCATCAGCGTCAGCGCGACGATGGCGTACAGCGTGTTCAGGGCCGTCAGCAGCGAGGCGCGCTGCGTGACCTGGCCTTCGGCGCCCAGCTCCAGCGCCACACGGCCCGAGACGGCGGCGGGTGCGGGCATCGCGACGATAGCGCAGGCCACGGCCGTCTGCCAGCCGATGTCAAAGAGGCGCAGCACGAACGCGACGGCCACGCCGCTGAGCAGCGCTTCGGCGAGGCTGGTCAACAGGAGGCCGGGATTGCGGCGCAGCCAGCGCAGGTGCACCCGGCAACCAATCTCGAAAAGCAGCAGCCCGAGGGCCAGATCGGTCACGGTCTGCGCAGCGCCGGCCAGCGGCATCGCCACGCCATGGCCAAAGGCCGCGGCGACAAAGCCTGCCAGCGTGTAGCCCACGACGCGCGGCAGTCGCGTCGTCGCGGCAATGAATTCCCCGGCCAACGCGCCAGCCAGCAGCACGCCGACGACGAACATCAGCCCGCTGGACGGCGTGACAGCCAGACCGGCCCAGACGCGGGCGCCGGTATCGAGTGCAGTCATGCATCTCCCCAAATGAATTTTGGGCAAGATAAGTGCCTGCGGCGGCCACTCTTGTAGGCGAACACGCCGTCAACGGTTACATGCAGGCTTGAAAATGGGGCCATGCAAGTCGTCAGCGTGAACACCGTCCGCGTCGAACATTTCGTCGCAACTTCCGGTCAGGTCCTGGACTCGGCCATCCGCAAGCGCCAACGCGTGGGCCGCATCGCCGTGGGGCCCCTGGGTCTGGACGGCGACGAGCAGGCCGACCCCAGCGTGCATGGCGGCCTCAGCAAGGCCGTCTACGCCTACCCGCAGGAGCACTACGCCTTCTGGAGCACGGTGCGTGGCCAGGCCAAGGTCGCGGGGGGGCTGCAGCCGGGCGACATCGGCGAGAACCTGACGCTCACGGGCCTGCTGGAGAGCAAGGTGTTCCTCGGCGACGTGCTGCGCTTCCCGGACTGCGAACTGGTTGTTTCCGAACCGCGCTACCCCTGCTTCAAGTTCACGGCCCACATGGGCTTTGGCCAGGCGGCCAAGCTGATGGTGCAGAGCGGCTACTGCGGCTTCTACCTCGCCGTGAGGCGCGAGGGCACGATCGCGGCCGGCGAGGCCTTCGAGCTGATCGCCGGGCCGCGCGAGGTGGGCGTCGTGGAGCTCTTCAAGGCCAAGATGAAGAACAAGGCATGACGCTGCGGCGCCGAGAGCTGCTGGCGGCGGCGGGGTTGCTGCCGCTCAAGGCGCATGCCGGCCCGGTGCTGCAGGTCGGGCCCACGCGCGCCGTCAGGTCGCTGGCCGCCGCCGCGCGGCAGGCGAAGGATGGAACACTCATCGAGGTCGACGCGGGCGAATACGTGGCCGACGTCGCGGCCTGGCCTCAGCACGAGCTGACGCTGCGCGCCGTGGGCGGCCGTGTGAAGCTCATCGCGGCCGGTGCGCATGCGCAGGGCAAGGGTTTGTTCGTGACGACCGGGCGGCGCCAGCGCATCGAGGGCTTCGATTTCATCGGCTGCACCGTGCCCGACCGCAACGGTGGTGGTATCCGGCTGGAGGCCGGGTCCCTGACCTTGGTGGACTGCGGCTTTCGCGACAACGAGAACGGCTTGCTGACGGCCAACGACGAGAGCATCGAGCTCGACATCATCGACTGCGACTTCGGCACCATCGCGATGCGCGAGGGCAAGACGCACAACCTCTATGTCGGCGCCATCCGCCGCCTGGCCGTGACGGGTAGCTATTTCCACCACGGCATGCTGGGCCACCTGCTGAAGAGCCGCGCCGCGCTCAACCACATCCTCTACAACCGGCTCAGCGACGAGATCGGCGGCCGCGCGAGCTACGAGCTGGAGTTCCCCAACGGTGGCGTCGCCGTCGTCATGGGCAACCTCATCATGCAGAGCTCCACCACCGAGAACCCGCACGTGATCTCCTTCGGCGTGGAAGGCGCCAGGTGGGAAAAGCAGGCGCTCTACCTGGTCAACAACACGCTGGTGGACCAGCGGCCAGGTGGTGGCATCTGGCTGCGCGTGACGCCGAAGCAGGCCGAGGTCACGCTGGCCAACAACCTGCTTGTCGGGGCCCCGAAGCTGGCCGCCGAGGGCTATTGGACACAGCGCGCCAACTTCGCCGCCGACTGGGACGAGTTCGTGCGCGCCGCGCGCGAGGACTTCCGGCTCAAGGCCGATTCATCCCTGCGGGGCAAGGCCGTGGACATGGGAGAGGGCGGTGGTGTGAGGCTGATGCCCTCACGCGAATACCGCCACCCTCACACGACGCAGGCGCTCAGCGCGCCAGCGCGTCACCCCGGCGCTTTCCAGTCCTGAGGGCGATCAAGCCCAGGCCGGCCAGCAGCAGCGCCAGCGACTGGGGCTCGGGCACGGCGGACGAGAAACCCAGTTGCTGGCTGGCGACGTGTTGCAGCGCCAGCGCCGTGTTCGCGTCAATGCCCAGGTCGATGGCGGCCTGCTCTGTCGCGCCCAGCGTCAGCGGGTCCACGCCCGTGATGCTGCCGAACAGCGTCAGCGCGGACAGGTAGGAGCCGTACTTGTTCGCATGCGTGCGGTCCAGCCACCAGAGGTTGAGCTGGCCCGTGGCGCCTTCCACAAAGGTGCCGTCGGCGCCATAGAAGCTGTTGCCCTGGGCCAGGCCCTGGTCCACCGCGAGCTGGAAGGCATCGCCCACCGGCACGACGCCGGCAAAGCCCGGGTTGGTGGCCGCACGGTTGAAGAAGGAGTTGTGCAGGTCGGTCGTCATGCCGGCCAGGCTGTTGTAGTACAGCGTCGCGTTGCCGCCGGCGGCGCTGGTGTCCACGATGGGGCGACCGTCGCTGCTCGTCAGGTCGGGCGTCGTGATCTTGTGCGCCTCGACCATGTCGGGCCGCGCCCAACTCTCCTCCAGGTAGACCTTGGTGGCGGCGCTGGCGTTCGTGTTGGCCGCGATGTTGCGCGTCGTGTTGCAGCTGCCCGAGGACAGGCCGGTGGCCATGCAGGCGGCCAGGCTGCCGAAGAGGTCGGTCTCCTTGTAGCTCTGCGCCGCGCCGTTGTGGATGAACTTCTCGAACTGGTTGGCGTAGGCGTTGAAGGTCGCGAGGTTGGCGTTCTTGCCCTTGCCGGCCGGCAGGGCCGCGTCGCTCTGCTCCTGCAGCACGACGGTGTCCCACTTCTGGGTAGCGACGTTCTCGCGCAGCTTCCAGTCGGCGTTGGCCGTGTCCAGGAACTGGCCGCGCAGCGAGGCCGCGTTGCGCGTGGACAGCGACACGTCGTAGCTCATGCCGGCCTCGTCGGTCATCTTCTTGAAGATGCCCGGCACGCCGCCCCAGGGGTGGGGCTCGAAGCTGCCCTGGCCCACCGTGCCCATGGGATAGCTGTTCGTCCCCGCGGGGTTGATGGCGTTGAAGCCGGCCGTCAGGTCGTGCACGGCGGCGGCGTTGTAGCTCAGCACCGGGTCGACCCGGCCAAAGGTGTAGCTGTTGCCGACGAAGAGGATCTTGATGGGGTCGGCAGCGAGCGCCGGCCCCGTCAGCGCGGCCGTCAGCACGGCCAGCGCAAGAAGGCGCTTGTTCATGGGTTGTCTCCGATGTTCTAGGAATGTCTTGCGGACGCCCCGAACAGTAGGGAGACGAATTCCAGTCGTCAAATAGGCGATTTGCGCCGAGTCCATATGTTTTTCATATGGACTCGCGCTGCCCTGCCGTTCAAGCTCGTTTGAGTTCGGCCTTCGGGTAGTCCGTGTAGCCCTCGGCCCCGCCACCGTAGAACGTCTCCTTCTGCGCCGGTGCCCAGGGCAGGTCGGCGCGCAGGCGCTCCACGAGGTCGGGGTTGGAGATGAAGGGCCGGCCAATGGCCACGGCGTCGGCACGGCCGCTGGCGATGGTGTCCAGCGCCAAGGCGCGGTCGTAGCCGTTGTTGGCGATGTAGGGGCCGGCGAAGCGGCGGCGCAACTCGGCGTAGTTGAAGGGCGCGTTGTCGCGCGCACCGCCGGTGGCGCCCTCGACAACCTCCAGGAAGGCCAGCTTCAGTGGTGCGAGCTGTTCGGCCACATAGTTGAACAAGGCCTGCGGGTTGCTGTCCTGGCCGATGTCGTTGCTGGGCGTCACGGGGCTCAGGCGCAGCGCGGTGCGGCCCGCGCCGATGGTGCCGGCCACGGCCGTCATGACTTCGATCAGCAGACGGGCGCGGTTCTCGATCGAGCCGCCGTATTCGTCGGTGCGGTCATTGGCGCTGTCGCGCAGGAACTGGTCCAGCAGATAGCCGTTGGCGCTGTGGATCTCGACGCCGTCGAAACCAGCCGCCATCGCGTTCTTGGCGGCCTGCACATAGTCGGCGATCAGCTGCGGGATCTCATGCGTGGCCAGCGCGCGCGGCTCGTCGGTGGGCACCAGCTCGCCATAGGCTGCATAGGTGCGGGTCTTGGCGGCGCGGTTGGTGGACGAGATCGGCTGCTGGCCGCCCGGCTGCAGGCTCTTCAGCGAGATGCGGCCCACGTGCCAGAGCTGCACGACGATCTTGCCGCCCTCGGCGTGCACGGCGTCCGTCACCTGCTTCCAGGCGGCGATCTGCTCGGGGCTGTGGATGCCGGGCGTGTCGAAATAGCCCTGGCCGTCGGGGCGGATCTGCGTGGCCTCGGTGATGATGAGGCCGGCGCCGGCGCGCTGGCGGTAGTACTCGACGTGCAGGTCATGCGGCGTCTGGCGTGTGGCGCGGTTGCGCGTCAGCGGCGCCATGACGACGCGGTTGGCCAGCTGGATGTCGCCGAAGCGGATGGGGTCGAAAAGGGTGGTCATGGCGGCGAAATGGAGACGAAATGGATGGCTGCAAGGCTTGGGCCTGCGAACGCTACGGCAATGGGTCGCGTTGTGACCAAAACGGCTACAGGCACGACAGCAGACCGCAAGCTGGGTTCATACCCAGCGAGGATCTGCAACACAGCATGTGGTCGTTTTGGTCACAACCCTTCGGGAAGGCCCGTCACAAGGGGCCACTCGGCGTTGCATCGCTGGCCCGCACGCGAGTGCGGGCGGCGCGCTGCGCCTTGATTGGCCCCTTGTGACGGGCCTTCGCGACCCATTGCCGTAGCGTTCGCAGGCCCATGCCTCCCTACTTTCCCCGGCTGAGCGCGGTTGATGGGGGTGTGTTAGCGACAATCAGGCCATGCTCGCCTACCGCCACGCCTTCCATGCCGGCAACCATGCCGACGTCCTCAAGCACCTGGTGCTGACCCGCGTGCTGCGCTACATGGGTGAAAAGGACAAGCCCTACACCCTCATCGACACCCACGCCGGCGCCGGCGGCTACTCGGTCGAGGGCCGCTATGCGCAGAAGAAGGGCGAATACACCGGCGGTGTCGCCCGGCTCTATGACGACAAGGATCTGCCCGCACCGCTGGCCGACTACATGAGTCTGGTGCGCGCCTTCAACCCCGACGGCCAGTTGCGCCAGTACCCGGGCTCGCCGGCCATCGCCAACTTCCTGCTGCGCGAGACCGACCGGCTGCGCGTCTACGAGCTCCACTCGACCGACCACCGCATCCTCGCGAGCTATCTGGAAAGCCGGCCCAACACCCAGGTCAGCGACAAGGACGGCTTCGGGGCCATCAAGGCCGAGTTGCCATCGCCCACGCGCCGCGCGGCGCTGCTGATGGACCCGTCCTACGAGATCAAGACCGACTACGCCAAGGTGCTGGCCGCCTTGCGCGAAGCGCTGGAGCGCGCTGCCGACACGGTGATCATGATCTGGTACCCGCAACTGCAGCTGCTGGAGTCCACGCAACTGGCGCAGCGGCTGAAGGCCAGCGCCGACGCGGCCGCCAAGAAGGGTTGGCTGCACGTGCGCCTGACCGTGGACCAGGCCGACGAACGTGGCTTCGGCATGCTGGGCAGCGGCATGTTCGTCGTGAACCCGCCGTTCACGCTGCACGACGAGCTGGCCGAATGCCTGCCGCTGCTGGTGGAGCGCCTGGGCCAGTACGACGGCGCCAACTATGTGCTCGAACAGAAAGCGGTATGACGGCGGAGTCCAAGCCCGTCACGATGGAGCAGATCGCCGCGTTGGCGGGGGTTTCCACGATCACGGTCTCGCGGGCGCTGCGTGACAGCCCCTCGGTGACGCCGGCCACGCGCGAGCGCATCAAGACGCTGGCCGAGGCCGCTGGCTACCGCTTCAACCACCATGCGCGCAACCTGCGGCTGCGTCGCAGCCACATGGTGGCCGTCATGCTGGAGATGCAGCCCGACACCGACCGGCCCATGACCGACGCCTACCCGCTGCAACTGCTGGGCGGCATCACGCAGGAGCTGACCTCGCGCGGCTACAGCGTGCTGCTGTCGGCGCTGCAAAGCCCCGGCCAGGGCATGGCCAGTTCGGCGGATGGCTGCATCCTGCTGGGCCAGGGCGCGAACGGCTCGGCCGTGAAGACGGTCGCTGCGATGGGCCTGCCGCTGGTCGTATGGGGCGCCGAGCACGGCAAGGGCGAGCAGGTGGTGGTGGGTGGCGACAACGCCCATGGCGGCGCCAGCGCGGCCGAGCGACTGATGGCCCTAGGGCGGCGCGAACTGCTCTTCCTGGGCGATGTGCGCCACGCCGAGATCCGCGACCGTCAGCAGGGCTTCGTCAAGGCGCTCAAGAAGGCCGGACTCAAGGCCCAGACGCTGACGCCCGCGGCCTTCACCTTCGGTGCGGGCTTCACGGCCGTGCAAGCCCACATTGCCAAAGGTGGCGCCATGCCCGACGGTCTGTTCGCCGCCAGCGACCTGCTGGCCATGGGCGCGGTGCGCGCCTTCACCGACGCGGGCCTGCGCGTGCCCGAGGCCGTGTCCGTCATAGGCTACGACGACTCGCCGGCGGCGCAGAGCTTCGCGCCGCCGCTGACCAGCGTGCGCCAGGACTGGCACCACGGCGGCGTGCTGCTGGCGCGCAAGGTGCTGGACCTCATCGCCGGCCAGGATGCGGCCAGCGAGATCATGCCGACCGAGCTGGTCGTGCGCAGTACTTAGTCCAGGACGACTTCGGTCCGCACCACGCCCGCGCGCTCCGCGCTGGCCGACAGTGCCAGCCGCGTACCCACCGGCGCGCGCACCACCCATTCGGCCACGGCCCGGTCACCAGTGGGCTGCTTGTTGAACAGGAAGGCGAGCTGGCTCTGCTTGGGCGCATGGCCTTCGAGCTGCGGGCCTTCCATGCGCTCCTTGCCGCTGACCAGGCTGATGCTCGGGTCGCCGCTGGGCAGGTGCAGTTCGAACATGACGCCGCGCACCGTCTTGCGCTCCAGCGCGCGCTGGGTCACGTAGGCGGGCAGATAGCCCGCGTTCGCCACGGCCATGCGCACGCGCCACATGTCGGGGCCCAGCGCCCGCACCTCGGTGCGGATCAGCTCCAGCTTGGGCAGGCTCATCGCGATCTGCGTCATCCAGGCCGGGAAGCGTGCGGCCTCGCGCTCGCGCAGGGCCGGCGGCGGGTTGCGCCAGTAGTTCATCTTGTCCCAGCCGCCGATCTCCACGGCGCCGAGCTGGGGGTGCTGGAAGGGCGTCCATTCGACGTGGGCCAGCCCGCCGCACTTCTCATCGCTCCACTTCAGCAGCTTGAGGTCGTCCTCGACCGGATGCTCGCGGTACCAGTCGATGAACTTGTCGACCTCGACGCCGGCTTCCTTGCTGGGTGACCACAGCTCCACCACCCAGAACAGCGCGCCCAGGTGCTCGTAGACCCAGTCCTGCGTGCCGGTGATGACGTCCTTGGGGTGGTAGCGGAAGTCCTCGTAGATGCTGACGGCCGGGTAGCCGGTGTGCTTCTCGCCCAGTGCCGAGAACTGCTGCAACAGCCACAGGTCCTCGGGCGTCATGTCCTTGTCGCTGCGCGTGCCGCAGGGGCGCAGGATGACGCCGCTGTGCGTGTGGTAGCTGATGGCTGCGCCGATGTTGGGGTGCTGGGTGATGAAGTCCACCATGGCCCGCACCTCGGGCTCGCTGGTGGGGTAGGGGCCGGCGCCGAGCTGTTCGAACTCCTGGCGCCATTCGCCGGGGAAGTTGCGGTTCAGGTCCAGCCCTTCGCGGTCGGCATTGACCTTGACGGTCAGCCCATCGTGGTTCTTGATGAAGCCCTCGGGGATGAGGCGGTAGTACTCGCCGCCCATCTCGCCGGGCTCGCGCGCCACCATCAGGCGCGGGTCCGCGGCGTGCTTCTTGTAGCCGCCATGCGGGTCGGGCACGCGCATCGTCAGGATGCGGCCATCGCCGTCGATGTCTTCCTGCGTCAGCCCGTCGACCGGCTCCTCCGTGTAGGGGTAGGGGCGGGTGGAGCTGCGGATGTGGCGCGGCCGGTCGGCCAGGGCCAGCTCGGCGCCGTCGGGGTTCAGGCGCGGCACGATGTAGAGGGTGCGCGTGTCCAGCAGGCGGTTGATCTGCTGGGCTTCGGCCGAGGTGCCGCCGTGCAGGTCCAGCAACCGGTGCAGGTAGTACAGGCAGGTCGTGGAGGCGGTCAGTTCGGCGGCATGGATGTTCCCGTCTATCCACATCGCAGGCTTGTCGATGTCCATGCCGCTAGCCAGGTTGGTCACGATGACCACCCAGATGTCGCGCTGCTCGTAGCTCTTGCCGATGGAGCGCACCGACACGAGGTTGGGCCGGGCCTCGGCATAGGCGAACAGCAGGGCCGTCAGCTCGTCGTAGCGGTAGAAGTGGTCGAAGCGTGGATTGGGCAGTGAGCTGGGCATGGCGGCGTCAGTCCTTGGCGGGGTCCCAAGAACTAGGGGCGTGTTGGATGGCGCGGATTGTCGGAACTCGCCCAGCGCTATCGCCCAGGGTTTGCCCTCGGCGAAAGCCTACTGACCCTTGAACAGGGCCTGGAACTGTCGGGATACGGGCAGCTTCTCCTCCCGCCCGCGCAGCGTGACCACCATGGTCCCCTCGTCGATGCGTATGGCCTTGGCGACGCAGCGGCTGTTGACGAGCACGCTGCGGTGGATCTGCCAGAACTGCTCGGGGTCGAGCTGGGTCAGCAGCTCACGCAGCGGCGTGCGGATCAGCGCGTCGCCGCCGTGGTGAACGACCCGGGTGTAGCGCTGGTCGGACTCGAAGAAGACGATGTCCTCCGGCTGGATCAGCAACACCTCGCGGCCCACGCTGGCCTGGATGGGGCGCATGGCCGGCTTGGCCTGCACCAGGCCTGCGAGCAGGCGCTGCAGCGCGGACGTGTCCGGCTCGGGCTGGGCGATTCGAGCCCGCAGCCGCGCGAGCGTCTGCGCCAGGCGCTCGTCGTCGACGGGCTTGAGCACGTAGTCGACGGCGCCGGTTTCGAAGGCCGTGAGGGCGTGGTCGTCGAAGGCTGTCACGAAGACGATGAGCGGCGGCGTGGCCAGGGCCGACAGCCGGCGTGCGACCTCCAGGCCGGTGAGGCCGGGCATGCGGATGTCCAGGAAGGCGATGGCCGGCTCGTGGGCCAGGCAATCGTCCCAGGCCTCGGCGCCATTGGTGCTGGTGGCCACGATGGACAGCTCGGGCCACAGGCGTGCGAGCGCGGCGCGCAACTGCTCGCGGGGGGCTTCCTCGTCGTCGGCGATCAGGGCGGTGATGGGGTTCATGCGATGGGGAGTGTCAGCGTGGCAGTGCAGCCGGGCGTCGCGTCGGCGAGCTCCAGCGTGGCGTCGGGGAAGGCCTGCAGCAGGCGGCGGCGGGTGTTGGCCAGGCCCACGCCCTCGGTCCAGCCGGGCGCGAGGCCAGGGCCGTCGTCGGTGACGGTCAGCACCAGGCGGTCACCCTCGCGGCGGGCGGCGATGTCGACATGGCCACCGCGCAGCTGCGGCTCGATGCCATGGCCGATGGCGTTCTCCACCAGCGTCAGCACGATGCCGGGGGGCAGCTCGGCCTGCAGCTCGGCCGGCACGGCGATGTGGGAGCTCAGCCGCGCACCCAGGCGCGCCTGCATGATGGCGAGATAGCGGCGCACCATCTCCATCTCGTCGGCCAGCGGCTGCAGCTCGCGCTCGAACATGGGCAACGTGGCGCGCAGGTAGGCCGTGAAGTCGCGCAGCAGCGGCGCGGCGCGGGTGTCACCGGTGTCCACCCAATGCTGCAGCGAGGCTAGCGTGTTGAACAGGAAGTGCGGTTGGATCTGCGCCGCGGCCAGCCGTGAGGCCAGGCGCAGTGCGGCCTGCTGCTCGTTCAGCTCGCGCAGCCGGCCCTCGATCTGGTTCACGCGGAAGATCGTGACGACCCACCAACCCGACAGCACGGCGGTCAGGACGGCCAGCAGCAGCGGCGTGTTGTCGATCACGCGCTCGCGCCAACCATTGCGCGCGGCCATCAGGATGGCAACCGCCATGGCGGCCAGGCAGATGTAGCAGACCAAGTTGAGATTCCTGCGGCTCGGCTGCTTCCAAAGCCACTGCGCAATGGTCAGCGAGGCCCATCCCAGGCCCAGTACCACAGGCCAGGCCCAGACCCAGTGCTGGTGGCCATAGACCGCCAGCAGCAGGATGAGGTTGAAGTAGACGTAGTGGTCGATGCTGACCGGCCAGGGCTGGTCGCCGGCACGGGCCATCTCCTCGGGCGTGAAGACGCGGCGCGGGCCGGGGTAGACCCATTGCACCCAGTCGATGAAGGGGGGCTTGGGTGGCGGAGTGGAGGACATGGGCCGCAGTCTAGGAGGCCGGCCCACGTGGGAGCGGCAAGCTGCGGCGAATGGTGGATCGGCGCGTATGGATGGCTGAGTCGACCGATCGGTCGGGAAAAGTGCAGAATGCCGGCATGCCCACCTGGACCGCGCTAGACCTGGAACGCCGAGGCAATGGCGTCGCCGTGCTGACCATGAACCGGCCGGCCGTGTTCAACGCCTTCGACGAGACGCTGATCGCCGAGCTTGACGCGGCTTTCGTCCTTCTTGGGGATGACCCCTCCGTGCGCGCCATCGTGCTGGCCGGCGCTGGCAAGCATTTCAGCGCCGGGGCCGACCTGCAGTGGATGCAGCGCGCGGCCGCCGCGTCGCAGGACGACAACTTGGCCGACGCGCGCCGCTTCTCGGCCATGCTGGCGCGCATTGCCGAATGCTCCAAGCCCACCGTCGCCCGCGTGCAGGGTGCGGCGCTGGGTGGCGGCGTGGGGCTGGTGGCGGCTTGCGACATGGCCGTCGCGTCCGAGACCGCGAGCTTCTCGGTCAGCGAGGCGAAGATGGGCATCCTGCCGGCCGTCATCGGCCCGCACCTGGTCAACGCCGTTGGCCTGCGCGAGGCGCGCCGCCTGGCACTGACGGCCAGCCGTGTCGATGCCGCCGAGGCGATGCGTGTGGGGCTGGTGCAGCGTGTCGTGCCGGCCGAAGGCCTGGACGCGGCGGTGGATGCCTTTGTCGCCGACCTGCTGGCCTGCGGGCCTCAGGCCCAGGCCGAGATCAAGCAGCTCTATGCCCGGCTTGCGCCCGGCCCGGTGACCGCCGAGGTGCGCGAGCTGACCGCCCAGACCATCGCTCGCGTGCGTACCACGCCCGAGGCCCGTGAGGGCTTTGCGGCCTTCCTCGGTAAACGCAAGCCCAACTGGACTTCTCCGGAATGACTCTGAACGACTCCCGCATCCTCGTCGTCGGTGCCGGCCTGATGGGCGCCGGCATCGCCCAGGTGGCCGCCCAGGCCGGCCACGACGTGGCGCTGTTCGACGCCCGTGCCGGTGCGGCCGAGGCGGCCAAGGCCAAGCTCGCGCAGACGCTGGACGGCCTGGCCGCCAAAGGCAAGCTGACAGCCGAGGCCGCGCAGGCGACGCTGGCTCGCATCACGCCCGTGGACGCGCTGGTGACGGCCGACCTCGTCATCGAAGCCATCGTCGAGAACCTGGACGTGAAGCGCGCGCTGTTCGCCGAGCTGGAGGCCTTGCTGCCGCCAGAGGCCGTCATCGCGACCAACACGTCGTCCATTTCCGTCACGGCGCTGGCGCGCGGCATGCAAAAGCCCGAGCGGCTGGTGGGCATGCATTTCTTCAACCCCGTGCCATTGATGAAACTCGTCGAGGTGGTGTCGGGCCTGGGCACCGACCCCGCGATTGCGCAGGCCGTCTTCGACCTCGCCGGCCGTTGGGGAAAGACGGCGGTGCACACCCGCTCCACGCCGGGCTTCATCGTCAACCGCATTGCGCGGCCCTATTACGCCGAGACGCTGATGCTGCTGCAGGACCGTGCCGCGGCGCCCGAGCTCATCGACGCGGTCCTGCGCGCCGCGGGCTTCCGCATGGGCCCTTGCGAGCTGATGGACCTGATCGGCCACGACACCAACTTCGCCGTGACCAACTCGGTCTTCGCGGCCAACTTCTTCGACCGCCGCTTCACGCCCTCGCTGGTGCAGCAGGAACTGGTGGACGCCGGCTTCTTCGGCCGCAAGAGCGGGCGGGGCTTCTACCGCTACCCCGAGGGCGCGCCCGCCCTGGCCAGCGTGGACCTGGCGACGCCGACGGCGGCGCAAGTCCTGGTGCATGGCAAGGGGCCGGTGGCCGACCGCTTCGCCGCCGCGCTGCCCGGCGCCCAGCGCGAGCCGGACAGCGACTGGGTCGGCCTGGAGGCCGACGGCCGCCAACTGCGCCTGACCGATGGCCGCCGCGTTACCGATTTCACGCCCGGCACCGCGGTGTTCGACTTGCCACTGGGTGCAGCTGGCGACCTCGCCTTTGCCGGCGATGCGCACACCGCCGCGTGGCTGACGAAGCTGGGTGTCACGCCGCGCGCCGTGGCCGACGTGCCGGGCTTGGTGGTCGCGCGCACCATCGCCATGCTGATCAACGAAGCGGCCGATGCCGTCAGCCAGGGCGTCTGCGACGAGGCCGGCGCCGACGCGGCGATGAAGCTGGGCGTCAACTACCCCGCCGGCCCCTTCGAATGGCTGGCCCGCTGGGACCGCCGCGCCGTCGTCGCGCTGCTGGACCGGCTCGATCAACACTACCGCGGCGAGCGCTATCGCGTGTCGCCCTATCTGAAATGACCCACGCCTTCATCTGCGACGCGATTCGCACGCCCTTTGGCCGCTACGGCGGCGCGCTGTCCTCCATCCGCACCGACGATCTCGGCGCCTTGCCTCTAAAGGCGCTGATGGCGCGCAACCCGGGCGTGGACTGGGCCCAGGTGGCCGACGTCATCTACGGCTGCGCCAACCAGGCCGGCGAGGACAATCGCAACGTCGCCCGCATGGCCGCGCTGCTGGCCGGCCTGCCGCAGGACGTGCCCGGTGTGACCGTGAACCGCCTGTGCGGCTCGGGCCTGGATGCGGTGGGCACGGCTGCGCGCGCCATCCGCGCCGGCGAGGCCGGGCTGATGATCGCCGGCGGCGTGGAGAGCATGAGCCGCGCGCCCTTCGTGATGCCCAAGGCCGAGAGCGCCTTCAGCCGCGCGAACGCCGTCTATGACACCACCATTGGCTGGCGCTTCATCAACAAGCAGATGAAGGCCCAGTACGGCGTGGACGCCATGCCCGAGACGGCCGAGAACGTCGCGGCCGACTTTGGCATCGAGCGCGAGGCCCAGGACCGCATGGCGCTGGCTTCGCAGATGAAAGCCATCGCGGCTCAGAAGCGCGGCTTCTTCGAGCGCGAGATCGTGCCCGTGGAGGTTCCGCAGAAGAAGGGCGACCCCGTGCGCGTGCTGCTGGACGAGCATCCGCGCGAGACCAGCCTCGAAGCGCTCGCCAAGCTCAAGGGCGTCGTCAAACCCGATGGCTCGGTGACGGCCGGCAACGCCAGCGGCGTCAACGACGGTGCCTGTGCGCTGCTGCTGGCCAGCGAGGCCGAGGCCGCGCGCCACGGCCTGAAGCCCCGCGCCCGCGTGGTGGGCATGGCCACGGCCGGTGTGGCGCCGCGCATCATGGGCATTGGCCCGGCGCCGGCCATGCGCAAGGTGCAGGCGCTGACGGGCCTCACGCTCGCGCAGATGGACGTCATCGAGCTGAACGAGGCCTTCGCGGCCCAAGGCCTGGCCGTGCTGCGCGACCTGGGCCTCTCGGACGACGACGCCCGCGTGAACCCCAACGGCGGCGCCATCGCGCTGGGCCACCCGCTGGGTGCCAGCGGCGCGCGGCTGGTGACGACGGCTATCAACCAGTTGGAAGTGACGGGTGGCCGCTACGCGCTGTGCACGATGTGCATTGGTGTCGGTCAGGGCATCGCGCTGATCGTCGAAAGGGTCTAAGCCCTATTCAAAGAACAGCCTGGAAATACCTTTCAGGCTGACCAAGTTGCCCGGGTTGCTGGTCTCGTTGAGCACGCCGCTCATGCGAGCCAGCAGGCGCGGGCTCTTCTTGGCGCGCCAGATCAGCAGGTCGGCCAGCCAGGGGTGGGCGTTGACGCGGTTGGCGCGTTCGTAAAGGTCGAACTTGGGCTTGAGCGCCGTGAGGCTGGCCTCGTAGGTGGCCCGCACGGCTGCGTCGCCATCCTCGTCATGGCGGTGCTTGAGCATGGCGTCGGCGGCCAGCATGCCGGTCTCCATGGCCTTGCCAATGCCTTCGCCCGTGAAGGAATAGGTGCTGCCCGCGGCCTCGCCGGTGACCAGCAGGCCGGGCCGTGTCCATTTCGCACCCTTGAGCGTGCAGCGCAGCGGTGCACCCTTCAGCCACTGCTCGCCCTCGCCCACGCGCTCGCCCACGCGCATCAATTCGGCCGCCGGCGCGTACTTGGCGACGAAGGCGTCGAAGATGGCGCGCAGGTTGACGTCCTTCTTGCGGCCCTTGCCGTCGCCCAGGTCTTGATGGCTGTCGGTCACGCCGACACCGATGTTGAAGTGGCCGTCCGGCGCCGGGAAGATCCAGCCGTAGCCTGGCCGCACGGAGTGGTCCCAGACGACCTCCAGCGCCTTGATCTTGCCCACCATCTGCGGCGCCTTCACATAACCGCGCAGCGCCACGCCACTGGGCGTGTGGCGCTCGCACATGCCGGCGGCGGTCAAGGCCTTGGGCACGGCGCCGGTGGCGAGCACCACCCAGCGCGCCGCGACCTCGATGATCTCGTCGCCACGCTTGAGCCGCGCGCCCGTCACGCGGCCATCGGCCTCCAGCGGGGCCTCGAAGCGCGCCTGCTCGAAGCGAGCACCTGCTTCCCTGGCGGCATGCAGCAGCAGTTCGTCCAGCTCGCGGCGCGGCAGCACGGCCAGCGAACCCGGCACGTCGATGCGGCCGCCGCGCGGGCCGATGCAGCCGACATGCGTCACCGCCTGGGCGCGGCGCATCACGGCGTCCAGCAGCCCAAGCCGCGCCAACGCCTGGTGGGCATCGGGGATCAGCCCGTCACCGCAGGTCTTGTCCCGGCCCGGGGGATGCTGGTCCACGAGGCGCACGTCCAGGCCGGCCTGGGCCAGCACGCGGGCGCAGGCCGATCCCGCGGGACCGGCGCCAATGATCAGCACGTCGCAGTGCGAGGCGGGAATGAGGGCGGGTGCGTCGGGATTCAAACGGGGCTCGGCAGTTCGGGCAGGGGCGGCGGATTCTAGGAGCGCCTTCCGACCGAGCCGCAGTCCTGGGGCGTAGGCTGTCTCGCAGCTGAGGCTGAAAGATTCGCCGGATATCTGTGGTCGTGTGACAACGCGGCGACGTCTTTACACCCCCTACCCGCGGCAGTGAAACCCCTAGGTTTCTGGCATGTAAAGGCCGGTAACCGCATGTCAGGGGAGTCTATTGGGGGCAACCCGGATCGGCTCGCTTCCCGACAGTCTTCAGACTCGCGCCGCGAAAAAGCGTTTCTCCGCGAGGGGTCCGCATTTCCGAAAGTTATCAGCCAACACTCGTTGAGAACGTCCTCACGAAGGAGTAGTCATGTTTAAACGCAACGCCCGCAGCGCTGCCGCACTGGCGATGATCGGCACCCTAAGTGCCGTCACGGCAATGGCCCAAGAAGCCGCGCCGGAAAAGCTCGAGCGCATCGAAATCACCGGCTCGCGCATCAAGTCCATTGGTGCCGAATCCAGCAGCCCGATCACCTCGGTCGGCAAGGAAGACATCAGCATCAAGCAGCCCGTCGCGGTTGAAGAGCTGGTGCGCGGCCTGCCCGCGGCTTACCCCGCCATCGGCCCGAACGTGAACAACGGCTCCAACGGCACGGCGTCCATCGACCTGCGCGGTATGGGCACGAACCGCACCCTGGTGCTGATCAACGGCAAGCGCATCGTGCCGGCCACGCTGGGCGGCGTCGTCGACACCAACACCATCCCGGTGTCGCTGCTGGAACGCGTTGACCTCGTGACCGGCGGTGCTTCCGCCGTGTACGGTGCCGACGCCGTGGCCGGCGTCGTCAACTTCGTCACCAAGCGCAATTTCTCCGGTGTCGAAATGACGTCGCTGTACAGCGCCTCCGAAAAGGGCGACGCCCAGCGCTACAAGAACGACTTCACCGTCGGTGCCAACCTGGCCGATGGCCGTGGCAACGTCGTGCTGCACGTCGGCAACACGCGCACCAGCCCGCTGACGCTGGCTGATCGCGACTACTCGCCCGTCGTGATCTCCTCCTCCACCGGCAATCCCGGCGGCTACTCGGGTACTGCGGTTCCCGCCATCTGGTCGGGCATGCCCGGCGCCATCGCCGGTAGCCGTGTCATCGACTCCACCACCGGCCTGCTGCGCAGCGCCGTGTCGTCGGGCCCGCCGGACGGCTACAACACCAACCCGCCGAACTACTTCGAAACCCCGCTGACCCGCACCCAGGTCACCGGTATCGGCCGCTTCCAGATCAACGAGTACGCCGAGGCCTACGCCGAGATCTTCCACACCAAGTCCAACGTCACGCTGAACCTGGCGCCGTCGGGCACCTTCGGTGTTGCGCTGAACATCCCAATCGGCAGCCCGTTCATCACGCCGGCCGTCCGCGCCCAGTTGTGCACGGCCTACGGCATCTCGGCCGCCAACTGCGTCCCTGGCAGCACGACCGAGTTCCGCGCCAACATCGCCCGCCGCTTCGTCGAAGCCGGCCCGCGTATCTACATGTACGACAACTCGACGACCCAGTACACGGTCGGCCTGCGTGGCGACGTGCCGATGTTCGAGGGCTGGAGCTACGACGCGTACTACCAGTCGGGCCGTTCGGACCAGATCCAGCGCACCGGCAACGGCTTCTCGGCGAGCAAGCTGCAGCAGGCCGTTCGCGCCGTCAGCACCACGGCCTGTACCGTCACGACCGGCGGCTGCGTGCCGATCAACCTGTTCGGCGCCGCGGGCACCATCACGCCGCAGATGCTGGCCTTCATTGCCACGCCGACGTTCCAGACCACCCGTGTCGACCAGGTCGTCATGGCCGGTTCGGCCAGCGGTGAAGTCGCGATCGCCAAGAGCCCCTGGGCCAAGAACCCTCTGGGCATGGCCGTCGGTTACGAAGACCGCAAGGTCTTCGGCGGCAACGCCTCCGATGCCGTCGTGCAGACGCAGGGCGAACTGCTGGGTTCTGGCGCTCCGACGCCTGACCGCAGCGGTACGCTGAAGTTCCGCGAGCTGTACAGCGAAATGAACCTGCCGCTGGTGCAAGCCAAGCCGTTCGTCCACTCCCTGGACGCCAGCTACGGCTATCGCCGCACGGAGTTCGACTCCATCGGTGGCGTGCTGACCTACGGCAGCTGGAAGAAGGGCCTGACCTACGCTCCGATCAAGGGCCTGCGCTTCCGCGGCGAACTGCAGCGCGCGACCCGCGCTCCGAACGTGAACGAGCTGTACGCTCCGGTCACGACGGGCCTGTCGACGCTGTCGGTCGACCCCTGCCAGGGCAACAAGATCGTGGCCGGCGACGCAGGCAAGGCCGGCTCGCTGACCAACCTGTGCCAGCTGACCGGCGTTCCGACGGCACAGATCGGCAACGTGTCTGCGCCTTCGTCCAACCAGATCAACAACACGTCTGGCGGCAACCCCAGCCTCGGCCCTGAAAAGGCTGACACGACGACCCTGGGCCTGGTGTACGAGCCTGACTACGTCGACGGCCTGTCCATCACGCTGGACTTCTGGAAGATCAAGATCAACGGCGCCGTGTCCAGCCCGACCGCTTCGCAGGTCATCAACGGCTGCTTCGACGCTGCTTCGAACCCCGGCTTCTCGTACAACGCCTTCTGCCAGCTGATCCAGCGCGACCCGCTGAACGGCGGCCTGAACGGCACGGGCAGCAAGGGCGTGAGCACCCAGTCGTCCAACCTCGGCTTCTACAACTACTCCGGCGTGGACATCGGCGCAAGCTACCGTCTGCCGCTGAAGAAGCTGGGCCTGGCGAACTGGGGTCGTGTCGACCTGAGCTCGCAAGCCAGCTACCTGAAGCGCGCCGACATCAAGGCCCTGCCCAACGTCCCGACGCTGGAGCAAGCGGGCTACTACGGCGTGGACGTCAGCACCCCCTACTCCAAGACCCGCATCAACACGCGTGCGTCCTGGACGCTGGGCGACTACTCGCTGGGCCTGGCATGGCGCTACATCAGCGGCGCCAGCGTGCAGACCACGGGTTCCGCTGCCAACAACGCCGGCAACTTCCTGCCGGTCAACGAGCACATCAACGCCTTCAACTACTTCGATCTGAACGGCTCGTGGCAGATCACGAAGAACGTGAAGCTGTCGATGACGGTGAACAACCTGTTCGACAAGCAGCCTCCGCTGGTCGGTACCGGTATCGGCCCGGGTGCTGTCAACTTCGGCAACACTTTCCCGACCGCCTACGACATCATCGGTCGCCGCTACACCGCCACCGTGCAAGCCAACTTCTAAATCGGAAGCTGGCAGCCACCCTCGGGCGGCTTTCATCGAACGGGCCCCTCGGGGCCCGTTTTTTATGGGGCCGACAATCAGGCCCACCGATCAACACAGCCATGACCGCCATTCCCCCGGCATCGCCGCTGGGCCAGGGCCTGCGCGCTCTTGCCGCCGGCCAGTTGGCCGCCGCCGAACCCCTGCTGCAACAGGCCCTGCGCCAGGCGCCGAACTCGCCTGAGGCGCTGTCCGGCCTGGGCCAGCTCGCAGCCCAGCGCCGCCAGTGGGCCGAAGCCGAGGCCTGGTTCCAGCGCTCGCTACAGGCCAGGCCCGCCCAGCCGCGTGTCTGGTTCGCCCGTGCCCAGATGCTGGAGGTCTTGCAGCGCGGCCCCGACGCCGCCGAGGCCATGGCGCAGGCACTGGCCTTGCAACCGGACTGGGGGTCGGTGCGCTACCAGCGCGCACGGCTGCTGCGTGAACTGGGCCGGCGCGACGCGGCCTTGGCCGAAGCCGCCAGCGCCGCGCGCCTGTTGCCCGGCGACGCCAACGCGCTGCAACTGCTGGCCATGCTGCAGGAAGAGGCCGATGACCTGGCCACGGCCCTCTCAACGCTGGACGCCGCACTGAGCATTGCGCCCGAGCGCGCGGCGCTGCACCATAACCGCGGCGTCGTGCTGCACCGCCGTGGCCGGCATGCCGAGTCGCTGGCCGCGCATGAACGGGCACTGTCGGCGGGCCTGGACGTGGCCGACGCCCACTACAACCACGGCAACACGCTGCAGGCGCTGGGCCGCGCGGATGATGCGCTGGCAGCCTATCGCCGTGCCTTGGCACTGCAGCCCCTGCATGCGCTCGCCCTCTACGACCTCGCCAAGCTGCGTTGGGCCCTGGGACACGCCGACTTCACGGCCGAACTCGAAGCCGCCGAGCGCGCGGCACCGCAGTCCGACCTGCCGCCCAGCCTGCTGGGCTTGCTGTGGTTGCGCGCCGAGAACGGCGAGGCTGCGGCGGTGGCGTACCGGCGCGCCGCCGCGCTGGCGCCCGGCAATGCCGCCTATGCCGACGGCCTGGGCCAGGCGCTGAGCCTGCTGGGTCACCACGAAGAGGCGCGCGACGCCCATGGGCGGGCGGTGAGCCTCGCGCCGCAGGACGTCGCCGTGCTGGGCAATGCGGCGCGCAGCCTCTATGCGGGTGGCCATGCCGCCGAGGGCCTGGCGCTGGCCGAGCGGGCGTTTGCGCTCGCGCCCCGGGACCAGCACGCCCTGGCCCTCGTGGGCCTGGGCTGGCGGCTGACGGGCGATGCGCGCCACGGCTGGCTGGACGACCTGGACCGCTGCGTCGCCGTCATCGACGTCCAGCCTCCGCCGGGCTGGGCCGACATGGCCAGCTTCAATGCCGCGCTGGGTGAGGAGCTGACGCGCCTGCACACCGACGCCGAGGCGCCCATTGACCAGTCGCTGCGCCACGGCACGCAGACGCGCGGCACCCTCTTCGACCGTGACCTGCCGCTGGTGCAGGCGCTCAAAAGCCAGATCGCCGCCGCCATCACCACCTGGCTGGCCACGCTGCCCGTGGAGGCAGGCCACCCCTTCCTCGGCCGACGCGGCGCGGGCTGGCATTTCACCGACAGCTGGAGCTCCAGGCTGCGCAGCAGCGGCTTCCACACCAACCACGTGCACGGCCATGGCTGGCTGAGCAGCTGCTACTACGTGTCAACACCACCCGCCGCGCTGCGCGAGGGCAGCCGCGACGGCTGGATCAAGTTTGGCGAGCCCGACCTGCCCGAACCGGTGCGCTCGGTGCTGCCGCCGCGGCGCATGGAAGCACCCCGGCCGGGCCGGCTGGTGCTGTTCCCGTCCTACTTGTGGCATGGCACGACGCCCTTCCAGGATGAGGCGTACCGCCTGACGGTGGCGTTCGACGTCCTCCCGGAATGAAGCCCCTCGTCCGGTCGCGCCGCACTGAACGCGGGCGCGCCCAACCGGTCCCCCGAGGGAGCGGCCCTGCGCTCGGCCTAAATACGCTGCCTGGCTATTCGACCCGGCGCACCCGCGGCGAGGTCTTCAGGCCTTCGATGTCGAGGTAGAAGGAGCCCAGCGCACCGCGCTTCACGGCGACCTTGCGTGCGCCTTCGGGCAGGGCGACCGAGGTGCCGTCGATGACCTGCCAGACCTGGCCGTTGGCCAGCTTGATGCGTGAGTTGGGGCCCCAGCCACTGAAGCTGGGGCTCAGCGTGCTCTCGACCGCCTCCACCCGGTCGGGCTGGCGCGTCTCCGGCAGGCCGAAGGCTGCCTCCCCGGTGCGGGCCGGCGCGGTGGCCGTGGCGGCGGTCGTTGCCGCTGCGGTCTTGGCCGTCGCCGCCATCGGAGCGGGCGAAGCCGTGGCTGCGGTGGTGGCAGGGGTTGCCGGCCTGGCAGGCGGCACCGGCACGCGGGCTGCGTCGGCCAGTGCGTCGTAGCAGGCCAGCCGGGCGGTGGTGTCGGGGAGGACACGGCAGCGCTGCAGGGATGTGTCCTGGCCGAACGCCGAGCTTGCCAGTGCGGCGAGGACGATAGGAAGGAGACCGATGTTTTGCATGCGTTCTAGCCTAGCAGCAGGCAGTGCCTTTGAGGAGGACGGCTTCGGCCGCGTTGCATCCGCTATCAGCGTGCCGGCGCCGTGTCCGAGGCCAGCATTTTCGGCATCCGCAGCGCGATCTGCTCGTTGAGCATGCCGCGAAGGGTGGTGACCTTGTCCTGTGTCGACATCACCTCCCAGGGGTCTCCGGCGCGGCCGTCGCCAAGCATGACGGCTTCGGTCACCAGCTGCTGGCGGACGATCTTGCCGCTGGCACGATCGACGAGCTGCAGCTTGAAGTAGGTGTAGGGCGCCAGGTAGCCGTCGCGGTACTCACCGGTCTCTACGTTCTTGACCTTCAACTCGCGGTCGATAAAGAAGCCCAGGCCTTGCAGCGTGCCGCTGCCGATGCCATCGCGATCGCCCTTGATATTGGCCTCCGCGCGGTGGGGTGTCACCAGCAGCAAATGCGTGGTGTTCACCTGCTTGAGCCAGGTGTCCATCTTGGCCGGCAGCCGCAGTTCGCTGCCGTCGCTGAATTTCTCCGCGTCCCCCAGCGATTTGACCGCGCCGATGGCCAGGACGGTGATGTCCGCGGCAGGTTCTGCGGCCTTGATGGCGCTCTCCACGGACATCAGGACGGGCTTGTCAAAGATGCCTTCAGGCAGCGCCAGGGTTTCCTGGGCGTTGCGGCTGATGCGCGTGCCCGTGCGGGACTGTTGTGTCACGGCGGTGATGGAGTCGCCGAGCAGCGACACCACCAGATAGCTGCGCTTGGCCGGCACGGCTGCCGTCTGGGCCGAGGCGGCGACAGCGGCCAGGCCCATCAGGCAGGCCAGGGCGGCGTGCCGCGCCGATCGCAGGCCTGCCGTCAACGTGTTCTTCATCTTCACTCCCATGGGTCAAAAAAAAGCCGGCGTACCCCGCAAGGCACGCCGGCTGATCATCTCAAGATTCGATGATCGATCAGTAGCTCATGCGGATGCCGACGTAGTAGCGGCGGCCGATGGCGTCGTAGGTACCAGCATCGGTTTCTGCACCGGTCGTGTCGCCCGGCAGGCCCGAGATGATCGGGGGCGCCTTGGTGTTGAACAGGTTGTTCACGCCAGCGTAGAACTGCGCCTTGCCGAACTTGTAGCTGCCTTGCAGGTCAAAGTAGGCCTTGGACGCGACCTTGCCCTGCTCCTTGCGGGCGGGCTGGCAGTCACCGTTGGAATCGGTGTTGCACAGCTGGGCCATGAACTGGTCATCCAGGTAGGCCTTGCCGATGAAGGTCGTGGTCGTGTTGATGGCCCACGGACCCGAGCTGTAGCCCAGGTTCAGCATCCAGCGGTTGCGCGAGTTGCCCACTTCGCCCAGCGACGTGTCCTTGTCGGCATCGTCGGTCGGCTTGTTCCAGGCGTCCAGCAGGTGCGTCCAGGTCAGGCGGGCCGACAGCATGCCCGGGCCCACGCGCTCGGCGTAGCTCGAGGTCAGGTCGATACCCTTGGCCTTCTGGCCGCCGCTGTTCACCGGCTGCTGGTTGATGTACTCCAGCGAACCGGCACTGTAGGCGCCCTGCACGGCGGTGCGGCGCGTGATGAAGCCGCAGTACAGCGGGTTGGCCTTGTTGAAGCACTGGTCCAGCGTGTAGGCGCGGCCCGGGTTGTTGATCGCGTGGTCGATCGTGATGTCGTAGTAGTCCGCCGTGAACGTGAAGTTCTTCAACAGATCGATGCTCTTGGGCGTGATCACGAGACCCAGGGTCGTCGACTTGCCCTTCTCAGGCTGCAGCTTGTTGTTGCCGCTGTCGAAGCCGCTGATGCCCTGCACGTCGGCCTGCGAGAGTGTGAACTTGCCGCCGTTGGCAGCCATGTTCGCCAGGACGCCCGGGTAGCTCTTGCAGGCCGTGCCCAGCGCACTGTTGTCGCTTTGCAGCACGTTGGCGCAAGGATCGACGATGCCGGTCGGGAAGGTCTGCGAAGTGCCCTGGAACAGGTCGCCAACGTTGGGAGCGCGCGTGGACTGCGCACGCGTGGCACGCACGCGGAAGGTCGAGTTCATCGCCCAGTCCAGGCCCGTGTTCCAGCTGTTGGTGCCACCGACGCTGGAGTAGTCACCATGGCGGTAGGCCAGGGTGCCGTCCAGGTTCTTCACGAGCGGCAGGTTCTTCAGCAGCGGAAGCTTCGCTTCGATGAACTCTTCGCGGACGGTGAAGCGGCCTGCCGTGTTGGCCAGCGCATTGCCGGCGTTGAGGCCGGACTGCGTCAGCGCGTCGAATTCGGTCGAGGACGATTCCTGACGCCATTCATAGCCTGCAGCCACCCCGACGGGGCCGGCCGGCAGGTTGAAGACGTCGCCCGACACCGAGCCGCCAGCGATCTTCTGCGACACGCTGGTGTTCAGCGAACTCGGAGCGTTGATGTACTTGGCGGCGGCCCCGCTCAGCGTGTTGGCGCCGAAGATGTTGGCCGGCACGCAACCCTGCTTGCGCGCATCGGCGCTGGCGCAGATCGGGTTGCCGAAGGCGTCCTTGATGACGGTCAGCGCGTTCAGCAGGTTGGGCGTATTGATCTGGCCAGTGCCGGTCTGGCCTTCACGCGTGAAGCCGTAGCCGATGTAGGCCTCGTACGACCAGTCCTTGGTCAGGTCGCCCTTGGCGCCGCCGACGACGCGGAAGGTGTCGCGGTTGGCGGACGACGTGCGGTCGGCAACGTCGGACATGCGGCGGGTGAAGTTGTAGTCCTTCAGGCCGTCGCCGTTGCGGTCCGTCATCAAGGCCAGCAGGGCGGCCGGGATCAGCGGGTTGGCGACCTTGACGCCATTGACCAGGGTTTCGGCCGGGATGTGGGCGCCGCCCGGGGTCACCTGGACGTCAGAGTCCAGCGGGAAGGGCTCGAGGTGGGTGAAGGTCTTCGTGTTGGCGTAGGTGCCTTCGAAGAACAGGCTGTGCGATTCGCTGAGCTGGTAGTCGCCCTTGGTGGCCATCAGCACCCGATCCGTCGGGATGGCGATGGTGCGCACGGCGGAACGGTTGTAGCCGGTCGCGCCGACACCGTCACCGGCGGGGCCGTTGGTGGAGAAGGGGATCAGGTTGCCGTTGGCGTCGAACGTGCGGCTGGTCGCGGTGCCGGCGCCGTTCGTGTAGAAGAACCGGCCCTGGGGCGCGAAGCTCGAATAGAACGGACGCTGCGCCTGGAAGATTTCCGAGGCTTCGCCGGTCAGGCCGCCACCGACGGAGATCTGGTCGACGGCCGAGGCGTCGCGGTCGCGCGAGAACACGCCGCCCTGCTTGCTGACGGCGAAGTGGGCCATGATGTTGCCCTTGCCGCCAGCGGCATTGGCGCCGAAGGTGATGCCGAACTTCTTCAGGGTGTCGTCGTTCTTCCAGCTCTGGCCGACCGATGCATCCATGTTCAAGCCTTCGAAGTTGCGCTTGAGGATGATGTTGACCACGCCGGCCACGGCGTCGGAGCCGTAGGTGGACGAAGCGCCACCGGTCATGACTTCGACGCGTTCGATGAAGTCCGTCGGGATGGTGTTCAGGTCGACAGCCATCGAGCCCGGGACGCCGGACACATAGCGGCGGCCGTTGACCAGCACCAGCGTGCGGTCGATGCCCAGATTGCGCAGGTCGATGGTCGACACACCGGCGCTGGACGTCGAGAAGTTCGAGTTCGTGCGGCTGATGGAGGGCGTGCCGAAGGTCGGGTTCTTCAGCAGCAGGTCCTGCAAGTTGGTGACGCCCGAGGCCTGGATGTCCACGGCCGTCATCACCTGGATGGGCGCCGCGGACTCCGCGTTGACCGACAGGATGCGGCTACCCGTGACCTCGACGCGCTCCAGCTGTTGTTGGGCCAGAGCAGGCATGGCCGCTGCGGTCAGGCAGGCCAGCGCCGCGGCGCTCATTGCATTTCGTTTGAACATAGAAGACTCCAAAGGGATCGATCACATGCTCGGCGTGGTGGCCAAGACATAACTCGATGCTGCGGGTGCCGCAGCCGAGAGGCCGGTAGTCTGAGCGAGGCGACCGTGCGCACACCTCGGGTTCGCCCTAGTTGAGTTGGCGCCGAGCGCGCAAGTCCGCGCCCGCCCTCTGAAAGCCGGGCGAAAGCTAGGGGGACTCATCCCGAGTCAACCTAGGTTTCTGTTGTCTTAAGGAGACGTATTTCCCTTAAAACTGATTGTTAAGCAATGTACAGCCGTGTAGAGGGTGCCTTTTCAGCTCGCCTGGATCTGCAGCCACCGCGTGTTTGGCGGCTGCTCTGCGCGACGACTGGGCCTCGCCCTTGAAGGCGAGGCCCAGCGCTGCCTGCAAGGGTCAGAACTCGTAGCGGCCCGTGAACAGCACGGAGCGACCTTCCTGGAAATCGGTCGGGCTCAGATAGTTCGGGTTCACCTTGCCTTCGATGGCCGACGTCGTCGCACGGCTGTAGTCGGCCACTTCGTTGACACGCACCACCTTCTGCGAGTTGAGGATGTTGAACACGTCGATTTGCAGCGTCAGGCGGCCGCTGCCGAACTTGGGCGTCCAGGCGACCTGGCCATCCAGTTGGCCGGACCAGGGCGTGCGGCCACGGCTGCCGCGCTGCACCAGCTCGGACTTGCCGGTCTTGGGGTTCACGCAGTAATAGCTGGAGGCCGACGTGTAGTCGCCGGAACCGGAATGTCCATCCACGGAGTCGAAGTCGGGCACGGTCTCGGGCACGAAGCCGACGCAGCTGATGGGGCGGCCCGACGCGATGATCAGGTTCGCACCCACGCGCCAGTCGTCGGCCACGCGGTAGGTGCCGTAGGCCTTGATCACATGGCGGCGGTCATTGGGCAAATAGCCCTTGGCGCCGTCGGTGAAGGAGCCAAAGTCGAAGTCCTGGGTCAGGCCGGCGTCTTCCTGCTGCAGCGTGGACTGCACATAGCCTTCGGCCGTGCCGCGGCTCTTGGACCAGGTGTAGGTCGCATTGAAGCCCCAGCGGCCGTCGAAGGGCTTGTCCAGGCTCAGTTCGAGCGCGTTGTAGGTGCGCTCGTACTTGGCAAGGCCGAAGTACCTGGCCGGAATCTTGGCGACCGTGAGGTTGCCGTCGCCGTTCAGGTCCATCTTGAGGTTGACGTCCCGACCGGGGTTGATCAGGATGCACTGGGCCAGCGTGCTGACGTCGAAGTCGGGGTGGCCGTTGTCGGTCGCCCAGTTCTTCTGCGCATAGGCACCGCAGTAGTCGTCCATGCCGTCGTTGATCTTGCGGCGGATGACCTTGACACCCATGGTGTACTCGCGGCTCAGCGCCTTCTGGAAGCCGAGGATGAATTCATCCTGGTTCATGGGCTTCAGGCCGGTGTCCGCCACGGTGCCCGGGTCGGGCAGTGCGCCACTGGAGATGATCTGCGGCACGCCGATGTCCTTGGCGCTCAGGCCAAGTGGCCCCTGCGTGCGCGGGTCACGGCCGGTGAAGGTGTAGAAGCGCTGCTCGAACTTCTCGGCGCGGGTTGCGCGGATGTTGGTGTTGGACGCCACCGGGATGTAGTAGCGGCCCACATTGCCGTAGACCTTCAGCGAGGAATCGCCGTTGACGTTCCAGGCGAAGCCCAGTCGCGGCGCGAGCAGGTTGTCCTTCTTGACGAAGCTGATGCCGTCGCCGTTCTTGTTGTCGAAGGACTCGCTGCGCAGGCCACCGTAGAGCAGCCAGTTGCGGTCCATCTGCCAGCTGTCCTCGAGGTAGAACGCCTCGTTCTCGACGCGGTAGGTGCCGCTGGTCTGCGTCGTCTCGCGGCGGCGCACGTACTGGCCGCCCGGGGCCACGGCGTTGGCCACGCCGTTGACCGTGCCGTTGGCCGAGATGAAGTAGCGGTAGTAGTAGCCGCCCGAATAGGTCGAGCCGCCGGCGGCAACGGAGTCGAAGGTCTGGGCGTCGTAGCCGCCGCGCAGCGTGTGGCGGCCCAGCACGTATTCGACGTCGAAGCGCGAGGCCTTGCGTACGTCGGTGTCCTTGGGCGGTGCGTTCGGGTCGCGGATGGGCTGGCCCGGGAAGGGCTTGGACCAGCAGCCGATCTCGGAGAGGTCGGTATCGAGGATGACGGGGCAATCCTGGCCGGCCAGGCGGGCGCCGGTGGTCGTCAGCGCCGTGCTGCGCACGCGGCCGACCATGGCCGACACGGTCAGGTCCTGGGTCAACGAGCCGGTGTACTTCAGGATGTTGACGTCCGCGCCTTCGATCTGGGTGCTGGCCTTGCTGGTGCCGTCATGACTGGTCGAGAAGTCCTTGGCGTTGTCGTAGTCCGTCAGCGCCGTCTTCTTCTTGTTGCTGATGCCGGTGTATTCGAGGGTGTGGTTGTCGGTGATGGACCAGTCGATCTTCAGCAGGCCCTTGGGCTTGTTCTCGAGGTAGTGCGTGCTGGTGTCCTGGCGGAAGCGGTCCTCGGTGTCATGACGGCCTTCGATCAGGCCGAAGACGAACAGCTTGTCCTTGATGATGGGGCCGCCGCCATAGACCGTGTAGCTGAGGTCCGACTGCTTCCAGGCGTTGCGGAACACCGTGTAGCTGTTCGGGTGGTCGGGGTCGTTGTCAACGACGTTGGGGTCCTTTTTGCGCAGCGCATCGGGCTTGTAGTAGATGGCCGCGCCGGCCTTCCACTCGTTGCCGCCGCGCTTGGTCAGCACCGACACGACGCCTCCCAGCGAGCGGCCGTATTCGGCGCCATAGCCGCCGTTTTTGATCTGCTGCTGCTCAACCGCGTCGAAAGGCAGGTTGGCGTAGGACAGGAAGTTGCGGATGTTGGTGACGTCGAAGCCGTTGATGTAGTAGCCGTTCTCACCCACCGAGGCGCCGCCGAAGGAGGCCAGGCCGCCGCCGCCCAGACCCGGGTCGCCCTTGACGGCACCCGGGGCCAGCAAGGCCACCGCGTCCACGTTGCGTGCCACCGGGATGGTGCGCATCTGTTCGGCCGTGAACACCGTGTTGCTTTCGACGCTGGTCACGTCGATGGACGAGCGGGCCGCGCGGCCCGAGATCTCGATGCGCTCGATCTCCTGCACCGTCAGCTTCACCTCGGTACCCGAGCCGATGGCCACCACCACTTCGCGCGTGATCCCTCCCGACGTGACGCTGTAGCGGCCCGGCGGCAGCTTGGAGAAGCTGAACGAGCCACCCGCCTCGGCCGTGGCCTGGCGTTGCAGGCCGGTGTCGAGGTTGCGGATATTGACGGTCGCGCCGGCCGTGGCGCGGCCGAAGAGAGAACCCTCGGCGCTCTGCGCCTGGGCGGCACCGGCAAAGCCCAGGCTGATGGCCAGGGCTAGCGCAGTATGTCGGCAGACCCTGAGTGAGGGACGGAGAGAAGACATGGCGACCTTTCTGATTTCAGACAAAGGAGTTGGGTGACGTTCGGCATATGCCGAAAGTCACCCCCAAGGTCGCCGATTCTTCTGAGCAAGCTTCAGGCAAGCTTCCGCAAAGACCCGCAGGCGATGCGTGGCCGCCACACGGGTTTGCCCGTGATCAGGCCATCAGCCCGCTGCCTTCACCTTCAACCGCCAGGCATGCAGCAGCGGCTCGGTGTAGCCGCTGGGCTGGGCTTCGCCCTTGAAGACCAGGTCCAGTGCCGCCTGCATGGCTGCGCCCTGGGGGTGGTCCACCAGCGGCCGGTAGGCCGGGTCGGCCGCGTTCTGGCCGTCCACGACGCGGGCCATGCGGGCAAAGGTTTCGCGCACCTGCTCAGGGCTCACGACGCCATGACGCAGCCAGTTGGCGATGTGCTGGCTGGAGATGCGCAGCGTCGCGCGGTCTTCCATCAGGCCCACGCCGTTGATGTCGGGCACCTTGGAGCAGCCCACGCCCTGGTCGATCCAGCGCACCACGTAGCCCAGGATGCCCTGCACGTTGTTGTCCAGCTCCTGCTGGCGCTGCTCGGGCGTCCAGTCGGCCTTGGGGGCGACGGGGATGGTCAGCAGCGCGTTCAGGATGCCTTCGTGCTCGGCGGCCAGGTCCACCTTTTCCAGCTCCTGCTGCACGGCGGCCACGCTGACCTGGTGGTAGTGCAGCGCATGCAGCGTCGCCGCGGTGGGCGAGGGCACCCAGGCCGTGTTGGCGCCCGCCTTGGGGTGGCCCACCTTCTGCTCCAGCATGGCGGCCATCAGGTCGGGCATGGCCCACATGCCCTTGCCGATCTGGGCGCGGCCGCGCAGGCCGCAGGCCAGGCCGGTCAGCACGTTGCTGCGCTCGTAGGCCTGGATCCAGCTCGACGTCTTCATGTCGCCCTTGCGCAGCATGGGGCCGGCGCGCATGGCGGTGTGCATCTCGTCGCCCGTGCGGTCCAGGAAGCCGGTGTTGATGAAGGCCACGCGGCTGGCTGCGGCGGCGATGCAGGCCTTGAGGTTGACCGAAGTGCGGCGCTCTTCGTCCATGATGCCCAGCTTGACGGTGCTGTCGGGCAGGCCCAGCAACTGCTCCACGCGCGTGAACAGCTCGGCCGCGAAGGCCACCTCGGCGGGGCCGTGCATCTTGGGCTTCACGATGTAGACCGAGCCCGTCCGCGAATTGCCGCGGCGCTTCAGGTCGTGCATCGCGATCGTCGTCGTGACGACGGCGTCCATGATGCCCTCGGGGATCTCGCCGCCATCGGCCAACAGGATGGCCGGGTTGGTCATCAGGTGGCCCACGTTGCGCACGAACATGAGCGAGCGGCCATGCAGCGTCAACGTGCCGCCGTTCGGGGCCGTGTACGTGCGGTCGGCATTGAGGCGCCGCGTGAAGCTCTTGCCACCCTTGGCGACCTCCTCGGTCAGCGTGCCCTGCTGGATGCCCAGCCAGTTGCGGTAGGCCAGCAGCTTGTCCTCGGCGTCGACGGCGGCGACCGAGTCTTCCAGGTCCAGGATGGTGGACAGGGCCGACTCAAGGATCACGTCGGCCACGCCCGCGGCGTCGCTGCTGCCAATGGGCGTGGAGCGGTCGATGCGGATGTCCAGGTGCAGGCCGTGGTGCACCAGCAGCACGCTGCTGGGCGCGGCGGCGTCGCCCTGGTAGCCGGCAAAGGCGGCGGCGTCCTTCAGGCCCGTCGTGGCGCCCGAGGCCAGGGTGACGACAAGCTGGCCGCCCTCGACGCGATAGCCGGTCGAGTCGGCGTGCGAGCCCGTGGCCAGTGGCGCCGCCTGATCCAGCACCTGGCGGGCAAAGGCAATGACCTTGGCACCGCGCTTGACGTTGTAGCCGCCCTCACGCGTCGCGCCGTCGGTCTCGGGGATGGCGTCGGTGCCGTAGAGGGCGTCGTACAGCGAGCCCCAGCGCGCATTGGCCGCGTTCAGCGCGTAGCGGGCATTCAGGATGGGCACCACGAGCTGCGGGCCGGCCTGCAGGGCCAGCTCGGCATCCACATTGGCCGTGGTCGCCTGCACCTGGGCCGGCGCCTCGACGAGGTAGCCGATGCGGGTCAGGAAGGCGCGGTAGGCCGGCATGTCGGTGATGGGGCCGGGGTGGGCCTCGTGCCAGGCGTCCAGCTCGGCCTGCAGGCGGTCGCGCTCGGCCAGCAGCGCGCGGTTCTTGGGTGCGAGGTCGTGGACGATGGCGCTGAAGCCGGCCCAGAAGGCGTCGGGCTCGACGCCGGTGCCCGGCAGCACTTCGGTGTCGATGAAGCGGGCCAGGTCGGCGTCGACCTGCAGGCGGTGGAGGGTGGTGCGGCTGGCAGACATGGTGCGTACTCCGGGCAAGAACAGATACCGCCAATCTAGCCGGTGGAGATGTCCGGATTCGCTGCCTGGCATGCAAGGAATCTGTGACTAAAACGCAAAGATCCTGCATGAAACCGCTGTCTTTGCGTCGGCAGGCCAGCACAATCAAGGCATGGACAAGCTCAGGCAGATGGAGTCCTTCGTCCTCGTGGCGGCCAAGGGCAGCCTCACGGCCGCGGCCCAGGCCGAGGGCGTTGCGCCCGCCGTCATGGGCCGGCGGCTGGACGCGCTGGAGGCGCGCCTGGGCGTCAAGCTGATGCTGCGCACCACGAGGCGGCTCACGCTGACGCCCGAGGGCCAGGCCTTCCTGGAGGACTGCCAGCGCCTCATCGCGTCGCTGGCCGACGCCGAGGCCGCCGTCAGTGCCGGTGGGCTCAAGGCCAGTGGCCACCTGCGCGTGACGGCGCCGGCCGGCTTCGGCCGCCGCCATGTCGCGCCGCTGGTGCCCGGCTTCCTGGCCGAGCATGCCGACTTGAGCCTCTCGCTCAACCTCAGCGACCGCGTCGTGGACATCGTCCACGAGGGCTTTGACTGTGCCGTGCGCGTGGGCGACCTGCCGGACTCCAGCCTCGTCAGCACGCGGCTGGCCGACAACCGGCGGCTGTGCGTTGCGGCACCCAGCTATCTGAAGCGTGCCGGCGCGCCCAAACATCCCGACGAACTGGGCCGCCATGCCTGCCTGACGCTGAGCTCCGAGGCCAGCCAGACGCGCGGCTGGGCCTTCCAGGTCGACGGCGCCGTCCACCATCTGCGCCCGGTGGGGCGGTTGGACTGCAGCGACGGCCAGGTGTTGCACGACTGGTGCGTCGAGGGGCTGGGCATTGCCTGGCGCAGCACCTGGGAGGTCGAGGCCGACCTCGCAGCCGGGCGGCTGGTCAGCGTGCTGGATGACTTCGCCGCGCCGCCCAACGGCATCTACGCCATCTTCCCGCAGTCGCGGCACCTGCCGCTGCGCACGCGGCTGTGGGTGGAGCATCTGCGCGCCCACTACGGGCGGGCGGAGTACTGGCGCAGCTAGGCCCAGGCAATCCGCCAGCACCGTCCTCAACCGTAGGGATGGCGGCGGGTATGCCCCGATGCCCGGGCTGCCGCGCCGTCCTCTGATGGCCTTTCGCTTCGTCGCCCGTGTGGTGCCCAGCGTCTGCCGTGGCGGGTTGCGCGATGCCCGCCCGTCCACGGCCCGTGCATCGGGCATCGCAGGCAAGGAACGGAGAATGTCCATGAAGAAGACGATCTGGTTTCGAGAGCGGATCGCGCCGACCCGCGCGCTACTTTCGGCAGCGGCTTGTGCCCTGCCCCTGATGGCCGCGGCGGCGCAAGGCAATGAATGGAGCAGCGCGGGGGGCGACCGCGAGAACACCCGCAGCCAGCCCTCCGAGCACAAGCTCGGCGTGGGCAACGTCAACCGGCTGGCCGTCAAATGGGTGCTGAACACGGCGGGTGACGTCTCGGCCACGCCGGCCGTCGACGGCGACACGGTCTATGTGCCCGACTGGGCCGGCTATCTCTATGCCGTCAACCGCAGCAACGGCAGCGTCCGCTGGTCGGTCTACCTGCCATCGGTGACCGGCATCCCGCGGGACAAGGCTCGTGCCACGCCGGCTCTCGGCGGTGGCAAGGTCGTCATCGGCACGCAGGGTTCCATCCTCGCGGGTGGCGGCCCGGGCGGCAGGGTGCTGGCCTTCGACAAGGACACCGGGGCGCTGGCCTGGAGCACGCAGGCCGACCCGCATATCGCGGCCGTCATCACACAGTCGGCCACCATCCACGGCGACCAGGTCTTCGTGGGCGTCGCGTCGCAGGAGGAGGCCCTGGCTGCCTTCGTGCCGGGCTACCAGCTGTCGTTTCGCGGCAGCATGCTGGCGCTGGACCTGAAGACCGGTGCCATCCGCTGGAAGACCACGCTCGCGCCGGCCGGCTACACCGGCAACGCGGTGTGGGGCAGCTCACCTTCGGTCGACACCTCGCGCGGCGCCGTCTACATCGGCACCGGCAACAACTACTCGGTGCCGCCCGCGGTGCTGGCCTGCGTGGCGGCGGCCGGCAGCGACCCGGTCGCCAAGGCGGCCTGCCTGCCGGCGAACGACTACTTCGACAGCGTCGTGGCCCTGGACATGAAGACCGGCGCGGTGCGCTGGGCGACGCGTGCCATCCCCTACGACGCCTGGACGGTGGACTGCATTCCGTTCGTCGGTGACGGTGACAACTGCCCATCGCCGGCTGGCCCCGACTATGACTTCGGCCAGGCACCAGCGCTGTTCAAGTCCAAGTCCGGCAAGGGCAAACCGCTGGAGCTGCTGGGTCTCGGGCAGAAGAGCGGCCAGTACTGGGCGCTCAACCCAGACAACGGCGCGGTGGTGTGGGTCACCCAGGCCGGCCCGGGCGGCACGGCAGGCGGCCTGCAATGGGGCTCGGCGGTGGACGGCACGCGCGTCTACACGGCCAATGCCAACAGCAACCAGGTCCCCTGGACGCCCATGGGTGCCGCCTCGACGACGACGCGCGGTGCCTGGTTCGGCCTGGACGCGGCCACCGGGGCGATGCTGTGGCAGACCCTGGACCCGCTGGCCCCGGCCGGCGTGGGCGGCGGCCCCTCGGGCCCGGTGACGACGGCCAACGGCGTCGTCTTCGGCTGCTCGCTGGACGCCAGCGGCCGCATGTACGCGCTCAACGGCGCGAACGGCGCCATCCTGTGGAGCTATCCGAGCGGCGGCTCCTGCCTGTCAGGCGCGGCCATCGTCGACGGCACGCTCTTCTGGGGCTCGGGCTACAGCAACTTCGGCTTCGGCACGCCGAACAGCAAGCTGTACGCGTTCACGGTGCCGGATTGATGTGAATGGCGGGACGGGCCGCGGCCCGTCCTCGGTATTCAGTCGCCGAACTGCACCTTGGCCCGCTTGCCGGCCCAGCCATCGAACTTGGGTGCGTAGACCTCCTCGATGCGGTTGCGCTTGACCTTGAAGGTGGGCGTGATGAAGCCGTTGTCCACGGTCCAGGGGGTCTTGATGAGCACCAGCGTGTCGAGCTGCTCATGCGGGTCCAGGCGGGCGTTGACGTCGTCCAGGTGCTTCGTCAGCTCGGCCATCAGCGCGGCCTTGTCGGCGTCGCTGGTGGCGCGTTGCAGGCCTTGCGGCGACAGCATGGCGATGCCCAGCGGCTGGCCCATGTTGGCGCCGGCCACGCAGCAGGCCTCGATGCTGGGGTTCATGCCCAGCTTGTCCTCGATGGGGGCAGGGGCGACGTACTTGCCCTTGCTGGTCTTGAACAAGTCCTTCACGCGGCCGGTGATGCGCACGCAGCCATCGGGGTCCTGCGAGACCTTGTCGCCGGTGTGCAGCCAGCCGTCGGCGGTCAGCGCGTCGGCGGTCAGGCCGGGCTCCTTGAAGTAGCCCAGCATCAGCGCGGGGCTGCGCATCTGCAGCTCGCCGTTGGCGGGGTCGATGCGGGTCTGCACGCCGGGGTAGGCCGGGCCCACGGTGCCGCGCTGGTTCTTGCCCGGGATGGTGATGTGCGACAGGGCCAGGTTCTCGGTCATGCCGTAGCCCTCGTTGACCGGCAGGCCCAGGTTGGCATACCACTCCAGCAGCGCTACCGGCATGGGGGCCGCGCCGCCGACGGCGATGCGGCACTGGTCGAGCCCCAGGGCCTTGAGCACCTTCTTGCGCACCAGGCCGCCGATGATGGGCAGGCGCAGCAGCTTGTTCATCTTCTGCGGCGGCATCTTGGCCTGCACGCCCTGCTGGAACTTGACCCACAGGCGCGGAACGCTGAAGAAGATGGTCGGCCGCGCGCGCTGCAAGTCGGTCGTGAAGGTCTCCAGCGACTCGGCGAAGAAGAGATGCATGCCGGTCTTGAGCCAGCCATGCTCCACCAGCACGCGCTCGGCCACGTGCGCCAGCGGCAGGTAGGACAGCATGCGGTCGTCGGGTGCCATCGGGAAGCGCGTCAGGCCCTCGCCGACGGCCCAGGCAAAGCCGCCGAAGCTGTGCATCACGCCCTTGGGGTTGCCCGTCGTGCCGGAGGTGTAGATCAGCGTGCAGAGCTCGTCGGCACCGCGCTGCACCTCGCCCTTCAGCGGCTCGGTGCGGGCGCAGATGGCGTCCCAGCCCTCGTAGGTCTTCTTCGCGTCGTCGGGCGACAGCTCGTAGCTCGCGCCGGGCAGGCTCGGCATGACGCCCGGCTTCATGCCCTCCCAGCCGTCGAGCTTGCCAACGAAGATGAAGCGGGCCTCGCTGTGCGTGAGGATCTGCGTGATGGTGTCGGCCGCGAGCGTCGGGTACAGCGGCACGGACACATAGCCGGCCATCCAGATCGCCAGGTCCGTCATCAACCACCAGGCGCAGTTCTTGGACAGGATGGCCACCTTGGCATCGGCGGGCCAGCCTTCGGCCTCGCCCTTGGCCTTCAGGAAGGCGGCCATGCGGCGCACCTGGTCGCCCACCTGGCCCCAGGTGTAGTGCTTGACGACCGGGCCCCCCATGGGCTGGGTCAGCGTGACGCTGTTGGCCGCGGTGCGCTCCCAGTGGTAGAGGCGGGGCAGGGCGAGCTGGTCGGCGGCGATGGTGGCCATGGGGGCGTCTCCTCGGACATTCTTTTCGGGAGCCGCAAAGTTAACCGCCTGTAAAGCGACGCTCCCCCCGGGTAAACACCCTGAGTCGTGACGCTCTGCCCAGAGGGCCTAGAGCCATCCCTCTAGAAACGCCAGTCGCAATCGGCCGAGGCCGTGCCGGCGGCAAGCCGTGCCGGGACTTCGGTCAGCGGGTGCGGCGTGGGCGTCAGTTCGGCCAGGTTGGATGGGCGGGCCGCCTCGGCGCCAGCGAGGGCCTTCTCCCAGGGCTGGCCCGCGGCGCGCAGCGCGCAGGCCTGCTGCAGGCGCGCGCTCCACTCCGGCAGGCCCTGGCGTTCGGGCAGGCCGTCGAAATACGCCGCGCGGTTGCGCGTTGCCGCCAGCCAGGCCGCGGGCGTGCCGGCCAGGCGGCCCTTGAAGAGGTCGATGCGGCTGGCCAGGTTGCCGGCCTGGGCGAGCAGCGGTCGCAGCGTGTTCAGGCGGTGCTCGATGTCGCGTGCCAGCGCCCGGCCGGCGTCGCCCGCACCGGGGGCCAGCGCGACGCGGCCAAGCGTCAGCAGGCCTTCGGCGCGGCGCACGTCGCCGATCAGCGGCGCCGCGTCCAGGCTGGCCAGGACTTGCACGGCCGCCTGCACGGTCGCCGCGTCAGCACTGCCGGCCGCCAGCACGCGGGCATCCAGCACCAGCGCGCGGCGCAACAGCCCGGTCACCGCATCGTCGGCGCCGGCGGCCTCGGTCTCGGCCTGGGCCCGCTGCAACTGGGCCTGGGCCGCGCCGAACTCGCCCAGCTGCTGCAGGTAGACGGCCAGCAGCTGGCGCATCAGCGTGCTGGCGTGGTTGCCCGGGCGGGCAATGGCGTCCCAGCGGCGGATCAGATCGTCGCTGCGCGCCGTGGCCTCGGCCGCGCTCTCGCGTGCGAGCCGCCAGCGCAGGAAGGCCAGGTTGCGCTCCAGCACCAGGGCCGGGCGCATGCGCTCGGGCTGCTTGGGGTTCCAGAACGGCCGCACCGCCTCCAGGGAGCGTTCGGCCTCGCGCAGCCGGCCCTCGTAGACGTAGAGCACGTTCTCGTTGGTCGCGAAGAGCGCATGCTCGAAGGGGTCGTGGGCGTTGATTGCGTCGTTGGATCGCCTGGCCAGGGCCAGCTCGCGTTCGCCGTCGGCAAAGCGCCCCAGGCGGCCATAGGCCGTCAGCAGTTGCAGGCGCAAGCGGTGGGACTTCTCGCTCAAGGGCCCGTAGCGGCTGTCCCAGCGCGGCAGCAGCGGCTCCAGCAGGTCGATGACGGGCTGGCCGCCCGCTATTGCCGTGTGGATGCTGGCCAGCGACACCGCGGCGTCCTCGGTGCGCTCGTCATCCGCGCCGAAGGCCTGGCGCGCCAACGTCAGGCGCTGCTCGGCCAGCGGCGCGGCCACGTCGAAGCGCTGCAGCGCGACATAGGTCTGCACCAGCGTGTCCAGGATGCGGTCCTTGACCTCGGGCTGGTCGTTGAAGCGCGTTGCGAGGTCCTGGCGCTTGCGGTCCAGCAGCTCGACGACCGTAGGCTGGCGGCCATCGTTGCGCTCGGGGCTGGCAGCGCCCAGCAGCTCGGCCAGGTAGCCGGTCACCTGGGCGGACTCGTGGGCGGCCGCCAGGGCCTCGCGGCGTTGCCACAGGCTGACGGCCAGGCCGGCGCTGAGCGCCGCGAACACCACCGTGCCGCCGATGGCGAGCGCCGCGTTGCGCCTTGCCCAGAGGTGCAGCCGGTGCCGCCCATCCTCCGCGCGCACGCTGACCGGGCGCCGGTCCAGCCAGCGCTGCAAGTCGTCGACGAAGGCGCCGACGCTGGCATAGCGTTCGGCCGGGTTCTTGCGCAGCGCCTTGGTGGCCACGGCCTCCAGGTCGCCGGCGGCGCGCATCGCATCGGGTGGGCGGCCAGGCCCTTTGTCACGGTCGCCCGGGGCGGGGCCGGTGGTGCGCGACAGGCGCGCCGGCTCGGTGTGCAGCACGGCGTGCTCCAGCTCCGCGCGGCTGCACCCGTGGCCGCCAAAGGGCAGCTGGCCGCTGGCCAGCTCGTAGAGCATGACGCCCAGCGAATAGATGTCGGCCGCCACGCCGATGGCGCCGCCGGTGATCAACTCGGGCGCCGCATAGGCCGGCGTCAAGCGTCGACCCGTGATCAGCGTCAGTTGCCCATCGGCCTGCATGCCGGAGTCGTTCAACAGGCCGGCGATGCCGAAGTCCAGCAGTTTGGCGTGGCCGCTCTCGTCCAGCATCACGTTGCCGGGCTTGAGGTCGCGGTGCACGATGAGCTGGGCATGCGCATGCTCCACCGCGCGTGCCACCTCCACGAGCAGCTTCACGCGCGCCGCCAGCGGCAGTTCGTGGTCGCGCGCATGGGCGCTGAGCGTCTGGCCGTGCACATACTCCAGCACGAGGTAGGCGCGGCCGTCCTGCTCGCCGGCGTCCAGCAGGCGGGCGATGCCGGGGTGGGTCAGGCGGCCCAGCACGGCGCGCTCGCGGGCGAAGCGGGCGGCGAGGCCCGGGCCCACGAGGTCGTCGCGCAGCAGCTTGATGGCGGCCTCGCCCTGGTAAAGGCCGTCGGCCCGTTCGGCCCGCCACACCTGGCCCATGCCGCCCTCGCCCAGCAGATGGGCCAGGCACCAGGCGCCGAAGCGGTCGCCGGGCTCGGGCTTCCTGCCACGCGGGCGCTCGGTCAGGGCTTCGGCCAGCCTGGCGTTGAAGCCTGTGCCGCCAACCAGCACCGTGGCGTCGGGGTCGTCGGGCAGCGAGGCCAGCATGCGTGCCAGCCGCGCGCCAAGCTCGGTGGGTAGCGCGGCCAGCCGGGCCGCACGCTCCGCAGCAGGCAGCTCGGCCAGCTCGTCGAAGAGTGCGGAGAGCCGAGGCCAGTCGGTCGCGTCCACGTGGCCGTCCTAGAACTGGCCTTCCCAGCGCCCCGTCTTGCCGGCCTCAAGCTCCCGGCGCAGCGCGTCGAGCGGATGGGCTTGCAGCCAGTCGGGGCGCAGTGCATCGGCGCGCTTGAGTGCATCGCTCAACTGCGGCGTGCCCGCGAGGCTGGCGGCCAGGTCCAGCTGGGCGCGCCAATGCGGCAGGCCCTGGGGCGCGGGCAGGCTGTCCAGCAGCTCGGTGCGCTGCTTCAGCTCGGCCACGCTCTCCGGCGCATGTCCGCGGGCACGCGCCAGCTCGCCGCTGGCCTGGGCGATGCGGCTGCGCAGTTGCTGGTGGGCGCGCAGCCAGGGCTGGGCTTGCAGGTTCTGCAGCGGGGCCAGCGCCTTCTGGGCAAGGTTGAGGTCACCCAGACGCAGTCCCACGCGCACGAGGGCAAGGCTGGCTTCGGCCCAGGGTGGGCCGCTGATGTCTTCGCTGTGCGCGAGTTCGTCGGCAACGCGGCGGGCGGTCGGCAGCCATTCGGCGCTGCGCTCGGGCCGAGCCAACGCGCGGGCCAGCAGCGCGGCACTCTGGCGCGGCAGTCGCAGCGTCGGGTGCTCGGCGGCCTCGGGCGGCAGCTTGCTTTCGAGATCCTCGTAGACCTTGACGGCCTGCTCGTAGTCGCCCAGTTCGACGAGGTGGCGCGCCAGGTCGCCGCGCACGCGCTGGCTGAGATAGTTGCCAGGGCCGAGCAGGGCGTCCGCGTCGGCGACGAGCTGGCGAGCGTTCTCGATGCTGCCCTCCGGCCGGCCCAGCCGGGCCTGGATGTTCCACAGATGCTGGCGCGAGCGCAGTACGAAGCGCGCACGGTGGGCCGGCGCCGTGGCCCAGGAGGCGCGGGTGTCGCCGATGTAGCGCTCGGCGTCCAGCAGCCGGCCCTGGGCCAGGCGCAGCTGGTACAGGTAGTTGTAGTAGTAGGGGTACTCGAAGTCGCTGGGCTTGTAGAAGCGCTGCACCATGGGCCAGGCGCGCTGGTGGATGGTCTCGGCTTCTGCGAAGCGCGCAGCACCCGCGTAAGCGACGATGAGCTGGTAGAGCAGGCTCTCGTACTCGTCCTCCATGGCCGAGCCGGGCGGTGCGGCGGCGAAGGCGGCCAGCATGGGCTCGCCCAGCGCGATGACCTCCAGCGGCGAGTTCAGCGCCGTGTAGATGCGCGCCAGGCGCAGCCTGGCGATCAGCGTGCGCTCGTCCTGATCGCCGAACTCGCGGGCGCTGACCTGGATCAGCTCCTTGGCCAGCGGGATGGCGATGTCGTGGCGATTCATGTCCGAGTAGGTCGCCACCATGACGTCGAGCACGCGGGCATACGTCAGCCCGTCGTTGGCGAAGCGCTGGCGCAGCTCGGCGCGACTCTTCTCCAGCACCTGGAAGATGGTGGGGATGTGGCCGCCATGCTTGTCGGGGTTGGCCGAGGCCAGCAGCTCGGTCAGGTAGCGCGTGACCTCCTCGCTCTGGCGCGCTGCGGCCTGGGCCTGGTTGCGCTGCCACAGGCTCACGCCCAGGCCCAGGCTCAGGGCCGCCAGCACGACGGTGCCGCCCAGGGCCACGGCGGCATTGCGGCGTGTCCACAGCCGCACACGGTGGCGCCAGTCCTCGGCGCGCACGCTGACGGGCCGCTGGTCCAGCCAGTGCTGCAAGTCCTCGATGAAGCTGCCCACGCTGGCATAGCGCTCGGCCGGAACCTTGCGCATGGCCTTGGCGGCCACGGCCTCCAGGTCGCCGGCGGCGCGGGCGGCGTCGGGCGGCTGGCCCGGGCCTACGCCGGTGTCCTCTGGCCCTGCAGTGCCCAGCGCGCGCGTGATGCGCTGGGCCTCGGTGTGCAGCACGGCGTGCTCCAGCTCCGTGCGGCCCCGGCCACGCTTGCCGAAGGGCAGCTGACCGCTGGCCAGTTCGTAGAGCATGACGCCCAGCGAATAGATGTCCACCGCCACGCCGATGGCGCCGCCGGTGATCTGCTCCGGCGCCGCGTAGGCAGGCGTCAGGCGCCGGCCGGTGACCAGCGTGAGCTGGTTGTCGGACTGCTGGCCCGAGTCGTCCAGCAGCCCGGCGATGCCGAAGTCCAGCAGCTTGGTGCAGCCGCTCTCGTCCAGCATGACGTTGCTGGGCTTCAAGTCGCGGTGCACGATGAGCTGCGCGTGCGCATGCTCAACGGCGCGTGCCACCTCGATGAGCAGCTTCACGCGTTCGGCCAGCGGCAGCTTGTGCTCGCGCACATGCTCGGACAGCGTCTTGCCCGCCACGTACTCCAGCACCAGGTAGGCGCGGCCGTTCTGCTCGCCGGCGTCCAGCAGGCGGGCGATGCCGGGGTGGGTCAGCCGGCCCAGCAGTGCGCGCTCGCGGGCGAAGCGGGCCGCGAGGCCGGGGCTGGCGAGGTCGTCGCGCAGCAGCTTGATGGCGGCCTCGCCCTGGTACAGGCCGTCGGCCCGCTCGGCCCGCCAGACCTGGCCCATGCCACCCTCGCCCAGCAGCGCGGCCAGGCACCAGGCGCCCAGGCGATCGCCCGGCTGGGGCGGCGGTGCGCCCGAAGGCGTGGGTTCGTTCAGCGCTGCGGCCAGCCGCGCGTCGTAGCCCGGCACGGCCACGATGACCGTCTCGTCGTCGTCGGGCAGCGAGGCCAGCATGCGTGACAGCCGTGCGGCCAGTTCGGGCGGCTCCACCAGCAGCAGGCGGCGGGCCCGCTCGGGCGCGGGCAGCTCGGCCAGCTCGTCGAACAGCGCCGAGAGGCGCTGCCAGTCCTCGGCCTGCAGGCTGGAGTCCATGTCAGGTTCCCTGCCGCGTTACGCGCAACCGATGTCCCATGAAACCCACGGGCCGAGCGCTGGGCCGCTCCCGAGCCGGCCCGCAATGGCGATGTGCTTGCGGCTCAACGCCGCAAGCATCGCCGTCCCCTCGGGGGACCGGCCAAGGTACTCCTTGGACGAGGGGCTTCACGTCAATAGACGGTGTTTGGTTTGTCGCCCAGCAGTTCCTGCAGCAGCGCGCGCGCCTTCAGCAGCTCGCGGTTGATGCTGCGCGTGGACAGGTTGCGCAGCGTCGCAACCTCGGCGATGGACAGGCCCGCGAAGCCCACCATCTCGATGAGTTCATAAAGACCCGCATCCAGCTCGCGCATGCGCTCCAGCGCCTGGTCCAGGCCGATCAGGTCCACGGCCTGACTCTGCACGGCAGCCACGTCGTTGGCGGCCGACAGCGTCACCATGATGGCGTCGCCACCACGCTTGTCGCGGCCTTCGGTGCGCAGGTGGTCGATGACGACGGAGCGCAGCACACGGCCGATGTAGGCAAAGAACTGGCCACGCGTCTCGCCCTGCAGGCCTTGCTGGTCGGCCATGCGCAGGAAGCCCTCGTGCACCAGGGCCGTGGTGTTCAACCCGGCGGCGGCATGGCCGCTCTGCGCGAGGCGTATACGCGCCACGCGCTTGATCTCCGGGTACAGCAGTGCATACAGCTGCTGCAGCGACGCCGCATCGCCGCGCGACGTGCCGGCCAGCAACTCGGTGATGGGCGCGGACGTTGTCACGTCAAGCGTCCTGGAAGGCAGCCAGCGCGGCGGCGATGTCGGCATCGCTGGCCTCGCGCTGCACCGGCGCGTCGGCCATCATCCCCTCGCGCTTCAGCCGTGCGACCCATTGGCCGGCGTCGCGGCCCTGCTCGAAACCCTGGCTCTGCAGCAGCAGCTCGCCGCCGGCAGACAGCAGCTTGAAGTAGAAGCGGCCGTCCGCCTCGCGGTACTGCTTGAAGACCGGCAGCGCGGCCTTCTCGGCCTTGGCCGTGGTGGTCGCCGCGGTGTCGGTGTAGGGGCGCAGGCCCACGGCGGCGCGCAGCCGCTTCAGGAAGGGCGCGGCGATGGCGCGGGCCTTGGCGGCGCCGGTCAGCAGGATGGCTTCCAGCTGCTCGGGGTGGGCCATCAGGTCGGCATAGCGCTGGCGCATGGGGCCGATCTGGCCTTCGATGAGGGCCACGAGCTGCTGTTTGGCCTCGCCCCAGCCCAGGCCACCGCGCAGTGCGGCGCGGAAGGCCGCGCGCTGCTCGGCCGTCGCGAAGGCGTCGTAGATGGTCACGAGGGCCTGGCCCTCGGGGTCCTTGGGCTCGCCGGGCAGCTTGGAGTCGGTGACGATGCGCGCGACCGCGTCCTTCAGCGCCGCGCTTCCGCCTTCGAACAGCGGAATGACGTTGTCATAGCTCTTGCTCATCTTGCGGCCGTCCAGGCCGGGCAGCAGCTCCATCTCGGCATCGGTCACGGCCTCTGGCAGCGTGAACAGCTCCTGGCCCTGGCCGAACAGGTGGTTGAAACGCTGCGCGGCGTCGCGCGCCATCTCGATGTGCTGCACCTGGTCCTTGCCCACCGGCACCTTGTGCGCGTTGAACATCAGGATGTCGGCCGCCATCAGCACCGGGTAGCTGAAGAGGCCCATGCTGACGTTGGCGTCCGGCTCCTCGCCGGCGGCCACGGCTGCGTCCACGGCAGCCTTGTAGGCATGCGCGCGGTTCATCTGGCCCTTGGCCGTCACGCAGGTCAGCAGCCAGGTCAGCTCGGGGATCTCGGGGATGTCGCTCTGGCGGTAGAACACCACGCGCTCCGGGTCCAGGCCGGCGGCCAGCCAGGTGGCGGCAATGGCGCGGCTGGAGCGGGCGATGCGGTCCGGCTCGTCGCACTTGATCAGCGCGTGGAAGTCGGCCATGAAGAAGAAGCTCTCCACGCCGGGCGCGCGGCTGGCCGCGACCGCGGGGCGGATGGCGCCGACGTAATTGCCGAGATGCAGGGTGCCGGTGGTGGTGATGCCGGTCAGGACGCGATGAGACATGTCAGTGGCGCCCGGGCCGCCCGGGGTGGCGGGCGTGAGGGCAAATTCGTTAGCAGGGTGAAAAATACCAAACCGGATTGTGGCCTCAGAGGCCGGGATTCACGCCTGCAGGGAGTTGCAGGGTTTGCGCGAAGCCTTCAGGTGCGCTTGCGCGAAGGCGGCGCAGCGACCGAGGCCCGCCAGGTGACCGAGATGTCGAACTGCCGCGCGACCGGCAGATCCAGCTCGTAGCAGCGGTTCAGCAGCCAGTTCAGGCCGGCCAGCGCCACGTCGTGGCTGGGCACATGCACCGAAGTGAGGCGGGGTGCGGCGAACTCGGCGCTGGGCGAGTCGTCATAGCCCAGCACCGACACGTCGCGCGGCACCGAGACGCCGCGCTCCTGGAAGTGGGCCAGCAGGCCGATGGCCATCTCGTCATTGGCGCAGAACACGGCGGTGGGCAGGCGCTTTTGCGCCAGCAGCACGTCGGCCGCGTCCCAGCCGGCCTGGTTGGAGAAGTCGCCCGGCACTGTCTGCACCTTGGACGTGTCCAGGCCGCGCAGTGCCAGCTCGCCCATGAAGCCGGCCAGGCGGGCCACGTTGTCGGGCGAAGTGGTGGGGCCGGACACGATGGCGATGTCCTTGTGCTTGTGCTGCAGCAGCGCTCGCGCCGCCTGCACGCCGCCCTGCACGTGGTCGGCCGTGAAGCACTGCTCCTGGATGCGATCGAAGTGCCGGTTCAGCACCACGACCTGGCGCTGGGCCGGACCCAAGGCCTTGATGTCCTCGTCCTGGATGGCGTTGGACAGCACGATGATGCCGTCGCAGTCGCGGTCCAGCAGGAAGCTCATGCCATCGACGGCCTCGGCGCGCTCGTCTTCTATGCCTTCGCCGAACGCCACCACCATGTGCAGGCCGCGGCCGCGCAGCACGGTGTCGATGATGCGCAGGATGGGCGTGTAGTAGGTGCCGCGCAGGAAGGGGATGTAGACGCCGATCAGCTTGGAGTTGCCATTGCCGAGCGAGCGCGCGGCCTGCGAGGGGCGGAACTTGAGCTGCGCAATGACCTTGCGCACGCGCTCCGCCGTCTCCGGCGCGACGGAACCGTTTCCACTGATGACCCGGGACGCGGTGCCTACGCCGACACCGGCCAGTCTTGCCACGTCCTTGATGGTCGCCATTCGCCCTCTGCTCTCAACGGGGCGGATTGAATCACAACGGGCAGATCGGCTGGGGGTCGGCGGGTTCGGGCAAACGAGCAGTCTTGGCGGTGGCTTCCTTTCCGCTCAGGCCGCCGCCGACGGGCCACCAGGGCTTGGCCTCGTGGCTGCTGAACTGGCAGGGGCCGGCCGGCCAGGGGAAGGAGAGGCGCCCCTTGAAGCCCGGCCAGGCCGGCTCCCCTTGGGCGGGGGCCACCAGCAGGTCGGCCATGCCGGCGCCCTCGGTGCCGGGCTGCCAAGCGGCGATGAAGGCGTCGCTGCGGTTGGCCAGGTCGTTCACGTACAGCGGCCGGCCCGAATACAGCAGCGTGACGACCGGTGCGCCGCGGCCGGCCACGCGCTGCAGCAAGGCCAGGTCCTGCGGATGGTGGCGGCTGTGGCGCAGGTTGTCGGTGACGCGGATGTCGCCCTCGCCCTCGGCATAGGGCGTCTCGGCCAGCACGGCGACGACAGCGTCGAAGCGGGCCGGGTCGTTTTTGGAACCGTCGCCGTCGAAGGTGACCTGCGCCGCGCCCAGGCGCTGGCGCAGCGCAGCCAGCAGCGAGGTGCCCTGAGGGTAGTCGGCATTGGTCGTGTCGCGGCCCTGCCAGGTCACGCTCCAGCCGCCGCTCTGGTGAGCCAGGCTGTCCGCCGCCGCGCCCACGACCAGCACGCGTGCCGTGCGCTTCAGCGGCAGCAGGCCCGGCTTGTTCTTCAGCAGCACCAGGGACTCGCGCACCGCGCGGCGTGCCAGCTCGGGCGCCTGCATGGCTTCCACGGTGGCGGGCACGCTGGATTGCATGCCAAAGCTGAACTTCACGCGCAGGATGCGGCGCACCGCGTCGTCGATGCGCGCCATCGGGATGCGTCCCTGCTCCACGGCCTTCACCGTGTTCTCGAAGAAGGGCTTCCACTTTTGCGACACCATGATGACGTCGATGCCGGCGTTGATGGCCGCCGGGCAGTCGTCGACCGTGCAGCCCGGCACCTGGCCTATGGCGTCCCAGTCGCTGACGACGAGGCCGTCGAAAGCCAGGCGGTCTTTCAGCACGCCGGTCAGCAACGTCGTGTTGCCGTGCATCTTGCCGTGCTCCACATGGCCGGCGTTGTCAGTCCAGCTGCTGAACGAGGCCATGACCGTCAGCACGCCGGCGTCCAGTGCGCCGAGGTAGCCGGCGCCGTGCACGCGCGCCAGTTCTTCCGGCGACGCCTGGCTGATGCCCTGGTCCACACCGCGGCGCGTCGCGCCGTCGGCGACAAAGTGCTTGGCCGTCGCCAGCACGCCGCGGCCGTCCTTCATGCCCTCCTGCAAGCCCTCGACCTCGGCCTGACCCAGGCGGCGCACCAGGGCCGGGTCCACGCCGAAGCTCTCGTAGGTGCGGCCCCAGCGCACGTCCTGAACGACGGCCAGCGTGGGCGCGAACGTCCAGTGCAGGCCCGAGGCGCGCACGGCGCGGGCGGTGGCGCGGCCGATGTCGCGCACGAGGTCGACATCGCCCGTCGCGCCCAGCGCGATGTTGTGCGGGAAGAGCGTGGCACCGCGCACGTTGTTGTGGCCGTGCACGGCGTCGGTGCCCCAGATCAGCGGGATGCCCGGCGTGGACTGCAGCGCCGCGGCCTGGAACTTCTGCGACAGCTCGCGCCACTGCGCCGGCGTGGCCGCGCGGTCCTTGCCCGGCCAGCCGCCGCCGCCATTGAGTACCGTGCCTATGCCGTACTCGCGCACCTCGTCCGGCGTGATGGAGTGGATTTCGGGCTGCGTCATCTGGCCGATCTTCTGGCGCAGGCTCAGCGTCTTCAGCGCTGCCTCGACCCGGGCTTCCAGGGCCGCATCTCGCTTTGGCTGGCGCGCGGGCCAGGCCTGCACGATGGAACCGGTTTCAGTTGCGCCCACTTGTGCAGTGCACAAAAGCGCCAGTGCGGCGGCGAGTAGAGGTGTCTTGCGGGTCATCGGCATCATTCCGTTGGGGTGGCGACGGTAGTGGGTGATACAAAAAAACGTCAACCCCCGGGCCGACGAGATTGACAAGGCGAAGTCTGGCGGAATAGATTTGCGCCGCGTTTGGAACCGGTTCCAATTCTGCAGCGAATCCCGCGGTTTGTATCGCGGGAAGGCGCTGGCAGGGGCCCGCCCAGGCAGCGAACAAGATGAACCAGGAGACAGAGATGACCCGCCACACCCCGCGCCACGGAGCGCGTCCACCCGGCCGTCTACGGCCCATCGCCGTCGTTTGCGCCGGCCTGCTCGGCGCACCGCTGCTGGCCCATGCCCAGGCGGCACCCGCTCCCGCGGCGGCAGCCAGCGCGCCTCAGTCGCTGGAGACCGTCGTCGTGACCGGCCTGCGTCGCGCGATCGAGTCGTCCATCAACCTGAAGAAGAACTCGGACTCGGTCGTCGAGGCGATCAGCGCCGAGGACATCGGCAAGCTGCCCGACGCCAGCATTGCCGAGGCCTTGTCCCGCCTGCCGGGCTTGGCGGGCCAGCGCGTCAACGGCCGCGCCCAGGTCATCGCCATCCGCGGCATGTCGCAGGACTTTGCCGGTACGCTGCTCAACGGCCGCGAGCAGACCTCCACCGGCACCAACCGCGGCGTGGAGTTCGACCAGTACCCCGCCGAGCTGCTGTCCAGCGTGCTGGTCTACAAGACGCCGGATGCATTGCTGGTGGGCCAGGGCCTCTCTGGCACGGTGGACCTGCGGACCGTGCGTCCGCTGTCCGTCAGCGGCCGCCAGGCCGCCATCAACCTGCGCGGCGAGAAGAACTCGCTGGGCGACCTGAACCACGGCTACGGTGGCACCAAGGACACCGGCCAGCGCTTCAGCGCCTCCTACGTCGACCAGAACCAGGACAAGACCTTCGGCGTCGCCGTGGGCTTTGCCCATCTGGACGCGCCGAATCAGGAGCTGCACTACAAGGCCTGGGGCTTCCAGACCGACGAGAACTGCCTCGCCCACCAGAACGACTGGGGCTGCCGCCCGATCACGGGGCAGAACCCCGGCACGGCCACCTACATGAGCGGCTTCGAGGCCACCGTGGCATCCCGCCGCGAGAAGCGCGACGGCCTGATGGCCGTGCTGGAGGCCAAGCCCAGCGCCGAGCTGCACAGCGTGGTGGACCTGTACTACTCCAAGTTCAAGCAGACCGAGGTCATGCGTGGGCTGATGGGCAGTATTGGCGATGGCTGGGGCGTGCCGGGCAGCGTGTTCTCCAACATCACGACGACCCAGGTGGGCGGCGTGAGCCTGGTCACCGGCGGCACCACGACGATGGCGCCCAACGCCGTCATCCGCAACGATTCCAACCAGCGCGACGACACGCTGAAGTCCGTCGGCTGGAACACCGAGCTCAAGACTGGCGACTGGATCAGCGTGGCCGACCTGAGCTATTCGAACGCCAAGCGCGAGGAGTCGTTGTTCGAAACCTATGCCGGCACGGCGGCCTCGCCGGTCATCAACTTCCAGTTGCCCACGACGCCGGCCTTCCCGACCTTCAGCTCGACGACCAACTTCAGCGACCTCAATGCCGTGCAGCTCAGCGACCCGGCCGGCTGGGGCCATGCGGGCCGCCTGCAGCGCAACACGCAGGACGACACCATCAAGTCGCTGCGCCTGCAAACGAAGCGGGCGCTGGACTGGGGCCTTTTCAACGAAATGTCCTTCGGCCTGAACCACACGCGCCGCGAGAAGACGCGCAACTTCGACGTCTACTTCGCCACGTTGAAGAGCGGGGGCGCGCGCCAGGCGCTGACGCAGGCCGACCTGCTCACACCGTCGTCGCTGGGCTTCGTGGGCCTTGGCAACGTGCTGGCCTACGACGTGGACGCCGTCACCGGCAAGTACTACACGATGACGCGAAGCCTCAGCGGCGGCGCGGGCGGCGACCTGGGCAAGAACTTCACCGTGCACGAGCGCGTGACGACGGCCTTCGGCAAGCTGGACATCGACACCAAGCTGGGCGACGTGCCCCTGCACGGCAACATGGGCCTGCAGGTGATCCGCACCAACCAGGGCTCCAAGGCCAATGCCTTCGACGGCGGTGGCGCCATCATCGGCACCATAGACCCGGGCACGACCTACACCGACGTGCTGCCCAGCCTGAACCTGGTGGGCGATCTGACAGAGGATCGCAAGCTCCGTTTCGGCCTTGCCAAGACGATGACGCGGCCGCGCATCGACGACATGAACGCGGCCTCCTCGGCGTCGGTGGACGTCAACACCAAGCTGTGGAACGGCAGCGGCGGCAACCCCAAGCTCAAGCCCTGGCGCGCGGTGTCGGTGGACTTGTCCCTGGAACAGTACTTCGGACGGCGCAGCTACGTGGCCGTGGCCGGCTTCTACAAGAAGCTCAACACCTACATCTACTCGCAGACCATCCCCTACGACTTCAGCGGCTTCATCAACGCGACGCCGGCTGTACAGCCCATCACCAACATCGGCAGCTACACCACGCAGGCCAATGGCGAAGGCGGCACCATGCACGGCCTGGAGCTGTCCACGTCGCTGGACGGCGGGCTGCTGAGCAAGTCGCTGGAAGGCTTCGGCCTGCTGGCCACGCTGGCCCGCACGGACAGCTCGATCAAGATGGTGGGTCCGACCAACACCGAGATCTGGGCCACGCTCGCGGGCCTGTCCAAGACGACGGCGGGCTTGACGCTGTACTACGAGCGTGACGGCTACTCGTTCCGCATCAACGAACGCTATCGCTCCAAGTTCCGCGGCGAGTACTCGTCGCTGTTCGGTGCCACCTCGCTGCTGCGCACGCAGGGCCAGAGCCAGGTCGACCTGCAGGCCAGCTATGAGTTCCAGAGTGGGTCGGCCAAGGGCTTGCAGGTGATGCTGCAAGTCGTCAACGCGACCAACACCGCCGATCGCACGGTGCAGGATGGCGCCGGCTTCGGCGGCGTCACGGCGCCGCTGGGCTACAGCGAATATGGTCGACACATCCTGCTGGGAGTGAACTACAAGTTCAACTGACGCTTCAAGCGTTTCAATCAGCGGGGGCTGCGGCCTCCGCGTTTTGCTTTTCAAGTTTTCTTCACGACGACCGCCACCCATGTCCGCCGACCTCCGCCGCTCCGACTTTCCCGCCGACTTCCGCTGGGGCGTGTCCACGTCCTCCTTCCAGATCGAGGGGGGTGGCAAGGAGGATGGCCGCGGCGAATCCATCTGGGACCGCTTCTGCAGCCAGCCCGGCCGCATCCGCGACGGCTCCAACGGCGAGGTGGCCTGCGACCACTACCACCTGTGGCCGCAAGACCTGGACATGGCCCGGCAGCTCGGCGTCAACGCCTACCGCTTCTCCATCGCCTGGCCGCGCATCCTCCCCGAGGGGCGCGGCAAGGTGAACGAGGCCGGGCTGGCCTTTTACGACCGGCTGGTGGACGGCATGCTGGAGCGCGGCCTGGACCCCTGGGCCACGCTCTACCACTGGGACTTGCCGCAGGTGCTGCAGGACCAGGGCGGCTGGACCTCGCGCGACACCGTCGCGGCCTTCCTGGAATACGCCGACGTGGTGACGCGCCGCCTGGGCGACCGCGTGAAGCACTGGATCACGCACAACGAACCCTGGTGCTCCTGCATGATGGGCTACTGGGAGGGCGTGCACGCGCCGGGCGGCACCAGCCTCGCCGACGGCATGCAGGCCTGCCACCACGTGCTGCTGTCGCACGGCCAGGCGATTCCCCTGATCCGCCGCAACTCGCCCGGCGCGACGGTGGGCATCACGTTGAGCCTGCACCCCATCGCCGCGGCTTCGGACAGCCCCGAAGACCAGGCCGCGCTGAAGCGCCATGACGGCCTGCGCAACCGCTGGTTCCTGGACCCGCTGTTCGGCCGTGGCTACCCCGAAGACACGCTGGCGCTGCTGGGCGATGCGGCACCCAAGGTGGAGCCGGGTGATCTGGCGGCAATAGCAACCGCCACGGACTTCCTGGGCGTGAACTACTACTTCCCCGAGATGGTCAAGGACGACCCGGCCGGTGGGCCCATGCGCGCCAGCCTGGTGGAGCGCCACGGCGTGGAGCGCACCGGCTTCGGCTGGGAGGTATCGCCGCAGGGCCTCGTGGACCTGCTGACCCGCATCCAGCGCGACTACAACCCCGCTGTCATCCAGCTCACCGAGAACGGCTCCACCTTCGAGGACGTGCTGACGCCCGACGGCCACGTGCACGACGCGCAACGCCTGTCCTACCTGCAGCGCCACCTCGCGGCGGTCCGGCAAGCCATGGACGCCGGCGTGCCGGTGCAGGGCTATTTCGCCTGGAGCCTGCTGGACAACTTCGAATGGGCGGAGGGCTATCTGCGCCGCTTCGGCATTTCCTACGTGGACTACGCGACGCAAAAGCGCACGTTGAAGGACAGTGGCATTTGGTATGGACAGTTCTTGCGCGGCTGAGACACTGCAAGCGGTTTCATAGATAAATCCGGAGACAGACTTGAAGTTCGCCCGCCACGCCTTGGCCGCCGCCGTCCTCGCCGCTGCCCTTCCTGCATTCGCCCAGCCCCTCAAGGCCGAAGTCATCCACTGGTGGACCTCTGGCGGCGAGTCCGCCGCCGTGAAAACGCTGGCCGACGCCTACCGCGCCCAGGGGGGCGTCTGGGTGGACACCGCCGTCGCCCTGGGCGAGCAGGCCCGCTCGGTCGCCATCAACCGCATCGCGGGCGGCAACCCGCCGACTGCCGCGCAGTTCAACACCACGCAGCAGTTCCGCGACATCGTGGATCAGGGTCTCTTGAACAACGTCGACGCCGTGGCCCAGCGCGACGGCTGGGACAAGTTCCTGCCCGAGACCGTGCTGCAGGCCATACGCGTGAAGGGCCACTACTACGCGGCGCCGGTGGACATCCACAACATGTCCTGGTTCTGGTTCTCCAAGGCCGCCTTCAAGAAGGCCGGCATCGCGGAGGAGCCCAAGACCTTCGACGAACTCTTTGCCGCGCTGGACAAGCTCAAGGCCGCCGGCCTCGTGCCGCTGGCCCATGGCGGCCAGCCCTGGCAGGACGGCATCGTCTTCACGGCCACGTTGGCCCACTTTGGCGGCCGCGACCTCTACCTGAAGATCTTCCGCGACCGCGATCCCAAGGCCATCATGGGCGAGGACTTCAAGAAGGTGCTGCTGGCCTTCAAGCGCCTGCAAAGCTACACAGACAAGGGCTCACCGGGCCGCAACTGGAACGACGCGACCGCCATGATCATCAGCGGCCGTGCCGGCGTGCAGATCATGGGCGACTGGGCCAAGGGCGAGTTCACGCAGGCCAAGCAGGAGGCCGGCAAGGACTACGGCTGCACCCCCGGCTTTGGCCCGAACGCGCCCTACATCATCCAGGGCGACGTGATGGTGTTCCCCAAGACGGACAAGCCCGACCAGGTCAAGGCCCAGCAACTGCTGGCCAGCGTCATCACGCAGCCGGCCACCCAGGTGGCCTTCAGCATGAAGAAGGGCTCCATCCCCATCCGCACCGACGTGGACGCCAGCAAGATGGACCACTGCGCCCAGCTGGGCCTGGCCGCCATGAAGGACAAGTCGCGCCAGCTCGGCAACGGCGAGATCTACATCACGCCCGACCAGAACGGCGCGCTGCAGGACGTGCTGACGAGCTACTGGAACCGCAACATCCCGGTCGAGAAGGTCCAGAAGGACATCGTCACGGCGCTGAAGTCGTGAAGAAGAAGCGCCGTTCGCTCGCGGCCTGGGGGGCACTGCTGCCTCTGGCCGCCATCGTTCTCGTGGGCTATGTGGGCACAGTGCTGTGGACGCTGCGCACGTCCATGTCCAGCTCCCGCACCTTCCCCAACAGCGACTTCGTGGGCCTGCAGCAGTTCGAGCGGCTGCTGGACAACGAGCGCTGGCAGCACGCCATCCACAACCTCGCGGTCTATGGCGTGCTGTACATCGTCGCGGCCATGGTCATCGGCTTCCTGCTGGCGGTCTTCATCGACCAGAAGGTGCGTGGCGAGGGCGCGCTGCGCACGGCCTTCCTGTACCCCTATGCGATGTCCTTCGTCGCGACGGGCCTGGTCTGGCAGTGGGTGCTCAACCCCGGCAGCGGCCTGCAGAACGCGATGCAGCAGCTGGGCTGGAAGGACTTCCAGTTCGACTGGATCGTGGACCAGGACATGGTCATCTACACCGTGGTCATCGCCGGTACGTGGCAAGGGGCAGGGCTCGTGATGGCGCTGATGCTGGCGGCCCTGCGCGGCATCGACGAGGAGATCTGGAAGGCCGCGCGGCTGGACGGTATCCCCACCTGGCGCGTGTATCTCTCCGTCGTGCTGCCCATGATGGGCCCCACGCTCGCGACCGTCTTCACGCTGCTGGCCACCGGCGTCGTCAAGGTCTTCGACACCGTCGTCGCGATGACCCAGGGCGGCCCCGGCACGGCCAGCGACGTGCCCGCCAAGTTCATCATGGACCACCTGTTCGGCCGCGCCAACCTGGCGCTCGCGTCGGCCGGCGCCGTCATGCTGCTCATCACGGTGCTGGCGTTGGTCGCACCGCTGGCCTACGTGCGCAGCCGTCGCAAGACGCAGGGAGGCCATTGATGAAGCGCAAGGCAAGTGCCCAATGGGCGCGCATCGGCGTCTACGCCTTCCTGGGGTTTGCCGCGGCCTTCTTCCTGCTGCCGCTTTACGTGATGCTCACGACCTCGTTCAAGAGCATGGAGGAGATCCGCCTGGGCCAGATCTTCGCGCTGCCGGGCGCCGCGTCGCTGGACGCCTGGCGCGCGGCCTGGAGCGAGGCCTGCACGGGCGTGAGCTGCGAGGGCATACGCGGTGGCTTCTGGAACTCGGTCGCCATCACGGTGCCGTCGGTCATCCTGCCCATCCTGCTGGGCGCCATCAACGGCTACGCGCTGAGCTGGTGGAAGCCCAAGGGCGGCGAGTGGCTGTTTGGCGTGCTGATGATGGGCGCCTTCATCCCCATCCAGGTGATGATCTACCCGCTCGTCAAGCTGGAGGCCGGCATCGGCATCTACAGCAGCCTGCCCGGCATCGTGGTGGTGCACATCGTCTTCGCGATGCCCATCATGACGCTGCTGTTCCGCAACTACTACGCGAGCCTGCCGGCCGAGCTGTTCAAGGCGGCGCGCGTGGACGGCGGTGGCTTCTGGCGCATCTTCGTGCAGCTGGTGCTGCCGATGTCCACGCCCATGCTCATCGTGGCGGCCATCATGCAGATCACCGGCGTGTGGAACGACTACATCCTGGGCCTGACCTTCGCCGGCCGCGAGAACCTGCCCATGACGGTGCAGCTCAACAACGTCATCAACACGACGACGGGCGAGCGCCTCTACAACGTCAACATGGCGGCCACCATCCTGACGTCGGCCGTGCCGTTGCTGGTCTATCTGATCTCTGGTCGTTGGTTCGTCCGCGGCATCGCCGCCGGGGCTGTGAAATGAGTGGTGTGAACATCCAAGGCCTGAGCATCCGCTTCGGCCACAACGAAGTCATCAAGGGCCTGGACCTGCAGGTGGTGGAGGGCGAGTTCCTCGTGCTGCTGGGCCCGTCGGGCTGCGGCAAGTCCACGCTGTTGCACAGCATCGCGGGCCTCATCGACGTGAGTGCAGGGCGCATCGAGATCGGCGGCCAGGACATGACCGACGCCGAACCCTCGGAGCGCGGCATCGGCATGGTGTTCCAGAGCTATGCCCTCTATCCAACCATGACGGTGGAGAAGAACATGTCCTTCGGCCTGCGCGTGGCCGGCATGCCCAAGGCCGAGATTGCGCGCCGCGTGGACAAGGCCGCGCAGATGCTGCAGCTCGGCGCGCTGCTGGACCGCAAGCCGGCCCAGCTCTCCGGCGGCCAGCGGCAGCGCGTGGCCATAGGCCGGGCGCTGGTGCGCGAGGCCGGCGTGTTCCTGTTCGACGAGCCACTGTCCAACCTGGACGCCAAGCTGCGCGCCGAGCTGCGCCGCGAGCTGAAGCTGCTGCACCAGACGCTGGGCTCCACGATGGTCTACGTGACGCACGATCAGGTCGAGGCGATGACTCTGGCCTCGCGCATCGTCGTCATGAAGAGCGGCGTCATCCAGCAGATCGGCACGCCCAGCGAGGTCTACGAGCGGCCGGCCAATCTCTTCGTGGCCGGCTTCCTCGGTGCGCCGGCCATCAACCTGGTGCCGGCGCGTGTGGAGGCGGATGGCCAGAGCGTGACTGGCGTGTTGCCGCTGCGCCTGCCCGCCGGCAAGGCACAGGCCGGCCAGAACATCGTGCTGGGCATACGCCCCGAGCACCTGCACCTCCAGGACGATGGCCGCTGGCGCGCCAGCGTGCAGCTCGTGGAACCCATGGGCAACCACCAGGTCGTCTGGCTCAAGCTTGGCGAGCAGACCTTCTCGGTGCTGGTGCACGACGCCCGCCGCGTCGTGGCCGGCGACACGCTGGGCTTCGACATCGACGAGTCCCTGCTCAGCGTTTTCGACGCCGCGACCGAGCAGCGCCTGCAGTGAAGCTGCCCCTCGCCCAGTCTTGCGGCGCTGAACGCGCGCCACCCTGGTCGGTCCCCCGAGGGGACGAGGCTGCTTACGGCATTGAGCCGCAAGCAGCCTCAGGCGGGCCGGCTTGGGAGCGGCCCTGCGCTCGGCCCGGGATACCCGGTGTCATATATCGCGGCGGGCGCGCAACAGACATGGAGCGACTTGCATGAAGGACATGCGCCGCATCGTCATCGTGGGCGGTGGCACGGCGGGCTGGATGAGCGCGGCCGCGCTGTCCAAGCTGCTGCTGCGCGACGAGGGCTTGAAGCAGTGGCAGATCGAGCTGGTGGAGTCTGACGAGATCGGCATCATCGGCGTGGGCGAGGCCACCATCCCGGCCATCAAGGCCTTCAACACGGTGGTGGGCATCTCCGAGGACGAGTTCCTGCGCGAGACCCAGGGCACGTTCAAGCTGGGCATCGAGTTCGTCAACTGGGGTGGCCTGGGCCAGCGTTACTTCCACGGCTTCAGCCCCATTGGCCAGCCGCTGGACGGCATCGCCTTCCACCACCACTGGCTGCGCCTGAAGCGCGAAGGCCTGGCGGGCGAGCTGGACGAATATTCCATCAACAACATGGCGCCGCGCCGCGCGCGCTTCATGCGGCCGCGCGCCGACATGGCCGGCTCGCCGCTGGCCGAGATCGCGCACGCCTTCCACTTCGACGCCGGCCGCTATGCGCGCTACCTGCGCCGCCTGGGCGAGCTGCGCGGCGTCACGCGCACCGAGGGGCGCATCCAGAGCGTGCAGCGCGACGGCGAGAGTGGCCTGCTGCAAAGCCTCACACTGACCGATGGCCGCGTCATCCAAGGCGACTTCTTTCTCGACTGCTCGGGCCTGCATGCGCTGCTGATCGACAAGACGCTGGGTGTCCCCTTCGACGACTGGATGCACTGGCTGCCCTGCGACCGCGCCCAGGCCGTGCCCTGCGAGAGCGCGGCACAACTGCTGCCCTTCACGCGCTCCACGGCGCACGGCGCCGGCTGGCAGTGGCGCATCCCGCTGCAGCACCGCATCGGCAACGGGCATGTCTACAGCAGCGCGCACATCAGCGACGACGAGGCCGCGGCCACGCTGCTGTCGGGCCTGGACGGCAAGCCGCTGGCCGACCCGCGCGTCATCCGCTTCCGTACCGGCCGGCGCCGGACGCCCTGGGTCGGCAACTGCCTGGCCGTGGGCCTGTCCAGCGGCTTCCTGGAGCCGCTGGAGTCCACCAGCATCCATATGGTGCAAAGCGCGGTCACGCGCTTCATGGACTTGTTCCCCCACGGCAATCTGGACGCGACCGACATCGCCGAATACAACCGCCAGGCCGAGTTCGAGATGGCGCGCATCCGCGACTTCATCGTGCTGCACTACAAGCTCACCGCGCGCAGCGACACCGAGTTCTGGAACTACTGCCGCACGATGACCGTGCCCGATACGCTGATGGCCAAGATGGAGCTGTTCGCAACGAATGGCCGCATCTATCGCGAAGGCACCGAGCTGTTCACCGAGGCGAGCTGGCTGCAAGTCATGCTGGGCCAGGGCCTCACGCCGCGCAGTCACCACCCGCTGACCGATCTGCGCTCGCTCGCCCAGGTGCAGGCCTGGGCCGACAACCTGCGCGACGTGACCCGCCGCTGCGTGGAGGTCATGCCGCCACACGCCGACTTCATCGCCGCGAACTGCGCGGCCTCTCCGATAACGACATGAAGACACTCGCCTTTGCCCTGATGGCCGCCATCGCCGGCCTTGCTAACGCAGCACCTGTGCGGGCCTACCTGACGACGGCCGACCAGCAGCATCTGCTGGCCCCCAGCGAGGTTGTGGCGCCTGCCAAAGCCGACGCCGTCATCCGCATCGACCCACGGCAGCAGCACCAGAAGATCGCCGGCTTCGGCGCCGCCATCACCGAGGGCTCGGCCTGGCTGATCCGCCATGGCCTCAAGGACACCCAGCGCGACGCGCTGATGCGCGAGCTGTTCACGCGCGAAGGCAACGGCATAGGCTTCGAGTTCACGCGGCTCACCATAGGCGCCTCGGACTTCTCGCGCCGCCACTACAGCCTGGACGACATGCCGCCGGGCCAGGTGGACCCCGAGCTGAAGCATTTCTCGCTGGAGCCCGAGCGGGCCGACGTCATCCCGGCGGTCAAGCAGGCGCTGGCGCTGAACCCCAAGCTGCAGGTCATGGCCTCGCCCTGGAGCGCGCCGGGCTGGATGAAGACGACGGACAGCCTCGTCAAGGGCCAGTTGCGCCCCGAGTTCTACGGCGCCTTCGCCCGCTACATGGTGCGCTACGTGGAGGCCATGCGGACCGAGGGCGTGCCGGTGTTTGCGCTGACGCTGCAGAACGAGCCGCACTTCGAGCCCGACGACTACCCCGGCCTGCGCATGCCGCCGGCCACGCGGGCCGCCGTTGTGGGCCAGCACCTGGGCCCGCTGCTGAAGAGCAAAGGGATGAAGACGCAGTTGCTGGAGTGGGACCACAACTGGGACGAGCCCTGGAGCCCCATGGCCATGCTGTCCGACGCAACGGCGCGCAAGTTCGTGTCCGGCGTGGCCTGGCATTGCTATGCCGGCGACGTGGCGGCGCAGTCGCAGGTGGCTCAGCACTTCCCCGAGCTGGACGTCTGGTTCACCGAATGCTCGGGCGGTGAGTGGAAGCCGCAGTGGAACGAGACCCTGCCCTGGATCACGCGCAACCTCATCATCGGCAGCACCCGCCACGGTGCGCGCGGCGTGCTGATGTGGAATCTGGCGCTGGACCCGGCCTACGGCCCGCATACGGGTGGCTGCAAGGACTGTCGCGGCGTCGTCACCATCGACCCCGCGACGGGCAAGGTCACGCGCAACATCGAGTACTACGCCTTTGGCCATGCCAGCCGCTTCGTGGTCCAGGGCGCGCGGCGCGTGGACTCGGAAGGCGGCAGCAAGGGCCTGGATCACGTGGCCTTCACCAACCCCGACGGCAGCACGGTGCTCATCGTCTGCAACTCGGGCTCCGAGGCGCGCCGCTTCACGGTGCAGGCGCCGGGCCGGCGCTTTGCCTACGAGCTGCCGGCTAGCGGCGTCGCAACCTTCGTGTGGTGATGAAACGCCTCGCGCTGCTGACGGCCCTGCTGACGGTGTCGGCGGCCAGTCACGCCTTGGAGCTGGCCGGCGTGTTTGCCGACCACATGGTGTTGCAGCGCGAACAGCCACTGCGCATCTGGGGCCGGGCCGATCCGGGCCAGCTGGTGCGCGTGCAGTTCGCGGGCCAGGAGGCAGGCGTACAGGCCGGGCCCGATGGTCGCTGGCAGGCAACGCTGAAGCCCCTGAAGGCCGGTGGGCCGCATGAGCTGAAGGTCGTTGCCGGCGGCGAGCAGCGCATGCTGAACGACGTGCTGGTGGGCGATGTCTGGATCGCGGCCGGCCAGTCCAACATGGAATGGCTGCTGGCCGACTCGCAGGATGCGGCCGCAGCGGTCGCCGCCGCCGGGAATGCGCAGATCCGCCACGCCAAGATGCCGCATCGCGCGGCCCTCGCACCGCAGCTTGATGCGCCGCCGCTGCGCTGGGACGTCAGCTCGCCCGCGACGGCCGGTCAGTTCAGTGCCGTGGGTTGGTATTTTGCGAGCCGCATCCAGGCGGAAACCGGTGTCCCGATTGGCCTACTGAACCTGAGCTGGGGCGGCACCCACGTCGAGACCTGGACCAGCCCGCGCGCCGCAGCCACCGACCCCGACCTCGCCGCCTCGGTGCGCGCCATGCCGGCCGACAACGCCGCCTTCGTGCAAAGCCGCCGCGACGTCGTGCTGGCGCGCGTGCGCCGCTGGCAGGGCGATCTGGCCATGGTGCAAGGCGACGGGGCCGACCCCAAGCTGGACGACAAAGCCTGGCCCACGCTGAACGAACCCCAGGTCTGGGAGACGCAAGGCCTGCCCGGGCTGGACGGCCAGGTCTGGTTGCGCCGCCATGTGACGCTGACGACTGCGGAAGCCAACGGTACAGCCACGCTGCGCGTGGGCCTGGTGGACGACTGCGACGAGAGCTTCGTCAATGGCCAGCCGGTGGGCAAGACCTGCGGTTGGGACACGCCGCGCGCTTATGCGGTGCCGGCCGGGCTGCTGCACGAGGGCGACAACGTCATCGCGGTGCGCGTGACGGATACCGGTGGCGACGGCGGCATTCACGGCGCACCGGCGGAACTGCGGCTGGACACCGCGGCCGGCAGCAAGCCTTTGGCTGGCCGCTGGCGCGCCCGTGTCGAGGCCTTGCAGACGGTGACCGAGCCCGGCCCCAACGACCTGCCCAGCCTGCTCTTCAACGGCATGGTCAGCCCCTTCACGCCGCTCGCGGTGCGCGGCGTCATCTGGTACCAGGGCGAGACCAACGCCGTGCGCGCGGCCCGCTATGCCCAGGCCTTCCCGCGCCTCATCGCCGACTGGCGCGCGCAGTGGCACGACCAGGGGCAGGCCGGCTTGCTGCCCTTCTACTTCGTGCAGATCTCGTCCTATGGCCCGCGCCAGCCGCTGGTGGAAGGCAGTGCCTTTGCCGAGCTACGCGAGTCGCAGCGCGCGGCGCTGAAGCTGCCCGGCACCGGCATGGCCGTCAGCATCGACGTGGGCGACGCCGACGACATCCACCCCCGCGACAAGCGCACGGTGGGCGAGCGCCTGGCGCGCATCGCGCTGGTGCAGACCTATGGACGGGCGATGCCGTTCAAGGGCCCGACGCTGCGCAGCAGCCGCGTGCAGGGCGGGGCCATCGAACTGCGTTTCACCGATGTCGCGGCCGGCCTGGCCAGGCGCGGCGACGGCTTGCTGCACGGTTTTGCCATTGCGGGGGACGACCGGCGCTTTGTGCCCGCCCAGGCCGAGATCGTCGGCAAAGACCGCGTGCGGGTCTGGAGCCCGCAGGTGGGCAAGCCCGTGGCCGTGCGCTACGCCTGGGCGGACACGCCGTTGGAGGCCAATCTCGTGGACGGCGCCGGTTTGCCGGCCTCGCCGTTGCGCACTGACCACTGGCCGTTGGCCACGCGTGACATTCGTCCGGAGTTCTGACGACGTAAAAAGTTCGCAAGCCTCGCACGGGGCGGGGCATGCTCCTAGGATGGGGCGATGACCGGTTCGCTCCTGATCAGCACCAGCCTGATCGCCCTGCTGGGCGTGGCGCTGCTGGTGCTGGCCCGGCTGGAGCCCGGCCACCGCCACATCAGCGACTGGGGCTGGAGCCATGTGCTGCTGGCCATCGGCCTGACGCTGGGCGTGGCCCTGGTGCCGCCCGACGCCGAGTCACTGCACTACAAGCTGCAAGCGACGGTGGCCACGGCCAGCATCATCGCGTCGCTGGCCCTGCAACTGGCCGGCGCGGCGCGCTACCGCGGCCGGCCCTGGCGCTGGAAGGTCAACGCGCCGCTGTTCGCGGCCCTGCTGGGCTTCATCCTGGCGCTGGCCCTGGTGCAGCAGCGCTATGCGGTCGTCGCGGCGGCGCTGATCCTGGCCGGCGGCGCCTGGCTGGCGGCCTGGTGGCTGTGGACGGGCGGGGCGCTCGGTGAGCGCTTCGTTGCAGGCTGCTTCTTCGTCTCGGGCCTGGTGCACCTGAGCGGCCCGCTGCTGGACCCGCTGGCCCGCTCCACCATCACCCACATCCTCGGCACCTATGTGCAGGCGGTGCTCGCGATGGCGCTGATCCTGCTGTCGGTACGCCGTGCCCATCACGAGACAGAGCGGTCCAACGCGCGGCTGCGCCAGCTCTACGAGCAGTCCATGCAAGGCCTGGTGGTGCTGCGCGACGGGCGCGCCGTCTATGCCAACCCGGCGGCGCTGGCGATGTTCGGCTTCCAGCGCGTGGAGGACGTGGGCGACATCGCGCCCATGGTCGCGGCGGCCGACGCCGAGGAAGCGCGCGAGCGCTATGCGCGGCTGATGCGCGACGGTGCCGGCCATGTCGTCTGGGAGGGCGAGCGCTACCGGCGCGACGGCAGTGCCCTCTACCTGCGCGGCAGCTCCAGCTACATCGAATGGGACGGCGGCCCGGCCCTGCTGGTGCTGATGCTGGACGACACCGAGCGCCAGCACGCCAACGAGGCGCTGCGCCGCCAGGCCTTGCACGACGAGCTGACCGACCTGCCCAACCGCCACGCCGTGCAGGCCCGCCTGGCCGAACTGACGGCGCCCGGCAGCGGCGGCTTCGCGCTGTTGTCGGCCGACCTGGATCGTTTTCAGCTCGTCAACGAGAGCCTGGGCCACGACACCGGCGACGCGCTGCTGAAGGCCATCGCCGAGCGGTTGCGCAGCGCGCTGCCGCCCGAGGCCATGCTGGCGCGCCTGGGGGAGGACCAGTTCCTGTTGCTGCAACCCGGCGTGGAGGACGACCCTGGCGCGCTGCTGGCCGGGCAGCGCCTGCTGGCGCTCTTGAACGCGCCCTTCATGGTGGGCCACCGGGCGCTGTACGTGCACATGTCGGTGGGGGCCGCGCGCTTCCCGGCCCATGGCCAGGACGGTGCGGCCCTGCTGCGCGCAGCCGACGTGGCCATGCATCAGGCCAAGCAGCAGGCAGGTGCGGCAGTCGTGACTTTCCGGGCCGGCATGGCCTCGGGGGCGGGTGGCCTGCTGGAGATCGAGCAGGAGCTGGCCGCCGCCATCGAGCGCGAGGAGTTCCTGCTGGAGTACCAGCCCAAGTACGAATCCGGCGGCCGGCGCCTCGCGGGTTTCGAGGCCCTGGTGCGCTGGCAGCGGCCGGGGCAGGGGCGGGTCAGCCCGGCGGAGTTCATCCCGGCGGCGGAGCGCACCGGCCAGATCGTGGCCCTGGGCGCCCTCATCCTGCGCCAGGCCTGCCGGCAGTTGCGCGAGTGGAAGCGCCTGGGCCTGGCCGTGCAGCCGGTGGCCGTGAACGTATCGCCGCTGCAGTTCGAAGACACCGGCTTTGCCGACTGGCTGCTGGCCCTGGTGCGCGCCCATGGGCTGGACCCGGCGCTGATCGAGGTCGAGATCACCGAGACGGCCGCGATGGCCCACATGGACCGCGTGCTGCCCCAGCTCGCGCGGCTGCGCGAGGCCGGCGTGGGCATCGCCTTCGACGACTTCGGCACCGGCCAGAGCTCGCTGACGCTGCTGCGCCGCCTGCCCATCACGACGCTCAAGCTGGACCGCAGCATGATCGACCCGCTGCCCGAGCCTTCGGCCGGCGCCGTCGTGCGCGCGGCCTGCGTGCTGGCCGAGGCGCTGGGCCTGTCCGTGGTGGCAGAAGGTGTGGAGACCGAGGCCCAGGCCGGCGCGGCCGAGCGGCTGGGCTGCACCCATCTTCAGGGCTATCTGCTGGCGCGCCCGCTGGGCGCCGAGAAGGCGACGGAACTGCTGCGCTGAGGCGGCTGGCTTCAGGCCGCCATGAGCTCGCCCATGCGGATAGAACCGGCCGGCTGCCAGGCCTTGTTGAACTGCAACGCGCTCTGACGGAACAGCATGACGACCGTGGAGCCCAGCAGGAAGCGGCCCATCTCGGCGCCCTGGGCCAGGTCCACCTGGCCGGGCGCGTAAGTCCATTCGTGCACCGCGCCTTCGCGCTTGATCTGGCCCTGCCAGACGGTGGCCATGCTGCCCACGATGGTGGCACCCACCAGCACCAGTACCCACGTCCCCAGGGTGTCGTTGTCGAACACGCAGACGACGCGCTCGTTGCGCGCGAACAGGCCCGGCACGCCGCGCGCCGTCGTCGGGTTCACCGAGAACAGCTCACCGGGCACGTGGATCATGCGCGTCAGCCGGCCGGCCGCCGGCATGTGGATGCGGTGGTAGTCCTTGGGGCTCAGGTACAGATTGGCGAACAGGCCGTCCTGGAACTGCGCGGCGAGCTGCGCGTCGCCGCCCACCAGCGCCGTCGTCGAGAAGTCCTGGCCCTTGGCCTGGAAGACCTGGTCGCCCCGGATGCGGCCGAACTGGCTGATGGCACCGTCCACCGGGCAGATCAGCGGCGCCTGCGCCAGGGGCCGGGCGCCAGGCTTCAGCGCGCGGGTGAAGAAGTCGTTGAAGGTGGCGTAGCTCGCGATGTCCGGGTTGGCCGCCTCGGCCATGTTGACGCCGTAGCGCGCCACAAAGCGGCGTATGGCCGACGTCGTCACGCCGCCCATGGGCTTGGACGCGTAATGCCCGGCCAGGCGAGTCAGCGCCAGCTTGGGCATCAGGTATTGGGGCAGGACGGCGAAGCGGTCGGACATGGAAAGGGGGCCGGTTAGGGTCGCGGATTCTAGGAGTGGGCCTGCCGGCCGCCTCTTAGGGAGAGCGCCAGGGCGCCACCACGCGGCGCAGCGGGGCAGTGGTGGTGGCCTGTACGCCGGCATCTAGCAGCCCACGCCGCTTCAGGTGGCGGATGGCGGCCTGCACGGTGGACTTGGCCAGGCCCGTGCGCGTCGCGATCTCCTGCAGGCTCAGCGGCACGGCGTCCAGGCGGCGGCGCTGGGCCTCGCAGGCCAGGCACAGGTAGACGAGAAAGGCCGACGGCCGCCGGTCGTGGCCGCAGAGGTCGGCCATCAGCGTGTCGACGACATAGGCGTCGAGTTGGTGGTCGGGAGAGGCGGGGGCCTTGTGCATGGCGATCAATGCTATAGCGATGGCCGAACGAGGGCCAGTGCGCCGCTTACAGAATGAACGCCACCGTCACCGCCTGCTCATCACCATGATCACCCACGTCAAGTTCATCGGCGTCCCCGTCGCCGACTCCGCCCGCGCGCTGGCCTTCTACCGCGACCAGCTCGGCTTCGCCGTCGCCACCGACCAGCCCATGGGCCCCGGCAAGCGCTGGATAGAGCTGCGCATCGCCCACTCGGCCACGCGAGTAGTGCTGTTCACGCCCGAGGGCCACGAGGACCGCATAGGCACCTTCTTCAACGGTTCCATCGCCTGCGACGACGTTGAGGCGACGTACCGGCAGTTGCAGCAGCGCGGCGTCGAGTTCGTCGAGCCACCCACGGCCCAGCCCTGGGGCACGTTCGCCAAGTTCAAGGATTCGGAAGGCAACGTCTTCGTGCTGTCATCGAACTGAAATCTGACCCCCGGGAACGCTGGATTTCTCCGGGAAAACACAGGACTGGCCCGGCTGCCGGCGCTGACATCATTCGCGCCGCCTTTCGAGGCACCGCCTGCCCGGACGAGGCACGAGCGGTCAATACCATCCTGTAGGGAGAAAACATGCGTTTGAGTTTCATGCCCATCGTCGCGCTGGGCCTTGCCATCCTGGGCGGCTGTGCCAGCACGCCCCCCCAGCAGCCCATGACGATGCAGGCGACGGCGCTGAAGGCCGAAGCCGGCCGCGTCGGCGTCGCGATGAGCAACGTGCCCAAGGTCGACACCCAGTTCCCCGGTGCGGGCTGCCTGCTGTGCATGGCCGCCGCGTCGGCCATGAACTCCTCGCTGACGGACCATGTCCGCACGCTGCCGCCCGAGGACGTGCCTGCGCTGAAGGACCGCGCTGCATCGCTGATCGGGGCCAAGGGCGCCAAGCCGGTGACGATTGACGCCGCACTGGATGTCAGCGCGCTCCCCGACTTCAAGAGCGAGGTGCCCAACTTCGCCCGCAAGGACTTCCGCGGCCTCAAGGACAAGCACCAGATCGACAAGCTGCTGATGATCCAGATCAACACCATCGGCATGGTGCGCACCTACTCCGCCTACATCCCCACGGCTGAGCCCAAGGCCGTCTTCAACGGCACCGCCTACCTCGTCGACCTGAAGACCAATGCGCTGGAGTGGTACCACCCCTTCAGCGTCACGAAGGCCGCCGATGGTGCCTGGGACGAATCGCCCAAGTTTCCGCGCCTGACCAACGCCTACTTCCAGGCGCTCGAAATGGGCAAGGACGAGATCCTGCGCCCGCTGCAATGAAGCCGGGCCGCTTGCTGGCGCTCGGCCTACTGATGGCGGCAGCCCTGCTGCCGTCTGCTCGGGCCGACGACGAACTGGCCTTGCGATGGGCGTCGCAGGCCGGGCCCAAGCCGACCTTCCGTGGCGTGCTGAACAAGGACGGCGCGGGCATGGGTGCCGGCCAGATGCTCTACCCCGCAGCGGGCCTCGTGGGGCTGTTTGCCGCGGTCATGGCGCACGCCGCGGTGAACTCGGCGGCACAGAGCGCCGAGATGCGCCGGCTGCAGGCCAATGCCGACGAGGTGCTCAAGCCCTATTCGGCGGCGCTGGACACCCTGAGCGCGGACGATCTGATGGCCCAGACGCGCACCGCGCTGCAGCCCCAGGGCCTGGCCGCTCGCCAGGGCTGGGTGAACGCCAACCTGGAGCTGACGCCGGTGTTCCTGATGACGCAGGATCGCCGTGCCGTGATGCTGGACGTCGTCGCCCAGCTCAACGACGGCACCGGCGCCGCGCCGCGCCAGCTCGGCATGCGAGTCGTGTCCGACCCCCGCGGCCTGCCGGACGACAAGGACGATTGGGCGAACGCCGACGGCCAGGCCCTGAAGAAGGTCTGTGTCGATCTGATGGCCCGCGCCGTGCGGCACATGCTGGACCGTGCCGATGCCGCCAGGCAGCCTGCGGCCGCCTCCGTCGAGCGCACGGTGCGCTTCGTCGAAGGGGGTTCGCAGCGCATGGAGCGCTCGCGGGTGCTGGAGCAACGCTGTGGCCGCGCGCTGCTGCTGACGCTGTCGGACACGCTGATGTCCGTGCCGCTGGCGCAGGCTGCGGCGCTGGAGCCGGACTGCGGCGCTCCGGCACCGTCCACGACGCCCAGCCCGCTGGCTGCGGCGGCGCAATAGCCGACGCATGGGCGCGAGACAATCGCGCCCATGCGTTGGCCGGTTTACCGGCATGCCCTTCAAGCGCACGCCGTGTGAGCGCCTGCCCTTCGCGCTGCTGAAGGTGCACGCCAAGACGGAGATCGTCGCCTTCGGCGTCCCCGTCCCCGTCCCTGTCGCCGACTCCGCTCGCGCGCTGGCCTTCTACGCGACCAGCTCGGCTTTGCCGTCGCCACCGACCAGCCCATGAGCCCCGGCAAGCGCTGGATAGAGTTGCGCATCGCCCATTCAGCCGCCCGTGTCGTGCTGTTCACGCCCGAGGGCCAGGAGGACTGCATCGGCACCTTCTTCAACGGCTCCATCGCCTGTGACGACGCGGAGGCCACATACCGCCAGCTGCAGCAGCGCGGCGTCGAGTTCGTCGAGCCGCCGACGGCCCAGCCCTGGGGCAGATTCGCCAAGTTCAAGGACTCGGAGGGCGACGTCTTCGTGCTCTCGTCGAGCTGAGAGCCGACACCGTGGGCAACTTGGCCCCGCACGCAAGCGGCTTATCGGATCCACGCTTCCCAGTCGTTAGGCGCCCGGCTATCCTGTCCCCGCCAACCGCTTCTCGGGACAAGCCGAGGGGTCGAAGAACAGATAGGTAGAGGGAGCCACCATGCATCAGGTTTTGCGCCGTATTGCTTTTGGAGCACTTTTTTCCGTGGCCTTTGCCGCGCATGCTGAGGTCGACTGGTCTTGGTCGTTCACGTCACCCGTGGTCAATCTTGCCGTCAGTCAGTCGGTTTTCATCACCATGAGTAATGCGTCGTCGAGCGAGCCGATCGTGACGTTTGTGGAGGATTCATCGGTTCTTGGCCCGAGCCTTGGCGTCCTGACCGATCCTAATGGTAGCCAGTTGTACCCACTGTTCTCGGGGCCAACTGACCCTCTGGCTTTCCCTCTCCAGCCCGGCCAGACAATCACCTTCGAGGCGATCTACTATTACTTCGCCGGCGGTATGCCGACACCGGGCGTCCAGCATGTCGTTTCCTTGCGTCTCGGAGCCATGACGGGCAAGGACTGTTCTGGCTACTTCTCCGATGATCGCTGCAAGCTGGATTGGCTGGATGCATCGCCGGCGCTGACGCTCACCTACCTTCCGGTGCCAGAGACCTCCTCTTGGAGCCTGTTGCTGGTGGGCTTGGCGGGATTGGGCTGGTGCGCTAGACGCTCTCTCGCGGGTCGTCGATAACATCGCCGGGTGAAACCCGGAATCCTGCACAGCTCCTTCTATTGCTTCAATCCAATCGCGGAGCCGGCGGGCTTCGCCGCTTGGCTGCGCGAGCGCGGCGCAGCGCATGAGCTGGGTGGCGTCGTGCTGGTGGCGGAGGAGGGGCTCAGCGCCGCGGTGGCAGGCCGTACCGACGCCGTGCAGGCCTTCGAGGCGGAGGTGCTGGCTCAGTCGGGCTTTGCCGGCCTGCATTTCAAGCACAACACCTGCGAGCGCCGGCCATTCAGCCGATTCAAGGTCTCGCTCAAACGCGAAATCGTCGCCTTCGGCATCCCGGGCGTCAGCGGGCGCGACGGCACCGACACCCACGTCAGCCCGCAGCGCTTTCGCGAGCTGCTGGACGACCCCACCACCGTCGTGCTTGACAACCGCAACACGTTCGAGTTCAAGCTGGGCCGTTTTCGCGGCGCCATCGACCCCGGCGTGGCGCATTTCCGCGACTTTCCAGCCTACGTCGAGGCGCACCGCGATGAATGGCAGGGCCGCACGGTCGCGATGTACTGCACCGGCGGCATCCGCTGCGAGAAGACGGCGGCATGGATGCAGGCCCAGGGCCTCAAGGTCGCCCAGCTGGACGGCGGCATCCTGAATTACTTCGAGGCGTTTCCAGATGATGCCGCTCGTGACTGGCAGGGCGAGTGCTATGTCTTCGACAAGCGCATCGCCATCGACGCCCAGGCTCGCGAGACCGGCACCACGGCCGAAGCGGTCTTCACCGACCCGGCTGACGCCTGGCGCCTGGCGCGGGCCAGGCGGCTGGATCCGGACGCGGAGGATTGATTCCCCCAGCGCGGAGCAAAGCTTCCGGGCGCTGGCGCGTGCGCCTTGCCGCAAACACCGACAATGCCACCGCGCGCCGCTTGCGCGCACTGCAATCCCCCTCATTCGATGTCTCACCTGATCGTCCACGGCGGCACGCCCCTCTCCGGCCGCATCGTCCCCTCGGCCAACAAGAACGCCGTCCTGCCCATCCTGTGCGCGACGCTGCTGACCAAGCAGCCGGTGCGCCTGCGTGGCGTGCCCGAGATCACCGACGTGAAGAGGATCGTCGAGGTCTTCCGCAAGCTCGGCTCCAAGGTGGAGCTGGACTTCAAGACCGGCATCCTCGACGTCCACCACGAGCACACGCATTTCGACCCCAACGTCGACCGCCTGCCCGAGGAGATGCGCTCTTCCATCATGCTGGTGCCGGGTCTGATGGCGCGCTTTGGCGCCGCCCGCATCGAGGACGACGTCAAGGGCTGCACGCTGGGCGCGCGCGAGATCGACCCGCATGTGGAGGTCTTCGAGCGTTTCGGCGCACAGGTGGAGCGCTTGCCCGACGGCCTGATCCTGCGCGTGCACCGCCCGCTCACGGCCAACGCCCACTGGACGGACTACGCCTCCGTCACGACGACCGAGAACTTCGTGCTGTGCGCGGCCCTGGCCGACGGCGTCTCCACGCTCACCAACGCCGCCAGCGAGCCGCACGTGCAGGAGTTCTGCACCTTCATGTCGCTGCTGGGCGCCAAGATCGAAGGCCACGGCACGTCCAAGCTCAAGATCACGGGCGTGGACGCGCTGGGCGGCGCGGACTACACCTTCACCGAAGACTTCCACGAGATCGTCACCTTCCTGGCGCTGGGCGCCATCACCGGCGGCGACGTGCGCGTGAAGAACGGCGCCCCGGAGATGTTCCCGCTGCTGGACCGCACCTTCGCCAAGTTCGGCGTGCAGATCGTGCACGAGGACGGCTGGAGCCGTTGCATCACGAACGGGCCCCTCAAGGTGAAGGAACCCTTCACCCGCAACATCCTGCAAAAGGTCGAGGCTGCGCCCTGGCCTTATGTGCCGGTGGACCTGCTGCCCATCTTCGTGGCGCTGGGCGTCAAGGCCGAAGGCAGCGTCATGTTCTGGAACAAGGTGTACGACGGCGCCATGGGCTGGACGTCGGAGCTGGCCAAGTTCGGCGCGCACGCCTTCCTGAGCGATCCGCACCGCATGATCACCTTCGGCGGCAAGCCGCTGAGCCCGGCCGAGGTCGAGAGCCCCTACATCATCCGCGTCGCCATCGCGCTGCTGATGGTGGCGGCCAGCACGCCGGGCAAGAGCCTCATCAAGAACGCGACGCCTATCCGCCGCGCCCACCCCAATTTCGTCGAGCACATCGGCGAGCTGGGCGCGCGCATGGAGTGGGTGGAAGGAGACTGACCGGGCCATGATGCGCTGGCTGTGCGTGGCCGCGGCGAGCCTGTGGGCCACGGTGGCCCAGGCCGCACCGCCGGTCGACACGATCCGCTGGGTGGCCCAGGACGTGCCGCCGCATTTCAGCTTCGTGCAGGGCCGCCCGCCGCGCAGCGTGGCGGAGCTGGGCCGTGGCGAGGTGGACGGCTTCATGCGGGTGTTGCTGGCGCGCATGCCCGAGTTCCAGCATGAGTTCGTCGAGGCCAGCACGGCGCGCTACGAGGCGCTGAGCCGCAGCGGCGAGACGCTGTGCTCCACCATGCATGTGCGCACGCCGGCGCGCATGGATTGGCTGTACTTCTCGCACCTCTACCCACCGCTGATCTCGCGCGAGATCCACGTCATCGTGAGGCGCGACTTCATGCCCGAGCTGTCGCAGGGCCGGCCGCAGGATGGCCGCCTGGTGCTGGCCGACCTGCTCAAGCGCCAGGAGCTGCGCCTGCTGCTGGCGCGCGACCGGGCTTTCGGCGCGCAGATCGACAGCCTGCTGGCCCAGCAGGTCGTGCCTCGGCTGGCCGTGGGCGCCCAGCTCAGCAGCCAGCTGCTGGACATGCTGCGCGCCGGCCGCATGGACTACACGCTGGAGTATCCGGCTGTCGTCAACGACTACCTCAAGCGCGTGGGTGACCCCGGCGCGCTGGTGGCGCTGCCGGTGGCCGAGGGCCTGAGCACGCTGCTGGCCACCGTGTCCTGCAGCCGCACGCCCGAGGGCAAGCGCCACATCGAGGCCATTGACGCGGCGGTGCGTGCGCTGGCGCGCGACCCCAATCGCGACGCCTGGGTGCGGCAGTGGCGCGGAGCGAGGCCCGACCCCGCGGACATGAAGCGCCTGAACGCCTACATGGACGAACGCGCCCGTGGCGGCGCGCGCATCGAGTAGGGCATGGCGCGGCCAGCTAAGCCGGCGCTCCCGCTGCGCGAGGGCGTGGCCGCCAGCGCGGTGTTCTGCCCGCCCGGCCCCTGGACGACGACCACGGCCTTCCTCGTCGAGCGCCTGCCGCGCGTGGATGATTGGCCCCAGCGCGTCGCCCGCGGCGACGTGGTGGACGACGAAGGCCGGCCCGTCGACGACGCGCCCTACCGTGGCAACCGACGCGTCTACTACTGGCGCCACCTGGACGTGGAGCCCGACATCCCCTTCGAGGCCCGCATCGTCTTCCAGGACGAGCACCTGCTCGTCGCCGACAAGCCGCACTTCCTGCCCGTGACGCCCAGCGGCCTCTACGCCCGCCAGACGTTGATGGCGCGGCTGCGCCATGCCACCGGCCTGGTGGACCTCAATCCCGTGCACCGGCTGGACCGCGAGACGGCCGGCCTCGTGGTCTTCAACATCCGCCGCGAGGAGCGCAACGCCTACCACCACCTGTTCCGCAAGCGCGTGGTCGACAAGGTCTACGAGGCCATTGCACCGGCCGGCCCCGGCCCTTGGCCGCGCGTCGTGATGCACCGCCTCGAAGAGCCCGAGGGCGACAACTTCATGCAGATGCGGGTGGTCGACGGCGAGCCCAATGCTGAGACCTGGATCAACCTCGTCGAGGTACTGCCGGCGGGCCTGGCCCGCTACGAGCTGCGTCCGCGCACGGGCTTGCGCCACCAGTTGCGCGCACAGATGAACGCGCTTGGCCTGCCGCTGGTGGGCGACCGTATCTATCCGGTTTTGCAGCCGCACGAGAACCCACCGCGGCTGGATGCACCGCTGCAACTCGTCGCGCGCGCGATTTCGTTCACGGACCCCGTCACAGGCCAGCCGCGGAGTTTCGAACGCGCAGCCGCGACAATCGGCCATCCATGACCGCCGCCGATCCTCAAGCCCAAGTCCGCGAGCTGCGCCGCCAGCTGCAGTCGCTGCTGGACGCCGCCCATGCGAACGAGCGCAAGCTGGACCGCTTCGACGCGCTGGAGCGCCGCCTCATCGCCGTGAGCTCCATGGAGGAGCTGGTCAACCTGCTGCTGGTGGACTGCCGCGAGGACTTCGGCCTTGACGCCGCCGAGCTCTGGCTGCTGGACCCCGACGACGAGCTGCGCCGCGCGCTGCCTTCCCTGCCCATGGTCAAGGCGCCGCATTTGCTGGAGAGCCATGCGCCCCTGAAGGACTTGTTCGGCGCGGCGCGCACCACCCGCCTCATCGGCCCCGGTGCCAGCGAGGGCCTGCTCGCCAAGGCCTTCGCGCCCGAGTCCGGCGTGCGCTCGGCGGCACTGCTGCCGCTGATCCGCCAGGGCCTCTTGATCGGCAGCCTGCACCTGGGCTCGCGCGACCCCGAGCGCTACGACAGTGCCTCGGGCACCAAGTTCCTGGACCGCCTGTGCGCGATCGCGGCCATCAGCATTGAGAGCATGCTCAACCGCGAGCGCCTGCGCCGCGCCGGCATGACTGACGGCCTGACCGGCGTGCACAACCGCCGCTATTTCGACCACCGCAGCCTCATCGAGTTCAGCCAGGCCGTGCGCCACCGCTACCCACTGGCCTGCCTGTTCCTGGACATCGACCACTTCAAGGCCATCAACGACCGTCACGGCCACCCGGTGGGTGACGAGGTGCTGCGTCAGGTGGGCGGCCTGATCCTGCGCTCGCTGCGCACCGGCGACCTGGCCGCGCGCTACGGCGGCGAGGAGTTCGTCGTGCTGCTGCCGCGCACCGACCTGGCCGGCGCGCGCGAAGTGGCGGAGCGCATCCGCCTCATGGTGCAGGAGGCGCCGTTCATCACGCCCGACGGTGGCACCGTCAGCGCGACGCTGTCGGTGGGCCTGGCCATGCTGCCCGAAGGGGCGACAAGCTTCGCCGAGCTGCTCTCCAGCGCCGACCGCGCCCTCTACGACGCCAAGCGCGCCGGCCGCAACCGCACCGTGGCGGCTGGCGATGAGATCAGTGCAACCACTGCAGCTGCATCGTGAACATCTCGCCGCGGCTGCCGTAGACCTTGCCGAATAGATAGGCCGCGTTCAGCGTCACCGTGTCGGGTCCCTCGTCCCACAGCGTGGTCAGCAGGGCCGGCCCAGCGCGGTGCGACTGGCGCTGCCGTGGCACCCAGTCGTTCCACTGCCCGACCTCGCTGAAGCCTTCCACGCCCATACGCCAGCCCGGCGCCACGCGGTACACGCCGCGCCATTGCAGCTTGAGCCGCGTGTCGTGCTTGCCGCTGTCGTATTCCCAGAAGGCGCTGGCGTTCAGTTTCAGCCGGCCGAGATCCGTCTGCCAGACGGGGCCCAGTTCCAGCGCATTGGTCTTGTCCTCGCGGTTGCGCACAAGCTGGGCGTGGATGGCCAGGTCGTAGGGCTTCTCGCCCTGGGTCAGCATGATCTCGTTGATCCAGTTCCAGGTTTCCAGCTTGGCTCCGCGCCAGCTCTCGCCCTCCCAGCTCGCCAGCAGCCGCGTCGTCCAGCGCGTGTTGACGCCGTAGCTCAGGCCCAGCTCGGGCCACAGCGTGGCTTCCTCGCCGGGGGGCTTGACGGTCCAGTAGCGGAATTCAGCGCCGACGCGGCCGGCCTGGTCATAGGGCGTGACGACGTAATAGCCCGGGTCGGCAACAGCCCACCCGGCCCATGCCAAAAGCATCACCCCACACCAACTTCGCATGCGCTGACTCTAGATGTCTGAATCACAATGGCCCGGTCATGAAAACCCTGCTGTCCGTTCTCCTCGCCCTCGGCTTCGTCAACAACGCACAGGCGGGTCCTGCGCTGGAGCGCATCCAGGCCAGCGGTCGTATCGTGCTGGCCCACCGCGAATCCTCCGTGCCGTTCAGCTACCTGCTGCCCGACGGCCGCCCGGTCGGCTATGCGGTGGACCTGTGCCTCAAGGTCGCCGAGGCGGTGCGCAAGAAGCTGAAGATGAACACGCTGGGCCCGCAGTTCCTGCTGGTGACGCCGGCCAACCGCATCCAGATGGTGGTGGACGGCAAGGCCGACCTGGAGTGCGGCTCCACGACCAACAACGCCGAGCGCCGCGAGAAGGTCGCCTTCACGGTGCCTCACTACATCACCGGCGCCCGCTACCTCGTCAAGGCCGACAGCGGCATCACCGAGCTGGCGCAGTTCGATGGCAAGACCATGGTCTCGACCAAGGGCACCACGCCGTTGAAGGCCATCATCCAGGCCAACAACGAGCGCGCCCTGCACGTCAACATCGTGGAGGCGCCCGACCATGCCAAGGCCATCGAGATGCTGGCCGCCGGCCAGGCCGACGGTTTCGTCATGGACGACGTGCTGCTCTACGGCCTGGCCGCCGCCCGGCCCGATTCGGCCAAGTACCGTGTGGTCGGCAAGTTCCTGACCGTCGAGCCGCTGTCCATCGTGCTGCCCAAGAACGACCCGGAGCTCAAGGCCATCGTCGACGAGGAGATGAAACGCCTCATCGCCAGCCACGAGGCGCACGCCATCTACGAACGCTGGTTCATGAAGCCCATCCCGCCCAAGAACACGGCACTGAACCTGCCCATGAGCTATCTGCTCAAGGATTTCTGGAAGTACCCGTCCGACCAAGTTCCTTACTGACTAGTAGAAGGTGCACGGACTGCGACGGGAGCGTGAATTGTTCCGGCGCCGCCGCGGACAAACCCCGAGGCAGTGATCCTGCACAGGCGCCCGCCCGCCCGTGACAATTTGTGGCGACAGCGCCGCCGCCCATGAGCACCGATTCCCTTGCCGAACCCCTGGACCACGCCCACCCGCGGCGGCTGGGGTCTTTGCGGCTGCGCCTGGCGGTCGCGGTGCCGGTGCTGACCACGGCCATCGTGGCCGTCTTCGAATGGAGCCTGGGCGGTTTCGAGTCCATGCCCGATGGTCTGGCGCGCACGGCCTGGCTGGTGCTGCTGCTCAGCGCCGCCCAATTGCTGCTCATCGAGGCCATGCTGCTGCGCCCGCTGCGCCGGCTGGCCGCCGGCTGCGAGGAGATGGAATCGGCCCCCGTGCCGCTGACGCCCGATGCCGCCGTGCCCACGCCGGGGCTGGCCGCAGAGCTGGACCGCATCGGCCACGCCATGCGGCGCGCCCGCGGCTCGTTGTGGCAGCAGGACCAAGCCGCCCGCGAACTGAAGCGCGAACTGGCCCAGCAGCGCCACCTGCTGCAGGAGGCCCAGTCCGTGCTGGAGGCCAACCAGCGCGAGCTGGCCAGCCTGGCGCGTACCGATGCGCTGACGGGCCTGGACAACCAGCGCGCCTTTGACGAGGCGCTGCGCCGCGAGTTCAAGCGCGCCCAGCGCCAGCGCGGCCTGCTGGCGCTGGCCGTGCTGGACCTGGACCAGTTCAAGCAGTTCAACATCGCCCACGGCACGGCCGTGGGCGATGCGGCGCTGCAACGCGTGGCGCTGCTGCTCAGCGAGCGCTTCAAGCGCGACACCGACGTCGTGGCCCGCCTGGGTGGCGAGGAGTTCGTCGCGCTGCTGCCCGGCTTCGGCATGGCCGAGGCGCAAGGCGTGCTGGAGTCGCTGCGCGACGACCTGCGCGCGCTGCGCCTGCCTGACGGCGACGCCGAGCAGCCGCTGACCATCAGCGTGGGCCTGGCCGCCGCGAGCCCGGCCCATCCCTATCTGAGCGCGCAAGCGCTGATGCAGGCGGCCGACGAGGCGCTCTACATCGCCAAGCACGCCGGGCGGGACAGGCTCAGCCTGGCGGCTTGATCACTTTCGTGAGGTGGTGTCCGTGCGCAGATAGCGCGACAGGATGCGGTCGTACTCGCTGACGCCGCTCTTGGCCTTCCTGGCCGCGTCCAGGCCCTGCTGCAGGCGCTTGAGATAGTCGGCGCCCACGGCGCTGTTGCAGGCAAAGTAGTTGTCGCCGCCTTTGAGCTGGCCGTCGAAGCGGTAGTGGTCGGTCGGGATCTCCAGGCTAGTCAGCGTCCAGCGCATGACGGCCTCGCCGTAGACCCAGCCGTCCACCCGACCGGCCAGCAGCATGCGCGCCGCGATGACGGGGTCGGCGACGCGATGGATGCGCGCCTCCTCGGCCCCCAGCGTGCGCGCCGTCTCCTCGGACACATCGCCGCGGATGACCACCACGTCCAGCCCCGACAAGGGCTTGTCGCCCCCCGGCCAGGGCGGCGCCGTGCTCTTGCGTCCCACGGCGAGATTGGCGGGCAGGAACGGGCCCACCCACTGGTACTGCTTCTCGCGCGCCGTCGTTCGCGTCATCGCCGTCACGCAGGCGGGAGCAGGCCCGGCCAGCACCTGCAGCACGCGGGCCCAGGGCAGGAAGAGCGGTGTCCCCTCGGGCAGGTTGGCCTGGGCCTGGGCGGTCTTCATCAGGTCCACGGCCACGCCGGCCGGGCCGCTGGGGCCTACGAAGCTGAAGGGCGGGAAAGGCTCGCTCAGCCACTGCACGGGCTGGAGCGTTTCCTGGGCTGCCAGGGTATCGGCGGCCGCGACGAACAGCCAGGCGCACAAGACACTAGCGTTGCGCATGCAGCCTCCTTGTTGTTCTGGCCGATGCGTCGATGCTAGCGGGGTTACCTGCCCGCCGCGAGAGGGCGGGAAGCGCCGACCAAGCCCCTACGCGCGCAGCGCATCCCTGCTTTGGGCGGTCTGCTGCGTTGCAAATACTCGTCGGGTGTTCAACCCGACTCCGTTTTGCGCCTTGCAGCCCATCCCAAACCAGGGCGCGCTGCATCGCGAGAGGCTTGCTCAGCGCTTCCTAGCGCCCGTGCTCTTGCGCGGCCAGCAACTGCTCGTTGACACGGCGTGCTGCGCGCAGCACCAGCGTCTCGTCGAGCTGGGCCTGCGGAGCGATCTGGCTGGCCACGTCGTCGAGCTGGTCGGGGTGGTTCAACAGTGCCCAGGCCACCGTGGAGATGGCCGCGACGCTGCGGCGGGCGAGGCTCTCGGGCATGGTCAGCGTGGTCTGCACGTCGACGTGGTGGCGCACGCTGGCCACGGCCGCGGGGGCCAGGCCCCAGCTTTCGCACAGCGCGGCGCCCAGTGCGTCGTGGCTGACGCCGAAGGCGGTCTTCTCCAGCTCCACCAGCTCGGCGTCGCGGGTGGCGGCGCGCAGCATGGCCGGGTAGTGCGTCGGCGCATGGCGGTAGAGCACGGCCTTGCCGCACTCCTCGAACAGGCCGGCCGAGTGGGCGGCCCAGGGGTCCACGCCCAGCATCTGGCCCATGCGGCCCATCAGCAGGCCGCGCTGCGAGGCGCGCGTCCACACCTGCTCCAGCTCGGCGGCGGCCGGGAAGGCGGCGCGCAGGCCCATCTCGAAGGTGATGGCGGCCACCTCGCGCATGCCCAGGTAGGTCAGCGCCTGGTGCACGGTCTGCACGCGGCCGCGCAGGCCGTAGAGCGAGGAGTTCACCGCCTTCATGACGGCGGCGGCCAGGGCCATGTCGGTCTCGACCAGCGAAGACATGGCCTGCAGGTCGATGTCCTCGGCCGCCATCAGCAGCGAGAGCTTGACCAGGACCTCGGGCTGGGTCGGGATCTCGATGTCCAGATTGCGGAGTTGAGGATCGACGGGCATGGTGGATGAACCGATAGGGGATGCGTGATCGTAGATCAGCGGAGGAAAGCGTCCCAGGCTGTTTTGAGGATGAGGGCCCCCACAACGACGACAAACACGCCACGAACGAACCCCGCGCCGTGTTTCAGAGCAAGCCGGGTGCCCAGCAGGCTGCCGGCGACGTTGGTGACCGCCATGACGGCGGCCACCTGCCACCAGATATGGCCCTTGGCCGCGAAGAGCGCGATGGCGGCGGCGTTCGTCAGCAGGTTCATCAGCTTGGCCGTGGCCGAGGCGTGCAGGAAGTCGTAACCCATCAGCCGCACGAACAAGAAGACGAAGAAGCTCCCCGTGCCGGGGCCGAAGAAGCCGTCATAGAAGCCCACGGCCAGGCCTATGCCGCCAGCGGCCAGCGTCTCAGCACGGCCCGCGAAGCGCGGCGCATGCTCACGCCCCAGGTCCTTTCGGGCCAGCGTGTAGATCAGGACAGCCAGCAGCACTACCGGCAGCGCCTTGCGCATGCCGTCGGGATTGGCGAGCGTCAACGCCCAGGCGCCCACAAAGCTCCCTGCCCCGGCCAGCACGGCGGCTGGCATTAGGCGGCGCCATGGCAGGCTCACGCGCCTGGCGAATTGCACCGTCGCCCAACCCGTGCCCCAGATGGACGCGCCCTTGTTTGTGCCGAGCAAAGTAGCTGGCGCGGCGCCGGGGAACGTGCTGAACAAAGCCGGCACAAGCACCAGCCCACCGCCGCCCGCGACGGCGTCGATGAAGCCTGCAAGCAGGGAGGCGAGGGCGACGGTGGCAAGTTCGAGCATGCGTTGATTTTTCAGTCGCTGCGGCCGTCGTGCCTTCCTCGGGCCGAGCGCAGGGCCGCTCCCAAGCCGGCCCGTCTGGCGATGTGCTTGCGGCTCAATGCCGCAAGCATCGCCGTCCCCCCGGGGGACCGACTGGGCACGCCCGCGTCCAGCGGCGCGAGACCGGGCGAGGGGCACAAAGAAAACGGCCACCAAGGGTGCCTTGGTGGCCGTCGGGATTGTCTTCGGGGTTACGAAGCAAACCTTGTGCGCAAATCGCTTGTCTTGTCTCCTCACAACCCGCCCGGCAGCCCTGGACCTGCGCCCGGAACCGCGTCGAGTGGCCGCACTTTAGTGCCCCGCCGAGGTGCACAACACTGGGGTAAGCCCGGGTTCGCCGGCCACGAAAGGTGCACCGATGCCCCAAGGTTGTGCGTGCCGAAGGGGGCTATTCCCCAGGGAGAATGGCCGCCATGCCCTGCACGAAACGCCTGCTGTTGCTGTCCTTCCTGCTGTTGCTCAACGCCTGCGGAGGCGGCGGGGGCGGTGGGAGTACCGACGGGGGCGGCGGAGGTGGAGGTGGGGTCAACACCTCACTGTTGCTGACCCTGCCGACGAATGGCCTGGCGCCGGCAGACCTGGCTGTCATCGTCGCCGAGGGTGACGCACTCAGCGAAGGGGTGGGCGCGGCCTACCTGGCCGCCCGAGGCGTGCCGACGGCCAACCTGATCCGCGTCAAGGTCAACACGGCCATCGACGTCATCTCGGCGGCCGACTTTGCGTTGCTCAAAGCCGACATCGACGCCAAGCTGCCGGCCGGCATCCAGGCCACGCTGATCACCTGGGCCGCGCCCAGCCGCGTCTTCGGTGTCGGCGCCTGCAGCATGGGCATCACCAGCGCCATGGCGTTCGGCTTCGACACCCGCTACTGCAACCCCACGCCCGCGACGAACGCCTGCGCCAGCACGGCCGCGTCGCCGCTGTACGACAGCGAGTCGCGCCGCCCCCAGGCCGATCTGCAGATGCGGCCCTCCATGCTGCTGGGCCCGCGCACGCTGGACGCCGCCAAGGCGCTGATCAACCGCGGTGTCGCGGCCGATGCGACCGCGCCGGCCGGCGACGGCTGGCTGGTGCGCACCACAGACGAGGCCCGCAGCAGCCGCTGGGGCGACTTTTCCGGCCTGCCTGCCGCCTGGGGCAGCGCGTTCAAGCTGAACTACGTGGACAACAGCACCGGCTCGGCCAGCGCCAACTCCCTGTCCGGCAAGACCGGCGTGCTGTTCTACCTGACGGGCCTGGCTACCGTCGACAACCTGTCGACCATGCAGTTCCGCCCCGGCGCGCTGACCGACGCGCTGACCTCCACCGGCGGCGTGCTGCCGGGCGGCAACGGCCAGATGCCCATCACCGCCTGGCTGGACGCCGGCGCGACGGCCAGCTACGGCACGGTCGAGGAGCCCTGCAACCTGCAGCAGAAGTTCTCCCGTGCCTCCGTCCTCATCGACCAGTACTGGCGCGGCGCCACCGCCATCGAGGCCTACTGGAAGGCCGTGCAATGGCCAGGGCAGGGACTGTTCGTCGGCGAGCCTTTGGCCCAGCCCTTCCGCGACACGCCCAGCTTCGCCATCGTCAACGGCGAGTACCAGATCAAGACGCGCAGCCTGCGGCCCGGCAGCCGCTACAGCCTGCAGTACCTGGAAGGCTCGACCTGGACGACTTTGGCTAACTTTACAGGCGTGCGTGGCCAGGTCCTGGATGGCCGCTCGTCGCTGCCGCCGGCCGCGGCTACCCGTATCCGCTGGCAGGGTCCTTGCCCGGATAACGCCGCCAACACCTGCACCCTGGCCCAGTCCCCCTGATCCAGGGGGGGGCTGCGGTGAGGCTTTTGCGGGCCGAGCGCTGGGCCTGCCATGGGCCAGAGGCCCCTGGCGTTCCGTAGGCACAAGCAGTCCGCAGGGACTGCTTGTGTCCGACTCCACCTCACCGAGCCGGCCCGTTTGGCGATGTGCTTGCGGCTCAATGCCGCAAGCATCGCCGTCCCCTCGGGGGACCGACCAGACTTGCCGGCGTACAGCCGGCGCAAGGCTGGGCGAGGGGCTCACACTCCAGCCCTGAGAATGCGGGGCGGTCAAATCCCGATTGCCGGACTCCGCCCGCCGATGAACAGTCGCCCTCCCGCTGTACCCTGCCTCGCCATGTTCCGACCCCGTCTCGCCCGCCTGCGCGGCTTCACCCTGCTCGAACTCCTGGTCGTCATGGTCATCATCGGCCTGCTGGCCGGTTACGTCGGCCCCAAGTTCTTCGGCCAGATCGGCAAGAGCGAGGTCAAGGCGGCCCGCGCCCAGATCGACGCGCTGCAGAAGTCGCTGGACCAATATCGTCTGGACGTGGGCCACTACCCCAGCACCGACCAGGGCCTGGCCGTGCTGGTCGCCAAGCCGGCCGACGAGCCCAAGTGGGCCGGCCCCTACCTTTCCAAGGCCGTGCCCAAGGACCCCTGGGGCAACGACTACCAATACCGCAGCCCCGGCGAGCATGGCGAGTACGACCTGCTGAGCTTCGGCAAGGACGGCCGCCCCGGCGGCGAGGGTGAGGACGCCGACCTCACGAGCTGGTGATGCCTCAGTTCCAGACCCGCGTGCTGCGCGCGGGCTCCGTCAGCTCGGAACGCGTCGAGGCGCCCGACCGCGCTGCGGTGGCCGCCGTGCTGGGCGTGTCGCCCCAGCATGTGCTGGAGGTGCGCGAGCTCGCGAGCGTGCAGGCCGCGCGGCCCTGGCGGCGCAATGCCAGGTTCCCGCTGCAGCTCTTCAGCCAGGAGCTGGCCGTGCTGCTGGACGCCGGCATCGCGCTGCTGGAGGCGCTGAACACGCTGCGCGAGAAGGAGGGCCAGCCCGGCGTGCGCGCCGCGCTGGACGCCGTCACCGCCCAGATCGAGCAGGGCCAGCCGCTCTCGGTGGCGATGCGCCAGCAGCCGCAGGCCTTCGACGAGCTGATCTGCGCCATCGTCGCCGCCAACGAGAAGACCGGCCAGCTCTCCACGGCACTGGCCCAGCATGCCCGCTACCTGGCCTGGGTGGATGCGCTGCGTTCCCGCCTCGTGTCGGCCCTGGTCTACCCGCTGATGCTGCTGGGCGTGGGCTCGGCCGTCATCCTCTTCCTGCTGCTTTACGTGCTGCCGCGCTTTGCCGGCATCCTGGAGGCCACCAGCTCCGACCTGCCCTGGGCCTCGCGTGTGCTGATCGAATTCGGCCAGACAGCAGGCACTCACCCGGGCCTGGTGCTGGGCGGCATCGCCGCAGCGGGCTTTGCAGTCTATGCACTGCTGCGCCAGCCGTCTCTGCGCCAGCGCATGCAAGCCGCGCTGTGGACGCTGCCGGGCCTGGGCCCGCGGCTGCGCGTGCTGGCGCTGGCGCGGCTGTACCGGTCCCTGGCCATGCTGCTGGCGGCGGGCGTGCCGGCGCTGGCGGCGCTGCGCATCGTGACCGACGTGGTCGCCGCCCCCTGGCGCGCGGCGGTGCGGGCCGCGGCTGCCCAGATCGAGAGCGGGGAACGCCTGTCGGCCGCCTTTGACGCGCAAGACCTGGCCACGCCGGTGGCCCGCCGCATGCTGCGCGTGGGCGAGCGCAGTGGCGAGGTGGCGAGCATGCTGGAGCGCGCGGCTGCCTTCCATGACGAAGAGGCAGCGCGGCTGACGGACCTGCTGTCCCGCCTCGTCAACCCGGCGCTGATGCTGATCATGGGTGTGCTGATCGGCGGGATCATCGTGCTGATGTACCTGCCCATCTTCCAGTTGGTGGAGCAAGTCCAATGACGACCTCCCTGGCGGATTGGCTGCCGGCCGAGCAAGGCCCCTGGCACCTGGATTTCGAGCAATGGCCCCAGGCCCAGGCGCAGCGCTGGCGCGCCGTGCTGGCCGTGGGCGCCAACGACAAACGTGTGCTGCTGGCCGAGCGAGACGAGGACGCCATGCTGCTGCAAAACGTCGAGTCGCGGCTGAATGCGCCAGTGGGCTGGCAGCGCTGCTCGACCGACGCGGTGACCCATTTCCTCGGTGCCGGCGAGGCCGACTTCCGCGCGCTGTCCGACGTCGAGGACGCGCTGGCTTCCGTTGAGGACCACACCGAGGAGCTGTCTGCCCTGGCCTTGAGCGAGCAGGCCAGCCCGGTGGTGCGGTTGCTGAACGCGACCATCTACGACGCGCTGCAGGACACGGCCTCCGACATCCACATCGAGTGCACGGCCCGCGGCGCCGTCATCCGCTTCCGCGTGGACGGCGTCATGGCCGTGGTGCGCCAGGTGGAGAGCCCGCAGGTGGCTGAGCAGCTGGTGTCGCGCCTCAAGGTCATGGCCGAGCTGGACATCGGCGAGCGCCGCCTGCCGCAGGACGGCCGCTTCAAGCTGCGTGTGCAGGGCCGCGAGATCGACTTCCGCCTCTCCGTCATGCCCAGCGTGTTCGGCGAGGACGCCGTCATCCGTATCCTGGACCGCGCGGCCATCGCGCGCGCCGGCGCGCTGACGCTGGATGCGCTGGGCTTCGACGACGAGGAGCGCGCCGCCATCCGCCACCAGGCCCGCCAGCCGCACGGCATGCTGCTGGTGACCGGTCCCACCGGCTCCGGCAAGACGACCACGCTGTACGCGACGCTGGGTGAGATCCACACCGGCGCCGACAAGATCATCACCATCGAGGATCCCGTCGAGTACCAGCTCGCCGGCGTCGTGCAGATCCCCGTCAACGAGAAGAAGGGCCTGACCTTCTCGCGCGGCCTGCGCTCCATCCTGCGTCACGACCCCGACCGCGTCATGGTGGGTGAGATCCGCGACGCCGAGACGGCCCAGATCGCCGTGCAGGCGGCGCTCACGGGCCACCTGGTCTTCAGCACGGTGCACGCGAACAACGCGTTCGACGTCATCGGCCGCTTCATGCACATGGGGCTGGACCTCTACAACGTCGTCTCCGCGCTGAATGCGGTGCTGGCCCAGCGCCTGGTGCGCCTGACGTGCAAGCACTGCGCGCAACCGTTCACCCCTGATGCCGTCACCCTCGCAAGACATGGCGTCATCAACGGGGCGTTCATGAAGGGCGAGGGCTGTGGCCATTGCCGCGGCACGGGCTACAAAGGCCGGCGCGCGGTGGCCGAGCTGCTGAAGCTCGACGACGGCCTGCGCGACCTGATTGCTGCAAGGGCGCCGATGTCCGAGATCAAGGCCGCAGCCAAGGCCCGTGGCATGAAGTCGCTGCGCGAGATGGCCCTCGCGGCCGTCTGCCGCGGCGACACCACCTTCGAGGAGCTGGAACGTGTCACGCTCGATGAGTGAGCGCCTGCGCCGCCAGCTCGCCGCGCGGCTCGCGAAGCCGCGGCGCCTGTTCGTCACGCCCAGCGGCGGCGAGTTCGAGGACTGGTGCCGCGAGCAGCCGGGCTCGGCCGTGGAGCTGGCCGTCAGTGCCAGGGCCCTGCACGAACTGGTCTGCGAGCCTGGTCTGCCATTGGCCGACCTGGACGCCGTGCAGGCCTATGCCCAGCAGCAGTTCGCGCACTACTTCGGCGCCGCCGCGCAGCGCTTCGCGATCGCGCCCTGGCAGCTTGGCGAGGTGGCCGGCGCCTCGGCGCTGCACGGTCTGGACCTGGCCGCGCTGCGCGTGCAGGCCGATGCCGCTGGCGTGCGCCTGCACGCCGTGCGTCCGGCCTGGGCGGCCTGGCTGGCCTCGCTGCCCGCTGCGACGCGCGCCGGCACGGGCCGTGCCGTCTGGCACGAAGGCGATGTCGCCGTGCTCATCCAGCTCGACCGTGGCCGTGTGACCGGCCTTCAGTCGCGCCGCGTCAGCACGTTGGCCGACCTGGGCGCCGAAGCACCCCTGGCCATCGGCACGCCAGACGTCGATTTCGCGCCCCAGCCCGGCCCGGCTACGCCCCAGCCCGACTTCCTGCCGCGCAGCGGACGCTCGCCGCTGGCCTGGCCGCTGGCCGCAACCGGCGCTCTGGTGCTGGCGACGGCCGCCTGGAGCGCCGTCGAGAGCCACCGCGCGCTGGACATGGCGCAGGCCGCGCGCGACCGCGTCGCGACGTTGCGCCCCGCCGCGCCCAAGCCTGCCACTCGCAGTACCGCCCGTAGCGCGCCGACCGAGAACCGTGCCGCCATCGAGGCCAGGACCTTGCTGGACATGCCCTGGGAGCCATTGCTGACCCGCGTCGAAACGGCCGGTGCCGAGGCCAAGACCATCGCCTGGCTGGGCATGGACGCCAGCGCCGGCCGCGGCGAGCTGCGCCTGGAAGGCCTGACGCCCGACAAGCTGCTCGCGTTGCAACTGGCCGAGCAGTTGGGCACAACACCGGGCTGGGGTCAGGTCGTGCTGTCGCGCTTCTCGACCGCGGAGACTGGACTCGTGGGCCAGCGCTTCGAGATCAGTGCGCGTGTGAAGGCCGGAGGCGGCACGTGAAGCGGCTGGCCTCTCTTTACAAGGCGCTGGGCTGGCCCGGTGTGGCCGGCCTCGCGGCATTGCTGCTGGCAGCCGTCGCCATCGTGCTGGGACAGCGCTGGGACGCCAAGGCCGCCACGCTGCAGGCCGAGGCGAAGCAACTGCGTGCCAAGGCTGTGCCAGCAGCGGCAGCCGCTTCCGCGCCCATCAGCGTGCAGCAATGGCAGGCCTCGCTGCCGGGCTCCGGCGACCGCCAGCAGCGCCTGGCCGACCTGCTGGAACTCGCCATCCGGCTGGACCTCAACGGCGCACGTACCGAGCACCGCCTGTCCACGGCCGAGGGCCTGGAGCGGCTGCGCGTGACCATGCCGCTGACCGGCAGCTATGCACAGGTCCGCCGCTTCGTCAGCGCCGCCCTTGCCCACGACCCGGCGCTGAGCCTGGACTCCATCAAGCTACGTCGTGTGAGTCCCATGTCGGCCGACGTGGACGCCGAGCTGCAATGGTCGCTGCACGGGAGGGCAGCGCCATGACGGCCAAACCCACGCCCCGGCAGCTCGCCCTCGGGGGCGCTCTTGCGCTGACGCTGGCCGCCACTGCCTGGCTCGCGACGCGTCCGGAGGACGAAGCAGCCGCCACCGTCGCCGCGCCGGCCCGCAAGGCAGCGGCCGTTGCGGCGGTCGCATCCTCCGCAGCATCAGCGCCCGGCGCGCCCTCGCGCGAGCCCTGGGCCGAGGCCCCGCCAGCCCAGCTCGCCGCCTGGCAGCCGCCGCCTCCGCCCCCACCACCGCCCGCGCCGCCGCCTGTCGCGGCCCCGCCGCCCCCGCCACCGGTCGCTCCACCGGCGCCCTATCAGATGATTGGCCGCATCGTCGAAGGCGAGGGCGCCAAGGCGGTTGAAGTGGCGCTGCTCAGCAGCCCCACCAAGGCCCTCAGCGCGCGGCGCGGCGACGTCATCGACGGGCAGTGGCGCGTCGAGCAAGTGTCCAGCGCCGGCGTGCGCTTGACCTGGCTGCCCGCGCAGCTTCCACAGAACATCGTCTTTAAAGCCGTGCCATGAAGCAGCTACTCATACTTTTCAGCGTCGTGCTGCTGACGGCCTGCGCCAACCCCGCTCTGCGCGAGGCCGAAGACCTGGGCCGCAGCAACCAGTGGCCGGCCGCGCTGCGCGTGCTGGACGATGCCCTCGCCAAGGACCCGACCGACCCGCGGCTGCGTGCCGCCCAGGTGCGGGCCCGCGAGCAAGCGACGGCGCGGCTCATCCTGCAGATCGAAGCCTTCCGTGGCGCTGGCCGCTGGGACGAGGCCAAGGCCCTCGTGAGCCAGCTCGCCGCGGCGGACCCCCGGCATGCACGCCTGACTGCACTGACCACCGAGATCGATCGCGGTCGCCGCCAGGAGACCCAGCTCGTCGCCGGCCGCATCGCGCTGAAGGAGGGGCGGCTGGAGCGCGCCGAAGCCGTGGCGCGCGAGATCCTGGCCGAGTCGCCGCAGCACCCCGGCGCTCGCCTGCTGGCCAGCCAGGTCGCCCAGGCGCGGCCGCTGGAGACGGCGGTGGGCGAACTGGGCCCGGCCTTTCAGAAGCCGGTGACGCTGGAGTTCCGCGATGCGCCGCTGCGCCAGGTCTTCGAGGCGCTGTCGCGTTCCAGCGGCATCAACTTCGTTTTCGACAAGGACGTGCGCGCCGACACGCGCGTGACGGTCTTCCTGCGCAACGTGACGATGGACGAGGCGATGCGCGTCGTGCTGAACACGCAGCAGCTGGACCGCAAGCTGCTCAACGAGAGCTCGGTGCTGATCTTCCCGAACACGGCCGCCAAGCAGCGCGAGCACCAGGAGCTCATCACCCGCACGCTGTACCTGACGAACGCCGACGTGAAGCAGGTGCAGGCCATGGTGCGCACCATCGCCAAGGTGCGCGACATCCACATCGACGAGCGCCTCAACCTGCTCATCGTGCGCGACACGCCCGAGGTGCTACGCCTCGTCGAGAAGCTCGTCGCGTCGGTGGACCTGCCCGAGCCCGAGGTCATGCTGGAGGTGGAGGTCATGGAGCTGGCCACCGACCGCGTGGACGAGCTGGGGCTGAAGTGGCCCGAGCAGGCATCGCTGGGCATCAGCGACGCCAACGGGGCCATTCCGGCGTCGATCTTCGTTGGCGGCCGCAACCCGATCAACTTCCGCGCCAGCATCGCCAACCCCATCGTCGTGGCCACGCTGCGCGGCACCACGGGCAACTCCAACATCCTGGCCAATCCCAAGATCCGCGTGCGCAACCGCGACAAGGCCAAGGTCCACATCGGCCAGAAGCTGCCGGTCTTCACGACGACCACCAACTTCACCGGCTCCACCTCGGTTGCCGCGTCGGTCAGCTACCTGGACATCGGCCTCAAGCTCGACGTCGAGCCCACCATTCAGCTCGACAACGACGTCATCATCAAGATCGGCCTGGAGGTGTCCAACCTGATCCGCCAGGTCACCGGCCCCGGCGGCACGACGGCCTACGAGATCGGCACGCGCAACACCTCCACCGTGCTGCGCCTGGCCGATGGTGAGACCCAGGTGCTGGCCGGCCTCATCAACGACGAGGACCGCAAGGCCGCGACCGGCATTCCGGGGCTGCAGAACATCCCCGTGCTGGGCCGCCTGTTCGGCACCACGACCGACACGCGCAACAAGACCGAGGTGGTGCTGCTGATCACGCCGCGCGTGGTGCGCAACCTGGCCGTGCCCGACGCCTCGCTGACGCGCCTGGCCAGCGGCACCGACGGCAGCCCCGGCGCCTTCTCCAGCCTGCTGCGCCGCGAGGCACGCGTGGGTGTGGGCCCGAGCAGCGGCGCGGCGCCCGCGGCCGCGCCAGGCGCCGCGCCGTCCGTCGAGTCGCCCACCGAAGCGCTGCTGAAGCTGGACGTGACGCCCCAGGCGCCGGCGGGCGGCACGGTGTCGGTCGCGTTGAAGAACGAGAGCGGCCTGCAGATCAAGGGCGAGCTGGAATACGACGCGACCCGCCTGGCCCCGGCCCAGCCCCAGCAGGGCGGCACGCCCGGGCGCTTCCCCGTCGAGCTGACGCCGCGCGGCGACCGCGTCGTGGTGTTCCGCGTGCTGCCGCCCGCGGCCGGCCAGGTGATCAACGTCGGCGTGACGTCGCTGTCGGCCAGCGGCCTGAATGGCGAGTCGGCACCGGTGCGGCTTGAGGGCTCCGGACTGGTCGCCGTCGAGGCCGCCAAATAAGGCTTGGCCGTGCGCGCTCGAGGCTTCACGTTGATCGAGATGCTGGTGGTGCTGGCCATGCTGGCGGTGCTGGCCTCGGCTGCGCGGCCGCTCTTGGAGCTGTCGGTGCAGCGCAGCCGCGAGCATGAGCTGCGCGCGGGCCTGCGCACGCTGCGCGACGCGCTGGACGCCTACAAGCGCGCCGCCGACAGCGGCAGCATCGCGCAAAGCCCCGAGGACAGCGGCTACCCGCAAAAGCTCCAACTGCTCGTCGACGGCGTGCCCGACGTGCGCTCGCCCAATGGCCGCAAGCTGTATTTCCTGCGCCGCCTGCCGCGCGACCCCTTCGCGCCGGCCGACCTGCCCGCCGCCGAAACCTGGGGCCTGCGTGCCTACGACAGCGCGCCCGACGACCCGCGTGCCGGCAAGGACGTGTTCGACGTCTACTCGCGCTCCGATCGCCAGGCGCTGGACGGCACGCGCCTCAAGGACTGGTAGTCGGCATGAACACGAAGCGGTCGCGGGGTTTCACCCTCATTGAGCTCATCGTCGTCATGGCTATCGTGGCCTTGCTCGCGTCCATCGCGGCGCCGCGCTATTTCGCGTCGCTGCACAAGAGCAAGGAGACGGCGCTGCTCTCGTCGCTGAACACGATGCGCGACGCCATCGACCAGTACGCGGCCGACAAGGGCCGCTACCCCGAGTCGCTGCAGGAGCTGGCCAAGGCGCGCTACATCCGCGAGATCCCCGAGGACCCGCTGACCACGAGCCGCGAGACCTGGGTGGAGTTGCCACCGCCGACCGAGCTGCAGGCCGCGGGCCGGCTCTGGGACGTGCGCAGTGGCGCCGCGGGCCGCTCGGCCGACGGCAGGCTGTATGCCGATTGGTGACGGACTGGTGCCCCCACGTCGGCGAGAGCGGGGCTTTACCTATCTCGCCGTCCTCTTCCTTGTCGCGCTGACCGCCGCCGGCCTGGCGGCCCTGGGCCAGGCCTGGAGCACCGCGGCACAACGCGAACGCGAGCGCGAACTGCAGTTCCGCGGCGAAGCCATCGCCGACGCGATCGCGAGCTACCTGAAGGCCGGCGCCAGCGCCGCACCGGAGCTGCCGCGCACGCTGGACGACCTGCTGGAGGACCGCCGCGGCCCCAAGGTGCGCCACCACCTGCGCCAGCGCTATGTGGACCCCTTCACCGGCGAGGCCGACTGGGAGCTCGTGCCGCAAGGCGCCGACAAGACCCGCTTCGGCGCTGTGCGCAGTCGCTCGGCCCACACGATGCTGCGCGAGGCCGCGCCGGACGGCACGGTGTTGCGCAAAGCCAGCGACTGGGTGTTTACCGCACCCCCCATGGAAGGGCGCCGGCGTGCCGTGCTGGCGGCGCCGGCTGCGAGTGAACCCGCGAGTGCGGTGGCTTCCGGGCCCCGTTGAGGGTTTTTTGGGGTTTGCCTAGCTCAAAGCAAAACCCTCAATATGACTGAGGGGTCGGTGAATACCCGGCACCCCCTCAAGCGTGGGAAGGGCAAGTTGGGATGCCCGTCAATACCCCCTCTAAGAAGAATCGGCCCTCTGTTCATTCCTTCACGGAATGGTCGGCAGGCGGCTTGCTGGCCGTGACCGGGTACCGCCCGGCCACAGGCCTCCACCGTAGGTGCGCAACACCAACATCATTGGTTTTCCGATTGGGGTCCCACACATGAAGCATTTGTTGAAAAAGTCCGCGGTGATCGCGGCCGCCCTGTTGAGTCTGGGCGTGGCGAACGCAGCGGTCATCGATTTCGAGAGCATCGACACGACCGACGCGCCTTTCGCGCCGCTGTTCGGCCACAACAGCCAGTTCTATCAGGGCAACGCCTTTATCAATACGCAGTCCAACGTGGCTGGCGCGCAGCCCACCGACCTCACTGGGGCCCTGATCGACGCGACCGATATCGCCAACACCTGCGTAGATCTGACCTGCCCGACCAATGTGACCACGGGCCACTTCCTGGCGGTGTTCAACGATGCCTATCTCGTGCTCGGCACGCTGGATGGCTCGCCCTTCACGATCTCGACCTTCAGCGCCAGCGCCATTGGCGTTCCGGGCGACACGTTCGCGAGCAACCGCGCTGGCCAGATCGTGCTGCAGGGCAATCGTGCCAACGGCACCTCGACGGCCGTGTCCGGCAACCTGAGCCTGCCCAATGCGCAGGGTGCCTTCAGCTTCGCGAACTACAACCTCGCCAGCCTCTGGGCCAACGAGCAGTTCACGAGCGTTTTCATCTATTCCCGCTATTGCGCCGCCGGCCAGACGACTTGCACGGCATTTGCGACCGACAAAGGCCAATTCGCGATCGATAACATCAACGTCGTTGCCGTTCCCGAGCCCGCGACCTGGGGCCTGATGGGCCTGGGCTTGGCCGGCATCGCCGCCTTGCGTCGTCGCCGTTCGGTCTGATCGGCTAGCTGCTCGCAAAAGGACATTCACATGATCATGAAACTCAAGCCCGCCGCTCTTGCGACGCTGGTGCTGCTGTCGACACTGGCCGTCGGCGCCCAAGCGCAATCGCGCAAGACCTACATCGTTCAACTCAAGGACGAGCCTACCGTCACCTACCGTGGCGGCATCACAGGCCTCGAAGCAACCGCTCCCCAGGCCGGCGAACCCTTCCGCTATGCCCGTGCCCAGGTGCTGGCCTATGCCGGCTATCTGGAGCAGATTCAGGCGAGCGTCGCCTCCGTCGTCGGCAACGCGCCCGTGCTGGCCCGCTACACCAACGTCTTCAACGGCATGGCCCTGAGCCTGACCGAAGACGAGGCCCGCCAACTCGTCGGCAATGCCCAAGTCGCCGGCATCTGGGAAGACGAAGCGCGTCAGTACGACACCATCTCCACCAGCAAGTTCCTGGGTCTGTCGACGCCGGGCGGCCTGTGGTCGCAGACCGTTGGTGGCACGGCCATCAAGGGTGAGGACATGGTCGTCGGCATCGTCGACGGCGGCATCTGGCCCGAGAACCCCGCCTTCTTCGACCGCGTCGACGGCAACGGCGTACCGAGCAACAACCCCGCTGACACCCAGGTCTACGGCCCCAAGCCCGCCACGTTCACGGGTGGCTGCCAGGTCGGCACCGGCATCACGGCTGCGCACTGCAACAACAAGCTGCTCGGCATCAAGTACTTCAACGCTGGCTTCAACGCCTCCGGCAACACGCTGCACTGGACCGACTTCCCGAACTCGGGTCGTGACTCCGTTGGTGGCGCGACCGGCCACGGCGGCCACGGCGACCACACTGCCTCGACCGCTGCCGGCAACTCCAACGTCGCCGCTACCGTCAATGGCCAGGTGCTGGGCCAGGCCTCCGGCATGGCGCCGCGCGCCCGCGTTGCGGCCTACAAGGTCTGCTGGACCTATGTGAACGCCGCCGCCACCGACGGCACCGGCAGCCAGAACAGCTGCTACAACTCCGACTCGGTGGCTGCCATCGACCAGGCGGTGGCCGATGGCGTCAACGTCATCAACTACTCGATCAGCGGTTCGCAGACCACGGTCAACGACGTCGTCGAGCAGGCTTTCTACCGCGCCGCCCTGGCCGGTGTGTTCGTTGCTGCTTCCGCTGGCAACAGCGGCCCGGGCCAAGCCGTCGCCCACATCAGCCCGTGGCTGTCGACGATCGCCGCGTCCACGCATGACCGCGCCTTCTCGGCCGACGCCACGCTGGGCAACGCCGCCAAGTACACCGGCGCCTCGGTGAACCCAACGGCCCTGGGCTCGACGCCGCTGATCCGCGCCGAAGACGCCGGCATCGCCGGCGCCAGCGCCAACCTGAACCTGTGCTTCAGCAACCCGCTCGAACTGGACCCCGCCAAGGTGGCCGGCAAGATCGTGATCTGCACGCGCGGTAACAACGCCCGTGTCGACAAGAGCCTGGCCGTGCTGAACGCCGGTGGCGTCGGCATGATCATGGCTGACAACGGCAGCGGCCTGGTCGCCGAAGCCCACTCGGTGCCCACCGTCCACGTGACGACCGCCGACGGCGCTGCCATCAAGACCTACGCCCAGACGGCCGGCGCAACCGCCAGCATCAGCCAGTTCTACATCGGCACCACCGCAGCGCCGATCATGGCCAACTTCTCGTCGCGCGGCCCCAACGGCGGCGACAGCAACATCCTGAAGCCGGACATCACCGCCCCTGGCGTGGATGTCATCGCCCAGGTGACGCCGCCGCTGAACCAGGCCGACCGCGACGCCGTCGCTGCCGGTACGCTGGTTCCGGGACCGGCCTGGGCCTCGTATCAGGGCACGTCGATGTCCAGCCCGCACGTGGCTGGCGTCGCGCTGCTGCTGAAGCAGGCTCACCCGACCTGGGGCCCTGGCGCCATCAAGTCGGCGCTGATGACGACCGCCTACGACACGCTGAACGACGGCGTGGCCGGCCTGTCCAACGGCCTGCTGCCCTGGTCGCAAGGCGCGGGTCACATCAACCCGAACAAGGCCACCGATCCGGGCCTGGTTTACAACGCCGGCAAGAACGACTGGGTCAAGTACCAGTGCAAGGTCAACAAGGCTGCCGTCTCGCCGGCCAGCGATTGCACGACCATCGGTACGCTGAACGACTCGTACGAGCTGAACCTGCCGAGCATCACGGTCAGCAACGTGGTCGGCAGCGTCACGGTGCCGCGCACGGTGACCAACGTCGGCTCCAGCAGCGCCACCTACACGGCCTCCCTGACCGTGCCGGGCTTCACGACCGTCATCACGCCGTCGTCGCTGACGCTGGCTCCGGGTGCCACCGGTTCGTTCACGGTCAAGCTGACCGCGACGACCGCGGCCGATGGCGTGTGGAACTATGGCCAGCTCGTCTGGACCGACGGCACGCACACCGTGCGCGGCCCGGTGCAGGCCAAGATCGGCAAGCCGATCGTGGCTCCGACGGAGTACACCGACACCAAGGTCTCCGGCAGCAAGCTCTTCACGGTCAAGACCGGCTTCGCCGGCAAGATGGGCGTGACCAAGGGCGGCATGAAGGAAGTGACGATGGGTGCGCCGGTGACCCTGACGCCTGACGACACGGCCAACTTGAACGCGGTCTGCCAGGCAGGCGCCGACACTGCCTCGGTGAAGGTCTACAACTTCGCCATCCCGGCCGGCACCATCGTCGCCCGCTTTGCTCTTCGTGATGCGGACGTCCTGCCGGTGGCCAGCGACCATGACCTGGCCGTTGTCGGCCCGGCCAACACGGTCGTCGGCTCCTCCGGTGGCAACACCTCGAAGGAGCAGGTGCAGCTCGTGGCTCCGGCTGCCGGCAACTACAAGGTCTGCGTGCTGGCCTATGACGGCGCTGCCTCGATGACCCACTCGCTGTCGAGCTGGATTGTCAAGACCGGTGATGGCGCTGGCCTGAACGCGCTGGCGCCTTCCGCGGTCTATTCGGGCGGTACCTCCACGGTTGGCCTGAGCTGGTCTGGCCTTGCCACGGGCAAGCGCTATGTTGGTGGCGTGCAGTTCCAGGACGCCGGTGGCACGACCCAGGCGACGACGGTTCTGCGCGTCTCGACGGACGGCAGCGTGCCCGTTCAGAACGAGCCGAACCCGACGACTGCCAAGACCAAGGCCACTGCTGTCGCCGCGCAGTAAGCGCGAGGATAGGGCGGTCCCGGCCGCCCTCTCTCATCACGAAGGCCGCATGCCGAAAGGTGTGCGGCCTTTTCCTTTGAGGCGGGCTGTCAGCGGGCCGACGCGCCCGGCGAATTGGCCAACTCGCAGCGGCGTGCAACGCAGGCCGCGCCGGGGTCGGTGACGACGCGGCAGTCCGAGCGCAAGCCGGCCGCCAGCGTCTCGCGCTTCTCGGCCTCGGCCTGGCGGGCCGCGAGCTCCGCCAGGCGCTTGGCGTCCGTCCCTTCGGTCGACCAGGCCCAGTAGCCCCCTGGTCCGCCGCAAGCCTTGCTGCCCACGGCCACCGTGCGGCACTGGCTGTCGCTGGTGCAAGAGGCCGGGCCGATCAGCGTGCGCAGGTCGCTCGCCAGGCGCCGGGACTCGGGTTCGGCCGGCGGCTGGGCGCAACTCGCCAACGCGGTGGCGGCCAGGATGGTGGGGAGCAAGTGGCGTAGCAGCTTCATGGGGGCATGTTGGGGCCACCAGGGGCTCTTGGCAATCAGCCGCGGCCTACAGCAGGCTGCCGCAAGCAGCCACTAGGATGCCGCCATGCGCACCTGCCTGCCCCTGCTCCTCGCGGCCTGCGCCGCCGTGGCGACGGCCGAACCGGTGGCGGATTGCCAGCCGCAAGCCGAAGCCGCGCTGGCGGCCGTCAATGCGCTGCGTGCCCGGCCGCAGCGTTGTGGGGAGCGCCTGTGGCCCGCCGCGCCTGCTTTGCGCGCCAACCCGTTGCTGGCCGATTCCGCGCGCCGCTATGCGCAGGAGCTGGCCGCGCGCGACCGCATCGACCACGTCGGCTCGGCCGGCACCTCGCTACGCACGCGGCTGCGCGAAGCCGGTTACGCGCTACGCCTGGCCGGCGAGAACCTGGCCGGCGGACCCGAGACGCTGGACGAGGCCCTGGCCCAATGGCTGGCCAGCCCCACGCACTGCGAGAACCTGATGCTGGCCGACTTCCAGGAGTTCGGCCTCGCTTGCGTCAACGGCCCGGGCCAGTTCAAGACCTACTGGGTCATGCACCTCGCAACACCTTCGGCCAACGCGGTTACTCCTGAGCAGGCGCGTTGAACGGGTTCTGCGAGATGCGCTGAGGCCGTTCGCGCCCGCCGTCGTAGGTTAGTGGCACGACAGAACCGGCTGGTCAGGTGCATGCCGATGAGACTTTGGGCCAAGCGCCGCAAGGCGCTCAAGCCCGTGTGCTAGATGGGCAGCCCTGACCGCGCCGGGGGCAACTCTGAAGACCTGACACTCGCGACAGCGCAGCGCAAGGCTCCGGTACTCACTCATTCCGCGGCTTGCTGGCAAGCAACTGCTTTTCCAGTTGATCGCGTTCAATGGCACCAGCAACGAGCTTGCCATCTTCGAACACGATCCCTGGTGTCCCATCAATCCTGTGCTTCTGCCCAAGGGCTAGATTGCGCTGCAGTGCCGAGCTGTCGCAATGAGTGGTGGTCGGCTTCGGATCCTTTCCTAGCAGCATCCAGTCCGCCCACGCTTGGCTACCGTCCTTGGCACACCAGATGTTTCGGCTCTTCTCTTGGGAGTCAGGACCAAGGATCGGGTAGAGGAATGTGTAGACAGTGATGTCCTTGACTCCTTGCAGCGCTTGCTCGAACTTCTTGCAATACGTGCAGTTGGGGTCGGCGAATACAACAATCTTTCGCGCTCCGCTGCCTTGCTTCCATACCAAGGCATCCTTGATTGGCAGGGACGCGAAGCTGATTGCCGTCAGCGTTGCGACGCGGTCTTCAGTGAGATTGGTCTTCGTCTTCGTGTCGATCAAATGGCCACGGAACAGATAGTCACCTCGCTCATCGGTGTAGAACACGTCAGCCCCCACTCGCAGTTCATACAAACCAGGCATGGGCATCTTGGTGACCTCATCGATGACGGGGAAGTTTGGCAGGCGCGCTGTAATGTTTTTGCGAATCACTGCCTCCTGTGCAAACCCCGTAGTGCAGAACAACAAGCCCATGCACATCCATAGCGCCGGACGATGGACATTCAAGGCAAAGGTAACCATGCGGCTCTTCCTCAAGACAGTAATGATGTCCATAGCGCGTTCACTGAAAGCCAAGTTGAGTTTTCAGGATCCGCAGTGCCGCATTCCTCGCCCTCGCGGCAGATGGGTATGACTGAACTTCAATGCCAAGGTTGTCGTCAACGATCCACGAGCGGTAGTCAGCCGTCTCCCACTTCCTGCCGCGTCCGGCAGGATTGCTCAAGGCCTGGAATCTGAAGTTCTCAAGCCGATAGAGCCGACAGCGGTAGCGGCAGCGGGCGCCGCGCCCCTGTGACAACACCTCCAGTCTGAACAGCAGCCCCCCTCCTTGAGAAGTAGGAACCTCGAGTTCGACAGCCTCGACCACCTTTGAGATATGCGTCACTCGCGGCCTCATTGTTTGGAGCAGCGGCATTGACAGTGCCTCGGATAGCAGCCTGCAGGAGTCGACTGCGTTGCGGCACGCTTCGCCTCTACACAGGCGGCAGGCTCGTTCGGTCCCGTAGCAGTCCCCGTCACTCGGTCCGGGCAGCATACGTTCGGATTGATCTGCTGCACGTTGCAAGATGCAGAACACGACCACTTCCCTTTGACCTTCTCAATGATCCAATCCACCCAAGAATCGGGCAGCAACTTTGGCCATTCAAGCGCCGGAGGGGACGATGGCGGCAGGTCGGGATTTGGAACCGGGGGCGGATTGAAGTCGCACTCAAGCACGGGTCCAACCCACTTGCAGCCGTACAACCCCATCGGATCGACGACGCTCAGCGGGTTCCCACTCACATATGCGTACGTGTTGATGCCGCCTGCCAACCCGATGGGGTCGCTTTGGGCATACCTCCCCGTCGTCGGGTCATAGTCCCGGAAATGGTTGTAGTGCCGCCCACCAAACGCCTCGTACTGCTGCCCCGGGAACCGCAAGTTCTGCTGCAGCGCCGCCAGCCCCGCCGTCGGCTGCTCCTCCGCCGCACTGGCCCCAAACGGCTCGCCCATCCAGCGCCAGCGCACGTTGCCCTGAGCATCCAGGATCACCCGCGGCGTGTCCAGGTGGTCGGTGTGGATGGCGTAGATCTGGATGCCGCCCGGTGCGGTTGCGTCGGGCTTGATGACGGCCACCGGCGTGTCGCCGAACCACACGTACTCGGTGATGAGCGTGCCGTTGGCCTGGTACTCGCCGATGAGGTGGTTGGCCAAGTCGTAGGCATACAGCGTGTAGACCCTCGGGTTGCTCGTGCTACCCGTCCACTGCCCACGTGTGACGCGCCGGCCCATGGCGTCGTAGCCGAACTCCACGCCAACGCTCGTGCCCTGGGCCATGGCGGCCAGGCGGCCTTCCAGGCTGTAGGTGGCGGTGTAGTTGCTGGATGAGCCGCTCTGCACATCGCTGAGCGTGTTGCCGGCCGCGTCGTAGCCCATGCTGCGGGGCGGGCCGGTCAGTGCATCGAGCCGGTTGCTGGTGGCCGACACGCTGTAGCCGCGGGTGCTGATGCCAACTGCCGAGGCCGTGCGATTGCCGTTGGCGTCGTAGCCGTAGCTCCAATTGGTCGCCGCCGTCACGGTGGTGAGCCGGTTCAGCTCGTCGTAGCCGAAAGATTGGTCATAGGCGGTGGCCGCCTGAGCTGTGGCTGCGGTGTAGTGGGTGTATCGACTGATGCGGTCAGCGTCGTCGTACGTGATGTCGCGCACCAAGGTCCCCAGCGGCTGGCGCACGAGGCGGCTGTTGGTGTCGTAGACGCGCTCATGGGGTTTGGCGGTACCGAGCTTCCACACCCAGCTCTGCGCAGGGCCGAAGGGGCTCATGACGACTTGGTCCAGCAGCGTGGTCGTGCTGCTGCCCGAGGTGATGTTGATGGACGTGGGTTGGCCGTTGGCCCAGCCGAAGGTGATGCTGCGCCCCGAGGGGTAGGTCAGGCTTTTGACATGGCCTGCGTCGTCGTAGCCGGTATTGACGACCAGGGGGGTGCCGGCGGCGCTTGTTTGCACCGTCGCCGTGACCCGGCCCAGCGCGTCGTAGCGGAAGGTGGTGCTGGCGTCGGGCGTCGTCGCCGTGGTGAGGCGGCCCTTGCCATAGCCAAAGCTGGCGCCCGTCTCATCGTAGGTCCAGCCCAGCGTGCGGTTGGTGTCACCCTGGCGGCTATAGACCACCTGGATTGCCCGGTTGAGCACGTCGTAGCTGTAGGTGGCCAGTGCGCCGCGAGCATCGGTGCGGGTCTTGAGGTTGCCTGCGGCGTCGAAGGTGCTGCTGGCGGTACCTGTGTCGGGGCTGGTGAGCGCCATGACGTCGCCCAGGCCCGTGGGCTGGTACTGGGTGACGAGCTGGCGCGGGTCGGTGACCGAGGTGAGTTGGTCCTGCAGGTCGTAGCCGAACTGCGTGATGCCGTTCTTGGCATCCATCGTGGTCTTGCGGCGGCCGAGCGCGTCATAGTCGCTCAGAGTGGCGTAGTTGCGCGTGTCTGGGGCGACGACAGTCTTGGTGGGGCGGCCCTCGGCGTCGTATTCGAAGTTGGTGACAGGCGTGGGCGAGCTGGGTGGTGTCGGCAGCGTGCCGCTGGGCGTCGTGATCGTGAGACTTGCGCCAGCAGAAATGCTGCTGTCGAAGGCGAAGTCGTCGCTCTCGAAGTAGGCCTTGATGCCATAGGAGCCAGCAGCCAGAGTGCCGGGGGGAAGGGTCAGGATAGCTATGCCGACATAGCTGTCACTGCCGCAATTGGTCGTCCCAGCGCCGGCCTTGGCTGCCTTGGCGGTCGCAGCCTTGGCAGCAGCTGTCTTGGCAGCAGCGGCGCGCACGGAAGCGGTGGGGGCGGCATCAGGCGGCGGATTGCAGTCTCCCCCGCCGGCCACGAGAGAGACCGGCGCGCCGCCCAACGACTGACCTCCGGCGCGGAAGCTGACGGTGCCCATGGCACCCGGCACCACGGTGGCCTGCAGCGAGATGCTGCTGGTGGAACTGACAGGGCTTGCGGGAACGGTCAGTGTGGTGGTCGTGGCCGTCTGGGCATGAATGCTCAGAGGCCCAAGCAACAAAGCAGCGGCTGCAGCCGCGCCCCAAGTGCGGATGGTCAAACGCGGCATGGTCATTCCCTCCCCACGATTTGTTGAACGCGGTTAAGGGCATCCGGCACTCGGGTGAGCGCCTTTGCCAGGCGGCCGCTGGGGTCCTTGACTGATTCACCGGTTCGAATGCCGGCGTTGTCCAACGTGTAGGTCACGCTGTTGCCCAGGTTGTCTGTGATGGAGGTCAACCGGTGGGCATCGTCATAGCCATACGTCAGGCTGCTGTTGTCAGGCAGCGTGACCTTCTTGGGCAGGCCTGCGGGCCAGTAGTCGTAAACCGTTTGCGCGCCTGCAGTAGTGACGGTATGCAGGCGTTGGCGGGCGTCGAAAGTGCGGACCGTGACGATGTCGTTGATGTCCTTCATCTCCAACCACTGGCCTGCGGCGTTGTACTTGGTGTACTCCGCAACCTTTTGCGACTTGGCATTGGTGACGGTGTAGAGGTCGCCCCTGGCGTGGTCGGCCGTCGTGTCACTGTAGTAGGCGTAGCTGGTCGTGTTGTTCAGCGGATCCTTAGCCATGAGCACCTGACCGTCTTGGTCGTAGGTCCATTGCTGGACACGATTCGGCACAGTGGCATCGATAGTTGCGTTCAGGCCTAGCGAGCCGTTGGCGTCGATGGTCGCCTGCTCGACCTGCTTGCAAAGCACAACGATGGCGCTGCCATCGACCAGCTTGGCGCTATCCGGCGCGCACCATGCAGTTGCATTGCCGTTGAAGGGGTCGGGCTGGCCGTTGTAGACCCGGGTAACCAATCTGCTCGGTTCGGCAATCTGAGTCTCAAGGCGCCATCGAGGGTGCCAGGCCATGCTGACCTTGCGCGCGCCTTCTGGCAGCGTCGCATTGCTGCCAATGACGTCGTCGCACGAACTTCCTGAGGTCAGCCCTTCTACGCGCACTACCTCAAGGTTGCGGTTCAAATCATTGGCCATGCACATCAGGCGACCATCAAACCCTTCTTTCGAGGCCACGTTGCCGTTGGCGTCGAAATTCTGCTTCTTCGTGCTGGCAGCGCAACCAGATCCTGCGGGTTGCGATCTTTCAGAGATAAGGTTTCGCCCTCCGACATTTGCTGTGGCCACTGAAATAGGTTGTCCATTAGGAGAGGTCAACAAAAATGGAGGAATGGGGCCCCATTCGTGCGGGTGAAAGAATACCTGTGCCGCCTCGTCCCAATAATAGTCACCCGTAGAGATTGTCGGGGGTGTCGGGTAGTTCACGCTGTATCCGTTGGCCCCGCCAGCTCCTTGGGTGTTGATTGCCCGCCCTGCAGCATCATATTCATAAGTCCCAATAACCCGTCCATTCTCATCCTTGACACTCGTCAGCGCCCAAGGAAATCGTAAGTCGCCATATAAGAAATCTCTCGCAGCGCCATCGGGCCACTTGATTTTTTCAAGCCTCGTACCGTTGAATCCGAGTTTTGTTTCGGTGTTGTCGGGATGCGTGATCGTGCGCGCCATGCCGAAACCGATGCCATCAATCGATGTGTTGAAGTCGTCTCTAATAGTCGTTCTGCGAGATTTTCGGTCCAAAAGCTCCCAGGCAATACCATTAAAACGAACTGAAACAATGTCACCGTTGATGGACTGGAATTTGGACGTCGCGCCGTATGCTTCGAGCATGTTGGCGCTAAGATCACGTAGATAATAGGCGCCATTAATTTTAAAATATTCGTATCGTTTGTCTGTTCCCCTCGAATTGTGATAGTTTCCTGCTGAGTCTTTCGCAAAAATTACCATTTGCCCCCCGTTTCGCGAGAGCGCTACAGCTGTACCGTTGGCAAGATCGGTAGCTCCTCGCTCGTAGCTCATGCTCCACGGTGGAAGCGGTAGATTGGTGGTAAATCCGCCGATCTGTGACGATGTGTCATAGAGCACTGCCATGTCGAGTGGACCAATCCTAGGCGCGACCCGAATATTCTCAAGCTTTGCACCAGTTGTCGTATTTATCGGATTTCCGACATTCGCGCAGCTGTCCTTCTCCTCCTGGGTATTATATTTTTCTACCACCGGAGAGCAGGCCCAAAGTGGTTTGCCCTGCTGAGGTGGATCCCCAGCATTACTAATGCCCCACATGTGGGCTCGAGTGTTCGCTGGGCAATATGTATAACTAAATTCCCAACTCTCCCTGTTCGCGCATCGGTAGCAATCCGTATACCATTCATACTCATCGCTCCAACCTGTGAAGCAACCCCAGGTCGCCCCAATCGCGGCCGCGGCCTGATCGCACGCGGTTTTTGCTTCTTCTCTAGTGTCGTACACCCGATAAAACTGGTGCACCTTAAATTGCTCTTTCCAATCAATAGATGTGTCCCAGTAGGTGTGATCGACTGAGATTTGGACGCCAGCAGAGCAGGGCAAAGACAAAATCGAAATTGCTGCCCAGAAGAACAACTGAAATAGGTATTGATATGATTTGAGCATTATTACTCCGGTGCATTCTCATTGACTGTCGCAATAATTTCCGCGATGTAGCTTCAGCCTTTGGAATGCCGGCTGACGCGTGGCCTGATAAGGGTGAATTTCTCCGAGCGCGCTACCGGCTCTGCGCGAACAACACGCGACGCAACAGTGCGATCCAGCCCAAGCATCCGCAGCAGACGAGGCGGATGAAGCAGCGTCTCTGCGCTACGCCTATCTAGCAGCGAGCGGATATGACGTGCAGCACGTCAACGCTGATCGTGTTGGAATTCGAGGGTGCCTCTACCGAGCGCAGCCCTCCTGTGTCCGCAGGAATCGCCTCAGCATTGCGCTGATATCGATATGACGACGGCATAGTGTCGACCTCCCTCAGTTGGCTTTGATCACTTGGAAGGCGCTTCTATCGAGCTTTGCCCTCAGTTTTGTGCCCCGTGCAGCATGGAGTGTGTGCGCCCCAACTGACCAATGAACTGTCCGGCATCTCGTTGCGCCGGTCAGCTAGCGTTTACCCGCCGCGTCCGGTCGCAGAGACGCCGGCCTGCAGAGTTGCATTGCGAAACGTCTGTTCGATCAGACAAAACCGCGGCCCTACGGCCGGCACTTGTGGTTTGGCGCCGAAACCTAAATCCAGCCCAGATCGATCGCCCTGAGCACCGCCTGCGTGCGGTCACGCACGCCCATCTTGGAGAAGATGGCCGAGCAGTGGTTCTTGATGACGCCTTCGCTGTTGCCCAGCAGGGCGGCGATCTCGGTGTTGGAGCGGCCGCTGGCCACGAGGCGCAGCACCTGCAGCTCCTTGGGCGACAGGGGATCGGGGTGGTCGGCGGCCGTGAAGGCGCGTTCGCCGCCCTTGGCCTCCATGCGTGTCGTCAGCGACGGGCGCAGTGCGGTGCCGCCGGCATGCACGTCGCGCAGTGCCTGGGCCAGCGTCTCGGGGCTGATGGCCTTGAGCAGGAAGCCCTTGGCGCCGGCGCGCACGGCTTCGTCGAAGGCGGCCGTGTCGTCGAAGGTCGTCAGCAGGATGACCGGCAGGCGCAGCGCGCGTGCGGCCAGGGCCCGGATGAGGCCGACGCCGTCCAGGCGCGGCATGCGCATGTCGGAGAGGATCACGTCGGGCATGTCCTCGGTCGACACGGCCGAGAGCCACTCCAGCGCCTCGGCGCCGTCGCTGGCCTCGCCGACGACGCGCAGCTCGTCGTGCAGCGCGAGCAGGCCCTTGAGGCCTTCGCGCACCAGTTGCTGGTCTTCCACCAGCAGGATCTTGATCACACCCATCGCGGACATCTCAGCTCGATTCGAAAACCCGGGCTAGCGCGCGTGACGCGCATCTGCCCGCCCAGCTCGGCCATGCGTTCATCCATGCCCGAGAGGCCATTGCCGGCGCGCCAGTTCGGTGCGCCCCGCCCATCATCGTCGATGCTGACGGCGATCTCATCCCCCGCTTCCCCTACCCCGCGCAGTTCCACCTGAACGCGACGCGCGCCGGCGTGGCGCACGCTGTTGGTCACACCCTCCTGCACGCAGCGCAGCAAGGCATGGGCGGCGCGGGGGCCCAGGTCGCGCGCGGCGTCGTCCAGGGCCAGCTCGATGCGCGTGCTGGCGATGCCCTCGGCCAACGCCCTCAGGGCGGCCGACAGGTCGATGCGCTGCGAGCTGCGCTGCTGGGACACCGCCTCGCGCACATCCGCCAGCAACTGCGCGGCGACGCCCTCGGCCCGGCCCAGCGCCTGCTTGGCGCCGCCGGCATCCTCGCGCACCAGCAGCGCACCGCCCAATTGAAGTTGCAGGTTCAGCGCCGTCAGGTGGTGGCCCATCAGGTCGTGCAGTTCGCGGGCGATCTGCATGCGCTCGCTGTAGCGCATCTGCTCGGCCAGCAACTGCTCGCCGGACATGCGCTCGGCCAGCACCGCCTGCAGCCAGCGGCGCTTCTCGCCCTCGGCGGCGGCCATGCGCCCCAGGCCAAAGGCCAGGCCGTGCAAGGCCAGCATGGAGGACAGCAGGCCGAACTGGTCCAGCCAAGCCGTGGCCTGGGGGGCGGCGTAGATGCCGGTGTTCAGCAGCACCTGGGCGAAGCCAAAGCCCAGCGCCAGGCGTGCCGGCAGCAGCACGGCGGCCAGGGCGGTGACGAGGAAGGGCAGGCCCGGCGTCACGCCGAAGGCCAGCAGGTCCACCAGCAGCAGCCAGGCCAGGCGCCGGTTCACGGCGACGACCACGCTGCCGCCCTGGCTGGCCAGCCGCCACATCAGCGCCACGAACGTCAAGAGCAGGCCCACGCACAGCAGCAGCAGGCCCCGGTCGTTGGCGCCGCCGCCGGCCGAGCGCCAGACCCAGGCGACCAGGCCGTCATAGGGCTCGGTGCGCGCGCCCAGCAGCGCGGCGCCGGCGCTGACCAACTCCATCGCGCAGACCACCAGCGCCGCCAGCCGCAGCACGACGCCCGGCTCGGCCAGGCGCGCCAGCAGCCGATCGAACTTTGTCATTCAGCCAACGCCGCCGCGATGACGCCGCCACCCAGGCACACGTCGCCGTCGTAGACCACGGCGCTCTGGCCCGGCGTCACGGCCCATTGCGGGTCGGGGAAGCGCAGCGTCAGGTGGCCGCTGGCATCAAAGCCCACGCTGCAGGGCGCGTCCGCCTGGCGATAGCGCGTCTTGGCGGCGGCTTGGGGCGTGCTCGGCGCCCGGCCGGCGATCCAGCTCAGGTCGTCGGCCACCAGGGCCGGGCTTTGCAGCAGCGGGTGGTCGTGGCCTTGCACGACGATCAGCGTGTTGTTCGGGATGTCCTTGGCCGCCACAAACCAGGGTTCATGCTCGCCGCCTCCGCGGGGCGCGCCTTTGTCCTTCACGCCGCCTATCCCCAGACCCTGGCGCTGGCCCAGCGTGTAGAACGACAGGCCCACGTGCTCGCCCAGCTTGCGGCCACGCTCATCCTTGATGGGGCCGGGCTTGTGCGACAGATATTTGTTCAGGAACTCGCGGAAGGGCCGTTCGCCGATGAAGCAGATGCCCGTCGAGTCCTTCTTCTTCGCATTGGGCAGGCCGATCTCGGCCGCGATGCGGCGCACCTCGGTCTTGGGCAGGTCGCCCACCGGGAACATGGACTTGGACAGCTGGGCCTGCGTCAGTCGGTGCAGGAAATAGCTCTGGTCCTTCAACGGGTCCAGCCCCTTGAGGAGCTGGAACTCGCCGTTGACTTCGCGAACGCGGGCGTAGTGACCCGTAGCGATCTTTTCCGCCCCGAGGCGCATCGCATGGTCCAGGAAGGCCTTGAACTTGATCTCGGCGTTGCACAGCACGTCCGGGTTGGGCGTGCGGCCGGCCTGGTACTCCTGCAGGAAGCTCTCGAAGACGCGGTCCTTGTACTCGGCCGCAAAGTTGACGTGCTCGATCTCTATGCCCAGCACGTCGGCGACCGACGCGGCGTCCAGGAAGTCCTGGCGCGTCGAGCAGTACTCGTCGTCGTCATCGTCTTCCCAGTTCTTCATGAAGATGCCGACGACCTCGTGCCCCTGCGCTTTGAGCAGGTGGGCGGTCACGGCCGAGTCCACGCCGCCGGACAGGCCGACGACGACTCGTTGTTTTCTTTCTGCGGAACTCATGGGTCCCGATTGTCCCAAACGAGGCTTCAGCCCTGCTTGAACAGGTTTTCGGCCCGCTGGTAGAGCACCCAGCTCGTGGCGATGTACTTGTCGCCGCCCTTGGGCCGGTTGCCACGGTGGGTGTGCGTGAAGCCCCCAGGCGCGATCAGCAGGCTGCCGGTGCGCGGCATGATCTTGCGGCCCTGGTAGAGGAACTCCGTCTCGCCCTCGGCGAAATCGTCGTTCAGGTAGATGGTCCACAGCACGGCGCGGTGCAAGGCTTCGCCCTGGTCCAGCTTGGGGTATTGCTCGCAATGCCAGTAGGGGTAGCCGCCCTGGTCGGCCAGGTAGCGCTGCAGGTTGATCGCGCCGGGGCGGAAGACCTTGGCGACCAGGCCCATCAGCATGTCGTCGCCCAGCGCCGCGACGCCCTCGGCGTCCAGCAGAGCGGCGGTGCCATCAGGGCGCTTCATCTGCAGCTTCAGCGGTGCCAGCGCCAGGTGGGCGTAGCGGCGCAGGTAGTGCCTGAAGCCCGTGATGACGGCCGCGTCGAGCTGCGCGCAGGCATCGGCCCATTCGGGGTGGCGGCTGATGGCGATGTCCCAGCTGTCCTTCATGCTGACGTCCACGCCGCTGCCGGTCTCGCCGCGCTGCACGCGCGTGCTGGCCTTGAAGCGTTCCACCAGCGCGCGGCAGGCCTCGGGGCTCAGCGCGCCGTCGTAGACCTCGATGAAATCGGGATTCGTCATGGCCGGCATTTTCGGCTAGGGCGCCGGCTTGAAGAGCTGGCGCAGCGCCAGCAGCGCCGCAGGGTGGTAGATGGTCGCGTGGGTTTCCTGCGGCATCGGCAGGTACTGCCAGGCGCTGCCGGGTGCCAGTTCGCGCCGCAGCATGTCAACAAACACCTGCGCGGGCGCGACGATGCCGGGCTCCGAGCTGGTGGCGATGAACAGGCGCGGCGCCTGGCCCTTGCGCTGGCGCAGTGCCGCCTGGGCTTGCGTCGCCAGCCCCGCGCCGTTCCACCACAGGCTGGGGTCGAAGGCGATGTAGGTGCTGAACAGATCGGGCTCCACCGCCCAGGTCTCGACGGTGAACAGCCCGGCCAGCGACTCGCCCATCAGCGCACGCTCGTCCGTCACGCGGTAGCGCGCGGCGATGGCCGGCAGCAATTCGTCGCGGATGAAGGCGCGAAACGCCGCCGAGCCGCCCACGCGCGGTGCGATCTTGCGGTCGCTGTCCTGCTGCGTGGGCCCGGTCAGGTCCCGCCGACGCTGGGTATTCTCTATGCCCACCAGCAGGAAGGGTCGCACCGTGCCGTTCGCGACACCGACCTGCAGCAGGCCGGCCACGTGCAGGAAATCCTCGGCCAGGCCGCCGTCGGGCATTACCAGCACGGGCAGCCGGGCTGTGGCGCTCTCCGCATAGCCGGGCGGCGCATAGACGTTGATGCGGCGTGTTTCCGCCAGCACACGGGATTCCAGCAGCAGCGTGTCGCCAATCACCAGCGGCTGCCTGGGGCCGCTGAAATCGACGGCCCAGGCGCCATGGGCGAGCGTGGCCAGCAGGGTTGCCATGACCCAGCGCAGGAGACGAGTCGTCATTGTTTGATCCACGGTTGGGCCAGTGAGGGGTGCGCGAAGACGCTGTCCAGCGGCAGCCGTCGCCCATTGGCATGGTCGCGCACGCATTGCAGCACCAGCGGGCTGCGGTGGCGGTCGGTGCAAGCGGCGAGTTCTGCCTCGCTCATCCACAGTGTGCGGCGAATGCCCTCGTCCAGCGTGCGGCCGGCGATCTCTTCGCCGACCGAGCCGCTGAAGGCCAGGCGGACGTAGGTGACATCCTCTAATCGTGCCGGGCGTACGAAGCGGGCCATGTAGACGCCGAGAAAAGCCTCCGGTACGAACGGCCTGGCGGTCTCCTCGAGCGCTTCCCTGACGACGGCCTCGACAGCGCTTTCCCCCTGCTCCAGATGGCCTGCGGGGTTGTTCAGCATCAGGCCTTCGGGGGTTTCCTCCTCGACCAAAAGGTAGCGTCCGTCGCGCGCAATCACCGCCGCGACAGTGACGCTGGGGCGAAACCGATCTGTACCAGCCATGAAACCTCCTCTCGAATTCCCGGGGGGGACCCGGGCAAGCATTGTGTAAGCTGCCGCGCACCCCTGCCCCAGGAGGAGATTCCATGCAGATTGGCGTCCCGCGCGAACGCGCGGCCGGAGAGACACGAGTGGCCGTCACACCTGAGACGGCCAAGAAGCTCAAGGCCCAGGGCCACAGCTTGCGCATCGAGTCGGGTGCGGGCCTCGCGGCCAGCGTCACCGACGCGGCCTATGAAGCCGTGGGCTGCGAGATCGTCGACCAGGCCGCCGCCCTTGATAGCGAGCTGGTGCTGAAGGTGCGCGCCCCTGGCGCCGACGAACTGCCGCTGATGAAGCCCGGCACGGCCCTCGTCGGAATGCTCAACCCCTTCGACCGCGAGGGCTTGTCGGCCATGGCGGCGGCGGGGCTGACGAGCTTCGCCCTGGAAGCCGCGCCACGCACGACGCGGGCCCAGAGCATGGACGTGCTGTCCAGCCAGGCCAACATCGCCGGCTACAAGGCCGTCATGATCGCGGCAGACAAGTACCAGCGCTTCTTCCCCATGCTGATGACGGCGGCCGGCACCGTGAAGGCGGCGCGCGTGGTCATCCTGGGCGTGGGCGTGGCGGGCCTGCAGGCCATCGCGACGGCCAAGCGCCTGGGCGCCGTCATCGAGGCCAGCGACGTGCGGCCCTCGGTGAAGGAGCAGGTCGAATCTCTCGGCGGCAAGTTCATCGACGTGCCCTACGAGACGGCCGAGGAAAAGGAGGCGGCCGAGGGCGTGGGCGGCTATGCCCGCCCCATGCCGCAGAGCTGGCTGGACCGGCAGAAGGCCGAGGTGGCCAAGCGCGTGGCGGCGGCCGACATCGTCGTCACGACGGCGCTGATCCCGGGCCGCGCCGCGCCGGTGCTGGTCACCGAAGAGATGGTGAAGAGCATGAAGCCGGGCTCCGTCATCGTCGACATCGCGGCCCCGGCCGGCGGCAACTGCCCGCTGACCGAGGCCGGCAAGACGGTCACCAAGCACGGCGTCGTCATCGTCGGCGAGACCAACCTGCCGGCGCTGGTGGCGGCCGACGCGTCGGCCCTGTATGCGCGCAACGTGCTGGACTTCCTGAAGCTCGTCATCACCAAGGAGGGCACGTTCAATGTGCCGCTGGATGACGACATCGTCGCGGCCTGCCGCGTCACGCAAGACGGCCAAGTCACGAGGAGCTGAAGCCATGGAAGTCGTTGACCACACCATCATCAATCTGATCATCTTCGTGCTGGCCATCTACGTGGGCTACCACGTTGTCTGGACGGTGACGCCCGCGCTGCACACGCCGCTGATGGCCGTGACGAACGCGATCTCGGCCATCGTCATCGTGGGCGCCATGCTGGCGGCCGCGCTGACCGAGACGCCCTTCGCCAAGGGCATGGGCGTCGCCGCGGTGGCGCTCGCGGCGGTCAACATCTTCGGCGGCTTCCTCGTCACGAGGCGGATGCTGGAGATGTTCAAGAAGAAAGAAAAGCCGGCGGCCAAGAAGGAGGGTGCGTGATGAGCATGAACCTGGTCACGCTGCTGTACCTGATCGCGAGCATCTGCTTCATCCAGGCGCTCAAGGGCTTGTCGCACCCGACGACATCCATCCGCGGCAACCTCTTCGGCATGGTGGGCATGGCCATCGCGGCCTTCACGACCGCGGCGCTTATCGTCAAGCTGGCGGGGGGCTCGGTCGAGGGCCTCGCCTGGGTGCTGCTGGGACTGGTGGTGGGTGGCGGCTTCGGCGCCTGGAAGGCCAAGACGGTCGAGATGACCAAGATGCCCGAGCTGGTCGCCTTCTTCCACAGCATGATCGGCCTGGCGGCCGTGGCCATTGCCGTGGCCGCGGTCTACGAGCCCTGGGCTTTTCAGATCACGGCCAAGGGCGGCGCCATCCCGGGCGGCAACCGCATCGAGCTGGCCCTGGGCGCCTTCATCGGCGCGGTGACCTTCACCGGCTCGGTCATCGCCTGGGGCAAGCTGTCGGGCGGCAGCAAGTTCCGGCTCTTCCAGGGCGCGCCGGTGCAGTTCGCGGGCCAGCACTGGGTCAACCTGGCGCTGGGCCTGGCGGCGATCTTCTTCATCTTCGGCTTCTGGCATAGCCAGAGCGCGATGGACTTCTGGCTGGTCGTGACGCTGGGCTTCGTGCTCGGGGTGACGCTGATCATCCCGATCGGCGGCGCCGACATGCCGGTCGTCGTGTCCATGCTGAACAGCTACTCCGGCTGGGCGGCGGCGGGCATCGGCTTCTCGCTGAACAACAGCATGCTGATCATCTCCGGCTCGCTGGTGGGCAGCTCGGGCGCGATCCTGAGCTACATCATGTGCAAGGCGATGAACCGCTCGTTCTTCAACGTCATCCTGGGCGGTTTCGGCGGTGAAGCCGGCGGTCCGGCGGCGGGGGCGGCGCAAGCGCGCAACGTGAAGAGCGGCAGCGCCGACGACGCGGCCTTCGTGCTGGGCAACGCCGAGAGCGTGGTCATCGTGCCGGGCTACGGCCTCGCGGTCGCGCGTGCCCAGCACGCGGTCAAGGAGCTGGCGGCCAAGCTCACGGAGAAGGGCATCACGGTCAAGTACGCCATCCACCCGGTGGCCGGGCGCATGCCGGGCCACATGAACGTGCTGCTGGCGGAGGCCGAGGTGCCCTACGACCAGGTCTTCGAGATGGAGGACATCAACGGCGAGTTCGGCCAGGTCGACGTGGCCATCATCCTGGGTGCCAACGACGTGGTGAACCCGGCCGCGCACGTGAAGGGCAGCCCCATCTACGGCATGCCCATCCTGGAGGCCTACAAGGCCAAGACCATCATCGTCAACAAGCGCTCCATGGCGGCGGGCTATGCGGGCCTGGACAACGAGCTGTTCTACATGGACAAGACCATGATGGTGTTCGGCGACGCGAAGAAGGTGGTCGAAGACATGCTCAAAGCCGTCGAGTGATCTAGGGGGCGCTATCGAATCCCCTGAACTGTTCGCTGTCAGCGATCGGTCAGAATCGCCGCAATCAATAAGGAGACAAGGCCATGGAGCCGATTTGGCTGAAGCATTACCCGGCCGACGTGCCGCGCGACGTCAATGTGTCGCTCTATCCCAGCCTGGTCGACCTGCTGGACACCTCGTTCAAGAAGAACGCCGCAAAGCCCGCCTACCTGATGATGGGCAAGAGCGTCAGCTTCGCCCAGGTGGACGAGGCCTCGCGCGCGCTGGCCGCCTACCTGCAGAGCCTGGGCCTGGAGAAGGGTGACCGCGTCGCCCTGATGATGCCCAACCTGTTCCAGTACCCGGTGGCCGTGGCTGCCGTGCTGAGGGCGGGTTATGTGGTGGTCAACGTCAACCCGCTGTACACGCCGCGCGAGCTGGAGCACCAGCTCAAGGACTCGGGCGCCAAGGCCATCGTCATCATCGAGAACTTCGCCTCGGTGCTGCAGCAGGTCGTGCAGAGCGTGCCCACCAAGCACATCATCCTGGCGTCCATGGGCGACATGCTGGGCTTTGCCAAGGGCATGATCGTCAACTACGTCGTGCGCAAGGTGAAGAAGATGGTGCCGGCCTTCGAGCTGCCCGGCGCCGTGCGCTTCAACGATGCGGTCTCCAAAGGCCGCGGCCTGACCTACAAGGCGCCCAAGCTGGGCCCGGACGACATCGCCGTCCTGCAGTACACCGGCGGCACGACCGGCGTGTCCAAGGGTGCCGTGCTGCTGCACCGCAACCTGGTGGCCAACATCCTGCAAAGCGAGGCCTGGTACCAGCCGGCCTTGAAGAAGATCCCCAAGGGCGAGCAGGTCACGACGATCTGCGCGCTGCCGCTGTATCACATCTTCGGTTTCAACACGAACATGATGCTGTCCATGCACATGGGCGGCGCCAACGTGTTGATCCCGAATCCGCGCGACCTGCCGGCCGTGTTCAAGGAGCTGGCGCAGCACCGCTTCCACAGCTTCCCGGCCGTGAACACGCTGTTCATGGCCATGGCCAACCATGCCGAGTTCGGCTCGGTGGACTGGAGCAAGCTCGTCATCTCGGTGGGCGGCGGCATGGCCGTGCAGCAGGCCACGGCCAAGCTGTGGCTGGAGAAGACCGGCTGCCCCATCGTCGAGGGCTACGGCCTGTCCGAGACCTCGCCGTCGGCCACCTGCAACCCCACCGACAGCACGGCCTACAGCGGCACCATCGGCCTGCCCATGCCGCTGACCGAGCTGCAGCTGCTGGACGACGACGGCAACGAGGTGCCCATGGGCCAGCCTGGCGAGATCGCGATTCGCGGCCCGCAGGTCATGGCCGGCTACTGGCAGCGCCCGGACGAGACGGCCAAGGTCATGACGGCCGACGGCTTCTTCCGCACCGGCGACATCGGCACCGTCGACGAACGCGGTTATTTCAAGATCGTCGACCGCAAGAAGGACATGATCCTCGTCAGCGGCTTCAACGTCTACCCGAACGAGGTCGAGGACGTCATCACGCAGATGCCGGGCGTGCTGGAGTGCGCCGCCGTGGGCGTGCCGGACAGCAAGGCCGGCGAGGCCGTGAAGGTCGTCATCGTGAAGAAAGACCCGAATGTCACGGAAGCCGACGTCCGTGCGTACTGCGAAGCCAACCTGACCGGCTACAAACGTCCGAAGATCGTGGAGTTCCGTACCGAACTGCCCAAGACGCCCGTCGGCAAAATCCTGCGCAGGGAATTGCGGGACAAGAGCTGAACGCCTTCCCCGACATGGCCTGCGAGCGGTGAACCCGCCCGTGGGCGAGGCCTGACAACGTGCTGGATCTGTTGCATTCCAAGACCGACGCCGGCCGCGCCGAAATCCGGGCGCGGGCTTTGCCGTTGTCGCGCGCGGCGCGCAACCTGCTGCTCGTGCTGGACGCGAGCAAGCCGGCCGGCCAATGGGTGAGCCTGGTTGCCGGCGCGACGCAAGCCGATCTCGAAACCCTGCGCCAGCACGGCCTCATCGCCCCTCAGGGAGCCGGTGGCCAGCCGTTGCCGCCGCAGCCGGCGCCCGCTCCGATGGCGGCTCCTGCGCCTGAGGCGGCCGCACCCGCGCCCGCGGCGTCCGGGGCATCAGGCCCTGCAGCCGGTTCGCCGCTGCTGGACCGTGCCGCCCTCTACACTTACCTCAGCGGCGAGGCCACCAAGCTGCTGGGCCCTTTCAAGGGCTATGCCTTCGCGTTGGAAGTCGAGCGCGCCGACAGCCTGGCGGCGCTGCAGGCGCTGGCCCTGCAGCTCGTCGAGCGCGTGCAGAAGGCCAAGGGCGAGGACGCCGCCGCGGCCGTGCGCCAGGCCCTCGGCCTGCGCTGATCTGGGAAACTGGCAGGCTCCAATCAGAGCCTGTCCCATCTTGCCCCGCTTCTTCGTCGACACCCCGCTCGCCGTGCCCGGCGAGATCACGCTGCCGCCCGGTGCGGCCCGTCACGTGCAGGTGCTGCGCCTGCAGCCCGGCGATGCGCTGACGCTGTTCGACGGCAGCGGCCCCGAATGGCAGGCCGAGGTGACGGCTATGGGGCGCAGCGAGGTGAGCGTGCGCCTTATCGCGGCCGAACAGCCGCAGCGTGAGCTGGCGCGAGCCGTCACGCTGGCCGTCGTCATGCCCGCCAACGACCGCATGGACTTCCTCGTCGAGAAGGCCACCGAACTGGGTGCCGCGGCCGTGCAGCCGCTGATGTCGGAGCGCTCGGTGCTGCGCCTTTCGGGCGACCGCGCCGACAAGAAGCGCTCGCATTGGCAGGGTGTGGCCGTTGCGGCGGCTGAGCAGAGCGGCCGCACCGTGCCTACGCGCATCGCCCCCGTGCAGACGCTGGCCGCCTGGCTGGCCGCACTGCTGCCGGCCGGCGACGATGAATGGCGCGGCCTGCTGAGCCCGCGCGCGGCCGTGCCGATTGCACCGTTCGCGCAGCAACGTGCGCTCTTCCTCAGCGGCCCCGAAGGAGGTCTGAGTGACGCCGAGGAGGACGCGGCCCGTGCGCGCGGCTTCGCGGCCATCACGCTGGGCCCACGCGTGCTGCGTGCCGACACCGCGCCGCTGGCAGTCCTGTCCTGGATCGCGCTGGCATGAACCGCAAGCTCGCGCTGCTGGTCCTGGTGCAGGGCCTGTTCCTGACGAACAACATCTGCTTCATGGCCATCAACGGCCTGGTGGGCCTGGCGCTGGCCCCCAAGCCGTGGATGGCGACGCTGCCCATCTGCGCTTATGTGGGCGGCGGCGCGCTGATGGCGCGCATGGTCGGCCGCCACCAACTGCGCTTCGGGCGCCGTCGCGCCTTCCAGATCGGCCTGCTGGTCGCCATGGCGAGCTGCGCCGTCGCGCTGTGGAGCGTGACGCACCGGCAGTTCTGGGGCGTGGTGCTTGCCACGCTGGCGGCGGGCTACTACACGGCCGGTGCGGCGCTGTACCGCTTTGCTGCCACCGAGATCGTCGCGCCCGAGAAGCGCGAGGCCGCCATCTCCTGGGTGCTGGGCGGCGGCTGCCTGGGCGCCATCATCGGCCCGCTGCTGGCGCGCGAGAGCAAGGACTTGCTCGTCGCGCCCTTTGCCGGCGCCTACCTGCTGCTGATTGGCGTCGCCATTGTTGGCCTCGCGCTGATCTCGCTGATCGACTTCCCTGCGCTTGTGCAGCCCAAGCCCGGCGCTGGCGGACGGCCCGGCGCCGAGTTGCTGCGCCAGCCGGTCTTCATGGTGGCACTGGCCGCGAGTGCGCTCGGTTACGGCGTCATGAATTTGTTGATGGCCGCCACGCCCATCGCCATGGGGCAGTGCGGCCTGCCTTTCGGCGACGCCGGCACGGTGCTGCAATGGCATGTGCTGGGCATGTTCGTGCCTAGCTTCTTCACCGGGCCGCTGATCAAGCGCGTGGGTGTGCTGCCCGTCATGTCGGTGGGCGTGCTGCTTAACCTGGGCTGCGTCGTCTTCGCGCTGTCGGGCCAGGACTTGCCGCACTTCCTTGGCGCGCTGCTGCTGCTGGGCGTGGGCTGGAACTTCCTCTACATCGGCGGCACGACGCTATTCACCCAGGCCTACCGCCCCGAGGAGAAGACGCGTGCGCAAGGTCTGCTGGACACCGGCGTCTACGCGACGATGACGATCACGTCCTTCTCCTCCGGCGCCCTGGTCACGACCGGCGGCTGGCAGTGGATGAACTGGGCCAGCCTGCTGCCTATCGCGCTGTGCGCGCTAGCCCTCGCGGGCCTCGCTGCTCGCGGCGCCCGCGGCGCCTGAAACTAGGGCGTTCCGGGCCGAGCGCTGGGCCTGCCATGGGCCGGAGGCCCATGGCCTTCCGTAGGCACAAGCAGTCCGCAGGGACTGCTTGTGTCCGACTCCAGTTCACCGAGCCGGCCCGCCATGGCGATGTGCTTGCGGCTCGATGCCGCAAGCATCGCCGTCCCCTCGGGGGCTGAGGGTGGACACATGGCGCCCAGTGGGCGGCATGTGCCTGCCGAAGAGCTGCGACTCTGTCGCAGCGCGGTCTGCAAGACCGACCAGGTTTGAGCGCGTTCAGCGCCGCAAGACTGGGCGAGGGGCCGCGTCACTTGCGGTCGTGCTGAAGGTATTCGGCGGCCATCTGCTGGGCGACTACGTCGGGCTTGAGTCTCGGCAATGCGGTCAGAGCCATGTCGCGCTGGGTCACGAACACCGGCGCGCCGACGCGCAGGCCCACGACGCCGCCGCTGTCACCCAGCAGCGGTAGCAGCGGAAAGACGCGCAGCCGCAGGATCAGCGTGTCCTGCTCGTCGACAAACAACGCCGTCTCGATCAGCGTGGCGCAGCCCAGGCGATCGGCCTGTTGCAGCAGCGCAATGCCGGCGGCTTGGGGGTCGATCTGTACGGCGGAGGTCGTGCTTGGGAAGATGCGCCGGCCGGCTGTCTCCAGCGCACCCGCCACGCCGGCGTTGAAGCGTTCGTTCAGGCCGTCCCAGTCCGGTCCGCCCACCTTGGGCGGGTTGCGGCCCTGGCCGAAGACCAGCGCGCAGGGCTCAGCCTGGGCCACAGCGGCCGTCAGCACCAGCAGTGCCGCGGCAGCCAACTCACGCAGGCGCATCGCCTTCGGCCGACTTGCGCGCCGAGCCCTTGACGAGGTCGAAGCGGAACAGCCGGCATTCGATGGGGCCGTTCCACATCGGCACGCGGCGCGATTCCTTCAGGCGCATCTTGCTGGGCAGCTTCATGTCGGGGCTCAGCATCCAGGCCGTCCAGCCCGCGGGGTTCTCGGTGTACTGGCGCTTCCAGTGCGCCGCCAGGCGGGGAAAGAAGTCGTCGCCAGCGTCACGCTCCTCGCTGCCGCCGGCATCGCGCGTCATCGCGGCCTTGCCGCGCACCTCGATGCGCTCGCCATAGGGCGGATTCATGACGATGCTGCCGGCCATGCCCTCGGGCAGTTGCGGTGCGGGCCGCTCCAGCGCGTCACCGCCGTTGAACTGGATGTACTGCGCCACGCCCGCGCGCTCGGCGTTGCGGCGCGCGAAGTCCACCATGCGGAAGGCCACGTCGCTGGCGTAGATGGGCACAGCCGGCGGGTGGATGCGGGCGCGCGCGGCCTGCGCCATCTCGCCCCAGGCGGCCTTCATCGCGCCGGTCGAGAACGGCAGCTGGTGCTCGAAGGCGAAGCGGCGCTGCAGGCCGGGGGCCGAGTCACAGGCGATCAGCGCGGCCTCGATGGGGATGGTGCCGGAGCCACAGCAGGGGTCGTGCAGGGCACTCTCGCCGCGCCAGCCGGCGGCGGCCAGCATCGCGGCTGCCAGCGTTTCCTTCAGCGGCGCGTCACCCTTGTCGACGCGCCAGCCACGCTTGAAGAGCGGCTCGCCCGAGGTGTCGACATACAGAGCCGCGCGTTCCGGGCCCACGTGCAGCACGACGGGCACATCGGGCCGCTGCGTGTCCACGCTGGGCCGCTCGCCGGTGTGCTCGCGGATCTGGTCGCAGATCGCGTCCTTGATGCGCAGCGTCGCGAAGTTCAGGCTCTTCAGCGGCGAGCGCTGGGCCGTCGTGTCGATGCGCAGCGTGTGCTTTGGCGTCAGCCAGTCGCGCCAGTCGACGCGCCGGGCCAGCGAATAGAGATCGTCCTCGTGGCGGTAAGGCCCTTCGATGATCTCGACGAGCACGCGCTGCGCCAGCCGGCTTTCGAGGTTGATGCGCATGACGTCCTCGGCCGTGCCGAGCACGCCGCAGCCGCCGCGCAAGGCCTCGACCTTGCTGCGCACACCGGGAGGCAGGAACCGCTTGAGTTCCTCTTCGAGCAGGGGTTCGACGCCGCCGGGGCAGGAGACGAACAGGGAAAGTTTCGTAGGAAGGCTCACTCGGCAATTGTCGCCGGCCGGGGCGGTACTGCTTACGCAGGCGTCGTGGCGACCTGCCTGGCCCAGCGAATCAGCCCGATGGCATAGGCCACGTAGTAGCCGGCCAGCGTGCCAAAGATCGCCAGCGTGAGCGGGCTGCGGGCGAAATCCTCTGATGACGGTGCCTCGGCCTCCATCGCCAGGTAGATCATCGCGAAGCGATAGGCGATGCGGCCGACGAACAGCAGCGACAGCGCAATGCCCAGGTGGGCACTGGGCGTGTAGAACAGGCCCTGAGGCGTGGCTTCGAAGCGCGTCAGCCGCAGCCCGTAGACGCCCAGTCCGCCGCCCAGTGCGGCGCCAGCGAGCAGGGCGGCCAGGTTGAGCGGGTGTGCCAGGGACACGAACGCCAACAGGGCCAGCAGCGCCGGGAAGAGCACCACCGTGATCCAGGGCCGCACGCGCGAAAGCTTTTGCCGCCCGATCATCCGGCGGATGCGCGCATAGAGCCGCCAGACCACCAGCGCCGCAATACCCAGCGACATGAAGAGGGAGGGATGGGGTGCAGGTGTCATGAGGTCAAGCGTCCTGACTTGGCATTCGAGCACGGCGATTGTCGTCGCCGCCCATAAACTGACAGCGTTGCCATCGTCGCAGGCTGCCATGAAGCAAATAGTTCTTTACCTGCCCTTCCTGCTGACCGCCCTCCAGGCGGGCGCGGTGCCTGCTGATGCGCCACCGGCCTACCCGCCGCACGCCATCGCCAACTCGCTGCTGCGGGTGCTGCCCACCAATGCCGATGGCCGCAGCTACCAGTTACACATCCACCTGCCGGCCTCCTTCGCCAAGGAACCCAGGCGCCGCTACCCGGTGCTCTACGTGACCGATGGCTACTGGGACTTCGCCACCGTCGTCGTGTCCTACGACAACATGGTCTACGACAAGGTGCTGCCCGAGTTCATCATCGTGGGCCTGGGCTATGCGGGCGAGAAGCCCGACTACGGCAAGCTGCGCGAATGGGAGCTCTCGCCCGTGCGCCTGGGCGCAGACAGCGGCCATGCCGACAAGTTCCTTGCGACGCTGGAGCGCGAGATCATTCCCTTCATGGAGCGCGAGTACCGCGCCGACCCGGCTCACCGCGTGCTGGCCGGCAGCTCGCTGGGCGGGTTGTTCACGCTATACGCGATGTATGCCAAGCCGACCCTCTTCGAGGGCTATATCGCCGCCAGCCCGGCCGTCGTCGTGGGTGGCGACTGGATCATTGGGCAGGCCAAGGCCTATGCGGCGACGGGCAAGCCCATCAAGGCGCGGCTCTATGTGACCGGTGCCGAGTACGAATGGCCCGGCTTCCTGGCCGGCATCCAGCGCTACCAGGCCTTGGTGCCGACGTTGAAGCACCCCGGGCTGGTGTTCCAGAACCGCACCATTGACGGCGAACGGCACGCGGGCACCAAGGCCGAGAGCTATGCGCGCGGCATGCGTTTCGTCTTCGAGCCGCTGGCGCCCGAGACGGGCCCGTCGAAAGACTAAGCCGGGCTGTACGGCTCGATGCCGTGGCCCGTGAACCAGGTGTCGGCCGTGGACTCGTGGCCGCCGCCGATGGCGTTGTAGTTCACCGTCAGCTCCTCGCCCTCGGCGATGTCCCGGATCGCGACGAAGCGCAGGCCACGGACGGCGACGTCCGCCTCGTAGCGCATGTTGGCCGGGTTGTCGTGGTTGTACATGCTGCCGTAGCCCAGGGCCAGGCAATGCATGGACGGGGTGCCGGCGAGGACGCCCCAGTTGAAGAGGATCTGGCGCACCTCGGCGGGCACCGACGAGAAGCTGCCGGTGAACAGGATCACGGGACACAGCTCCACGGTCTCGCCGCTGGCATGCGCGCGGGTGGCGTAGGCCCCGCGGCCCCGCGAGGTGCCAGTGTCCTTGATGCACACGCCGGGTGGAGTGATGTTCAAAGGAGCTCCGATCCGGTGGCGAGCATGCAGCGCCGCTGAGGGTGGGCCATCGATAGGCGGGCGGCCATGGCGCTCAACGCACCCTGACCACTCGCATCTGGAAGCCGACACCCTCGATCTCCAGGTAGAAGGCGCCCAGGATGCCGCGATGGACGGTGACCTTGGGGTCCTGCAGATCGTAGAAGGCGCTGCTGTCGTCAGCGATGCGCCAGACTTGGCCGTTCTCCAGTTCGATTTGGGTGTTGGGCCGCCAGCCGCGGAAGGTGCCGCGGATGCGGCTCTCGATCTGCTTGGCCTCGGGCGCCGCGGCGGCGGGTTGCTTGATGCTTTCCTGGCCGAACTTCGCCGCAGTGTCGGTGGCGACTGCGGCGGCCGCGACCGCCGGTGCGGGCGCCGCCTTCGGTGCTGCGGCGGCAGGCCGGCCGGGCTCGGCCGGCAACTGCATAGCGTCGTAGCAGGCGACGCGGCGGGCCGTGTCAGTCAGCTGCCGGCAGGCCTTCACGTCGTCGACCAGGTTCTGGGCCTGGGCGGCAGGGCCGCAGAGCAACGCCGCGACGGTGACGGCCAGGGAAAGAGCTTTCGACATGGGACTCCTACATCGCCTTGCGCAAATTGGCGGGCGCGATCTTCATCGCCTCGCGGTACTTGGCCACCGTGCGCCGTGCGCACTGGATGCCCTGCTCCTCCAGCATGGCCGCCAGCGCGCTGTCGGACAGCGGCTTCTTGATGTCTTCCGCCGCGACGAACTGCTTGATGAGGGCCCGCACGGCCGTGCTGGACGCCTCGCCGCCGGCCTCGGTGGACAGGCCCGAGCCGAAGAAGTACTTCAGCTCGAAGGTGCCCCAGGGCGTGGACATGTACTTGGCCGTCGTCACGCGGGAGATGGTGGATTCGTGCAGGCCCAGTTCGTCGGCGATCTCGCGCAGCACCAGCGGCTTCATCGCCAGCTCGCCGTGCGTGAAAAAGCCGCGCTGGCGCTCCACGATGGCTTGGCTGACGCGCAGGATGGTGTCGAAGCGCTGCTGGATGTTCTTGATGAACCAGCGCGCCTCCTGCAACTGGCCGCCCAGCGGCGAATTGCTGATGCCGCCGCGCGTGGCGCGCAACGCGTTGGCGTAAAGCTCGTTGATGCGCAGCTTGGGCGCCACGTCGGGGTTGAGCAGCACGCGGAACTCGCGGCCCATCTTGCGCACGATGACGTCGGGCACGATGGCCGCAGCGGCGCCCTTGGCGAAGCGCCGGCCGGGCTTGGGTTCGAGTTGGGTGATGAGGGCTTGCGCCTCGCGCAGCAAGGTCTCGTCGGCACCGGTCTCGCTCATCAGCCGGCGCATGTCGCGCTTGGCCAGCAGCTCCAGGTGGCCCTTGCAGACCAGGATGGCGATGACCTGGGGCGCGCTCTTGGGCAGGGTGCGCAATTGCAGCACCAGGCATTCGGACAGATCGCGCGCGGCGATGCCCGCGGGCTCCAGGCTTTGCAGCAGGCGCAGCGCGATGCGCAGGCGGTCCAGCAGGTCCTCGCGGCTCTCGGCGTCGTGGGCCAGGGCCTCGGCGATCTCCTCCAGCGCGTCCTCGAGATAGCCGTCCTCGTTCAGCGACTCGATGAGGACTTGCACGGCCACGCGGTCCTCATCCGACAGCGCCATGCCGGCGAGCTGCTGGCACAGGTGCTCGGCCAGCGTCAACTCGGCCGACTCCTGGCTCTCGCGCTCGCCGTCGTCGTCGCCGCTGGATGGCGCGCTGCTGGGCAGTTCGCGGATGCCGTCGAAGTCGTCGCGCTCGGTGCCGTTCTCCCAGTCCTCGCGCTCCGTGCCACCGAAGTCCTCGCCGCTCAGCTCGGGCGCTTCGCCCCCTTCGCTGCCGACTTCGGCCTCACCGCTGCTGCCGCTGTCGCTGCCCGCATCGACCGGCGCGTTCGTGGCCAGCTCCGGGGCGCTGACGGTGAACTCTTCCTCGGTCTCCAGCAGCGGATTGCTCGCGAGCATCTGCTCGACTTCCTGGTGCAGCTCCAGCGTGGAGAGCTGCAGCAGGCGGATGGACTGCTGGAGTTGCGGCGTCAGCGCCAGGTGCTGACTCAGGCGGACCTGAAGCGTCTGCTTCATGGCGCGACGACGTTGCGCGCCACCTGCGGGCCGAGCGCCGGGCCGCTCCCTAGCCGGCCCGCTCTGGCGATGTGCTTGCCGGTCGAACCGGCAAGCATCGCCGCCCCCTCGGGGGGCCGGTCAGGCTGGCCCGCATTCAGCGTGGCAGGACTGGACGGGGGGCTCATCACATTCTGAAGTGTTCGCCGAGATAGACCTTGCGCACGTCGGCGTTGGCCACGATCTCGTCGGGCGTGCCTTCGGCGAGCACGGCGCCCTCGCTGATGATGTAGGCGCGGTCGCAGATGCCCAGCGTCTCGCGGACGTTGTGGTCCGTGATCAGCACGCCGATGCCGCGCGCCTTCAGGAAACTGATGATGCGCTGGATCTCCAGCACGGCGATCGGATCCACGCCGGCAAAGGGCTCGTCCAGCAGGATGAAGCGCGGCTGCGTCGCCAGCGCGCGGGCGATCTCCACGCGGCGGCGCTCGCCGCCCGACAGGGCCGGTGCCGGGCTGTCGCGCAGGCCTTCGATGGACAGGTCGTGCAGCAGGCCGTTCAGCAGCTCGTCGATGCGGGCCTTGGACAAGGCCTTGCCGCGGTCGTCCTGCTGCAACTCCAGCACGGCGCGGATGTTCTGTTCCACCGTGAGCTTGCGGAAGATGGAGGCTTCCTGCGGCAGGTAGGACAGGCCCAGCCGCGCACGCGCATGGATGGGCAGGCGCTGCACCTCGGCGCCGTCGATGCGGATGATGCCGGCATCCGAGCGCACCAGGCCCACGATCATGTAGAAGCTGGTCGTCTTGCCGGCGCCGTTGGGGCCCAGCAGGCCCACGACCTCGCCGCAGTCCACGCGCACATGGACGTCCTTGACGACCTTGCGCACGCCATAGGTCTTGGCCAGGCCCTCGGCTTCGAGCCGGCTGCCGCACTCGGCCAGGGGGCGGCCCATTCCGGACTCGGCGGCTGTCACTGGTGCACCCTTCGCGCTGCGCGCTGTCCCGCCAAGCGGGAATGAGCCCCTTCGGGCGGCCGTGCGGGACTCATGAAGGCTTTTTCGGCGGCGTGATCGTCGTGGACGGCTGCAGAGGCAGCACGGCCGGCGGCGTGGTGGCGGGCGCCGAGGCCGGCGAATCCGGTTGTACGCGCGGCATCAGCACCATGCGCACGCGGCCGTTCGGGTTGGGCGAGGCGTTGCCGCCCTCCAGCGCGAAGACTTCGGTGCGGCTGTCGTAGACGATGACGGCGCCGGTGACCTCGTCGGCCACCGTCGCGCCGCGTGTGCGGCGCACATTGGCGTTGCCGATGAAGCGCACGGTCTCGGTGCGCGTGTCGTATTCGAGCTGGTCCGCGGTGCCTTCGATGGCCTCGCCGGGGGTGTCGCGCGCCTGGTGGAAGCTGACCGGCTTGCCGGTGGTGCCGCTGGCGTAGGCCTGGTGGTAGCCGTCGCGGGTTTCGCGCACGTCCACCTTCTCGGCGCGCAGCAGCAGGCTGCCCTTGGTGATGATGACGTTGCCCAGCAGCTCGGTGCGCTGGTTCATGCTGTCCAGCCGGCCCTCCTTCTCGGCCGTGAAGATCATCGGCTTGAGCCGGTCGGCCTTCTCCGCGTGGGCGGAAAGGGCAGCGAGCGCGATGAGGAGGGGCAGGAGGCGCTTGGGCATGGCGGCACGGAAGTTGCAGGCCATTCTAGGGGCCTGCCGGTGTCGCCAGCCTTTCCGGCCCAGCAAGTCGGTCAGGTAACTTTGCCGCTTCTGGCCATCTTGATGAGGGCGTCGGCCACCGCCAGCGTCTGCTGGCCCTGGACGGCTTCGCTCTGGCCCGGCGTGCCGGCCACGGCGGGGCTGGTGCGCCAGCGCCCGGCGATGACGAGGGCGGGCACGGATTCCACGCCGCACACCTCGGCCAGCTTGTTGCCCTGGGCAATCTTGGGCTCGATGGCGAAGGAATGGAAGGTCTGCTTGAACTTGGCCGTGTCCACGCCCAGGCTGCCAACCAGCTTGACCACGGCCGCCTCGTCTTCGAGATCAGCGCCGCCGCGGTGGATGGCGTTGAAGATGCCGCTGTGCACCGCCGGCGTCAGCGCGCCCATGGCCTGCAGCGTGTAGAACATGCGCTGGTGCAGTTGCAGTATCTTGTTGGCGCCCACCGGCACGCGGCGGAAGCTCACGTCGGCCGGCTGCTGGTGCACCCAGGCCTCCAGCGCCGGGTCCAGCGCGTTGCAGTGCGGGCAGCGGTAGAAGAAGAACTCGATGACCTCGATCTTGCCGGGCGTGCCGGGCAGGGTCTGTCCCAGCCGCGCGTAGTGCTTGCCTTCGACCGGGCCGCCCTGGGCCCAGGCCTGCGGGACAAGACCGGCCGCGGCCAGCGCCAGCGTGGCGTCCCGGCGCTTCATGCCTTACTCCGCGCGCGCTGGATCAGGAAATCGGTGATCTGCAGCGCCTTCTGGCCCAGCTCGATCTCGGTCATGCGGGCGCCGGCGGCGGCCTGGCTGGGCGAGGTCAGGAAGCGGCCGGCGATGCCGATGCTGGGCACGCCGTCGATGCGGTAGGCCTCGGACAGCTTCTCGGCCTGCTGGCACTTGGTCACCACGCCGAAGGAGTTGTAGGTCTCCTGGTACTTGGCGGGGTCGATGCCCAGCGGGCTCAGGAACTTGGCCTGGCTCTTGGGGTCGTCCAGCGCCAGGTTCTGCTGGTGCATGGCGTTGAAGATGGCCGGGCGGGCCGCGGCCTCCTTGCCCATGGCCTCCAGCGCATAGAACATGCGCTGGTGGATCTTCACGTTGGCGCGGAAAGCCACGTGCACCTTGCGGAAGGCCACGTCGGCCGGCAGCTGCTTGACCCAGGCCTCGATGGCGGGCTCGAAGGCAAAGCAGTGCGGACAGCCGTACCAGAAGAACTCGACGACCTCGATCTTGCCCGGGGCCGTGGGCAGCGCCTGCGGCAGCGTGATGTAGTGCTTGCCCTCGATGGGGCCGCCTTGGGCGAAGGCGGTGCCCGTGGCACCGGCAAGCGGGGCAGAGGCGAGCAGGGCGGAGAAATCGCGGCGCTTCATGGCGTCAGGCTTCCTTAACTATCAAGTGCTGGATCAGCGTTGTACACGAACGAGATTGGCCTCGAAGCCAGCCCCCTCAATCTTGCGCTGCAGGTCTTCGGCGGCGTCGCGCGTGTCCAAGGGGCCCAGGCGCACGCGGAAAACCGTGCGGCCGTTCTGCTCCCGCTCCATGACCTTGGCCGTGAAACCCTGGATGGCCAGCTTGGCCTTCTGGCTCTCGGCCTCTTCGGGGCGCGTGAAGGCGCCGGCCTGCACGAAGTAGACATAGGCAGCGGCGGCCGCCGGGGCGGGTGCCGGTGCAGCGGCGGCGGACGCCGAGGCCGCCTCGGCCCTGGCGGTGGCCTTGGCCGGGGCGGAGGCTGGTGCTGCTGCCGGCGTCGGGACCGGGGCGGGCGCCGCGGCCACCGGGGCGGCGGATGCCGCGGCCGGCGGCGCGTTGACCACGCCGCTGGCGCTGCGGGCGGCCTTGCCGGCCAGCGGCGCGTTCGGGTCCCAGTTCTTGTTGCGCTCGGCCTCGGCGGCGTCCTGCTCCGCGGTGCGCTGGGGCACCTTGTTCATGAAGGGGATGGGCGTCTTGTTGATGTAGAGCGCCACGCCCAGGGAGATCGACAGGCCGATCAGCAGGCCCACGATGAGGCCCAGCACGAAGCCGCCTTTCTGGCTCATCTTGGGCCTCTTGCCAGGGGCGGGCTTGGATGCAGAACTCATTCGGTCTCCGAAGTTTCAGTGGTGTCGCGGCTCATCTGTTCGGGCGCACTGACGCCCAGCATGGCGAGGGCATTGGCCAGCACCTGGCGCGTCGCGGCCAGCAGCGCCACGCGGGCGCGGCTGAGTTCGGGCGCCTGGCCCATCACGCGCTCGGCGGCGTAGTAGGAGTGGTAGGCGCCGGCCAGATCGCGGGCGTAGAAGGCCACGTCATGCGGCGCGAGGCCGCTCGCGGCGCCGGTCAGCATGTCGGGGTAGGCGGCGAGCCTGAGCATCAGCGCCTCTTCCGTCGGGGCCGTCAGCAGGCTGAAGTCGGCGCCGGCGACGCCAGCCACGTCGCCGCCCATCTCGGCCGCCCATTTGCGGATCACCGAGCAGATGCGGGCATGCGCGTATTGCACGTAGAACACCGGGTTCTCGTCGTTGCGCTTCAGGGCCAGATCCACGTCGAAAGTGAACTCCGTGTCGGCCTTGCGGCTGATCAGGAAGAAGCGCACCGCGTCGCGGCTGGTCCAGTCGATCAGGTCGCGCAGCGTCACGTAGGAGCCGGCGCGCTTGGAGATCTTGACCTCGGCGCCGTCCCGGGTGACTCGCACCATGGTGTTCAGTACATAGTCCGGGAAGCCCTGCGGGATGCCCAGGCCTTGTGCCTGCAGGCCGCCGCGCACGCGGGCGATGGTGCCGTAGTGGTCGGTGCCCTGGATGTTGATGCACTGCGTGTAGCCGCGCTCGAACTTGTTGACGTGGTAGGCCACGTCCGGCACGAAATACGTGAAGCCGCCCTCGGACTTGCGCATGACGCGGTCCTTGTCGTCACCGTAGTCGGTGGACTTGAACCACAGCGCGCCGTCCTGCTCGTAGGTCTTGCCGCTGGCGACGATGCGCTCCACGGCCTTCTCGAGCTGGCCGCCGGCGTAGACGCTGCTCTCCAGGAAGTAGCTGTCGAACTTCAGGCCGAAGGCCTGCAGGTCCAGGTCCTGCTCGTGGCGCAGATAGGCCACGGCGAACTGGCGGATGCTGTCCAGGTCGTCGATGTCACCCGACGCCGTGAACTCGCGGTCGTCGGCCTTGACGGTCTCTTTCGCCAGGAAGGCGTCGGCGATGTCCTGGATGTAGTCGCCGTTGTAGGCAGCCTCGGGCCACTCGGCGTCGCCGGGCTTGAAGCCCTTCAGGCGCATCTGCGTGGAATTGGCCAGGGTGGCGATCTGCACGCCGGCGTCGTTGTAATAGAACTCCCGGGTCACGTCGTGGCCCTGGCTCTGGAAGACCGAGCAGATCGCGTCGCCCAAGGCAGCCTGGCGGGCATGGCCCACATGCAGCGGCCCGGTCGGGTTGGCGGAGACGAACTCCACCATGACGTGCTTGCCCGTGGCCGGACGGTGGCCGAACTTGTCGCCTGCCGCCAGCACTTCGCTGACGACGGCTTGCTTGGCCTCGGGCTTCAAGCGGATGTTGATGAAGCCCGGGCCTGCGATCTCCATGGACTGCACCCAGGCCTGGAAGGCCGGCTTGGCTTCCAGGGCGGCGATCAGGCGGGTGGCCAACTCTCGGGGGTTGGCCTTGAGCGGCTTGGCCAGCTGCATGGCGGCCGTGCAGGCGAAATCGCCATGGGCGGCCTGCTTGGGAGATTCGAAGGCCGCAACAGCGTTCGATTCGGGGGCAATCTCGTGGAGGGCTTCGGCGAGTGCGGTCAGCAGCGCCTGTTTGGCTTCAATCATGGGCGCGATTTTAGGAGGCGGGCTCCAACACCACCGAAACGCATGGCCTGGCCTGCCGGCTGACACAGTCCGTCAAGGTGCGGGCACCTCATTCGGCGTCATGGCAGGCGACGCACAGCTTGTTGCCGTCCGGGTCGCGGAAATAGGCGCCGTAGTAGTTTGGGTGGTACTCCGGCCTCAAGCCCGGCGGGCCGTCGCAGCGGCCGCCGTGGCCCAGCGCCAAGGCGTGGGCCTGGTCCACCAGGGTGCGGCTGGCCGCCAGCAGCGCCACCATCTGGCCATTGCCGGGCTCATGCTGGCCCTCGAAAGGCTTGCCGATCAGCAGCAGGGGCCGCGGCCCGGGGGTGCTTTGCCAGCCCGCCCAGGGCTTTTCGGGGTCGCAGAAGCGCTCGGCCACGCCCAGCAGCGCCATCAAGGGCCGATAGAAGGCCAGGGCGCGATCGAAGTCACGCGAACCGAGAAATACGTGGGAGAACAAGGGGCGGCACCTCCGGAGGCGGCCCGTATCATGCCCCGCGTGAGCGCCTCCGCCGACGACCTGCCCTCCCATATCGGCCGCTACCAGGTCCTCAAGCGCCTGGGCGAGGGGGCCACCAGCGACGTGTTCCTAGCGCGCGACCCCTTCCAGAACGTGGAAGTGGCGATCAAGCGCATGCGCGCCTGGGCGCCGCCGGCGGATGCACCGTCCAGTGACTTCAGCAACCGCTTCTTCAGTGCCGAGGCTGCGCTGGCCGGGCAGTTGCATCACCCCAACGTCGTGGCCATCCTGGACGCCGTGTCCGAAGAGGCGGCGCCCTATCTGGTCATGGAGTACGTGCCCGGCGTCACGCTGAAGCACTTCTGCCGCACCGACCGGCTGCTGGCGCTGGACCAGATCGTGGAACTGGGCTTCAAGTGCGCCATGGCGCTGAGCTATGTGTTCCGCCAGGGCGTCATCCACCGCGACGTGAAGCCGGCCAACCTGCTGGCCGTGCTGGACCCCGCCGGCCAGGTCGTGGACGTCAAGGTCAGCGATTTCGGCTCGGCCCTGAACCTGAATGCCGACGCGACACAGATCCATCGCGTCGGGTCGCTCGCCTACATGCCGCCGGAGCAGATCGAAGGCGGCGACGTGGACTGCCGCGCCGACATCTATGCGCTGGGCGCCGTGCTCTACCACCTGATCGGTGGACGCCCGCCCTTCGACGCGCCTCACCAGATGGCGCTGATGCACCAGATCTACCACCAGCCGCCGCTGCCGCTCGTGGGCCAGCGCCAGGGCGTCACCGAGGCGCTGGACGCTGTCGTGCTGAAGGCGCTGGCCAAGAGCCCGCACGAGCGCTATGCGGACTGGGAAGCCTTCGCGCAAGCCTTGTCTGCCCTGGTCGCCAGCCAGCAAGTGCCGCTGAACCGGCTGGGCGAGGTGCGCGACTCGGAGCGCTTCAACCTGCTGCGCTCGCTGGAGTTCTTTGCCGAGTTCGGCGACGTGCAGCTCTGGGAGGTCGTGCGGCGCGCGCGCTGGAAGCGCTATGCCGAGGGCTATGCCCTGTTCAAGCGCGGCCAGGAGGGGGACACCTTCCACATCATTGCGCAAGGCGAGGTGGAGGTCTTCCGCGACGGCCGGCAGGTGGCCACGCTGGGCCAGGGCACGTCGGTGGGCGAGATGGCCTACCTAGCGCCCAACCCCGACCTGCGCCGCCACAGCACGGACATCCGCGTCAGCCAGGAGTGCACGACGATCTCGTTCACGCCCGAGTCCATCCGCCAGTTGAGCCCCGAATGCCAGCACCGCTTCGACCGCGGGTTCATCCGCGTGCTGGTGCGCCGGCTGCATGCGGCGCACGAGGCGCTGGCGCATCCGAGACGCATTCTGTAACGCTGCCCTTCGCGGGACTGTCCCAAGGGCTGTTTACACCCCTTGGCAGCGTCACGGGGCCGTGCTTGAATGGCCTGGACCCCTCACTCACCGCAAGGAAGGCGTATGAAGAAGATCCTTTGGGCAGGCGTGTTCGTGGCACTGGCCGGCATTGGCGGGCAAGCCCTGGCGGCCAACGCGGAATGCGATGCCAAGGCCACCGAGAAGAAGCTGGCCGGCGCGGCCAAGACGAGCTTCCTGAAGAAGTGTGAAAAGGATGCTGCCGGAGGCGGTGCCGCTGCGTCCCCCGCGGCCGCGGCCTGCGAAAAATCCGCCACTGACAAGAAGTTGCATGGCGCCGCCGCCAAGGCCCACATCAAGAAGTGCACGGCCGACGCGGCCGCATCGGCGCCCAAATCCTGAGTCTTTAGCGCTCTGCGCGCCATGTAAAGAGCCACCCTGAGGTGGCTCTTTTGCTTTCAGGCATGAGGGGTTTCGTCCGACACGGCATCGGCCCCCAGGCTGGCCCTGCAGGAGGCGCGATTCGACGAAAGTGGAATCACGTCAACGCCCCTTGAAGGAGCACATCATGAGCAGCATCGAACTTGTTTCCAGCCCCCGCAGCTACTTGCGCGCGACCGTGCTGTCCGTCGCGGCAGCCGCAACGCTGGCCCTGACGGGTTGCGCGGGCATGTCGCACCGTGAAACCAGCACCGTGGTCGGCGCGACGGCGGGTGCCCTCGTCGGCGGAGCCGTGACCGGCACGACGACCGGCGCGGCCATCGGCGCAGCCGCCGGCGGCGTCGTGGGTAACGAAGTGTCCAAGCGTCGCCCGAACTGAGGTGAATCATGAGCGCCCTTGACATGATCTCCAGCCCAGCCAGCGCCTACTGGCGCCTGACCGTCCTGTCCCTGGTCGCCGCCGCGACGCTGGCGCTGACCGGCTGCGCAGGCATGTCCGGCCGTGAGACCAGCACGGTCGTGGGCGCTACCGCTGGCGCCGTCGTCGGCGGTGTGCTGACCGGTAGCACCGCAGGTGCCGCCGTAGGCGCCGCCGCCGGCGGTGTCATCGGCAACGAAGTGTCCAAGCGCCGCCCGAACTGAAGCCCCTCGTCCAGCCGCACGCCGTTGAACGCGGTGCGTCTGGCCGGGACCGCGCTGCGGCCAGAGCCCGCAGCGCTTCAGCAGGCACATGCCGCCCACTGGGCGCCATGTGTCCGGCTTCAGCCCCCGAGGGGACGCCGACGTTTGCGACATTGAGCCGCAAACATCGTCAGGCGGGCCGGCTCGGTGAACTGGAGTCGGACACAAGCAGTCCCTGCGGACTGCTTGTGCCTACGGAAGGCCATTGGCCTCTGGCCCATGGCAAGCCCAGCGCTCGGCCCGGAATACCCAAGTTCATGCGGCGAACGCAAGAACAAAGCCCGCCGGTCCATCGGACCGGCGGGCTCGTTTCTTTGAGGCCTGGACCCCTTAGAACTTGTACCGGGCTTCCAGGTAGTACTGGCGGCCCGACACATCCAGCTTCTGCTGCTCCAATTCGCTGTAGCGGTACTGGGCCCGCGTCGGGTTGGTCAGGTTGGTCGCGTTGAACGACAGCTGCAACTGGTCGTTGAAGTTGTAGTTCACCGACATGGCCACGTTGGAGACCGGCGCGGCGATGGTGGGTGCGGCCGGCATCGTGACGCCGTTGATGACCGTGTTGCCCTGGCTGTTGGTCGTGGGCGACGGGGCAGTCGAGCTGGACACGTACTTGCCGCGGTAGTTGTAGACCAGGCGCACGCTGAAGGTGTCGTTCTCGAAGTAGCCGCCCAGGTTGGCCGAGTACTTGGACACGCCCGGCATGGGCCGGCCATCCTCCACCTTGTTCTCTGCCACGCTGACGTTGGACTCGACGCCGAAGCCGGCGCCAATGGGCTGGTTGTAGGTCAGCTCGTAGCCGTGAATGCGCGCCTTCTGCTGGCCCGTCGTCGTGATGAAGTAGGTGCGCATCACGCCGGTGGTGGGGTCGGCCAGGTCGATGGTCGCGTCCTGCTGCACCGTGCCGGTCTTGGCATAGCCGCTGATCAGCGAGTCGAAGTAGCTCAGCTGCAGCAGCGCGCGCTTGGCGAAGAACCAGGCCACCGACACGTCGAAGTTGCGCGACGTCATGGGCTGCAGGTTCGGGTTGGGGCCTGACACCAGGCACACGCCCGTGCTGCAGCTCGGGTTGCCGTAGGCGGCGCCGTAGAGGTTGTAGTTCTGGCGGCCGATGGTTTCGCTAGCGCCGAAGCGGCCCACCACGTCCTTGGCCAGGTCCATGCGCAGGTTCAGGCTGGGCAGGATGTTGTCGAAGCGCTTGGCCGTGTGCGTCTTGTAGTAGATCGTGCCGGTGTTGGTGGGGAAGGGCACGCCGTCGTAATAGGGCACGGCGTCGCCGGCCGTCACGATGGCATCGGGGTAGGCCGCGCAGGGCACCACGGGCTTGCCCGGCTCGATGCGCGCGCACTTGCCGGCCGGTACCGGGTTGGGCGCCATGGCGTCCACCTGGGTGCGCACGACGCGCACGCCGATGTTGCCGGACCACCAGCCCTTCTCGCCCTCCAGGTTCTGCATGAAGTAGACGGCGCTCTGGCGCTCGCGCAGCTCGATCTCGGAGCTGACGAAGCGCTCGAACTCGGGCGTGGTCTCCTTGATGGCCTTGTCGAAGTAGTTGACGAGGAATTCGCGCGGGAAATAAAAGCCCGTGCGCTCCCAGTTGCCGCCGCCCAGCGACGCACCGAAGTCGCCGGGGTAGGCCACCGAGGCCGCCGGGTCGGGCGTGTCGGTCAGCGGGTTGAAGGCCGCGTGCATGGCCTTGATGGTGCGGCGGAAGTCGCGGTGGTGGTCGGCAAACCGTGCGCCGAAGTTCACCGAACTGAAGATGCCCTTCTCCTGCGTGTATTCCGCGTCCAGCCCCAGGCTCTTTTCGCGGTCCACCGTGTGGTACTTGTTGGCCAGGCTGCGCGACACCAGCTTGTAGCCGCTGCCGTCGGCGTTGGTGGCGGACGTGGCGCCGGTGCCCGCGCCGATGTACTTGGTGTCCGGCGCGTCCTGCAGGCCGTTGAGCGTGTACGAGAAGCCGGTGCCGTAGCGGGCATAGGTCAGGCCGCGGTCCATCTCCGTCTCGCCCACGCCGCGCGTGGTGCTGAACAAGCCCTTGAGCACCAGGTCCTTGGCTGGCTTCCAGGTCGCGTCCAGGTCCAGGAAGCCGCTGCTGGCGCTGGCGCCGCTGCGGTAGAAGCCCTCGGAGTTGCCCACGTACTGCGGCGTGGTGCCGGTGGGGAAGACGATGTCGGCGCTCTTGAGCACCTTGAGCTTGTCGCCGTAGAGGGTGGTTTCCTCCACGATGACGGGGTTCTTGATCTGCGCGTAGACGCGCTGGCCGTTGGAGTTGGTGAAGATGTTGGTCTCGCCGGTGGGGCCGGCCAGGCCGCGCAGCATGCTGTTGATGGCACCCATGGTGGCGCGGCCGTAGTTGGCGGCGTTCATCTTGGAATAGAAGCCCGTCGCGCCGACGTCCAGCGTGTCGGTGGGGCGCAGCTGCAGCGCCATCATGCCGCCCTTGCGGTCACGCACGCCCTCGACGAACTCCGAGGCCAGGCTGCCCGGCAGGCGCACGCCATTCAGGTCGGCGGCCTTGTAGGGCGTGCCGGCCAGCGAGGCGTCGGTGATGCCCAGCATGGTGGACGTGTTGATGATGTCCCAGCCGGAGTTGGCGCCATAGCCCAGGCGCGAGACCGAGTCGCGGCGCACATAGCGCTTCTCGGCGAAGAGCTGACCGATGACGCCAAACGTGTTGGCCTCGTTCTTCCAGTTGATGCTGGCGTTGGTCTGCGGGCTGCTCTTGCCCGGCAGGTCGGCATAGACGCCGCCGACGCTGATGAGGCCGCCCAGGCGCTTGGGCTCGTCCAGCGGCTTGCGCGTCGTCACGTTGATGGTGCCGGCGAGGCCCCCGTCGACGATGTTGGCCTGCGAGGTCTTGTAGACCGTGGCCGTGTTCAGCACCGACGAGGGCATCAGGCTCAGCGACGTGCTGCGGCTGCTGCTGCTCTGGTCGGCCAGGTACCAGTCACCGCCGCTGACCGTGTGGCCGTTGAACAGGATGAGGCTCATGTCCGGGTTGGTGCCGCGCATGGCCACCTTCTCGGCCTCGTCATAGTCCGTCCGCACGGCGACGCCGGGCAGGCGCTGCAGCGAGTCGGCGAGGTTCTTGTCGGGCATCTTGCCCACGTCCACCGCGGTGATGACGTCCACGTTGGCCGACGAGTCGCGCTTGAGCAGCAGCGAGCGCTCGCTGGCCGCACGGATGCCGGTGATGACCACCGTCTCCAGCGACTGGCCCTTGGCCTTGGCCGCGTCGTCCTTGGCGTCGGCCTGTTGCGCCAGGGCCGCACCGCCCTGCATCAAGGCCAGCAGGCAGACGAGGCCCTGGCTCACCGGTGTGAACTTGAATTTCATGCTTATCTCCGCACGTCACTGATCGCAAAGATTCTTGCGAGCCCAGCGAGCAAGCGCGACGGTGTCGGCCCGCGAAGTCGGCACTGGAGCAACACTCCGCGCATGACGGAATGACTCAGGGGCATGTGCCCCGGTTATGCGCCCTGGCTATGCACCCCTAGTTCGTACCGGGCAAAGCGACGCTAGACGACGTGGCAGGCCACCTGCCTGCCGTCCACTTCGCGCAGTTGCGGCACTTCTTCGCGGCAGCGTGCGATGGCCAGCGGGCAGCGTTTGTGGAAGGTGCAGCCGCTGGGCGGGTTCAAGGGGCTGGGTAACTCGCCGCGGATGATGATGCGCTCGCGCCGGTCGGCCGCGCGCAGGGCCGGCGTGGCGCTCATCAGCGCGCGCGTATAGGGATGCAGCGGCGCGGCGAACAGGCGTTTCTTCTCGCCGATCTCCACCGCGGCGCCCAGGTACATCACCATGACCTCGTCGGCCACATGCTCCACGACCGACAGGTTGTGCGAGATGAACACGTAGCCCGTGCCGAACTCGTCCTGCAAGTCCATGAAGAGGTTCAGGATCTGGGCCTGGATGGACACGTCCAGCGCGCTGACCGGCTCGTCGGCGACCACGATGCCCGGGTTCAGGATCATGGCCCGCGCGATCGCGATGCGCTGGCGCTGCCCGCCCGAGAACATGTGCGGGTAGCGGCGCAGGTGCTCGGGCCGCAGGCCCACCTTGGCGGCCAGGGCACCCACCCGTTCGCGCCGCTCCAGCGCCGTCATGGGCGTGTTGATGAGCAGCGGCTCGGCCAGCGTGGTCTCAATGGTCTTGCGCGGGTTCAGGGACGCGAAGGGGTTTTGGAACACCATCTGCACCTGGCGGCGCAGGGCCTTCAGCGTGGCCGCGTCGGCCGTCGCGGCGTCGGTGCCGCTGATCTTCAGCGAGCCGCGCGTGGGATGCTCGATCAGCGTCAACTGCCGCGCCAGCGTGCTCTTGCCGCAGCCGGACTCGCCCACGACGGCCAGCGTCTTCCTGGGCGCCAGCGTGAAGCTGACGCCGGCCAGCGCCTTCACCGTCGCCTTGGGCTTGAACAGGCCGCGGCTGACCGTGTAGTGCCTGGCGAGGTCCTGGGCCTCCAGAAGGAGCTCAGACATGGGCCACCTCCTCGACGGGGAAGAAGCAGCGCACGCCGTTCTCCAGCGCGGGGCGCTCGACGCGGCAGCGGTCCTGCACGCGCGGGCAGCGCGGCGACAGCAGGCAGCCCGTGGGCCGGTCCAGCGCGCCTGGGACGATGCCGGGCAGGGCGGACAGGCGGGTGGCGCCCTTGTTGTGCTCGGGGATCGCGGCCAGCAAGGCGTTCGTGTACGGGTGGCGGGGCGCGTCGAAGAGGCCCGGCACGGGACCGGTCTCGACCACCTGGCCCGCGTACATGACCGCAATGCGCTGGGCCATCTCTGCGACGATGGCCAAGTCGTGCGTGATCATGATGAGGCCCATGCCCTGCTCGCGCTGCAGCTTCAAGAGCAGCGCCATGATCTGGGCCTGGATGGTCACATCCAGCGCCGTGGTGGGTTCGTCCGCGATCAGCAGCTTGGGACCGCAGGCAATGGCCATGGCGATCATCACGCGCTGGTTCATGCCGCCGGAGAGTTGGTGCGGGTAGGCATGCACGCGGCTGGCGGCGTCGGGGATCTCGACGAGTTCCAGCAGCTCGATGACTCGCTGCTTCGCCGCCGCGCCGCGCAGGCCCAGGTGGGCCTTCAGCACCTCGGCGATCTGCGCGCCCACCGTGTAGCTGGGGTTGAGGCTGGTCAACGCGTCCTGGAACACCATGGCCACGTCGCGGCCTATCAGCGCGCGTCGTTCGCGGGGCGACAGCTTCAGCAGGTCGCGGCCCTGGAATTCGATGGCGTCGGCCGTCACCTTGCCGGGCGCGTCGATGAGGCCCATCAGCGCCAGCATGGTCACCGACTTGCCCGAGCCCGACTCGCCCACGATGCCCAGCAGCTCGCCCGCCTCCAGCGTCAGGTCCACGCCGTCCACGGCGGGGAAGTTGCCGAACTGGACGCGGAGGTTCTTGATGTTCAGGAGCGCCATCAAGACACTTTCTTCAGCTTGGGGTCCAGCGCATCGCGCAGCCCATCACCCATCAGGTTGATGGCCAACACCGTCACGAGGATGGTCAGGCCCGGTAGCGTGACGACCCAGGGCGCGCGGGTGATGTAGTCCCGTGCCGCCGACAGCATGGTGCCCCACTCGGGCGTGGGCGCCTGCACGCCCAGGCCCAGGAACCCGAGGCCCGCGGTCTCCAGGATGGCCGACGAGAAGCTCAGCGTCGCGTTGACGATCAGCGGCGCCATGCAGTTGGGCAGCACGGTGATGAACATCAATCGCCACACGCCTGCACCGGCCACGCGGCTGGCCGTCACGTAGTCGCGTCCGATCTCGGCCAGCGCCGCGGCGCGTGTGAGCCGCACATAGCCCGGCAGCGCGCCGATGGCGATGGCGATGACGGTGTTGACGAGGCCGGGGCCCAGCACCGTGATGACGCAGATGGCCAGCAGCAGCGCCGGCAGCGCCAGCACGATGTCCATCAGCCGCATGATGGCGGGCGACAGCAAGCGATGGAAGAACGCCGCCAGCAGCCCCAGCAGCACGCCCGGCATCGCGGACATCGCGACCGCCGCCAGGCCGATGCCCAATGACACGCGGCCGCCGTGCAGTAGCCGGCTCAGCATGTCGCGGCCCAGCTCATCCGTGCCCAGCAGGAAGCGTGTGCCGCCGCCCTCGGCCCAGACGGGCGGCGTCAACATGAAGTCGCGGTACTGCTCGATGGGGTCGTGCGGCGCGATCAGCGGGGCGAGCAGCGAGGCCACGGCGATCAGCGCGAAGACGATCAAAGCCACCAGCGCGCCGCGGTTGGCCGCAAAGCCTTGCCAGAACTCGCGCAGCGGGCCGGGCGGGTCCATCGGTTTTTCGAGGACGGCGCTCATCAGTGCCCCCCGCCGCGAATCCGCGGGTTCACGACACCGTACAGCACGTCCACGATGAGGTTCACCGCGATGAAGGTCAACGCCGAGATCAGGATGCCGGCCTGCACGACGGGGTAGTCGCGCCGCGCGATGGAGTCGATCAGCCACTTGCCGATGCCGGGCCAGGAGAAGATGGTCTCGGTCAGCACGGCGCCGGCCAGCAGGCTGCCGGTCTGCAGGCCCACCACAGTCAGCACCGGGATCAGCGCATTGCGCAGCGCATGCACCACCACAACGCGCGTGGGCGACAAGCCCTTGGCGCGGGCCGTGCGCACATAGTCTTCGCGCAACACCTCCAGCATGCTGGAGCGCGTCATGCGGGCCACTACGGCCAGCGTGCTGGTGCCCAGCACCAGGGCGGGCAGGATCATGTGCATCAGTGCGGACTTGAACGCGCCTTCCTCACTGGACAGCCACGAGTCGATGAGCATGAAGCCGGTCACGCGCTCCGGGTCGAACTCGATGCCGATGCGGCCCGACACCGGCGTCCAGCCGAGCTGCACCGAGAAGAACATGATGAGGATGAGCCCCCACCAGAACACCGGCATGGAATAGCCCACGGTGGCCATGCCCATGACGCCTTGGTCCAGCAGCGAGCCGCGCCGCAGGCCTGCGCTGACGCCCAATAGCAGCCCAAAGCCCACCGCGAAGATCAGTGCGGCCGTGGCCAGCTCCACGGTGGCCGGGAACAGCGCCGCGAACTCCTTGCTGACCGGCTCGCGGCTCACCAGGCTCTGGCCCAGGTCGCCGTGCAGCAGCTTGGTCACGTACTCGGCGTACTGGACGGGCAGCGGCTGGTCCAGCCCCATGCGCTTCACCAGCGCCGCGTGCGCCTCGGGGTCCAGCCGCCGCTCGCCCATCATGACCTCGATGGGGTCACCCGGCACCAGGCGGATCAGGCCGAAGGCGACGATGGTGATGCCGATCAGCGTCGGCACCAGCGTCGCGAGGCGTTTGAGCAGGAAAGCCAGCATCCGCGGTGCTTACCAGCGCGACGTGTAGGGGCGCGTCTCGGTGTCCGAGGCGCCGGTCACGCGCATGGCGCTGGGCGTGGACGCCACTTCGATGAGGGCGGCCGTCTCGGCATCCGGCTGGCCGGAGATGTCGCGCGGCCGGTACTTCATCTGGAAGGTGGCGATGACCTCCTTGGTCATCACGTCCAGCTGGCCCGAGCGCGACACGTTGTAGCCGATGCGGGCCAGGCGGTCCTGCAGCCAGGCCACGTCGCGCGGTGCCACCTCGTGCTCCAGCGTCTTCACCATGACCAGCGGGCCGTCCGGCCAGGGGATGAGGCCGGCGTCGGCGAGCTGTTTCCAGGGGAAGTTGGGGCCGGGGTCCTGCTTGCGGCCGGGGGCGATGTCGGCGTGGCCGATGATGCGCTCGGGCCGCACCTGGTGGCGCTTCTGGATGTCGCGCACCAGCGCGATGACCTCGTCCACCTGGGCCTGCGGGAAGGGCGCGTAGACGCGGCCGCCGGGGCCGTCCACATAGCCGGCGTTGACGATCTCGATGCCGATGGAAGCCGAGTTCAGGTTGGTGTTGCCGGCCCAGAAGCTGGCGCCCGCGTGCCAGGAGCGGCGGTTCTCGTCCACGAGGGCATAGCTCGCCACTGGGTTGTCGCGCACCAGGTAGTGGGCCGACACCTGGCCGCCCGTCGTCAGCACCTTGAGCGACTTCTCCCAGTCCAGCACCGTGTAGTGCAGCACGATGTAGAGGGCCCGGCTGTCCTGGTTCTGCGACGTGTAGGTTCGGTCGATGTTGGGCGCGCGCACGGGCACGGCCGGCACGGCGGCGGCGGCCGGCGTCTTGAACGGCGCATCGGGCGCGGACGTGGACGGGGTCGGCGCAGGCGCCACGCTGGCGCAGGCGCTCAGCAGCAGGGCCAGGGAGGCGGCAAGGAGGGAGGTGGACTTCATGCGGTGGGAGGCTTGGCCAGACCTGGATTGTTGCAGCGCACCCGACCCGGCGGCCCAGGGCCAGCCCGCAGGGGCCATGTCGGAGGACGGGATGGGTATGAGTGCAGGTGATGGTTGAATGTGAGTCATGAGCTATACGACGCTTCATGCCACGCCGACGGCGGACACCTACCGCCACCTGCGCGTCGCCTCGGGCTTGAGCCCCAAGTCCGCCGAGGCCGCCGCAAGAGGCCTGCCCAACACCCTCTTCGGGGTGCAGATCATGCACGGCGGCGAGGCCATAGGTATGGGTCGCGTCATCGGGGACGGCGGCACGGCCTTCCAGGTCGTGGACATTGCCGTGCTACCCGAGCACCAGGGCAAGGGCCTGGGCAAGCTCATCATGGCCGAGATCGCGGCCTGGCTGCGCGGCAACGTGCCCCCGAGCGGCTATGTGAGCCTCTTGGCCGATGTGCCGGCAGATGCCCTGTACGCTCAGTTCGGCTTTGTGCACACGGCGCCCGCCACGCTGGGCATGGCGTGGAAACGGGTATGAAGCCGCTGCTCGCCGCACTCGCGCTGGTGGCGGCTTCGGCTTCCGCCAAAACGCTCACCGTCTGCACCGAGGCCAGCCCCGACGGTTTCGACTATTCGCTGTTCCACGCCAACTCCACGGCCGACGCTTCGTCCGAGGCGCTCTACAACCGCCTCGTCGAGTTCGAGCCCGGCACGACGAAGCTGATGCCAGCCCTGGCCGAGCGCTGGGAGCTGAGCGCGGATGGCAAGACCTACACCTTCCACCTGCGCGCCGGCGTGGCCTTCCACACCACCCCCTGGTTCAAGCCCACGCGGCCCATGACGGCGGAGGACGTGATTTACAGCTTCACGCGCCAGATCGACGCCAGGCACCCCTGGTACGGCCAGCCGCGCCAGGGCTGGTACTACGCGACGGCCATGCAGTTCGGTCAGCTCGTCAAGAGTGTCACCGCCGTGGACGCGCGCACCGTGCGCATCGAGCTGACGCGTCCCGAGGCGCCCTTCCTGGCTGACCTGGCCATGGGTTTCCTGAGCGTGATGTCGGCCGAGTACGCGCAACAGTTGCAAGCCGCCGGCCGCATGGACGAGATGAACACCAAGCCGGTGGGTACCGGGCCGTTTGTCTTTCGCAGCTATGTGAAGGACGCGGTCGTCCGCTACGACGCTCACCCCGGCTACTTCCGCGGCAAGGTGGCGCTGGACAAGCTGCTGTTCTCAATCTCGCCCGACCCCGCCACGCGGCTGCAGCGGCTCAAGGCCGGCGAATGCGACATTGGCCTGTACCCCATGCCGCAAACCTGGGACGAGATCCGCCGCGACGCCAAGCTCAACCTGCTGACCGGCCCCGGCCTCGTCACCACCTTTGTCGGGCTCAACGTGGAGCACAAGCCGCTGGACGACCGCCGCGTGCGCCAGGCACTGGTGCTGGCGACCGACCGCGGCTCCATCGCCCGCGCCGTCTACGGCGGCGCCGCCAGCCCGGCCGGCAACCCCTACCCGCCGTCGCAGTGGAGCTATGACGACAAGTTTGGCGCGCCAGTGCCAGACCTCGCCAAGGCCCGCGAGCTGCTGAAGGCCGCGGGCCTGGCCAACGGCTTTGCGCTGAAGCTGTGGATTCGCGCCGGCGCTGGAGCGACGAATCCCAACCCCAAGGCGACCGCCGAGCTGCTGCAGGCCGACTGGGCGCGCATCGGCGTCAAGGTCGAGATCGTCACGCTGGAGTTTGGCGAGCTGCTCAAGCGCACCCGCGCTGGCGAGCATGACGCCACGCTGCTGGCCTGGGCTTCGGACAACGGCGACCCCGACAACTTTTTGACCCCCAACTTCGCCTGCGCGGCAGTGGCCGGCGGCAGCAACGTGGCGCGCTGGTGCCGCAAGGATTTCGACGCGCTGCTGGCCGAGGCGCGTGAGGTGGCAGATCCATCCAAGCGTGACGTCCTGTACAGCCGCGCCCAAGCCCTGTACCGCGACGATGCGCCCTGGGTGCCACTGACCTACCCGACCACCGCCATCGCGACGAACAAGCGTGTGCTGAACATGAAGGTCAGTCCCTTCGGCCTGAACAACTACGCCAACGTGGACGTGAAATGAAGATTGCCGACATGAACTGGATGCAGGTCGAGGCCTACCTCAAGGCCGACGATCGTTGCCTGCTGCCTATTGGCTGCACGGAGCAGCATGCCTACCTCAGCCTCGCGGTGGACGCTATCCTGGCCGAGCGCGTGGCCATCGAGGCGGCCGAGCCGCTGGGCGTGCCGGTGTTCCCGGTGCTGCCCTTCGGCATCACGCCCACGTTCATGAGCTACCCCGGCACCGTCACACTCAAGGTCCAGACCATGGTGCGCGTGGTGCACGATCTGCTGGACAGCCTGGACCATCAAGGCTTCAGGCGCATCCTCATCGTCAACGGCCATGGCGGCAACCAGCCCGTTGCCGCCGCAGTGGCCGAGTGGATGGCCGCCCACCCGCGCACCCGCGTGCGCTTCCACAACTGGTGGAACGCGCCGAAGACGCTGGCCTATGTGAAGAGCAAGGACCCGCAGTCTGCCCACGCCTCGTGGATGGAGAATCTGCCGTGGACGCGGTTGGCGGGCGTGACTCAGCCCGAGGGGCGCAAGACCCCGGTGGACTACCAGCGTTACGCCGTGCTGTCGCCCGATGCGGCGCGCGAACTGGCCGGCGACGGCAATTTCGGCGGCGCGTACGAGCGGCCTGACGACGAGGTGCTGGAGATGTGGCGCATCGCGGTCGAGGAGACGCGGGCGCTGATCGAGGGCCCCTGGGCCTGAGTAACTGCCCAGGTGAATTTCACCGGGCAGGGCAAACACGACCCGGCAGCGTCATCAAGCGTTGACAAAATCCGCGCCCGTCCGGCCATTGCACGGATCCGTTTCGCCATCGGCTCCGGGCGCATCCATCCAGGCTGCACGGAGGATGTCAACGGGAGGGCGCCCACGCGGTCAGGGCCGCGGGGCGACAAGACAACGACTCAACTCAGGAATCAGGAAATGAAGAAGCTTTTGCTCGCCGGCGTCATCGCGATGAATCTCGTCGGTTGCGCCTCGGTCAACATGGGCAGCGCCCAGCAGGACGCCGCTGCCAAGACCTTCAAGGCCCCGGCCGACAAGGCCGCGCTCTATGTCTACCGCAACGAGACCATGGGCGCCGCCATCAAGATGGACGTCTCCGTCGACGGCCAGCGCGTGGGCGAAACCGCTGCCAAGACCTTCTTGTACAAGGAAGTTGCGCCGGGCAAGCACACCGTCGAGTCCCGCGCCGAGAACACCGACAAGCTCGAAGTCGATGCCAAGCCTGGCGTGGTGTACTTCATCTGGCAAGAGGTGAAGATGGGCCTGATGTCGGCCCGCACCAAGCTGTCCCTCGTCGGCGAAGACGAGGGCAAGAAGGGCGTCAACGAGAGCAAGCTCGCCGAAACCAAGTGACCACCGGGGTCCAGGCCCCGCTCGCTGCCAAGGCCCGGTTCCGCCGGGCCTTTTCGTTTCAGACGGGCGGCAGCTCCGGCGCGCTCAAGCCCTCGAACGGATCGGCCCAGGCCGGCAGCGCCATCAACCTGGCATGCCAGGCCGCCACGGCCGGGTAGTCGGCCAGCGGCAGCTTCGCCACGTCGTTGAAGGGCAGGAAGACGGCCATGCGGAAGTCGGCATAGCTCAGGCCGCTGGCCAGCAGCCAGTCTTGCTTGCTCAGATGCGCCTGCAGGATGGTGGCGGTCTCGTGAAAGCGCTGCGTGCCGCGCGCCACGAGGGCTTCGTCCAGCGCACCGAGGCGGTAGCGCTGCTTGGTGCCGCGCTCGAAGTGCACCATGTCGCAGGCGTTCATGAAGTTGTCGCGGCTCCAACTCACCCAGCGGATCATGTCCGGCAGCTCTGCGCCGGTGCGCCAGAACTCCGAGCCCACCAGCTGCGACAGCCGGCAGGCGATGGCGTCGGCCTCGAACAGCGAGCTGCTCGCCTCGGCCAGGATGGGCAGGCGCAGCGAGGGGTTCAAGGGGCGGTACTTGTCCGCCTGGCCCGGCGCCAGCGGCGCGGCGAACTCGTAGGTCACCGGCGCTGCCAGATGCTTGGCGACGGCAACGGCCAGGCGCGGGTTGGGGTTGCGGGAGAAGTAGAGGATGGGTTTCATTTGCGGAAAGCAGAGATGAAGTCGCGATACGCCAGCGAGGAGTCCTTGGGCGTGCGGCGTTGGGTGGCGTAGTCCACGTGCACGATGCCGAAGCGCTGCGTGTAGCCGCGGCCCCATTCGAAGTTGTCCATCAGGCTCCAGGCGAGATAGGCATCCAGCGGCACGCCCTCGGCCAGCGCCCGCGCACAGGCGGCCAGGTGCCCGGCCATGTAGTTCACACGCGCCTCGTCGCGGCAGCGGCCGTCGCCGTCCACCGTGTCGTTCTCCGCCGCGCCGTTCTCGGCCACGTAGATGGCTTTCGGTGCGTAGTCGCGGTGGATGCGCGTCAGCATGCGGTACAGGCCCTCGGGCCAGTCCTCCCACTCTATGGACGAGTAGTGGGCGCCGGGCACGCGCTGCTCGGCCACATGCGGGTAGCGCGCGTCAGGCGCATGCAGCACGTTGCCACGGGTGTAGTAGTTGATGCCCAGCTGGTCGATGGGCTGCGAGATCAGCGTGAGGTCGCCGGGCTCGATAGTCGGCATGACGGCCGCATAGTCTGCGGCGATGTCGTCGGGGTAGCGACCCTTGTAGATCGCATCCAGGAACCAGCGGTTGAACTGGCCATCGGCCCGCCGCACGGCGACCTCGTGCTCGGGGCCGGGAGCGGCGGCCGTGTAGGGCCGCACGTCCAGCACGATGCCAAGGCTCGCCTCGGGCCGCTCGGCGCGCATGGCCTGCACCGCGCGGCCATGGCCCAGCAGCATGTGGTGGGCCGCCTTCAGCGTCTTGCCCAGGTCCGTGCCACCGGGGGCGTGGCGGTCCTCGTAGTGACCCACGAAGGCGGCACAGCGCGGCTCGTTCAGCGTGGCCCAGCGCGCCACGCGGTCGCCCAGGCGGCGCATGGCGTGCGCCGAATACTCGGCGAAGGCCTCGGCCGTCTCGCGCACTTGCCAGCCACCGGCATCGGCCAGCGGCTGGGGCAGGTCCCAGTGGTACAGCGTGGCATAGGGCGTGATGCCGCGCGCCAGCAGCCCGTCCACCAGGCGCTCGTAGAAGTCCAGCCCTGCGGGGTTGAGCCGGCCGCGACCCTCGGGCAGCACGCGCGGCCAGGCGATGGAGAAACGGTAGGCCTGAAGGCCCAGATCCCGCATCAGGTCCAGGTCCTGCTCCCAGCGGTGGTAGTGGTCGCAGGCCACGTCGCCGGTGCTCGCGTCCCGCGTGCGGCCGGGCTGGCGGGCGAAGGTGTCCCACCAGCTGGGGCCGCGGCCATCCTCGGCGGCGGCGCCCTCGATCTGGTAGGCCGACGTAGCGGCACCGAACTGGAAGCCGGCAGGGAAAGCGGCGGGGCTGGGGAAGGCGGTCATGGGCATGCCGACGCCGCATTTGGCAGCGTTGTCAGTGCCGCGGAGTGTCCGCAAGGATGCCTAACGATTCAATGGGGGCGGCCCCGAGGCCGGCAAGGATTTGTCAGCGACGTCGCGCGGCGGCGGTCTTGCGTGCCGGCTTGGCCTCGGGCTCGACATGGGCCTGCAGCGGCGCGAGGGCCGTCAGCCCGTCGAGCTGGGTCAGCAGCCGTTGCAGGTAGTCGGGGGACAGGCTCTTCAACTGCTGCAGCGCGCGCGTCACCAGCACGCGGTTGTTCAGCGGGCCCAGGTGCTCGGGCACGGGGGCGCTGACCTCGGCCATGCGGCGGTCCAGGCGCAACTGGCCCCAGGTGCGGCGGTGGGCCTGCACATTGCGCAACTCGGGGCCGGCGCCGGCTTGCAGCCGGGCCAGCAGCGGTGCCAGCGGGCTTGGGGGCGTTGCGGGCCGAGTTGCCGGCAGTGCCACGGGCTCGGCCTGGGCACGCTGCACAAGCTTGGCCACCAGCCGTTCGCGCAGCGCGCCGGGCGGCTGCTGGGACGCACGCCGGGCCAGCGCCTGCAGCACGCGCAGGCGCACCGGGTCACCCGAGGCCTGCGCCTCGACCCAGCCGACGGGGTCGTCCAATGCCGTCATTGCGGTGCCGAGGCGGCAGCCCGCCTGGGCCGTGGCGTGGGGGCGATCTCGACGCGGCGGTTCAGGGCGCGTCCGGCGTTGTCCTCGTTCGACGCCACCGGCTGCTGCGGCCCGAAGGCGGCAGCAAACACCGCATCCGGCGGCAGGCCCTCGGCCATCAGCGCGCGCGTGACGGTCAGCGCACGCTGGGCCGACAGTTCCCAGTTGTCGCTGAACTTCGGGCCACCCTTGCCGCCGATCATGCCGCGGTCATCGGTGAATCCGCTCACCATCAGGATCTCGTCGCGCTGCGCGAGGTAGGTGCGCAGCGGCAGGGCCAGGCTCTTCAAGAGGGCTCGGCCATCCGCATGCAGTTGGTCGGAGCCGGTCGCGAACAGCACCGCGCCGCTGATGCCGATGCGGCCCTCAACGAGCGTGATGCGGCCGTCCGCCAGCGGGCCCGCCAGCGCGCGCTCCAGCGCCTCGCGGCGTGCCTGCTCGGCCTGCCGCTGCTGCTGCTCCGCCTCCAGCTTGTTGGCCAGGTCCAGCTGGCCCACCAGGGCCGCACCCAGCACCAGCACGAAGGCGCCCAGCACGCCGGCCATCAGGTCGCCAAAGGCCGCCCAGGCGGGCGCGCCGACGCCCTCTTGTTCGAGTTCCAGCGGCTCATCCATTGGCAGCCTCGGCGGTGCGCAGCGCGTCCAGCACCTGCTTCTGCGACCCCAGGCACAGGTCGATGACCTCGCGGGCCTGCGCCACGTAATAGCCCAGCTGCTCGTCGCTGCGCGTCATCGCGCCGGCCAGGCGCTCTTCCAGCGCGGCCAGGTGCTGCACGAGCTGGGCGTTGGAGCCCTGGAACTGCTCCACCGCCGCGCCAAAGCCCTCGCCCAGGCTGCCCATCTCGGCGGCGCTGGCGGCGAGCGTCGTCGCGGCCTCGGCCAGCGACTGCCCGGTGGCGTCGGCCTGCGCCGTGAAGCGCTGGCCCAGGGCTTCGAGTTGGGTGGCCGAGCTGCCCACCAAGGCATTGACCTGGGACGCCGAGCTGGTGACCAGCTCGTCGATGGCGGCACGTTGTTCGCCAGCCGCTTGCTGCAAGGCGGCCAGCAGCGTCGCCACCGTCTGCATCAGCTCGGCGCGCTCGGCCAGCGCCGCGCGGTCCTGGGCCTGGCTTTGTGCCAGCTGCTCGCGCAGCGCAGCCACCACCTCGACGGCGGCGCGCGGTGCCTCGCCGGCGGCCTTCAGCAGCGCGCCGGCCTCGGTCAGCGTGGTCTGCGCCTGGGCCTGGCCCTGGGCGACCAGGTCGCGCGTGTTGGCCAGCAGGCCGTCTGCCAGTTGCTGTTGCTGCGCGAGCTGGGCGGCGCCGGCGGTCTGCAGCTCGCTGCGCCAGGCGGCTAGGCGCTCGGCGTCGTTGGCGGCATGGGCCGATTGCAGGCGGGTGTGTGCTTCGGCCAGCGCGGTGACGGCGGCTTGGGTCTGCGCCGCGAAGCCGGCAGTCAGCTCGGCCAAGGCGTTCTGCGTGCGCTCGCCGCTGGCGGCCAGGGCCTGCTGGGCGGCTTCGCGCTGGGCGGTGAACAGGGCTTCACTGGCGGTGCGCTGCTGGGCCAGGGCCTCGACCTCGGCGCGGGCTTCGGTGCGGCGCTGGGCGTCGGCCTCGGCCTGCGCGGCCTGCTGGGCGGCCTGGGCCTGGGCGATACGGTCCAGCAGCTCGGCCGTCTGGGCGGCAAAGCGCTCGGCGGTCTGGGCCACGGTGGCTTGGGCGGCGGCGCGTTGCTCGGCCAAGGTGTCGAGCTGGGCTTGCAATGCACCGGCGCGGGCCGTGTCGGCTTCGGCCAGCTTGGCCAACAAGGCTTGAGCTTCGCTGGTCCAACGCTCGCTCAGGCGCTCAACGGCCTGCTGAGTCGCCTGGCCCGTGTCGGCCAGCAGCTTCAGCGCGGCTTCGCGCTGCTGGGCCAGGCCTTCGCCTTGCGCCTTGGCGGCGGCTTCGCCCTGGTTGGCGATGCGCTCCACGCCGGCTTCGAAGCGCGCGCTCAGGGCACCGAGCTGCTCGCCCACCTGGGCGCCCGTGCGCTCGTGCAGGGCCGCAGCCTCGCGAGCGATGCCGGCCATCGCGGCTTCGGCGGCGGGCTGGATGGCGGCGCCGGCCAGACGGGCGCTTTCCGACAGGCTGGCGCGCAGCGCGGCGTCCACGCTGGCGGCCAGGGCCTGGTAGGCCGCCTTGGTTTCGCTGTGGAAGTTGGATTGATCGGCCTTGCGGGCTTCCTCGTGTCGGGCGTTCTGCGCCGCGAGCTGATCGGCCATCTGCTGCGCGAACTGCTGCATCTGCGTCATCAGTTCGCGCTGGCACGCCTGGGCGGCTTCCGTCGCCGCCGCTTCAGCAGCCTGCTGCTCCAGCGCCCGGCGATGCGCGGTGGTCAACGGGCGCAGCGGGCCCAGCAGGGCCACGTCCAACTGCCCGGCCACGGCCGCGCGCTCGCGGCGGGCCAGGGCCACCATCAGGCCCAGCATGGCCGAGGCCGTGACGCCCGCAACCGAGGCGCTGAAGGCCAGGCCCAGGCCTTGCACCGGTGCGCCCAGCGCCACGCGCAGGGCAGCAAGGTCGGCCGTGGCGCTGACGGCCTGCGCCGTGCCGCCCAGCGTGATGACGAGGCCGATGAAGGTGCCCAGCATGCCCAGCAGCACCAGCAGGCCGGCCAGCGCCGGTGCGAGAGCCAGGCCCGGCAGCGCAACGCGCAGGCCTTCCAGGCGCTGCTGCACGGCGGCGCGCAGCGTGGCGGGCACGGTGGCGAGCCACGTATCACTCCCGGGAGTAGCAAGCGATGTCTCCAGCTCGCGGCTCGCGCGGCGGAAGGCGCGCAGTTCCAGCACCCCGAGCATGAAGAAGGCCGCGATCAGCAGCGTCATCGCCAGCGCCACCGGGTGGTGGCGCGAGGCCGCCAGCGCGGCGCCGGCAATGCCCGCGAGGCCGGCAGCCAGGGCAAGGGGGTAGAGCGAGTTCAGGAAACGGTTCATCGGGTCACGAAACAGATGAGGCCGCGGCCTCTTGATGCAGGGCTTCAATGAGGCCCAGCACCGGTTGCAATCTAAGGTCCAGCTCGGCCCGCAGCGCGCGCTGCAGGTCGGCCCAGAAGCGGACGCGCCAATGGCGCGGGTCGGCGGCGTGGTGGGTCTCGGCGCGGCGGGTCAGCAGCGCGGGCAGGCCGGCCAGGGCCAGCTTCTCCTGCGCGAAGAGGGCGCGCTCGAAGAGGGCGTCGAGCTGCGCCAATCGTGCCAGCGCGCCCGAGGCCTCGGCCAGCCGCGGGCGCAGCCGCTCGCGCAGCGTGGCGACGCGTGCGGCCATGCTGCGCTGTTGCTGGCTGTGGTGCAGGCGGTAGGGCGCCAGCAGGTCAGCCAGTGGGATACCTTCTGGCGCAGGCTGGGCTGAGTCGCTGGCCAGCTCGGCGTCGTCAAAGGCGGCCAGCAGGTCGCTCTGGACGCGGTCCAGCGCTGCGTCGGCCCATCCCACGGCTTCACGGTGCGCCGAGGCGTTCACGGAGGCGGCCGGGTTTGTGGACAGCACCTCGGACAGGCCGATGGCATCCGCCCAGCCCAGCCAACCGCCCAGGCGCTCCGCCACGGGGGCGGCCGGCACCGGCGGCACGCCCCATTGCAGCAGCAGGCGCGCCAAGGGCTCCGCCGGGGGCTGGCAGGCCCCGAGCGCTGCGGCTTGCGGTTGGGTGGGAGGCATGGAGACGGGCAGCCGCGCGCCTACGCGGGCGCGCGAGGAAAAAGGGCGAGAGTTTAGGGCCTGCCAGTACGACGGCAATGAGCCGCGAAGGCCCATCACAAGGGGCCAATCAAGGCGCGGCGTGCAGCCCGCACTCGCGTGCGGGCCAGCGGTGCAACGCTGAGTGGCCCCTTGTGACGGGCCTTCCCGCAGGGTTGTGGTCAGAAAGGCCGGATGCTGCGTCGCAAATCCTCGCTGGGTACGAACCCAGCTTGCGGTTTGCGACTTGCCTGCGACCTTTCTGATCACAACGCGGCCCATTGCCGTCGTACTGGCAGGCCCCACCCCGTCAGGAAGGGGCTTTCCGGCCGGTCCGGCAGGCCCCACGCACAATGCCTCTCATGCCTTCCCAGAGCCCCGCCCAAGCCGACATCGAACTCCGCAACCGCTGCACGCGCTGGCTCCCAGGCCACCGTCCCATCAGGTCCATGCGCGACTCGCTGCTGGCCCTGGCCGAGGCGCCCGAGGCCGCCCAGGCGCTGGACGTCTACGGCGACGGCCCCGCCATGCAGGCGCTGGAGGCTGAAGTCGCTGCGCTGCTGGGCAAGCCGGCCGCGCGCTTCTTCCACAAGGGCGTGGCGGCCCAGCTTGCGGCGTTGCGCGTGTACTGCGCCCGCCAGCCCGGCGCCGTGGCGCTGCACCCGCAGTGCCATATCGCCATTGACGAGGCCGACGCATACACCGAGCTGATGGGCCTCAAGGGCGCGCTGGTGGGCGACACCGACGCGCCCATCACCCGCGCCCAGTTGCAAGCCTTGACCGAGAAGCCCGCCGTCGTCACCGTGGAGCTGCCGCTGCGCCGCGGCGGCTACCGCCTGCCGGACTGGGACGAACTCGTCGCCATCAGCGGTTGGTGCCGCGCCAATGGCGTGCCGCTGCACTTCGACGGCGCACGGTTGTGGGAGACCTCGGCCCACTACGGCCGCTCGCTGGCAGAGATCGCCGCGCTGGCTGATTCGGTCTACGTGTCCTTCTACAAGGGCCTGGGTGGCCTTGCCGGCTGCGTGCTGGCCGGGGACGAGGCACTGATTGCCGACACCAAGCCCTGGCAAAGCCGCCTGGCCGGCAACCTCTTCACCGCCTACCCCTTTGTGCTGAGCGCGCTGCAAGGCCTGCGCACGCACTTGCCGCGCATGCCGGCCTACCGCGATCGGGCAAGATCCCTGGCCGCTGTGCTGAATACCCAGCACGGCTGGCGCGTTTCGCCTGACGTGCCTCAGGTCAACGCCTTCCAGCTCCATGTGCCCGCCGCGCCGGACAAGTTGCGCGAGGCCATGCTGGCGCACGCGCGCCAAAGCGGCTTCTGGCTCGGCGCCCGCGCCGTGGCCTCGCACGTGCTGGAGGGCGGCGCGATGGTGGAGATCGTCATCGGCGATGCGGCGGACGGCTGGAGCGATGACGAAGCTCTGGCGGCCTGGCAGCAGGTGCTGGCGTTGGCCCGCGGGTGAGCCGCCTGCCGCCTTTCCCTTGATTTGCCTCAAGCTGCTCCTCTGGCAGCGGCGCATGCTTGAACGGCACGACAAGGGGACCCCCTCATGAAGCTGTTCGTATTGGCCTTTTCCATGACGCTGGCCTTGGCGGCCTGCGCCGCCCTCACTCCTGTGCCTGAGGATCATTCAGGCCACGGCACCGCGGCCAGCGGTACAAGCCAGCGCGGCGGCATGATGGACGAGATGTGCCAGAAGCATGCCACTGGCGCTGCCAGTGCACCGGGCATGATGGCCAAGCACTGCAAGGACCGCGCCGACAAGGCCGTAGCGGCGGCGTCCGCCGCGCGCTAGATGCCCTTTTGATCGGTCGGCCGGCACTCGAACACGTCAAACCGCCGCCAGCTGAACAGCGGCACGAAGCCGCCCGCCTCGTCAAAGGCCACGCGCTCGTCCTCCAGGTACAGGAAGACGACGATGACGCGCCGGGGCTGGGCCTTGACGGACTGGCGCACGTTGGCCAGCACCTGGCGCAGCACCACCGCGTCGAAGGGCTTGAAGAAGTACAGCACCAGCGGGCCGTCGGGCAACGCGTACTGCGTCGCGTCGATCTTCACCGATTCGATGGGGCTGCCGGGGTGGCGGGCCTGCCAGGTCTGGATGTTGGCCTGGGCCACGCGGTGCAGCTCCTCGGCGAACTCCACGCCTACCACGCGCCTGAAGCCCAGGCCGCCGGCCACCAGCAGCGTGCGGCCTTTGCCGGAGCCGATGTCGACGAAGCTGTACTGCGCCGTATCAATGGCCAGACGCGCGAGCACGTGGCGCAGCGCCCGTGGCGGCGTGGGGTGGTAGCGCGAACCGTGCTGGCGGTTGGGGCCCTCAATCGACAGGCCTTGCAGCCGCACGTCGGTCAACGTGTCGGTGCCGTGCCGCGCGTCGAAGCGGCAGTTTTCCAGCTTTTCCAGCAGGTTTTGTGGCGAGAAGCGCCAGGCGTTGCGCCTGAGCCAGCCAGTGATCGACAAGGGCATGCGGCGCATTTTTGCCCACGAAAAAAACAAAGGCCGCCAGGGCGAACCGTGGCGGCCGATGAGGCTGGCTTTTGGACCGGCCGCTTAGCGGCGGTGCGCGCCTTGGGTCGGGCGCGGGCCGCGGCTGTCGAGGTGCCGGAAGGTGATGCGGCCCTTGCTCAGGTCATACGGCGACATTTCCAGCGACACGTTGTCGCCGGCCAGGATGCGGATGTGGTGCTTGCGCATCTTGCCGCCCGTGTAGGCGATGACCTGGTGGCCGTTCGTCAACGTCACGCGAAAGCGCGAATCCGGCAGGATTTCGTTGACGACACCGTTCATTTCGATCAGTTCTTCCTTGGCCAAGTGTGGGCTCCGTTCTCGAGAGTTGTCGGGTGTTGGGACAGGACACCGGGCACGCGAGCGTGCCGGCACGGGGTGGTGGCGGGGGCAGCGCTCAGTGGCACTGCGCCCAAGCCAGCCCTTCGGCGCGCGCATAGCGCAGGGCAGCCTGTCGGCTGGGGAAACTGGGCTTGAATTGCATGACGCGATCCACGCTGGCCGTGCCCTGGCCGGAGCGGATCGAGACCACGGCGTTGAAGCCGCCGTCGTCCCGCGTGAGCGTCATGGGCGAGACGCGATAGCGTCCCACTTCGATATTGTTGTTGTTCTGCATTTTGTTCTTCTTCTTTGTTATGGGCCGTCGCGGCGCGCCTTAACCATGCAAGGCCGAGGCGACGGCTGGGATCAAAGCGCCGAAAGCCGGCGCTGACGCTCAGAGCGTCTTGATGTTGGAGGCCTGGGGGCCCTTGGCACCTTGCGTGGCCTCGAATTCGACCTTGGCGCCTTCGGCCAGCGAACGGAAACCGCCGCCGCCGTTCTTGATTTCGCTGTGGTGGGCGAAGAGGTCCTTGCCGCCGTTGTCAGGCGTGATGAAGCCGAAGCCCTTGGTGTCGTTGAACCACTTCACGGTGCCGGTTTGAGTTGTCATGGTGTTTCCTTTGAAAACGATAGATGGGAGAAAGCCCTCCGCAGGCAACGTGCCGTGCAGAGACAGAAACACTCAAGAACACTCCTGTGGAGTTTTGCTGTAGCGAGCCGCTCGCGAGAACGGGCCAGGGGGTGGCCAGCGGGGCTGCAGATAAGACCTATAGAAAACGGTCTTGTGCGAATCTATCCCCCGAATATAACACGTTCTTATGTTTTGCGAAGCGGTAATGCTCCGGGGCATCAGCTGGCGGGCTGGCGAGGGACTTCCGTCACGAAGCCGGCCACGTCATCCAGCACCGGGGCCAGCCAGCGCAGTGGCACGCCGAAGGCGCCGATCAGCGTCGTGTGGCTCACCCGGTCGTACAGCTCCACCGTCACCGGCACCCCCAGCTCCTGCAGCCGCCGGGCCAGGCCCTGCGTGTTGCGCTGCGGGTTCACCAGCGTGTCCTCCCGCGCCGCGCCCAGGAAGCTGCGCGGCGCATCGGCGCCGGCGTGCTCCAGCGGCTGCGTGCCTGGCGGGTAGTCGGGGTGGAAGAACACCGGCTTCGCGTCCGGGTTGGTCACGGGCAGGAAGTCGTAGGGCCCTGCCAGCCCCACAAAGCCGGCCAGTTCCTTCGGCGTATGGCCCGTGGGTGCCAGCCAGCGCGCGTCCAGCGCAAGCATCGCCGCGTTGTAGCCCCCGGCGCTGTGGCCCATGACGAACACCCGCTTCGGGTTGCCGCCCAGTTCGCCCGCATGCGTGAGGCCCCAGGCCAGCGCCGCAGCGCAGTCGTGCAGGAAGTCCGGATAGCGCACTTGCGGGTAGAGGCGGTAGTCGGCCACCAGCGTCAGGATGCCGCGCGAGGCCAGCGCCTCGCCCACAAAGGCGTAGTCACCCCGCTCGCCGCGGTTCCAGGAGCCACCGTAGATGAACACCACCACCGGCCAGCCGCCCGGCGGTGCCGCGCTGCTCGGGCGGTACACGTCCAGCAACTGCCGCGGGCCCGGCCCGTAGGCCACGCCCGCTGTGCGCGTGTGCGTGCTGCTGGGGGCCAGCGCGTTCAAGGCCTTGATGGGCGCGCAGGCCACCAGCACCCCCGCGAGCACGAGGGCCGCGAGCACAGCGAAGCCAATCTTCAGCAGGGGCATGTCAGGCCTTACGCGGCCGGCACCCGAGTGGATGCGGCCTGGCCCAGCGTACGCCTCAGCCGCGCTCCACGCGGCACTGGAAGCAATTGAACTTGGAGCGGATGTGCACGTAGGCCACGTCCGGGCTGGCCAGGATGCTGCGGCAGGCCTCGGTCAGCTCGTGGCCCGCCACGACGCGGCCGGTCTCGTAGCGAATCCAGTCGTCATGGCCGTAGCCGCGCACCAGTGCTGGCGCCAGGTGTGCGAACCAGCCCGGCAGGCTTTCGCTCTCGTAGCGCTCGCACGCGGCCTGGTGCAGGAACACCGGCCCGGTCTCCGCATAAGGCTGCGGCCGCTCGAACGGCCGGTAGGCCAGCACCAGCTTGGTGTCGCCCTCGGCAATCAACTGCAGGCAATGCCGGCAGGGGTTGCCCAGGCCCTCGGCCCTCGCCGCGAGGGGCGCCTGCCCATGCGCATCCGTGCCGCCGGCCTGCAATGCCTGCGCGTGTTCGGTGGGAATGCCCCGAACGATGAGTTTCTGCGGGGTGGTGGACATGCTGACGGCCCTTTCTGACGGCGGCTCGGCGCCTGCTGGATGACGGGTCGCATTGCAGCAGCGGGCCTGCCGGCGCGCTGGCTGGGAACGGACATGGATTTCAGGCTGGCTCAGCTGTCCGCCACCAGCACGAAGGCCGGCGACCAGAAGTAGTCGCACAGCCGCTCCAGCTTGCGCACGCGCCAGCCCTGCTGCTCCAGCCGTTCGCGCCACACGGCCGCCGGGTGCTCCCAGTTCGTCGCAGTCGTCTGCTCGTCGAGCTGGCCCAGCAACATGGGCAGCAAAAAGCCCTGCGCCACCAGCTCGCGCACGTCGCCGTCGTACTCGCCCAGCGCGCGCTCGTAGCGCGCGGCCAGCGACAGCAGCAGCGCGTCCGAGCCGCGCTCCAGCACGGGGACGTCGAACTCCACGATCACCAGCCGGTCCACATGGGCGTGCAGCTTGGCCAGCCCGTCCCAGCGTTCAGGCTCGGGAATGGCTTGCAGCGCAAACGTCGCCTGGGCCAAGTCCCAGTGCTCATCCGGCGTGAGCCGCGCGGCAAAGTCACCCAGGCCCTCGTTCAGCGCCCGCATCCGCACATCCGGCTGCTCCACCCGCGCCCGCCCCTTGGCCTTGGCCAGCAGCGGGATGGCGGGCTCCACCAGCGTCAGCCGCTCCAGCGCGTGCGGGCGTGCGGCCAGCGCGGGGAACAACGCCTCGCCGTCACCGCAGCCCACATCCAGCAGCGAGCGCACACCCTCGTAGTGGCTGGCCAGCTCGGCGCTGACGCGCTGGTACAGCGGCACATTGCCGCCGCCGCGGATGAAGGCCTCGAAGGCGGCGGGCTGGTCATAGACCTGGGCGTTGGCGTGCTCGGCCTGCTGGCGCAACGCGGCCATCAGCAGCGGCAGCTCGCTGGACGCGGTTTGCAGCGTGGCCTCATGCGGAGCCAGGTCCGCACCGTGGCGGGCAGCGTGGAACAGGGCGCGCAGGGCAGGGGTGGCAATGGGCATGGCGGGATGAAGTTTGAGGACGAGGTGCCGAACTGGGGATAGTGCCCGCCGTTGACCCCGCCTAACTTGAATTTCTTATTCGGCGCAGCGGAGGCCGGCATGGCGAGATTCTGCAAACACATCCCGACGGCGGTTGCCGCCGTCGGCCTTCTGCTTGCCTGCCTGGGCGCCCCCGTGCAGCCCGCGTTGGCCGCCGCACCGGCGCTCGCGGCCCCGGTGTCTTTCATCCAGTGCCGCACCGACGAGCCCGGCAACCACGGCCTGCAGACCGACACGGCCGGCTGCAGCCTGGGTGCGGGCGGCGCGCTGAGCGCGTTTGGCAATGTCGCCCTGGGGCCTTTCGTGCTGTTGTCGGGCCAGGCCACGGCCTACGGCTTTCCGGCCAATGCGGTGGGCGCCAGCGTCACCGCGCACCTGGAGTTCGAGTTTCAGGTCACCGGCGGCACACCGGGCGCGATGGTGCCCATCCTCATCGCCACGAACATGGACACCGTGGGCCACGACGACAGCAAGGCCTGGGCCATCGCGACGCTCAACGTCGGCAACGGCCTGGGCCAGGGCGTCGGCATCGCGGCCTGCTCACCCGACCTGAACTGCGACGGCGGCTTTGGCGGCGGCGCGTCCTTCCACGGTGTGGTGCCGCTGCAGATGCGGTCCGGCGGGCCCAACGGCAGCGTGTTCATGAGCATCACGGCCGTCGCGGGCGCCAGCTTTGTCGACGAGTTCGCCTCGGTCTCGGCCGACCCCTTCTTCTTTGTCGACCCCGGCTTCCCCGACGCGGGCCTCTACACCATCACCCTCAGCCCCGGCGTGGCCAATGCGCCGGTGCCGGAGCCGGGCTCGGCCGTGCTGCTGCTGTGCGGCCTGGCTGCTTTGGCACGGCGGCGCGGCAGGCCCTGCTGAGGAATCAACGCGGGGCCAGGTCCGAGACGATCTGCGCCGCAAACTGCTGGCTCGCGGCCGTCAGGCTGGTGTCGACAAAGTCGCTGCCCGGGTCCAGCCACGCGGCCAGCGCGCCGTAGGGGCCGAGGTATTGGTACTGCTTGGTGAAGGAGCGTTCGGCGGGGCTGCCGCTGCCGGGCCTCTCCACGATGACCGTCAACTGGATGGCGCAGCGGACCTGCTCATCGCGGGTGGCCATCAGGCGCGGGTCGTGGACATGGACCGTGACCCGGGTGCTGGGCTGCGCGCCATCCACCTTCCAGTATTTGAGAGCGCGGGTGGTCACGCCGTCGTTGATCTCTGCCACGAGGCTGTGCGCCTGGGTTGCGCCACTCACCCGGTCGCGCAGCTTCTTGGCCTTCTCGTCGGGAAGCATGCCGGTGGCGCCGACCACCCCACCCGCGACACCGCCGGTAACCCCGCCAATCATTGCACCCAGCGGCACGCAAAGTACGGCGAGCGGCCCGCAAGTGAGGCCCCACGCGCCGCCGGCAACGGCGCCGCCCCCGCCGCCTCCGGCAACGCCATTGCCGAGAGACTCGTTGGTGATGTCGAGTTCACCGCCGGAGTCCTGGCTGCGCACCACCACGACGGTGACGGCCTCGCCGGCGCCAATCGTCGGCATCCGCGGCGTGCTCGCGCAGCCGCCCAGCAAGGCCGCGGCCACGGCAACACAAATCACGCGAGATCGCATGCGGCTCCCCTTCGATGCGAGATGCTGGCCATCGTAGCGCCGCGAAAACCAGCGCCCAGCCTGGCCGACGGCACTTTGCCGCGGCACCGCAACTCAGTGGAGTGAAGCCATGCCAAGGCCCAGGAGATAGCCGCCCAGCGCCAGGGCCCACAGCGCCGCCAAGGCCAGGTAGACGCAGATCAACGCGTGTGTGGCAGCGGGCGGCCAGTGGCGCGCCAGCCCCAGGCGCCGCCCCAGCGCGGCCACCGCGGCGCCGCCGTTGAGCATGGGCAGCGGCAAGAGGTTGAAGGCGGCCACCTTGGCAGCGATCAAGGCCAGCAGCACTGCAAACGACGATGACCGCACGGCGTCGGCTGCCTCGCGCAGCAGCGTCTGTGCATCGCCAAACGGCGACACCGCGCCTGCGAGCAACTGCGCCGGCAGTGCCAGGAAAGCCTCCACGGCCGCGTACCCGTGCAGCGCGACGGCCAGTGCCAGCAACAGGGCGCAACCCGACAGCGTCACCAGCCACTGCGCCGGCAGCGAAAGACGGTCCAGCGCCCGGTGCCAGTCGCTTTCGGGCAGCCCGTCCTCCACGGAGTGGGAGAACCGCACCGAGCCCATGCCCGGCAGCGCCCGAACGTGGAGGTTCTGGCCCTTGAACAGCATGGGCCCCCAGCCAAAAGATACCCAATGCAGCCGCGCGCCCATGGCCCGGCCCACCACGGCCATCGTGGTGACGTGAAGGATGGGGATGAGGGCGACGGCGAGAAGGAGATGCAGCATCGCGAGCTGGGTAGCCGGGGTCAACCCTGGCCAGGCTGCGGCCCGTCGTAGCCCTCGACGATGACGATGTCCGCCGTCGCGCAGGACTGCCGCAATTCGATCTGCGGCGCGTACTCCGGCGAGCGGTAGCAGTCCAGTGCCGCCTGGTAGCTCGGGAACTCGATCACCACATTGCGGCCCCGTGCCGTGCCCTCGGGGTTCTCGAACTGGCCGGCACGCACAAGAAAGCGGCCGCCGAACTTGGCGAACACCGCGTCGTTGCGCTGCACGTAGAGCTTGTATGGCTCGGGGTCGCTGACGTCGACGCGGGCGATCCAGTAGGCCTTGGGCATGGTGGTCTCGATGGCGGGTGAGGTGGGGCCAGCGTAGCGCAGCCCAGTTCAGAACCGGTAGCTCACGTTGGCGCTGGCCAGCCAGGTGCGGCCTGGCGCCGGCTCGAAGAAGCGGTTGTTGCCGTCGTTGACGATGACGGAGCCCGCATAGCGGCGGTTAAGCAGGTTGTCCACGCGCAGGAGCGTGCTCACGTCCCAGGGGCCTAGGCTGAGCTGGTAGCCCACGTGGGCGGCCAGCGTCGCGTAGCCGGGCGCGGCGTCGCTGTTCAAGTCGTTCACCCACACCTTGCTGAGCGAGCGCGCCTCCAGCCCGCCGCGCCAGCCGCCGGTGGGCTGCCAGGTCAGCGCGCCGTAGAGGGCGGTCCTTGCAATGCCAGGGATGCGGTTGCCGGCGGCCACCTGTTGGTTGGCCGCAGCGCAGGGCGTGGCCGTGCAGGTGAGGAAGCCGTCGCGGTAGCGGGCGTCCAGCCACGTCGCGGCCACCTGCGCCTGCAGCGTGGGCGCGAGCTGCCATTGGCCCGAGGCTTCCAGCCCGCGGCGGCGCGTGGCGCCGGCGTTTTGGTACGTCGCGCGGCCGCCCACGTTGGTCTGCGTGACGATCTCGTGCTCGGTGCCGGTCTGGAACAGCGCGAGCGTCAGCTCGGCGCCCGCCCAGGGCCGCGCCTTGAGCCCCGCCTCCACGCTGCGGCTGGGCGCTGCCTGCAGGCCGAAGTTCAGCCCCGTGGCGCCGCTGGCGCGGTAGGCCAGCTCATTGAGCGTGGGCGTCTCGAAGCCCTTGCCCGCGGTGGCGTAGACGCGCAGGCCTTCGCTGACCGCATAGCTCACACCCAGCACCGGCAGCGTGGCGGCGTAACGCGCGGCGCCGCTGTCGTCGGGGTTGCTGGCGGTGACGTAGGCATCGGTGGAGCGGAAGTCCACCGTGCTGCGGCGCACGCCTGCGCTGATGAGCCAGGCCGGCGTGGGCTGCCACTGGGCTTGCAGATAGGGGTCGGCGTTGCTGACGCGGTTGGTCTCGTCGCGGCGCCTGGCGCCCTGGATGCCGAGCTGGCTGCCGATGAAGTTCTGGTAGCCCAGGCGGTGCTCGCGCAGCTCGTCCGCCGCGATGCCGGCCACGAGGCTGGTGGTGCCGCTCTTCCAGCGCCAGCGCACGTCCGCCCCTTCATAGTCGCGCGACAGGTCGATGACGCCACCGGGGTGCAAGGCGCTCGCCTGCGTCGCCACCGGGATGGCCTGGAACTGCGTGGTGGTGCGGTGGCCCTGGTACACCATCACGCGCAAGGTGGTGGCCGCATCGATGCCGTGCTCCAGCACCAGGCCGCCTTGGGTCTGCTGCATGGTCTTGCGGGTGTCGAAGCTCAGCGCGGCGGGGTCCACGCCGCGCGGGTCCGCCTGCCATTGCGCGCGAGTCAGGCCCAGCGGATCTTGCGCCTCGGGCAGCTCCACGCTGTTGGCGATGAGGGTGAGCTGGGTGTCGGTGCCCAGCTTCCAGTTCAGTCGCGCGTTGCCCAGCCGCCGCTCGGCCTGGCTGTGCTGGCGGTAGCCGTCGGTCTCGAAGCGGCTGGCGCCCAGCGTGTAGCCGAAGCTGCCTTCGCGGCCGCTGGATGAGGCCGCTACGCGGCGCAGGCCGTCACTGCCAAAGGCCACGCCAGCGTCCACGCGCGGCGGGCCCACCGGGTTTTCGGAATAGATGCTGATGACGCCGCCCGACGAGTTGCCGTACAGGGCCGAGAAGGGCCCGCGCAGCACCTCCACGCGGCCCACGCCGCCAATCTCCACGTTGGTGATCTGCCCCTGGCCGTCGGGCAGCGTGGCGGGGATGTCGTCCACATAGACGCGCACGCCGCGTATGCCAAAGCTGGAGCGCGCGCCGAAGCCGCGCACCGAGATCTGCACGTCTTGCGCGTAGTTCTGGCGGTCGCGCGCCAGCAGGCCCGGCACGCCGCCCAGCCCCTCGGAGATGTTGACCTGGGCACGCCCGGCGCGCAGCGCGTCGCCGTCTATGCGGTCGACCGAGGCCGGCACATCGAACGGTACGGCTGCAGTGCGCGTGGCCGTGACCACCACGGGCGCCAGGCGCTGCGGTTCGGTGGCTTGTTGGGCTGTCGCGCCCATGGTGATGCCGGCCACCAGGCTCACCGCGCAGGCTTGCGCCGGCCTGGGCCGGGAACACTTGTGCAATCTCTACTCCTGATGCAGTGCCGGCGCGCTCAGTGGCGCCGGCCAGCCTGCATTAGAGCCTCAGCCGTAGGCGTACCAGAGGGCCGCGAAGAAGTGGCACACGCTGCCGCCCAGCACAAACAGGTGCCACACGAAGTGGGAGTACTTAACCTTGTTGTCCAGCAAAAAGACGAAGGCCCCCAGCGTGTAGCTCAGGCCCCCTGCCACCAGCAGCGCCAGGCCCGCGGTGGGCACGTTCGCCATCAACGGCCCCGCCGCGAACACGACGACCCAGCCCATCGCCAGGTACAGGCCCGTGGACACCAGCCGGTGCTTCAGCCGGTTCAGCAGCTTGATCGCCACGCCAAACGCCGCCGCGGCCCAAACCGCAATCAGCAGCGTCACGCCCGGGCCCGTGTTCAGCACGCCCAGCGTGAACGGCGTGTAGCTGCCGGCGATGAACACATAGATGGCCGCATGGTCCATGCGCAGCAGGAAGGCCTTCGCCCGCCCCTGCCACAGGCTGTTGGGGAGGGCGTGGTACAGCGTGGACACGCCGTACAGCAGGATCATGGTCGCGGCAAACACCGCCGCGCCCACCACGTCCGCCACGCTGCCCTGGCCCATCGCCCGGATCACCAGGATGGGCAGCGCCGCAATCGCCAGCAACACGCCCAGACCGTGGCTGACGGCGTTGGCGATCTCCTCGCCCAGGGTCTGGTCACGGTCGACGTGAGGAGCCGAAGGGGCGGCGGGAGCGGGGCGGCGGAACAACTGCATGGCGGACTACTGCTACTTCGTGAGACTAGAGGCGAAGCATGCCAGCGTTGAGTGACGTCACGGACCGGCAGTGAAGAGTCGCGTCGCGTTCTGTTCTGAAAGTCCAGGAAAACTGCGCTGAGGGATTAGCGTTTTAGATAGTCGTATATGTAATTTCCAGCCACTCCTAGTACAAGGCTAACAATCATGGAGCCGATGAGGACTAGGTTTCTTTTCTTAAGCCTTTCTAGAGTTTCGGCTTTGTGCCTTGCAGCCGCCTGCGAGATGACAACAAATGATGGGCTAGGCTTGGCTAGCATGTACGCTGAAATCCAGATGAAGCCAGCCGCCATTAGCGCGATAACAACAGATATTGAGGCTCCCATTCTGTAGTCTGAATTGCTTAGGGATTGAGTAAGGAGTAGGTCAATTTTTGCATCCAGATCTGAGAGTTTCGTTGATGGGTGGACTATGGCTGCATTTATTTGTTGAGTTAGAGAGAAATCTTTGCGCTGCTTCGCCCACTCCGTAAAACCTGTTCCGACTACCATAGACAATGGAAGCAGAAAAGAAAATACCGGGAAAACGGTCTTTCTGGTCCAGCGCTTCAGTCGGTTTTCTTCGGTTTGAATGCTTCGTATTTCGTCTTCTATCAGTCGCACGATATCGTCAGCCCAGGTGCGCTCCGTATGCAGAAGTTCTATTTCGATAAGGCCTAACTTTGGGTCGCGACCAATCATGGCTTCGACAACCCCAAGTTTCGACTCTCGTGCGAGAAAGCCAAGGACTAGTTCTTGCTTCTCCGGGGCTTGTTTTGATGGAAATTGAATGAGTATTGTAATTTTGATCTGTATGCCAATGCTTACAATATTCTGTGTTTCTGCGAAATGTTCGAACGCTGGCAGCGAGCTTATCTTTCTTCGGAGCCCGTTTTGATACGATATTACTGCTTCGAAAGCCAGTGGCTCTGGTGCGTTTTGCTGTTCAATTCTTTGCAGTAAAAGTGTGCACAAATGAACAAGCCATTGATGATCGACAGAAAAAGCCGTCTCGATAGTGCGTTCAAGGGATTGAGATTGCCCTAGAAGTCCCGAAATGAATTCACCCAAGACTTTTTTATCTACGGGCAAGGCCAGCCCCTTTTCGGGAATCTCAATATTTACGATCTGGCTCATGGTTCCCTCATGTTGCATTGTGGCAATCGGCGTCGTCAGTCTTTCTAAGCTTGATTTAGAGCGTGAGACGGACCGAGCAAGCGCAACCCGTGGCGATCAGGCGAAGGCATGCATCGGAGGTCAGTGCATATGCCACGGGCGATTTACTATGCGCGAAAATCTGCTGGACGGCCTACGATTAAACCCGAGTTGCGCCACGGCACTTGAGCAGCGGAACCTGCGTCACGCGATTCTTTGTGCGAGCTTGCGATAGAGCGTGCTTCTGCTGATTCCTAGTTGACTCGCGGCTTTCGACACATTGCCGTTCATTGCGGCCAACGTTTCGTGAATGCGTGCCTGTGTCATCTGTCGGAGGTCAACATTCGGCGGTGGGGCTTCTCTAGTTGATGCTCTGCGCAATAGTTCGTCTCGCAAATCCTCCGGCATCAACCCCATCGTCACAACGCCCTCTCCCGCCTCCAACAACGCCACCGCTGTCCTTACCGCATTCGCCAGCTGACGCACATTGCCCGGCCACCGATAGCGCCCGAAGGCCGCGACCACCTCGTCGTCCAGCCGCAGCGCCCGCTCCGGCGCCTCCTGACTCAACAGCAGCACTGCCAGCACCACCAGGTCACTCCGCTCCCTCAACGGCGGCAGGCCCAGCGTCAGGCCATTGAGCCGGTAATACAGATCCTCCCGGAACCGCCCCGCCGCCACTTCGTCCTTGAGCTTGCGGTGGCTGGCGCAGATGAGGCGAAAGTCCACGGCCACGGCGGTGCCGCAGCCCAGGGGCGTGACCTGGCGTTCTTCCAGCACGCGCAGCAGGCGGCCTTGCAGGGCTAACGGCATGTCGCCGATCTCGTCCAGGAACAAGGTGCCGCCGTGGGCTTCGCGCAGGCGGCCAGGGGCGCCGTTGCGGCTGGCTCCCGTGAAGGCGCCGGGGCGGTAGCCGAAGAGTTCGGCTTCGATCAGCGTCTCGGGCAGGGCGGCGCAGTTGACGGCGACAAAGGCTTTGCTGCGGCGCTGGCTGCTGTTGTGCATGGCGCGGGCCAGGAGGTCTTTGCCGGTGCCGGATTCGCCTTGCAGCAGCACGGCAATGGCGGGCTTGTCCAGCACGCGGCGGGCGCGGTCCAGCGTGGCGCGGAAGGTGGCGTCGCCGGTGTCCAGCGCGGCCAGGGCGTCGGGCGGGCGCTGTCGGGAAAGGTCAGTGGCATCAGTGACGTCCGGGGCCGGTGCGCGGGCGGCCGGCGCAGGGACGGGCACGCCGCGGCGCAGCGTCTGGCCGGGCTCCAGGCGCATCCACAAAGGCAGGGCACCCGCACGCTGGAGCGCCCGGGGGGCGGCGCCTTGGGCCAGCAGCGTGCGCAGGTCCAGCCCCAGCACGCGTTCCACGGTGGCGGCGCCGACGTCGGCACGCTTGAGCCCCAGCAGCTCAAGAGCTACCGTGTTGGCGCCGGTGACCCAGCCGTCCTCGGACAGGGCCAGCAGGCCCTCGGTGACGGTGCCCAGCCCTTCGATCTGCGCGTGCAGGCGCAGGAAGAGGCCTGCGCCGTGCCGGGTGGCGAAGAGCTGGTGCTCGATCATGCGGGCGCCGGAGCGGGCCAGGGCCAGCGTGTGGTGGTGGTAGCCGCGGCGGTCGCCGGAGATGTCCAGCACGCCCAGCAACTGGCCGGCGGGGTCGGCTATGGGGGCGGCGGCGCAGGTGAGGAAGCCGTTGCGGTCCAGGTAGTGCTCGCCGGCGTGCACGACGAGCGGCCGGCCTTCGGCCAGCGCGGTGCCAATGGCGTTGGTGCCCCGCCATTGCTCGCTCCACACTGCCCCCGGGCGCAGGGCCACGCGGGCGGCGCGGTCGGCGAACTGGGGCTCGCCGGTGGCGTGCAGCAGCAGGCCGTGGGCGTCGGCCAGCAGCACGAGGCTGTCGCTGCCTTGGACCTGTTCGTTCAAGAAGGCCATCACCGGCTTGGCGTGGGCCATCAGCGCGTGGCGGTGCTCCAGCGCGCGGGCGAGTTGGGCGGCACTGGCGTGCGGCGCGCCTTGCGGGCGGCCCTGGGGCTGCAGGCCAAAGTCGCGGCAGCGTGCCCAACTGGCCTGCAGCGGGCCGGCGATGAGGCCGTCGGCCACGGCGCCCGTGTCCAGCCACTGGCGGCGGGCCTGGCGGATGCGGTCCGGCGATGCCGGGGTCGGTACGGGCGTGGACATGCGGCTTGTCTCCTGGCGGCCCTCCTATGAGGCTCTTCAGACCTCTAGCGTGCCTGTGAAAGCGGACGGTAGCCTGACGCTGCGGCCCGTCAAGCGATTAAACAGCCAGCGTGGCGCCTGTGCCAATCCGGCACGGTGTAACGGCACAGGTGTTCCATTTCGGGACAGTGGCGGGCGGCCGCCGGCCGGCTTTGCCCGGCAGCGGGGCCCGGCCTGCACAACGCGCGCTGGCATGCGCTTTGCGCTGTAAGGGGTGACCTGCGGACTTTGGACGCGGGCAGAGCCATCACTACCGGAGACACATCCATGACCGTTTATGCCGCTCCCGGCGCCCCCGGCGCCAAGATTGCCTACAAGCCCCGTTACGACAACTTCATCGGCGGCAAGTTCCAGCCGCCGGTCGAGGGCCAGTATTTCGACGTGATCTCGCCGATCAACGGCAAGCCTTATACGCAGGCCGCGCGTTCGGGGGCCAAGGACATCGAACTGGCGCTGGACGCCGCGCATGAGGCTGCTGCCAAGTGGGGCGCCACGCCACCGGCGGAGCGGGCCAATGTACTGCTGAAGATCGCCGACCGCATCGAGCAGAACCTGGAGCTGCTGGCCTATGCCGAGTCGGTGGACAACGGCAAGCCCATCCGCGAGACGCTGAACGCCGACATCCCGCTGGCGGTGGATCACTTCCGCTACTTCGCGGGCTGCGTGCGCGCGCAGGAAGGCGCGCTCAGCGAGATCGACGGCAACACCATCGCGTACCACTTCCACGAGCCGCTGGGCGTGGTGGGCCAGATCATCCCGTGGAACTTCCCCATCCTGATGGCGGCGTGGAAGCTGGCGCCGGCGCTGGGTGCGGGCAACTGCGTGGTGCTCAAGCCCGCGGAGAGCACGCCGATCGGCATCCTGGTGCTGGCCGAGCTGATCGCCGACATCCTGCCGCCGGGCGTGCTGAACATCGTCAACGGCTTTGGCCGCGAGGCGGGCATGCCGCTGGCCAACAGCAAGCGCATCGGCAAGATCGCCTTCACGGGCTCCACGGCCACCGGCAAGGTGATTGCGCAGGCGGCGGCGGGCAACCTGATCCCGGCCACGCTGGAGCTGGGCGGCAAGAGCCCCAACCTCTTCTTCGAGGATGTGATGGCGGCGGACGACGCCTTCCTGGACAAGGCCATCGAGGGCCTGGTGCTGTTCGCGTTCAACCAGGGCGAGGTGTGCACCTGCCCCAGCCGCGCGCTGATCCAGGAAAGCATCTACGACAAGTTCATGGAACGCGCCATCAAGCGCGTGGCGGCCATCAAGCAGGGCAACCCGCTGGACACCGACACCATGATGGGCGCGCAGGCCTCGTCCATGCAGATGGACAAGATCCAGACCTACCTGGCGCTGGGCAAGGAAGAGGGCGCCAAGGTGCTGATCGGCGGCGAACGCGCGCAGCTGGGCGGCGACCTGGCGGGCGGCTATTACATCCAGCCCACGCTGTTCCAGGGCAACAACAACATGCGCATCTTCCGCGAGGAGATCTTCGGCCCCGTGCTGGCCGTGACCACCTTCAAGGACGAGGCCGAGGCGCTGCGCATTGCCAACGACACGCCGTATGGCCTGGGAGCTGGGGTTTGGACGCGCGACGGCAGCCGCGCGTATAGGCTGGGGCGTGGCATCCAGGCCGGGCGCGTGTGGACGAATTGCTATCACGCGTATCCGGCGCATGCGGCCTTTGGGGGCTACAAGGAGTCGGGCATCGGGCGTGAGACGCACAAGTCGATGCTGGACCATTACCAGCAGACGAAGAATCTGCTCGTCAGTTATTCGCCGAATGCGCTTGGGTTCTTCTGACGGGCGGTCTCGCTCTTCAAGGGAGTAGATGAGCGGTGAGGCCCATGCCGGGATTTCGTCCCGGCGGCCGACCTACTTTCTTGGGCGCCCAAGAAAGTAGGCAAAGAAACCGCCCCTGCAAAACCGCCCACCCGCAAGGGGTGGGTACCCTGCGCTTCTCGGTCATCGAGGCCGCGACGAACTCGCTCCGCTTTGCTCTGCTCGACCAAGCGTCGCGAGTCAGATCTTGAAGCGCGCCAAGGCGCGCGCCTCGATGCCCTGTGATGCTCGGCGGTTTAGAAGGGGAGACCCCGAACAGCCGAACCCCAAATGCCAAACGCACCAGCCCGCTGGTGCGGGCTGTTCCTTCACTCCCCCTTTGAGTCCCGCCGAGGAGCGCAAGGAACTTGAGGCCGCGTGCGCAAGCACGCTTCAAGCTCTGACTCCGCGCAACTGTCAGACCGGAGCGTAGCGAAGGGAGTTTTGCGCGGGGCCTCAAGTTCTGCGCACCGCAGGGAACCCCTCGCGCCAGCGAGGGGCGGGCGGTTCGGGGGCGACTCTTTGCCCACTTTCTGGTCGCCCAGAAAGTGGGTCGCCCGCCGGGGCGAACTCCCGGCATGGGCCTTGCCATCAAACAAGCCGAATCTAGGCGACCCGTCAGCTACGCCGCCGTGCCACCGGCACCACCATCAACGCCAGCATGGCCAGCGGCAACGTGCCGGGCAGCGGCAGGTCGTTGGTCGTTCGCATCGCCACTCGCAGGTTGTCCAACCCCGTTTCCTCGTTGCCGCCATTGCCCTCGTGCGCCTCGGTCCAGCGGAACGACGTGATGGCCTTGTTGGAGACGACGCCGACGAAGATGGGTGCGCCGCTGCCGCCGGAGACGGCGAGGTCTTGCGTGGTGCCGTCGCTGAACAGGAAGGACAGCAGGCCCTGGTCGGTCGCGGTGCTGGGGACGCCAGGGCTGGACTCGAAGCCCGTGATATCCAGCGCGGCGGCGAGGAAGGGCAGGGCGTAGTGGCCTTCGTAGTAGGTGTTGCCGGCCGCGCGCGAGCCGGAGGCGAAGGCCGTTTGCGCGAAGGTCTGCACCGGGCCGATGTTGCTGGTGAGCGTGAGGCCGGGCAGCACGGCCACGCCGGTGAGGTTGGTGCTGGGCGCGAAGCCGGTGAAGTCCTGCGTCTGGGCCGAGCCGCTGATGGCGGCCTGCCAGGAGGCCAGGCTGCTGTAGACGGACACGGTGGCGGCCTGGGCGGCCAGGCCCAGCGTGGACAGGGCCAGGGCGGCGAGGATGCGGCGCATGGGAGTCCCCCCAAAGAAGCTGTTGCGCCCATTGGGCGACCGAAGCACCGTCGGTGCCCACCCCAAGGGCTGGGGGGCGCCCCGCGGATGGAGGGGTGCCCGGCGACCGGCTAAGGTCATGGGCTTGGCGTCATCATTCGCGCCATCCCCATGCGTCCTTTCACCATGACCGAACCCGCCGCACGCCGTGTCCTCGTCCTGCTCGCCAGCACCCGCGCCGACGGCAATGCCGAGCTGATGGCCCGCGCGGCCGTGGCGGGCTTGCCGGCGGACGTGGAGGTGCGCTGGCTGCGGCTGGCGGAGCTGGCGCTGCCGCCGTTCGAAGACATCCGCCACGAGGGCAGCGGGCAGTACCCCGAGCCCGAGGGCAACCTGGGCCGCGTGCTCAAGGACACGCTGTGGGCCACCGACCTCCTCGTCGCGGCGCCGCTGTACTGGTACAGCGTGCCGGCGCCGCTGAAGCTCTATCTGGACCACTGGAGCGGCTTCATGCGCGTGCCGGGCGTGGACTTCAAGCCGCGCATGGCGGGCAAGGCGATGTATGTGCTGTGCGCCACCAGCAGCGGCGAGGAGCCCGAGCTGGCCCGGCCGCTGCTGGACTGCCTGCGCTTCAGCGCCGACTACATGAAGATGCGCTGGGGCGGCGCGGTGCTGGGTGACGGCAGCCGGCCGGGCGACGTGTTGAAGGACGAGGCGGCGATGGCCGCGGCGGCGGGTTTGCTCGTGGCCTAAGGCGAGCGCTTGGGCAGCGCCAGGAACTGCGTTTCGAGGCGCTTGATACTGCCGTCGCGGCGCAGCGCTTCGAGGGCGGCGTTGAAGCGCTCCACGACGGCGGCATCGACGCTGCGGCGCGAGAAGGCGAACACGGAGGGCTCGTCGTTGATGACGATGTCGGTGGCGCGCGCCGTGAGGTGGAGTTGGCGGGCCAGGGCGGTTGTGGAGTATTCATCGGCCACGAAGGCGTCGATGCGACGCTTTTGCAGCATGTAGAGCAGGCCTTCGAGGCTGGTGGACTCCTCCATCACCCGTTTTGGCGCACCCGGCCGGGCGAGCAAGGCCTCCAGCTTGGCCCGGTAGGCGACGCCGCGCTCCACGCCAACGCGCAGCTCGGACGCACGCAACTCGTCCATCGTGGCGACGCCCTGGCCGGGCGCGAGGTCGCTGCGCAGGAAGACGATGTTGCGCGACAGCGTGCCGGGCGCCGAGAAGCGCGCATAGCGTTCCCGCTCCGGGATGGGCAGCACGCCCGAGACGAGGTCGATGCTGCCGCCCTCCAGCTCCACCATGGCGCGGGCGAAGGGCAGCTCCACGAAGCGCAGCTTGCAACCGGCCTTGGTGAGCGCGGCGCGCGCGATCTCGATCTCCAGGCCGGTCATGTTGCCGTAGCCATCTTCCTGCTGGTAGGGCGGGTCGTTCTTCCAGGCCATGCGCAGCTCACAGGCCGACGCCAGGGCGGCGGGCAGCAAGGCCAGGACAAGACACAGCAGACGGATGACGGAGGACATGCCGATGCGAGCAGTGCAAGCGGCCCACTTTAGCCCGCTACGGGCATGTCCGTCGCGCCCATCTGCCGGCGGTGCATGGCGCGGTTAGGCGCCGCCTGTTCCACGGCAGGCCGCCCCTGGGGGCCTGCTGGCCGGTCCAGTGCCTACTTCAGGCCGGTGCAGTTGGCATAGAAGCTGACGGTGGCCGGCCAGTCAGAGAACACGCCGATCACGCCGATGTCCTGGGCCAGCACGTCCAGCATGCGGAACATGTCGCCCTCGTGGGTGATGGCGCTGTCAAAGGTCTGGTAGTAGGAGCCGTTGTTGCCATCGGCCAGGATGCCGCTGCGCTCCAGCGACCAGGTGATGATGTCCAGCCCCGCGGCCTTGGCGTTGCGCGCGTACTGCGAGGGCAGGATGTTGCCGCTGGTGTCGGCCGCCAGCAGCGCCCACAGCGGCGGCGCGACGATGCGCACGCCTTGGGCACGGTAGGCCTTGAGCTGATCGGCCGTGGGCAGGTCGGCCGGCACGTTGGCGTCGTCCAGGTAGACGGCCTGGCGGCCGAAGGCGGGCTCGTTCTTGACCCAGTAGAGGATGTCGTTGAGGTCGAAGCTCTGCGCCCAGACGTCACGTGCCGGCACGCCGGCGGCCTTGTGCTCGTCGATCATCTTCTGCGCGTAGGCGGCCTGCGTGAAGCCGTCGAAGGGCATGGCCACGCTGGGCGCCTTCAGCTCGGGCGTCATCTTCACGCCGAGCTGCTTGTACAGGGCGATGGCTTCCTTCAGCGTCAGCAGGGTGCCGCTGGTGGGGCCCGCGTAGAGGTCGGTGCGCCAGTTGGGCGTGGCGGCCATGTACTCGGCCACCGTGCGGCCGCGCAGGTTGAAGGCGTCCATCTTGCCGCGCAGTGTCTTGAACTCGGCCAGCGTCAGCTCGCTGGTGCGGCACTCGGCCGCGGCCGGTGCCACGAGGGTGCCGGCGGCGTCGAAGACGGCCGGCGTGAAGGGCTTGATGCACTTGCTCGCCAGCGGCGTGGCGAGGATGTTGGTGGTCGTGTGCAGGTCGTTCTGCGCGTGGCGGCAGACGAGCTGCTTGTCCTTGGTGAAGGTCACGTCGCACTCGACGATGCCGGCGCCCATGCGCGCGGCGGCCTCGTAGCTCTCCTTGGTGTGCTCGGGGAACTGCAGTGCCGCGCCGCGATGGCCGATGGAGAACTGCGTGGGCTTGTAGCTCTCGCGCTGGGCGGCGCAGTGCTGCAGGCGCTTCTTCAGCGGGCCGTCGGCCATGTCGTTGACAAGGAAGAAGGGGCGGGGGCCGAGCTGCACGCTGGCGATGCCGCCGTGGCGGTCGCCGTCAGTGTCATGGGCGCAGGCGGGCAGGCTGGTGGCGGCCAGGGCCAGCAGGACAAGTCGAACAAGGGTGTGGCGCATGCGGTGCTCCGTTGGGGATGACACGCACGCTAGGCAGCTGCCGTGAAGGCGGCGTGACACCGCCCCACGGTACTCGCGAGTTAGGGGGCGGTGCGGCGCAACAAACGAAACCAGATGCGCACGAAGCTTTGCCGCTGTTCACGTTGCATTCGCGGCACCCGTACGGCGCATGAAAGCCCGTGTTCCGGGCCGAGCGCTGGGCCTGCCATTGGCCAGAGGCCAATGGCCTTCCATAGGCACAAGCAGTCCGCAGGGACTGCTTGTGTCCGACTCCAGTTCACCGAGCCGGCCCGCTTGACGATGCTTGTGGCTCGATGCCGCAAGCGTCGGCGTCCCCGTGGGGGACCGGTCAGACGCACCGCGTTCAGCGGCGTGCGGCTGGACGAGGGGCGTCATGTCAGCGCGTCGCGTAGGCCCCGGTGCGCAGCGCGTCGGCAATGCCCCTGCGGTTCTGCGACAGCGCGGCCATGCTGAAGTGGATGTGGCCGCTACCGGGGGACTGGCGCCGGATGATGTCGATCTGGGCCAGCACCTCGTCCACGGGCCAGCTCTTGTCGGTGTCGTTGATGCGGCTGGTGAACAGGCCCGGGTGGATGGGCCGGCCCAGCGGGTTATTGGTGCGCCAGGCCTGCAGCAGCGGCTCGAAGGCCTGGGCGGTTTGCGCGCGCGGCCAGTAGAGCTGCGGCGCGAGGTAGTCCATCCAGCCCTCGCGCAGCCACAGTTCCACGTCGGCGTAGAGCTTGTCGTACTGGCTGAAGCCGGCGATGCCGGCCGGGCGCATGCCGGGCTTGGGGATGCCGAAGGGGCTCACACCCACGCGCGTGCCGGGGCGCACCTCGTGGGCCAGCGTGTACAGGCGCTGCACCAGGCCGTTGACGTTGTAGCGCCGCCAGTCGGCGCGCGCCAGCGTGCCGCTCTTGGCGACGTAGGCCTTGTAGCTGTCGTCGTCGGGGAAGTCGACTTCCTGCTTGTCCGCGCCCTGGATGGGGTAGGGGTAGAAGTAGTCGTCGATGTGCACGCCGTCAACCGCGTAGCGCGTCAGCACGTCGCGCACGACAGCCAGCGTCTGCTCGGCCGCGGCGGCAGAGCCGGGGTCCATCCAGAGCTGGTCGCCGTACTTCTTGACCCAGTCGGTGTGCGTGCGGCCCACGTGCGTGGCGGCCAGCTCGGACTTGGCCGTGCTGTGGCGGGCCCGATAGGGGTTGAACCAGGCGTGCAACTCCAGCCCGCGTGCTCGGCATTCGGTGAGCCACACGGCCAGCGGGTCGTAGCCGGGGTGCTGGCCTTGCGTGCCGGTGAGGTATTCGCTCCAGGGCTCGATCTTGGACTCGTACAACGCGTCGGCGCTGGTGCGCACTTGCAGGATCAGCGCGTTGAGGCCGATCTTGACGGCGGTGTCGCACAGCGAGCGGATCTCGGCCTGCTGCTGTTCGGCCGGCAGGCCCGGCTTGCTGGGCCAGTCGATGTTGGCGACGGTGGCGATCCAGGCGGCCCGCCATTCGCGCGGCGGCGGGGGAGGCAGGTTTTGTTGGGCAGCCGGCGCGCTTGCGGACGCGGCAGCGGACAACGCAGCTTCGGACGGCGGCGTCGCAGGCGCGGGCGTTGGGGCCGGAGCCGGCGCGGTGGCGGGGGGCGTGGCGCAGGCTGCGAGCAGCGGTGCGGAGGCCAGGCTGAGGATGTCGCGGCGCTTCATTGCATCAGACCTTGATGAACCAGTGTTTGCGGTACATGAACCAGGCGATGGCGTACATGACGCCGACGAACGCCATCGCGTGCAGCAGCGAGGCGTTCTGTGGCTCCAGGCCCAGGTTCACGATGGGTTGGTAGAGCGTCTTGCCCAGGCTGCGGCCATCGGCGAACTTGATCGTGTAGAACATCTTCGCGATGAGGCCCGACAGCGCGAACAGGAACAGCGCGTTCATGCCGAAGACGACGAAGGGATGCAGCACTTTGGCCCAGCGCTCGCGCGACAGCGGCTGGGGCATGGCGTCCAGCAGCCAGTAGAAGACGGCGAACACGATGGAGGCCCAGCCGGCCATCGTGAACACGTAGGCCGGCGTCCACAGCGACTTGTTGATGGGCATCAGCCAGGCGTCCAGCACCTGGCCGATCCAGAGGGACGCGAGGCCCGCGACGATCCAGGTCATGGCCTTGTCGGCGGGCTGCTTCTTTGAAGCGAGCACATAGCCGGCGAGAACGCCCAGCAACTGGCTGGCGATGGCGGGCAGCGTGGACAGCAGGCCCTCCGGGTCCCAGGTCTTGCTCTGCTTCCACAGGTGGCCGTCCAGCAGCGTGCGGTCCAGCCAGGCGCCGACGTCCTGGCCGGGCTCCAGCGAGCCGGTGTGCATGGCACCGGTGGCGTCGGGCACGGGGACGCAGAGCTGCAGGCACGTGTAGACCGCCATCAACAACACGGCCCACAGCGCCACGCCGCGGGCGCCGCACCACAGGACGATGGGCGCGGCGAACAGCGTGCACAGGCCCAGGCGCTGCAGCACGCCGGGGATGCGCACCGTGTCGAAGTTGAAGCTGGGGATGAGGTTCAGCAGCAGGCCGATGCCGATGATGGTGAGCGCCCGGCGCGTCGTCTGCAGCAGCAGCGCGGTCTTGTCCGCCCCGGCCTGCGCGCGGCGCGCGAGGCTGATCGTCATCGCCATGCCGGAGATGAAGACGAAGAACGGGAATACCCAGTCGGTGAAGGTCCAGCCGTTCCAGTGCGCGTGCAGCAGCGGCGCGTAGACATGGCCCCAGTCGCCTGGGTTGTTGACGAGCAGCATCGCGGCGATGGTGAAGCCGCGGAAGGCGTCCAGGCTCAGGAGGCGGTCCTTCATGCGTCCTCCTCCTTCTTCTTGCCGAAATCGTCAGGCACCTTGATGAGGGCGGCCATGACGAAGCTGGGCAGCGTGGCGATGAGCACCCAGCCGAAGAAGGGTACGTAGCCGATGTGGTCCTGCAACCAGCCGCTCCACATGCCGGGGATCATCATCCCGAGAGCCATGAAGCCGGTGCAGATGGCGTAGTGCGCCGTCTTCTTTTCGCCCTCGGCCACGTGGATCATGTACATCAGGTAGGCCGTGAACCCGAGGCCATAGCCGAACTGCTCGACGGCCAGTGCACCGCTGATGACCCAGAGACTCGTCGGGTGCGTCATGGCCAGCAGCAGGAAGGCGACGTTGGGCACATGCATGGCCAGCACCAGCGGCCACAGCGCCCGCTTCAGCCCGATACGCGAGATGACCCAGCCGCCCACGAGGCCGCCGACGGTCAACGCGATGATGCCCACCGTACCGTAGGCCAGGCCCACGTCTTTGGTGGACAGGGCCAGGCCACCCTTGTCGACAGAGTCCAGCAGGAAAGGGCTGGCGAGCTTGAGCAACTGTGCCTCGGGGAAGCGGTACAGCAGCAGGAAGCCGAGGATGACGGCAATGCCGGGCTTCCTGAAGAAGCTGGCGAAGACGGCGAAGAAGTCTTTGATGAGCCCATGTGCTGCAGCGCCACCGGCGCTGGGCTTGTCGGTCGCGGGATGTGGCAGCACGAAGCTGTGCCAGGCAGCCAATGCGATGAACATCGCACCCAGCACCCAGAACACCACCGTCCAGGCGTGCACCACGCTGCCGGTGCGCTCGGTCAGCGCGCCTGCGAGGTACACCAGCCCGCCTTGGCCGGCGATGTTGGCCAGGCGGTAGAAGGTCGAGCGCACGCCGACATAGGCCGCCTGGCTGTGCTGGGGCAGGGCCAGCATGTAATAGCCGTCGGCCGCGATGTCGTGCGAGGCCGAGGCGAAGGCCATCAGCCAGAAGACGGCCAGCGAAAGTTGGAAGACCTTGTCCGTCGGGATGGTCAGCGCCACGCCTGAGAGCGCCGCGCCGACGAAGAACTGCAGCACGGTGACCCAGCGCCGCTTGGTGCCGAACAGCTCGGCCAGCGGCGACCACAGCGGCTTGATGACCCAGGGCAGGTAGAGCCAGCTCGTGTAAAGCGCGATGTCGGTGTTGGAGATGCCCAGGTTCTTGTACAGCACCACCGACAGCGTCATGACGACGACGTACGGAATCCCCTGCGCGAAGTAGAGCGTGGGAATCCACGCCCAGGGGGAGCGGGTTGCGCTCACGCAGCCAACGCTTTGCTGACGCTGCCGTCGGCGGCGTCGAGCAGCGTGCGGGCCTCGTCGGCCCCGATGCCGCGTTTGAGCATCACCAGCGCCGTCTTCACGTGGTGGTCGCACTGCGCCAGCGCCGCCTGGGCGTCGGCCTCGCTGGCCCCGCTGGCGCGCACGGTCAGGGCGACCGCCCGCTTCACGAGCTTGGCGTTGGTGGCCTTCAAGTCCACCATGAGATTGCCGTAGACCTTGTTGAGCCGCACCATCAAGGCCGACGAGAAGGTGTTCAGCGCGATCTTCTGCGACGTGCCGGCCTTGAGCCGCGTGCTGCCCGAGATGACCTCGGCGCCGGTGTCCAGCGTGATGCCGATGTCGGCTTGCGCGGTGACCGGTGCGCCGGGGTTATTGGCGAAGCCTATGGTCAGCGCGCCGGCCGCGCGGGCGGCTTCGATGGCGCCCAGCACATAGGGCGTGCCGCCCGAGGCGGCCAGCAGCAGGGCCACGTCGTTGGGGCCGGGGTTCAGTGCATTCAGGTCGGCAGCGCCCTGGGCGCGGTCGTCCTCCGCCCCTTCAACGGCCACGAACATCGCGCCCTGGCCACCGGCGATGACGGCCACGGCCCGCTCGCGCGGCCAGGAGAAGGTGGGGTAGAGCTCCACGCTGTCCAGCACGCCCAGGCGACCGGACGTGCCGGCACCGGCGTACAGCAGCCTTCCGCCGGCGCGGATGCGCGGTAGCGCGGCGTCCACGGCGGCGGCAAGCTGGGGCATGGCGGCCTTGACGGCCGCGACCGCGGCGGTCTGGTCGTCGATGAATGCATCCAGCAACGCCGGCGTGGCGTAAGTGTCCAGGTCGGGATGCCGGGTGCTCGGGGTCTCGGTGTTCAGCATGGGAAAGGTCAGCGCAAGCTTTCTGGACTCTAGCCTTGGATGCCGACCCATGACGAATGCCACGCGCCATTGCAACCATAACGGCAGGTAATCAGAATCTGTCCGCCGGTTGTAAGGAACGGGGCATGGCCCCCGACGGACGCTGGCAAGTCGATGTCGGTTATCCGGGATCGACCTGTGGTGAAACCCGATCTCATCCACTTTCTTTTCCTGGAGACTCCACATGAACGCATCCCTCAAGAACGGCCTGGGCATCGCCGCCGCCGCTGCCGCCCTGTTCGCCACCACCGCCTTCCCGACGACCGCCGCTGCGGCCGACGGCATGGTCAAGTGTTCAGGCGTGAACGGCTGCAAGGGCACCTCCGAGTGCAAGACCGCCAAGAGCGACTGCAAGGGCCACAACGGCTGCAAGGGCCAGGGCTGGGTCAGCAAGAAGACGGCCGAAGAGTGCACCAAGGCCGGCGGCAAGGTTGAAAAGTAATCGGCTGAATTAGCCGCCCAGACGCCGCACCAGGCCCGCAGCCTGGGCGGCGTTTTCCTTCTTTTCTGCCTCATGACCCGAATCCAAGGTTTCGGCCTGGGCTTGCGCGTCGAGCATTACGCGGCCTTCGAGGCTGGCGTGGATGCAGCGCTGCGGCCGGACTGGCTGGAGATCATTTCCGAGAACTACATGGTGCCCGGCGGGCCGCCGATCGTGCATCTGGAGCGCATACGCGCGGACTACCCGCTGGTCATGCACGGCGTGTCGCTGTCCGTCGCCGGGCCGGCGCCGCTGGATCTCGGCTACTTGAAAGAACTGAAAGAGCTGGCCGACCGGCTGCAGCCGGGCTGGGTGTCGGACCACCTCTGCTGGAGCGCCGATGCGCACAGCCAGCTCCACGACCTGCTGCCCGTGCCGTTGACGCGCGCGGCGCTGGACCATGTCGGCGGGCGCATCGCCCGGGTGCAGGACGTGCTGGGCCGGCCGCTGGTGCTGGAGAACGTGTCCAGCTATGTGCGCTTCGCGGCGGACGAGATGACGGAGTGGGAATTCATCGCCCAACTCGTCAAGGCCACCGGCGCCGAACTGCTGCTGGACGTCAACAACGTCTACGTGTCGGGCCGCAACCACGGCTTCGACCCCATCACCTACCTGGACGCGATTCCCATCGCGCCGGTGCGCCAGATCCACCTCGCCGGCCACGAGGACCGGGGCGACATCGTCATCGACACGCACGACCACTCGGTGCGGCCCGAGGTCTGGGCGCTGTACGAGCATGCGCTGAAGCGCTTCGGTGCCGTGCCGACGATGATCGAGCGCGACGATCACATCCCGCCGCTGCCCGAGCTGCTCGACGAGTTGGCGGTTGCGCGTCGCTTGGCCGCCGCATCATGAGCGTCACCGCGCAACAGCGACAGTTGGCCGCGGCCATCCGCGACGGCGAGGCCGACGCCGCGGGCCTGCTGGCCGGCGACTTCTCGCTGGGCCTGGAGGTCTACCGCCATGCCTACCGCGCCCGGCTCGTGGCGGCGCTGACCGACAACTACACCGTGCTGGCCCGCGCGCTGGGCGACGAAGCCTTCGAGGCGCTGGGCCACGCCTATATCGCGGCCAAGCCCAGCCAACACCCGTCCATCCGCTGGTTCGGCCACGAGCTGGCGGCCTTCATGGCCCATGTGGATGACGACCTGGTGCCTCACGCCAGCCTTGTGGACTTCGCGCGCATGGACTGGGCGCTGCGCGGCGCCTTCGACGCGGCCGAAGCGCCGTTGCTGGAGCCAGCATCGCTGGCCGCGCTGGGCCCCGACGACTGGGCGGGCCTGGTGCTGCACCTGCACCCCAGCGTGCAGCGCGTGACGCTGGCCTACGCCATCGAGCCCGCATGGCGCGTGTTGCGTGAATGGGAGCCCGAGTCAGGGGCCGACCAGCCCGAGTTGCCCGAGCCGGTGGCGCACGAGCACCTGCTCATCGCCTGGCGCCAGGGTGGGGAGACGCGCTGGCGCTCGGCCGAGCCGCTGGAGGCGGCGCTGCTGGAGGCGGTTGCGGCCGCCACGCCCTTTGCACTTCTTTGCGAGCGCGCCGCCGCCGAGTTGGGCGATGCCGAGGCGGCCGCGCCAGCCGTCATCGCCGCGCTGCAGCGTTGGCTGGCCGAGGGCCTGCTTCAGGAGCGCGCGTCGTAGCTCAGCAGGTGGGTGGCCTCGCGCAGGCCGCGCAGCGTGCCGTGGCCGTTCATCGTCGGCGCGATGGTGCCGTAGGCCGTGCGTATCCAGGCCACGGTGAGTTGGCATTGCGACACCGCCGGCGTATCGGCCACGTTGTTGTTGGCCGCGCGGCTGGCGTTGTTCAGCGCCGTGTCCACCGTGGCGGGCTCCAGCCGGTAGCCGCCGGCCACGCTGGTTTCGGCGACGGCACCCAGGCCTTGTTCCTTGACCTGGAAGGTGCTGCCGTCGGTGCGGGTGCAGCTGCCGCTGGCGGCGGCGCCGGCATCGCCACTGGTTGCGAGGTTCAGGCGCACGGCCAGGGCGCTGCCTGCGCGGCGCAACGTGGGGGTGCCGGTGGGCTGCAGGACCGTGAAGGCCGCGGGCAGCGTGACCTCGCTGACATGGCGCACGCCGGCACGTGTGAAGACGACGCGCACCACCGGCTGGGCGGCCGAGGAATTGACGTAGGCGGTGTAGTCCAGGCGCTTGCCGTCGGGGTTGTTCATGCGCAATTCGGTCTCGCCGTCGGCGCCGGCCATCACGCTCTCGTTGCCGGCCGCCAGCACGGTCGTCGTCGCATTGGCCGACTTGCCGAGGAAGCCCTCCACGGTGATGCCGCGGTTGGCATCGACCTGCGTGGCCGTGAAACGCGGGCTGATCTCGTCCACACCCAGCGTCGACGACTCGGTGCAATTGCGGATGGCGCAGCTGAAGGTATCGACGAGCGGCTCGGCCACGTCGTTGGCGACGCCGCCGCAACCGGCCAGCGCAAACAGAGGGAAGGCGAGCGACGCCGGCACGCGGCAGAAGGGGAATGTCATGGTCTTTCTCTCGGTTGTCGGCCGCCGCAGATACTAGGGGCGATGGCCGGCGCGCGGTTTGACGGCCCATTGTGAATACTCACCTCACAGGAGTCGTTATGTTTTCTAGGTCTTTGCAAACCGGCTTGACGGCCGCCGCACTGCTGACGCTGGGCGCCTTGCCCGCACATGCCACCCTGGCCGTCGGCGCCGCCGCGCCGGACTTCAGCGCCGAAGCCGCCGTGGGCGGCCAGGCCTTCAAGTTCCGACTGACCGAGGCGCTGAAGCAAGGCCCCGTGGTGCTGTACTTCTATCCCAAGGCCTTCACCAGCGGCTGCACGGTCGAGGCCCACCAGTTCGCCGAGGCGACGGACAAGTTCAAGGCCCTGGGCGCCACCGTCATCGGCATGTCCAACGACGACATCGACACGCTGAAGAAGTTCAGCATCGAGGCCTGCCGCAACAAGTTCGCCGTGGCGGCCGATGCCGGTGCCAAGGTCATGAAGGACTATGACGCGGCGCTGAAGGTCGTGCCCGGCATGGCTGACCGTGTCTCCTACCTGATCGCCCCCGACGGCAAGGTTGCGGCCGTCTACGCCAGCATGAACCCGGACGGCCACATCGACGCGATGCTGAAGGCCGTTCAGCAGCTCAAGAAGTGATCGCGACGCTCGCCACGCTCGGCGCGGCCGAACTGCTGGCGGCCTACCGCTCGGGCGAGCTGTCGCCCGTGGAGGTGGTGCAGGCCGTGCTGGCGCAGGCTCAGGCGCGCGAGGGCGAGCTGCATGCGCTGTGCGCCGTCGACGCCGAGGGCGCGGTGGCTGCCTCGCGCGCCAGCGAGGCACGCTGGCGTGTCGGCGCCGCGCTGGCGCTGGACGGCGTGCCCGTCACGCTGAAGGAGAACATCGCCGTGCCCGGCGCCGCCTGGCGCTTCGGCACGGCCGCGACGGCCGACGATGCGGTCGCCGACTTCGAGGCCCCGCCCGCCGCACGGCTGCGCGAGGCCGGCGCCATCGCCTGGGCGCGCACCACCATGCCCGACTACGGCATGCTGAGTTCGGGCCTGTCCAGCCTCTACGCCGAGCCAGCGCGCAACCCCTGGGATGTGCGCATGACGCCCGGTGGCTCCAGCGCCGGTGCGGCGGCTGCGGGCGCGGCCGGCTATGGTCCGCTGCACCTGGGCACCGACATCGGCGGCTCCATCCGGCTGCCGGCCAGCTGGTGCGGCCTCGTGGGCCTCAAGCCCAGCCATGGCCGCGTGCCCATCAAGCCAGGCTATGCCGGCCGCGTGGCGGGGCCGCTGACGCGCACGGTGGCGGACGCCGCGCTGATGATGGGCGTGCTGGCGCAGCCGGATGCGCGTGACCCGACGCAGTTGCCGCCGTCGGCATTTGGTCTTCGCGCTGTCGAGCTGAAAGGCCTTCGCATCGGCCTGCTGCTCGATGCCGGCTGGGGCGATGCCGTGCAGCCCGAGGTCGAGGCTGCCATTCGTGCTGCCGCACGTGCTTTCGAGCAGGCCGGCGCCATCGTCGAACCGCTGTCGCCGTTCCAGACCCGCGACATGGCCGATGGCATCGACCGCTTCTGGCGCATGCGCTCCTGGCTGGACATCCAGGCGCTGGCGCCTGAGCGCCGGGCCAAGGTGCTGCCCTACATCCTCGACTGGGTTGCGCCAGCGGCCGCGTTCGATGCGGCCACGGTGTTCCGCGGCTACAGCCAGATGCAGGCATTGCGCGAGGCGGCCAATGCAGCCTGCGAACCGTTCGACTTCGTGTTGTCGCCCGTCTCGCCCATGCCGGCCTACCCGGCCCGTCTGGCCAGCCCGCTGCACGACCCGACCCGGCCCTTTGAACACATCGCCTTCACGCTGCCGTACAACATGAGCGAGCAGCCGGCGTTGTCCATCAACGCGGGCTACACGTCCGCCGGCCTGCCCATAGGCCTGCAGATCATCGGCCGCCGCTTCGACGATGCCGGCGTGCTGGCCCTGGGCGCGGCGTGGGAGAAGCTGCGCTCCGGCCAACGTCCCTGGCCCTTCTGAAGGAGCCCTTCATGATCCTCGTCCTTGGCCATGTCACGGCCCGCCCCGAGCACTTCGACGAGGTGCTGCGCCTGAGCCAGGAGCATGTCGCGCGCTCGCTGACCGAGCCCGGTTGCCTCGCGCATGCCGTGCACCGCGACACCGAGAACCCGCTGCGGCTGGTCTTCGTCGAGAAGTGGGCCGACATGCCAGCGCTACAGATTCACTTCCGCGTGCCGGCCTCGCGTGAGTTCGGCAAGGCGCTGGCAACGATGGCGTCAGAGGCGCCGGGACTGGAGCTTTACGACGCGGCGGAGATCAAGACCGCTTGACGAACCCCAACAGCGCCGCCATCGGCAGCACCGAGCGCGGCCTATAGGGCAGGCGCCACAGGCCGCCGTGGTTGGCGGTGTGCACCAGCAGCTTGAGCGGGTGGGCGAAGTCGCGCGCCTCGGTGCGCAACTGGTGCACCCACATGGCGGCCATCAGCGCATTGGTGGTCGCGGGTTCGAAGACCTCCACGTCGAAGGCCTTGGCGCCGCGAAAGCCCGCGGCCAAGAGCGGGTTGGAGACGACCGAGGCCGTCGTGGTGCTGGGTGCCACGTTGAAGGCCACGCGGTGGCCGTCGGCGCGCGCGACGAGCGCCCGCCACTGCTGCAGCCGCTTGGCCAGCGCGTAGTTGGGGCCCTGCTCCACGACCAGCGCGTCCACCAGACCCCAGTGGCCGAAGTCGCCCGCGTCGATCAGCGCCTCGATATGCGGCGCAAAGCCCCGGCCGCCGCTGCTGAGCCGTGCGCCGAACTGGGCCAGCTTCTTGACGACGCCGCGCTGCGCATAGCGCTGCATCACGTCGCGCGCCAGGCCCTCGGGCACGGCGAACACGTCGGTGGGCGTGGCCATGTAGGCGAGTTGGGTGCGCGCATCGGCGGCGCACAGCGTGGCGCTGATGGCGTCCATGGCCAGCGACACGCGCACGTGGCGCTCGCCGTCCAGGTAGGCGATGTTGGCGATGGACAGCGGCCTGCCCAACGACGCCAGCCACGCGGCGATCTCGGGCGTGTCGGCCAGCAGGTCGGCACCGGCATGCGCCGCGTCCAGCGATTGGCCCGGCGCGACCGGTGCCGTCAGCGTGGCGTTGCCGGCGGCGATGGTGGCGGCGATGCGTTTCCAGGTCGCGGCGCGGGCCAGGTCTATGCCCACGAGGTTGGCCCGCCATTTCGCGAGCCACGCCAGCGGGCCGGCTTCGCTGCCGGCGCCCAGCAGCACGAGGTGCTGGTCCGACAGGTCGAACCACTCCGGATGGCCCAGGCAGTCGCGCAGTGCGGCGGCATGCGCGGCTTCGCAGATGCCCAGCTTCTCCCAGCGGTCAATCTGGCGCGCCAGCGCGTCGCCATGCAGCTCGCGGCCCTGGTGGGGCACGGTCCAGCGCGCCGGTGCGGCGTCGCCGCTGCCGCGCAGTTCCAGCGTCTGGAAGGCGCGCTGCGGCTTGCGCATGGCCTCGGCCAGGGCCAGCGGCTGGCCGGCACGTACAAAGGGCAGCTCTTTCCAGGCGGCAGCCAGGCCAGCGCGGGCCGAGGGGACGACGCTGACGGGCTTGGCCGCCTGGGCTTTCACCAAGGCCAGCCAGTGCGCGGGGTAGGCATGGCGCCAGTCGCGGTCCTTGACGGCGGCCTCGGCCGCAGCCCCGTCCAGGCCTTGCAGCGCGGCGGCGACGATGCGTTGGCCGGGCGCGCCGGAAGCGCGCTTGCCCTTGACGTCGAGCGGCCATTGCAGCCCGGCGGCTTCTGTCACTGATGCACCCTTCGCGCTTCGCGCTGTCCCGCCAGGCGGGAATGAGCCCCTTCGGGCGGCCGTGCGGGGCTCATGGGCGTGGAGGTGGCAGTTGCGTGGGCAGTCCCGCAGCGGCCAGGTCGGCGTTGACCAGGGCCCAGGCGCTGTCGAAGTCGCTGGCGCGGCGCACCGGGCGGCTGGCGCGCCAGATGTCCATCAGCGCCGGCAGGCGCTCAATGCCCGGGATGCCCGGGCGCACGAGGAAAACGGTGGAGAGGGCGACAACGCCGCGCGACGCGAAGCTGTCTATGCTCATGCGCAACTGAGCCAGCGCATCGGCGTCCATCTGCAGGCTGCCGCGGATTTCCAGCAGGTCGCCGAAGCGGCGGTCGGCCGGCAGGCGCTTGCCGGCCAGCATGATGGCGCGCTTGACGGCCGCCATCAGCTCCACGTCGAAAGGCCCTTCGGCCATGGACATCATGACGCGGCCCTGCACACCCACGCTGACGCGGCCGAAGCTGGGTCTTGGGCCGGGGCGGCGAATCGGCGGCAGAGCAGGCGTAGGGCTCATGTGAGACGATTTTGCACGCTCGAAGAAGGAGTCAGGCAAATGTTGACGTTGTACGGCACAAAGGGTTCCGGGTCGGCCGCCATCGAGGCCGCGTTGGTGGTGGCCGGGCTGGCCCACGACAGCGTTGACGCGGCGTCGTGGAACCCCGGCCCGGGGCGTGATGCGCTGCTGCGCGTGAACCCGCTGGGCCAGATCCCGACGCTGGTGCTGGACGACGGCACTGTGTTGACGGAGAGCGCGGCCATCCTCATCCATCTGGGCCTCACGGCGGCGCCAGGATTGCTGCCTGCCGATGCGAGCGCCCGCGCGACAGCGATCCGTGGCCTCGTCTACGTCGCCGCCAACTGCTATGCGGCCATCAGCGTCATCGACTACCCCGAGCGCTGGTGCGAGCCCTGCAGCGAGGCCGACAAGGAGCACATCCGCGCCGGCACGCGTGCGAGGCTGCATCACCACTGGGGCCTGTTTGCCGACCAGTTCGAGGCCAGTTTCACCGGCACTTCGCCCGGCGCGCTGGAGCTGCTGGCGACGGTGGTGTCCAAGTGGTCTGGCTCGCGGGCACACCTTGAGGCGGAGCGGCCGGCGTTTTATGCCAAGCTGCTGCAGGTGGAGCAGCACGCGCAAGTCGCTGCCGTCTTTCAACGCCATTGGCCCTGAGGAATCAAATGACCCACCCCATCGATGCCTGGCACGAGCTGGTGCGCACCCGCGACGTCCGCGGCCTGGGCGCGCTGCTGGCCGAGGACGCCGTGCTGCATTCGCCCGTCGTCCACACCCCGCAGAAGGGCCGCGCCGTCGCGACGCAATACCTCACCGCCGCGCTGGCGGTGCTGGCCAACGACAGCTTCCGCTATGTGCGCGAGATCCGCGGCGAGCGCGACGCGCTGCTGGAGTTCGAGCTGGAGCTGGCCGGCGTGCAGGTCAACGGCGTGGACATCATCCGCTGGAACGACGCCGGGCAGATCGTGGACTTCAAGGTCATGGTGAGGCCGCTCAAAGGCATGCAGGCCGTGCACCAGAAGATGGGCGAGCTGCTGGTGCAGATGCAGCAAAAGGCGCCTTGAGGGCGGGGGGCTTGCATCTCACGTGGCGTGAGGTTCCAGAGTGCGGCTCGTGACTTCCAAGACCTCACCATGAGCCACTTCCTGAGCCCCGCCGAGATCGCCCGCCGCGCCGGCGTGACGGTGCGCACGCTGCATCACTACGAGGACCTGGGCCTGCTGGCCCCGCTTCGCAGCGAGGCCGGCCACCGCCGCTACCGCGAGGGCGACGTGGCCCAGTTGCTGCGCGTCGTCTGGCTGCGGCGGCTGGGCTTTGCGCTGGAGCGCATCGCCGAGCTGCTGAAGGTGGATGCCACCGAACTGCAGGCTGCGCTGCGCGAGCAACGCGTGGCCCTGGAAGCGGAACTTGCCGAGGCGGCCTCGCGGCTGCGGGGGCTGGACGTCGCACTCCTCAACACCCTAGCCTGGAGCCCGGCGATGCGCCTGCAAGACCAAAACCTGCCCGAACCCGATCCCGACATTCCGCCCTTTGCCGACGAAGCCGAGCAACGCTGGGGCGCGAGCCCCCAGTGGCGCGCGTCCGAGGCGCGCCGCAAGGCCCGCACCCCCGCCGACGTGACGGCGATGAAGGCCGAGGAGGCCGCCATCCTGGCCGACTGGGCCGAGGCCATGCGCCAGGGCGAACCGGCCGAGAGCGCTGCCTCCACGGCGCAGGCCGAACGGCACCGCGAGCACATCCACCGCTGGCACTACCCCTGCTCGCGCGAGATGCATGCCCAGCTCGCCAACCTCTACGAGGCCGACGAGCGGTTTGCGGGGCATTTCGATGCGGTGGCGCCTGGACTGGCCACCTATGTGGTGGCCGCCATTCGCGCCAACCAGTAGCTTCAGTAAACCGGATCGGGTAGCTGTTCCTTGGCCACCACGCGCTGCGTCGCCGGCCGGTCGAACACGCGCTTCAGGTAGGCGCCCAGCGCCGGCCGGGTCTTGGCCGGGTTGGCCTGCATGCGCGTCCAGCGGCACAGCATGAAGGCCAGCGAGTCGACAGCCGTGAATTGCTCGCCCAGGAACCAGGGGCCGCCGTGGCGGGCCAGCTCGGCGTCCATCTGGTCCAGCATGGGAGCGACCTGGGCCTCGGCGCGGGCCTTCACCTCGTCCGCGTTGGCGGCCATGCGGTCCGGGTAGAAGTAGTGGATCAGCATGGCCTGCAGCGTGTTGGTCAGCCACACCATCCACTTGTAGTATTGAGCGCGCTCGGCCGTGCCGAGTGCCGGTGCAAAGCCCGGGTGCCGGTCGGCCAGGTGCATCAGGATGGCGGCGGTCTCGTACAGCACGATGTCGCCGTCCACCAGCACCGGGATGAGGCCGTTGGGGTTGAGCTTCAGGTAGGCGGGCGACTTGTGCTCGTCGTTGGCGCGGTCCACCTTGCGCAGGCTGAAGGGAATGCCCATTTCCTCGAGCAGGAGATGGGGGGCGAAGCTGGCGTTGCTGGGGTAGTAATGCAGTTCGATCATGGCGGCGACGGCTGGGCGAAAGGTCAGGCGGTCAACTTTACGTTGCCGCAATACCTTCGCAGTCCACGCGGCCCAGTCTGGCGGCGTTGGAAAACCACCCTCGTTAACGGGTTGATGACGATGAAGACTCTGCTCCACTCCACCGCCGCCGCGCTGCTCGCCATGGGCGCCGTGCTGTCCACCCCGGCCGCCCAGGCCGACGTGCACGCCCGCGTGAACATTGGCATGGTGTTCGACAACCGCTACCACCACGACCACTACTACCCCGCCCCCGGTTACGTGGCGCGCACGGTGCCCTACGGCTCGGTGATCGTCGGCAGCGGCCCGGGCCGCTACTGGTTCCATGGCGGCGTCTGGTACCGCCCCTATGGCGGCAGCTACCGCGTCGTGCTGCCGCCGGTGGGCCTGGTGATCCCGCTGCTGCCGCCCGCCTATGTGACGCTGACGCTGGGCGGCCTGCCCTACTACTACGCCGGCGGCGTTTACTACCGGCCGGTGCCCGAGGGCTACGTCGTGACGGCGCCGCCGCCCGAGGCCGCCACGGCCCAGGTCATGCCACCGCCGCCCGCGCCGGCCCCGAAGGCCGAGCCCATCATCTATCCGCGCAACGGCCAGTCGGCCGAGCAGTTGGAGAACGACCGCCGCGATTGCAACCGCTGGGCGACGACGCAGCCCAATGCTCAGGCCGATTCCAGCGTGTTCAACCGCGCTGTCGAGGCCTGTATGGATGGCCGCGGCTACACCATGAAGTGATCAGACGGCGCAGCCGGCCTCGGGACGAGCGCCGGCCGCGCGGTAGCGCACGGCCGTCATCTCGGCCAGGATGCTCAACGCAATCTCCGGCGGCGTGCGTGCGCCGATGTCCAGGCCCACGGGGCCGTGCAGGCGGTCGAGCTGGGCTTCGGTGAGGCCGAAGTGCTCGGCCAGCCGCGCGCGGCGCTTGGCCTGGTTGACGCGCGAGCCTATGGCGCCGACATAGAAGGCGCTGCCCTTGAGCGCCTCCATCAACGCGAGGTCGTCCAGTTTGGGATCGTGCGTCAGCGCCACGATGGCCGTCGCGCCGTCCGGCTTGAAGGCCATGACGACGTCGTCGGGCATGTCGCGCGTCAACCGTGTGCCGGGCACGTCGAAGCCATCGGCGTATTCGGCGCGCGGGTCGCAGATCGTCACGCCATAGCCCAGCGCCAGGGCCATGCGGGCGAGGTAGTCGGTCATCTGGCCGGCGCCTATGACCAGCAACCGCCATTGCGGGCCGTGATGGCTGACGAGCTGGGTATCGGTCAGCGTTAGCGTATCGGCGCCGGGCTCGGCCGAGGCCAGCGTCGCCGCACCCGTGGCCAGGTCCAGCGTGCGGCGCACGCGTTCGCCGCCCGTCAGTCGCGTGAGGAGTTCGTCCAGGCCGGACTGCGGCCCCAGCGGCTCCAGCATCAGCTCCAGCGTGCCGCCACAGGGCAGGCCGAAGCGCCGGGCCTCCTCGGCGCCGACGCCGTAGCGCAGCGGTGTGGGCCGTTCGATATTCAACCCGCCGGCGCGCAGCTGGGCAACGAGGTCGTCCTCGATGCAGCCGCCCGAGACCGAGCCGGCGATGAGGCCGTCGTCGCGCACGGCCACCAGCGAGCCCACGGGGCGAGGCGCCGAACCCCAGGTGCGTGTGATGGTGCCCAGCACCACGCGGCGCGCCTCGGCGCGCCAGCCGGCGGCGATGCGCAACACGCTCAGGTCAAGGTTGTCCATGGATCAGCAATTCCAGCAGGCATGGACGCGAGCGTAGCGGCTGCGCGCCGACCGTGCAGGCGGCCGGGCGGGCGGCCCTTCAGCGCACCTGGCCGCGCAGCCAGCGCAACTGCAGCACCAGCCCCACGACGAGCAGCAGCAGGAGCACGCCCGCGATTGTCTTGAGTTCAGGCGCTTCGGCGCTGGCCAGCACGGGCGCGCCCAGAGGCAGGCGGGTCAGCGTTTCGGTGAAGGCCGGGACGAGGTGGAAGAACAGCGTCGTCGAAAAGCTCACGGCCTGCACATAACGCGACCACCCGCCGAACACCCCCGTGAGGGCGGCCGTGCAACCCACGGCCAGGGCCAGCAGCGTCAGCAACGCCAGCCCATGGGGCGGCCCGAAGCCGCCGTGCTGAAAGATGCCCAGCGCCGTGAGGGCCGTCAGCGCCGTCGTGACGACGTAGGTGCGGCCCAGGCCGCTGCGCAGGGAGATCTCGCGCTCCTTGGCGATCGCCATGAAGCCACTGGCCAGCGCGACCAGGCTGATCGCCGTGTGGACGATGCCGAGAGTTGTCAGTCCGAACATGCGGGGCTCCCCAGGTTGGGCGAAGCGTCGCAGGAGTCGGGCCTGGTGTCGTCGGGACTAGTACCGGGTCGGGTCAACCGTCGCCGCGCCGGCCGTCGGCGAGCGCTGAGCAACTCATAGCGCTGGTAGGCGCCAATGGCCACCAGCGCCAGTGCACGCATCAGGCGACGGGCCTTTCGCTTTCCTGCGCGGCGACGACGGCCTCGCGCCACAACCGCGCCGGGATGAAAGTGCGTAGCTGCTCCATGGCCTTGGCGATCAGCGCCGGGTGCAGGCCGTGGTCCAGATGGGGCAGCAGGTCGGCCGTCACGTCGGCGCCCAGCTCCACCAGGGACTGCGCGGCGTCCACCAGGTGGCGGTAGGGGAAGCGCTGGTCGGCCAGGCCGTGCAGCAGGTGTACGCAGACGTCCTGCGGCGCGTGCTCGGGCCGCGCCAGGTAGCCGCCGGCAAAGGCCAGCACGCGGCCCACCAGTTCGGGTTCGGCCTGCACGGCTTCCAGCGCTAACAGGGCACCATCGCCCACGCCGGCCAGGGCCACGTGCTGCCAGGGCAGCTCCAGCTTGGCGGCTTCCATGCGCAGGTGCGCGATCAGGTGGGGCAGCGCCGCGCCCACACCCTCGGGGCTGGGTCCGTCGCCCGGCCACCACCGGCAACGGCCCTCCGCGTCGCGCAGCGGCGGGTGCAGGGTCAGCGTGGCGGCCTTGGGGTATTGGGCATGCAGGGCGGAGGCCAGCGGCGCCAGCGTGTCGGGGCCGTCGGGGGCGATGCCGCTGTCGGGCAGCAGTGCGAACAGCAGCTCGGGCGCTGTTGCAACTTTGGGGTCACTCATGGCGAGATTGTGAGCCGTCCCGGCTATCCTGGGGCGCCCCACGCTGCCCCCCAAGCCTGATGGAACTGAAAGTGAACGGCCAGGTCATTGCCTTGCCGGAGATTGCCAGCGACCCCGCGATGCCCCTGCTGTGGGCGCTGCGCGACGGCCTGAACCTGACCGGCACCAAGTTCGGCTGCGGCATCGCCGCCTGCGGCGCCTGCACGGTGCACGTGGAAGGCCAGGCCGTGCGCTCCTGCGTGACGCCACTCGAAGCCTGCCAGGGCAAGGCCGTCACGACCATCGAAGGGCTGGGATCGAAAGACCATCCCCATGCCTTGCAGCTCGCCTGGCTGGCCGAGCAGGTGCCGCAATGCGGCTACTGCCAGAGCGGCATGCTGATGGCGGCCGCGGCCCTGCTGGCGAAGAACAAGAACCCCAGCGACGCCGACATCGACGCTGCGATGACCAACCTGTGCCGCTGCGGCACCTACCCGCGGGTGCGGGCGGCGATCAAGCAGGTGGCGAAGCAACTGAAGGCGAAGCTGTGAAGCGGCGGACCCTGCTGCTCAGCGGGCTGGGTGCGGCCGGCGCGCTCATCGTCGGCTGGGGCGTCATACCGCCGCGCTCGCGCTTGGGTAGCACGCACACGCTGCCGCCCGTCGAAGGCGAGGTGGCGCTGAACGGCTGGATCAAGGTCGCCAACGACGGCGCGGTGCTGCTGGCCATGAACCGCAGCGAGATGGGCCAGGGCGTGCACACGGCGCTGGCCCAGCTCGTGGCCGAGGAGCTCGATGTGCCGCTGCGCACCGTGCGGCTGACGGCGGCGGGCCATGACACCATCTACGGCAATGTCGCCGCCACGCTGGGCAACATCCCCTTCGGCCCGCGCGACCGCGAGGCGGGCACGGGCGCATTCAAGTTCTCGTCCTGGATCACGGCCAAGGTCGGGCGCGAACTGGGCGTGAACCTGACCGGCGGCTCCTCGTCCACGGCCGATGCCTGGGAGCCGCTGCGCCTGGCCGCCGCGACGGCGCGCGCGCAACTGCTGGGCGCTGCCGCCTTGAAGCACAAGCTGCCGGTGGCCGAGCTGACGGTCAAGGACGGCGTCATCCACCACGCCAGCGGCGCGCTCAGCCACTATGGCGAGCTGGCCGCCCAGGCCGCGCTGACACCGACCGGCGACGTGAAGCTCAAGGACGCCAAGGACTGGCGCCAGATCGGCCAGGCCTTGCCGCGCCTGGACCTCGCGGCCAAGGTGGACGGCAGCGCACGCTATGGCCTGGACGTGCGCCAGCCCGGCCAGCTGTTCGCCGCCATCCGCCACTGCCCCATGCTGGGCGGAGGCCTGGGGCCGGCCAACGTCGACGGCGTGCGCGTCCGACCGGGCGTGCTGCGCGTCGTGGCGCTGGGCCCCATCGCCGGCTCCACGGCCGCCTATGCGGTCGTCGCCCGCACCACCTGGCATGCCCGCGAGGCCGCCAAGGCGCTGGACGTGGCCTGGCAGGCGCCGCCGAACGGCAAGCTCGATTCCAAGGCCATACGCGCCGCGCTGGAGGCCGAGGCGAAGCGCGCCCACGAGGCCGGTGACGGCTTCGCCTTCCTGAAGCAGGGCGATGCGAAGGCGGCGCTGGCAGGTGCCGCGACCAGGCTGGAGGCCGTCTACAGCGCGCCCCACCTGGCCCACGTGACCATGGAGCCCATGAACTGCACGGCCCAGGTCGTGGATGGTCACGTGACCGTCTGGGCGCCCACGCAGGTGCCGGGCTTCGCGCGCGACGTGGCGGCCCGCGTCGCCGGCGTGCCGCCCGAGAACGTGACGGTGCATGTGACGTACCTCGGCGGCGGTTTCGGGCGGCGGCTGGAGATCGACTTCGTGGGCCAGGCCGTGCGCGTGGCGATGGAGACGGGTGGCGTGCCGGTGCAACTGAGCTGGTCGCGCGAAGAGGACATGACGCACGACTTCTACCGCCCCGCTGAAGTCGCCGTGCTGCAGGGCGGGCTGGATGCGGCTGGCAAGCCGGTGGCGCTGGCGATCACGAACGCCGCGGATTCCATGGTGCCGCGCTGGGCCGAGCGTGTCATGCCAGGGCTGGCGACCACGCTGGAGGTGCTCAACCGCAACGGCTTCCCCGACGGGCGCGCACCGGCCGCGCTGATGATGCGCGGCGACGCGCCGGACAAGACGGCCTCCGAGGGCTTGTTCGACCTCGCCTATGCGATCCCGAACACGCGCATCGCCCACCAGCCCACGCACAGCGGCGTGCCGGTGGGCATGTGGCGCGCGGTGGGCCATTCCCACCATGCCTTCTTCAAGGAGGGCTTCATCGATGAGTTGGCTCACGCGGCCAAGGCCGACCCGGTGGCCTTCCGCCTCAACCTGCTGGAAGGCCTGCCGCGCCATCAGGCCGTGCTCAAGCGCGCAGCCGAGATGGCGGGCTGGGGCCAGCCCGTGCCGGCCGGCCTGGCCCGTGGCGTGGCGGTGCACGAGAGCTTCGGCAGCATCGTGGCCCAGGTCATCGAGGTGACGAAGCTCGACAGCAAGCCGCGCGTCAAGCGCGTCGTCTGCGCCATCGACTGCGGCACCATCGTCAACCCCGCCATCGTCGTGCGCCAGATGGAGAGCTGCATCGTTTTCGGCCTGACGGCGGCGCTGTGGGGCCGTATCGACATCGTCGACGGCGAGGTGCAGCAAAAGAGCTTCCCCGACCACCCGCTCGTGACGATGGCCCAGTGCCCCGTCATCGAGACCTATTTCGTGCCCAGCGACGGCCCACCCACCGGCGTCGGCGAGCCCGGCCTGCCACCGGTGGCGCCGGCGTTGGCCAATGCCTGGTTTGCGTTGACGGGCGAGCGCAAGCGCAGCCTGCCGCTGGGATGACCCCGAAATAAGGGGGCCGCCCCGAGTTCGGGGGGTGTCACTTCTGATGGTGGGCGGTGAGTATTGAGGCATGAAGATCCGCAGCCTCCTCGCCTCCGCCCTCGTCGCTGCCAGCGGCCTTGCCGCCGCCGCCCCGGTCTACTGGACGGACTGGCAGTCCAGCAACCCCAACGCCGTTGGCTTCGAAGGCACGGGCACGATCACGACGACGACCTCGTCGGTCACCGTGACCTACACCAACCGCCAGGGCATAGGCTTCTATGACACCGGCAGCGGCTTCGACTACTGGGCCGCCGGCAACCCCTATACCAGCGCCACCGTCGACAACCGGCCCACCGGTTCCGACCAGATCGCGCTGCAATTTGCCGGCTCGCAGACGCTGAAGTTCTCCCAGGCCATCGCCAATCCGGTGTTCGCCTTCATCAGCCTGAACGGCAACGGCTACGGCTTCGACCAGGACTTCGACATCCTCAGCGTCGGCTGCGGCCACTGGGGCTGCGGCAATGTCACCAAGAACGTCGTCGACCATGGCGGTGGCGTGTTCGAGTACCAGCTCATCGGCTCGGGCGAGCCGCACGGCGCCATCCGCTTCAAGGGCTCGTTCGACACCGTCACCTGGAACAGCCTGACGAACGAGTACTGGAACGGCTTCACCGTCGGCGTGCAGGGCACCGCGGCCGAAGTCTTCGGCCTGCCGGAGCCCACGGGCCTGGCGTTGACCGGCCTGGCACTGGCCATCGCCGTGGGCGTGCGCCGGCGACGCGCCTGAATCGGCACCGTCCAAGAAGAACGGCGACCCAAGGGTCGCCGTTTTCGTTTTGACGGGTTGCGTCCTCAGACTTTTATCTTGAACGGTTTGAAGTCCGTGCCTTGCAATCGGCATATAGGCGAGCGGCATGGGCGATGTTGTTTCAGGAATAGCCCACCGGCAACGTGGACATGCGTTGCACAAGAACGACAACTGAACGCGGCCTGCACGGGGCGCTCAGGGCCCGCGGCATGCCGTTGGCAAGCCGCGATGGCTGTCTCGTCCCTGTGAATATTCCCCTTGCGCCACTGATTCCACATATGCGCAACCAGTCATGCAAGAAGTTTTCACCAACGTGGCTTTGGCCTGTCAAGAGGGGGCATGCCTCCCTTGGATTTCGGAGAGGCGCTTCACACTCGAACGTCCTGCTTCACCGAACTTCACCTCCATGGCACTCTTCAGAAACGTCCCAAAGCTTGCCGTCACGCTCACTGCCCTGGCCGCCCAGGCTTATTGCGGACTGGCATTTGCGCAAACCGCTTCGAGCGAGAAGCTGGAGCGCGTTGAGATCACGGGCTCGAACATCAAGCGCACGTCGAAGGAAAACAGCTCTCCTGTCGACGTCATTTCGGCCAAGGACATCGCGACGTCCGGCGTCAAGAACGCGGCGGAGCTGCTGAGGACGCTGGTGCCGGCCATCGGCAGCGACGGCTACCTGGACACGCCCAACCAGAACGGGTTCTCGCGCGGCGTGTCGACGGTGTCGCTGCGCAACCTGACGGCCACGTCCACGCTGATCCTGCTGAACGGCCGCCGCATGACGCCGTCGGCCTATGCCAACCCGAACAACGGCACGTCCACGCTGTACGACCTGAACTCGATTCCGGTCTCCGCTCTCGCCCGTGTCGAAGTGCTGAAGGACGGTGCCTCCGCCGTCTATGGCTCCGACGCGATCGGCGGCGTGATCAACTTCATCACGCGCACCGACTACCAGGGCCTGGAGGTCAAGGTGCTGGCCGGCCAGAACAGCAACCGGGAGTACCAGAAGGGCGGCCTCAGCGGCACCTTCGGTTTCGGCGACCTGAATTCCAACGGCTACAACGTCCTGATCGGCGCGGACTTCTCCATCAAGGGCCGCAGCATGGAGGGCGACAGCACGGACGAAGGCGTCATGGCCGCCGACTACCGCGCGATGAACCTGCGCCGCAACCCATACGGCAGCATCCTCTCGTCCTCGCCGTTCTTCACCAAGGAAGGTGCGCCGGGCAACCGCAGCTTCTCGCAGGCCAGCTCGGCCAACATCATCAACAAGGTGAACTGCGACCCGTCGCAGCAGATGACGGTTGCCACCGCCGACGCCATCAAGTACGGCTTCTCGACGGCGGCCTCCGCGGCCGGCCTGCTGAACCGCCCCTTCTGCAACTTCAACCTCGACGCTTACAACGAGATGCAGAACCCGGGCACGGATGCGAGCCTGCTCGGCCGAGGCACGCTGAAGGTGAACGACAACATCACGGCCTTCGCCGAAGCGGCCTACAGCCGCAGCGAGCGCAAGTTCCTGGCCGCGTCGCGCACCATCTCCGGCCTGTCCCCCACCAGCAACTTCCTGCTGGGCGGCTCGGGCACGGCGCCCACGTTCCAGGCCATCCTGGAAGCCGGCCACCCGGACAACCCGTTCCCGAACGCGCGCACTGCCGTGCAGATGCGCTTCGAGAACATCAAGGGCGGCTACAACGAGCTGAACGAGGGCTATCGGGCGCTGGCGGGCGTCAAGGGCACGGTCTTCAACACCTGGGACTGGGAATCCGCCGTGCTGTGGAACCGCTCGGATCGCAACGAGTACTACTACGGCTTCCTGCGCCTGCCGGTGCTGCGCCAGATGCTGGGCCCGCAGTCCGGCGGCACCAACCGCTCGCTGGCCTCCATCGCCGCCGACCCCGATCTGTCGCGTCCGCTGCTCAACCAGGGCACCGCAGAAATCGCGCAATGGGACGGCAAGGTCAGCACCGAGTTCGGCAACCTGCCGGGCGGCCCGATCGGCGTGGCGGCCGGTATCGAGCTGCGCCACGAGTCCATCGACATCAAGCCCGATCCCGAAAATGCCGCTGGCAACATCCTGGGCCTGGCCAACACGGCCGTGAAGGGCGGGCGCAACGTCAAGTCCGGGTTCGTGGAAGTCCGCCTGCCGGTCCTCAAGACCCTGGATGTGGACCTGGCCGGCCGTATCGACAAATACCCTGGCATCAAGACCAACTTCGTGCCCAAGATCGGCCTGAAGTGGGCTCCCAACGACATGCTGACCCTGCGCGGCACCTACGCCGAGGGCTTCCGCGCTCCGGCGGTGTCCCAGGTGAGCCCGGGTGGCGCGCAGTTCTTCGTCAACGGCCTGCAAGATCCGGTGCGCTGCAACACCAACGCGTCGCCGCAAGTGCCCTTCCCGGGCGCTGAAGCGGCAGATTGCAACAAGACCGTGTCCGGCCAAGGCGGCGCCAACCCGGCGTTGAAACCCGAGACGGCTTACAGCTCGTCGATGGGCCTGGTGTTCTCGCCGGTCAAGGGCGTCGACCTGTTGCTCGGCTACTTCAAGATCCGCAAGAACGGCGAGGTGGCACTGGGCAGCGCGCAGGACGTCGTCGACCACCCGGACCGCTACCCCCCCGGCTCGCTGGTGCGCGACACCAACCCCGCGCTGCTGCTGAATGGCCAGGCTGGCACCGGCCCGCTGCTGACCGTCGCAACGCCATGGAGCAACCAGGGCAGCACCATGGTCTCCGGCATCGACTTCGAGGCCAAGACGGTCGTGACCGTCATGGACGGCGCCAAGTGGACCAATTCGCTGAACGGCACCTACACGACGAAGTACGAGCGCATCGAGGTGCCGGGCTATCCGTCCAACAACCTGGTCGGTACGCGCGGCGGCCTGTGGGACTGGGCGACTTCGGCCGGCGACATCCCGCGCACGAAGTTCCGCTTCACGTCGTCGCTGGAAACGGGCCCGCATTCCCTGATGGCCGGCATCAACTATGTCAGCGGCCTCTCCTTCATCCGCAAGGAGGAAGGCCAACCTGACGGCACGATGAAGCAGTACTCGGGCAAGACCTGCCACTACGGCAACGTCACCGATCCGGGTGACCTGGCCTTGGGCCTGTCCGGCCGCAGCCAGGTGGGCCAGGCGCCCACCGCCACGAACGGCCGCGACCTGTACCTGAACCGCTACCCGAGCTGCAGCATGACCAGCTGGATGACGCTCGACGTGGGCTACACGTACACGGGCTTCAAGGACCTGACGCTGAGCTTCAACATCCAGAACCTCACGAACGAGCAGGCACCCTACGATCCGGGCGCGACCTACCTGGGCTACAACACCGGCATGCACAACCCGTATGGCCGCTACTTCACGGTGTCGGCAAGCTACAAGTTCAAGTGATCGCAGGCTGCCTGGCAGCCATTGGAAGGGCACCGCAAGGTGCCCTTTTTCATTGCTCGCAGTCAGTGGCGAGCGACTGAACTGGCTGGCTCCATGAAGAACGGCGACCCTGGGGTTGCCGTTGTCTTTGCATGCGGTATTTCGGGCCGAGCGCCGGGCCCGCCATGGCGATGTGCTTGCGGCTCAAGCCGCAGCGCGACTCGCTCGCGTTCAGCGACGCGAGGCTGGGCGAGGGGCCTCAGACCTTGATCGAGAACGGGTTGAAGTTCGTGCCGCGGTCGAAGTGGTCCACACCCTCGGCGCGCTTCAGGAAGGCGACAACCTTGGCGGTGACCGGGTACATGATGACCTCCCAGGCCGTCTTGCACAGGTACTGGGTCAGGATGACGGCGAGCAGCGTGTCGGTGGCCCAGATGCCGGAGAACGCGATCAGGAAGAAGACGCCGGTATCGACGAGCTGGCCCACCACGGTGGAGCCGATGATGCGTGCCCACAGCATGCGGCCCTGCGTCGCGATCTTCATCTTGGCCAGCACGAAGCTGTTGGCAAAACTGCCGCAGGCGAAGGCGATCATGGAGCCGGCCGCGATGCGCCAGGTGTTGCCGAACACGGCTTCGAGTTGCGGCTGGTAGACGGCCATGAACTCGGTGGGCGCCGGCGGTTGGTGCACGACGACATAGGCCATGAAGGCCGAGAACACCAGGGCGCCGAAGCCGGCCCAGACGACGCGGCGGTCGCGGCCATAGCCGTAGACCTCGGTCAGGATGTCGCCAAAGATGTAGCTGATGGGGAAGAAGAACAGGTCGGCGCCGTAGGTGACCGGGCCGATGACAGGCAGCGTCAGCTGGGCCTGCTTGGCCGCACCGATCAGGTTGGAGCACAGCAGCACGCAGACGAAGGCCGCCATGATCAAGTCGTAGTACTTGAACGTGCGGGGCTCGGCAGTGTTCATGGCGGGGGGCTCTGGGCTGGGGGCAGCGGATGGTAAGCGCTGCCCGGCCGGTGCCGGGACCGTATCAACGCGCAGTCGTGAGTCGCAGCAGGGTCTGGTGCAGCTTGGGCGTGTCTATGGGCTTGGTCAGGAAGTCGTTCATGCCCGCCGCGAACGCGTCATCCCGCTCCGAGACCAGGGCCGCCGCCGTCAGCGCGACGATGGGCAACTCCTCGGCCGTGAAGTGGCGGCGCAGTTCACGGGTCGCATCGTGACCGCCCATGACGGGCATCTGCACGTCCATCAGCACGATGTCGAAGGGTTTGCCCATGCTGGCTGCCGCCAGCACGGCCTCGATGGCCTGGCGGCCATCGCTGGCCTGCGAGACCTCCATGCCCCATTGCTCCAGTTGCGCCACGGCGATCAGCATGTTGACCGGGTGGTCCTCGGCGATCAGCACGCGCAGGCCGTGCAAGGCCTCATGCGTCGGGTTGTGCGCGCGCTGCTCGCGCGGCTGGTGGGCCATGGGTGCCGGGGCGGTGGGCAGGGGCATCTCGGCCCAGAAGGTCGAGCCCTCGCCGGGCACGCTGTGCACGCCCACCTCGCCGCCCATCAGCGTGGCCAGCTCGCGGCAGATGGACAGGCCCAGGCCCGTGCCACCAAAGCGCCGCGTCGTCGATTCGTCGGCCTGCGTGAAGGGCTGGAAGAGGCGCTGCTGCTGCTCGATCGCGATGCCGGAGCCGGTGTCGCGCACCTCGATGCGCACCCATTCACCGGCGCTGCCGCGGCTGTTCACGGCCAGGGCCTTGACGCTGACGGTGATGCCGCCGTGCTCGGTGAACTTCAGCGCGTTGGTGAGGTAGTTGGACAGGATCTGGCGCGTGCGCAGCGGGTCTCCGAACACCCAGCTCGGCAGGGCCGGGTCGATCTCCAGCGCGAAGGTCAGGCCGCGGGCCTGCGCAAGCGTCAGGTAGGCCAGGCGGATGGAGGCGAGCAGCTCGCGCAGCGAGAAGGGCTGGGTCTCCAGCGTCAGGCGGCCGGCCTCGATCTTGGACAGGTCCAGGATGTCGGAGATCAGGCCCGAGAGGCTCTCGGCGCTGTCCATCATCTGGTTCAGGTAGTCGCGTCGCTGGGCCTCGGAGATGTCGGGCTGCTGGGCCAGTCGGCCCAGCCCCAGCAGGCCGTTGAGCGGCGTGCGAATCTCGTGGCTGGTGTTGGCCAGGAAGGCGCTCTTGGCGCGGCTGGCGGCCTGGGCCTCGTCCTTGGCGTGGGCGAGCTGGTCCTCCACGCGGCGGCGCTCGGTGATGTCCTCGATGATCCAGATGGTGCCGCCACGGCTGGGGTGCGCCGGGTCCACGGCCTGGGCCAGCAGGCGGGCGAGGAAGGTGGAGCCGTCGCGGCGGCGCATGGTGCGTTCGGCCTCGACCTGCTGGCCGGCGGCCAGCGCAGGCCCCAGGTCGCGGCCCACGGACTGCCACTCTTCCACGGTGGGCCAGACGACGCTGCCATGCTGGCCGATCAGCGCGCCACGGTCCCAGCCGAACATGGATTCGACGCGCGGGTTGGCCAGCACGAACTGCTGGTCGCGCGTCAGCGTGATGCCGATGGAAGCGTTCTCCAGGATGGCGCCATGCACGAGGCGCGTGCGCTCGCTCTCGGACACGTCGCGCGCATACAGCACCAGGTAGTTCTGGCCGTCCATCTCGAAGGGCGCCACCGACACCAGCATGGAGATGGCGCTGCCGTCCTTGCGGCGGAAGCTGATCGGCACGTTGCTGGCGATGCCGTCGCGCTGGATGGCGTCGCGGATGGCCACGCGGTCCGCCGCGTTGTGCCAGATGCCGATCTCGTCGGCCGTGCGGCCCAGCACCTCGGAGCTGCCCCAGCCGCTCAGCGCCTCGAAGGCCTTGTTGACCATCGCATAGCGGCCGCTCTCGGCCTCGGTCAGCGTGATGACGTCGGGGCTGGTGGCGACCAGGTGGGACAGCAGGCCCTCGCTGCGGCGCAGCGCGTCCTGGGCGCGGCTCTGCTCGGTCTGGTCGGTGAAGAAGGTCAGCGTGGCCGGGCCGCTGGCGGTCTCCACGCGCACGCTGGTGGCCTGCACCAGGCGGCGGCGGCGCGACAGCGTGCGCAGCCGGTACTCGGTCATGGGCTGCATGGCGCCGGGCGCCAGGCCCTCCAGCCGCGCGGCCTGCTGGCGCGCCGTCTCCTCGTCGCCGGGCTCGTAATGGTTGAACAAGTCCTGGCCGATCATGCTGGAGCGCTGCGCATACCCGAACATGGCCATGGCCGCCGGGTTGGCGTCCACGACACGGCCCCAGCGGTGCAGCACCAGCGGCGACGGCGAGCGGCGGAACAGCTCGCGGTAGCGCGTCTCGGTGGCGTGCACGGTCTGCTCGGCGGCGACTTCGCCGGTCACATCACGGCCCACGCCCCAGTAACCGCGGAAGTTGCCCTGTGCGTCAAAGCGCGGCTCGCCGCTGATGGACACCCAGCGCGGGCTGCCGTCCACACCCATGCGGCGCGCCACCATGCCGTGGAAGGGGCGGTGCGATTCGAGGTCCGCGCGGTGGGCGTCCAGTTCGTCGTCGTTCAGCCCCACGCCGTCGATCTCCCACGGCGTCTTGCCGATGCGGCATTGCAGGTCCAGGCCCGACATGCCGGGGTGCTCTTCGGCGACATGGGTGAAGCGGAACTCGCGGTCCATCTCCCAGTACCAGTCCACCGCCATGCCCAGCAGGCCGCGGAAACGCGCGGTGCGCTCGTCGGCCTCGGCCAGCGACCGCTTCACCATCTTCAACAGGCCCACGCCCGCGATCAGGCCCGAGCCCAGCAGGCTGAACTGCACGATGGCGCGCAGCGCGAGGCTGGAGGAGGCCATGGGCGTCGTCACCCAGCCCAGCGCTTCGGCGCCGCCCAGGCCGGCCAGGGCCGCCGCGGCCAGCAGCGTCAGCACGATGCCGGACGCCAGGCCCAGCAGGCCGGTCGCGAAGGCGATCACCAGACTCATCAGCGGCAGGCTCAGCGACCACAGGCCCAGGTCGCGCGACACGGCCGCCGCCACCGGCAGGGCCAGCACCAGGGCCATCAGGCCCAGCGCGATCAGCGGCTGCTCCTTGCGATGCGTCGCGCGCGACAGCACGCCCAGGCGCAGCAGCGCCAGCACCGAGATCAGCAGGGCCAGCGCCGGCGGCAGCCAGCCTTCCATCCACTCATGGGGCTGGCGCGTGAACCACAACAGCAGCGCCACCGGCATGAAGACCGGCGCGCAGGCCAGCAGGAAGACCCGCGAGGCCTGCCAGCGCATGCTGCTTTGCAAACGTTCTCTTTGCTGCTCGGGCGGTGCTGCGTGCCCGACGAGGCTGCTGAGGTCTTCGCCAGCTCGCCCCATCAGCGCCGCCCGGCCGCCCGTAGGCGCTGACGCGCCCCCTCGGGGGGCAGCAAACGGAGTTTGCGTGGGGGCCTCATGATTTCAGGTCAGGGCGAGTCTTGTGGTCTCCGCCACGGCGCGGGCGCGCTCGGCGAAGTCGGCGCCGCTGCTCGCGTAGAGGATGGCGCGCGAGGAATTGACCACCAGTGGTGCAACGCGGCCCGCGGCCTGCACGACGGCGGCGGCGTCACCGCCCTGGGCGCCGACGCCCGGCACCAGCAGCGGCAGCGTGGGCGCGAGTTCGCGCACGCGGGCGATCTCGGCCGGGTAGGTGGCGCCCACGACCAGGCCCAGCTGGCCGTTGCGGTTCCACTTGGTCTCGGCCAGGTGAGCCAGGTGCTCGAACAGGCGCGGCTGGCCTGGCACGTCGGCCAGGCGTTGCATCTGCCAGTCGTCGCCGCCCGGGTTGGACGTGCGGCACAGCAGGATGGCGCCCTTGCCTTCGTAGGCGAGGTAGGGCGCGACCGAGTCGAAGCCCATGAAGGGCGACAGCGTCACCGCGTCGGCCTGGTAGCGCTCGAAGGCCTCGCGGGCGTACTGCTCGGCCGTGGAGCCGATGTCGCCGCGCTTGGCGTCCAGGATGACGGGCACGCCGGGGGCGACCTCGTGGATGTGAGCAATCAGCCGCTCGAGCTGGTCTTCGGCGCGGCAACCGGCGAAGTAGGCGATCTGCGGCTTGAAGGCGCAGACCAGATCCTTCGTCGCGTCCACGATGGCCGCGCAGAAGTCGAAGATCTTCGTCGCATCACCCTTCCAGGCGCCCGGCAGCTTGCCCGGCTCGGGGTCGAGGCCGACGCAAAGGCGCGAGTGGGACTGGGCTTGGAGTTGGGCGATGAAAGAGGTCATCAGGTCAGACGGCGTAGGCGGAAATGGGGGCGGTGCGGGTGAGCACGAATTCGGCGAAGGCGTCGGCCGGCAGCGGGCGGCTGAAGAGGTAGCCCTGCACGGCCTGGCAGCCCTGGCGGCGCAGGAAGGCGAGCTGGCCTTCGGTCTCGACGCCTTCGGCCAGCGTCTCCAGGCCCAGCGCGCTGGCCATGCGGATGACGGCGTCGACGATGGCGCGGTCCTCGGCGTCCTCGGTGAGGTCGCGCACGAAGGATTGGTCGATCTTGAGCTTGCTGACGCGGAACTTCTTCAGGTAACTGAGCGACGAGTAGCCGGTGCCGAAGTCGTCGATGGACAGGCGCACGCCGCGGGCATGCAGCTCGTTCATGACGGTGATGGCAACGGCCGGGTTGTCCATGGCCGCGCCCTCGGTCAGTTCCAGCTCCAGGCGCTCGGCCGGCATGTCAGCGTCGGCCAGCACGCGGTCCACCAGCTCGGGCAGGCCGTCATGGCGGAACTGCACGGCGGACAGGTTCACGGCCATCGTGAGGCCGGGCAGGCCGGCGTCGTCCCAGCGGCGCAGCTGCGAAAGGGCCTCGCCCAGCACCCATTCGCCGATGGGCAGGATGAGGCCGGAGGTCTCGGCGACCGGGATGAACTCGGCGGGCGACACCCAGCCCAGTTCGGGATGGTTCCAGCGCAGCAGCGCTTCGGCGCCCACGATGCGGGCTTCGCCATCGTCTTCCAGCGCGAACTGGGGCTGGTAGTGCAGGCTGAGCTGGCGGCGCTCCAGCGCGCGGCGCAGCGCGTTCTCCAACTGCAACGCGCGGGCCGACTGGGCCTGCATCTCGCTCGTGAAGAAGCGGTAGGCATTGCGGCCGTCCTTCTTGGCGCGGTACATGGCCGCGTCGGCGCATTTGCACAGCGTGTCGAAGTCGTCGCCATCAGTCGGGAACATCGCGATGCCCATGGACGGCGTGACGGTCAGCTCCTGCTGGTCCACATGGAAGGGCGCGCTGGCCAGCGACATCAGCTTGGAGGCGAGGTGGGCGGCGCCGGCGATGTCGGTCAGCGGCAGCACCAGCACGAACTCGTCGCCGCCCATGCGGGCGACCGTGTCCTGCTCGCGCACGGCACCACGCAGCCGCGCGGCGAGCTGGGCCAGCAGCGAGTCGCCGACGCGGTGGCCCAGCGAGTCGTTGACGTTCTTGAAATGGTCCAGGTCCAGGAACAGCACGGCCAGCGGCTCGTCGCCGCGGCGCGCGATGTCCAGCGCCTGGCTGGCGCGGTCGGCCAGCAGGTGGCGGTTGGGCAGGCCGGTCAGGCCGTCGAACAGCGCCAGGCGCTCGGCGCGGGCCTCGGCGGCCTGCTGCTCGGCGATCTTGAGCTCCAGCGCGGCGACGGTCTGGCTGAGCTGCTCGGTGCGCTGGGCCACCAGGGCCTCGAGCTGGTTCTTGGCGTTGAGCAGTTCCTGCTCGGCCAGCTTGCGCGCCGTGATGTCCTGCGTGATCCAGATCGAGCCGCGCGACAGGTCGCTGCGGTCAATGGCCTTGCTGCGCACCTCGCACCAGACGGGCGTGCCGTCCTTGCGGCCCAGCAGCATCTCGGCCTGGAAGGAATCGCCGCGCGACAGCGGCTCGTAGCACAGGTCGCCAGCGGCCTTCCAGTCCTCATCGCTGAGGTACCAGGCGCGCGAGAACTGGCCGTTCAGCTCGCCGCGCTCGTAGCCGAAGAGCTGCTCGAAGGCGCGGTTGCAGCGCGTGACCTTGCGGCCGCGCAGGAAGACGATGCCCACCATCGCGTGGTCGAGGATGAGCTCCTGCTCGGCGTTCAAGTCGGCCAGCGCCGCGTCCGCGTGCTTGCGCTCGCTGACGTCGTCGACGATCCAGATCGAGCCCTCGGCCGGATCGTCCACGTTGATGAGGCGGCCGGTCAGGTGCGCCCAGAACAGCCCGCCGTCCTTGCGGCGCATCATCTGTTCGCCGCGGAAGGTCTCGCCGGTGGCCAGCACCGGGTAGGCGCGCGCGCCCAGGTTCTTGGCTTCCTGCTCGGTCTGGTACAGCGAGATGCTGCTGGTGCCGACGGCCGCCTCGGGGCTGTCGAAGCCAAAGATCTCGGCGTAGCGCTGGTTGCAGCGCACGAGGGTGCGCGCCTTCACGAAGACGACGCCCACGCCCGCGTTCGCGAGGATGACGTCCAGCTCGCGCAAAGCCTGGCTGAGCGCGGGATTGTCGCTGTCGTCGGTCGCGAGACTCATGGGGACTAGAAGGCGGCAGTCTGGCAGTCGGGGCGGGATTGGAGCATGACCGGTTATTGTCTTGCCTCATGCACATCCTGGATACCGAACGCTTGTCGCTGCGTGAATTCACACCGCAAGACGCCCCCTTCCTCGTCCGCCTGGTCAACGAACCCGGCTGGATTCGCAACATCAACAACCCCGGCGTGCGCACGCCGGACGACGCCCTGGCCTGGGCCGAGGGGCGGCTCTTCAAGGCCTACCGTGAACTGGGTCACGGCTTCTGGGCCGTCCAGCGCCGCGAGGACGGGGAGCTGGTGGGCATGTGCGGCCTGTTCAAGCGCCCGGCCCTGCCCGAGCCCGATCTGGGCTACGCGCTGCTGGCCGAACACGAGGGCCGTGGCTACGCGCTGGAGGCCGCGCGCGGCTGCGTGGCGCACGCGAAAACCAAGCTCGGCTGGACCACGCTGATGGCCATCACGGCCCTGGACAACCCGGGCAGCACCGCGCTGCTGTCCAAGCTGGGCTTCGTCGAACAGGGGCAGGAACAGCTGGAGGGCTATGACGGGCCCTCCAGAGTGTTCCGCTTGGCGCTCTAGAGCCCCCGGTCCAGCGGGTACGCTGGCCCACCCCCCCGAGGGGGTCGATTCATGTCGTGGCGTTGGCCCCGACATGAACCGAGCAGCGCCGCCTTGGGGCGGCCCGGCGCCGGCGCTCTGAAGGCACTACGGCCGGTCAGACCTTTTTCGCGAGGTCCTGCGCCAGGCCGGTGTAGCTGCCCGGGCTCATCTTCAGCAGCCGGGCCTTCTCGGCCTTGGGCAGGTCCAGCCCTTCGATGAAGCCCTGCAGCGACTCGCGCGTGATGGCCTTGCCGCGGGTCAGCTCCTTGAGCTGCTCGTAGGGGTTGGGCAAGCCGTAGCGGCGCATGACGGTCTGGATGGGTTCGGCCAGCACTTCCCAGGCGGCGTCCAGGTCGGCGGCGAGAGCCGCCTCGTTGACCTCCAGCTTTCCGAGGCCCTTGGCCAGCGAGTCGTAGCCCAGCAGCGCATAGCCCAGGCCCACGCCCATGTTGCGCAGCACGGTGGAGTCCGTCAGGTCGCGCTGCCAGCGGCTGACCGGCAGCTTCTGGCTCAGGTGGGTCAGCACGGCGCTGGCGAGGCCGAAGTTGCCTTCGGCGTTCTCGAAGTCGATGGGGTTGACCTTGTGCGGCATCGTCGAGCTGCCGATCTCGCCTGCCTTGGTGCGCTGCTTGAAGTAGCCCAGCGAGATGTAGCCCCAGACGTCGCGGGCCCAGTCGATCAGGATGGTGTTGGCGCGCGTGAACGCGTCGAACAGCTCGGCCATGTAGTCGTGCGGCTCGATCTGGATCGTGTAGGGGTTGAAGGTCAGCTTCAACTGCTTCTCGATGACGCCCTTGCTGAAGGCTTCCCAGTCATGCTTGGGCCAGGCGGACAGGTGGGCGTTGAAGTTGCCGACCGCGCCGTTCATCTTGGCCAGCGGCTTCACGGCCGCGATACGGGCGCGCGCCGTCTGCAGGCGCGCCACGACGTTGGCGATCTCCTTGCCCACCGTCGTGGGGCTGGCCGTCTGGCCGTGCGTGCGGCTCAGCATGGGCACGGCCGCGAACTGGTGGGCCATCTTGCGGAGCGTCTCGACGATGCCGTCCAGGGCCGGCAGCATGACCTCGTCGCGCGCGGCCTTCAGCATCAGCGCATGGCTGGTGTTGTTGATGTCTTCACTGGTGCAGGCGAAGTGCACGAACTCGGACGCCGCGAGCAACTCCGGCTGGCCCTCGAAGCTGCGCTTGATCCAGTACTCCACGGCCTTCACGTCGTGGTTGGTGGTGCGCTCGATGGCCTTGATCTCTTCCGCATCGGCCTCGCTGAACTTCTTGACGAGGCGGCGCAGGCGCGAGCGCGCGCTGCTGGACAGCGGCTTGAACTCCTTGAAGCCGGCGTCCGACAGCGCGATGAACCACTCCACTTCGACCTGCACGCGGCGGTGCATCAGCCCGTACTCGGACAGCAGCGGCCGCAGTGCGGCGACCTTGGCGGCGTAGCGGCCGTCCAGCGGCGAAAGGGCGCTGATGGCGGAGTATTCGGTGGTGGTCATGTCAGCCCGGCAATTCGTGGAAAACCCGTAATTCTATTTTTTGAAGAAGGCGATGCGTTCTTCGTCTGCCGGATGGCTTGAAAAAGCGATCGCGAAGGCGTTGCTTTCCGGGCTATCGCCTTGCTCCGCGCGCAGCTTCTGAACGCGCTCGAAGAAGCTCACCATGACGGCAGGATCGACGTGCGCGCCGCGCATCAGCGTGCGCGCATAGTCGTCCGCCTCGCGCTCGAAGTCGCGCGAATAGCCCTTCTGGGCCAGCAGCGCCGGCGCGCCCGCCAGCGCCACCGAGAAGTCGCCCAGCAGCACGCCGGTGGCCAGGCCCGCGCCGCTGGCTCGCAGCGTCAGCCGCATGCCGTGGCGGTGCTTCACATGGCCCAGCTCGTGGCCCAGCACGCCCACCAGGGCCTCGGGCTTGTCCTCCAGCAGCCGCACCAGTTCGTCGGTGATGACGATGGTGCCGCCCGGCAGCGCGAAGGCGTTGGGCCCCAGCAGCTTGCCGCCGTCGCGGAACTCCAGCGTGAAGCGCGTCAGCTTGGGCAGGGCTTTGTTGTCCAGCGCGGTGTCCACCGCATCGGCAAAGCGGTCGAAGACGGCGTTGCGCTGTGCCCAGGTCAGCTTGCTCCGGTGCAGCAGGTGGGCGTCCAGGTCCCGCAGCACGCGGGCGCCGATCTGGTCGTCAATGTGCTCGGGCAGCACTTTCACCGTCGCGTCGGCGGCCAGTGGCACGCCCCAGCGCCAGCCCGCGAACAGGCTGCCGGCCAGCAGAGCCAGTGTCAGCACCGTCAACCCCGCACTCTGCTGCCAGCGTGGGATGAGGCCGTGGCGGCGGCCGGTGCGGCCCAGCCAGGCGTCGTACGCCGTGGCATCGGTGCAGGCCAGCACGCCGCCGTCTGGCAGCAGGATCTGGCGCTGGCCTTGACGCAGCGGCTCGGGCCAGCGCAGCTTCTTGGCCGCGTAGTCGCGCGGCGCGGCCTCATCCAGGGCCTGCACGCAGACGCGGCCGTCGGCTAGCCAGACGGAGGCGGGCCGAGGCACCGGGTGCAGGCCGTCGAACCATTGCACGGCCAGGGCGGGGGAGGTCATGTCGTTCATAGGCCCAGGTCGATGCCGAAGAAGTCACCGGCGGCTTCGCCGGATGCGTCCGCATAGGCGGCACTGTCGCTGCCGTCCCAGCCGTCCATCGCGCCGCTGACCTCGATGCTCATGGCCTCCAGGCGCAGCTTCCAGGTGTTGATGGCGGCAAACGGCCGGTACAGGCCCAGCGTCAGCAAGGTCAGCAGCCAGTTCTTCGTGGTCAGCCAGGCCAGGCTGCGAAAGCGCAGCTGGCTGCCGAAGCGGACCTGCTCGGAGGCCGTGTGGTTCCAGACGAGGTTTTGCATCCGGGCATTGAAGTAAGGCCCGATCAGCATGAAGCCCAGCAGGTACACCAGGCTCATGACGCCCAGGATGGCGAAGCCCATCGTCTTGCTGTCCTCGGTGTTGGCCGCGTTGCGGATAGCCGGCACGAACATCAGCGCCACCAGCAACAGCGCCGGCACAAGGATCCAGCACGCGCTCTTGAACGCGAGGCCATAGAAGCGCCGCGTCTTGACCTGCATGCGGGCGCGCTGGTCGGCGAGCTGATAGTGGTTGTGCTGGTAGCCCTTGACCTTGGCCAGGGCCAGCGGTAGCAGCGCAACGTACAGCAGCGTGCCCAGGCCACCCACGACGGCCATGCCGCTGCCCACCCAGGTGACCCATTGCGGGTGGATGGCCACGCTGCCCTCCAGCACCGCGCGGGCGAACTGCTGCACGCCGATCATCAGCACCAGCGGCCAGATGGCCACGCCGAAGGCCGAGTAGACGTCGCCCAGGTCGCCGCGGAAGGCCATGCGCAGGCCGCGCCACGACGTGTTGGCCAGCCGGAACTGCTGGCCCGCCCGCCACAGCGCCGGCCACAGCACGCAAAGCGCCAGGAAGGCGATGTAGCCGGCCAGCGGCGAGAAACGGCCACCGATGGCATAGATGCCGAACAGCGCCACCAGCACCAGGAAGCCGCGGAACATGGTCTTGGGGTCGCCATGGAAGGCCAGCGCGTCGCCGTCCACCCAGGTGTTGGCGTACAGGTAGCGGATGCGGCGTGCCTTCGCAAATGGCAGGTACAGCCCCAGCGTCAAAACGATGAGCAGCAGGTGCAGCAGCCAGATGCGGAAGTATTCGCGGCCCGTGCCGGTGAATCGGATGGGCAGCTGGCGCGGCTCGGCAGGAGTGGCCACTGCCGAGCCAGCTTCTTCTGGCAGGCGAATAGCGTCGGCCGCGGGCACGGTGTCCGCGGTCGTGTCGGAATCAAGCAATTTTTTCTCCCAGGAGACGGCCCTGTCCCGGTTTCTAGGGACTGGTGACACGGGCGCCGAAGACTGTGCAGGCAGCGCTCACGGCTGGCAACCCCCGCATGCGTGGCTGTCGGGCCGAGCCGACAGGCCTTTTTCACGCCCGGAGTGCCAGGGGGCGCTCGCTAGAATCGTTTCGACCTGTGACCCCCTGTGTTCCCCTATGACCGCGATGAAGTTGATCGGTTCGCTCGCCAGCCCCTACGTGCGCAAGGTGCGCATCGTGATGGCCGAGAAGAAGCTCGACTTTCAGTTGGTGCTGGAAGACGTCTGGGCCAGCGACGCCATCCTGAAGATGAACCCGCTGGGCAAGGTGCCCTGCCTGGTCATGGAAGGCCAGGACTCCATCACCGGCGCCGTGTTCGACTCGCGCGTCATCGTCGAGTACGTGGACACGCTGTCGCCCGTGGGCAAGCTCATTCCCGAGCGTGGCCGCGAGCGCTGCGAGGTGCGCACCTGGGAGGCGCTGGCCGATGGCATTGCCGATGCCGCCATCCTCGTGCGCCTGGAGCGCACCTGGGCCCAGCGCAGCGCCGAGCAGCGCAGCCAGGCCTGGATAGACCGCCACCTCGTCAAGGTCATGGCCGCGCTGGCGGCGATGAGCGAGGGCCTGGGTGACAAGGCCTGGTGCTCGGGCAACCACTTCTCGCTGGCCGACATCGCCGTCGGCTGCGCGCTGGGCTGGCTGGAGTTCCGCTTCCCCGAGATCAACTGGCGCGAGACTCACCCCAACCTGGCCCGCCACATGGACAAGCTGTCGCAGCGCCAGAGTTTCATCGACACCGTGCCGGCGGCCCAACCGCCCGTGCCCGCGGCAGCCTGATCAGGCGATCAGGAGTTCCCTCGAACGCACGTGCAGCAGGCGCACCAGGCGCCAGATGCGGCGCTCGATCTCGGCGACTTCCTGCTTCCACAGCGTTGCGATCTCGGCCAGCAACAGGCCCTGCGCCAATAGCGTGAGCAGGTGGCGGCTGGCCTGGTCGATCTGGCGGCCGGCGGGGCTGGCGTCCAGCGCGGCGGATGCCTGCCGGGCCGTGACCAGCGGGCTGCGCTCGATGCCGAACGCGGCCAATGCCTGGCGTGAAAGCTGAGGACTGAGCATGGAGCGGCGCTCGTGCAGGCGCGTCAGCGCCTCCACCAGGCCCTGGCCACTGCCGTCATCCACGTGATAGGCGTTTGCGCCGGCGCTTAAAGCCGCAAAGAGCTGCAAATCGTCGGCCGTGGGCGTCAGCAGCAGCAGTTGCGGCCGCACCGGCAGGCGGCCCAGTTCGTGGGCGACGCGCATCGCGTGGCTGTCCACCAGGCGCAGGTCGCTCGCGACAATGTCGGGCGCCAGTGCGGCGATTTCCTCCAGCGCGTCGGCCAGCACCTGGCTGCTGCCGGCCAGCTCGATGCCGTCGGCCTGCAGCAGCAGCGAGCGGGTGCGCTGCAGCGTGGGCTCGCTGAGACGGAGGAGGTAGACGGTGGACATGGCAGCAAGCGCGGAAACGTTACGCATTGTGCGCTTTTTGCCACCGTATCCCTAACTTGCAGCCCCTACTTGGGGCCCTCCCCCTCAGGCGGGCGGTTGCCAGAGTTCCAGGCGGTTGCCCTCGGGATCCATGACCCAGCCGAAGTTGCCGTATTCGCTCTTTTGGACCTTGTCGTCCACGGCGCAGCCCTCGGCGCGCAGCTTCTCGATCAGCCCGTCCAGGTCGTCGACGCGGTAATTGACCATGAAGGGGGCCTTGCTGGGGTCGAAGTAGGTGCTGTCTTCCTTGAAGACGCTCCAGACCGTCTGACCCTTGGGGTCGTCCTCGTTGTTGAAGGACAAGCCGCCCCAGGCCTCGATGGCCAGGCCCAGATGCTTGGCGTACCAGGCCTTCAGCGCCTCGGGGTCGCGGGCCTTGATGAAGATGCCGCCTATGCCGGTGATGCGTGCCATGTGGGTCTCCTAGGACGTCGTTCTTGCGATGCTGCCTTGCGGCGAGAAGCTGTGCGCGCTGGCCAGCGGCCAGTAGACCCTGAAGGTGTTGTGAGGCATGTCGCCGCGCAGCACCGAGCCGGGCTCGACGAAAGGCAGCAGATTGGCCAGCAACCGCACCTCGTGCTTGTCCAGCCGGTGCACGATGTGCTGGGCCGTGATCTCCTGCGGGTGGCACAGGCCGGCAGCCTCCACCAGTTCCTTCAGCGCCTTCAGCGTGTTCTGGTGGAAGTTGGCGACGCGCTGGGCCTTGTCGGGAACCACCAGCGCACGCTGGCGGTGCGGGTCCTGCGTGGTCACCCCCGTGGGGCAATGGCCCGTGTGGCAGGCCTGGGCCTGGATGCAGCCCAGCGCAAACATGAAGCCGCGCGCGGCGTTGCACCAGTCCGCGCCCAGGGCCATCAGCCGCACGATGTCGAAGGCGGTCGTGACCTTGCCGGCGCAGCCGATCTTGATCTTGTCGCGCAGGTTCAGGCCCACCAGCGTGTTGTGCACCAGCAGCAGCCCTTCCTGCAGCGGCGCGCCCACGTAGTTGGTGAACTCCAGCGGCGCGGCACCGGTGCCGCCCTCGGCGCCGTCCACGACGATGAAGTCCGGCGTGATGCCGGTCTCCAGCATCGCCTTGCAGAGGGCAAACCACTCCCACGGGTGGCCGATGCACAGCTTGAAGCCGGTGGGCTTGCCGCCCGACAGCGTGCGCAGCTTGTCGATGAACTGCATCATCTCGATGGGCGTCGAGAAGGCGCTGTGGCGGGCCGGCGAGATGCAGGCCTGGCCCACCGGCACGCCGCGCGCGGCGGCGATCTCATGCGTGACCTTGGGGCCCGGCAGCACGCCACCATGGCCCGGCTTGGCGCCCTGGCTGAGCTTGAGCTCGATCATCTTGACCTGCGGGTCGCGCGCATTGGCCTCGAACTTCTCGGCGCTGAAGCTGCCATCCTCGTTGCGGCAGCCGAAGTAGCCCGAGCCTATCTCCCAGGTCAGGTCGCCGCCATGCACGCGGTGGTGCACGCTGATCGAGCCCTCGCCCGTGTCGTGCGCAAAGCCGCCAATCTTGGCGCCCTTGTTCAGCGACAGGATGGCATTGGCGCTCAAAGCGCCAAAGCTCATCGCCGAGATGTTGAACACGCTGGCCGAGTAGGGCTGGGCCCGGTCCGCGCCAATCGTGATGCGGAAGTCGTGGCTGGTCAGGTGGGTCGGGGCCAGCGAGTGGTTGATCCACTCATAGCCGCGCGCGCCCACGTCGAGCTGGGTGCCGAAGGGGCGCTGGTCAGGGTCGCCCTTGGCGCGCTGGTAGACGATGGAGCGCTGCGCTCGCGAGAACGGCGCGGCCTCGTTGTCGCCCTCCAGGAAATACTGGCGGATCTCGGGGCGGATGAACTCCAGCAGGAAGCGCACATGCCCGATGACGGGATAGTTGCGCAGGATGGAGTGGCGCTCCTGGCGCGAGTCGCGCAGGCCCAGCAGCGCGAGCGCCAGGAACAGCAACGCCAGCAGGCCGTCGGTCAGTCCGGCCGTCCAGCTGATGGCGAAGAACAGCGCCAGCAGGCCGCACAGCGCCCAGGTCAGGTAGCGCAGCGGGAAAAGCTCGTTGATGCGTCGCGTCCAGCCGGGCCAGGCAAGCATGTGGGGCGTCCTTGTAACCGTGACCGGCGGATGCTACGCGAGCAACCTGCACAATCGGCCCGACTTGACTCAATCCCCAGGGTAGCGACTGATGAAGTCCTTCTTTTCCACGCTCGGCTGGCTGTTCTCCAAGGCCTGGTGGCTGCTCGACGGCACGCGCCGGGCGCTGATGAACCTGTTCGTGCTGCTGCTCATCATCATCTTCCTCACGGCCGTGCTGTCGCGCGGCCCCAGGCCGCTGGCCGACAAGACCACGCTGGTGCTCAAGCTGGACGGCAATCTTGTCGAGCAGTTCTCCGGCAGCCCGCGCGAGCAACTGATGGCCCAGGCCCAGGGCCGGGGCGTGCCGCACCAGACGAGGCTGCGCGACGTGCTGGCCGTGCTGGACACGGCCGCCAAGGACGACAAGATCACCGCCGTGCTGCTGGACGCAGACGAGCTGCACGGCGCAGGCCTCGCGGGCCTGCACGAGGTCAGCGCAGCGATCCAGCGCTTCCGCAAGGTCAGCGGCAAACCCGTCATCGCCTATGGCGACAGCTACAGCCAGCGCGGCTACTTCCTCGCGGCACAGGCCAGCGAGGTCTATGTGCATCCCATGGGCATGGTCATGCTGGAGGGCTTCGGCCGCTGGCGCACCTATTACAAGGACGCGCTGGACCGCATCGGCGTGATGCCCCACGTCCTCAAAGCCGGCACCTACAAGAGCTTTGGCGAGACCTACACCGCCAACGGCCCCAGCCCGGCGACGCAGGAGGCCGAGGGCCTGGTCTATGGCGAGCTTTGGAACGGCTTCACCGGCAGCATCGAGGCCGCGCGCAAGCTGGAGGCCGGCAGCATCGCCAAGGGCATCGCCGACCTGCCGCAGCTGCTTGCTGCCGCCAAGGGCGACACGGCCCAGCTCGCGCTGCAGGCCAAGCTGGTGGACGGCCTGAAGACGCGCGATCAGATGCGCGAGCTGCTCATCACCAAGGGCGCCAAGGACGAGCAGAGCAAGAGCTTCCGCCAGGTGTCGCTGGGCGACTACCTGGCCTATGTGAAGGACACCGGCACGCCCAACAAGCTGCAGCCGGGCATTGGCGTGGTCGTGGCCGAGGGCGAGATCGTGGACGGCGATGCCGGCCCGGGCCGCGTCGGCGGCGACTCGACGGCGCGGCTGATCCGCAAGGCACGCGAAGACGAGGCCATCAAGGCCATCGTGCTGCGCGTGAACTCACCCGGCGGTAGCGCCTTCGCGTCCGAGATCCTGCGTCGCGAGCTGGAGCTGACGCGCCAGGCCGGCAAGCCGGTGGTCGTCTCCATGGGCGACGTGGCGGCCTCGGGTGGCTACTGGATCTCCATGTCCAGCGACGCGGTCATCGCCGACGCGGGCACCATCACCGGCAGCATCGGCGTCTTCGGCATGCTGCCCACGGCCGAGAAGCTGATGGACAAACTGTCGCTGCACACCGGCGCCGTGACGACGACCTGGCTGGCCGGCGGCTACGACCCGCGCCGGCCGCTGGACCCGCGCATGGAGGCGGCGGTGCAGGCCGGCATCGACAACGTGTATTCACGCTTCACCACGCTCGCAGCGCAAGCCCGCAAGTCCACGCCCGAGAAGATCGACGCTGTGGCGCAGGGGCGCATCTGGACCGGCGACCAGGCCAAGGAGCGCGGCCTCATCGACCGCTTGGGCAGCTTCGACGACGCCGTGCAGACGGCCACGCAGCTTGCCAAGCTGGAAGTGAAAGCCGGCGACAAGCCGCGCATGGTCTATGTGGAGCGCGACCTCAGCCGCAGCGAGCGCCTGCTGGCCTCGCTGACCGACGTGATGGCACCGTCCCTGGTGCAGGCCCTGGGCCTGGAAGGGCTGCCGACACCGGTCATGGAAGAGCTTGCCGTGATCAAGGACCTGGCCAAGATGTCGGCTCGCGGCCAGTGGGACAACAAGTCCGCGGTCGTTCACTGCCTCTGCGGTGTCCCCTAATCCACTGTCTTCTTGTAACGCAGCAAGGCCACGCCGCCGGCGACGGCCAGGAAGGCCAGCATGGGCCACAGTTCGGGCAGCAGCTCGGCTGCGCCCGTGCCCTTGAGCATGACGCCGCGCACGATGCGCAGGAAGTGGGTCAGCGGCAGCGTCTCGCCCAGCGCCTGCGCCCACTCCGGCATGCCGCGGAACGGGAACATGAAGCCCGACAGCAGCATGGACGGCAGGAAGAAGAAGAACGTCAGCTGCAAGGCCTGCAGCTGGTTCTTGGCCAGCGTGGAGAACGTGAAGCCCACGCCCAGGTTGGCCAGCATGAACACGCCGATCATCGCCAGCAACAGCGCCACGCTGCCCACCATGGGCACGTCGAACAGCAAAAAGGCCGCGCCCAGGATGACGCCCAGCTGCACGTAGCCCAGCACCACATAGGGCAGGATCTTGCCGGCCATGACCTCGAAGGGCCGCACCGGCGTGGCCAGCAGGTTCTCCATCGTGCCGCGCTCGCGCTCGCGCGTCATCGCCAGGGCGGTGAGCATCACCATGGTCATCGTCAGGATGGTGCCCACCAGGCCCGGCACGATGTTGTAGCGCGACAGGCCCTCGGGGTTGTAGCGGCGCTGTATGCGCACCTCGAAGGGAAGGGCCTGCGGCGCGCGTGAAGCCAGCGCGCCGCGCAGGTCGCGGCTCAAAGCCGTCTGGCCCAGTTGGCTCAAGGCGGCGATCGCATTGCCCGAGGCCGAGGGGTCGGTCGCGTCGGCGGCGATCAGCACCGCGGGCTTCTCGCCGCGCACCACGCGCGCGCCGAAGTCGTCCGGCACGACGACGAGGAACTGGATGTCGCCACGCTCCAGCAGGGCGTCGCCGCGCGACTCGGCAATGCCGCTCTCGATGACGTGGAAGTAGCCGCTGGTCTGCAGCGCCGCGACGAGGCTGCGCGCCATGGGGCTGGTGTCCTGGCTGACGATGGCCGTGGGCAAGCCCTTGGGGTCGGTGTTGATCGCGTAGCCGAACAGCACCAGCTGCATGATGGGCACGCCCGCCGCCATCGCGAAGGTGAGCTTGTCGCGCAGCATCTGCTGCACCTCCTTCAGCGCGATGGCGAACATGCGGGCCAGGCTTTGCATCATCTGGCCTCGGCGAAGTTGTCGGTGGCCTGGCCGACGAGCTTGACGAACGCGTCTTCGAGATCCTTGGCGCCCGCTTCCTGCACGATGGCCGCTGCAGTGCCGCGCGCCAGCACATGGCCGTAGGCGATGTAGACCAGCTCGTGGCAGCGCTCGGCCTCGTCCATGTAGTGCGTGGAGACCAGCACAGTGATGCCTTCGTCGGAGAGCTGGTGGATCTGGTCCCAGAACTCTCGCCGCGCCTTGGGGTCCACGCCCGCGGTGGGCTCGTCCAGCAGCAGCAGACGGGGCTGGTGCAGCAGGCAGGCGGCGAGGGCCAGGCGCTGCTTCCAGCCGCCGGACAGCGTGCCGGCGAGCTGCTTCTCGCGGCTCTTCAGGCCCAGGCGCTCCAGCGCGCCGTCGACGGCCTGCTTGCGGTTCTCCATCGAGAACAGGCGCGCGATGAAGTCCAGGTTCTCGCGTATCGACAAGTCCTCGTAGAGGCCGAACTTTTGCGTCATGTAGCCCACCTGGCGCTTCACCTCGGCGGCCTGGTGGCGGAAGTCCAGGCCCAGCACCTTGCCTTCGCCGGAGTCCGGCGTCAGCAGGCCGCAGAGCATGCGCAGCGACGTGGTCTTGCCGCTGCCGTTGGGGCCCAGGAAGCCCACGATGCGGCCTTCGGCGACCTGCATGTCGACGCCATCGACGACCTTGCGGCCGCCATAGGACTTGCTCAGTCCCTTGACGTCGATGGCGAGGTCAGTCATTGCGTCACATCCAACGGCTGCCCCGGGTGCAAGCGCTCGGCATCTTCTGCTTTCACCGGCCGCGCTTCGACCAGGAACACCAGCTTGTCGCGCTGCTGGTTGGAGTAGATGACCGGCGGGGTGTACTCAGGCCCGCTGGCGATGAAGCTGATGCGCGCGGGGATGGCCGCGCCGCAGCCGTCGCAGTGCAGTTGCACGGTGCTGTCGAGCTTGAGGCCGCCCACAATGGATTGCGGCACATAGAAGCGCGCCTTGCGGTTGGCCGGCGGCAGCAGGGCCAGCACCGGCTGGCCGGCGGCCACCCATTCGCCGGGGCGCATGAAGATGTCTTGCACGCGGGCGGGCATGGGGGCGCTTTGCTGCTTCTGCTCCACGCGCCAGGCTGTCTGCGCGCGGCTGCTCTCGGCGGCCTGGGCGAGGGCGCGGGCGGAGTTGCGTTCGTCATCGCGCGCAGGAAGCCGGCCCACCTGCAGGGCAGCGTCCAGCTCCATCACGCGGGCGCGGGCCTGGGCCAGCACCGTCGCAGCGTCGTCCACGCGCGCCTGGGCCACGAAGCCCTTGGCCAGCAGTTCCTGCTGGCGCGTCAGGTCGATGCTGGCCAGGCGTTCCGCCGCGCGGGCCTGGTCCAGCTGGGCCTTGGTGACCGCCAGCTCGGGCAGGCGCCGGCCCTTGTCGGCGTCCTGCGCCTGGGCCTGGGCGCTCTGGGCGCGAGCGCGCGCTTCGGCATCGGCCGCGATCTCGGGCGTGGCGTCCAGCGCGAACAAGGCCTGGCCGGCGGTGACCACCTCGCCGGAGCGCACGGCCAGCGTCGTCAGCCGCCCAGCCACCGGTGGCGCGATGTAGACCAGCTCGGCCTCGGCATAGCCGCTCCAGCCCTCGGGCGGTTTGGCGCCGCAGCCAGCCAGCAGGGCCGGGATCAAAAGCAAGGTGAGTCTCATCGGATCTCCATCACACGCCACTGGCGAGGCCCAGCAGCGCCCATTCGATGCGGCGCTGGATTGCGTCGTCGGACAGCACCTGGCCGTCGACGCCGGCGCGCAGCGGCAGCGGCACGGCGTCGATGGCCTGCATGGCGCCCACCAGCATCACGGGCGCCAGCACGGCGCCCATCAGGAAGGAAAAACGCGTCAGCATGGGTTGCTGGGGCAGGCGGCCACGAGCTTCAGCCTCCTGCATCAGCGCCATCAGCACGGCCAGGTGGCGAGGCGCATTCGTGCGCAGGAAGTCCTGCGCCACCGTTTCGCCACCCTGGGCGTCGGCCCAGACGCGTGCAATCAGCGGTCGGTGTTCGCGCACGAAGCGGGCAATGCCCAGCAGCGCAGCGGCCAGCCGCTCCATGACATCGGCCTCGCCCTGGCTGGAGAGCGACAGCGCGCTGAACATCTCTTCGTAGTGCTGCTGCAGCAGCGTGCGCAGGAAGGCGTCCTTGCTGCCGAAGTGGTAATGGACCATGGCCGGGTTCACGCCGGCTGCCTCGGCCACGCGACGCACCGACAGGCCAGCGCAGCCGAGCTGGGGGTAGAGCTGGGCGCCGGCGGCGAGCAAGGCCTGGTCCTGGGCTTGGCTGGGGCGGGGCATGGTGGCAATTATTAGTCAATCGTTTAGTTATTGGCAAGCCTCGCCGTTGGAAGGGCAAATCGCGTGCCGCCACCTGCGCCGCGCGGCTGGCGCTAAACTGCCGCCTCAACAAGCGCCGATTTGTTCCGGATTGCGGGCGCTCTACAAATGCCGCTAAACAGGGCTCCGATCAACCGGCGTCCCGCAACAGTGGCCGCCGGTTTTTTAGTTTCTGGAGTAGGGCCATGACGGGCCGAAGTGTTGGCGACGTGTCGCCACAGAGTTTTCATTTCGACGAGCCTTTGCCGCTGCGCAACGGCACGGCATTCGGGCCTTACGACCTGATGGTCGAGACCTATGGCCAGCTCAATGCCGAGCGCAGCAATGCGGTGCTGGTGTGCCATGCGCTGAACGCCAGTCATCACGTCGCCGGTACGCTGGCCGGCCAGCCCAAGAGCGAGGGCTGGTGGGACAACCTGATCGGGCCCGGCAAGCCGCTGGACACCGACAAGTTCTTCGTCATTGGCGTCAACAACCTGGGCTCCTGCTTCGGCTCCACGGGGCCCATGCATGCCAACCCCGCCACGGGCCGGGCCTGGGGCGCGGACTTTCCGGTCGTCACCGTGCAGGACTGGGTGGACGCCCAGGCCCGCGTCGTCGAGCGCTTCGGCATCCTGAAGCTCGCGGCGGTGCTGGGCGGCTCGCTGGGCGGCATGCAGGCGCTGGACTGGGCGCTGCGCTACCCGGATCAAGTGGGGCACTGCATCGCCATCGCGACGGCGCCCAATTTGTCGGCCCAGAACATCGCCTTCAACGAGGTCGCGCGCCGCGCCATCGTGACCGACCCTGACTTCCACGGTGGCCATTTCTATGCCCACGGCGTGGTGCCCAAGCGCGGCTTGCGCGTGGCGCGCATGATCGGCCACATCACGTATCTCTCCGACGACGTCATGGCCGAGAAGTTCGGCCGTGAGCTGACCGGCAAGGATGGCGCACTGGGCTACAGCACGCAGGACATCGAGTTCCAGATCGAGAGCTACCTGCGCTACCAGGGCGACAAGTTCAGCGACTACTTCGACGCCAACACCTATCTGCTCATCACGCGCGCGCTGGACTACTTCGACCCCGCCCGCGAGCATGGCGGCGACCTGACGCGCGCCTTCGCGTCGGCGCGCGCCAAGTTCCTCATCGCCAGCTTCACGACCGACTGGCGCTTCTCGCCGGAACGTGCGCGGGAGATCGTCAAGGCGCTGCTCGACAACCGGCTGGACGTGTCCTATGCCGAGATCGACGCACCCCACGGCCACGACGCCTTCCTGCTGGACGACGCGCGCTATCACGGCGTGCTGAGGGCCTACTTCGAGCGCATTGCGGATGGCCTCACGCGGCCGCCTGCCGGGTTGCAACTGAAGGGGGTGGCGGTATGAGCTTCGACCCCGCCATCGCGGCCCTGGTGCCGCCAGGCTCGCGCGTGCTGGACCTGGGCTGTGGCACCGGCGAGCTGCTGGAACACCTCATCAAGCACAAGGGCTGCAGCGGCTACGGCGTGGAACTGGACGACGCCAACCTGCTGGCCTGCGTGAAGCGCGGCGTCAACGTCATCCAGCGCAACCTGGAAGAGGGGCTGTCCATCTTCGAGGACCAGAGCTTCGACGTCGTGCTGCAGCTCGAAACCCTGCAGCACCTGCGCAACGCCGAGCAAATGCTCAAGGAGACGGCGCGCGTGGGCAAGCTGGGCATCGTCAGCTTCCCCAACTTCGCGCACTGGCCCAACCGGCTGCAGGTGCTGACCGGCCGCATGCCCGTCACACGGGCGCTGCCCTACGAGTGGTACGACACGCCCAACATCCGCGTCGGCACCTTCGCCGACTTTGGCGTGCTGGCGCGCAAGAACCGTCTCAAGATCCTCGACTCGTTCGGTCTGCAGGACGGGGGCGTCGTGCGCAGCCTGCCCAACCTGATGGCCAGCGTCGCGGTGTTCAAGTTCGAGCGGGAGTGAGTTGCGCGGCCCGCGCAACCGACTCAACCCCTAGTCCCTCAGGCGTGGCGATTCGATAGGCTGGCCGCATGCTGCGCGCCCGCTTCCTTGCGTCCCTGTTGGCCACCGGCGTGGCGCCCTGGGTGCGCGGCGAGCCGGCACCGCTGGGCTTCATCTATCCCAGCGTCAATGGCCTGGGCGAGGCCGGCTTCGGCTTCCGGGCCTTGGCGCTGGCCCTGCAGAAATGGGGCCACCCCTTCGAGCTGAAGTTGCAGAAGGGGCCTACCAACATCCCGCGTTCCCTGCGGGCGCTGGAGCGCGGCGACGTTGGCGTCATGGACCTGGGCACCAGCGCGGCCTTCGAACAGCAGTTCCAGCCCATCCACCTGCCCATAGACCGGGGCCTGAGCGGCTGGCGGCTGCTGGTCGTGCGTGCCGATGCGCAAACCAGGTTCGCGGCCGTGCAAAGCCTGGCGGACCTGGCGGCGCTGAAGGCCGGGCAGGGCGCCAACTGGCCGGACGCCACTTTGCTGCGCGGCGCGGGCCTGCCCGTCGTCACGGCCGACAGCCTGGAGCTGCTCTTCAGGCTGCTGCAGGCCGGGCGGTTCGACTACCTGCCGTTGGGCCTCAACGAGGCGCATGGATTCCTGCAGCAATACCAACCGCTGGCGCCCGACGCCGTCATCGAGCCGCACCTGGCCCTGGTCTATCCGTTTGCGCGGCTCTTCTTCGTGCGCCGCGGCGACGAAGTCCGGCGGGCGGCCATCGCCGAAGGCCTGGGCCGTGCCTTCGAGGATGGCAGCTTCCAGGCCTTGTTTGCCAGCGATCCGGTCACCCAGGGCGCGCTGGCACGGGCCCGGCTGGCCGAGCGCCACGTGATGCAGATCGCCAACCCCGACCTCAGCGAGGCCACGCGCGCCATCCCGGCGCGCTACTTCATCCGGCCCTGATCAATCGACGATGATCAGCCGGCCTTCTTGTGGCTCTTCTTGGTGGCCTTCTTGTGCTTGGCCTTGGCGGGTTTCTTCTTGGCGGTGCCGGCCTGGGCGCCGACGGCGTGGCTGCCAGTCTTGGCAACGCGGGCCTCGGCCGCAGGGGCGGCGAAGGCGGCGGACAGGACGATGGCGAGGGCAGCGGCGCCGGTCTGGATTTTCATGGGGTCAGCCTTTCGGGAACGAATGCTGCCAGCCTACCTCAGGGCAGCGGCCCTGCCTGAGAGAAGACCGTCAACCGGTGGCCGGCGGGCCACACCTAGCTGCCCTTGCGGACAACCTCGCCGTCGTCCGTGCGTTCGTCGTCCTTGAACACGCCTTCCCAGCGGTCGCCGGTGGGCCAGTAGAAGATGCCCTTGCCATGCTTGAGGCCGCGGGCCCAGGCGCCCTCGTAGCGCTCGCCGGCCTTCCACTGGTACTTGCCCTGGCCGTTGGCCTTGCCGGCGTCGAACTGGCCTTCGTAGACGTCGCCGCTCGGGAAGACCATGCGGCCCTGGCCCTGGGGCAGGCCGGCCCTCATCTGGCCCTCGTACTGGTTGCCGTTGGCGAAGCGCATCTTGCCCTGGCCCTGGGGCTTGTCGTCGACCCAGTCGCCTTCGTAGCGCTGGCCGCTCATCCACACATAGCTGCCTCTGCCATGGGGCAGGCCGCGGCGGATCTGGCCGGTGTAGACGTCGCCCGACGCATAGGTCAGCTTGCCCTCGCCGTCGGGCAGACCGTCCACCAGCGTGCCCTCGAACACATTGCCGTTGGCAAAGCTCATGACGCCGCGGCCGGTGGCGCGGTCGGCCACCCAGTCGCCCTTGTAGCGCTGGCCGTTGGCCCAGCGGATCTCGCCCACGCCCTGGCGCTGGCTGCGCACCAGCACGCCTTCGTAGACGTCGCCGTTCTTCCACTCGACGCGGCCCGTGCCGGAGACGGTGTCGTCATCCTGCCGCACGAACTGGCCCAGATAGCGCGTGTCGCCCGCTGTGCGGTCGAAGAGCTTGGGCTCGGCGGGCGCCTCGGGTGCGGCAGGGGGTGCCGCGGCGGCCTGCCGTGTGGGAGCGGGGGTCACGGCCAACGGTGGCGTGGCGCTGGGGGTGGGCTTGGGCACCGGCACGGGTACGGCAACCGTCCCCGCCGGCTTGGGCGCCGCAGCCACGGCGGTGGCGGGCGCGGCCGCGGGCGGCGGCGGCGCCCCGGGCAGGGGTGTCGCCACCCAGGGCGTGCCACGCTCGCGGGCCAGGGCCTGGGCGTTGTTCAGCGCCAGCTCCTGAGCGCTGCCCTTGCACAGCTTGGCCGTGTCGCGCCACAGCGTCTCGCCGATCTGGCTCTGCGTCTGGCGCTCGGCCAGCGGCAGCGCGGCGCCGGTGTTGCGCAGCTTGGTGGAGAACTCGCGCGCTCGCTCGAAGGGCGACGCGCAGAACTCGGCGTTGTGGCCGTCGATCTCGCTCTGCTCGCGGCGGCGGTGGGCGGTCTGCTGCTGGCTGCCGCTGCACTGCTCCACGGCCAGGTCCCACATGCCCTCGGCCTTGCGGTACAGGCTCGCCGCTTCGCCAAAGCGGCGCTCGCCGAAGGCGCCACGGGCCAGTTCCTGCAGCGCGGCAGCGTCGCGGTGGGCGCTCTCGCACTGGCTGCCGGACTGCAGCTTCTCGGCCAGGCCGTCGCGGGTCTTCTGGCTGTCGGCCAGGTTGCGCTGGGCGCGCTCGCGGGCGCGGCCGTCGCAGGTGGCGATGGCCGCACCCCATTGCGACACGGCCTCGTCATAGAGCTTGACGAGGGCTTGCAGCGGCTGGTTCTGCGATTGGGCGGTGGCCGCGCGCAGGTCGGCCGACAGGGCCCGGCTGGTCAGCGCCGCGCAGCTGGGCGGGGGTGTCGCGGGGGCGCTGGGCTCGGAGGCGGCGGCCTCGGGCGCGCTGGCGGCTTCGGCGGCGCTGGCTGGGCTTTCAGGCGGCGTCTGGGCGATCGCGGCAGCGGTCCACAGCAGCAGGGCAAAGAGGGAGGCCCGCTTCATTTCTTCTTCGCCCCCGACTCGGCGGGCATTTCGAGCATGGCGTCGATGAGGCCGCGCGAGAAGCGTCCGGCGCCCGGGTCGTCGGGGTTGTCGAAGGAGAAGCTCGTCTGGGCCGAGGCCAGCGGCATGGCGCCGAGCTCGGCCCGCAGCGCATCGGCCCGGTAGCCACCCAGGATGGCGACGACCTCGGCCTCGAAACCGCGGGCCGCGGCCAGCTTGTTCAGGGCGGCCAGGCGGTCGGCGTCGAACAAGAAGGCATTGGCCGCCAGGCTGCGCTCGATGAGCTTCTGGTGCAGCGTGAAGCCGGCCAACGGTGGCGCGCCCAGCGCCGCCATGCGGTTGAAGGCCCAGGTGTCGGCGTAGTCGAAGGTGGTGGCGGCGATGCGCGACACGCCCGACAGCGAACCCCGGTTGGCGGCCGCGGCCTGCATGGTGTTGAGCACCTGCTGGCGGGTGAGCTGCTGCGCGGCGTCGCTGATGCCTTCGCGCACCTTCTGCAGCGCCAGCGCGCGGCCCTGCTCGATGAGCTGTTGCTTCAGGATGTCGCTGGCCACGTTGGCCGCGGCGCTCTTGGCGGCGCTGATGGCCGCGTCGGCCGCCACGGCGGCGGCCTTGATGCCCGAAGCCAGTGTCGCGAGGTTGTACAAGGTGCCGGCAATCTTGACCGCGTAGTGGTAGGTCTTCATGCGGGCGCCGCCCTCTTCGGACAGCCCCTGGGTCCACAACACCATCCACAGCGCCTCATCGGGCGTGGGCTCGGCCAGCGTCACCTCCAGCGGGTGCAGGCTGAGCAGCCAGTGGTAATCCTGCAACTGCGGCGTGTTGGGCGGCGCAAACCGGGTGTAACCGCGGCAAACCTCGAAGGGCTTGATCAGCGTGGGTTTGCCGCCCGCCACGCCCACCTGGAAGGGCTTGCCCTCGTCGCGGGCCTCGGCCAGCCATTCCAGCAGCTTTTCGCCGTCGTCGCTCTCGCGGCCGCCGATGCGGTTCAGCCGCGCGCCCATGGGCAGCGGCGAGTCCTGGGTGGCGGCGATGACGGTCAGCCGCTCGTCCACCTGCAGCGCCCGCACCCAGGCCACGCGGTCATCCGCGCTCCAGCCAGCGCTGCTCGCCACGGCAAAAGGCAGCTCCCACTGCTTGTCGCAGTCCTTGTCCTTGAGGGCCGCGCTGCGGGCGATGGCCGGGCGGATCAGCCGTTCTCCGGCGCCATAGGCGCGCATGCCGGCCAGCAGCGTCTCGTCGACCTTGCGACCGTCGTCGACCGTGAACTTGGGGCCGGAGGCGCAGCCGCCCAGCAGGGCGAGCAGCAAGGAAAAAAGGACGAGGAGCGGCAGGCGGGTCATCGTGGCGTTGAGCCTAAGCGCTGACCGTGACGAATGCCGCCGGTAGTTTTCCCGAGCGGCGTGATGCTTGTCGCGTCTATCCCGGCGGCGGACAGGGCGGTTTTGGAAGGCCTAAACTGCTTGGTCGCGCCACAAGCGCGCCAGGAGTTCGCCATGAATGCACGTGATCCCAACCTGCCCCTGCAAGCCGACGAGGCGTCTGCGCTGGGCGCCTTCGCCGAGCGTGTGTGGGACGAGGAAATCGTCCCCGCGCTGACCGACTACATCGCCATCCCGGCCAAGAGCCCCATGTTCGACGCCGACTGGGCGGCCCACGGTTACATCGACAAGGTGCTGACCCAGGCGGCCGCCTGGGTGGAGAGCAAGAAGGTCGCCGGCCTGAAGCTGGAAGTCATCCGCATCCCGGGCCGCACGCCGGTCATCTTCTTCGAGGTGCCGGCCACCAAGTCAGGCTGTGACGACACCATCGTCCTGTACGGCCACCTGGACAAGCAGCCGGAGTTCAGCGGCTGGCGCAACGACCTGGGGCCCTGGACGCCCAAGTACGAGAACGGCCTGCTCTACGGCCGTGGCGGCGCCGACGACGGCTATGCCGTCTACGCCTCGCTGACGGCCATCATGGCGCTGGACAAGCAGGGCATCCCGCGCCCGCGCTGCGTGGGCCTGATCGAGACCTGCGAGGAGTCCGGGTCCTTCGACCTGCCGGCCTACCTGGACATGCTCAACGCCCGCCTGGGCAACGTGTCGCTGGTGGTCTGCCTGGACTCCGGCGCCGGCAACTACGACCAGCTCTGGCTGACGACCTCGCTGCGTGGCATGGTGTCGGGTGTGCTCAAGGTCGAGGTGCTGACCGAGGGCATCCACAGCGGCGCCGCGTCCGGCATCGTGCCGTCTTCGTTCCGCATCCTGCGCCAGGTGCTGGACCGGCTGGAGGACAGCAAGACCGGCCGGCTGCTGCCCGAGAGCTTCCACTGCGAGATCCCGGGCGTGCGCACAGAGCAGGCGCAGGCCACGGCGGCCATCCTGAAGGACGAGGTCTACAGGCGCTTGCCCTGGGCTTGCGGCGCGGATGGCGGCCCGGTGCTGCCGGTCACGGACGACCCCGTCGAAGTGCTGCTGAACAGCACCTGGCGGCCGACGCTGTCGGTGGTCGGCGCCGACGGCTTCCCCGAGCTGAAGAACGCCGGCAACGTGCTGCGGCCCTACACGGCCTTCAAGCTGTCGCTGCGCCTGCCGCCGCTGGTGGACGGCAACGAGGCCGCACTGCGACTGAAGACGCTGCTGGAAGACAACGCGCCCTACAACGCCAAGGTCACCTTCACGCCCGACGGCCGGGCCGGCGCCTATGGCGCCACCGGCTGGAACACGCCCGAGCTGTCGCCCTGGCTCAGCCAGGCGCTCAACGACGCCAGCCAGGCGCACTTTGGTGCGCCGGTGGGCTACATCGGCCAGGGCGGCACCATCCCGCTGATGAGCATGCTGCAAAAGGGCTTCCCCCAGGCGCAGATGATGGTCTGCGGCGTGCTGGGTCCCAAGAGCAATGCCCACGGGCCCAACGAGTTCCTGCACGTGCCCTACGGCAAGCGCCTGACGGCAGCCGTCGCGCAAGTGATGGCCGCACATCCCTGACGGATGGATCAGCTCCGCGCCATCAAGGTTTTCGTCCGCGTCATCGACGAAGGCAGTTTCGCGGCCGCCGCCCGGGCGCTGGACCTGGCGCCGGCCGTCGTCACGCGCCTGGTGGCCGAACTGGAGGAGCACCTCGGCACGCGGCTGCTGAACCGCACGACGCGGCGGCTGTCGCTGACCGAGATCGGCGAGGCCTACCTGGAGCGGGCGCGGCGCATCATGGCCGACGTGGAAGAGGCCGCCGCGCTGGCCGCCTCGGCCACGCAGGAGGTGCGCGGCCTGCTGCGCGTGCTGTGCCCGCCGGCCATCGCCGTGCACCAGCTCGCCAAGCACCTGCCCAAGTTCCACCGCGACTACCCGCTGGTGACGCTGGAGATCACGTCGCCCGGCCCGGTGGACACGGTGGACGACAGCTATGACCTGACCATCCTGTTCGCTCGCGAGGAGCTGGACGGCGACTTCATCGCCCGGCGGTTGGCGCGCAGCGAATTCATCATGTGCGCGTCGCCCGAGTATCTGGACCAGCACGGCCGCCCCCAGCACCCCAGCGAGCTCAAGGACCACGACGCGCTGCTGCCGCCCACGCCCACGCTGATGCGTGGCCTGACGCTTCAGCGCGGCGACGGCGCCGAGACCATCACGCTGCCCATCGTGCCCTCGCGCGCCGCGCTGTCCACCACGCACATGGACACCAACTACGCCGCGGCCCTGCACGGCCTGGGTGTGGCCGGCCTGCCCAGCTTCATGGTCGAGGACGCGCTGCTGGAGCAGGCGCTGGAGCGCGTCATCCCGCAGTGGCGGCTGTTCAGCATCACGCTGTGGGCCGGCATGCCCACGCGCAAATACGTGCCGGCGCGCACCCGCGCCTTCCTGGACTTCCTGCTGGAGATCTTCGGCGGCGAGGACCGGGACCCCTGGCTGGTGGCCGCCGGCTGCGCGACCTGCCCCTGACGTCCTGGCCCCTCGGATGAGGGGGCGCCCGGCGCTGCAACGCTGCCAACTTGTTCACACGGCATGTCGCGCCACCCTGGAGGCGCGGGGGAGGCGGGGCGGGAGATGCTGGGCAACATGCGCCCGTCTTCCACCCACAGGGCCATAACTCCATGAATTTCAAGACCCAAGTCCTCGCCGCCGCGCTGACCGCGACCGGCCTGCTCGCCGCCAGCCTGCCTGCCCAGGCCGGCCTCGTCGGCGCCACGGTGAACTCGCAGTACTACTTCAACGGCACCACCTACGACAACGTGCGCAGCTTCACCGCCGACGGTAGCGCCCACGCCAACTTCTACAACTACTTCCAGGTCCAGGTCACCGATCACCAGGTCATCTACGACTACAGCACCTTCACGAGCTCGGCGACCTGGAGCGGTTCGACGGGCTGGTCCAGCGGCGGCCTCTACATCGAGAACGGCAACCTGCTGGACTTCATCGGTGCGCCCAGCATCCACAGCGTGACGGTGGATGCCAGCAGCAACCTGGCGGGTCTGGACGCCGGCCGTATCACCTTCGACGGCGACTCCATCGCCGTGAACTGGGCCGGACTGGCTTTCAACGGCAACACCCGCGTGGTGCTGAACGTCGACGCAGGCACGGTGCCGGAGCCGGCCAGCTATGCGCTGGTGGCCATCGCCCTGGCCGGCCTGGGCCTGGCCTCGCGCCGTCGCAAGGCCTGATCGGTCCCTGCCCACGTCAGACGACCCCGCGGCTCCGGCCCCGGGGTCGTTTTCATTCCAGCCCCTTCAGCGCAGGCTGAAGCCCAACTCGAAGAATTCGGGGAAGCGCGCCTCCATGGCCCGCTTCAGTGGCGCCAGCGCGACGTAACGGCTGGCCGTCTTGACGACATGGGCCAGCAGCCGCCGCTGCTCGGCATGGCCGGCGCCCAGCAAGGCCAGGTGCTGGCGCAGGGCTGCCCACTCCAGCCGGCGCCAGTACTCGCCGAAATCGGCGGCCAGTTCCTCGTCGAGCAGGCCCGCGGCGCGGCTGGCCTCCCAGTGGCGCACGGCCCAGTCGATCTCCTGGGCTTCCTCCCAGGCCAGCTCGGGCGGGCGCAGCAGCGCGGCGATGCCCTCGGTTGCGGCGCCAAGCGGCGTGTCGTCGACGAGGCGCTGCAGCACCACGTCCAGCCCCGCGTCGGCGATGCGGGCCAGGCCGGCGCGCAGTGGGGCCTCGTCGGGCGGCGCGGGCTGCGTCGGTTGGGCGAGCAGTTCGGCGCAGGCGGCGCGCATCAGGCGGTCGGCGTCGGCGGGACGCGACTGCAGTTCGGCGATCAGGGCGGAAGTCGGCAAGGTCATGAGGGGCCCTCGTGGATAATCGATTTTAAGAATCGCCGGCTCCGGCAAACACCGTTCACCGAGCCTCTGCCGCCCGTGCCGCGCTCGCCTTCAAATTTCCAACCCGCTCCGCTGACCGTCGTCGTCGCCCTGGCCCTTTGCGCCTGGGGTGAGGCTTCGGCACAGCAGGCCAGTCCTGACGACGCGCTGCCGCTGCGCAACAGCCGCGTGTTGGGGAGCGCGTCCAAGTCCAAATCGGGTGCCAAGCCGGCCCTGGTGATCAGCGCGGGCAAGCTATCGGCCCAGATGGACCAGCAGGCCGAAGGCTCGGAGGGCGTGGAACTGCGCTACGGCGAGCTGGTGCTGAACGCCGACAAGCTGAACTACCGCGTCGTGGAGGACCTGGCCAAGGCCGAGGGCAACGTCCGCATCAACCACAACGGCAACGTCTTCACCGGCCCCATGCTGCAGCTCTACGTGAGCCGCTTCGAGGGCGAGTTCCTGACGCCCAGCTTCTTCCTCGCGGCCACCGGCGGCGCCGGCAAGGCGCAGGTGCTGAAGTTCCAGGACAGCGAGCACATGAGTGCCACCCAGGGCACCTACACGAGCTGCCCGGTCGTCGACAACCAGGAGCCGGCTTGGCAGATCTCGGCCAAGCAGCTGCGCATGGACCTGGCCGCCAACGAGGGCGAGGCGGAGGGGGCCGTGCTGCGCTTCCTGGGCGTGCCCATCCTGGCCGCGCCGTCGCTGAGCTTCCCGCTGAGCTCGGCGCGCAAGTCGGGCTGGCTGCCGCCCAACATCTTCCTGGACAACCGCAGCGGCCTCGAATTCGGCGTGCCCTATTACTGGAACATCGCGCCGCAGCGCGATGCGACATTCACGCCCTTCATCATGAGCAAGCGCGGCGTGGGCCTGGACAGCGAGTTCCGCTACCTGGAGCCCAACCATGCCGGCCGCATCAATGTCGACCTGCTGCCCAGCGACCGCGTCTTCGGCAGCTCGCGCTGGAGCCTCAAGCTCAACAACGACGGCAAGCTGGGCGACTGGCGCTACCGGCTCAAGGGCGAGCGCGTGTCCGACGACGACTACTGGAAGGACATGTCGCGCCGCGTCGAGAGCCAGACGCCGCGCCTGCTGGCCAGCGACTTCAACATCGGCCGCCAGCGCGAGCTGTCCTGGGGCGTCATCGACACCTATGCCCGCGTGCAGCACTGGCAGACGCTGCAGGGCACCGACCCGCTCGCGCAGTTCGACTCGCCCTACCAGCGCAGCCCGCAGATCGGCGTGCGCGTGACGACCTCGGCCGACGAGGCCGTGCTGGACAGCTTCCGTCCCTGGGGCCGCAAGGCGCGGCTGGAGGGCGGGCTGGAACTGGAATACAACCGCTTCGACCTGCCGGGCTCGGCCCTGGCCGGCCAGCCGCACGGCGGCCAGCGTTTCCACGCGCTGGGGCATGTGGCTGCGCCGCTGGGCGGCGAAGCCTGGTGGTTCATCCCGCGCGTATCGGTCAACGCGGCCGCCTACGACCTGGACCGCGCCCAGCCCGATGGCCGTCGCCGCATGGGCCGCGTCATCCCGACGCTGAGCGTGGACCATGGCTGGGTCTTCGAGCGCGACACGACGCTGTTCGGCCGCGACATGCGCCAGAGCCTGGAGCCGCGCCTGCTCTACGTGAACACGCCCTACCGCGACCAGTCCAACCTGCCCAACTTCGACGCGGCGGGCAAGGACTTCAACTTCGACTCCATCTACACCGACAACCCGTTCTCGGGTGTGGACCGGGTGTCGGACCTGCACGCGCTGAGCGTGGGCGCCACCAGCCGCTGGGTCAACACCTCCCAGGGCGAGGAGGTGCTGCGCCTGGGCGTGGTGCAGCGCTTCCTGTTCCGCGACCAGCTCATCACGCCGGACAACCAGCCCGTCACGCAGCGCTTCTCCGACCTGCTGCTGGCCGCGGCCGCCCACCTGGAAGACAAGTGGTGGGCCGACGGCACGCTGGAGTTCAACCCCGAGACCAACCGCTCGGTGCGCTCGGTGATGCGTGCCCGCTATGCGCCGGGGCCGTTCAAGACCGTCAGCGTGGCCTACCGCTATGCGCGCGCGCAGAGCGAGCAGGTGGAGCTGGCCTGGCAATGGCCCATCTACGGCCAGCCCGTCACCTCGCGCGGCGCCGACAGCCGCGGCTGCGGCGGGGCCTGGTACAGCGCCGGCCGCGTGCAGTACTCGCTGCGCGACAAGCGTTTGACCGATTCCGTGGCCGGCTTCGAGTACGACGCCGGCTGCTGGGTGCTGCGCTTCGGCCTGGAGCGGCTGTCCACCGGCCGCGCCGAAACCAACACGCGTTTCATGCTGCAACTGGAGCTCGTGGGCCTGTCACAGCTGGGTTCGAACGCCCTCAAGGTCTTGAAGGACAATGTGCCCGGTTACCGAAGGTTGAGCTCCGACCGCTCGCCGAGTTCTGATTTCCTACCATGATGCATCGCCTCGCTCCCTCCATCCTTGCCGTGGCCCTGGCCTTGGCCGCCTTCCAGGCGCAAGCCCAGACACCCACGCTGCAGCCGGGGGACTACATCGCCGCCGTCGTCAACCAGGACGTCGTTGCCGCCAGCGAGGTCATCCAGCGCACCGAGCAGCTGCGCGCGCAGGCCCGCAAGAATGGCGAGGTCATGCCCGAGACGGCCGGCCTGCGTAAGCAGGCGCTGGAGGCGCTGATCGAGGACCGCGTGCTCGTCACCTATGCGCGCGAGAACGGCCCGCGTGTGGACGAGGCCGAGTTGGACCGTGTCGTCGCCAACGTGGCGGCACAGAACAAGCTGACCATGGAGCAGTTGCGCGAGCGGCTCAAGCAGGACGGCACCGACTACAAGAGCTTTCGCGAGAATCTGCGCGACCAGATGATGACCGAGCGCGTGCGTGAGCGCGAGGTGCAGGGCCGCATCAAGATCACCGACGCCGAGATCGACGCCTACCTCGACAAGAAGCGCGCCGCGCTGGAGCAGGGCGGCCAGATCAACCTGGCCCAGGTGCTGGTGTCGGTGCCCGACGGCGCGCCGCAGAGCGTCGTCGCCGAGAAGCGCGCCCGTGCCGAAGCCGCGCTGGCCCGCATCAAGGCCGGCGAGGACTTTGCCAAGGTCGCCCGCGAGATCTCCGAGGACGGCAACAAGGCCAAGGGCGGCGAGATCGGCCTGCGTCCGGTCGACCGCCTGCCCGACATCTTCGTGACGGCCGTCAAGGGCGTGAAGAGCGGGGAAGTGGCGCCGGAGCTGCTGCGCAGCGGCGCGGGCTTCCACGTCCTCAAGGTTGTCCAGCGCCAGGGCGCCACGTCCATGACGCAGAGCGTGCAGACGCACGCCCGCCACGTGCTGCTGCGCCCGTCGGCCCAGCTGACAGCCGAAGTGGCGGCGCGTCGCCTGGCCGAGTTCAAGCGCCAGATCGAAGCCGGCCAGGCCAAGTTCGAGCAGGTCGCCAAGGACAACTCCGAGGACGGCAGCGCCCCCGATGGCGGCGACCTCGGCTGGATGGGCGCCGGCGGCTTCGTGCCCGAGTTCGAGGAGGCGATGAACGCCCTGCCGCTGAACGGCATCTCGGGCCCCGTCATGTCGCGCTTTGGCGTGCACCTGATCCAGGTGCTGGAGCGCCGCACCGTCGAGGTGGAGCCCAAGCAGCTTCGCGAACAGGCCCGCGGCGCACTGCGCGAGCAGAAGTACGACGAGGCCTACCAGGAGTGGGTCAAGGACCTGCGCAACAAGGCGTTTGTCGAAGTCCGCGAATGGCTGGACTGAGAGCCGCCCAGGGCGTGGCGTGAAGTCCCACATCCCCCGCAAGCGCTTCGGTCAGCATTTCCTGACCGACAAGCTGCTGATCGACGCCATCATCGACTTGATCGACCCGCAACAGGGCGAGACGCTGGTCGAGATCGGCCCTGGCCTTGGCGCGATGACGCTGCCGCTGCTGGCACGCCACAAGCCGCTGACCGTCATCGAGCTGGACCGCGACCTCGCGGCGCGGCTGCGTGCACGCGGCGACGTGGAGGTCATCGAGAGCGACGTGCTGAAGGTGGACTTCCACGCGCTGGCCGAAGCCAAGGGTGCCAAGCTGCGCGTCGTGGGCAACCTGCCCTACAACATCTCCACGCCCATCCTCTTTCACCTGCTGGACGTGGTGGACGACGTCGTCGACCAGCATTTCATGCTGCAGAAGGAAGTGGTGGACCGCATGGCCGCGGCACCGGGCAACAAGGACTACGGGCGCCTCTCGGTCATGCTGCAGTGGCGCTACGACATCGAGTCGGTGCTGGACGTGCCGCCGGAGGCCTTCGATCCGCCGCCGCGCGTGGACTCGGCCATCGTGCGCATGCAGCCGCTCAAAGTCCCGCCTGCGCTGGACCCCAAGCTGCTGGGCGCCCTGGTCACCAGCGCCTTCTCGCAGCGCCGCAAGCTGCTGCGCCACAGCCTGGGCCACTGGTTGACCGAGCGTGGCTATTCAGGGCACTTCGACCTGCAGCGGCGGGCCGAGGAGGTGCCGGTTGCCGAATTCGTTGCGCTGGCCCTCGAAGTGAAGGCTTAAAAAGAAAACGGGACCCGAGGGTCCCGTTCTTCATGGGCTGAGCGAGCTGTTAAGCCGCGTTCTGCCACATCGACGTATCGAAGGCACTGCACATCATCGGCATGTTCATGCCGAAGTTGGGGTTGCCAATCGTCTTTGCGCTCTTAGGCGCAGGCTTTTCAATAACCGGGGCCACCTCAGTAGCCCGCTCCCATGACCCGTTTTCTTGGGAGCGGGCTACTGAAAAGAATAGAAACACCGGAATGGTATTTTCCTGTCGGCCCAGTAGTCGGCCGTGTCGCGGAAGACATCGAGCAACTGCTCGCGTGCCTCCCGGTCGAAGCGTATGTTGTCTGGCAACTGCTCCAACACCACGACAAAGCCGGGCTGTGAGCCCGCCTTGTGCACGAGGTCGGTCATGCAGTCATGCAGCGCGTCCAGGTTCTTGCCGAAATGGGCTGGGAACAAAAAAGCCTGCGCAATGCCGTCCAGCACGTCCTGCTTGGACTGCGCCTCCGACAAGTTGGCATACAGGAAATGCTGACCCGCCTCTTGGGCGGATAGCATCAAGTCCTCGACCCGGTAGGCCCGAATGGCCTGCACGATATTGGGACGGACGGTCTGCAAAAGCATGGTCGCGTTCCTCCTTTCAAGTCACAAAACTGCTTCGATTCCTTGGACTTTCACTTTCCAGCCTGGGCGCGGACGCGCTTGAAGCTGGCATAGTGATCGTCGGTGTAGTAACAAGCCTCTGGCGCCGTCGGTGGCGTGCCGCCGCAGATGAGACGGCGGGCGCCACGCGTGCGTGCGCCAGGGGTCTTGACCGTGTATTCGCGATAGAAGCCACGAGCCTTGCGGGGCAGCAGTCGCTCGCGATTACCGAACACCACGCCGTCCTTGGCGTAGGGAAACGGGCCACCGGCGAGAATGAGCCGGTGCGTTTCCTGGGCCTGGACGGGCAGCTCGCTCAGCTGAATTTCAGCCAGAGCGGGCGTTGTGGTGGGTGCAGCTTCCTTGGCTTGCGCGCCCCCGGACAGGCCGGTGAGCAGCAGGGCGGACAGAGCCGCCGAGGCGCCGGAGCGCGCCAGCCACGAGAGCAAAGACACGGGTTTACCCTGAATTCGAAACCATAATGGTACAGAAGGGGGCCCAAAAGCTCAAGCCGGCTCCTGAGCCCGGGACTAGGGAAAGGTCATTGTGAGTGTGTGCTCACACCCGCCTAAGGCGTTGATTTATCTAGGTGCATGACAAGTCAATGACGAAGTTTTCTGCGTGAAAACTTCTGTCAATTGGGGGAGTCCGGGCGCTTTTTGACGGCTCCTCGGGCGTAACCCGATGACGCGCAGGGGATCGCGGACTGCGTGAAAGCGCAGCTCACGAACCGACGTGCAAGCACCTTTTTGGGCTCTACTGAGCAGTGCTCGCGTTTCGGGCCGAGCGCAGGGCCGCTCCCAAGCCGGCCCACCTGGCGATGTGCTTGCGGCTCAACGCCGCAAGCATCGCCGTCCCCGCGGGGGCTTCGGCCGGACACATGGCGCCCAGTGGGCGGCATGTGCCTGCCGAAGAGCTGCGGCACTGCCGTAGCGCGGTCAGCAAGACCGACCAAGCTCGCCCGCGTTCAGCACGGCGAGATTGGGCGAGGGGCAATCACTCTAGCCTCTTGCCGCGTTCGCGTCTGCGACCGTCAGCGCGGTCATGTTGACGATGCGGCGCACGGTGGCCGACGGGGTCAGCACATGCACCGGCTTGGCCGCACCCAGCAGCACCGGGCCGATGGCGATGCCGCCGCCGGCGGCCGTCTTCAACAGGTTGTAGGAGATGTTGGCGGCGTCGATGTTGGGCAGCACCAGCAGGTTGGCTTCGCCGGTCAGCGGGCTGTGCGGCATGATCTGCTTGCGGTAGGCGGCGTCCAGCGCGGTGTCGCCGTGCATCTCGCCGTCGACCTCCATCCAGGGTGCGAGCTGCTGGATCAGCGCCAGCGTGTCGCGCATCTTCACGGCCGACGGGCAGTTGCTGGTGCCGTAGTTGCTGTGCGAGAGCAGCGCGACCTTGGGGCTGAGGCCGAAGCGGCACATCTCCTGGGCGGCCAGGATGGTGATCTCGGCGAGTTGCTCGGCGCTGGGGTCGTAGTTGACGTGGGTGTCCACCAGCATGACCTGGCGGCCCGGCAGGATCAGCCCGTTCATGCAGGCGTACGTCTTCACGCCAGCGCGCTTGCCGATGACCTGGTCGATGTACTGAAGGTGGGTGGCCGTGGTGCCCCAGGTGCCGCACAGCATGCCGTCCACCTCGCCCTTGTGCAGCAGCATGGCGCTGATCAGCGTCAGGCGGCGGCGCATCTCGATCTTGGCGAGCTGCTGGGTCACGCCCTTGCGCTCGGTCATGCTGAGGTAGGTCTGCCAGTAGTCGCGGTAGCGGTGGTCGTTCTCGACGTTGACGACGTCGTAGTCCTTGCCTTGCTGCAGGCGCAGGCCGAAGCGCTCGCAGCGCTCGGCGATGACCTCGGGCCGGCCGATCAGCGTTGGCCGGGCCAGGCCTTCGTCCACGACGACCTGGGCCGCACGCAGGATGCGCTCCTCCTCGCCCTCGGCATAGGCGACGCGCTTGTTGGGCGCCCGCTTGGCCGCGGAGAAGATGGGCTTCATGGTGTTGCCCGACGCATAGACGAAGCTCTGCAGCTTCTCGCGGTAGGCGTCCCAGTCGGTGATGGGGCGGGCAGCGACGCCGGAGTCGGCCGCGGCCTTGGCGACGGCCGGCGCGATGCGCATCATCAGCCGCGGATCGAACGGCTTGGGGATCAGGTATTCGGCGCCGAAGCTCAGCGTTGCGCCCACATACGCTGCCGCGACGACTTCGCTCTGCTCGGCCTGGGCCAGGTCGGCGATGGCGTGGACGGCGGCGATCTCCATCTCCACGTTGATGGTCGTCGCGCCCGAGTCCAGCGCGCCCCGGAAGATGTAGGGGAAGCACAGGACGTTGTTGACCTGGTTGGGGTAGTCCGTGCGGCCCGTGGCCATGATGGCGTCGCTGCGCACGGCCTGCACTTCCTCGGGCAGGATCTCGGGCGTGGGGTTGGCCAGCGCGAAGATCAGCGGCTTGTCGGCCATGGTCGCCACCACGTCGGCCTTGAGCACGCCGCCGGCCGACAGGCCCAGGAACACGTCGGCGCCCTTCATGACTTCGCGCAGCGAGCGCAGGTCGGTCTTCTGCGCGAACTCGGCCTTGTCCGGGTCCATCAGCTCGGTGCGGCCTTCGTAGACGACGCCGGCCAGGTCGGTCACCCAGATGTTTTCGCGCGGCAGGCCGATCTTGACGAGCAGGTTCAGGCAGGCCAGCGCGGCCGCACCTGCGCCCGAGGTGACGAGCTTGACCTTCTCGATGTCCTTGCCCACGACCTTGAGGCCGTTCAGGAAGGCCGCGCCGACGACGATGGCCGTGCCGTGCTGGTCGTCGTGGAAGACGGGGATCTTCATGCGCTCGCGCAGCTTGCGCTCGACGTAGAAGCAGTCCGGCGCCTTGATGTCCTCGAGGTTGATGCCGCCAAACGTCGGCTCCAGCGCCGCGATGCAGTCCACCAGCTTGTCCAGGTCGTTCTCGGCCACTTCCAGGTCGAAGACGTCGATGCCGGCGAACTTCTTGAACAGCACGCCCTTGCCTTCCATGACGGGCTTGGACGCCAGCGGGCCGATGTTGCCCAGGCCCAGCACGGCCGTGCCATTGGAGACGACGGCCACGAGGTTGCCGCGCGACGTGTAGCGGAAGGCGTTGGCCGGGTCGGCCACGATCTCTTCGCAGGCCGCGGCCACGCCCGGCGAATAGGCCAGCGCCAGGTCGCGCTGGTTGACGAGGGACTTGGTCGCGGCGATGGCGATCTTGCCCGGCGTCGGGAACTCGTGATATTCGAGGGCAGCCTGGCGGAGTTGGGCGCGTTTTTCTTCTGAGCTGGGCATGGCGTGGATCACAAAGGCCGACGGGGTTGGGAATCATGCCACCGAGGGCGGCCGGGGGTGCTGTGGATGTCCACAACGCATGCACAGACACAATGCGGGCATGGGCGAGTTCGATCTGATCCGGCGCTACTTCCAGCGCCCTGCAGGCGTTGGCGTGGAGGTGGGCGTTGGGGACGACTGCGCCATCCTCGTGCCCACGCCGGGCGCGCGCTGGCTGGTCTCCAGCGACATGCTGGTGGAGGGCCGGCATTTCCTGTCCACCGTCGCGCCCGAGCGGCTGGGCCACAAGGCCCTGGCCGTCAACTTGAGCGACCTGGCCGCCTGCGGCGCCACGCCGCGAGGCTTCACGTTGGCGCTGGCGCTGCCGCGCATCGACGAAGCCTGGCTGGCCGGCTTCTCGAAAGGGCTGCTGGCCCTGGCCGATGCCAGCGGCTGCCCGCTGATCGGCGGCGATACCACGCAAGGGCCGCTGAATGTCTGCATCACCGTCTTCGGCGAGGCGCCGCCGGGCCAGGCCTTGCTGCGCAGCGGCGCGCGGGCGGGCGACGAGATCTGGGTGTCCGGGCGCCTCGGCGACGCGCGGCTGGCGCTGGAAGCCTTCCGCGGCACGGTGGCGCTGGACGCCGCCGGCTTCGAGGCCGCGCGCATCGCCATGGAATGCCCCACGCCGCGGCTGGCCCTGGGCCAGGCCTTGCGCTGCATTGCCACGGCAGCGCTGGACCTGTCCGACGGCCTGCTGGGTGACCTGGGCCACATCCTGGTGGCCTCGGGCGTCGGCGCGGTCCTGGACATCGACGCGCTGCCACGCAGCGCCCTGCTGGCCGCCCAGCCGCAAGCCCTGCAGCGCGAATGCCTGCTGGCGGGCGGTGACGACTACGAGCTTGTCTTCACCGCGCCGCCCGGTGCGCGCCTGCCCGACGTGGGCGTGCCGCTCACCCGCATCGGCGTCATCACGGCCGAGAGGGGCCTGCGCGTCGTCGATGCGCGTGGCGACGCCGTCGAGCACGGCCTGCGCAGCTTCGACCACTTCGCCACATGACTTCTTCTGCACCCATCAGGCCCACGCTGGCCTTCATGCTTCGCCATCCCGCGCGCTGGATCGCGCTGGGCTTTGGCAGCGGCCTGGCGCCCAAGGCGCCCGGCACCTTCGGCACGATGTGGGCCTGGGGCGTGTTCCTGCTCCTCGCACCTTGGTTGACCGACCTGGCCTGGGCGGTGCTGATAGGCGGGGGCACGGTGGTCGGCTGGTGGGCCTGCACGGTCACGGCCCGGCACATGAACACGCCCGACCCCAGCGCCGTCGTCTGGGACGAGGTGCTGGCCTTCTGGCTCATCCTGTGGCTGATTGGCCCCGCCGGCTGGCTGGGGCAGCTCATCGCCTTCGGCCTGTTCCGTTTTTTCGACGCCGCCAAGCCCGGGCCGGTGGGCTGGGCGGACCGGCTGTTCAAGGCCGAGCGTGGCGCACCCATCGGTTGGGCCCAGGGTTTCGGCATCCTGTTCGACGACTTCGTGGCGGCCGGCTGTACGCTTGTGGTCATCGCGCTGTACCGTGTCCTGATGGGGTGAAGCCATGTTCGCCGACGAATCCGAATTGATAGACCGCATCGCCGTGGCGCTGATCCAGCGGCGCGAGCGCATTGGCACCGCCGAGTCCTGCACCGGTGGCCTCATCGCCGCGGCCTGCACCAGCCTGGGCGGCTCCAGCCAGTGGTTCGAGCGCGGCGTCGTCTGCTACAGCGACCAGAGCAAGACCGAGTTCCTGGGCGTGCCCAAGGCGCTGATCTCGCTGCACGGCTCGGTCAGCGGCGAGGTGGCCGAGCACATGGCGCGCGGCCTGCTGGCCCACGCGCCCATCGACTGGGCTTTGTCCGTCACCGGCATCGCCGGCCCCACGGGCGGCAGCGCGGCCAAGCCGGTAGGCACGGTCTGGCTGGCCCTCGTACATGCCGGCCGGCCGGCCCGGGTGTGGCGCGAGAACTTTGCAGGCGACCGCCACGCGGTGCGCGCGCAGACGGTGACGGCGGGGCTCACGGCCCTTTGCGAAGCCCTCGAAGATCGCGACAACTAGCCGGCGGGATCAGCCCAGTTTGGCCATCAGGCTCTCGGCCGTGACGGCCGAGATGTCGGGCGCCTGCCAGCCCTGTACCCAGGCGATGAACTGCTCCTGCGGCATGGGCTTGCAGATGTAGTAGCCCTGGCCCTCGTCGCAGCCCAGGCGCTTGAGCATGGCCCAGACCTTGACCGTCTCCAGGCCCTCGGCGACGACAGTCAGGCCCAGGTTGTGCGCCAGCTCGATGGTGGAGCGCACGATGCGCGCATCGTCCAGGTCGCGCTCCATGGCCATGACGAAGCTCTTGTCGATCTTGAGCTCGTCCACCGGCAGCCGCTTCAGGTAGGCCAGCGACGAGTAGCCGGTGCCGAAGTCGTCGATGGACAGCTTGAAGCCCATCGCATGCAGGTGCTCCAGCGTGGACAGCGCCCGTTCGGGGTCGTCCATGATGGTGCTCTCGGTGATCTCCAGGCAGAGGGACGCCGGCGGCACATGCAGCGGGGCCAGCATGGCCTCGATCTTGGCCGGCAGATCCTGGTCCATCAGGTCGCGCGTGGACAGGTTCACCGACAGCCGCAGCGACAGCCCCGCGTCCAGCGCCTGGCGCGAGAACCTGGCGGCACCGGCCAGCATCCAGGCGCTGAGCATGCGGATGAAGCCGGTCTGCTCTGCGAAGGGGATGAACTGCATGGGCGGCACCAGCCCGCGCTGCGGGTGCTGCCAACGCACCAGCGCCTCGGCCCCCACGACGTGGCCCTTCTGCAGGTCGATCTTGGGCTGCAGGTACAGGCGCAGCTCGTCGTTCTCGACGGCGTGGCGCAGTTCGGTCAGCAGCGACAGCGATTCCTGGCTGCCGGCGTCGAGCTGGGCGTGATAGATCAGGCTGCCGCACTGGCGGGTCTTGGCCGCATACATGGCCAGCTCGGCGCGGCCCAGCAGCAGGTTGACGTCGTGGCCGTGCTCGGGGAACAGCGCGATGCCGATGCCGGCGCCCAGGTCTATGGTTTCGTTGTCGATCTGCAGCGGGTGCTCGAAGTCCTTCAGGATGGCCAGCGCCGCTTCACTGGCCGCATGCGCGTCGGTATGCGCCAGCAGGATGGCGAACTCGTCGCCCGACAGCCGCGCCAGCACCGAGTGGGCCGGCGCGCACAGCGCCTGCAGCCGCTCGGCCACGCTTTGCAGCAGGCGGTCGCCCACGTCGTGGCCCAGCACGTCGTTGACGTGCTTGAAGCGGTCCAGGTCCAACATCAGCACGGCGCCCGGCGTGTCGCTGTTGATCAGGTGGTGCTGCAGGAACTCGGCGAAACGCGCCCGGTTGGGCAGCAGCGTGAGCTGGTCCACATAGGCGAGGTTGTTCACCAGCGCGTCGCGGCGGCGAATGCCCTCGCGCATGCTCTCCAGTGCGACGGCCAGCCCATGCACCTCCTCCAGCCGCGACGTGGCCGGCACGGGCGTGTCGTAGTCGCCTTCCTCCAGCCGGCGGGCCGAGCCCGACAGCGCCGTGATGGGCCCGCTGATGCCGCGCGCCAGCAGCACGCTGACGAGCGCGAACACGGCCACGCCCAACACCGTCAGGCCCAGCAGCACGAGCTGCAGCTGCTGGTAGGGCGCCAGCGCCACGTCCAGCGAGCGCAGCAGCAGCACACCCAGGTTCTTGTCGCCGGTCAGCAGCGGCACGAAGCGGGCGCGCATGCGCTCGCCGGCCAGCTCCAGCACGCCGCCGGTGGGCGTCGCCGTGCCGAGGTGGGCCTTCAACGCGATGGAGGCGTTGGGCGCCAGGTTGCCCACGATGCCCTGCCAGGGTTGGCCCGGTGCCTGCAGCAGGATCACGCTTTCCAGCTCGGACAGTGCCTTCAGGTCGTCCAGCACCTCGCGGTCCAGTGCAAAGCCCATCAGCACCCAGCCCACCGGCGCGGGCGTGCGCACCTGCGCGGCAACGAGCTGGTAGACATGGTCGCCCTGCACGATCAGCACCGTGCCGTCCTTGCTGTTCACGAGCTGCTGCAGGGAGGGGCCGAAGGCGGCGGCACCGTCGCGCGTCGCGGCCACGAGTTTCAGCCGGTCGTCGAAAAACGCGACGACCGAGGCGCCGATGCGCTCGCCCTGGTTGGACAGCGCGTCCTTGATGGTCTCGACGGTGCCAGCCTCGGTAAGCGACAGGCCGATGGTGGTGCGAAAGCCGTAGTCCTTGGCCAGCAGCTCGGCCGCGTCGCGCAGCTTGCTGGCGCGCTGGTCCAGCAGGCGGCGCAGCACGCGCTCGCCGGTCTGCAGCTCGGCGGCCAGCGACTCGTCGGCGTTGTGCGTGATGCTGGCGCGAATGACGCCGAAGCTGACGAGCTGCACGACGAGCAGCAACGCCAGGAAGAGGGCCACGATACGGCCCTCGAGGTGGCGCAGGTTCAGCCAGTCCGGCCAGCGCATCGTGGTGGCGTCACTCGGCCGTGGTCAACGCGATCGTGCCGCCGGCGGCAGGCACGTCGAGCTTGAGGCTTTGCAGCGTCTGCGACTTCTGCGCCGCGTGCCAGGCCTTGACGGCGTGCTCGCCGGGCGGCAGGTCGAAGCTGGCATTGCCCTTGTCATCGGTGCGCGCGAAGGTGGGCGTGTCGACGACGATGATGTGGGCGCTCATGCGGTCGTGGATGTTGCAGCCCAGTGCCGCGACGCCGGGCTTGTCGAAGACGACGGGCTCGGCCGGCGTGCCGGAGTAGAGCTTGATGTCGATGACCTTGATCGGCGAGATCGAGTAGACGTGGTGCCGCACCGTGTCGAAGTTCGGGAAGTTCACGGCCGTGCCGGTCTGCACGATGAGCAGTTGGGGCGTGAACTGGCGGTCGCGCTGGCCCATCTCGGCCTTGGCGGCGGTCGTCTTGCCGGTGCGGCCCTTGACCTCCACGGCCACCGCGGCGCCGGCCAGCGGCTGGCCATTGGGGCCTCGCAACTGCACGGTCACGGGCACGGCCAGTGCCACCAGCGGGCACAGCGCAAAGGCGGCAACGGTGAGGCGGCGAGGAATCGTCATGGCGGCTTTGGCTCCAGCCCCGGACGATAGCCCAATAGCGCTCAGCGGGCAGCCAGAACTGCCCCAGTTTTTCCGCTGACGGCTTCGGCCAACATCAGGGCCAGCCGGCGCAGCGCGGCCCAGGGGTCGCTGGGCCAGTCCGGATGGCGCAAGCCCTTGACCAGGCCGTCGCAGACCTGGGCGGCCTGGACCAGCGCGCCGGCTTGTGCGCCTTCCAGCCGCGGCGCGACGCGCTCGAAGAGTCGCTCCTTGACACCCCAGACCCGCGCCTCGCGCAGCGCCAGCGGCAGCGGCTTGCCCGCGTCCAGCGCGGCGCGCACGCGGGCCAGCGCGCGGATGTCCTCGGCCAGCGTCCAGTGCACCAGCACGGCGGCCTCGCCCTCGGCCTCCAGGCCGTCCAGCATGCGCAGCAGGCGCGGCACGGCGCCGGACAGCACGGCCTCGCTGAGCTTGAAGACGTCAAAGCGCGCCACGTCCAGCACGGCGGCCTCGATGTGGGCCAGCGTCAGCTCGCCCTTGGGATGCAGCAGCGCGAGCTTCTGCAGCTCCTGGTGGGCGGCCAGCAGGTTGCCCTCCACACGGTCGGCGAAGAAGGCCAGCGCCTTCTGCCCGTCCTCGCCCTCGGGCACCGACTGCCCTTGCGCCTTCAGGCGCTGGGCCAGCCAGGCCGGCAGCAGGCGCCGCTCCACCGGTTCGACGCGGATGGACGCGCCGCTGCCGTCCAGCGCCGTGAACCAGGCGCTGGAGAGCTGGGTCTTGTCCAGGCGCGGCAGCGTGACGAGCGTCAGCACATCGTCGGGCGCGGCCTCGGCATAGCGCTGCAGCGCCTCGGAGCCATCCTTGCCCGGCTTGCCGCTGGGGATACGGATCTCGATGAACTGCCGCTCGGAGAACAGGCTCATGGCCTGCGCGGCGGCCAGCACCGGCGCCCAGTCGAAGTAGGCACCGCTGACGGTGAAGATCTGCCGCTCGCCAAAGCCCTGGGCCTTGGCGGCCGCGCGGATCTGGTCAGCAGCCTCTTGCGCGAGCAGCGGCTCGTCGCCATGGACCGTGTAGATGCGGGCCAGGCCTTTGCTCAGGTGGGCACTCAGGCCCTCGGCGCGGAGTTGCATCAGCTCTGCAGCTTCACGACCGCCAAGCGGCGCATCACTTGGGCGATCGCGTCGGAATGCATGGCGCCGTACAGGTTGGCGGCCTCCTGCTCCTTGGCCAGCGCGGCGCTTTCGGTGAAGTTCATGTCGCGCGACAGGCGCAACTCCACCTTGGGCACCAGCAGCTCGCCCGCGGCCGTGCGTATCAGGTAGTCGAACTGCAGGCGCAGCTGCCATTCACGCACCTGGCCCACGCTGGTGGACGCGACGACCGTGCGGTCTCGGTACTCGCGCAGCGCTTCCAGCACCACCTGGGCGCGCGCGGTGTCCTCCACGATCTGCACCGGCGTGCGCTTGATCTGGCGCTTGAGGCCAGCCGCCAGCGGCGAGTCGGGCGGGAAGCCCGTCAGCGCCAGCGTCTGGAAGGGCAGCACCGGTTCGTGGCGCAGCTCGAAGCCGCAGCCGGCGAGGGCTGCGAGGCTCATGAGCGCAAGGCGACGGTCCATCATCAGACGACGATGTTGACGAGGCGGCCCGGCACGATGACGACCTTCTTGGGCGTCTTGCCTTCGCTGAACTTGGCGAACTCCTCGGTTGCCAGCGCCGCCGCCTCGATGGCGGCCTTGTCGGCCGAGGCCGGCACCTTGACGGCACCGCGCAGCTTGCCGTTGACCTGCAGCATCAGCTCGATCTCATCTTGCACCAGCGCGGCCTCGTCCACCGTGGGCCAGGGCGCGTCGAGCAGGTCGCCCAGTTCGGCCGCAAAGCCCAGGTCCTGCCACAGCTGGTGGGCAACGTGGGGCGTGGCGGGGTAGAGCACGCGCAGCAGCACCGAGAAGCCATCGCGCACGGCGGCGGCCTGGCCTTCGGCCTTGAAGCCTTCCAGCGCGTTCAGCAGCTTCATCGCGCCGGAGACGACGGTGTTGTACTGCATGCGCTCGTAGTCGTAGCTGACCTGCTTGAGCACGTTGTGCACCTCGCGGCGCAGCGCCTTGCCGTCACCGTTCAGCGCGGCGTAATCGGCGCCGCCGGCCTTGATGGCATCGGCGTTGCGTACACCGAAGTTCCACACGCGCTTCAGGAAGCGGTGCGCGCCTTCCACGGCCGCGTCGTTCCACTCCAGCGTCTGCTCCGGCGGGCTGGCGAACATGACGAACAGGCGGGCCGTGTCGGCGCCGTACTGGTCGATGAGGGCCTGCGGGTCCACGCCGTTGTTCTTGGACTTGGACATGGTCGTCATCTCGTACTCGAGCGGCGTGCCGTCCTTCTTCAGCTTGGCGCCCACGATGCCGCCGCGCTCGTCGTGGACGACGTCCACGTCATGGTCCCAGTAGTAGTCCTTGCCGCCGCCCTCGGGCTTCTGGAAGAACGCGCCCTTGAGCACCATGCCCTGGGTCAGCAGCTTCTGGAAGGGCTCGCTGGCCTTCACCAGGCCCATGTCGCGCATGACCTTGGTCCAGAAGCGCGCGTACAGCAGGTGCAGGATGGCGTGCTCGATGCCACCGATGTATTGGTTCATCGGCATCCAATACTGCGTGCCCTCGGCGACCATGGCCTGGTCGTTGGTCGGGTCGCAATAGCGCATGAAGTACCAGGACGAGTCCACGAAGGTGTCCATGGTGTCCGTCTCGCGCTTGGCCGGCTTGCCGCAGGTGGGGCAGCCCACGTTCAGGAAGCCGGCGTGCTTGTTCAGCGGGTTGCCGCTGCCGTCGGGGATCAGGTCCTCGGGCAGCACGACCGGCAGGTCCTTCTCGGGCACGGGCACCACGCCGCAGGTGTCGCAGTGGATGATGGGGATGGGCGTGCCCCAGTAGCGCTGGCGGCTCACGCCCCAGTCGCGCAGGCGCCAGGTGGTTTTCTTCTCGCCGAGGGCCCGCTGCGCGAGCAGCTCGGCGACCTTGTCGACCGCCTCGGTGTAGGACAGGCCATCCAGCACGCCGGAGTTGATGCAGCGGCCCTTGGCCTTGTCGGCATACCACTCGGCCCACTGCTTGTCGTCATAGGCCTGGCCGTCGACGTCCACGACCTGCTTGATGGGCAGGCCGTACTTCAGCGCAAACGCGAAGTCGCGCTCGTCATGCGCCGGAACGCCCATGACGGCGCCGTCGCCATAGCTCATCAGCACGTAGTTGCCCACCCAGACCTCGACCTGCGCGCCGGTGATGGGGTGGGTGACGTGCAGGCCCGTGGGCACGCCCTTCTTGTCCTGCGTGGCCAGCTCGGCCTCGGTGGTGCCGCCGGCCTTGCATTCCTCGATGAAGGCAGCCACCTCGGGACGGCTGTGCGCGGCATGCGTGGCGAGCGGGTGCTCGGGCGCCACGGCGCAGAAGGTCACGCCCATGATGGTGTCGGCACGGGTGGTGAACACCCACAGCCGCCCGCCCTCGCCGTCGATATGGTGCGGGAACGCGAAGCGCACGCCCTGGCTCTTGCCGATCCAGTTCTCCTGCATCAGGCGCACGCGCTCGGGCCAGCCGCTCAGGTAGTTGGGGTCGGCCGGGTCGGCCACGGCCGACAGCAGCTCCTCGGCGTACTGCGTGATCTTCAGGTAGTAGCCCGGGATCTCGCGCTTCTCGACCAGCGCGCCCGAGCGCCAGCCGCGGCCGTCGATGACCTGCTCGTTGGCCAGCACCGTCTGGTCCACCGGGTCCCAGTTGACGACTTGCGTGCGGCGCTCGGCGATGCCCTTCTCCAGCATCTTCAGGAACAGCCACTGGTTCCACTTGTAGTAGCTGGGCTGGCAGGTTGCGACCTCGCGGCTCCAGTCGATGGCCAGGCCCATGGCCTGCATCTGGCCCTTCATGTGGGCGATGTTGGAGTAGGTCCACTGCGCCGGCGGCACCTTGCCCTTCATCGCGGCGTTCTCGGCCGGCAGGCCGAAGGCGTCCCAGCCCATGGGCATGAGGACGTTGTAGCCCTTCATGCGCAGCTGGCGGGCCAGCATGTCGTTGATCGTGTAGTTGCGCACGTGGCCCATGTGCAGCTTGCCCGAGGGGTAGGGCAGCATGGAGCAGGCGTAGAAGTGCGGCTTGGTCGCGTCTTCGGTGACGCGGTAGGCGTCGCGCTCCGTCCAGTAGGCACGGGCGGCGGCTTCGATCTCGGTGGGGTTGTAGCTGGGCGCTTCGGTCTTGGCGTTCATACGCCAAATTGTAGGTGGGGCCTCTCTGCGACCCTTCCCGGTTGGGTGAGGCCAGCTCGTTGGCCATTAGTACCCGGACCGTCTCCCTAGCTTGGCTCTGTCATTGAGCGGCGCCGAGTGCTTTACTGTTCTTCACGTCAAGCAGGAGCCGTTCATGCATGCATCTCGCCTCGTTCTTCTCGTCGGCGCGTTGCTCGCCGCGCCCTTCTGGGCCCATGGCGCCGATGTGTCGGTCGCCTTCGGCGGGCCGGGCACTGTGCCGTCCATCAATGGGACGGTGTCCGCCCAGGGCAGCCAGCATATCGACGACGCCACCTACACCGTCGACTTCTCGGGCTCGGGCAGCCTCGCCACCGGCGCGCTGCTCGCCAGCGTCGCCGCCACGCCCCATTCGGTGTTCCTGAGCAGCCCGGCGGCCGCCAGCTCGGTCTTCCTGAACGAACTGCTCAAGATCGTCGGCCCCGGCTCAGCGCCGGTGCCGCTGCAACTGCGCATGGACATCGACGCCTTGATGACGGTGGATTCCAGCATGGGCGCGAACGACGGCGTGACGCTGTGGCTGTCCACCTTGCTGAGCGTCGACAACGCGCTCAACTCGTCGATGGAGATCATGCGCCGCAAGACCTATTTCGACACCGGCGCCCTCAACGAGGACACCATCGAATGCATTGGCCAGCCCTGCGACGTGAACCAGCCGCTGACGACGGCCGGCATCGTGGACGGGCAGCTCGTCCTCAACCTGCAGGCGACGCCCGGCTTCTTCTTCTCGTTTACCGCCTACACGATCGTCTCGACCTACAGCAACCCCGAGGTGTTTGGCCAGGTCACGACCAGCCAGCAACTCTCGTATGTACTGCCGGCCGGCTACACGCTGAGTTCGCAGTCGGGCGCGTTCCTGACCGCGGTACCCGAGCCATCGACCACCTTGCTGGCGCTGCTCGGGTGCGCCGTGTTGGCGGTCAGGGCGAGGGCGAGGGCTGCTGCGCCACGAACGCGATGCGATTGAGGCCTGCGGCCTGCACCCAGCCGATCAGCTCGGCCACCTGGCCATAGGGCACAGTCCGGTCGGCGCGCAGTTGCACCTCCATCTGCGCGTTCGCCCGGCCCAGCTCGGTGATGCGCTTCTGAAAGGCCTTGGCATCCAGCTCTTCCTCGCCCAGGTGCAGCTTGCCGTCCGGCGTGATCGCCACAGCGATGAAGCTGGGCGCGTCGCTGGGCGTCGCGGCCTCGCTCTTGGGAAGGTCCAGCCGCAGCGAGGCCGTCATCAGCGGCGCCGTGATCATGAAGATGACCACCAGCACCAGCATGACGTCGATCAACGGCGTCATGTTGATGTCGCTCATGGGCCGAGCGGCGTCGGTTCGTTCGAGCCGACCGAAAGCCATCAGTCGTGGTCCAGCAACTCGCGCAAATCGTGCGCAAAGCCTTCGAGATCGGCTTCACAGGCCGCAACCAGCTTGCCGAACACGTTGTAGGCCAGCACGGCGGGGATGGCCACCGCCAGGCCAGCGGCCGTCATGATCAGCGCCTCGCCGACCGGGCCGGAGATCTTCTCTATGGTGATGTTGCCGGCCGCCGAGATGCTCACCAGCGCGTGGTAGATGCCCCAGACGGTGCCGAACAGGCCCACGAAGGGGGCCGTGGCGCCTATGGAGGCCAGTAGCACCTGGCCGAACTGCAGGCGGGCCAGCACCAGGTGCAGCGCGTCGCGCAGGCGGCGGGTCAGGCGGGATTCGCGCTTGCCGGCGGCTTCCAGCGTGGCGGAGCGGGTTTCGGCCGTCGCCGCGTCCAGCAGCGGCAGCACCAGGTTCTCGGTGTCGAAGCCCTGCAGCGCGTTGCGGCCTTCGGTCACGCCGGCCGCCGCCCAGAAGGCCGGCACGGCACGGGCCAGGCCGCGGCGGGCGCGGCGCAGCAGCCAGGTCTTCCACAGGATCAGCGCCCAGGCGCTGACGGACATGGCCAGCAGCAGCAGCGCCACGGCGCGGCCGATGACGTCGCTCTGGGCCCAGAAGTCGGCAAACCCACCCATCAGTTCTTGAAGCCCAAGACGTCGTTCATGCCGAACAGCCCTGTCGTCTTGCCCGCCAGGAAGCGCGCCGCGCGCAGGCTGCCCTGGGCGTAGATGCCGCGGTTGCTGGCCTTGTGGCTGATTTCGATGCGCTCGCCGGTGCCGGCGAACAGCACGGTGTGGTCGCCAATGATGTCGCCGCCGCGCACGGTGGCAAAGCCGATGGTGGACGGGTCGCGTACGCCGGTGACGCCTTCGCGGCCGTAGACGGCGCACTCTTTCAGGTCACGGCCCAGCGCGCCGGCGACGACCTGGCCCATCTGCAGCGCGGTGCCGCTGGGGGCGTCCACCTTGTTGCGGTGGTGGGCTTCGACGATCTCGATGTCGAAACCCTCGTTCATCGCGCGGGCGGCCAGGTCCAGCAACTTGAGCACCACGTTGACGCCCACGCTCATGTTGGGCGCGAAGACGATGGCCGTGCGCTCGGCGAACTTGGCAATCTCGGCCTTCTGCGCCTCGTCGAAGCCGGTGGTGCCGATGACGGCCTTGACGCCCAGCTCAGCGCAGACGGCCAGGTGGGCCAGCGTCGCCTCGGGGCGGGTGAAGTCGATCAGTACGTCGGCGCCTTCCAGGCCGGCGCGCACGTCGTCACCCTTGTCCAGCGTGGCGTGCAGCGTGCAGTCCTCGGTGGCGAGCACGGCCTCGATGAGCATCTTGCCCATGCGGCCCGAGGAGCCAGTGACTGCGACCTTCATCACGAGCCGGCCTTGGCCGGCGCAGCGTCCAGCGGCGGGTAGGTGCGGCCGGGGGCCGGGCCCTCGGCGGCGGCGGTGGGCGCGGCCTCGGCGCTGCGCTTGGGCGGCGGCAGGGCGGTGCGCTCGGCCTCGCTCAGCTCCAGCTTGGGCTGCTTGCTGCCGGGCTTGAAGGTGTTGACCGAGGCGACGAACTCCTGTTCGGAGGGCAGGTCCTCGGGCACTTCCAGCGCCTTGAGCTTGTCGCCGTCGAAGGTCGCGACGACCAGGCGCTGCTGGTAGGGAGCGCCCTGGCGGCGGATAGTGAAGACGTAGTCCCAGCGCGCCTCGTGGAAGACGTCGGTCAGCAGGGGCGAGCCCAGCAGGTCACGGACCTGGGCCTTGGGCATGCCGGGCTTGACCTTGGCGACCATTTCCTTGGTCAGCACATTGCCCTGCACCACTTCGACGCGGTAGGGCGTCAGCACGCCCAGCACCTTTTCACCGGTGACGGTGGGGAGGGAACCCCAGGTGGGCAGGTAGGAGCAGCCGCCAAGCAGCGCAAGCAGCGGGAAAGAGGCAAGCAGGGGACGCATGGGCAGCTGACAGAGGAAACGACAAAGGCGCCGGCCGAAAGCCCGGCTGGCTATGATCGGCAGATTCTAGCGGGGCCCCTTCCAGGCCCCGGTCCGCGTGCCATGCCCAGCTCCTCCCCCAAGAATCAGACCAGCGACATCAAGAACAGCGGCCTCAAGGCGACGCTGCCGCGCATCAAGATCCTGGAGATCTTCCAGCGCGCCGCGCAGCGCCACATGACGGCCGAGGATGTTTACAAGTCTTTGCTGGGCGAGGGCGCCGACATCGGCCTGGCCACCGTCTACCGCGTGCTGCAGCAGTTCGAGCAGGCCGGCCTCTTGAGCCGCAACCATTTCGAGACCGGCAAGGCCGTCTACGAACTCAACGAGGGGCACCACCACGACCACCTCGTCTGCCTGAACTGCGGCCGGGTCGAGGAGTTCTACGACCCCAGCATCGAAGAGCGCCAGCACGCCATCGCCAGCGAGCGCGGCTTCCAGCTGCAGGAGCACTCGCTGGCGCTGTACGCCAGCTGCGTGAAGGTCAACTGCCCGAACAAAGGCGGTTGACGGTCATATACCGGTTTTCCGGGCCGAGCGCCGGGCCGCCCCAAGCCGGCCCGCCTGAGGCTGCTTGGGGCTTGATGCCCCTCGCAGCCTCATCCCCGCGGGGGACCGGCTGGGCGCGCCCGCGTTCAGCGGGGCGAGACCGGACGAGGGGCAGTCAGACCGCTCGGGCCCGGATCGCCGCGAAGCTGTCGTCCACCAACAGCCGGCCGTCCTCGAAGACGGTGCGCAGCACCTCGGTCGCGCCGTCGGCCAGGGCTTGCTGGTAGCCGGGCGCGTCCAGCCTGCAGGTGGCGTAGACGCCGTCGCGGTACATCAGCGTCAGCCGCCCGGCCTTGCTGCGCTTGGCGGGGTCGGTGACCGGGGCCTTGTAGACGTCGCGCCACTCGCCGCCCACCTCGGCGGCCGAGGCCTTCATCGCAAAGCCCAGCGAGTCGCGGTTGACCTGCTGCAGCAGCGCGCCGCCCTGGCCGAAGGCGACGTTGTCGGCCGAGTAGCCCGCGCCCACCAGCGCCGCCAGGATGCTGGCGATGGACTGGCGGGTGATGCCGTCGCCCTGGATGACGCGCACATGGCGCAGCACCTTGTAGCCCTTGGCGTTGACGTCGCTGCCGAAGGCCTCGTCCAGCGCCTGCACGGTGCGCAGCACCACGGTGGTCGGGTCGCCGCTGTCGGGGCGGATGACGACGGTCGCGCCGCTGGCGATGACTTCCTCGCGCAAGGTGCCACCCCAGAGCTGGGTGACGGCGGCGTCCAGGTCATAGGAGTCGCTCACCACGGCCAGCAGCGCGCCGGGCTTGGCAAAGTGGCGCAGCATATTGCGGTAGGCCTCGGCCTCGCCGTCGCGGCCCCAGCTCGTGATGGTGCTGTGCTCGGCCGCCGGGATGGAGAAGCCAGCCATGGGCTCGCCGTAGTAGACGCGGGCACCCAGCAGCGCGCTCATGGTGTCGGTGCCCTGGAAGTTCACCAGGTGCGCCATGCCGCCCAGCATGGCCGACTCCAGCGACGACACGCCGCGCGCGCCGAAGTCATGCAGCTTGAAGGCCAGGCCGGCGACGTCGCCGGTGCGCTCCAGCGACTCGGCAATGATGCGGCGCGTCGCGTGGCTGTGCGTCGCGACGGTGGTGGGGTACCAGATGCGCAGCAGCGCCGTCTCCAGGTAGCTCGTCAGCCACCAGCAGGCCGGGTCGGTGTTCTCGATCGTGACCAGCGCATGGCCCACCGGCACCACCGTGCCCTCCGGCACCGCGCGGATGCGCACCGGCAGCCGGCCTTCGTGGGCGTCCACGATGTGCAGCCAGCCCTCGCGGTTGAACGGCACGCCGTGCGCGGCGCAGACCTCGGTGGCCAGCGCCACGTCATCGGCCGTCACGGGCTTGGTGAAGTACTCCTTCAAGAGCGCCTGCAGGCCGAAGAACACCGTGTAGGGCAGCGTGCCGCCGCGCGCCTCGATGTAGCTGAAGACGGTGGTGGTGCCGGCCGGGTATTGCAGCCAGTGGCTGGCCTTGTAGCTGTCCGTGTTGAGGACCAGCAGGCGGGCGATGTCGGAGAGGGAGTTGAGAGAAGTGGTCATGACAAGCTCCTTGTAGACCGTGGTGGGCTCCCGGGGTCTATCCCTGGGAGGAGAAAAAATCAGACACCGAGGAAGGCACTGACGATGCCGTAGTGGTCCTCGTACATGTGCGGTTCGAAATGGTCGAAGAACTCGGCCAGCGGCACCCAGCGGGCCTTGGCGGCGTCGTCGCCGCCCTTGACCAGGGGCAGCTCGCCGGTGGGGAACTCGAAGAAGTAGCCGTGCGTGATGGTGCGGCCGCGCTGCGAGCGGTCGGGCCGGTCGAACACGCGGCTGGCGCGGATGGAGCCGCGCAGCACCGGCTCGGGCAGCTTCAGGCGCGTCTCCTCGCGCAGCTCGCGGATGCAGGCGTCCAGCAGCCGCTCCTGGCTGTTGATGAAGCCGCCCGGCAGCGCCCACAAGCCCTTGCCCGGCTCGGCGCGGCGCTGCACCAGCAGCAGGTGGCCCGAGTGCACGACGATGGCGTCCACCGTCACGAACACCGGCGGGTAGGGCAGCGTGGCGAACTGCGCGCGGTACTGGATCAGGAACTGGTGCTCGCGCACGAGCTGGGTGAAAGGCTCGCTGCGGCTGAAGGCCTGCAGGAAGTCCGCCACGGCCTCGGGCACGGCGGCGCGGACGAGCATCCAGTTGCCGGCCGCGTCGGCGGGCTGCAGGGCGGCCTCGTACATCAGGCGGCGCAAGTCGGTGGCGTTGCGCTGCTCGTGGTCGGGCACCTCCACCAGGGGCCACTGCGGGAACATGCGCAGGTAGTCGCTGGAGGCGTCCTTGAAGTGGCCCACCAGGCAGATGGACGGGGGCGTCTCTTCATTGCCACCCGCCAGCAGCGCCACCTGGGCCTGCACCTCGCGGGCCCAGCGGTCGTCGGAGTAGGGGAAGTCGCGCAGCTCGCCAAAGCGCAGCCGCGCGGCGTCGGCCGGCGCAAAGCTCGCGCGGATCATGACCTTGCGTTCCTCGACGAAGAACGGGTCCTTGGTGGTGCGCGGTTTCTGCGCCGAGCCGATCAGCACGATCACCTCGTCGGCCACGGAAAGGGCCTTGGCGATCACGCGCTGGTGGGCGTAGTGGAAAGGTTCGAAGCGGCCGATGAAGACGGCGCGGTCGAAACGGCGGGCGTTGGTGTTCGTCATGTGCGCTCCCGGAATCCCCGAAGAGTGTTGAAGCTTCGGCGTCTGTCGCCTCTGCTGGCACAAAGTCTAGCGCAATGCGGCCAGGCGTGGGGTCAGGTCGCGCACGCGTTGCGCCAAGGACCCTTGCGCCACGACGAAGGGCTGGCCAGCGGTGCGCAACGCGTGCAGCGTGGCCTCGGCCTGGCGGCGCGAGAAGTCGGCGCCGCGGCGCGTGCCGTCCTGCTGGAAGGGGAAGTCGCTGGCGCAGTAGATCGCCAGGTCATAGCGGCGCTGGGCCAGTGCCGTGAGTTCGTCAGGTGCGGCGCCATGGTCCAGCATGGCGTAGACCCAGGTGGTGAGCGGCGACGTGTCGCACACCAGCAGGCCACGTGCTGCGCGGCAGGCGGCCTCCTCGCGGCGCACCTGTTCCTGCGCGATGGCGAGCAGCTGGGCGGGCGAGAACACGTCGCCCTCGGGCGGGCTCTGCTCCCAGAACTCGCGGCCGAACTCGGCCACGCAGGTGGCGCCCAGCGCATCGGCCAAGGCCGCGGCCAGCGTGCTCTTGCCGCTGCTCTCGGCGCCCAGCACGCACACGCGTGGCGTCAGGTCGGCCAGCACCTGGGGCGAGAGCCAATCCGCCCTGGCTGCGGCCGGGTCACGCAAGGCGGTGCCGCTGACGGGGAAACGTTCGCGCGCGAGGTCCACGCAGACATGCTCCACGGCCTGACCCCAGTGCCGCGCCAGATGGGCCGCGAAGCCGTCGCCGTAGTGCTCGCTCGTGAAGACGCAATCGGGCCGCCAGGCGATGCCGTCCAGCACCCGGGTGACGAAGCTGCGCTGGGTCTCGTCGTCAGCATCGTTGAGCGGCAGCGCATGCGTGGCGGGATCAAGCACCAGCACGCGCGCTGTGGGGAAGGCGGTGCGCAGCCAGCGCTCGCGTGTGGCCGCGTCGCAGCGCGGGAACTCGGGCTGGCTCCAGCTCAGCACCAGCACTTCGTCGCAGGCGGCCAGTGCGGTTTCGACGACGAAGACATGGCCGCGGTGCAGCGGCGAGAACTTGCCGACGACCAGGCCGCGCTTCACGCTTGTGCTTGTGACAGGCGCTGCCAGTACCGCCAGGCCCACAGCGCATTGACGAAGTAGACGGCGTACAGGCCTGCGGTCAGATAAAGCTCGCGGCTGGCGTACAGCGGCACGGCGATCAGGTTGACGGCCAGCCAGATCGGCCAGGTCTCGATGCGCCGGCGCATCAGCAGCAGTTGCGCGATGACGCTGAGGCTGAGCACCAGCGAGTCGGCCCAGGGCAGGGCGGCGTTCGTGAAGCGCCACAGCATTGCGCCGTAGGCGCCGCCAGCCAGCAGGCCCACGAACACCAGCAGCGCCAGCGTGCGGTTGGCCGTGCGGCGAATGGGCAGGCGCTGCGAGGCGGCGTCCCAGCCCCACCAGCCCACGGCGCTGGTGACGACGAAGAAGGCCTGCAGCACCACGTCGGCATACAGCCGTGCCTCATAGAACACGAAGCCGAAGAGGGCGCAGCCCAGCATGCCGGTGGGCCAGGTGGCGCGGTGATTGAGAGCCGCCAGCAGGATGGACAGCGTCGCGAGCGCGTTGGCGGCGAGTTCCAGCGGGCTCAAGGAGGGCTCAATCGATGGAGCCGTTGTCGATGGCGCGCTGGTGGCGCTCGACGAATTCCTTGTACGTGTCGATGCCACGCAGCTGCAGGATGGTGTTGCGCACGGCGGCCTCGACGAGCACGGCCAGGTTGCGGCCCGCGTCCACGGCGATGACGACCTTGCGGACCGGCATGCCCAGCACGTCCTCGTACAGCGGCTCGTAGGGCAGGCGCTCGAAGTCGCGCTCCATCGTCTCCTTGCGCACCAGGTGCACGATGAGCTTCAGGCGCATCTTGCGGCGCACGGCCGTCTCGCCAAAGATGGACTTGATGTCCAAGAGGCCGATGCCGCGCACTTCCAGCAGGTTCAGCAGCAGCTCGGGGCAGCGGCCCTCGATGGCCGTCTGCGAGATGCGGAAGAAGTCCACCGCGTCGTCCGCCACCAGGCCGTGGCCGCGCGAGATCAGCTCCAGGCCCAGTTCGCTCTTGCCCAGGCCCGATTCACCGGTCAGCAGCACGCCCAGGCCCAGGATGTCCATGAACACGCCGTGGCGCGTCGTGCGGTTGGCGAACAGCTGCGACAGATAGCCCCGCACCAGGTCGATGACGTGGCCGGCGGACTCGGTGGTGCGGAACAGCGGGATCTCGGCGCGGTCGCACATGGCGACCAGGCGCGGCGGCGGCACCGAATCGTCGGCGCAGATGATGACCGGCGGCTCCAGCGTCACGATGCGCGAGATGCGGCGGTCCTGCGTCTCGGCGCTTTCCTGGCTCAGGTAGGCCACCTCGCGGCGGCCCACGATCTGCACCCGGTAGGGGTGGATGTAGTTCAGGTAGCCGACGAGGTCGGCCGCGCTCTGCGCATCGCGCACGGCGGCTTCGTCAAAGCGGCGCTCCGGGTGGGCGTGGCCGGCAATCCACTCCCAGCGCAAGGCCTCGCGGTGCTCTTCGAAGAGCCGCTCGGCGCTTATTGAAGTCGGTTTCAAGCGGCGGCGACGCTCAGGCGACGGACTTGAGCGGTTCCCACGCGGCGATCAGCTTGTGCAGCGTCGCGGCGTCCGGCTCGGCCTTGAGCTGCTCGCGCAGTTCGCGGTCGGACAGCATTTCGGCGATCTCGGACAGGATCTCCAGGTGGCGCTGCGTGGCGGCTTCCGGCACGAGCAGGAAGATCAGCAGGCCCACGGGTTCGTCGTCCGGCGCGTCGAAGCCGATCGGCTGCACCAGGCGCAGCACGGCGGCCAGCGGGTTCTTCAGCCCCTTGACGCGGCCATGCGGGATGGCGACGCCATGGCCGAGGCCGGTCGAGCCCAGGCGCTCGCGGGCGAACAGGTTGTCAGTGACCAGCGCACGGGCCATCTGGTGATGGTTTTCGAACAGCAGGCCGGCGTGTTCGAAGGCGCGTTTCTTGCTAGACGCATCCACGTTCACCAACACGTTGTCGGCAGGCAGGATGGCGGCGAGACGGTTCATGGGTAGGGACCTGGCGTCGGGGGCGCTCGTTGAGGGCGCGGCCGGAACCGGGCGGAGGGTCAATCAGAGCGTCAGATTATGGAACTCCAACGCTTTTTGGTGTGGGCGGTTGACCCTAGACCTGTGGAAAACGCCCCTGTGGGCCCCTGAATGCGGGTTTTTGCGGCACTGCAGCAACAACCGATTGCTTGCCCGTTGCGCATGGCAAAAAGCGACCGCCAAAACGAAAGCGGCCCTGAGGGCCGCTTTTCGTTTGGAGCCCGTGAGGGCTCAGTGGCTCAGGGCGCCTGGACTTCCAGCCGCTTGGCAGAGGCGTGGTGGTGGTCTTGCACCTTGTCCTTGTGGCGGCAGACCTGGCGGTCCAGCTTGTCCATCAGTTGATCAATGGCGGCGTATAGATCCTCGTGGCTTTGCTCGACGAAGATGTCGCGGCCCTTCACATGCAGCGTGACTTCAGCGCGCTGCCGGCGCTCCTTCTCCTTTTGCTTTTCCACGGTCAGCAGGACGTTGATGTCAACGACCTGGTCGAAGTGGCGGGTCACACGGTCCAGCTTGGTAAGCACGTACTCACGCAGAGCCGGCGTGACTTCGAGATGATGGCCACTGATCGTCAGATTCATAGTGCCTCCTTTCAGAGGGATGGGTCGGGAAAACGGAACCAGAAAACTGAAGAAAGGTAGGAGGGAGAGAGGGGTCTTTTCAGGTAGCGGAGTTGGGATGGGAGTGGGGAATCGACGAGCCCAGTTTGCGCGCGAAGGCCGATCGTGACAAGGGGATGACGGTGACGTTTTGTGCCCTTCAGGGCCTCGTTTTCGCGGCTTCTGTCACACCTCGGGCCGGTGCAATAATCTTCAGCTATCCCCGCTACGGAGCCCTTCTTGGACAGCGATCACCCTCGGTGACCGTCCACTCCCGCCGCACGGCTGCCTGAGCCGCGTCCGCCCGGAGTGAGACGGTTGAACTGACCCCCGCCACCCCGGACGGCGACCGCCGTCGTCCCCCTCGCCAGCGCTGCTGGAGACGATGCATGCTGAATGTGTTCACGCTGGACAACGGCCGCCTCAAGGGCGGGCTGTTCCAGGAAGAAATCGAAACCGCCGAAGACCTGGCCCAGTCGCGCCCGGTCTGGGTTGACCTGGAAAGCCCGAGCGCCGAGGAGAAGGGCTGGATACGCGACCGCTTCGGCCTCACCATCCCCGAGGACATCGTCGACGAGGACCTCGAGGAATCGGCGCGCTTCTACGAGGAAGACAACGGCGAGCTGCACATCCGCTCCGACTTCCTCATCGAGGGTGACGACGGCCCCGATGGCAAGTCCGCGCGCAATGTGCGCGTGGCCTTCATCCTCTTCAACAACGTGCTGTTCTCCATTCACAACGAGGACCTGCCCGTGTTCCGGCTGCTGCGCCTGCGCGCGCGCCGCATCCCGGCGTTGATCGAAGACGCCAAGGACGTGCTGCTCAAGCTCTACGACGCCGACGCCGAGTACTCGGCCGACGTGCTGGAGGGCATCTACGACAAGCTCGAGGCGGTCAGCGCCCGCGTGCTGAAGAGCGACGTGACCGACGCCGAGGCCGGCGAAGTGCTGGGATCGATCGCCCGCGAGGAAGACTTGAACGGCCGCATCCGCCGCAACGTCATGGACACGCGCCGCGCGGTCAGCTTCATGATGCGCAGCCGCATGCTCAACGCCGAGCAGTTCGAGGAATCGCGCCAGATCCTGCGTGACATCGACTCACTGGATTCCCACACCGCGTTTCTTTTCGACAAGATCAACTTCCTGATGGACGCCACGGTCGGCTTCATCAACATCAACCAGAACAAGATCATCAAGATCTTCTCGGTGGCCAGCGTCGCGCTGCTGCCGCCCACGCTGATCGCGTCCATCTACGGCATGAACTTCAAGAACATGCCCGAGCTGGAGGTGGCCTGGGGCTACCCCTTCGCCCTGGTGCTGATGCTGCTCTCGGTTGCCGCCCCCTTCATCTACTTCCGCCGCAAGGGTTGGCTGAAGTAGCCCCGTGAAGCGACGCAAATGAAAAGGCCCGCGTCATCGACGCGGGCCTTGGTCATAAAAGCGGTCGCAGAACGCCTCGAAGCCAACGAGGGAGGGAGGGAGGAGGAGGAGAACGGCTTCGAGATTGCTGCTCTATCAGAGAGGTTGAGCGACCTGAATTGGGTGGGGGGTGGAGACTCCTCGGGTTTTCACTCACTGTGTAGCGTGAGAGTGGGGCCGCCGCACAAAGTTCCAAGGGCCTGTACCCGGTTCCGGCGACGATTGTTGTTATCGACAAAGGCTGTCAGGGAGGGTTTAGGTGCTGGCGGCCCGATTTGCAAACAGTTTCCTAACGGCGCATTGAATGGGTGGCGTTGGCTCCGATGTCAATGTTTTGCCCGATGCCGCTGATGCATGACCGGCCATTTGGCGGCAAGATCGGCGCCTTGTCGTAACTTTGTCCAAGTGCAGCCATGTGTCAAGGGTCTGGAGCTGTTCTAGGGGGCCACCATGGCTGACGCGACGAGCGGCATCGGCATCGCGGCCGTGGAGCTGGACACCGGCATCAACAAGGAGACGCTGCGCGTCTGGGAGCGCCGCTACGGCTTCCCCAACCCCGAGCGCGACGGTGCCGGCGAGCGCCTCTACCCACCCGAGCAGGTGCAGCGCCTGCGCCTCGTGAAGCGCTTGCTGGACGCGGGCCACCGGCCCGGCCACGTCGTCACCGCACCCCTGGCCGAGCTGGTGGCCCTGCTGTCACCGCAGGCCCCCGTGCCGGGCCTGGAGGCCGAGGCGCCCGAGGTGGGCGCGGGCCTGGCGCTACTGCGCCAGCACGACGTGGACGGCCTGCGCCGCCTGCTGTCGCAGGCCTTGCTGCGCCGAGGGCTGGGCAGCGGCATCAATGAGGTGCTGGCACCGCTGACGGCACGCGTCGCCGGGCTGGCCTTGAAGGGCGAGCTGCAGCTCTTTGAGCAGCGCCTCTGGGAGGACGCGCTGCAGCGCGCGCTGCGCCAGGCCATGCAGGCCCTGCCATCCAGCGTTTTGACTGATGGGCCGCGGCTGCTGCTGGCCACGCTGCCCGGCGAGAGCCAGGCGCCGGGGCTGCTGATGGCCGAGGCCTTGCTGGCTCTGGAAGGTGCGGCCTGCCTGTCGCTGGGCACGCAACTGCCCCCGGCCCAGCTGGTGCTTGCGGCCGCCGTGCATCGGGCTCACGCCGTGGTGCTCGTTTTTGACGGACATCTGTCGCAACGCGCCATGCTGGAAGGCCTGGCCGCGCTGCGCGAGCGGCTGCCGGCGGGCGTCGAGATCTGGGCCATCGCCAGCGGCCGGGCGCCCCGTTTGCCCCAGGTGCCTGCAGGGGTGCGTTGCCTGGAAAATCTGGCTGCGATCGAGATAGATATGTCGCGGCTCAGCAAACTTTTAGAATCCCCCCTCTAGACGAGGATTCCCCATGCTTTACCCCGAACTGTTCAAGCAACTCGAAGCTGTGCGCTGGAACATGGACCGCGACATTCCGTGGGACAAGTTCGACGCCAGCCTGCTGAGCGATGAACAGGCCCAGACCATCAAGATGAACGCGATCACCGAGTGGTCGGCGCTGCCGGCCACCGAGATGTTCCTGCGCGACAACCGCGAAGACAGCGACTTCTCCGCCTTCATGTCGGTCTGGTTCTTCGAGGAGCAAAAGCACAGCCTGGTGCTGATGGAATACCTCAAGCGCTTCCGCCCCGACCTTGTGCCCACCGAGGCCGAGCTGCACGAGGTGCGCTTCGACTTCGACCCCGCGCCCGCCCTCGAAACGCTGATGATGCATTTCTGCGGCGAGATCCGCCTGAACCACTGGTACCGCCGCGCGGCCGAGTGGCACTCCGAGCCCGTCATCAAGGCCATCTACGAGACCCTGTCACGCGACGAGGCTCGCCACGGCGGCGCCTACCTGCGCTACATGAAGCGTGCGATGGTCAAGTTCGGCGACGAGGCCCGTGCCGCCTTCGCCAAGGTCGGCGTGCTGATGGCCAGCGCGCGGCGCACGGCCCAGGCCCTGCACCCCACCAACCTGCACGTGAACGCCAAGCTGTTCCCGCGCGACACCATCCAGAGCCGCCTGCCCGATCCCGAGTGGCTGGAACACTGGCTGGACAAGCAGATCCAGTTCGACACCGTCTGGGAAAACAAGGTCGTCGAGCGCATCCTGCACAACATGAGCCTCCTGATGGAGCGCAGCTTTGCCACCGTGCAGGAGCTCAACCGCTTCCGCAAGGAAATGGCGGCACGCATCGTGCCGCCGGCTGCGCCTGAAGGCTTGGCCGGCAACCCGGCCTAAGCCTTTCCTGTCTTACCCGCCCCGCGAGCGCTTCACCACCACCAGCGCGAAGCCCGCGGCGGCGACGGCCATCCAGCCGAGGAACGACACCGTAGCCAGTTCCGCCAGCGACTTGCCCAGGTCGGTCACCATCGCGGCCACCAGGCTGTTCTCGGTCTCGGACTGCAGCGTGCGCATCAGTTCACGGCCGTCGTGCAGCAGCGAGTGGTTGATGTGCAGGTTCAAGTCCTTCAGCGCGTCCAGCGGCCAGTCGATGCCATAGACGTTGTGCATCACGGCCGTGGCCACGCCGCCGCCCACCAGCACCAGCGGCACGCCCAGCCGCTTGAACCAGGCCGAGGCCGCCATCAGCACCATGATCACGGGCAGCAGCCACAGCGTCAGCAGTACCGTGCCGGCCATGCCGCGCAGCAGCACGGGTGCGGCTGCCGACAGCACTTCGCCCCAATGCACGCCGAAGGCGGTGCCCATGCCGAACTTCAGGCCCAGGCCCGTCAGCGCGATCGGCAGCCCGAACAGCGTGCCGACGATGGCCCCGCCCACCGGCGCCAGCCAGGCGTGGGCCAGCACCGTGGACACGACGCTCTCGCTGGGCCGCCCGGGCAGCGACAGCCAGAACTCGATGGAGCGGTCCTGCGCGTCCCGCCGCGCCAGGCCAGGCAACTGGAACAGCGCCACCAGCAGGCAGACCGCGTAGACGACGCAGCCGCTGGCCACGAAGACGATCAGCGCAATCAGCTCCGGTGAAATCTTGGGGGTGCCGTCCATGTGGCCGAACGGCAGCATGCCCAGGAACAGGATGGGCGGCGCGAAGGCGGCGATCAGCCAGCCAAGCTTGTGCTGCATCCACTCGCGCAGCAGCAGGGTGGGGATGTGGGATTTCATGGCGTTTCCTTCTGCGTGAGGTTCAGGCTTGCTTACCGTTGAGCGCCGGGTTGCGGGTCAGCGCCATGAAGAGGTCCACGAGGCTGGGGCGCACGCGCTGGCCCAGGCTCGCGACATGCTCGGGCGGCGCGCCGTCGAACAGCGACGTCGTGCGGCCCTGCTCGCGGTAGCGCAGCAGCGGGTGTGCGGCGGCCATCGCGTCGGCGGCGGCGGGGTCGTGGTTCAGCGCCACGAAGCGGCGGTCGATGTCCTCCAGGCTGATCGACAGCGCCACGCGCCCCTCGTCCAGCATGATCACGTCGGAGAGCAGCGCCTCCACCTCCTCCACCTGGTGGGTCGAGATCAGCACGCTGCGCTCGCCGTCGCACCACTCGTCGATGAGCATCTCGTAGAAGCTCTTGCGCGACACCACGTCCAGGCCCAGCGTCGGCTCGTCCAGGATCATCAGCTTCGCGTCGATGGCGGCGATCAGCGCCAGGTGCGTCTGCGCCACCATGCCCTTGGACAGGCTCTTCACCTTGTCGTTCTCGCTCACGCTGGTGCGCTTGAGCAGCGTGCGAGCCCGCTCCGCCGAGAACTTGGGCTGCAGCCGGCCCATCAGCGTGATCAGCTCATGCACCCGGGCCCAGCGCGGCAGCACCGCCACGTCGGGGATGTAGCTCAGCTCGGTCAGCAGTTGCTGGCGGTTGTGCGTGGGCTCCAGGCCCAGCACGGTCAAAGACCCCTGCACCGGCAGCAGCCCCACCATCGCCTTCATCAGCGACGTCTTGCCCGCGCCGTTGTGGCCCAGCAGGCCCACCACGCGGCCCTTCGGGATGGCGACCGTCACGTCGTTCAGGGCCGTCTTGCTGCCGTAGCGCAGCGTCAGGTTCTTGGCTTCAATGAGGTTCATGTCGACTCCCAGTTCAAATCCTTGGAGCTCAGGCCCAGGCGCTTGAGCTTGGCGCGCAACGCCGGCCAGTCTTTTTGCAGGAACTGCTCGCGCTCCTGGCGCAGCAGCCGCTCTCGCGCCCCGCTCATTACATACATGCCCAAGCCCCGCTTGGCCTCGATGAGGCCGTGGTCGGCCAGCGCCTGCAGCGCCCGCGTGACCGTCAGCGGGTTGATGACGTACTGGCTGGCGAGCTGTCGCACCGAGGGCAAGGCCTCGCCTTCCGGGGGGGTGCCGTCGAGCAGTTGCACGGCCAGGCGGTCGGCAAGCTGCTGGTAGATCGGCGCCTGGTCAGTCCAGGTGGGAGTCATGGGCGCTCCGTGTTGGTGTGTTGCTGATGTAGCACACCATATCTCCAGGCCCCGGGGCGGCCCAAGCGGGGAGCGACAGGCTGCAGATTTGGGGGGATGAGCCGTTCAGTGCCCTGCCAAACAGGCCCTGAAAAGCCCCGGCGCTAGACTCCTCGCCAAGGGGAAACCATGACTGGGCGCTGTGAAATCCGCTTCGTGACCTCGTCCGACGGCGTGCAGATTGCCGCCGCCCGTTATGGCGACGGGCCGCTGGTGCTGAAGGCCGCCACGTGGCTGACGCACATCGACCAGGTGGCGCCGGGCAGCATCCAGCAGGCGCTCATCGACGAGTTCTCTGCCGCGCACACCTATGTGGAGTACGACACCCGGGGCTGCGGGCTGTCGCAGCGCCGGGTGGACGACTTGTCGTTCGAGTCCTGGGTGCGCGACCTGGAGGCCGTGGCCGACACCTATGGCCGCGGCGAGCCCTTCACGTTGCTGGGCTTCACCTGCGGTGCCGGCGTGGCCGTGGAGTACGCGGCGCGCCACCCCGAGCGCGTGCGCAACCTCATCCTGTTCGGCGGCTTTGCCACGTCTTACTACAGCACCAGCCACCCCGACCCGGCCGTGCGGCGCGAAGGCGACCTGATGCGGGAACTGGCCGCCGTGGGTTGGGGCAGCAGTTCGCCCGCCTTTCGCCAGGTGTTCGTGTCGCGCTTCCTGCCCGACGCATCGCCGGCGCAGTGGAGCGCCTTCGACAAGCTGCAGCGGGAGACCTGCTCGCCGGACGTGGCGGCGCGCTACCTCGACGCCCTGTACGGCATCAACGTCAAGGACGCCGCACAGCGGGTGCGCTGCCCTGCGCTGCTGCTGCACCCCAAGGACGACCAGATGGTGCCCTTCGAGCAGGGCCGCCGGCTGGCCTCGCTGGTGCCCGGCGCGCGCTTCGTGCCGCTGGAGGGGCGCAATCACATTCCCTTGCCCACCGAGCCTGCCTTTGCCGGCTTCCTGCGCGAGGCGCGCGAATTCCTGGGCCTGCCGGCGGGCCATGATGAACCCGCGCCTCGGCTCACGCCCCGCCAGGCCGAGGTGCTGCGCCGCATTGCCGGCGGCGAGACCGACAAGCAGGTGGCAGGCGCGCTGAGCCTGAGTCCGCGCACCGTGGAAATGCACGTGGCCGGCGCGTTGAAGGCCCTGGGCTGCCGCACGCGAGCAGAAGCCGTGCACCGGGCTGCCAGGCTGCGCCTCCTGCGAGCCTGACCACCGTAGAACCCCGGTAGCCGGGTCGGTGGTGACCGTAGTGCGCCGACTTGTGGACGCCGCGGCGCCGCGCGAGAGTCGCTGCACGTTCGGAGACTTTGCTTATGGCCTTCCTCGCCACCTTGTACGCCGCCGTGGCGTATCTATTCTTCCTTGCCAGCTTCGCCTACGCGGTTGGGTTCGTTGGCAACTGGCCGCTGTTGCCTCGCACCATCGACGCCGGACTCATCGCACCGCTCGCCGAGGCACTCCTCATCGACTTCGCGCTGCTGGGCCTTTTCGCCGTGCAGCACAGTGTCATGGCGCGCCGCGGCTTCAAGCGCTGGTGGACCCGTATCGTGCCCGAGTCGGTGGAGCGTGCCACCTATGTGCTGGCGGCCACCGCGGCGCTGGCGCTGCTGCTGTGGCAATGGCGTCCCATCGCAGAGCCGGTGCTTTGGTCGGTGCAGGACCCGCTGGCGCGCATCGTGCTGCAATTGGTGTCCGCGGCCGGCTGGATGATTGCGCTGATCAGCACCTGGCTGCTCGACCACTTCGAGCTGTTCGGCCTGCGCCAGCCCTGGGCCAAGCTGCGCGGCCAGGACATCGCGGCCCCGGTGTTCCGCACGCCACTGTTCTACCGGCATGTACGTCACCCCATCTACCTGGGCTTTGTGCTGGCTTTCTGGGCCACGCCGCAGATGACGGCGGGCCACGCGCTGTTCGCGGCGGGCAGCACCGGCTACATCCTGGTGGGCATCTGGTTCGAGGAGCGCGACCTGATCGCTCAATTCGGACAGCGCTACGCAGCCTACCGCCAGCAGGTGGGCATGCTGTTCCCCAGGCTGTTGGGACGCGGCCGCAAGAGGCCGGCGCAGCCTTAGCCCACCGGCTTCAACTGCTGCAGCAACGTCGGCACCAACTCCGACACCGTCGGATGGATGTGCATCGCCCGTGAAATGACCGTATAGGGCTGGCCCGCCGCCATGACGTCCAGCAGGCCGTGCACCACCTCGTCGCCGTTCAGGCCCAGGATGGCGGCGCCGAGGATGTGGTGGGTGTCGGCGTCCACCACCACCTTCATGAAGCCTTGCGTCTCGCCGGCTTCGCGGGCACGGCCCACGCGTTGCATGGGCATCTTGGCGGTCAGCAGGCGTTTGCCGGTGGCCTTGGCCTGGGCGTCGGTCATGCCCACGCGGCCGAGAGCCGGGTCGATGAAGAGGGCGTAGCAGGGGATGCGGTCGCTGATGCGGCGCGGGTCGTTGTCGAAGAGGTTGGCGACGACGATCTCGTGATCATTCCAGGACGTATGCGTGAAGGCGCCGCGGCCGTTGCAGTCGCCGACGGCCCAGACGCCCTCGGCGCTGGTGCGGCACTGGTCGTCCACGGTGATGTAGCCGCGCTCGTCGGTTTTGATGCCGGCCTTCTCCAGCCCCAGGCCGTCGGTGTTGGGCACGCGGCCCACGGCCAGCAGCACGTGGCTGCCGATGACGGCGTCGCGCCCCTTGCAGGCGGCGCCCACCTTGATGCGCTCGCCATCCTTCGCCAGCGAGATGCACTCCACTCCCAGCTCGAAGCGCACGCCCTCGGCCTCCAGGATGGCGCGTATGCCGTCGGACACGTCCTCGTCCTCGCGCGGCAGCAACTGCGCCCCGCGCTCCACGACGGTGACCTGGGCGCCCAGGCGGCGCATCAGGTGCGCGAACTCCAGGCCGATGTAGCTGCCGCCCACGACGACGAGGTGCTCGGGCACGGTAGCCAGCTCCATGATGGAGGCGTTGTCCAGCGTGGGCACGTCGTCAATGCCCGGCAGCGGTGGGCGTGAGGGGCGGCCGCCCACGTTGAGGAAGATCTTGGGCGCGGTGAGCCGGCGGCCGGCCACTTCCAGCGTCGCGGGCGCGACGAAGCGGGCATCGCCCATGATGACTTCGGTGTGCTTCATGCCGCGCAGCCAGGCTTCGATGTTGCCGCGCGACTGCAGCACGATGTCGTCCTTGCGCGCCTTCACGCGCGCCATGTCCACGCGCAGGCCGGTGACGTCGAAGCCGTAGTCCGCCCCGCGCTGGGCCTGACGTATGGCGCGCGCGCTGGCCACCAGCGTCTTGGTGGGGATGCAGCCCACGTTGACGCAGGTGCCGCCGAAGTGGTGGCGCTCGATGACGGCGGTCTTCAGCCCCTCCTTGCTGCAGCGCTCGGCGATGGCCGGGCCCGCCTGGCCGGCGCCCACGATGATGGCGTCGAAGCTCTCGCTGCTGCTGCTGTCCATGCGCGCTCCCAGGCTGACGATGAGGTCAGTATGCGCCGCTCCCCGTGACGCGCAGGCAGGGCCCCTTTTCATGCGGGCGCAAGATTTTTTTGCCACCACGGCGGGCCGCAGGTGTGGATTTCGCGCGCAGCAACGTTCTAGAGGCGACGTTGCTTTGTCCACGGATTTCCGCACCCATGCCTTCCCACACTCCCTGCCGAAAGCGCGCCGCCGCGCTCGCCCTGGCGTTGTCCACCGCGTGCCTGGCACTTGCGGCCCCGGCATCGGCCGCTGACGCAGAGCGCCGCCCGGCCGGTCCCCTGCAGGGCCTGTCGCTGGACGTGCCGGCCACGAAGATGATGCTGGCGAACGGGCTGACGCTGATCGTGCATGAGGACCATTCGGCGCCGCTGGTGGCGGTCCATGTCTGGTACCACGTGGGGGCCAAGAACGAGCCCAAGGGCAAGACGGGCTTCGCGCACCTGTTTGAACACCTGATGTTCACCGGTTCGGAGAACTTCAACGCCAATTTCTACAAGGCCACCGAGAAAATCGGTGCGACCGAGCAGAACGGCACCACCTCGGCCGACCGTACCAACTACTTCCAGACGGTGCCCACCGCCGCGCTGGACACCATGCTCTGGCTGGAAAGCGACCGCATGGGGCACTTGCTGGGTGCCGTCGACCAGGCGCGGCTCGACGAGCAGCGCGCGGTGGTCAAGAACGAAAAGCGCCAGGGCGAGAACCGGCCCTATGCCAAGGCCTCGGACCTGATCATTCGCGCCACGGCGTCCGTGGGCCACCCGTACGACCACCGCGTGATCGGGTCCATGGAGGATCTGGATTCCGCCAGCCTGGACGACGTGAAGGGCTGGTTTCGCGCCTGGTACGGCCCGTCGAACGCCGTGCTGGTGCTGGCGGGTGACATCACGCCCGAGGTGGCCAGGGCCAAGGTGGAGAAGTACTTTGGCGACATCGCCCCCGGTGCCCCGGTGGTGCACCCCAAGAGCTGGGTCGACAAGCGAACCGGCACGGTGCGGGACACCGCTTTCGACCGCGTCGCGCAGGCACGCCTGTACCGCATCTGGAACGTCTCGGACTACGCCTCGCCCGATTCGGACTACCTGCGTGTGCTGGGCGACGTGCTGGCGGGCGGCAAGAACAGCCGCCTGTACAGGCGGCTGGTGCTGGACGAGCAGCTCGCCACGAGCATCGAGGCCGGCATCGACGGCCGCGAGATCGGCGGCCAGTTCGAGATCGTCGCCACGGTGAAGCCGGGCGGCGACGTCGGGCGGGTCGAGGCCATCCTGGACGAGGAGCTGAAGCGCCTGATCGCCAGCGGCCCGACGCCGGCGGAGCTGAGCCGCGTGCAGACCGCCATCCTGGCCGATCTCGCGCGGTCGCTGGAGAGCATCTCCAACAAGGCCAACATCCTGGCCGAGAGCCAGACCTATCTGGGCAGCGTGGACGGCTGGAAGGCGAGCTACGCGCGCATTGGTGCGGCGACGCCGGCCGACCTGCAGCGCGCCGGCCGCGCCTGGCTGAGCGACGGCGACTATGTGTTGCGCCTGCTGCCCTTCGGTGATCTCTCGGCGAGCAGCGCCGGCGCCGACCGCCAGGCCGTGCCGGTGCCGGGTGGCGCCATCACCGCGGCCTTCCCCGCCATCGAACGCGCCACGCTGGCCAACGGCATGAAGCTCGCGGTCGCGCGCCGCACCGGGGCGCCGCTGGTGGAGTTGACGCTGCTGGTCGGCACCGGCGTGCCCGGCGATTTCGCGGCGATCCCGCCAGGCACCGGCGCGTTCGCGATGGGCCTGCTCAGCGAGGGCACCACCACGCGCACCGGGCAGCAGCTCAACGAGGCGCTCGATGCGCTGGGCACCACGCTGAAAACAGGCGGCGGTGGCGAGACCGGTGCCGTCTCCATGTCGGTGCTCAAGCCCGCGCTCAAAGCCTCGCTGGCCCTTTATGCCGACGTCGTGCTGAACCCGGCCTTCGCGCAGAAGGACATCGACCGTGCCAAGGCGCAGGCCACGGCGCGGATCGCCTCCCAGCAGCAAAACCCCAGCCAGGCCGCCGCGCGCGTGCTGCCCAAGCTGGTTTACGGCGCCGACAGCCCGTATGGGCGCCTGATGTCACCGGCATCCGTCCAGGCCATAGACCGCAGTGTGGTCACCGCCTTCCACGGCCGCTGGTTCCACCCCAACAACGCGACGCTGATCGTCGCGGGCGACACCAGCCTCGCCGAGATCAAGCCGCTGGTCGAGGCCGCGTTCGCGAAATGGAAGCCGGTCACGGTCCCCGAGACGATCGTGCCCACCAGCGCCCCGGCAAGCCAGGCGGTCGTCTACCTCATCGACCGGCCGGGCGCGCCGCAAAGCGTGATCCGCGCGGCGCTGCTCGCCCCGCCGCGGGCCGAGGGCGACGAGATCACGCGCGACCTGTTCAACACCGCGTTCGGCGGCTCGTTCACCTCGCGCATCAACATGAAGCTGCGCCAGGAAAAGGGCTGGGCCTATGGCGCCCGCAGTGGCATCAGTGGCGGGCGGGGCTCGCGCATCTTCTCCACCACGGCCTCGGTCCAGGCCGACAAGACGGCGGAGTCGATGACCGAGATCGCGGCCTTGCTGCAGGGCGTGGCCGACAGCCACAAGGTCGATGCGCAGGAGCTGCTCACGGCCAAGGGCAACATGAGCCTCGGACTGTCCAGCGCGTGGTCCACCAACAGCGGCATCTCGCAATACCTGGTGGACCAGGCCGCCAATGGCCTGCCCGACGACTACCTCGACCGCTACCCCCAGGCCATCGCCGCCCGGACGTTGGATGCGGTGAATGGTGCCGGCGCTGCGTTGATCGCCAGGCGACCGGTCACTTGGCTGGTGGTGGGGGACCGCAAGGCCATCGAAGCCAAGGTCAGGGCGCTCAACCTGGGTGAGCTGCGCGTGATCGATGCCGACGGCAACCCGGCGCCATGAACATGCGAGTGACGGGTCTTGTGATGCTGGCGTCGTTGGCTGCCACCTTGTTCTGCCTGGGCACGGCCGATGCCCAGGTGAAGGCTTCCCTGGTGGCGGCCGAGACCTCGGTGCAGCCGGGGCACGCCACGACCGTGGCACTGCGGCTGGAGCATGAGCCGCAGTGGCACAGCTATTGGATCAACGCGGGGACGGGTTACCCCACCACGCTGCAGTGGGACATGCCCGCCGGCTGGCAGGCCACGGCCTTCCAGTGGCCCACGCCCAGCCTCATCAAGGACAAGCGGGGCAACATCACCGGCCACGGCTTCAGCGGTGTGGTCCACCTGCCCTTGACCGTGACGGCGCCGGCGGACGCCAAGGTCGGCGAACGCGTCACCTTGAAGGCCAGGGCGAGCTGGCTGATGTGCGCCGATGTCTGCATTCCCGGCGCCGAAGACGTGTCGTTGACGCTGCCCGTTTCTGCGGCGAAGCCCGCGAGCAGCCCGCAGGTCGCGGTGCAACTGGCCGAGCAGCCCATGCCGCAGCCTCGCGGGCAATTGCGCGTGCACGCAACGCGCTCGGGCCGGAACGTCGAGATCACGGTCACGGGGGAGGGCGCGAAGGACATGCTGTCACCGCACTTCATCAGCGAGGACGGCTACATCCCATACGACAAGCCGCAGGAGGCGACGCCTGGCGAGCCGCTCCGGATGGTGCTGCCTTTGGCGGACGGTGCGGACGACGCCAGCGGTGCGGCCAGCAAGCTGATGGGCGTGCTGACCTTCACCGACGGCAAGGGCGTCTACCGCGGCGTTGCCATCGATGCCTCAGTGGGTCCTCAAAGCGTGCCAGCCACGCAAGCCGCGGCGTCGGGCGGCGCGCTCATCTTCGTGCTCGCCTTCTTCGGCGGCCTGATCCTGAACCTGATGCCCTGCGTCTTCCCGGTGCTGGGCATCAAGATCCTGGGCTTCGTCAACGAGGCTGGCAACGACAGGCGCAAGGTCACGCTGCACAGCGTGATGTTCACGCTGGGCGTGCTGATCTCGTTCTGGGCCCTCGCTGGCGCCCTCGCGGCCTTGCGCGCGAGCGGGCAGCAGCTGGGCTGGGGCTTTCAGCTGCAGTCCGCGCCGTTCGTGTTCGGGCTCGCCGTCGTCATGTTGGTCTTTGCGATGAGCCTCAGCGGCGTCTTTGAGTTCGGCCTTCGCGCGACCGGCGTGGGCTCGGACCTGCAGCACCGCGGCGGCGTCCATGGGTCGTTCTTCGCCGGCGTGCTGGCGACGGTGGTGGCCACGCCCTGCAGTGCGCCGTTCCTGGCGCCGGCGTTGGGTGCCGCGTTGACGCTACCCATCGCCCAGTCATTCGCGGTGTTCACGGTGATAGCTCTCGGCCTGGCCACGCCCTACCTGCTGCTGGCGCTGTTCCCCAAGGCCGTACAAGCCTTGCCCCGGCCCGGCGCCTGGATGAACACCTTCAAGCAGGTGATGGCCTTCCCGCTCTATGCGACGGTGGCCTACCTGCTGTGGGTGCTGGCCGGCCAGACGTCAGAGAACGGGCTGCTGGCCGTGCTGCTGGGCCTGACCGTCGTGGCGATGTCGGTCTGGCTGTATGGCCACTACCAGCGCCCCTTCGCCAGCGCTCTGGCGGCGCGCCTGTCGACAGCCTTGGCGTTGTTGCTGCTCGCGTCGGGCCTGAGCCTGGGCTGGCCGCGCGCGCAGTCGCCGACCGAAGCCGTGTGGGAGGCGTGGAGCGCGGAGCGCGTGGCCCAGTTGCAGGCCGAGGGCAGGCCGGTCTACGTGGACTTCACGGCCCGCTGGTGCGCGACCTGCCAGGCCAACAAGAAGCTGGTGTTTGCTTCCGACGAGGTGAACCACTACCTGCGCGACAACAAGGTCGCACTCTTGAAGGCGGACTGGACCAACGCCGACCCGCTCATCACCGCCGAACTGGCCAAGTGGAAGCGCGGTGCGGTGCCGTTCAACCTGGTCTACCTGCCCGGCCGCGCCGACCCGGTGCCGCTGCCCGAAGTGCTGACGGCGGACATCGTCCTGGCGGCGCTGAAGGGCTGACCGCATTCCCTTTCGATCCCGACACCAATGAAGCTCACCAACACAGCACTCGCCCTGGCGGCCGCCCTCCTTATGGCGGTCGCGCCCATATGCCATGCCGCAGCCGGCCCGGGCGTGTCCTGGCAAGCCGCAGCGGCCGACGCCGATATCGATCGCCATTTTGCTCGAGCCAAGGCCGAGAAGAAGCCGATGCTGCTGTACTGGGGCGCCAAGTGGTGCCCGCCCTGCAACCAGCTCAAGGCAACCCTCTTCAACCGCGCGGACTTCATCGAGCAGAGCAAGGCCTTCGTGGCCGTGGGCATAGACGGCGACGCCCCCGGCGCGCAGAAGCTGGGCACCCGCTTCAAGGTGCGCGGCTACCCGACGATGATCTTGTTCAACCCGAGCGGCAACGAGATCACCCGCCTGCCCGGCGAGGCCGATGCGGCGCAGGTCATGAAGGTGTTGCAGCTGGGCCTGTCCAGCGGCCGCCCCGTGAAGGCCGTGCTGGCCGACGCCATGGCGGGCAAGAAGCTCTCGGCGAACGAGTGGCGCATGCTGGGCTTCTACAGCTGGGACACCGATGAGCAGCAACTCGTGGCCGGTGCCGATCGCGGCGTCACGCTGGCCCTGCTTGCCAAGGCCAGCGAGGGGAGCGACAGCGAAGCGGCGACCCGGCTGTGGCTGAAGGCGATGGGCGAAATGGGCAGCGGCAAGGCGGCCGACCCCGGCCTGCTGCCCCGACTGCGCGCCGTGCTGGCGGACGCGGCGCAGGCGCGTGGCCAGATGGATGTGCTGACCAACGATGCGCCCGATCTCGTGAAGGCCTTTGCACCGCAAGCCGGCCCCACGCGCAGTGCCCTGGTCGCCGAGTTCGACACCGCCTTGAAGCGACTCAACCAGGACCAGACGCTGTCACGTGCGGACCGGCTGGGAGCGCTGCTGAGCCGCGTGGAGCTGGCCCGCATGGACGTCGCGAAGGACGAGCTGCATCCCGCGACCATTCCCGCGCCGCTGCTGGCCGAAGTGCGCGAGCAGGTCCAGCAGCTCGACCGCGAGGTCACCAACGCCTACGAGCGCCAGGCCGTCGTCAGCGGTGCCGCCCAACTGCTCGCCCGCGCCGGGCTGTGGGCCGAGAGCGACGAGTTGCTCAAGGCCGGGCTGGCGCGCAGCCATTCGGCTTACTACCTGATGGGCCACCTGGGCGGCAACGCGAAGAGGCAGGGCAGGAAGGCCGAGGCGCTGGCTTGGTACAAGGAGGCGTTCAACGCGAGCGAAGGCCCCGCGACCCGCCTGCAATGGGGGGCCACCTACATTGCCGCACTGGTGGAGCTCAGCCCCGAGGACACGGCACGCATCGAGAAAACCGCGGCCCAGCTTTTCAGCGAGGCGCAGCGGGACCCGGGCTCCTTCCATGAGCGCAGCGAGGCTTCGCTGAAGCGCGTGGCCAGCTCGCTGGCCAAGTGGAACCAGGGGCCCGACCAGGCGGCCGCCGTGGGGCGGCTCAAGAGCCGGCTGGACGGCATCTGCAGCCGGTTGGATGGTGGTGACGCCCAGGCCAGGTCCGCATGCACAGGCCTGATGAAACCCGCCGCCCGCAAGGCCTGAACAGCACTCACCGCTTCCCATGCGCCACGACTTGCTCACGCTCGATCTCTTGCAGGAGGTGTGCCGCACGCACTCCATCACCCGCGCCGCCCAACATGTGCACCTAGCGCTGGCCGCGGCCAGCAAGCGGCTGAGCGACTTCGAATCGCGCCTGGGCGTGAAGCTGTTCGTCAGGAAGTCCCGCGGCGTCGAACCGACCGACGCCTGTCTGGCGCTGCTCAAGCACGTGCAGGTGGCGCACGGCGCGCTGGAGGCCTTTGACCAGGAGGTTGCCCGGTTCGCCAGCGGCATCAAGGGCTTCATCCGCATCGCGGTCGCCAGGGAGGTCGCGTTGGATGGGCTGTTTCGCAAGGTGACGGCGTTCTCGCACAAGCACCCCGGTGTCCACGTGAGCCTGCTGGATTGCGCCGGTGCCGAAGTGGAAGAGCGGGTGGCGAGCGCCGATGCGGACCTGGGCTTCTTCCTGCGCCCCGCGCATGGATCGGCGCTGCAGGCCTGGCTGTACGACCAGGGGCGCTGGAAAGTGCTGGTGCCGCGCGGTCACCTGCTGGCGGACCGCGGCCACCTGAGCTTCGCGGACCTGATGGCCTTCGAGCTGGTGAGCGCCGGCCGGTCCAGCCCGCTGGCGGGCGTGCTGTCCCGCGCCGCGGCCATGCTGGGCGAGACGCTGGAATCGCGGTTGGAAGCCGGCACCGCGGAGATGACCGCCGGCCTCGTGGAAGCCGGCGCCGGCCTCGCGCTTGTCACGGACCACGTCGCCGACCGCTGCGCGGCCACGCACCGCGTGACGAGCATGGACTTGAATGAAGATTGGGCCGCCTACGACCTGATGATGGGCATCGCTCGCCGGGACCGCGTGCCGCTGGCGCTGGAGCGCCTGGTGCTGCACCTGCTGCATGCGCGCGAGCCGGTTGTGCCGCATGCTTTGGCCGCTTGAACGCGCACGGGGTGGTGATTCCCCTGATGAGGATTTGATGACAGCCTGCGTCTTCTGCTCATGAGGGCCATGGAGCCCTTCCAACAGCCCACATAAGGAAGAGGGACTTCAATGAGCAAGGATTCGAGTTCTATCCGCGCGGGAAGCGGGACATGGCGGCTCTGTGCAGTCGCCTGCGCGGCGGCGGCCGTGTTTGCCGCGGGAGCCGCCGACGCGCAAACCGGCCGGGCAACTCCCCCGCCCGCCGTGCATTTTGCTATGGTCAAGCAGTCGCTTTCCAAGGCGTTGAGCAGCGTCGCGCAGCAGACCGGCAGCGAGATCATTTTCGATCCAGCGACGGTCAAGGGGTTCACGGCACCTGAACTCAACGGTGATCTCACCGTGGAGCAAGCTCTTGAGCGCCTGTTGGAGGGCACGAAGCTGACCTTCCGGCGCACGGACAAGGGCGTGTACCTGATTCAGGCCCCGGCACGCACGGAGCGGCAATCGGAGGCCGAGCCTATCGAAGGCCTTCCTGAAATCATCGTCCGGGGTAAGCGCAGCTGGTCGCTGAACACCGGCATCGCCCGCACCGAGGACGACACGCAGCCCTACATCGTGTTCGATCAGGCGCAGATCCAGCGGTCCGGCGCCACCAGTCTCGAAGAGTTCTTTCGCGACCATCTGACCGTCGACAGCAGTGCCGGCACCAGTGCACAAGGCACCGGCACGGGACAAGGCCTCTCCCGCGTCAACCTGCGCGGGTTGGGGGCGAACGAGACGCTGATCCTCATCGACGGCCGCCGCATTGCCGGCGCAAACAACCCCTTCGACGCGGGCGCAGGGCAACTGGGCCAGACGCAGATCAACGGCATCCCGCTGGAGTCCATCGAGCGCATCGAGGTTCTGGCTTCTTCCGCGTCTGGCATCTACGGCAGCAATGCCGCGGGCGGTGTCATCAACATCATCCTGCGCCGCGACTACAAGGGCCTGAATGCCACGGTGTCCTATGGCGGCACCTTCAACGGCGGCGGGTCGAATCGGCGGCTGGACCTGTCCGGTGCCACCAGCCTGGAAGACGGCCGCACGAGCCTCTCCTTCTTCGGCAGCATCAGCGACATCGACCCGCTGCTGATGGGGCAGCGCGATTTGCAGCTGCGGGGCCGTCAGCATCTGCTGTCGGTCAACCCGAACTACTACACCACCGGAGCGGGCCGCGACGGCGTCATTCTGGGTGCGACGCCGAACATCCGCAGCACCAACGGCTCCAACCTGGTGCTGAAGAACGGGACTTCCCTCGGCTCTCCCATTACCTACCTGCCGGACGGCTACACCACGGCCAACGGCACGGCGCCGCTGATCGCCAACGCCGGCAAATACAACCTGGACCTGGCACCGACGGCGGCTGGCGCCGGCGCGCCATTGCTGCTGGGTCAAAAAATCAAGTCTGGCAGCTTGGCGGTGCGACGCGAATTCACGCCCTGGCTGATTGCCTATGGCCAGATCTCTGGCTCGGTCACCGAGATGGTTTCGCCCCGGTCCCGCGTTCCGGATGCGTTCGTCCTGTTGCCGAGTGCACCCAACAATCCGTTCAACCAGAGCATCTCGGTCTCGGCGCCCGCGATTGGCGGCGATGCCAGCAACCTCTCGACGAGCAGGAGTTTGAATACGGTCCTGGGCGCCACCGTCAAGCTGCCATTCGAGTGGCAGGCCATCCTGGATGCATCCGACAGCCGCAGTCGATACTGGGCCGACAACGACGGGGGGCCGATCGACGTTGCAACCAACCTCGGAATCCTCAACGGCAGCATCGACATCCTGCGGGATCGCCGGCAGTCTCCGATTGCCTACGGCTACCTCGACCCGTCCGTTGGCAACGGGACCACGCCGTCGCGGTCGGGGGGGCGGACCCTGTCTCTGCGCCTGGCCGGCCCGCTGCCTGTGGAACTGCCCGGCGGCAAGCCCGCGCTCACGCTGCTGGCCGAGCACAGCCGCCTGTCGACGGACGGCCTCACGAGCATCTACAACTGGACGCCCTCGGTAGCGCCCCCGGCGGGGGTCACCAATGTCAGTGGCCTGACCGCGGCCGGGCTCACCAGCGCCGTTGGGGCGCGGATCAACTACATCCCGCCGCGGGCGCGCGTGACCCAGAGCGTCTATGGCGAAGTGCGCTTGCCGATCGTCGGTGAGAAGAACAACATCCCGTTCGTGCAGTCGTTGGAGGCGCAGATCGCCGGCCGGCAGGACGAATACGACGAAAAGGCCACGGTCACGCGGCTGGCATCGGGCCAGGTGCTGAACGATGCCTTCTGTGTTGGCGTGATGCGGCCTTTGCAGCCCGCGGACCTGGCCGTGGCGTGCCCGCCGGCCACGACGACATTCGAAACCAACAGCAGCAAGAGAAGGACCTTCAACCCGTCGGTCAGCCTGCGCTGGCAGGTTCAATCGGACGTCGCGCTGCGTGCCTCCTACGCGACGGGCTTCGTGCCGCCGATGCTCAACCAGCTGTCTCGTAATGTGCCGCTGGTCTTGCAGACGCAGTTGCTGTACCAGTTTGGCTTCCAGGCTTTCAGCGCCCGGGATCCGTTGCGCGGCAACGAGTTGATCGGATCCAAGACTCCCACGGTGTCCTACGCCACGGGCGGCAACCCGGACGTGCTGCCCGAGACCTCCAAGACCACGAGCGCCGGCATCATCCTGACGCCGCGCTTCCTGCCCGACCTGCGCCTGGCCGTCGACTGGACGCACATCGTCCAGAAGGACAACTATTTTTCGCCAGACAAGCTGCTCAACGTGCGGGTACCCACCCCGACCATCCAGGCGCAATTCAACGCGTTCCTGCAGGCCCACCCGGAGCGCTTCACGCGCGGGCCGGCCTCGGACGGCTTCACGGCCGGGCCGATCACGGTGATCGACGGGTCCATCGCCAACATCCTGGGCTCCAAGACGGATGCTTTCGATCTGGCCGCCAGCTATCAGATATCGTTCCCGGGCAGCGGCACCTTGGATCTCTCAGCAAAAGCCACCTACCTGAAGAGCCTGTTGGTCCAGACGGCACCCGGCGCTGCGCCCGTGCAGTTTGCCGGCTATGCAGGGGGTGATTTCGCGAGCGGGTTGGCGGACAACGGCGGCGTCCGCTGGAAGGGCAACCTCGCCGCGTCCTGGTCGACGTCCGACTGGTCGATGGGCGCGCGGGCGCGTTTCTTCGATGCCTATTTCCTGGATGCTGATCACAGCCTCGTCAACTCCGCGCAAGGGGCCGCGTCCATACCCCGGCAGGTCTACTTCGACCTCTACGGCAGCTACAAGCTGCCCTACGACGCGGAGCTGCGCATGACGGCCAACAACGTGTTCAACCGCAAGCCACCCATCGATGTGACGAACGGTGGGGCCTACAGCCGCTTGGGCGATCCCCGCCTGGGCTACTACACGCTGAGCCTCAGCAAGAGGTTCTGAGTCCGCAACATGGCCGGTCCGGGATGGGCCGGCCAACTCTTTTGCACCCAACCCTCGCGCAGGCCAACCGGCCGCTTCAGGAAAAGAGCAGTTCCATGTTCATCCGCAGTATTTCCAAGACCGCCGTTGCCGCTGGCATCGCCGCGATGGCCCTGATGCCGGTCGCAGGTTTCGCCACCGGCGTGCCTTTCGCCAAGGCCCCCATCGCGCCGGTCGTCATCGACACCAGCAAGGGCGTGGACTTCGCCCAGAACCATTCCGACCTGCTGCCCAACCCGGCCGTGCGCTTCGGCAAGCTGGCCAACGGCATGACCTACATGATCGCGCGCAACACGACGCCCCCGGGCCGGGCGACCGCGCGGCTGCGCATCGCCGCCGGCTCGCTGATGGAAAGCGACCGTCAACGCGGCCTGGCGCACTTCCTGGAGCACATCGCATTCAAGGGCTCCAAGAACGTCCCTGAGGACGAAATGATCCGAATCCTTGAGCGCCATGGGCTTGCCTTCGGTGCGCACACCAATGCCTACACCACCTTTGGCGAAACGGCCTATCTGCTGGAGATGCCCAAGGCCAGCGACGAGACCCTCGACACCGTCCTGTTCCTGTTGCGCGAGGTCGCCGGCAATCTGAACATCGCACCGGAGGCCATCGAGCGCGAGCGTGGTGTGATCCTGAGCGAAGAGCGCGTGAGAAACACGCCACAGACGGCCATGGTCGAGTACGTGGCTCACAAGATGTACGCCGGCCAAAAACTGCCGGATCGCATTCCCATCGGCACCATCCCCGTCATCAAAGGTGCGCAGCGCGCCGAGTTCGTCGATTTCTACAACGCCTTCTACCGGCCGGAGCTGGCCACGCTGATCGTGGCGGGTGACATCGACCCCGACGCCATCGAAGCCAAGATCAAGGCCAAGTTCAGTGACTGGAAGCCGGCCGACCCCGGCCCCATCCGCAAGACCGATTTCGGCACCTACGCCAACAAGGGTCTGCAGGCCGACACCTATACCGGTGCCGGGCTGGCCAACTCGATCTCGATGAGCTGGACGCGCCCCGTCGACGAGCACTACCAGACCGTCGACAAGGTCTACCGGGAGCTGCTTTCGGGCTTGGCCGTGACCATCGTGAACGGGCGCCTGAGCCGCATGGCGCTGCGCCCCGAGGCAACATTCATCTCGGCGTCAGTGGGCCAAGGCGAAACAGCAAATGCCGGCGAATCCGTGGCGCTGGAGATTTCGCCCAAGCCGGGCCAGGACAAAGCGGCGCTGGCGCAGGCCTACACGGTCCTGCGTCAGTTCGCGCTTCATGGCGCCGATCAGGTTGAACTCGATCGCGCCCTGGCCAACATCGACGTGCAATACAAGGCGGCCGTCAAAGGCGAGTCCACCCGCGACACGGCGGGCCTGGCTCAGTCCATGCTCGGTTCGTTGGGTTCGGGCCGGGTTGTGAAGTCGCCGTCCCAGACCTATGAGCTGGTCAACTCACTGCGTCCCCAGCTGACGCTGGCCAAGATCGGCGAGGCGGCCAAGGCCCTGCTGGAGGGGGACGGGCCATTCCTCTGGCATGTTGGCGAAGACCTGAAGGACCTCGACAAGGCCGCACTGCTGGCTGGCTACCAGGCGGTGCAGGGCGCGAAGATCGAAGCGCTCGCCACCCAGGCGACCAAGCCCTGGCCCTACACCGACTTCCCGGGCGCTGCCTCACCGGTCGTCAGCCGCCGCGCGATCGGCCAGACTGGCGCGACCGAGCTGGTCTATGGCAACGGCGTCAAGGCCATCATCAAGCGCACGACGTTTGCGAAGAATTCGGTCTCGGTCAATGTCAGGTTCGCCGGTGGACTCCAGTCGATTTCCCCTGCCGAAGAGGCGCCTCTGTTCGGTGCCCGCAACCTGGGGTTGATTGCCGGTGGCCTGGGCAAGCTCGATGCCACGGAAATAACCGACACCTTGGCAGGCAAGAACGTGGGCATCAGCTTTGGAATCGGTGACGATGCCAGCTTGCTGGCCGGCGGCACCGAACCGTCCGAATTGCCGCTGTTGATGCAGGTCATGATGGCCTACACGACGGACGCTGCCTACCGAACGCAGGCGTTTGGTCAGTTCAAGCAGCTCTACAGGCAAAGCTATGCGCTGGGCCCGACAACACCCGCCGGCGTCCTTGGCCTGCATCAGGACGCGATCCTGCATTCAAACGATCCGCGTTTCGTTGCACCGACGCCGGATGAAGTCGAAAAGATCAGCACCGACAGGGCGCAAATCCTGATCGAACGCCAGCTGAAAACTGCGCCGATCGAGATCACCATCGTGGGCGACATCAGCGAGAAGGACGCCGAGGCCGAAATCGCCAAGACGTTTGCCAAGCTGCCGTCGCGTGGCGCGCAGCCCTTCAGCCCGGCGGCCGCCGGCATCGCCAGGTTCCCGACGCAGAACCTGACGCAGTCGTTCACGCATCAGGGCCGGGACGACCAGGCGGTCGGCTACATCGCCTGGCCAACGACCGACGTCTACGCCGACCTCAAGGACACGGCGGCCCTGAAAGTCCTGAGTTCGGTCATGCAGCTGAGGCTGATCGCCCAGGCGCGCCAGGAAAAGGCGCTCACCTACAGCCCCAAAGCCAGCAGCATCCAGTCCGAGACTTTCAAGGGCTTCGGGTACATCAACGCAAGCGTTGAAGTGCGTCCCGAGAAACTGGGAGAGTTCTACAGCATCGTCAATGCCATCGTCGAGGATCTCAAGTCCAATCCGGTCAGCGCCGACGAAATCCTGCGGGCGCGCCAGCCCATACTGGACAACCTGAACAACGTTGACAAGAACAACCTGTACTGGATGGGCGCCCTCTCGGGCAACTCGGCCTACCCGCGTCGCCTTGAGTTTCTGCAAGTGCGCAAGGAGCTGTACGCCGCCGTGACGCCGGCCGACCTGCAACGCCTGGCAAGGCTTTACCTGATGGATGCCAAGGCGCTGAAGATCGAGGTCAGGCCGGCCACGGACAAGACCGTCCGGGCCGCGCCGCAATAAGGTCGTCACGAGGCAGGCAGGCCGGTTGCCGGCCCGCCCTCCGACGTGGAGAACCGACATTCGGTATTCTTGGTTGCGAGCCCAGGAGGCTGTCATCGAAGAGCGCAATCCTCCTAGCCCTGCGCCCTCGGGCAAGCAGGACGTCCTGGAAGCCTTGAACGAAGCGTTCCGCGCTTCGCTCAAGCGCTACTTTGCGCGCCGGGTTCGCAATGAAGCCGATGTCGAGGACATGGTTCAGGAGGTTTTCGAGCGCCTCATCAAGAGAGGTGACGTCGGCAGTGTGGAATTCCTCGGCGGTTACGTCTTTGAGACTGCCAGCAGCGTGTTCACCGATCGGTTTCGCCACCGCAGCGCCCGCCACGCGGACGAGCATGACGAATTCGATGAAAACGTTCACGGAGATGTGCAGTTCTCCACTGAACGTGTTGTTATGGGGAGGGAGCGCCTGGCGAATGCGACGACGGCCTTGCTGGAGCTCCCGGAGCGCACAAGGGTCATCTTTGTACTGAGACGCCTGGAGGGCATGAGTTATCTTGATATCGAAGCGCGGCTGGGTATCTCGGTGAGCGCCATCGAGAAGCACATGCAGCGCGCCATCGCCCATCTCACCAGTCGACTGGAAGGGACATGACAACTATTCGGGCAGTGCCCAGGACACACGGCATGTCTCCCAGTGAGGCAGCAGCCGTTTGGGCTGCGCGCCTTGACCGGGGCGGCCTCACGCCCTCGGAGGAGACAGAACTCGCCGAATGGCTGGCCGACCCGCTGAACGACGAGGCGCTCTCCCGGGCCAATGACGCGCTGCATGTGTTCGATGCAGACCGGCTCACCGACCCGCATCTGAAGGCATTGCGCCAGGCCGCGTTGGAGGCCGCTCCCGCTCCCGCCCCTGCACCGCGCCGCTATCCGCTTGCCATTGCGGCCTCGTTGGCCACCGTGGGCATAGGCGCCGCGCTGTTCCTTGGGCGGGTGGACCCGGTCGATACCCCGGCAGCGCAACCCACGGCCGTGGCGTCCATTGGCGCACCCGGCCCGGCTTCCGTGGCGGCGGCCCAACCCATCGAGTACGCCTCCGAGATCGGCAAACGGCGCACCGTCCCGCTGTCCGATGGGTCGACGATCACGTTGAACACCAATTCCCGGGTCGCGGTCAGCTTCACCGAAGGGCGCCGCCTGATCCGCCTCATGCGGGGCCAGGCGCTGTTCGACGTCGCGCACAACCCCCAGAAGCCTTTTGTCGTGCTTGCCGGCGATCGCCAGGTGACCGCGCTCGGTACCGTCTTTGACGTCCGCATCGACCCGAGCCGCATGCAGGTCGTCCTGGTCAGCGGCAATGTCGTGGTGGACAGTGCGCGCCAGCAGGACGGTGCATCCAGCGCCAAGGTGGGCGGCCCCGTGCTGCTTCAGCCAGGGCAGGAGTTCATCGCGGAGGCGGGCCGGGGGCAGCGCGTCGTCAAGATCGACGTGAAGCGCGAACTGCTCTGGCGCAGTGGCTTTGTCGAATTTGATGACCAGTCTCTCGGGCATGCCGTGGCCGAGATCAACCGCTACACCAGCCGGCCGATAGAACTCAGCCCGGACGGTGTGGCCGACCTGCGCGTCAGCGGCGTGTTCCGCACCGACGACCCCAAGCACTTTGCCGACAGCGTGAGTGAACTGCTGGCGCTCGATGTGCAGCCGACGAAGCAAGGCGGGATCCGGCTGTCCCGCGCCAACAAGGCAGATTCCCGACCGGAGTGAATCCGTGGCGCGCGGATGCGCACCACGGTGGCTTCTTCGCTTACTCGCCGGTTTCCTCGCCCGTCGGCCAGCAGCCCTGCTCGTTGATGCCGGGGCGCGCCGCGGCCGGCGTGCTGGGCGAGCTGTTGTCGGCCATCTTGGGGTCCAGCACCTTGCCGAGGTAGTCGGCCATCGCGGCCAGATGGGCGCGCTGGGTGCGGTCGGCGGCGGTGCCGGCCTTGGCGGCCAGTCGGCCGCGCAGGTCCATCAGCTCGGCACGCACCAGCGGCTTGCCGTCATCGCCGGCGGCGGAACCGGCCTGGTTCAGGCGTTCGCCCAGCACCTCCAGATAGACGCGCTGCAGGTTGCGGCGAGCCGGAGCGATCCTGGCACCGCTGCCGAGCTCGCCGAACACGCCGGCGCGCAGGTCGGCCAGCAGGTCGTCGGCACGGTAGGCCTTGTCGCCGCCGGCGGCTTCCTGCTGCTGCAGGCGAGCCATGCGAGAGCGGTCCAGCAGGCTGCTCAGCACATTGCGCTGGGCTTTCAGCAGTGTGCTGCCCGGCACCGAGGGCCGCAGGCGCTCGGTGATGCCCGGCTCCAGGATCCAGTTCGGCGTGGCCAGCAACTGCTCGGACAGGAACTTCACGGCGCGAGCCTGCTGGGCCTTGGGGGCTGCGCTGAAGATGGCGCCGGGCTGGTCGCCGTGCTTGTTCTGCGTGTCGTAGCCGCCGACGATGGCGACCACATGGCCCAGCTCCAGCGTCCACTGGTTCCAGGTGGCGTTGTACAGCTCCTCCAGCGCCCGGTCGTCGCGGGCATCGGTCAGCGTCATGCCCGGCAGCATCTTGACGATGCGCTTGAGGTTCCTGGTGCCCAGCGTGGTGGCCGTCACCGCGTCGGCATCGCCGACCGCCTCGGTGTTGTAGCCGTAGTCGCCCTCGCCCTTGGGCGACTCGAAGCGCAGCCAGGGCTTGCCGTCCTGCTCGCGGGCCAGTGCGTTCAGCACGGTCTTCTCGTCCTCGGGTGTCTTGGCGCCCGGGATGGGCATGTAGCCCCACTTCGTCGCGAAGATGTCGTAGGGGCCGATCTTGGGGATCAGCAGCGCCGGGTCGACCTTGTCCTCGGGCTGCACCAGGTAGTTGATGCGGCTGTAGTCCATCAGCGTGGCCACGTGGCCCATCTCCTTGAGCCACTTGGGGTCGCGCAGCTTCTCGACCGGGTACAGCGAGCTGGACTTCATGTTGTGCGGGAAGCCCAGCGAGTGGCCCACCTCGTGCGTCACCACATAGGCGATCAGGTCGCCCATCAGGTCGTCGGGCAGCGGCAGCTTCTGGGCGCGCGGATCGACGGCGCCGGCCTGGGTCACGTACCAGTCGCGCTGCACCCGCATGATGTTGTGGAACATGACGATGTTGGCATTCAGGATCTCGCCGCTGCGCGGGTCGCTGAGGCTGGGGCCCATGGCATTGGGCGTCGTCGACGGCACCCAGCGGATGATGCTGTAGCGCACGTCTTCGGGGTCGAACTCGGGGTCCTCTTCCTTGGTCGGGAAGGTGCGGGCCTGCACCGCGTTCTTGAAGCCTGCGGCCTCGAAGGCGACGTTCCATGCCTCGACGCCCTTCTTGACGTAGGCCACCAGGTTGGCCGGCGTGGCCTTGTCGATGTACCAGACGATGGGCTTGACCGGCTCGCTGAGCGCGGCGCCCGGGTCCTTCTTCTCGAGGCGCCAGCGGGTGATCAGGCGCTCGGCCTTGCTCTCATGCGCGCTGCTGCCGTAGTCGACGCGAGCGACGTCGAAAAAGCCGATGCGGTCGTCCTTCAGGCGCGGCATCATCGGCTGCTCGGGCAGCTTGACGATGCTGTAGGCCACGTTGACGCTGCCGCTCTTGGCCGGCAACGGGGGCTGCATCGGCGCGCTCATCATCGTGTAGGTCTGCACCGCGTCCACGCGGATGCTGCCGGCGAAGGCCTTGGACTGCTCGACGAAACTGCGGGTGCTGTCCATGCCCGTGCCGAACACCACCGCGCGGGCGGTGAAGTCGCCGACCTCGGTCGTGAACAGGCGGCTGACCTCGATGACCGGCGCGCCGTCCTTGGCGAAGGCCTCGACGTTGAAGCTGGCCAGGATGCTGTCGCGCTGCGCGCCTTCGACGGCCGCGGCGATGGGGCGGCCCGGGTCGCTCACGTAGGGCTGGCTGACCGCCTGGAACAGCACCTTGTTGCCGTTCAGCGTGAAGCGCACCACGTTCTTGTTGACTTCGCGGCCGACGTATTCGGCGCCGGCGGGCACGGCCGTGGCCGTGGCCACCATCAGGAACTGCTGGTCCAGCAGGGCCTTGGGAATCTCGAAGTACAACTTGTTCTTGATCGAATGGACCTTGAACAGGCCGATCTGGCTCTTGGCCTCGGCCGTGATGACCTTGTCGTAGGCCTTGGGCTCGTCGGCGCCGGGCGCTGAAGCGGCGGCGGCTAGGGCTGCTGCTGCGGAGGCCATGTCCGGTGTCGGCTTCTTGGGCGCCTCGTCGGCAAATGTCTGGGCAGACAGCAGGGCCAGTGTCAGCAGGCTGGCGAGCGGGGTCTTGCGGAAGTGCATGTTGATCCCGAATCCTTCTCGTGGGGGGCGGTTGAGTGAAGAGGCCGCGCCCGGCCAATGGCGGGCGGTACCTCAACACTCAAAAACGCAGCGCCCGACGAAATCCACACGGCAGGAATCGATTTTTCTAATATGACCACCTTTGTCGTATTTGAGAGCGCGCATGAAAGCCAGCCGCCTGCTGTCCATCCTGATGCTGCTGCAGTCGCACGGGCGGATGACGGCCGCCGCGCTGGCTCAGGCGCTGGAGGTGTCGCACCGCACCATCCTGCGCGACGTGGACCAGTTGTCCGCCGCCGGTGTGCCGATCTGGGCCGAGCGTGGCCGCGAAGGGGGCTTTCGCCTGCGCGAGGGCTGGAGTACGCAGCTCACAGGCATGACCGGATCGGAAGCGAACTCGTTGCTGCTGGCCGGCATGCCCGGGCCGGCCGCCGAGCTGGGGCTGGGCGAGGCGGCGCTGTCCGCGCGGCTCAAGCTGGTGGCCAGCGTACCCATGCCCCTGCGCGAGCAGGCCGCCAACGTGGCCGACCGGCTGCACATCGACCCCGTGGACTGGCACCGCGAGCCCGACGCGGCGACCCAGCTGCGTGGCGTGGCCGACGCCGTATGGCGCAACGCGCGCATCCGTGTGCGCTACGCGAGCTGGCGCAAGACGGCCTGGCGCCAGCTCGAGCCGCTGGGCCTGGTGCTGAAGGCGGGCACCTGGTATGTCGCCGCGCGCGAGGCCGGCCAGCGTGACGTTCGCACCTACCGCCTGGCCAAGGTGCTGGAGCTGGAGCCGGGGCGCGGCACGTTCAGGCGGCCCGCGAGCTTTGACTTGGGCGGCTACTGGCGCGAGTCGCTGGCACGTTTCGAGGCCGAGTTGCGCCCGCTGCAGGCCCGCGTGTGGGCGTCGCCTTGGGCGCTGGAAGCGTTCATGCAGACACGCAGCCGGTTTGTGGCGCTGCCTATGCCGGCAGACGGCGGGCCCGAGCGAGACGGATGGCGCTTGGGGCTGCTGGCGCTGGAGTCCGTGGAAGAGGGCGCGCGGCACATCCTCGGCTTTGGCGGCGAGGTGGAGGTGGTGGAGCCGGCGCCGCTGCGCAGCCTTGTGGCCGAGATGTCTGGGCGCATCCACCGCGCGCACGGCAACCCTTAAATACGACATACCTGGTCGTATTAAGCGGCGCAGCATGGCGTCCTCTCCACTTGATAAGGAAAGTCAGATGAAGAACCTTGTTGCTGCCGCCGTGCTGTTGATGGGCTTGTGCGCCGCGCCGGTGATGGCCGCGCCAGCAGAAGAGCAGGCCGTCGTCGCCGCGATGAAGCAGTTCGCCCATGACTGGGGCGACGCCACCGTGACGGGCGACCTCGACAAGCTCGGGCGCATCCTGGCGGAAGACTGGTCCAGCTTTGGTGGCTCCGGCGTGCCCATGGGCAAGGCCGCCATGCTGGCCAGCCTGAAGGCCGGCAAACACAAGCTGGAGTCCTTCGAGATCGGGCCCATGGACGTCAAGGTGCTGGGCGACGTGGCCGTGGTGCAAGGCGTCGTCACCGAGAAGCGCACCGATGACGGCAAGGACACCAGCGGGCGGTACGTCTGGATGGATGTCTTCGTGAAGCGCGCCGGCCAGTGGGTGTGCGTGCGCTCCACGGGCTTCAAGGCGAAGTAGGCAGACCTCGTCGCACCGCAGCCGGTTTCATCGCATGCCGGCTGACGCCCCGGCCCGCACTGCCTAGATTGGCTGCCTTCAACCCAAGAGAAGGATGGCCATGGACTTCATGAACAGGCGGGCCGCGCTGGGCGCAATGGCCGCAGCCGTCGCTGCGAATGCATTGGCGGCGGGACAGGGCGAGGTGTTTGTCCTGTCCACGCTGTACTCGCGGCACAAGGACGTGCCGGCCTATGGGCTGCCCGCGCTCAAGCGCGTCATCGACGCCGTGAAGCCCGATGTGCTGGTGCTGGACGTGACGCCCACCGAGCTGCGCACGCGCAAGGTTTGGCCCGGCAAGGTGGAGTACACCGAGATCATCTTTCCCTGGCTGGACGCGACCGGCGCGGTGGCCTACGGCTCGGAGCCGGACGAAGCCTTGTTCAAGGAACTGACCGGCTCCGGCGGGCAGACCTACAAGGCCTTCCGGGAGCAGAACCCGGCCGGCGCCAAGGCGCTGGACGAGCTGAAGCAGGCCGCCTACCGCGCCATGGCCGCCGGCTGGGCCACGGCTGCCGACGTGAACAGCGACAAGACCGACCGGCTGGTGGCCGCGCTGCGCGAGCTGGAGGAAGGCCTGGTGGGCGACAACGCGGCCCGCGTGCAGGGGCAGTGGGACCGGCACCATGCCGACCGGCTGCGCGACGCCGTGCGCGCCAACCCCGGTAAACGGGTGCTGATGCTGGTGGGCATGGAGAGCCGCTACCGCGTGTTGCGGGAACTGAAGGCGGGCGACGTGCAGCCGGTCGAATCCGAGGCCTGGCTGCGGCGCGCGGGGCTGTGACGCAGAAATTTTTTAGGCCGGGCTGAATCCAAACCGCGCCGCCGGGCGCTCCAAGGAAGCACCATCCCGCTGTTTTCCCGGAGCCACCCATGTTCATCGAGCAGTTCGTGACGCCCATCATGATTCCCATCCTGGCGTTGCTCATCCCCATCGTGGCCATCGTGGCCCACTACATGAGCAAGGCGCACCGCGAGCGCCAGCGTCACGAGACCATGCGCGAGCTGGCCCGCGCCGGCCTGCCCATCCCGCCCGAGCTGCTGCAGGCCGACGCCCAGGACAGCGACTGGCATCGCGCCCGGCGCGAGGAGAGCAACCCCAACCGCATCCTCATCCCAGGCTTCATCAACATCAGCGTGGGCATCGGCCTGATGGGCATGTTCGCCGCCATGATGCCGGGCTACTGGCTGTGGGCCACGGGGCTGATCCCGCTGTTCCTGGGCATAGGCCTGGTGGCCTACTGGGCGGTTGAACGCAAGCGCCAGCAGCCGCAGCCGTGACCTCCTCCGTCGAGGCCGCGGAAGCCTCGCTGGTGGCCCGTGCCGCCGCCGGTGACCGCAGTGCGTTTGCAGCGCTCGTGCAGGCCCACCAGGGCTATCTGCGCAAGCTGCTGGGCCGCGTCTGCCGGGGCGACCAGGGCCGGGCCGACGACCTGGCCCAGGAGGCCTTCGTGCGTGCCTGGCGCGCGCTACCGCAGTTCCGCGGCGAGGCGCGCTTTCGCACCTGGCTGACGCGGCTGGCCTACTCCGCTCTGTCCGCCGAGCGCCCGGCCCTGCCCGTGGCGGACGACGCCCCGCCCGACCTCGAAGCCCACAGCGACTTCGCTCCCGGCGCTGACTGGCGCATTGACCTCGACCGCGCGCTGGCGACCTTGAGCGACGCCCAGCGCCACGCGCTGCTGCTGTGCTTTGGCGCCGACCTCAGCCATGCCGAAGCGGCCCAGGTCCTGGGCTGGCCGCTGGGCACCGTCAAGACCCAGGTGCTGCGCGCCAAGGCCCGCCTGCGGGCGCAACTGAGTGCATGGGAGCCCACACCATGACGACCGATCAAGATTCTTTCGACGCTGCCCTGCGGCAGCAGTTCCAAGACGATGGCGAGCCCGCCGACGCCGGCTTCAGCCTGCGCGTCATGGCCGCCTTGCCCCCGCGCGTGCCGCTGCGCCGCCAGCGTGCGGCCCGCTGGGTGCGCTATGCGAACTGGGTGGCCGCGAGCTGGGCTGCCACCGGCGCGTCAGTGCTGCTGTCCGGTGTCAACGGCCCGCCCGACGCGCCGCACGCGCTGGCCGGGCTGGTGATGCTGGGCCTGCTGGCCTTCTGGGCCATCCCCAGCCGCTGGAGCCGCGGCTGACGCGCTGACACCGGCTCCAGTTAAATCGCATGCGACCGACTTGACATGCCGATTTGCTGCGCCTACATTCCAACTAACGCATGCGATTTAATCTCATGCGACTGCAATCAAACGAACCTGGAATCAGGAGCCCGCCATGAGCAGCCCAGCCTATGTCCCCATCAACTGCGATTTCCACAGCCTGCTGGAAGACCACGCAACGACGCGCAAGTCCGTGCTCGTGAGCTGGCTCAACGAGCAGGGCCGGCCCCAGGACAGCCGCCTGAGCCTGGTGGACGTATACAGCCGCGCGGGCGAGGAGTTCCTGCGCGCCGCTTCCGGCGAAACCATTCGCCTGGACCGGCTGCTGGCGGTGGACGGCGTGGCGTTGGCGGGGTTCGACGCCGGCACCTGCGCCCTCTGATCTCCCTTGGAAGGGCCTCTTTCTGTTGAAAGAGGCCCTTATTCCTTGGCCTGCGCGGTGGCCTGGATGAGGCTGTCGCGCAGCGCCACGATGCCCTTTTGCATGCGCGTGAACTCGTCCGGCGTCAGGCCGGTGGCCTCCATGAGACCGGAGTTCGTGTTCAGTGCCTTGTCGTGCAACTGGTGGCCGGCCGCAGTGAGCCGCACGCGCACCAGGCGCTCGTCCTGCGCGTCGCGCTGCCGCTCCACATAGCCCATGGCCTCGAGCTTCTTCAAGATGGGCGTCAGCGTGTTGGACTCCAGGAACAGCTTCTCGCCCAAGGTGCTGACGGTGACGTCGTCCTCCTCCGACAGCGCGACGACGGTGACGTACTGGGTGTACGTCAGCCCCAGCTCTTCCAGCATGGGCCGGTAGGCCTTGCCGAAAGCCAGGTTGGCCGAATAGACGGCGAAGCACAGGAAGCCGGACAACGGCCGCGGCTCGGGGCGGGTCTTGCGGTTGGAACTCATGGTGGCGACAAGGTTGGTGGATGCGATTGCATCGCATGCGACAATTCTGCGCCTTCAACCTCAAATGGTCAACGCCCGGCCGCCACCCGCCTGATGGATGCAACCTCGTCAGGCGGCAGGCCCAGCGATGCGAGGAAGGCGGCATGCTGCTCGGGCGCGGCGGCCTCGAAGTCCGCATGCCAGCGGCGCATGTCCTCGTCGCTGAAGCCGGCCTGGCGCAGCAGCGCCACCCAGTCGGCCTTGCCGCGGGCGGCGCGCTGGGCCAGGAACTCCGGCATCGCCAAGAGGCGCGCCAGGCCTTGCTGCTGTTCGCGCAGGCGTTGCACCTCGTCGCTCAAAGCGAGCAGGCGCTGTTCCAGCAAGGCGGCCGGGCCGGTGGCCTGCGGCGCCTGCAGCAACCGGCGAACAGCTTCCAGCGACAGGCCGGCCTCGCGGTAGCGGCGTATGGCCTGCAGCCGCTGCACCTCGGCCGCGCCATAGAGCCGGTAACCTGCGTCGCTGCGCGCCAGCGGCTTGAGCAGCCCCAATGCCTCGTAGTGCAGCAGTGATGAGCGTGCCAGCCCGGTGGCGCGGGCGAGTCGTCCAAGGGTCAGGGGCGGGCTCATGCAAGCGGGCTCATGCAGGCAGGGGCAGCAGGTCGGGCGGCACAAAGCGGCTGCGGGCGTCGGGGCTGGCCAGCAGTGTCGGCGAATAGTGGCGCGCCAGCAGGCCGCGGGCATCGGCCAGCAGGGCGGCGTTGCGCTGCTGGAAGGCCGGCCAGTCCAGCGCCGGGTCGGCCGCGCCGCCGTGCGCCATCAACCGCAGCAAGGCCTCGGTCACGGTGCGGTGGAACTTGTCCGCGGCGCCGTGGTGGCTGGCGAAGCGGGTGATGTCGGCGCAGGTGGTGGAGATGGCTGCTTCAAGCGGCGCCCTGCGCAGCCTCAGCCAGGCGAGGCGCAGGTGCTCGCGGTGGCCAAAGTCGGCGGCGTGCAGACTGCAATCGGTGAGGGCGGCGAGGAAGGCGTCGTCGTCGAGCATGGGCGCGTCCTGAAATGCGAGGGCCGCCAGCTTCAGGGTGACGGTAGCCGTCAGGTCAAGCATCATCGGCACCGTGGACATCAAAGTGCACCCCCTCACGCCCGAGCGCTGGCCCGACCTGGAGGCGCTGTTCAACGCCCGCGGCTGCTCGGTGGCGCGCGGCTGCTGGTGCATGTACTACCGCGTCAGCGGCAAGGGCGCCTACACGCGGCCCAGCGATGCGCAGCGCGAACTGGCCCATGACGCGCTGAAGGAACTTGCGGCCGCCGACCCGCCGCCGGGCCTCATCGGCTACGACGGCGACACGCCCGTGGGCTGGGTGTCGCTAGGCCCGCGCGAAGACTTCGTGAAGCTGCAGAACTCGCCCACCATGAAGCCGGTGGACGACCGGCCCGTCTGGTCCATCGTCTGCCTGGTGGTCCCTTCGGAGTACCGCAAGCAGGGCGTGGCGCGGGCCATGCTGAAGGGCGCGGTGGCCTATGCGCGTAAGCGCGGTGCCAAGCTGGTGGAGGCCTATCCGGTGGACAAGGCCATGAGCGGTGCGCCGGACGCGCCCTGGTTCGGGTCGCTGGCGATGTTCGACGAACTAGGTTTCCAGGAGGTGGCGCGGCGCAAGCCGGCGCGGCCGGTGGTGCGCCTCGCGCTCAAGCGCTAACGCGGCAAAGGCTCTACGGCGGCCAGGTGGCCCAGCTCGTCCCGAGCCCGCTCGCGGGCCTCGGCCAGGCGGGCCGTCAGCCAGCCCACGGCGAACCAGGCGGCCGGGTCTTTGGCGACAAGGTCTTGGTAAAGCTCGCGGGCGACGATCAGATCGTTGATCTCCCCCAGGCACTCCTGCGCTGCGGCCAGCGCCTGCAGGTGGCGGGCGGCGCGCTTTTTGGGCAGCAGCGGCGCGAAGAACTCGATGGCATAGCGCTGTCGCTTGGCGTGCTTGCGCAGCGTGTGCAGGGCCGTGGCATCGAGGTCGTCGAAGGCGTGGCAGCCTTTGACGAGGCCCTTGTGCCAGCCGCGCAGCCGGTGGCGGGCGAGGCGCTTGAGCGGTTGCTGTTCGCCGGGCAGCGCTTGCAATCCAGCGCGCCAGGCAATGCAGGCCAGCAGCAAGTGCTGCGTGGCGTCGGAGCGGATCAGTGCGGCCAGGTCAGGCGCATCGGCTTGCGCGGGCAAGGCCAGCGGCGGAGCGCCGGCACGGGTCAGTTCGGCGGCGACGCCGCTGCCGAGCACGTCGCGGTCGCGTGCCCGACCCAGCGTGGCGAACAGCGTGCGCAGGCCGTCGACAAGCTCGGCCGGCGGCTCGGCCACCCAGCCGCGAAACGCCCGCAGCGCGCTGCGCAAACGCCGTATGCCCACGCGCATCTGGTGCACGTGCTCGCTGCGCAATGCCGGGTCGCCGTCGGCCAGGCCGATGGCGTTGCGGCTGACGTGGGCCAGGCATTCGTCGAACACCGCGCCAAAGGCATCCAGCGGGCTGGCGTCCTTCTCATAGCGCGGTGACTTGCCCTTGCGCAGCGGCGGGTGGGTGTCGCCGGCCGCGAGCCGGTAGCCGCGCTCGGCCTTGTTGCGCGGGTCGTAGACCAGGCCGTGTCGCTGGCGCCAGCGCTCCACCAGCGCCAGCATCGCGACGGGCGAGCCGGAGATAAGTTCGAACTCGACCTCGCAGATCTTCTGCACGGCGTCGCCGGCCAGCAGCCGGCCTTCGTCCAGCGCGATCTCCACGACGGCGCCACGCGTGCGCATGCGGCGCGTGAGCCGCCGCACCTGGGTCTGGAAGCGCACGCCGGGCTCCTGACCACCATCCAGCAGTTCCACGAGCAACTGGCCCGGTGCCGTGTCGGCATGGGCGTTCGCGTCCGGCGTGGCGTCGGGGCGGACGACTTCGTGCTCGAAGCGCTCCAGCGTGCCGCGCACCGCCTTCAGGGCCTGCACCCAGCGGCCACCCTCGCGGCGCATGCGCCACGCGAGACCCGCCTGGGCCAGGCGCAGGTCTGGTGTGTCGATATAGGCCGCAGTCAACCAGACGCGGCGCGGCGTGGCCTGCTTGGCCAGCTCGGCGGCGAGCGCCTTGCGTACCGCTGCCGGAACGAGGAACTTCAGTTCGATCTCGGCGTGGGCGGTCATCGTGGCGATGTTAGTGGCCGATGCAGTTTGCGGGCCGAGCGCCGGGCCGCTCCCTAGCCGGCCCGCTCTGGCGATGTGCTTGCCGGTCGATCCGGCAAGCATCGCCGTCCCCTCGGGGGACCGGCCAAGGTACTCCTTGGACGAGGGGCTTCAGGTTTTTGCGAACGTACGTTCCTGATCGGCCTTGCGGTCAGCGGCGACTTTCTGTGCCGTCGGGCGCTCGCCCACCAGCTTGGCGTAGGGCTTCCAGTCCACGCCAGCCGCGGCCAGGAAGTCTTCGCCGTAGATGATCTTGGTGGCCATGCCCACCAGCGGCAGGCTCACCCAGCCGGCGCAGTCGGCCATCGTGAAGGTGTCGCCGGCGAGGTAAGGGCCGAACTTGGCGAGGCGCTTGAAGGCCTTGATGTTCTCGGGCAGCACGCGGGCGACGCGCTTCTTGGTGCCGTCGCTGACCTGGCCGCCGAAGTAGGCCTCGGCATACAGCTCGCGCACCACCAGCTCCAGGTGCAGGTCCACGTAGGTGATGAGCTCGCGCACCTTGGCAGCCTGGTAGGGGTCGGCGGGGATGAGGCGCGGCGTGTCGGGGTAGGCGGCTTCGAGGTAGTCGACGATGACCTGGCTCTCGCACAGCGCGCCGTGCGGCGTCTTGATGAAGGGCACCTTGCCCAGCGGCGAGCGGCTCAGCACCTCTTCATCGTGGCTGTGCGTCTCGCAGCGCTCCTCGGTGAAGGGGATGCCCTTCTCCAGCAGGGCCAGCTTGGCCTTGTTGTAGTAGTTCGAGAGCGGGATGCCGCACAGCGTGATCATGGGTGTCTCCTGTCAGAAGGCCCCAGTCTACGCAGTGCAGCTTGCAAGTCTTGCCGCGGCCGCGACATCAACGGTTGACGAGCACGATGCCCGCGGCCAGCGCCGCCAGGGCCATCACCAGGCGGGCGCTGATGCCCTCGCCCAGCAGCAGCGCGCCGGCCAGCAGGCCGAACAGCGGCGTGCTCAGCGTGAAGACGGCCAGCTTCGTGGCCGCGTAGTGGCGTATGAGCCAGAACCACACGAGGTAGCTCGCGAATGTCACGACGATGGCCTGGAAGCCGAACAGGCCCATGAGGCGCGGCGACCAGTGCGTGGGCAGGGCCTCGCCCGCAAAGACAGCAGCTGCGCACAGCGCCAGCGCCGACACGCCGAGTTGATAGAGCAGCGTCTTCTCCGCGGCGACCGCGCTCACCTTGGTGCCGCGTATGGCCAGCGTCGTGCCGCCCCACAGCACGGCGGAGAGCACGCCCAGCGCGTCACCCCACCACTGCCGCGGGCTGTGCGGTGCCGTGAAGCCTTCGGCGAACGCAAACGCCACCGCGCCAAAGGCCAGCACCAGGCCGGCCCACTGCCTGCCCGACAGCTTCTCGCCATGCGCGATCCACGGCATGCCCAGGGCCACGACAAAGGGCGACAGGTAGATGAACACCACCATGCGCGAGGCGCTGGTGTACTGCAGGCCGATGAAGATGCAGGCGAACTCGGCGGCGAACAGCGCCCCGGCCAGCAGCCCGCCCCCCAGGCTGCCGTCGCGCTCGAACAGGCGTATGCCGCGCGACATCGACCACAGCCACACCAGCAGTCCCGCGACCGCCGAGCGCAGACCCGCCTGCCATAGCGGCGTGATCTCGGTCAGCGCGGCCTTGGCCGCGACCTGGTTGATGCCCCAGAGGAAGCAGCACAGCAGCAGCAGCGAAATGGCGCGGGGATCGAGGTGGGACTGGCGGGTCATGACCCGTATGCTGCCAGCATGTCTGAAGTGACCGTGATTGGCGGCGGCGTGATGGGCGCCGCCACCGCCTGTTTCCTCGCCCGTGACCACGGCGTGAAGGTGACCGTTGTCGAGCGTGACCCCTCTTATGCGCGGGCCTCCAGCTCGCTGTCGCTCAGCTCCATCCGCCAGCAGTTCTCGCAGCCGGTCAACATGGCGCTGTCGAGATGGAGCATCGACTTCCTGCACCGCGTGGCGGATGAGCTGGCCGTCGAAGACGACAGGCCCGCCATCGGCCTTGTCGAGCCGGGCTACCTCTACCTCGCGACCGAAGCAGGGGCACCGACGCTGCACGAAGTGCATGCGCTGCAGCGCGCCGAAGGCGTTGACGTGGCCTTGCTGTCGCCGCTAGAGCTGGCCGCGCGCTTCCCCTGGCTGGCCGTGGACGACCTGGCGCTGGGTTCGCTGGGGTTGAGCGGCGAGGGCTGGTTCGATGGCCCGGCGCTGCACCGTGCGTTCCGGCGCAAGGCCAAGGCTTGCGGGATGCGCTTCATCAACGCTGAAGCGACGGGCTTCGAGACGACGGGCGATCGCGTGACGGCCGTGCGCTGTACCGACGGTTCTCGCGTTGGCGGTGATGCCTTTGTCATCGCCGCCGGTGCCTGGAGCGCACCACTGGGCGATGCGCTCGGCTTTGCCTTGCCCATCCACGCCAAGAAGCGCGACGTCTTCGTGCTGGAGACGCCGGCCGTGTTGCCCGGCTGCCCGCTGGTCATCGACCCCAGCGGTTTCTGGTTCCGCACCGAGGGCCCGTTGATCCTGGCCGGCGGCCCGCCGCGTGGTGACGACGTGGACGAAGCGCCGCTGGACGACATCGACCATGGCCTCTTCGACGAACTGCTGTGGCCCACGCTGGCCGCCCGCGTGCCCGCCTTGGAGGCGCTGCGCGTGCGCTCCACCTGGGCCGGCTATTACGAGATGAACGCCTTCGACCACAACGGCCTTGCGGGCCGGCTGCCGGGTTACGCGAATGCCTTCACGGCCTGCGGCTTCTCCGGCCACGGCATGCAGCAGTCGCCCGCGGTGGGCTTTTCAATGGCAAGGCTGATCGCGGGCCTGGATGCGCCGTTGATCGCGGCGTTGACGCCGCAGCGTCTGCTGGACGGTCGGCCTCTCCTGGAGGCCAACGTGATTTAGCGATTGCGCACGCGCTTCTTGGGCGGCGGCGACGTCAGCACCCAGCGCGTCGCCGTCAGCGCGTCCGACACGGCGCTGGTCTTGTTGTCCACATAGCCCCAGCCGCGCATCGCCACGCGCACTTCGGCATCCGACGGGTCGGCGTTCGGGCCCTTGGGATGCACCACCCAGACCGTCTTGCAGATCATGTCGGCGTGGAACTCGGCCATGCGCGGCAGTTCGGACGCCTTGCTCAGCACGGCTACCAGCATGCGGGCTTCGCGCAGGTTGGTGGTGATGCCGCCGGCCAGCGCCTCGGCCAGGGCCGGGTCCAGCGTGCCGACGGTGGGGCCGATCAGCAGGGCGGGGTTCTCGGCGCTGACGCCCAGCTTGGCGGCGAGAGTCGGCGGCGGTGTCTGCAGTTTTTTGAGCCACTTGCCGGCTTCCTTCTCGCCCAGCACCAGGGCGACCACGTCGTCTCCAGCCTCGAAGCGCAGTTCCTCGCCTTCCACGCGCAGGTTCTGCAGCGCGGCGATCTCCCACTTGCGCTTGATGGCGCCGCGCAGCACGACGGTGGTCGACTCCAGCAGGGCCGTGACCTCGGCGGTCTCAGTGCCCACGCGGGCGGTACAGGCGGCTTCACGTCCCATGATCGTTCTCTCTTTCCAATTCAAAACTTCCCTGCAGCGCGGCCAGCACCTGCTGCAGCCGCGCCGGGTCGGTGCGATACATCCAGAAGCGGCCGCGCACCTCCAGCGTCAGCAGCCCCGTCTTGCGCAACACCTTCAGGTGCTCGGACACGCTGGCGATGGCCAGCGACGAAATCTCGGCCAGTTCACCGGCCGCGCATTCTCGGCCCAGGCATTCGCGCACGAAGAGGCGGCGCTCGGCATGGGCCAGCGCGCGCACCGCTTCGTCGAGTTCAGCCTCAGTCACCCTGGATGAGCGTCAGCAGATTGCCCGCCGGGTCACGCACCTGGGCCTTGCGCACCCAGCCATTGTCGGTGACCGGCATCTCCACGCGCCCGCCGGTCGCTTCTGCCTGGGCCAGCGCCTTGGCGAGATCGGGCACCACGATGCCCAGCGTGATCGCCGCGTCAGGCTGCTCCACCAGGGCGCCATTGGGGCTGCCGGCGGGCGTCTGCAACTGCGCATAGCCGGGGCCGCGTGGCGCGATCTGCCAGCCGAAGACGCCGGCGTAGAAGGGGCTCAGGCTTTCGAGATTGGGGCCGGCCACGTCGAAATGGCCGATGCCGAAGGGGGTGTGGGTGCTGCTCATGGCGGTCCTCCCGGGATGGGTGGACTCATTGTTTCGTATTTGTCCGAAATGTCAATCGCCAGACCAAGGCGCCGGCGAGGGCGCCGGTCAGGTGGGCGAAGGGGGCGACGGGGAAGTCGAAGCCTGGGGTGGCGCGGAGCACGGGACCTAGCGGCTGTTCCAGGGGCAGCTTGATGGCGAGGCCGGCGAGGATGGCTGCGCCTATCCAGCGGTCGCGGCCAGGGCGGGTGAGGAGCGTCAGTGCGGCGATGGCGGCCAGGGCGTGGAGGGCGCCGGAGAGGCCGGCGTAATGGAGCAGGTCGGGGCGCAGCAGCAGGGCGAGTTGGGTCAGGGGCAGGGCGATGAGGCCGGCTGTTGCCTCGCGGCGGCCTAGGTGGGCGCGCCAGCCGAGCAGCGCGAGGACGGCGCAGCCGGCGAGGTTGGCGGCGAGGTGGATGGGGGTCCAGTGGACGAAGGCGGCGGTGAGGGCGCGCCAGGGTTGGGTGGCGGCCAGCGCTGGTTGCCAATCCAGGGTTTCGCGAGGCATGGGCCAAGCGAGCAAGGACAGCGCTGCGAACCCTGCACACAGGGTGAGCCAGCTCGAAGGGCGGGTCATTGGCGAGGCCCATGCGGGGATTTCGTCCCCGCGGCCGACTCACTTTCTTGGGCGCCCAAGAAAGTAAGCAAAGAAACCGCCCCCGAACCGCCCGCCCCTCGCAAAGCGAGGGGTTCCCTGCGGTGCGCAGAACTTGAGGCCCCGCGCAAAACTCCCGCCGCGCGCAAGCGCGCTGTGGTCGAACAGTTGCGCGGAGTCAGAGCTTGAAGCGTGCTGACGCACGCGGCCTCAAGTTCCTTGCGCTCCTCGGCGGGCTCAAAGGGGGGGTGAGAGAACAGCCCGCACCGGCGGGGTGATGCGTTTGGCTGTCGGCCGCGCGCCGCGATCACTCGCCGAACACCGCGCGCCACAGTGCCCGCACTGCATCGCGATGCGGCTTCAGAGCAGCGGCGGCCTCAGCATCCAGCGCTGTGGACTGCTCATCCAGGCGCGCCTTGTGCTGCACGCGCCGCAGCTCGCGGTAAGCGTTCGCGGCGGCTACACCGACACCCGCCGGCAATAGCCCTGCCGCTTCCGCCGTCTTCAGCAGCGCGATGTTGCCGAAGTTGTCCTGCAACTCCGGATGGGAAGCCGAGTGCGCCAACACCAGGTACTGCAGCGCGAACTCGGCGTCCATCATGCCGCCTTCGCTGTGCTTCACGTCGAACAGCTCGGCCTTCACGGGGCGGGCGGCGCGCACCTTGTCGCGCATGGCTTGCACCTCGCGCTTCAGGGCTTCGGCGTCGCGCGGGGCGGTCAGCACCTGGCGGCGCACGGCTTCGCAGCGGTCGGCCAGGGCGGCGTCGCCGGCGCAGAAGCGGGCGCGGGTGATGGCCTGGTGTTCCCAGGTCCAGGCGGTGTTGCTGCCGCGGCCGGTCTGGTAGGCCTCGAAGTGGGCCAGCGACGTGACCAGCAGGCCCGAGTTGCCGTTGGGGCGCAGGGCGGTGTCGATGTCGAACAGCTCGCCGGCCGCGGTGCGCAGCGTCAGCCAGGTGATGAGGCGGCGCACGAAGGCGCCATAGACCTCGGCGGCGCGCTCGTCGTCGTCGTCGAAGACGAACACCACGTCCAGGTCGCCGCCATAGCCCAGCTCCTTGCCGCCCAGCTTGCCGTAGGCGATCACCGCCAGGCGGGGTTGCTCGCGGTGGGCCTGCTTGAAGCGGGCCCAGGCCCATTGAATGGTGATCTGCAGCACCGCGTCGGCCAGCAGCGACAAGTCGTCGGCCACCTGCTCCACGGTGATGCGGCCCTCCACGTCGCGCACCAGCGTGCGGAACACCTCGGCGTGGTGGGCGCGGCGCAGCGTGTCCAGCAGCGATTCTTCATCCGCCTCGCCGCTGCGGGCCCAGCCCCGCTCGCGGTCGCTGAGGTCGGACAAAAAGGCCTCGCGCTCGAAGCGGGCCTGCAGCAAGAGCGGGTCGGCCAGCTCGTCGATGACGCCGGGGTGCTGCATCAGGTAGCGCATGGGCCAGCGTGCCAGGCCCAAGAGGCGCAGCAGCCGCTGCTGCACGGCGGGGCGCTCCACCAGCAGCGCCAGGTAGCTTTCGCGGCGCAGCAGCGGGCCCACCCAATCGACGAAGCGCAGCGCGGCGTCCAGCGAGCATTCGTCGGCCGCCACGGCCTGCGCGGCACGCTGGAACAGCTTGGCCAGGCGCTGGCGCGATTCCTCGCGCAGGCCTTGCACGCGCGAGGTCTCGGCCATGGCGCGCACGGCGGTCGCCAGCGGGGGCGGCAGGCCTGCCAGGAAGTCTTCGCCATCCACCGAGGGCTTAGGGCCGCCGCATTGGCCGCCCTTGCAGTTGCCGGAGGGCTTCTTGCCGCCCTCGTGCAGCAGCGCGTCGAACTCGGTCGCCACCAGCTCGCGCACCTCGCCGAGCTGCTCGAACAGCTCGCAGGCCTCGCGGCTGCATTTCAGGCCCAGCGACGCGGCGATCCAGGCCAGGTCGGCGTCGGCCTGGGGCAGGCAATGCGTCTGCTGGTCGTCCAGGAACTGGATGCGGTGCTCCACGCGGCGCAGGAAGACGTAGGCCTTGGTCAGCGCCTCGGCCGTCTCGGGCTTCATCAACCCGCCGGCGGCGAGCTGGGCCAGCGCCTTGACGGTGGAGCGGGTGCGGATCTCGGGGAACTGGCCGCCGCGCACCACCTGCAGCAGCTGCACGATGAACTCGATCTCGCGTATGCCGCCACGCGACAGCTTCACGTCGTTGGCGCGCTCGGGCCGGCCGGCGGCTCGCGCTTTGGCTTCGCCGCGGATCTTGTCGTGCAGCTGGCGCAGGCCTTCGAAGACGCCGTAGTCCAGGTAGCGGCGGTAGACGAAGGGCGTGACGAGGTTGCGTAGCGCCAAGGTGCGCGGGTCGCCCACGCCGCCGGGGCCGGACAGCGGCGCGACGACGCGGCTCTTCAGCCAGGCGAAGCGCTCCCATTCGCGGCCCTGCACGAGGAAATACTCCTCCAGCATCGCCAGGCTCACGACCGGCGGGCCGCTCTTGCCGTTGGGCCGCAGCGCCAGGTCCACACGGAAGACCTGGCCATCATCCGTCACCTCGCCGATCAGCGTGTACAGGCGCTTGGCGACGGCGGCGAAGTATTCATGCGCGGTGACGGGCTTGGTGCCGTGCGTGGTGCCGTCGTCCTCGTAGACGTAGATGAGGTCGATGTCGGACGAGACGTTCAGCTCGCGCGCGCCCAGCTTGCCCATGCCCAGCACCCAGAAGGCGATGTCCTGGCCGTCCGGGCAGCGCGGCGCGCCGTGGATGGCGTCCAGCTCGGTGCGGGCGTCGGCCAGGGCGCGGTCCAGCGTCACTTCGGCCAGGTGGGTCATGGCCAGCGTGACGTCGTCCACGCTGGCGCCCTGCTCGATGTCCAGCACCGCCAGGCGCTCCAGCACCAGGTGGCGGGCCACCCGCAGCGCGCTGGCCAGCGTCCGGGGCGGCCCCGCCGCTTGCAACAAGCTGTCGATCAGTGCGCCAATGACGGCACGGTCGGGCAGGCCGGCGGGCAGTAGCGCAAGCTCAGCGCCATAGCGGCGCCGCACACGCTGCACATAGCGGCTGTGCTCAGCAACGACGGGAAACAGTGCGCTCATGACCCTGTGCTAGATTGCCTGCCGGCCGGTTCTCCACGTGCCCCAAGACAACGTGTCTGATTTCTTCTCGGCCGCCTTCCATCACTGCTCGCGAGCCGCCGGCTGGCCTTTGCGCCTTTGCTGGCAGGCTTTGCGCTGGGCGTTGCTCGTCCTGGCCCTGCTGTGGGGCCTCGCGGTGGTGGCGTGGGCGGTATTGCACTGGGCCATTCTCCCGCACGCCAATGACTGGCGCCCCTGGCTGGAAAAGGAAGCCTCAAAGGCTTTGGGGGTAGAGCTGCGCATTGGCCGCGTGACGGTGGAATCTGGCGGCTGGATGCCGCGCATGGAACTGGGCGATGTGCAGGTGCTGGACGCCGCCGGCCGCCCGGCCCTGAAGCTGCCCCGCATCGCCGCCGTGCTGTCGGCCCAGTCCCTGCTGGCGCTGGAGCCGCGCTTCTCCCAGCTGCTGGTCGACACCCCCGAGCTGACCATACGCCGCGACGCCCAGGGCCGCATCTTCGTCGCCGGCCTGGGCCTGGACGCCGCCGAGCATGCCGACGCCAGCGCCACCGAGGCCGGCCTGGACTGGCTGTTCAGCCAGCCGGAACTCGCCATCGTGCACGGCCGCGTGCGCTGGGTGGACGAAAAGCGTGCCGACGCCCGGCCGCTGGAGCTGTCCGAGCTGAACTTCGTCATGCGCAACGGCCTGCGCCGCCACCAGTTGCGCCTGGACGCCACGCCGCCCGAGGCCTGGGGCCAGCGTTTTACGTTGCGCGGCCTGTTCGTGCAGTCGCTGCTGAAGCGCCCCGGCGAGTTCCAGCACTGGAGCGGCCAGCTCTATGCCGAGCTGCCACGCGCCGACCTGAGCGAGCTGCGCCGCCACGTGGACCTGCCCTTCCAGTTGAGCGAGGGCGACGGCGCCGTGCGCGCCTGGGCCGACATCAAGGACGGCCAGCCCGCGGCCGCGACGCTGGACCTGGCCCTGCGCTCCGTGCGCCTGAAGCTGCTGGACTCCGCCCCCGAACTGGACCTGGACCACATCGAGGGCCGCCTGGACCTGGCCCGTTCCAAGGGTGGCTTGAGCGTGCAGGCCAGGCAACTCGGCTTCGTCAGCGGCGACGGCGTCGTCTGGCCGCGCTCGGACTGGGGCGTCAGCCTGCAGCTGGGCAAGGGTGCGAATGGTGAAGAAACGATCCTGGGCGGCGAGGTCAACGCCCAGCGCCTGGACTTTGCGCTGATGGCCCAGATCGGCCAGCGCCTGCCGCTGGGCGAGCGCGCCCACCAGTTGCTGACCGAGCTGGAGCCCCGCGGCGTGCTGACGGCGCTGAACGGCCAGTGGCAGGGTACGCTGGACGCACCCCGCAGCTACCGCGTCAAGGCCCAGCTCGACGGACTGGCCATTGCCGCCAAGGCGCCCGAGCAGGAAGGCCGCCTGGGTCGCCCGGGCCTGCGCGGCGCCAGCCTGGAGCTGGACGCCAGCGAGCGTGGCGGCGACGCGCGACTGACGGTGCACGAAGGCGAGGTGGAACTGCCGGGCCTGTTCGAGGACCCGGTGCTGCCCATCACCAAGCTGTCCACGCTGATGAGCTGGAAGCTGCCTGTTGGAAATCCGGCAGGGGGCAAGACGCCCGGCGAGGTGGAACTGCGCCTGCGCGACCTGCAACTGCAGACGCCCGACCTGACCGGCGAGTTCGAGGTGCTGTGGAAGCGCGCCGCCGGCGCCACGACGGCCGGCTTCCTGGACCTCACGGGCAAGGCCAACCGCGCCGAGGCCACGCGCGTGGCCCGCTACATGCCCGTGAGCCTGCCGGCCACGCGCAGCTACCTGTCGCGCGCGCTGCTGGGCGGCGAGGCGCGCAACATCAGCGTGAGGCTCAAGGGCGAGCTGCACGACTTCCCGTTCGACCAGCCGCGCTCCGCCGGCATCTTCCGCGTCGCCGCCCAGGCGCAAGGCGTCACGCTGGCCTATGTGCCGCCCAGCGACGTGGGCACCAACTGGCCGGCGATGGAAGAGGTGGATGCCGAGCTCGTCTTCGAGCGCGCCGGCATGCAGATCAAGAACGGCCACGCCAAGGTGCTGGGCTATGAGCTGAACAGCGTCAACGGCGGCATCAAGGATTTCCACCACGGCCGCACGCTGGTGCTGGACGGCAACGGCCGTGGTGCCGGCACCGACCTGCTGCGCTTCGTGCGCGCCTCGCCGCTGGACGAATGGCTGGGCCATGCCCTCACGACCGCGACGGCGCAAGGGCCCATAGGCCTGAAGCTGGGCCTGAGCATGCCGCTGGAGGATACGAACCAGACCACGCTCAAGGGCCAGCTCCAGCTCGCCGGCGTGGACGTGAAGCTGCGCCCCGAGCTGCCGGCGCTGGCGGCGGCGCGTGGCCGCATCGACTTCGACCGCAAGGGCTTGCAACTGGCCGGCATGACGGCGCGGCTGCTGGGTGGCGAGGCGACTCTGGAGGGCGGTAGCCTGGCCGGAGGCGCCCTGCGCTTTGCCGTGCAAGGCCTGGCCACGGCCGAGGGCCTGCGACGCGCCACCGAGCTGGGCGCCGTAACGCGCCTGGCCCAGGCCGCGACCGGCCAGGCGGCCTACCGCTTCCAGCTTGCCATCCCCAAGGATGGGCAAAGCGAACTCAGCGTGTCCAGCACGCTGCAAGGCCTGGCCATCGACCTGCCGGCGCCCGCGCGCAAGGAGGCCGACAGCCAACTGCCGCTGCGACTGCTGATGACGCCCACGGCCGCGGGGCGCGACGAGATCCGGCTGGAAGTGGGTGCAGGCGCCTCGCCGCTGCTGCAGGCCCAGTTGCAGCGCGACATCTCCGGCGCCAATGGCTCGCATGTGCTGCGCGGCGCGCTGGCCGTGCAGGACAAGCTGCCCCCGCTGCCCGCCAGTGGCGTGCTGCTGCAGGTCAACGTCGCCGCGCTGGACCTGGACGCCTGGCAGCAGCGCCTCGGTGCGCTGTCGGGTGGCTCGGGCACGGACGACGCTGGCGATGCGGGCCTGCTGCCCAGCCAGATCTCGCTGCGCAGCCAGGCGCTCAAGGTGGGCGGCCGCCAGTTGGGCCGTGTCGCGGCGCAGGTGGTGCGCGAGGGTTCCACCTGGCGCCTGGGCGTAGACGCCGAACACCTCGCCGGCCGCATCGAGCTGCGCGGCGTGCGGGGCGGCCAGATCGATGCGGTGCAGGCGCGGCTCACCCGCCTGTCCCTGCCCCGCTCCGAGGCCGACACCGTCAGCGACTTGATCGACCCGGGCAAGGCCACCGCCAACAACAACCCGCTGCCGTCGCTGGACATCGAGGTGGACGACTTCGAGCTGCGTGGCAAGCGCCTGGGGCGCCTGGAGGTGCAGGCCCAGGCGCCGGCCGCCTCGCGCGACTGGCGGCTGGAGAAGCTGCAGATCAAGTCGCCCGACGCCACCCTCATCGCCACCGGCCAATGGGGGACCGTCAAGGGCGGCGACGCCGCCGGCCATCGCCGCACCCAGCTCGACTGGACGCTGGACATCGCCGACGCCGGCAAGCTGCTGGAACGGCTGGGCCAGGGGCAGGTGCTGCGCGGCGGCAAGGGCCAGCTCGCCGGTCAGGTCGGCTGGGACGGCTCGCCGCTGGCACCCCACTACCCCAGCATGGCAGGCGCGCTGCATGTGCAGATCGAGACGGGCACCTTCCTGAAGGCCGAGCCCGGTGTGGGGCGGCTGCTGGGCGTGCTGAGCCTGCAGTCGCTGCCGCGCCGCCTGCTGCTGGACTTCCGCGACGTGTTCGCCGAGGGCTTCACCTTCGACGGCGTCACCGGCGACGTGAAGATCGCCGCCGGTGTGGCCAGGAGCGACAACATCCGCATCCGTGGCCTGCAGGCCACCGTGCTGGTGGACGGCAGCACCGACCTCGCGGCCGAGACGCAGGCGCTGCGCGTGGTGGTGGTGCCCGAAGTGTCGGCCGGCGGCGCGTCGCTGGCCTATGCCGCCATCAACCCCGTCATTGGCCTCGGCGCCTTCCTGGCCCAGCTCATCCTGAGCCGCCCGGTGGCTGCGGCCAGCACGCGCGAGTTCCACATCACCGGCACCTGGGACGACCCCAAGGTCGAGAAGGCGGAGAACCTGCCGGCCAAACCGGTCGGTGCTGCAAGCGCGCCTTAGTCGCCCCGAGCGGTGTTCCGGGCCGAGCGCTGGGCCGTTCCCGAGCCGGCCCGCCATGGCGATGTGCTTGCCGGTCAATCCGGCAAGCATCGCCGTCCCCTCGGGGGACCGGCCAAGGTAACCCTTGGACGAGGGGCTTCAGTAAGCAGCCAATTCGGCTGCGGTGATGCCGGCTTCCTGTCGCACCCAGCCCGCAAAGCGCTTCACCACCGGCAGCGCCGCGGCGTCCTCGCGCACCACCAGCAGGTTGGCGCGCGGCGACGGCAGCAGCAGCTCGTGGGCCTGTACCAGCGTGCCGGCGCGCAGCCGCGGCAGGGCAAGCGACAGCCGCGTGATCGCCACGCCCAGGCCTTCCTCGGCGGCGTCCAACGTGAGGCCGGCATCGTTGAAAGCCGGGCCTTCCGCCACCGCAGCCATGCCGGCGCCCTCCTGCCACAGCGGCGCGTCGCCGGTCACGTGGCTGAGCACGCGCTCGGCTGGCCAGCGCGCCGCGTCGGGGCCCAGCTCGCGCATCAGGGCCGGTGTTGCGACGGCCAGCAGTCGGTCCTGGAACAACACCTCGCCGCCATCCTCGGGCCGGCCATGGCGCAGCGCCACCAGCGCCACGCGCGGGGGTGGGCGCACGAGGGCGTAGTCCGTCTGCACGACGACACGCACATGCGGCGCCTGGGCGATGAAGTGGGCCAACCGCGGCAGCAGCCAGGCGCGGGCCAGCGACCCGAGAGTCGCAATCTGCAGCGTCGTCCGCGCCTCGGCGGGTTCGGGGTAGACGGCCTCGTGCAGGGCGGCCAGCGGCCCGCCCAGGCGCGCCAGCAGCTCACGGCCTTCGGCCGTCAGCCGCATCGCGTTGCCCACGCGCTCGAAGAGGGTCTGCCCGCACCAATCCTCCAGCTGCCGCACCTGGCGGCTGATGGCGCCGGGCGTCAGGTGCAGCTCGGTCGCGGCGCGGCTGAAGTTGCCCAGCCGCGCGGCGGCTTCGAAGGCTTGCAGGGAGAACAGGGGCGGCAGGCGCTCGCGCATGGCTGGTGTTGTGAAATCTTCAAAGCCGCTGTGCCAAAGCCTCGCTGGCGCGGGGCCGGCGCGCGGCCGACAGTGGCGGCAGGTTAACTGCTGGAGCGTCTGCCATGACCGCTGACACCACCCCTGCCATCGTCCTCGATCGCTTCGGAGGCCCCGAGGAGCTGCTGCTGCGCGACGTGCCCATGCCGCGCGCCGACAAGCTCAGCGCCGTCGTGCGCATCCAGCACGCCGGCATCAACTTCGTGGACCTCTACCAGCGCGAGGGCCGCTACAACGGCATCAGCCTGCCGTGGCGCCTGGGGCTGGAAGGGGCGGGCGAGATTGTCGACATCGCCCCCGGCCAGGATTTCGCGCTGGGCGATCGCGTCGCTTTCACGACGGGCGTGCAAGGCGCCTATGCCGGCCACCTGGCCGTGCCGGTGGAGCACCTGGTGCGCGTGCCCGATGGTTTGTCTCTTCGCGACGCTGCCGCGGCCCTGGAGCAGGGCCTGACGGCCGCGATGCTCATCGACGACGTGGCCCGCCTGCAGCCGGGCGACCCGGTGCTGGTGCATGCCGCGGCCGGCGGCGTGGGCGGCTGGCTGGTGCAGTGGCTGGTGGCGCGCGGGCACCCGGTGTTCGGCACCGTGTCCAGCGCGGCCAAGGCCGAGTGGCTGCGCAGCGTGGGCGCGGTGCCGCTGATGGCCGATGGCGACTGGGTGTCAGCGGCGCGCGGTGTGGCCGTGGTGTTCGACTCTGTCGGCCGCAGTACTTTTGCCGGCAGCCTGGACGCGCTGCGCATGGGCGGCCATGTAGTGCTGTTCGGCGCTGCCAGCGGCCAGCCCGAGCCGGTGGACGTGCTGGCGTTGATGAAGAAGAGCCTGACGCTGACGCGCCCCGTGCTGCCGCACTTCCTGCCCACCGCCGAAAAGCGCCGCGCGCGGGCCGCCACGGTGTTCGACGCGCTGCTCAGCGGCGCCGTGCAGTTGCGCATCCACGCCGAGTTCCCGCTGGCCGAAGCCGGCCGGGCCCATGAACTGCTCGCGTCGCGTGCGACGCAAGGAAAGCTCCTCCTTCAACCTTGAGACCGACATGACCACATTGAAAGACCGCTTGGCCGAACTGGGCCACACCCTGCCCGAAATGGGCGCCCCAGCCGCCAACTACCTTCATCACCGCGAGCGCGACGGCCTGCTCGTCATTTCGGGCCAGATCGCCACGCCGGGCCGCGGCCCGGGGCTGGACGCCGAAGCCGCGCGCGCCGAAGCCGAGATCGCGGCGCTGAAGCTATTGGCGGTGTTGAACGAAGCCGTGGGCGGTGACCTCTCGCGCGTGAAGCAGGTGCTGAGGCTGGGCGTGTTCATCGCCGCCGAGCCCGGCTTCACGCAGCACAGCACGGTGGCCGATGGCGCGTCCAACCTCGTTGTCGCGGCGCTGGGCGAGCGCGGCCGGCATGCGCGTGCGGCGGTGGGCGTGGCCAGCCTGCCGGCGGGTGCGGCGGTGGAGGTCGAGGCGCTGGTGGAGCTGGTGTCGTGACGCCGCTGCTGCTCAACCACGCAGGCGCATCGCCCATGTCCGCAGCCACGCTCGCGGCCTTGCAGGATCACCTGGCGCTGGAGGCTCGGCTGGGGCCCATGGAAGCCGCCGAGGCCGTGGCGCCCCGCCTGCAGCTGCTGCGCGAGGACGCGGCGCGGCTGCTCAATGCGGGCGCCGACGAACTGGCCTTCCTGCCCAGCGGCTCCGCCGCCTTCGGCACGGCCTGGGCGGCTTTCACGCATGCCGCGCCGCTGCGCGCGGGCGACCGCATCCTGGTGGGCCGGCAGGAGTGGGGCGGCAATCTCGACACCTACCGCAGCGCCGCCGAACGCGCAGGGGCTACCGTGGAGGTGCTGCCCTGCCGGGAGGACGGCAGCGTGGACGTGGAGGCCAGCGCGGCCCTCATCGACGAGCGCGTGCGCTGGATCTCGCTGACCTGGCTGCCGGCCAATGGTGGCCTCATCAACGACGCCGCCGCGCTGGGCCGCGTGGCCCGGGCGGCCGGTGTGCCCTATTTCATCGACGCCGGCCAGGCCGTGGGCCAACTGCCGGTGGACGTGCAGGCGCTCGGCTGCGATGTGCTGAAGAGCGCTGGGCGCAAGCACCTGCGCGGGCCGCGCGGCACGGCGCTGCTGTATGTGCGGCGCAGCTTCCTGGACCAGTTGGAGCCGCCTGCGGTGGATGTGGCCTCCGCCCCCTGGCAGCAAGGCCTGCGGGACGATGCGCGGCGGCTGGAGACGGCCGAGCAGCCAGTTGCGCTGCTGCTGGCCTTGCAGGTGGCCATCGCCGAGGCGCTGGAGACGGGCATGGCCACCATCGCCGCTCATGTGCAGTCACTGGCCCTCCGCCTGCGTGAGCGACTGGCCGAGTTGCCCCATGTGCGCTTGCACGATCTCGGCACCGGCCCGCGCTCTGGCCTCGTCAGCTTCACCGTGGAAGGCGAAGCCGCGACGGCCACGCGCGCCCGGCTTGCTTCGCAAGGCATCCATGTCGGTGCCAACGGCGTGCCCTACACACCGCTGGACATGCAGGCCCGTGGGCTGGACAGCATCGTGCGAGCCTCCGTTTCACCACTTAACCACGACGGCGACATCGAACGGCTAGCATCGACGCTATGAAGATCGCTGCCTGCCAGATGGTGTCCGGCCCCGACATCGGTGCCAACCTCATTGCCGCCAACCGGTTGCTCGAATCGGCCGCCGCGCAGGGCGCCCAGCTCGCCGCGCTGCCCGAGTACTTCTGCCTGATGGGGCACAGCGACCGCGACAAGCTAGGCTTCGCCGAGGAGCCGGGCCACGGCCCCATCCAGGCCATGCTGTCGCGGGCGGCCAAGGAGCTCAAGCTCTGGATCATCGGTGGCACGCTGCCCATCAAGGGCGACACGCCGGAGCGTGTTCGCAATTCGACGCTTGTGTTTTCGCCCACGGGCGAATGCGTGGCCCGCTACGACAAGATCCATTTGTTCGCCTTTGATAACGGCCGCGAGAACTACGACGAGGCCCGCGTGCTGGAGGCCGGCAGCACGCCCACGGTGTTCGACGCAGGCGGGCTGCGCACGGGCCTGTCGGTTTGCTACGACCTGCGCTTCCCGGAGCTGTACCGCAGCTACAACCCCTGCGACCTGCTGGCCGTGCCGGCCGCCTTCACCTACACGACCGGGCAGGCCCATTGGGAGCTGCTGCTGCGCGCCCGCGCGGTGGAGAACCAGTGCTACGTCATCGCGCCGGCCCAGGGCGGCAAGCACGAGAACGGCCGCCGCTCCTGGGGCCACAGCATGATCATCGACCCCTGGGGCGAGGTGCTGAACGTGCTGCCCGAAGGGGAGGGCGTGGTGCTGGCCGACGTCGATGCGACACGGCTTGCGCAGGTGCGTCAGCAGTTACCCGCACTCGGCCACCGCAGGCTACCGTGACTTAACGGAACTTCGCATGGCGCTCGTAGACTCGCGCGCTTCAGCGATTACACAGTTCCGTCATGAACTTCAAACTTGCGGGCGCCACGCTGGCGCTGTCGTTGGCCATTTCCGCGGCCTTTGCACAACCCGCTGACGCGCCGCTCGGCCCGCTGACCCAGCCGCTGTGGCTGCGCCAGTCCAGCATCTCGCCCGACGGCGCGCAGATCGCCTTCACCTTCCAGGGCAACCTCTACCTGATGCCCGCCGCCGGTGGCGCCGCGCGGCTGCTGGTCTCCAACGGCAACCACGTCTCCGCGCCGGTCTGGTCGCCTGACGGCAAGCTGCTGGCCTATGCGGCGGACGTGTACGGCAACAACGACGTCTTCCTGATCTCCGCCGCGGGCGGGGCCTCGCGCCGGCTCACGAGCTACTCCGGCGGCGAGACGCCCATCGGTTTCACGCCGGACGGCAAGTCGGTGCTGTACTCGGCGCAGCGCCAGGACGCGCGCACCAGCATGGCCTTCCCGTCGCCCGCGATGAGCGAGCTCTACAAGGTCGGCATCGAAGGCGGCCGCCGCCCCGAGCAGGTCTTCAGCGAACCGGCCCTCGCCGGCCAGTACAACAAGGCCGGCACCCAGCTCGTCTACGAGGACTGGAAGGGCTACGAGAACGGCATGCGCAAGCACCACATCTCGCCCGTGGCGCGCGACGTGTGGCTGTGGGACGCCAAGGCCAACAAGCACACCAAGCTCACCAGCACCGGCGGCGAGAACCGCAACCCGGTGTGGTCCGCCGACGAGAAGTCCATCTACTACATCAGCGAGAAGAGCGGCTCGTTCAACGTCTGGAAGATGCCGGTGGACAACCCGGCGGCCACGCAGCAGATCACCAGGTTCACGAAGAACCCGGTGCGCTTCCTGTCCGTGGCGGCCAACGGCGTCATCAGCTTCGGCTATGACGGCGAGCTGTACACCATGGCCAGCGACACCGCCGCGCCGCAGAAGCTGGCGGTGAACATCTCCACCGACGCGCTGGTGCCGCGCGTGGAGAACCTCAAGCTCAGCGACGGCGCCACCGACATGGCCGTCAGCCCCGATGGCAGCGAGGTGGCCGTCATCGTGCGCGGCCAGGTGTTCGTGGCCTCCGCCGAGTTCGGCAACACCCGTCGCATCACCGACGGCCCCGGCCAGAAGCGCTCCATCACTTTCAGCTCGGACGGCCGCAAGCTGCTGTACGCCTGCGAGCTGAACGGCCAGTGGAGCCTGTGCGAAGCCGCCATCCAGGGCGACAAGAAGGCCGTGCCCAGCTTCTTCAACGCGCCGCGCGTGACGACCAAGGTGCTGCTGAAGGATGCGCACCAGAACTTCCAGCCCGCCTACTCGCCCGACGGCAAGCAGGTGGCCTACCTGCAGGACCGCGCGGCCCTGCACGTGCTGGACATCGCCTCGGGCAAGACCCGCGAGGTGCTGTCCGCCGACTGGAACTACTCGTATGAAGACGGCGACCAGTGGTTCGACTGGGCGCCCGACGGCAAGAGCCTGCTTGTGCAGTTCGTGGACCGCAACCGCTGGGGTGCCGAGGTGGGCGTGGTGCCGGCCGACGGCAGCGGCAAGCTCGTCAACCTGACCAACAGCGGCTACGACGACTTCCGCCCCATGTTCGCGCGCCAGGGCCAGATGATGATCTGGACGACCGATCGCCAGGGCCTGCACGGCAACGGCGGCGGCTCGCGCAGCGATGGCGACGTCTACGCCATGTTCCTGACCCGCGCCGCCTTCGACCGCTACCAGCTCGACAAGGCCGAGTACGCCCAGCTGAAGAAGCGCGAGGAAGAAGAGAAGAAGGACTCGGGTAAGAAGGACGACGACAAGAAGCCTTCCGACAAGAAGGATGACAAGAAGGACGAGGCGAAGAAAGACGACGCCAAGAAGGACGAGGCCAAGAAGGAAGACAAGAAGCCCGAGCCGCCCAAGCCCGTCGTCATCGAGTTCGAGGGCCTGGAGAACCGCACCGCGCGCGTGACCACCGTGTCCGGCGACATCAAGGACTACGCGATGACGCCGGACGGCGAGCAGCTGTTCTATGTCGTCAAGGCCAGCGAAGGCTACGAGCTGTGGCAGGCCCGCCTGCGCGACAAGGAAGGCCGCAAGGTGGCATCGCTGCCGGGCGGCCGCGGTGACGCGGTCAGCCTGGTGCTGGACGCCAAGGGCGCCAACGGCTTCGTCATGACCGGTGGCCGTGTGCAGAAGTTCAAGGTGCCGGGCGACGACGGCAAGGGCGACGTGAAGACCGAGGGCGTGAAGTTCACGGCCGAGATGCGCATCGACCACGCCGCCGAGCGCGCGCAGATGTTCGACCACGTCTGGCGCCAGACCTACGAGAAGCTCTACGTGGCCGACATGGGCGGCGTGGACTGGGCCGGCTACCGCAAGGTCTACGAGCGCCAGCTGCCCTACGTGGCCGACGGTGCGGACTTTGCCGAGCTGCTCAGCGAGATGCTGGGCGAGCTCAACGTGTCGCACACCGGCGGCAGCTACCGCGCTGCGCCGCGCGGCGACGCGACGGCCTCGCTGGGCCTGTTCTACGACCTGGCCCACAAGGGTGCGGGTGTGAAGGTGGGCGAGGTCATCGAGGGCGGCCCGCTGGACACGGCCACGGCCAAGCTCAAGGCCGGCATGGTCATCACGTCCATCGACGGCGAGGCCATCGCGGCCGGCGCCGAGTTCGATTCGATGCTCAACCTCAAGTCCGGCAAGCAGGTGGTGCTGGAGGTGCAGGACCCGGCCACGGGCAAGCACTTCGAGCAGACGCTCAAGGCCATCAGCCAGGGCGCGGAGCGCGAGCTGCTCTACAAGCGCTGGGTGCGCCAGGAGCGCGCCCTCGTGGACAAGCTCTCGGGTGGCCGCCTGGGCTACGTGCACGTGCGCGGCATGAACGACGCCAGCTACCGCCAGACCTACTCCGAGGCGCTGGGCCGCGCCAGCGGCAAGGAGGCGCTCATCGTCGACACCCGCTTCAACGGCGGCGGCAACCTGCACGACGAGCTGGCCACGCTGCTGTCCGGCAAGAAGTACCTGGAGTTCCTGCCCCGCGGCCAGAGCCTGGGCTGGGAGCCGGGTGGCAAATGGGTCAAGCCCTCGGCCGTGCTGATCAGCGAGAGCAACTACTCCGACGCCCACCTCTTCCCGTGGACGTACAAGCACCTCAACATCGGCAAGCTCATCGGCATGCCCGTGGCCGGCACCGGCACCGCCGTGTGGTGGGAAACCATGCAGGACGGCGCCACCGTCTTCGGCATCCCGCAGGTGGGCTTCCGCGCGCAGAACGGCGACTTCATGGAGCGCGCGCTGATCACGCCGGACATCCAGGTGGCCAACGACAAGGCCAAGCTCGACGCGGGTGACGACCAGCAACTTGAAGCAGCCGTCAAGTCGCTGCTAGGCAAGTGAGCACGGCCGGCGTCATGCCTATGGCCCAGCCGGGCCGCACGGTGGCCTGGGTCGTGGGCGTGCTGGTGGCGATCTCGCTGTTCGGCAACTTCTACGTCTACGACTCCATCGGCCCCGTGGCCGACCTGCTGCAGCAGCAGCGCGGCTTCTCGGACACGCAGGTCGCGCTGCTGAACGCCATCTACAGCCTGCCCAACGTGGTGCTCATCCTCGTGGGCGGCGTGCTGGTGGACCGCTTCGGCGCGGCGCGCATGACGCTGGTGACGGCCGGCATCTGTGCGCTCGGTGCGTTGCTGACGGCCTTCAGCCCCAGCTTCACGGGCATGGCCGCGGGCCGGCTGCTGTACGGCATCGGCGCCGAGACCTTCAACATCGCCACGCTGGCCGCCGTGGCCGACTATTTCGGCGGCCGCAGCCTGGCGCTCGCCATGGGGGCGGAGCTGGCCGTGGGCCGCATGGGCTCCTATGGCGCCGACATGTCGCCCACCTGGTTCGCCAACGCCTATGCACAGGGCTGGCAGCCGCCCCTGGTCATCGCCGCCGTCATCGCGGGCACGTCGTTTGTCGCGGCGCTTGCCTACTGGTGGGTGGACCGTGGACCGCGCCAGGCCGGGCTGCTGCCCACGGGCCGGTCGGCGGAGCAGTTCGCCTGGCGCGACCTGCTGCACTTCGGCAAGGCCTACTGGTACCTGCTGCTGCTGTGCGTGCTGTGGTACTCGGTCATCCTGGCGTTCCGCAGCACCTTCTCCATCAAGTACTTCCAGCACGCCCACGGGCTGGACCTGGCCACAGCCGGGGAGATGAACAGCTACGTCTTCCTCGCCGCCGTGTTCGCCACGCCGGCCTTCGGCTGGATGTGCGACCGGGTGGGCCGTTATGCGCCCTTCCTGGCCTTTGGCGCCTTCCTGCTGCCGGTGGCCCTGGCCGTGCTGGCGCTGACGAACTGGAGCCTGTGGCTACCCACGGCGCTGATCGGCGTGAGCTACTCGCTGGTGCCGGCCGTCATGTGGCCGCTGACCAGCCGGCTCGTGGCCCCCAACCGCTTCGGCACGGCCATTGGCCTGATGTGGGTGGTGCAGAACGCCGGCATCAGCGGCGCCAACATGGTGGCCGGCTGGCTCAACGACCGGGCCGGCGCCGGTGCCACCAACCCGGCCGGCTATAGCGACATGATGTGGTTCTTCGGTCTCACCAGCGTGGCCGGCTGCGTCTTCGCGTTGCTGCTGTGGATGACGGCCGGTCGCCGTCGCCACGAGGTGGTGGTGCGCGGCTAGGAAGGACGGACGTGCGGCTGATCGCGTGGGCGCTGTTGTTCATTGCCCCGCTTGTGTGTGAGGCGCAGCAGCCCTTCGCGTTCACGCAGGTGGCCGGTCGGTATGGCGTGGGCCTTCGCATCGTCCTGCAGCATGACAGCGCGCGGACCTTCCCGAGCGCAGCCGTCGCCGGCCAGCAACGCCCGATCCAGACACTGGTCTGGTACCCGGCCAAACGAGGTGAATGGGGCGGCAACCCGCTGATCTACGACGACTACGTCCAATTGATCGGATCGGCCGAAGATTTCTCGCGTTCAACGCAGGAGCGCCAGAAGCTCGTGGAGGCAGACATTGAGGGCAAGACCGACGGCAAGTTGACCGCGCAGATCGCATCGGCCCGGGCACAAGCCATGTGGGCTGTGCGTGACGCGCCTACGGCGCCGGCCAAGTTTCCGGTGGTCATCTACGCCCCCAGCTTCAGCGGCGACGCCTTCCAGAACGCCGATCTGTGCGAGTACCTGGCCAGCCACGGCTACGTCGTCATCGCCAGCCCTGCGCTCGGCACGGACCGAAGGAGCCAGTCACTCACCCTGCCCGACATCGACACACAGGCGGCGGACATCCGGTTCCTCATCAACTACGCGGCGTCGCTCCCGCAGGCCGACACCACCCACTTGGCTGTCATCGGCTACAGCATCGGCGGCCTGGCCAGCGTGTTCGCAGCCGCGCGGGACGGCCGCATCACGGCGCTGGTACAGCTTGACGGGTCCGTGCGCTACTTCAACAGCCTGGTCCGGCAGGCGGGCGACGTGACGCCCGATAAGGTCGCGGTGCCGATGCTCTACCTGGCGCACCGCCCGCTGCACGATGCGGTGGAGAACCAGATCAAGTTCAAGGCAGACCTGTCGGGCAGCTTCCTCAACGACATGAAGGCGGCAGACCTATATCTGTTCAACATCAACGCGCTGGACCACCGTGACTTCTCGTCGTGGTTCATCCGCATCCGCGAGCTGGACAGCTTCAAGGACTACTCGCCCGCCGAGGTGTCGGCCGCCTACGGGTGGGTGGCGCGGTACGTGCTGGAATTCCTGAATGGCTATGCGAACTCGGACGCCAAGGCCAAGGACTTCCTGTCAGCGCGGCCGGAGGACCACGGTGTTCCAAGGCACCTGATCGAGAAGGTCATTCAGCGGCGGCAATGAGCGTTCGGCATGTCGGGGTGTATCCGGTCAAGGCCTGAGCGTCACCAGGTCGCGCAGCAGCAGGTCGATGTTGGCCCGCAGCGCGCGCTCGTTGGCGATGCGCAGCCGCTCCGACGGCGACACGATGGCGTCGCCCAGGCTGGCCTCGTCGGTGTTGGCGATGCGGCGCTGGTAGACGATGCGGCCGCCCGCAGCCTTGTCGATGAGGGTGTAGCGCACGGCCACGCCCACGGTCACGCCCAAGGCGGGCACCATGGGCTGTTCCACCGCCGCCAGCTCGGCCTGCAGCTCGAAGCGCGGCTCGGGCTGGGGCGAGGGCGGCTTCATGCCTACGGCGAACAGCGACTCCTCCAGCGCCTGCTGCAGCGCGATGGCGCTGACCTTGGAGCCCCACCATTTGTTGGTGGCTTCGCCGCCCTGGACCGGGGCCATGCCCACCTGTGACTGCAACGCCTCCGGCACCCAGCCGCGGATCTGCAGTGCGCTCGCGGCCGTGACGGCCATGGGCAGCGGCTGGCTGGGCGTGCCGCAGCCGGCCAGCGCAAGCGCGGCCAGCAGGGTGGTCGTGAGGGAGGCAAGGCGAAGCATGGACCACCATGCTAGGCCGGGCCCGTTCCGCCGATCCTGCGAAACAGCCCGCTAAATGGGGTGTTTTGCGCCGCCAGCCGAAATGCTTTACTTTTGCGGAAAGTATCATAAACTTTCCGACAACGGAAACTGAAAGGTCGCCATGTCGCTGACGCTGCACTACCACCCGCTGTCCTCCTGCTGCTGGAAGACGCTGATCGCCCTCTACGAGCTGGGCACGCCCTTCGAGCCCCTCATGGTGAACCTGGGCGACCCGGAGGCGCGCGCCGCCTATGCGGCCCTGTGGCCCACCGCCAAGATCCCGCTGTTGCAGGACGGCGAGCGCGTGGTGCCCGAGACCTCGCTGCAGATCGAATACCTGGACCGCGGCCACGGCCGGTTGCTGCCGGCTGATACGCAGTTCGACGTGCGGCTGTGGGACCGCCTGTTCGACTGCTACGTCATGGTCCCCATGCAGCGCTTCATCGACCAGCAGCGCCGGCCCGAGGGGGAGCGCGACGCCCCCACCGAGGCCGCCTGCCGCGCCACGCTGGCCATGGCCTACGACATGATCGAAGCCCGCCTGCCCGGCAGCGCCTGGGCGGTGGGCGACACATTCACGATGGCCGACTGCGCCAGCGCGCCCGCGCTGTTCTACGCCACCACCTTCCAGCCCATCCCCGCCAGCTACGAGCGCCTGGCCGCCTACTTCGAGCGGCTGATGGCCCGGCCCTCGGTGCAGCGCGTCATCCGCGAGGCCCGGCCCGTCTTCCAGTACTACCCGCTGCGCGACAAGCTGCCGGCGCGCTTCCTGGCGGATTGACGACCATGGATGCCGGCCTGGACCGCTTGTTTACCGCCCTGGCCGACGGCCAGCGCCGCCGCATGATCGACCGCCTGAGCGCAGGGCCTGCCTCCGTGAGCGAGCTGGCCCGCCCGCTGGACATGGCCTTGCCCTCGGCCGTCAAGCACCTGGCCGTGCTGGAGGCCGGCGGCATCGTCCGCTCCGACAAGCAGGGCCGCGTGCGCACCTACCGCATCACGCCCGACGCCTTCAGCGGCCTGGAGGCCTGGGTGGCCGAGCGCAAGGCCCAGTGGCAAGGCCAGTTCGACCGGCTCGACGCTCTGCTTTCCGAGGATCTGCAATGACTGTTCAACGCTCCGCCGCCCACACGCAATTCGTGCTGGAGCGCCGCTTCACGGCCGCCCCGGCGCGTGTCTTCCACGCCTGGGCTGACCCCGCCACCAAGCGGCGCTGGAACGACTGCCACCCCGCCAGCTCCGAGTTCAGCCTGGACTTCCGCGTGGGCGGCCACGAGCTGCACAGCGCCACGCTGCCTGACGGCCGGCCGCAGCTCGTGGACAAGGTGTTCCTGGAGATCGCTGAGGACGAGCGCATCCTGTTCGCATACACCATCGTCGTGGATGGCCGCTCGCTGTCGGCGTCGCTGGTGACCGTGGAGTTCCACCTCACCGAGGCGGGCGGCACGCGGCTGGTGCTGACCGAGCAGCTGGCCTATTTGGACGGCCACTACGACCTGGAGCAGCGCCGCCACGGCACCGAAGAAGGCCTGGACCGGTTGGTGGCCCAACTCGCCTAGTTCGGCTCCAGCGGCTCCGGCGCACCCAGCGCCGAGATGACCTCAAGCATGCCGCGCACCTTGAAGGGCTTGAGCAGCAGGCGGCACACGTCCAGCTCGCGCAGCTTGAGGGCCAGCTCCACGTCGCAGGCCGTGGCCGTGGCGGCGACGGGCAGGTCGCGTGGGTGTGAGGCCTCGCCGGCGCGCAGGCGTTGCAGCAGCGCCAGCGCTTCGCCGTCGTCGTCCAGCGAGATCAGCAGCCCGTCGAAGCGGCTTTCGAACAGCAGCTTCTCGGCGATGGCCGGGCTGGTGGCCTCCTGCACGTCCGCCAGGCCCATGTCACGCGCCATCGTGGACACGGTGCGCCGCAGCACGAACTGCGGCTCCACCAGCAGCAACCGGCCGCTGGGCGTGACCCGGCTGCTCATGGCGCCTCGCCTTGGCCCGACAGCTCGGCCAGCACCAGGTCACGCAGCGTGCCCAGGATGGCGTGATCCATCGCGTCGAACTGGCGCGGCTTGGTGTCGATGAGGCACAGCGTGCCGATGGCGGCACCGCCCGGCATGACGAGCGGCGCGCCGATGTAGAAGCGGATGAAGGGCGCGCCCGTCACCAGCGGGTTGTCGGCAAAGCGCGGGTCCTTGGCGGCGTCCAGCACCTCGAACAGCTCGCTTTTTTGCAAGATGGCGTGGCCGCAAAAGGAGATCTCGCGCGAGGTCTCGCAGGCGTCCAGTCCCACGCGGGCCTTGAACCACTGGCGGTCGCGGTCCACGAGGCTGATCAGCGCGATGGGCACGTCGAACTCGCTGGCCGCGAACCCGACGATGCGGTCGAACCTTTCTTCAGGCGGCGTGTCGAGGATGAGCAGTTCGCGCAGCGCGTGCAGCCGCGCTTCGTCGTCGGCGGGGATGGGGGCGGGCAGCATGCGTTGAGTCAGTCGGTCAGTACGACGGTGCGAGCCGTGGCCCGACCATCTTCGATCAGCAGTTCGCCGGCGGCAATCGGCAACCTGAAGCGGCGCGGGCCGGCGCTGCCCGGGTTGACGAACAGCACGCCGTCCCGGTCCTCCACGAGCGGCTGGTGGGAATGGCCCGTGATGACGGCCGCGACGCTGCGGGGGTCAATGTCCAGCAGCGCCAGGTCATGCAGCACATGCAGCGTGAGGCCTTCGACTTGCAACTGCGCCACTTCAGGCAAGGCCCGACCCCAGGCCGCGTTGTCGTTGTTGCCGCGCACGACGGTCAGCGGCGCGATCTGCGCCAGCCGCTGCAGGATGGCGTCGTCGCCGATGTCGCCGGCATGGATGATGAAGTCGCTGCCCTGCAGCCAGGCCTCGGCCTCGGGCCGCAGCAGGCCGTGGGTGTCCGAGATGAGGCCGACGCGTGTCACTTCACTTCCAGCGTGTAAGTCACGGCCTGCGACAGGCCCGGCAGGATGCCGCCGAAGTTCAGCGTGTAGCGGCCGGCCTTCAGAGGCCCCAGGGCCACGTAGTAGCCGTTGCCGGCGGCGGGCGCGTCGTCGTCCGGTGCGACGAGGAAGCAGCCCTTAGTGGCCTGGCGGTGCGCCTCCAGCCCCGAGAAGCGCTTGCCGTTCAGGTCCAGCACCAGCGCCGTGGGCGCCTCGGTCTGCGATTCGGCGCGCAGCATCAGCGACGCGCAGGCCTCGCGCTCCTCGTCGGGCGGGAAGGCGATCACGTTGACCAGCGGGAAGAACAGCGTCTTGCCCGCCGGGATGCGGCAAGTGCGAATGGTGCGCGCCGTGCCATAGGTGCCGGCCAGGAACCAGACAGGCCCCGACTGGCCCGCCGCGCACAGCTTGCCGTCGGGGTCGCCCACGGGGCTGTCCTCGTCCTCGAAGGACATGGCCCAGCGCCACCAGCGCTTGCTCCATTCCTCCTGCGTGGCGCCGGCTATTGGTTTGCCCGGCGGGATCAGCGGGCCGGTCTGCGCCTGGGCCGCGCTGGCGGCCAGCAGCAGGGCCAGCATGAAAGTGGTTCGCATCGTTTCTTCCCTGTTCAGCCTTGCCGTTTGCGCTCCATGGCGACCTCGGACAGGCGAAATCCCAATTTTTCGTAGAAGGCCGGCACGCCATCGCGGCCGGCGCGCAGCACCCAGGTGATGTCGGCGTTGTCGCCCATCGCGGCCTGCATCATGGCGCTGCCAATGCCGCGGCCCCGATGCGTTTCGGCGACGACGACCATGGAGATGTAACCATTGGAGAGGCCGTCGGTCAGCGCGCGCAGGAAGCCCACGACCTGGCCGCCATCAACGGCCACCAGCGCGACCTGTGAGCGCGTGAGCAGCAGCCGAAAGGTTGCCGGGTCAGCGACGCGCTTCTCCCAGCCGTTGGCGGCCAGCAGTTGGCGGGCGGCCTCGATCTCGTTGTCTTGTATGGCGCGGACCTGCATTCAGCCTCCAAACATCATGCGGCGGGCGATGGCGCGCTTCAGCGGCGTGGCCAGCTCCAGCCCGGCTAGTGCCACGCCACGCAGCGCAGGCAGCCCCGGCAGCCGCCACGCAAAGCTGCGCGCCAAAAAATCGGTCGCGGCGATCATGGGCCAGCGGTCGGGCGCGCGCTGCCAGTCCACGCGGGCCAGCACGGCGTCCAGCCCCTGGCCGGTCTCGGCCGCATCGCGCAGCGCATCCACCAGCGCCTGGGCGTCGCGCAGGCCCAGGTTCAGCCCCTGGCCGGCCACCGGGTGCAGCGTCTGCGCCGCATTGCCGATGCGCAGGGCGCGGCCCTGCAGCAGCCGCGTCTCGGCGTTCAGGCCCAGCGGAAAGCACTTCAGCTTCGAGATACCGGTCAGCCGCCCGGCCGCGGCGGGCAGTTGCTGCTGGATGACGACCAGGCGCTGCGCGTCGTCCAGGCCCGCGATGTCGTCCTCGGCCTGCGGCAGGCACCACACCAGGGCCGCGCGGTGGCCTTGCGCGTCGTCGGGCAGCGGCAGCAGCGCCAGCGGCCCGTTGCGCGTGAAGCGCTCGATGGCCAAGCCCTGCAAGCCCGGCGATGCAAGGCGCACGGTCCCCACCCACGCGTTCTGGTGATAGTCACTGGTGATGGCCTTGCGGTCCTGCTCGGCGAACACACCGCCCTCCGCGACGACGGCCAGGTCGAAGCTGTCCACGACCGGGCCCTCGTCGCAGTCCAGCTCCACGCCGCCGGCCAGCGAGCGGATCGCATGCACCGGCGTCGCAAAGCGCGTGAAGAGGCGCTGCGGCTGCGCGGCCGCCAGCTCCAGCCAGCGCTGCTGCAGCGGTGCCACCAGCGCGCCATAGGGCAGCACGGCGCCCAGCTGGGGCAGCCCCTGGTCGGCCGCGCGTATCCACACCTCGCCGGCGACGGGCGAGGGCGGGGCCTGGCTGACGTGCACGGTCTGTATCGCCTGGGCGCTCTCGGGCCGCCAGGCCGACAGGCGCTGCAGCAGCCGGATGCTGCCCAGGTTGAGGGCCAGCGTGCGCGCGTCGCCGCTGACGTCGCGGTCCAGCGCGCGGGTGTCGAAGAGGTGGATTTCGAGGTGGGCGAGGCGCTGCGCGGCCAGCAGCGCGAGCGCCAGGCCGGCGGGGCCGGCGCCGATGACAGCTAACTTCATGGGCCGAACGATACCCGTCACCGATACCTGTCGACGATGCGGGCCAGGCTGCCGTCTGCCTGCATGGCCGCCAGCGCGAAGTCCAGCTCGGTCAGCGCCAGCGGCGCATGCGGCGACAGCGCGCAGCTGGTGCGCCAGTGCGCCACCACCAGCGGCGGGTGCAGCGGCAGGGGCACTTCGCCGCGGCGCAGCAGGTACTCGAAGCTGGCGCGGCCCACCAGGGCATGGTCCACGCGGCCGATGGCGAGCTTGCGCAGCAGGCTGTCCAGGTTGGGGCTGTCGTCGCGCAGCAGGCCGCCCTTGAGCTCGGCGGCCACCTGGGCGTACTCGAAGCCGGCGATGGTGCCTATGCGCTGGCCGGACACATCCAGCAGCTTCAGCGGTGCCGCGTGGCGCTTCGCCGTGATGAGCAGCTCGCCGTCGTCCAGGAAGGGGCGGCTCCACTGCAGCGGCTCGTGCAGCCAGGCCGGCAGGTAGGTGCAGATCAGGTCCGCCTCGTCGCCGGCGTGCAGCAGCGGGCCCACGCGGCGGCGCGGCACCACGCGAAAGCGTATGGGCCGGCCCACGCGCAAACCGATCTCCAGCGCGATGTCGTGCTGCAGGCCGTCCACGACCTGGCCGTCGCGGATCTGCGCCTGCGGCATCTGCACCGTGCTGTCGATCAGCACGATGAGGGGGGCGTCAGCGGCCAGGGCAGGGGCGGCGGCACCGGCTGCACTCACGGCCAGCAGCAAGCAACGCCGCGTCAACGTCATGCCGGAAGTGTCCTTCAGCGCAGCCGCTCGACGATGCGGGCCATGCTGCCGTCGGCCAGCATGGCGGCGATTGCCGCGTCGAGCTGGGCCAGGCTCAGCCTGCTGCGCGGCGACAGCGCGCAGGCCGTGCGCTGCCTGGCAATGACCAGCGGCGGGTGCAACTCCAGCGGCACCTCGCCGCGGCGCTGCAGGTAGTCGAAGGTGACGCGGCCCACGATGGCGTGATCCATGCGGCCCGAGGCGAGCTTGCGCAGGTTGGTGATGAGGTTGGGCGCGTCGTCGCGCACGAAGCCGGCACCCAGCAGGCCTTCCGCCTCCGGGTAGAGAAAGCCCGAGACCGTGCCGATGCGCTGGCCGGCCACGTCCTGCAACTGCGCGGGCGCGGGGCGACGGGCGGCGGTGATGAGCAGGTCGGCGTCGTCCAGGTAGGGGCGGCTCCAGTGCAGCGTGCCGGGCAGCCAGCCGGGCTGGTAGTTGCAGATCAGGTCGGCCTCGCGGCCCTGGTCCAGGATCTGGGAGATGCGCCGGCGTGGCACGAGGCGGAACTGCACGGGCCGGTCCAGGCGCTTGCCCAATTCGAGTGCGAGGTGGTACTGCAGGCCGTCGACGACGCGGCCGTCCTGGAACTGGGCCTGCGGCATCTCGATGGCGCCGTCGATGAGCACGTACAGCGGCACTTCGGCGGCAAACGCCGGCCCCGCGACCGCCAGGGCCGCCAGCAACAGGGTGCGCCTAGCCCAGCGCCCTGGCAGCGTCATCCGTCTCCCGTCGTGCGCCCCACCCCGGAGCGCCTGGGGCAATTGTGGCCATGCGCGGGCGCTGGTCATCAGGCCCGCTTAAGCTGTCGCTTTTCCGCACCTAACCCCGCCACAGGATCTCCCATGCAATACCGCCGCCTCGGCCGCGCTGGCCTCCAGGTCTCCGAACTCTCCCTCGGCTCCTGGGTCACGTACCACAACCAGGTCGACACCAAGGCCGCGACAGAGATGCTGGCCGCCGCCTTCGACGCTGGCATCAACTTCTTCGACAACGCCGAGGTCTATGCCCAGGGCGAGAGCGAGGTCGTCATGGGCCAGGCCTTCAAGGCGCTGGGCTGGAACCGCCTGGACTACATCGTCTCCAGCAAGTTCTTCTGGGGCCTGCAGCGCGACGGCGTCACCACCGTGAACCGCAAGGACACGCTGAACCGCAAATACCTGATGCAGGCCGTGGACGGCGCGCTCAAGCGCCTGCAGCTCGAGCACATCGACCTCATCTACTGCCACCGCCCCGATCCGCACACGCCCATCGAAGAGACGGTCTGGGCCATGAGCGACATCATTCGCCAGGGCAAGGCGCTGTACTGGGGCACCAGCGAATGGAGCGCCTCGGACATCCGCGCCGCCTGGGAGATCGCCGAGCGCCATCACCTGCACAAGCCCGTCGTGGAGCAGCCGCAGTACCACCTCTTCCACCGCCGCAAGGTGGAGCAGGAGTTCGCGCGCCTGTATGACGACATCGGCCTGGGCCTCACCACCTGGAGCCCGCTGGCCTCGGGCCTCCTGACCGGCAAGTACCGCGCCGGCATCCCCGCCGGCAGCCGCGGTTCGCTGGACAACATGGCCTGGATGCGCGAGCAGCTGCAGGACAAGGCCAAGAACGATGCCGTCGGCAAGCTGTCTGAAATCGCCGCCGAGCTGGGCTGCAACACCGCCCAGCTCGCCATCGCCTGGGCCAACCGCAACCCGCGCGTGTCCACGGTCATCCTGGGCGCCAGCCGCATCGAGCAATTGCGTGACAACCTGGGGGCGCTGGCCGTCACGCCCAAGCTCACCGCCGAGGTCGTCGAGCGCATGGACGCCATCGCAAAGCCGCTTGCGCAGTAAGTTTTCCCGCTCTTTCGGGTGCATCCGGCCGCGGCGGCAGGCCCGTCGTGGCTGAGAATGCCGGTATGAGGGTCTTCATAACAAAAGGGTGTGTAGCCCTGCTGATCGCCTTGGGGCTGGCCACCGGGGCGCGCGCCGTCGTGCCGCGCTTCGAGCCCATAGGCGAGCCGGGGGCGGTCAGGGACAACGTCGTGTCAGCGCTGGCGCTGGACGCGCGCGGCCTGCTTTGGGCCGGCTCGCCCGAAGGCCTGCTGCGCTTCGACGGCTATGCCTTCCGCCGCTACCCGCTGGCGGCACCCGATGGGCAGTTGCTGCCCGAGCAGTTCGTGCGCGCCATGCTGCCCGACCCGCGTGGCTGGATGTGGGTGGCCGCCGGCAACAGCGGCCTCGTGCGCCTGGACATGGCCTCCGGCCAATGGGCCCGCTGGGCCCGCGACGGCAAGTCCGCCGACGACACGGCCCCCGCCGCCAACACCGTGCGCACGCTGGCGCTGGAGAAGGACGGCACGCTGTGGATAGGCGGCAGCGGCGGCCTGGACCGCTTTGACGTCAAGACCCAGCGCTTCACCCACCACCGCGGCCGCGAGGACGGTCTGCCCGACCCGCGCGTGCAGACGCTGCTGGTGGATCGTGCGGGCACGCTGTGGATTGGCACCTGGCGGGGCCTCGCCCGCAAGGCCGCCGAAGGCTCCATCGAGACGGTGGAGGCGAACCTGGGCGACCAGCTCGTCACCCTCATCACCGAGACGCTGGACGGCCGCATCATCGTGGGCACGGCGCAAGGCCAGTTGCGCGCGCTGACGCCCGACGGCAAGCCGCTCCCCTTCAGCCCCGGCGCCAAGCCGGGCGCCACCACGGGCGTCTCTCCCGTCATGGCCATGGCCCAGCCGGAGGCTGACGAGCTGTGGTTTGGCGACGCCTCGGGCCTGTCGCGCCGCAGCGCGGCCGATGGCGAACTGATCGAGCGCCTGCCCGCCACCGCGATGGCGCCGCGCAGCGACGTGCGCGCGCTGATGCGCGACCCCTCCGGCACCGTCTGGGTGGGCAGCTTTGGCGGCGGCCTGATGCGCCATGTGCCTTCGCTGCCGGGCCTGGCCATGGTGCGCGAAGGCATGGGCGGCCCGTCGCAGGGGCTGGACGTGCGCAGCGTGCTGCAGCTCAAGAACGGCGAAGTCTGGCTCGGCACGCTCTCGGGCGGCATCGAGCGCCGCGACCGCCAGCTCAACCCCATCACCCACATCGTGCCGGGCGGCGCCAACGGCCTGCCGCCGGGCCGCGTCAACGCGCTGGGCCAGAGCAAGGACGAGTCCGTCTGGGTGGCCATCGACACGCAGCTGCTGCGCTTCGATGCGCAAGGCCACTGGAAGGAGACGCTGCGCAGCGGCAACGCCGTGCCGCGGCGCTTCCACCCCACCGACGACGGCGCGCTGTGGATCGCCACGCTGGACGGCCTGATGCGCTGGACGCCTGACCGGCCCACCATGCGCGCCATCCCCACCGCCGGCCTCGTGGGCGGCACGGGCGAGGTCAACGCCTTTGCCAGCCTGCCCGACGGCAGCCTGTGGGCCGGCGGTGCGGCGGGCCTGTTCCGCGTCGCCAAGCCCGGTGCCGATGAGCCCGTCGCCGAATGGGTGCAGGCCACCGGCCTGACCGGCCAGACCGTGCTGGGCATGGCCGTGGACGCCAAGGGCACGCTGTGGGTGGACACCGGCACCGGCCTGCACCGCCTGAAGGAGACCGACGGCAAGACGGCGCGCTTCGAGGCCGTGACGGCCTCCGATGTGGGCGGCGCCTTCGGTGCCAACCTGTTGTTCGACAAGCAAGGCCGCCTCTGGACCCAGCGCAACATGCTGGATCCGCGCACCGGCGAGCGCCGCGAGCTGGGCGCGGCCGATGGCGCAGACCTGGGCACCGGCTGGTTCCGCGCTTACGCGCAGCTGGACGACGGCCGCATGCTGTTCGGCGGCGCGCGTGGCCTGCTGGTCATCGACCCCGAGCGCTTCTCGCCCTGGGGCTACAAGCCGCCGCTGGTGGTGTCCGAGCTGCGCATCGACGGCGAGGAGCGCCCGCTGGCGCCCAACGCGCCCGTGGCGCTGGCGCCGGGCGAACGCGCCTTCAGCCTGGCCTTCGCGTCGCTGGACTTCAGCCAGCCCGGCCGCAACCGCTACCGCTACCGGCTCGAAGGCCTGGACAGCGGCTGGATCGATGCAGGCGCGCTGAGCCGCACGGCCACCTACACCAACCTCTCGCCGGGCCACTACAAGCTGCACGTGCAGGGCAGCAACCGCGACGGCGCCTGGAGCGGCAGCGAGCTGCTCATCCCCGTGGAGGTGCGCGCCGCTTGGTGGCAGACGCGCTGGGCCATCGCGCTGGCCGTCGTCGGCGCCTGCCTGCTCGTGGCCGGCATCGTCACCATGCGCACGCGCTTGCTGCTGCGCCACCGCCGCGTGCTGGAGGCCCGCGTGCAGGAGCGCACCGTGGCGCTGGAGGCCGCCACGGCCGCGCTGACGGCCAAGTCCATCGAGCTCGAAGAAGCCAGCCTCACCGACCCGCTGACCGGCCTGCGCAACCGCCGCTTCCTGGACCGCCAGATGCCGGCCGACGTGGCGCTGGCGCTGCGCCATTACGAACCCCATGGTGGCACGCAAGCAAGCGGCGAGAGCGAGCAAGACCTGCTGTTCTTCCTCATCGACATCGACCACTTCAAGCGCATCAACGACGCCCACGGCCACATGGCCGGTGACGCCGTGCTGACGCAGATGCGCGGCCGTCTGGAGCAGGTCTTCCGCGCCACCGACTACCTGGTGCGCTGGGGCGGCGAGGAGTTCCTCATCGTCGCCCGCGGCACGCCGCGCAGCCGCGCGACCGAGCTGGCCGAGCGCGCCCGCCACGCCATCGGCGCCCAGCCCTTCGAGCTGGAGGGCTTTCGCCTGAGCTTGAGCTGCTCGGTGGGCTTCTCGGCCTTCCCGCTGTGCCCGCGCCTGCCCGCTGCGCTGGACTGGCATGTCGCCATCGACCTCGCCGACGCGGCCCTGTACGAGGCCAAGGAAGTGGGCCGCAACGCCTGGGTGGGCCTGCTGGAGGCCGAGGCCGACAGCGAGGAGCAGCTGCGCCAGGATTCCCGTCGCCGCCTGGATGATTGGGTGGAGACCGGTCGCCTCAGGCTGTCGACTTCAACCGCCGAAAAGACCCAGGCCTAGGGCCTGTTGCCGCCCAGAGCCGTCACGCCAGTGCCGGCTCCGGCAGGGCACGCAGCAGAGGCTCCAGCACGCGGGTCACATCCGCAATCAGCGGCTGGATCACCGCCTCGTCGGCGTCCTGCCCGCACGCTGCCTCCAGCGCAGCCGCCGCCTGCTGCAAGGCCTGCATGCCCAGCGTGCCGGCGACGCTCTTGAGGTCGTGGGCGCAACGCAGCGCCGCCGCCGTGTCGCCACGCGCGCAGGCGTCGCGCACGCGCGCCTCGAAAGTGGCCTCCCGCTGACGGAACATGCCCAGCAACCGCATGTACAGCGCTTCGTTGCCGTCGACCGCCGCCAGGCCGGCGCGCACGTCCAGACCGGATGCCGTGGGCAGGGCTTCACCAACGGGCTGTGCCGGTGCCGGGCGAACCCAGTTTGCCAAGGTCGCGAACAACTCGTCCACGCGGAAGGGCTTGGCAACGTGGTCATTCATGCCCGCCGCCAGCACCTTTTCGCGGTCGCCGGCCATCGCGTTGGCGGTCATCGCGATGACCGGCAGGTCATGGAGTGCGGGGCGAAGTCGCAGCGCGCGCGTGGCCTCGTAGCCGTCCATCACCGGCATCTGGCAGTCCATCAGCACGGCGTCAAAGCTGTCGCTGTCGAGCGCAGAGAGCGCCTCCCGGCCGTCGGCCGCGACGGTGACGACGATGCCCGCGCGTTCCAGCAGCCCGCAAGCCAGTTCCTGGTTGATGGCGTTGTCCTCGACGAGCAGGATGCGGGCGCCCGCAAGGCTGGCCTGGCGCGCCTGCAGCCGTTCGAGCTTCTGCTCGCTGCGGCGCGGGCCCGCCGCCTGAAGGCCCAGCGCCGTGACGCAGGCGTCCAGCAGCGCCGAAGGCGTGACGGGCTTGGGCAGCAATGCGGCCACCTGCAGCCCGCGCGCCTGCAACTGGCGTTCGGCCTGGTCGCGGCTGAAAGCGGTGACCATCAGCACCGTCGGCGGCGGATGGCGCACTGCGATGGCCGTCAATCGCGCCAGGCACTCGACGCCGTCCATGCCAGGCATGCGCCAGTCCAGCAGCACCAGCCGGAACGGGCGGTCGGCGGCATCGGCGGCGGCCACCGCGGCCAGCGCCGCCTCGCCGTCGACCGCCACCTCGGCCTGCAAGCCCAGCGACGCCACCAGCACCGACAGCAGCTCCCGCGCCGCGGGGTGGTCGTCGACGATGAGCAGCCGCATGCCGCGCAACTCACCCACATCCGGCGCCGGCTGCGGGCCGCGCTGCAGGCCAAAGGGCAGCGTGAAATGGAAGCGGCTGCCGCGGTGGGGCTCGCTGTCCACCCCGATCTCGCCGCCCATGCGCTCGACGAGGTGGCGGCAGATCGCCAGCCCCAGGCCCGTGCCACCAAAGCGCCGGCTGGTCGACGCGTCCGCCTGCGTGAAAGGCTGGAACAACCGCTCGCAGGCCTCGGCGCTCAGGCCGATGCCGGTGTCGCGTACCTCGATGCGCAGCGCCGCGCGCTCCACGCTGCGCTCCATCAGCGTGACGGTGACGGTCACCTCGCCGCGCTCGGTGAACTTGATCGCGTTGTTGACCAGGTTCAGCAGGATCTGGCCCAGCCGCGAGGGGTCGCCCACCAGCGCGGTGGGCAGCTCGGGCGGCAGCGCGAACAGCAGCTCCAGCCCCTTCTCCTCGGCGGGCATACCCACCAGGCTGGCCAACCGGTCGAACACGTCGCCCAGCTGGAAGGGAATGGATTCGATCTCCAGCTTGCCGGCCTCGATCTTCGAGAAGTCGAGGATGTCGTTGATGATGCCCAGCAGCGACTCGGCCGCGCGGTGCACCTTCTCGACGTAGTTGCGCTGCTTGGCGTCCAGCCCGCTTTGCAGCGCCAGGTAGGACATGCCGAGGATGGCGTTCATCGGCGTGCGGATCTCGTGGCTCATGTTGGCCAGGAATTCGCTCTTGGCCTGCGTGGCCGCCTCGGCGGCATGCTGGGCGCGCTCCAGCTGGTCGGTGCGCTCGTGCACGCGCTGCTCCAGCGTGTCGGCCAGGGTGCGCACCTCGGCGCGCGAGCGGCGCAGCCGCACGAGGAAGAGCACCGTGCCGCCCAGCGCGAGCAGGCTGCCGGCCAGCACCGTCCACAGCCAGCGCTGCTGCAACCCGCGCGCGCTCAGCTCGGCGGCCTGCAACTCGCCGCGGCGCTGCAGCTCGACGACCTCCCGCTGTCTCGCCTCGTCGCGACGGCGCTCCACGGCCTCGAGCAGGCGCTCGGCGCTGCGCTCGGTGTTGGCGCGGGCCTGCATGTCCGCCGCCTCGGTGGCCAGCCGGTAGGCGCGCTTGTAGTCCCCGGCCGCGGCCGCAAGCTCGGCGAGCAGCTTTGCGGCGCTCGCCTGGTAGACCGGCTGCCCAAGCGTGAGCGACTGGGCATAGGCGTCCTCGGCTTCGGCCAGCGAGGCGGCCGATTGACCCAGCGCCCGAAGGATGCGGCTGCGCTGCTGGGCGCCGTGGAAGCGGCCGGCCCGCAATTGCGTGGAGTCGAGGATGGCACGCGCGCGTTCGGCCTCGGCCAGCGCCTCCCGCAGCCGCCCCTGCGCCAGCAGTTGCTCGGCGTGGTTGTGCACGGCATTGGCCAGGTTCACCGGTGTTGCCACCGCGGTGAAGGCGGCGATGGCCTGCTCGATGAGCCGCTCGCCCTGCTCATGGTCGCCACGCCGGTGCGCTTCGTTGGACAGGCCTATCAGGGCGAAACCCTCCTGCAGCTTGGAGCCGCCGGCCAGGGCCTGCCGGCGCATCTGTTCGAGCTGCTCGACCGCCTCGGCGTGGCGTGCGCTCTGCGCAAAAGACACCGCCAGACCGTGGTGGGCATAGGCCAGCACGAGGGGGACGCCCGAACGCTGCGCCGCGTCCATGGCCTGCAGCGCCATCGTGGCCGACTCTTCGAGCCGGCCGACACGGCGGGACACCAGGGCGCCGCGGAACAGCGCTTCGCCCAGCAGGTCTGGCCGGTCGACACCTTCGAGCACCGCGATGCTGTGCGAGGTGACCTCGACGAGGCGCTCGACATGGTTGAGGTTGACCGCGCCGAGCGCGAGATTCATGTCGGCCTCGGCCTGGCCGGCGCGGTCCCCGGCGGCGGCGGCTTCGTGCAGCGCCTGCTCGGCGCGGGCGATGGCCTCGTTCGTGCGCCCGAGGTGGATCTCGATGCGCGCCAGCAGGTTCAAGGCGCGCGCGCGGTCCGCCGCCGGTGCGCCGGGCGGCAGCTCCGCCTGCAGGCGCTGGGCTTGCGCGTAAGCGGCCGGGGCGTCGTTGTCGGCCAGCTTGCGTATGGCGACGGCGCGCTGGCGCCAGTCGGCCATGGGCGCGGTGGGCGCCGCGGGTGCGGCCGCGGCGAGGGTCAGCACCAGCACCCAGGCTGCGCCGCCGCCGCCCCATTTGAGAGCGCTGAACCTCATAGCCGCAGGCTCAGGCTGGTGCCGATCTGGCGGTCATTGACCCATGCGTTTTGCGGCCGCGTCGCGACGCCGAAATGGGAGCGGCGCAGCGTGCCCAGCAGGTTGCCACCGTCGAGCGACCAGCTCAGCCGCTCGGAGATGCGCCAGCGCAGCGAGGCGTCCAGCCAGCCGTAGGCGCGCGTGGTGGCCTGCAAGGCGCCGAGGCCCACCACGCTGACCGTGCCGCTGGGGAAGCTGCTGCGCCAGTTCCAGGCCAGCCGCGCCGACCAGTCCCCATGCTCGTACAGGCCCACCAGGTTGGCGCTGCGGCGCGACAGGTTCTGCATCGCCACGTTGGCGCGCAGCACGCGGTCGTAGGTGCTGCTGTCGACGAAGGTTGTGTTGGCCTGCAGGCCCAGGCCACGCCAGGCGCCCGGCAGGAAGTCGAGGAAGCGCTGGTAGGACAGCTCGGCGCCGCGGATGTGGCCGGCATCGGCGTTGTAGGGGCGGTTCACCTGGTAGAGCTGGCCGTCATGCGTCTCGGCCTGGCTGAGGGTGGCAATGAAGCCGTCCACGCGCTTCCAGAACAGCGTCAATGCGGCGGCGTGGCCGGCGCCGAAGTGGCCTTCCGCGGCCAGGTCGGCATTCGTGGCCCGCAGCGGCCGCAGAGCCGGGTTGCCGGCCGTGCCCTGGTTGAGCTGCGGGTTGATGCTGTTGGGTGTCAGCGTGATCGACGGCGAGAGCAGGTTGAAGTCGGGCCGGGTGATCGTGCGCGAGGCCGCGGCCCGAAGCTGCCAAGGCCCGCTGGCGTGCCAGCGCAGGCTGGCGTTGGGCAGCCAGTCGGTCGTGGTCGTGTCGATGGCGAGCGGTTCTATGGTGCCGCTCGACGGCACGCTCTGGTTGCCGGACAGCGTCGAACGCGTGCGCACCAGGCGCAGGCCCACCTGGCCGTCGAGCGCCAGCGCCGGCAGCTTCCAGCCCGCCTCGGCGTAGCCCGCATCCGTGGCTTCGCGGATGCGCCACACGCCCAGCGGGCCGCCGGCGGTCGGCAGCGGCGCCGTGATGCCAAAGGCCAGGCGCGCGGCGACCGGGTCGCGCGCATCGGCCAGCGTGTCCGTGAGATAGCCCTCGATGCTGCCGGCGCGCGCGTCGAGGAAGGGGGCGTAGGGGTAGATGGCCGTCCGTCCCGGTTGGGTGGCGGCCGGCGTGCCCGGCACGGGCACATCGCCAAAGATCAGGTTGGGTGCGTTGTCGGCGTCGCGGCGCGAATGCCGCCAGCCGATGGCCAGGCGATCGAGCGCGCCGCGGTCCAGCTGCCATTCGGCGTCCGTGCGGCCGGCGAGCAGGCTGCCGCGCAGCGGCCGCACCCGGTAGGCCAGCGACACATAGCGCAGGCTCGCCGGGTCCGAGAGGGCTGTCCCTGCGACCGCCGTGCTGGGCGCCGCGCCCGCCAGGTCATGCGTGAAGCGCGCCGCCGTGCTCGCGAGCGTGGGGCCGGCGAAGAACAGCCGGTTGAAGCTGCGGGTGTGGCTCAGGTCGGCGCTCAGGCGCAGGCCCCCGCCCGACCAGGCGCCGCCGGCGGCGAGCTGGCGCGTGCGGTCTATGGTGTCGCGTGCGAAGCCAAGGATGGAGACGGGCGCGTTCGTCCAGGTGATGCGCTGCACGTCGTGGGTGCCGGCAAAGAGGGTGACGCTTGCCGGGTCGAAGCTGCTGCCGGCGGCAAAGTTCGGGCCGGCGTTGACCTGCTGCGTGTCCTGCCGCGTGCGCAGCTCCGCATAGTGGGCTTCGGCGTAGAGGTCCAGGGCCGCTGCGGGCCGCCAGCCGAGCATCACGCTGGCGGCGTTGCGGCGGCGGCGGCCCAGGCTGGCGCTCTCGCTGGTGCCGCTGGAGGCCACCGTGTCCTCGCCCGGCACCAGATCGAGCCGGCAGCCCGAGCTTGCCCGTGCGCTGCACAGCATCGGCGAGTTCGTGCCCTTCTGGTCCTCGCGGTAGGCGCGGTCCTGCCGCACCAGGTTCACCAGCACGGCAGCCTCGCCTCCACCCACGGCCGCACGGCCGCCATAGAGCAGCGAGAACTGGCCCGCGCCCTTGTCGATGAGGTTGCCTTGCAGGTAGCGCGCCGAAAGCGCCAGCGTGGGCTCGCGGAAGTCGAAGGGATGGCGCGTTCGCAGGTCCACCGTGCCGCCGAGCCCACCCTCGACGCGCGAGGCCGCCGAGGTCTTGTAGACGTCGACGCCGGCCAGCATGTCGCTCGGCAGGTCGGCGTAGTCCAGCGCCCGGCCAAAGCCAGCGGTGAACAGCTCGCGGCCGTTGAGCGTGGTCTCGACCTGCACCAGGCCGCGCACCGACACGACCGACGCCTCGCCCCGGTCACGCGTGATCTGCACGCCGGTGATGCGTTGCACCGCATCGGCCACGCTGAGGTCGGGCAGGCGGTTGATCTGATCGGCAAGGATGCTGTCGACGACGTCATCGCTGCGGCGCTTGCGTTCGGCCGCGGATTCGACGCCGGCCCGCACACCGCTGACGACGACAAGGTCAAGCTTTTGCGCCCATGGCGCAGCCGGCGCCAGGAGGGCGGCCGTGGCGATCGGAATGAGCAGGCCGAGCTGTTTCACGAGGCCTCCATCCTTGGGCTGGGCTCGCGTCAACGGTGAAGCTGGCCGCGAACCCTGGTCTCCAGTGCCCGGGCCGATGTGACGGACCGGGCATCCGGGTTGTCTCCTATCGCGAAGCTGGCGATCACGACGGCGCCAGGCCGCTCATTTCTGATTTGTCTACTCTCGGACTGGAAGCCCCAGCGCATCTCTTGTCAAGCCGGCGTGATGGAGTTTTTGCCCGACCGAAGCGCACTGGCCGGGTGTGCCGTTGCGCAGGCCAAGGGAAAGATGTCCCCCTTGCCCTGGGGCTAGCAGGCCCCGGCCAGCGCCGGCCCCCAGCCCAGCGGCGCCGGCAACACCGCCAGGATGCGCTGCCTCAGCGGCGCATAAGCCTCGTCCACCGGCTGGCCGGCGCGTGGCGCCAGCGGGTCCTGGTGGCTGCCGAAGGCTTCGTCCAGGTCGGCCCAGTCCTCGGCGCTCAGCAGCGCCACGGCGCGCGGCAGGATCTCGGTCTCCTCGCGTCGCATATGGCGCAGGTAGCGCGCCGAGTACACCTTGAGCTGCTGCTCGAACTTCTCGCGGCGCGCCTCGCCCATCTGCTCCCAGGCCAGCAGGCTGTGCTGCAGCTCGCGGATGGCGCGCTCGCCCTGCGCGTGGTCCACGTCCAGATCGTCCAGCGTCTCGCGCAGCTCGGGCGCCAGCGCCCGCAGCTTGGGGAAGAGCAACTCGCTTTCCTTGGTGTGGTGCAGCCGCTCGGGGAATTCATCCACGTAGAACAGCATGGCCCGCAGCGCGTCGAAGCAAGGCGGCGCACCCGCGCCGCGCTGGGCTTCCAGCAGCAGCGGCACGGTGCGCAGCATGGCAGCGAGCGCGTCATGCTCGGCGCGGATGACGCGCACGGCCAGAGGCATGGGCGAGGTGGTCATGGCGCCAGCATCACGCGCGTTCAGGAGCCCCGCCTTGCGCTGGATCAAGACCCGTTCACGCACCCCCGTAAAATCCCTGGTTTTGCTCCAACCGCCCTACGCAAGGAAAGCACCGGCCATGACCGCAACGACCGCCTCCCCCACTCTCATGGCCAACGCGATCCGCGCACTCGCGATGGACGCGGTGCAGGCGGCCAACTCCGGCCACCCCGGCGCGCCCATGGGCATGGCCGACATCGCCGTCGCCCTGTGGGGCCGTCACCTGCAGCACAACCCGGCCAACCCGCACTGGGCCAACCGCGACCGCTTCGTGCTGTCCAACGGCCACGGCTCCATGCTGATCTATGCGCTGCTGCACCTGACGGGCTATGAGCTGCCGATCGAAGAGCTCAAGGCCTTCCGCCAGATGCACAGCAAGACGCCGGGCCACCCCGAAGTGGGCATCACCCCTGGCATCGAGACGACGACCGGCCCGCTGGGCCAGGGCGTCACCAACGCCGTGGGCCTGGCCCTCGCCGAGAAGCTGCTGGCGCGTGACTTCAACCGCGACGGCCACGAGATCGTCGACCACCACACCTACGTGTTCCTGGGCGACGGCTGCCTGATGGAAGGCATCAGCCACGAGGCCGCGTCGCTGGCCGCGGCGTGGAAGCTGAACAAGCTCATCGCCATCTACGACGACAACGGCATCTCCATCGACGGCCAGGTCGCGCCCTGGTTTACCGACGACACCGCCGGCCGTTTCACCGCCTACGGCTGGAACGTCATCGGCCCGGTGGACGGCCATGACGTGGAGGCGCTGGACAAGGCCATCGCCAAGGCCAAGAAGAGCGTCGACAAGCCCACGCTCATCATCGCCAAGACGGCCATCGGCAAGGGCTCGCCCAACCGCGCCAACACGTCCAAGGCCCACGGCGAGCCGCTGGGCGCCGAAGAGATCAAGCTCACCCGCGAGGCCCTGGGCTGGGCCCACGAACCCTTCGTCGTGCCGCCCGAGGTCTACACCGCGTGGGACGCCAGGTCCGCTGGTGACCGGGCCGAGGCTGCCTGGGATGTGCGCTTCGACGCCTATGCCGAAGCCCACCCCGAGCTGGCCGCCGAGTTCCAGCGCCGCATGGCCGGCGTGCTGCCCGAGAACTTCGCGCAGATCGCCGTGGACGCCGTCGTCAAGTCGCACGCCGAGGCGCAGACCGTCGCCAGCCGCAAGGCCAGCCAGATCGCGCTGGAAGCCTTCACGCTCAAGCTGCCCGAGATGCTGGGCGGCAGCGCCGACCTGACTGGCTCCAACCTCACCAACACGTCCAGCACGCCCCCGCTGCGCATTGGCGCCGACGGCAAGCCCAACGAAGGCCGCCACATCAACTACGGCGTGCGCGAGTTCGGCATGGCCGCCATCATGAATGGCATCGCGCTGCACGGCGGCTTCATCCCCTACGGCGGCACCTTCCTCACCTTCAGCGACTACAGCCGCAACGCCATCCGCATGGCCGCGCTGATGAAGACCCGCGTCATCCACGTGATGACGCACGACTCCATCGGCCTCGGCGAAGACGGCCCCACGCACCAGTCCGTGGAGCACGTCGCCAGCCTGCGCCTGATCCCGGGGCTGGACGTCTGGCGCCCGGCCGACACGACCGAGACGGTGGTCGCCTGGACCATGGCCCTGGGCAACGCCCAGCGCCCGAGCCTGCTGGCCTTGAGCCGCCAGAACCTGACCTACTCGCCCAAGACCAACGTCGACGAGATTGCCAAGGGTGCTTACGTGCTGGCCGAGCCCGCCAAGGGCAAGGCCAAGGCCGTCATCATCGCCACCGGCTCCGAAGTGCAGCTTGCGATGCAGGCCAAGGCCTTGCTGGCCGAAGACGGCATCAAGGTGCGCGTCGTCTCCATGCCGTCCACCAGCGTCTTCGACCGCCAGGACAAGGACTACAAGAAGAGCGTGCTGCCCAAGGGCCTGCCCCGCGTGGCCGTCGAGGCGGGGGTCAGCGACTTCTGGTGGAAGTACGGCTGCGACGCCGTGGTCGGTATCGACACCTTCGGCGAATCCGCGCCGGCCGGCGTGCTGTTCAAGCACTTCGGCTTCACGCCGGAAAACGTCGCGGCCACCGTCAAGGCCGTGCTGAAGAAGGCGAAGTAACGCGCTGATCGTGCGGTACAAACCTCCCGCCGTTCGACAGGTGGGAGGTTTTTATGGGCAGGTTCATCTTGGCCTTGGCCTTGGCTGGGCTGCTGTGCGCGTTGGATGTATTCGCCCAGGCCGAGGTGGTGGCGCGCAGCGAGGCTCAGCAGCTGGGCTGCCTGGTCAGGCCGGCCAACCCGCCGCGCTCTTCGCTGCGCAGCGAGCTGGATCGCGAATCCGGCACGATGCGCGTGCTGCTGAAGTTCAGCAAGCCCGATGCCAAGCCGCTTGTCGCGGTGCTGTACAACTCCGCGCGGGAGAGCATGCAGGATGTCGTCCTCGACCATGTCGCCGGCTACCGCTTGCCCTGCCTGCGGCCCGAGGACGGCGACGTGATTGCAGTCCAGGACTTCAGCTTTCGCAGTCACGACCGCGATCCGACGCCCATGCTCGTCGATTCGGGCGCGGACGGGGGGCCGCTGTGCGTCGTGATGCCCAGGCGAGACCTGAACTACACGGTGGGCGATGGCCAGCCGCGGGCAGAGCACTTGGTGGCCCACATCACTTTCAGCGGCGACGGGCTGCGGCCGCCCGACGTGAGGTTCGCCTATTCCAACGCCACCGCCCGGTATGAACAGGCGGTGCGCGAATGGGTCTCGGAGTACCGCATGCCTTGCCGCACCGCGAAGGACAAGCCGCGCACGGTAGAGCAGCGATTCAGCATGTTCCCCGAGGACAAACGCCGCTTCAGCTTTCCGAAGGAGCGCTTTTCCCTGACGGAGTTCCTGGCCCTGACGCGCGAACCGACGAAGGTGAAGGCTTATTTCGATCTGAACACCATGGGTTGTCCTTTCCGTGTGGGCTTCGTGCTGGGCGGCGACAGGTACCCGCATGTGGCGACGGTGCCTGGGCCCACGGACCCCAACAAGGCGGTTTTCCTGCACTGGCTGGAGTCTCTGCAGTTCGATTTCAAGTCCGAGGAGATGGCCACCGACCTGTTCAGCAGCGAACTGCAGGTCGACATCCCATGTGGCACGCTGGACCTGAACGGCGGGGGCTGAGTACGGGCCCGTGTCCCCCGTGTGAGCGCCCCGGTGGTGACGATTCACCCCCCATCCTGAGCTACAAACGCGCCTGCATCGAAGAGATCCAGGGAGGTTCTGATGCGCAAGGTCCTGCTGGCCGTTTTGGGAGGCCTGTTTGCGTGCGCCGCGCAGGCGCAGATGGTGGAGGTCGACCGCGTCGACGTGCAGGCGCTGGCCTGCCTGGAGAAGACGGGGCCCGTGCCGCGCTACCCCGCGGCGGACGAGCGCATGCGCCAGTCCGGCCATGTGCGGCTGAGCCTGAAGTTCACGGCGCCGGGCCGGGCACCCGAGGTCGAGGTGTTGTTCCGCGCCGCCACCGAGGAGATGGTGGACGAAATCCGCTGGTATGTGCGCGGCTACCGGCTGCCCTGCATGCCCGCCGGCGGCGCGCCGGTGCAGGTGGTGCAGGAGTTCGAGTTCAAGCCGCGGGTGACCGACCCCATCACGTGGACGCTACCGCGCGCCGTGGCGGAGCATGCGCCCGCCGACACCAAGGCGGCGGACCGCTCGGCCACCATGTCCTGCATACGCACGCCCCAGGACAGGCCGGAGTTCTCGCCCATGGCGATGCAGCGTGACGTCGGCAACGCCTTCGTGCAGATCCGCTTCACGGCGCCCGACGCGCCGCCCGAGGTGAAGATGGTCTACGCCAGCGTGGGCAGCCGTCAGGAGCGGCAGGTGATCGACTATGTGAGCCAGTACCGGCTGCCCTGCCTGCCGGCCGGCGCCAGGCCGCTGGCCGTGCTCCAGCACTTCCAGTTCCAGTCGTCCAGCGCCAGTGCGCGGGTGTTCAAGGACGCCGTGCCGCTGAAATCCTTCCTGTCCAACATCAAGGGCATACAGGCCATGCGCGCGGAGTTCGACTTCAACACCATGTCCTGCCCGTTCCAGGTCGCCTGGACACTGGGCAAGCCGGCGCTGGACAACCGCGTGGGCGAGCTGGGCAATCCCGACCTGAACCGCACCGAGTTCCTCGCCTGGCTGGCCGGGCTGGAGATGACGACCAAGAGCGGCGGCGAGTTCGAGCAGCTCGTGGGCCAGACCCTCATCGTCAACGTGCCCTGCGGCAAGCTGGCGCTGGACCCGCAGACCTGAGCGCCGGCACAAGTCCAACAACTTCAGACCACTTTCCAGGGAGAAAACGCATGTCTTTGTCAGGCATTTCCAAGACCCTGCTCGTGCTGGGCATCTTCATCGTCATCATCGGCGTGGTGGAGCGCCAGCGCAGTGCGCGCAAGCTGATGGTGCCGCCCGAGGGCGCGCTGCGCGTCGTGGAAGGCAAGGCCGTCGCGGCGCGCGAGATCACGCGCATGACCAAGAAGACCCGCATCCCGCTGGGCTCGCACATCGAGATCGACCTGGACCCCGGCACCGGCCCGGTGACCCTGGTGCTGGACAGCAGCGTCAAGGGCGCCAGCCTCGCCGGCCTGGGTGGCCTGACGCTGGAGGCCGCCTACGACCCGACCGACGCCAACGCCGTCTACAGGCTGCGCGCCGGCACCCGCGACGTGGTGGCCTATTCGGCCATGGCCGAGCGCAAGACGGAGGCCGCGCGCAAGCAGCTCGAGTCGGGCGGCGAGACGCGCATCGTCGGTGCCATCATGGCCGTGCTGGGCGCCGTCGGCTGGTGGCTGGGCGCGCGGTCGCGGGCGTCCTGAGGGGCAAAACCAGGCAAACCCGCCCCAAAAGGGGCATGAAATCGCCCCGAAACCAGCTCCGCGCGCGAATCGCCGAGAATCACGCCCGATCAGAATTTTTCATCCTCTGGAGACTCTCCCATGACCATCAAGATCGGCATCAACGGCTTCGGGCGCATCGGGCGCATGGTGTTCCGCGCTGCAATCGCGAATTTCAAGGACATCGAGGTCGTCGCGATCAACGACCTGCTGGAGCCCGACTACCTGGCCTACATGCTCAAGTACGACAGCGTGCACGGCCAGTTCGACGGTGAAGTCTCCGTGGACGGCAACACGCTGGTCGTCAACGGCAAGCGCATCCGCCTGACCGCCGTGAAGGACCCGTCCGAGCTGAAGTGGGCCGAAGTGGGTGCCGACATCGTCGTCGAAGCCACGGGCATCTTCCTGGACAAGGCCGGCGGCGAGAAGCACCTGGCCGCGGGCGCCAAGAAGGTCATCTTCTCGGCCCCGTCCAAGGACGAGACGCCCATGTTCGTGTTTGGCGTGAACCACACCAAGTACGCCGGCGAAGCCATCATCTCCAACGCCTCGTGCACCACCAACTGCCTGGCGCCTCTCGCCAAGGTGCTGAACGACAAGTGGGGCATCAAGCGCGGCCTGATGACCACCGTGCACGCTGCCACCGCCACGCAAAAGACCGTGGACGGCCCCAGCAACAAGGACTGGCGCGGCGGCCGCGGCATCCTGGAGAACATCATCCCCAGCAGCACCGGCGCCGCCAAGGCCGTCGGCAAGGTCATCCCCGAGCTGAACAAGAAGCTCACGGGCATGAGCTTCCGCGTGCCCACCAGTGACGTGTCGGTCGTCGACCTGACCGTTGAGCTGCTCAAGGACGCCACCTACGAAGAGATCTGCGCCGAGTTCAAGGCCCAGAGCCAGGGCGCGCTCAAGGGCGTGCTGGGCTACACCGAGGACAAGGTCGTCGCGACCGACTTCCGTGGTGACCCGCGCACCTCCATCTTCGACGCCGACGCCGGCATCGCGCTGGACGGCACCTTCATCAAGCTCGTGTCCTGGTACGACAACGAGTGGGGCTACTCCAACAAGTGCCTGGAGATGGTGCGCGTCGTCAACGGCTGACCTGACGGCTCCGTCGCATGACAAAGCCCCGCCTTGGCGGGGCTTGCTCATTTCTTGCGCGCCACATTTGTTTGCGAATTTGTAGCCACTCGCAACCTAAACTGGCCGGCCCTGCACTGCCCCTGCACGAGCCCGCCGCCATGAAGTCCCTGCGCCCGTTGCTGATCGCCGCCCTGGCTGCCCTGACCTTCCCCGTGCTGGCCCAGACGGCAGACACCACGGAGGCCCGTGTCATCGTGCGCTTCAAGCCGCAGGCCGACAGCGTGCGCGCCAAGGCCCTGGCGCTGCGCGCCACCCGCGGCGAAGCGCGCGACATTGCGCAGACGCGTGCCACGGCCCTGGGCCTGCGTACCGGCAGCAAGCTCGCCGCCGGCCGCAGCCTGGACGAGCGCACGCATGTGGTCATCGCACGCGGCTTGACCGGCGCCCAGCTCGCCAGGAAGCTCGCCGCCGACCCCGAGGTCGAGATGGTCACCGTGGACCAGCGCCGCAAGCACATGCTGCTGCCCAACGACCCGCTGTTCGGCGGCGCCACGGTCAACCCCGAGAGCACCGTGGGCGGCATCCAGGCCCGCACCATCGACCAGTGGTACCTGAAGGCGCCCAGCGCCACGCCGGGCCAGGTCGTCTCCAGCATCAACGCCCCGGCGGCCTGGGACGTGACCACCGGCTCCAGCAGCGTCATCGTCGCCGTGCTGGACACCGGCGTGCGCATGGACCACCCCGACCTGGCCGGCCAGTTCGTCAGCGGCTACGACATGATCGGCTTCGGCAGCCCAGGCAGCACCTCCACGGCCATCGCCAACGACGGCAACGGCGCCGATGCCGACCCCTCCGACCCCGGCGACTGGGTCACCCAGGCCGACATCAACGGCGGCACCCTGGGCACGGGCTGCGACTCCAGCGACATCGGCAACAGCTCCTGGCACGGCACGCGCGTGTCGGGCCTCATCGGCGCTTTGAGCAACAACGGCCAGGGCATGGCCGGCGTGGGCTGGAGCCTGAAGATCATGCCGGTGCGCGTGCTGGGCAAGTGCGGCGGCTATGACAGCGACATCATTGCCGGCATGAAGTGGGCGGCCGGCATCGCCGTGCCGGGCCTGCCGGCCAATGCCAACAAGGCCAAGGTGCTCAACATGAGCCTGGGCGGCAGCGGCACCTGCGGCACCACGGGCACGGGCCAGCTTTACCGCGACGCCATCACTCAGGTCAACGCGGCGGGCGGCATCATCGTCGTGGCCGCCGGCAACTCCGAAGGCCTGGCCGTGGGCATGCCGGGCAACTGCCCCGGCGTCATCACCGTGGCGGCGCTGCGCCATGTGGGCACCAAGGTGGGCTTCTCCAGCCTGGGCACCGACGTGACCATCGCAGCCCCCGGCGGCAACTGCATCAACACCGGCGCCAGCCAGCCCTGCCTGTACCCCATGGTGAGCACCACCAACAGCGGCACGCAAGGCCCCGTGGCGGCCGACAACGCCTACACGGGCAGCGCCGCGTCGGTGGGCACCAGCTTCTCCACGCCCGTCGTCAGCGGCATCGTGGGCCTGATGGCCTCCGTGCGGCCAGACCTGACCTCCACCGAGGCCACGCAGATCCTCAAGTCCACGGCGCGTGCCTTCCCCACCACGGGTGGCGGCAGCCTGGCCGACGGCAACCCGCCGCAATGCCATGCGCCGACGTCGACCGTGCAGGACGAGTGCTACTGCACCACCGCCACCTGCGGCGCCGGCATGGTGGACGCCGCCGCGGCCGTCACCGCCGCCAAGGCGCTGAACAGCGTGGCGATCGCCATCACGCAAAACCCCGCCAGCGGCCTCATCGCCGGCCAGACGCTGACGCTGACGGCCGCCACCAGCGGCCTGCCCAGCGGCCGCACGGTCGCGTCGGTGGCCTGGACGGTGGTGACCAACGGCGGCATCGTCACCGGCTTCGCCTCCGGCGCCAACACGGCCACGGCCACCATCGTGCCCACGGCGGCCGGCAGCTTCACCGTGCGCGCGGACGTGACCGACAGCGCCGGTGGCACCTACAGCCAGACGGCCACCGTGAGCGTGGCCGCCGCGCCCAGCGTGGCCATCACGCAGACGCCCGCCAGCGGCCTCGTCGCCGGCCAGACGCTGACGCTGACCGCCGCGCTCAACAACCTGCCCAGCGGCCGCACGGTCGCGTCCACGGCCTGGACGATCGTGGACGGCGGCGGCGTCGTGACGGCCTTTGCATCGGGTGCCAACGCAGCCACGGCCACCATCGTGCCTTCGGCGGCCGGCACCTTCACCGTGCGGGCCACCGTGACCGATAGCCTGGGCACGGCCTATGTCCAGTCGGCCACCATCACGGCTACGGCGGCTTCGTCCGGCGGCGGCTCCTCGGGTGGTTCGTCGGGCGGTGGAGGCGGCGGCTCGATGAGCGCGGTGTGGCTGGCCCTGCTGGCGACCGCGGCACTGGCCCTGGGCCCGCGCCGGAAAGTGGGCTCAGCCCGCAGCGGAAGCCGCTGAAGCGGCGGGTGCTGCCCCTGTGGGGGCACTGCAGGCCTTGAAGCCTGCCGCCAGCGCCGGGTCCTTGGAGGCCTTGAGCCTGGCGGCCAGCAGGCCGTCGGCCTGCACCACCAGGCTGTGGTGGGCTTGGGGGCCCTTCAGCGCCAGCACGCGCAAGCCCTTGAGGCCGCGCTTGTCGAAGGCATCCGCGGCGGCGGCGGCCTCGGCCTGGCTGGCGTGGCGGCTCAGCACAAAGGCCGGTTGCTCGGCCGGCAGGCCTTCCAGCGGCTCGTAGGCGATGTGCATGCCCTTGTAGGTCGCCTCCTTGCGGGCGCGGAACTCGGGGTCGGCCAGCTTGATGGTGGCCACCACCCACACGCCGGCCTGCTCGCTGCTGCGCACCTGCGCCTCGGCGCCCGCGCTCTTCAGCGCCGCCTGCGCGGCGGCCAGGGCAGCGTCGCCCTCCAGTGGGCCCAGTTCCAGGCAGTTGCGTTGCGCGAGGGCCGCGGCGGCGCTGGCCGCCAGCGGCGTGATGCGCTCGGGGTGCTGCTGGGCCTCGATGCGCTGCGGCTCGCGCGTGCCATGGGCCGGCGTGATCGCCGCGTCCAGCCAGCCGCGCGTCCAGATGAAGAACAAGGCATTCACCACCAGCAGCAGCACCACCAGCACACGCATCACGAGGCGTTCTCCAATCGAAGGCTCAGTTCGCCGCCCGATATGGGCAGGGTGCCGGCGGCCGTTTCCAGCAGCAGTTCACCACGGGCGGTCACGCCGCGGGCGGTGCCCGGCTGCTCGCCGACTCGCACCCGCTGGCCTTGCACCAGGTCGCGCCGTGCAAAGGCCGGCTGCCAGGGCGCGAAGCCCAGTGTCTCAAAGTCCGCCAGCATGGCCTTCAGGGCCGGGGCCAGGCGGTCCAGCGTACTGCCCGCCGTGGCGGTTGGGTCCAAAGCCTGCAGGGCCGCATGGCCGCTGGCAAAGACGCTACGGTCGGCATCGGCCGGCAACGGCTGCAAATTGATGCCAACGCCGATGACAACGCCGCGCCGCTCGCCGGCCAGGGGCACGGTCTCGATGAGGATGCCGCCCAGCTTGGCGCCGTCCAGGAACAAGTCGTTGGGCCACTTCAGGCGGATGCGCTCGCCGCTGGCGTCCAGCACGTCGGCGACGGTGCAGCCCACGGCCAGCGACAGGCCGGACAGATCCAGTTCGGACGGCATCGGCAGCGCGATGGAGAAGGTCAGCGCCGCGCCATCGCTTTGCCAGGCTCGGCCCAGGCGGCCACGGCCGGCGGTCTGGCGCGTGGCCGAGACCAGCAGCGCGCCACCGCCTTCACGCAGATGGCTCAGCGCTTCCGTATTGGTTGAGCCGCATTCGGCGAGGTGGCGCCGCTCCATGGGATCAGCGCCCCTTCGGGGCCAGCATGGTGCCGCGGCAGGTGAGGGCGCCGCACCAGCAGGCGAACTGCTTCTTCACCTTGGCCGTGTGGCGCTCGTCCAGCACCAGGCCGTAGTCGTAGAACAGTTCTTCGCCGGGCTCCAGGTCGCGCAGCGCCTTGATGAAGACGCGGCCGTCGATCTCCTCGGCCTCGCAGTTGGGCTCGCAGGCGTGGTTGATCCAGCGCGCGTTGTTGCCGCCGTACAGCGCGTCGATGACTTCGCCCGTGTCCAGGTGGAAGTAGAAGGTGTGGTTGGGCTGGGCGGGGTCGTGTGGGTGGCGGTCCTCGGCCACGGCCCAGGAGATGCGTTCGCCGGTGTACTCGATGATGCGCGCGCCGGCGGCGATGGGTGCCACCGCGTAGACCCCGCGGCCATGTACGCCGGAATCCCGGACTTCGATCTTGCGGCGTGGGGTTTTAGCGGTCATCGGCGCTGTGGTACGGTGATTTCATGGGTGCGCGCGTGCGTAGGCGTGCGCGCGAGGCCCGGATTGTAGGCAGGGGATTTGCAGTCCCCCGCCGTGCGCATGCTTAGGGAAGACCTAGAGAAAGACCGATGAGCAAGACTCTGATCATTGCCGAGAAGCCCAGCGTGGCCCAGGACATCGTCCGGGCCCTGACGCCCGTGGCTGGCAAGTTCGACAAGCACGACGATCATTTCGAGAACGACCAGTACGTGGTCAGCTCCGCCGTGGGCCACCTAGTGGAGATCGCGGCGCCGGAGGAGTACGACGTCAAGCGCGGCAAGTGGAGCTTTGCCCACCTGCCGGTCATCCCGCCGCACTTCGACCTGAACCCCATCGACAAGAACAAGGGCCGGCTCAACGCGCTGAGCAAGCTGATCCGCCGCAAGGACGTGACGGCGCTGATCAACGCCTGTGACGCGGGCCGCGAGGGCGAGCTGATCTTCCGGCTCATCGAGCAATACGCCCAGCCGGCCAAGGGCAAGCTGAACAAGCCCATCCAGCGCCTGTGGCTGCAGTCCATGACGCCCGCGGCCATCCGCGAGGGCTTCGAGAAGTTGCGCAGCGACGCGCAGATGTTGCCGCTGGCCGACGCCGCGCGCTGCCGCTCCGAGGCCGACTGGCTGGTGGGCATCAACGGCACGCGGGCCATGACGGCCTTCAACTCGCGTGACGGCGGCTTCTTCCTGACGACCGTGGGCCGCGTGCAGACGCCGACCCTCTCCGTCGTCGTGGAGCGTGAAGAGAAGATCCGCAAGCACGTTGCCCGCGACTACTGGGAACTGCGCGCCAACTTCGACGCCCAGGCCGGCCAGTACGAAGGCAAGTGGTTCGACCCCGCCTGGAAGAAGAACGACGACCTGGAGCGCCGCGCCGACCGCCTGTGGACGCAGGCCGAGGCCGACGAGATCGCCAAGGCCGTGCTGGGCAAGCCCGCCCACGTCACCGAGGAAAGCAAGCCCAGCACCACCAGCTGCGGCGGCCTCTACGACTTGACGACGCTGCAGCGCGAGGCCAATTCGCGCTTCGGCTTCTCGGCCAAGACGACCCTCTCCATCGCCCAGGCGCTGTACGAGAAGCACAAGGTGCTGACCTACCCGCGGACGGACTCGCGCTTCCTGCCCGAGGACTACCTGGCCGTGGCCAAGGACACGGCCAAGATGCTGGCGACGGAAGACCTGCCGGGCCCGCTGGCCGCGCTGTCCCAGCACGCCGCCACGTCGCTGAAGGAGGGCTACATCAAGCCCACCAAGAAGGTGTTCGACAACGCCAAGGTGTCGGATCACTTCGCCATCATCCCGACGCTGCAGGCCCCCAAGGCGCTGACCGAGATCGAGGCCAAGCTGTACGACATGGTCGTGAAGCGCTTCCTTGCCGTGTTCTTCCCGCCGGCCGAGTTCCTAGTCACCACCCGCATCTCCAAGGTGGATAACAAGCACCACTTCCAGACCAACGGCAAGGTGCTCGTCAAGCCGGGCTGGCTGGCCGTCTACGGCAAGGACGTGGACGACGAGGACGCCAACCTCGTGCCCGTGCAGCCCAACGAGGTGGTGCGCACCGAAAGCGTGGACGTGAAGGCGCTGCAGACCAAGCCGCCGGCCCGCTACACCGAAGCCACGCTGCTGTCCGCCATGGAAGGCGCCGGCAAGCTCATCGACGACGACGAGCTGCGCGAGGCCATGGCCGAGAAGGGCCTGGGCACGCCAGCCACGCGCGCCGCCACCATCGAAGGCCTCATCAGCGAGAAGTACATGCTGCGCGAGGGCCGCGAGCTGATCCCCACCGCCAAGGCCTTCCAGCTGATGACGCTGCTGCGTGGCCTGGACGTGGAAGACCTCACCAAGCCCGAACTGACCGGCGACTGGGAATACAAGCTCGCCGAGATGGAGAAGGGGCGCCTCAAGCGCGAGGTGTTCATGGCCGAGATCGCGGCCATGACCGAGCGCATGGTCGCCAAGGCCAAGGGCTACGACCGCGACACCATCCCCGGCGACTACGCGACGCTTAATGTCCCTTGCCCCAAGTGCGGCGGAGTGGTGAAGGAGAACTACCGCCGCTTCACCTGCACCGGCAAGAGCGGCGACGGCAGCGACGCCTGCGGCTTCTCCATCGGCAAGATCCCCGGCGGCCGCAGCTTCGAGCTGCACGAGGTGGAGCAGTTCCTCGCGAACAAGAAGATAGGCCCGCTGGAAGGCTTCCGCTCCAAGGCGGGCTGGCCCTTCACGGCCGAGCTGGCGCTGGTCTATGACGACGAGATCCAGAACTGGAAGCTGGAGTTCGACTTCGGCGAGGACGCCAAGAAGGCCGAGGGCGACGGCGAACCGGTGGACTTCTCCGGCCAGAGCTCGCTGGGCCCCTGCCCCAAGTGCCAGGGCCATGTCTACGAGCATGGCAGCAACTACGTCTGCGAGCACTCGGTGGGCGACAAGGTCACCTGCGACTTCAAGACCGGCAAGGTCATCCTGACCCAGCCGATCGAGCCGGCCCAGGTGCACAAGCTGCTGACCGCGGGCAAGACCGACCTGCTGGAGAACTTCGTCTCCAACAAGACGCGCCGCAAGTTCAAGGCCTTCCTGGCCTATGACAAGAAGGAAGGCAAGGTCGTGTTCGAGTTCGAACCGCGCGCAGCCAAGGCCCCGCCGGCCAAGAAGGCACCGGCCAAGAAGGCGGCCGCCAAGGCCTGAGCATGAGCGGCGCCCAAGCGTTGCGCGAGGACATCGCGCAGCGCCCTGGGCGCCTTGGGTGTCCAGGGCGACGGCTTATGCTCGCTGCCATGGGCCTCAAAGGGCCGAATCGGGAGAGCAGGGGATGGCGTTGAAGCCGATCAACATCGGAATACAGACGCGCATGACGGCCGGCATTGCGCTGGTCGCGAGCCTGCTGGTGCTGGCGGTGGGCTGGTACTGGACGTCCCACGAGGAAGCCGAGCTCATGGATGCGCTGCGCCTGCGCGAGGCGCGCATGGGCGGCCTCATCGAGCGCGGCTTCGCCGGCCCGATCTGGAACCTCGACCACGTCGCCATCGAGAACCTGCTCGACGCCGTCATGGCCGACCCCGAGGTGCACGCCATCGAGCTCAAGGGTCTGGGCCTGCGCGGCGGCCAGGCCAGGCGCAGCCGCGCCACGCCGGCCGTGGGGTCGTTGAAGAGCGAGTTCAACATCACCTACCAGCCCGCGGCCGACACGCCCGGCACGCAAGTCGCCTCGGCCGTGCTCGTCTACACCCGAGAGATGGTGGACGACCAGATCCGCCGCACGCGCCTCTTCGTCGTGGAGCTGCTGGCCGTGGTGGTGGTGGGCATCGTCATCGCCAGCTCGCTGCTGGTGCACTGGCTGGTGCGCAAGCCGGTGGCGCGCCTGGGTGCTCTGGCCCAGCGCGTCGCCAAGGGCGACCTGGGCGCACAGGAGAAGGTCGAGCGCGGCGACGAGATCGGCGAGCTGACCATGCGCTTCAACGCCATGAGCCTGAAGCTGCGCAGCGCCGCCGACCAGGTGCAGCTCAGCTCCGAGGGCCTGCGTGCCAGCGAGGCCCGCTACCGCAGCCTGTTCGAAAACGCGACCGAAGGCATCTTCCAGGCCGACGCCGACGGCCGTGTGCTCAGCATGAACCGCGCCTTCACGCAGATGCTGGGCCTGGGCGCGCAAAGCCCCGTGGGCCGGCGCCTGCGCGAGCTGAGCGGCATCGACCGCGGCGAGATGCAGCGCGTGGCGACCATCATGAACGAGCAGGGCAAGATCCAGCAGGCCCAGCTGCAGCTGCGCGGCGCCGGTGGCCGGCCGCTGTGGGTGGAGCTGAACGCCCACTGGGTGGAGGAAGAGAACGGCCAGCGCCGCATCGAAGGCATGGTCAGCGACATCTCGCTGCGCCGCCAGGCCGAAGCCGAGCTGACCCGCCACCGCGACCACCTGGAAGAACTGGTGGCCGAGCGCACGGCCGAGCTGCGCGAAGCCAAGGCCCGCGCCGAGGCCGCCAACTTCGCCAAGGGCCGCTTCCTCGCGACCATGAGCCACGAGTTCCGCACGCCGCTGAACGCCATCCTCGGCTTCACGCAGTTGATGCAGATGGACGCCAGCATCCCGGCGGCGCAGCAGACCAAGCTGCAACTGATGCGCGACTCCGGCCTGCACCTGCTGGAGCTCATCAACGACGTGCTGGACATGGCCAGCATCGAGGCCGGCAAGGTCAGCCTCAAGCCCAGCGCCGTGGACCTGCGCGCCCTCATCGACATGGCCTGCGACAGCGTGCGCCTGCGCGCCGAGCAGAAGGACCTCACGTTCACGCTGGACGTGGACGCCCGCCTGCCGGCCCAGGTCTCGGTCGATGGCCAGCGCTTGCGCCAGGTGCTGCTCAACCTGCTGTCCAACGCGGTCAAGTTCACCGACAGCGGCACCGTCACGCTCGCCGCCCGCGTGCAGGAGCTGGACGCCACGCACACCCGCCTGCGCTTCGAGGTCATCGACAGCGGCATTGGCATGACGCCGGGCCAGCAGGCGCGCCTGTTCCAGGCCTTCGAGCAGGTCTCCGACGCGTCCCGCCACCTGGGCGGCACGGGCCTGGGCCTGTCCATCAGCCAGCAACTGGTGCGGCTGATGGGCAGCCAGATCCTGGTGCAGAGCACGGCGGGGCAGGGCAGCGCCTTCGTCTTCGAATTGAGGCTTCCGTTAGCTTGACCGGATGACTTGGGCCATTGCAGCGAAGCTGGTCGCCATATTGGTGGCGGTGGCCATCGGCTGGGCCGTCGGGCGCATGCGCTGGCTGGGCGGCGGCGAAGCGGGCAGCGACAGCGACCCCGCCCGCGTGCTGGCCAACGCGGCCTTCTACATCTTCGTGCCGGCGCTGCTGTTCCGCACCACGGCGCGGCTGGACACGGCCACGCTGCCCTGGGCCTTCCTGGGCGCCTTCTTCGTGCCGGTGCTGGTGCTCATCGCGCTGATGTACGCACTGCACCGCTGGCGCCGCAAGCCCGGCGAGAACGTCGTCACGCCCAGCGTCAAGGCCATCACGGCGGGCTTTGGCAACACGCTGCAGGTGGGCCTGCCGGTCGCGGCCGGCGTGTTTGGCGAACGGGGCCTGGCCATCCACATCGCGGTGGTGAGCCTGCATGCGCTGTCCATCCTCACGCTGTTGACCGCCATGGTGGAGCTGGACCTGGCCCGCGAGCGCAGCACCGGCAACCTCGCCGGCACGCTGCTGCAGACGGTGCGCAACACCGTCATCCACCCGGTCGTGCTGCCCGTGCTGGCCGGCCTGGCCTGGAACGCCACCGGATTTGCGATACCGGCCGTGGCCGACGAGGCGCTGCAAAGCCTGGGCACGGCCGTCGTGCCGCTGTGCCTGACTCTCATCGGCATGTCGCTGGCCTATTACGGCTGGCCGCGCACCTGGCATGGCCTGGTGGGCCTGCTGGTCGCCAAGCTGGTGGTGATGCCGGCCGTGGTGCTGGTGGTGGGCCACTGGCTGCTGGGCCTCAACGGCATGCCGCTGGCCGTCATCGTCATGATCGCGGCCCTGCCCACCGGCTCCAACGCGCTGATCTTTGCACAGCGTTACAGGGCGCTGGAGGCCGAAGTGACCGCCGCGACCGTCATTTCCACCATCCTTTACGTCGCCACCGCGCCGGCCTGGCTGGCGCTGCTGGCCTGGGTTTCTCCCTGGTGACCATCGACACTTCTAGCCTTCCTGTGTCGCGTCGCCCAATCTCCGCATTGCTTTCCAAGGATCGATACGAATGAATGCTCCCGCTCCCCGCCGCCTCGTTGCGCTCCTTGCTGTGGCTGGTGCCCTGTCTGCTTCGCTCCCCGCCTGGTCTACCCCCGCCGTCCCTGAAGTGAAGGGTGCGGTGAACACCGAAGCCGGCCAGCTCGCCGTGCGCCTGGACAAGTTCACGCTGGCCAACGGCTTCGAGGTCATCCTGGTGGAAGACCATCGCCTGCCGCTGGTGGCCTTCAACCTGTGGGTGCACGCCGGCCCGCGCAACGAGGCCAAGGGCCAGACGGGCTTTGCCCACCTGTTCGAGCACCTGATGTTCGCCGGCAGCAAGCACATCCCGCGCGGCGAGTCCGACAAGTTCGTGGACGCCGCCGGCGGCACCGACGCCAACGGCTCCACCAACTTCGACCGCACCAACTACTTCTTCACGCTGCCGTCCAACCAGCTGGAGCTGGGCCTGTGGCTCAAGTCCGACATGCTGGGCTACATGATCGACGAGGTCGATTCCGTGTCGCTGGCCAACCAGCAGGACGTCGTGCGCAACGAGCGCCGCCAGAGCTTCGAGAACCGCCCCTACGGCATCGTCGAGGAGGCGATGTACCAAGCGCTGTACCCCGAAGGCCACCCCTACCGCGCGGCCGTCATCGGCTCGCATGCCGACATCCAGAGCATCAAGCTCGAGGACGTGAAGGCCTTCGCCCGCACCTACTACCGGCCCAACAACGCCACCCTCGTGCTGGCCGGCGACTTCGACCCCAAGCAGGCCAGGGCGCTGGTGCAGAAGTACTTCGGCAGCCTCAAGGCCGGCCCCAAGGTGCCCGAAGTCAAGGTGGCCATGCCCGAGATCAAGTCCGAGCGCCGCCTCGTCGTGAAGGACCGCATCGAGCTGAGCCGCCTCAACGTCGCCTGGCACACGCCGCCCATGTTCGCGGCCGGTGATGCCGAGCTGGACATCGCCTCCCACGTGCTGGGCGGTGGCAAGGCCAGCCGCCTCTACGGCCTCTTGGTGCGCGACAAGCAGCTCGCGCAGAGCGTGGAGGTGAGCCAGGGCTCGGAGTCGCTCAGCTCCGTGTTCGATATCGAGGTCGTGGCCCGCCCCGGCGCGTCGCTGGACGAGATCGAGAAGCTGGTCGACGCCGAAGTCGCCAAGCTCGCCGCCACGCCGCCCACCGACGCCGAGATGGCCCGGGCCCGCGCCACCATCCAGACGCAACTCTTCCAGCGCATGGAGAAGGTCACCTCGCTGGCCGACCTCGTCAACCACTACAACCAGATGGCCGGCGACCCCGGCTTCGTCGGCAAGGACCTGGCCCGCTACGGCGCGCTGAAGCCCGCTGACGTCAGCGCCACCGTCGCGCAATGGCTCAAGAAGGACCGCCGCGTCGTCGTGCAGGCCCTCCCCGGCGAGCAGGTGCTGCCGCCCGAGGTGGCCACGCCGCCCGCGCCCACCAAGGCGGCCAAGGGCGAGCGCGAGTCGCTCAACGCCAACGAGGCCTGGCGCGCCAAGCCGCCCGGTGCCGGCAAGGCCAAGCCGCTGACGCTGCCGGCCGCGCAGAGCTTCACGCTCGCCAACGGCCTCACCGTCATCCATTCGCCCAAGCCGGGCCTGCCTCTGGTGAGCGCCAGCCTCGTGCTGCGCGCCGGCCAGGGCGTCAACCCGGCGGACCAGCCGGGCCTCGCCGGCTTCGTCGCCGCCATGCTGCCCGAGGGCACCAAGACGCGCGGTGCGCAGCAGATCGCCGAGAGCCTCGCGGCCCTGGGTGCCACGCTGAACGCACAGGCGGGCAGCGAAGAGGCGCGGCTGGACTTCTCCAGCCTCAAGGCCAGCGCCAAGGAGGGCTTTGGCCTGCTGGCCGACGTGGCCCTGAACCCGGCGTTTGCCGCGCCCGAGATCGAGCGCCAGAAGGCCCAGCGCCTGGCCGCGCTCGCCCAGGCGCGCGAACAGGCGCCGCTGCTGGCCAACGCCATCGGCAACCGCGTGACCTATGGCGAGGGCCACCCGCTGGCCGCCAACGCGCTGGGCACCGAGGCCAGCATCAAGGCTGTGGACGGCGCCGCACTGCGCGCCTTCTGGCAGGCTCACTACCGCCCCGAGCGTGCCGCGCTGGTGGTGGCCGGTGACCTGACCGAGGCCGAGCTGCGCGCCCTCATCGAGCCGCTGTTCGGCGCCTGGAAGGGCGAGGGCACGGCGCCCACCGTCGCGCCGCTGCCCGCGGCCAAGCCCATCGCGGCCCGCACGGTGGTGGTGGACAAGCCCGGCGCGCCGCAAACGGCGCTGGCCGTCGTGGCGCCCGGCCCCTTCGCCGCGGCGCCCGATGCGGCGGCCACCAAGGTCATGAACGCGGCATTGGGTGGCCTGTTCACGTCGCGCATCAACAACCAGCTGCGCGAGGTCAAGGGCTACACCTACGGCATCTACTCCGGCTACACCATGGGCCGCGAGCGCGGCCAGTTCGGCATCCGCGGCAGCGTGCGCACCGATGTGACCGGCGCGGCGCTGGTGGACATGTGGAAGGAGATCGAAGGCATGCGCACCAAGCCCATGGGCGCGGCCGAACTCAGCCGCGTGCGCAACGCGCAGCTGCTGTCGCTGCCGGGCCTGTTCGACACCAACCTCGCCGTCGTGGCAGGCTATGCGGGCAACTGGGCCTCGGGCCAACCGCTGAACGCCATCACCGACCTGCCCAAGAAGTACGGCGCCGTCACCGCCGCCACCGCGCTGCAGGCCGCCAAGGCGCATCTGGACCCGGCCAGCCTCATCGTCGTGGCCGTGGGCGACAAGGCCAAGATCGTGCCGCAGCTCGAAGCCACGGGCCGCAAGGTCGAGGTCCTGAACGCTGAGGGCAAGGCCGAGGGCAAGACACAACCGTAATCGGTTTGTGGATTGCGCACCGGCCCGGCCGGTGCCAGCATGCGCCTTTGGCCCCTGCGGGGCCCGGAGGCTGCATGCGTTCACGTCTTCCCCGCGTCACCCGGCTGCTGCAGGCGCTCGCCGCCTCAGGGCTCCTGGCCCTTGCCGGCAGTGCCCAGACGGCCGCTGATTTCGATCCCCTGTTGAGCAGCGTCGGCGGCGTCTGCGCCCCGCAGGCCGGTGGCCAGCCCGCGCTGCTGCAGGCGCTGGTGGCCGCCGCGGCCACGGCTCCGAAGTCCGAGACCGCGCCTTTCGTGCCCGCCACCATGAAGGCCGCGCCGGGCAAGGTACCGGTCTACAAGGACTTGGGGACCATGAGCTTCAAGCTCACCAACGCCAGCCCCAAGCTGCAGGCCTATTTCGACCAGGGCCTGCGCCTGTCCTTCGCCTTCAACCACGCCGAGGCGCAGCGCGCCTTCCAGGCCGCGCAGAAGCTGGACCCCGGCTGCGCCATGTGCTTCTGGGGCGAGGCGCTGGTGCTGGGCCCCAACATCAACGTGCCCATGCAGCCCGAGGCCGTCAAGCCCGCGTGGGACGCGCTGCACCACGCCGTGGCGCTGAAGGACAGGCTGCCGGTGCGCGAGAAGGCGCTGGTGGAGGCCTTGCAAAAGCGCTACGCCGCCGAGCCCCCGGCCGACCGCGCGCCGCTCGACGCCGCCTATGCCGACGCGATGAAAAAGGTGGCCGCCCAGTTCCCCAAGGAAGACCTGATGCAGGTACTGGCCGCAGAGGCCGCCATGGACACCCAGCCCTGGGACTACTGGGAGGCTGCGGGCGCCAAGCCCAAAGGCCGCACCGCCGACATCCTGGCGGGGCTGGAGACCGTGCTCAAGCGCAACCCCAACCATGCCGGCGCCATCCACCTCTACATCCATGCGGTCGAGGCCTCGACGACACCTGACCGCGCCCTCGCGCCTGCGCGCCGCCTGGCCGCGCAGATGCCCGGCGCCGGCCACATCGTGCACATGCCGGCCCACATCTACTACCGCGTGGGCCTGTACCGCGAGTCGCTGGAGGCCAATGTGCAGGCCATCGCCGTGGACGAGGCCTACTTCAAGACCTCACCGTCCGACCCCCTCTACCGCTCGGCCTACTACCCGCACAACATCCACTTCCTGATGGTGTCGGCCCAGATGGGCGGCGCCGCCAAGACGGCGATCGACGCCGCGGGCAAGCTGGACGCCTCCATGCCGGTGGACGTCGTCAAGGCCTTCGCCATCATGCAGCCCGTCAAGGCCGCGCCCTACACCACGCATGCGCTGTTCAGCTCGCCCGACATCATCCTCAAGCTGCCCGCGCCGTCCGACGACCTCATCCTCGTGAAGGTGCTCTACCACTACGCCCGCGCGCTGGCCCAGGCCGCCCGCCACGACGCGGCCGCGGCCAAGCAGGAGATCGCCGCCATCGAAGCCGTCGAGCACAGCGCCGACTTCAAGCCCTTCGACGCCTGGGGCATCCCCGCCAAGGCCATCACCGAAACGGCCCGCCTCGTCGCCACCGCCCGCCTGGCCGATGCGCAAGGCGACCTGAACGGCGCCGCCGCCGCGCTGGAGCAGGCCGTCGCCATCGAGGAAGGCCTGGCCTACACCGAGCCCGCCTACTGGTACTACCCGGTGCGCCAGTCCCTTGGGGCCGTGCGCCTGCGCCAAGGCAAGCTGGACGAGGCCGAGAAGGCCTTGCGCGACTCCCTCGTGCGCGTGCGCAACAACGGCTGGGCGCTGGCGGCGCTCGCCGAGGTCTACAAGCGCAAGGGCGACGCCAAGGCCGAGGCCACGGCGCGTGAGGCGCTGAAGAAGACGTGGTTCGGCGATGCCGCGCCGGACCTGACGAAGGTCTAGTCCTCTCGCATTTGCGCGGCCTTGGCGACTGGCGCCAGCCGCGCCTTCTCCGCCGCCAGGAACTCGCGGAAGTCCGCGCGGCTGCCACCGGTCGGGTCGATGGCCATGGGGATGAGCCGGGCGCGCAGCTCGCTGGTCTTCAGCGCCGCGTTCACGGCCGCGTTGACGCGGTCCAGGATGGCCTCGGGCGTGCCCTTGGGCGCGAACACGCCGGACCAGTGGCCGATGACGATGTCGGCGAAGCCCTGCTCCTGCGCCGTCACCACGTCCGGCAGCGCCGCGATGCGCCGGCTCCATGTGGACGCAATGGCGCGCAGCCGGCCGGCCTTGATCATGGGCAGCACCACGGGGCTGGCCTCGGAGGTTGCGTCCACCTGGTTGCCCACCACCGCGGCCATGCCCTCCGAGCCGCTCTTGAACGGCACGATCTGCAACTTGGCGCCCGCGCGCAGCTTCAGCATCTCGGCCACGAAGTGCGGCGTGCTGCCGGTGCCCGCCGTCGCGAAGTTCAGGCCCGGCCCCTTGCGGGATGCGGCGATCAGGCCCTTCAAATCCTTGATGGGCGAATCCGCCGGCACCACGATGACCGAAGGGCTCACCGCCATCATGACGACGGGGATCAGGTCGCCCTCCTCATAGGGCATGCGCGGCTTGATCATCGCGTTGGTGATGACGCCCGCCGCGGGCGTGAGGAAGGTGTAGCCGTCCGGCAGCGACTTGGCCACGTAGGCCGAGCCAATGGTGGAGCCCGCGCCCGGCTTGTTCTCGATGATGATGCTCTGGCCCAGCTGCCGCGCCGTGGCCTCGGCCACTGCACGCGCGACGATGTCGTTGGCGCCGCCGGGGCCAAAGGGCACGACGAAGTGGATGGGCTTGCTCGGCCAGGCGTCCTGGGCCAGCGCGGGCCACGGTACCAATGCCGCGACGAGCACGCTGCGGCGGCTCAACAAAGGTTCGGCCTCGGTGAAGCGGGCATGCTCGGTGCGCGAAGACGAGGGCATCTGCTGGCTCCTGCCCTGGGAGAGGGCGTTGACGGCTCATTGTGGGCGAAGGCCATGCGGCGCGCCGCTACGGGTGTTCCCAGCGAAAATCCCCCCATGTCTCTCACCGCCTACATGGACGACCTCGGCCGCGCCGCCCGCGCTGCCGCCACCGGCATGGCCGCCGCTCCCACGGCCGCCAAGAACGCTGCGCTGCTGGCCCTGGCCCGCCGCCTGCGCGAGGCCGGCCCAGCCCTGGCCGAAGCCAACGCCCGCGACCTGGCCAGCGCCGCCGAATTGAGCGGCCCCTTGCGCGACCGCCTGAAGCTGGACGCCAAGACCTTGAAGACGGTCGCCGAAGGCTGCGAGCAGATCGCCGCCATGCCCGACCCCATCGGCGAGATCACCGGCGTGAAGCGCCGTCCCACCGGCATCAGCGTGGGCCAGATGCGCGTGCCGCTGGGCGTCTTCGGCATGATCTACGAGAGCCGCCCCAACGTCACCATCGAGGCCGCGTCGCTCGCCATCAAGAGCGGCAACGCCTGCATCCTGCGCGGCGGCTCCGAGGCCATCCACTCCAACCTGGCGCTCGCCGAGATCGTGGCCGCCTCGCTGGAGGAAGCCGGCCTGCCGCGCGCCGCCGTGCAACTCGTCAACACCACCGACCGCGCCGCCGTGGGCCTGCTCATCAGCCGGCCGCAGTGGGTGGACGTCATCATCCCCCGCGGCGGCCGCGGCCTCATCGAGCGCATCAGCTTGGAGGCCAAGGTGCCCGTCATCAAGCACCTGGACGGCAACTGCCACAGCTACGTCGACGCCGAGGTGGACCTGGACCTCGCCGTGCGCGTCGTGGACAACGCCAAGACGCAGAAGTACAGCCCCTGCAACGCGACCGAGTCGCTGCTGGTGCATGCGGCCCAGGCCCGAGCCTTCCTGCCGCGCATCGCAGAAATCTTCACCGCCAAGGGCGTGGAGATGCGGGGCTGCGGGCGTACGCGGGCTCTCGTCCCCGCCGCCGTGGCTGCCACCGAGGAAGACTGGTCCACCGAGTACCTCGCCCCCATCATCAGCATCAAGGTCGTGGACTCGCTGGACGAGGCGATTGCGCATGTGAACCGCTATGGATCGCATCACACGGACGCGATCCTCACCACCAATCACGTCAGCGCCATGCGCTTCCTGCGCGAGGTGGATTCGGCCAGCGTCATGGTCAATGCCAGCACGCGGTTTGCGGATGGCTTCGAGTACGGGCTGGGGGCCGAGATCGGCATCTCGACGGACAAGTTCCATGCTCGCGGCCCGGTGGGTCTCGAAGGGCTGACGTCGATGAAGTGGGTGGTGTTGGGGCAGGGTGAGGTGAGGGGTTGAGGTGCGTGCGATGAAGCGACGCCTACTGTCGCTCGCGCTGATGCTGGCCTTGCCGGCATTTGCACAGTCATCCCATGTCGACGCCAATGTCCCCGACGAGAAGGACTTCCAAACCTTCCTGAAGCGCGATGTGCTGGCTTACCTGAGAGCCAAGCAGCCGAGCGTGGGCGATGACATCCAGATCGAGTTGCTGCGCGATGCGCCCACGCAATCCGGCGTGTCTTATCCCAAGTACTACGCCTGGGTCAGGTTCAAGCTTGGCGTCATGAAGCAGCAGCAAGGCGCGGTACGGTTGGCCGCCATCGAAAAGCTGCGGTTCGACGTCACGGATTTCATGTCTGCGGCCGACATCAAGGCGGATGTGCAGGCTGTTGAGCGCGCCTTCCCGCGTGCACTCGTTCCTGCGATCCTTGCCAAAGCCGCGCAGTCTTGAGGTGCGGTTGGGTGGGCTTGATGGCAAGTTGTGGGGCCGCTCTTGCATAGAGCCTTCTGACTCTGTGCACCGAGTCGAAAGGCTCTATGCAAGAGCAGCCCAAAAACCAGGCCTAAAGTTGGCGCTTCAACTTGAAGGCATCGACGATGCTGAAGCGCACTTTGCTGCCTGTGGTGACCCTGGCGCTTGCCGGGTGTGCAACCCTGCCTCCTGACGTGCCGGATGAACCGCTCTCGGTCACGGTGACCTTCGCCGAGGCCGGCGATCTTGAGTCCATGCATGCGCTTTGCTACCGCTTCAAGTACGGCAAGGAGGCGCCGCAGGACTATGCCAAGGCGCTCGTCTGGTGCACCCGTGCGGCAACGCGAGGTGCGGACAGTTCCCAGGTGCTGCTCGCCGAGATGTACCGCAACGGCCAAGGCGTCGCGACGGACGATGCCAAGGCCTTGCGTTGGTATCAGGCTGCGGCCGCCCAGGGCCACCCGCATGCCTTGTTGATGCTGTACTTCATCTACAGCGAGGGGCGCGGTGTGCCCGCGGACCGCGAAAAGGCGTTGACGTATCTCAGGCAGGCGGCCGATGCCCAATATCCGCCTGCCGTCCAGGAACTGGCAAGGCAGGCCGAGGGGCGCCAGCTTCCCGGGCCGGGCAAGCCGCTTCGGTAGCATCCTGCCCATGCAAGATTCCCGCAAAGCCCTCGTCCTCTTCTCCGGCGGCCAGGACTCCACCACCTGCCTGGCCTGGGCGCTGGACCGCTATGCCGAGGTCGAGACGCTGGCGTTCGATTACGGCCAGCGCCACCGCGTGGAGCTGGAGTGCCGCAACACCGTGCGCGCCAACATCGCCGCGCAGTTCCCGGCTTGGGCCGGCAAGCTGGGGGCGGACCATCTGCTGGACTTGTCCCTCCTCGGCCAGATCAGCGACACGGCGCTCACCAGCGAGCGCGCCATCGAGCTGCAGGCCAATGGCCTGCCCAACACCTTCGTCCCCGGCCGCAACCTGCTGTTCCTGACCTTTGCCGCCACGCTGGCCTACCGGCGCGGCGCGTCGGTGCTGGTGGGCGGCATGTGCGAGACCGACTTCTCCGGCTACCCCGATTGCCGCGACAACACCATGAAGGCCATGCAGGTGGCGCTCAGCCTGGGCCTGGACTCGCCCATGACGCTGGAGACGCCGCTGATGTTCATCGACAAGGCCGCCACCTGGCGCCTGGCCGAGAGCCTAGGTGGCGCCGGCCTGGTGAAGCTCATCGTCGAGGACACCCACACCTGCTACCTGGGCGAGCGCGGCGAGCTGCACGACTGGGGCCATGGCTGCGGCAAGTGCCCCGCGTGTGAGCTGCGGGCGCGCGGGTTTGCGCAGTACAAGGCCAGCGTTTGATGGCCTGGCTCAACTGGCTGAACTGGCAAACCGCCGCCCTCATCGCGGCCGCCCTGCTGTTCTTCTGGGGCGTGGGCGCCTACAACCGCCTCATGTCGCTGCGCAATGTCATCGGCGAGGCCTTCGTGCAGCTGGACACCCACCTCAAGGAGCGCACCGAGGCCTGCGAGAAGCTGCTGGCCGCCGTCGCCCCGCGCCTGCCCAGCGAGCAGGCCACCTTCGACGCACTCGCCAGCGCGCAAGCCGAGTCCCAGGCCGCGGCCCAGGCCTCGCGCGCCAAGCCCTGGGCGCCCGACCCCGTCGGCACCCTGGCCGTGGCCAGCGCGCTGCATGCGGCGGCACTCACGCGCCTGCTGTCGCTGCTGGACCACCAGGCCGAGCTGCGCAGCGAGTCAGCCATCGACGCGCTGGTGAGCGAGCTGAAACTCATCGAACGCCAGCGCGCCTTCACCCGCCAGGTCTTCAACCAGGCCGTGGGCCAGTACAACGAGGCGCTGCACCAGTTCCCCACCCGCGTGTTGGCCAACCTCTACGGCTTCACCGAGGCGAGGTCGCTGTAAGGCTTTGCACCGCTGGCGCGACTGCGCCTCATGCGCACCCTGCTCGCCACCCTCCTGCTCACCCTCAGCTTCGCCGCGACTGCCCAGCCCGCCAAGTTGGACGGCAACACGCTGGACGGCCAGCGCTTCAGCCTGGACGCGCTGCGCGGCAAGGTCGTCATGCTGTTCTTCTGGAACACCGACTGCGTGCCCTGCCTGCAGAAGATGCCCGAGCTGCGCGCCAACGCCATGGGCTGGCGCGGCAAGCCCTTCGAGCTGGTGCTCATCAGCACCGACCGCGACCGCAGTGCGGCGCTGGGTTATTTGCAAACACTCAAGCAGATCGAGAAGAACGGCCCGGCCATGCCGGCGCTGTGGGCGGGTGACCTGCGTTTTGGCGCGCCGCTGAGTGCGCCCACCGCCGTACCGCTCACGCTGGTCATCGACGCCAAGGGCGCCATCGTCGCCCGCCATGCAGGGCGCATCGCGCCCGAGGCCTGGGACGACGTGGCGGGGCTGCTGCCTTAGCGCCTCAGTGAGCCGCGTTCGCCTGGGCTGTCGGCTTCGGAAGAGCGGGCGTCAATCCGAGCGTGACCATAGGCGCACCAGAATTCGTAGTCGAACTCTGACGGATGCCGAAGAAGGCGCAAGGACCGTTCACGCCAAACGCGCAGGTCGGCGTTCTTGGATGTCGCTGCAAGTTCGATGAACCCGCGGACGATGGGTTCTGGTGTGGCTCGGAACTGCGAGCGGACAGCATTGCCCACCATCTGATAGATGATGTGCAGGAAGAACGCCCGCCTCGGGCACGCGGAATCCGCAGCGAAATTCAGGTAGTCGCGTTCGTGGCCTGCCCAGCACAGAGCGAGATCCCAATCCTGGCACGGCTCGTCAGCCATGGCGTCATAGGCCCAAACGCGTACTTCAGTGCTTGAAGGGTTCCAGACGCTGGCGAACACAACGCTCAACCGTTCTTCTTGGGCATCAGCGACAGGAACTCGCGCCGCAAATTCGGGTCTGTCAGGAAAGCTCCACGCATGACGCTGTTGGTCATCGCCGCCTCGCTGTCCTTCACGCCGCGCCAGTGCATGCAGAAGTGGTCGGCCTCCATGACGACGGCCAGGCCGTCGGGGCGAACGCGGGCTTGGAGCTCGTCGGCCAGCATGGTGACGGCCTCTTCCTGGATCTGCGGGCGGCTCATGATCCAGTCGGTCAGGCGCACGTACTTGGACAGGCCGATCAGGTTGGAGTGCTCGTTGGGCATGATGCCCACCCACACCCGGCCGATGATGGGGCACAGGTGGTGCGAGCAGGCGCTGCGCACGGTGATGGGGCCCACGATCATCAGCTCGTTCAGGCGGCTGATGTTGGGGAACTCGGTCACCGTGGGCGCCTCGGCGTAGCGGCCGGCGAACACCTCGCGCACGAACATCTTGGCCACGCGCTTTGCGGTTTCCTGCGTGTTGTGGTCGCTCTCGGTGTCGATGACCAGCGCCTTCAACACCTCCTGCATGCGGGCCTGCACCTCGGCCTGCAGCGCGTCCAGCTCGCCGGGCTCGATGAAGGCGGCGATGTTGTCGTTGGCATGGTGGCGGCAGCCGGCCGACACGAGGCGGTAGCGGATGCGCTCGGAAACGGGAGCGTCTTGGGCGGGGGCATTCATGGGGCCGGATTCTCCCGGGAAAGCTCCCTCCTACACTGAAGCCATGTCCCAAAGCCCCCTTTCAGCCGGTCAAAGTGCCCCACTGCACCGGCTGCTGTCCCAGGCCGCCGACGCCGTGCAGGGCGTGCGCGAAGGGCGCTCGCTGACCGACCTGCTGGCCAAGGTGCCGGCCGACCTGCGCCCCGGCACCCAGGCCCTGGCCTTCACCGCGCTGCGCCGCCTGGGCGGGGCCGAGGCAGTGCGCCAACAGCTCGCCTCCAAGGCGCCGCCGCCGCGCGTCGACAGCCTGCTGCTGGTGGCCCTGGCCCTGCTGTGGCCCGACCCTGATCCTGCGTACACCGACCACACGCTGGTGGACCAGGCCGTCACCGCCGCCAAAAACCGTGCGCCGGCCAGCATCGGCTTCGTCAACGCCGTGCTGCGCCGCTTCTTGCGCGAGCGCGAGGCCCTCGTTGCCGCCGCCGAGCGCAGCCCGCTGGGCGCCTACAACCACCCCGCCTGGTGGGTGGAGAAGCTGCGCCAGGACTGGCCCACGCAGTGGCAGGCCATCCTCGCCGCCAACAACCGCCCGCCGCCCATGACGCTGCGCGTGCACGCCCAGCGCGGCAGCGCGGCCGAGTACGTGGAGCGCCTGGCGGGCCAAGGCATCGCCGCCCGCGCCTTGGGCGCCCCCACGCCGCAGGCCGTGGTGCTGGACAAGCCCGTGCCCGTCACGGCTTTGCCTGGCTTTACAGAGGGCCTGGTGTCGGTGCAGGACGCCGCCGCCCAGCTCGCCGCGCCCCTGGTCATCGGCGCTGGCCTCAAGCCTGGCGCTCGCGTGCTGGACGCCTGCGCCGCCCCCGGCGGCAAGACGGCCCACCTGCTGGAGCTGCAGCCCGACCTGCAACTCACCGCGCTGGACGCCGACGCGCAACGCCTCACCCGCGTTCAAGACAATTTGAAACGACTTGGCCAACAGGCCACGCTGAAAGCCGCCGACGCCCGCCAGACCGCCACCTGGTGGGACGGCCAACCGTTTGACGCCATCCTGCTGGACGCCCCCTGCAGCGCCTCCGGCATCGTGCGCCGCCACCCCGACGTGCGCTGGCTGCGCCGGCCGGACGACGTCACCGCGCTGGCCCAGATCCAGGCCGAGCTGCTGGACGCGCTGTGGCCGCTGCTGGCCCCGGGCGGCCGGCTGGTGTACGCCACCTGCTCCGTCTTCCGTGCCGAAGGTCAGGGCCAGCTCGACGCATTTTTGCAACGCCAAGCTGACGCGAAGTCCCACGCCGTGCCTGGGTTCACGGGGCACCTGCTGCCCCTGGCTGACAATGTCCAGCAGACGTCCGCAACCCTGGACGGGTTCTTCTACGCCCTGCTGACCAAGCCCTGAGTTGTTCGCCCGAATCGCCATCGCCGCCTTCTTCGCTGCGCTGCTCGCCCTGCTCCCCGGGCCGGCACGTGCCGAAGGCGTCGAGCTGGCCCAGATCTCCACGCGCCGCGCCGAAGACGGGCTGGAGCTGAGCTTCACCACCCGCTTCGACCTCAGCCGCGCCGCCGAAGACGCACTGCACAAGGGCGTGCCGCTGTACTTCGTGGCCGAGGCCCAGGTGCTGCGCAACCGCTGGTACTGGCGCGACGCCCGCGTCGCCCAGGCCGAGCGCAGCTGGCGCCTGGCCTGGCAGCCGCTCACGCGCCAATACCGCGTCTCCACCGGCGCCCTGCACCTGAGCTTTGCCACGCTGGAAGAGGCGCTCACCGTGCTGCGCGGCCAGAGCGCCTGGCGCATCGCCGAGCCCAAGGACATCGACGACAACGGCAGCTACTACCTCGAGTTCAGCTACAGGCTCGACACCAACCAGCTCCCGCGGCCCATGCAGATCGGCCTGCAGTCCGGCTTCCAGCTCAGCGTCGACCAGAAGCGCGGCTTCACGCCCGACTTTTCCCTGAAGTAAATGACCAAGGCCGCGCGCAGGGCCGTCCCAAGCCGGCCTGCATCCCCTCGGGGGATCGACAGGCGTACTCGCCAGGCGAGGGGCCATGACTAAAGTCGCCAGATGGGGCTGGGTCATCACCCTGGTGACCCTCACGGGCGTTGCCGCCGTGCTGGCCTTCCTGCTGTCCATCGGCACCACCAGCGAGCGCGGCTTCTTCGAGCGGCACTACCACTGGCTGTACTGGGTCAACGTCGTCGTCGCGGCGGTGCTGACGCTGGTCATCCTCACGGCTGCCGTGCGGCTGGTGGTGCGCGTGCGCAGCGGGCGCTTCGGCAGCCGGCTGCTGCTCAAGCTCGCGGGCATCTTTGCCCTCGTGGGCGTGGTGCCCGGCGTGATGATCTACGCCGTCTCCTACCAGTTCGTGAACCGCAGCATCGAGACCTGGTTCGACGTCAAGCTCGCCACCGCGCTGGAGGCCGGCCTCAACCTCGGCCGCGGCACGCTGGACGGCATGGTCAGCGACCTCGGCAGCAAGACGCGCGACGCCGCCAGCCAGCTCGCCGAGAGCAACTCGCCCCAACTGCTGGCCCTTGAGCGCCTGCGCGAGAAGATCGGTGCCCGCTCCGTGTCCCTGGTGGGCGGCAACGGCCAGATCCTGCTGGAGAGCGGCGGCGACGCGCTCCAGCTCTCGCACGACCGGCCCAGCGGCGCCCTGCTGCGCCAGGCCCGCAGCGGCGCCCTGGCCAGCCAGCTCGAAGGCCTGGAGGACGAAGCCGCCGCGCTGCAGACCGGCGCCCAGATCCGCGCGCTCGCGCCGCTGCCCAGCAGCGAACTGCGCCTGGGCGCCGGCGAGCGCTTCCTGATGGTGGTGCAGCGCATCCCCGCCAGCACGCTCGCCAACGCGCTGGCCGTGCAGACGGCCAACAACGAGTACCAGCAGCGGTCGCTGGAGCGCGTGGGCCTGCGCCGCATGTACCTGGGCACGCTGACGCTCGTGCTCATCCTCGCCGTGTTCGCCGCGCTGCTGCTGGCCGTCACGCTGGGCAACCAGCTCGCGCGGCCGCTGCTCATGCTGGCCGACGGCGTGCGCCAGGTGGCCCAGGGCGACCTCTCCGTGCGCCCCGTGCTCGCCTCGCGCGACGAACTGGGCGGCCTGACCCGCTCCTTCGCCGACATGACCGGCCAGCTCGCCGACGCGCGCGAGCAGGTGCAGCGCAGCGTGGCCGAGGTGGAAAGCGCCCGCACCCACCTGCAAACCATCCTGGACAACCTCACCGCCGGCGTGCTCGTGTTCGACGCCGACGGCTACCTGGAGACGGTGAACCCCGGCGCCACGCGCATCCTGCGCCTGCCGCTGTCCGCCCACATCGGCCGCCCGCTCACTGGCCTGCCCCAGCTCGCCGAGTTCTCCGCCTGGCTGGACCAGCGCTTCGAGCAGGCCGTGGGCGGCGACGCCAGCGAACGCGAGATGGAGCGCGACCTCTGGCAGGAATCGTTCGAGTTGCAGCTCGATCCCAAGCAAGACCCGCTCACGCTGCTCGTGCGCGGCGCGCCGCTGCCCCAGCGCGCACGGCTCGTCGTGTTCGACGACATCTCCGAGGTCGTCTCCGCCCAGCGCTCTGCCGCCTGGAGCGAAGTGGCCCGCCGCCTGGCGCACGAGATCAAGAACCCGCTCACGCCCATCCAGCTGTCGGCCGAGCGCATGCAGCACAAGCTCGAAGCCAAGCTGGAGGGGACCGACCAGGCCATGCTCGTGCGGTCCGTGGCCACCATCGTCAACCAGGTGCAGGCCATGAAGCAGCTCGTTAACGAGTTTCGCGACTACGCCCGCCTGCCCTCGGCACAGCTCAAGCCCCTGGACCTCAACGCCCTCGTCCACGAGGTGCTCAGCCTCTACGCCGAGGCACAGGAGAAGGGCCGCCTCGTGGCCGAGCTGGCGCCCGACCTGCTCTGCATCAAGGGCGACGCCAGCCAGTTGCGCCAAGTCATCCACAACCTCGTGCAAAACGCCATGGACGCCGTGCACGACCGCCCCGACGGCCGCGTCACGCTGCGCACCACCTTCACCCTCACCGAGGCCGGCACGCCCCGCTCCGTGCGCCTGCAGATCGCCGACAACGGCCCCGGCTTTGCCGAGAAAGTGCTCAAGCGCGCCTTCGAGCCCTACGTCACCACCAAGGCCAAAGGCACCGGTCTGGGCCTCGCCGTGGTGAAGAAAATCGCCGATGAACACGGCGCGAGAATCTCGCTGCGCAACCTGCATCCCGCTCCTGATGCGGGTTCTACCTCAGACGATGGTTCAGAGCAGGCCGTGATCGGTGCGCAAGTTTCGCTATCATTTTCGAATATGGCGCTGGCCACCGAGCCCGGTGTGCAGAGCGCCAAGACCTAAGGATTCATGGCCACCATTCTTGTTGTCGACGACGAACTGGGCATTCGGGCACTGCTGTCCGAGATCCTCAGCGACGAGGGGCACACCATCGAGCTTGCCGAGAACGCCACCCAGGCGCGGGCAACGCGTGAACGCATGCGTCCCGACCTCGTGCTCCTGGACATCTGGATGCCCGACGTGGACGGCGTCACCCTCCTCAAGGAGTGGGGCAGCGCCGGCCTGCTCACCATGCCCGTCATCATGATGAGCGGCCACGGCACCATAGACACGGCCGTCGAGGCCACCAAGTTCGGCGCCATCGCCTTCCTGGAAAAGCCCATCACGCTGCAAAAGCTGCTGCGTGCCGTGGAGCAAGCCCTCGTCAAGACCGCGCCGCCGCGCCCCGCGCCCGCCGTGCCCGGCCTGCCCAGCTACGCCCGCCCCGAGACCGGCGGCATGATGCCCAGCGCCCCCAGCCACGGCGGTGTGTCCATGTCCAACCACATGCCCAGCGGCAACTCCCTCGCCTCCGAGCAAAGCTTCGAACTCGACCGGCCCCTGCGCGAAGCCCGCGACGCCTTCGAGAAGAGCTACTTCGAGTTCCACCTCGCCAAGGAAAACGGCTCCATGACCCGCGTGGCCGAGAAGACGGGCCTGGAGCGCACCCACCTCTACCGCAAGCTCAAGCAGCTCGGCGTGGACCTCAGCCGCAACAAGCGCGGCGGTGGGGCCTGACCGGCCTGGGCTGTTGGCAGCCGTTTTCGGTGTGCTATAGTCGCGGACTTCGCTGAGCGGCCACCCGGTCGTTTCAGAGAGCAAAACAATAAGGCCTGGTAGCTCAGTTGGTAGAGCAGCGGATTGAAAATCCGCGTGTCGGTGGTTCGATTCCGCCCCAGGCCACCAAATGCAAAAAGGCTCCCTACGGAGCCTTTTTTCATTTGGCGTAGCCTGGGGCGGATGAGAACCACCACGTGGTTCGCTCAATGCAGTCCAGTGGACTGCATTGGACGTGCGCCAGCACGGGCCTGAGCGGGGCGCTCAGGCCGAAGGATCGGTCCGACCGATCCTGAGCATTCCGCCCCTCGTGCCAGTAAACGAGCCGGTGCCGGCGCAAGCCGCACCCCGCCTCTGTGTCGTCGCTGACCCGCCCATGGGCCTTCGACAGCTCCAATCTTCGTGGGTTGCCCGACCGACCGATCACTCAAGGACCTCGCCAATGCACAACGACCACGCCGACCTGCTCGCCACCGTCACCCAGGCCCTGTGCACCCGCACCGTGGCCGGCTTTGCCGAAGAGTCCCGCCTCGACGGCGAAACCCTGCAAGACGCCGTGGCCCGCTACGACATCGACTACGCCTGGCAAGTCCTCACCTCCGACCGCCTGCACAACGAAACCGTCGTGCTGCTCGAAGCCAAGCTCCAGCACCCCGCCACCGCCGCCCAAACCGCCAGCATCGCCGAAGTCCTGAAGGCCGCCGCTGCCGGCCAGTCGGCCGACCTGCTGATGAGCTTTGACAACGACGTGGCCGAGCACCTGGCCGCCATGCTGTGCGCTCAACACCAGCGCAAGGCAGCGCCTGAAGTTGAAGCGGTGAACTGAGCAGCCAGCTCGTTTGCACAAGGCGGCCCGGTGGGCCGCCTTTTTCGTGGCCCCTCCCTGGGGGCACGGGCCTCTGACATTGCCCCTCTGTCTCCGTCCTCCTGGGCCATCCTGGGCCTCAGCCCGAGGAACCTACACTCCGCCTCCTAGCCGATAGCGGCGTGTTTTCCACTCGACGTTGATGACTGCACCGGACCTCTCCACACTCTCTTATTCCGACCTCCTCAAGCTCCGCGAGGAAATGGATCAAAAGATCGACGCGAAGCGCACCGAAGAGTTGAAGGTCCTCGCCGACGGCTACGTCAAAAAGGCGCAGGCTGGCGGCTTCTCAGTCCAGGAGGCCATCGACGCGCTGCGTCCGTACGCCGCTGACGCCAAGGCTTCGAAGAAGCGCGTCGCTACCCCGGCAAGCCCGCTGTACCGGGACCCCCAGAACCCCGGCAACACCTGGAGTGGCCGAGGCCGCGCCGCCAGGTGGCTGGCGGACTACGAGGCCCAAGGCCGCTCGCGTGACGAGTTCAGAGTGGCTCTGAGCTGAGCGTTCCTCCCCCAGAGGGAGTTCACGCGAGCAGGCCAATCAACGCAACAGGCTCTGGTCCACGCACGGCGACAAGGACGCGCTTAAGCGCCACGAATGGCGCGTTCAAGCGCCTTGCCGAAGAGCTCGCCTCGGCGGCGACAGCCTGCAAGACGCCGTGGCCGCTACGAGGTCGACTACGCGTTAGCAGTGCTCAGCTCCGACTGCCTGTGCGACGAAACTGTCTCGCTGCTCGAAGCCAAGCTCAAGCACCCGCCACCGACACGCAAAAGGCCTGCGTCGCCGACGTCCTGAAAGCCGCCGCCGCGGGCCAGTCTTCTGACCTGCTGATGAGCTTTGACAGCGATGTGCCCGAGCAACTGGCCGCGATGCTGTGTGCGCGGCAGGAGCGCAGGGCGCAGGCTGAGGTTGAGGCAGTGAGCTGAGGCGGTACGTTCCGGCGCTAGGCCACCAAATGCGAAGCGGCTCCCATATGGGAGCTGTTTTCATTTGGTGCAGCTCAGACGAAGCCAGTCACCATAGTTCGCTCAAGGCTGTGCAGCGGGGTGCCTTGAAAGTTTCCCAGCCAAAGGCCTCGTTCGTGCGAGGCGCGGGATCCGTCCGACCGATCCCTAGCATTCCGCCCATCGTTCCTGTAGATCAGCGGAGATGGCGCGTGTTTGCATGAACAAACGTGGGTTGATTGACTGACCGACTTGTGTCGGCAAAGCTGCACACGGCGCGCGTTGGTTGCAGTCTGGTTGTCGAGTTAGGCCAGGTCTTGTGTTCAAGATATCCTCACGGCCTTTAGTACGGGTTTGATCACGAAATGCCGCCAGTTGACTTCCGCGATACGCCGGAGCGCCCAGCCTCACATAGCTTGGGCAGCAGTGGTCAGACAGCGGCAAAGTTTCTGTTTGAGGATTGGGGTTGGACTGCCGATCTGATCAGCAGCGACTACGGCGAGGACCTTGATTGCACAGTTTTTCTTGAGCGGCGCCGTACTGCCCTGCATTTTCGATGTCAAGTAAAGGCCATTGGAGTTGGCGCCCGCGGAAAAGTGCGGCGGCTAAAGGCCGGTGGCTATTCTGTGGAAATTGCATCCCGAACTGCAACAGCATGGGCTTTGAGCTACTTTCCCATTCTCCTCAGCGTTTATGACAAAGCCCAGGGGCGTTGCAGTTGGATCGACGGTTCGAGAAGCGCACGTGAAAAACTAGGGTCCCTTGTTGGGCAGACTGTCACTTTTAGAGTGCCTGATAACGACTTGGCGGCCGAGCAACCTCAACTTTTGTCGCAACTGCAAGAGCACTACGCACGATTGTTTCGATTGGATTCGGCCGAGTTGGTATGCAATCTATATCCGCTTCTTATGCCTGGTCACCGTGCAGTCTCATTCGCGGAGCGGCTTGAGGTTGACGCTAAGCAAGCAGATGCGCTGGGTTTATGCGTGGATATCACCACCATGGATGTTGATGCAGCGCCAGCCTGGGCAACGGCCATCAATACCCTAGATGGATCTTACTTGCGGGGATGGCGCATCAGTTCCAATAACAGCAATGTGGAACTGTTCGCCGATCAAATTAGGCAACTCCTGGAGACCGTGTTGCGGAATCCTGGGGAGGGGTGGCACGCTTTTGTTCGGGATCCCGTCTGTCTAAGTCCTCCTAAGGGAAGTAAGCTTCAGCTGGCATTTGGCGCAGGCGATCTCACTGAATGGTCGTGCTATAGCGATGTTGGCGGTGTCATTGCAGATGATGCTGCACACGCTTTCCAAGTTCCGGACGACTTTCTTAGCTGTATTGCACGGCACGGGCGTAGTTGGAATGGAGACTGGAGCGTGGCGAAATCCCACGATCTTGCTGTTCAACTCTTTGCAACCACTCCCACCACGCCGGGCTATAGAGCCCGCATGGCTGCCCATCGGCGGCACGCTGAGGGACAATTTTTAGAATGGGAATGTGAGGAGGATAGTCTTGACGCGCTGGACGAGCTCCTTGCTAGCCTGCATTTGACTTTCGACCTTATAGAGGGAATTCCTGTTCGTGACGGCAAGGTGACTGGAGTTATCGTAACTCCAATGTTCAATCCGGCAATCGGTCTTATTCCTCAGGCAAGAAATTGGGATGAGTTTGATCGCGGGTCCGTACGAGCTAGGCTGGAACAATCGGGAATTTATCGAAAACTTCCCGGGCGCCAAGGCACTTCTGAGGTAAGGGGTAGCATTATAAAGATGCTTGAACCAAACTTTGGAGAGGCACCGTATGAACTATTGACGGCCGAAAGTTTGTCAACGCCTGGCATTCCTCTAGATCACTCAAAACGGCTTATATGCGTTGAACGTTTTCGCATTGATCCTAAGCTCGATGTCCGGCGATTGATTGCTGCTGTGGAGAAGATAAAGGCTGATCCGCCCGACTGGTTCCGCGAGCTGTCAAAGGTAGAGCTGGCATGCGATCCGTTTGATGGCAACTTCTTTCCAATTGTAGAACTAAGCATTTGCTGGGCTCCCCAGGTGGATATAAGCACAGTTGACTTGCTGCAAAAATACGTGCCGGCCATTGCTAGTTTGTTTGATTCTCTCATTCCTCGTGTATTGGAATCAAGCTTCCCGATCGCCGACACCCTAGGGGTGCTAAAGACTGAAGGCGCGCTCTATTTTGAAGGCGACGATCCGTGGGGGCTAATGCGCCGCGCTGCTTCTAGCGGCAAAGAAGCGGATTAAGTAGCTAGTGTTTGCCGTCGTCAAATGAAACCACTGGCGTTTGGTCTCGACCAATACGGGCAATCGCCGGCACCCCCTCCTGGGCATGCGTCCGCACTCCAACCGTATGTGCCTTCGCATAGCGAACGCAATGCGATTGCATCCAGACCGTCCTCAAAATCCCACTTGAACACCCCTCTCGCCCCTCCCTCACCCCCTCGCACACCCCCAAGAACATAAAGGGAGAACGACCATAAACGTAGAACGACCCAGCTAAAGACAAGAAAGGGAGAAGGACTTAAAAACAGGTAGGTTCATCTTGCTCCGCCGCCCTCTTTCGAGGTCGTCGAAGCCACGGCAGCCGCCTGCTTTTTGAACTCCCAATTCAAAGCCCTTGGGTCACGGCAGGGCGGCCCCTCGAGGCGCAGTCAGGCACCCCGCCACAAAAGTATCTCCACCCCCATCGCGCTAACGTCCAGGCACTGCCTGAGACCCTCGCGATGAGCTACTTCAAGACCTCCCTCGCCACCCTGCAAGCCCTGGCCCAGCACGGCCGCCATGAGGATGTGGCTGGGTTCCTCGTCCTGGCCCGCCATGCCAGCGGCCTTCAACACGCGGGCTTCGAGCCGTACAAGCTCAGCGGCGCGGGCGTCAACAGCGTGCACGAGAAGGCGGGGCTGTCGGAGGAGGTGGCGCGTGGCGTCATCCAGCGCCTCCAGCAGCAAGGCGTCATCCGCCCCACCTCACCCGAGACACGCAGGGCGTTTCATCACGCCCGCTGGGAGATGCTGCAAGGCCCTCTGGACCTGGCGTTGCCGCAAGCGCTGGTGGACTCGGCCAAGGGCGGGTGCATGGACTCCGCGTTGCAGCGGCTCAAGAAGCATCGCATCGCCGCTCCCGCCTATGCCCGGGCACTGAAGCCGGTCAGCGACACCGAGCTGCGGCTGGACGCGTTGATGCTGCTGGTGGCGCTCTATGCGCAGACGTCCATGTGCCGCTTCGGTGGCGTCTCGCCGCACTGCATCTCACGGCCCTGGCAGGTGTTGAGCCAAAGCCACAAGCTGGGCAGCGTGCGCTGGGGAGCGCAGCCGGTGAAGGAGAAGAACGTCCTCAGCAACACGCTCTTCATGGCGAGCAGCCTGCCTCACATCGCAACCGGCAGGGACGGCGAGCTCAGCGATCTCCACGAGACCCGCTTCTGGAATGCCTGGCACACGATCCACGACACAGGCCTGGTGTACGAGGCAAGGCGGGCGACCCCAGCCTGCTGCGCACGACCGATGAGAGCATCGGCTGGGAGTTCGGCTTCTACACGCAGGGCAATGAATGGGAGCCCGAGGCCATGAACGTGGTGCTGCCCCATGCGCGCGGCGAACTGGTGGGCGTGTGGCGGCTGCGCATGCGACCCCACACGCCCGACGTGGGTGCCTGGCTGGAGCAGGAGGGAGAGGCCATCAAGGCCGTCGCCCACCGCCTGGAAGCGAAGAAGTACGAGGAGAGTCGCGCGGACCTAGAGGGCAGAGCCCAGCCATACCTCGCCCGCCTAGCCGAGTTGGGCCTGCCCGCCTGACGGCCTCACTCCCTGAACCCCGCCTCCTGATACCGCTTCGCCACCCCTTGCAGCAGCCCCTGCAACGCCTTGTCGTCATACCAGCGGCCACCCGCCATCACGCCCAGCGGCTTGCGCAGCGTGGCCAGGCCCTCCAGCGGGTTGGCGGCGCTCAGCAGCAGGTCGGCCCGTGAGCCGGGCGTGACGGTGCCAAAGCGGGTCTGGGCGGGGAAGGCGCGGGCCATCATCTCGCCCGGTGCGCGCGCTGCGGCGGTGAGCACCTGCTGGGGCGACAGGCCGGTGGCGACGAGGCGGTCCAGGTCGTCGTGCAGGGACGAGCCCGGCGCCATGCCGGGAATCGCCGGCGCGTCGGTGCCCGTGATCAGCGGCACGCCCGCGTCGCTCAGCGCCTTGACGAAGCGGCCCAGGAAGGCGAGGCGCGCTTCCAGGCTGCCTTTGCGTTCGTCGTAGCCGGCCAGCCTCCAGCCGATGCGGTCTTGCGGCGACACGTAGCGCGATTCGGGTGCGCGCAGCATGGCTTCCACGACGGCCGGCTTGCCCCATTGGCGGGCGATTGCGGCGTAGGTGGCGAGGTCGGCGGTGATGAAGGCCTTGCTGCGCCTGGCCATGTCCACGACGGCGGGGATCTGCGCGTCGTCGGGCGCGGCGTTGTCGTCCTTGGACGTGTCGATGTCGAAGACGGTGTAGAGAAACTCCTCGGCGTGCGCCACCATCAGCTGGCCCGCCGCGAGCTGCTTGCGCAGGCCGACCTTGGTGACGCCGTGGCCCACGATGGGCAGGCCTTGCGCCCGCGTCTCGTCCACGAGGGCGCTGAACACTTCGGGCGACAAGTCGTTGTAGACCTTGATGAAGTCGTGCCCGTTGGCCTTGGCCAGGCGCACGGCCGCGCGCACCTCGTCGGGCGTGGTGACGACGAAGCTGCCGTAGGCCGGCGTGCCGTCGATGCGAAAGGCCGTGTAGACGTGCGGCGACGGGATCTCGGCGCGGTTGGCGCGCACCTTGGTGCGGCCCACGAAGCTGTTGGAGGCCTCGCCCATGTTGAGCACCGAGGTGATGCCGTTGGCGAGGTAGACGGCCATGTCGGCGCGCGTGTCGGAGTGCACGTGCAGGTCCGCCAGGCCCGGCGACAGGTACGCGGTGCCATGCCCGTCCACGACGGTGGCGCCCGCGGGGATGGGCACGTCCTTGCCCAGGGCCTGGATGCGGCCCTCGGCGACGACAACGGTCTGGTCGCGCAGCACGCCCTCGGTGGACAGGGGCACCACGTTGACGTGGACGAAGGCGGTGAAGGGCGGCGCAGCTTGCGCGGCGAAGGAAACGCAGAGCGTGAGCGTGGCGATGAGGTGACGCATGGGTGAGCGGTGAGAGAACTTGAAAGCGATGCTAGCCACGCCACCCGCGCCCGCTTGGGCGAGGCGACGCCGTGCGGGATTGGTGCCCCCAAATGCAGCTTCGGGGCCGCCCCGGTGCCGCAGGAGCGCGCCCGCCCGTGCCCTCCCGCACCCCCCGTCCACGGGATGCAAGCCCCGCGTCGGCTTCCTAATATCGGTCACAGTCAGCCGGTTAGAACGAGGGTGGAGACATGAGGCGCTGGGCGCTCGCAATTGCGGTGGTGTTGGGCTGGGTGGGCGTGGACGCCCTGCTCAGCGACGCCTGGGCGCAGGCGCAGTTTGCGGTTGGCAGCCGCTGGGACCTCGCCGACATGGTGCCCGGGCCCGACGACCTGGTGCTGGCCGTGTTGGCCTTGCTGGCGGTGGGCGTGGTGACCTGGCGCCGCCGCAAGGCCCCCGAGCTTTAGCCGAGGCTCGCCAGCCAGCCGCGCACCCGCGCCAGCACGGCCTCGGGCCGCTCGCGGTGCGGCACATGGCCCGTGCCGGCCATCAGCTCCACTTGCACCGGCCCGCCGGCCAGCTCGGCGATCAACTGCGGGTGTTTGGCCGAGCCGTATTCGTCGTCGGCCCCATGGATGGCCAGCACCGGGCAACGCACCTGCGGCAGCACGGCCCGCAGTGACCACCCGGCAAATGCCGGGCTCAGCCAGGTGCCCAGCCAGGCCTCCAGCACCCAGGGCGCCTTGGCGCCGTGCCAGCGGGCCAGCCGCTCCATCTGTTCGGGGGCCTTGAACTGCTCGCGCGCCACGCGCAGGCCTTGCACGGTGCGGTCTTCCACAAAGGCCTGGGCGGAAATGGTGATCAGCGCCACGCAGTCCTCCGCCAAAGCCGCCGCGCAATTGACGGCCATGCCGCCGCCCACGCTGTGGCCCAGGGCGACGAAGCGGGTGATGCCCAGCTCGCGCAGCACTATGGGGAAGAAGCTCTGGGCCTCGTCCTCGATGAAGCCCACCGCCAGCGTGTCGTCACGCGCGTCTGACAGGCCAAACCCCAACCGGTCATAGGCCACCACGCGCCGGCCCGTGGCTTCGCACAAGGCCGCGGGGAAGTCGCGCCACAGCTCCACGCTGCCCAGCGAGTCGTGCAGCATCACGATGGGCTCGCGGCCCGTGTCGGCAGCCGGCGTCCACACCCGCGCAAACAGCCGGCCGCGCGGGTGCGCGATCCAGGCGTCCTGCACCGTTGCCGGCATCAAACCGCCTTCATCACGCCCAGCGCTCGGCGCGCCGATGCGGCCATGAACACCGCGAACACGACGACGACGATCAGCCCCGCGGCCAGCGACGAATGCTCGGCGATCAGCCCGATCAGCGGCGGCCCGGCCATCATGCCAAGGTAGCCCACGCTGGACACTGCCGCGATGCCATGTGCAGGCGATACGCCCGGCACCTGGCCCGCCGCGCTGAACAGCACCGGCACGACGTTGGAGAGGCCCAGGCCCACGAAGGCAAAGCCGATGAGCGCCACGGCCGGCGAGGGCACGGCCAGGGCCAGCGCCATGCCCACGGCGGCCAGCACGCCGCTGGCGCGCATCAGCTGCGGGGCCTTCACGCGGGCACGCACCCAGTCGCCACCAAAGCGGCCGGCGGCCATCGCGCCGCTGAAGCTGGCATAGGCGAGTGCCGCGGTGCTGGGTTCGCTGCCGCGCTCCTGCTTCATGAACAGCACGCTCCAGTCGTACATGGCGCCCTCGGCGATCAGGCCCATGGAGGCCAGCACGCCCAGCAGCAGCAGCGGGCCACGCGGGAGGCTCAAGGGGCGTTTCTCCTCGGTCTCGTGCTGCGGCACCGGCAGCATCGCGCGGCTGGCGACGAGCGCGGCGGCGGCGCCCAGGCCAGTGGCCAGCAGCAGGTGGCCTTGCGGCGTGAGGCCCAGGGCGGGCGCTGCGCTGCCCAGGGCGGCACCGGCCATGCCGCCGAGGCTGAACAGGCCATGGAAGCCGCTCATCAGCGGCCGCCCGGCCAGGCGCTCGATCTCGGTGGCCTCGGTGTTGATGGCCACGTCCATCAGGCTGCCCGAGATACCGAACACCAGCATCACCGCCAGCAGCGCGGCATAGGCCGGCCAGGCCAGCAGGCAGGCGACCGAAGCACAGCACAGCACGCCCATGGCGCCGGCGACGCTGCCCGGCCCCCAGCGGCCCACCACGCGGCCGGCCTGGGCCAGGGCGGCCAGTGCGCCCACGCCGCCGGCCAGCATCGCAATGGCCAGCGCCTGCTCGCCCAGGCCGTAGTGGCCCTTGACGGTGGGCACGTGCACGCCCCAGGTGGCGAACAGCAAGCCGAGGACGAAGAACTGCGTCCTGAGCGCGGCCGAAGCGCCGGCCAGCGACGTCACTTGGCCGAAGCCGTCACACGGGTGAAGAAGTCGTACACGCCCTGGTCGCCCATCTTGCGCGCATCGGCCAGCTCGCCGCCTTCGGTGGCGTACAGCAGCTTGCCCTGCGGCGACAGCACGGCCACGGCCGGGATGCCCTTTTTCAGCGGCACGCGGTAGCCCTCGGCGATGTCCACGTTGTGATCAAAGCGGCCCACGTCCACCTTCACCACCTTGTAGTGCGAGGCGATCAGCGGTGCGCTGGCGCCGTGCTTGAACGTGTTGTCCAGCATGCGGCAGTCGCCGCACCAGTTGGCACCGAAGACGACCAGCACCGGCACCTTGGCCTTCTGGGCCTCGGCCAGCGTGGCCTGGATGGCGGCCTTGGCGTCCACGCCTTCGTCGTAGATGGGCGGCGGGCCACCGGCGTTGGCAACGAAGCTCAGGGTCAGCAGCGAGGAAGCGAGCAGGAAACGCATGGTGATCATCGCGAAGAAGATTCGAAAAATCGCCAGATGACGTCGTTGGCATCCAGCGCCTGGGAGGCGGCTTCCTTGCCGCGGCGCACGCTGGGCGCGCCGGGCCAGGAGTGGCCGCCAGTGTCGGTGACACAGAGTTGCACGGTGACGCCGCCCGTGCAAGCGGTGTGGGTTTCGCAATAAGCACCCGTTCTTGCGCCGGGTTTGTCCGGCCCCGTCTGCATGACCGCGGTGCAATGGTCGCGCTGCACCCAGCGGGCGACGGTGTCAGGCACGGACGTGAAGTTCATGACCTTGCTCTCGTCGCGGAAGGCGCCAGCGCCCGCGCCGCCGTTGAAGAGCACATGGTCGTCATCCTTGGCGTGGATGTGCAGCACGGAGATGGGCCTGGACGGCGTGCAGCTCGCAGTCGCATCGGTGCCGGCCACGGACGCGACCGCACGGAACACGTCGGCCGCCTCGCAGGCCAGGCGGTGGCTCATCATGCCGCCGTTGGACATGCCGGTGGCGAACACGCGGCTGGCATCGATGCTGTAGCGGCCCTGGATGGCCTTCACGACGGCGCGGGCGAAGGCCACGTCGTCCACGTTGCGGTCGCGCGCATCGCCGCAGCAGCCGCCCGCGTTCCAGGTGGCGAATTTTCCTCCCGGCAGCTTGCTGTAGCCATTGGGGAAGGCGACCACAAAGCCGGCCTCGTCGGCCTTCTTCTGCAGGCCGTATTTGGAGTCATCGGCCATGTACTCGGCATGCCCGCCGCCGCCGTGCAAGGCCAGCACCAGCGGCGCGGGCTTGGCGGCGTCGTAGCCGGTGGGCAGGTGCACCAGCACCTTGCGGCCTTGGACTTGCAGCTCCTGCAAGCCGGCCGTCGATTCGTTGCCCGTGCGGCGTTGCTCCATGCGCGCCTTGATGCGCTCGCGAAGCGTCTCCTGGGCTTGTGCTGCGGGCAGCAGCAGTACCAGGAGCGCGAGTGCGAGCGCCCAGGTTCGCATCTCAGTTGTCCATGCCGCGCAAACCGGGGCCTTCCGGGCCGAGCGCTGGGCCGCTCCCGAGCCGGCCCGCCTGGCGATGTGCTTGCGGCTCGATGCCGCAAGCATCGCCGTCCCCTCGGGGGACCGACCAGGCGCGCCCGCGTTCAGCGAGGCGAGATTGGGCGAGGGGCATCACTTCAGCCCCCGCCACCCAGCGCCCGGTACAGCGACACCAGGTTCTGCGCGCGCTGGCTTTGCACCTGCACCAGCGTCTGCTGGGCCGCGAACAGCGAGCGCTGCGCGTCCAGCCGATCCAGCGCGCTGGAGACGCCGGCCGTGTAGCGCTGCTCGGCCGCGTTCAGGCGGCGCGTTTCGGCCTCCACCTGGGCGGCCAGCGCAGCGCGTTGCTCGGCCAGCGTGGCGCGGCCCGCGAGGCCGTCGGCGACTTCGCGGAAGGCCGTTTGGATGGCCTTCTCGTACTGGGCCAGCGCAATGTCGCGCGAGGCGCGTGCGCCACTCAGGTTGGCGCGGTTGCGGCCGGCGTCGAAGATGGGCTGCACCAGCGAGGGCGCAAAGCTCCAGGCCGAGTTCTTGAACAGGTCCGACAGATGGCCGCTGGCGGTGCCGACGCTGCCGGTCAGCGTGATGCGGGGCCAGAAGGCGGCGCGCGCGGCGTCGATGTTGGCGTCGGCCGCGCCGAGCGTGAACTCGGCCTGGCGGATGTCCGGGCGGCGCGTCAGCACGTCGCTGGGCACGCCGGCGGGCAGCTCGGCCAGGGGCTCGAAGTCGGCCAGGTCGCCGGTGGGCGCGGGCAGGTCGGCCGGCAGCGGGCCGCCGATGAGCAGGGCCAGCGCGTTCTCGTCCAGCTGGCGCTGGCGCTGGGCCTGGGCCAGCACGGCGCGAGCGGCCTGCCAGGAGGACTCGGCCGCGCGCAGGTCCAGCTCGCCGGACACGCCACCGTCAAAGCGCTGGCGGGTGAGGGACAGTGACTGCTCACGCGTGGTGAGCGTGTCGCGCGTGAGCTTGAGCAGCGCCTCGTCGGCCTGCAGTGCGATCTCGGCATTGGCGACGGCCGCGACGAGGGCCGTGCGCACGGCCTGCTGGTTGGACTGGGCGGCCAGCACTTGCGCGGCGGCCGCGGCGCTCAGGCCGCGCAGGCGGCCGAACAAGTCCAGCTCGTAGGCGGAGACCTGCAGGCCGGCCTGGTAGACGCTGGCGATGCCGCCGCTGGCCGTGGGCGTGCGCGAGCCGCTGATGCCGGCGTTGACGGTGGGCCACAGGTCGGCGTCGCGGGCCGATGCGGTGGCGCGGGCGCTCTCGATGTTGAGCACCGCCACGCGCAGGTCGCGGTTGTTGGCCAGCGCCAGCGGGATGAGCTTTTGCAGCCGCGTGCCCTTGAAGGCTTGCGCCCAGGGCAGGTCGGTGGCGGCCGTGGCGCCAGGGCCGCCGGCTTGCGGGAAGGCCTGCGGCACGGCGGCTGCGGCGGCTTCAGACGCAACCGGGCGCTTGGGCTCGGGGCCCGCGCAGGCGGCGAGCAGGGCCGCGATGGCGATCAGTGTGAGAGAGGTCTTCATGCCTCGCCCCCGTTCTCTTCTTCGGCCTCATGGGCATCACGTTTGCGCTGGCGCTCGCTGCCGGGGAAGAAGCGGCGCACCACGACGAAGAACACCGGCACGAAGAACACGGCCAGCAGCGTGGCCGAGATCATGCCGCCCATGACGCCGGTGCCGATGGCGCGCTGGCTGGCCGAGCCCGCACCGCTGGCGAGCACCAGCGGCAGCACGCCCAGGATGAAGGCCAGCGACGTCATGATGATGGGCCGGAAGCGCAGGTGCGCCGCCTCGCGCACGGCGTCCCATACGCTCTTGCCGTGGGCCTGCAAGTCCTTGGCAAACTCGATGATCAGCACCGCGTTCTTGGCCGACAGGCCGATGATGGTGATCATGCCCACCTTGAAGTAGACGTCGTTCTCCAGGCCCCGGAAGCTCGCGCCCAGCACCACGCCCAGCACGCCCAGCGGCACCACGAGCACGACGGCGAGCGGGATGCTCCAGCTCTCGTACAGCGCGGCCAGGCACAGGAACACGGCCAGCAGCGAGAAGCCGAACAGGATGAAGGCGGTGGAGCCCGAGAGCTTTTCCTCGCGCGACTGGCCGGTCCATTCGTAGCCGAAGCCGTCGGGCAGGCTGGCCGCCATCTTCTCCATCTCGGCGATGGCCACGCCGGTGGACACGCCCTTGGCCGGCTCGCCCAGGATGCGCACGGCCGAGTAGCCGTTGTAGCGCACCGTCTGCATGGCGCCGGTGATCCACTTGCTGGTGGAGAAGGCGGAGAGCGGCACCGGCTGGCCGGCGCTGTTGAGCACGTTGAGCTTCACCAGGTCCTCGGGCTGCATGCGCGCCGGCGCGTCGGCCTGCACGATGACGCGCTGCAGCCGGCCGGCGTTGGGGAAGTCGTTCACGTACGTGGAGCCCAGCGACGTGCCCAGCACCGCGTTGACGGCGCCGATGTTGACGCCCAGCGCCTGCGCACGGTCACGGTCGATGGTGAGCTCCAGCTGCCCGGCGTCTTCCAGGCCGTCGGGGCGCACGGCGTTTAGCAGCGGGTTCTTGGCGGCGGCACCCAGCAGCTGGTTGCGCGCGGCGAGCAGCTCGGCACGCGTGTGGCCGCTGCGGTCCTGCAGGCGGAAGGCAAAGCCGTTGGCCCGGCCCAGGTCGCGGATGGGCGGCGGGCTGGTGGGGAAGATGATGGCGTCGCGCACCTTGGCCAGCGCCGGGAAGGCGCGCGCGGCCAGGGCTTGCGCGGAGTGCTCGGCACCGTGGCGCTCGTCCCAAGGCTTGAGCGTGACGAAGGCCAGGCCCGCGTTCTGCCCCGCGCCCGAGAAGCTGAAGCCCACCACGCCCACCATGCTCTCCACCTCGGGCTGGCTGAGCATGTAGCCCTCGACCTGCTTCACCACCTCCAGCGTGCGCGTTTGCGTGGCGCCAGGCGGCAGCTGGATGTTGACGAGGATGTTGCCCTGGTCTTCATTGGGCACGAAGGAGGTGGGCAGCTTCTGGAACACCAGCACCGCCGCGGCGATGACGGCCGCGTAGACGACGGCCATGCGCCCGCCGCGGTAGATGAACTTGGACACCCAGCCCTCGTAGCCCTTGGCCGTGCGCGAGAAGCTGCGGTTGAACCAGCCGAAGAAGCCGCGCTTCTCCATGTGGTGGCCGGCCTCCACGGGCTTGAGCAGCGTGGCGCACAGCGCGGGCGTGAGCGACAGCGCCAGGAAGGCCGAGAACGCGATGGCCGACACCATCACCGCCGAGAACTGGCGGTAGATGTTGCCGATGGAGCCGCTGAAGAAGGCCAGCGGCACGAACACGGAGATCAGCACCACCGTGACGCCCACGATGGCGCCGGAGATCTGGCTCATGGCCTTGCGCGTGGCCTTGAGGGGCGACAGCCCCTCCTCGCTCATGATGCGCTCGACGTTCTCCACCACGACGATGGCGTCGTCCACCACGATGCCGATGACCAGCACCATGCCGAACATCGTCAGCACGTTGATGGAAAAGCCCAGGGCCAGCAGCGTGGCAAAGCTGCCCAGCAGCGCGATGGGCACCACGAGCGTCGGGATGACCGTGTAGCGGATGTTCTGCAGGAACAGGAACATCACCAGGAACACCAGCGCCACGGCTTCAATGAGCGTCTCCACCACCTGCGAGATGGAGATGTCGATGAACAGCGAGCTGTCGTAGGGGATGCTGGCCTTCACGCCGGCAGGGAAGTAGGGCTCCAGCTGCTTCAAGCGCTGCTTGATGAGCTTGGCCGTCTGCAGCGCGTTGGCCGAGGGCGCGAGCTGCACGCCCACGCCCACCGACGGGTTGCCGTTCAGCCGCGTGGAGCGGCCGGTGTAGCTGTCGGCGCCCAGCTCGATGCGGGCCACGTCGCGCAGCCGCACGGTGGAGCCGTCGGGGTTGGCACGCAGCACGATGTTGCCGAACTGCTCGACGCTGGTGAGCTGGCCGCGCACGACGACCGTGGCCGCGATGGGCTGGCTGGGCAGGTTGGGCAGGTCGCCGATGGAGCCGGAGCTGACCTGCGCGTTCTGGGCCTGGATGGCGGCGTTGACGTCGGCGGGCGCAAGGCGGTAGCCCACGAGCTTGGCCGGGTCCAGCCAGATGCGCATGGCGCGCTCGGTGCCGAACAGCAGGCCCTGGCCCACGCCGGGCACGCGCTGGATCTCGGGCAGCACGGTGCGCGAGGCGTAGTCGCCCAGCGCGATGGGGTCGAAGGCGGGGTTGTTGCTGCTCAGGATGATGAACAGCAGGAAGTTGGGGTTGGCCTTGTCCACCCGCACGCCCTGCTGGATGACGGCCTGCGGCAGGCGCGGCTGGGCGCGGGCGTAGCGGTTCTGCACGTCCACCTGCGCCAGGTCGGGGTTGGTGGAGGGGTCGTAGCTCAGCGTGATGGAGCCGGTGCCGTCCGCCTGCGCCACGGCCTCCATGTAGATGAGGCCGGGCGAGCCGTTCATCTCGCGCTCGATGACGCTGATGACCGAGTCCTCCAGCGTCTGCGCCGAGGCGCCCGGGTAGCTGACCGACAACACGATGGACGGCGGCGCCACCGGCGGGTATTGCGCGATGGGCAGCTGCGTGACCGCCACCGCGCCGATGACCGTGATGAACAGGGCGATGACCCACGCGAAGATGGGCCGGTTGATGAAGAACTGCGCCATGAGTGCTTAGCCCTTGGACGCGGCCGATGCCGGTGCGGCGGCAGGGGCCGATGCAGCGCCCCCAGGCGTCCACGGCACCGGGCGGGCCTTGCCGCCGGCCTTGGCCTTTTGCAGGCCGTCCACGATGACCTTCTCGCCGGCCTTCAGGCCGCTGAGCACCATGGCCTTGCCGTCCTGGGCGGGGCCCAGCTTGACGGGCCGCGCGCTGACGCTGCCGTCGTCGGCCACCACCAGCACGGTCTCGCCCGTCGCGCCGCGGGCCACGGCTTGCTGCGGCAACCACACGGCGTCGGCCACCTCGGCCTGCGCCAGGCGCACGCGCACATACAAGCCCGGCAACAGCAGCCCCTTGGGGTTGGGCAACTCGGCGCGCAGCGTGATCTGGCCGGTGGCGGCGTCCACGCTCAGGTCGGAGAACAGCAGCTTGCCGGCCTGCGCGTAGACGCTGCCGTCTTCCATCAGCACCTGCACCTTGGCGGCCTCGCCGCCGCCAGCACGCTGCAGCTTGCCGTCGGCCAGCGCCTGGCGCAGCCGCATCACCTCGGCGGCGGACTGCGTGAAGTTCACGTACAGCTTGTCGATCTGCTGCACGATGGCCAGCGGCGTGGCCTCGCCCTGGCCCACGAGGGCGCCTTCGGTGACGAGGGCGCGGCCGATGCGGCCCGCTATTGGGGACGTGACGGCGGCATAGCCCAGGTTGATCTGCGCCGTCTGCACCGCGGCCTTGCCGGCGGCGACGTCCGCCTTGGCCTGCATGGCGGCGGCCTGCGCGGTCAGCGCCTCCTGGGCGCTCACGGCCTGCGTCTTGGCCAGCGGCGCGTAGCGGTCCGCCAGCGACTGGGCCTGCACGAGGTTGGCCTCGGCGCGCGCGAGCTGGGCTTGCGCGCTGGAGAGCGTGGCGCGGTAGGGGGCGGGGTCGATCTCGAACAAGGCCTGGCCGGCCTTCACGTCCGTGCCTTCGGTGAACAGGCGCCGCTGCAGGATGCCGGCCGCACGGGCCCGCACCTGGGCCACGCGGTAGGCCTCCAGGCGGCCCGGCAGCTCGACGGCGAGGTCCGCCCGGCCCGGGGCCACGGTGACCACGCCCACTTCGGGCGGCGGCGGCGCGGCGGCGCCTGCGGGCTGGCTGTTGGATTGGCCGCAGCCCGCCAGCACACCGAGCGCACTGACAAGGGCCGCACCCAAGACCATTGCGCCCAGACGAGCGCCCTTATTCCGCGCCAGATTCACCCGTGCCTGATTCATCTTCTTGACCTTGATCCGACTGTGCTGCCCCTGCCGGCCGACGTTGGCCGTCCGGGCAAAACCCTAGACTTTAGCCATGCAATCGCTTTCACGCGCGTGAAGCTTGGCAAAGCCCCACGTTGGGTGATTTAGGCAATCTCTCGCGCTTTTAGGCAAGCGCGCGCGCCAGGCAGGCCATGGCGGCAGGGGTTCGCGCGAGGCTGCGGTGGGTGGTGCCGGGAAGGGTCCGCACGTCCACTTTGGCGCCTGCTTGCCTCAGCGCTTCGGCCAACGCGAGCGAGTGGGCATGAGGCACGCGGCGGTCGCGTTCGGCCAGCAGCATCAGCACGGGGCAGGTCACGCGCTGTGCCGCCGTGAGCGAGTCCAGCGGGGACCGGAGCACGGCGGCCAGGGGTGCCAAGAGCGGGCTGGCGAGCAGCAGCGCGCGGATGCTCTTGGGTGGTGTGATGAGCACGAGCGAGGCCGGCTGCAGTCTTGCGGCGAGCTGCATCGCGATGCCGGTGCCCAGGCTGCGGCCGGCGAGGTGCAGGGTCTGCAGCCCCAGCGTTTCACGGGCCCAGTGCGCGATGGCTTGCGCATCGGCCACGCAGGCGGCCTCCGACGGCCAGCCGCTGCTGTCACCCAGGCTGCGGTAGTTGAAGGCCACGAGGGCCAGGTCGTCGGGCAGCCAGCCGGCCAGGTCGGGCGTCCAGGCCACGTGCTCGTTGCGCCCGCCAAACCACAGCAGCAGGCGGCGGGGTGGGGTGTGGGCGTCCTTCGTCAGCCAGCCTTGCAGCGTGATGCCACCGGGCCGTGCGAGCGTCACGGGTTCAGCGACGCGCCTTGCGGCCGCTGGCCCGGGGTCGGTGCGGCGTATGCGCCAGGTGCGGCCGAACAGCAGCTTGCCTTGCAGGCAGGCGATGAGGCCCAGCAGCGTGCTCCAGGCGAGCGTGGCCCAGGCCCAGGGTGGTATCAGCGTGAGGGCATCGACGGTCGGCATGCGGCGCCGACCTTAAGGTGTTTACGTGACAGCCTTATTGAGCGCGTCCAGCCGCGCCCGCCGCACGGCACCGCCAATCTCCGGCCCCTTGGCGCCCCGCGCAATCGCCGCCGCGCTGACGGCCGCGAGGTCGACCTTTTGCGTGGCGGCCAAATCGGCCATGAGCCGCGCACGTTGCGGGTAGTCGCGCTGCTCCAGCCCCAGGCGCCCACGCGCATCGCATTCGCAAGCCCACAGCAGCTCCGCAAACCGGTCGGGCCGCCGCCACGCGTCACAGCGCTCCATCAGCCGCAGCCGGGCTTCCGGCGTGAAGCCGCTACTCTGGTGCACATGGGTGTGCTCCCGCGCCACCAGTTCGGCCAGCGCGCTGCAGTCGGTGGGCACCTTCCAGCGCCCGCTGACCTGCGCCGCCAGGTCCACGCTGCGCTTTTCATGCGCGATGTGGCGCGGCAGCTCTTCCACCGGCGTCGTGCCCTTGCCCAGGTCGTGGCACAGGCAGGCATAGCGCACGGTCAGCGGCGCGTTCTGCAGGGCGCATTGGTCCAGCACCATCAGCAGGTGGATGCCGGTGTCCACCTCGGGGTGATGGGCCTCGGGCTGAGGCACGCCGAAGAGGGCGTCGACCTCGGGCAGCAGCTTGGCCAATGCGCCGCAGTCGCGCAGCACTTCGAGCATGCGTGAGGGTTTTTTCTCCATCAGGCCGCGGGACAGCTCCTGCCACACGCGTTCGGCCACCAGCGCGTCCACCTCGCCGGCGGTGACCATGCTGCGCATGAGTTCTACGGTTTCGGGCGCGACGGTGAAGTCCGAGAAGCGGGCGGCGAAGCGGGCCAGGCGCAGGATGCGGACGGGGTCTTCGGCGAAGGCCGGGGACACGTGGCGCAGCACCTTGTGGGCGATGTCGCTCTGGCCGTTATAGGGGTCGATGACCTGGCCTTTGTCGTCTTCCGCCATCGCATTGATGGTGAGGTCGCGGCGGCTGAGGTCTTGCTCCAGCGTCACGTCGGGGGCGGCGTAGACCGAGAAGCCGTGGTAGCCGGCGGCAGTTTTTCTCTCTGTGCGGGCGAGGGCGACTTCTTCGCGGGTGTCGGGGTGCAGGAAGACGGGGAAGTCTTTGCCGACGGGGAGGTAACCAGCGGCGATGAGGTCTTGCGGCGACGCGCCGACGATGACCCAGTCGCGGTCTTGGACGGGAAGGCCCAGCAGGCGGTCGCGGACGGCGCCGCCGACGAGGTAGGTTTGGAAGTTGGCCATCGGCCAATTGTGCGTTGGTTGCTTTTGCGAAGAGCCTTTGCGACTCGGAGCACCGCCGCGGGAATTCGCCCCGCGAGGGCGAGTAACTTTCTTCTGACTGCGCCAGAAGAAAGTCACCAAAGAAGAGGCGCTTTCACTTGAGCGTCATTGTTCGTTTGGCGCCAAGAATAGGCTAGAAGCGACCCGCTGCGCTCTCGCGTCCGGTCGATCACGGCCCGGTCTCATCGGGCCCTCTTGCCGGTCAACGCGCGGCTGCACGCCGAGCTCACGAGTTCTAACCAGTCCGACTATCGGGCGCTGGGGCGCCCGAGCGCCCGTGTTGGTATTCCGCTGATGAGCACGGCGTGCAGCCGCGCGTTAACGCTGCCCGCTGGTGCGATGAACACAGGCCGTGCGAAGTTGTGAGCGAGAGCGCTAGCGGGTCGCCTGTAGCCCCTTCAAGGCATCAAACGCACAAAGGCCCTCGGGTGGAAGCGCCTCTCTTTTGGTGACTTTTCTCTGGCGCGACAGAGAAAAGTTACTCGCCCTCGCGGGGCGAATTCCCGCGGCGGTGCACCGAGTCGAAAGGCTCCATGCAAAAGCAACCAACCAACTACCGCCTCTCAGGCGGCACCCCATCCAGCGCAGCGACCAACTTCGCATGCGCCTCAAGATCCACAGGCCTCACCTTCGGCTCAGTCCTCGCCGGGTATTCGCCCAGATAGTTGTCGCCCTTCCAGTTCCGGGAAGGCCTCACCGGCCTCGGCACAAACCCACCGCCGCAATTCGGGCAGATACCAGAGAGCAACCCTTCCGCGCAGCTCACACAAAACGTGCACTCAAAGCTGCAGATCCGCGCTTCCAGCGACTCCGGCGCCAACACCACCGCGCAATGCTCACAAGAGGGACGAAGTTCCAACATAGATCAGCGAGCCTTCCGATACGGTTCGTCTTCAGCCACGTAGTCCTGCTCCCGCATCGCATCCGCAATCCAGTCCTCAACCGCAGGATGCGCCAGCAACGCGTCGCGGTACGCGGCAGCAGCCTCCGACACCGGCAACCCAAAGCGGCTCAGCCTTACCGCCACGGGCGCGAAATACGCGTCCACCGCGCTGAAGGCACCAAACAGGAACGGCCCGCCGCTGCCGTCCAGCGCCTCGCTCCACGCGGCATCCATCCGCGCCACGTCCGCCCGCAGCGCCTCGTCCTCGGCCCACAGCTTCGCGCCCACGTCCGGGAAGAACGCCTCGATGTTCATGGGGCACACATTGCGCAGCCGCATGAAGCCCGCATGCATCTCCGCGCACAGGCTGCGCGCCCGGGCACGGTCCTTCACGGCACGGGGCCAGATGGGCAACTCGGGGTAGCGGTCGGCCACGTACTCGGCGATGGCCAGCGTGTCCCACACGGCGAAGCCGTCGTCCTCCACCAGCACCGGCACGCGCTTGGCCGGCGTGACGGTGGGGATGACGCGATGCCACTCCGAGCCCGGGCTGAAGTCGAAGCGCAGCTTCACCTCCTCGAACGGAATGCCGAAGGCCGCCAGCAGCACGCCGCTGCGCATGGACCAGGACGAGTAGTTCTTGTTGCCGATGTAGAGCTTCATGCGGGGCTGCCGTTGGGGACCGGAGAGCTTAGAGGCCCTGGGCTTTGCGTGGGATGAGGAAAGCGCAAGGGATTGATGCGTGCGAGGATTGCAGCGAAGCCCCGTTGACTGGAAGACGATGCGATGTCGGTAGGACTGCTCCCCTTGGAGAAGATTCCGATCTTTGTGTGGGGAGCCATCCTTGCGCTGGTCGGCGGCGTGCTGGTGCTCGGCGCCGATGCGTATTCATGGGACCAGCTGAAAGCAGTCGCGATGGTGGTACTCGGTCTCGCGGCTGTGGCTTATGACATTGCGAGACGCAATGGGCGAGCCACAGAAGAGAACGGGGCCGGCCCCAATCAGGAGCCGTGACGGGCCACTACCGCCTCGCCCGCCACGCATCCAGCCGCGCCACGCCGCTGCCCGGCGACAGATACGTCGGCAGCACCGCCTCCATCGACGACGGCACGATGCCCAGCTCCTTCAGCCCCGGGTGGCCGCCGCTGGCCACGTTGGGCACGCTCAGCGACGCGAGGTTGTCGCGGGACAGGATAGGTTCGCCCGGCAGGCACTCCATGAACAGCGCCTGCAGCGTGGCGATGGCATGGGGCAGGGGCAGCACGGTGCGCTCGTGGCCGGCAACGCGGCCGGCCAGGCGAACCAGGTCGGCCAGGGTTACGACGCGGGGGCCGGCGATCTCGTAGGTCTGGCCGATGGCTTCGCGGCGCAGCAGGGTCTCGACGAGGGCGCGGGCCAGGTCTTGCACCCAGACGGGTTGGAGCTTGGCGTCGGCGCCGCCCAGCGGCATCAGCGGGGCGTAGCGTTGCAGGCCGGCGAAGAGGTTGACGCTCTTGTCGCCGTCGCCAAAGACGAGGGACGGGCGCACCAGGGTCAGGTCCAGCGCGCTGGTTTGCGCGGCGACCTGCAGCACGGCTTCGCCGGCGGCCTTGCTGCGCAGATAGCGCGACGGCGCGTGCTCGGCCACGCCGAGGGCGCTGACGTGGACGACGCGCCGGGCGCCGGCCGCGGCGATGCGCTTGGGGAGCTCCACGTGCACGTGCTCGAACGCGGCCATGCTGCCTTGCAGGATGGCGATGAGGTTGACGACGGCGTCGTGGCCGGCGACGAGGCGGGGGAGGTCCTTGAAGACGTCGGCCTGGATGACGGTGACGCCGGGCAGGCTTTGCACCACCTGGGCGTGGGGCAGGCGCCGCGTGGGCACGGTGATGCGGGCGTCGGCGCCGAGGCGGCGCGTGAGCTGCTCGCAGAAGGCGCGGCCGACGAAGCCGCTGCCGCCGAGGACGAGAACAGACAAGGTCATGATTTCGCCTCCCCACTTGCGGCCGCTGCCGGGGGCGGCACATCACTGACATCGGGGTCGCGGGCACCGGCGGGGCCCACGCTGTTGCCCAGCCGCTCGCGCAGCGAGGTGGCGGGCAGGCCCAGCACCTGGGCATAGATGGCGCCGCCCAGCAGCACCTTGCGGACGTAGTCGCGCGTCTCGTTGAAGGGGATGTTCTCGGCCCAGATGGCCGCGTCGATGACGGGGCCGTCGCGCCAGCGCGCGGGGCGGCCGGGGCCGGCGTTGTAGGCGGCAGCGGCCAGCGCTTGCGCGCCTTCGAAGCGGTCCAGCACCAGCTTGAGGTAGTTGGTGCCGATGCGCAGGTTGAAGTCGCGGTCGTGCATCAGCTCGGCGCTGTAGTTGATGCCCACCTTCTTGGCCGTCCACTTGGCGGTGGCGGGCATGACCTGCATGAGGCCGGCAGCGCCCACGTGGGAGCGCGCGTCCAGCACGAAGCGCGACTCCTGGCGGATGAGGCCGTAGATGTAGGCCGGGTCCAGCCCCGCGGCGTTGGCCTCGCGCAGCAGCTCGGGGCGGTGGGGCGTGGGGTAGCGCTGGTTGATGTCGATCTCGGCCCTGGTGCGCTCGCTGGTGTTGATGCAGCGGTCCCAGACCTCGCGGTCACAGGCCTCCTGCGCGGCGGCCAGCAGCGCGCGGTCGTTCATGCCGCGCAGCGAGAAGTTCCACTCGCGCACGCCTTCGTTGCGCAGGCCCAAGGAGATGAGTTGCAACGCGCGTGTGAGGCCGAGGTGTGCGCGCGCGGTCTTGCGTTCTTCCGGCGTCAGCGGCGCGGGCGCGGGGGGCAGCGGCACGGGCTGGCCCACCTCCTCGGCGGCCAGGCGGCCGAAGTAGTTCAGCGGCGCGGCGGCCAGCGCGGTGAGCTGGGTGCGGGCGCTGGCGGCATCGCCCAACTGGCGCGTGGCGCGGGCCTTCCAGTACAGCCAGGCGGGGTCGCGCTGCTCGGTGGCGCTCATGCGGTCGATGGCGCGCAGCGCGGCGGCGGGCTGCTTGGCGCGCAGCGCGGCGCGGGCATTCCAGGCCAGGGCGTCGTCGGTCCAGTCCAGCTCAGGCGCAAGCTTGTGGGCACGGTCAAAGGCGGCCAGCGCGTCGTCCTGCAGGCGCAGCGCCTGCTGGCGGCCGATCTGCACCCACAGCCAGGCCTGCAAGTCGTCCGGCAGCCTGCTCCACTTCTGCTGCAGCAGGTCTCTGGCCTGCACGGGGTCGTTGGCGGCCACGCGGGCCAGGGCCAGGGCGGTCAGTTCGGCCTCGGGGCGGGGTGAGGTGCGGGCGCTGCGGTTCAGGTAGCGGCCGGCGTTGTCCTGCAGCTCGGCGAGCTTGACCTCCAGCGGCTTGGCGGCCAGCACCATGAGGGCCTGGCGCGCGGCGCGCGGGCGGCTTTGCTCCATGGCCAGGCGCGCCTTGGCCCAGGCCGTGTCGGGCTTGAACTGGCCGGACGCGACCATGGCGTAGGCGAGCTGCAGGCAGCCGTCGTCGCCGTCCTTCTGCGCCATCCAGGCGGCGCGCGCCACGTCGGTGGCGATCTTGGTGCCGGCCTCGTGGTCGGCCAGCAGCGCGTAGCAGGCGACCTCGCGGTCGTCGCGCATCTGGTAGGTCCCATGGTCGCGGCGGAAGTTGGCCCAGTCGCGGCGGCGGCCCAGCTCCAGCAGCCAGTCGTTGCGCAGGCGGTCCTCGACGTAGCTGCCGGGGTAGCGGGCGTAGAAGGCGTCCAGATCAGGCTGGCGGGCCTCGGCCAAGCGGGCGTTGAGGTCAAAGTACTCCACCCAGCCGGCCAGCGGGTGGTTCTGCGTGCGGGCGGCGTCCACCAGGGCGGTGAGGCGCTTGCGGTCGCGCTTGGCCCAGGCTTCGCGGGCCTGGACGGCGAGGTCGGCGTCGCTGGGGACGGCAGGCGCCGGGGGCGCAGCATCGGCGGTCAAAGTCACTGCCATCAGCAGCGCCACGGCCGCCCGACCCCACATTCGCCCACCTGTCTTGTTCATGTGTCCCTGACTACTGCAACTGTGGGTCAATTTACCCCAGGGGGCATGCCCCTCCTGGCGACTTTGCAGTACTTAGGCCGCGGTTGCGACAAACCTAGGGGCTGGCGGCAACGGCTGACCCCTTCTACGCTTCACAGCCTTGACGAGGAGACGGCCAATGAGCAGCTTTGCGCAACGCCTGATCGTCGTGGCTGCGGCCACGCTGACCTCCCTGGCCGCTTGGGGCGTGCCGGACATCTACCCCACCCCCGGCACGCAGGCGCCGGTCAGCAGCTTCAGTGCCACCGCCAGCGGCCAGCTGGTGGCCTACTACACGGGCGAGGCGGGCGGCTTCACCAACATGGTGGGGCTGCGCCTGAACGGCGTGGACGGGCCCGCGGGCCTGGACAACCACGCCAGCGCCTATGGCGCCACCTTCGTCATGGGCACGGTGAACTTGGGCGACACGCTGGTGTTCTTCATCGACGCCAACATGGGCAGCCCGGACGCGGCGCGCTACTACACCGACGTGAGCCTGAACGCCGACGGCGTCAACCACGCCTGGGCCAACCCCTATGCCGGTGACGCGCAGGTGCCGGCGGGCAACAACCTCGCGTTCGAGGACTTGCCCAGCGGCGGCGACTTCAACTACCGCGACCACAGCTTCGTCTACAGCATCGTTCCCGTGCCGGAGCCGGCGCAATGGGCGTTGATGTTGGCGGGCGTCTGCGGCCTGAGCTTGCTGAAGAAGCGGCGCCGCTGAGGGGCCCCGCCGCCCGTAACGGGCGCGTCGCGGGCATGGGTTCCAATAGCTTCATGCCCGCCTCCCAGTCCACCGCCCAACCCGAACGCACCGAGCTGCGCCGCAGCCTGATCGCCGCGCGCCGCGCCTTTGCTGCCACGCCGGCCTTCCAGACGGCCCAGGCCGCGCTGGACGCGTCGCTGCGCCAGCTGCTAACCCAGCTGGAGCCCGAGCTGCTGGGCGTCTACTGGCCGCTGGCGGGTGAGTTCACACCCGGTTCGCTCCCCTACCCGCGGGCGCTGCCCTTCGCGCGCCGCGACCCGGCCGAGATGGTCTACCGCCGCTGGGACGGTGCTGCGCCCGGCACGATCGACGAATGCGGCATCGCCACCGCCACGGGCGCCGTGGCCGTGCCCGACGTGGTGCTGGTGCCCTGCGTGGGCTTCACGCGCGAGGGCTTTCGGCTGGGCTATGGCGGCGGCTACTTCGACCGCTGGCTGGAAGCGCACCCGGGCGTGACGACCATAGGGCTGGCCTGGTCCGGCGCCGAGACCCACTTCCCCGTCGAGGCGCACGACCGCGCGTTGACCCTTGTCCTCACCGAGCGCGAGCTCATCGCCCCCGACTGAAATGAAGCCCCTCGTCCAAGGAGTACCTTGGCCGGTCCCCCGAGGGGACGGCGATGCTTGCCGGATTGACCGGCAAGCACATCGCCAGAGCGGGCCGGCTCGGGAGCGGCCCAGCGCTCGGCCCGCAAACGCCATTCACCACTGAAAGGAACTCCGCAGGATGCATGACGGCATGACGCTGATCTCCACGCTGGCCGCTGCCTTTGGCCTGGCCCTGGTTCTGGGGCTGCTGGCGCAATGGGCGCGGCTGCCGGCCTTGGTGGGCTACCTGCTGGCGGGCGTGCTGATCGGGCCGTACACGCCGGGCTTCGTGGGCGACGTGCATCTGGCGCAGCAGCTCTCCGAGGTGGGCGTCATGCTGCTGATGTTTGGCGTGGGGCTGCACTTCTCGGTGCACGACCTGGTGTCGGTCAAGGGCATCGCGCTGCCGGGCGCCCTGGTGCAGATGGCCGCGGCCACGGCCATGGGCGTGGGGCTGGCGCATGGGCTGTGGGGCTGGGACATGGCGGCGTCGCTGGTCTTCGGCCTGGCGCTGTCGGTGGCGAGCACGGTGGTGCTGCTGCGGGCGCTGGAGTCGCGCGAGCTGCTGCACACCGGCAACGGCCGCATCGCGGTCGGCTGGCTGGTGGTGGAAGACCTGGCCATGGTGCTGGCCCTGGTGCTGATGCCGGTGCTGGGGGGCGACAGCGCCACGACGGGCCCGGCCCTGTGGCTCACCATCGGCAAGACGCTGCTGGCCGTGGGCGTGTTCATCGCGGTGATGCTGGTGGCCGGCCGCCGCTTGTTGCCGTGGATGCTGTGGCAGGTCAACCGCACGGGCTCGCGCGAGCTGTTCACGCTGGCGACCGTGGCCGCGGCCATCGGGCTGGCGGTGGGTGCGGCGGCGCTGTTCGGTGTGAGCGTGGCGCTGGGGGCCTTCTTCGCGGGACTGGTGCTGCGCGAGTCCGCCTTCAGCGAGCGCGCGGCGCACGAGAGCCTGCCGCTGCGCGACGCGTTCGCGGTGCTGTTCTTCGTCGCCGTGGGCATGCTGTTCGACCCTCGCATCCTCATCACCCAGCCCTGGGCCGTGCTGGCCACGGTCGCCGTCATCCTCGTGGGCAAGACGGTGGCGGCCGGCGTGCTGGTGCTGTTGCTGCGCTACCCGCTGTCCACTGCGCTGACGGTGGCGGTGAGCCTCGCGCAGATAGGAGAGTTCAGCTTCATCCTGCTGGGCCTGGGCCAGAGCCTGGGTCTCATCCCCGCTGAAGCGACAAGTCTCGTGGTGGCGGGGGCCATCGTGTCCATCGCGCTGAACCCGCTGCTGTTCTCGGGCGTGGAGCCGCTGCGCCGCTGGGTGTTGGCGCGCTCGGCCTGGGCACGCAAACTGGAGGCCAGAGACGACCCTCTGGCCGAGCTGCCGGCGGACACGCCCGAGACGGCGCTGGCCGGGCAGATCGTGCTGGTGGGCCATGGCTCGCTGGGCCAGGCGCTGCGTGAGCAACTGGGCGGCCGGGCGGTGGTGGTGATCGACCGCGACCGCGAGGTGGTAGAGAAGCTGCGCGCCTCGGGCCAGCCCGCCGTGCTGGGCGACGCGGCCGAGGCCATGACGCTGGTGCAGGCCCACATCGCCCAGGCCGCCTGGCTGCTGGTGGCGCTGCCCGACGTGCGCGACGTGCCGGCCTTGCTGGCCATGGCCCAGCAGCTCAACCCCGACCTGCGCAGCGCCGTGCTGGCCTACACCGACGAGGAGGCCCAGTGGCTGCGCGACGCGGGCGTCAGCCACGTGCTGCGCAAGCAGCAGACGTTGGCGGAGGCGTTTGCGCGGGTGGTGACGGCCTAGGCTTGGCCCGACGGGTGCTCCAGCAGGCGCTTTTGCGCCGTGGTGCGCACGAATTCCGCCGGGTCGGTGGCCAGCCGTTTCAGCACCGAGGCGGGCACCTTGGCGTTGCAGGCGATGCCGTGACGCACCGAATCATCGGCATCCTGCGACAAGCTCTCAAAGAGGGCCGCACTCAGTTTGCGCTTCATGGCGACCGTGAAGCGCACGTCCGCATCGTCGTCGCGAGCCAGGACTTCGAGGATCTCCAGCGGCACGGATTTGTTGTGAGCTACCCAGCTGCGCATGTCGGGGAATCGCGCGATGACATCGAGCCAGACGGCCACCGGCGCCTCGCCATGGGCCGCCAGGCTGTACTCCTCCAGAACCTCGCTGCGCCGCAAGCGCACGAATTCCTCGGCCGATTCGATCATGGGGGCTAAGCCTTCTTCGCCCCGCCGAACGCCGCGTACAGGCCCAGCGCAAAGTACACCAGCGCCGACACATATCGCCCCTTGCCGGCCGCGCCGCGCAGCAGTGGCGCGAGGCTGCCCGCCAGCAGCGCATAGGCGCTGTCCGTGATGGCGGCGATGACGACGAACAGCACGCTCAGCGTCAAGGCCTGCGCGGCCTGCGAGCCCTCGGGGTGCAGGAACTGCGGGATAAAGGCGGCGAAGAAGAGGGTGGTCTTGGGGTTCAGCAGCGCGACGAAGAAGCCGTCGCGGAACAGCTTGCGTGGTTGGGCAGGCGCGAGGGGCTTGCCGTCTGCCTGTGCGGTGGGCTGGCGCAGGGCCTGGATGCCCAGCCACAGCAGATAGCCCGCGCCGGCCCAGCGCACGACCGTGAACGCCGTGGCCGAGGCGGCGAACAGGGCCGCAAGGCCTATGGACGCGCCCAGCGCATTGACGCCGTTGCCCAGGGCCACGCCGGCCACGGATGCCAGCCCGGCGGTGCGGCCTTGGGCCAGCGTGCGGGTGACGATGAAGACGACGCCCGGGCCCGGCGTCAGCGCGAGCACCAGCGTGGCGATGAGGAAGGCGTAGAGGGCGGCGCCGGTGAGAAGCAGGCTCATGCGAGGTCTCCCGGGTCAAGGTTCAGGTTAGCCAGTGGCCCGCCAGCCCGGCCAGCCACAGCAGCAGGCCCAGCCCTGCGGCGATGCGCGTGAGCCAGGTGTCGCGGCCGGCCGGCTCGGTGGCATGCCAAGGGAAGGTCAGCGTGTCCACGACGTAGCGTACCGGGTCCACGCTGCCGCCGAGCAGCAGCAAGCCCGTGCCGGCGGCCTCCAGCGCGTTGGGGCGTTCATCGATGGCCCAGGCATGGCCGGCATAGATGAAGCCGACGATGGCGCCGCCCAGGAAGAGGCCGCACAGCAGGTACTCGGTGACGGTGTAGTCGGGCCAGTCGCGCATGCATCAACTGCGGCGCGCTGCCATGAAGCGCGGGTTGCGCAGCAGGGCCGCGGAGATCAGCGACACCAGCAGCCCCACGGGCAGGATCTCGCACAGCGTCATGACGAAGCGGTACAGCGGGTTGGCGTACATGGCCTTGAAGTGGTCCATCTCGGCGGCGAGCTTGGCCAGCTCGGCCTCGGGCAGGCCCTTGGCCTTGCTTTGGGCCATATACATCTTGACCCACTCGGTGCCGAAGTCCAGCTTGGAGACGGCCAGCGTGACCTCCCAGGCCGCTGCGTAGACGAGGCCCGCGACGAGGCTGATGGCCAGGCCCAGGCCGAAGGCGGGCCAGAAGCGGATGACGCCACCTAGCTCGTCGTCGCGGCGGCGCTTGATGGCGACGAACACCAGGCTGAGGGCCACCAGCATGATGGTGTAGCCGATCAGCATGCCGTGCTTGGGCGGCGGGCCCTTGTACGCAACGACGAGGGCGAACAGCGGTACGCCGGCGAGCAGGCCGGCGGCGAGGCCGAAGGTCAGGATTCGTTTGAGCATGTGAGCCTCATGGCGGGGTGGTGGAGCCGCCATGGGACGATGTTCGGGCCCCTTGGGGTATCGGACAAATGGGTGATTTCGAGCGAATCACCCGCATTCGGTAGGTTCAGCGCAACAAACCCAGCTCCCGCGCCTTCAGGATGGCCTCGGTGCGACGGCGGGCGCCCAGCTTCTCGAAGAGTCGCGCCACATGCGTCTTGACGGTGTGCGGCGACACGTTGAGCTTGTCGGCGATCTGCTTGTTGGACAAGCCGGCGGCCAGTTGCTCCAGCACCTCCAGCTCGCGCGGGCTGATGCCCAGCGTGGCCTGCGCCTGCGGGTTGCCGTCGAACGGCGGGGCCGGTGGTGCACGGTGGCCCAGCAGCTTCCAGCCGGCCCACACGCCCAGCGCCAGGAAGCCGGCGGCGACCAGGGCGACATAGGTCAGCTCGGATTGGCCGCGGGCCCAGCGCTGGTAGTCCAGCCATTGCAGCAGCAGCGTGCCGGCCGCGAGGGCCAGGCCGTAGAGCACAACCCGGCGCCACATGGTCAGACCGAAACCAGTTGTTCCCGGGTGATGGCCGCCTGCTGCCTTATCCACTCGGCGAACTGCTGCACCTCTGGGCGCCGGGCGGCGCTGGCGGCCATCATCATCCAGTAGCTGAAGGGGCTGCCCATGCGGCCGGCTTTGCCGAAGGGTTCCACCAGTTCGCCGCGCTGCAGGTGCTCGTGCACGAGGGGCAGGCGGGCGAGGGCCACGCCCTGGCCGGTGAGCGCGGCCTGCACCTGCTGGTAGGTGAAGTTGAGGTACAGCCAGCGGCGGGGCTGCAGGTCGGGCTCGCCCTGCTCGGTGAGCCAGCGGCGCCAGCTCAGGTACTCGGCGCTGGGGCGGGGGTCGTCTTCCTCGGCCAGCGAGTGGCCGGACAGGTCGGCGGCGCGCTTGAGCGGCGCGGGCGGGTTCTTCAAGTACCAGGGGCTGACGGCGGGGCTCAGCAACTCCTCGAAGAGCTGCTCGGCGTCAGGCGTGACCGAGGGGCCGTCGTCGTAGCGCAGCACCAGGTCGCTCTCGCCGTCTTCCAGGTCCACCTTGCGATCGTGGGCGGAGACGCGGATGTCGATGTCTTCATGCTCGCGCTGGAAGGCCTCCAGCCGCGGGATCAGCCACAGCGATGCGAAGGACGCAAAGGTGCTGACGTTGACGACGCGCCGGCCGCGGGCGCGGCGGATCTGGCGCACGGCCGCGTCCAGCTTGGACAGCACGGCCACGGCCGTGGGCAGCAGCGTGGCGCCGTCGCTGGACAGCTCCACCTTGCGCGTGCCGCGCAGGAACAGCGTGCAGCCGATCTCCTCCTCCAGCGACTGGATCTGCCGGCTGATGGCGGACTGCGTGAGGCTCAGCTCCTCCGCGGCCGCGCGGAAGGACAAAAGCCTTGCTACGGCCTCGAAGGCGCGTAGCGGGCCGACCGAAAGCGGACGTTGGCGTATCGGCTGATTCATGACCAAATGGTATCAATCTTCGGCTTCGGAATCATTGGACCGTATAGGGCAATCTAAGCAGAATCCCTGACATCAACCCTGGAGCTACATCATGACTGATGCGCAATCTGTTTGGCACTTGGACGGTGGCCGGGCCATGACCCTGGCCGGTGGCGCCGAAGCCCGCCGCCTCTCGGTCGCCCGCGGCCGGGTGTGGCTGACGGTGTCTGGCACGGCCGACGAGCCGGCCAAGGACCAATGGCTGGAAGCCGGCGAGGCCATGGCCCTCGCCCCGGGCCAGACGGCCGTGCTGGAAGGCTGGCCGGCGGCCGATTTCGAGCTGCTGGTGCCCCCGACCTCAGCCGCCGCGAACCGTGGTTTTTTTGGCCGCCGGTTTTTTGGCTGACACCTTCTTGGCCGCCGGCTTCTTGCTGGCGGCTGGTTTCTTGGGCTTTTTGGCATTGGCGGCACGCAACGCCGCCTCCATGGCCAACCGGGCCCAGGGCAGCATCAGCGGCGGCGACTCCAGCGCCTCCTCGGGCGGGCGGTAGTAGCTCAACACCTGGCGCTCGCCGAGCTTGGTCTCGTAGGTGAAGGGCTCGCAGCCGGCCGCGACAAAGCGCTCGCGCGTGGTGTCGTCGGTCTTCAGGTAGAGCTGGTTCTGGATGATCAGCGCCATGAAGAGGCCGTCCACGTACAGCCCTTGGCCGCCGAACATGCGCAGCGGGCGCACGGGGCCCAGCGGCGACAGCATCTCGATGCAGAGCTCGGTGAATGCGTCCATGTCAGTCGGGCCGTTGTCGGGAATTCACGGGCCGAGCGCTGGGCCGCTCCCGAGCCGGCCCGCACGGGCGATGTGCGTGACGGTCGACCCGGCACGCATCGCCGTCCCCTCGGGGGACCGGCCAAGGTACTCCTTGGACGAGGGGCTCCATTTCTAGCCCTTCCAGGTGAACGGGAAGTGCAGCTGCTTGAAGAAGCCGTCTGGAACATAGTCACCCAAGACGCCATAGTGCTCCGGCCACTTGCGCTCGGACTGCACCGCGGTGCCGAACATATGGTCCAGGAAGGCGAAGTGGGCCGCGTAGTTCTTGTCCAGCGCTTCCTTGTCCTGCGAATGGTGCCAGTGATGGAAGTTGGGCGTCACGATGAGGTAGCGCAGCGGCCCCAGCCGCACGCTGACGTTGGCGTGGTTGAACACGGCCTGGAAGCCCACGACGACGATGTAGGCGTCGATGACCTCCTTGCTGAAGCCCAGCACGAAGATGGGCGCCAGCACCAGCGTGCGCGTGATGATGAGCTCCAGGATGTGCTGGCGCGAGCCGGCCAGCCAGTCCATGCTCTTCACGCTGTGGTGCACCGCGTGCAGCCGCCACAGCATGGGCACCTCGTGATAGGCCCGGTGCGTCCAGTACTGCACCAGGTCGGCCACCAGGATGATGAGGAACAGCGCCACCGGGAAGGGCAGGCCTTGCACCCAGCCCTGGATGCCGTCCTTGGCCGCCCAGCCGAAGAAGCGGTGCACCAGCAGATTGGTGGCCAGCAGCACGAAGCCCACCGCCAGGTGGTTGACGATGAAGTGCTGGAAGTCCGTCTGCCACTCGGGGCGGAACACCGGCTGGTCGCGGCGCAGCTTGAACAGCTTCTCGATGAACACGAAGATCAGTGTGGAGCCCAGCAGGTCCAGGATGAACCAGTCCAGCCCGATGTAGGGCGTGTGGTCGGGGAAGTCGGGGTTCACCTCCACCTTGTGGCCGCCCAGCGCCAGCGCCAGGCCCAGCAGCGCGAAGGTGCCCAGCGCCAGCCAGCGCTGGCGGCTGAAGACGATGTTGAAGAGCGCCAGCCCGCCGGACAGCACCAGGCTCCAGTACAGCAGCCGGCGCATGACGTCCACGTCGTAGGACTTGCGCAGCTGCGGCGTCGTCAGGTACTCGGGGAAGTGGAAGGCCAGCACGCCCAGGAAGCACAGGATGGCCAGCATCAGCGCGATGACGCCGCTGACCATGCCGCGCCCGGGCGTGAGCGCGCCGCTCGATTCGCTGAGCTTGTTGAACTTGTCCAGCATGCCGTGGTTCCCTGTGTGTCGTTGCCGGCGCCACTCTAACGACGACGGCGCATGGCCCACAATGGCCAGATTCCCAGGCCAGGAAGAAAGTCTCGCCCTTGGACGCCAACGACCGCGCCGCCATCCGGCACAAGCTGATCGAACAACGCCTGGCCCTGCCCGACCGCCTCGCGCTCGCCGCCGACCTGCAGGAAGTGCTGCGCGTGTGGCTGCTGCGGCGCAAGGAAACCACCATAGGCGCCTATTGGCCCATCAAGGGCGAGTTCGATCCTTTACCCGCCCTGTACCGCTGGGCCGAAGACCACCCCGAACGCCGCATCGGCCTGCCCGTCGTCGACAAGGTGCACGGCACGCTGCGCTTTCACGTCTGGTACCCCGGCTGCCCCATGGAGGAAGACGCCTTCCACATCCCCAAGCCCAAGGGCACCGAGGAGTTCCAGCCGCAGCTGATGCTCGTGCCCTGCCTGGGCTTCGGCCCCTGCGGCCTGCGCCTGGGCTACGGCGGCGGCTTCATGGACAAGACGCTGGCCGAGACCCAGCCCCGCCCTGCGGCGGTGGGCATCGGTTTTGCGCATGGCTTCCTGCCGCTGCTCAAGCCCAGTGCGCTGGATGTGGCGCTGGATGCGATGCTGACGGAAGAAGGGGTGGTGTGGGACAGGGAGGGGTGAGGTCTTGACCAGCCCGGACGGGGACATCCGCGTCCTGGAGGACGCCAACGCCTGGGCTCGCGCGCATCCGTCGTTCTTCTTCAGCCCCGGGCAGCCGAGCGTGCAGGCGCTCAAGGAGATGCTGCTGACCGGCGCGCGAACGCTCTGCACCGGCACCGTCAGCGATCTTTCCTTTGGCGACTGGTGCGTGGTCGCCGCGCAGGACGACTGGTTGTCGCGTGGCGCGGGCCGGCAAGCGGGCAGGTCGCTGTTCCATCACCTGCATGCGTTTCCCGAACTGGGCCAGAACTGCAGCCGCCCGGAGTTTCTGGTCTACGCCTTCGTCGCGGATGTCGTTTCGCTGGGGCCTGATGGCATCAGTGCCGTCAAGGGCAACGTCGCCGAGTCGGCAGCGTGGGCCACGATTCAGGCGGAAGGCTGGCAGCGGGTCGTGGCTTTCAGAGGGTTGGACGCTGTAGACAAGGACGGTTGAGCGCTCAGCGCGCGGCCATTCCCAGCCGCGCCTCCAGTTGGTCCCAGGGGATGCTGCATGGCTCGTCGTCCTGTGGCCACTGCTCCGGGTCGACGTCCATCTCCACGGGTTCGCTCACGTCCAGCACGTTGCCTGAAGCCTGTCGGCTGAGCACCAGACCGCTGGACGGCGTGCGGACGATCACCAGCCGGGTTTGAGGCCGGTAGCTGCTGGCCAGCGGGTCTTCGCCATTGGTGCCCAGCTGCTGGCTCTCGAAGTCATGGTTGGTGAACACCACGTCGTCAGCGGTGCGTAGGAAATACATCAGGCCACCGTGCTCCGGCTCCTGGAAGCGTTTGGCCTGGACGAAGGTGTAGCGCTCTTCCTGGACTTCGGCCGCGGCCAAGTCCGCCGTGAGCTGGGGCCGCAGGTCTCGCCAACCCCGAATCCACCGAATGGACGACACGACGGCAAAGACTGCGCAGACCGGCGCGCACAGCGCGAGGAACCAGAACGTCGAGACGTCGTGCAGGCCCGCCCTGACGCCAAACAGCTTGCCCGCCACCCAGCCCAGCGCCAGCCACACCACCGTGAGCGCCAGCATGCTGGTGGGCCAGAGGACGGCAGCATTGCCGGCACCACGCCGCCAGCGTGCTGCGGTGCCCGGCCAGGATGCCAGCAGACTCGCCATCGCCGCATGCTCGTCGCTGGAGGCGGGGCGGCGGATGATTTCAGTGCTCACGGCTTGGGCCCGAACTCTTCGTCCTTGGCGCTGTACATCGGATACGCCGGCGCACGGTGCGGCTGCACCGGCGGGCGGTTGACGACCCAGGTGCGGGCGATCAGGTCAGCCAGCGTACGGCGCTCCTTGGTGTGGGCCATCAACGCCAGTTCGATGACGAAGGGCAGCGCGATCAGCCATTCGGCGCCTTGCAGGTTGCCGGCCATGTAGGCCCCGGTCAGCATCGCCATCCGCACCGAGGGCCGCACCAGGGCCTGCGTGGAAGACAGGTCGCTGCCGTTGATGGACAGCACTGCCACGTTGGCCACCGTGCGGCCCAGCGACACGCGCGGCCACAGCAGCGCGGCGGACTGGTAGCCCACGTACAGGACGGCCATGCCCAGCGGCAGGTCCCTCACGACCACGCCGCTCTCGGGGGCCACGCCGTAGAGGATGGCCAGCAGCACGAGTAACAGCGCACCATCCAGCACGCAGGCCAGCAGACGGCGCTCCCAGGAGGCCAGGTGGGGCTGTGCGGAGGGCATGCGGGCGCGAGACCGCGAGGTCAGCCGCCTGCAGGTGTGCGCCGCCGCCGGGCGCGCGCCAGCAGCGCCAGCGTGCCCACGGCCAGCAGCAGGCTTGATGCCGGCTCAGGCACCGCGGCCGTGATGGCGTCGAAGGTGTAGGCCTGGCCGAAGGGGTGGCTGGACTGGCCCCAGGAGATCATGTCGAAGCCGAACCACACGAAACCCTGGTCCGTGTTGTTGTTGTCCTGCAGGTATTGGAGCTCCGCGGCGCCGCCCGCCAGGTACAGGCCCGCCGAGGTGAACTCCTGCGGGACGTTGAGGTCCAGGACCAGCTGCGACGCGGTTGCATGCAGCGTGGCGCTGGGGTTGCCGAACTGGGAGAAGAGCACGGCCCAGGACGAGTTGCCGTTGTTCAGCGTGACGATGGGCCCCGTGGCGGAGCCCAGCACCGCGCTGTACGCGGCGTCGTTGAAGAACTGCGCGATGGCGGCGGCGCCGCTGAAGGTGCCCGTCTGGGACGTCGTGACGGTGATCTCCACCGAGTTCGCGCCGACGTAGCTGAACGGGAAGTTCGCGAGGTTGTAGGTCGTGGCCTGCGCGGCTGGCGACAGCACGGCCAGGGCCAAGGCGGCCGGGATGGCAGCGAGAGCGGGCTTCATCGATATCTCCCTGGGCTGCCGGCCTCGGTTGCCGGCCGGTCGAGTTGCATGCTCGTGGCGATCCGCGCTTTTGTGGCCCGGGGACAACCCTGGCGCGCGGAGGTGAGAAATGCCATGCCGGCCTGCCCCAAAATGCCGGCCGTCAACTTTCACTTCACAGGGAGATCCACCATGACCAAGCAAGCACTGACCGCACTCGTCCTCGCCGCCACCTGCGCCACCGCCTTCGCCGCCGGCAAGCCCTGCGACGAGCTCAAGGGTGAGATCGCCGCCAAGCTGGACGCCAAGGGCGTGAAGGGCTACGAGATCACGGCCGTCGACAGCGACAAGGTGGGCGATGCGAAGGTCATCGGCAGCTGCGAAGGCGGCACCAAGAAGCTGACCTACGTGCGCAAGTAAGTACAGGCTGAGTGACTAAAGGCGAGGTGGCGAGGCCGGCGCAAAATGTGCCCATGAGCCTCTACACCGACCACCTCGCCGCGCTGCAGCGCCATGCCGAAGAGGCACTGGCGCGCTGCGGTTTCGACACGCTGCTGATCGCCTCCGGCATCGAGAAGTACGCCTTCCTGGACGACCGGCCCTACCTGTTCCAGGCCAACCCGCACTTCAAGCACTGGCTGCCGCTGACGAACCACCCGCATTCGTGGCTGGCCGTGCGGTCGGGCAAGAAGCCGCGCGTCGTCTACTACCAGCCCGACGACTACTGGCATGTGCCGCCCAGCGCGCCGAGCGGCGAGTGGGTGGATGCCGTGGAGCTGGTGGTCATCCGTGAGCCCGAGGAGGCCGCGCAGGCGCTGGCTGACCTGACGGGCGAGCGCACCGCCATCCTGGGCGAGGCCGATGCGGCGCTGCCGGGCCTGACGCCGAACAACCCCGAGCAGTTGCTGAACCTGCTGCACTGGGCCCGCGGCGCCAAGAGCGCCTACGAGCTGGAGCAGATGCGCGCCGCCCAACGCCGCGCTGTGCCAGGGCACATAGCAGCCCGCGCCGCCTTCCTGCGTGGCGAGAGCGAGGCCGGCATCCACCGCGCCTACCTCGTCGCCACCGGCCACACGGACCGCGACCTGCCGTACACCAACATCGTGGGCCTGAACGAGCATGCCGCGGTGCTGCACTACCAGTACCAGGACGAGAGCCCGCCCGCCGAGGCGCGCAGCTTCCTCATCGATGCCGGCGCCCAGGTCAATGGCTATGCCAGCGACATCACGCGCACGTGGGTCGCGCCGGGCCATGACGAGTTCGCGGCGCTGGTGGCGGCCATGGAGACCGAGCAACTGGGCCTGGTGGCCGAAGTGCGCGAGGGCGTGGACTACCGCGACATCCACCTCAGCACCCACCGCCGCATCGCCCGCGTGCTGCGCAACGCCGGCATCGTGAAGATGGGCGAGGAGGCCATGGTGGAAGAGGGCGTCACCAAGCCCTTCTTCCCGCACGGCGTGGGCCACCTCTTGGGCCTGCAGGTGCATGACGTGGGCGGCTTCATGGCCAGCGAGGAGGGCGGCACGGCCGACAAGCCCGAAGGCCACCGCTACCTGCGCCTGACGCGCCCGCTGCAGGCCGGCATGGTGGTCACCATCGAGCCGGGGCTGTACTTCATCCCCACGCTGCTGCGCCAGCTGCGCGCGTCGCCGCAAGCGAGCCAAGTGGATTGGGATGCGGTGGAGCGGCTGTCGCGCTACGGCGGTATCCGCATCGAGGACGACGTGGCCTGCCGTGCGGGTGGCGAGGCGCCCGAGAACCTGACGCGGGACGCGTTCGCCGCCGCATGATCGTAGAGGGTGAAAAGGACTCCAACATGCCCGCTTGGACTCCCCAAAACGCCCCGCTCGTCGTTGCAAATGCTCGCCGTAGCACGAGCTACGGCTGTGCTTTGCGCCTAGATCGACGCGCTTTGGGAAGCCCCCTCGGGCATGCCGGAATCCCTCTCACCCTCTGACTCCTGGCGCCTGCCCCGGCGCCGGGACGCGCTGAGCTACTGGCTGCGCACGCGGCTGCTCAGCCTGTGGGCGCTGGCGAGGCAGGCGTTCACCACGCGGCGCTGGTCAGCGGCTGAGGCGCTGGCCGAGGCACCCGTCGTCGCGCAGAGCCGCAGCCCGCTGTGGACCGAGGGTGATGACGGCGAGTTTGCACTGACTGCCGGCAAGGTCGAGAACCTGCGAGTGGCCATACGCGCCTTCCACGGCGTGGAGGTGCCGGCCGGCGGCGTGCTGAGTTTCTGGGCCCAGCTGGGCCGACCGAGCGCGAGCCGCGGCTTTGTCGTGGGCCGGGAGGTGCGCGAGGGCTGCGTCGTGCCCACGGTGGCCGGCGGCATCTGCCAGCTCTCCAATGCGCTGGCCGACCTTGCCGCCCAGGCGGGCCTCGAGTTCGTGGAGCGGCATGGCCACACGGCCCGCATCGGTGAGGTCGCATCGCCGGCCGACGCTACCGTCTTCTGGCGCCACGTGGACCTGAAGCTGCGTGCGGCTCACGCCTGGCGGCTGGACGTGACGATGGACGAGCGCGAGCTTGTCGTCTCGCTGCGCTCGCACGCGCGATCCCTGCCGCGCTCCATTCCCGTTGCGCCACATCGCGATGCGCCCGCGCTGGTACGCGGCTGCCTGACCTGCGACGAGCGTGATTGCTTCCGGCATGCAACCCACCGCGCGCTGCACGGCAGGAAGGCGCGCACGGCCGCGTTGCTGGATGGCTGGAGCCCCGAGTTCGCCGCGCGTCTGGCGTCGCAACCGCTGGAGCGTTTCGCACCCATGCCCATGCGGCTGGCCTTCTGGCGGCCCGTGGCCAAGTCCTGGGGCGACGTGGCCTCGCGGGCGCGCTGGGCCAGCCTTCGCGGTGCGCTGTGGCGCCGGCTCTGGGCGCGGCGCGAAGGCGGCCGGCGCCAGGCCGCCATCCTGGACGCGCAGCGCTGGCTGGCGCAGGCCCATGCCGCAGCCCTGACGCCGCTGCACACCCGGCTGGTGGTGGACCAGGCGTTGCTGCCCCACCTGGAGCTGTGCGGCGCGCTGGCCGGCCGCGAGGTCGAGGTGCTGGCGCACTCGCTGCCCATGGCCGACATCCAGGTCCGGCTGGATGCCGCCGCGCAGCGCTGGCCGCAGGACGAGAGCCTGCGCGACTACCGCGCGCCGCCGTCGCTGGTGACCGCCGAAGCCCGTGCGCTGGCCCGGGCGCGAAGCATCGTCACGCCGCATGCGGAGGTGGCCGCGGTACTGGGGCTCAGCCACGGTGCCCGGGTGACGCGGCTGGCCTGGGCGGCTGCAACCGTGTGGGCCCCGGCGGCTGCGGAGGCATCGCTGGCCCCCTTGCTGCTGTTCGCAGCGCCCCCGCGCGCCCGCAAGGGCTGGCTGGAACTGACCGCGGCGCTGCAGGGGCTGAGCCACCGCTTGCGCACGCTGGGCACGCCTCATGCCGGTGACCCGCTGGACGGCGTCTCGGCCGTGGTGTTGCCGGCCCACGTGGAGCATGCGCCGCGGCTGCTGCTGAGGGCCCTGGCATGCGGTTTGCCGGTCATTGCAACGCCCGCCTGTGGCCTGGACGCCGGGCCCGGGCTGGTGATCGTCCAAGCCGGCGACGTCGCGGCGCTGCATGCCGCTCTTGCCCAAGTGTTGATGAAACCCCACCATGAATGAACGCCTGCTCTGCTGGACCGTGGCCCTGGCTTTGACCGCGCCCTGCGCCTGGGCCCAGCAGCCGCCCAAGCCCGAGGTCGAACTGGGCCGCGTGCAGGTCCAGGGCGAGGGCGCCTTCGCCCGCGAGAAGAAGACGCTGGCCCAGCTCTTCAAGGCACAGGCGCTGTTCGAGCGCTTCCATGCGATGGCGCCGGACGCGGAGCTGAAGTTCAAGGTCTATGCGCGCACCCAGGCCGAGACCACGCAGGCGCTGGAGCTGGCGCTGGTGACGCCCAAAGGCCGCCAGCCGTTGGTGCTGGACGCCGAAGACCGCTTCACCATCGCCCGCGAATGGCGCGACCTGGACGAGGACACCGAAGTGCGCAGCCGCCTGGCCGACGGCCGCGTGACCTGGCGGCCCGACATCCGCACGCCCGGTGTGCCCGCGAGCGAGCGGCGCCTGGGCGACCTGCGCCTGCAATGCCGCGTGGGCTTCGACAGCGGCGTGGCGCGCGGCCTGCGGGGCCTGGCCGCGCTGCTGTCCTTTGCCTTCGAGCAGTGCGAGGACCCCGAATGGAGCCCCAGCAACTTCGCCGACCGGCCCGTGTTCGCCGTCACGCTGGTGCAGGGCGATCGCTGGCTGGTGCTCAGCGAAGGCCTGCTGCACGGCCTGCGCGACAGCGGCGGCAAGTACTACGACTGGGGCTTTTCGCTGCGCGAGCGCATGTTCCGCGTGCCGCTGGGCGACCTGAGCTGGCCCGATGACACGCGCGTGGTGCTGGAGTACTGGGACGACCCGCCCGCGTCGCCCGAGCCGGGCCTGGAGGACTTGCGCGAGGCCTGGGTGCAGGCCGTGCGCCAGCTCGCGCCGGGCACGCCGGTGGCCGAGGTGTTGCAGCGGGCCGGCAAGGCCGACGACGACACGAAGTTCGAATCCGGCCGGCGGCTGATGCGCCACCTGCACGTCATCAAGTTCTCCAAGGACTTGCAGCAGCGGCTGGAGCTGGTGACGCTGTTCGGGCCCGATGACCGGCTGCTGAAGTCGACGTTGCGGCGCCTCGGGGCCAAGCAGCGTTACTGACGAAGCTCCACCAGCAACCCGTCGCAGGCGACCTCCACCAGGTCCAGCACCTGCTCGAAGTCTTCGGGCCCGCCGTAGTAGGGGTCGGGCACGATGCGGCCATGCTGCGCTGGCGCGTAGTCCATCAACCGCTTGAGGCGGTGGCGCTGGTCCGGCGGACACAGCCGGCCAGCCTGGGCGAGGTTGTTGTCGTCCATGGCCAGGACGAGATCAAAGCGGGCGAAGTCCGCCGCCTTCAACTGCCGCGCGCGCAGCGTGGACAGGTCATAGCCGCGCTTGAGCGCGTGCACCTGCGTGCGGTCGTCCGGCGGCGCGCCCACGTGATAGTCGTGCGTGCCGGCCGAGTCCACTTCCACGTCCAACCCCGCCGCGGCCAGCTTGGCGCGCATGACGCCCTCGGCCGTGGGGCTGCGGCAGATGTTGCCCATGCAGAAGAACAGGACGCGGCGGACGGGCATGGCGAGGGCATCAGGAGACGATGCCCCCCATTGTCCGCGCCGGTCAGAACCTCCAGCCGAGGCCCACGCTAGCGAGGGTGGGATTGACCTTGAACTTGCCGGCTGAGACGCCGCTGGAATAGACCGTGGTCTGCAGGTCGACCTTCTTCAGGTCGAAGTTCAGGTAGGTGCCCTTGGTGACCTCCACGTCCGCGCCGATCTGCCATGCCGCGCCCCAGCTGTTGTGCTTGATGCTGGGATGCAGGGCCGTCTGCACGGCGGGGCTGAACTCCACGCTGGAGAAGTTGGTGTAGTTGACGCCCGCGCCCACATAGGGGCGCACGGTGCCGGTGGGGTTGAAGTGGTACTGCAGCGTCAGCGTGGGTGGCAGGTGCTTGAGCGAGCCGATGGCGCTGCCGTTGGAGTAGATCGTCTGCTTCTGCGGGTAGGTCAGGATCAGCTCGGCCGCGATGTTGGGCGCGAAGAAGTAGCTGAAGTCCACCTCGGGGAAGGTCTTGTTGTTGATGGACAGGCCCAGGCCCGTGCTGTCCTTGTTCGCCGAGTCCAGGTGCAGTGCACGCACGCGCACCAGCAGCGGGCCTTCGTCAGCGAAGGCGGGCTGCAACGCGAGGGTGGCAAGGGCAGCGGCAGCGAGGAGGATCTTCTTCATTTGCAATGGCTCCAAAGATGGGACGTGTCCCGATGGAGGCATTGCACGCGCTAGGCCGCGCGGCGTCTTTGAGGCAACACAAGCTCGCGTTCAGGCGCGAGCCGGGTCGCCTCAACGTTTGTGCTGGATCAAGACTTGTTGCCGAGCCCGAGGCGTTTGCACAACTCGAGGGTCAACGCGCTCTGGTTCAGCGTGTAGAAGTGGATGCCCGGCGCGCCGCCGTCAATGAGGCGCTCGCACAGGCGCGTCACCACGTCCAGGCCGAAGGCGCGGATGGAGGCCGAGTCGTCCATGAAGCCTTCCATCTTCATCTGCACCCAGCGCGGGATGTCGATGCCGTCGCGCTGCGCGAACTGGGCGATGCGGCCGTAGTTGTGGAAGGGCATGATGCCCGGCACGATGGGCTGGGTGACGCCCAGGCGCCGCGCCTCGTCCACGAAGTGGAAGTACGCGTCGGCGTTGAAGAAGAACTGCGTGATGGCGCCGTCGGCGCCGGCCTTCATCTTGTCGACGAAGTGCTGCAAGTCCTTGGCAGCGTAGCGCTGCTGCGGGTGCACCTCGGGGTAGGCGGCCACTTCGATGTGCCAGTCCGATCCTTGGGTCTCGCGGATGAAGCTGACCAGCTCGGACGCATAGCGGAACTCGCCCGCCGTGGCCGTGCCGCTGGGCAGGTCGCCGCGCAAGGCCACCACGCGGTGGATGTTCTGCTCGCGGTAGGTGGCGAGGATCTCGGCGATGTTCTCGCGCGTGGAGCCCACGCAGCTCAGGTGCGGCGCGGCCTCGAAACCGGCCGCGGCGATGTCCATGACGGCGCCCAGCGTCTTGTCGCGCGTGGAGCCGCCGGCGCCGTAGGTGACGCTGAAGTACTGGGGCGTGAGCGCGCCCAGTTCCTTCACGACGGTCTTGAGCTTTTCGACGCCGACCGGCGTGTTGGGGGGAAAGAATTCAAAGCTGACTGCAGTGGTCATCGTGTGGCCCACAGGAAGAATTCGCGATTGCCGTCACCGCCGGTGATGGGGCTCTCAAAATAGTCCAGCACCTTGAGGCCCAGGGCCGTGCAGGCCAGCCGGGCGCGGGCTTCCAGGCGCGGGTAGTCGGCCTCGTCCTTGACGATGCCGCCCTTGCCCAGGGCCTGCGGGCCCAGTTCGAACTGCGGCTTGATCAGCACCAGCACGTGGCCATGCACCTCCAGCCAGGGCAGCAGATCGGGCAGGCTGCCAATCATGGAGATGAAGCTCAGGTCGCCCACGATGAGCGTGAAGCCGCCCGTGGGGGCGTGGGCCTTCAGCACGTCCAGCTCGCGCACGTGCACGCCTTCCAGCGCCGTGACGCGCACGTCGTGGCGCAGCCGCGGGTGCAGCTGGTCGTGCCCCACGTCTATGCCCACCACGTGGCGGGCGCCGCGCGCCAGCAGGCAGTCGGTGAAGCCGCCGGTGCTCTGGCCGATCTCCAGCACGGTGTGGGCCTTGACGTCAAAGCCGGTGTGATCCAGCGCGCCTTCCAGCTTCAGGCCGCCGCGCGACACATAGCGCAGCTCCGCGTCGTCAGTGACGCGAAGCTGTGCCGTGTCGGGCACGTCCTCGCCGGCCTTCTTCAGCACGGTCCAACCGGTGGGCGAGGCCCACTCGACGGCACCGTTGCCGATCAGGCGCTGCGCGACGGAACGCGTCGGCGCATGGCCTTGGGCGACGAGAAGTTGGTCAGCGCGCATCGAGAGATCAATACCGATAGGTGTCGGGCTTGTACGGGCCTTGCTTCTGCACGCCGATGTACGCGGCCTGCTCGTCCGTCAGCTCCGTCAGCTGCGCGTTGAGCGTGGTGAGCTGCAAGCGGGCGACCTTCTCGTCCAGGTGCTTGGGCAGCACATAAACCTCGCCGACCTTGTAGTTGTCCTTGTGCGCGTACAGCTCGATCTGGGCGATGGTCTGGTTCGCGAAGGAGGAGCTCATCACATAGCTCGGGTGGCCCGTGCCGCAGCCCAGGTTCACGAGGCGGCCCTTGGCCAGCAGGATGATGCGCTTGCCGTCGGGGAAGATCACGTGGTCCACCTGCGGCTTGATCTCTTCCCACTCGTACTGCTCCAGCGCGGCGACTTCGATCTCGTTGTCGAAGTGGCCGATGTTGCAGACGATGGCGTTGTTCTTCATCGCGGCCATGTGCTCGTGGCGGATGACGTTCTTGTTGCCGGTGGTGGTCACGAAGATGTCGGCCTTGTCCTGGGCGAACTCCATGGTCACGACGCGGTAGCCTTCCATCGCGGCCTGCAGCGCGCAGATGGGGTCGATCTCCGTCACCCAGACCTGGGCGGACAGCGCGCGCAGCGCCTGCGCCGAGCCCTTGCCCACGTCGCCGTAGCCGGCCACGACGGCGATCTTGCCGGCCACCATCACGTCGGTGGCGCGCTTGATGCCGTCCACCAGCGACTCGCGGCAGCCGTACAGGTTGTCGAACTTGCTCTTGGTGACCGAGTCGTTCACGTTGATGGCGCGGAACAGCAGCGTGCCCTTGGCGGACATTTCCTTCAGGCGGTGCACGCCCGTGGTGGTCTCTTCCGTCACGCCGATGATCTCGGCGCTCTTGCGGGTGTACCAGGTGCCGTCCTCGGCGACCTTCTTCTTGATCGCGGCGAACAGGATGCGCTCTTCCTCGCTGCCGGGGTTGGCCAGCACGGAGAGGTCCTTCTCGGCCTTCTGGCCCAGGTGCATCAGCAGCGTCGCGTCGCCGCCGTCGTCCAGGATCATGTTGGGGCCTTCACCCGCTTCACCCTTGCCGGCGAATTCGAAGATGCGGTGCGTGTAGTCCCAGTAGTCTTCCAGCGTCTCGCCCTTGTAGGCGAACACGGGCGTGCCCACGGCGGCGAGGGCCGCGGCGGCGTGGTCTTGCGTGGAGAAGATGTTGCACGAGGCCCAGCGCACTTCGGCGCCCAGGGCTTGCAGCGTCTCGACGAGCACGGCGGTCTGGATGGTCATGTGCAGCGAGCCGGTGACGCGCGCGCCCTTGAGCGGCTGCGTGGCGGCGTATTCCTTGCGGATGGCCATCAGCGCCGGCATCTCGTGCTCGGCGATCTTGATTTCCTTGCGGCCCCAGTCGGCCAGCGTGAGGTCTTTGACGATGTGTTGGGGAATGGCGGCGGTCATGCGTGGCTCCTTCAAGCGAATGAAGCCGCTGGCGCAGTGAACGGGGGATTGATCCTCACCCCGGGCACGGTCGGCCAGCGGTGAGCGCAGTTGCAGTGGATATGTTCCGAGCCTGGCCTCAAGGGTGCTGAGGTTGCAACGCTCCTCGGAAGCCCGCCATTCTAGGCTGAGAGCCGCCCAGGCGGCGGCCGTCCACGCGGCTTTTTCACGATCGCCCGGAAAGCCGGTGCGCCGCGCGGCCTGCCGGCTGGCACGATTCGGGGCCTTGTAGTGAAGCGAGTTCCATGTCGGACCAGACCCAGAAAGACGTCATCGCTGCCGCCGATTTCTTCAACAAGACGGTCCGGCAGCTCTTGACGGTCAACAACGCGGTGCACGCGGAGACGCTGGTCCTGGCCATGGCGCGCATGTCCGGCGCACTGATGTTCCGGACCTTTGGATTCGACAAGGGCATCAATCCGGGCACGGCGGTGCTGTCCGACAAGGCCAACGCCGAAGGCCCGGTGCTGATGGACATGATGCTGATGACGCTGAGGCAGCTCGGGCACCAGATCACCGAGGCCGACCTCAATGCCGAGCACGCGACGGACAAGTTCTCGCGGCTGAGCTTCCAGCAAACCGAAGAGAAGTTGGCGCCGTTCTTCCTGAAGTATTGCGAGGTGGCCCCCATCGGGCTGCGGACGGCTGCCATTGCGGCGGGCGTCGCCACGGGCATGCTGGTGCACGACTGCGCGGCGGCGCTGCCGGTGCGCGATGGCGCCGCCCTGGCCGTCTACGGCTTCGTCGAGGGCACCAAGACGGCACCGTTCACGTCGATGAAGACGGGTGGCACCAGGCAGGCCCGGCCGCAAGCGGCCAAGAAGCCCTGGTTCAAGTTCTGGCAGTAGCGCGCGCCGCGCCGGCGTCGCTGGTGCGCAGCAACGAGATGTCCTCCCGCGGCGGCGCGCCAAACAGCCGCCGGTATTCACGGCTGAACTGCGACGGGCTCTCGTAGCCCACACGGTGGGCGGCGCTGGCGGCGTCCAGGCCATCGCCCAGCATCAGGCGGCGCGCATGCTGCAGCCGCAAAGTTTTTTGGAACTGCAGCGGCGACAGGGCCGTGAGCTGCTTGAAGCGCAGGTGCAGCGTTGATGGGCTCATGTGCGCCAGCTCGGCCAGGTCCTCGATGCGCAGCGGCTCGGCAAAGCGGCGAGTGAGCTGCTCGATGACGCGGCCCATGCGCCGCGTGACACCGTCGGTGTGCGCCAGCGCGCGCAGGCGTGGCCCGAGCGGCCCGGTCAGCACGCGGTAGAGGATCTCGCGCTGCACCAGCGGCGCCAGCGTCTTCAAGTCCTGCGGATGGTCCAGCAACTGCAGCAGGCGCAATGCCGCGTCCAGCAGCGGCGCGGTGACGGGGGCCACGTGCAGGCCCGCGTCGGCCTCGCCCGCAGGGCCGTCGCCGTCCAGCAGCAGCTCGGTCAGCGCCTGCGTCTCGCAGGAGAGGCGCACGCAGACGTAAGGCTTGTCGGGGCTGGCCTCCAGCACCTGGCCGCGCGGCAGCATGGTCATGGGCACCACCAGGCATTGCATCGCGTCGTAGTGCACCACCCGCTCGCCCAGCTGCGCCTTCTTGCGGCCCTGCAGCACGAGGACGAGGCCCGGCTCGTAGACGGCCGGCACCGGCTGGGCCGGGGCGCTGGCGCGGATGAGGCGCAGCCAGGGCAGCGCGGTGGCGTGCAGGCCGTCGGCCGGGGCATGCGCCAGGGCCCGCGCGATGGTGCGCTCGCGCAGGGCTTGCAAGTCGTCGTCTGGGGCCATGGGGTGATTGTGCAAACGTATCCCCTTGTTCTGCTTGCCATAGGGCCATGGCCCGGAGGATTGGGCAAGCATGAGCGAGCTTTGTGCTGGGCGAATGGGGGTGGCGGTTCCTAAGCTTGCGGCGTTCCCTGATCATTCATCCATCCACGGAGTACGCGATGACGAACACCACCTCTTCTCTCCCCCGCCGCCGCCTGGGCGCCGCCGGCCCCGAGGTCTCGGCCCTGGGCCTGGGCTGCATGGGCATGTCCGAGTTCTACGGCCCGGCCGACGACGCCAAGTCCATTGGCGTGATCCACCACGCGCTGGACATCGGCATCAACTTCCTCGACACGGCCGACATGTATGGCGTGGGTGCCAACGAAAAGCTGCTGGCCCAGGCGCTGGCCACGCGCCGCAGCGAGGTGGTGCTGGCCACCAAGTTCGGCAATGTGCGCGCGCCGGACGGCACCAGCCTGCGTATCGACGGCAGCCCGGCCTATGTGCGCGAGGCCTGCGACGCCAGCCTCGCGCGGCTGGGCGTGGACCATATCGACCTCTACTACCAGCACCGCGTGGACAAGACCGTGCCCATCGAGGAGACGGTGGGCGCGATGGCCGAGCTGGTGAAGGCCGGCAAGGTCAGGCACCTGGGCCTGTCCGAGGCCTCGGCCAGCACCATCCGCCGAGCCCACGCCGTGCACCCCATCGCGGCCGTGCAGACCGAGTACTCGCTGTGGAGCCGCGATGTGGAGGCCGAGATCCTGCCCACCTGCCGGCAGCTGGGCATCGCGCTGGTGCCCTACAGCCCGCTGGGCCGTGGCTTCCTGACGGGCGCCATCCGTTCCGCCGAGCAGTTGGCCCCCGACGACCGCCGCCGCATCCACCCGCGCTTCCAGGGCGAGAACCTGGACCACAACCTCGCGCTGGCCGATTCGCTGTCCACGCTGGCCAAGGAATGGGGTTACACGCCGGCCCAGCTCGCGCTGGCCTGGCTGCTGGCGCAAGGTGATGACATCGTGCCCATCCCGGGCACGCGCAGCACCTCGCGGTTGGACGAGAACGCGGCGGCAGCGCGCATCACGCTGAGCGCGGCGCAGCGCGACAAGATAGCGACGCTGCTGCACCAGCACGCCGTGGCCGGCACGCGCTATCCAACCGCCCAGATGGGCGCATTGAACGCATGAGGGCGGCTGCCGCCCGGTAGGCGGGCGGTTTTCGAAAAACCGGACATCCACCCGTGGGATGACGTGGCCGCGGCAGTGGTGACACCATGCCGCCGCTAACGACTTTCCAAAGGGGCAGGACATGCGAGCGTTCATGGCGAACAAGGGGTGGGTATTGCTGGCGCTCGTGATGGGGGCCGCGGCGGCGCCTGCCGTGCAGGCGGCCAATTTCCATGCGGCGAGCAATGCGACGGTGGAGTTGAGCGTCACCAACACCCGCATGAGCGATCCGCGAGATGCCGGTGGCTTGACTCCGGCTGGCACGGATTCGCGCGCCGCGCTCAGTGGTCCGGGCCAGGGCGCCATGGCCCACACCTTTGCCTCGGCCTCGGCGGGCGCCCTGCACGCCTATGGGACGGCACTGGCGACGACGACCCTGCCTTACAGCGGTGGTGCCAACACCTCGGGTACAGCCAGTGCCTCGCTGGGCGACAGCTTCGTGCTGCAGGCCGACGGCTATGGCCAGGGGACGCTGGCATGGGTCACGGCCACGGTGTGGATAGACGGCACCGTCATGCAGCATGACGGCGCGGGCGAATTCCGCTACGCGCAGCGCTGGGAGGCCGTCGTCACGGCAGGGAGCAGCCTCAGCACCTACGCCTGGTCGGGCTTCGAGTCGAATTACGTCTCCTGCGACGCCTGCTCCAACCACAGCACGCTGGGCGGGAAGACGATCGGCTTCTACGCCGTCGTGGGCGCGGCCAACACCATCGCCATGAGTCTGAGCATCGAGAACAACATCTTCATGAACAACGGCGAGGCCGGGTTTGCCTCGGGCACCATGGACCTGGGCGACACCTTCGCCTGGGGTGGCATCCAGAGCGTCACCATCAACGGGGTGCAGGTCACCGGGTTCTCTGCCGTGAGCACTGACACCGGTTTCGACTTTGCGACGAGTGCCGTTCCGGAGCCAGGTTCGGCCGCGCTGCTGGTCTCGGGCCTGCTGGCCCTGCCCTGGCTGCGCCGTCGCAAGCCCTAAGGAGACGCTGAATAGGGCGCTGCGCGCGCGGCAGCGCTCGGCTGGACGAGAACGCGGCTGCCGCGCGCATCGCGCTCTCCGGCAACCAGCGCGACAAGATTGCCACGCTGCTGCACCAGCATGCCGTGGCCGGCACGCGCTATCCGGCGGCGCAGATGAGCGCCGTGAACGCTTAGACGGGTTGCTTGCGCGCCCGAGCCCGCAGGCCCACCGCGCCCAGGCCCAGCGCCAGCAGGGCGTAGGTGGACGGCTCGGGCACGGCGGTCACGGCGTGGATGTTGTCGCCGCTGACGAGCAACGGCACGTTCCAAAAGGCGCGGTCCACGACGGCGTCGGAGTAGGACTGGATGTAGATGCCGAACTTCAGGCCCGTGAAGCTGATCGTGCCGGTGCCGTCGGGCGCGGTCATGAACTGGTTCGGGTAGAAGAAGTTGAAGATGCCGTGTCCGCTGGTGTTGGTGTCAACACTGGGCGGGTTGATCGCGGGCCCTTGAAGGCCCACGAAGCCGAACGAGTTGATCTGGAACGCGACGAACTCCGTCTGGGTGTCGACGTCCCAGGCCCCCATGCCGATGGACTGGGGGTTGGTGATCTGCAAGGCCTGGCCTGGCAGGAAGCTGAACTCCACCGTCAGCGTGTCGCCGGCAGACAGCGTGAAGGGCGCGCCGCCATACCAGTCGGGCGAACTCGAGCCGGTGACCTGGTTCGCGTCGACGGTGAGGTGCAGCTCGACGGTCTTGGCCTGGGCGCCCAGGCTCAATGCGGCCAGCATGGCGGCCAGCATGGCTTGCAGCTTCTTCATCATGTTCCTACTCCCTGTGTGTAAAGCCGCGCCACTCTAGCGACGGCTCGCGACAAGCCCGCTGCAGGCAGACACCCTGAATGCGGGCCGGGAAACCCCTAGGCGGTCACCGGCTGGCCCGTTATGGCCGTGCTGCGATACGCCCAGAACCGTGGCAGCAAGAAGCCCGTCGCGATGACGCCTACCAGGCAGATGACGCCGCCCACCCACACCGCGGCAGACACGCCCCAGGCGTCGGCCATGAAGCCGGCGCGTGCGTTGCCCACCAGCGGCCCGGTCAGGTAGCTGATCATCTCGATGCCGGCGAGCCGCCCGCGCAGCGTGTTGGGGATGGTCTCGTTCCAGATGGTGCCGCGGAACACGCCGCTGACCATGTCGGCCGCGCCGGCCACGGCCAGGCACGCGAGGCCCAGCAGCAGGCTGGGCGCAAAGCCCAAGGCGACGATGCCCAGCGCCCACACGGCCGCCGCGATGACCACCGCGCGGCCGTGGCGGCTGACCTTGCCCGTCCAGCCGCTGAAGAGGCCAATGATCAACGCGCCCACCGACATGGCCGACAGCAGCCAGCCCACCGACTCGGTGCGCCCATCCGCCGCCGCCATGGCCGGGAACAGCGCCACCGGGAACGCGAAGGCCATGGCCACGATGTCCACGATGTAGGTGCCCATCAGCTCCGGCCGCGCCCACGCAAAGCGCAGGCCCTCGGCCAGGTCGGCCAGCAGGTGCGGGCGCTCGCCTGGATCGTCGAGCGTGCCGATGGCTTCGCGCGGGATGCGCGCGATGAAGAACAGCGCGGCCATGAAGGTGACGAAGTCGAAGATGTACGCCCCCACGGCGCCCCACTTCGCCAGCAGGATGCCCGCCAGCGCCGGCCCCGCCACCATGCCCACCGTGCCGCGCACGGAGGACAGGGCGGCCACGGCCGCGAACTCCTCGGGTCTGGCGAGCTTTTGCGTCAGCGCCTCCAGGGCCGGGCGGTGAAAGCCGCTGGCGCCTTGCAGCACGGCCACCAGCGCGTAGATGGCCAGCACGCTCGGCGCGGCGCTCAGCGCGTTCATCAGCAGGCCGGCGAGGCACAGCGCCATCAGCGCTTCCGATGTGATCAGCAGCCGCTTGCGGTCCACCCGGTCCGCCACCGCGCCGCCCAGCAGGCCGCAGACGACGACGGGCACGAGCTGCACCAGGCCCAGCAGGCCCACCTGCGCGTTGGAGTGCGTCAGCTCATAGAGCTGCCAGGGCACGGCCACGTAGCTGACCATGGTGCCCAGGCCCGAGATGAACTGGCTGGCGAAGAGGCGTCGAAAAGCGGTGTTGCGGCGCAGGGGGCCGATGTCCAGGAACATTCAGTGAGCTTGGCTTTCAAAGCGGTTGAAGCGTGCCTCCAGGTCCCATTGCAAACGGGCCTTGGTGTTGGCGGTGAGGAAGTCGCGGCAGCGTGCGGCCTTGGGGTCGGCACCGGGCTTTTCACCCGCGCAGGCCGCGTTGAGCCTGCCGCTGCCCGTGTCGGCCAGCAGTGCCTGGCCCTCCACGAAGCCGTAGTGCAGCGCATTGCGCGACAGTTGCTTGAAGTCACGGTAGGTCAGCTTGGGGTAGGTCGCCGCCGCGCGCTGGTACTCGTTCGTCAGGTCGATGCGGAACACGCCCTCGTCGTCGGCCGACAAGGCCGTGGGCACGCCGAACTGGCGGTACAGCAGGAAGGGGTGCTCGTCGCCCTTCAAGTCATGCACGATGGCGTTGCTGGTGAGGTTGATCTCCACCGCGATGCCACGCTTGGCCATGTCGCGCAGCGTGTCGAATGCGCCCGTCTCCAGGCCTATCGCCTCGCCATGGCCGATGCGCCTGGCGCCGGCAATGTCCAGCGCCTGGCGGATGTGGTCCTTGAAGTCCTCGGGCGGCACCAGGCCAAAGCCGAACTCGCCCGCATGCAGGCTGACCTTCACGTCGGGGTAGATCTTGGCCAGCGCGCCGATGCTGTTCATCTGCCAGGTGTAGTAACGCAGCGTGTTGGGGTCGTCCTCCGGCGCCACCAGGTTGAGGCCCACATAGCGCGGGTCCGCCTTCACCAACATGAACGCCAGCGCGATCTGCGCATTGACCTGCTCGGGCGGGAAGGTGCGTATGACTTGCGCCAGGTAGCGCAGCGCCACACCGCAGCCCGGCTCGGCCTTGGCCTGGCCGCACTGCGAAAGCTCGCGCCAGCGCTTCTCGATGCGGTCCAACTCGGCCCGCGTGTCCGCCACGACGCGCTGCAGCGCCGCATGCTTGGGCCATTCGCTCGCGCGGCTGATGTTGAACGCCCCCGGCTCGGCCGCCGCAATGGCGCGCGCCTTGTCCATGCCCCAGGACTGCAGCAGCTCCAGGTAGACCGTGTTCTCCGCCCCGCGCCGGTTGGTGGCCTCGCGCAGCATGTCGCCCTCGCGGCCCAGCGTGCCGGGGATGAAGCGGCCAAAGGTGTCGAACACCTGGTCATGCCCCGACTTCGGCCCGCGCTCGTAGTTGCGCACCGAGTACGCATCCACCAGGCCGCGGTAGTTCACCGAGTCTGCCGCGTAGTCCTTCATCGAGGGCCGCTGCGCATCGCAGGGCGGGAAGCTGATCTGCCCGGTGATGGGCGCCACGCATTTGCCGTCCTCGGCCGCCCACTTGATGATGTTCTCGGCATAGATGCTGCCGTCAAGGTGGTTGTGCAGGTCCCCGCCCTTGGGGAAGTTATTCATGAACTGGCGAAGGCGCCAGGGGTCGGTGCGCAGCTTCTGGAAGGCGGTCGTGGTGCTGGCTTCGTCGGCTTGGGCGAGGGGGCTCAGGGTCAGGGTGAGCAGCAGGAAGGATGCAAGACGGCGCATGGCGGCGATTCCGGCGGTGGTCGTGATGGCGGTGATCGTAGGCTTGAGCAGCCCTTCCCTGGGAGGCTGCTGACTTTCCGTCGATTGCTAGAAGTGCCGTGACAGCGCGCTCAAGACAGCATCAGCCATGCCGAAATGCTCGATGAATTCATGAGCGAATTCATCGACAAGCCTCACTAGTGACGTTCCGGTGTACTCGACGCTGCCCTTCTCTGGGCGAACGTCAATGGCCATCTGAAACATGAACGTGATGGCCGCTTGACCACTGTGCGCGTCGACGTTTCCATGCGGCTCACCGAGCGTGACCGTCCGATACAAGGTCAACTCGCGCTGCGCGGCGGCAAAGCCTTCGCTTGAGAGCGTTCCGTTGCCCGCGAGTTGAACGAGGTCGAACCATTTCGCCGCCGGTTCGGGCCAGCGATCGCGAATCAACAAGAGCAGATCGGAGGCGGTCGCATTGAATGATTCAAATGCGCGGTCCTCGCTGAGGCGGAGCGATTGCGTGGCAGTTAGATACGCAGAGACCTCTGCTTCGAAATCAATGTCTTGCATAGGCAGGGATTCAACCCAACTCAACGCCCAAAAACTCCGCCAGCCTCTCCCTCTCCTCCTCCAACGCCCCCCTGAACCCCGCATCCCGCGGCGGCTTGCCGGCCACATAGCCGCACTCCACCTTCAGCCGCCCGCCCTTGACGCCCGCATTGGCCCAGCCCACGACCTGGTCGCGCCACAGCAGCGGCAGCGCGTAGTGGCCACGCACGCGCTTGGCCGCCGGGGTGTAGGCCTCGAAGCGGTAGGCCCAGCCCCACAGCAGCTCGAAGCGGCGGCGGTCCCAGACCACCGGGTCGAAGGGGGCGAGGAATCGCACCTGGGACGGGATGCGCCAGCCGCGGGTGGGGTCTTCGCCCTCGGGCCAGTACCAGTCGGTGCCGTCGATCCTGGTGTGGGCCAGGCGCTCCTTGGCGCGGGCGATGGTGGCCGGGGCCAGTTCGCGCCATTGGTGGGCGCCGTGGAAGAGCATGCGGATGACGAGCGACAGGCTGCCGGCGGGCAGCGGGGCGTACTTTTGCACCAGCACGTCGGCCATGGCGTCCATGGCGGCTTGCGGGTCGGGGTGGGCTTCCCACGTGGGGGCCAGGCGGTAGACGCGGGTGCCGCTGTCGCGGCGCACGACGTCCAGGTGGCCGCGGTAGTGCAGGCCGTCCAGCAGTTCGGTGGAGAGGCGGCTGTTGCCGCCGAACCAGTTCTTCACGGGGCCGTGGTCCAGCGCCTCGTCCACGTCGGCGGGGTGGGCCTCGCCCAGGCGGCCCACCTCCTCCAGCACGGCGTGGGCCAGCTTCCAGCGCGGCTTGTCCCACACGCGGCGGGCGGTGCGCGGGTGCATCAGCGCGCGCAGCTCGGGGGTGACGAAGCCGTAGTTGATGAAGAAGTCTTCCTGCAGCGGCAGCTTGGGGTAGCGGCGCTCCAGGTCACCGGCCTTGTAGCCCTTGACGCGGTGGCGCAGGGTCAGGTCTTGCGCGCGGGCCGGGGCGCGCAGCGGGTCGGCCTGCACGAAGCCGCCGAGGCGTTCGACGGCGGCCATCAGCGTGGTGGGGGTGAAGAGGCTGCGGGCGACGGCGTGGCGGCGCAGCGCGGCGAGGTCAAAACCTTGAGGCATTCCTGTCGGGGTCCGGTGGCGGCAAGCCCTGTTTGCGGGCGTACATGTCGGCGTCGGCGTGCTTGAGCAGGCTCTCGGTGTCCTGGCCGTCGTCGGGATAGAGGGCGATGCCGAAGCTGGCTCCGGCGGTGAAGTCGGCCGGCGCCAGGCCCGCCAGCGCCTCCAGCGGGGCCTGCATGGCGGCCTCCAGGTGCTCGCGGGCGGCCTCGGCGTCGCGGCGGTTCTCGACGGACTCCAGCAGCATGACGAACTGGTCGCCGGCGTAGCGGGCCACGATGTCGCCGATGCGCACGCCCAGGCGCAGGCGCTGGCCCACTTCCTTGAGCACCGCGTCGCCCACGCCGTGGCCGTAGCGCTTGTTGATGTCCTTGAAGCGGTTGAAGTCCACGAACATGATGGCGAAGGGCCAGCGGTCGCCGCGGCGGCGCTGCTGCAGGATGCGGTCTTCGATGCGGCGCAGGATGGCGCTGCGGTTGGACAGGCCCGTGAGCTGGTCGGTCAGCAGGCGCCGCTGCATGTCGGCGAAGCTGCGCGCTAGCTCGCCCAGTTCGTCGTTGCGGTGCACGTCGGGCGGCTCGTCCAGCACGCCTTCGCCCACGCGGCGGGCGGCCTCGGCCAGCTCGCGCAGCTCGCGGGTGACGATGCCCAGCACGGCCAGGCCCAGGCCCAGCGCCACGAGGGCGGCCAGGCCCGCCAGCACGCCGGCCTGCACGAAATTGCGCTGCACGCCGGCCAGGAAGTCGGCGCGCGGCACGGCGACGATGACGAGCCAGTCCAGGCCCAGCGCCGGGTCCACGCGGGCGTAGCCGAGCTGGATGTTGCGGCCCTCGGGGTCGTTGAAGCTGGCCGTGCGCGGCGCGGTGCCCAGCGGTTCGGCCCCGTTGGTGCCGCGCTGGCGCACCTCGTTGTACGCGGCCACCACCAGCGCGTCGGAGCTGTCCTTGGCGTTGAGCCGCTCGTGCTGGCCGGCGCCCAGCGTCTTCATGTGTGCGCCGCGCGACACGCCGATGAGCTTGCCGTCGCCCTCCACGACCATCGCGACCGCGTTCTCCGACAGCGACATGCGCGACAGCAGCGCGTTGACCTGCTTGAGCGGAAGGTCGGTGGCGACGACGCCCTCGGGCTCGCCCACGTCGTTGCCCACGCGCTTGGTGCGGGTGGTGACGAGCTCAAACGTCTTGAAGTCGATGTAGACGGGCGTCCAGCTCAGCGACGCGGGGCTGGCCAGCGCCGCCTGGTACCAGGGCCGCTCGCGCGGGTCGAAGACCTTGTCCTCGGTGACGGGGGAGCGCAGGTCGCCCATGATGCCGGTGACGCGGTAGACGGTGCGCGGGCCGGCTTCGGTGGTGCGCAGCCGCAGCTCGGCCTCCTGCTCGGAGAAGCGCCAGATGCCCAGGAAGTGGCCGTGGCGGTCGCCGTAGTAGACGTAGTTGTTGGGGTCGCGGTGCACCGAGGTGGCCAGCCAGAAGCGGGTGCGCAGCGTGCCCAGCTCGCGGCCCAGGTCCTCGGGGGCGGGCAGGCCGGTGGGGAACGCAGCCTCCACGACCGCGTCCGCCCCGCCCACATGGCGCTCCAGCGACACGGCGATGCGGTTCACCGACTCCACCAGCAACTGGCCCGACAGCGTGTCCACCGTATCGCGGCCGGCGCGCCAGGACAGTGCGCCCATCAGCAGCACCAGGCCCAGCACCAGCACCACGTAGGGCAGGGTCAGCAGGCGGCGCAGGCTCAGGCGGTCGGTCAGGGTCCTGATCGGCAAGGAAAGGCTCCGCAGGGGCAGGTCTTCGGGCCGGCGCAGGTTAGCAGGCCGCGGGGCCGCCGCGCACCCCCGCGGGGGCTCCGCCGGGGTCTGGCGGCGGGCGGCACTAGAATTGCAGGTTGCCCTGCGGTTTAGCGCAGCCGTCACCCGAGGAAATCATCGTGTTCATCTCCAACGCCTACGCCCAGGCCGCCGCCCCGGCCGCCGCAACTGCCGACTCCGGCCTGTTCCAGATGCTGCCGCTGGTGGCGATGTTCGTGGTGCTCTATTTCGTCATGATCCGGCCGCAGATGAAGCGCCAGAAGGAAGCCAAGGCCATGATCGAGGCGCTGGCCAAGGGCGACGAAGTGGTCACGGCCGGCGGCGTCATCGGCAAGATCAGCAAGTTGGGCGACTCCTTCGTCCACCTGGACGTGGGCAACGGCGTGGAACTGCAAATCCAGCGCGGCGCCATCACCCAGGTTCTCCCTAAGGGCAGCTTGAAGTAAGCGGGCACGCGCCCATCTCCCGGTCCACCTCCCCGACCGGGCGCTACAAGGAAGTTCCTCATGAACCGCTATCCGCTCTGGAAGTACGCGATCCTGATCGTCGCGCTGCTGATCGGCACCCTCTACACGCTGCCCAACCTCTTTGGCGAGGCGCCGGCCGTGCAGGTGTCGTCGGCCAAGGTCACCGTCAAGATCGACGACGCGGTGAAGGCCCGCATCGAGGCCGCGCTGCAGCAGGCCGCGATCAAGCCGGACTTCGTGCAGTTCGACGGCAACTCCATCAAGGCCCGCTTTGGTGACACCGACACCCAGATCAAGGCCAAGGACGCCATCAGCAAGGCGCTGAACCCCGACGCCAACGAGCCGACCTACATCGTCGCGCTGAACCTGCTGTCGCGTTCGCCCCAGTGGCTGACTGCCCTGCATGCCAACCCCATGTACCTGGGCCTGGACCTGCGCGGTGGCGTGCACTTCCTGATGCAGGTGGACATGAAGGCGGCCCTCACCAAGAAGGCCGAGTCGCTGACCAGCGACGTGCGCTCCATGCTGCGCGAGAAGAACATCCGCCACGCCGGCATCAACCGCGATGGCAACACGGTGCTGATCGCCTTCCGCGACGCCGAGCAGCGCACGGCCGCGCTGAACCTGCTGCAGGACCGGGCGTCCGAGGTGACCTGGACGCCGCAGGGCGAGGGCAGCGAGCTGCAACTGGCTGGCACGCTGTCGCCCAAGGCCCAGATCGCCGTGCAGGACGCGGCCATCAAGCAGAACATCACGACGCTGCACAACCGCGTCAACGAGCTGGGCGTGGCCGAGCCCGTCATCCAGCAGCAGGGCTCGGACCGTGTCGTCGTGCAGCTGCCCGGCGTGCAGGACTCGGCCAAGGCCCAGGACATCATCGGCCGCACCGCGACGCTGGAGCTGCGCATGGTGGACGACAGCGCCGAGGCCATCGAAGCCCTCAGGGGCAACGGCCCCGTGCCCTTCGGCACCGAGCGCTACATGGACCGCGGCTTTGGGCCCATCATCGTCAAGCGCCAGGTCATCCTGACCGGTGACAACCTCAGCGACGCCCAGCCCGGCTTCGACGAGAACCACAACCCGGCCGTGCACCTGGTGGTGGACGCCAAGGGCGCCCGCATCATGAAGGAGACCTCGCGCGAGAACATCGGCAAGCGCATGGCCATCCTGCTGTTCGAGAAGGGCAAGGGCGAAGTCGTCACGGCCCCCAAGATCAACAGCGAGCTGGGCAACCGCTTCCAGATCTCCGGCGCGATGAGCACCACCGAGGCCGCCGACACGGCGCTGCTGCTGCGCGCCGGCTCGCTGGCCGCGCCGATGGAGATCATCGAGTCGCGCACCATCGGCCCGAGCCTGGGCAAGGAGAACATCGAAAAGGGCATCGCCAGCGTCACCTGGGGCTTTGCAGCGGTGGCCGCCTTCATGTGCGTGTACTACCTGCTGTTCGGTGTGTTCTCGTCGCTGGCACTGGGCTTCAACCTGCTGCTGCTGATCGCCGCGCTGTCGCTGATGCAGGCCACGCTGAGCCTGCCGGGCATTGCCGCCATCGCGCTGGTGCTGGGCATGGCCATTGACTCCAACGTGCTGATCAACGAGCGCGTGCGCGAGGAGCTGCGCAGCGGTGAAACGCCGCAGCAGGCCATCCGGCTGGGCTACGAGCGCGCCTGGGCCACCATCCTGGACTCCAACGTGACGACGCTGATCGCCGGCGTGTCGCTGCTGGTGTTCGGCTCCGGCCCCATCAAGGGCTTTGCCGTCGTGCACTGCCTGGGCATCCTGACCTCGATGTTCTCGTCCGTCGTGTTCTCGCGCGGCCTCGTGAACCTCTGGTACGGCCGCCAGAAGAAGCTCAAGAGCGTGTCCATCGGGCAGATCTGGAAGCCCGACGCCGAGACGACCGACGTGGCCGCCAAGGCTTAAAGAGAAGACGACATGGAACTCTTTCGCATCAAGCGCGACCTGCCGCTGATGAAGCATGCGTTGATCTTCAACGCGATCTCCTTCATCACCTTCGCCGCCGCCGTGTTCTTCCTGGTCACGCGGGGCCTGCATTTCTCCATCGAGTTCACCGGCGGCACCGTCATCGAGGTGGCCTACCCGCAGGCGGCCGAGATCGAGAAGACCCGCCTGGTCATCGAGAAGATGGGCTATGGCGAAGTGCAGGTGCAGAACTTCGGCTCCTCGCGCGACGTCATGATCCGCCTGCCCGTGCGGGCCGGCGAGAAGCAGACCGAGGTGGTGGGCAAGGTCTTCAACCAGCTGTGCGCGGCCGAGACCGGCGCCGTCACCGAGCACCAGGAAGTGACGGCCCAGGGCGAGCAGGTCAGCAAGCAGATCTGCAAGAAGGCCGATGGCGCCGAGCCCATCAAGCTGTCGCGCTCCGAGGTCGTGGGCCCGGCCGTGGGTGCCGAGCTGGCGCAGGACGCCGCCAAGGCGCTGGCCGTGACGGTCATCGGCATCATGATCTACCTGGCGATCCGCTTCGAATGGAAGTTCGCGGTCGCCGGCATCATCGCCAACCTGCACGACGTGGTCATCATCCTGGGCTTCTTCGCCTTCTTCCAATGGGAGTTCTCGCTGGCGGTGCTGGCGGCGGTGCTGGCGGTGCTGGGCTACTCGGTGAACGAGTCGGTCGTCATCTTCGACCGGGTGCGCGAGGCCTTCCGCAAGTTCCGCAAGATGAACACGCACGAGGTCATCGACCACGCGATCACGTCGACGATGAGCCGCACCATCATCACGCACGGCTGCACGCAGCTGATGGTGATCTCCATGCTGCTGTTCGGCGGCCCCACGCTGCACTATTTCGCCGTGGCGCTGACCATCGGCATCCTGTTCGGCATCTATTCCTCGGTGTTCGTGGCCGCGGCCCTGGCGATGTGGCTGGGCGTCAAGCGCGAGGACCTGGTGAAGACTGCCCTTGCCAAGGACGACCCCAACGACCCGAACTCCGGGGCTGTCGTGTAGAGTGAAGCGAACTCTCCAACCACGCCGAGTCGCATTCCTCTTTCCATGACCGCCGCGCGCAACCAGGCTTTGGCGACCCAGGCACGGCGTGTCTACCTTGAGGCCTTGGTGCGCGGCATGACGCCGCTGGTGGCTGCCGTGGGCCAGGGCGCCAACAATCTGCTGGTCCAGGGCGCGCCGCACGCCGTCATGCTGGCGCGGCGCGACGCGGTGCAGGCCTGGCAGAAGCTGGGCCCCAACTGGCAGATGGCGGTGGTGGCCGCGCTGCGCCACGCCGCTGTGCACGGCGTCTCCGACAACGCCCGCGAGCATGAGGCGGGCATGCCGGCCGCCTCGTCGGTGAAGATGAGCCTGGTGGACGACTCCACCATCGAGCGCGAGATCACCAGCTCGCGCCTGGCCCTGGTCATGATGGACCGGGCGACCTGGGAGTTCACCGACCTGCGCACCCGCATGCAGGCCCTGGAAGCCCACGACGACCTGGAGCCGCTGGACCTGCTGCGCGCCCATGTCGTGGCCCGCGTCGCGCTGGACGCCTGGAGCCGCGTGGGCCTGGACGCCAACGTCTGGCAACTGCTGCACCACGAGCTGCACGAGGAATTCGCCCAGCTCGTCAGCGAGGCCTATCACGAGACCAACCGCTGGCTGATCGCGCAGAAGGTGCTGCCCGAGGTGGACCTGCGTCCCTTCATCCGCCGCACGGCCCAGGCGGCTGCTGCCGCCACCGCTGCCGCGAGTGGCACGGCGCCGCCACCGCCCGTGACGGCACCGCCGCCAGCGGTCAGCTCGGGCCTGGCGCCGCTGGTCAACTCCGGTGCCGGCGACCTGACCGCGGCGCGCAGCAAGGCCAGTTCGCAGGCCGAGGAGGTCATGGCCCAGCTGCAGCGCGTGCTGGCCCGCCATGTGCCGGGCTTCCCGGTCACCAAGAGCCAGGTGCCGGCCCGCCCGGGCGGCGGCAAGCCCAGCCTGGGCAGCATGGGCGGCGCCCCGGCTGGCTCGGCTGGCGCGGGTACGGGTGGCGGCTCGGCCAAGCCCTCGCTGGCCGACGCACCGCCCATGGCACCTGTCGGGCCCGCCGCGCCCGTCGCGCCGCCCTCGCCGCGGCTGATGGGCGCCATCAAGCATGCCCAGGAGTCCTTGCAGCGCCGCCCCGGCGTGGCCGGAGGCACGGGCGCTGACAGCGCTGGCGGCAGCCAGAGCGCCCCGCGCGCGCTGGAGGAGATCGGTGCCCGCAACCAGGCCTTCAAGCAGGTGCTCAAGCAGGCCGCCAACACGCCGGCCGAGCGCGCCACCATCGAGATCGTGGCGATGATGTTCCAGAGCATCCTGACCGAGGAGCGCATCCCGGCCACGGTGCGGGTGTGGTTCGCGCGGCTGCAGATGCCGGTGCTGCGCGTGGCCGTCAGCGAGCCCGACTTCTTCGCCGCCGCCGACCACCCGGCGCGCCGCCTCATCGACCGCATGGGCGCCTGCGTGATGGGCTTCAACACGGCCCACAACAGCGGCCCCGGCGCCGAGCGCGCCAGCAGCGACGCACTGGAGCGCGAGATCAAGCGCGTGGTGCAGGTCGTCGAGGCCTACCCCGACACCGGCCGGCGCGTGTTCGCCACCGTGCTGACCGAGTTCGAGAAGTTCCTGGACCACTACTTCGAGAACGAGAACCAGGCCTCCAAGCGCGGCGTGTCGCTGGCCCAGCAGGTGGAGCAGCGCGAGACGCTGGCCATCCAGTACACCATCGAGCTGCGCAAGATGCTGTCCGAGGTGCCGGTGCAGGAGGGCGTGCGCGACTTCCTCTTCCACGTCTGGGCCGACGTGCTGGCCGTGACCGCCGTGCGGGCCGGGGCCCAATCCGACGTGACGAAGATGATGAAGCGTGCCGCGGCCGACCTGATCTGGAGCGCCAGTGCCAAGGCCTCGCGCGAGGAGCGCGCCGACGTCATACGCCGCCTGCCGCAGTTGCTGAAGATGCTGCGCGACGGCATGGGCCACGCCGGCCTGCCCACCGACAAGCAGGACGAGCACGTGCGCCAGCTCAACAACGCGCTGGCGGCGGCCTTCACGGCCAAGACGGCCGCCATCCCGCGCGAACGCCTGGAAGAGCTGATGGACCAGCTCGAAACGCTGGAAGCCATGCTGCCCGAGGACATCGAGGGCGAGAGCCACGTCGACGAGATGCTGGTGCGCGACCTGTCCGGCCACGAGTCCGAGGGCATGGAAGTCGTCGCCGAAGGCGGCTCGGCCCCCACGCCGGCCATGGTGGCCTGGGCACGCGAGCTGCAGGTGGGCGGCTGGTTCATGTTGGACTACCGCGGCCGCAACGAGCAGGTGCAGCTCGCCTGGCGCGGGCTGCGCAAGCAGCTGGCCCTGTTCGTCACGCCCAAGGGCCGCGGCGTGCTCTTCTCGCTGAACCGCATGGCCGCCTTCCTGCAGGCGGGCCTCTTGCTGCCGGCCCAGGATGAGGCGCTGACCGTGCAGGCCACGCGCAAGGCGCTGGCCAAGCTGGATGCGGACCCTGGCAGCCTCTTGAACTGACGGCACATGAAAAACGGCGCCCGAGGCGCCGTTTGTCTTTGGGGAAGCCGCCGATCAGTGGATCAGCCGGTCCTCGGGGGCGACGAAGAGTTCGTCCAGGATCAGTGCATCGGGCTCCTCGCCCAGGCTCCAGAACACCATCAGCACGATGATCTTCAGGTCCTCCAGGTCCATGGGGGCGCCGGAGATGGCCATGGCGCGGTCGATGACCATCTCGCGCATGGCGCCGGGCAGCACGCCGGCCGATTCGAGGAAGCTGATGAAGCTGATGGACGCCTCGCCCAGGTGCTCCACCTCGCCGGCGGAGTAGATGCGCAGCGCGTGCGGGCTCTGCTCGGCGTGGTACGCCTCGCCCGCCGCGGCCAGGCCGTCCAGCCAGTTCAGGGCCTCCTGGATCTCGTCGTTTTCGAAGCCGACCGCCGTCAGTTTTCGCGCAAGCTGCGCGTGATCGGGGCAGGCGTCGGGACGCCAGTAGGTTTCGTAGAGATAAACCAGCACATCGAACATCGTGAGCTGATGATAGCCCAGCGTCCGGAGGGCCCCGGACGCGAATAACCCCTCGGATCAGGCACGCATATCCGGGGTTAAGCTCGCTATCCCTTCCCCCGCCGTTGGAAAAGCTGGCCCGCGAGACGCGCCACCTGCCCGTCCAGCTCCAGTTCCAGCAGCGCCGCATTCAGCTCGGCCGCCGGCCAGCCACAGCGAGCCATCAACGCATCCAGGCTGACGGGATCGAACCCCATCGCGTCCAGCAGCGCCTGCTGCTCGTGCGGCACGTCGTCCGCCTCAGGAACGGCCACCGTGGCCTGGGCCAGCGCTGGCAACTCCTCCAGCACATGCTCGGCCGACTCCACCAGCTTGGCCCCCTGGCGTATCAGCGCATGGCAGCCGCGCGACTGCGGCGAGTGGATGGAGCCGGGAATGGCGAACACCTCGCGGTTGGCCTCTACCGCCAGCCGCGCCGTGATCAGCGAGCCCGACTGCACGGCCGCCTCCACCACCAGGCAGCCCTGCGCCAGCCCCGCGATGATGCGGTTGCGGCGCGGGAAGTTGGCCTGCATGACCGGCGTGCCGAGTGAGTATTCACTGACGATGAGGCCGCCGCCCTCCAGGATGCGGGCGGCCAGGGCCTCGTTGCGGCGCGGGTAGACGCGGTCCAGCCCCGTGCCGACGACGGCGATGGTGGCGCCCCGGCCGTCCAGCGCACCCTCGTGGGCCTTGGCGTCAATGCCCAGCGCCAGGCCCGAGACGATGGCGTAGCCGGCCTGGGCGAGGGCCCGGGCAAAGGCACGCGCGTTGTCCTCACCCTGAGGCGTGGGGTTGCGGCTGCCCACGATGGCGATGGAGGGCGACGAGAGCAACTCGCGCTGGCCCTGCAGCCACAGCAGCAGCGGCGGGTCGGCCGTGGCCAGCAGGCGCGGCGGGTAGTCGGCGTCGCCCAGCACCAGCAGGTCGTGGCCGGACTGGGCCATCCAGGCTTCGGCCTGGCCGATCAGCTCGGACAGGTGTTCAGGCGGCCGGGCCAGGGCCTGGCGCTCCTTGGCCGACAAGGCCTGCTCCAGGGCCGCGGCGGGCAGCTCGAAGACGGCTTCGGGGCTGCCGGCCATGGCCAGCAGGCGGCGTGCGGCGCCTGGGCCGACGCACTCCGTCAGCCGCAGCCAGGCGGCCAGTTCGGCCGGAGTCAGCATCTCAGCGGTTCACCCGGCTTTCGGGCCGAGCGCTGGGCCGCTCCCGAGCCGGCCCGCCTTGGCGATGTGCTTGCGGCTCAATGCCGCAGGCATCGCCGTCCCCTCGGGGGACCGACCGGGCACGCCCGCGTTCAGCAGGGCGAGACTGGGCGAGGGGCTCACGGTTGCGTGAAACGGTCGCCGGCCTTCACCGGTTCCTTGACGGAAATGATCAGCGCATACGACACGCGCTGGTAGACCTCGAAGACGAACAGGATGCCGTGGCGCTCGTCGGGCAGCTTGACCCGGTCGGGCTTGGCGGCCGTCTTGTCGGTGATGACCTCGCCGTCGCGCCACAGCGCGAACACATGGCCGCGCTCCACGCCGTCGCGGGCGCCGCGGTTCAGCGCCACGATCTGGTTCTGGCCGGCGGTCAGCGCGTCGCCATACATGGCCGCGATCTGGCCGGCAATGGGCTCGTTGGGCGCATGGGGGACGTAGCGCTGCAGGTCGCGCTGCGGTGCGGGCGCCAGGCGGTCGCCAATGCCGGCCTCCTGCTTGACCTGCCGGATCTGGAAGGTGGCCGGCACGACCTCGGGCTTGCCGTTGGCTGCCGTGCGCTCTTCGCCCAGGCGGATCAGGTCGGCGGTGCCGACGTAGGGCGCCTCGTAGCCGAGGATCTCCCGGGTCGCCGGATCGATCAGCGGTCGCACGTTGCGGAAGATGCGGAAGTCCGTCGCGCCGCCCACGTCGCCGCGCACATAGGCGAGGTCGCCCTTGCCCAGCACCACATGGCCTTCCTGCGTCGCGATGATGCGCGGCGCGGTGGCCAGCACGTCGGTGTCGAAGACGACGGCGTCGGTCAGGAAGGGCTGGATCAGGTTCAGCGGGATGCTGGGGATGGGGCTGGAGTCCAGCGCCGAGATGCGCATCTGCGGGCTCAGCTTGATGGTGCCGTTGGCGGCGCCGCTGCCCGAGCCCTGCGCGAACTGCAGCCGCGCGCGGCCGTCGACCTTGACCAGATAGAGCACCTGCCCAGGGTAGATCAGGTGGGGATTGCGGATCTGGTCGCGGTTCATGCCCCACAGTTCGGGCCAGCGCCAGGGGCTCTTCAGGAAGATCTTGGAGATGTCCCAAAGTGTGTCGCCGGGCACGACGGTGTGCTGGTCGGGCGCGTTGGGTGCCAGCTCGGAAAGCGGCACGCCGGCGCTGGCGACCTGTTCAGCCACGCGGCGCTGCTCGGGGGTGATGGGCAGCTTGCTGGCCTGGGCCCAGGCCGAGGTGACCGAGGTCGTCCCAAGGGCAAGGCAGGCTGCGAGGACAGCAAAGTGGGCGGGGCGGGCAGCGGGCATCGGGCGCAGTCTCCGAGGGGTGTTGCCGGATCGGCGAAAATCCAGGCGATTCTGCCCGCATTCACCAGGGGCAACCAACAACCTCTAGCGCTCGCTTGCGAGTGCTTACAAGGCGCCATGGCCCAACTCGACATCCTCCGCTACCCCGATCCGCGCCTGCACACCGTCGCCAAGCCCGTGGCTGCGGTCGACGAGCGCATCCGCAAACTCGTCGACGACATGCTCGAAACCATGTACGCCGCCGACGGCGTGGGCCTGGCCGCCACGCAGGTGGACGTGCACGAGCGCGTGGTGGTCATCGACACGTCGCAAGATCGCGACACTCCGCGCGTGCTGATCAACCCCGAGATCATCAAGATCAGCGAGCGCATGGTCGACGGCGAGGAGGGCTGCCTCTCGGTGCCGCAGATCTACGACAAGGTGCCCCGCCATGCCGAGGTCACCGTGCGCGCCACCAACCGCGACGGCGAGGTCTACGAGTTCGAGGCCGAAGGCCTGCTGGCCGTGTGCGTGCAGCACGAGCTGGACCACCTGCTGGGCAAGGTCTTCGTCGAATACCTGAGCCCGCTCAAGCGCGACCGCATCAAGACCAAGATGATCAAGAAGACGCGCGAGGACGAAGCCGAGGCCAAGAAGCGCAATCAACGCCTCTGATCCCGGCATGAAAGCAGTCTTCGCCGGCACGCCGGAATTCGCCGCCGTCGCGCTGGACGCACTGTTGCGCGCAGGCTTCACCGTGCCGCTGGTGCTGACCCAGCCCGACCGCCCCGCCGGCCGCGGCATGAAGCTGCAGGCCTCCGCCGTGAAGCAGCGCGCCGTCGCCGCCGGCATCCCGGTTGCGCAGCCGCAAGGCCTGAAGCTGGACGGCAAATACGCCACCGACGCCGCCGCGGCCCGCGAGGCGCTGCTGGCGGCCGACCCCGACGTGATGATCGTGGCCGCCTACGGCCTCATCCTGCCGCAGTGGGTGCTGGACCTTCCCCGCAAGGGTTGCCTGAACATCCATGCGTCGCTGCTGCCACGCTGGCGCGGCGCAGCTCCCATCCACCGCGCCATCGAGGCCGGTGACGCCGAGACCGGCATCACCATCATGCAGATGGACGCTGGCCTGGACACCGGCGCCATGTGCGTCATTGAGCGCGAACCCATCCGCGCCGACGACACCACGGCCACGCTGCACGACCGCCTGGCCGCGCTGGGCGGCCGCCTGGTCGTCGAGGCGCTGGGGATTGCTGCCTGCGGCGACCTGCCGCTGACGCCCCAGCCGGCCGAAGGCGTCACCTACGCCCACAAGATCGAGAAGGGCGAGAGCGCCATCCATTGGAGCCAGCCCGCGGCCGAGATCGAGCGCCGGCTGCGCGCCTTCGACCCCTTCCCGGGCGGCGTTGCGACGCTGGCGGGCGAGCCCGTCAAGGTGTGGAAGGCCGAGGTGGTTGAAGGGCAGGGCGCGCCTGGCGAGGTCATTGCTCCAGGGCCGGTCGTCGCCTGTGGCGAAGGCGCCTTGCTGCTGACCGAATTGCAGCGCGCTGGTGGCAAGCGCGGGCCCGCGGCGGCCTTCCTGCAAGCGCGGCCTATTGCGGTCGGCGAACGCTTCGACACTTGATTCCGGGGCTTGCCAAGGCCACGGCGATGGGTCGCGAAGGCCCGCCATAAGGGGCCAATCTAGACGCAGCGCGCAGCCCGCACTCGCGTGCGGGCCAGGGATGCAACAACGAGTGGCCCCTTATGGCGGGCCTTCCCGAAGGGTTGTGGCCAGAAAAGGCCGGATGCTGCGCCGCAAATCCTCGCTGGGTAACGACCCAGCTTGCGGTTTGCGACTTGCCTGCAGCCTTTCTGGCCACAACGCGACCCATTGCCGTGACCTTGACAAGCCCCGACATGGCACCATCTGCCATGACATCTGTGATTTCCGGAGTGTGCTGAGATGTTCAACCTCGTGAAGACCGCCATCCTGATGGCCGCCATCACGGCGCTGTTCATGCTCGTCGGCTCCTACATCGGCGGCCAGACCGGCATGCTGATCGCGCTGCTGGTGGCCGTGGGCATGAACTTCTTCGCCTACTGGTTCTCGGCTGACATGGTGCTGCGCATGTACAACGCGCAGCAGGTGGACGAGAGCTCGGCGCCGCAGTTCTACCGCATGGTGCAGGAGCTTTCCCAGCGTGCGGGCCTGCCCATGCCCAAGGTTTATCTCATCCAGGAAGACGCCCCCAACGCCTTCGCCACCGGCCGCGACCCCGAGCATGCCGCCGTGGCCGCGACCACAGGCATCCTGCGCGTGCTGTCCGAGCGCGAGCTGCGCGGCGTCATGGCGCACGAGCTGGCCCACGTGGCGCACCGCGACATCCTCATCAGCACCGTCAGCGCGACGATGGCCGGTGCCATCTCCATGCTGGCCAACTTCGCAGCCTTCTTCGGCGGGCGCGACGAGCACGGCCGGCCGACCAACCCCATCGCCGGCATCGCCATTGCGCTGCTGGCACCGCTGGCCGCCAGCCTGATCCAGATGGCCATCAGCCGCGCCCGCGAGTTCGAGGCCGACCGGGGCGGCGCCGAGATCTCCGGCGACCCGGCCGCGCTGGCTTCTGCGCTGGACAAGATCCACAAATACGCCCAGGGCATTCCGCTCGCGACCGCCGAGGCCCACCCCGAGACGGCGCAGATGATGATCATGAACCCGCTGTCCGGCGGCTGGCGCGGGATGTTCTCCACCCATCCGTCCACCGAGGAGCGCATCGCGCGCCTGCTGGCCATGGCCCAGGGCGGCGGGCGGCGCTGACTCAAGTTGCTGCCGCCGCGGCCGATACTTGGCAGATGAAGCGTCTTCTTCTGGCCCTGCCCCTGCTCGTCGCCCTTTCGGCCTGCGAGCAGCTGGGTATCGACGACCCCGCCAAGGTGGCCGCGGCCAAGGAGGCCGAGGGCAAGGCCATAGGCAGCGCCTGCCGGCACGCCATGCGAGCCATCGAGGACTGCTACACGCTCAACCCCAAGGCCCAGAAGGCGGCGGTCTACGCGGGCTGGCGCGAGATGGACGAGTACATGCGCGAAAACAAGCTCGAAGGCGTCGCACCCGTCGTGCCCCGCCCGGGCAGCGTCAAGCCCGCGGCCGATGAGCCGGAGGCCAAGCCGGCCGAAAAAGCCTCGGAAAAGGCCGGCGACAAGGCCAAACCGGCCGAAAAGGCAGCTGAAAAGGGCGGCGACAAGCCAAAAGGCCACTGATCCGCCACGCCCAGACGCATTTCGGCCCTCCGATCCTGCGCACCGTCGCCTGAACCGTGCCGCCGCCGGGACGACTCGGCACCATGGGAACCATCGCAACCTACTAGATGGAGCCCGCCATGAACACCTCCCGCCGCCTCTTCGCCCTCGGACTCGTCGCCACCGCCGCCATCAGCGGCTCCGCCCAGGCCTGGAGCTGGGGCTGGAACAGCGGCGAGCGCATCACCGGCAACGGCGACATCGCCTCCGAAGCCCGCGATACCGGCGCCTTTGACGGCGTTTCCCTGACCGGCGGCTTCAACGTGGTCATCCGCCAAGGCAGCGGCAACAAGGTCGAGATCAAGGCCGACCGCAACCTGCTGCCCTACATCGAGACCAAGGTCGTCGACGGCTCCAAGGGCCGCACGCTGCAGATCGAGCCCAAGAAGGGCTACAACATCCAGACGTCCAACAACCCCAGCTTCACGATCGAGATGCCGGCCCTGCGCGCCGTCTCAGTCGCCGGCTCGGGCAACGTCAAGGTCGAGGCCATGAAGACCGGCGGCGTGGACGCCTCCATCGCCGGCTCGGGCGACATCCGCTTCGCCAACCTGGACGCCGAACGCCTGGGCATGAAGGTCAGCGGCAGCGGTGACATCGTCGCCAACGGCAAGTGTGGCAGCGCCACCGTGTCGATTGCCGGCAGCGGCGACGTGAAGGCCGCAGAGCTGGCCGCCGAGGAGGTCAAGGTCAGCATCGCCGGCAGCGGCGACGCGCAGGTCAACGCCACCAAGCGGCTGCACGTGTCCATCGCCGGCAGTGGCGACGTGAAGTACGTGGGCTCGCCGGAGATCAGCTCTTCCATCGCCGGCAGCGGCAAGGTCCGCCGCCTGGGCCAGTAAGTTCCGGGGTTCCCCTGGCTTCGTCAGCTGGAACTGCGGGTTCCAGACCTGACGAAGTCAGGGGAAACCCCTCCTGCGCTGACAATGCCTGGATGAGTTTCCTCACCAGGCTGCGCGCGCTCGCGGCCGACCCTGATTTCCGCAGCGGCGCGCGCGACATGGCCTCGCCGTCCCTGGGCCTGGCGGCCTGGGGCCTGGTGACCGGGGTCACCATGGTCAAGAGCGGGTTGAGTCTGTCCGCCGCCATGGGCATGTCGCTGCTGGTGTTCGCCGGCAGCGCCCAACTGACGGCCCTGCCGCTGATCGCCTCCGGCGCGCCGCTGTGGGTGCTGCTGGCCACGGCCTTCTGCGTCAACCTGCGCTTCGTCATCTTCAGCGCGCAGTGGCGCAACTACTTCGGCCACCTGCCGCTGGCGCGCCGGCTGCTGAACGGCTACGTCGCGGCCGACCTGAACTTCGTCTACTTCGTGAAGCGCTACCCCGACCCGGTACCCGAGCCGGGCCAGCAGCGCTACTTCTGGGGCGGCGTGGCCGTGAACTGGCCCACCTGGCAGGTGTGCTCCTTCACCGGCATCTTCCTTGCCGACAGCATCCCCACGCACTGGGGCATAGGCTTTGCCGGCGTGCTGGCGCTGCTGGGCCTGTCGTACTCGCTGCTGACCGAGAAGATGCTGTGGTGGGTGGCGCTCACGGCCGGTGCCGTGTCCATCGCGACCTATTCGCTGCCGCTCAAGCTCAACATCCTGTGCGCCATCGTCGCGGCGGGTGCGGTGGGCTGGTGGCTGGATGCCAGGAAGGCGGCGAAATGAGCACCTTGATGACCTGGATCGCCCTGTTCGGCTTGGCCGGCATCACGGTGCTGACGCGCGGCTTCTTCATGATCGGCGACAAGCCCTTGCCCATCCCCGACTGGCTGCGCGAGCTGCTGAAGATGGCGCCGCTGGCGGCCCTTGTGGCCGTCGTCGCGCCGGAGATCTTCATGACGCCGGAGCACCACGTCATCACGACCTGGCAGGACGCCCGCTGGCCCGCCGCAGTTGCCGCCACCGGCTACTACTTCTGGCGCCGCGGCATCCTGGGCACCATCCTGGTCGGCATGGCCGTCATGCTGCCCTTGAAGCTCGGCCTCGGCTGGTAACCGCGCCGGAACGCGGGGCGGAGAGAATGGCGGGAGTTCCTGAATCCCAACTGCTCCGCCCGACCATGAACGTCATCCGCTTCTCCGACCTGATCGCCGCCGGCAAGGTGGCCAGCCAGCGCGTCTTCATCCGCGCCGACCTCAACGTGCCGCAGGACGACGCCGGCAACATCACCGAGGACACGCGCATCCGTGCGTCCATCCCGGCCATCGAGGCCGCGCTGAAGGCCGGTGCGGCCGTCATGGTCACCTCCCACCTGGGCCGCCCCACCGAGGGCGAGTTCAAGCCCGAGGATTCGCTGGCGCCGGTGGCCAAGCGCATGGGCGAGTTGATGGGGCGCAACATCCCCGTCGTCGCGAACTGGGTGGACGGCGTGCAGGTGGCGCCGGGCCAGCTCGTCATGCTGGAGAACTGCCGCCTGAACAAGGGCGAGAAGAAGAACAACGAAGAGCTGGCCCGCAAGATGGCGGCGCTGTGCGACATCTTCGTCAACGACGCCTTCGGCACCGCGCACCGCGCCGAGGGCACGACCTACGGCATCGCCCAGTTCGCGCCCATCGCCTGCGCCGGCCCGCTGCTGGCCGCCGAGATCGACGCCATCACCAAGGCACTCGCCAACCCGAAGCGCCCGCTGGTGGCCATCGTGGCCGGCTCCAAGGTCTCGACCAAGCTGACCATCCTGAAGTCGCTGTCCGCCAATGTCGACGGCCTCATCGTGGGCGGCGGCATCGCCAACACCTTCATGCTGGCCGCCGGCCTGAAGATCGGCAAGTCACTGGCCGAGCCCGATCTCGTCGGCGAGGCCACGGCCGTCATCGAGGCCATGAAGGCCCGCGGCGCCGCCGTGCCCATCCCTGTGGACGTCGTCTGCGCCAAGACGTTCTCGGCCGACGCCGTGGCCACCGTCAAGGCGGCCGATGATGTCGCCGACGATGACCTCATCCTCGACATCGGCCCCAAGACCGCCGCCATCCTGGCCGACCAGCTCAAGGCCGCCGGCACTATCGTCTGGAACGGCCCCCTGGGCGTGTTCGAGTTCGACGCCTTCGCCAAGGGCACCGAGACGATCGCCCGTGCCATCGCCGACAGCCCCGCCTTCAGCATCGCCGGCGGCGGCGACACGCTGGCCGCCATCGCCAAGTACGGCATCGAAAAGGACGTGGGCTACATCTCCACCGGCGGTGGTGCCTTCCTGGAAGTGCTGGAAGGCAAGACGCTGCCGGCGTTCGAGATCCTTAGCAAGCGGGCAGCAGGCTGACCGTCGGCGCAGACTGCGCCGAGGGCCGATAGCGTCATACCGCCTTGCGACGGCGGCCCATCGCGGCCAGGCCGCCGAGGCCCAGCAGCAGCATTGCCGCGCCAGAGGCTTCGGGCACCGCCGCAATGTTGGCGGTACCCATGACGCCTGCCTGGGCCGAGAACGTGGCCACCATCGGCGACGACGTCAGGTTCTCGAAGGTCACGCTGAGCAGGGCTGTTTGCGTCAGCAGTCCCGGTGCGGTCTGCGAGATGGTCAGGTCTTGCCGCGATTTTTGAGTGCCGGAGCCATCCGAACCGGCCCCTTGGAACTGCAGCGCGGCGAATGCGGCGGCGTACTCGAAGGACGAGTCCGTCATGCCGATGGTGTCGTGGGCCTCCAGGGTGACGACGGCGCTGATGGTCACGGACGTGAACGGGGCGACGGTGAGAGAAGAGCCGTCGTACCACCACGGGCCGTTGACCAACGAGGCGTTAGCGCGGTAGTCCGCGTTGCCGGGATCGCCGAACGACTGTCCCTCGGCAGTGAAGCTTGGGCTGACAACACCGAATCCTGTAGTTTTCGCGGATGCCCAGGCGTGTGCGTTGCTCGCGGTGGTGCCGGCGGGGATGTAGACGTTGTAGCCCCCGTTGCCGGTCGACGTTTCCCAGTGGCCGTAGCCCTCAGTGACGTAGGCAGTCGTTCCGGTGAACCCAGCGGTCCAGACGAAATAGGGCGGAATCCCGTCGTTCGGTGCCAAGTCCGTGCTTGCGAACTGGAAGTTGGTGAGCGTGGCCTTGGAGTCGGATGCGGCCCAGGCCGTCGATGCCAGGCCGAGCGCCAACGCGGCGCAGATGAGCCGTATTTCTTTCATGTTCCCTCCCAGGATTTGAATCGCGCGAACTGTAGTGGGCCGCTTGCCGTCAACCCTCCACCCATTCGAGGGGTGTTTGCGCTGCGCCGATACGCGTTCGATTTCACGCCGGCGAGTAGCCGCCATGGACTCCCGAGCGACCCGGCCGCCACAATGCTCAGATGGTCCTCCGCTGGCTGCTTGCCCTACTCGTCGTCGCGACGCTGCTGGGCCTGTATGCCAACGAGTACTGGATGACTCGCCACCTCGTGCTCGATGGGCACGCGGCCGGGCAGCAACTGAATGTCGTCGATGACCGCGCTAGCGGCGGCAAGAGCGAGGCCAGGCTGGAAGCGCCTGCCGGCGGCCCGCTGAGCATGCACTGCGAGGTGCGCCACGGCTACGAGTGGCCTTTCTGCGAGATGCAGATCGAGATGACCCAGCAGGCGCTGGACCTGCGCAACTTCAGCCACATCCGCCTGTGGCTGCATGCCGAGGGGCCCTCGCTGGACCATGGTGCGGCCCAGATCCGTGTCTTCCTGCGCAATCACAACCCGGCCTATACCAAGCCGGGCGATGCCGAGAGCCTCAAGCCCCAGGAGGTCACCTTCGCGCCGGGAGCCCAGCCTCAGCCGGTGGAGCTGCGGCTGTCGCAGTTCGTCGTCAGCTCCTGGTGGGCCCAGACCCATCCGCTGCCGGTGGCCCTGGTCGGCCCGGAGATGGACAACATCCGCGTCATCAGCTTCAGCACCAGCGGCCAGGTGGCGCCGGGCACACACCTGATCCGTGTCGACCGCGCCGAGCTTGTCGGCGACTGGGTCGCGCCCGAGACCTTCCGCCTCGGCCTCGTCGGCCTGTGGATGTTCAGCCTGCTGGGCTACCTGATCTGGGAAAGCTGGACCGTGCACGGCAGGCTGCGCCTGTCCATGAAGCGCTCGCGAGCCCTGGAAAAGATGGCCCTGCGCGACCCGTTGACCCGCGTTGCCAACCGCGACGGCCTGAACCGTGCGCTGGAGCTGCTGCTGCAGGTGCAGGGCGAGATGAGCTTCCCGCTGTCGGTGGTGTTCGTGGATGTCGATCACTTCAAGCGCGTCAACGACGAGTTCGGCCATGGGGTGGGCGACCAGGTACTGGTGAAGCTCGCGCAGACGCTGCGCGCCAACCTGCCGCGCGACGATCTGCTGGCGCGCTGGGGCGGCGAGGAGTTCGTCATCGTCATGCCGCAGACGGCCGCCGTGGAGGCCGTTGCCGTGGCTGAGCGGCTGCGCCAGGTGATGACGCGTACGGAGTGGCCTGCGGGCCTCAAGGTGACGGCGAGCTGGGGCGTGGCCCAGGCCGACGGCGAGGCCGGCGTGGACGCCGCGCTGCGCGAGGCCGATGCGGCCATGTACCGCGCCAAGCGTGACGGACGCGACCGCGTGGTGGCCGCTGGCGCTGCCGCATCGGCATAGACCGTTAGCAATCCGGCATCGGCGCCATCCTGAAACGGGGCGTAATCTCGGGGGTTCGTTCCCTGGAGACATGCCTCATGGAAAAGAACAACGCTCCCTTGTCGCCCGCCGAAGCCGCGCTGCGCGACGCCGCCCTCGAATACCACCGCGCGCCGACGCGCGGCAAGATCTCGGTCACGCCCACCAAGGCGCTGTCCAACCAGCGCGACCTGTCGCTGGCCTACTCGCCGGGCGTGGCCTATGCGTGCCTGGCCATCGAGGAGGACCCGAGCCTGGCCGCCGACTTCACGTCGCGCGGCAACCTGGTGGGCGTCATCACCAACGGCACGGCGGTGCTGGGTCTCGGGGACATCGGTCCGCTGGCCGGCAAGCCGGTCATGGAGGGCAAGGGCTGCCTGTTCAAGAAGTTCGCCGGCATCGACGTCTTCGACATCGAGCTGGCCGAGCGCGACCCCGACAAGCTCATCGACATCATCGCGGCGATGGAGCCGACTCTCGGCGGCATCAACCTCGAGGACATCAAGGCGCCCGAGTGCTTCTACATCGAGCGTGAGCTGTCCAAGCGCATGAACATCCCCGTCTTCCACGACGACCAGCACGGCACGGCCATCATCTCGTCGGCCGCCCTGCTCAACGGGCTGGAGCTGGTGGGCAAGGACATCGCCAAGGTCAAGGTGGCCGTGTCGGGCGCGGGCGCGGCGGCCATCGCCTGCCTGGACGTCATGGTGGGCCTGGGCGTGCGGCGCGAGAACGTGTTCGTCTGCGACTCGCGCGGCGTCATCCAGGCCGACCGCGAGGACGCCAGGGCCGGCAAGCTGGACGAGTCCAAGCAGCGCTACTGCCAGGTCACCAAGGCCCGCACGCTGGCCGACGTGGTGGACGGGGCGGACGTCTTCCTGGGCTGCTCGGCGGCCGGTGTGCTCAGCGCCGACATGGTCAAGACCATGGCCGACAAGCCCATCATCCTGGCGCTGGCCAACCCCGAGCCCGAGATTCGCCCCGAGCTGGCCAAGAGCGTGCGGCCGGACTGCATCGTCGCCACCGGCCGCTCGGACTACCCCAACCAGGTCAACAACGTCCTGTGCTTCCCCTACATCTTCCGCGGCGCGCTGGACTGCGGCGCCACCAAGATCACCGAGGGCATGAAGCTGGCCTGCGTGCGCGAGATCGCGGCATTGGCCAAGGCCGAGACCAGCGATGAAGTGGCGGCCGCCTATGCCGGCCAGGAGCTGGCCTTCGGCCCCGACTACCTCATCCCCAAGCCCTTCGACGCCCGCCTCATCCTGCGCATCGCGCCGGCCGTGGCCAAGGCGGCGGCTGCTGATGGCGTCGCGACGCGGCCCGTGGCGGACCTGGACGCCTACCGCCAGTCGCTGGAGCGTTTCGTCTACCAGACCGGCATGTTCATGCGCCCGGTGTTCACGGCGGCCAAGTCCGAGTGCGCGCGCGTCATCTACGCCGAGGGCGAGGACGAGCGCGTGCTGCGCGCCGTGCAGGTGGCGCTGGACGAGGGCTTGTGCAAGCCCACGCTGATCGGCCGCCCCGCGGTGCTGGCCTCACGCATCCAGCGCGCCGGCCTGCGCTTGAAGCTGGGCGAGGACGTGGCCGTCATCGACCCCGAGGACGACCCGCGCTTTCGCACCTACTGGGAGGCGTACCACGCCCGCATGAAGCGCAACGGCGTGACGCCCGAGATGGCCAAGTCCGCCGTGCGCCGCTCCAACACGGCCATCGGCGCGCTGGCCATCGAGCTGGGCGACGCCGACGCGATGATCTGCGGCATGGTGGGGCGCTTTGACCGCCACCTGGAGCAGGTCACCGACCTGGTGGGTTTGCGCGAGGGCGTGCGCCAGTTCGCCGCGATGAATGCGCTGATCCTGGAGAACATGACCCTCTTCATCACGGACACCTTCGTCAACGACGACCCGGACGCTGAAACGCTGGCCGACATCGCCGCGATGGCCGCCGAGGAGGTCAGCCGCTTCGGCCTGCCGCCCAAGATGGCCTTTGTGAGCCACTCGATGTTCGGCTCATCGACACGCCCCTCGGCGCTGAAGATGCGCCGCGCCCACGAGCTGTTCTCGGCCCGCCACCCCGAGGTGGAGTGCGACGGCGAGATGCATGGCGACGCGGCCCTGTCCGAGGCCGTGCGCCAGACCTTCCTGCCCGACAGCAAGCTCAAGGGGGCGGCCAACCTGCTGGTGCTGCCCACGTTGGACGCCGCCAACATCCTCTTCAACGTGCTGAAGATCAGCGCCAGCCACGGCGTGACGGTGGGGCCCATCCTGCTGGGCGCGGCCAAGCCGGTGCACATCCTGACGCCGTCGGCCACGGTGCGCCGCATCGTCAACATGACGGCGCTCGCGGTGGCGGACGTGCGCGAAGCGCGCCAGGCGTCGGAGCACGCGAAGGGCTGATTGCGCTGGCCCCGCCAGCCCTGATACCGTGCCAGCGTGAACCTGAGCGTCCCACGGTTGCATGGCCTGCTGATCGCCTTGCTGGCGATGGTCCCGGTCGCACACGCGGGCGCCACCGACTTGGTGCTGTACTTTGAGGAGCGGCCGCCGTTGATGAGCCGCCAGGGCGAGCAGCTGACGGGCGTGCAGGGGGCGCCGGCCATGGCCGTGCTGCAGCGCGCCGGCCTCACGGTGGAGTTGCGCGAGGCGCCGGTGGCGCGCCAGGTGGCGATGATCACGCGCAACACCGAGCCGGCCTGTGCGCTGGGCCTGTACCAGACCCCGGAGCGCGAAAAGGTCGGCAGGTATTCGCGGCTGCCGGTCTACAGCAGCCCGCCCCAGAGCTGGATGATCCGCAGGGACGGCCGGCTCAAGGACATCCAGCGGTTCGCCGTCGCCGTCCAGTTGCCGGGCGTCACGCTGGCGCTTCGCCATGGCTATTCCTACGGGGCCGAAACCGACAAGGCCCTGGCGGAAAGCCGCTTGAAGATCATCCGCTCGTCCGACCACAGCCTGGCCCGCGCCCGCCTCGTGCTGCTGGGCGTGGCCGACGCGACCCTCTTCACCGAGGAGGAGGGCGAGGCCCTGATCAAGCAGATGGGTGAGGCCGGTGCTGCGCTGGAGCTGCGCCGCCTGCCCGATGCGCCGCCTGGGGAAGGGCGCTTCTTCTTCTGCAGCAAGGCGGTGCCGGACGCGCAGATGCGGGCCCTCGACGACGCCATGGGCGCGCACCGCTAGGGTGTAAGCGCACGGCGCCCCGGCCAGAACGCGGCCGCGCCGAACTGCGCGAGCGCCACGCCCGCCAGGATGAGGGCCGCCGCCAGGACCTTGTGCAGCGAAAAGGCCTCGCCGCCCCAGGCCCAGGCCGTGAAGCCGGCAATGACCGGCATCAGGTAGATCAGCGGCGCGGTGCGGGCCACGCCGCGCTTCTCGTTGGCCCAGCCCCAGGCCAGCCAGCCGATGAAGCCGCCGCCGGCCACCTGCCACAGCGTGCCGCTCCACACCCAGGCCGGCTGCGCGCCCCAGTCCAGCGCGCGCAATTCGGGCGAGCACCAGGCCAGCATGGGCAGCGTGCACACCAGGCTGCCATAGGCCAGCACCGTCACGCCGCCGTGGTGCTGGATCAGCGGCTTGCTGGCCACCGTGTAGTAGCTGAAGAGGGCTGCTGCGGCCAGCAGCGTCAGGTCGCCCAGCGACGCATGCCAATCCGCCGCCAGCAGCTTGTCGGCCGTGAACAGCAGCGCGCCCATGGCCGCCGTCGCCACACCCGCGACCTGGCCGCGCGACAGCTTCTCCACGCCCGTGGCGCGCAGGATGAGCAGCGTGAACACGGGGCCGCAGGCCAGCAGCACGCTGGCGCTGAAGGCGGTGGAGCCCTGCATGCCATAAGCCGACAGCAGCAGGTGCAGGCCCTGGCCCACCAACGTCAGCCGCACCAGCGGCCACACCTCGGCGCGGTCCAGCCGGGGCCAGGCCCAGCCAAAGCGCCAGTACAGCAGGGCCACGGCGCAAAAGGGCATCAGCAGATAGCGCAACCCCAAGAAGCCGGTCGGGCTCAGCTGCGTGAACAAGGCCTTGGACAGCGGGAAGTTGACCCCCCAGGTCAGCACGACGGCCAGCGCGGCCCCGAGCGGGGCGAGGTGGTGATCCTTCATATCGGCTAGCATATTCTCATATGAGAGAAGAATTCTCCGAACTGAACGACGAAGGCCAGTTCGAGCGCCAGCTCGCCGACCGGCTGGCCGCGCTGCGCACGGCGGCCGGCTGGTCGCTGGATGAGCTGGCCGCGAAGAGCGGCGTCAGCCGCGCCACGCTGAGCCGGCTGGAGCGCGCCGAGACCAGCCCCACGGCCACGCTGCTGTCGCGCCTCGCCCGTGCCCACGGGCTGCCCTTGAGCCGGCTGCTGGCTGATGCCGAGGCCTTGCCGGTGCGCTTGTTGCGCGCTGCAGACCAGCCCCGCTGGCACGACCAGCAAAGCGGCTTCGAGCGCCGCATGTGCTGCCCGCCCTTGGCCGGTTTTGCGACCGAGGTGATTGAGGCCACGCTCGCGCCCGGCGCCGAACTGGCCTATGACGAGCCCACCGTTGCGCGGCTGGAGCACCACCTGTGCCTGCTGGAGGGCACGGTCGCGTTGACGCTGCAGGGTCAGGTCTTCACTCTCGCTGCCGGCGACTCCATCAGCTTTCGCGTCCTCGGGCGCAGCGTCTTTGCCAACCCCGGCACCCAGCCCGCGCGCTACCTGCTCGCGATGACCGTGCCCAGCCTGTAACTCAAATGAGTCCTGATTCGCTTCGCCTCCAGCCTTTGGACCCCGGCCACCCGCAAGCCCAGGCGCTGATCGCGCTGTCCGAGGCCTACATGAGCGCGCTGTACCCGGCCGAGAGCAACCACTTCGAGCCCGCCACGGGCCTGCGCCCGCCGCATGGCAGCTTCTATGGGCTGTGGGACGGTGAGCGCCTGGTGGGCTGCGGCGGCGTCAAGTTCTACGCTGGCTATGGCGAGATCAAGCGGCTCTTCGTGCTGGACAGTGAGCGCGGCAAAGGCGCGGCACGGCAGTTGATGGCCAAGCTGGAGGCCGAACTGGTCGAGCGCGGCACGCCACTTGCGCGCCTGGAGACCGGCATCTACCAGCCTGAGGCCCTGGGCCTGTACCGCCGTCTGGGCTATGTCGAGTGCGAGCCCTTTGGCGATTACCAACCCGACCCACTGAGCGCATTCTTCGAAAAGGCACTGGCCTGAAACGCGACGAAACTCCGGCAGGCCCTGGCGGACCATAATTCCGCGCCTCCCAGAATTTCGAGACAAGCCATGACCCGCGCCACCAAGATCGTCGCCACCCTCGGCCCCGCCTCCAATACGCCGGAGGTGCTGGAGAAGATGATCCGCGCCGGCGTGGACGTCGTGCGGCTGAACTTCTCGCACGGCAAAGCCCAGGACCACATCGACCGGGCCACCATGGTTCGCGCCGTGGCCGAGAAGGTCGGCAAGTCGGTCGCCATCATGGCCGACCTGCAAGGCCCCAAGATCCGCGTCGGCAAGTTCGAGAACAACAAGATCGAACTCATCCCCGGCGCCAAGTTCATCCTCGACGCCGACCGCACCGAGCTGGGCAACCAGGACATCGCGAGCCTGGACTACAAGGAGTTGCCGCGCGACGTGAAGCCCGGCGACACGCTGCTGCTCAACGACGGCCTGCTGGTGCTGACCGTGGACCTGGTGCGCGGCGCGCAGGTGCACACCACCGTCAAGCTGGGCGGCGAGCTGTCCAACAACAAGGGCATCAACAAGCAGGGCGGCGGCCTCACGGCGCCCGCGCTGACGGCCAAGGACATGGAGGACATCAAGACCGCGATGTCCTTCCAGTGCGAATACCTGGCCGTGAGCTTCCCCAAGAACGCCACCGACATGGAGATGGCGCGCCAGCTCGCCAACGTGGCCGGCGAGCCGTGGCGGCACAAGCCGGCCATGATTGCCAAGATCGAGCGCTACGAGGCCATCCCCCACCTCGAAGCCATCCTGAAGGCCAGCGACGGCATCATGGTGGCGCGCGGCGACCTCGCCGTGGAAGTGGGCAACGCGGCCGTGCCGGCGCTGCAAAAGCGCATGATCAAGATGGCCCGCGAGCTGGACAAGGTCGCCATCACCGCCACGCAGATGATGGAGTCCATGATCGTGAACCCGGTGCCCACGCGCGCCGAGGTCAGCGACGTGGCCAACGCCGTGCTGGACGGCACCGACGCCGTCATGCTGTCCGCCGAGACGGCCGCCGGCAAGTACCCGGTCGAGACCATCGAGCAGATGGCCGCCATTGCGCTGGAAGCCGAGCGTGCCGAGTTCGTCAGCCTGGACACCGACTTCGCCGGCCGCCAGTTCGGCCGCATCGACCAGTCCATCGCCATGGGCGCGCTGTTCACCGCCTACCACCTGGGCTGCAAGGCCATCCTGGCGCTGACCGAGTCCGGCTCCACGGCACTGTGGATGAGCCGCCACCGCATCCAGGTGCCCATCTTCGGCCTGACGACCACGCAGATGAGCCAGCGCAAGATGTGCCTGTACCGCAATGTGCAGCCGCTGATGATGCCCAAGTACGACGACCGCGACACCGCGCTCGCGGCGGCCGAAAAGATCCTCGTCGACCGCGGCGTGCTGATGCCCGGCGACACCTACGCCATCACCTGCGGCGAGCCCATGGGCTACCCGGGCGGCACCAACATGCTGAAGGTCTGCCGGGTCGGCTGAACGCCTTCAGTCTGCGCCGCGCGCCGCTTGGAGCCGGCCCGGTGATCAAGGAGCGGCGGCGTCCAGCGCCTGGCGCACCGCGGCCCGGTACGCCGGGAAATCCTGCACGTCGTTGTGGGCCGCGCCGGCAATGGGCACGTAGCGGCACTGCGGCATGCGTGCGGCCAGCGCTTCGCTGTGGGCGGCGGGGATCAGGGTGTCCAGGTCGCCATGCAGCAGCAGGCAGGGGCCCTTGATCTCCGGCGCGAGCGCCTCGGTGTCCAGCGGGTAGCGCAGCAGCGCGCCGGGCGCCCAGGGGTAGTGCTGGGCCGCCACGGCGGTCATGCTGCGGTAGGGCGAGATCAGCAGCGTCAGGTCCGGGTGCAGCTCCGCCGCCAGGCCGGCGGCAAGGCTGGTGCCCAGCGAGCGGCCCGCGATGACGCGCACCTTGCCGGGCGGGTACAGCGGCGCCACCTGCTGCCAGGCGGCGCGCACGTCCTCGCGCAACTCGGCCTCGCTGGCGATGTGGCCGCCGCTCTTGCCGTAGCCGCGGTAGTCCAGCATGAAGAGGTCGTAGCCCGCCTGGCGGTAGAAGTCGGCATGGTCGAACCAGGACTGCAGGTTGCCGGCGTTGCCATGCAGGTAGAACACGATGCCGCGCGGCTGGGCCAGGCGCATGTGCAGCGCGTTCAAGCGCACGCCGTCGGGGCGCTCAATGGTCACTTCATGCACATCGGGCCCGAAGCTGAAGCGGTGTCCGGGCTGCAGCGGCTCGGGCGCAAACAGCAGCCGCTCCTGCCTCAGCCACACGGCAAACAGCAGCGCGACATAGGCGAAGGCGGCAAAGGCGACCAGCATCATCAGCATGCGTCCGATGATGGCGAAAACGCCGCGCGCCGGGCCTCGCCGATTTCCCATGCTGCTGTAGGCGGGGGCCTCGCCGCGGTCAGTCGCGGCGCGGGATGCGCCTCGTTTCGCCCACGGCCAGCGCGAAGAACTCGTCCTCGCCCATGCCCAGCGCCGCGCGCTGCTGCACCAGCTGGCGGGGCGGCTCGTCCAGCGCCTCGTCGGTCAGCTCGAAGGTGCCCCAGTGCACGCCCAGCGAGCGCTTGGCGCCCAGATCGGCGTGGATCTTCAGCGCCTCCTCCACGTTGACGTGCTGCTCCTTCATGAACCAGCGCGGCTCGTAGGCGCCGATTGGGATGAGCGCGATGTCGAAGCCGCCGCCTTGCTGACGTTCGGCGAAGCGGGCCTTGATCTCGGCGAAGTCGCGCGAATAGCCGGTGTCGCCAGCGAAGAAGAGCTGGCAGTCCGGCGCGAACACGGCGAAGCCACCCCACAGCGTCTTCATGCGGTCGTTGATGCCGCGGGCCGACCAATGCTGGGCCGGCACGAGAAAGATCTCCACGCCGCCCACGGCATGGCTTTGCCACCAGTCCAGCTCCACCACGTTGGCGATGCCTCGGGCCTGGAACCAGGCCTTGAGCCCCAGTGGCACGACAAACAATGGCCCGCCGCCAGGCCGCTCGGCCAGCGTGCGGCAGGAGGGCAGGTCGAGATGGTCGTAGTGGTTGTGCGAGACGAGGACCACGTCGATTTCCGGGAGGTCCTGCAGCGCCACGCCCGGCGGCTGCTCGCGCTTCGGGCCGGCGAAGGAGAACGGCGAGGCACGCTCCGAGAAGATGGGGTCGGTCAGCAGGTTCAGCCCGCCCAGCTGGGCCAGCACGGTGGCGTGGCCTATCCAGGTGACGGCCGGGGCCTGGACGGCGCCGATGTTGGCGCGGATGAAGTCCAGGTCAGGGGCTTGCGTGGGGATGGGCTCGATGGGGCGTTTCGGCAGGCCATTGCGCGCGGCATTCAGCTTCCAGCGGATCACATCCGCCAGCGAGCGGGGCTCGAAGTCCCCGTCGCTGTTCTGGAAGCCCCCGTCGCGGTGGTGGGCCGGGCGGCTTCCTGGGGGCGTCATTTGGTGATGACTTCTCGGTGATAGAAGGCCAGCCGCGCGAGCAGCTTGTTCTGCGTCGCGAAGGGCACGTTGGCGGCGGCCATCGCGTTCTGCAGGTGTTCCACCAGCGTGTTGAAATCGCCCTTGGCGATGCCCAGGTGGGCGTGGGCGTTGGTCATGTTGACGCCGTCGTACTGGCAGGGGCCACCCGCCGTCACGCAGAAGTAGTCGGTCAGGGCGCCCTTCAGGTAGCGGATGTTGATGCCGTCGAAGAAGTGCGCGATGCGCTTGTCCAGCAGCATGCGGTCGTAGAAGTCCTCGGTGAAGCGCTGTATGCCTTCACGGCCGCCCAGCTCCTGGTAGAGGCTGTCGTCTGCGGCGCGGATGACGGTGGGGCCGCCCTGTCCGGGTGCCTGCTGGGCCAGGGCCGGCAGCGCGGCTCCGAAAGCCAGCACGGCGGCGGTGATGGCTGCGGGCAGCGGACGGAACTTCATGGCACGGCACTTCGTCATTGGTGACGTTTGCAGTCTAGCGATTCGCATCTGTAGACGTGCTTTGACTTTCGTGACGGAAGGCGGGCTTTCTATGATGCCGGCATGTCGCGATGGCGCTGGTGTGAAATCTGTTTGGCGGGCGCCCTGCTCTGGGGCGGGGCGGCAGCCGCGGCGCAGCCGCTGGTCATGGTGGTGGACACCAGCGCCGTCATGCCCGAGGCGCGCATCAGCGGCGAGCAGGTGCTGGAAGGCCTGCACAGCGACCTGGCCGCCGCCTTCACGCGGCGCCTGGGGCGCCCGGTGCAGATGAAGGCCGTGCCGCGCAAGCGCATCGCCCAGGAGCTGGAGGCCGGCCGCGCCGATCTCGTCTGCGACTACCAGGCCGCCTGGCTGCCCGGGCCGTTTCGCTGGAGCCGCGCCTTCGTGCCCGACCAGACGGTGCTCGTCAGCCCCGCCGGCGGGCCTGCCCCCGAGCGGCTGCAGGCCGTGGCGGGCGAACGGGTGGGCACCGTGCTGGGCTATGCCTACCCGGAAGTGGCCGCCGCGCTGGGCACGGGCTTTGTGCGCGACGACGCGCCGGACGCGCTGGCCAACCTGCGCAAGCTGGAGCTGGGCCGCGTGCCGCACGTGCTGACGGGCAAGCGCCTGCTGGACTACCGCCGCCGCATCGGCGCCTTCACGCTGGCCTTGCACCCGCCGCTGGTCGTGGCCGAGGTGCTGGGCCAGTGCGCGCTCTCACCCAGGAGCGAGCTGGGCCTGGCGGCGCTGAACGCAGCCATCCAAGGCCTCGTGGCGGATGGCGAATTGATGAAAATCCTGGCCCGCTATCGATAGTCCCCTGCGCATAAGTCCCAGGGACGAAACCGTTTACACGCGGCATCATCGGCCCATGAAAACAGGTCGTTGGCGGGCGCTGATCGCGATGGCGGTCGGTGGCTTGGGCGTGCCCGCCCTGGCGGCCCCGCTGGTGCTGATCGTCGAGACCAGTGCGCTGATGCCCCAGGCCCGCATCGAGGGCGGGCGCGTCGTCGAGGGCTTGCACGCCGACATCGGCATGGCGCTGGCGCGCCGGCTGGGCCGTGAGCTGGTGCTGCGGCCCGTGCCGCGCAAGCGCCTGGCGCAGGCCCTGGAGCGCGGCGAGGGCGACCTGCTGTGCGACTACCAGAGCGACTGGCTGCCCGGCCCCTTCGGCTGGAGCAAGCCCTTCATCCCCGACCAGGCCTTGCTCGTGACCGCTGCAGCCGCGCCGGCACCGATCAACCTGGCCGCGCTCGCGGGCCAGCCGGTGGGCACGGTGCTGGGCTATGTCTACCCGGAGATGGGCGAAATCCTGCGCGCCAACTTCATCCGCGACGACGCGCCCGATGCGGTGGCCAACCTGCGCAAGCTGGAGATCGGCCGCGTGCAGCACGCACTGACGGGTAAGCGCGTGCTGGAGTACCAGCAGCACATCGGCGGCTTCAGGCTGGCCCTGCACCCGCCCATCGTCGTGTCCGAGGTGATGGCGCAGTGCGCGCTGTCGCCCAACGCCCCGATCAACCTGGGGGCACTGAACGGGGCGATCAACGGGCTCGTTGCCGAGGGCGAGCTGGCTCGCATCCTCGGCAAGTACCGGTAGGCGGTTAGCCCTCGCTGATCCGCTTGGCCAGGTGGCCTAGCGCCTCTTCGACCTGGTCGACGAGCACCAGGCACAGGTCGCCCGGCTGCAGGCGCGCCAGCGCGCGGTCGATGGCGGTGAACTCGCCCACGATCTCTTCGATGTGGGTGGTGCGCGCCGCACCTTCCAGGCCCTGGCGCAGCAGCGCCACGACCTCGCCGGCCGCGCGGCCGCGCTGGCAGGCGTCTTCGTACAGGATGACCTCGTCGAAGGCGCCGCCCAGGATCTCGGTCTGCACGCGGATGTCCTCGTCGCGGCGGTCGCCGGCGCCGCTGATGACCACCAAGCGCTTGTTGGCCGGCATGGCCGCCACGGCGTCCACCAGGGCCTTCATCGCGTCGCCGTTGTGGCCGTAGTCGGCGATGACGGTGGCGCCGCGGTAGTCCATCACGTTGAAGCGGCCGGGCGCGTTGTCGGCGTCGTTGGCGAAGCTGGCCACGCCGCGGCGGATGGTGTCCCAATCCAGGCCCACGCCCCAGGCGGCGGCGACGGCGGCCATCGCGTTCTCGACCTGGAAGCCGATGACGCCGCCGCGCGTGATCGGGATGTCGCGCAGCGGGATGCTCTCGCGCCACACGCCTTGCGCGGCGACGAGCTGGTCGCCGTCCACGTAGACGCAGCGCTTGCCCTGGGCGCGGTGCGTGGCCATCAGCGGCTGGTGGCGGTCCGCGGCGAAGTAGATGACCTGGCCGGGGCAGACGGCGGCCATGGCGGCCGTCAGCGGGTCGTTCGCGTTCAGCACCGCATAGCCGTTGGGCGCCACGTTCTGCACGATGACGCGCTTCACCAGCACCAGGTCTTCGGCCGTGTGCAGGAAGTTCATGCCCAGGTGGTCGCCCGCGCCCACGTTGGTGACGACGGCCACCTGGCAGCGGTCAAAGCCCAGGCCTTCGCGCAGGATGCCGCCGCGGGCGGTTTCGAGAACCGCGGCTTCCACGTCCGGGTGCATCAGCACGTTGCGGGCGCTCTTGGGGCCGGAGCAGTCGCCGCTGTCGATCTGGCGGCCGTCCACGTAGACGCCGTCGGTGTTGGTCATGCCCACCTTCAGGCCGCAGCTCGCGAACATGTGCGCGATGAGGCGGGTGACGGTGGTCTTGCCGTTGGTGCCGGTGACGGCCACGACGGGGATGCGGCCGTCCTCCGCCTTGGGGCCGCTGCCGAACAGGTGGCCCACGATGCCTTCGCCCACGTTGCGGCCCTTGCCGTAGCTGGGGCTCAGGTGCATGCGCAGCCCCGGCGCGGCGTTAACCTCCACGATGCCGCCGTGGATCTCCTCCAGCGGGCGCAGCACGCTCTCGGCCACCACGTCCACGCCGCAGACATGCAGGCCCACGACTTGCGCGGCCGCGATGGCGCGGGCGGCCACCTCGGGGTGCACGTCGTCCGTCACGTCGGTGGCGGTGCCGCCGGTGGACAGGTTGGCGTTGTTGCGCAGGATGACGCGCTGGCCCTTCTCGGGCACGGACTCGGGCGTCAGGCCTTGCTGCACCAGGCGGGCGACGGCGATGTCGTCGAAGCGGATCTTGGTGAGCGAGGTGGCGTGGCCGTCGCCGCGGCGCGGGTCGGCGTTGACCTTGTCCACCAGCTCCTTGACGGTGTGCTGGCCGTCGCCGATGACGTGCGGCGGGTCGCGGCGCGCGGCGGCGATGAGCTTGTCGCCGATGACCAGCAGCCGGTAGTCGCCACCGGGCAGGAACTTCTCCACCATGACCTGGCCGATCTCGTCGGCGGCCTTGTAGGCGGCTTCAATGCCCTCGCGCGTCGTCACGTTGACGGTGACGCCCTTGCCCTGGTTGCCGTCCTGCGGCTTCACGACGACCGGCAGGCCAATCTCCAGTGCCACGGTCCAGGCGTCGTCCACCGACTCGACCGGGCGGCCGATGGGCACCGGCACGCCGGCGGCCTGCAGCAGGCGCTTGCACAAGTCCTTGTCCTGGGCGATGGATTCGCTGACGGCGCTGGTGGCGTCCACCTCGGCGGCCCAGATGCGGCGCTGCTTGGCGCCCCAGCCGAACTGCACCAGGCTGCCCTGCGTCAGGCGGCGGTAGGGGATGCCGCGGGCGATGGCCGCGTTGACGATGGAGCCGGTGGAGGGGCCCAGGCGGATGTCCTCGTCCAGCTCGCGCAGCTGGGCCAGCACGGCGTCGCTGTCGAACTCGCCACCGTCCAGCGCCGCCTGGACGAGCTTGACGGCATGCTCGAAGGCCAGCCGCCCGACGTCTTCCTCGCTGTACTCGATGACGATCTGGTAGGTGCCGGCCTCGGGCGTGACGTGCGTCTGGCTGAAGGTCACCGGGCAGCCGGCCTGGGCCTGCAGGGCCAGCGTGGCCTGCTCCAGCACCTGGGCCAGCGACGCGTCGGCGCGCAGTTCGCCAATGGTGGGGAAGAGCTGGCGCAGGCGCGGCTCAAAGCCGGCCAGGCGCTCGAGCGAGCGCTCGACATCGGTGCAATGCACGACGGCCTCGATGGCCGTGTGGCGGCTCCACATGTTCGGGCCGCGCATGGCGCGGGTGCGGGAAACGTCCATGAGTTTTTGGAGTTAGGCGAGGTGGAGTTCGGGGACAAACGTGTCAAGCCCGGCGGCGATGAGCTCGGGCGAGATGCCCAGGGCCCAGGCCGTGGCGACGGCGGCAAGCAGTGTGGCGGCGTCGGGGCAGGCGGTGCCGAAGCGGCGCAGCAAGGCCTCGATGTTGGCGCCGGGGGTCTCGGCCGGGCCTTGGGCCAGCACGGCGGCACCGCCGCGCAGGAAGACGGCGCGGCCACCGCGGTCGCGGTGGTGCTGCAGGGCTTCGAGGTTGCCGTCCTCGGCGTAGAAGAGCACCTCGCCGTCGCTGAGTTCGGCCATGTCCACCAGGCGCGGGTGGGCGGCATTGAGCACGCTGGCGCCATCGCTGAGCACCACGTCGACCTGGGTGCGCAGCACCTTGTAGAGCTGGTCCACGTCGTGAACGTCGAACTCGGCGAGGTCGGCGATGCCGTCCAGGTCGGTGACGACGCCCACCGAGGCGCGGTCATAGGCCAGGCCGTCGCGCAGGATGGAGGCGGGGTCGTTCTCCACGACCACGGCATTGACGCCGCGGTTCATCAGCAGGCGGTGTGCCGCGTCCCAGCGGGCGCTGTCGCGCTTCTCGACGCGGCGGGTGCCCAGGAACAAGCCGTCGCGGCAGGCCAGGCCCACGTGGCGGCCGTTCAGGTGCAGCAGCCAGGCCACGAGGCGGGCGATCTGGCGGCCGCCGCGCGAGCCGGCCACGCCCACGATGGGGATGCGGCCCGACTCGTCCTCGGCAAAGAGGTGGTCGATGATGGCCTGGCCCACGGGCTGCGGCGCGCCACCGGCGGGCTTCAGGTGCATCAGGAGGCCTGGGCCGGCGTTCACCTCGACGATGGCGCCGCCGGTCTCGGACAGGGGCTTGGAGATGTCCTCGGTGACGAGGTCAACACCCGCGATGTCCAGGCCCACGGTGCGGGCGGCCAGCGACACGGCGTGCGCCACCTCGGGGTGGACGTCGGGCGTGCAGTCGATCGCGACGTTGCCGTTGCGCTGGATCAGCACCTGGCGGCCGGCCTCGGGCACCGAGTCCAGCGTCAGGCCCTGGCGGCGCAGGTCGAGCTGGATGACCGAGTCTTCCTCGACGCGAATGCGGTTGAGCGGGAAGTCCTCGGTCAGGCCGCGGCGCGGGTCGATGTTGATCTGGCTGTCGACGAGCTGGGTGACGGTCTGCTGGCCATCGCCTTGAACCCAGGCCACCTCGCCACGGGCCGCGGCCACCACCTGGCCGCCCACGACGAGCAGGCGATGCTCGTTGCCGGGGATGTAGCTTTCCACCAGCACGGAGGAGCCGTGCGAATCGGCCATCTGGAAGGCGGCTTCGCAGTCGGCCTGGGTGTTGATGTCCAGCGTGACGCCGCGGCCGTGGTTGCCATCGCTGGGCTTGATGACGACCGGCAGGCCGATGTCCTGCGCGGCCTCCCAGGCCTCGGCGGCGGTCTTGACCTCCTGGCCGTCGGGCACGGGCACGCCCACGGCCTTGAGCAGGGTCTTGGTCAGGTCCTTGTCGCCGGCGATGCCTTCGGCGATGGCACTGGTCATGTCGGTTTCGGCCGTCCAGATGCGGCGCTGGCGCTGGCCGTGGCCCAGTTGCACCAGGTTGCCGTCGTTCAGGCGGATGTGCGGGATGCGGCGGTCCGTCGCGGCGGCGACGATGGCGGCGGTGGACGGGCCCAGGTAGCAGTCGTCGAGCTTGTCGCGCACGCGGGCCACGGCGGCGGGCACGTCGAAGGGCTCGTCGTTGATCGTGGCCATCAGCAGCGCATGGCCCTCGGCCAGCGCCGCGCGGGCCACCTGCTCGTCACGGGCGCGGAACACCATGCGGTAGACGCCGCGCTGGCTGGTGGAGCGTGTCTGGCCAAAGCCGGTGGGCATGCCGGACAGGTTCAGCAGCTCGATGACAACGTGCTCCAGCACGTGGCCGCACCAGGTGCCCTCCTGCAGCCGCTCCAGGAAGCCTCCGCGCTCGCCCACGCCGCAGTGGTGCTCGATGAGGGCGGGCAGGGCGGCCGTCAGGCGGTCGTTGAAGCCGGGCAGCAGGTGGGAGGGGTAGTCCTCCAGCTCGCCCAGGTCCAGCCAGACCTCCAGCACCGGCCGGTAGGTCCACATATTGGGCCCGCGCAGGTAATTGATGCGCAGCAGGCGGATGTCGTTCTTCTTGCTCATGAGGTAGGGGGTTGGCGCAGGGAGCGCGTGGAATTGTGCGCCGAAGTCATAGCGGAGAATCGGCTCAGCCCCGTAAGAGCGAACAACAACATGCAAGACCATCCTCCCGCGACTGCGCAGCATCCACAAACGGCCGCCCTCCAAGGGCGACTCCTGGCTGGCGAGAACGTGGTGGCCACCCTTGAGGTTGACCTGGACGCCCAGGGACGCTTCGGCCAGGGCCTGATTGCGCTGACGAATTCACGCCTGCTGGCTTTCGAACCCTCGGGCGGCGCCTGGGCCGAATTCCCGCTGATGCCGGGTCAGGCGCTCAAGCTCAGCGACCATGGCGGCCTGGCCTTCATGGAGCTGTTCGGTGCCGACGGGCGCCTGGCGCGCTGGCGCTTCACGCTGGCCTGCAACCCGCTCGCCGTGCGCTTCGTGGACAGCTTTGACCGCGAGGTGCGGCGCCTCTCGGGCCATGTGGTGCGCGAGGAAGAGGACGAGGGCGAGGACTCATCCTTCGATTTCGGCGAAGTCGTCACGCCGCCCAGCACCTGGGTGCTGCTGCGCCTGTCGCGGTTCGCCCGCCCCTACCAGGGTCAGTTGTTGCTGGGCTTTGCGCTGATGCTGGGCGCGACCGGCGCCACGCTGGTGTCGCCCTACCTGACCATGCCCTTGATGGACAAGGTGCTCATCCCCTTCCAGAACGGCCAGGCCATAGACCCCAGCCTCGTCACGCTGCTGCTGAGCGGGCTGCTGGGCGCCGCGCTGTTCTCCTGGGCGCTGGGCTGGGCCAAGACCTATCTGCTGGCGTTGGTATCCGAACGTATCGCGGCCGACCTGCGCACCGCCACCTTCGACCACCTGCTGGGCCTGTCGCTGGAATACTTCGGCAACAAGCGCACCGGTGACCTGATGTCGCGCATCGGCTCCGAGACGGACCGCATCTCGGTGTTCCTGAGCCTGCACGCACTGGACTTCATCACCGATGTGCTGATGCTGGCGATGACCTCGCTCATCCTGTTCAGCATCCACCCCGGCCTGGCGCTCGCCACGCTGGTGCCGCTGCCCTTCATCGCCTGGCTGATCCACCTGGTGCGCGACCGGCTGCGCACCGGCTTCGAGAAGATCGACCGCGTCTGGGGCGAGATCACCAACGTGCTGGCCGACACCATCCCCGGCATCCGCGTCGTCAAGGCCTTTGCGCAGGAAAAGCGCGAGGCCTCGCGGTTCAAGGAGGCGAACGCCAAGAACCTGGCCGTCAACGACCGGCTGAACAAGACCTGGAGCCTGTTCACGCCCAGCGTCTCGCTGCTGACCGAGATGGGCCTGCTGGTGGTGTGGGGCGTGGGCATCTGGCTGATCTCGCACCAGAGCATCACGGTGGGCACGCTGACCGCCTTCCTGGCCTACATCGGCCGCTTCTACGGCCGGCTGGACTCCATGAGCCGCATCGTCTCGGTCACGCAGAAGGCCGCGGCCGGCGCCAAGCGCATCTTCGACATCCTGGACCACGTCTCCAACGTGCCCGACCCGGTCAACCCCCAGCCCTTCGAGAACGTGACCGGCGCCATCTCCATGCAGGGTGTGGACTTCCGCTACGGCTCGCGCTCGGTCATCCGCACGCTGAACCTGGACATCCGCCCCGGCGAGATGGTGGGCCTGGTGGGCCACAGCGGCTCGGGCAAGAGCACGCTGGTGAACCTGATCTGCCGCTTCTACGACGTGACCGAAGGCAGCATCAAGGTGGACGGCGTGGACCTGCGCCGCATCAAGGTGTCCGATTACCGCCGCCACATCGGCCTGGTGCTGCAGGAGCCTTTCCTGTTCTTCGGCACCATCGCCGAGAACATTGCCTACGGCAAGCCCGACGCCACGCGCGACGAGATCGTGGCCGCCGCCCGCGCGGCGCATGCCCACGAGTTCATCCTGCGCCTGGCGCATGGCTACGACAGCCTGGTGGGCGAGCGCGGCCAGGGCTTGTCCGGCGGCGAGCGCCAGCGCATCTCCATCGCCCGTGCGCTGTTGATCGACCCGGCCATCCTCATCCTCGACGAGGCCACCTCGGCCGTGGACACCGAGACCGAGAAGGAGATCCAGCGCGCGCTGGACAACCTCGTGAAGGGGCGCACCACCATCGCCATCGCCCACCGCCTGTCCACGCTGCGTAAGGCCGACCGCCTCGTCGTCATGGACCGCGGCGAGATCGTGGAGCTGGGCCCGCACGACGAGCTGATCGCCCGCCAGGGCCACTACTGGCGCCTGTGGGAAGCCCAGGTCCGCCGCGTGGACCAGGAGGACCTGGAGGAGCATGACGTGACCCCGAATCCCAGCGCGCACACGGCCGAAGCATGAGTGACACCCACCGTGACAGTGAACTGATCGCCGCAGCGACGGAGTACGGCTTTGACCCCGCTGCCGAACTCCGCATCGGCGGCCGCTACACCTCGCTGGTGCGCGACGGGCGCCAGCTCTACCTGAGCGGCCAGATCCCCCGCGTGGGCGACCAGATCGCCGTAGCGGGCGTCGTGGGCGCGGACGTGACGCTGGCCGACGCGCAACGCGCCGCGGCCATCTGCGCCGTGCGGGCCCTGTTGCTGCTGCAGCGCGAGCTGGGCAGCCTGGACAAGCTGAAGGCCGTGCTGCGCCTGACCGTCTTCGTGCACTGCAGCGCCGACTTCACGCAGCACAGCGAAGTGGCCGACGGCGCCTCCGACCTGCTGTGGCGCGTGCTGGGCTCGGCCGGCGTACACACGCGCACGTCGGTGGGCGTGCTGCAATTGCCCAAGAATGCGGCGGTGGAGGTCGACCTGATCGCCACCGCGATAGAAGCGGAGTCCTGACATGACCTCCACCACACTTCCTTTCCGCGACCTGCGCCTGGATGCCTTTGGCAAGCTCGTCCTGACCGACCTGAACGGCGACACCCACATCGGCGTGTCGCCTGTGCGCGCCCACCCCATCTCCGCGCCGGACGAGGGCCTGTCGCTTGTCGGCGTGCACGGCCACGAGCTGGCCTGGGTGGAGCGCCTCTCAAGCCTGCCCGACGGCCCGCGCCGCCTGCTGGAGGCCGAACTGGCCGCGCGCGAGTTCCACCCCACGCTCAAGCGCCTGATCTCGGTCAATACCTTCTCCACGCCCAGCACCTGGCACATCGAGACCGACCGCGGCGAGGTGGACTTCGTGCTCAAGAGCGAGGAAGACATCCGCCGCCTGGACGAGGGCCGGCTGTTGATCACGTCCAGCCACGGCGTGCAGCTCCAGGTGCCCGACCGCTGGGTGCTGGACAAGCAGTCCAAGAAGCTGCTGGAACGCTTCCTGTAGCCACCGAGGCCGGGACATGAACGCAGAACTTCATGATCTCGAGCCCCCGCCCTGGCCTGGCGCGGCCTCCATCGCCCGGGCCTTGTTTGTGCTCTTCTGGCTGGCCGCCATGCTGCTGGCGGTGCTGGTGCTGGTGTCACCCACCGTCTGGCCGTCGCCGCAGGAGTTGCGCGTGATCAAGCTGCTGGCGGGCCAGGAAGCCGGACCGCTGGCCTTCGGCCGGGCGGATCATGTCGAGCTGGAGGCTTCTTCGGACTGCCTGGGCAACTGCCTGGGCTTTCGCGTGCGTCTGTACGGGGACGGTCGTGTCCATACGACGGAGTGGGGCTTTACCTGTGCGCCGGGCATGCGCGAAGGGCAACTGAACGCCGTCGAAGCGCAACGGCTGATGGCCGCGGTCTACGTGGCCGCGCAGCCGCTGGCCCGGCCGCGTCCTTGGACGGGCGCCGTGGTCGCGGGCTGGATCAGGTTCAGCCACGCCGGGCGGCTGGTCGCCCACGACTACGCCGTGCTGCCCTTGCCCGGCGAGCACCGCGCGCTGGGGCAGGCCTTGACGGCGCTGGAGCAGGTGGGGCGGGTGTCGCAGGGGCATCCCGAGTTCGCACCTGACGGCTTCTATTGCACGCAGCCGGATGGCAGCCGGCGGCCGGTTGAGCCTTGATCATGAACAAACTCGCCGGGCCTATTTGCAAGGGAGTCCTGTTCAGCCCCGACGAGGAACCGGCGCCGCTGGCGCTCCCGATCTTCCCTTTCCTGCTGCAGTTCTGCGGGCTGATGCTGGCGCTGTTCCTGTACGGCAGCCAGTCCCTGCTGCCATCGCGCCTCGAACTGGAGGTCGCCGAGACCCTGGCCGGTCGTGGCGGGGCCAGGCCCGCATTCCAGCCGGACGACTATGTCGAATGGGAGGTCTCGCCCTGCTATGGCTACTGTCCGACCTACCGCGTGAGGCTGGACCGGCAGGGTGACGTCGAATACCAGGGCTTGTTCCACACCTGCAAGACGGGTGTTCACCGGCGCCAGATCGACATCCGGCAGGCCGAGGCCGTGCTGGCGGCGGCTGACATCGCGTTGCGGGGTGCGGTGCAGGAGGAGTTGGTCATCGACGCATCGAGCGCGGCGGTCACGGCCCGTGTGGCGGGGCGAACCCGCCAACTGGATGTCAGCCTGAGCCTCACCGCGTCGCAGGTGCAGGTGACTCGCTTCTTGAGAGACGGAGCAAAGATCGTGCTGGACCCCGGCTGGCTGCCCGTCTGGAGCCTCACGGAAGCTGCGTATTGCGTGGGTACGGCCGGCGAGCGCATCCCCTACGACCCGCGGCTGGCAGACTCGCAGCCATGATGAAACCCGTTGAACTCCGCCACGCCAGCCGGCTCGTCAACCACGGCCCCACCGTGCTGGTGGGCAGCGCCCATGAGGGGCGACGCAACCTGATGGCCGCCGCGTGGTCCATGCCGGTGGAGTTCACGCCGCCGCGCATCGTGGTGGTCATCGACAAGAGCACCTTCACGCGCGGGCTGGTGACGGCGTCGGGGCATTTCGGCTTGAGCGTGCCGGGCGCGCGCCATGCGGACGTGGTCTACACGCTGGGCAGCGAGAGCGGGGTGGAGGGCGACAAGTTCGAACGCTACCGGCTGGAGGCCGATGCCGGCCCCGTGCTGGGGCTGCCGCTGTTGCGCGGTTGCGTGGCCCACATGGAGTGCCGGCTCATCGAGGAGCCGCATGCACAGGCGGCCTACGACTGCTTCTTTGGCGAGGTGGTGTCGGCACAGGCCGACGAGCGCATCTTCAGGGAAGGGCGCTGGTTGCCGCCTACAGCCGAGAACGCCGACTTGCACACCTTGCACCACCTGGGCGCGGGCCTATTTGGCGTGGCCGCGCAGGCCGTGCAGGCCCGGCGGCTGGACCCAGTCGGCTAGCGGCAGTATTTCGGGCCGAGCGCTGGGCCGCTCCCGAGCCGGCCCGTCTGGCGATGTGCTTGCGGCTCAATGCCGCAAGCATCGCCGTCCCCTTGGGGGACCGGTCAGACGCACCGCGTTCAGCGGTGTGCGGCTGGACGAGGGGCTTCAGCTCCCTTCGCCCATCTGCGACTGCAGGTAGTTCTGCTCGCCCACCTTGCCGACCAGCTCAAGCTGGGTTTCGAGGTAGTCGATGTGCTCCTCGGTGTCGTCCAGGATGGCGACGAACAGTTCGCGGGACACGTAGTCGCGCACGCTCTCACAGTAGGCGATGGCGTCCTTCAGGTGGGCGTAGCCCGTCTTCTCGATCTTCAGGTCGCACTCCATGGTCTCCACGGCGTTCTCGCCGATGAAGAGCTTGCCCAGGTCCTGCAGGTTGGGCAGGCCGTCCAGCGTCAGCACACGCTCGATGAGCTTGTCGGCGTGCTTCATTTCCTCGATGGACTCCTCGTACTCGTGCTTGGCCATCTTCATCAGGCCCCAGTTCTTCAGCATGCGGGCATGCAGGAAGTACTGGTTGATGGCGGTCAGTTCGAGCTTGAGCTGCTGGTTCAGGTGAACGATGACTTGCGGGTCGCCTTTCATGGAGGCCTCCTTGTTGTGTTCGTGAAGAGTTGCCGAAGTATCCCCAGGTCGTGGGGGCTTTCAAAACCAGTCTTTTTGCAAATGAGATCGATTCGCATTAGACTTCGCACCCATGATTGTTTGTGTCTGCCACCGCGTTTCCGATCGCGACATCGCGATTGCCGCATCCAGCGGCTGCGCCAGCTTCGAGGCCTTGCAGGACGAACTGCGCGTGGCCACGGCCTGCGGCGCCTGCCATGACTGCGCTTGCGAGGTCTTCGAGGAAAGCCGCGTGGCGGGCGGTTCGTCACTGGGCCGCGGCAAGACCATCGCCATCCAGCCGCTGCTGGCGGCTTGAGGCCTAGGGGGCCGCTCTCCCTTGCAGCCCGCGAGGGCTCGCACTCCCTTACAATCATGGGCTTCGGTCGGCGGTAGCCGGTCGACGCCCCCGTCAGAGTCTGATCTTGTGTGTTGTGTTTTGCCGCAGCCGCTCGGGCCGCGGGCGGAATTGATTCAACAACACCAAGGAAGATTTTTCATGAGCACCATGCAAACCGGCATCGTCAAGTGGTTCGACGACGGCAAGGGCTTCGGTTTCATCACCCCGGCCGACGGCGGCAAGGACTTGTTCGCCCACCACAGCGAAATCAAGAACAACGGCGGCTTTCGCACGCTGGCCGAAGGCGCCCAAGTCGAATTCGAAGTGAAGCAAGGCCCCAAGGGCCTGCAAGCCGCGAACATCCGCGCGGTTTAATTCACGCCAGGCCCTAGTGCCGCAAGCCCGCGCTCCCGCGCGGGCTTTGTGCTTTCTGGGCCGGCAAACGACAATCAAAGGCTATGTCCGCACTTCCCGCCGCCCCGAAGGCCCTGACCGCTTACCGCCCCTTCTGGGCCAAGCGCTTCGGTCCTGCGCCCTTCCTGCCCATGAGCCGGCAGGAGATGGAGCAGCTCGGCTGGGATTCCTGCGACATCATCATCGTCACGGGCGACGCCTACGTCGACCACCCCAGCTTCGGCATGGCCGTTATCGGCCGCACGCTGGAGGCGCAAGGCTTTCGCGTGGGCATCATCGCCCAGCCCGACTGGCAGAGCGCCGACGCCTTCAAGGCGCTGGGCCGGCCCAACCTGTTCTTCGGCGTGGCCGCCGGGAACATGGATTCCATGATCAACCGCTACACGGCTGATCGAAAAATCCGCAGCGACGACGCCTACACGCCCGGCGGCGAAGGCGGCAAGCGCCCCGACCGCGCCACGCTGGTCTACACGCAGCGCTGCCAGGAAGCCTTCAAGGACGTGCCCGTCGTCATCGGCGGCATCGAGGCGTCGCTGCGCCGCATCGCGCACTACGACTACTGGCAGGACAAGGTGCGCCGCTCCGTCCTCGTGGACAGCAAGGCCGACCTGCTGGTCTACGGCAATGCCGAGCGCGCCATCATCGAGATCGCCCACCGCCTGGCGCGCCGCGAGCCGATTGAAAGCCTGACCGACGTGCGCGGCACGGCCTTCATGCGCCGCGATGGCGACCCGACGGCCGAGGGCTGGTTCGAGCTGGACTCCACCGAGGTGGACCGTCCGGGCCGCGTGGACGAGTTGATCAGCCCCTACCAGATCGTCGAAGAGAACAAGGCCTGCGCGTCCAACGACGAGCCGGGGGTGAAGCCCATCACCATCCACAAGACCGGCCGCATCCAGATGCCGCCGCGCGACCACACGGTCGTGCGCCTGCCGGCCTACGAGACGGTCAAGAGCGACCCGGTGCTCTACGCCCACGCCAACCGCGTGCTGCATCTGGAGACCAACCCCGGCAACGCCCGCGCGCTGGTGCAGCGCCATGGCGAGCGCGACCTGTGGATCAACCCGCCGCCCATCCCGCTGTCCACGCCGGAGATGGATCACGTCTTTGACCTGCCGTATGCAAGGAGCCCGCATCCCGCATACGCGGACGAGACGGGCGGCCACGACGGCGCGACCAAGATCCCCGCCTGGGAGATGATCCGCTTCAGCGTGAACATCATGCGCGGCTGCTTCGGCGGCTGCACCTTCTGCTCCATCACCGAGCACGAGGGCCGCATCATCCAGAGCCGCTCCGAGGACTCCGTGATCCGCGAGATCGAGGAGATGCGCGACAAGGTCAAGGGCTTCACCGGCATCGTGTCGGACCTGGGCGGCCCCACGGCCAACATGTACCGCATCGGCTGCAAGAGCCCCGAGATCGAGGCCGCCTGCCGCAAGCCCAGCTGCGTGTATCCGGGCATCTGCCCCAACCTCAACACCAGCCACGACCCGCTCATCAAGATGTACCGCCGCGCGCGTGCGTTGCCGGGCGTCAAGAAAATTCTCATCGGCTCGGGCCTGCGCTACGACCTGGCCGTGCAGTCGCCCGAGTACGTGAAGGAGCTGGTCACCCACCACGTGGGCGGCTACCTGAAGATCGCGCCCGAGCACACCGAGAACGGCCCGCTGTCCAAGATGATGAAGCCGGGCATAGGCAGCTATGACCGCTTCAAGCAGATGTTCGAGGCGGCCAGCGCTGCGGCCGGCAAGAAGCAGTACCTCATCCCCTACTTCATCGCGGCCCACCCCGGCACCAGCGACGAGGACATGATGAACCTCGCCGTGTGGCTGAAGAAGAACGGTTTCCGCGCCGACCAGGTGCAGACCTTCTACCCCAGCCCCATGGCCACGGCCACCGCGATGTACCACTCGGGCAAGAACCCGCTCAAGGGCATCAGCCGCGACCCCACGCGCGGCGAGACCGTGGACATCGTGCGCGGCGAGCGCCGCCGCCGCCTGCACAAGGCCTTCCTGCGCTACCACGATGCCAACAACTGGCCGCTGCTGCGCGAGGCGCTCAAGGCCATGGGCCGCTCGGACCTGATCGGCAACGGCAAGCACCACCTGATCCCGACCTACCAGCCCGTCACCGACGGCAGCTACGAGAGCGCACGGCGCAAGAACTCGACGACGGCCAAGCCGGCGGCCCAGGTCGCTGCCAAGGCGCCAATGAAAGCGGCCACGCCGCGCAAGGGCCAGCTCTTGACTCAGCACACGGGCCTGCCCCCGCGCGTCACGGGCGGTGCACGTGTAACAGGCCGTCCGGGCAAACCCGCAAAGCGATAAGGCCGCAAGCGCGGACTATTGCCCCCGCTTTTCGTGGCAGGGCGCTTCGGGATGCACTACCCTTGCGGCTCTTGACGAGAAGAGGCCGCCAACGTCGTGGCCAATCCGCCCCCAAGCCCTCGCCCCATGCAAGAAGCCACCGCCGCTGACGACGACCTGCTCGAGTTGCTCGACGAGCCCGAGCATGCCGACGGCGAACACCGCCACAACGACCGGCCCTGGCGCATCCTCATCGTCGACGACGACGGCGACGTCCACAAGGCCACCGAGCTGGCCATGCAAGGCCTGACGGTCGAAGGCCAGCCCCTCGTCTTCCTGCACGCCAGCTCCGCCGCGCAAGCCCGCCAACTGCTCGCCAGCGAAGACGACCTCGCCGTCGTGCTGCTGGACGTCGTCATGGAGAGTGAGGACGCCGGCCTGCAGTTGGTGCGCCACATCCGCGACGAACTCCGCCTGAACGCCGTGCGCATCGTGCTGCGCACCGGCCAGCCCGGCTATGCCCCTGAGATCGAGACGGTGCAGGCCTATGACATCAACGACTACAAGACCAAGTCCGAGCTGACGCGCACGCGGCTGTACACCGTGCTGACGGCTGCCGTGCGCTCCTACCGCCAGATCTGCGCGCTGGAGGCCAACCGCCGCGGCCTGGAGATGATCGTCGAGAGCAGCACGTCGCTGTCGCGCATGCGCGGCCTGAGCCGCTTTGCCGAGGGCGTGGTCACGCAGCTGTGCGCGCTGCTGGGCATCCTGCCCGAGGGCCTCGTCTGCGCCCAGGTCAGCGGCGAGACCGGTGACGAGGTGCGCATCGTTGCGGCCGCCGGCCAGTACAGCGGCCTGATCGACCGGCCGCTGGCCCAGGTCAAGATCGCCGCCGTGCGTGACCGCCTGGAGCGCTGCCTGCGCCAGGAACACAACATCTACGACGATGGCACTTGCCTGTACTTCGGCATGGGCCACGGCCGCGCGATGGCGGCGCTGGTGGACGTGGGCCGCGAGCTCGACGAGCTGGACCAGCAACTGCTGCGCGCCTTCTGCTCCAACATCGCGGTCGGCTTCGAGAACGTGGTGCTGTACAGCCAGCTGCTGGACCAGGCCTACAACGACCCGCTGCTGCGCCTGCCGAACCGCAATCGCTTCGTCGAGCTGCTGGACAAGAACCTCAAGGACCCCGCCGGTGTCACGCTCGCGCTGATCGACATCGACGACTTCTCGGACATCAACGACGCCTTTGGCCACCACTTCGGCGACCAGGTGTTGCAGGCCGTGGTGCACCGCATGAGCGAGATGCTGGGCCTGAACACCGCGATGGCCCGCGTGGGCGCCGACACCTTCGGCGTGCTGGGCGAGCATGCCAAGGTCTGCCCCGAGACTGTGAATACGGTCTTCGCCGATCCCTTCGTCGTGGCCGGCGAGCGGCTGCAGTTGTCGGCCACGACGGGCCTGGTTCGCCTGGGCGAGTCCAAGGCCGTGGGCTCCGAGCTGCTGCTCGATGCCCAGATCGCGCTCAAGCGCGCCAAGCAACAGCAGCGCGGCTCGTCGCAATACTTCTCCGCCGCCATGGGCAGCGACGCGCGCGAGCGCTTCAAGCTGCTCAAGGGCCTGCGCACCGGCTTCGAGGAAAGCCAGCTCTTCGTCGTCTACCAGCCGCAGGTTGAACTCAGCGGTGGCCGCGTCATCGGCGCCGAGGCGCTGCTGCGCTGGCGCACGGCCGACGGCCGCTTCATCCCGCCCGACCAGTTCATCCCGCTGGCCGAGCAGAGCGGCCTCATCATCCCCATCGGCGAATTCGTCATGCGCACGGCCTGCGACCAGCTCAAGAAGCTGCAGGCCCAGGGCCATGCCGAGTTCCGCATGGCCGTCAACGTGTCCATGGCCCAGTTCCGCCACCCGGGCTTCATCGACATGCTGGGCCGCGCGCTGAAGGACTGCGGCGTGTCCGGCCAGAGCGTGGAGCTGGAGATCACCGAGTCCATGGCCATGGAGGACGCGGAGCTGGTGCTGCGCGTGCTGGCCGACATCAAGCAACTGGGCTTCAGCGTCGCCATCGACGATTTCGGGACCGGCTTCTCGTCACTGAGCCAGCTGCGCCAGCTGCAGGTGGACCGCCTCAAGATCGACCGCGCCTTCGTGCAGGAAGCGCAGGCCTCGTCCGCTGGCTCCACCATCGCGCAGATGGTCATCAACCTGGGCCACGGCCTGGGCCTCACGGTCATCGCCGAAGGCATAGAGACCGAAGAGCAGCGCCAGTACCTCATCGGCCTGGGCTGCCACGAAGGCCAGGGCTGGCTGTTCGCCAAGCCCATGCCCGCCGAGCAGCTCGAGACCTGGATAAAAAGGTGAGCCCCTCGCCCAGCTTGCCTCGCTGAACGCGGGCAAGTCTGGTCGGTCCCCCGAGGGGACGGCGATGCTTGCGGCATCGAGCCGCAAGCACATCGCCAGCGCGGGCCGGCTAGGGAGCGGCCCGGCGCTCGGCCCGCAAAATCCACACGCGCCGCTGAGCGTTCAGGCGCTGGTCAACACCACCACGTTGCCGAGCTGACGGCCGGCCTCCACCATCTCGTGCGCGGCCGCCGTGTCCGCCAGGCCAAAGCGAGCCGCCACCTTCACGTCCAGCCCGCGCGCCAGCGCGGCATGCACGCCCGCGATGCCGGCCGCGCGTTGCTGCGCGTTCAGCTCGTAGACGATGAAGAAGCGCAGCGCCAGGCCATGCACCAGCCAGTCGTTCAGCGGCAGCACCGCCTGCCAGTTGTCCGAGCCGTAGACGGTGACCCGGCCGCCCGGGCGCACGATGCGCGTGTACGTCGCCGCATTGGCCGACAGGTTGACCTCGATGACACGGTCCACGCCACGGCCGCCGGTCAGCTCGGCGATGCGGGCCGCGACGTCCTCGCTGCGGTAGTCCACCACGCCTGAAGCACCCGCCGCCAGGGCCAGCGCGGCCTTGTCGGCCGAGCTGACGCTGGCGATGACGCGCTTGCCAGCTTGCGCTGCGAACTGCACGGCCAGGTGGCCCACCGCACCAGCGCCGCCCTGGATCAGCAACGTCTCGCCTTCAGTCGCATCCTCGCCATGCACGGCCTCCCAGGCCGTCAGAGCCGGGATGCCCAGGCAGGCGCCCACTTCGAAGCTCACGCCCTCGGGCAGCGGCGCGGCCAGCGCGGCCGGCAGCACCACGTATTCGGCCGCCGTGCCCCAGGGCCGCCGCCATTGCGCGTTGAAGAGCCACACGCGTTCGCCCACGCGCGAGGCCGGCACGCCTTCGCCCACGGCTTCCACCACGCCCGCGCCATCGCTGTGCGGCGTAACCAGCGGGTGGCGCATCTGCGGCGCGCGGCGGGCCTTCACGTCCGACGGGTTCACGCCCGAGGCGTGCACGCGCACACGCACTTCGCCGGGACCGGGTTCGGGCAGGGGCACGGACACCAACTGCAGCACCTCGCGGGCGGGGCCTGTGCGGTCGTAGCGGATGGCGCGCATCGTGGAACTCATGGGTACTCCTTGGGGAACTTCAAAAAGGGTCGTCAGCGTCCCACGCTGCAGGGCCGCTGTGAAGTACGCACAATCTTCTGCCTCGGTATCACGGAGGACACCTTGGACGCAGAAGACCCCGCACCCGCCTGGCGCGCCTGCACCGTGTCGACGACGCTGGAGGTCATCGGTGGCCGCTGGAAGGCCGTCATCCTCTTCCACCTGCTGCATGGCATGCGCCGCTTCAACGAGCTGCAGCGCGAGCTGGGCAGCATCACCCAGCGCGTGCTGACGATGCAGCTGCGCGAGCTGGAGGCCGATGGCATCGTGGAGCGCACCGTCTACGCCGAGGTGCCGCCACGCGTGGAGTACCGCCTCACGCCCTTTGGCGAAAGCTTGAAACCCGTGCTGCTGAGCCTGCGCGACTGGGGCGAGCGGCATCGTGCCGAAGTCGCGGCGCTGCGCACATAAACTCGTGCCGCACTTTCGCCTGGAGACCCGCATGAGCCTCGCCAAGATCCTCGTCGCCCAGGGCGGCGGCCCCACCGCCGTCATCAACCAGAGCCTTGTCGGCGTCGTGCTGGAAGCGCGGCGGCAAGCCGGGGTGGCGGCCGTCTATGGCGCGCGCCACGGCGTGCGCGGCATTGTCAACGAAGACTTCGTGGACCTGGCCCAGGAGACCAGCCACAACCTGGAGCTGGTGGCCGGCACGCCGTCCTCGGCGCTGGGCTCCACGCGCGACAAGCCCGACGCCGCCTACTGCCGCGAGATCTTCCGCGTGCTGCAGGCCCATGGCATCACGCACTTCTTCTACATCGGCGGCAACGACTCGTCCGACACCGTGCGCATCGTGTCCGAGGAGGCCGCGGCGGCGAACTACCCGCTGCGCAGCATCCACATCCCCAAGACCATAGACAACGACCTGGTGGGCAACGACCACACGCCAGGCTACGCGTCCGCCGCGCGCTTTGTCGCCCAGGCCTTTGCCGGCGCCAACCTGGACAACGGCTCGCTGCCGGGCGTCTACGTGGGCGTCGTCATGGGCCGCCATGCCGGCTTCCTGACGGCCGCCGCGGCCCTGGGCAAGAAGTTCGACGACGACGGCCCGCACCTCATCTACCTGCCCGAGCGCGCCTTCGACACCGAGCAGTTCCTGCGCGACGTGAAGGCCACCTACGAGCGCTTTGGCCGCTGCGTCATCGCCGTCAGCGAGGGCATCCATGACGCCTCCGGCGCGCCCATGCTGTCCAAGCTGGCGGGCGAGTTGGAGCGCGACGCGCACGGCAACGTGCAGCTCAGCGGCACCGGGGCGCTCGCTGATCTGCTGTGCGAGGAGATCAAGAACAAGCTGGGCATCAAGCGCGTGCGCGGTGACACCTTCGGCTACCTGCAGCGCAGCTTCCTGGGCTGCGTGTCCGACGTGGACCAGCGCGAGGCCAGAGAGGTGGGCGAGAAGGCCGTGCAATACGCCTTCCACGGCAACCGCGACGGCTCGGTCGCGATCAAGCGCGTGGGCTACTACTCGGTGGACTACGAGCTGCTGCCACTCTCGGCCGTGGCCGGCAAGACGCGCACGATGGAAGACCACTTCATCAACGACGCCGGCACCGACGTGACCGACGCCTTCCGCCTGTACCTGCGCCCGCTGCTGGGCTCGGGCATGCCCGACGCCTACCGGCTGCGGCCCAACCCGGTGGCCAAGGTGCTCAAGCGCGGCTGAGGCGGGCCAGCGCCCAGGCTTCGAGCCGCCGCTGGCCGAAGCCCAGCGCCAGCGTCGCCAGCACCCAGGTGATGCCGACACCTGACAGCGTGCCCTGCCGGACCTGGCTCATGACCTGGGCCAGCGCCAGCAGCGTGGGCATCATGCCGAACCACCAATCCCCTCGGGCGCCCAGCGCGAGCGTGTCGAACACGGGCCAGCACACCCAGCTCAGCAGGCGCCGCAAAGGCAACCGGTCCTCGAACGTTGCGGCACCGGTCAGCACGAACAGCAGGGTGGCCGCCGCGCAGGCAGACCAGGCGACGTCGTTGCTGACCATACGGCAAAGCATTACCAGCAGCGGCAATGCAAGTCCCATGCACAGCGTGCCGACCGTGGGTGTCAGCGGCCAGGCGAGCAGGGCCGCGATCAGGCTCAGCAGCCAGGGTGACATCCACCAGGCCCACTCGGCCAGGCCGCGCAGATGCGCCGACGTGATCAGGGGCGTCGTGGCTTCAGCTAGCTGGGCGCTGAAACCGCCCAGTACCGTCGCCGTGGCCAGCAGGGACAAGCCCAACATGGGCTGCCAGCGGTGGCGGCGCCAGCGCAGCAATGGCAGGGCCAGCGGCGCGCTACCCTCCCTGAGCAGGCTGAAGCCGTAGTTCATGAACATGCCCAGGTAGTGGGACATGCCCAGCAGCACGCCCGCCAGGGTCAGCCAGGCCAGCCAGCCGTACACGGCGTCGTCCAGGAAGTCCAGCCGGAAGGCAAAGATGGGGAAGGCCACGGCCGGCAGGAGGGCCATGCGGCAAAGCCAGGCGGTCGTCGCCAGGCTGGCCAGTGCGCGCCGGTCGTCGAGGTCCAAGCCCAGCAGGCCCAGCGTGCGGGGGCCCAGGCCTTCCATCAGGGGGCGCAGCATCGGTTGCAGAACCAGCCCCAGCAGCAGGCGCAGGCCGCTGCGGCCCTGCTGGCGCAACTGCTTGAGTTTCAGCAGCGGTTGGGCCTGCGCCTGCTGCCCCGGCGACGGCGGTCTGGCAGCTTCCACGCGCTCGCGGAGGGCCTCCTGCAGGGCATGGGCCAGCGCGGTGCCCAGTTGGCGTTCGACGCGGAAGTCTCCCAGCCACTCGAAGTACGCGGCCATCTCGGCGACCAGGGCGTCCGGCAGGGCCGGATGCTGCAGCACCCAATGCGCAAAATGTGCTGACGTGGCGGCGCGGCTGGCGAGCGGCTGAGCCTCCAGCAGCGCGCGCGTCAGCAGCCACTGCTCGGTCAGGGCGTGCACGCCGTCCTTTCGCCACCGGGCTTGCAGGTCATCGATCAACGTCTGCGGGTCTGCGGGCGTGGGCGTCCAGGTCGCGTCTGGCTCACTCGCCTGGATGGCCACGGGCACCGTCGGCGGCGGTGCGATGGTGGGTGCCTGCGTGGGCTCCTCTTCGGCAGGCGGCTGCTCACGCCGCCACTTCAGCCAGAGCTGCACGCGCTCATAGGCCGCGCGCAGCGCCTGGTAGGCGTCGGCGTCGTCATCCGGCCGCGTCGTCTTGAGCTTCAGCGCATAGGCCTTCTTGATCGCGGCCAGCTCGGTGGTGGGCTCAATGCCCAGCAGGGCCCAGTCGTGGTCCCACATGGCTCAGCCCTGGCCTGCCAGGCGCGCCAGCCAGCGCAGGCCGCGGTTCTCCAGCGCGGCCTGCAGATGGCTGAGGGCCACGACGAGCACAGCCCAGAGGAACAGCTTGCTGCCGGTGCGCAGCTCCACGTCCAGCAGCCACAGCACACCGCAGGTCAGGAAGGCGGGCACGATGGCGAAGTGCAGGCCCCAGCGCTCGCCCAGGCCCAGCACGTTGGTGACGGGCCTCACCACCCAGACCAGCCAGTTCGCGCCCGCCACGCGCTGCTCGTAGACCAGGCCGCCCAGGATGAGCCAGGCCCAGCACCAGAACCAGGTCGCGATGACGGGCGTGCCGCCCTGGAACAGGTCCATCACATCCGGCCCCTTCAGGCCGCGCAAGAGGCCGTTGTCGGTGCCTTCCAACGCGACCTGGATCACATAGGTCAGCAGCATCACCTGGCCGGCCAGCACCCGCCCGCTGGTGAGGGCCCGCGGCCATGCGATGACGAGGCCGGCCAGCCCCATGGCCAGCGAGCCCAGCAGGTCCGCCGCGTAGCCCGCCCCCAGTGGGCCGGTATTGAGAAACCTGATCGACTGGACGCCATCCACGGGTCCGCCGAGCGGCGCCAATTCGGCTTGGTCGAACGCGTACTCCATGCCGTAGCGCGCACGGGCCAGCCAGCCCGCGGCGGCCAGCAGCGCCAGGCCCAGCCAGGGGGCCCAGGGCTGGCCGCGCAGCCGGTGCAGCCACGCGTGATAGCGCTCGCCCATGCGCTGGGGCAGCAGGCCATGCCACAGCGCGGCGCCACCGACCCATGCAAAGGCGAGGCCGCCCACGCCACAAGCCAGCCAGCCCAGGGCCGACCAGCCCACAGTGTCCAGACGGCCCTGTTGCGCGAAGCCCAGCAAGCCCAGCGGCAGCAGGCAGATGGCGTAGCGCAGCACGGTGGAGATGTCCAGCGCCGTGGTCAGGTCCTTGCGCTCGCGTTCGCGCAGGCCCAGGCGGCGCAGGTTGCCCCCGTCCAGGCTGCGCAGCAGCCGCTCCAGTACCGGGCCGATGACGGCCGCCATCACGGGTGCCGCGGCGCCCCACCAGCGGTCCAGCACGCGGTGCAGGTGCAGCAGCGGCTCGGCGTAGCGGCGCAGATCCGGCCCGGCCGTGTGGTCGACGAGGCGGCCGTCCAGCGCCTGGTGCAAGGCTTGCACCAGGCCTGGCCCGATCTGGCGCTCCGCGCGGAAGTCGGTGAGCCAGCCGAACTGCTGGTTCAGCGCCGACACCAACGCATCGGGCAGGTTCGGCTCGCTCAACACCCAGTGCGCAAAGGCCGCCGAGAACTCGTCGCGGCGGCTCAAGGGGAGGTCGTCCAGGCGGTGGCTCAGGGCCGGCCAGGCGGCCATCAGCGCGTCGTCGCCGCGGTCGCGCCAGTACGCGTGGAAGTCCGCGACGAGGGCCTGGGGACCGACCTCGGCCGGCAGGGGCTCGTCAGGTTCGGGTGCAGGCTCAGGTGTCGGCTCGGGTGCCGGTGCCAGCGCCGCAACGCTCTCCTTGACCTCGGTCGCAACTTCGTCCTGCGGCCGTTGCTGCTCCCACCGAGCCCATTGCTGCGCGCGCTCGTAGGCGGCGCGCAGGGCCTGGTAGGCCTGGGCGTCATCGTCCGGCCGCGTCGTCTTCAGCTTCAGCGCATAGGCCTTCTTGATCGCCGCAAGATCGATCGTGGGCTCTATGCCCAGCAGGGCCCAGTCCTCGTCCCACATGGCTCAGAACCGGAAGGAGGTGTCGATGCTGTCCAGCGCTTCCTTGAACTGCTGGCGGGCCGCGCGGATGGTGCGTGCGTCCTGCGTCTGCAGGGCGGCCTCGAACTGGGCCAGCCAGTCCTGCAGCATGACGCGGTCGTTGCCCAGGCGGTCCTCGAACAGGCGCTTGGCGCGTTCGATCTGGTAGCGGTTGTCCTGCTCGTCGCGCGGGTGGCGCTTCAGGGCCTGCAGCCGCTCGCGAGTCGCCGCGATCTCGGCGGGCGACAGCCGCGCGCCCTGGCTCTCGATGATGAGCTCGTGGCTTGTGCCCCCGGGCGTCTCGCGCGCCTCGACCTCCAGCAGGCCATTGGCGTCGTAGGTGAAGCGCACCTCCACGCCGGCATGGCCGGCGGGCGCGGGCGTGACGGCGATCTCCAGCTTGCCCAGGTTGAGGTTCTCCGAGCCCACGGGCGACTCGCCCTGGCGCACGTCGATCAAGATCTGGCGCTGCTGGTCGGCCACCGTGTGATAGCTCTCGACGCGCGAGACCGGCACCGGCGTGTTGCGCTCGATGATGGGCGAGAAGCGGTCGGTGACGAACTGGCCGTTGATGGTCGTGGCCGACACGATGCCCAGCGAATACGGCATCACGTCGGTCAGCACCACGTCGTCCAGCGCCGCGTCGCGCGCCTTCAGGCCGGCCTGCACGGCCGCGCCCATGGCGATGGCGAGGTCGGGGTCCAGCGTGCGCAGCGGCAGGCGCTGGAACAGCCGCGTGACGAGCTGGCGCACCATGGGCATGCGCGTGGCGCCGCCCACCAGCACCACCTCGGCCAGGCCGGCGGGGTCCAACTGGGCGTCGGCCAGTGCGCGCTCTATGGGCCGGCGCAGGCGCTGCAGGAGCTCATGCGAGCCGGCCTCGAAGTCGGCGCGGCTCAGCGTCGCGGTCAGCGGGCGGTCGCGCCAGAGGGTGCGCATCTCGGCGCTGTCGCGCTCGCCGAGGTCGCGCTTGGCTTGCTCGGCCAGGCGCCACCAGGTCTCGCTCTCCAGCCAGGCCTGGCGCTCCTCGGCCGACAGCCCTTCAGCCTGCTTGGCGAACAGCTGCGCAATGGCGCGGCTGAAGTCCTCGCCACCCAGGCGGGTGTCGCCCGCGCTGGCGCGCACTTCCACCACACCCTCGAAATACTCCAGCACCGACACGTCGAAGGTGCCGCCGCCCAGGTCGAAGATCAGGAAGCTGCTGTGCTCGGGCCGCTGCTGCAGGCCATAGGCCAGGCCTGCGGCCGTGGGCTCGTTGAGCAGGCGCTCGACCTTGAGGCCCGCGATCTCGCCCGCCGTGCGCGTGGCGCGGCGCTGGGCTTCGTTGAAGTAGGCCGGCACGGTGATGACGGCCTCGGTCACCGGCTCGCCGAGGAAGGCCTCGGCATCGGCCTTCAGCGTCTGCAGCACCAGCGCCGACAGTTCCTCGGCGCGCAAGGTTTTTTCGTGTCGGCCGGTCTTTAGCGTGATTTTCCGCTCGCTGCCCATCCAGCGCTTGAAGGCCAGCGCCGTGGACTGGGCGTGCAGGCCCGCGCGCTCGCGGGCCGCGAGGCCCACGAGGGTGTGGCCCTGCTCGTCCAGGCTCACGGCCGACGGCGTCAGGTAGTCCCCGTGGGCGTTGGGGATCAGCACGGGCGCGCCGTCGCGAAACACGGCCGCCGCGCTGTGCGTGGTGCCGAGGTCAATGCCCAGGATCATGTCGAAATCCTCCCTTTGTTCTGGGCCGCAAGGTTAGCGGCTCTAGGGAGGTCTGCCGACGAATGCCCCCACGTCAGGGGGTTGGGGCCGTCCCTTAGCGGGTGATGCGCCGCCGCCAGGCCAGCAGCCCGGCCGTGCCGGCCAGCATCAGCGCCCAGCTCCCGGGCTCGGGCACGCTGTTCGCGACGTTGCCGTTGTCGCCGAGGATGAGCTGGGCGCTCACGCCGCTGGCCAGCGTGATCGTCGGGTCGATGAAAGCCGTGGCGACGCCGGGGTAGGTGGACAGCGAACTGGCAATGCCCGCATCGGCATTCGCGTACAGCGCGATGGCACCGACGAAGCTCAGCGCATTGCCGCCCACCATGTCGGCCGTGGAGACGAAGTGCATGGCCAGGCTGAAGCTGCCGCCGCCGCAACCCGGCGTGCTGGCATCGGCCACTTGGCCATAGCCGCCGCACTTCTGGAAGGCGGAGGTCTGCAGGCTGCTGTCGAGGTTGGGCACGCCGGACCCGGTCACCGCCTGCGCCGAGCTGTAGCCATAGCCGGTAGCGTCGAGCTGCCAGTGGCCGCTGACGGTGGCCAGCGCGTCGCCGTTGGCGATGCGTGTCGCGATGTCGTCCGCAGCGGCGCTGTCGCTCGCCACCAGCAGGACGCGGTAGCCCAGCACCGAGCCTGCCGAGGAGCGGCCGGCCGTGCTTTGGTTGGCCGACGCGTAGGCGCTCGCGTCCGGCGTGAGGGCCACCTCGACCTGGGCCAGCGACCCGCTGCCGCCCCAGCTGACGACGCCGCCCGCATAGGGCGTGCCGGCACCTGCGCCGAACGTGAAGACGGTGCCGTTGTTGATGCCGCCCTGCACCACGTTGCCGCTAGGGTAGGCGAAGCTCGTGCCGTTGATGGACACGGGCGCTGGCAGATACACGGGGGCCGGCGGGCTGGGGGGGCTGGGCGGGCCGCTCTCTTCGGCCAGGGCTGCGGTCGACAAGGCCGTGAACAGGGCAATGGCAATCAATGCACGCATCTCGAATCTCCCCAGGGGTTTGGTGGGGGCGGATGCTAGGAGTGCATAGTGCGCAGGGCTGCCCCCGGCTCCGGGGTCATGCGCGATGTCCGGTTTCGCGGGTTGGGTGCGTACTCCCATGACGAGGCGTGTGGCCTTGGAAGGCCTGCGCGCTTCGCTTCACAGAGCTTTACCCTCAAGGCGTACTACGGCTTGGGCTTGATGAGCTTGGGATGCCACTCATTGACGGCCATCAGGGCCGCCGAGCCGAAGTGCTTGTGCAGCTCGGCCACCATCTCGCCGTTGACGATGACGGGGTCGGTCTCCACGGCGCGGCGCGCGGCGTCCATGTCCTTGGTCGCGAAGATGAAGAGGCCGCGCAGGCCTTCCACGCCATCCAACGGGCCGGCGTAGACCAGCAGTCCCTCCTTGGCCAGGCGCTCCATGTTGGCGAAATGGCCCTTGAACATCTCGTCGCGCGCCGGGCCGTCGGGCATGCGCATGGGGCCGGTCTTCAGCAGCACGAAGACGTAGGGCCGCAGGCCCCCATCGTTGGCACCCCAGGCCTGGGCCCTGGCGGCGTCGTAGGCCGGGGCTTCCTGGGCTTGCGCGGAAAAGGCGCAGAGCAGGACAAGGGCGCTGGCGGTGACTCTGGAGTTCATGGTGGCGGCGCGTGAGTCGGGGTGCGAGGATTGAACCGCACCCCCGCTCTCTGGAGACCGCGATGAAACCCACCCCACCCGGCTGGCCGCGCCTGTCCACGGCCGTGTATTGCGAGAACGCACGCGAGGCCATCGCCTGGTATCAGAAGGCCTTCGGCTTCACGGTCGAGATCGTCGTCGACGGGCCGGACGGCGACGTCATGCACAGCGAGCTGCGCTACGGCGAGGCCATGGTGATGGTGTCCGAGGGCAATGCCGAGCGCGAGGCGCGCTACGGCGTGGCGGGCCGCTCGCCCAAGGTGCTGGGCGGCGCCAACACGCAGAACCTCATGCTCCACGTGGACGACTGCGACGCCCACTGCGCCCAGGCCCGCGCGGCCGGCGCGCGCATCACCAGCGAGCCGCAGGACCACGACTACGGCGCCGAGTACTGGTGCGACCGCAGCTATGGCTGCGTGGACCCGGACGGGCACCTGTGGTGGATCACCCAGCGCCTGCGCAATCCCCCAGGCACTGAAGCCTAGGACCCCTGCCAAAAGCCACTTGCGCGCCCACGTGCCATTCAACTACATTTGTAGTACGACAACTGTAGAAGATCGTCATGGACGAAGACATTGGCAGTGGCGACGTGTCGCTGAGCGAGTTGCAGCTCAGCCTCATGCAGGTGCTGTGGGCGCGCGGCGAGGCCAGCACGGCCGAGGTGGCCGACGCGCTGCGCGGCGAGCGCGACTTGGCACACACGACGGTGGCGACGCTGCTGACGCGCCTGGAAAAGCGCGGCCTGCTGGGCAGCCGCCGCGAGGGCCGGGCGCTGCTGTACACGCCGCTGGTCAGCGAGGCCGAGGTGCAGCGTTCCATGGTGGGCAGCCTCGTGGACCGCCTGTTCGCCGGCCGCGCCAGCGCGCTGGTGAGCCACCTGCTGGACGCACGCGGCGTGAACGACAAGGAACTGGCCGAACTGCAGGCCCTGCTCAAGCAACGCAAGGGGGAGGCCCGCCATGACTGATGCCCTGTTGACCTGGGCTTGCAGCTATCTGCTGCACAGCAGCCTGTTGATCGGTGGCCTGTGGGCGGCTGAGCGCGCCGGCTGGCTCTCGCGCCTGGCCACGTCCACGCAGGAGACGCTGTGGCGTCTGGCGCTGCTGGGCGGCCTCGTCAGCGCCAGCTTGCCGCTGCTGCCTGCGCCGCCGGTGTATGAACCGGTCGCCGACGTGGCCGTGCAGGTGAGCAACGTGATGCCTGCCGCGGTACGCACCGACGTGCGGCCTGCGGAAGAAACGCTAGCGGTCCCGTCGCAACCCAGCGCCCAGATTGGCGCGCTGCCGGTCGCGGCACCCATTGCGCTCAAGGCGCATGACTTTGCGCTCGGCTTTGTGGCACTGTGGCTGGCCGGTGCGCTGGCCTTTGGCGTGGCGCTGGCCCTGCAATGGGCCTGGCTGCGCCGCGCGGTGCGCCGCCTGCCCGAAGTGGCCGACGCGCGCTGGCAGGCCCTGGCCCTGCAGCAGGCCAACGACGCCCGCGTGCCACTGCCCGCGCTGCGCCATGCCCGCCCCGGCTGGGCCAGCCCGCTGCTGGCGCCCGGCCGCGTGCTGTGCCTGCCGGCCTGGTGCCTGGAGCTGCCCGACGACGAGGCCCGCGCCGTGCTGGGCCATGAACTGGCCCACCTGCGCCGCCGCGACCCGGCCTGGCGGCTGCTGGCCGCCGTCGTGAAGGCGCTGTTGTGGCCGCAGGCGCTGAACCGTATCGCGGCGCAGCGGCTGGACCTGCTGGCCGAGCTGGCCTGCGATGCCGCCGCCGCCCAGCCCTCGGGCCAGCGCCTGGCCCTGGCGCAAAGCCTGCTGCGCTGCGCCGAGGCGCTCAAGGCCCACGCCGGCGGCCACGGCCCCGCGCTGGCCTGTGGCGCCGCGAGCGCCGGCTCGCCGCTGTTTGCCCGCGTGCGCCGCCTGCTGAAGCCCGAAGGCGACGCGCCGCGCGAACGCCGCGCCGTGCGCTGGGGCCTGGTGGCCGCCATGCTGGCCCTGCTCGTGGCGTTTCCGGCCGTCGTCGTGAGCCACACGAGTGCGCGCGAGCTGCTGGACCGTATCGGCCTGGACGGCGTGATCGAGCCTGGCTTCATGCACGGCACGCGCATGACGAGCCGCTACCCCGGTGGCAGCTTCTCGGTGATGCTGGATGGGCAGGTCACGTTCAACGAGGCCGAGGACGATGTGCAGACGCTGACTGGCCGCCTGCTCGTTCGCGAGCGCGAGGGCGGGCTGACGCGCGAGATGGAACTCACGTCCATGGGCGAGGGCCGCATCGCGCGCGTCTACCGCGTGGGCCGCGAGAAGCAGCCCTTGGACGCGGCCGCGAGCAAGTGGTGGGCACAGGCCTCGCGCCGCATGGCCGAGAACCTGACCGACCCGCTGGCGCGCGCACAGAAGCTGTTTGCCAAGGGCGGCATGGCGGCCGTGCTGGCCGACCTGGACACGCCGCGCGAGGACTTCGCGCGCCGCCAGCGCCTGGAGGCGGTGATCAAGCTGGGCCAGCCGCTGGATGCGGCGGCGCAGGACCGCCTCATCGCCGGGGCCTCCAAGGTCGGCGGGGGCTTTGACCGGCGCGAGGCGCTGAGCGCCATCGCCCGGCTGCAGCTGGCGGATGCGCAGCAGCTTGCATGGCTCAAGGCCGCGGGCAGCATCGACGGCGACTTCGACCGCCGCGAGGCGCTCGGCGTGCTGGCACCGCGGCTGTCGACGGCGCCGAACGTGGTGGAGGCCTGGCAGCAGGCCGCGACCGGCATCGGCGGCGACTTCGATCTGCGCTCAACCATCGAGGCCCAGGTGGCCGCGACGCCGCAGCCGGAGGTCCTGCGCAGCGCGCTGCAGGCCGCGGGCAAGATCAGCGGCGACTTCGACAAGCGCGAGGCGCTGAGCGCCGTCGCCCGGCGCCTGCGTGGCGACGAGGCCGAACTGGTGCAGGCCTACACCCAGGTGGCCGCCGGCATCCACGGTGGCTTCGAGAGGCGCGAGGCCTTGAATGCGCTGCTGGACCACGCCGCGCTGTCGCCCGTGGGCCTGGAGCAGGTCATCGTCGCAGCCGAGGGCATGGATGCCGGCTTCGAGCGCCTGCAGGTGCTGCTGCGCGTGGCCGACAAGGCGGCGCAGGCCAAGCCCGTGCCGGCTGGCCTCGCCGAGCGCGTGCGTCGCGCGGGGCGCGGCATGGGCGACTTCGAGCGCGGTCAGCTCGAGAAGGCGCTGGACCCGCTGGGCTGAGGAAAGTCACTTCCGCCGCTCGGCGCTTGCTGCGATGCTGCGCCCCGTTCGATTGAACGGGAGCCCATCTTGCAACGACGACTCTTCGTGAGCACGGCCGCGCTGGCCGCTGTATCTGCCCAGGCGGCTGACACGCCGGCGGCAACGGACGCCGCCGCCATCGAGGCCTGTGCCCGCGACTACATCGAGGGCTGGTATGCCGGCGACGCGGCCCGCATGGAGCGGTCCCTGCACCCCGAGCTGGCCAAGCGCATCATCGCGCGCCGCCCCGACGGCCGCAGCACGCTGCAGACCATGGGCGCGATGACGCTGGTGCAGTCCACCCGCGCACGCGCCGGCAAGCCCGAGACGGGCAAGCGCGCCGACGTGAAGATCCTCGACGTCTTCGGCCGCACGGCCAGCGTGCGTGTCGACGCCGAGAGCTGGATCGACTACATGCACATGGCCCAGGAGGATGGCCGCTGGCGCATCGTCAATGTGCTGTGGGAACTCCGGGCGTAGTGAGGCCCCTCGCCCAGTCGCACCGCGCTGCACGCGGGTGCGCCCAGTCGGTCCCCCGAGGGGACGGCGATGCATGCGGCATCGAGCCGCATGCACATCGCCCTACGCGGGCCGGCTAGGGGCGGCCCGGCGCTCGGCCCGCAATGCGGTCAGTCGGGGACGGCCTGGATCAGCTTCTCAAGACCGACGCGGACTTTCAGTCCCGACAAAGGCACCACGGCGACGACGCCGTACTCCGGCCTGAGGGTGTCGCGCTGCGCGGGCTCCATCCGGCAATTGCCTTCGCGGTCCGTCATCACGGCCACCACCGGTGTGCTGGCGGTCGTGCCGCGGCGCATCACCATGCCCACTTCGCCCGACCTCAGGCGCACGGCGCAGCCCGGCGGGTAGATGCCGAACTCCTTGATCAGCGCGGCCGTCATGGCGTCGCCCTTGGCTGCCTGGTATTGCAGCCGTGCCGCGTTGTCGGCCAACAGGGGCTGGCGCTTCAGGCGCGGGCTGAGCTTGGCGGTGAAGCAGTCGGCGCTGTGCACCAGCTGCGCGACCTCGTTGATCCTGGACGGGCGCTGCGGGTAGCCGGTTCCGTCGCATTCCTCGTGGTGCTGGCGCACGGCCTCCAGCCAGTCGGTGTCCGTCACGCCGGCCATCTCCAGCATGGCCGCGCTGCGCTCGGGGTGGGACTGGATCTCGGCGCGCTGCATGGGGGTCACGGGCGACACCTGCGTCACCAGCTTGTTCTGGAGCTCGGCCATGGAGATGTTCATCGTCAGCGCCGTGCGCATCACGCAGCGCCGCTGCTCTACCGACCAGCCCAGCCGCGTGGCCGCCAGGCAGGCGGCCGTGGCCGTGTGCACCGCGTGCCGGCTGGCATACGAGGTCGGGCCGCCGTCGACGGGCTCGGTGCGCACCGCCTGCAGGATGGCCAGGTCGGGATCGCGTTCGATGAGGGCCATCAGCGGGCGAGAGGCTTGGTCCAGCGACTGCGTGAAATCGCCCGCCGGGCTGGCGCGCAGCAGCCGCCCCACCTCGCCCATGCTCTGTTCCCACCACGCCGGCAACTGGTCGCGCCGCGCATTGGCGATCTTGCGCGCCGGGTCGTCGAACTCGCGCACGTCCACCGTCGCTTCGCGCTCGATCAGCTTCTCCAGCTGTTCGTCGCTTTCGAACTGATGGCCGCGCGCCAGCAGCAGGCGCCCGCTGACATCGAAGATGCCGAACGGCGTGGGCTTGCCCGCGTGAAAGCGGGTCTTGTGCAGACTCAGCGGCTGAAAGTTCATGGCCTACCGTGGGCGGCCCGCACCCTTTCGAGTGCGCCCCGGCCAACCCAACGTCCTTGTATTTATGACGGCCGGATTACAGCCGGCATCAGCAGCCAGTGGGTAAGTTTTCAGTAAGGCCAGCTGTGACAACTGACACGGGAGGGGCGGTGTAAACGAATTCATGAGCCATGGCGGCCCCTGGCTGCACGCTTAGCCGGCGCGCTTGGCGAGCACAGCCCGCGCCACGCGCGACACCGGCGGGCGGCCCAGCACGCCGGAGATGAAGGCGCCGGCGTCCACCAGCTTGTCCAGGTCAATGCCGGTGTCGATCCCCAGGCCATTGAGCATGAAGACCACGTCCTCGGTCGCGACATTGCCCGTCGCGCCCTTGGCATAGGGGCAGCCGCCCAGGCCCGCCACGCTGGCGTGGAAGCTTTCAATGCCAAGCTCCATGCTGGCGTAGAGATTGCTCAGCGCCTGGCCATAGGTGTCGTGGAAGTGGCCCGACACCTCCTGGAGAGGGAAGTGCTTGAGCGCCCGTTCCATGGCCGCTTGCACCTTGCGCGGTGTGCCCACGCCGATGGTGTCGGCAATGTCGATGGCGTCCACGCCCAGCTCGCGCAGCGGCTTCACGACGCGCTCGACCTGGTCGGCCGTGATCTCGCCCTCGTAGGGGCAGCCCAGGCAGCAGGACAGCGCCGCACGCACCTTGATGCCCGCAGCGTGTGCGCCTTCAATGACGGGCACGAAGCGCTCGAGGCTCTCGGCGATGGAGCAGTTGATGTTCGCTTGCGTGAAGGCTTCGCTCGCGGCGGTGAACACGAGGATCTCGTCCGGCTTGGTGGCCAGCGCCGGCTCCAGCCCCTTGGTATTGGGCACCAGCACCGAATAGCGCACGCCCGGCCGGCGGTCTATCGCCGCCATCACGGCCGTGTTGTCGCCCATCTGCGGCACCCACTTCGGGCTCACGAAGCTGGTGACCTCGATCTCCCTGAGCCCGGCGTCCTGCAGCATCGCCACCAGCCGCGCCTTGTGCTCGGTGGAGACGTTCTCCTTCTCGTTCTGCAGCCCGTCGCGCGGGCCGACGTCGAGGATCTTGACGCGGGTGGGCAGTGCCATGGTCATGCCTCCAGTTTCAGCAGCTCGGCGCCGTCGCCCACCTGGTCGCCGACAGCGAACAGCAGCTCGGCAACTTTGCCGTCGCGCGGCGAGGAGATGGTGTGCTCCATCTTCATCGCCTCCATGACGGCCAGCGGCTGGCCCTTGGTGACGGTGTCACCGGCCTTGGCCAGGAAGGCCACCAGCTTGCCGGGCATGGGGGCGGTCAGGCGCCCGCCTTCGCTGGGCGAGTCACCGGCGTGGGCGATGACGTCCACCTCGGTCAGCACGGCCGAGCCGTCGGCGCCGAAAACGGCGACGCGTTCACCCTGGGCATAGGTCTTCACGCGGACGCGGTCCTGGCCCAGGAAGAGCTCGTGCGTCTCGGCGTCCTGCGACTGCACGGCGAAGTCGATGGCCTCGCCCTCCACGGTCAGCGTCATGCCGCCACGGTGGTGGCGCGACAGCAGCACCTCGTGGTGCGTGCCGCCGGCTTCCAGGTCAAAGCGCCGCGTGGCGGAGCCGAACATGCGCCAGCCATCGCGGGCGCTCCACGGGTCCGTCCCCTGCGTCGCGCCTTCGATGGCCAGCGTGTGGGCCACCACGGCGGCGGCGCTGACGCGGAGCGGCAGGCCCGGCTGATCGAACAGCACGGCGCGTTCGCGCTCGATGAGGCCGGTGTCCAGGTCGGCGCCCGAGAACGAGGCCGTGGCCGCGCAGCGGCGCAGGAAGGCCACGTTGGTGTGCAGGCCCACGATGTGGGTGTCGCGCAGCGCCGTGTCAAGGCGGGCCAGCGCCTGCGCGCGGTCCTCGCCCCAGACGATGAGCTTGGCGATCATGGAGTCGTAATAGGGGCTGATCGCGTCGCCTTCACGAACACCGGCATCGATGCGCACGTTGCCGCGCTCAAAGGCCACGTGATCGGGCCAGCGCGCCACGTCCAGCGCGCCCGTGGCGGGCAGGAAGCCGCCGTCCGGGTTCTCGGCGCAGATGCGCGCCTCGATGGCATGGCCATGCATGCGCAGCTCGTGTTGCTTCAGCGGCAGCGGCTCGCCGGCCGCGACGCGCAGCTGCCACTCCACCAGGTCCTGGCCCGTGATGGCCTCGGTGACCGGGTGCTCCACCTGCAGCCGCGTGTTCATCTCCATGAAGTAGAAGCGGCCGTCCTGCTCGGCGATGAACTCCACCGTGCCCGCGCCCACATAGCCCACGGCCTTGGCCGCAGCCACGGCGGCTTCGCCCATCTGCGCGCGGCGCTCAGCGGTCATGCCTGGCGCGGGGGCCTCCTCCAGCACCTTCTGGTGGCGACGCTGCACGGAGCAGTCGCGCTCGAAGAGATAGACGCAGTCACCCTGCGTGTCGCCGAACACCTGGATCTCGATGTGCCGCGGGCGCTGCACATAGCGCTCGATGAGCACCGCATCGTCGCCGAAGCTGTTGATGGCCTCGCGCTTGCAAGAGGCCAGCGCGGCATCGAACTCATCGGCGTTGTAGACCGCGCGCATGCCCTTGCCACCGCCGCCGGCGCTGGCCTTGATGAGCACCGGGTAGCCGATGCGGTCCGCTTCGCGCTTGAGCAGCGCGGGGTCCTGGTCGGCACCGTGGTAGCCCGGCACCAGCGGCACCTGGGCCGCTTCCATCAACCGCTTGGACTCGGCCTTCAGGCCCATCGCGAGGATGGCGCTGGGGGGCGGGCCGATGAAGGTGACGCCGGCATCGGCGCAGGCCTGCGCAAACGCCTCGTTCTCGCTGAGGAAGCCATAGCCAGGGTGCACGGCTTGCGCGCCGGTGGCCTTGGCGGCGGTCAGGATGCGCTCCCACTGCAGATAGGAGTCACGCGGCGCCGGGCCACCGATGAGGATGGCCTCGTCGCAAGCCTTGACGTGCTGCGCGTCGGCGTCGGCCTCGGAGTAGACGGCCACGGTCTGGATGCCCAGGCGCTTTGCAGTCGCCGCAACCCGGCAGGCGATTTCACCCCGGTTTGCAATGAGGATCTTTTTAAACACGCTCGGCTCCCGGGGTGAACTCGCCTGCGTGGCCGGCTGCGCCGCCCACCACGCAATCTGTCGCTGACGCGACCGCACCTTTGGCGCGACCACCCCGGTTGGCGATGAGGATCTTTTTGAACATTTCGTCTTGTCTCCAGGCAACTTATCAAATGCTGTAGCTCAGCCAGAACTCGCAGGGCTTCTCGTCGTTGTTGCAACGCAGCCAGACGTTGTCTTGTCCGACCGCGAGGCCCTCCGCAAGCGCGACGCCCGGGCGCGAGGCGCGCGAGGCATCCTTGTCGTTGAAGCTCCAGCTGTCTGCCTTCATCGCGTTCTCCAGCGCTTGAACGGCGTTGGCGGGCAGGGGGCAGCTGAGCTGCTTCTGCTTCGGGTAATAACGGCAGGCCGCCATCTGGCCGCTCTCGCCCACCTGCGCAAACAGCGCGCCGGCGATGGACAGGTAGCGCGCCTTCAACTGGCCCGGCTCGGGTTTCAAGTCCTGGGGTGCCCTTGAAGGCATCAACCAGTTCAGCACGGCCAGGACGCAGGCGATGCCACCCACCAGAAAGGCAATGAAGAACGACTTGCCCGCATCGCCCGAGGTGGCACTGCGAGGAAGCTGTTCTTCATGCATGGGCGGCCCTGGCTTTTAGTGCGTGCAGACCTCGACCTTGGCGGCCGCGTCAGACGGCGTCAGGTCGGCCTCGGTCGCGCAGCGCATGCCCAGGCGGTCCAGCAGCGCGCGGTCCTTCTCGGCCTGCGGGTTGCTGGTGGTCAGCAGCTTGTCGCCGTAGAACATGGAGTTGGCGCCGGCCAGGAAGCACAGCGCCTGCATGGTCTCGGGCATCTGCTCGCGGCCGGCGGACAGGCGCACCATGGCGCGCGGCATGGTGATGCGGGCGACGGCGATCGTGCGGATGAATTCCAGCGGGTCCAGCGGCGCGGTGCCGGCCAGGGGCGTGCCCTCGACCTGCACGAGGTTGTTGATGGGCACGCTCTCGGGGTAGGGGTCCAGGTTGGCGAGCTGCACGATGAGGCCGGCACGCTGGCGGCGCGTTTCGCCCATGCCCACGATGCCGCCGGAGCAGACCTTGAGGCCTTGCTGGCGCACGCGGTCCAGCGTATCCAGGCGGTCTTGATACGTGCGCGTCGTGATGATCTGGCCGTAGAACTCAGGCGCCGTGTCGAGGTTGTGGTTGTAGTAGTCCAGGCCGGCGTCCTTCAACTGCTCGGCCTGGCCTTCTTCCAGCATGCCGGCCGTCAGGCAGGTCTCCAGGCCCAGCGCCTTGACCTCGGAAATCATCTCGCCGATGGCTTCCAGGTGGCGAGGCTTGGGGCTACGCCAGGCGGCGCCCATGCAGAAGCGCGTCGCCCCGTTGGCCTTGGCCGCGCGGGCGGCTTCCATGACCTCTTGCAGCGGGATCAGCTTCTCGGCCTTGAGGCCCGTGTCGAAGTGGGCCGACTGCGGGCAGTAGGCGCAGTCCTCCTCGCAACCGCCGGTCTTGATGGACAGCAGCGTGGAGAGCTGTACCGCGTTGGCATCGAAGTGCTCGCGGTGCACTTGCTGGGCGCGGAACAGCAGGTCGTTGAACGGCAGCTCGAACAGCGCGGCGACCTCGGCAACGGTCCAGGGCTTGGCCTGGCGGCGGTCGGCGTCGGTCGTGGGGGTGAGGGTCTGGATCTGGTTCATACGGGGAGGTGTGCGTGCAGAGGTTCTAGGGCCAGGTGGCGCGCCATCGTGGCGTGATCGGCGCTGGACAGGCGTGGCACATGGCCGAGGCAAGGGGCTTGCAGGCCCGATTGCAGGGCTTGCAGATTGTCGGTGACGTGGGGCTGATGCTCGTCCACCGTGTTCGCGACCCAGGCGGCCAGCTTGAGGCCGCGGGCGCGCACGGCTTCGGCCGTCAGCAGCGCGTGGTTGATGCAGCCCAGGCGCATGCCCACGACGAGGATGACGGGCAGGCCCAGGTCCGTGGCGAGATCGGCGGTGTCCCAGCCGTCGTTCAGCGGCACGCGGAAACCGCCCACGCCCTCCACCAGTGCCACGTCGGCCCGGCCGCCAACCCAGCGCAGTGCGTGCAGCACTGGCTCACGGGTGATGACCTGACTCTCGATGCGTGCGGCGATATGGGGTGCGCAGGCCGTGCGCAGTTGCAGGGCGCCGACTTCGTCGGAAGACAGCCCCATGTTGCCGGCGGCACGCAGGCGCTCGACGTCGTCGTTGATCCAGTGTCCGTCGACGAAGTCCTGGCCGGCCGAGACAGGCTTCAACGCGGCGACGCGCCGACCGGCCAGCGCGAAGGCGTGTGCCAAGCCGGCCGTGACGGCGGTCTTGCCGATCTCGGTGTCTGTGCCGGTGATGAAGAATCCTTTCATGCGGCCAGCTCCTGCGCTGCGGTGGCGCGCTCCAGCGCCGTCAGCAGCGCATCCACGTCGGCCGCGGTGTGCGTGGCGCACAGCGTGATGCGCAGCCGCGCGGTGCCCGCCGCGACGGTGGGTGGGCGAATGCCCGGCACGCGCAGGCCGGCGCCCTCGAGCGCAGCGGCCAGCGCCATGACCTCGGCGTTGCCGCCCACGATGAGCGGCTGTATGGGCGTGGCCGAGTCGGTCAGCTGCCAGCCCAGGCCCGGGTGGCGATCGATCAGCGCCAGCAGGCCATCGCGCAACTGCGCCTGCAGGGCGACGAGGTGCGCGCGGCGCTGTCGGCCCAGCGGGCCTTCGATGAGCGCGAAGCTGGTCAGCAGCGCATGCTCCACGGCCGGCGGCGAGGCGGTGGAGAAGATGAAGTTGCGCGCGGCCTGCAGCAGGTAGTTCACGATGGTGGCGTGCGCCGCCACGAAGGCGCCCGCGAGGCCCGCGGCCTTGCCCAGCGTGCCGACGAGGATGAGGCGCTCGCTGTGCAAGCCAAAGTGCTCCAGCGAGCCGCGGCCCTTGTCGCCCAGCACGCCGAAGCCGTGGGCGTCGTCGACGACCAGCCAGGCGTCGAACTCCTCGGCCAGCTTCAACAGTTCTGGCAGCGGTGCCAGGTCGCCGTCCATGCTGAACACCGCGTCGGTGACGATGAGGCGGACCTTGGCCGTGCTGGCCTTCAACGCCACGCGCAGCGCCGCGAGGTCGCCATGCGGGTAGCGCGTGACGCTGGCCTTGGCCAGGCGCGCGGCGTCGATCAGCGACGCATGGTTGAGCTGTTCCGAGAAGATCTCGGTGTGCTCATCGCCCAGCGCGGTGACGACCGCGAGGTTGGCCATGTAGCCGGTGCAAAAGCCGATGGCGCGCGCCTGCGGGATGTGCGGCGCATACCAGGCGGCCAGCGTGTCGGTGACGGCCTGGTGCGCGGCGCTGTGGCCGCTGACGAGCGGCGACGCGCCCGATCCACCGCCCCAGCGGCGCGCGCCTTCGGCCAGGGCCTCGGCGATCTGCGGCGCTGCGGCGAGGCCCAGATAGTCGTTGGAGCAGAACATCAGCAGCTCGCGGCCGTTGATGCGTTGGCGGGGTGCGGTGCCGTTGTCGGCGGTGCGCAGGGTTCGGGTCAGGCTCTGGGCGGCGATTGCCGAGAGCTTGGCCTGCAAGTGGTCAAGCAAGGACATCGTTCAACGTCGCCGTCACGGCCTGGGCCAGGAAGGCCGCGGTCGCGTCGTCGATCAGGTAAGGGGGCATCAGATAAACGGTGTTGCCAATCGGGCGGATCAGCAGTTCGTGTGCGCGCGCTGCGAGGTGAAAGCGCTCTGCGAAGCGCGGTGGCGCCTCTGGCACATCGAAAGCCAGGATCATGCCGCGCTGGCGCAGGTGGGCCACGCGTGGGGTCAAAGGGGCGAAGGCACGCGCCAGCCGATTGGCCTGCTCGCGGTTGCTGTCCAGCTGGCCGGCATCGAAACGGTCCAGCACCGCGTTCGCCGCCGCGCAGGCCAGCGGGTTGCCGGTGTAGGAGTGCGAATGCAGGAAGCCGCGCGTGACGTCCTCGCTCCAGAAGGCGGCGAACACGTCGTCCGTGGTCAGCACCAGCGACAGCGGCAGCGTGCCGCCGGTGATGCCCTTGCTGAGCAAGACGAAGTCCGGCCAATCGGCTTGTGTCTGTTCCCACGCGAAGAACGTGCCCGTGCGCCCGCAGCCCACCGCGATTTCGTCGGCGATGAGGTGCACGCCGAACTCGCGCGTCAGCTCGCGCAAGCCCTTGAGATAGGCCGGCGAATACATGACCATTCCGGCGGCGCCCTGCACCAGCGGCTCCACGATGACGGCGGCGATGTCGTCGTGCCGCTCGGCCAGCAGCGCGCGCATGGCGGCCAGCGCCTCGCCTTCGTTGCCCAGGCGAGAGTCTGGCGACGCAACGATGTGGGCACGCATCAGCAGCGGGTCGTAGGCGTCGCGGAAGACCTGCACGTCGGTCACGCTCAAAGCGCCCAGCGTCTCGCCGTGATAACTGTTCTTCAGGCAGACGAATTCGCGCTTTTGCGGCCGGCCGCGGTTCTTCCACGAATGGAAGCTCTGCTTCAGTGCGATCTCCACGGCGCTGGCACCGTCGCTGCCGAAGAAGGCATGGCCTAACACACCGCCGGTGCGCGCGGACAGGCGCTCGGCCAGCCGCACGGCGGGCTCGTGCGTGCAGCCGGCCAGCATCACATGCGGCAGCGTGTCGAGCTGGGCCTTGATGGCGTCGTGCAGGGCCGCGTCGCTGTGGCCGAACAGGTTGACCCACCAGGACGAGTTGGCGTCGAAATAGCGGCGGCCGTCGGTGCCGAACAGCCAGGGGCCGTCGCCGCGGGCGATGGGCAGCGGCGGCACGGCGTCCAGCCGCGCCATCTGCGTGCAGGGATGCCAGACGGCTTTACGGCTGCGGTCTTGAAGAAGTGAAGTCATGCGGGAGAGGGGCCGCGCACGCGGCGGATGAGTGCGCGCAGGAACTTGAAGCACAGCCAGATCAGCGCGGCCATGACGGCCAGCGCCAGCGCCAGCAGCGGGAAGAAGACGAAGGGGTGGGCCCAGGCCAGCCACAGCATGGTGGGCACGGCCACGTCGCCCAGCAGCGACAGGCCGATGTTGGAGAAAGGCTCGGGCGAGGTGTTGGCCGCCGCGCGTGTGCTGGCCTTGGCGGCATGCGCCGTGGCCGCGAGGCCGCCACCCACCAGGGCCGCCACGACGCCCCAGGCCTGGCCCTGGTCGCCAGCCCAGCCGCTCACCAGGCCTGCCACCAGCGCAGCGCCGGCGGGAATGCGGATCAGCGTGTGCAGCCCGTCCCAGGCGCTGTCCACCAGCGGGATCTTGTCAGCCAGGAACTCGACGAGGGCCAGCACCGCGGCGCAGCTCATCACCAGCGGCGAGGCCAGCACCTGCAGGCCCGGCGGCAGCGTGATCCAGCCCCAGTGCCCGGCGATGCCCACCAGCAGCACCGTCAGGTACAGGCGCAGGCCGCTGGCCCAGCCGATGGCGGCGGCCAGCGCGAGCAGATGAGTGGCGTCGAGGTTCATCAGGGCAGGCGCGGCCGGAAGCCCGGCACCGTGGCATTGAACAGCGCAATCGCTTCACGCCGGTCGGGCTTGCAGACCATGGCGAAGTTCAGGATCTTGCGCGAGGTCACGTAGCCCAGATAGAGCTGCACGTGTTCGCCCTCGGCCTCCGCGATGAAGGACATCTCCAGGCCCGTGCCGCCGGAATGCGGCTTGATGGCCTGCTGCAGCACCTGGACGGTACCGCTGCTGGCGGACTGGAGGGCCTCGATGCGGCTGGCGACGCACTTCTCCGCGATGGCCTGGGCCTTGTCGTCGGGGATCTCGTAGAAGTCCGCCGAGATGATGATGGCGGCGCCGTCCTCGTCGGAGACGAAGTTCAGCGTGTCGTCGTCCTGCACCGGCACCTGGCGCCAGCGGGCCGCCAGTTCCAGCATGAACTCCGAATAGGCGTACTCGTGCCGCGCCTCGGGCGCAGGCGTCAGCGAGAACGAGTACTTGTAGAGGGTCATGGGCTCAGGCCGCCAGCCAGGACGGCTTGCTCTTGTTCAGGAAGCTCTGCACGCCTTCGCGGCCTTCGCTGCTCGCGCGGATGTCGGCGATGCGGCGGGCCGTGTCGTCGCGCAGCTCGGGCGTGATGGGCCGGCTGGCCACGTCCTTGACGAGCTGCTTGCAGGCGCGCGCAGCGGCCGGGCCGTTGGCGGTGATGGCAGCGACGAGCTCACCGACCTTGGCGTCCAGCACATCGGTCGCGACCACTTCGTGCACCAGACCTAGGCGCTTCGCCTCATCGGCACCGAAGCGCTCGGCCGTCACGAAGTAGCGCCGCGACGCCTGCTCGCCAAGCGCCCGCACGACGTAGGGGCCGATGGTGGCGGGCAGCAGGCCCAGCTTGGCCTCGGACAGGCAAAAGCCTGCCGTGTCCACCGCGACGACGACGTCGGCGCAGGCGACCAGGCCCACGCCGCCGGCATAGACATCGCCCTGCACACGCGCGATGACGGGCACGGGGCAGCTGTAGATCGCCCACAGCATGTCGGCCAGCTTGGTGGCGTCGGCATGGTTCTCGTCCCAGGAGTAGCCGGCCATGGCCTTCATCCAGTTCAGGTCGGCGCCGGCGCAGAAGGCCTTGCCCTCGGCGGCCAGCACGATGGCGCGCAGCGAGGCGTCCTGGCCCAGCGTGGTGAACGTGGCCGCAAGCTCGGCGATCAACGTCTCGTTGAAGGCGTTGCGGACGTCGGGGCGGTTGAGCGTGACGCGGGCGACGTGGCCGTCGCGGGTCAGCGTGAGGGGGGCGGTCATTGTGTGCTCCGGACCACGGTCTCGTCGACCGCGTAGAGGTGGCAGGTGGGTGTTGGCGCGTCGTCGGCCGCCGGGGTGATGTTGCGCTGGCACAGGGCCAGTGCGCGCGACAAGGCATCGTCGCCCGTGGCATAGCCCCAGTGGCCGTCGCCATCGACGGCGAAGGCGCGCGGCAACTTGGCGGCCAGGAACTTCTGGAAGCCGGCCTGCTGGGCGGATGGCAGGGCGCGGGGCAGCACGGTTTCGCCATCGCCCTTCAGCACGGCCGGTGGCGGCTGCAGGCGGCCCGGCTTGTCGAAGCCCAGCGGTTGCAGGAACTCGTCCACCAGCGGCTGCCAGATGTCGTTGCCCGCGGTGAAGAGCTTGTGGCCGTCTTCGCCAAAGGCCGGCAGCACGCGCAAGTCCACGCTGCCGCCGCCGTTGGCATAGGCCGAGGCCCAGCGACGCGCGTGGTGCGAGCCGAAGTAGCGGTCGTTCTCGGCATAGACCCACAGCGTGGGCGTGGGCGGCGCCACGCGCGCATTGCCCTCGCCCAAGCCGCGGTAGATGCGGCGCAACTGGTCGGCCTGGCAGGGCTCGCCGGGGTGCTTCTCCGGGTCGCCGCCATGGCCACCGGCGAAGTTGATCGCGGCCACCTGGCCCGGCACATGGGCCGACGTGGCCGCGATGGTGGCAATGCCGCCCACCGACACGCCCACCAGCACGGTGCGGCTGGCGTCGATGTCGGGCTGGCGGGCCATGAACTCGCGCACCGTCAGGATCTCCAGGCCCGCGGCCTTCAGTGCGGGGCCGAACTTTGGCGCGGTGCAGCCACCGGTGCTCTCCGGGTCGCCAGCCGCAGCCAGTTCGCCGTAGCCCAGGCGCAGCGGCACGGCCACGGCAAAGCCCTTGCGCACGAAGTAGCGGGCGGCGGACTCGTAGCGCTGGCGCTTGTACTCGGTGCGCGTGTCCGGGTTGCGGCCATGGCTGATCACTACCAGCGGGAAGGGCCCTGGTCCGGTTGGGCGGAAGGTGGTGACCAGCAACTCGCCGTCCACCGCCTTGCCCCAGGCGTCTTCCACATGGGCCGGCACGCGGACGATGGCTTCGCGCACGTCGGCCTGCAGCTTCGGTGCGTCTTCGGCGTGGGCCAGCAGCGCAGTAACGCAGGTGAGGGCGGCCAGCAGCCAAGTGCGCATGAGGGTGCATTTGGGCCGAGCGCAGGGCCGCCCCAAGCCGGCCCGCCTGGCGATGTGCTTGCCGGTAGCTCCCGCAGGCATCGCCGTCCCCTGGGGGGCTGAGGCCGGACACATGGCGCCCAGTGGGCGGCATGTGCCTGCCGAAGAGCTGCGGCACATGCCGCAGCGCGGTCTGCAAGACCGACTGGACTGGCCCGCGTTCAGCGAGGCAAGGCTGGGCGAGGGGCTCATTTGAGGTGTCGGCCCAGGAAGTCGGCCAACCGGGCCTGCGAGGCCTTGTAGGCCTCGGCGTTGCCGCCCTGGTGCACGCCGGCGGCATTGCGGCCGTTCGGCACCTCGGCGCGAAAGCGCACCGGGTTGTCGGAGTCGAAGCCGTGATAGGCCCCGGCATACACGTCCAGCTGCACGTTGTGGCCCGCGGCCTGCCAGCGTTTGGCCAGGCGCGCGCAAGGTTCGGGCGGTGTCCAGTCGTCGGCGCCGCCCAGCTGCATCAGCACCGCGGGGGCCGCGGGGTCGGCCGCCTGCAGCTTGCCGCAGCCCGGGTAGAACAGCACCACGGCAGCCAGTGGCGGGGCCGGTGGCTCCTGATGGCTGTCCATGGTGCTGAGCGCCGTCGTCGCGCCATTGCTCCAGCCCATCAGCGCGATGTGCGCGGTGTCGGCGCGCGGCTGGGTGTGCAGCCAGGCCAGCACGTCCAGCACGTCGGCGCGGCGATCGGGAATGGCGACGCTGCGGGAGTTGTAGCGCAGCGTGCAGACCGAGGCCAGGCCGCGCGAGCCGAAGCTGTCGGGCAGCAGCACGTGGTAGCCCATCTCGTGCAGCCGCTGCACATAGCGCGGGTAGCGCGCATCCATCGTGTGGCCGTCGCGCTTGTACAGGCCGCCGCAGCCGTGCAGGGCCACGACGACGGGGTGGGGCTGATCATCCAGCGGTGCCCAGTGCAGCGTCAGCGCCGGGCGGCGCAGCGTGGCGGGCAGGGTGACGACTTCCATGGCCTGCGCCGCGCTGGCCAATGTCAGCGCGGTCAACAACAGGGCGGCGGCACGGCGCATCAAGCGTTCTCGACGAGGGGTTTGCACATCAACACCGAACGGTAGGTCTTGCCCTGCCATTGCACGATGCCGACCTCGGAATAACCACGTCGCGCATAGCGCGTGCGCAGTGCGGCCGCCGGCTCGGCCGTGTCCAGCGCCAGCTGGCCAAAGCCCTGCTGCAGCGCCCAGGCCTCGGCCACGTCCATCAGCTGCTCGCCCAGCCCCAGGCCGCGGCAGTCGGGGTGCACGGCAAATTGCGACAGGATGGCCGTGCCGGCGGTGGTGTACAGCGGCGGCGGCGGGTCGGCGATGTAGACCTCGTCCGGCGGCTTGGGGCCGCGCACGGCCACGGTGCCCACCAGGCGATCACCCACAACGGCGACAAAGGCCTGGGCGCCCTCCAGCCGCTGGCGCGTGACCTCCACGCTCTGGTCCACCGCAGTGAAGTTCCAGCCCTGGGCGGCGAGGCTGGCGTAGGCGGCGTGCAGCAGCCCGGTCAGGTCGTCCAGGCTGTCGGCGGCGCTCAAGGGACGGATGGCGATGGCGGTCATCGTGCGGTGGGCCTGCGGCAGACGGTGAGGATGGGCAGGTGGGCCTGTTGTTCGCGCAGTGCGTCGATGTCGGTCTCGTAGCGCGGTTGCAGGCGCTCCAGCGTTGGCATCAGGGGTTCGCCGCGCTGGCCGCGGGTACAGAACTCCTTGGCGGCGTCCAGCAATAGCGCGGCGCGGGCGTCGACCGACGGATGGGTGTCGTCGCCTGTCTGGGGCTTCACCGGCAGGCGCGCGATGAGCGCGGGCCAATCCTGGGCTAGTTGCTGGACCGGGTAGCCGGCCAGTCCGGCGAAGAACAGGCCCAGCCGGTCGGCGTCCAGCTCCATCTGCAGGCGGTCCTTGGGCGCGTCGTCACGCGGCGGCACGCCGGTGCGTTCCACCAGCGTGCGGAGGTCGCCGGACACGCCACCCATGCTGGCCCCGGCCAGCGGATGACCCAGCACCAAGTGCGCGAACTCATGCCCGGCCATCAGCGCCAGTTCAGGCTCCGACAGCTCGGCCAGCATGGGTTGGGTGACGATGACGCTGCCCAGGAAGGAAAACGCGCGGGCCTGCTCGGTCGACAAAGTCTTGATCTGGATGGTGCAACGCTTGCGGCCATCGGCGCCGCGCTCGGCGAGTCGCTCGCACCACGGTGCTGCGACTTGCTGCAGCTTGAGCTGCACGCGCGCCAGCTCCTCCGCGGTCGCGGCCCGGCAGGCCGGCTGGGCCAGGCCCAGGGCCATCACCAGCAGGCTTGCGAGACGCGTCCAGCCCCTCATCGACATCACATCCGGAACACGCCGAACTTGGTGTCGGGGATGGGCGCGTTCAGCGCCGCCGACAGGCCCAGCGCCAGCACGCGGCGCGTGTCGGCCGGGTCGATGACGCCGTCGTCCCACAGGCGCGCGGAGGCGTAGTACGGGTGGCCCTGGTCCTCGTACTGCTGGCGGATGGGGGCCTTGAAGGCTTCCTCTTCCTCGGCGCTCCAGGCACCGCCCTTGGCCTCGATGCCGTCGCGGCGGATGGTAGATAGCACGCTCGCGGCCTGCTCGCCGCCCATGACGGAGATGCGCGCGTTGGGCCACATCCACAGGAAGCGCGGCGAGTAGGCGCGGCCACACATGCCGTAGTTGCCGGCGCCGAACGACCCGCCAATGATGACGGTGAACTTGGGCACCTGGGCGCAGGCCACGGCCGTCACCATCTTGGCGCCGGCGCGGGCGATGCCGTCGTTCTCGTACTTGCGGCCCACCATGAAGCCGGTGATGTTCTGCAGGAAGACCAGCGGGATCTTGCGCTGGCAGCACAGCTCGATGAAGTGCGCGCCCTTGTTGGCGCTCTCGGCGAACAGGATGCCGTTGTTGGCGACGATGCCCACCGGCATGCCTTCGATATGGGCGAAGCCGCACACCAGCGTGGCGCCGTAGCGGGCCTTGAACTCGTCGAACTCCGAGCCGTCCACGATGCGGGCAATGATCTCGCGGATGTCGAAGGGCTTGCGGGTGTCGGTGGGGATGACACCATGCAGTTCACTCGCGTCGAACAGCGGCGCGCGGGGTTCCTGCATCGCCAGCGGATTCGCCTTCGACCAGTTCAGCCGGGCGACCGATTGCCGCGCGATGGCCAGCGCATGCGTGTCGTTGTTGGCCAGATGATCAGCCACGCCGGACAAGCGCGTGTGCACGTCACCGCCACCCAGGTCTTCGGCCGTGACGACTTCGCCCGTGGCCGCCTTCACCAGCGGCGGGCCGCCCAGGAAGATGGTGCCCTGGTTCTTGACGATGATGGTTTCGTCGCTCATCGCCGGCACATAGGCGCCGCCGGCCGTGCACGAGCCCATGACCACCGCGACCTGCGGGATGCCTTGCGCGCTGAGGTTGGCCTGGTTGAAGAAGATGCGGCCGAAGTGGTCGCGGTCGGGGAAGACCTCGTCCTGGTTGGGCAGGTTGGCGCCGCCGCTGTCCACGAGATAAATGCAGGGCAGGCGGTTCTGCTGTGCGATCTCCTGCGCGCGCAGGTGCTTCTTGACGGTGATGGGGTAGTAGGTGCCGCCCTTCACCGTCGCGTCGTTGCACACGATCATGCAGTCCACGCCCGACACGCGGCCGATGCCCGCAATCACGCCGCCGCCCGGTGCGGCGTTGTCATACATGTTGAGGCCGGCCAGCGGGGCCAGTTCCAGGAAGGGCGTGCCGGGGTCCAGCAGCATCTCCACGCGGTCGCGCGGCAGCAGCTTGCCGCGGGCCGTGTGCTTGGCGCGCGCGGCCTCGCCGCCGCCCTCGGCGATCTTGGCCAGGCGTAGGTTCAGGTCGTCGATGAGGCCGCGCATCGCGTCGGCATTGGCCTTGAAGTCCGCCGAGCGGGCGTTGAGCTGCGTGTTCAGGACCGGCATGGAGTCTCCTGGCGGCATCGTGCTTTTTAAGCACGACTCAATTATTTGGATGCGACCCGGTGGAGTGCGCAAGGCTCGCCAGAATAATGCAGGGTGAACACGGATGCAATGGCGACTTGAGTGTTACTCAATAATTGCGCAGAATGCAGCCCATGACGACCGCGATCGCCTCGCCGCAACGCCGCTCGCCCGCCGGCCCCAAGGCCGAGCAGCGCGTGCGCGACATCCTGCGCGTGGGCCGCGAGGTGTTCGCCGAGCGCGGCTACGAGCGCGCCACGACGACCGAGATCGCCCAGCGCCTGGCCATCTCCGAGGCGACGGTCTTCACCTACTTCCGCGGCAAGCGCGAGCTGTGCATGCGCGTCATCCAGGATTGGTACGACGAGATCATCGCCGCCATCGAGGCTGGCCTGCCGCGCGGCGCGCCGGTGCGCGAGCAGCTGGAGTTCGTCGTGCTGACGCATCTGCGCCTCTTCCTCATCCAGGGCACGGGGCTGTGCGCGCTGGTGCTGTCCGAGGGGCGTACCAAGGGGCAAGACCTCGGCGAAGGCTTCGTCGAGCTGCAGCGCCGCTACACGGCCCCGCTGATGGAGCTGCTGGCGCGGGGCCAGGAGGCCGGCGAGGTGCGGCGCGACATCCCGTTGCGGCTGCTGCGGTCGCTCGTCTTCGGGCCCATGGAGCACATGCTGTGGGAGGTGGTCATCACCGGCCGGCAGATCGACGTGGAGGCCAGCGCGCGCGACCTGGTGGCGCTGTTGTGGCCGGCCCTGCAGGCGCCCGACCAGGAATTGCAGCAGTTGCGGCGGCTGCGCGGCCAGTTGCAGGACGCGCTGGCGCAAACCTGAGGACCGCTCAACGAGTCCAGGACTGGATCAGCACCGTCTCGCAGAGCTTGAACAGCAGCCAGGCGGCCATGGCCCCGACCGACGAGGCCAGCAGCTCCAGCAACTGACGCAGCCCGCCGTCCTGCAAGCCCTGCCAGCCATAGTCCGACAACAGCGCCACATTGGCGCCCACCAGGCGCACCAGGTCCAGCGTCAGCAGGCCGAAGGCGATGAAGCTCAGCACCATCAGGCCGAAGCAGGCGACGCGGTGGCGGCGCAGCCAGCCGGTGAGGCTCGAAATCGTTGGCATCGTGAGTGCTCCTCCCGTGTTCTTCATTGTCTGGCATGGCTAGGATGGAGCCTCCTGCAAGGGAGGGAGGCGGCGATGAGAAGAACACTGAGCGTCTGGCTCGCCCTGGGCCTGCTGCTGAGCTGTGGGCTGGCAAGGTCGCAAACGGATGCGGCCGACGCGGACTGGCGCTACCGCATCCAGAAGGGCGACACGCTGATCACGCTGACCGATGCGTGGCTCGCGCCGCCCAAGACCTGGCGCGACCTGCAAAAGCTCAACCGCGTGCCCGACCCGCTGCGGCTCAGGCCCGGCTCCACGCTGCGCATGCCCGTGGGCTGGCTCAGGCGTGAGGCCAGCGTGGCCGAGGCCGTGTTTGCGCGCGGCCAGGTCACGCGCCAGCGCGGCGGGGCCACCGAGCCGCTGGCGGCCGGCGCCACGCTGCAAAGCGGCGACCGCATCAAGACCGGCGCCCAGTCCAGCGCCAGCCTGCGCTTTGCCGACGGCTCGCGCCTCTTGATCCCGCCTGAGAGCGAGGTCACCCTCGAACAACTGCTGGTGCTGGGCCGCGGCGCCATTCCCGCCGTGCGCCTGGGCCTGCAGCAGGGCGGCGCGGACAGCAAGGTGACGCCCAATGCCCAGCGCGTGCCGCTGTACGAGATCCGCACGCCGCACGTGAACCTGGGCGTGCGCGGCACCGAGTTCCGCGTGCAGGCGGCCGGTGGGCAAAGCCGCATGCAGGTGCTATCCGGCGCCGTGCATGCCGATGGCCTGGGCCCCGACGTGGCGACCGGCCAGGGCCTGCTGGCCGAGGGTTCGGCGCGCAGCGTCGCGCCGCTGTTGCCGGCGCCCGACCTGTCCGGCCTGCCTCCGGTGGTCGAGCGGCTGCCGCTGCACCTGGCCTGGACGGGCGGGCCTACCGGCGCGGCCACCTGGCGCGCCCAGCTCTACCCCCGTGGCGACTTCGACAAGCTGCTGCTGGATGCGCGGGTCGGCGAGCCCGTCGTTGACTGGGACGAGGCGCGCGACCTCCTGGACGGCGACTACACGCTGCGCGTGCGCGCCATCGACGCGCGCGGCCAGGAAGGCCTGGCGGCCGATGCTGCCCTGAGCCTGCAGGCCCGGCCAGAGCCGCCCTTCATCCAGGCACCCGCACCGGGGGCCGTCAGCTACACCGGCGGCATGGCCCTGGCCTGGACGCGCAACACGGCGGCACCCAATGTGCGCTTGCAGATTGCGCGCGACACCGCGTTCAAGGACCTCGTGCTGCAACCGCCGCCTATCGACGGCGCGAGCTATGACGCCAAGCTGCCAGACGGTCCTTATCACTGGCGCATCGCCTCCGTCGAGGCGGGCGGCCGCAGCGGGCCCTTTGGCGACCCGCAGATCTTTGAGCTCAAGCCCCCGCCGCCCGCCCCGCCGCCGGCCGAGCCCGAGGTCAGCGGCGACCAGCTCATGCTGCGCTGGCGCGCCGACCCCGGTGTGGCGCGCTACGAGCTGGAATGGGCCAAGACCGAGGCCTTCGACGGCGCCGACGTGCAGCGCTTCGCCACCGACAAGGCCGAGCTGGCAATGCCCAAGCCCTCGCCCGGCAAGTACTTCCTGCGCGCCAAGGCCTTCAACGCCGCGGGCGCCGCCAGCCCCTGGAGCCAGACGCAGATGATCGAGCAGCCCTATCCGCGTTGGCTCTGGTTGTTGCCGCTGCTGGCGATCCCGCTGCTCTGATCTGATGCGCTGGCCCTGGCTCGCCCTGCCCGGAGCGCTGCTGCTCTGGGCGTTGCTGAGCCTGACCGGCGCGCAGCCGCGCATCGACCGCGTGCTGGCCGACCTGCTGGTGCGTGCCGCCGCGCCACCGCCCGCGCCGCAGCCCGGCAGTGTCATCGTCGACATCGACGATGCCTCGTTGCGCGCGCTGCGCCAGCCACTGGGCGAGTGGCCATACTCGCGCGAGGTCTACGCGCTGATGCTGGACTATCTGGGCCAAGCCGGCGCGCGGCTCGTCGTTGTCGACATCGTTTTTGCCGGCCCGCGCGAGGGCGATGCACGGCTCGCGCAGACCCTGGGAAGCGGCCCGCCTGCCGTGCTGGCCGCCGCCGGCCTCGCAACACGACAGCGTGCCGGCGTGGAGCTGGCACCGGCCAGCGTCGCCGAGCAGCGCGCATCGACGCGTCTGGGTGTGGCCCATGCGCCTGGCCTGGACTGGGACGCCCTGACGGCGCCGGCCGACCCCCTGCTGGACGCGCTGACCGTGCCCGGCAGCCTGGGCGTCATCTCGGTGGCGCTGGACGACGATGGCCTGCTGCGCCGGCTGCCGCTGCTGCACCGGGTGCAGGGGCGCAGCCTCCCAAGTCTCGCCCTGGCCGCGCGGTTGCGGGCCGATGGCGCGCCGGGCTGGCGCATCGAGGGCGGCGAGCTCATCGCCGGCTCGCGCCGCTGGCCCATCGATGGCGAGGGCCGGCTGCGGCTGCGCCTGCCCATGAACGGCGGTGAGCTGCCTCATCTGCCCTGGCAGCGGCTGATGCGTGCGGCACTGGGTGAAACCGACGACCCCGGGCTGGCCCAGCAACTCGCCGGCCGCAGCGTGTTCGTGGGCAGCAGCGCCTTCTTCGCCGACGAGGTCATGACGCCGCAGGGGAGGCTCTCCGGCACGGCGCTGAACGCTGCCGTCTTCGAGGCACTGGGTGCCGAGCCGCTGCCGTTGCTGCGCGACGGCGGCCCGGCCGTCTGGGCGCTGGACGCCGTGCTGGTGCTGCTGGGGACGTTGCCGCTGCTGCTGCGCCGTCAGGCGCTGGCGGCAGCCCTTGCCATGGCGGCCATCACGGTCACGGCCTGGGCCGCCGTGCTGGCCGGGCTGCTGCCCGCGCCCGCGCCTGGCCTTTACGTGCTCGCGCTGAGCTTGTTGCTGATCGCCATCGACCACGAGCGCCAGCACCGCACCCGCGAACGCGAGCTGACGCGCGAGCGTGAGCTGGCCGATGCGCGCAGCCGCGCCAAGACCGAGTTGCTGGCCCAGGTCAGCCATGAGATGCGCACGCCGATGAACGCGGTGCTGGGTTTCTCTGACATCCTGGCCCGCTCGCCACTGCGGCCCGACCAAGCCCACTACGTGGAGGTGCTGGGCCACGCCGGCCGCCAGGTCTTCGCCCTCATCAACGACCTGCTGGACAACGCCCGCATCGAGAGCGGCCGGCTGGAGCTGGCCTCCCACCCCTTCAACCTCGTGGACCTGGTGGAGCTGCAGCTCGAACTGCTGCGTTCGCGGGCACAGAGCCAGGGTCTGTGGCTGCGCGTGTTCGCGCGCACCGAGGCGACCGGCTGGGTGCTGGGCGATCAGCAGCGCGTTGCGCAGATCGTCACCAACCTCGTCGGCAACGCGATCAAGTTCACCAAGGTCGGCGGCGTGACGGTGGAGCTGTCTCGGGAACCTGCGCATGAGGGGCATGAAGGCCTGGTGCTCATCAGCGTGCAGGACACCGGCATCGGCATCGCGCCGGACCGGCTGGAGCGCATCTTCCAGCCCTTCGCGCAGGCCGACGCGTCCATCGCGCGCGAGTTCGGCGGCACGGGCCTGGGCCTGGCCATCACACGCAGCCTCTCAAGGCTGATGGGCGGCGAGGTCAGCGTGCAGAGCCGCCTGAGCGAGGGCAGCCGCTTCGAGGTGAGGCTGGACCTGCCCGATTCGCATCCTCCGCATGCCGACCTCGCCGAGCCCCGTGCCGAGCGTGTCGCGCCCGGGCGGCCGCTGCAGTTGCTGCTGGCCGAGGACAACGACGTCAACGCGCTGGTCATCGAGGGCATGCTGGCGCCGCTGGGCCACCCCATCACCCGCGTGCACGACGGCGAGCAGGCATTGGCTGCGCTGCGCGAGCGCGACTTCGACCTCGTGCTGATGGACATGCTGATGCCTGTGCTGGACGGCCTCGGCGCAACGCGCCGCTGGCGCGCCGTCGAGGCGGGCCTCGGCCGCAGCCGCATTCCCATCGTGGCACTGACGGCCAACGCCTTCGACACCGACGTGCAGCAGTCGCTCGCGGCTGGCTGCGACGCCCACCTGACCAAGCCGATCAGCCTGGCGGCGCTCTTGCAGGCGCTGGCGAAATACGCACGCGCCTGACGTTGATCCCAAATCCGCCGAGACGCACGTGCAGGAAGTCAGCCCCTAATTCATCTGCTGCGTGGTCACCACAGCCTGACTTCCCGCAGGGGTGACCCTGTGAAGGGGCGCACAACACTTCTTTGCGCGTGGGCAACAAGCCGCCAAGCGGCAAGAGCACTCGAGGGCCCCCCAAACAGCCCGCGCACATCACAGGAGTGAGCTTGATGAAGCATAGAAACACCCGCCTGGCGCTGGCACTGCTCGGCGCCGGATGCATCTCCCTGCCCGGCTGGGCCCAGGAGCAGGCCCAGCAGCTGGAGCGCATCACCGTCACCGGTTCGTCGATCAAGCGGCTGGAGTCCGAGACCGCGCTGCCCGTCAGCGTCGTCACGCGCGACCAGATCGTGAAGTCCGGCGCCACCAACGTCGAGGACATCCTGCGCCGCATCGGCGCCAACACCGCGCTGCAGTCCGACAGTACCCAGGGTGCCGGCTACTCGCAGAGCTTTGCCAACCTGCGCGGCCTGGGACCCAACTCCACGCTGGTGCTGCTCAACGGCCGGCGCATGGCCAATTTCGCCTTCGGCTCCATCGGCGGCAACTCGTCGGTGGACCTGAACAGCATCCCCTTCGCGGCCATCGACCGCATCGAGGTGCTGCGTGACGGCGCCTCGGCCGTGTACGGCACCGACGCCGTCGGCGGCGTCATCAACTTCATCACCCGCAAGGACTACGACAAGGGCGAGCTGACGCTGAAGTACGGCAACACCGAGGAGAACATCGGCGGCAAGGAGACCGGTGCGTCCATCGCCTTCGGCATGGGCGCCCTCAAGAAAGACGGCTTCAACTTGCTGCTCACCGGTAACGTGAAGAAGCAGACCAAGATCAGCGCGCTGGACCAGAAGTGGTACCTGCGCGGCATGGACGAGATCCCCGGCTCCGACCCCCCGACCTCCGGCCGCTCCTTCCCCGGCCGCCTCGTGGACTTCAACATCACGCCGGGTGCCTATGCCAATGCGGGCGCGGCCTTCAGCCCCTGCGACCCCAACTTCAACACCATCCAGACGCTGGCGGCGACGACGCCCAACGGCACGCCGCTCAAGCGCTGCCGCTTCATCTACCCGGCCATCCAGGAGAACCTGCCCGATTCCAAGAAGGCCGACGCCTTCGGCCGGCTGACCGTGGACATGGGTGGCGACTCGACACTGTTCTTCGAGGGCAGCTACGCGCGCAACCATTCCATAGGCCGCGTGGCACCCGTGCCCATCGACTCGACGGCCGGCCACGTGAAGCCCGACGGCACCTACCCGTCCTTCGCGCTGCCCATCTCCAGCAAGTACTTCCCGCGCGACCTGCTGCTGAGCCTCGGGTACACGCCGGCGCAGTTCGACACGCTGGGCGGCGGCTTCACCGAGATCGCCATGCGCTCGGTGCCGGTGGGCCCGCGTACCAACGACGTTCTCAACGAGCAGACCCGCTTCGTCGCCGGTGCCACCGGCGTCTTCTCCGGCTGGGACTACGACGCGGGCCTGACCCTGTCGCAGGCCAAGGGCTCGCTGGACTACTTCAACTACCTGCACGAAGGCCGCTTCATCGCCGAGCTGGCCACGGGCGTCATCAACCCGTTCGGACCGCAGGACGCCGCGGGCCTGGCGGCGCTGGACCGCGCACGCATGGAAGGTCCGATGCGCCGCTCCAAGAGCACGACCTACGCGTTCGACGCCAAGGCCAGCCGGGAGCTGATGTCCATGGACGGCGGGCCCATGATGCTGGCCGTGGGCACCGACCTGCGCAAGGAAAAGGCCGACGACCACGCGGTCAACCCCGACTACGAGCTGGGTCTGCACATCGGCGGCGAAGGCACTGTCCCTAAGACGCAGGCGTCTCGCACCATCTACGCTGTCTTCAGCGAACTCTCCATGCCCTTCGCCAAGGGCTGGGAAGCGACGGTGAAGGCGCGCTACGACCACTACAACGACTTCGGCTCAACCTTCAACCCCGGTGTGACGCTGCGCTTCCAGCCCAGCAAGGAGTTGCTGCTGCGCACCAGCGCCGGCACGGGCTTCCGCGCGCCCACGCTGTGGGACGTGCACAGCCCCACGGCCTTCACCAACACGGCCAACTCGCTGGTGGACCCCGACTGCCCGGCCGGCCACGCCAACGACCCGCGTTGCGAGACGCAATTCAACGTGCGCCTGTCCAGCGACCCCAGCCTCAAGCCCGAGAAGTCGCGCCAGTATTCGTTCGGCGCGGTGTTCGAGCCCGTCCGCGACCTCTCCATCGCGCTGGACTACTGGCACATCCAGAAGAAGGACCAGATCGGCGCCATCGGCGGCGACGCCATCATGTCCGACCCGACGCTGTACCAGCGCTACAACGCGCGCATCCACCGCCTGGCCAGCGGCTTCATCAGCTATATCGAGACCCCGGTCGAGAACCTCGGTGAGCTGAAGACCAACGGCATCGACGTGGACGTGAAGGCGGGTTGGGGCCTGGGCGGCTGGGGCAAGCTGAACGTCAGCCTGGCCGGTACCTACATCAACACCTGGAAGCAGCAGAACGGCAAGAACACGCCGTTCGTCTCCTACGAGGGCACGGCCGGCGACGGTGCGGGCGTGCAACCCGTGCCCACCTGGCAGCACACGCTGGCCTTCGACTGGAACCTGGGCAACTGGAACGTCACGCTGGAGAACGTCTTTGTGAAGGGCTGGACCGAGTCGGCCGGCCTCGTCGAAGCCAACGTAGGCCCGTCGGTGGAGCACAAGGTCAAGGACAGCAGCCGCTGGAACATGGGCGTGGGCTGGAAGCCCATGCCGGCCCTGGCGCTGCGCCTGGGCGCACGCAATGTGCTCAACCAGGACCCGCCGTTCACGGCCGTGTCCAGCTACGGCTCGCACGTGACCGGCTATGCTGGCTCCTTCGTCGACCCCCGTGGGCGCTTCTGGTACATGACGGCGAGCTACCAGTTCAAGTAGTCAAGCCATCCTTCACCGGATCGAGGGCCCCTGTGGGGCCCTTTTTTCATGGCCGGGTGCTTCTTGATTTTCAAGCCGTCTCTCCTGGGAAGCCTGCTGACCTGCACCTTGCTGGCCGCCGCCGCGCCGGCCCGGGCCGCGGGCGAGACCGTGACGGCCTGCTTCGACGAGGAGGACCGCTCGGGCTACGCGTATCTCGACGCGGGCGGCGCCTGGCGCGGCGCCGCCGTGGACCTGGTGCGCGAGATGGCGCGCCAGGCCGGCGTGCGGCTGGTGTTGCAGCCGCTGCCCTGGGCGCGCTGCCTGCGGCTGGCCAAGGCCGAGACGGGCGACACGGTGGATTTCGCCTTCTACGCCAGCACCAACTCCGAGCGGCTGGCCGACTACGCCTTCCTGGGCCCCATCCACCACGTCACGGGCGGGGCCTGGCTGGTGGCGGCCCGCACCGACCTGCCGCACCAGCTGGACTCCTTCGAGACCATGGGCCGCTACCGCCTGTGCGGCCTGGCTGGCTCCAACTACGCCTGGCTCAAGGACGTGGGCATGGACCGCCGCATCGATGCCGGCGCGCACAACATCAAGGCCGCGGTGACCAAGCTGACGCTGGGCCGCTGCGACTACCTGCTCGGAACGGGCGAGCTGCGCTCGTCGGCCGAGCGCCACGGCGTGAGCCGCGCCACCATGGACACGCTGGCCTTTGCCGCGTACCCAAAGGCCTCGCCGGTGGGCCACTACCTGCTTTTCAACAAGCAGCGGCCCCGGCAGCAGGCGAACTTCGATGCCTTCGCCGCGGCGCTGGACCAGCTCTCGCGCACCGGTGCGGTCAAGCGCATCTATGGGGAATACGGGCTGGCGCCCTGAGTAATGTCCTAGCGATGTACTGGGCGGCTGCTTCTGGCTAGAGTCGCCCGCGTCCATCCCCCGGAGGTTCCCATGATCAACATGACCGTGAACGGTCGCGCCGTGTCGCTCGACGCCGACCCCGACATGCCCTTGCTGTGGGCCGTGCGCGAGGAGTTGAAGCTGACCGGCAGCAAATTCGGCTGCGGCGCGGCCCAGTGCGGCGCCTGCACCATGCACGTGGCCGGTGCACCGGTGCGCGCCTGCCTGACGCCCATCTCCTCTGTCGCCGGCTCGCCGGTCACCACCATCGAAGGCATCGCCGACGACAAGGTGGGCCAGGCCGTGCAAGCCGCCTGGGTGGAACATGACGTGGCCCAGTGCGGCTACTGTCAAAGCGGGCAGGTCATGAGCGCCGTGGCCTTGCTCAAGGGCAACAAGAAACCCAGCGACGCACAGATCGACGAGGCCATGGCCGGCAACATCTGCCGCTGTGGCACCTACACCCGCATCCGCGCCGCCATCCATGCGGCCGCGGCCAAGCTCGCTTGAGGAGGCTGCCATGTTGAACCCCCAACGAATCGATCGCATGGTCAGCGGCCGTGGCCTGTCCCGCCGCACCTTCGTCACCACCACCGTCGGCGGCGCCGTGGGCCTGGCGCTGTTGCCGGGCGTCGCAAGTGCCCAAGCCCCAAAGCCGGGCACCAAGCCCACCGAGCAGCCGCTGGCCTTCGTCACCATCGGCAAGGACGGCACCACCACCATCCTGTGCAACCGCATGGACATGGGCCAGGGCATCGAGACGGGCTTGGCCATGATTTGCGCCGAGGAGCTGGATGCCGACTGGGCCAAGGTGCGCACCGGCTTTGGCGACCAGAAGGCCGAGTACGTGGACCCGCTGTTCGGCATCCACCTGACTGGCGGCTCCAACTCGGTGAAGAACAGCTACCAGCAATATCGCGAGCTGGGTGCTCGCACCAGGGCCATGCTGGTGACGGCTGCGGCCCAGAGCTGGGGCGTGCCGGCTTCGTCGCTGAAGGCAGAGAACGGCGTCATCAGCGGTGGCGGCAAGAGCGCCGGCTACGGCGAGTTCTTCGAGGCCGCGATGAAGCAGCCGGTGCCCGAGAGCGTCACGCTCAAGGACCCCAAGGCCTTCAAGCTTATCGGCCAGCCCACCACGCTGACGGTCGCCAAGGCAAAGTCATCCGGCGGCCAAGCCTACGGCATGGACGTGCAACTGCCCGGCATGGCCGTGGCCGTCATCCAACGCCCGCCGGTGTTCAACGGCAAGGTCGGCAAGCTGGACGCCAGCGAGGCGCTCAAGGTCAAGGGCGTCAAGGCCGTGCTGCCGGTGCCGCTGGACCGTGGCGGGCAGGGCGTGGCGGTGGTCGCCAGCGGCTACTGGGCGGCCAAGAAGGGCCGCGATGCGCTGAAGGTGGACTGGGACCTGACGGGCGTGCCCAAGCCCGACACCAAGGCGCTGACGGCCCAGTACCTGGCGCTGGCCAAGACCCAGGGCGCACCGGCACCCAAGCTGCAGGCCGATGTCTCGGGCTGGAGCAAGGCGCCCAAGAAGATCACGGCCGACTTTGTCTTCCCCTACCTGAACCACGCCCAGATGGAGCCGCTGGCCTGCACGGTGGACCTGAAGGCCGACCGCTGCGACATCTACTACGCGGCGCAAATGCCCGGCATCGACGCGATGAATATCGCCAAGACCGTGGGCCTGAAGCCTGAGCAGGTGCAGATCCATGTGCAGATGGCCGGCGGCGGCTTTGGCCGGCGAGCCACGCCTGCGACCGAGTGGCCGCGTGAGGCGGCAGCCGTGGCCGTCGCGCTGGCCAAGGCCGGGCAGGGCTCGCCGGTCAAGGTCATCTGGAGCCGCGAGGACGACGTCAAGGCCGGCTACTACCGGCCCATGACCGTGCACCGCGCCGAGATCGGCTTCGACGCGACGGGCAAGGTCATAGGCTGGCAGCACCGCATCGTCAGCCAGAGCATCCTGAAGGGTTCGCCGCTGGAGGGCTTTGGCTACAAGGACGGCGTGGACGGCACCAGCGTGGAGGGCATGCGCGAGCCCTACGAGATCCCCATGAACCTCAGCGTCCACCACCCCGAGATCAATGTCCCGGTGCTGTGGTGGCGCTCGGTGGGTTCCACGCACACGGCCTACGTCATGGAGACGCTGATCGACGAGATCGCCTTCGCCACCAAGCAGGACCCGGTGGCCTATCGGCTCAAGCTGATGGAAGGCAACGCCAACGCCGCCCGACACCGCGCGGCGCTGCAGGCGGCCGTGGACAAGAGCGGCTACGGCAAGCGCAAGCTCAAGCCCGGCCAGGCCTGGGGCGTGGCCGTGCACGAGAGCTTCGAGTCCGTCGTGGCCTATGTCGTCGTCGCCAGCATGAAGGGCAAGGGCAAGGACCGCCAGCCGGTGCTGCAGGAGGTGCATGCCGGCGTGCACTGCAACCTGTGCGTGAACCCGCGCGCCGTGGAGACGCAGGTGCAGGGCGCCGCCATCATGGCGCTGGCCACCACCATGCCCACTCACCGCATCACCTTCAAGGACGGCGCGGTGGAGCAGGGCAACTTCTACGACATGGCCATGCCGCGCATGCCCGATGCGCCCAAGGTCATGACCGTCAGCATCGTGCCCAGCAACGACCCGCCCAAGGGCATGGGGGAGCCGGGCCTGCCGGCACTAGCACCGGCGCTGGCGAACGCAGTGGCAAGGTTGACCGGCCAGCGTCAGCGCGAGCTGCCGTTCAAGTTCGCTTAGGGGCCTGTTGTCGCCATGGCGATGGGTCGCGTTGTGATCAGAAAGGCCGCAGGCACGTCGCAAACCGCAAGCTGGGTCCATACCCAGCGAGGATTTGCGACACAGCATGCGGTCTTTCTGGTCACAACCCTACGGGAAGGCCCGCCGCCAGGGGCCACTCCGCGTTGCACCGCTGGCCCGCATGTCAATGCGGGCGGCGCGCTGCGCCTTGATTGGCCCCTGGCGGCGGGCCTTCGCGACCCATTGCCATGGTGACAACAGGCCCCCATCTGGTCGTCATGGGCGTGGCCGGTTGCGGCAAGTCGTCCGTGGCGGCCCAGGCTGCGGCAGTGCTGGGGCTGCCGATGATCGAAGGCGACGTTTTCCACTCCCCGGAAAGCGTTGCCAAGATGACCGCGGGTGAACCGCTGACCGACGCCGACCGTGCCGGTTGGCTGGATCGATTGGCCGCGGAACTGGCTGCCCGGCCGGATGGGGCCGTGCTGGCCTGTTCGGCGCTGAAGCTGGCCTATCGCGACCGGCTGCGCGCCGCGGTGCCGGGCCTGCGCTTCGCCTACCTGCAGCTCAGCCGCGACGCGGCGCTGGCCCGCGTGCAGGGCAGGGCGGGGCATTTCTTCCCGGTGAAGCTGGTGGACAGCCAGTTCGCGACGCTGGAGCCGCCCACGGGTGAGACGGGCGTGCTGACGCTGGACGCGACAGCGCCGCTGCCAGTGCTGCAGGCCGAGCTGCTGGCCTGGTTGGCTTAGCGAGTGCGGCGGCGCGCGGCAACGGCGGCCAGCAGGGCCGTCAGCGTGAGGCCGGCGGTCATGGGCTCGGGCAGGTCGTTGGGAGGCAGGGCCACGGCGATGGGCGGGCTGAAGGGGTCGCCCGACTGGGCGCCGGCGCCGCAGTAAGCCGGGAAGGGGTTGGGGCCCTGGCCATCGTTGGCAGTGACACCGTTCTGGCCGCGCGCATCCCCCACCGGGCCGCCGTACAGCACCGCGGTGCAGGTGGCGGTGTTGACGATATTGCCCGAGGCTTCCGACGTCATCACGTAGGAGATGTCGTGGTCGCCGTCGGTGAGGTCGATGGAATAGAAGCCGCCGTTGATGCCGTAGCTGAAGTAGCCCGCACCGCCGGTACTGGTGAAGCCCACCGACAGGCTGCCATTGTGCGTGTAGCTGTTCGTGATGACGCCGTTCTCGCCCACCTCGGCGCTCCAGGCCTCGTCCATGTAGACGGTGCCGTCGATGGTGAGCTTGATCGTCAGCTTGGCCTTCTGGAACTCGTCGAACGCGAAGGCCGTGCTGCCAAAGGCGCCCACCTGGCCGGCGTTGATCTGGAAGGAGAAGTCGCCGATGTCGGACAGGGACTTGGTGCCGATGATGGAGGCGATGCCCTGGGCGTAATAGGTGTTCACGCCTGAGGAGCGGCTGCCGAAGTCGGAGAAGTCGCTGTCGCAGGAGTAGGCGTGGATGCCGATGCTGTTGGCGCCCGCGCTGGTGAAGGTCAGCGCGTCCTGGCCGGCGATGACGCCGCAGGGCGTGGTGCTGGCCGCCGTGCCGCCGGGGCCGCTGGCGCTGCCCAGGTTGTAGGCGCCGGTGCCGGTGTAGGCCAGGTCGGCCCAGGCCGGGGCGGCGGTGGCGGCCATGGCGGCGATCAGGCTGAGGGTCTTGAAATGGCGCATCGCGGGGCTCCTGTGGCGATTGACTGCGATGCTAGGGGTGTCCCTGCCCGCGGTGTGTCCCTCCTTCGGGGTTGACCCCCTCGAATGCGGGTGTCCGGCCGGCATTGAGGCATCATGGCCCGGTACATCTTCACGATCAGCGCCACGAGACCCTCATGAAAATCATTGCCCTGAGCGGTGCACTGCGCCGCGGCTCCTACAACACGGCGCTGCTGCGCGCCGCCGTCGGCATGGCGCCCGCGGGCGTCACGATGGAGTTGCGCACGCTGCACGGCATTCCGCTGTATGACGGCGACGTGGAGGCCCAAGGCATCCCCGAGGCAGTGACGACGCTGCGCGAGGAGATCCGCGCCGCCGATGCACTGCTCATCGGCACGCCCGAGTACAACAACGCCATCCCCGGGGTGCTGAAGAATGGCCTGGACTGGCTGTCGCGCCCCAGCGGCGAGGGCGCCAAGCTGTTTGGCGGCAAACCCACGGGCCTGATCGGCGCCACGCCCGGCGGCTTTGGCACCGTGCAGTCGCAGGACGCGCTGCTGTCGGTGTTGCGTGCCTTCGGCAACGACTTCTGGATGGCGGGGCGGCTGATGGTGTCCCGGGCCGGCTCGGTCTTCGACGCCGAAGGCAATCTCACCGATGACAAGCTGCGCGAGCAGTTGCAGCATTTCGTGCAGGGCTTCGTCGCCTTTGTGCAGAAGAGGGCGTCATGAGTTTCCATGTCGAGCGCATCAGCAGCCATCTGGGCGACGTGGGCGGCCTGCCCATCCAGCGTTCGCTGCCCAACAAGGGCCGGCGCGCGGTGGGCGCCTGGTGTTTTGCCGACCATGCCGGCCCGGCCACGCTGCCCTCGGACAAGCGCATGAACGTGGGCCCCCACCCGCACACGGGGTTGTCCACCTTCAGCTGGATGATCGAGGGCGAGATCCTGCACCGCGACAGCCTGGGCTCCGAGCAAGTGCTGCGCGCCGGCCAGGTCAACCTGATGACGGCGGGCCATGGCATCAGCCACAGCGAGGAGTCGCTGACCGACCGCATCCACCTGGCCCAGCTGTGGATCGCGTTGCCCGACGCCGAGCGCGAGCGCCCGGCCAGCTTCCAGCATTTCCCAGAGCTGCCACGCCTGGACCTGGGCGGCTTCGATGCGACGCTGCTGGTGGGTGAGATGGGTGGCCAGCTCTCGCCGGTGCCCAGCTTCACGCCGCTGCTGGGCGTGGACCTCGTGGCCGATGGCCCGGCCGACGTGGTGATCTCACTGCAGCCCGGCTTCGAGCATGGCCTGATGCCGCTGGAGGGCGAGATCGAAGTCGCGCCGGCCGGTCACGGCGACGTGGAGACCATCGCGCCGGGCACCATGCTCTACGTCGGCGCGGGCTGCGAGGCCGTCGAGCTGCGCTGCTCGGCCGGTGCGCGCCTGCTGCTGCTGGGCGGCGAACCCTGGGCCCAGCCGCCGCTCTTGTGGTGGAACTTCGTCGGCCGCGAGCCGGCTGAGATGCAGGCCTGGGCGCTGGACTGGGCGCGCGAGGATGGCGGGCGCTTTGGCGTCGTGCAGGGCTATGTGGGCCCGCGCATCGCCGTGCCGCCGGTACCGGCGCTCAAGAAACCAGGCTGACGCTTTCGCGTCAGGCCTTGCCGCGGCGGCGGGCCATGCCGATCACGGCCACCAGCCCCAGGCTCAGCAGCGCCAGGCTCGCCGGCTCGGGCACCGCGACGACGGTGCGGGTGAACGTCAGGCCCGAGGTCGTGCAGTCCGCTGGCGAGGCGTCGCACGTCGTACTGAGCTGGACAAGGCCAGTCAGCGAGCGGGCATCGGCGGAATAGCCCTGCACCACCAGCAGGAGCGGGGCGTTGTAGAGGGTGTAAGTCCCCGCCGGGGCTGGCCCGTTGATGGGATTGAGCACGCCATAGGTGTAGTCATGCGACTGCCCGGCGCCGAGCTGGAACGTGGAGCCGATGCCAGGGCTGCCAAAAGTGAATGCATAGGGGCCGACGTTGCAGTCGGGCTGGCTGAACGTGCTGGAGCACGAGTAACCGACGCCGACACCGAAGCCGGTATAGCCCGCAAAGGCCACTTGCTCGTAGCTGGAGCTGGCGGCGTTCCAGCCCCACGCCGTCGTGGGCAGGGCGGATGCCGGCATGCCCGCGACGCCGCTGCTTGCGCTGAAGCTGAAGGGCTGGCTGGCGTCCGTGTTCGTCAGCCGCATGGCGACGGTGATGCTGTCCGTCGGCGACACCTGGCCCGTAGGCTGCAGGAATTCGACTTTCAGGGCCGAGCTGGGCGCCTGGGCATGAGCCAATGCGGCCGACAAGCAAATGGCGGTGGCCGCCAAGCCTTGGGTGATGCGCGACAGGCGCAGTGCTGCAATCATGGATCCTCCCAGCGGCTCAAGGGCCGTTCTTGATGTCGCGCATTTTGCTGGCGAACAAGGTGGTGCCAGCCCGGACAAACGCCTATCCGAGGGGGGTGCGCCTCAGCCCGCCCGCGCGCTCTTCACCAGCGCCGCGATGCGCGGCGTCGTGTTCGTCGCCACCAGTTCCACCTGCGGGTTGGCACGCGCAAAGACGCGGAACAGCTCGTCCGTGAAGCCGTGGCCGACGTCGGTGACGCCTTCGAAGTCGATCTCGGCGCGCTTGAAGGTCGTCAGCCGCGCGCCGACGCGGCGGGCCTGTGCGCGTGAGTCCAGCGCCTGGCCTTCGCCGGCCAGCAGGCGCAACTGCACGCGGGTCTGGTCGAACTCGATGCCGTCGCCCTGGATGCTCCAGGCTTCCATGATGCCGTCCAGCGTGCGCGTGGTGTTCAGCGCGATGGCCATGTAGATGGAGCTGCCCTGGCGGGGCAGCGCGCGGCCCTTCTTCCAGCCGGCGCTCTCCCAGGCGCGGCGCTGGTAGGCGGTGTTGTTGGCGTGGATGTCGAACACGTCGGCCAACTGGCTGCTGAAGAACAGGCCCCGGCCGGTATGGGCGTCCGGGGCACTCGTGAGCCGGCCCTTGCTGAGCTCCAGCATCGCGTGCTGCGGGTCTTCCAGGCTGAAGGCCGAGCAGATCTTGTCGAACACGCCGATGCCGTCGTCGCTGACCAGCAATTGCACATGGGTGGGCGTCTGGCGCAGCGACACGGTGACACTGGTGCCGCCCGAATGATCGGCGGCGTTGTTCACCAGCTCCGTGAAGCCGTGCTGCACCATGCGCTCCACCTGTTTGGGCAGCGCGAAGTGGGGCGCGAAGTCGCGCTGCCAGGGCAGGTCTTCCTGCAGGCCGAAGAGGGTGTAGCTGCGTGCCACCTGGCGCAGGCTGCCAGGGGCAAACACGGGGCGGCGGCCGCTGCCGGTGCGCGCCAGCCAGCCGGCGTCCACCAGGCGCTTCAGCGCCGACATCACCGCCCGGTGGCTGGCCCCCGTTCGCTCCTCGATATGGGCCGCCAGGTCATGCGAATGCTCGCTGGCCGCGGCGGTGATCCAGTTGGTGAGGTGGTCGAAGACGAGACGCGTCATGGCCGGGCATTGTGTCGCTCCCGGCAATCAAGGGGGGTGGGGTGCGCCCTGACTCCATAGAATCCCCAACCAGTTACGACGCGGTTACAGCGTAGCTTGTGACTGTTGTTCGGCCAGGCTTTTCAACTCCACCGGGGAAATCCCATGCCTCTCGTTTCCATGCGCCAGTTGCTGGACCACGCCGCCGACAACGGCTACGGCATTCCAGCCTTCAACGTCAACAACCTGGAGCAGGTGCAGGCCATCATGGCCGCGGCCGACGAGGTCGGTGCGCCCGTCATCCTGCAGGCCTCGGCCGGCGCCCGCAAATATGCCGGCGAGCCCTTTATCAAGCACCTGATCCAGGCCGCCACCGAAGCCTTCCCGCACATCCCGCTGGTCATGCACCAGGACCACGGCACCAGCCCCAAGGTGTGCGCCGGCGCCATCGACCTGGGCTTCGGCTCGGTCATGATGGACGGCTCGCTGATGGAAGACGGCAAGACGCCCGCTTCCTTTGAATACAACATGGAGGTGACCCGCAAGGTCGTCGAGATGGCGCACAAGGTGGGCGTCACCGTCGAGGGCGAGCTGGGCTGCCTGGGCAACCTGGAGACCGGCGACGCCGGCGAGGAAGACGGTATCGGCGCCGAGGGCAAGCTCAGCCACGACCAGATGCTGACCGACCCCGAGGAGGCCGCCCAGTTCGTCAAGGCCACGCAGCTGGACGCGCTGGCCATCGCCATCGGCACCAGCCACGGCGCCTACAAGTTCAGCCGCAAGCCCACGGGCGACATCCTGGCCATCGGCCGCGTGAAGGAAATCCACGCCCGCATCCCCAACACCCACCTGGTGATGCACGGCTCCTCCTCCGTGCCGCAGGATCTGCTGGCCATCATCAACCAGTACGGCGGCAAGATGAAGGAAACCTTCGGCGTGCCCGTCGAGGAGATCCAGGAAGCCATCAAGCATGGCGTGCGCAAGATCAACATCGACACCGACATCCGCCTGGCGATGACCGGCGCCGTGCGCAAGTTCCTGGCCGAGAACCCCGACAAGTTCGACGCCCGCGAGTGGCTCAAGCCCGCCCGCGAGGCCGCCAAGGTCATCGCCAAGGAGCGCTACATGCAGTTCGGCTGCGAAGGCCAGGCCGCCAAGATCAAGGCGCGCACGCTGGTGGACGTGGCTGCCGCCTATGCGCGCGGCGAGCTCGCGCAAAAGGTCCAATAAGGGTTCAGTGACGCAGCACTGCTTCACCTACGGCTCGCTGATGTGGGCCGACATCATGGCCCGCGTCTGCGGGTGCGAGTTCGCCGGTGAGCCCGCCACGCTGGCGGATCACAGCCGGCATCCGGTGCAAGGCGAGGACTACCCCGGCCTGAGGCCCGCCCCCGGCGGCCTCGTGCCGGGGCGGCTCTACCGTGACGTGGACGCCGCCACCTGGGCGCGGCTGGATGCCTTCGAGGGCGCCGAGTACGAGCGCGTGGACGTCGTCGTGCAGCTGGCCGACGGCAGCATGTTGCCGGCCCAGGTCTACCGCTTCCGTGATACTTTCTCGCCGCGCCTGCTGCCGGGGGACTGGGATGTCGCCGCCTTCGAGCGCGAAGGCCGTGCCCGCTTCATGGCGCGTTACGTCGGCTTCGACGTGCTGGCCGCAACGCGCTGACAAGACCGGCAATAAGCCACACTTCTCGGCGCCTACCCCCGCAAATGCGGGGACACAATGACCCGGCATAACCCCGTTGTCGAGGGGCTGGAGCACGGGCATGGACGAGCTGACGGGAATCGTGGCGCGCGCAGGATTCCTGCCGCACGGCTACTGTTTCCAATGGTCGCCCGGCCTGCTGTGGACCATGGTGGGCGCCGACCTGGCCATCGCGCTGGCCTACTTCTCCATCCCGCTGGTCATCGCGAGCTACGCCCGCCAGCGCCCGCAGGTCAACCTGGGCAGCATCGCGACGCTGTTCGCCGTCTTCATCTTCGCCTGCGGCCTGACGCATGTGCTGGACATCTGGACGATCTGGCGCCCCGACTACGCACTGCAGACGGCCGGCAAGGTCTTCACGGCCTGCGCGTCGGTACTGACGGCGATCGTCGCTTGGCGGCTGATGCCACAGTTGCTGGCCTTGCCGTCCATCGACGACATGCGCTCCGCCAACGAAGCGCTGCGCCGCGAGATGGGCCGCCGCCAGAGCGCCGAAGACCATCAGCTGGAGGCCGAGCAGAACCTGGCCGCCACGCTGTCGGCCATCGATGCCGGCTTCATCACGACCGACGGCGAGGGCCGTGTCACGCGCATCAATGCCGTGGCCGAAGGCCTCACCGGCTGGCCGGCTGCCGAGGCGCTGGGCCGCCCGGTCTGGGACGTGTTCCAGCGCGAGGGCACGCCCACCGATCTGGCCCAGCGCAACCCCATCGACGTGCTGCGCGAGCCGGGCCGTGAAGGGGCCTTTCGCCGCCAGGCCGTGGGCGTGGCGCGCGACGGCAGCCAGCGCCCCATCGAGGTCCATGCCGAACTGACCCGTCATGCCGATGGCGGCGTGCGCGGCGTGGCCATCGTCTTCCGCGATGTGGGCCGTCTCACCGAGGCCGAGGCCGAGGTGCGCCGCCTGGCCGCCGTCGTCGAGTCCTCGGCCGACGCCATCATCGTGAAGACGCTGGAAGGCCGCATCACGAACTGGAACGCCGCCGCCGAGAAGATGTTCGGCTACACGGCCGAGGAGGCCGTGGGCCAGCCGGTGCAGATGCTGATCCCGCCCGAGCGCGAGGTCGAGGAGATGCGCATCCTGGCGAGCCTGGCCCAGGGCCAGCAGCTCCCGCCGCTGCGCACGGTGCGCATCGCCAAGGACGGCCGGCGCATCGAGGTCTCGGCCCACGTGTCGCCGCTGCGCGACGCCACCGGCCGCATCATCGGCGGCGTCAAGTCCGCTCGCGACCTGACCCACCAGCGCCAGATCGAGGTGGCGCTGCGCCAGAGCGAGGCGAGGCTGCGCTTCGCGCTGGAGTCCGCCGCCATCGGCGACTGGGAGCTGGAGATGGCGACCGGCCAGATCCACCGCTCGCGCCGCTACGACCAGTGCTTCGGCCTGTCCGATGCCGTCGAGGTTTGGGACCGCGATCACCTGCTGGCCGCCGTGCATGCCGACGATCGCGCCATGGTGGAGGCCGGGCTGCGCGCGCTGCCCGAGGGGCAGTTGCCCTGGCACGCCGAGTTCCGCGCCATCTGGCCCGACGGCAGCATCCATTGGCTGCGCCTGGACGCCCGCGTCACACATGACGACACCGGCGCGGCGCGCCTGGTGGGCATTGCGGCCGACGTCACCGCCATGCGCACGGCCGAGCAGGCCCGCCAACAGTCCATCTGGCTGGCCGCCGAGAACCGCCGCGTGCAGGAGTCCAGCCGCCTGAAGAGCCTGTTCCTGGCCAACATGTCGCACGAGCTGCGCACGCCGCTGAACGCCGTCATCGGCTTCGCCGACCTGCTCACCATGGGCGCCCACCCGCCGGATTCACCGCGCCAGCGTGAATGGTTGCAACACATCTCCAGCAGCGGCCGCCACCTGCTGAACATGATCAACGACGTGCTGGACCTGTCCAAGATCGAGGCCGGCAAGATGGACTTCCATCCCGAGCCGCTGAACGTCGCTGCCGTCGTCGACGACGTCATGGCCACGGTGGCCGTGCTGGCCGAGCAGCGCGGGCTGAGCCTGAAGTCCTCCATCGCGCCGGACCTGCACGACCTGGTGCTGGACCCCGCCCGGCTCAAGCAGGTGCTGCTGAACTATTTGTCCAACGCCATCAAGTTCACGCTGGCCGGCGGCCGCATCGAGCTGCGCCTGTTGGGCGAGGGGCCCAGGCTGTGGCGGCTGGAGGTGGAGGACAGCGGCATCGGCATTCCGCCTGAGCGCATCCCCCAGCTCTTCGTCGAGTTCCAGCAACTCGACGACGGCCTCACCAAGAGCCACCAGGGCACGGGCCTGGGCCTGGCGCTGACGCGCCGTCTCGTCGAGGCCCAAAGCGGCCGCGTGGGTGTCTACAGCGAGCCCGGCCGCGGCAGCTGCTTCTACGCGGTGCTGCCGCGCCAGCCCGGGGCCGTGGCCGATGCGCCGCGGCCGGCCCACCAGCAACTCGTTGCGCTGCGCGATCACCCGCTGCGCGACGGCGTGGCCCGCGAGCTGTCGCGCGCCGGCGTCTCGGCCGACACGGCCTCCACGGCCGCCGAGGTGCTGCGCCTGGCTCGCGTGCGCCGCTACACCGAGCTGGCCATCGACCTGTCCCTGCCCGACTCGCCGGGGCTGTCCCTGCTCGCCGCGCTGCGCGTGGGCGGCCCGTCCATGCATGCCTCGGTCAAGGCGCTGGCGCTGACGGCGGCGGGCGGCCCGGGTGTCGCCTTCCCGGTCTCCGAGGTGCTGGCCAAGCCGCTGCGCCGGCCCGCACTGGCGCGGGCGCTGCTGCCGCTGCGCGACCGTCTGGTGCCCGGCCGGCCGGTGCTGGTCGTCGACGACGAGGCCTCGGCGCGCGATTTGATGTGCGCGGCCCTGCAGGGCGCGGGCATCACGGCCGTGGCCGCATCGAGCGGCGCCGAGGCCTTGCGGTGCCTGCCCGAGCTGCAGCCCGCGGCCATGGTGCTGGACCTGATGATGCCCGGCGTCGACGGCTTCCAGGTGCTGCACGAACTGCGCGGCGACCCCCGCTGGGCCGACTTGCCCGTCATCGTCTGGACGGCGCTGTCGCTGAGCGGCGAGGACATCGCGGCGCTGGCCCGCTCGGCCGCGCTGATCGCCGGCTCGCGCGAGCCCCAGCCGGTGGCCGAGGTGAGCGACGCCATGCTGCGCGCCACCCGCCAGGACCGCCGCGGCCGCCGCACGGTGGGAACCTGAGCATGGCCGGCGAACGCATCCTCGTCGTCGACGACAACGAGCTCAACATCGAGCTGGCCCGCTACGTGCTGGAGGCCGATGGCTTCGTCGTGGACCGTGCCATGCATGTCGACGAGGCCTGGGCCCGGCTGCGCGCCTACCGACCCGACCTCATCCTCATCGACATCCAGCTGCCCGGCAGCGATGGCCTGAACCTGGTGCGGGCCGTCAAGGCGACCCGGGACCTGGCGGCGCTGCCCGTCATCGCCTTCACGGCCTATGCCATGCCCGGCGATGAGGCCCGCTTTCGCTCGGCCGGCTGCGACGGCTACATCAGCAAACCGATCGACGTGCACAGCTTCGCTGCGAACGTGCGAAGGCATCTGGTGGGGTAGAGCGAAGGGGCGCACCTAAAATCCCGGCTTCCGTCCCGAGCCTGCCGCCATGCCCCAAGCCCTCTACGAATCCAGCCTGACCTCTCTCCCGCTGCTCGGCCGCGGCAAGGTGCGCGAGAACTACGCCGTGGGCGAGGACCGCATCCTCATGGTCGCGAGCGACCGCCTCTCGGCCTTCGACGTCATCATGGGCGAGCCCATCCCCGGCAAGGGTGCGCTGCTGACCAAGATGGCGCTGTTCTGGTTCGACAAGCTGGACGGCATCGTCCCCAACCACCTCACGGGCGAGGACCCGCTGTCGGCCGTCGCGCCTGAGGAGCGCGAGCAGATCCGCGACCGCGCCATGCTCGTCAAGCGCTTGAAGCCCCTGCCCGTGGAGGCCGTGGTGCGTGGGTATCTCGCCGGCAGCGGCTGGGCCGAGTACCAGGTGAGCGGCAGCGTCTGCGGCGTGGCCTTGCCCGCGGGCCTGCGCAATGCCGACAAGCTGCCCGCGCCTATCTTCACGCCGGCCACCAAGGCCGACATGGGCGACCACGACGAGAACATCTCCTTCGACAAGATGGTGGACATCATCGGCGCCGACCTCGCGGCCCGCGTGCGCGACATCTCCATCCAGCTGTACCAGCGCGCCGCCGACTTCGCGCTGACCAAAGGCATCATCATTGCCGACACCAAGTTCGAGTTCGGCCTGGACGCCGACGGCACGCTGACGCTGATGGATGAGGTGCTGACGCCCGACTCCTCGCGCTACTGGCCGGTCGAGAGCTATGCGCCGGGCAGCAACCCGCCCAGCTACGACAAGCAGTTCGTGCGCGACTGGCTGGAGGCCGTGCGCATCGATGGCCAACCCTGGGGCAAGACGGCACCCGCGCCGGCCCTGCCGGCCGAGGTCATCGCGCGGACCGTGCAGAAGTACGAGGAAGCGCTGCAGCGTCTGACGGCATGAACGTCAAACTGCGCAGCCGGCTGGCTCAGCGTCTGGACGGCGAAATTGCCGCCGTTGCCGCCATGCCGGCGCGCGCTGCCGTGCTGCAGGCCCAGCGCGCCATCCTGTGGCTGCGCCATGGCAAGGAAGCCGAGGCGCGCGAGGAGCTGAACCGGCTGCAGGCGAGGGCGCTGTTGCATCCGCGCGTGGAGCTGGCCGCCTGGCTGCATCTGGCCGAGGGGTTGACGGCTTATTTCAGCGCCTTTGGTGGTGGCGCCCGCGAGCGCGTGCGCCGCGCCCATGTGATGGCCAACGCAGCCCGCCTGGACGGGCTGCGCGTGCTTTGCGATGCGTGGCTCGCGCTGATGGCCTTCGTGGAGCGCGACGTGGACGGGCTCGTGAGCCACGCCGCCGCGGTGCTGGCCGGCCCCGTTGACAACGGCGCCGCCAGCCGTGTGGCCTCGGCCCTGGGCATGGCCTGGGACCAGGCCCAGGACCCGGCGGCCGCCTCCGCCTGGTATGCCTGGGGCCGCCGGGCGGCCAGCGCCGACGGTGACGACGCGGGCCTGGCGGCCCTGCTCTACAACCAGATGCAGATGCGCGCGCAGCGCATCCGCCATGCAACCCTGGCCGGCGAGCCGGGCGAGGCGCCCGCCGTGCTGCTGGGCGTGGACTCCATCGGCCACTTCGACGATGCCGTGGGCGGCTCCGTGCGCGCCAACCTGACGCCGCTGCTGCGCGCCCAGTTGCTGACCGCACAGGGTGACCATGCGGCGGCGGCCACGCTGCTGGAGGCCCATCTGCCCGAAGCCGTGTCCGCCGGCCTGGCCCGCGTGGGCGGCAGCCTGCTGGCCGATCTGGCCTGGTGCTGGGCCAACACGGGCGAAGCGCAACGTGCCCGCGCGCTGGCCGACCAGGCCGCCATCGAGGTGCTGGCCGAGGACTCGCCGCACTGCGACGTCGACGAGTGCGCCGCCCTGCATGCCCGCCTGGCCCAGGTCTATGCCAAGCTGCACGAGGACGCCTTGGCCGCGGCCCAGGCAGACGCCGCCCAGGAGGCCTGGAGCCGCGACGCGGCCCATCGCCGGCAACTCGCGGAGCGATTGAGGGCGGCCGGGCTGGGCACTCCGCCACGCTGACCGGCTTTTTCCCGAGGGTGGTTACAACGCGGCTGCGGTACCCTCGGCCGCCATGAGCGTCGACTCCCGTTTCGATGAGGCCACCCCTGCCCTGCCCCCCGGTACCCGCTTTGGCGAGCTAGAGATCCTGGGCACCCTGGGCGTGGGCGGCTTCGGCATCGTCTACCTCGCGCGCGACCACTCCCTGGAGCGCGAGATTGCGATCAAGGAGTACATGCCCAGCCAGTTCGCGCTGCGCGACGGGCAGTCCCATGTGTCGGTGCGTTCGGTCTCCATGAAGGAGACCTTCGAGCTCGGCCGGCGCAGCTTCGTCAACGAGGCCAAGCTGCTGGCCCGCTTCGACCACCCCTCGCTGCTCAAGGTCTACCGCTTCTGGGAAGCCAACGGCACGGCCTACATGGCCATGCCTCGGCTGGTGGGCCAGAACCTGCGCGAGGCGCGCAAGGGCCGGCCCACGCCGCCGTCCGAAGCCTGGGTGCGGCGCATCTTCGACGCCGTGCTGGGCGGCCTGGACACCTTGCATGCCCAGAACGTGTGGCACCGCGACGTCGCGCCGGACAACATCTTCATGCCCGCCGACGGCAGCCCGCCCATCCTGCTGGACTTCGGCGCCGCTCGCCAGGCCATCGGCGACCGCACCCAGGTCTTCACGGCCATCCTGAAGCCCAGCTTCGCGCCCATCGAGCAATACGCCGAGGCCACGACGCTGAAGCAAGGCCCCTGGACCGACTTCTACGCGCTGGCGGCCGCCATGCACGAGCTGCTGACCGGCCGCCCGCCGCCGCCGGCTACGGCCCGCGCCATGGGTGACGAACTGGCGCCGCTGAGCACGCCCGGCTATTCCGCCGCCTTCCTCGCCGGCCTGGACTGGGCCCTGCGCGTGGCACCCCACAACCGCCCGCAGTCGGTCGCCGAATGGCGCGAGGTGCTGGATGGCCGTGCCGCCGTGCCGCCGCCTGTGGCGCGTACCGGCACCACCCAGGTGGACGCGACGGTGCTGGTCCCGGCGCCTGTCACCACGCCTCCGCCCCCGCCGGCGCCAGCGCCCGCCGAGCCGCTGGATTTCGAATTTGCCGACACCGTGCAGGGCACGCCGTCGCAACTGGAAGAAGACGGCGCGACCGTGGTCGTGCCCAAATCGGCCGGCAAGCCACCCAAGCCGGCCCCGCCGCCGCCACCCGCCGCCAAGCCCCCACCGCCGCCCCGCAGGGCCGCCGCGACGCCGCCGGCCAAGAGCCGCCTGCCGCTGTATGCCGGTGCGGGTGGCGCCGCCGTGCTGCTGCTGGGCTTCTTCATCATGCAATTGCGCGGCAACCAGAACCCGCCCCAATTGCAGGTGCGCGAGCCCGCCGCTTCCGAGGTCATTCCGGCGCCCGCGCCGACACCGGCACCCGCTCCTGCGCCCGTGCAACCCGCACCTGTGCCGGCACCTGTTCCGGCCAGCGCCGTGACTGTCGCGCCGGTGCCTGCACCTACGCCAGCCTCTGCACCGGTCAAGCCCGCAACGGCGGCCAGCAGCGCCGTCAAGCCGGCTTCGCCCTCGGCGTCGACCACCCAGCGCCGTGACGCCGCCTCCAAGCCCATGCTGACCGAGAAGGCCGGCGAATCCCGCCCGGTGCCGCGCAGCCCGGTCTTTGCCGCGCCCGAGCCGGCCGCGCCCAGCACCGCTGCGTCCGTCAAGCCGGCGCCGGCCCAGCCTTCAGCGCCGGCCTCGGCGCCCGATCAGCAGCCCAAGACGGCCAGCGAAGCCTGCGGCGGCCGCGTGCTGTTCGCGCGCGCCTGGTGCATAGACCGGCAGTGCGAGAAGCCGATCTACCAGAACGACCCCGAGTGCGTGAAGCTGCGCGATATCCGCAACAGCCGCGCCAACCACTGATTCATCTCACTGATCTACTGCGCTGCGCGTCACCCGCGACGCATGCAACGGGCGCATTCCGGGCCGAGCGCTGGGCCTGCCATGGGCCAGAGGCCCATGGCGTTCCGTAGGCACAAGCAGTCCGCAGGGACTGCTTGTGTCCGACTCCACCTCGCCGAGCCGGCCCCCTTGGCGATGCTTGCGGCTTGATGCCGCAAGCATCGGCGTCCCCTCGGGGGACCGACCAGGCTGGCGCGCGTTCAGCGCCGCATGACTGGGCGAGGGGCAGCGTTACTCAGAACAACGCCATCGACAGCTTGCGGCGGTAGCTGTCGATCAGCGGGTCGCTGTGCACGACGGCGGCCTTGCCGGAGAGTTCCAGCGCGCCGCTCTTGGCCTCGGCGGCCTGCTTGGGGGCCGGCTTGGTCAGCAGCTCCAGGATGGCGACATAGGTCTTGCGCGCGGCTTCGCCGTTCCAGGCCTTGTCGCGCATGATGATTTCCAGCAGTTCGTCCATGGCCTCGGGGAAGCGCTGGGCGGCCATGTGGGTTTGCGCGAGCGCGAAGCGGGCGTCGAAATCGCGCTTGTTGGCCGCGATCGCGGCCTGCAGCGCGGCCGGGTTGGCCTGGGGCGCGGCTTCGGCCGCCGCCAGCCAGGTGGCCAGGGCCGCGAGCCGCGGCGAGGGCGTCAGCGTGTCGGCGGCCTTGGCGGCCACTGGCTCGAAGGCGGTGCGGGCGTCGGCCACCAGGCCCATCTCCAGCAGCGCCTTCACATAGTCGAAGCGGGCCCCGTCGTTGTTGGGGTCGGTCTGCACGGCATGGGCCAGCTTGGCCAGGGCCGCTTCCAGGTCGCCCTCGGCCATCAGGCCTTCAGCTTCCTCCACGTCGGCCTCGGCCTCGGCCTCCAACTCCTCGCCGGCCGGCACATGCTTGTCCAGGAACTCGCGAATCTGCGCCTCGGGCAGGGCGCCGACAAAGCCGTCCACCGGCTGGCCGTCCACGAACATGACGCAGAACGGGATGGAGCGCACGCCGAACATCTGGCTGAGCTGGCTGGCGATCTCGGGCACTTCGTCGCTGTTGAGCTTGGCCAGCGTGAAACGGCCGGCGTAGGCGGTTTCCAGCTTCTCCAGCATGGGGCCCAGCGTGCGGCAGGGGCCGCACCAGGGGGCCCAGATGTCCAGCAATACCGGACGTTGCTGGGAGGCAAAGATCAGTTCGGCTTCGAAGTTCTGGAGGGTGATGTCGATCATGGCTGAGGGTAGTTGCGGACGCGCCACCTACAATTCAAGGCTTTTCTGAGCCCCCGGAGCGCGACCTTGTCCACCCCAGCCCCCCAGAACCCGGATGCCGTCATCGGCATCGTCATGGGCTCCAGTAGCGACTGGGAGACGATGAAGCAGGCGGCCGAGATTCTCACCGAGTTCAGTATCGGCTTCGAGGCCAAGGTCGTCTCGGCCCACCGCATGCCCGACGAGATGTTCGCCTACGCCGAGGCTGCGGCCGGCCGTGGGCTCAAGGCCATCATCGCCGGTGCCGGCGGCGCGGCCCACCTGCCCGGCATGCTGGCCGCCAAGACGACGGTGCCCGTGCTGGGCGTGCCGGTCGCCAGCCGCCACCTGATGGGCGTGGATTCCCTGCACTCCATCGTGCAGATGCCCAAGGGCATCCCGGTGGCGACCTTTGCCATCGGCAATGCCGGCGCTGCCAATGCGGCGCTGTTCGCCGTGGCCATGCTGGCAACGGGCAACCCCGCGCTGCTGGGCAAGCTGGACGCCTTCCGCGCGAAGCAGACGGCAGCCGCCCAGGCAATGAGCGAGGAACTGCGCTGATGGCTGTCCTGCTCCCGGGCGCCGCCACCCTCGGCGTTCTTGGCGGCGGCCAGCTCGGCCGCATGTTCGTGCATGCCGCCCAGGCCATGGGCTACCGCTGCATCGTGCTGGACCCGGACGCGGCCAGCCCGGCCGGCTCCGTCGCCGAGAAGCACATCAAGGCCGACTATCTCGACTCCCTGGGCCTGGCCCAGCTTGCTCGGGACTGCGACGCGATCACCACCGAGTTCGAGAACGTGCCGGCGGTGGCGCTGGAGTCCTTGGCCGGCATGCGCGTCGTGGCACCCGCCGCGGCGGCCGTGGCCGTGTGCCAGGACCGTGCCGTCGAGAAGGCCCATTTCCTGGCGGCCGGTGTGCTGTCAGGTGTCAATCCGGCTCCGCACGCCGTCATCACCAACAAAATCGAACTGGCCGCCGTCGACCCGACGCTGCTGCCCGGCATCCTGAAAACCTCGCGCATGGGCTACGACGGCAAGGGCCAGGTGCGCGTGGCGAACGCCGCCGAGCTGGCCCAGGCCTGGGAGGAGTTGCGCGGCGTGCCCTGCGTGCTGGAGCAGTTGCTGCCGCTGAAGGCCGAGCTGAGCGTGCTGGTGGCGCGCGGCGCCGACGGCCAGGCCGTCAACTACCCGCCGCAGCAGAACCTGCATCGCGGCGGCATCCTGGCCGTCACCGAGGTGCCGGCGCGGGCTATTCCCGTGGATATCCAGCGGAAGGCCGTGGCTGCCGCCCGTCAGGTGGCGGACGCGCTGGACTATGTCGGCGTGCTGTGCATCGAGTTCTTCTGGCTGGAAGATGGCCGCCTGGTCGTCAACGAGATGGCGCCGCGCCCGCACAACTCCGGCCACTGGACCATGGACGGCTGCGACGTGTCGCAGTTCGACCTGCAGGTGAGGGCGCTGACCGGCCTGCACCTGCCCGAGCCGCGCCAGCATTCGGCCTCCGTCATGCTGAACCTGCTGGGCGACCTGTGGTTCACCGACGAAGGCGGCCCCACGCCGCCGGCCTGGGACCGCGTGCTGGCCCTGCCGGGCGCCCACCTGCACCTGTACGGCAAGGCAGGCGCCCGCCATGGCCGCAAGATGGGCCACCTGAACATCACGGCAGCCACGCCCGAGGCGGCACATGAAGTCGCCCAGCAAGCCGCCGCCATCCTGGGCCTTCCCACGGATTTCTGATGTTGTTACTGCCCGGCAACGATCGCAACGCCATCCAGGCCGCCGCCGCGCGCCTGGCGGCGGGTGAACTGCTGGGCCTGCCGACCGAGACCGTCTATGGCCTGGCCGCCCGCGCCGACCAGGACGAGGCCGTTGCCAAGATCTTTGCCGCCAAGGGGCGACCCAGCGACCACCCGCTCATCGTCCACGTGCTGGACGCTGCCGGGGCCGAGCCCTTTGCCGACCACCTGCCGGCCACCGCGCGCCGGCTGATGGACGCCTTCTGGCCCGGGCCGCTGACCGTCATCGTACCGCGCAAGGCCGGCATGGCCGAGGCTGCGGCCGGCGGCCATGCGACGGTGGCGCTGCGCTCCCCGGCCCACCCGGTCGCCCACGCCGTGCTGGCCGCGGCCCGCGGGCTGGGCATCGAAGGTGTGGCCGCGCCCAGCGCCAACCGCTTCGGCCGCGTCAGCCCCACGCTGGCCCGCCACGTCGTGGAGGAATTCGGCCCCGAGCTGATGGTGCTGGACGGCGGTGCCTGCGAGGTGGGCATCGAGTCCAGCATCGTGGACTGCAGCCGTGCCCGGCCGGCGCTGCTGCGGCCCGGCCTCATCAGCCGCGACCGCATCGAGGCTGCTTTGGGGGAGCCGCTGGCCGAGCCGGATGCCGCCGCGCCCAAGGCCTCGGGCACGCTGGCCGCCCACTACGCGCCCAGCGCCCATGTGCGCCTGCTGGCGGCCGACGCGCTGGCCGCTCGGGTGGCGGCGGCGGCGGCCAGCGGGGGGCTGGAAGGGGTGGCGGTATATTCACGCGCCCAGTTGCCGGCCTGGCGCTGGCAGCCGTTGCCGGCCGACCCGGCGGCAGCGGCCCACGAGTTGTTTGCGGTGTTGCGGGCGCTGGATGCCGCCGGCGCCCGTGAAATCTGGGTCGAGTCGCCTTCGCGCGACCCGGCCTGGGATGGTGTGCGGGACCGGCTCAGCCGGGCCGCCGCCGCCTTCACCGATTGAGTTTTTCCTGTCTGAGTTGATTGTCATGCAACGTGTTTTCTCCCAAAAATTGAAGCGCGGCCTGGCCCTGGCCATGGTCGCGGCGGCCGCGCTGATCGCAGGCTGCGGCGGCGGAGGCACGGCGCAGATCGACCCCTTCGCACCGACCCGCGTCATCGCCTTTGGCGACGAGAGCGGCGCCATCCTGCAAAGCGGCAAGAAGTTCGGCATCAACGGGCTGGATACCACGACCAACCTGATCGACTGCAAGCAGAACCCGGTCTGGAGCCAGATCCTGGCCAGCGGCTTCGGCATGGTCTACCCGCAGTGCAACACCGACTTCGTCGCGTTGCCCCAGGGCATCATGTATGCCTTCCAGGGTGCCAAGGTGGCCGACGTGCGCGACAAGATCGACCAGCACCTGGCCAACGACCGCTTCGGCCCCAAGGACATGGTGGCCGTCATGGTGGGCGTCAACGACATCGTGGAGCTGTACCGCCAGTTCCCGGCCGTGAGCCGCGATTCGCTGATCAACGAGGCGAAGGCGCGCGGCAAGCTGCTGGCCGACCAGGTCAACCGCATCGCCAACGCCAACGGCCGCGTGCTGGTCGCCACCATCTTCGACGTGGGCCTGACGCCCTTCGGCCAGAACGAGCGCGCGCAGCAGACCGACATCGACCGCGCCATCTTCCTGGATGACCTGACCTCGGCGTTCAACGTGTCGATGCGCTTGAACCTGCTGAACGACGGCCGCCTGATCGGCCTGGTGCTGGTGGACGAGACCATCCAGCAGATCGCGCGCTTCCCCAGCGCGTTCGGCTTCACGGACGTGACGCACGCCGCCTGCCGCACCGACATCTCGGCCCAGGACTGCACCACCAACACGCTGGTGGCCGACGCCAGCGTCTCGCAATGGCTGTGGGCCGGCGACACGCTGCTGGCACCCAGCGCACAGCAGCGCATCGGTTCGCTGGCGCTGACCCGCGCCCGCAACAACCCCTTCTAGAAAACCGGCTCTCCGGTGTCACGAGGCCGCGCATAGCGCGGCCTCGGCCTTTCTGCGCCCGCTCCGGGCAGCCGCCCCTCGCCGGATGCGCAAGTCCAGCGAGTTAGGGGGATGCGCCCATCCGGGTCAACGGGGCCTGGAAATGGGACGTTGTATGGGCTTGGCCAGTTAGCAGACTGGCGCGGGTGCCCCTTCCTATTGGGGTGAATCGTCCTTCTTGTCAGACTGGATTGCCATGCATCGTGTCGTTCCCGGGAAGTTGAAGCGTAGCCTGATGATGGGCATGGTGGCGGCAGCCACACTGATTGCGGGTTGCGGCGGCGGCACCGAGCAGGTCAGCGCCTTCTCGCCGACCCGCGTCATCACTTTCGGTGACGAAAGCAGCGCCATCCTGCAAAGCGGCAAGAAGTACGGCATCAACGGTCTGGACAGCAGCACCAAGCAGGTCGACTGCAAGCAGAACATGGTCTGGAGCCAGTGGCTGGCCAATGGCTTCAGCATGGTCTACCCCCAGTGCAACACCGACTTCGTGGCGCTGCCCCAGGGCACCATGTACGCCGCCCCGGGCGCCAAGGTGGCCGACGTGCGCGACAAGATCAGCCAGCACCTGGCCAACGACCGCTTCGGCCCCAGGGACATGGTCACGATCATGGTGGGCGTCAATGACATCGTTGAGCTGTACCGCCAGTTCCCGGCGGTGAGCCGTGATTCGCTGATCAACGAGGCCAAGGCACGCGGCAGGCTGCTGGCCGACCAGGCCAACCGCATCGCCAACGCCAACGGACGCGTGGTGATCGCGACCATCTTCGACGTGGGCCTGACGCCCTTCGGCCAGAACGAGCGTGCGCAGCAGACCGACATCGACCGCGCCATCTTCCTGGATGACCTGACCTCGGCCTTCAACGTGTCCATGCGCTTGAACCTGCTGAACGACGGCCGCCTGATTGGCCTCGTGCTGGTGGACGAGGCGGTCCAGCAGATGGCGCGCTTCCCCGGTCCCTTCGGCTATGTCGACGTGACGCATGCCGCCTGCCGCAGCGACATCGCGGCCCAGGACTGCACCACCGACACGCTGGTGGCGGACGCCAGTGCCACGCAATGGCTGTGGGCCGGCGACACGCTGCTGGCGCCCAGCGCACAGCTGTACATCGGCAGGCAGGCCTTGACCCGCGCGACGAAAAACCCGTTCTGAAGCCGCCGGAGGCGACTGGCCTCAGGCCGTCGTCGTGCGCAGTTCGCGGCGCAGGATCTTGCCGACGTTGCTCTTGGGCAGCTCGTCGCGGAACTCGATGAGCTTGGGCCGCTTGTAGGCCGTCATCTGCGCGGCGCAGTAGGCGGTCAGGTCTTCCTCGGCCAGCGCCGGATCGCTCTTGACGACGAACAGCTTCACGGCCTCGCCGGACTTGGCGTCCGGCACGCCGATGGCGGCGCACTCCAGCACGCCGCCATGCATGTTGACGACCTGCTCGATCTCGGTCGGGTAGACGTTGAAGCCGCTGACCAGGATCATGTCCTTCTTGCGGTCCACGATGCGCACATAGCCGCGCTCGTCCATGATGCCGATGTCGCCGCTCTTGAAGAAGCCATCGGCGCACATGACGTTGGCCGTCTCGTCGGGCCGCTTCCAGTAGCCGGCCATGACTTGCGGGCCGCGGATGCAGATCTCGCCGCGCTCGCCGATGGCGACGTCGCGGCCCTCGTCGTCGCGGATGGCGATCTCGGTGGACGAGATGGGCAGGCCGATGCTGCCGTTGAAGGCGCGCTGGTCCAGCGGGTTGATGGTGGCGGCCGGCGCCGTCTCGGACAGGCCGTAGCCCTCCACGACCGGGCAGCCGGTGACTTTGAGCCACTTCTCGGCCGTGGCCTGCTGCACGGCCATGCCGCCGCCGTTGGAGATGACCAGTTCGGAGAAGTCCAGCCGCGAGAAGCCGGGCTCGTTGGCCAGCGCGTTGAAGAGCGTGTTGACGGCCGGAAAGATGTGGACCTTGTGGCCGCGCAGCGTCTCGATGAAGCCGGGGATGTCGCGCGGGTTGGGCACCAGGATGTTCAGGTGGCCCATGCGCGCGCCAAGCATGAAGCAGGCCGTCAGCGCGAAGATGTGATACAGCGGCAGCGCACAGACGTTGGTGAACTGCATGTTCTGGTCGGGCAGCCGGGCCAGCATGGGCTGGAACCAGGCCTCGACCTGCAGGATGTTGGCCACGATGTTGCGGTGCAGCAGCGTGGCGCCCTTGGACACACCGGTCGTGCCGCCGGTGTACTGCAGGAATGCCACGTCGTCGGGGCCCAGCTCGGGCTTCTTCAGGTGCAGGCGGTCGCCGTGGCTGAGCGCCTCGTTGAAGCGCACGACGGTGCGGCCCTCGCCCACCGGCAGCCGGAACTCCGGCACCATCTTCTTCACGTGGCGCACCGCGAAGTTGATCAGCGGGCCCTTCCACCAGTTCAGCATGTCGCCCATGGAGGCCAGCACCACGTGCTTCACGTCGGTCGCGGCGATGACCTCGGACAGCGTGTGGGCGAAGTTCTCCAGCACGACGATGGCGCGGGCGCCCGAGTCCTTGAGCTGGTGCTCCAGCTCGCGCGGCGTGTACAGCGGGTTCACGTTCACGACCACGAAGCCCGCGCGCAGGATGGCCGCGATCGCAACGCCGTACTGCAGCAGGTTGGGCATCATGATGGCCACGCGGTCGCCCTGCTTGAGCCCCTGCGCCTGCAGCCAGGCGCCAAGCTGCACGGACAGCCGGTCGATCTCGCTGAACTTCATGCGCTGGCCCATGCAGATGGCCGCATCGCGCTGCGCATGCTTGCGGAAGGCCTCGTCCAGCAACTGCACCAGCGAGCCGTAGACGCGGGTGTCGATCTCCGCCGGCACACCGGCCGGATAGCTGGCCAGCCACGGCTTCGCGTGGGATGTCGCTTCGGGGACAGCTTCGGCAACTGCGGCGGTCATCGGCGGGCCTCTTGGAGTGGAGCCATTGATGCTCGCGCCGAGCAAGACTTCAAGCTAGGGGAGTTGCCCTAGGACTTCCGCGTCGCCTTTGAACAATGCGTGAGCGAGTGTGTCTTCACGCTGTCGCACAGTGGACAGAAACTCGGCCGCCCCGCGCATCGCGCGGAAGGTGTCGAAGCCGCTTTCCAGAAAAGCCTGCAGCGCGCCCAAACCGGCCATCTGCGCGGGGCCGCGCATCAGCTTCAAGGTCTGGCGCAGCAGCGGCTTGCGCGTGAGCTTGTCCAGCGACTCGCCCACGGCCATCGTCAGTTCGATCTGCTGGCGGCGCGAGGTTGCCTCGCCGGTGGCACGCCAGGCCATGGCGTAGGCAGCGGGCGTGACCGCGGGCGTTGCCAGTTGCTCGGCCATGCGCGTGTCCAGCCGCTCGGACAGCGCATGCAGGCGCGCGAGCTTGCCCACGGTGTCGACGACCTCCTCGGGGAAGAGGCGGGTCAGCGTGGGGATCACGCGGGCGAACTGCGCATCGCGCTGGCGGTAGTCGTCCGGGCCATAGAGCTCGTGCAGGAAGAAGCGCGTCGCCGCCTCATAGCGCGGGTTGACCAGCAGGTCGGCATAGGTCGCGGCGAAGCGGCGCTGCTGGTAGGCCTTGAGGGCCTGCACGCGCGCTTCGAGATGTTGATCGGCCGCGCGGCGGGCGCGTTCGGCTTCGACCTGGCGCAGTTCGGCCAGCAGGGATTCGGCACTCAGTTTGTCCATGGGCGGAGCGGATTTTCGCCTCCCTACACTGGGGTCATGAATGCACGACTGCAGAGGATCTGGTTTCTGGCCCGGTGGGTGATCGGCTTGGGCGTGGGCTGGCGTTTCGGCTGGGGTTGGGGCCTGGCGGCCTACTTCGCATACCCACTATTGCTGCTGCCGTCGTTCGCGGTGCTGCGCTGGATCAACCGCGGCCCGGATTGCCCCGGCTGGGGCGAGTTGCTGCGCGCCTGGGCGCTGGAGGTGCGGGCGACGGAGCTCAGCTTCGGCTGGCGCCAGCCCTGGCGCACCCATGCCGAACCCGACCATCTGCCCGCCAAGGCCGACGCCGCCGTGCTGCTGGTGCATGGCTTCAGCTGCAACCGTGCGTTCTGGAATCCATGGATGGCGCGGCTGCGCGAGCAGGGCGTGGCCTTCATCGCGCCCAGCCTGGAGCCGGCATTCGGTGACATCGACGCCTATGCCCAGCCCATCGAGGAGGCCGTGCAGCGGCTGCGCGCCGTGACCGGGCGCATGCCGGTGATCGTCTGCCACAGCATGGGCGGCGTCGCGGTACGGGCCTGGTGGCGGCGCTTTGGTGGCGCGGACGCGCCGCAGGTTGTCACGCTGGGTACGCCGCACGGCGGCACGCTGCTGGCGAAGTTCTCGCCCGCCTACAACGCCAGGCAGATGCGCTGGCAGTGCGACTGGATGCGCGAACTGCCTGCGCTGCCGATGGTGGACTGCGTCTGGACGCCCTGCGACCAGATGGTGATGCCCGCGCCGACCGCGGTGCAGCCGGGCGGGGTTTCCCACCGCGTCGATGCGGTGGGGCACGTGGGCCTGGTCAACGACCCCCGCGTGTGGGCGATCTTTCAGACCGTCTTGGCTTCGTCGTCCTTGAGCACACCGCGGCGGATCTGATCCAGCTCGATGCTTTCGAACAAGGCCTTGAAGTTGCCTTCGCCGAAGCCCTCGTTGCCCTTGCGCTGGATGAGCTCGAAGAAGATCGGGCCGATCACTTCCTTGGTGAAGATCTGCAGCAGCAGCTCGTTGTCGGCGCCCAGGTGGGTGGCGCCGTCGATGAGGATGCGCAGGCGGCGCAGTTCGTCGACGTTCTCACCGTGGCTGGGCAGGCGCTTGTCGATGAGGTCGAAGTAGGTGTCGATGGTGTCCTGGAACTGGACGCCGGTGCGCTTCATGCCCTCGACCGTGCCGTAGATGTCGGTGGTGCCCAGCGCCACGTGCTGGATGCCTTCGCCGTGGTACAGGTCCAGGTACTCGGCGATCTGGCTCTTGTCGTCCGAGCTCTCGTTGATGGGGATGCGGATCTTGCCGCAGGGGCTGGTCATGGCCTTGCTCTTCAGGCCGGTCAGCTTGCCCTCGATGTCGAAGTAGCGCACCTCGCGGAAGTTGAAGAAGCGCTCGTAGAACTCCGACCATTCCTTCATGCGGCCACGGAAGACGTTGTGCGTCAGGTGATCGATCTCGGTCAGGCCGTGGCCCACCGGGTTGGGGTCGACCGGCTGGCCGTCTGCGCCCAGCAGCGGCACGAAGTCCACGTCGTAGATGGCGATGTTGCCGATGGCGCCGGCCTTGGCGCCGCCCTTGCCCTGCCAGCGGTCGACGAAGTAGATCAGCGAGTCGCCGATGCCCTTGATGGCCGGGATGTTCAGCTCCATCGGGCCGGCCTTGTTGTCGAAGCCCCAGGCGCCCAGTTCCAGCGCGCGCTGGTAGGCGTGGGCGGCGTTCTCGACGCGGAAGGCGATGGCGCAGATCGATGGGCCGTGCAGGCGCGCGAAGCGCTGCGCGAAGGAGTCGGTCTCGGCGTTGATGATGAAGTTGACGCCGCCCTGGCGGTACAGCGTCACGCTCTTGTGGCGGTGCTTGGCCACGGCCTTGAAGCCCATGGTCTCGAACAGCTGGCCCAGCGCGGCCGGGTCCGGCGCGGCGAACTCGATGAACTCGAAACCGTCGGTGCCCATGGGGTTGTCCCAGGGAGTGAACTTGGCCATGCGTTGCCCCGTCGAGAGTGCGTTGAAAGCTGAAATTCTGCGGCGCAAGGGACGCAGATTTCATGCAATTTGAGGCGCGTGATTCGCTCATTACGCAGGAAAACTGCAAAATGTGGCCAATGGAAGCCGTCATCGAGCTCGACGCCATCGACCGCCGCATCCTGCGTGCGCTGCAGCAGGACGGCCGGGTCACCTACGACGCGCTGGCCGGCGAGGCCGGGCTGTCCTCGTCCGCCGTGCTGCGCCGCGTGCGCCGGCTGGAGGAGGCCGGCGTCATTGGGGCTTACGTGGCCCTGGTGCCGCCCGAGCGGGTGGGGCTGGGGCTTACGGCCTACATCAACGTGCGCCTGGAGAAGCAGACCGACAACCCGCTACGCAACCCGCGCGACCTGTTCCGGGCCGCCGTGCAGACCTGGCCCGAGGTTGTCGAGTGCGCCGCGCTGACCGGTGAGATGGACTACCTGCTGCGCGTGCTGGTGCAAGACATGCAGCACTACGCCCGCTTCATCAGCGACACGCTGCTGATGCACCCGGCCGTGCAGGACTGCAAAACGAGCTTTGTGCTGGAAAGACTGAAAAACACCACGGCTGTGCCGGTTTGAATTGAACCCCTGAGGCGCGAGGCGGAATAAACCGCCCATGGCGCCCGTCCACCCGAGCAACTCCCGCCCCCCCGACCCGGCCGAGCTGCTGCAGTGGTTGCCGCGGCTGAGGCGCTACGCCCGGGCCCTGAGGCGCAACCGCGAGGATGCCGACGACCTGGTGCAGGACACGCTGGAGCGCGCCTGGTCGCGCACGGCGCTGTGGCAGGGGGTGGGCGACATGCGCACCTGGCTGTTCAGCATCATGCACAACCTCCACGTCGATGCGCTGCGGCGCGGTCGCCTGGACACGGTGGACCTCGACGACAGCACCCCCGAGATCCCGGTCGCCGCGGCCCAGGGTGACCGCCTGGCCGTGCGCGACCTGGACAGCGCACTGCAGGCCATGCCGCTGGAGCAGCGCGAGGTGTTGCTTCTGGTTGCGCTGGAGGGCATGGCCTACGCCGAGATCGCGCAGACACTGGACATCCCCATAGGCACGGTCATGTCGCGGCTGTCGCGGGGCCGGGAGCGCCTGCGGGGCCTGATGAATGGCGAGGCCAGCCGGAGTCAGAATTTGAAGGTGATCGGCGGTTTGAACGCATGACGGAAGACGATCTGCACGCCTATGCCGATGGGCAACTCGAGCCCGGGCGCCGTGCCGAGGTCGAGGCCTGGCTGGCCGCGCATCCCGAGGACGCCGAACGCGTCGCCGCCTGGGCGGCGCTGAGCCGGCAACTCCACGAGCGTTTCGGGCCCGTGCTGCACGAGCCGACACCCGCACGCCTGCTGGCTGCCGCGCGCGGGCGGGCAGCCGTCACCTGGCGGCTGGCGGCGAGCTTTGCCGGCGCCATGCTGCTGGCCGGCGGCCTGGGTGGCGTCGTCGGCTACCAGGCCCGGGGCGGTGCACCGGCTGCCCAGCCGCTGGCACAGGCCCCTGCTTTTGCGCACCGTGCCATGGTGGCGCATGCCGTCTATGCGCCCGACCAGCGCCGCGCCGTCGAAGTGGATGCCGAGCACGAGGAGTTGCTGGTGCGCTGGCTGTCCAAGCGCCTGGGCTCGCCGTTGCGCGTGCCGCAGTTGCAGCCGCTGGGCTATGCGCTGGAGGGCGGCCGGCTGCTGCCGGGCAGCCAGGGGCCGGTGGCCCAGTTCATGTACCGCGACGCGGCCGGCGCCCGGCTGACGCTGTACGTCAGCAACGAGGCGCGCGACAAGTCCGCGCCGGCACAAGCGGCGAGCGCGCCCAGGGACGCCGCCTTCCGCTTTGCCCAGGAAGGCGGCGTCAACAGCTTCTACTGGGTAGACGGCGGCTGGGGCTATGCCATCTCGGCGGGCGCCGACAAGACGGAGCTGGCGCGGGTGTCTTCCGAGGTCTATCGACAGCTTGCATCGCCCTGAACTTCTAGGGGGATACCTGGGAGGAAGGGAATAGCCCGCCGCGCCCAGCGTCAACGCATCGTGGGCCGCACGGCCTCTCACTCCCACCCGGATTCCCAGGAGCCCAGCATGCGTTCTCTTGTCTCGATGACCGCGGCCCTCGCGCTTGGCCTGCCGCTGACCAGCCAGGCCCTCGACGGCATCACCGACCACCAGGGCGACTTCCTCGCCACGTTTGCGGGCAGCAGCGCCAGCACCGACCTGGACGTCCTGGCCGCCAGCGTCTTCTACAACCCGACGACCGACATCTTCACGTTGACGGCCACCATGGACGGCGCCATCGGCAGCACGGCCACCGGCTTCTACGTCTGGGGCGTGAACCGCGGTGCCGGCACGGCCGGCTTTGCCAGCATCGGCATCAACGGCGTGCGCTTCGACCGCGTCGTCATCCTGCGCCCGGACGGCACGGGCACGGTGGCCGGCGTGGGCAACCTGCCGGGCGGCTCCATCAGCATCAGTGGCAACACCATCACCGGTGTCGTCAGCGGCAGCATGCTGGCCAGCACGGGCTTCGCCAACAAGCTGGACTACACCTGGAACCTGTGGCCGCGCGACGGCGCCTTCGCCGGCAATGCCGCCATCTCCGACTTCGCGCCGGACAACGCCAACTTCACGGCGACAAGCGTGCCGGAGCCGGGCACCGCCGTGCTGGGCGTGCTGGGCCTGGGCGCACTGCTGGCCTGGCGCCGGCGTCAGTCGAATTCGTGAAGCAGTTTTAGCGTGTGCTCGGGGCTGAGGTTGAGCAGCTCCGCGATGTCGTGCAGGTCGTCCGGCACGGCGGCGTCGTCCCAGCCTCGCGCCGTATGGCGGGCCAGCCGCACGGCCAGGTAGACGCTGCGCACCTTGGGGTCGCGCGCATGCTTGTCATCGGTGATGTGCGTCAGCAATTCAGGCAGGCGCCAGTGGCGCATCAGTGCCTGCTCCAGGTCGGGCAGCTCGATGCCCAACACCTGGCGCTGGGCCGCGGCGCTGCGCAAATGCCGGTCGGCATCCTGAAGGGCGGCGATCCGCAGCGCCAGGTCCGGCGCATGCACCCACAGCAGCATCTCGGCAAAGTCGTGCAGCAGCGCCGCGCTGTGGATGACGGCCGCGTCCGGGTCGGACCGATGGGCCGCGAAGCCCAGCGCATAGCGTGAGGCGCGCTCGGCGCGCTGCATGACGCGCGACAGCCCGAGCAAGGCCTCGGTGTGATCGGCCAGGCAGGCGTCCAGCGTGGGCTGCGGGCCGAAATCGCGGAAGAAGGGCGTGATGCCCATCAGCACGAGGGCCGCCGTCACCGTCTCGGGGTCCGCCCGCAGGCCGGCGCCACGGCCGCGGAGCTGCTCGCTGGCATGGGCCAGCACCTTGAGCGTCATCAGCGGGTCATTGGCGATCATCTCGCCCAGACCGTGGGCGTCCACGTCGTCCTCAGTTGCGCGCATGTGTTCCAGCGCCTCGGCCGTCTCGGCCAGGACAGGAATCTCGGCCCGCGCAAAGGCCTGCACCCAGGCGTCGAGGCTGGGCAGCGGGGTGGTGAGACGCAAACGATCGGCCATGATGTCCGCATACTAGGACGACGAAGGGGCGCATGTTCGTCACATGCGCCCCTGGTTTGAGGCCTATTTCCGTTGTCCGGCCCGCGTTACGTCTTCCGGGCCGAGCGCTGGGCCTGCCATGGGCCAGAGGCCCATGGCGTTCCGTAGGCACAAGCAGTCCGCAGGGACTGCTTGTGTCCGACTTCACCTCACCGAGCCGGCCCGCAGCCGATGAAACCGGGGGTATTCCGGGCCGAGCGCTGGGCCGCTCCCGAGCCGGCCCGCTTGGGGCTGCTTGCGGCTCGATGCCGCAAGCAGCCTCGTCCCCCCGGGGGCTTCGGCCGGACATGACGAGTCCTGAGGACTCATCGTGCCTGCCGAAGCGCTGCGGCCTCCGGCCGCAGCGCGGTCCCGACCAGGCCTGCCGGCGTTCAGCCGGAGCAGGCCTGGGCGAGGGGCTCCATCTCACAGGCGACGCACCCCTTCCAACTGGGCGGTCAGCTTGCCGTCGACGTAGAGCGCCCCTTCGGGCGCGCCGGCTTCGGCGTAGAACTCCAGGTGGTTGCAGGCGCGGCGGCGGCGGTAGGCGGGCGAGAACACCAGCCGGATGGCGCGCGCCGCGCGCTTGATGCGGACCCAGCGACGGGCCCAGGCTTCTTGGGTTTCGGCGGCGTCGGGGCCGCGCAACTCGATCAATCTCATGAGGGTCTCCTTGGCACCAAGCCGGCCCTCATGACATGGATGAGAGGGCGGGCGGTGCGCGCTTTTCAAGGGCTGTCGTCCGGGAAGCGGTCGCGCAGCAGGTGTCGCAGTTCGAGGCGGGCCTGTTGGCGCTGGGCTTGGGCGTCGTTAGGGCTCTGGTGGCGGCCGGCCTGGCGTTTCAAGGCCGGGGCCACCAGCGGGTTGCGCGGCTTGCGCAGGTTCAGTTGCATGGGACGGGGAGAGGTGAACTGGGGCATGGCTTGCTCCGGTGAATGCCGCGCTCGGCGCGACGGGCAATGCAGCGGCTCGACCCGGGGCGGGATCAGCGTTTGCGGCGACGGTGGGGATGCCCGGGGCTTGCGCTTCGAGACAGGCGGGCCGGGCGGTTGGAGGCGATGGGTGTGCGACCTCGCCGTGAGCTTTCAGGACTTCTGCATCACGACTTGCGCAAATGATAAACAAACGTTGCTCTTGCGCAAGCGGTTTTTATCCAACACCCCTAATCTTGAGGAGTCGGCTTGGCCAATGAGGAATGCGCAGAACGATCTGCGCTTGTCGCGGAAGCTGGGCGCCTAGCGCTTCTTGGGCTTGAGCGGCGCGATGCCAGCCTGCAGCTTGCGCCATTCGTCCAGTTCAGCCTGCGGGCTGGGCGCGGCCGGCTTGGCCACGGGAGGCGGTGCCGGCGTCGCCGTGGGCGTCAGCACCTCGCCGAGCAGGTCCAACAGCCGCGTGCGGGCGCGCTGCGGGTGGCGACGGTAGTAGGTCAGCACCAGGCCGATGATGAAGCGCTCGTCGTCGTCCCGGGGGAGACTGGGCGAGTTGTCATCGACAGCGGGGGCTGCAACCGCAAAGGCTGCGGGGGCCGCGGGACCGGGTGCAGCCGGCGCGCCATGCTCGATATCCATCCAGCCCGGCGCCTTGTGGCAAAGCTGCTCGAACTGCCGCGCCAAGCGCTCACCGATCTGGCGGGAACGGCCCTTGATCTGGCTCCAGTAGCTGGGCTGGATCTGCAAGCGCTCCGCGAAACGCCTCTCCAGGCCGCGCAAAGTGGCGGCATCGGGGTGTTTGACGGTAGCGCTGACGAATTCTTCGAACAGCCGCATCGCGTTGTCCAGGCGGATCTGGGCAACATCGCGGAGGGCGGGGGACATGGGTGCGTATGATAAAGCTCCCTTCACCAGGCCCCGTGTCGGAGAGAGTGCCATGACGAGAGTTCTTGCCGCCTTCCTGCTGGCGCTGACCCTGTTGAGCGCCTCGGCTGCCGAGCGATCACTTGATAAAGAAGTCGTCATCAAGGCCAGCCTGGAGCAGGCCTGGGCCGCCTGGACGACGAAGGAAGGCATCACCAGCTTCTTCGCGCCCGACGCCGAGATCGACCCGCGCGTGGGCGGCGCCTTCCATATCTTCATCAACCCCTATGGGAAGCCCGGCGAAAAGGGTGCGGACGACATGCGCTACCTGGCGCTGCAGCCGCACAAGATGCTGAGCTTCGACTGGAACGCCCCGCCCAGCCTGCCCGAGGTGCGCCAGCAGCGCACCGTGGTCATCGTGCGCTTCGAGGCGGTGGACGACAAGACCACCCGCGTGCGCCTGCACCACGTGGGCTGGGGCGACGGCGGCGAATGGGACAAGGCCTATGCCTATTTCGACAAGGCCTGGGGCAATGTGCTGGGCAACCTGCAAAAGCGCTTCGACACCGGGCCCGTCGACTGGACCGACTGGCTCAAGCGCCTGAACCCACCCAAGCCAGCCGGTGCCTGACCGGCGCATGCGGCCTGCCATGCCGAGGTATGACCGCGCCCGCTTCCTCGCCTTCGGTCTGCTGAGTACCGTCAACGTCGTCGCGTTGCTGATCCACGGCCTGGGCCTGGCGACGCATGGCCGCGGTGGTGCGGCGGCATCGCTGCCCTGGCTGGTGGTGCTGGCCGGGCTGTGGCTGCTCTTGGCCCTGCATGCGGCAGTGCGGCGCGGGCGGGACCTGGACTGGCCGGCGCTGCAGACCATCGCGACCTTCGCGGTGGCCCTGGCCTTCGGGCCCGCCCTGCTGGTGCTGATCGCTTTCCTGTCCTTGGCGAAGACGGGGACGGCACCCAACCGCTTCGGGCCGCCCGCGCCACGCCCCTCCATCGCCACCTGGCTGGCCGCATTGCTGCTGCAGGGCCTGCCATGGGGCTTGCTGGCGGTCGCCGCGCGTTTGCTGGCCTGACCAGCAGCCTATTCCGCCTCGTCGCCCGCCTTGTACGCCCCCATCAGCGCCGCCTGCGTGTTCGGCGGCACCGGCTCGTAGTGCGAGAGCACCAGCGTGTAGCGCCCCTCGCCGGCCGTGATCGCGTTCAGGCGCGACTGATAGCTGGCCAGCTCGGCCAGCGGCGCCAGGCCTTGGACGATGAGGCTGCCGGGCACAGCGGCGCGCGTGCCGTTGACCTGGCCGCGCCGCGAGGCGAGGTCGCCCGTGATGTCGCCGATGCTGTGCTCGGGCGCCGTGATCTCCACCTGCACGATGGGCTCCAGCACCAGCGGCCGGGCCTCGCGCACGGCTTCCATCAGCGCGCGGCGGCCGGCGGTGACGAAGGCGATTTCCTTGCTGTCCACGGAGTGGTGCTTGCCGTCGTAGACGACCACGCGCAGGTCCACCAGCGGATAGCCCGCGACAACGCCGGTGGCCAGTGCCGAGCGCACGCCTTTTTCGACGGCCGGCATGAACTGGCCCGGGATGGTGCCGCCCTTGACCGCGTCGACGAACTCGAACCCCGCGCCGCGCTCCAGCGGCTCGATGCGCAGGTAGACCTCGCCGAACTGGCCGGCGCCGCCGCTCTGCTTCTTGTGGCGGTAGTGGCCTTCGGCCGGGGCCGAGATGGTCTCGCGGTAGGCGATGCGGGGTGGCGCGGTGACGACCTCGCCCTTGTAGAGCTCGCGCAGGCGCTCCAGCAGCAGGCGCAGGTGCAGCTCGCCCAGGCCGTAGACGAGGGTCTGGTGCGTCTCGCCGGCCTGCTCTATGCGCAGGCAGGGGTCCTCGTCGACGAGGCGGGACAGCACCTCCCAGAGCTTTTGCTCGTCGCCGCGCCGCGCCGGGCTGATGGCGATGCCGTGCACGGGTGTCGGGAAGTCCAGGGGCTTCAGGAAGATGTGCTCGTCCTCCTGGGCGTCGTGCAGCACGGCATCGAAGGCGATGTCGTCCACCTTGGCGATGGCACACAGGTCGCCGGGCAGGGCTTCGTCCACGTCCACATGCTTGGCGCCCTGCTGCATGAAGAGGTGGCCCACCCGTATGGGCTTGCGCGCATGCCCGACGAACAGCAGGCCGCCCTTGGCAACGCGGCCCTGGTGCACGCGCAGGATGCCCATCTTGCCGAGGTAGGGATCGGCGACGATCTTGAACACATGGGCCAGCACGTGGGCCGCCGGGTCGGGTTTGGCCGGGTGGCCTACAGGCTCGGTGCCCTTGCCCTCCAGGAAGGGCGGCGGGTTGCCCTCGGCCGGGTTGGGCATCAGCAGCTCGATGACGGACAGCAGCTCGGCGATGCCGGCGCCCGACTTGGCCGAGCAGAAGCACACCGGGATCAAGTGGCCCTCACGCAACGCCTGCTCCAGCGGTGCATGCAGCTCGCGCGGGTCCACGTCGCCATCGGTCAGGTAGCGGTCCACAAAGGCGGCGTCCACTTCCACGACCTGCTCCACCAGGGCCTGGTGCGCCTCGGCCACGGACGAAAAATCGGCCTCTCCCGAGGCCGCGAAGAAGCAGTCGGCGACGCGCTGGGCGCCGTCGGCGGGCAGATTCAAGGGCAGGCATTCCTTGCCGAACACCTCGCGGATCTGGCCCAGCAGGCCGGGCAGGTCGGTGTCGGGGCAGTCGATCTTGTTGACGACGATGAGCCGGGTCAGCCCCCGCTCGCCGGCCGATGCCAGCATGCGCTGGGCCATCAGCTCGATGCCGTTCTGCGCGTTGATGACGATGATGGCCGTGTCGGCCGCCTCCAGCGCGGGCAGCGCCTGGCCGACGAAGTCCGGCGCGCCGGGCGTGTCGATGGCGTGCACGCGGATGCCGCCATGGGTGAAATGCGCGAGGCTGGACTGCAGCGAATGCCCCAGGCGCCGCTCCAGCGGGTCGTGGTCGCTCACCGTGCTGCCGCGCTCGATGCTGCCCGCCTGCGGGATGACGCCCGCATGGTGCAGCAGCGCCTCCAGCAGCAGGGTCTTGCCGGCCGCAGCGGGCCCGACCAACGCGACCGTTCGGATCGCGCTCACACGGGAATCCAGGCTTGTCTCTGCACTCATCGGACCTCCTCGGGAGTCGCCTCCAGGGTAGAAGAAGCCGGCCGAGCCGGCAAGGGCAGAATCGTTTCCATGCACGCACGCTTTACTGCCCTCGCTTTCGCCCTGCTCGCCGCCACGGCCCAGGCCCAGACGTCGCCGACGCCGGCCGACGAGCTCAAGGCCATGCTGGCCGAGGTCAGCCCGGCGCGCATCGAGTCGCGCATCCGCAAGCTGGTGGGCTTCGGCACCCGGCATACGCTGTCGGACCTCGCCTCCGACACTCGCGGCATTGGCGCCGCGCGGCGCTGGATCACGGCCGAGCTGTCGACCTGTTCCAAGCTGGCCGGCGGGCGGCTGCAAGTGGAGGAGCAGAGCTTCATCGAGCCGGCCGGCAACCGCGTGAACCAGCCCACCGAGCTGGTCAACATCGTCGCCACGCTGCCGGGCCGCGGCGCGTCCAAGGGCCGCACGCTGGTGGTGAGCGGCCACTACGACTCACGCAACAGCGACGTGATGGACAGCCTGGGCGAGGCGCCCGGCGCCAACGACGACGCCTCCGGCACGGCCGTCGTCATGGAGCTGGCCTGCGTGATGGCCAGGCACCAGTTCGACGCGACCATCGTCTTCATGACCGTGCCGGGCGAAGAGCAAGGCCTGCTGGGCGCCGCCCAGTGGGCGCGCGAGGCCCGGGCCGCGAACACCAACGTCGAGGCCATGATCACCAACGATATCGTCGGCAGTTCGCGCGGCGACGCGGGGCAGTATGACCCCAGGCGCCTGCGCCTCTTCGCCGACGGGCTGGACCCGCTGGTGCGCCTGCTGACGGCCGCCAACGCCAACCGCCCGCCGAGCGACGCCGACGCCAAGTCCATCGCCGCCATGCAGGCCGAGCTGCTGCCGCTGCTGCAGGCCGGCGCCAACGAGGACCTGCCCACCCACCAGCTCGGCCGCCACCTGAAGGCCGCCGCCGAGGCCGCCATGCCGGGCTTCACCGTGCAGCTCATCCAGCGCCGCGACCGCTACCTGCGCGGCGGCGACCACATCCCCTTCCTGGAGCGCGGCTATGCGGCCGTGCGCATCAGCGAGCCGTTCGAGAACTTTGCCCACCAGCACCAGAACCCCAGGACCGAGAACGGGGTTGTCTACGGCGACCTGCCGGAGTTTGTCGACTTCGCCTATGTGGCCGACGTGACGCGCGCCAACCTGGCGGGCTATGCGACGCTGGCCTGGGCGCCTGCTCCGCCCAAGGGCGTGAAGCTGGACGCCCGCGAGCTGACCAACGACTCCACGCTGGAGTGGCAGGCCAGCGACGACCCCGAGGTGGTCGGCTACCGCATCGTCTGGCGCGACACCGACTCGGCCGCCTGGCAGCAGTTCAAGGACGTGGGCAAGGCCACGCGCGTGACGCTGCCGGTGTCCAAGGACAACGTCATCTTTGGCGTGCAGGCCGTGTCGAAGAAGGGCTACGCCAGCCTGGCGAGCTACCCGCTGCCGCGGCGCTGAGCCTCAGCAACACTGCGGGCCGAGCGCCGGGCCGCCCCTAGCCGGCCTGCTCTGGCGATGTGCTTGCCGGTCAATCCGGCAAGCATCGCCGTCCCCTCGGGGGACCGACCAGGCACGCCCGCGTTCAGCGGGGCGCGACTGGGCGAGGGGCTTCAACACGGCAGGCCGGGGGTCTGCGCGGAACATGACAGGCTGTCGAGCTGCAGCACCAGGCCGTCCGGCATGCGGCCGGTCATGCGCAGCAGCTTGAAGCTGGTGTCGTTCAGCGCCGTGTTGCCCAAGGTTGCGCTCAGCGCCGCGGCCGTGGCGCCACCGGCCAGTTCCAGCTCGGCGAGCTTGGTGGCGCAGGCGGCGTCCGTGCACAGCTGGACGCGGTTGACCGCGAGGCCGCCACGCGGGAAGGTCCAGATCGGGCCGTAGCTGATCTTGGCGTTGACGGCGCCCTTGAGCGCGGCCAGCGCCGCCGTCGATGCGGCGGCCAGGGCGGGCCAGGGCTGGCCGCTCTGGCTGGCCGCGGCCAGCGGCAGCAGGCCGGCCAGGTCGATGCTGATCGCGTCGCCATCCGCGCCGCCCAGCGGCGTGCTGCAGCCGCTGTCCTTGAACAGCTCGATCTTCAGCGCGCGGCCGGCGCGGGCGAAGTTGCGCACGGTCGCGTCGCCTGCCGCGCCGCCGGGCACCGGCACGCTGACGATGTTGTTGCCTCGAGTGGCGCCGCTGAGCGGGTCCAGGCTGGGCGTAGCGTCATTGGCGTTGACGCTCCACAGGCTCAGGTAGCCGCCGGTGGTTTTCTTGAACAGGGCCAGCACCGTGTCGGTGCCGCTGGTGTCCTTCTGGCTGACGCGCGCGCACTGCAGCACGCCGCCGGCGGTGCCTATGGCGGGGATGCTTATGTCCAGGTAGCGGGCATAGCTGTCCGGTGCGGTGGAATCGACGCGGCGCGTCAGCGCCAGGCGCGCGACGGCCGTGGCCTGTATCTCCAGCCGGTTGCCGAGGAAGGTCCAGCCCGACGCATGCCGCACGGCGGCCTGCTCGACACCCAGCACGCGCTGGAAGCCCTTGCTGTTCTGGTAGACGAAGCTGACGCGACAGACGGGCTCGCCCGTGCCGAACTCGCAGCGGCCCAACTGCGTGGGCAGCAGCTTGCCGCCGAACATGTTCTCGCCCTCGCCCAGCACGCCGCCCAGGCGCAGGCACACCACCTGCGCGGCTTGCGTGGGCCCGCTGAAGGGCGAGGAGGTCGGGTCCACGCTGGCCCGGACGTTGGTGTCGAACACGGCTGTCAGGCCCGCCTGGCAGGCGCCGCTGTTGGCGGTCGCCGCGATCAGCTTGGTGAACAGCGTGTCCAGGCCGGGCAGGTCCAGGCCGGCGGCGGCAGCGTCCAGGGCCAGGCTGCCCTGAGTCGTGCCGGGTTCCAGATAGGCGATGCCGCTGCCTAGGCGTGAGGTGAGCGTGACGAAGGGCTTGGTGTCGGTGCCGAAGCCGACGGCCACGGCATCCAGCACCCGGTCATAGCCGGTGTGCAGGCCCGGCTTCAGTGCGCCGGTCAGCAGATCGAAGTCGTTCGCCAGGCCGGCATCGGCCAGGGCCGGCGCGATGGCTGTGCGCAACTGGGTCTGGGCGCTGGCCAGGGCCGCGTCCGAGAGGCCTTGCACGGCGCCGCTCATCAGCGTCTCGGGGGACTGGCCGCTGGCCAGCACCGTGATGGCGCTGCTCATGGGCGTCAGGTTCAGCGTGCCGCCATTGGTGGTGGCGCCCCAGACGCACAGCGGCTTGTCGCCCACGGTGCCACAGGCCTCCACCCGGTAGGGGCCTGTGCCGCTGAGGGCGACGGGGCCGTAGGCACCTGTCGAGGCCGTGACCGGCTTGCCGGTGGCTATTGCCGTGCCGGTCGAGTCCAGCACGCGCACGGTGGCGCTCTGCAACGTCAGGCCGGCCGCCACGACGCCCGAGACCGGCGGCGGAGGCGGCGGTGGGGGAGGGGGAGGTGGCGGGGACGGAGGCGGCGGAGGAGGCGTGGGAGTGGGGGCTGGCGCGGGGCTGGGCGCCGGGCTCGGTGAAGGGCTGGGCGACGGGCTTGGGGCCGGAGCCGGACTGGGGCTGGGTGCAGGACTCGGCGCGGGGCTGGGTGCCGGCGACGGCGCAGGACTGGGGGACGGACTGGGCGCCGGGCTCGGAGCGGGACTCGGCGAGGGGGCCGGGCTGGGGCTCGGTGATGGACTCGGCGAGGGGCTGGGCGTCGGCACGGGCACCGGCATGGGCAGCGGGCTGGGCGCCGGGGCTGGCGTCGGTGCCGGCGCGGGCTCGGCCGGCGAAGAACCACCGCCACCACCGCCGCAGGCGGCCAGCGCCAGGGCCATGGGCCAGGCGTAGCTGGACAGCCTGCGGGGCGCGGGCGGCGGGGTCAGCGCAAAGGTGGGGCGTTCAACAACAGGCATGCAGGCCGGCCGCGTCCAGGCGCGGGCAACAAGGGTCTACCCGACTTTAGGTGCCCTGGCGCCCGGGGGATGGGCCGAACTGCGGCCGCGGCGCGGCCTTGTTGCCTGCCTTACTCGTGCCCGTGGCCGTGCCCGTGACCGTGGCCACGATCATGGTCACGGCCGCGATCATGGTCGCGGTCATGCCAGTCGCGGTCGCGGTCATGCCCGCGACGGTCGCGCTCGCGGATCACCACTTCGCGCTGGTACCAGTTGTCCTGCACGAAATAGACCGGTGCACCGCAGGCGTTGTAGCGGTAGCAGTGGTGGCGCCAGTCGCGGCGATGGCCCGGCGGCACCCATAGGTAGACCGGTTCACGGTAGACCGGTTGGCCGATGATGACCGGTTGCGGGGCGATCAGCACCGGCTGCGGGTAGCGGCCGATGTCCACCCGGCCATAGACGCCCGGCTGGCTGAAGCCGATGGACACGCCCACGTCGGCCGCCCGGGCCGCGGGCGCGGCAGCAAAGCCGGCCAGCGCGATGAGGGCGGGGGCGAGCAGGCGGGTGAGGGGGATGTGGCGGTTCATGGTGTTCTCCTGGTCAGTGCGGCTGGGCCGCTGCCCTCAGTGAACGCGTGGCGGCGGCCATCGGTTGTCAGTTTGGCGCCCCGGCGCGTGTAGGACAGGCCGCCAGCACCCCGAATGCGGCCTTGTCCTACAAGCAAACCCTCGCCGGACTGACCGCACCGCCCTACCCTCGGGAGCAACCTATGCCGGTTTGGCGCAGGAGCAATAACCGATGAGCGAATACCGGCCGGAGGACATGTCCGGCGGCCCCGGAGGCCTGCAGGCGGGAGCATCCGCCGCCGTCGCCGCGGCCCATCTTGCGCTGGCGCAGAACGCACGTTTCCTGGAGCGCAGCAGCCGCCTGGCCGGCGTGGGCGCCTGGGAATGGCAGGCCGACTTGGAGCGGCTGACGCTGTCCGACTCGGCCTGCGAGTTGCTGGGCCTGCCCGCAGGCCAGGTCCCCACGCTCACGGCGCTGCTGCAGCGCTTTGGCCCCGATGGTGCGGCCATGCTGGACGCGGCCCTGCATCGCGTCGGCGTCGACGGCGAGGGCTGGGATGTGGAACTGCCTTGCGACGCAGGCCCGCGCGGCCGGCGCGTGCTGCGCGTCGTCGGCGGGCCGGACGAGGGTGACCCCAAACGCATTGCCGTCGTCATGCAGGACGTGACCGAGCAGGCCCAAGTGCGGGCCGAACTGGAGCGCGCGTTGGACCGGTTGGCGCTGGCCACGCACAGTGGCGGCATCGGCGTCTGGGACCTGGATCTGCGCGTCGGCGACCTGCTGTGGGACGACGTGATGTGGCGATTGCATGGCGAGGCGCCGCACGGCCAGAGCATCAGCATGAGCCGCTGGCGCAAGCGGCTGCACCCGCAGGACCGGTGTGCGGCGGCGCAAGCCGTCCGTGCCGCGCTGGAGGGCACGCAGCTCGACGGCGAATGGCGGGTGCGCTGGGCCGACGGCAGCGTGCACGTGCTGCGCAGCAGTGGCCGCGTGCTGCGCGACGCCGCCGGCCGTCCGCTGCGCCTGACCGGCGTGTGCTGGGACGTCAGCGAATCGCGCCGGCTGCAGCAGCAGTTGCAGGAGCAGCGCGAACTGCTGGAAGTGACGCTGCAATCCATTGGCGACGCCGTGCTGACGACCGACGCCCTGGGCCGCGTCAGCTGGCTGAACCCCGTGGCCCAGCGGCTGACGGGCTGGGCCGCCGCCGAGGCGCGCGGCCAGCCAGCCAGCATGGTCTTTCGCGCGCAGCGCGAGGACAACCAGGAGCCCCTGCCCGACCCGGTGCAGCGCTGCCTGGCCAGTGGCCGGCCGACTCGCCTGCCGGCCGGCGCCGTGCTGCTGGGCCGCGACGGCGAACTGCGCGCGGTGGACGACTCGGTGGCGCCCATCCGCGACACCGCGGGCCGGGTGCTGGGTGCCGTGCTGGTCTTTCGCGACGTCACGCAGCAGCGCCGCCAGTTCGACGAGATCCGCTACCGCGCCAGCCACGACGGCCTGACCGGTCTCGTCAACCGCACCGAATTCGAGCAGCGCCTCACGCGCACCTTCGAGCGTTCCAAGCGCGACAGCACCCAGCATGCGCTGCTGGCCTTTGACCTGGACCGCTTCAAGCTCATCAACGACCATTGCGGCCATGCCGCCGGCGACGAGGTGCTGCGCGAGGTGGCCAAGCGGCTGGAAGCCGGCGTGCGCGGCCGCGACACGGTGGCCCGCCTGGGCGGCGACGAGTTCGCGGCCATCCTGGAGAACTGCTCGCTGGACGAGGCCTTGCACGTGGCGCAGAAGCTCTGCGACACGATGGACCAGTACCGCTACGTGCATGGCGAGCAGCGCTTTCGCATCGGCACCAGCATCGGCGTCGCGCCATTGGACGGCCGCTGGCCCGACGGCGAAGCGGCGCTGCGCGAGGCCGATGCCTGCTGCATGATCGCCAAGGAGCAGGGCCGCAACCGCGTGCAGGTCTGGGCCCAGGACGACGCGACGTTGCGCGCCCACCAGAGCGAGCACCGCTGGGCCACGCGGCTGCAGCAGGCGCTGGACGAAGACCGCTTCGAGCTGGACCTGCAGCGCGTGCTGCCGGCCAACGGCGTGCCGGACGATGGCCGCCTGCGCGGCGAGCTGCTGCTGCGCCTGCGCGAGCGCGACGGCAGCCGCGTGCTGCCCGGCGCCTTCATGCCGGCGGCCGAGCGCTTTCACCTGGCGCCCCGGCTGGACCGCTGGGTGCTGCGCCAGGCGGTGGCGCTGCTCAAGCGCGACGGCCCGCCGGAGATCGCCTCGGTGGCCGTCAACCTGTCGGCGCTGACGCTGCAGGATGCCGCCTTCCACCAGGAGGCGCGGGCGTTGCTGCTGGACCTGGGCCCGCAGCGGGCGGCGGCGCTGTGCCTGGAGATCACCGAGACGGCCGTCATCACCCAGCTGGGCGACGCGGCGCGCTTCGTCATGCAGATGCGCTCCTTGGGTGCGCGCGTGGCGCTGGACGATTTCGGCGCCGGGGCTTCGTCCTTCAGCTACCTGAAGGCGTTGCCGGTCGACATCCTGAAGATCGACGGCCAGTTCGTGCGCCAGCTGCTGGTGGACCCGCTGGACCAGGTGGCCGTGCGCAGCTTCGTGGACGTGGCCGAAACACTGGGCCTGACGACCGTGGCCGAATGCGTGGAGACCTCCGAAGTACTGGACGAACTGGCTCGCCTGGGCGTGGGCGAGGTGCAGGGCTTTTTGTTGCACCGGCCCCAGCCGCTGGCGGAGCTGCTGGCCGAGGCCAAGGCCGAGGCGGACGCGCCGGTGTCGGCGGCGATGCCTCTGTAGTGTCCCTTTAGCGGGACGGTTGCGGCTGGCGGGGCGCCACGTCCGGGCGCACCGGCTGGTCGCGGTCGCTGGTGCTTGTCACCGGGGCGGCTGTGGCATCGGCCTGGGCGAGAACGGTAGCGCTCGCCGGTTCGGCCTGGGGCGGCGGGGTTTCCTTCCCGTCGGCCACGGCGCGCAACGACACCTGCAAGCCGCGGGAGAGCTGTTCCTGCCAATGCTTGAGCGTTTCGCCGGCCTTGTGCATCGCGGCGCTGAGCTGCACGTCCAGCGGGCGCTTGTCGTCCACGATGTCCAGCCCGGCGCTGGCCAGCAATGCGGCCACGGCGACGATGGCGGCCGCGATGTGGAAGTGCCGGCGCGCATGCGGCGAGTCGTCTTCGGCGGCCGCGTCATGTGACGCCAGCGGCATGGGGGGATCGGGCGGGCGCACCGGCATGCGGGCGTGCCAGCCATTGGCATGCAAGGATTTCGGGAATTGCATCTGGCCCTCCGGGACTCGTGTTGAGAGTCACCCGCGAGTTCATCGCGGGCGCTCCGAACCAGTTTGGCCGGCGCATTCGGCGCGCCGTGTCGGCCCAGTCAGATTCGGCTTGTAGGACTTCAGGAAGCCGCGGCCGCCGGCCCCAGCTCGCCGGGGGCGGTGACCTGGGGCTCCTGGGGTTCGGGCTCGGGCCGGCGCGGCAGCCGTGCCAGCACCAGCGTGCCGCGGCCAGGGGCCGACAGCAGCTGCAGCGTGCCGCCCAGGCTCTCGATGCGATAGCGCATGCCCAGAAGGCCGTGGTGGCCGGCGCCCACGGCGTCGGGGTTGAAGCCCTGGCCGTCGTCGCGGATGTGCAGTTGCAGCCAGCCGTCGGCCTCGCCCAGCGACACGCGCACGTGCTTGGCCTTGGCGTGGCGCAGCACGTTGGTGAGCGCTTCCTGCACCAGACGGTACAAGGCCAGGCGATCGGCGTCGTGGGTGTAGGTGTCGACCAGCTCCAGGCTGAGCTGCAGCCCGGAGCGCTGGGCGAATTCCTGCGTCAGGATTTCCAGCGCCGGGATCAGGCCCAGGTTGGACAGGGCCGATGGGCGCAGGTCTTCGATGATGCGGCGCTTGAGCGCAATGCCCTGGTCCAGCAGCTCGCTCATGTGCTTGAGGCGATCGTCGATCTCCGGCGCGGCGGTACGCGTCATGCGGCGGATGCGGGCGACGTCGAGCTTGGCGGCCGTCAGCAGCGCGCCGAGTTCGTCGTGCAGTTCGCGGGCCAGGTGAGCGCGCTCGTCCTCGCGCACGGTCTGCAGGTGGTGGGCCAGTTCGGTCAGCTCGGCCGTGCGGCGGGCGACCTCGCGGTCCAGCCGGTCGCGCTCCTTGGCCAGCTCCTGGGCATGCTCGCGGCGGGCGGTGTGCATGGCCTCGTTGCGACGCAGGAAGATGGCCAGGCCGACGAGGCTGATCAGCGTGAGCCCATGCACGCCGAAGCGGCCATAGCTCAGCGAGCGGAACACGGCGTCGCGTTCGCGCGCGATCTGCGCCAGTTCGTGGCGGTCGAGCTGGGCCACGGCGTCGCGCACGGCCTGCATCTTCTCGCGGCCGATGTCGGACTCCACCAGCCCCTGCCAGGCCGTCGTGGCGCCCTCGCGGTGCAGCTTGACGACGAGTTGCAGCTCAGAGAGCTTCTCGTTGGCGCGCCGGCTGGCGTCGGTGACCAGGGCCTCCCACTCCGAGCTGGCGTACTGGCCGCGCAGCCGGGTGAGCACGTCGGGCAGTTCGCGCACTGCCACCTGCATCGGTGCGAGATAGTCCTCGCGGCCCGTCAGCAGGAAGCCGCGCTGGGCGGTCTCTGCATCGGTCAGCAGTTCGCGCAGGCGCAGGCCGTCGTTGCGGGCGAGGTGGCGGGCCTGGGATTGGTTGAGCGCCTCGTCGGCGCCCCAGAAGGCGGCCTCGCTGACGCCCATGACGGCGGCAGCCGCCAGTGTGGCGAAGATGACGGCCACGCCACGGTTGCGTCGCGCGGTGTCGAGTAGGGGGTGAAGGCGGCGCAACACGGCGCCCGCTCAGCTCGTCGCGGCGGCTGGACGGTTGCTCGCCTGCTCGGCCAGTTCGGCGCAATAGGTGATGAGATCGTCGAGCTCGCGGCTCTTGTCGAACACACGCTCCGCGCCCAGGCTGGCACAGCGGCGGCGCATTTCCTCGGTGGCGTAATTGGTCAGCACGACGCGCCTGGCCCGGATGCCGAGCTGCTGCGCGGCCTGCAGCACACCCAGCCCGGTGCCTGAGCGCAGGAAGACGTCGACGATGAAGAGGTCGGCATTGGCGTCGGGGTCGCGGCTCATCCACCGAACCGCGCCCGCTTCGTCAGGCACCGATCCCACCACCTCCACCTGAGCCAGCTCCTCCAGCGTGGCAACCAGGTTCTCCAGGATCACCGGGCTGTCTTCGACGATGAAGGCTTTGAGTGCTGGCATGGCCCGACAACTGGAGGCGAAAGGCGTGGATGGTGTGCAAGTATGAACCGCTTCTAGGCCGGGCCGACCGGGTCAGCAGCGCGTTGCGCTGTAGGACTTTTCCTAGGTAAACACCCTAGGATGGCCGATTCAAGAGGGGCGCACGACGATGTCGTTGCGCACGCCGACGACACCCGAGGTCTCGCGGGCGAGCTTCTCGGCCACGGACTTCTCGTCCTGCGACTTGGCGAAGCCCGAGAGCTGGACGGTGCCCTTCAGCGTTTCGACGCTGATGGCCATCGCGCTGACGGTCGGATCATTGGCGAACTTGGCCTTGACGCGGGTGGTCAGCGTCGCGTCGTCGATGTAGGCGCCGACGGTTTCCTGCTTGCGGGTGACGGCGCAGCCGCTGGTGGCCGCCAGGGTGGCGGTGAGGGCGGTGGCGACGGCGAGGGTCAGGACGGACTTGTTCAGCATGTGGATCTCCTTGTTAAAAAAGGCGACCGCTTGGCCGCTGAACCGACTATCGGGGAGCGCCGATTGCCCAGGGATAGTCCCGCAGCGCAGCGCCATGTCGGATACGGCTGGCGGCGCTGTAGGACGTGCGGCTATCGCGATGGCTGCCCGGCACTGCTACGCTCACTGCTCCAAGCCAACATCCAACGCCATGATCCGAATCGGCATCGTTGACGACCACGCCATCGTTCGCACCGGCCTGCGCCAGTACCTCTCCGACCACGTCGACCTGCGCGTCACCGGCGAAGGGGCGAGCGGCCACGACGCGCTGGAGATGGCGCGCTCCGGCGAGGTGGACGTGCTGCTGCTGGACATCTCCATGCCCGACCAGAGCGGCGTCGATGCGCTGGCGGCCATCAAGGCGCGCTTCCCCGAGTTGCCGGTGCTCATCCTCAGCGGCTTCCCGGAGGCGCACTACGCGACGACGCTGCTGCGCCAGGGCGCCAGCGGCTACCTGAACAAGGAGTGCGATCCGGAGGAGATCGCCAACGCCATCCGCCTGGTCGTGCGGGGCCGCCGCTACATCAGCCCGGCCGTGGCCGAGCAACTGGCGGACAGCGTGATGGGCGGCAGCGGCGGCGGCGCGGCGCCCGACAAGCCCATGCACGAGGCACTGTCGGAGCGCGAGTTCCAGGTCTTCCTGCGGCTGGCGCAGGGCGAGACGGTGGGCCACATCGCCGAGGCCTTGTTCCTCAGCGTGAAGACGGTCAGTACCTATCGCACGCGGGTGTTGGAGAAGCTCAAGCTGCAGACCAACAGCGACCTGACCTACTACGCCCTGAAGAACGGGCTGATCCAGTAGGTCAGTGCCGGGTCAGTGTGAGTCGGCGCGCGCGTCGTTGGCCGCGTCTTCGCCCAGCGTCCAGGGGTGGGCGGACTCATAGCCCAGCTCAACGTCGGCCGGTGTCGCGGTCGGCGCCCACAAGCGGGTCAGCGCGGACCACAGCGAGCGAGTCTCGGTCGAGGGGGCTTGGGTGAGGATTGCTTCGTTGGCCATGGTCGGGCTCCAGCTTGGGAATCGTCCATAGCATGGGCGCCGCGGGGCGCGCCGCGTATCGGCTGGCTTCGATTCGGCCTGTCGGATTGAACTGACAGGGCTGACCCTAGGGGCTGCTCACACCACGGCAGCAGGACCGCGTTGTGACCAGAAAGCCCGCGAGCAAGGCGTGAAATGAAGCTTGGGTAGGCCCCAAGCGAGGCTTCGCAACGCCGCGCGCGGGCTTTCTGGCCACAACCCGAAGGGAAGGCCAGCCGCCAGGGGCCACTCCGCGTTGCACCGCTTGCCCGCATGTCAATGCGGGCGGCGCGCTGCGCCTTGATTGGCCTCTGGCGGCTGGCCTTCGCGGCCTACTGCCGTGGTGTAAGCAGGCCCTAACCCGCCAGCGCCGCCTCCAGCAACTGGGCGGCGCCCGGCACGGCCTGCGTGCCCAGCATGCGGCCATCGCCGCTGAAGCGCGTCGCGATGAAGGCATCGGCCGCGGCCGTGGACGACTGCTGGCGCATCAGCAGGCCTTGCGCGCACAGCACCAGGCCCTGGGCCACGCGGCGGCCTTGGGCCTCCAACGCGGCGGGGTCGCCGGTCAGCAGGCGCTTCAAGGCCAAGGCCTCGGCCTGCACCGGCGCATCCGGGCTTGCGGCAAATTCATCCAGCTGGGCCAGCGCCACGTCGGGCTCGCGCGCGATGGCGCGCAGCACGTCCAGCGCCATGACGTTGCCCGAGCCCTCCCAGATGGAGTTGACCGGCGCCTCGCGGTACAGCCGTGCCAGCACGCCGTCCTCGACGTAGCCGTTGCCGCCCAGCAGCTCCATGGCTTCGCCGCCGCATTCGATGGCGCGCTTGCAGACCCACAGCTTGGCGGCTGGTGTCATCAGGCGCTGCCAGGCCGGTTCGTTGTGCTCGAAGCCGCGCGCCAGCCGCAGCATCAGCCGCATCGCGGCCTCGCTCTCCAGCGCCAGGTCGGCCAGCACGGTCTGCATCAGCGGCTGCTCGGCCAGGTGCCGGCCAAAGGCCATGCGCTCGCGCGCGTTGTGCAGCGCCTGCACGAGGCCCGTGCGCAGCAGCGCGGCGCTGCCGATGACGCAGTTCAGCCGCGTGTAGCCGGCCATCTCGATCAGCGTGGGGATGCCGCGGCCCTCGTCACCCAGGCGGCGCGCCCAGGCGCCGTGGAACTCCACCTCGCTGCTGGCGTTGCTGCGGTTGCCCAGCTTGTCCTTGAGCCGCATCACGTGGATGGCGTTGCGCGCGCCGTCGGGCGTGTAGCGCGGCAGCCAGAAGCAGGTGGGGCCCGCTTCGGTGCGGGCCAGCACGAGGTGGGCGTCGCTGCTGGGCGCCGAGAAGAACCATTTGTGGCCGGTGATGGCATAGCTGCCATCGGCCTGCTCGGTGGCCTCAGTCGTAACGCGGCGCAGGTCGGAACCGCCCTGCTTCTCGGTCATCCCCATGCCGACCCAGATGGAGGCCTTGTCGGCCAGCGGCGCCTCGCGCGGGTCGTGTTCGCGGCTGAAGAACTTGTCGCGCAGCGGGGCAAACAGCTCGGGCTGCTTGGCCAGCACCGGGATCGCGGCCTGCGTCATCGTCGCCGGGCACAGCGAGCCGGCCTCGACCTGGCCGTGCAGGTAGCAGCCGGCGGCGAAGTGCGCCCAACGGCCGGGCGTGTCGGTCGCGAACACGTCGGCCACCAGGCCCTGGCGACGGTACAGGGCCAGCAGCGCATGCCAGGCGGGGTGGAAGTCCACCAGGTCCACGCGGCGGCCACGGGCGTCGAGCTGGCGCAGCACCGGGCCCGAGCGGTTGGCATCGCGGGCGAGCTGGGCGGTCTCGGCGCTGCCCAGCTCGGCGCCGTAGCGGGTGAGCGGCTCCAGGGCCTGGGGCGCGGCCTCGCGCAGCGCGGCCAGCAGGGCCGGGTCGCTGCTGAGCAGGTTGTGCCCCACCCACTCGTCGACGAGGTTGTCCTGGGCGTTCAATCGGGGACTCCGGGTTCGGCCATCATGCGGCCGCCACCGGCGCGCTTGGCTTCGTAGAGCGCAGTGTCTGCGCGCCGCTGCAGATCGGCCAGGCCGCGGTCGCCGGGACCCAGGCGGGCCCAGCCCCCCGTGAACGACAGCGGCATGCCCAGCTCGGCCGGCGCGCGTTCGGCCAGGCATTTGCGCACGCGCGCATCCAGCGCATCGGGGCCTTCCTTCAGGCAGCGCGCCATCAGCACGCCGAACTGCTCGCCGGCCAGGCGCCCGGCCAGGTCGCCCAGGCGCATCTGGGCCTGGATGCAGCTCGCGAACAAGGCCAGCGCCCGGTCGGCGTAGTCCACGCCGCGCTCGGCCTGCAGCGCCTGGAAGTTGTCCAGGTCCAGCACCACCAGCGCCAGCGGTTCGTCGTAGCGGCGTGCCACCGAGATCATGTCCACCGAGCGGTTGGTGAAGGCCGTGCGGTCGATGAGGCCGGTCAGGCCGTCGGTCTGTGCCAGGCGCGCCAGCTCGGCCTCGGTCTGGCCGCGCCAGGCCAGCAGCAGCATGGGCAGGGCCAGCAGCAGCGCGAGCTGGCCGGCCAGGGCCAGCGTCAGGTCGGTCCAGGGGGCGGCGTCGCCCAGCAGCGTCACCACGGCGCGGCACAGCATCGCGGCCAGCAGTGGCAGCACGGCGGCCAGGCCCAGCAGGCGCCAGCGCCGGCTGTTCAGGCCCTGCAGCACATTGCTGCGGCCCGGCATCATCAGCGCCACGCCCAGCCAGGCGAGCTGGGCGCCCAGCACCACGTCGGCCAGCGTCTGCGCGGCCTCGCGGTCGTTCCACAGCAGCGCGTGACCGATGGCCAGCGCGACGGGCGCTGCCGTCATGACCCAGCGCCCCGGTCGCGGCGCCAGCCACAGGCCCAGCGCCCACCAGATGGCCGACAAGCCCACGCTGACGGCGGCGACACCGGCGCTGTGCAGGCCGTGCGGGGCCGTGAAGCGGTCGGCCACGGCCGGGCTCAGCAGCGCCAGGCCCAGGGCCAGCGCCACCATGCCCACCTGCGCCCAGCGGCCGCCGAGGTTGGCGTCGCGCCAGCCGATCAGCGTGATCTGCACCAGCGCAGCGGCCAGCGCCTGGATGGGCATCAGCGCAAAGAGGGCCTCAGTGAAACTCATTTCTTCACCGGGATGGGGGTTTCGCGGCCTACCGGCACGGCGGTGATGCTGTTCTGCGGCGAGCCGTCGATGAGGCGGTCGGAGTAGGTCAGGTAGACCAGCGTGTTGCGCTGCGCGTCCACCATGCGCACGATGCGCAGCTTCTTGAACACCAGCGAGATGCGCTCGTTGAACACCTCCTCCTGGTGCGGCAGCGGCTGCTTGATGATGACGGGCCCGACCTGGCGGCAGGCGATGGAGGCCTCGGCCTTGTCCTCGGCGATGCCGATGGCGCCCTTGATGCCGCCCGTCTTGGCCCGCGACACATAGCAGGCGATGCCTTGCACCTTGGGGTCGTCATAGGCGTCGACGACGATCTTGTGGTCGGGTCCGATGAGCTTGAAGGCGGTGTCGACGGAGCCGATGGGCTCGGCTTGGGCGAGCGCCGAGGCGGCGAGCAACAGGAGGGCGGCGTGCTTCATCGGCCCAGTCTAAAGCGCGCAAGCGGCTGCGGGTGCGGGCATGGGCGTCTGGCGCGCGCTGAAGCGCGGTCGCTCCGGGCGGCTGAGGTCGAAGTGGCTGAGCTGGTCGCTGCGCTGGTTGCAGACGTACAGGTGCGAACCGACGCGGCAGGCGCTGCGGGGGTAGCTGCCGTGCACCCAGTGGTGATCCAGCAACCGCGGGCGGCGCGGTTGGGCCAGCGAGACGACGGCGATGCTGTCGTGCAGGCGGTTCAGCGCGTAGAGGTGGCGGCCACCCGGCGCGACCAGCAGGTCGGACGCATAGCTGGTGCCCGCAAACCCAGCCGGCAGCACGGAGATCTCGTCCAGCAGGCGCGGGCCGCTGGCGGTCAGCTCGACGGTCGACAGCGTGGACGACTCTTCCTGCAGCACGTAGATCCAGCGCGCGTCGGTGGGGTGGAAGGCGAAGTGCCGCGGGCCGGAGCCGGGGCTGAGCGCGAGTTCGTGCGCCAGGGTGCGTGAGCTCGACCCCAGGGGCCAGGCGAGCAGACTATCGCAGCCCAGGTCCGTGCCGATCAGCCAGCGGCCATCGGAGCTGGGCTGGATCATGTGGGCATGCGGTGCATCGTGGCCGCTGCTGGCGTGGCTGCCTGGCGGGGCTTTCAGCGCTTGTTGCGGGCCGGGGCGGCAGTCGGCGTCGCCGCGGGCGAGCCTGTTCTCGGCGGGGCCGAGGCGGCCATCGGCCTGCAGGGGCAGGGCGGCGAAGCGCGCGTCACCGTAGTGGGCGACCCAGACGTGGCCCTCGCCCAGGCTGAGATGCACCGGCCCCTTGCCGCCGCTGGGCAGGCGTTGCAGCAACTCCAGCCGGCCGCCGCTGTCCTGGGTGTAGACGGCGACATGGTCGCCGCCCTCCTCAGCGGCATAGAGGTGATGGCCGAGGGCCGCCAGCCAGCTCGGGCTGTTGGCGTTGGGCGTCAAGCCCAGCGGTCTCAGGCCGCCGTCGGCGGCGATGGCAAAACTGTAGAGGCCCTGGCCGAGCGGTGCGTAGGTGCCGACATGCAGGAAACGGGCTGCGGTTGTGGCGGCAGTGGCGGGCATCAGGGCGGTGGCGGTCAGACTCAGCAGGTGGCGGCGCTTCATGCGCCAGGATCATCGCCGTTCCGCCACAACGCTCAGCGCCTGCGGCAGCACTCGCACCGACATGTCCGTGGCCGAGGGCAGCGGCTCGCCGTCCACGGCCAGGGGTACGGGGGTGGGACTGGTCAGCCGCAGTGTCTTGAACGGGCTCAAGGCCACCTTGGCGTGGCGCAGGTGCAGGCCTGTCAACAGCAGCGGCATCATGGCCAGCGCGCCCAGCCGCCCGAACGCGCCCACGCGCAGCAGTTGCAGCTCGCCATCGTCCACGCGGGCGCCGGGCGCGGCCGGCATGCCGCTGCCGTAGCTGGGCGTGTTGAGGCTGGAGGCGAACAGCATGGGTCCGTCGTGCAGCAGCTGGCCGTCGGCTTCCACGCGCAGCGGGTAGACGCGCAGCCGGCCGATCTCGGTCAGCGTGGCCCACAGGTAGCGCGGCTGGCCGCGCAGCCAGTTGGGTGCGGCCTGGGCGCGGATGGCGATGGCCGCGTCGAAGCCGGCCGTCAGGCTGGACATGAAGAGCTGGAGTTCGCTGTTCGTGGCACTTGGCGTCTGCAATTCGCCGAGGTCCATCGTGGTGGCCGGCGCGCGTTGCGCGTGGGCCAGGGCCTCGCGCCAGGACATGCGCGCCAGGCCCAAGGCCCGGGCCAGGTCGTTGCCGGTGCCGCCGGGCAGGATGGCGAGCTGCAGCTTGCGCGCCACAAGGGCCGGCAGCAGCTGGTGCACGGTGCCGTCGCCGCCGGCCACGATGACGCGGCTGCCCTCGGGCAGGGCCAGCAGGCGCTGGCGGGCGGACGCCACGTTCTCAGGCAGCACCAGCGGCACCTGGGGCAGGGCCTCGCGCAGCGGCTCGGCGAGGGCGGCGCAGCGGCCATTGGCGGCGCGCGGGTTCAGAAGGCAAAGAGCCGGAGCCAGTGCCGGAGTCAGAGCTGGGGCGATCACACCCGGCATTGGAGCCGCGAGCAAGCGCTGGCGCCATCGGCGCAGACCCTGGCGATGCCAGGCCGCCGGCCTGCCTACACTGGGCCGACCCACGCTGCGCTTCCCGCATGTCGCTTCATGTGCCCACCCTGGTACTGATGCTCGTCGTCGGCTTCGGCCTGTTGACGGTGCAGCTCTGGGTGGCCGGCCGCGGTGCGCTGAACCGGGGCGAGTTGCGCCAGCTGGCCTGGTCCTCCGGCCCCTTTTGCGGCGGCTTCGCCTTCTTCGCGCTGCGGCCCTGGTTGCCAAGTTGGCTGACGCTGGTGGGTGGCAACCTGCTGCTGATGGTGGGCATTGCCGGGATGACGGCGGCCGTGTACCGCCACCTGTTGAACCGCGGCCTGCCGGTCTGGCACCACTGGCTCATCGTCGCCGCCGCGCTGTCCGTGCCGGCGGTGCTGGACGTGCCCACGCCGGTGCGGGCAGGCGGCATGTCGGCCGCAATGGGGCTGCTGATGCTGCCTGGCACCATCGCCGCGCTGCGCCATGGTTGGCGCGGCGAGCTGAGCTTTCGCGTCGTCGCGCTGATGCTGCTGCTGGCCAGCCTGGCGCTGTGGGTGCGGGTGGGTTTTGCGGCCTGGTGGCTGCAGACCCGGGCCGACGCCGAAATGGCCGCCTTCTGGAGTAGCGCCATCTTCATGCTGGCCTTCATGGCCATGCTGGCGGCCGGCTTCAGCTTCGTGCTGGCCAGCTTCGAGCGCGTGGCGGCGCAGATGCGCCAGCTCGCCACCATCGACGGGCTGACGGGCGCCTGCAACCACAACACGGCCGTTTCTCTGCTCGCCCATTCGCTGGAGCGCAGCCGCCGCGAAGGCCAGCCGGTCAGCTTCGTCATGCTGGACCTGGACCATTTCAAGCGCGTCAACGACGAACACGGCCACGCCGTGGGCGACCAGGTGCTGAAGGCCGTCGCCGCCTGCGCACGCGCACGGCTGCGCGGCTCGGACGTGCTGGGGCGCCTGGGCGGCGAGGAATTCGGCATGGTGCTTCCGGCCACCGGTGTCGCAGGCGCCAAACACCTGGCCGAACAGGTGCGCCTGGCCGTCGAGGCGCTGGAGCTCAAGGGCGACGGCGGCCGGCCGCTGCGCATCACGCTGTCCGCCGGCGTGGCCCAGGCGGCGAAGACCGACACGCCGGAAACGCTGATGCACCTGGCCGACAAGGCCCTTTACCAAGCCAAGCAGAAGGGCCGCAACCGCGTCATCGTCGCGGACGACTGGATGCGCAATTCAACCTTGCAGGCCGTGGTGAGCTGAACCGGAGCGCTGGGTATTTCGGGCCGAGCGCTGGGCCTGCCATTGGCCAGAGGCCAATGGCCTTCCGTAGGCACAAGCAGTCCGCAGGGACTGCTTGTGTCCGACTCCAGTTCACCGAGCCGGCCCGCTTGACGATGCTTGTGGCTCGATGCCGCAAGCGTCGGCGTCCCCGTGGGGGACCGGTCAGACGCACCGCATTCAGCGGCGTGCGGCTGGACGAGGGGCTAACAATTCTCGTATTTCCAGTGGCGGGCCTTGCCTTCGGCAAGCCATTCCACCGCTTGCGCGATGCGCTTGTTGCGGGTGTCCTCGCGCTTGGCTTCCAGCACCCATTCCAGGTAGTCGCGCTGCTTGCTGGGCGCGAAGGCGTCGTAGTGCTGCTTCGCGGCCTTGACCTTGGCCAGCGCGGCAGCGAAGTCGTCGGGCATCTCCAGCTTGGGGCGGGGTTCGCGGCCGGGCTTGGTGGCGCGCGCCGCGCCGGACTTCAACAGTGCCGCGGCGGCCTTGACCTTCTTGCGCAGCTCGGTGCGGCTGGGCAGGTCGGCCAGCGACGTGATGCGGCCGAAGTCGCCCATCGCACCGCCCTGGCCGGCCTCGGCGCCCTCGCGCTCCCAGAAGCCGAAGGCGCAGTGCGCCTTGAAGGCCGACATGCCGCACAGCAGCTTGTCGTCCAGCGCGAAGTGTGGGCGGCTCCACTTCATGGTCTCAACGACGTCGGGGCAGGCCGCGTGCACGTCCTCGCGCAGCCGCTCGAGGATGGGGCGCGCGAACTCCGGGACGCCGGCCAGATAGGTGTCGATGCGTGGGTCCAGCGTAGGCATCACTCGCTCCTGTTCAAGTGGTGTTCGATGCGGCGATCCGGGATCAGCCACAGCGCCGCGGCGATGGCGTAGCCCACCAGCGACAAGCCCACGTGCACGAAGGCCAGCGCGATGGATGACAGGTAGATGACTGGCGAGACCTTGCCCTTCCAGTCCTTGCCCAGCGCCTGGGCCAGCACCGTGTTGTTGCCAGGGATGCACAGGAGCGCGCGCTGCAACAGCACCCACGCCACGGCGGCCATGAGCAGCACGCCGCCATAGACGGCCACGGGCAGCGGCGCGAAATGGTTCTCACCCATCCAGCCGGTCGCGAAGGGCAGCAGCGACAGCCAGAACAGCAGGTGCAGGTTGGGCCATAGCACGCCGCCCGAGATCTTGTGCACGGCGTGCAGCAGATGGTGGTGGTTGTTCCAGTAGATGCCCACGTAGATGAAGCTCAGCACATAGGACAGCAGCACCGGCCACAGCGGCTGCAGCGCCGCCCAGTCGCTGCCGTGCGGCACCTTCATCTCCAGCACCATGATGGTGATGATGATGGCGATGACGCCATCGCTGAAGGCTTCGAGGCGGGTTTTTTGCATGCGGGGCAGTCTAGACTTTCGGCCCCTGACGACTCCCTCCGGACTGACCCTTGCGCCTTGCACTGCTCCTGTTGACCCTCGTCGCCTCCGCGGCCTCGGCCCAGGTGCCATCGCTGACGCTGGAGCAACTGCCGCGCCCCACCATGCCGCCAGGCGAGCGCGGGCCGGTGGTGCCTGCGCAGGTGGAGCGCTGGCGCCAGGAGGCCAAGGCGCTGGAGTACGGCGACGGCGTCAAGCGCGACGAGGTGGCGGCCGCCAAGCTCTATTGCCGCGCGGCCCGCTACGGCGATGCCGAGGCCCAGTACAGCCTGGGCTGGATGCTGACCAACGCGCGCGGCATCCAGCGCAATGACGCCGAGGCCGCGCACATGTTTGCCGCCGCGGCCGAGCAGGGCATGGAGCAGGCGCAGAACATGCTCGACTCGCTGGGCGGTACGCCGTTGGGCGACCCACCGCCCTGCTTGCGCCCGCCCGAGACCGATCCGCTGCCCGTGGCCCGGGCCCCGCAAATGGCGCGGCCAGCCAAGCCGCAGATGGTGCCGCCCTTGCCGCCGCCGGCCAATGCGCCGCCGACGGTGGTCACCTTCGTGAACGTCGTGGCCCCGGAATACAAGCTGTCGCCGGCCTTGGTGCTGGCGCTGATGGCGGCCGAGTCCAACTTTGACCCGCTGGCCCAGTCGCCCAAGAACGCGCAGGGCCTGATGCAGTTGCTCCCCGAAACGGCGCTGCGCTTCAAGGCCACCAAGCTCAGGGACCCGGCCCAGAACATCCGCGCCGGCATGGCCTATCTGCGCTGGCTGCTGGCCTATTACGAAGGCGACATCGCTCTCGCTTTGGCCGGTTACAACGCCGGTGAGAAGGCGGTCGACCGCTATCTGGGCGTGCCTCCCTATGCCGAGACGCGCCTGTATGTGCGAAAAATCATGGCCGCGATCGGCGGCCAGCGGATTCATCCCTTCGATTCAAGCATCGTCACGCCATCGCCGATGCTGCTGAGGCTGCGCCGCAGCTGAAGCCACGCACCGGCGGCTGATTTGCCCATGCCGACCATCGAACCCCTGCATGCCGACACGCTGCTGCGCGTCTACCAGCTCGTCACGACGATGCTGGCCCTGGCGACGCTGGGCGGCGCCTGGCACCTGAAGGGTGAGCGGGCGCTGTGGTTCTGGGCTGGCGCCTACGCCGCATCGGCGCTGACGCAAGCCGGCCGCTGGCTCGTCATGGCGCTGGACGGCCCGACCGCGCTGTGGTCCATCGGCCACCTGGGCGGCCTGCTGTCCGCGCTGATGGTGCTGCTGGGGCTGCGTGTCTACCTGGGCCTGCCGCTGCGCGCCCGCTGGCCCATCGTCTTCACCGGGCTGGTCTGCATCGCCTCGTTCACGCTGACGGCCACGACCGGCAAGCTGTGGCCGTCACTGACCCTGACGCTGCTGGCTTCGGCCCTGCTGACCATGCCGGCTTCGCATGCGGCCCTGAGGGCCTGGCGAGAGCAGCGCGGTTTTCCCATGGGCCTGCTGGCGGCGGACCTCGTCTTCAGCGCCGTCGTCGAGATCGCCCGGGGTCTGGCGATCACGCCGCTGATCTCACCGACGCGTGACCTGCTGGTGCAGTTCAACGCCATCGGCCTGCTGGCCGTGGTGGGCCTGGTCATCGCGCAGGCGCTGGCCATGCTGTTGCTGCTGCAGGACCGGGCGCTGCGCCAGATCGAGCGGCTTATCGAGATCGACGTGTTGACCGGCCTCGTGAACCGGCGCGGCTTCGAGGAGCGGCTCAGGCGCCTGGTGCGGCGCGGCGCGACCCAGCCGCCGCTGCTGGCGGTGCTGGACGTGGACCATTTCAAGCGCATCAACGACACCCATGGCCACGCGATCGGCGACGCCGTGCTGAGCGGCATGGGCGACCGCTTGCGCGACACGCTGAGGCCGCAGGACCTGGCCGTGCGCCTGGGCGGCGAAGAGTTCGCCGTGATCTGGTTCAGCCCCGAGACCGGCGGCGAGCAGCGCCTGGGCGAGCGCCTGCGCGAGGCGATAGGCAGCCGGCCCTTCGACACGGCGGCCGGCCCGCTGGTGGTGACGGTCAGCGTGGGCGTGGCCCAGGCCCGCGGGCCCGACGATGCGCCCGAGGCGCTGTTCAGCCGCGCCGACGCGGCCCTCTACGAAGCCAAGCGCGGTGGGCGCGACCGGGTGGTGCTGGCAGGGTGAGATTGGAGCCCCTCGTCCGGTCTCGCACTGCTGAACGCAGGCGAGCCCAGCCGTTCCCCCGAGGAGACGGCGATGCTTGCGGCATTGAGCCGTAAGCACATCGCCAGGCGGGCCGGCTCGGGAGCGGCCCAGCGCTCGGCCCGGAATACGCCGGCTCATGCGTCGCGTTTGCCGCGAATGTGAACGACTCAGTTCGCGGGAGGCTGGTAGCCATAGGCTTCGCGCACCCGCCAGACGGCGCCGGCGTGGATGGCGCCGAAGGTGCTGGACAGCTGCGCCACATCCTCTTCCCCGAATTCACCAGGGGCGCCGCGGGCCTTGAGCATGGCGCGCAGGCGCCCGACGTAGTCCTCGCGCATCTCGTTCGGCAGCACGGGTGGCGTCGCATCGGAGCGAGGGTCCTTCTGGTGCGCCAGATAGTCCTCGGCGGCGTTGAAGGCCAGGCACTGGTAGAGCAGCGACACGCTGGTCATCGCGGCGGCCTGGCGCCGGCAGGCGATGAGGATCTGCCGTGAGCGGATGGACTGGCCCGACTTCCACAGCGCGGCCACCAGGTCGGCCGGCGCGGCCATGACCAGCGGCGGGTCCATGTGGCCGCCGCGCGGGAAGTTGTCGCTGAAGTCGATGCTCACCTTGCCGTTGTGGCGGAACGCGATGTCCAGCCGTTCGCCGTCCTTCAGGCCGCGGGCTGCGCAATGCCAGATCGGCCCGGCCGCCGACTTGGGCGGCGCCACCTCGCATTGCCCCTGGGCGTCGGCCAGCAGCGTTTCCTTGCCGGCCTGCAGCAGGCGGATGTGGGTGATGACTACCCGCTCCGCACCGGGGACGGTCCCCACCTCGACCGCGTTGGACGGCGAGTAGAAGAACACGTCGGTGTCGCCGAGCTTGAAGGCGAACATGCGCCGGCCGTCCAGGTACTCGACCTGGCCGGCCTGCGGGCCGCATTTCGACAGGTCCACCGGCTTGAGGACGACAGCCTGCGTGCACTGGCCATGGACCACCAGCGCGAAGCGCGGGTCCTCTGCCGTCAGTTTGGGCGGCGCGGCAGTGGACGAGAGGCAGGTGGCCAGCGCGAGCATGAAGCTCGCGCCACGGATGCGCAGGGCCGGCATGGACGAAACAACACTCCCTGAAGAGATGTCGCGGTCTCGAACCGCCGCGATCGTCCTTCAGCTTACATGCTGCGCCGGTACTGCCCGCCCACCTCGAACAGCGCGCTGGTGATCTGGCCCAGCGAGCACACGCGCACGGCGTCCATCAGCACCTCGAACACGTTCTTGTTCTCGATGACGGCCTGCTGCAGCTTGGCGAGCATGGCCGGTGCGTGGGCCTTGTGCAGCTCATGGAAGTCCGCCAGGCGGCTGAGCTGCGACTGCTTCTCTTCGTCCGTCGAGCGTGCCAGTTCGATGTGCTCCGGCACCGTCTCGCCCTTGGGGTTGCGGAAGGTGTTGACGCCGATGATGGGGTACTCGCCGGTGTGCTTGAGCATCTCATAGTGCATGCTCTCTTCCTGGATGCGGCCGCGCTGGTAGCCGGTCTCCATGGCGCCCAGCACGCCGCCGCGCTCGCTGATGCGTTCGAACTCGGCCAGCACGGCCTCTTCCACCAGCTCGGTCAACTCGTCGATGATGAAGGCGCCCTGGCTCGGGTTCTCGTTCTTGGCCAGGCCCCACTCGCGGTTGATGACGAGCTGGATGGCCATCGCACGGCGCACGCTTTCGTCCGTCGGTGTGGTGATCGCCTCGTCGTAGGCGTTGGTGTGCAGCGAGTTGCAGTTGTCGTAGACGGCGATCAGCGCCTGCAGCGTGGTGCGGATGTCGTTGAAGGCGATCTCCTGCGCATGCAGGCTGCGGCCGGACGTCTGCACGTGGTACTTCAGCTTCTGCGAGCGCTCGTTCGCGCCGTAGCGGTCGCGCATGGACACGGCCCAGATGCGGCGCGCCACGCGGCCCAGCACCGTGTATTCCGGGTCCATGCCGTTGCTGAAGAAGAACGACAGGTTGGGCGCGAAGTCATCGATGTGCATGCCGCGCGCCAGGTACGCCTCCACGAACGTGAAGCCGTTGGACAGTGTCAGCGCAAGCTGGCTGATCGGGTTCGCACCCGCTTCAGCAATGTGATACCCGGAGATGGACACCGAGTAGAAGTTGCGCACGTTGTGGTGCACGAAGTACTCGGCGATGTCGCCCATGACCTTGAGGCTGAACTCGGTGGAGAAGATGCAGGTGTTCTGGCCCTGGTCTTCCTTCAGGATGTCGGCCTGCACGGTGCCGCGCACATTGGCCAGCACCCAGTCCTTGATCTTGGCGGCCTCGTCGGCCGTGGGCTCGCGGCCGTTGTCGGCCTTGAACTTGGCGAGGTTCTGGTCCACCGCCGTGTTCATGAACATGGCGAGTATTGACGGCGCCGGGCCGTTGATGGTCATCGACACCGAGGTGGTGGGGCTGCACAGGTCGAAGCCGTCGTACAACACCTTCATGTCGTCCAGCGTCGCGATGCTCACGCCGCTGTTGCCCACCTTGCCGTAGATGTCGGGTCGCGGCGCGGGGTCGGCGCCGTACAGCGTCACCGAGTCGAAGGCGGTGGACAGGCGCTTGGCGGGCATGCCCTCGCTGACCAGCTTGAAGCGGCGGTTAGTGCGGAAGGCGTCGCCTTCGCCCGCGAACATGCGGGTGGGGTCCTCGCCCTCGCGCTTGAACGCGAACACGCCGGCCGCGTAGGGGAAGCTGCCGGGCACGTTCTCCAGCATCAGCCACTTCAGCAGCTCGCCATGGCATTCGTAGCTGGGCAGCACCACCTTGCGGATCTTGGTGCCCGAGAGGCTTTGGGTGACGAGCGCGGTGCGGATCTCCTTGTCGCGGATCTTCACGACGTACTCGTCGCCAGCATAGGCCTTGACCATGTCGGGCCACTGCGCGAGCAACTGGCGGGCGTCGCCGTCCAGCTTGGCCCGGCGCTGCTCGGCCAGATCGCCCAGGGCCGTGCGGGCGCCGTTCTTGTCGGGGTTGGCGGCCTCCAGCATGGTGCGGCTGGCTTCGAGCTGCTGGATCTCGCGGGCGAGCGCGGCCTGGCGGCGCGCGCGGCCCTTGTAGCTGCGCACGGTCTCGCTGATGTCGGCCAGGTAGCGCACGCGGTTGGGCGGCACGATGGGCGTCTGGTGCGTGCTGTGGCGGGTGTTCACCGGCGGCAGGCGGCCTTCGGTCAGCTTCAGGCCCAGGTCACCCAGGCGTACCTTGAGGGCCTGGTACAGCGCGGTCACGCCGTCGTCGTTGAAGCGGCTGGCCATGGTGCCGAACACGGGCATGGTGTCCGGCATCACATTGAAGGCTTCGCGGTTGCGCTGCACCTGCTTCGAGACATCGCGCAGGGCGTCGAGCGAACCCTTGCGGTCGAACTTGTTGATGGCGACGAACTCGGCGAAGTCCAGCATGTCGATCTTCTCGAGCTGGCTGGCGGCGCCGAACTCGGGCGTCATGACGTACATGGGCACGTCCACCAGCGGCACGATGGCCGCGTCGCCCTGGCCGATGCCGGAGGTCTCGACGATGACCAGATCGAAGCCCGCCACCTTGGCCGCGGCGATGACGTCGGGCAGCGCCGGAGAAATCTCGGAGCCGAAGTCGCGCGTGGCCAGCGAGCGCATGAAGACGCGCATACCCTGGCCCCAGGGCGAGATGGCGTTCATTCGGATGCGGTCGCCCAGCAGCGCGCCGCCGCTCTTGCGGCGCGACGGGTCGATGGAGATCAGTGCCACGCGCAGTGCGTCGCCCTGGTCCAGCCGCAGGCGGCGGATCAGCTCGTCGGTCAAGCTGGACTTGCCAGCGCCGCCGGTGCCGGTGATGCCGAGGACCGGTGTCTTGAGGCCCCGGGCCTGCTCGCGCAGGGCATCCACGATCGCAGCGTCGGCCTTGCCGTTCTCCAGTGCGGTCAGCAACTGGGCCAGCGAACGCCAAGAAGCTTCGGAGTGGCCGGTGATGGCGGCCAGGCTTTGCGGCGCGTAGACGCTGAAGTCCTGGTCGGCCTTCATGACCATCTCGCCGATCATCCCTTGCAGGCCCATGCGCTGCCCGTCCTCGGGGCTGAAGATGCGCACGCCGTGCTCGGCCAGCTCGCGGATCTCGGCCGGCACGATGACGCCACCGCCGCCGCCGAACACCTGGATGTGCTCGCCGCCGCGTTCCTTCAGCAGCTGCACCATGTACTTGAAGTACTCGACGTGCCCGCCCTGGTAGGACGAGATGGCGATGCCTTGCGCATCCTCCTGCAGCGCCGCGGTGACGACTTCGTCCACCGAACGGTTGTGCCCGAGGTGGATGACCTCGGCACCCATGCCCTGCAGGATGCGGCGCATGATGTTGATGGCGGCGTCGTGCCCGTCGAACAGGCTGGCGGCGGTGACGAAACGGACCTTGTGGGTCGGGCGGTACTCGGCCAGCGCCTTGTAGTCGGCGGCGAGATCGGTCATGGCTGTCTCCTTGCTCGGGCCGGATTCTAGGTCGCCAATTGACGTTAACGTCAATTGAGGGCGAAGGTATGGTTCGCAGCCATGACGGAGTCCGCACCCGATCTCGACAAGTTTGATCGCCAAATCCTTGCTGCGCTGCAGCATGACCCCCGCCAGCCGGCCGAGCGCATCGCCACCGCCATCGGCCTGTCGGCCACGGCCGTGCAGCGGCGCATCCGCCGGCTGCGCGAGGCCGGCGTCATCCAGGGCGAACGCCTGGTGCTGGACGCGGCGGCGCTGGGCTATGGCCTGGCCGTATGGGTGGAAGTGGAGCTTCGCGAGGCCAGCCGCAAGTCCGTCATCGACGGCTTCAAGCGCCGCATGGCCGCCGAGCCGCGGGTGCAGCAGTGCTTCTATGTGGCCGGCGACAGCGACTTCCTGCTCCTGATGCGCTGCCGCGACGTCGCCGAGTTCGAGGCGCTGACGCGTGAGCTGTTCTTCGATGACGCCAACATCCGTAAATTCCGCTCTGTCTTCGTCCTGGACGAATGCAAGCCCGACGGCGGGCTGCCTTTGGCGGATTGAAAGCGCCGCCGCGCGGCGTTTCGGCGGCCGCCAACGCCGCCTGCTGGCAGCGCCTGCGCTCGACGATGCCGTCCTGTTTTACAGAAAGGACGACACGAGATGAGTTTCGAGATCCCCAGCGCGACGACCGAATTCGAGGTGGTCGAGGCCCGCTTCGAGGACTGCTTTCGCAAGAGCGCGCGGCTGGAACGCCTGGCCACCGGCTGCCGCTGGACCGAGGGCCCCGTCTACATCCCCGCCCAGCGCCGGCTGTTGTGGAGCGACATCCCCAACGAGCGCATGCTGAGCTGGTGCGAGGTGTCGGGCCACGTCGCCGAGTTCCGCCGCCCCTCCGGCTACACCAATGGCCACACGCTGGACCGACAGGGGCGGCTGGTGAGCTGTGAGCACGGCGGCCGGCGCGTGGTGCGCACCGAGCACGATGGTTCGCTGACCGTGCTGGCATCGCACTTTGAGGGCAAGCGCCTCAACAGCCCCAACGACGTGGTCGTGAAGTCCGATGGCAGCATCTGGTTCACCGACCCGCCCTACGGCATCCTGGACGACTACGAAGGCGTGCGCTCGCCGCAGGAGCAGACCGGGTGCTACGTGTACCGGCTGGACCCCGCCACGGGCGAGCTGCGCGTCGTTGTCAGCAGCATGGTGCACCCCAACGGCCTGGCCTTCTCGCCGGACGAGCGCTGGCTCTACGTGGCCGACACGGGCCTGAAGCAAGGCACCATGCGCCGCTTCGCCGTGGATGCCGACGGAAGCCTGAGCGGCGGCGAGGTCCTCATCACCTGCGACACCGGCTTCTATGACGGCTTTCGCTGCGACACCGAGGGGCGCATCTGGACCAGCGCCGGCCGCGCCATCCATTGCCACGAGGCGGATGGGTGGCTGATCGGGCGCATCCGCATGCCCGAACGTGTGTCCAACCTCGTTTTCGGCGGGCCGAAGCGCAACCGGCTCTTCATCTGCGCGACGAGTTCGGTCTATTCGGTGCTGTTGTCGGTGAACGGCGTTAGGGCCTGTTAGTACTGCGGCAATGGGTCGCGAAGGCCCGTCACAAGGGGCCAATCAAGGCGCAGCGTGCAGCCCGCACTCGCGTGCGGGCCAGCGATGCAACGCTGAGTGGCCCCTTGTGACGGGCCTTCCCGAAGGGTTGTGACCAGAACAACCGCATGCTGTGTTGCAGGCCTTGCTGGCCGCGCCAAGCCAGAGGCTTGGCCCTTCGCCAGGCACGGGCAGGCCATTGGGCCTGCCCGTGTCCGGGCTCAGCCTCGCTGGGTACGAACCCAGCTTGCGGTCTGCTGTCGTGCCTGCGACCTTTCTGGCCACAACGCGACCCGTTGCCGCAGTGCTAACAGGCCCTGGCCCTGCTGAAGGACCTGATCGGCCCGGGCACTAAATGGGGGCATGATCCGCCCCCATTGAAAACTCCCGCCCATCGACCGTGACCACCCAAGCCACAACCGCGCCGCTCGGGACCGAGCTGACCCTCAGGGGCATCTTCCTCGGCATCGTCATCACGCTGGTCTTCACGGCCGCCAACGTCTACTTCGGCCTCAAGGCCGGCCTGACGTTCGCGACGTCGATTCCCGCCGCCGTCATCTCCATGGCCTTGCTGCGCCGCGCCGCAGGCAACTCTATCGGCGAGACCAACATCGTGCAGACCATCGCCTCGTCGGCCGGCACGCTGTCTTCCATCATCTTCGTGCTGCCTGGCCTCGTCATGATCGGCTGGTGGAGCGGCTTCCCGTACTGGATGTCCACCACGCTGTGCGCCCTGGGCGGCGTGCTGGGCGTCATGTATTCCATCCCGCTGCGCCGGGCACTCGTCACCAACTCGCCGCTGCCCTATCCCGAGGGCGTGGCCTGCGCCGAGGTGCTGAAGGTGGGCCATTCGGCCGAGGGCGGCGAGGGCAGCCGCCAGGGGCTGGCGGCCATCATTGCCGGGTCCGTCGTGTCGGCGGGCTTTGCCATCGTCGTCGCGACGCAGCTGTTCGCAGCCAACCTGGCCCAGTACTTCCGCCTGCCGGGCGGCGAGAAGAGTGGCACGACAGGCTACGACCTGAACTTCAGCTTCGCGCTGCTGGCCGTGGGCCACCTCGTGGGCCTGTGGGTGGGCATCGCCATTCTTGTCGGCGCCTGCATCGCCTGGCTGGGCGGCGTGCCCTACCTGACGTCCGGCGTGGACGGCGCGGCCGAGGCCGTGGCGCTGTTCGCCTGGAGCAAGAAGGTGCGCTTCATCGGCGCCGGCTGCATCGCCGTCGCCGCGATCTGGACGCTGGTCAAGCTGGCCAAGCCGGTCGTCTCCGGCCTGCACTCGGCCGCCATGTCGGCGCGCGTGCGCAAGGCCGGCAAGGGCGACACGCTGCCCCGCAACGAGAAAGACATCCCCATCGGCACGGTGGGCCTCATCACGCTGGCCTGCATGCTGCCCATCGGCTTCATGCTGTCCAGCTTCGCGACTTCCGCGGGCCTGGGTGAACAGCTCGGCCTGCTGGTCGTGGGCGGCGTCGTCTACGTGCTCTTGATGAGCTTCTTTGTCGCCGCGGTCTGCGGCTATATGGCCGGCCTGATCGGCTCGTCCAACAGCCCGCTATCGGGCGTGGGCATCCTGGTGGTCATCGGCGTGTCGCTGCTGCTGGCGCTGGTCATGAAGCCCATGTTGCCGGCCTCCAGCGGCCAGGCGCTCGTGGCCTTCGCCCTCTTCGTCACGGCCGTGGTGTTCGCCGTCGCCACCATCTCCAACGACAACCTGCAAGACCTGAAGACGGGCCAGCTCGTCGACGCGACGCCCTGGCGCCAGCAGGTGGCGCTGATCATCGGCGTCGTCGCTGGTGCCGTCGTCATTCCGCCCGTGCTGGACCTGCTCAACAAGGCCTACGGCTTTGCCGGCGTGCCGGGCGTGGACCCCAAGACGGCCCTGGCCGCTCCGCAGGCCGCGCTGATCTCGGCGCTGGCCAAGGGCGTCATCCAGGGCGACCTGGACTGGGGCCTCATCCGCATCGGCGCGCTGATCGGCGTCGCAGCCATCGTCGTGGACGCGGTGCTGAGGCGTGGCACCGGCGGCAAGGCCCACTGCGCGCCGCTGGCCGTGGGCCTGGGCATCTACCTGCCCATGAACAGCACGCTGATGATCGTCGTCGGCGCCGTAGCCGGCTGGTACTTCGACAAGCGCGCCTCCTACAAGCGCGACCCCGAAGCCACCAAGCAGCTGGGCGTGCTGCTGGCCTCCGGCCTCATCGTGGGCGAGAGCCTGCTGGGCGTCATCCTCGCTGCCGTCGTCGTGTTCTCCGGCAACGGCGCGCCGCTGGCCCTGGTGGGCGAAAGCTTCGCCACGGCCGGCCAGGTGATGGGGCTGTTGGCCTTTGGCGGCATCGCCTTCGGGCTGTACAACTGGCTGCTGAAGAAGCAGGCCTAGCCGAAGTGGCGCCAGGCCACGTAGGCCAGGCCGAGCAGGAGGCTGATGACCTGCCAGTCGGAGAACCGGCGGTCGTCGGACGAGTCTCCTGCGTCCGTGTCGAGCGATGGCATCGCGCGCGCGGCCTGCAGCGCGGCTGGCCCGCCCAGCCATTGCTCCACATGGGCCATGGACGTGACCACGCCCAGCCAATGGGGAAAGCGCCGGACGAGCAGCGTCACCATCAGCTTTTCGTCTCGCAGCAGCGTGGCTGACGGCGGCGTGGCATCGCGCAGCCTGGCGACCACCTTGCGCTGGCGCTCCAGCACGCGATCGGGCTGAGCTAGGAATTCCTGCTGCTCGATGAGTGCCTCCTGCAGCAGCAAGCCAATGTTGCCGAGCGTTTGCATGTGGCGGCGGTCCTGCCCCCAGTGGAAGGTGCTGCTGGCGGCATCGAACAGGAACTCATGGCCGGGCCGCCAGCCCCACGCGAGCAGTTCGGCCACGTGCCACTCGAACCACATGCCGGCTTCGAGGCCGGTCAGCCGTGCCTGGGTTTGCTGCAGCAAGGCGGCGGCGTCCTCGACACTGGCGAGGCCGCCCAGGCGGGCCATGAAATCGTCAACGAGCACGTCGATCGGCGCAGGGCTGGCTGCCGTGACGGGGGCGACAGATCCAGGCGCGGCCACGTCCGGGCCGCGTTGCACGGCGTTCAGCACCAGTTCGTAGGCCGCCCGCAGGGCGTGGAAAGCCTCGATGTCGGTGGAGTGGTCGATCTGCTTGAGCAACCGCGCATAGGCTTGGCGGACGGCGCGGGCATCGGCATCGGCCGCCACGCCCAGCTTGGCGAATGCAGCGGCCAGATCAGTTGACGTCAAACAGGCCTCCCGCCACGTTTCTTGTGGCAGGAATGCTAATGCCCGGGTCACGTTGTCCGTGCCCGGGCCATCCCGCGAGCGCGGGGAGTCGTCAGTCGTTCGAGCTGCCGTAGCCGAACAGGTGCAGCAGGCTGGTGAACAGGTTGAAGATGGACACGAACAGGCTGACGGTGGCGAGCACGTAGTTGGTTTCGCCGCCGTCAACGATCTGCTTGGTCTCGAACAGGATCAGGCCAGCCGACAGCAGGGCCACGACGGCGGAGACCGTCAGGGCCAGGGCCGGGATCTGGAAGAAGATCGCTGCCAGGCCCGCAATCATGGCGATGACCATGCCGGCGAACAGGAAGCCGCCCATCCAGGACAGGTCGCGCTTGGTCGTCGTCGCGTAGGCCGACAGGGCCAGGAAGACGGCGCCGGTGGCGCCCAGGGCCAGCATGACGGTCTGGCCGCCGGCCGGCAGGGCCAGGGTGCGCGTCAGCAGCGGGCCCAGCGTCCAGCCCATGAAGCCGGTCAGCGCGAACACGAGGCCCACGGCGGCGCCGCTGTTCTTCAGCTTGTGGATGCCGAACAGCAGGCCGAAGTAGGCGATCAGCGTCAGGATGATGCCGGGCGCCGGCAGGTTGAAGGCGACGGCTGCGCCTGCGACGGCGGCGCTGAACAGCAGCGTCATCGACAGCAGCGCATAGGTGTTGCGCAGCACACGATGGGTGGTGCCGCGGTCGACGGCGCCTCCATAGGGCATGGCAATGACAGTGGGGCGGGTTTGCATGGCAGACCTCCAGTGAAAGAACACTCGCAGGGTAGGGAAGCCAGGCATCAAATAAAAGCAGAGAATCAAGAAGTATTGCTTCGAGATAAGTTGTTGAATCATGAGCCTGAGCTACAGCTACCGCCACCTGTACTACTTCTGGGCCGTCGCCAAGGAGGGCGGGCTCACGCGTGCGGCCGAAAAGCTGGGCTTGTCGGTGCAGACCGTGTCCACCCAGGTGCGCGAGCTGGAGCAGGCTCTAGGTGTTGCGCTGTTGAAGCCAGCCGGCCGTGGCCTGGCGCTGACTGAGGCCGGGCGCACGGCGCTGGACCTGGCCGACCAGATCTTCTCGCTGGGCGAGACGCTGCCCGAGCGCGTGCGCGAGGCGGTGGACGTGCCCACCGTGCGCCTAGCGGTGGGCATCTCGGACGGCCTGCCCAAGCTTGTCGCCCACCGACTGCTCGCGCCCATCCTCGACACGCCGCAGCTGCGGCTGCTGTGCCACGAGGACGAGTTCGACGACCTGCTGGGCGACCTGGCCCTGCACCGGCTGGACGTGGTGCTGGCCGACCGGCCCGCGCCGGCCAACCCCAATCTGCGCGTCTACAGCCATTCGCTGGGCAGCTCGCCGGTGGCCTGGTACGCCAGCCCGCGCTGGGCCGAGGCCGCGGCGCGCGACTTCCCTCGGTCCCTCTCCGACGTGCCGCTGCTGCTGCCGACCTCGCACGCCGCGCTGCGGCCGCGCCTGGACCAGTGGATCACCGAGCAAGGCCTGCGCGTGCGTGTCACCGGCGAGTTCGAGGACAGTGCGCTGCTGGCCACCTTCGGTGCGGAGGGCTTGGGCGTGTTCCCAGCCGCGGTGGCGGTGGACGCTGAGCTCACCAGCCGGCACGGCGTCGTGCGCGTGGGCCTGAGTGAGGACGTGGAGGAGTATTTCTACGCCGTGGGTACCGACAAGAAGATCAGCCACCCTCTCGTGCGCAAGCTGCTGCCGCAACGGACCTGAGTCAGCCTCACTTGCTACAGTTGACGTTTACGTCAATTAACGAGCGCCCGGCCCCCTGAGCCGTCGGGCGGACAGGAGACAGCCCCATGAATCTGCCCGGCCTCAATTTCCAACTCGGCGAAGACATCGACGCGTTGCGCGACGCGGTGCGTGCCTTTGCCGAGACCGAGATCGCGCCGCGCGCGGCCGAGATCGACCACAGCGACCAGTTCCCGATGGACCTGTGGCGCAAGATGGGCGAGCTGGGCGTGCTGGGCATCACCGTGCCCGAGCAGTACGGCGGCGCCGACATGGGCTACCTGGCCCACATGATCGCCATGGAGGAGATCAGCCGCGCCAGCGCCTCGGTGGGCCTGTCCTACGGCGCGCACAGCAACCTGTGCGTGAACCAGATCAAGCGCAACGGCAACGACGCGCAGCGGGCCAAGTACCTGCCCAAGCTGATCTCGGGCGAACACGTCGGCGCGCTGGCGATGAGCGAGCCGGGCGCCGGCTCCGACGTGCTGAGCATGAAGCTCAAGGCCGAAGACAAAGGCGGGGTCTACCTGCTCAACGGCAGCAAGATGTGGATCACCAACGGCCCCGACGCCGACACGCTGGTGGTCTATGCCAAGACCGAGCCCGAGCTGGGCGCGCGCGGCGTGACGGCCTTCCTCATCGAGAAGGGCATGAAGGGCTTCTCCATCGCGCAGAAGCTGGACAAGCTGGGTATGCGCGGCTCGCACACGGGCGAACTGGTGTTCCAGGACGTCGAGGTGCCGGCCGAGAACGTGCTGGGCACGCTGAACGGCGGCGCCAAGGTGCTGATGTCGGGCCTGGACTACGAGCGCGCCGTGCTGACCGGCGGCCCGCTGGGCATCATGCAGTCGGTGATGGACAACATCATTCCCTACATCCACGACCGCAAGCAGTTCGGCCAGAGCATCGGCGAGTTCCAGCTCATCCAGGGCAAGGTGGCCGACATGTACACCGTGCTGCAAGCCGCGCGCTCCTTCGCCTACACGGTGGCCAAGAACCTGGACATGCTGGGCGCCGAGCACGTGCGCCAGGTGCGCAAGGACTGCGCCTCCGTCATCCTGTGGACGGCCGAGAAGGCCACCTGGATGGCCGGCGAAGGCATACAGATCTTCGGTGGCAACGGCTACATCAACGAGTACCCGCTGGGCCGGCTCTGGCGTGACGCGAAGCTTTACGAAATCGGCGCGGGCACTTCGGAGATCCGCCGCATGCTGATTGGTCGGGAGCTGTTCGCCGAGACGATGTGACGTGACGGCGCTGCACGTCAACACGCCGCTGCTGCGCGCGGCACCCGGCCTCTTCGATCACCCGGAGGTCTGGCTGAAGATGGACGCGCTGCAGCCCAGCGGCAGCTTCAAGCTGCGCGGCGTGGGGCGGCTGGTTCAGCAGTCGGCAGCCGAGGGCGCGAAAGCCATCATCTGCGCATCGGGCGGCAATGCCGGCTTCGCGGCCACGCATGCGGCCGTGGCAGCGAGCTTGCCCGTCACCGTGGTGCTGCCCATGACCAGCAGTGCCGCCGTTGCCGAACGGCTGGCCGCGCGTGGTGCAGAGGTGTTGCGCCATGGGGCCGTCTGGGATGAGGCGCATGAGTTCGCCTTGAAGCTGGCCGCCGAGCGCGGCGCGGCCTATGTGCACCCGTTCGATCATCCGCTGTTGTGGGCGGGGCATTCGACCTTGATCGACGAAGTCGTCGAGGCCGGTGTCGAGTTCGATGCCGTCGTCACGGCCGTGGGCGGTGGGGGCTTGTTCTGCGGCATCGTCGAAGGCCTGCGTCGCCATGGGCTGGATCATGTGCCCGTCATCGCCGTCGAGACCCACGGTGCGGCCAGCCTGCGGGCCGCACTGGCTGCGGGCGAACTGGTCAGCCTGCCGGCCATCACGTCCATCGCGACCTCGCTGGGCTCGCGCCGCGTGGCCGCTGAGGCCTTGGCGCGTGCCCGCTCGCATCCCACCCTCGCCGTGCAGGTCAGTGATGATCAGGCCACCGCCGCCTCTGTGCGCTTCGCCGATGCACACCGCGTCATGGTGGAACCTGCCTGTGGTGCCGCGCTGGCGGCGGTGGACCGCCACGCCAAGCCCTTCCGTCGAGTGCTCGTCGAAGTCTGCGGCGGCATGGGTGTTTCCCTGGACCTGCTGCGCCAATGGGGCAGCCCCGCGACAATGCCGGCATGACGACCCCGACCAACCAAGAACTGCAAGACCTGCTCGACAACAACAAGCGCTGGGCCGCCGACACCGAGGCCCGCGAGCCAGGCTTCTTCTCCAGCCTGCTCAAGCAGCAGACGCCGCAGTACCTGTGGATCGGCTGTGCCGACAGCCGCGTGCCGGCCAACGAGCTCGTGGACCTGTTGCCGGGCGAGCTGTTCGTGCATCGCAATGTCGCCAACGTGGTGGTGCACTCGGACCTGAACTGCCTGTCCGTCATGCAGTTCGCCGTGGACCAGCTCAAGGTGCGCCACATCATCATCGTGGGCCACAGCAACTGCGGCGGCGTGCGCGCGGCGCTGTATGACATCCGCGTGGGCCTGGCCGACAACTGGATCCGCCACGTGCAGGACGTGCGCAACGACCACCAGCCCTGGCTGGACAGCTTGCCCGAGGCGCGCCGCGTCGACGCGCTGTGCGAGCTCAACGTGCTGGAGCAGGCGCGCAACGCTTGCCAGACGACGGTGGTGCAGGACGCCTGGGCCCGCGGCCAGGAAATCGTCGTGCACGGCTGGGTCTATGGCCTGCACAACGGCCTGCTCGAAGACCTGCAGCTCACCGCGGCCAAGGCCGAAGACCTGGAGCCCGCCTACCGGCGTGCGCTGGAGCGCGTCAAGCGCCGCTACGCCACGATGGGCTGATAACCAGCCGCTAGAGTCGGGCGCATATGTTCCCGACCCAGCTGACGGACACCCGAGCGTTCGACATCGCCCAGGCGCTGCTGGGGGGCTTCGACCGCCATTACCGGCTGTTCCGCGCCACGTCCGCCGAGGCCAAGGCGCGCTTCGAGCGCGGCGACTGGCATGGCCAGCAGCGCGCCCAGGCGCTGCGCATCGAGTTCTACGACGCCCGCGTCGCCGAGGCCAGCGCGCTGCTGGAGGAGCGCTTCGCGGCGTCCTCGCTGGCGATGGAAGTCTGGCAGCAGGTCAAGCTGCACTACATCGGGCTGCTGACCAACCACCACCAGCCCGAGCTGGCCGAGACCTTCTTCAATTCGGTGTGCACGCGCATCCTGCACCACGCCTACTTCCACAACGCCTTCATCTTCGTGCGGCCGGCCATCTCGACCGAATACATCGAGAACGACGAGCCAGCCGCGCTGCCCACCTACCGCGCCTACTACCCGACGCCGGCGACGCTGCGCGACACCATTCAGCGCGTCATCACCAACTTCCAGCTTGTGGGGCAGTTCGCGCACCTGGAGGCCGACGTAGACCGAGTGCTCGCCGCCATGCGGCGCCAGTTGGGCGAGTTCCGCTGGCGTGCCAACTTCCAGCTGCAGGTGCTGTCCAGCCTGTTCTATCGCAACAAGGGCGCCTACGTCGTCGGCAAGATCATCAACGGCTTCACCGAGACGCCGTTCGCGCTGCCCATCCTGCGCGGGGACGATGGCCGCTTCTTCATCGACGCGGCCTTGTTCGGCGAAGACGATCTGCTGATGCTGTTCAGCTTCGCGCGCGCCTACTTCCTCGTCGACATGGAGGTGCCCAGCGCGTTCGTCGCTTTCCTGCGCTCCATGATGCCCAGGAAGCCGCGCTCCGAGATCTATTCGGCGCTGGGCCTGCAAAAGCAAGGCAAGAACCTCTTCTACCGCGACTTCCTGTACCACCTGCGCCATTCCAGCGACAAGTTCCGCATCGCGCCCGGCATCAAGGGCATGGTCATGCTGGTGTTCGACCTGCCGAGCTACCCGTTCGTCTTCAAGGTCATCAAGGACTTCTACCCACCGCAGAAGGACACCACCCGCGAGCTGATCCAGAGCAAATACCTGCTGGTGAAGACCCACGACCGCGTGGGCCGCATGGCCGACACGCTGGAGTACACGCGAGTGGCCTTCCCGCGCCACCGCTTCGAGGATGAGCTGATTGCCGAGCTGAAGCACTTCTGCGGCAGCCTCATTGAAGAGAACGGCGACGACCTCGTCATCAAGCACCTCTACATCGAGCGCCGCATGGTGCCGCTCAACATCTACCTGCAGGAGGCCACGCCGGCGCAGATGGAGCATGCCGTCGTGGAGTACGGCAACGCGATCAAGGACCTGGTCTCGGCCAACATCTTCCCGGGCGACATGCTGTGGAAGAACTTCGGCGTGACCCGCCACGGCAAGGTCGTGTTCTACGACTATGACGAGATCGAATACCTGACCGACTGCAACTTCCGCCGCGTGCCCGCGCCGCGCAACGAGGAGGAGGAGATGTCAGGCGAGGTCTGGTACGCCGTTGCGCCGCGCGATGTCTTCCCCGAGACCTTCGGCCCCTTCCTGCTGGGCAACCCGCAGGTGCGCGAGTGCTTCATGCGCCACCATGCCGAGTTGCTGGACGCAGCGTTCTGGCAGGGCCACAAGGAGCGCATCCTGGCGGGGCATGTGCATGACGTGTTCCCGTACGACGCCGCGCGACGGTTCGGCCCGTCGTGACGCGCTTTGTCGAAGCGGCCCAGTCCGACAGACGCGAGGCTCCAGGCGCGCCAACATCGGCGCTGCCATTGCACCGCCTCGGAGCTGAAATGATCTTTGACGCCATCCGCGAAAGCCACGACCTGCAGCGCGACCTGTGCCGCAAGCTCACCGCGTCGCGCGGCAGCATGGCGGCGCGACAGCTGTTGTTCCTGCAGTTGAAGGTCGAGCTCATGGCGCACGCGGCCGCCGAGGAGCGCTATCTGTACGTGCCGCTGCTGATGGAAGACGGGGGGCTCGATGCCTCGCGCCACGCGCTGCACGAACACCACGAGGTGGACGAGTTGCTCGAAGATCTGTCGGTGCGCAACAAGCAGCAGGACGGCTGGATCGCGACCGCGAAAACGCTCAGCTTCAAGGTGCGCCACCACTTGAAGGAAGAAGAGTCGAAGTTCTTCCACGTCGCGGGCAGGTTGCTGCCCGATGCGAAGAAGCAGCAACTGGGCGGCAAGTACCTGCGCGAGATCGTTCGCATGCGCAAGCACTACGCTGCCGAGTTCCAGACCGTGGCCGTGTCTGAGACAACTGGCCTGGTAAAGCCTGCCAAGCCTGTGGCCGACAAGCCGGCGTCACGCGGCAGCGCGCGTGCCGGCGCGAAGCTGCGCGGCAGCAGCGAGCCGCGTCGCACCCGCTGAACCGGGCGCCTCCTCAACCCTCCGTGGGCCGCGACACCCGCGCCCGGTGCCCATTGGGATCGCCGTGACGGCGGTGTAGCCAAAGTCCGTGGCGGTGGGTGCCTGCAGCAAGGGCCAGCCAGAGACCTTCCAGGCGCGACGGCCACGTCCACTTCCGTGCCGTCTCGGCCACCACGCCGACCTGCTGGATGCGGCTTTCTGGCAAGCCCGCAAGGCCCGCATCCTGGCGGGTCACGTGCACGACGTATTCCCCTACGATCCGGCGCGTAGGTTCGTCGCGTAGATCGCCGACGCAAAAAAGGGAGGCCAGCAAGACCTGGCCGGGCAAGCCTGCCCCTGTCCAGAACATCTTGATGGAAATATCAGAGAAGCCGACTGCTGCCCGCTTCGAATACCGCCCCGACATCGATGGCCTTCGAGGCGTTGCCGTGGCCCTGGTGGTGGCCTACCACGCCTTCCCGCAATGGCTGGCGGGCGGTTTCGTTGGCGTCGACGTCTTCTTCGTCATCTCCGGCTACCTGATCTCCTCCATCGTCTTCCAGCAGATGGAAGCGGGGCGCTTCAGCTTTGCCGAGTTCTACGGCCGCCGGGTGAGGCGCATCTTTCCGGCGCTGCTGCTGGTGCTGGCGACGGTCTACGGGCTAGGGCAGGTGCTGCTGCTGAGCCAGGAGCGCCGGGAGCTGTTCAAGCACATGGCCGCGGGCGCCGGCTTCGTCTCCAACTTCGTGCTGTGGGGCGAGGCCGACTATTTCGACGGCGTCGCCGATACCAAGCCGCTGCTGCACCTGTGGAGCCTGGCCATCGAGGAGCAGTTCTACTTGGCCTGGCCGGCGCTGCTTTGGCTGGCCTGGCGCGTGCGCAAGGGCGTCTGGCCGGCGCTGCTGTTGCTGCTGGCGGGGTCTTTCGCGCTCAACCTGGCCGGTATCCGGCATGACGCCGTCGCGACCTTCTATTCGCCGCAGACGCGCTTCTGGGAGCTGCTTTGCGGCGGCGCGCTGGCCTGGGCTCTGCGCCAGCCGGCGACGGCGCAGGGCCGTGGGTGGCCCACCGGCAAAGTGCTGTGTTCGGCCGGGCTGGTGCTGCTGGGCCTGGCGGCCTGGCGGCTGGATGCCGGCCATCGCTACCCGGGCGCCTGGGCGCTGCTGCCCGTCGCGGCGGCCTCGGCCCTCATCGCGGCAGGCCCGCAGGCCTGGGCGAACCGGCACCTGCTATCCAGCCGGCCGCTGGTCTGGCTGGGCCTGCTGAGCTACCCGCTCTATCTGTGGCATTGGCCGCTGCTGTCGCTGGCGCGGATCGTGGCCGGCGAGACACCCTCCGCGGAAGTCCGTGCGGCGGCCGTCGTCGCGGCCTTCGCATTGGCCTGGCTGACCTGGCGATGGCTGGAGCGGCCCCTGCGGCAGGGCGGGCACGGTGCCCGCAAGGCCATGGCGCTGTCGGCCCTGATGCTGGTGCTGGGCGTGGGCAGCTATGCCGGCTATCGGTTCAAGGCGGTGTCCGCCGAAGAGTCGACGTTGGCGGCCGTGTCATCACAACTGGGCTGGCAGACGCAGCCCGGCACCCCCGACCAGGCCGGTGCCTGCCGCGCCCGGTTTCCCGAGCGACAGCCGCTCACGCCGGTGCAGCGCGACGACAACTTCTGCCTGCTGGCCCGCGAGGGGGCCGCCGAGGTGTTGATGGTGGGCGACTCGCTGGGGCTGAGCCTGTTCCCGGGCCTGAGCAAGCACGAGGGGTTCAACACCTTGCTGCTGGGCGCCAGTTCGGCGGCGCCGCTGTACGACACCCGCACGACGGAGTTCGACGACGGCATCCGCATCAACAACTACCGGCTGACCAACCACGCGCTGGACTACGCCTTGCGCGACGAGAACGTCAAGGTGGTCGTCATGGTGTTCCTGGGCGGCCCGAACCTGGCCAGGGCGGACAGCCCTTACCGCATCACCGACATCGCCGACCCGTCGGACGCCGATGCCCGGCGGGTGTTCACGCAGGCGCTGTCCAGGACGCTGCGCAAGCTGCACGACAAGAACAAGCGCGTGGTCTACATCCTGCCCAACCCCTCGCTGCCATACGACGTGCGGGGCTGTGTCGCGGCGCACCGGCCCTTCGAGCCCAAGGTCGCGAAGGTCTGCGACGAGCCCGCCGGTGCCCACCTGCTGCGGGGCGGGGCTGCCTACCGGCGTTGGGTTGCGGTCGTGCTGAAGGACTTCCCGCAGGTGACGGTCTTCGACGCGGCCGGCCCGGTCTGCGACGGCGCGCGCTGCTGGGGCTTCAAGGATGGGCAACTGCTGTACCGCGACAAGGTGCACCTGAGCATGGACGGCTCCGATCGGGTGGCGGCCGAACTGGTGCCGGTCATCGAGGCGGCACTGCGGCCGGTCAGCCCTGCGTTGGCCGGAACACCCGCACCCGGTGCCCATCGGGGTCCGCCGTGACGGCGGTGTAGCCGAAGTCCATGGCTGTGGGCGTTTGCAGCACCGGCCAGCCCGATGCCTTCCAGGCGGCCACGGCGGCGTCCACTTCCTTGTCGCTCTCCACCGTCACGCCGATCTCGGCGCCACCGCCGCGCAGCGCGCTGGTGGGCTGCGCATCATGCGCGGCCCAGAGGCCCAACATGGTCTTGTCGTTGAGCATGAACATCGCGAAGTTGGGGCTCTGCTCCACGGGCTCGCGGCCCAGCATGGAGCGATAGAACAGCACGCTTTCGGCGGGGCTGTTGACGTAGAGGATGAGGCAGTCGGGGCGCATGGCGATCTCCTTTGTTGATGGCGCCATGCTCGGGGCGGAGGCTGTCAGGGCATGTCAGCAGCGCTGCGTCCACTTCAGATTGGGGGCGGCCATCCCGGCGCGCGACAATGCCGCATTGCATTCCCGCACCTCACAACCATGTCCGACACCCGCCCCGAACTGCCCGATCACCTGAGCGTGGACCCGCGCAGCCCCCACTACGTCGCCGCCGTCTTCGAACACGACGTGGGCATACGCTTCAACGGCAAGGATCGCCACGACGTGGAGGAGTACTGCATCAGCGAAGGCTGGGTCAAGGTGCCCGCCGGCAAGACGCTGGACCGCAAGGGCCGTCCTTTGTGCATCAAGCTCAAGGGCGCTGTCGAGGCTTTCTACCGCTGACACCATGCGGCGCCGGTTGGCCTGTGGCTCGCTGCTGGCGCTGAGCCTGGCGGCGCAGGCCGCGCCCTGCCCGCAGCCACTGCGCATCGGCTTCAACGACACGCCATTTCCGCCCGCGCTGCTGGGCCGGGGCGCGGCTTTCGCAGACCCACCGGGCTGGGTCGTCGTCGCGGTGCGCGACGCGCTGCAGCGCCTGGGCTGCCCCGCCAGGCTGCTGCGCCTGCCGGGCCGGCGGCTCACGCTGGCGCTGCAGCGTGGCGACATCGAGTTCGCGCTGTTTTACGGCGCCACGCCCGAGCGCGTGGCTGCGTTTGCCTTCCCGCTGGACGCGACCGGCCAGCCCGACGCGGCCTGGGCACCCATGCTGGGTCACCTTGCCTTCTATGGCCTTGCCGGCAGCCCGGCGCTGAAGGCCTGGGACGGCACGACACTGGCGCCGGGCGTTCGGGTGGGCGTCGTCGGCGGGTCGACTCAGGAGTTGCTGGCCCGCGAGCGAGGCTGGCCGGTGTCTGTCGCCAGCGCTTTCGACACCAGCGTGCTGGCCCTGAAAGCGCGGCGCTTCGACCTGCTGCTGGCGTCCAGGGAGTCCGTGCTGCCCAGCCACCTCGAAGGCGAGTCAGCCCTCGTGGAACTTTCGCCGCTGGTGCAGCGGCTGCCCTATTACGTGCCGGCCAGCGCCGCCGCCCAGGCCCGCCACGGCGAGTTCGTCACAGCCTTCTGGCGCGAGGTCTGCCACGCGTCGCGGCGAGCCATGCCCGAGGCGCGTGGGCTGGATTGCGGCAAGAAACCCTAGGCCATCGCCACGAGCACTGCCGCGGCCAGCAGCGCCACCCAGGCAACATGGCGGCCGCGCGTGGCCACCAGCACGAGGCCGGCCGAAGCCACCAGGGCCGCCATGACGGCCTGCTCGATGAGGCCCGCTGATGCGGCCCTGACGGCCGGTTGAGCCAGCCATGCCAGCACGGCCGCGAGCGCCCAGCCGAACAGCGTCACGACATGCCAGGTGGCCCAAAGGATGCGCGTCTGGTACTCGCGCAACACCGGCGCGCCGGCCGTGGGTACGAGGCCGCCTTGGCGCAGGTGCCTGAAGATCATGCGCTCGCCCAGCAGCGAGTGCACCAGGCCGATGACGAAGACCAGCGCTGCGGCGCCCAGCAGCCACGCGTTCATGTCGAGACCCTCTTCGTCAGTCTTAGCGTCAGCCCGCCCTCGGGCCGCAAGGTGACGGCCATGCGCGGCTTGGGGCGCGATGCATTGATGGGCGCCAGCTCGAAGCGTTGCAACACCAGCGCCGCGATCAGCGTCATCTCCAGCACCGCAAAATGCTGGCCCAGGCAGACGCGCGACCCGAGGCCGAAGGGGATGTAGGCACCGCGCGGGATCTCGTGGGGTGCGCCGGGCATGAAGCGCTCGGGCCTGAAAGCCTCAGGCGCATCCGGCCACCAGCGCGGGTCGCGGTGCAGCAGCCAGGGCGTCACGCGCACGAGGGTGCGCGCCGGCAGCCGCACGCCGCGCACGGTGACTTCGCGCGTCAACCGCCGCGTCATCATGGCCGCGACGGGCGGGTACAGGCGCATGGCCTCCTTCAGCGTGGCGCCGAGGAAGGGCAGGGCGGCCGCATCATCGGCCCCCGGCGCGCGGCCGGCCAGCACGCCGTCGACCTCGGCCCGTGCGCGTGCCTGGGCCTCGGGGTGGGCGGCCAGCAGCCAGCTCCACCACAGCAGCGCCGTCGCACTGGTCTCGTGGCCGGCCTGGAAGCTGACCATGCACTGGTCGTAGACCTCCTGCGGCGACAACGCCGTGCCGGTCTCCTCGTCGCGCAGCGACATCAGCATGCCGAGCAGGTCGGTGCGGTCCTCGCCCGAAGCGCGCCGCGCGGAGATGTGGCCGCCCAGCAGTCCGTGCAGCAGCTTGTGAGCCTGCCGCTTGGCCGCCTTGCCCGGCAGCGGCAGCCAGTCAGGCAGCGTGAAAGGCCAGAACATCTCGGCCAGCGCGTTCTCGCTGAGCACCTGCACGGCCTGCGACGCGGAGTCTGTGTCCTGGCCTATGGGCGCACTGAACAGCGTGCGCGAGATGACGTCCATCGTCAGGTGGCTGAAGAGCGTATGCATGGCGACGTCGCCCTCGCGCACGCCGGCCAGGCCTGACGTGGCGGCCTCCACCATCAGCGCCCCATAGCCCGCCACGCGCTTGGGTGTGAAGGCCTGCATCAGCATGCGCCGCTGGCGCTGCCAGGTGGCACCCTCGGTCACGAGGACGGACTGGCCCATCAGCTGGGCGAACACCTCGGGCCCGCGCTCCCAGCGGATCAGCGCGTCGGCATGCTCCACCATCAGCTCGCGCAGCAGCTCGGGGTCGAAGACGTCCACGCCGCGTTCGCCCAGGATGCGTTGGCGCACGAAGTCACCCAGCGGCCGCTGGGCCGCGATGACGGCGAGGTAGTCGCGCCGCATCGCGGCCAGCACGGGGATGCCCCACCAGCGGTCGGGGTGGCTGGGCAGATCGTTCCAGGTCAGGCTTGTCATGGGCCGAATGCTGCGCCTCGCGGGCCAGTCCGGTCTTGAACGAATGCGACACTGATCGCATGACTGACCCAGGCACAAGCCTCTGGCTGCCGCCGCTGTCCCTGGCCGGCTGCGTGCGCGGCGCCATGCAGCGCGACACGCGCGGCCGCGGGCTGGATGCCGTGCAGCGCGAGAACTACTTCCCCGCCACGCCGCTGGTGAGCCTGTTCTGGTGGGCCGAGGGCAGCAGCGAGTGGTTGGCCACGCCGGGCTTCTCGACGCCGCCGCCCGAGCGCCGCCATGTGCCCGTCCTGTTCGGCGGGCCTTTCACGCTGCCCACGCACACGCGCAATCCCGGCGAGATGTGGGCCTTCAAGCTGTTGCTGTTGCCCGATGCCTTTACCGCGCTGACCGGTGTCGCGCTGGATCGCCTGGTCAACCAGGTTGTCGACGCTCGTGAGGTGTTGCCCGACGACTGGATGGCCTGGGCTGAAGGCGTGGGCGCGGCGCCCGACGACGCGGCCCGACAGCAGCTCGTTGAAGACTTCCTGTCGCCGCGCTGGCAGTCGCTGGGCACGCAGCGGCCCGGCCACCGCTATGCCGCCTGGACCGAGGCGCTGGCCGTGCGCGCCGCAACGAGCGCGGCCGGGCGCAGCCTGCGCCAACTGGAGCGCCGCATCAAGGCCTGGGCCGGCCTGCCCATGCGCGAGTTGCGTGCCGTCTCGCGCGCCGAGAGCGCTTTCTACGCGGTGGCCGCGGCCAGCGAGCGGCCGGGCTTCAACTGGGCCGACATCGCCGCCGAGGCCGACTACGCCGACCAGAGCCATCTGTGCCGCGAAACGCGCCGGCTGACCGGCTTCAGCCCCGAGGATTTGCGCCGGCGCATGCAGTCCGAGGAGGCTTTCTGGGCCTATCGGCTTTGGCGCTGAGGCACACTCGCGCGATGCTGCGACTGCTGCTCCCAGCCCTGGCCTGCCTGCTGTGCTGGACGAGCTTGCAGGCGCGTGCGACCTGCCCGGAGCCGCTGCGCATTGGCTTCAACGACACCGCTTCGCCGCCAGGCCTGCTCGGCCAAGGTCAGGCGTTTGCCGACCCACCGGGCTGGGAAGTGGCCGCTGTGCGCGAGGCGCTCAAGCGACTGGGCTGCACGGCCGAGCTGCTGCGCCTGCCCAACCGCCGCCTGGCGGCCACACTGGCCCAGGGCGGCGTCGACTTTGCGCTGCTCTATGGCATCACGCCCGAGCGCCAGCGCACGCTGCGCTTTCCGCTCGATGCCCAGGGCCGGCCCGACCTGGCCTGGGCGCCGGTGTTCGGCCACCTCGCGCTGTTCGGGCGCGCCGGCGAGCCGGTGGATGCAAGCTGGGATGGCCGCCACCTCCCGGCCGGGATGCGCGTGGGTGTGTTGACGGGTTCCGTGCAGGAGGCCATCGCCCGCGACCGGGGTTGGCCGGTGGAGCTCATCAACGTCGCGGACAGCGCGCTGACCATGCTGCAGGCGCGCCGTTTCGACCTGCTGCTGACGACGCACGAGGTCCTGACGTCCGAGCAGCGCGGCGGCCTCGTCGAATGGGTGCCCGGCGTGGCCAAGCTGCCCTATTTCGCGCCGGCTTCACCGCAGTTCGTGCAGCGTCACCCGGGCTGGACGCGCAGCTTCTGGCGCGAGCTCTGCCAGGCCGTGCGGCGGCTGGAGCCCGAGGTCCGGCCCGCCGAATGCGGCGTCGTGCCCGCGGCAGCCTGGCGCCGGGATTCCTGATCCTGCAGGGCGGGGCGTTGCTCCCTACACTGGCGCCATGCGCCGCCTGCCGCTCCTGGCCATCGCCTGCCTCCTGGCTGCACCGGGTGCCAGGGCGGCGGACTGCCCGCAGGCGCTGCGCATAGGCTTCAGCGACTCGCCCTTTCCGCCCATGATCAACGGCCAGGGTGCTCGCTTCGCCGACCCGCCCGGCTGGGCCTTGCAGGCCATGCGCGATGCGGCGCAACGCCTGGGCTGCGACGTGGCCCCCCAACGCATGCCGGGCCGGCGCATGGTGCAGCAGCTGGAGCAGGGCCAGCTCGATTTCGCCCTCTTCTTCGGCCCCACGCCGGACCGGCTCAAGGCCATGCGCTTTCCGGTGGACGCCGCCGGCCACGCGGATGCCAGCGTGGCGCCGCTGATGGGCCACCTGGTGTTCTACGCGCTGCCCGGCTCGCCGCTGGCGCGCGGCGGCTCTGGCTGGGACGGCGCGACGCTCGCGCCGGCGTTGCGCGTGGGCGCCGTCGTCGGCACCGCGCAGGAGCAGCTCGCCCGTGCACGCGGCTGGCGCGTGGAGACGTCCAGCACCTTTGCCGGCGCGCTGCAGATGCTGCGTGCCGGCCGCTTCGACCTGCTGCTGTCCACCCGCGAGACGTTGACGCCCGAGATGAAGGACAGCGACCTCGTCGAGATCTCGCCCGTCGTGCAATACCTGCCCTATTTCGTGCCCGCCAGCCCGGCGCTCTGGAGCACGCGGGCGGATTTCGTGCGGGCGTTCTGGCGCGAGGCCTGCCTGTCGGTGCGCCGCGTCATGCCCGAGGCCCGCCCCGTCGACTGCGGCATTGCGCCGCCAGCGTCCGGTAAGTAGGTGAAGCCCACCCGGTTGACCGAGGCATTGTGTGGTGATTGACGCGAACGTCAATTGATCGCGTCAAAATGGCGCATCTGATTGACCCCAACGGAGTACCGCCATGTCCGACCCCATCGTCATCGTTTCCGCCGCCCGCACGCCCATAGCCGGCCTGCTGGGTGATTTCGCCGGCCTCGCCGCCTGGGAGCTGGGCGCCGTCGCGATCAAGGCCGCCGTGGAACGTGCCGGCGTGCCGGGCGACTCGGTGGACGAGGTGCTGCTGGGCAACTGCCTGATGGCGGGCCAGGGCCAGGCGCCGGCGCGCCAGGCGCTGCGCAAGGCGGGCCTGCCGGACTCGGCCGGTGCCGTCACGATGAGCAAGATGTGCGGCTCCGGCATGCGCGCCATGATGTTCGCCCACGACATGCTGGCGGCCGGCTCGGCCGAGGTCATGGTGGCCGGAGGCATGGAGAGCATGACCAATGCGCCGCACCTGATGTTCGCGCGCAAGGGCGTCAAGTACGGCGTGGCGCAGATGTACGACCACATGGCCCTGGACGGCCTGGAAGACGCCTACGAGCGCGGCAAGGCCATGGGTGTGTTCGCCGAAAGCTGCGTCGCCAAGTACAGCTTCAGCCGCGAGGCCATGGACCAGTACGCCATCACGTCCACCCAGCGCGCCAAGGCCGCCAACGAGGACGGCAGCTTCGACTGGGAGATGGCGCCCGTGACGATCTCCAGCGCCAAGGGCGACACGGTCGTGAAGTTCGACGAGCAGCCCTTCAAGGCCAAGCTCGACAAGATCCCCACGCTCAAGCCCGCGTTCAAGAAGGACGGCGCCATCACCGCCGCCACCTCGTCCAGCATCTCCGACGGCGCAGCGGCTCTGGTGCTGATGCGCGAGAGCACGGCCAAGGCCCGCGGCCTCACGCCCATCGCCCGCATCGTCAGCCACGCCGTGCACGCGCAGGCACCCGAGTGGTTCAGCACGGCGCCTGCCGGCGCCATCCAGAAGGTGCTGGCCAAGGCTGGCTGGCAGGCTGGCCAGGTGGACCTGTGGGAAGTCAACGAAGCCTTCGCCGCCGTCTCCATGGCCGCGATGGCCGAGTTCAAGCTGCCGCACGACATCGTCAACGTGCATGGTGGCGCCGTGGCCCTGGGTCACCCCATCGGTGCCAGCGGCGCGCGCATCGTCGTCACGCTGCTGGGCGCGCTGAAGAAGCGTGGCCTGAAGAAGGGTGTCGCGGCGCTGTGCATCGGCGGCGGCGAGGCCACGGCATTGGCCGTGGAAATGGTCTAAACCGTGTTCGGCACCCACGACCTGGCACTGTTCGCCGCGACCGTCCTCGTGCTGAACGCCACGCCGGGCGTGGATATGGCCTACGCCATCGCCAGCACATTGCGCGGCGGCTGGCGCCAAGGCGTGGCGGCGAACCTGGGCATCATGGCGGGCTGCGTGCTGCACACGCTGGCCGCCGCCTTTGGCCTGGCGGCGCTGCTGGCCACGTCGGCCGAGGCCTTCACGGCGGTGAAGCTCGTCGGCGCGGCCTACCTGCTGTACGTCGCCTGGGGCATGGCCCGCGCCGGACTCAAGCCGGCCGCGGCAACCGCCGAGGTCGCCGCGCCGGCTTCGCTGTGGCGCACGGTGCGCCAGGGCTTCTTCACGAACGCGCTCAATCCCAAGGTGGCGTTGTTCTTCCTGGCACTGCTGCCGCAGTTCATCGCCGCTGACGCGCCCAACAAGACCCTGGCCTTCCTGTTCCTGGGCGCCTGGTTCATCGTGCAGGGGCTGCTGTTCATGCTCGTGCTGGTGGCCGTCGTGGCACCGCTGCGCCGCAGCAAGCCGCGTCCCTGGGTGGGGCGCAGCCTCAACCTCGGCGGCGCCGGTCTCTTTACCCTGCTGGCTGCCAAACTGGCCCTGACAAAACCATGAATGCTCTGATCGTTGGCGCCTCGCGTGGCCTGGGCCTTGAATTCGTGCGTCAGTACCGCGCGGCGGGTGCGCGCGTCACCGCCACGGCGCGCAGCGACGAAGGCCTGGCGGCCATCACAGGCCTTGGCGCGAAGCCCTTGAAGCTGGACGTGGCCGACGCGGCCAGCGTCTCCGGCCTGGCCTGGCAGATCGACGGCGAGCAGTTCGACGTCGTCGTCATCAACGCGGGCGTGTTCGGCTCACGCGCTGGCGCGCTGGAAGCGCCCACGGGCGATGACTTCGACATGGTCATGCGCACCAATGTGCTGGGCCCCATGCGCGTGCTGCCGCAGATCGCCGACGCGCTGGCACCCGGCGCACGCCTGGCCCTCATCTCGTCCAGGATGGGCTCCATTGGCCTGCGCACCAGCACCAGCGGCTGGCTCTACCGCGCCTCCAAGGCAGCGGTGAACTCGGTGATGAAGGACGCCTCCTTGGCCCTGGCGGGCAAGGCGACGGTCATCAGCTTCCACCCCGGCTGGGTGCGCACCGACATGGGCGGCGCGGGTGCCGACATCGACGCCCCCACCAGCATCGCCGGCATGCGCACCGTGCTCGCCAGCGTGAAGCCGGCGGACACGGGCAGCTTCTTCAATTACGACGGGCAGCGGCTGGACTGGTGACGATTCACCGCGGGCCGCCCGAAGCAGCCCGTTAGCATCGCCGCCGGGAGGTGGCCATGCCACGCTGGTTGAAAAGGACGCTGCTGGGGCTGGGGTCGTTGATCCTGCTACTGCTGGCCGTGGTGGCCGCCTGGGTGGCCAGCAACGGGCGCTGGGCTGACGAAGCGCCAGCACCTTTGCCCGCCGCGCTGGAACTGCGGCCCGTGACGCTGGCGCCGGAGCACAACGCCTTTTTCGACCAGTTGGGCCTGCGAGCGCCCAGCGGTGAGTCGGCCAACGCGTTCGGGCAACGGGTGTGGCGTGGCGAGATGCATGAAGTTGCCGCAAGGCAGCTCGACATGCCGAAGTCGCCCACCTGGAATTGCAAGCCGGCCGACGAGGACTGCGTGCAGCGTTGGCGCGCCACCACCCAGGCACTGCGGGAGGAAATGGGCGCGACGGCCGAATATGGCCGGCGCTGCGAGGCCCTGCTTGACGCGCAGGGCTATCAAGAGCCGTTGCACGAGATACAGGTGCACAACCCTGAGGCGGCAAAGGCGATGGCTGACGTGCAGATCCCACCCTTCGGTCCCATATTCGGTTGCCTGCGCTGGTTTCAGCTGAGGGCCGTGCTCGCCCCGGACGCTGCCGCGGCACGGGCCGACTGGACTCGCGCGGACGCCGTGCTGCGGCGCATGGCCGGCGGCGTGCAGACGCTGATCGGCCACGCGATCAGTTGGGCCGGGGCAAGGAACCAGACGCTGCTGCTGGCCCAGTGGATGGCGCACGAGCCCGGGGCCGTGGTGGAGCCGGCCTGGCTGGAGCCGCTCCCCGCCAGCATCTTGCAGCCGCGGACGTGGATGGCCGGCGAGGCGCACTACCAGCGTCAGACGACCGCCGCGTTGAGCGAGCCGGGCGCCCTGCTGTACAGCGAGCAACCCAATGCCCTGCAGGCGTGGGTCAGCGAAACGCGCCTGGGCTATTTGCCAAATGCGACGCAGCACCGTCTCGATGCGGACTGGCTGGCACGCATCCAGGCCTTCGGTGCGTTGCAAGGTGCGGAACTGGCGCGCCAGGCGTCTGCCGCGCTGGAGCCGCCGTCCCCATCCTTCTGGACGATGCTCAAGTGGCGCAACACGGTGGGGAATGTGCTTGCCGAGGTGGCGGCGCCCGCGTTCAGCGGCTACTTCATGAAGCAGGCGGACGTGGTGCTCTACCAGCAGGCCCTGCGCCTGGTGGTGGCCTTGAACCCGGTGGCGCCGGCCGAGCGTTCCGCATGGCTGGCGCGCCAGCCGGTCGCGCCCGAGTTGCTGGCGCGCCTGCGCGTCGAGGGCGATGCGCTGGTGGTGAGCAGCTGGCAGGCCGAGGCCGATCCCTTGCACGCCAAGCCGGCCCGCTTCGCGCTGCGGCCTGCCTGACGGCGATCACTTGGGCGAGACGCCCACCTCGAAGGTCCCCACCAGCACCTGGTCGCCGCGGCCCGACAGGCGCAGCACGACGCGCTGGTCCTTCTGGCCCTCAGTGCCAAAGCCCGTCGACAGCCACAGCATCAGCGTCGTGTAGGGCGACACGAGCTGCTGGTTGTGTCCGTAGAACTTGGCCCTCACCTCGTAGCGGCCCGGCTTGGCCTTGCGCAGCGAGAACTCCTCGGGGCCGTAGCCGCCGGTGAAGTCGCGCGACATGGCGCCGCCCTGGCGTGTCAGGCGATGGCCGTAGTAGGCGCTCTCGCCGTTGGGGTCGGTCACCCAGAGGTCGATGTCGGTGTTGTCGGCATCCCAGGTCAGCACGGTGCGCAGGTCCAGCGGCAGGTTGCGCCGCAGCCGCACGTCCACGCGCGACAGGGTGAGCTTGGGCGTGCGGGCGGCGAGCGCGTTGAGCTCGGTCAGCGCGATCAGGTCGATCTCGGCGAAGCGCCCGTCCCAGGGGCGGCTGGCCACGTCCCAGAGCAGGTCCAGCGCGCGCTGGGGTTGCGTGGCTGCGAGGGCCAGCGCCAGGTCGCGGTGGGACTGGGGCTCGTCCGGTGCCAGCTCGCGCACGCGCTCCAGCAGCGGCACGGCGAGCGTGGTCTCGTCGGCCTGCAGCAGGCGGTAGGCCAGGATGCGCAGGATGTGGCGGTTCTCCAGCTCCATCTCGGCGAGGTTGGACAGCACACGTATCGCCAATTCGCGCTGGCCCTTGGCGAAGAAGATCTCGGCCGCGTCGATGAAGAAGGCCGTGCTGGCCAGGTAGCCAGGCCGCTCGTCCAGGTAGATGGCATAGCGGGCGGCATCGCTGGCCTCGCGCAGGCGGGCCACATAGGCGGCGTTGGGTTCCCAGGCGCGCAGCGCGATGGTGGCCGTGGCGACGGTCTTTTCGGCCGCTTCGCTACGGGCCACCGCATTGCCTGCTACCGCCATCCGTTCGAGCGCCGGTGCGGCCTGCATCGGTGCTGGCGCAATGGCTGCGGGCATGGGCGGCGGTGCCGGCCGCAGCGCGCTGATCGGCGCCGGCGGTGCCACGGGTGCCATGCGCATCGGCGACGGCGCGACGGGTTCCGATGGCCTGTCCAGCCTGGCGTCGGCCACGGCCGCGACCTTGGCGGCCTTCTCCGGTTCGGCCTCGCGGTCCGGGAACTCCTGGGCCCACCAGGCCTGGCGCGCGGCAAAGCGCTGCACGAGGCCCTCGATATGCCTCTCGCGGTCGGCCTGGCGTGAGGCGCCACGTTGGGCCATGCTCTGCTGGTAGGCCGCGCGCATGGCGGCCGTGGGCGGCAGGATCTCGTAGCGCACGTAGTCGGCCAGTTCGTCGAGCACGATCAGCGATGTCTCGGCGCTCAGCAGCCGGAACTGCTCGCCCAGGCGGCGGATCTGGGCGCGGTTGCGCTGCTGCTCGGCCGACAGCTCGCCGATGCGCAGCTCGGCCCAGCGTCTTGCGGCCAGCGGCAGGCTGGCCTCGTCGGATGACGGCACCTCCCGCGGCGCCTTCAGCTGCAACCGGCGCTGGCTGCGCCGCCCCTGGCCGTCGACCAGGGTGACGACAAGCTGCCCCTCGACCGTCGTCAAGCGAGCGGCGATCGCGACGCGGCCGTTTTCGGGGTAGAGGGACTCGGCGACGACCTGCTCGGCGCCTTCGGCGCTCAGGTCGACGATGTGCAGTCCCGGGCGGGTCAGCGCGGTCAGTGCCGAGGCGGTGTCCAGCCGGGTCAGGTCGAGCAGGCGCGCGCCGCTGTCTTCGGCCAGGCGGCGCAGTCGCGGCAGGTCGGCACGGCTGGCGGCACTCACCGTGAACACCGGGCCGGCGGGCGGCTTGGCGCCAAGATCGGGCCAGGTGGCCAGGCCATCGCTGAACAGCAGACTCAGGGTGGCGTTGCCGGCAGGCGCGGCGGCAAGGCCGGCGTACCAGGCGGCGGGGCTGCTGGCGCCGTCGTAGGGGAGCTGCTGCAGCGTGCGGCGCAGGGCCTGCCAGTCGCCGGCGCGCACGTCGAAGTCGCGCACGGGCTCGGCGGTGTCGCGCGCCACAGTCAGGTGTACGCGCACGTCGCGCGCGGCGGCGAAGAGGGCGTCCAGCAGCGCGAGCTCGCGGGCATGGTCGCGCTCGGCGCCCGAGCCTGAGGCGTCCCAGACGAGGTTGAGCTCGCGCGGCAGGCGGGCCGCGCCGCGCGCCGGCTCGAGGGCGGCCAGCTCGGCATAGGCATAGACCTGGCCGGCGTGTTCCTGCACGACGACGCTGTCGCCGCCGCTGGCGGCCCAGCTCAGCGACAGGGCCTCACGCGGCCGCCAGTCGCGGCGCTGCAGTTGCATCGATGTCTCGTCGCCGCGAGCGAAGGTCTCCACGCCGGCCAGGGCACCCGTGGCCTGGGGATTGGCGCCGCCGCGCAGGTTGAAGCGGCCCTCGAACTGGCCCATGGGCTGGCCGAAGTCCAGCGGCAGCCGGTACTGCATGCGGCCCTGGGCACCGGGGTGCAGCGTCTCGGCCAGTTGCAGCAGCACGCGCCGATCGCCGTTGGCCGGCACGGGGTAGATGCGCAGCTTGAAGTTGTTGCCGGCGGTGCGCTCCAGCAGCGCCGGGTCGACGCGGCGGCGCGAGATGTCGTCGAACACCTGCCGGCCCTTGTCCTTGGGCACGGGCACGGCACTGACCATCTCGCCGCGCACGTCCAGCGCAAAGCCCACGACGCTCTGGCCCGCGTCCAGCGGGAACTCCAGCGTGGCCTCAAGCTGGCGGGCGTTGGGGTTGCGCACGACCAGCTCGATGCGGGTCTGCGCCAGGGCGCCGGCCAGCGTGGCCAGCACGTTGACGCGCTGCAGGGTCAGGGGCTGGCTGGCGTCGGGCACCAAGAAGCGTGGCATCGGCGGCTGGGGCTGGGGTGGTGGCGCCACTTTCAGCGGTGGCGGTGGCGCTGGCGGTGTGCTGAGCGCGAAGGCGGGCGCCGCAGCCAGGGTGAGCAGGGCGAGCAGCGAACGAAGCGTCGTGGCAAATGGCATGAAGGGTGTCCGGGACGGGCAGGCCTGGCGGCGCCGTCGATGCCTTGCCCTGGTCGGCATCGTTGGCGGATGCACCGTGTGCGACACGGGCAGTACCTGCTTCTACGGTGGCCAACGGCGAACAGGGTGAACCGACAATAGCCCCCATCCCCAACGTTGTCGGAAAGCGCCACCCATGCTCCTCCCCGAAGACCACCTCGCCGTGCAGGACGCCATCCGCGCCTTCGTGCAGGCCGAGATCGCCCCCCATGCCGCGGCCTGGGACAAGAACCATCACTTTCCCGCCGAGCAACTGAAGGGCCTGGCCTCCCTGGGCTGCTATGGCGTGGCCGTGCCCACCGAGTGGGACGGCGCGGGGCTGGACTACCTGGCCCTGTCGGTCATCCTCGAAGAGATCGCGGCCGGCGATGGCGGCACGAGCACGGTGGTCAGCGTCAACAACTGCCCGGTCTGCTCCATCCTGATGGGCTTTGCGAACGACGAGCAGAAGGAGCGCTTCCTCAAGCCCCTGGCGCGCGGCGACATGCTGGGCGCCTTCTGCCTGACCGAGCCGCACGTGGGCTCGGAGGCCGGCGGCCTGCGCACGACCGCCACGCGTGACGGCGACGACTACGTGCTCAACGGCGTCAAACAGTTCATCACCAGCGGCAAGCATGGCGACGTGGCCATCGTCATGGCCGTGACGGACAAGGCCGCCGGCAAGAAGGGCATCAGCGCCTTCGTCGTGCCGACGAACACGCCCGGCTACCAGGTCGCGCGCATCGAGGAGAAGATGGGCCAGCACAGCAGCGACACGGCCCAGATCCTGTTCGAGAACTGCCGTGTGCCCGCGGCCAACCGCCTGGGCGAAGAAGGCCAGGGTCTGAAGATTGCGCTGTCGGGCCTGGAGGGAGGCCGCATCGGCATCGCTTCGCAGTCCGTGGGCATGGCGCGCGCGTCGTTCGAGGCGGCACTGCGCTACAGCAAGGAGCGCGTCACCTTTGGCCAGCCCATCTTCAACCACCAGGCGGTGCAGTTCATGCTGGCCGAGATGGCCATGCAGATCGAGGCCGCGCGCCAGCTGATCTGGCATGCCGCGAGCCTCAAGGACGCCGGCCGGCCCTGCCTGAAGGAGGCGGCCATGGCCAAGCTGTTCGCGAGCGAAATGGCCGAGAAGGTCTGCTCCCAGGCCATACAGATCCATGGCGGCTACGGCTACCTGAGCGACTTCCCCGTGGAACGCATCTACCGCGACGTGCGCGTGACGCAGATCTACGAGGGCACGAGCGAGGTGCAGAAGATCCTGATCGGCCGGGCGCTGGCGTGAAAGCTCGGTCAGAGGGACGCGAAGGCTTGCTCCAGTAAGGCGGCTGATGCCGCCAGTGACGCACGTTCGGCCGCGTCCATCGCGGGCTCGACGACCCGGCTCGCGCCAGCAGCCCCGACCAGCGCTGGCAGCGACAGCGCCACACCGCGGATGCCGCAAGCACCGTCCTGCACCCGGCTGACCGGCAGCAGCCGGCTCTCATCGCGCGCGATGCAGCCGATCAGCTCCGCCGTCACCAGGCCGATGGCGTGGTTGGTGGCGCCCTTGCGCCGGATGACCTCGTAGGCAGCGCGGCGCACCGACTGTGCAAGGGTTGCCTCCTTGTCGGTTTGCCAGCCCGGCCAGTCGCGCAGTGCCACGCCGCCCACGCGCGCGCCCGACCACAGCATGACCGAGGAGTCGCCATGCTCGCCCACGACCTGGACATGCACGGATTGCGTGGACAGGCCCAGCCGCACGGCCAGGCGCTCGCGCAGCCGCGCCGTGTCCAGCAGCGTGCCGGTGCCGATGACGCGCTCGGCGGGCAGCCGGCTGGCCTCGGTGACGACGCGGGTCAGCACGTCGACCGGATTGGTCACGACGATGACGATGCCGCCAAAGCTCGCCAGCGCCCGTCCCGACTCGGCGGCGATACGGGCGTTGTCGCGCAGCAAGTCCAGGCGGCTCTCGTCCGGCCGCCCGTTGCGGCCCGCGGCCAGCACGACGATGTCGGCCTCGCGCATCTGCGCCAGCGCCACGGCGCGCACGTCGCAGCGCGGGTAGAAGGCCGCGCCGTCGGCCAAGTCCAGGGCCTCGCCTTCGGCGACTTCGGCGCGCTGGTCGTGCAGCCACAGCTCGCCCGCGTGGCCGGCCAGCAGCGTCGAGAACGCGACGCTGGTGCCGACCCAGCCGGTGCCGACGATGCCGATACGAGGCTTCATGGCCGCAGTATGCGCGCCGCCGTTCACGCTGGTCGCTGTCGATTGGCGCGCCCGGCTCGCCATCCGTCGCAACCCCATCGGCGCAAAGAGGTTGCCGCCCTAGCATCCGCCCAACTCGAATCAGGAGGTGTGGCATGGAAGAGGTTCTGGTGGCCCGAGGCTTGCGCAAGGCCTATGGGGACAGAGTGGCGGTGCATGAGGTCAGCCTTTCGCTGCGGCCCGGCGAGGTGCTGGGCCTGCTGGGCCCCAACGGCGCCGGCAAGTCCACGACGGTGGGCATGATCTGCGGGCTGACGGTGCCGGACGCGGGCGCCGTGACGCTGTCCGGCGGTGCCAGCCTGGCTTCTGACGAGGCCGGCTACAAGCGCCGCATCGGCCTGGTGCCGCAGGACATTGCCCTCTACGAGGAATTGCCGGCGCGCATGAACGTGGAGCTGTTCGGCGCCCTGTACGGCATGGCGCCTGACGTGCTAAAGCGCCGCACCGACGAGGTGCTGGCCATGGTGGGCCTGTCGGACCGCGCCAAGGACAAGCCCTCGACCTTCTCGGGCGGCATGAAGCGGCGCCTGAACATCGCCTGCGCGCTGATCCACGACCCCGAGGTCATCCTGCTGGATGAGCCCACCGCCGGTGTCGACCCGCAAAGCCGCAACGCCATCTTCGACAACCTGGAGGCGTTGAAGGCAGCCGGCAAGGCGCTGATCTACACGACGCACTACATGGAAGAGGCCGAGCGCCTGGCCGACCGCATCGTCGTCATCGACCACGGCCGCGTCGTCGCCAGCGGCACGCAGGCCCAGCTCTTCGCGCTGCTGCCCGCCGCGCAGACGCTGCATGTCGAGATCGACGGCGAACCCGACGACGCAGCGCTGCAAGGCCTGCCGGGCGTGCATCGCGTGGGCCAGCGCCTGGACGTCAGCGTGGGCGACATCGGCCGCGACGCCGGCCCCATGCTGGCCGCGCTGGCCGAAAGAGGCGTCAAGGTGCGCGGCCTGGCCTCTGCCCGCGCGACGCTGGAAGACGTCTTCCTGGCCCTCACCGGCCGCCAACTCCGGGATTGAGACCATGCAAGCCCTGCTCGCCCTTGTTCGTGCGGAGATCAAGCTGCACTTCTCCAACCGCCGCGCGGTGCTGATGAGCATCGTGGCGCCCATCCTCATTGCCGCCTTCTTCGGCAGCCTGTTCGGCTCCAGCAGCAAGATGGCGGGCATCCCCATAGCGGTGGTTGATCTGGACAACAGCCCGCTGTCGCAGCGCGTCGTCGCGGCGCTGCAGGCCGAGTCGTCGCTGAAGACCACCGTGACCGGCGAGGCCGACGCCGTGGCCCAGGTTCGCGCGGGCAAGCTGCGCGCCGTGGCCATCCTGCCGCCCGGACTGGGCCAGCAGGCCGGCGCCGCGATGTTCGGTGGCTCGCCCAAGCCCGAGATCCAGTTGCACTACGACCCCTCCCAGGCCAGCGCGCTGGCGGTGGTGCGCGGCATGCTGGCCCAGACGCTGATGCAGGAGGTCAGCCGCTCCACCTTCAGCGCTAGCAGCCCCGTGCTGGGCGATCTGAAGCAGCAGGTCGAGAACGCCCAGAGCCTGGAGCCCCAGCGCCGCGCCGAATTGGCGCGCATGTTCGACAGCATCAGCGCCGTGCAAAAGCGCGAGGCCGCGCAGCCGCAAGCCGCCTCGGCACCGCAGGCCGGCGGCCTGTCCATGCCCTACACGACGCGCGAAATCGAGGCCGTTCAGTCCGGTGCCAACGCCGCACCCGTTGCCTACAACAGCTATTCCCACTCCTTCTCCGGCATGGGCGTGCAGTTCATCCTGATGGCCGGCGTGGACATGGCCCTGGGCCTGCTGCTGATGCGCCGCCTGGGCCTGTGGAAGCGGCTGCGCGCGGCGCCGCTGTCGCGAACGCAACTGCTGGGCAGCCGCATCGTCGCCAGCACGCTGATCTCGCTGATCGTCTTCGCCGTCATCTACGCGGTGGCCATCGCGGCCTTCGGCGTGCGCATCCTGGGCAGCACGGCGGGCTTCGTGCTGGTGCTGGCCTGCTTCTCGTTGCTGACGGCCACCTTTGGCCTGCTCGTCGCCGCCCTGGGCCGCACGCCGGAAGCCACCCGGGGCCTCGCCATCCTGGCCACGCTCTTGATGGTCATGCTGGGCGGCGCCTGGGTGCCGGCCTTCATCTTCCCGGAGTGGCTGCAGACGGTGTCGCTGGCGGTGCCGACGCGCTGGGCCGTGGATGCGCTGGATGCGATGACATGGCGCGGTCAGCCGTTCGCGGAGGCCTTGCTGCCGAGCGCGGTGATGCTGGGGTTCAGCGCGGTGTTTGCCGTGATCGCGGTGTGGCGGTTTCGGTGGGAGGAGTGAGGAGGCTCTTTGGGATAGGCCCATGCCGGGAGTTCGCCCCGGCGGGCGACCTCCTTTTTGAGCGACCAAAAAGGAGGCAAAAAGTCGCCCCCGAACCGCCCGCCCCTCGCTGGCGCGAGGGATTCCCTGCGTGCCAAGCCGCTTGCAAGCGGCTTGTCCCTCGCCAGGCACAAGGCAGTCCGCAGTGGATTGCCTTGTGTCCGGGCTCGGTGCGCAGAACTTGAGGCCCCCGCAAAACTCCCTTCGCTACGCTGCGGTCTAACAGTTGCGCGGAGTCAGATGTTGAAGCGTGCTGACGCACGCGGCCTCAAGTTCCTTGCGCTCCTCGGCGGGACTCAAAGGGGGAGTGAAGGAAAAGCCAGCACGAGTTGCTTGGTGCGTTTGGCTCTTGGGGTCGGCCGCCGTGGAGGAAAACCGAAGGTTTCGCTAATTCCCGGCGTGGGCCGCGCCACTACGCCGCAATTGCACACGGGCTAACGAATAGCCGACACCCAGCGCCCAAACCTCGGCGCCATCCGCCACCCGTCCTCCCCCAGCCAATCCGCCGACACCAGCACCCGGTGCGCCCGCCCGATCAGCTTCTCGCGCGGTACGGTGCCGATGAAGCGCGAGTCCTCACTGTTGTCGCGGTTGTCGCCCAGCAGGAAATACTGGCCGGCCGGCACGGTGATCTCGGCGAAGTTGCGGCGGGCGCGCAGGGACGGCAGAAACTGCACGGTATGTGGGTGGCCGTCGAGGTCTTCGGTGGCGCGCACCGCGTCGACGACCCAGCCCGGTGCGATGGACTCGCCCTGTGAGTGGCTATCGTTGTAGGCCAGCGGGCGGCCGTTCAGGATGAGCTGGTCTTCCCGCATCTCGACGCGGTCACCTGGCAGGCCCACGATGCGCTTGATGAGGCGGGTGCCGCCAGCCGGCGAACTGAGCGTGACGACGTCGCCGCGCTGCGGCTCGCCCAGTGGCAGCAGCACCACGTCGGTCAGCGGCAGCTTGAGGTCATAGGCCAGCCGGTTGACGAGCACCACGTCGCCCTCCAGCAGCGTGGGCCGCATCGAAGCCGAGGGGATGGGGTTCCAGTCGGCTACCGCGGTGCGGAACAGCGCAAAGCCGAACAGGAAGAGGATGAAGCCGCGGTTGTCGCGGAGGGTGCGTCGGATGTTCATGGCACCCATGCTGCCGCCGCGAACTGATGCCGGTGCAGGGAGTGGGCGAACTGCAGGCCTGGACGGGTGAATGGTGGCTGGGGCGCACGAGCGGCAGGCACGGTACAAAGCTGCCATGCCTATTGAATTCAAGCCGCTCACTGAAAGCCATCTGGCCATGCTGAACGCCTGGCTGCAACGGCCCCATGTTGCCGAGTGGTGGGGGCCAGCCGACACGGTCGACGAGCTGCGGGAGGACTTCCTCACCGGCGGCACCACGCGCGCCTTCATCGCCCACCATGAGGGTGAACCGGTGGGCTTCATCCAGTGCTACGTCGTCATGGGCTCGGGCGACGGATGGTGGGAAGACGAGACCGACCCCGGTGCGCGCGGCATCGACCAGTTCCTGGCCCACGGCGGTCAACTGAACCAGGGCCTGGGCCGTGCGATGGTGCGGGCCTTTGTCCAGCAACTGTTCGAGGACCCGGCCGTGACCGTCATTCAGACCGATCCCTCGCCCGACAACCCGCGGGCCATCCGCTGCTATGTGGCGGCGGGCTTCGAGCCGGTCAGCGAGGTTGTGACGCCGGACGGCCCGGCCCTGCTGATGCGCTGCCGCAGGATGACGGCGGGCGCGTGACGCCCTCTATGCTTGTGGCAAAAGCCCGTTGATAGGGAGGACGATTTGAACTCACGGCCCGTGCATGGCCGGCGGCTTCGCCGCCGGTACCTTACGCTTTGCACCGCCATTGCCATGACCGCAGCCAACGCAAGCCCGCCGGCCTTGGAGGCTTTCTTCGGTACGCCCGAGATCGGCCAGGTGGCGCTGTCGCCTTCGGGCAAGACGCTCGCGCTGACCGCCCCAGGCAAGGACGGCCGCATGGAGTTGGTCGCCGCAGATCTCGGCTCGCAGCCCTGGAACTTCAAGACGCTGGCTTGGCTGAAGGCGTGGGACGTGGCCTGGCCGACATGGTTGAATGAAGGCCGGTTAGTGTTTCAGGCACTGGATCGCCAGTCCGGCGACTTGGGTGGGGCCACGGGACTGTGGGCCGTGGATGCCGACGGCCAGAACGGCCGGTTGCTTATCGACGGCGAATACGCCGGCTACCGGTTGGTCATGCCTGGCAGTCATCAAGTGCTGTCAGCGGAGTGGTTGTTGCACAGCCTGCCGTCAGATGGCGGCGACGATGTGTTCGTCGTGCGCAGGCAATGGTCCGCCCGTGGTGTCGATACCCAGCCGACGCTGGCCCGCATCGATACGCGTGCACCAGCCTTGCGGCTGTTGAGCCGCGATGCGCCGGACGATGTGGTGCGCTGGGTCGTCGGGGCCGATGGCCGGCCTGCCTTTGCCGAGACCGTGGCCCGGGGTCGGCGCCAGGTTTGGCGCAAGCAGGAGGAGGGTTGGCGGCGTATTGCCGACTTCAAGTACCCCGGCTTCGAGGGTTGGACGCCCCGCTTCATGTTGGACGGCGAACTCTTCATTTCCGTCGAGACTCCGGCGAAAGCTGGCGCGCAGTTGCGCCTGTGGGATGCCACCACGGGGCGACCGGCCGAATCCACCATCCTCAGCGGTACGGGCTTCGACGTTGGCGCCAACGCTCGCCCGCTGTTCGCCAGGCCCGGAGGCGCCTTGATCGGGTGGCGGTACGCCCTCGACACGGTCTACACGCACTGGGGTGACCCTGCCATGGTGCGCGGACAAGCCGCCATCGACGCGGCGTTGCCGGGGCGTGTCAACGTCATCCATTGCGAACGCTGCCTGGACGGTGAGCGCTGGCTGGTGCAGAGCCTGTCGGACCGTGAACCGCCCAGCTGGTACGTGCTGGAACGGTCGACCGGCAAGCTGTCGCGGGTGGGCTCGGCCCGGCCGGCGCTGGTTGGCGCGGCCACGGGGCGGCGCAGCTTCCACCGCATCTCTGCCCGTGACGGGCGCGACCTGCCGGTCTACCTCACGCGGCCGCTGCAAGGCGATGACAAGCCCCGGCCGGCCGTCCTCTACATCCATGGCGGCCCCGCCTCGCGCACGTCGCTGGACTGGACGGACGGTATCGCGCAGTTCCTGGCGTCCCGCGGGTACGTCGTGGTGGAGCCGGACTTTCGTGGGAGTGTCGGCTACGGTTGGGCGCACGAGACGGCGGGCGACCGGCAGTGGGGCCTGGCGATGCAGGACGACATGCAGGATGCGCTGCGCTGGGCCGTGAAGCAGGGCCATGTGGATGCGTCGCGCGTGTGCATCATGGGTGCGAGTTTCGGCGGCTACTCGGCATTGATGGGGCCGGTCCGCTACCCCGATGCCTTCCGCTGCGCCGTGGCCTGGGTGGCGCCGACGGACCTGCCGGAGATGGTGTCGACCGACCTGGACGCCATCAGCAGCGCGACGGGGCAGGAGATCTACCGAACGAGCATCGGCACCCCGGAAAGCGTTGCCGAGGCCTCACCGCTCAAGCATGTGCGCGAAATCCGCGTGCCCGTGCTTGCTGCCTTCGGCACTGACGACCGGCGCGTGCCCATCCTGCATGGCAGGCGCTTGCGCGACGCGGCCCGGGCCGCCAAGGTGGATCTGGAGTACGTGGAATACGAGGACGAGGGCCACAACTGGCAGAACCCGCGCACGCGTATTGACTTCTTCAGCCGGGTCGAGCGTCTGCTGGCCCGTGCGTTGGACGACTGAGCCGGCGGTTCAGGCCGCTGCGGCCGTCACGACGCGATTGCGTCCCGTCTCCTTGGCCCGGTAGAGCGCATCGTCGGCGCGGCGGATGACCGCCTGCAAGTCCAGGTCGGCGGGGCCGTACTCCGACACGCCGATGCTGACCGTCACGCGGATGCCGGAGTTCGAGGCCGCCACGCGCGTCGCGACGCGTTGGGCCAACTGCTCCGCGTCGTGCAAGCGGGTGCGCGGCAGCAGCACGCAGAACTCCTCGCCGCCCCAGCGGCCCACGAGGTCATCGCTGCGCAGCGCGGCGCGCAGGCTGGCCGACACGCCTTGCAGCACCTGGTCGCCTTGGGCATGGCCGTGCTGGTCGTTGATGGCCTTGAAGTGGTCCACGTCCACCATCAGCAGCGCATAGCCGGAGCGGCCCTGCACGGCATTCGCGTGCTCGGCCTCCAACTGCATCAGCAGGCCGCGGCGGTTCAGCGCGCCGGTGAGTTCGTCGGTCTTGGCCTGCTGGCCCAGGCGGTGCAGCACGCGGCCCAGCACCAGGCGGATGTGGGCCAGGTTGATGAGCCCACCGACGAACAGCACGGTGATGGCCAGCGGGATGTTGGCGTGGCCCGGCGCATCGATGGAGATCTTGGTGGTGGAGCCCACCAGCAGCGCCTGCACGCCGCGCACCAGCAACGCCGCGCCCAGCAAGCCGTAGCCCGCTGCGGCCACGGGCGCGAAGATGGGCGTGGCCGCGCGGCCCAGGCGCCACATCAGGCTCACGCTCGCCAGCATCATCGTGGCGCAGCCAAAGCAGACGACGGCCACGCGCAGGCCGTGGCCGTTGGCCATCAGGAAGCTGGCCGCAATCACGGCAGCAGCGGCCGCCAGCCCGACGGCATAAAAGCGCCAGCCCGGCCGCTGGCCCCAATGCAAGGCCAGGCCGCGGTGCTCGAACATGGAGGCCGCGACGATGAGCAGGTCGGCCAGGTTGCGCGGCAGGCTGCCGCTCTCCAGCGGCGGCACGAACAGCATCAGCCCCACGGCCAGCAGCAGCCAGAACAGCGCGAAATGCCCCTCCACGGCACGCCAGTGGCGCGCCATGCGGGCCGTCATGGCCCAGATCAGCGCGTGGATGAAGAACTGCACCGAGACGAGCGCGATCAGCAGCGGTTGCGCGGTCAAGCGAAGGCTCCGGCGGGGCGGTGGAGGTGAGGAGGAGCGGAGTTTGGATCATTCCGCTGACGCCACGCCTACCGCTCCCGACGGAGCTTGTGCTTTAGTCCCGAAGGCTGGATGGCAGTTCGGCAAAATCCTCGCTGCGCTCCAGCGCGCCCAGGGCAGCCAGCAGGTCGGGCGGAGGCCCAACAAGCTTGCGCGCCGCCAAGTCCAGCCAGCCGCCGGTGCTGTCGATGCGTGCGCACAGCTTGCCGTTGGGCCCGAGGACGTCGTTGCGGAACAGGAAGCGCGAGCCGTCCGCCGCCAGGCCCGCCAGCACCAACGTCACCGTGATGGGCTGCAGCAGCCCGACTTCCCGGAAGTAGGCGATCTCGTCCTTGGCGGTGACGGGCCCGAGGCGGCGAGTGGCGAACTCCTTCATCTCGAAGCCGCTCTCGGCGAAGAACATCATGCGCACATCCGCCGCCCGGTCCAGGAAGGCGGTGTTGCGCATGTGGGCGTTGAAGTCCATGTCGCCCCAGCCGGCGATGAAGGGCTTGGCGTACATGTCAGGTCTTGTTCTTCAGGCCGAGCACTTCGATCGGCTCGATGTTCAGCGGCATGACGAACAGCTCCGGTCCCTTGGCCATCAGCGCCTGGGCGATAGGGCCATTGAGGTGACGCTGGCGGCCGGCCTCGTCATGGAACGCGTCGAACACGCCAAAGGTGGTGGGCGACAGCTTCAGCGCGAACCAGATCGGTGTCGTGGTTTCGTCGTTGGCCATGGCGAGCGCGGCGCGCAGGAAGGCTTCGGCCTCGGCGACCTTGCCAGGCTGGGCTTCGAGGCGGACAAACAGGGCGAGGGTGATCATGAGGGGGCTCCTTGTTGGGTTGCGTCGTTGAACCGACGCTGCGCACTCTAGGCAGGCGCCATCTCTGGAGCTATCGTCGCGAACGACAACATTGATATCGTTCACGCCATCATGAAATTGGATGTCCTTGCCCTCGGCGGCGTTTTCGACATGGGCCTCGCCGCCGTGCTGGACACGCTGGGCACCGCCAACGAGCTGGCCGCCGCCCAGGGCTGGCCCGCGCCGCCCTTCGACGTGCGCATCGTGGGCCTGCGCCGGCGCGTGCACACGGCGCTGGGCCTGCAGGTGCCCGTGCGGCCTGCAGACGAACGTGCGGCCGACTGGCTGGTGCTGCCGGCCATAGGCGCCAAGATGCCACCGGCCCTGGTCGCCGCGCTGGCCACACGTGAGGTGCGCGACGCCGCCGCCCATCTGCGCGAGCGCCATGCGGCCGGCACACGCATCGCGGCGGCTTGCATAGGAGGCTTCGTGCTGGCCGAGTCGGGCCTGCTGGACGGCCACGACGCGACGGTGTCCTGGTGGCTGGGCCCGCTGTTTCGCGAGCGCTATCCGGCCGTGCGGCTGGACGAATCGCGCATGCTGGTCGCGTCGGGCGACTTCATCACCACCGGCGCGGCCATCGCCCACATGGACCTGGCGCTGTGGCTGGTGCGCCAGGCCAGCCCCGAGCTGGCCGCCGTCACGGCCCGCTACCTCATCGTGGACCCGCGGCCCTCGCAGGCGCCCTACGTCATCCCCGACCACCTGGCGCATGCCGACCCGCTGGTCGAACGCTTCGAGCGTTGGGCGCGCGAGCGCCTGGCCGAGGGCTTCTCGCTGGACGCTGCCGCCGACGCGCTGGCGACCAGCCCGCGCACGCTGCAGCGGCGGCTGGAGGCGGTGCTCGGCAAGTCGCCGCTCAGCTATGTACAGGACCTGCGCGTGGAACGTGCCGTGCACCTGCTGCGGACCAGCCACAGCGACGTCGAGGCCATCGCGGCGCAGGTGGGCTATGCGGATGCGGTGACGCTCAGGGCACTGCTGCGGCGTAAGCTGGGACGCGGGGTGCGGGAGTTGAGAGCCCTGGGCTGAGGCATCATTGCCAAGCTTGGCAAAACAGCATGAGCCCGTCGTAACGAGCCTTGTCCACGGACCCGGAGGGTGGAAATGTCGATTCTTGGAGCATCGGTTCTCGGTGTGGCGGTGACCCTGCCGCTCATCGCGATCTCTATCGCGGTGTCGGCCTTGCCGGTCTGGCTGGCCGCCAAGGTGGTGGGGGCCGGGCGCCAGGAGTTCTGGCGCGTCGCCCTGGCGCTGGTGCTGGCCTGGGTGCTGGCGATCGTGCTGCTGGTCGTGGGCGTCAAGCTCATCGGCGGGTGGACGCTGCTGCTGGTGCCGGTCGTCTTCCTCGGTGTGTTCAGCAAGATGCTGGAGGTCTCCTACCTCGGTGCCTTCGTGCTGTGCATCCTGGCCGCGGCCTTCCAGGTTGTCATCTCCAAGGTGTTTGGCGCGATGTTGGGCGCCTAGGGCAAAACTACCCATGGCGCAGGCAGCCCCGGTGGCATCATGACCGCTGGAGGGTTGATCACCCCGTTCCTCGGCGGCCGGTGGGCCGGCGTCGCTCAGGGCCGCCAATGACCAAGACCACCGCGACGCTGATCACGATCATTGCCGGCCTGCTCGCGATTGCGCTGCCCATCCTGCTCGCGCTGCATGTCGCCAACCGCCAGGGCGAAGACGCCGAGAGCGCGCGCGTGCTGGGCTATGCCAAGGACGCCCTGCATCGGTCGGACAGCTCGGCCGACCAGATCTACGAGGGCGTCACGCGGCTGGCCGCGGCGGGCGCGGAGCCCTGCGGCCCGGCCGAACTCGCGCTGATGCGCAAGATCGACCTGGCCTCCAGCTACATCCAGGCCATAGGCCGAGTGTCCGGCGACCGCCTGATCTGCTCATCCCAGGGTGGCGGCAGCGAGGCGCAGTTCGATCTCGGCAAGCCCGACGTCGTGACGTCCACCGGCTCCAGGGTGCGCACGAACGTGGTGTTTCCATTTGCGCCGGGCGTCACCTTCACGGTGGTCGAGCGCCAGGGCTTCGCGGCCATCATCCACAAGGATCTGCCCATCGACGTGTCCACGAGCGCGAACGACGTGTCGCTCGCGACGCTCACGCCCGACAACCGGCAGGTGCGCAGCGCCCGCGGAGCGATCAAGGTCGACTGGATCGATGAGCTGCGTGGGCGACAGGAGGCGACCTTCATCGAGGATCGGCAAGTCGTCGCCGTCGTGAAGTCCAAGCGCTACGCGACCGTGGTGGTGGCCGCGCTGCCCATCCATCATCTGCAGGCACGCGCCAGGTCGACCGCATTGATGCTGGTGCCCGCCGGGCTTGCCGCGAGTGCCTTGCTGGTCTGGGCGCTGTTGCACGTGGTGCGCATGCAACTTGCCTTGCCGGCCGTGCTGAAGGTGGCGCTGCGTCGCAGGGAGTTCTTCCTGGTCTACCAACCCGTCGTGGACCTGAGGACGCGGCGCTGGGTCGGCGCGGAGGCGCTGATCCGCTGGCGCCGGCCCAGCGGCGAGCTGGTGCGCCCGGACCTCTTCATTCCCGTCGCTGAAGAGAGCGGCCTCATAGCACGCGTGACCGGGGAGGTCTTGCGCCTCGCAGGCCGCGACGCGGCAGGCCTGTTCCGGCGGCATCCGCACTTCCACCTTGGCATCAACCTGTCGGCCGCCGATCTGCAGTCCCGAGGGACGCTGGACCTGCTGGCCCAGTTGGCCCGCGACACGGGCGCCGCTGCCGGCAACCTGCTGGTCGAAGCGACGGAGCGCGGCTTCATGGATTCGGACGCAGCCCGCGCGATGGTGAAGGACGTGCGAGCCAGCGGCATCCGCGTCGCCATCGACGACTTCGGGACCGGCTACTCCAGCCTCTCCTACCTGGAGAGCTTCAAGCTGGACTACCTGAAGATCGACAAGTCCTTCGTCGACAAGATAGGCACCGAGGCGGCGACCAGCCAGGTCGCGCTGCACATCATCGAGATGGCCAAGGACCTGAAGCTGGAGATGATTGCCGAAGGCGTCGAGACCGAGGTCCAGGCGCAATTCCTTCGCGACCAGGGCGTGCAGTACGCACAAGGCTGGCTGTTCAGCAAGCCGCTGCCATTCGATGAACTGCAGGCTGAGCTCGCAGCGCAGCAGGCGCAGGCCTAGCGCCCGGTCCTGGCCTCCGGCGCGTCCTGCGCCACCCAACGCAAAAGCGCCTCCAGCACCGGCCGCGCGCTCTGGGCCTGCGGGTGGTTGACGATGGCCACCAGCACCCAGCGCCGGCCTGAAGGGGCATCGACGATGCCGGCCAGCGCGACGACGTCGCGCAGCGAGCCGGTCTTCAGGTGGGCTCTTCCGGCTGCTGCGCCGAAGCGCGCTGGCTGGCGGCTCAGCGTGCCGTCCAGGCCGGCGACGGGCAGGGAAGCGAGCAGCTCGGGCATCCAGGGCTGGGCCCAGGCCCAGCGCAGCAGGGCGGCGAGTTGTGCGGGGCTGATGCGGGTGTCGCGTGCCAGGCCCGAGCCGTTGGCGACGCGGGTTTGAGGCGCCGTGCCGGCGTGGGCATCCAGCCAGGCCTGCAGCCAGGCGGCCGCCGTTTCGGGAGACGGTGCCGGCACGCCGGCCGCGCGGGCCGCGCTGAGCAGCACCTGCTGGGCCATCAGGTTGCTGCTCGCCTTGTTCATGTCGCGCAGCGCCTCGGCCAGCGTGGGGCCGGGCCAGAAGGCGGTGGGCGGCGTGGTGGGTGCCGGGGCCTCGGCGGCTTCGCCGTTGGTGGCGATGCCGGCCTCGCGCAGCATCAGCGTAAGGAACCGCGCCGGGTAGGTGGCGGGGTCGGGGTCAGCGATCGTCCAGCTCTGCTCGCCGCAACTCGTGGGGTAGCTGCCGGTGAAGCGCGGGCGTTGGCCGGACGCCCATTGCAGCTTCAGCGCGCTGCGCCAGTCGCCGCAGGGACCGGGCGTCCCCGCGACGGTCTGCGGGCCGTCCAGCGCCGGGTCGGCCGTGATGCGGGCCAGCGTGTTGTCGATGCGCACCGTGTAGGTCACGGCCTTGGCGTTCAGCAGCAAGGCCTCGGGCAGGGCGTTGCCGGGGCGCCAGGGCTCGCCGTCGAAGTCGCCGGGTTCGGCCAGGCCAGGCGCGAAGGCGCCGCGGTCCAGGCGCAGCGGGCTGCGCAACTCGGTGACGCCCAGGCGCTTCAGCCCGGCCCAGACGCGCTCCGGCGTCAGCCGCGGGTCGCCGCTGCCCTGGATGGCCAGGCCCCCGTCCTCCGTCAGCCACACGGGCGTCTGCCATTGCCAGGCTGGGCCCAGCGTCTCCAGGGCCGCCATGCTGGTGACCAGCTTGGTCAGCGACGCCGGGTTCAGCGCCGCGTCGGCGTGCCAGGCCAGGCGCGGCCTGGGTTCGTCCAGGGCCTGGACGATGACGCCCAGTGCCGTGGCCGGCAGCTGGGCCTGGCGCAGCGCGACCTGTACCGAAAGCGGCAGCGATTCCGTCGCCTGCGCCCCCAGAACGCACCCCGCCAACAACCATCCCACAGTCAGTTTGCCCATGACCCGAAAGTTACACTGGCTTGATGCCCTCTCTCCTGGCCCTCGACAGCTCCACCGACACGATGGCCCTGGCCCTCGTGACGCCGGGGCAGACGAAGGTGTTCGAGGCCCAGGGCGGCCCCCAGGCGTCGGCGCGCATGCTGCCCGAGGTCAAGGCCTTGCTGGCGGCCTCCGGCGTGCAGATGGCCGAGCTGGACGCGATCGCCTTCGGCCAGGGCCCTGGCGCCTTCACCGGCCTGCGCACGGCCTGCGCGGTCGCCCAGGGGCTGGCCTTCGGCCTGGACAAGCCCGTGCTGGCCATCGACAGCCTGATGCTGGTGGCCGAGGACGCCCGCACCCAAGGTGCGGGTGACGATGTCTGGGTCGCGATGGACGCGCGCATTGGCGAGATCTATGCGGCCCATTACCGCTGGGCTGATGGTGCCTGGCATATCGTCGAGGCGCCGGCCCTGTACAGCCCCGATGTGCTGGCCGCCCATTGGGGTGCACCGGTCGCCGTCGCTGGCACGGCGCTCACCGAGTACGCGCAAGCCCTGGGTACGCTGCCCCGCGCCTGGCCGCAGGCCCGCTCGCGCGCCGCGGCGCTGGGGACGCTGGCCCTGGCTGCCTGGCAGCGCGGCGAGACGCGGGATGCCGCCGAGGCCTTGCCGGTCTATGTGCGCGACAAGGTGGCGTTGACGACGGCCGAGCGGGAGCGGAAATCATGAGCGCTCTGCTGGACGACCGCCAGCCGCCCTGGGAAGCCGACGCCATGCGCGTGCCGGACCTTACCGAGGTCATGGCCATCGAGCGCCAGGCCTACACCATGCCGTGGACGCATGGCAATTTCGTCGACTCGCTGGTGGCGGGCTACCCCGCCGAGGTGTTGCGCGGGCCGCGTGCCCAGTTGCTGGGCTACTGGGTCGCGATGCCGGGTGTGGATGAGATGCACCTGCTCAACATCACCGTTGCGCCGGCCTGGCAGGGGCGCGGCCTGGCCGTTGTCATGCTGGACCGGCTGGTGGCCGAGTGCCGTCGCCGCGGCCTGACGCAGCTCTGGCTGGAAGTGCGCATCAGCAACGAGCGTGCGCGCGAGGTCTACCGCCGCTACGGCATGGCCGAGGTGGGCAAGCGCCGCGCCTACTACCCCGTGGCCGAAGGGCCGCGCGAGGATGCCATCCTGATGAGCTTGATGGTGGAGCCCCAATGAAGCGCAGCGAGCGACGGGCCGCCCCTAGCCGCTGCGGCATCCCCTCGGGGGATCGACCGATGTACTCATCGGGCGAGGGGCTGACATGACCTGGGACGAACGCCAACGGGCCATGCTGGCCGAGATGGGTTACCGCCTGCCACCGGCGGTGGCTGAACCTGCATCGGTTGAGCAGGAGCCGGAACCCATCGAGGTCGCCGCGCCGCCCCCCCCGGTCGTGCGCGTCTCCGCGCCGCAGGCACCTGCAAGGCCTGCTGCGCCTGCCATCGCCGTGCCGTCGAACTTTGCCAATCTGGACCTGCCGTCCTTGCGCGAAGCCGTGGCCGGCTGCCGGGCCTGCGGCCTGTGCGAGCAGCGTCGCAATGCCGTCTTCGGCGCGGGCGCGTTGCAGCAAGCCCAGTGGCTGGTCGTCACCGACCCACCCGAAGAGGCTGACGATGTTTCGGGCGAAGCGCTGGGCGCCGGCGATGCCGCCCGCCTGCTGGACCGCATGCTGCAGGCCGCTGGCCAACGCCGCACCGGCGACGACGCCACCGCCTTCGTGACACCCATCGTCAAGTGCCGTCCGCCGCGCGGCCGTCCGCCGCAGCCCGCCGAGCTGGACGCCTGCGAGGCCGTGCTGGCCCGCCAGGTCGAGCTGCTGCAGCCCCGCCTCGTGCTGGCCATGGGCCTGCAGGCTGCGCGCCGGCTGACCGGCTCGACCGAGCCGCTGGGCAAGCTGCGTGGCCGCGTGCATTTGTGGCGAGACCTTCCGGTGGTGGTCACCTACCATCTGGGCTACCTCTTGCGCTCGCCGGCGGACAAGGCCGGCGCCTGGGACGATCTGTGTCTGGCTCGCATGACCTCCAAAGCATGACGGCCGTCGTCGTCGGCGCCGCCCTGGGCAACGAGGCCGCGCGCTTCAAGCTGCTGGCCGACTACCTGCCGGCCTGGATCGCGCTGTACGACTCCAAGACGCAGAACTGCCTGTTCGCCAACCGCGGCTATGCCGAGGCCTTTGGCCTGACCGAGCAGAGCATCCTCGGCAAGACCTTTGCCCAGATCATCGGTCCCGAGGCCGCAGCGCTGATCCAGCCCTCCGTGGACAAGGTGCTCGGCGAGCGCGTGGCCGTCAGCTACGAGCGCGAGCTGCCCGAGGCCGACGGCACGCCGCGCTGGATCGAGGTGCACCTGATTCCCCAGCTCGGCGAAGACGGCGAGCCGGTCGCGAGCTGCGTGCTCATCAACGACATCACCAAGCACCGCCTGGCCGAGCGCCAGGTGCGCGAGTCCGAGGCGCGGCTGGACAAGTTCATGCAGGCCACGGTAGAGGGCATCCTCTTCCACAAGGACGGCATCACGACCGACGTGAACCCGCCCTGCTGCGAGCTGGTGGGCTACACGTTGCAGGAGATGGTCGGCCGCCACGTGCTGTCGTTCATCTCAGAGGACGAGCTGCCCAAGGTCAAGGAGGTCATGCGCCTGGGCCGCGAGCTGCGCTACGAGACGGCCGTCACGCACAAGGACGGCTCGCGCATCCCGGTCGAGTTCATCGTTCGCACCATAGAGCGCGACGGCGAGAAGCTGCGCATGACCATCGTGCGCGACATCCGCGACCGCCTGGCCAGCGAAGCCCGCATCCAGCACCTGGCCCACCACGACGGCCTCACGGGCCTGCTCAACCGCGCCTCCTTCATGGAGCGCATGGCCGCGCTGATGAAGCGCGCCGAGCGCAAGGGCGAGATGCTGGCGCTGCTGTTCATCGACCTGGACAACTTCAAGCGCGTCAACGACTCGCTGGGCCACCTGGAAGGCGACAAGGTGCTGATGACGGTGTCCGAGCGGCTCGTGGGCGCGCTGCGCGGGAGCGACCTCGTGGGCCGCTTCGGCGGCGACGAGTTCGTCGTGCTGCTGACCGACCTGTCCAGCCGCGCCGACGTCGTCGTCGTGCTGGAGGCGCTGCTCTCGGTCGTCGAGGTGCCGGTCAAGGCCGATGGCCGCGCGCTGTCGGTCACGCCGTCCATCGGCGTCGCCGTCTTCCCGGAAGATGGGCGGCAGGCGGATGAACTCATCCAGCATGCCGACACGGCCATGTACCGTGCCAAGGCGCGGGGGCGCGCGACCTACCAGTTCTTCGAGTCGGCGCTGGCCGAGACGGCCTATGCCGACCTCGTGCTGGAAGCCGAACTGGCCCAGGGCCTGACGCGCAACGAGTTCGAGCTGTTCTTCCAGCCCCAGGTCGAAGCGACCACGGGCCAGCTCTCCGGCGCCGAGGCGCTGCTGCGCTGGCGCCACCCGCAGCGCGGCCTGCTGTCGCCGGACGCCTTCATCTTCGTCGCCGAGCGCCACCGCCTGATGCTGGCGCTGGGCGAATGGGTGCTGCGCCAGGCGGCCGACACCGCGCGCCGCTGGCGCGAGCAGGGCCTGGCCAGCGGCCACGGGCCCATGCGCATCGCCGTCAACCTGTCGCGCATGCAGTTCCACCTCGACGACTTCACGGAGACGGTCAAGCGCGTGCTCGCCGAGTCCGGCGCCAAGGGGCAGTGGCTGGAGCTGGAGCTGACCGAGCGCATGCTCATCGACGACATCGCGCATGCACCGGCCACGCTGACGCAACTGCGCGCGCTGGGCCTCACCGTGTCGGTGGACGACTTCGGCACCGGCTACACCTCGCTGGCCCACCTGACCGAGCTGCCGCTGGACAAGCTCAAGATCGACCAGGGCTTTGTCGCCCGCCTGCCCGACGATGTCGGCGCGCAGGCCATCACGCGGGCCATCGTGCAGATGGCCGTGGGCCTGGGGCTCACCGTCACGGCCGAGGGCGTGCGCACGGCGGCGCAATGGCAACTGCTGGCGGGCTGGGGCTGCCAGCAGTTCCAGGGCGAGCTCGTGGGTGCGCCCATGCCGGCGGCGGAGTTCGAGGCCTGGGTGCGAGCGCGATGAGCGCTCCCGCTCGGCCGTTCCGGAGGGAGCGCTGCGTCCCGCTCGGCGGGACCGCGCGCAGCGCGAGGGTGCACACATGACACTGGCTGAACGCATCCACGCCGAGATCGTGCGCCACGATGGCTGGCTGCCCTTCGACCGCTTCATGAGCCTGGCGCTGTACGAGCCGGGCCTGGGCTACTACGCGGGCGGGCGCCGCAAGTTCGGCACCATGCCCAGCGAGGGCTCGGACTTCGTCACCGCGCCCGAGATGTCGCCGCTGTTCGGCCGGGCCATGGCGCGCCAGATCGCCCAGGCCATGGGCGCCACGGGCTGCCGCGACGTCGTCGAGTTCGGCGCCGGCTCCGGCGCGCTCGCCGCGCAACTGATCGCCGAGCTGGAAGCTTTGGGTGCCGGCCTGGCGCGCTACCGCATCGTGGAGCTGTCGGCCGAGTTGCGCCAGCGCCAGCGCGAGCGGCTGGCCGCCTGGGAGGGGCGCGTGGAGTGGCTGGACGCGTTGCCGACCGAGCTGGAGGCCATCGTCGTCGGCAACGAGGTGCTGGACGCGATGCCCGTGCAGCTCATCGCCTTCGACGGCCATGCCTGGCGCGAGCGTGGCGTCATCGGTGCAGCGGAGGGCTTCGCCTTCGCCGACCGCGACAGCATGCTGCGCCCGCCCATCGACACCGGCTTCGTGCCCGGCACCGTCACCGAGATCCACCCGCAGGGCGAGGCCTTCATCGCCACGCTGGCGCGCACGCTCAAGCGCGGTGCGGCCTTTTTCATCGACTACGGCTTCCCCGAGGCCGAGTACTACCACCCGCAGCGCCGCGGCGGCACGCTGATGTGCCACCAGGGCCACATGGCCGACGCCGACCCGCTGGTGGCGGTGGGCGACAAGGACATCACGGCCCACGTCAACTTCACCGGCATTGCGCTCGCGGGCCAGGATGCCGGCTTTGTGGTGCTGGGCTATACCAGCCAGGCCAATTTCCTGCTCAACTGCGGCATCGCCGACCTGTTGCACGGTGCGAGCCTCGGCGAGCGGGCCATGGCCCACCGCCTGCTGGCCGAGCACGAGATGGGCGAGTTGTTCAAGGTGATCGGCTTTGCGCCGCTGAATGGGGGCTTCGATGCGTTGGGCTTTGAACGCGGGGATCGATCCCACAAGCTCTAAGGCGAAAGCCCCTCGCCCAATCTCGCCCGGCTGAACGCGGGCGAGCCTGGTCGGTCCCCCGCGGGGACGCCGACACTTGCGGCATTGAGCCGCAAGCGCCGTCAGGCGGGCCGGCTCGGCGAACTGGAGTCGGACACAAGCAGTCCCTGCGGACTGCTTGTGCCTACGGAAGGCCATGGGCCTCTGGCCCATGGCAGGCCCAGCGCTCGGCCCGGAATGCATGCGGAACGGATCACTGAGAGGAGTCGCGGATGAAAGCCTGGTTGCTGTTGTTGCTCTGCGCCCCGGCGCTGGCACAGGATCTCAACGCCGGCCGCAGCCTCGCGGCCACCTGCGCGAACTGCCATGGCACGCAAGGCCGCCCGCGCGGCGCGACGATGCCGCCGCTGGCGGGCATGAAGGCCGAGCTGATGCTGGAACTGCTGGCCGACTACCGGCGCGGTGCCCAGCCCGGCACGGTGATGCCGCAAATCGTCAAGGGCTATACCGAAGAACAGTTGCGCCTCGTGGCGGCCTATTTCGCTGTGCAGGCCAAGCCATGATCGGCCGCCGCACTCTGGTCACGGCCGGCGGTCTGGCGCTGGCGGGTTGCGCGAGCACGTCGACGAAGCCGACCCTCGGCCGCGTCGTCGTCGTGGGCGGCGGCTTCGGCGGTGCGACGGCGGCGCGCTACCTCAAGCTCTGGGGTGGTGCGGACGTGGACGTGACGCTGGTGGAGCGCAACGAGGGTTTTGTCTCCTGCCCCATGTCCAACCTCTTCATCGCCGGCGCGCGCGACTTCGCAAGCATCACGCAGGGCTACGCGGGCCTGGAGGCGCAGGGTGTCAAGCGCGTGCGCGGCGAGGTCGTGGGCATGGACCCCGTCGGCAAGACCGTTGCGCTGGCCGATGGCAGCCGCCTCGCCTGGGACCGCCTCATCGTCGCGCCGGGCATCGACTTCATGTTTGACGAGATCCCCGGGCTGCGCGCGGCGCTGGACGATGGCCGCGCCGTGCACGCCTACAAGGCCGGCGCGCAGACCTTGCTGCTGCGCCGCCAGCTCGAGGCCCTGCCCGACGGCGGCACCGTGCTCATCAGCATCCCCAAGGCGCCGTATCGTTGCCCGCCGGGACCTTATGAGCGCGCCTGCCTGATCGCCTCCTACCTGCGCCAGGCCAAGCCGCGCGCCAAGCTGCTGGTGCTGGACGCCAACCCCGAGATCCAGAGCAAGAAGGCGCTGTTCGAGCGTGCCTTCGCGCAGCACCATGCCGGCGTGCTGGAGTACCGACCCAACTCGGAGCTCAAGGAGGTGCTGGCCGGCGGCGTTGCGCGCTTCGAGTTCGAGGACGTGAAAGCCGACGTGCTCAACCTCATCCCGCCGCAGCGCGCGGGCGACCTGGTGCGCGACTTCGCGACCGTGAACCGCCGCTGGGTGGGCATCGACTGGCTGACGATGCAGGCCCTGGCCGCACCGGGTGTGCACGTCGTGGGCGACGCCATCCTGTCGGCCTCGGCCATGCCCAAATCGGCCCACCTGGCCAACCAGCAGGCCAAGCTGGCCGCAGCGGCCGTGCTGCAAGCGCTCAAGGGCGAGCCGGTAAACCCGGCGCCCGTCGTCATGAACACCTGCTACAGCTTCGTCACGCCCACCGAGGCCATGCACGTGGCATCGGTCTACCAGTACGACGCGACCGAGAAGACGATGAAGGCCGTGCCAGGCTCGGGCGGCGTGTCGCCGGCCTCCAGCCTGCGCGAAGGCGAGATCGCGCAGGCCTGGGCCGAGAACGTCTGGGCCGACAGCCTGGCGCTTTAGGGCCTGTTCCCACTACGGCAATGGGCCGCGTTGTGACCAGAAAGGCTGCAGGCAAGTCGCAAACCGCAAGCTGGGTCGTTACCCAGCGAGGATTTGCGGCGCAGCATCCGGCCTTTCTGGCCACAACCCTTCGCGGCCCATTGCCGTAGCGGGAACAGGCCCTCGTCACCAACTGCCCGTGTTGGGCATGGACGTCCAAGGCTCGGCCGGCGCCAGCGACGGGCCGGCCTGCAGCAGCTCCACGGAGATGCCGTCCGGCGAGCGCACGAAGGCCATGCGGCCGTCGCGCGGCGGGCGGGCGATCGTCACGCCGTGTTCCATCAGCTTGTGGCAGGTGGCATAAATGTCGTCCACCGCATAGGCCAGGTGGCCGAAGTTGCGGCCGCCGCCGTAGCCTTTTTCGTCCCAGTTGAAGGTCAGTTCGACCTGGGCGGCGTCGTCGCCCGGCGCGGCCAGGAAGACGAGGGTGAAGCGCCCGGCCTCGTGCTCGGAGCGGCGCAGCTCGCGCAGGCCCAGGGCGTCGCAATAGAACTTCAGCGAGGCGTCGAGGTCGCTGACGCGGACCATGGTGTGCAGGTATTTCATGCCGGCATTCTCGGCGTTCAGGGCGTTTCGAATGGCGCCGCGGGTTGTGCGCCGGCAGGGGCGGGCAGCCTGGGCTTTCTCATGCCCACCCAGGCCGGGCATTTGTCGTCGCCAGAGCCGGCGAAGCCGCCCGTCGGCGCGCAGATGAAGCGGCCCTCGGCGTCGTAGAGCGGGTTGAACTGGTCGCAGCAGGGCGCGGTGAACAGGTAGACCCGCCGGTTGTCCGGACCCGTGAAGGACACCAGGTCCGTAGGCCGCCGACCGATGCCGGTCTCGAACGCGCGGATGCGTTCGCGGATGGCGGGGTCGGGCTGGGCGGTCGACAGCGGCGCCAGTTCGCCGGACTGGGCGGCGAAGATGACCAGGCCCGTCAGCACCAACGCGGCTGTGATGCTGGCGATCCAAACGATGGGCAAGCGCATGGCGACCCAGTATGCACGGCTCAGGCGGATGCTGCCACCCGCTCGGCCTGGGCCTTCATGGCCTGCAGGCCGGCCTCGATCATGGTCGCGATGGCCGGTGCCATCGCATGGGGTAGCAGGTCGGCAACCCAGGTGACGCGGCAGCCGGCTTCGCCTTCGTCGGTCACCTGGGCCGACGCGTTGTGATGCGTCAGCCGCCCGCCCGCGGCCGTCCAGACAAGGCGGCGGGCCGCGTCGTCGATGGTGACGATGACCTCCCGCGCCTCGACACCGTTGGCGAAGCGGATCTGCCGGGCTTCCTCGCCGTCCATGGTGCATTGGGTGACGAAGCCCGGCACGAGGCGGGTGTGCAGGGCGCCCACGTCGCGCAGCGCGTCCCAGAGGGCGGCGGCAGGGGCGGCGATGAAGATGTCGCGTTGGATGGTGGCCATGGGGTGCTCCTTGAAGGTGGTGAGCCCATTCTGGGCAGCGCCTGAAGGCCCTGCCGGCCGGATTCGGACATATTCATCCGTCGCCTTGGTGTCAGTAATCGAGCCACTCCATGCGGGCGACGAGGTCCTTGCCGCGAATGCGTTTCAGCGTGGCCGTCATCAATTCGATGTTGTTGTCGAAGCTGCCGTGGCTGGCCGCAATCTGGTCGCCGGCCTGGGTGGTGCGCACCTTGGGCTTGTCCACCTGCGTGAGCAGGTCGCCGCCCGGCCAGAGCTTGCGCCAGATTGCGACGTCGGGGTTGGTGGGCTGGTCCATCGGTAGGACCCATTGGTCGTCGACCCAGGCCGGGTCGGGCTCCACCAGCGCCCGCTCCATGCCCAGCAGGGGCTGCTTGCGGGTGTCGTCCAGTGCGCGCGACACGAGGTAGAGCAGCGACTTGCCGTAGATGTTGCGCTCGGCGCTGGGCAAACCGTCCATGCGCTCGTTGGCGTCGGACAGCACGTTCAGCCGCAGGTTCTTCAGCGCCAGCACGCCGGCCTTGTCGGCGCCGCCATAGTGCTGGACGGCGAAGCTGCTGGAGCAGGCCGCCGCATGCAATTCGCAGCTCGCGACCTGGATGCCGTTCTTGCCACCCAGCCGGTCCAGCAGGTGCCCCAGCAGGATGGAGCCCGCGGAGTGGCCGATGAAGTGCAGCTCCAGCGCCTTGTCGTTGCCCGCCAGCGTGTCGCGCAACTGGCGCAGCATGGTGGCGGCGAGGTCCAGCACGTGGCCCTCGTTGGCGCCGCCGGCGGCGTTCTCGCGCATCTCGCTCCAGACGCCGCGGGCGAACTGCCGGCCCATGGCTTCGATGGCGCGATCCTTGGCCTCGGCGGAGGCCGCGCGAAGCTGCTCAAGCCAGCCCGTGGCCCTGTCCTCGGCGCCGCCGATGATGCGGTGCTTCAGGTCCTCGATCATGTCCTTCAGCGTCTCGCCGGGGCCGGTCTTCCAGGTGAAAAACAGCGGGTAGATGCCGTTCTCCAGGAAGTAGGGCGCCAGCACGCGGATGCGCTGTATGGATTCGAGCTCGGAGTTCAAGCCGCCATGCGCGTAGATGGCGAGCTTGGCGGTCTTGTTGCGGCTGGTCTTGAACCAGTCCATGGGCCGGTCGACGAGGATTTCCCGCGCCAAGCCCTTGCGGTCGCTGCGCTCGCGCGTGAAGTCGGTCGACATCAGCTGGCCATCGTTGCCCGACACCAGGGCATGCGTGTAGGCATCAGCCGTGCGCAGCGGCTGGTAGCCCTTGTGGTTGAAGCTGTGGTTGAAGGGCCAGGGGTCGTCGCGCGGGTTGTCGCCCACGCTCTGCGTGGGGCCCACGTCGGCCAGGCCGCGGCCGGCCGCGACGCGAAAGCCGCCGCTCGCCGCATGCGCGCTCTTGCCCGATTTGACGGCCTTGGTTTGGCGACCCTTGAGGTCCGACAAGTCCTGGGGCACGCCCAGGGCCACGGCCCAGCAGTCGGTGCCGTTGGTGACCCAGTCCTCGTAGTTCAGCGTCGCAAAGCCGCTGGCCCCCCACTCGGTGCCCCAGCTGTTCTGCACGACGAAACCGCGCTCGTTGTAGCCCACCAGCGCGAAGGCATGGCCGCCGTTCTGCTTGGGGTCGGTCAAGGGCCCGATGCGGGGCAGGTCGGCGTGGGTGGCGGGCATGGGCCCGGGGTCCATCGCCCAGCCGTCGTGCACGGTGCCCGACACGTAGACGGCGCCGATCTCGTAGATGGCGGCCTGGATGTCGACGACGCTCTTGCGGTCGACGCGGTAGTAGACGCCCAGCGGGCGGCTTGGCGCGTCGTCGTCCCAACCTGCCTCGGGCCGCACGAACACGCCATCGCCCTTGGCATTGATCGGGTAGGGCCAGTGCTCCAGGCTGCACACGCCGTGCTTGTGCCAGCCCTTGAGCGCGCCGCGGCATGACGAGCCCTCGTAGTCCTGGCCCGGCCATTCGTCATACAGCTTGGCCAGCTCGTAGAACATGCGCGGGCTGACGAGTGTGGGCGGCTTGCTGCCGGGCGTCTGCAGGTGGCGCAGCCAGTACAGGTAGTTCGTCACGCAGGCCAGGCCGAAGCCGGTGCAGGCGCCCTCGTTGCCCTGGTTCAGGATGCGGCCGGCCTTCACATAGGCGGGCAGCAAGGCCTTCAGGTCCGAGTCCTGCGGCCAGCGCGGCGGCAGCGAGCGCAGCGGGGCGCGGTAGGGCAGGTCGCGCAGGTCCAGCCGGTCGGGGCGGGCGTCCAGCGTGGGCTTGGGCGCGTCGCTGTCGGTTTTCTTGGCTGCGGTGGTGGTCTTCTTGGTGGCCATGCTGTCTCCTGAAATGACGGCGGATCATGGCTGCAGCCACGGGCAAGAACAATCCTTCATGCGAGACTGATCCTCACCATGAAGGATGTCTGCATCGTCGGCCTCGGGGCCATAGGCGGCTGGATGGCCGCGCACCTGCAACGCGTCGCGGGCCTGAACGTCAGCGCCCTGGCGCGCGGCGACACGCTGGCGGCCGTGCGCGAGCACGGCCTGCGGCTGGACAGCGGCGGCCAGACGCTGACGTCGCCGCTGCGTGCCAGCGCCGACCCGGCCGAGCTGGGGCCGCAGGACCTCGTCATCCTGGCCGTCAAGGGCCCGGCCATCGCCAGCGTCGCGCCCCAGGTTGCCGCCTTGTGCGGCCCGCACACCCGTGTGCTGACGGCGCTGAACGGCTTGCCCTGGTGGTTCACGGCTGGGCTGCCCGTGCCGGGCCTGACGCTGCCAAGCGTGGACCCCGACGGCCGCATCGCTGCGCTGATCCCGCCCGAGCGCGTCATCGGCTGCGTCGTGCATGCGAGCTGTTCGCTCAAAGGACCCGGCTGGATCCACCACGTGATGGGCAACGGTCTGCTGATTGGCGAAGCCACCGGCGGTGCCAGCGACTCGGTGACTGAGCTGGCCGAGCTGCTGGTGGGCGCCGGCTTTGGCGCCAAGGCCGTGGACAGCATCCAGCGCGAGGTCTTCTACAAGCTCTGGGGCAACATGACCACCAACCCGGTCTCGGCGCTGACGCGCGCGACGACCGACCGCATCCTGGCCGACGACCTGGTGCGCGAGTTCACGACCGGCATCATGCGCGAGGCCGCGCAGATCGGTGAACGCGTGGGCTGCCCCATCGCGCAGACGCCGCAGGACCGGCATGCGATCACGCGCTCGCTGGGAGCCTTCAAGACGTCCATGCTGCAAGACATCGAGGCTGGCCGGCCCATCGAGACCGACGCGCTGCTGGCCGCGCCGCGCGAGCTGGCGCAGCAGTTGGGCATCGCCACGCCGATGCTGGATGCGCTGCTGGGGCTGACGCGGTTGATGGACAGTTGCCGTGCGAAGCCTGCCTGATCTTCTTGAGCGCCTGGCGAACTGGCTTTGCGTGGCCGTTATCGTGGGGGTAGCGGTTACCTACTCCCTGAGTCTGGCGAGCACGCTGCTCGATGGGCAGGTCACGTCATTCGGCAAGGGCACGCACCGGCTTATTTCCTTCGCAAACCAGCCTTACGCCTTCATCAGCAACTTGGGGGTGCATTTGATGATGAACGGCACGATCTGGTACGCCGCCTATTGGATCTGGTTGACCAACATCCGCAAGCAGGGCCGTTGAGTTACGGCTTGACCCTTGCCCAACGCTCATGGTCGCGCCAGCGGCCGGCGATCTTCAGGTATTTGGGCGAATAGCCTTCGAGCGTGAAGCCACAGCGCTTGGCCAGTGCGATGGAGGCCGTATTGCCCGGCTGGATGTTGGCCTCCACGCGGTGCAGGCCCAGCTCCTTGAAGGCGTGGCGCACGACGGCGTTCAGGCCTTGCGTCATCAGCCCGCGGCCGTCGAAGCCAGCAAAGACGTAATAACCCAGGTAGCCGCTGCAGAAGGCCCCCATGACGATGTTGGTCAGGTTGATCGCACCGGCCAGCTCTCCTTCGGGCGTGGCGACAACGAAGCCGTGGTGGGCCACGCCGTCGAAGCGGGCCAGGTGGCGTGCGAAGGCGTCGGCATCGCGCGGAGGCTGCACCCAGGCTCCGTGCAGTCGGCGGCTGGCCCGTGTGGCGGCGACGAACGCCGCTTCGTCCGCGGCAGCGACGGGGCGGATCATCAACCCAGCGGTGCGATACCCAGCCAGGCGGCATGGGCCCAGAACGCGAACACGGCCCATAGCGCAACGCCCACCACGACGGTGGCCGCCGTGCCCGCCACGGTGCCGGGCGCGGGAGTCGGCGTGGGCCGACGGCGCGCAGCGCGGAACACGACGATGGACCAGACCAGGAAGCTGCCGAACAGCATCACGTCGGCCAGCGTGTTGTTGGCGATCAGGTGGGCGAAGGCCCAGACCTTGACCGACAGCGTCATGGGGTGCTGCAGCTTGGCCTTGAAGTGGTTGCGCGGCACATAGGCCGCGGCCATCAGGACCATGGCCACCAGCATCAGCATGGCCGCGAGGTGGTTCATGCCGCGGATGGGCTGCCACAGCACGACGGGTTCCAGCCGCGCCCGCGAGAAGCCCCACAGGATGAGCCCGAAGCCGACGATGGACACGAGCGTGTAGATCCCCTTCCAGGCCTTGTCGCCGAGCCCTGCGATGCGGGCCTCGCGCCATTGCGGCGCCAGCGCGCGCGTCAGGTGGATGCCAAGAAAGAGGGCAAGGCCAAGGGCAAGCCAGGTCATCGTGATCTCCGTCAGGTTTGTCTGTCGACTCGAAGCGCCAGTACGACCGAGCTGTTGGTGCGCAGCACGCCGTCGATCTCGCCGATCTCGTCCAGCAGCGCGTCGAGCCGGGCCGTAGTGTCGGCGCGCAGAAGCGCCATGTAATCGAATTCACCACTGACGGAGGCGAGCTGGCGCAGTTCGGGCAGTTCTGCTAGGCGCTTGACGACTTCGCGACCGGACTTGGGGCTCACGGTGATGCCTACGAAGGCCTGCACGCTGCGGCCCACCTCATCGCCGCCCAGGCGCGCCGTGTAGCCCACGATGCGGCCGCTGGCCTCCAGCCGCGCCAGCCGCGCAACGACGGTGGTGCGGGCCACGTCCAGCTTGCGCGCCAGCGTGGCGGTGCTCTCCCGCGCATTGGCCTGCAGCAGCAGGATCAGGCGGCGGTCGAGGTCATCTGCCTGATTGGTGTTTACCCGCGATTCATCCATATCGACGAAGTATCAATACAAAACGTCGAAGCCGCAATTGGTTTCGACGGATTAGCGCTTTCTTTCGTCACGGACCCTGCCTAGAGTGCGCGGCAACACCATTCCAACCATTCCTCACGGAGCACCCCATGAAGATCGCCCTGCTCGGCGCCGGCCACATCGGCCAGACCATTGCCCGCCTGCTGCACGCCACCGGCGACTACCAGGTGACCGTGCTGGACAAGAACCCCGGCTACTTGAAGGTGCTGGCCGCCGAGGGCATCGCCACGGCCGAGGTCGACAGCGACAACCGCGCCGCTCTGGCCGCCCAGCTGCGCGGCAAGGACGCCGTCGTCAACGCGCTGCCCTACCACCTGGCCATCACCGCCGCCGAGCTGGCGCTGGAGTGCGGCTGCCACTACTTCGACCTGACCGAGGACGTGGCCGCCACCAAGGCCATCATGAAGATGGCTCAAGGCGCCAAGACCGCCTTCATGCCGCAGTGCGGCCTGGCGCCGGGCTTCATCGGCATCGTGGCCCACCACCTGGCCAGCGGATTCGACTCGGTGCGTGACGTGCAGATGCGCGTGGGCGCGCTGCCGGCCTTCCCGACCAATGCGCTGAAGTACAACCTGACCTGGTCGGTCGACGGCCTCATCAACGAGTACTGCCACCCCTGCGAAGCCGTCCACGAGGGCGAGACCATCTCTGCGCTGCCGCTGGAAGGCCTGGAGCACTTCAGCCTGGACGGCACCGAGTACGAGGCCTTCAACACGTCCGGCGGCCTGGGCACGCTGTGCGAGACGTGGGCCGGCAAGGTGCGCAACCTGGACTACAAGACCGTGCGCTACCCCGGCCACCGCGACCTGATGCAGTTCCTGCTGGGCGACCTGGGCCTGAAGGGCGACCAGAACCTGCTGAAGGACATCATGCGCAAGAGCATGCCCGCCACGATGCAGGACGTCGTCCTCGTCTTCGTGACCGTGTCCGGCCAGAAGAACGGCGTGCTGCTGCAGGAAGTCTTTGCCCGCAAGATCTTCGCCACGCGTGACGGCGCCCAGCCGCTGAGCGCCATCCAGATCACGACCGCCGCCGGCATCTGTGCCGCCGTGGACCTGTTCCGCGAAGGCAAGCTGCCGCAGAAGGGCTTCGTGCGTCAGGAAGAAGTCAAGCTGCCCGACTTCCTTGCCAACCGCTTCGGCTCGGCGTATCAACAGTCCCGTCAGGTCGAGTCGATCTCCTGAGGACAATGGCGGCCATGAAGCAACAAACCCTCTCCGTTCTCGACGCCCTGGGCGTCCACCTGCCGCCCAGCGGTGACTTGACCGTGCGCTCGCCCATCGACGGCGGCGTGCTGGCCCAGATCCCCACCGCCAGCGCGGCCGACATGAAGGCGGCCGTGGGCCGCGCGCACGAGGCCTTCAAGGCCTGGCGCGTGGTGCCGGCGCCCAAGCGCGGCGAACTGGTGCGCCTGTTCGGCGAAGAGCTGCGCGCGCATAAAGCCCAACTGGCCCAGCTGGTTTCCATCGAGGCCGGCAAGGTCACGAGCGAAGGCCTGGGCGAAGTGCAGGAGATGATCGACATCTGCGAATTCGCGGTCGGCCTCTCGCGCCAGCTCCATGGCCTGACCATCGCCAGCGAGCGCCCAGGACACCGCATGATGGAGCAGTGGCAGCCGCTGGGCGTCGTGGGCATCATCTCGGCCTTCAACTTCCCCGTGGCTGTGTGGGCCTGGAACTCGGCGCTGGCCCTGGTCAGCGGCGACAGCTGCGTCTGGAAGCCGTCCGAGAAGACGCCGCTGACGGCGCTGGCCACGCAAGCCCTGTTCGAGCGCGCGCTCAAGGCCTACCGTGCCGCCGGCCACACCGCGCCTGACGGCCTGTCCGAGCTGATCATCGGCCGCGCTGACGTGGGCGAGGTCATGGTGGACGACGCCCGCGTGGCGCTGGTCTCCGCGACCGGCTCCACCCGCATGGGCCGCGCCGTGGGCCCGCGCGTTGCCGCGCGCTTCGGCCGCAGCCTGCTGGAGCTGGGTGGCAACAACGCCATCATCGTGACGCCCAGCGCCGACCTGGACCTGGCCGTGCGCGGCATCCTGTTCGGCGCCTACGGCACAGCCGGCCAGCGCTGCACGACGACGCGCCGCGTCATCGTGCACGAGAGCATCCACGACGCCCTCGTCGAGCGCCTGGACCGCGCCCGCGCGCAACTGCCCATCGGCAGCCCGGTCGAGGCCGGCACGCTGATCGGCCCGCTGATCGACGCCCAGGCGTTTGACGCGATGCAGTTCGCACTGAGCGCCGCGCGCGAGCAGGGCGGCCAGGTGAGCGGTGGCGAACGAGCTCTGGCCGACCGCTTCCCCGAGGCCTACTACGCCGTGCCGGCCCTGGTGCGCATGCCCGCCCAGACCGAAGTCGTCTGCCACGAGACCTTTGCGCCCATCCTGTACACGCTGAAGTACAAGACGCTGGAAGAGGCCATCGAGCTGCAGAACGGCGTGCCGCAAGGCCTGTCGAGTGCCATCTTCACGACCGACATCCGCGACGCCGAGCGCTTCATGAGCGCGGCCGGCAGCGACTGCGGCATCGCCAACGTCAACATCGGCACATCCGGTGCCGAGATCGGCGGCGCCTTCGGCGGCGAGAAGGAAACCGGCGGCGGCCGCGAAAGCGGCTCCGACGCGTGGAAGGCCTACATGCGCCGCACCACCAACACGGTGAACTACTCGAGCGAACTGCCTCTTGCTCAGGGAGTGAAGTTCGACATTTAAGTAGAACTTCGTCAGGGAGGGCAAAAAACCGGGGTATAGTCCGGCCTCCCTGAAAGCCCAGGTGGCGGAATTGGTAGACGCACTAGTTTCAGGTACTAGCGGGTAACTCCGTGGAGGTTCGAGTCCTCTCCTGGGCACCAAACAAAAGCAAAAGGCCAGCACGCAAGTGCTGGCCTTTTGCTTTTGGTGCCCAGGAGAGGACTCGAAGGCCACGTCACCGTGGCCCGAGGACAAGCCCTGCGGCTTGTCCGACGCCTCGGTGAAGGCATTGCGCTTGCAAGCGCAATGCCGGCTGGCGGGGTCGCGGAACGTGACCGAGTCCCCGCTAAGGTGCCCTCGATGGGCGCCTTAGCGAGTCGTGCCTGAAGCCGAGCCCCGAGCCGGGCCACTAAACCACCGCCGCTCAAACTCAACGGCAGGCACGCCTTTCCCAAACCACCACCCCTGCCCCCAATCACACCCCATCAACCTCAGCAGCCCCGCCTGCCCCTGGGTCTCCACCCCTTCCGCCACCACCTGCATCCCCAGCTCATGCGCCATCGTCACGATGGCCCGGCACAGCGCCAGCGCCTTGCCGCCATCCTCCAGCCCGGCGACGAAGCTGCGATCGATCTTCACCGTGTCGATCTCGTGATGCTGCAGATAGCTCAGCGACGAATATCCCGTCCCGAAGTCGTCCAGTGACACCGACATCCCGGCCTCGCGCAAAGCCCTCAGCCTTTCCGCCACTGCCTCATCCCTTTCCAGCAGCAAGCCCTCGGTGATCTCCACCGCCAGCGCGTCGCCCGGCAGCCCCATGCCGCGCAGGTGTTCGATCCAGTCGGGCTGCATGCGATGGCTGCGCTCGCTCAGAAACTGCACCGGCGACTTGTTGATGCTGATCTGGAACCCCTTGTGCCCGGCCGCGCGCCAGGCTTTGGCCTGCGCCGCCGCCTCGCGGAACACCCAGTCGCCGATGTCCACGATGAGGCCGCTGGCCTCGGCCAACGGAATGAAGTGCACGGGGCTGACCTCGCCGAGCTGCGGGTGCGTCCAGCGCAGCAGCGCCTCGGCCTTGCGCGGCGGCGCATCGGGCGCGCGCAGCGACAGGATGGGCTGGTAGACCAGGCTGAACTGGCCCAGCGGCAGCGCCTCGCGCAGCTCGCCGGCCAACCGCGCGCGGCGCTGGGCGGCCTCCTGCAGAGCCGGCGTGAACAGGCTCATGCGGTTGCGGCCGGCGCCCTTGGCCTCGTACAGCGCCTGGTCGGCATGCTTGAACAAGGCCTCGATCTCCACGCCATCGCGCGGCGCCAGGCTCACGCCGATGCTGGCCGATACATAGACCCGCTCGCCGCTGACGTCGAAGGCGGCGGACAGGGCCGCGAGGATCTCGTGCCCCACCTTCTCCGCGGCGGCGGCCGCATCCTTTGATGCCAGCAGCACGGTGAACTCGTCGCCGCCCATGCGCGCGACGACGCCCCCCGAGGGCATGCAGCCTTGCAACCGCTCTGCCACCAGCACCAGCAGCGCATCGCCCACGTCATGGCCCAGCGAGTCGTTGACCTCCTTGAAGTGATCGAGGTCCACGAACATGACGGCCAGCTCTTCGTTGCGCATGGCGCGCAAGGCCAGCGCCCGCTCGATGCGCTCGCGCAGCGAGCGGCGGTTGGGCAGCCCGGTCAGCGTGTCCACGCGGGCCTGCTGCCAGAACATGGCCTCCTGGCGCTTGCGGTCCGTGATGTCGGTGTGCGTGCCCACCATGCGCACCGGCTTGCCTGCCGCGTCGCGCTCGATGACCATGCCGCGGCTCAAGATCCATTTCCAGGTGCCGTCCTTGGCCAGTACGCGGTGCTCATTGCGGTACAGCGGTGCGCGGCCTGAGAAGTGATCGTCGCGGTCCTTGTCCATCTGGGCGAGGTCGTCCGGATGGGTGCGCGCATCGAAGGCCTCGGGCGTCGCGTCGACGTCTCCGGGCTCGAAGCCGTACAGGCGCAGGTAGCGCTCGGAGAAGTACTCGACGCCCTGCTGGACATGCCAATCCCAGACACCGTCGCCGCTGCATTCCAGCGCCAGCTTCCAGACGGCGTCGGCCTCGTGCAGGCGGTTCTCTGCGGCGCGCCGGGCGGCGATGTCGGTGTGCGTACCCAGCCAATGCGGCGAGTCCGGCAGGCGCTGGGCCTGGGCCAGCACCCAGGTGTTGCCCAGGCGGTACTCCATCTCGAAGCGGCCGTTCTGCTGTGCGGCAGCCCAGCGCGCGAGAAAGGGCGCGCGGTCATCCTCATGCAGCCAGTTGGCCAGCGGCACGGGCAGCGCAGGGCGGTTCAGCGCCTGGGCCAGCTTCGCGTTCATCCACAGCAGGCGGCCTTGTGCGTCGGCCTTCCAGACCTGTTGGGGCAGGGCGTCAAGCAGAGAGGCAAATTGCACAGGCGCGGACATCGGCGATGGATACGGGACTTTGCCGAGACTGTATGCCTCTCGCGATAAGCCACAATCGCGGCCGCCCGAGTCGTTCGGGCGAGCTTTTTGAACGAGACCCCCCGCATGAACAAGACCGATCTGATCGAACACCTGGCCGCCAAGCACGAGCTGAGCAAGGCCGAAGCCGGCCGCGTCCTCGAGACCCTGCTGGACGCCATCGTCACCACCGTCAAAAAGGGTGGTGCCGTGTCGATCCCCGGCTTTGGCTCCTTCAAGCAGCATGCCCGCGCAGCGCGCAACGGCGTGAACCCCAGCACCGGCGCGAAGATCAAGATCGCCGCCGCCAAGCTGCCCAAGTTCACCGCCGGCGCTGGCTTCAAGGCCGCTGTGGATCCCAAGGCCGCTGCGAAGAAGGCGGCTGCCAAGCCCGCCGCCAAGCCGGCCGCCAAGGCCAAGAAGAAGTAATTCTTCGTATCCATGACCACGCGTGGCGCCAGCCCCACCATCGTCGACGTCGCCCGCGAAGCGGGCGTGTCGATCAAGACGGTGTCGCGCGTGCTCAACCATGAGCCCGGTGTGCATGAAAGCACCCGGGATCAGGTGCTCAAGGTGGTGGAGGCGTTGCGCTACCGGCCCAAGCAGTCGGCACGCAGCCTCGCAGGCGGTCGCTCCTTCCTGATCGGCCTGCTCTATTACGACCCCAGCGCGTTCTTCATCGGCAGCGTGCAGCAAGGTGCCACGCTGCGATGCCGCGAGCTGGGCTATCACCTGGTTGTCGAGTCCCTGCACAACGATGCGCCCGACCTGCGCCAGCAGGTCGACCGCATGGTCATGGCGCTGCGCCCCGACGGCATGATCCTGACGCCGCCGCTGTGCGACAACCCCGAGGTGCTCGCCGCGCTGCGCGAGAACGGCACGCCCTGCGTGCTGATGTCCCCCGAGCGCGACCCGCAAGGCGTGCACTCGGTGCGCATGGACGACGTGCATGCGGCCGAGGAGATCACCAACCTGCTGCTCAGCCTGGGCCACCGCCGCATCGCCTTCATCAAAGGCCCGGAGGACCAGTCGGCCAGCGCGTTGCGCTACCAGGGCTTCGTCAATGCGCTGCGCGCGCATGATCTCGAGCCCGACCCCGATCTCATCCAGCCCGGCCTGTTCACCTTCGCGAGCGGCCGCGACGCGGCCCACCAGTTGCTGAGCCGCCGCCAGCGCCCGACCGCCGTGTTCGCCAGCAACGACGACATGGCCCTGGGTGTGCTCGCCGCCGCGCAGCGCCTGGGCCTGAGCCTGCCGGCCGAGCTGTCGGTTGCGGGCTTTGACGACTCCCCGACGGCGGCCCTCGTCTGGCCGCCGCTGACCACCGTGCGCCAGCCGGTCGTGGAGATGGCGCGACTGGCCGTCGAGATGCTGATCACGTCGCAGCGCACCGACGTGCCCGAGTCGGAGCGGCACAAGGTGCTGCCGCACGAACTCGTCGTGCGCGACTCGACCCGCGCCGTCTGAGTCTTCTTGGGCGTGAGACGCCCACCTCCGAAATAGTTCAGGCCGGCGGCGTTCCCGCATAACTCGCAGCGCAGCGCATCGCGGAATCGAGAACGACACCGCTGTCAATTTTCGTTGACAGCGTTGTCAATGATCGGCAAGATGGCTGCAAGGATCGACGAATCCAGCGCATCTCGCGCCATGAACGAGCACAGGAGACAAGATGAAACGCTGGCATTGCCCGGCCCCTGCGGCCTGGGGCGCCATCGCCCCCGTCGAGCGCGCCGAGGCCCTCGCGGCTGGCAGCGGCTCCGTACAGAACAAGCCGTCACGCAATGTCGGCACCCCCGGCCGCCACTCCTGAGGCCGCGCAACCCTTGTCCTCGCGACCCCGGGCGGGTGGCTTCCAACGTCTCATTCTCTGGTGCCCGCCCGGTTTTTATTGATGGCCACGACGCTCCTGCGCGGCCCGGCCAACGCATCCCATGAACCCTGACGCTCCTGCACGCATGGATATCGCCGCTCTCGCCAACGCCTTCCCTCGCGACTTCCTGTGGGGCGCCGCCACCAGCGCCGCGCAGATCGAAGGCGCCGCCTTCACCGACGGCAAGGCCGCCTCCATCTGGGACACCTTCTGCCGCCAGCCCGGCCGCATCAACGACGGGTCCGACATCGACGTCGCCTGCGACCACTACCACCGCTTCCGCGACGACGTGGCGCTGATGAAGGGCCTGGGCCTGGACTGCTACCGCTTCAGCCTCTCCTGGCCGCGCGTGCAGCCGCTGGGGCAGGGGGGCTGGAACGAGGCCGGCTTCGCCTTCTATGACCGCCTCATCGATGCGCTGCTCGAAGCCGGCATCCAGCCCCACGCGACGCTGTACCACTGGGACCTGCCCCAGGCCTTGTACGACAGCATCGGCGGCTGGCTGTCGCGCGACATCGCGCCGCGCTTCGCCGACTACGCGGCCGAGGTGGCGCGCCGCTTCGGTGACCGGCTCGCCAGCATCGCGACGCACAACGAACCCTGGTGCACGGCGACGCTGGGCTACGAGACGGCCCAGTTCGCGCCCGGCCACACCAGCCGGGCCGAGAGCCTGCAGGTGTCCCACCACCTGATGCTGTCCCATGGCGATGCGATCGCGGCGATGCGCGCCGTGACCAAGGCCAAGCTCGGCATCGTGCTCAACCACACGCCGTCGTTCGCCGCCACGGCGACCGAGGCCGACCAGCGCGCCGCCCGCATCGATGACGGGCTCAACGTGCGCTGGTACATGGACCCCATCTTCCGCGGCGCCTACCCGGCCGATGTCATCGAACACGTCGGTGCTGATGCGCCAGTGATCGCAGAGGGCGACCTGGCCCGCATCCGCCAGCCGCTGGACTTCCTGGGCATCAATTTCTACACGCGCAGCCTCATCAGCGCCCAGGGCGGCTCGGTCAAGGGGCCCGGCGAGCGCGGATTCACCGACATGGGCTGGGAGGTCGTGCCCGAGGTCTTCGCTGCCCACCTGGTGCGCCTGGCGCGAGAGTACACGCCGCCGCCGCTGTACATCACCGAAAACGGCATGGCCAACGCCGACCGCGTCGTGGACGGCCGCGTGCCCGACGTGGAGCGCATCGCCTACCTGTCCAGCCACCTGCAAGCTCTGGCCGCGGCCATGAGCATGGGTGCCGACGTGCGCGGCTACTTCTACTGGAGCCTGCTGGACAACTTCGAGTGGAACTCGGGCTACACCAAGCGCTTCGGGCTCTTCCACGTCGATTACGCGACGCAGCAGCGCCTGGCCAAGGACAGCGCGCACTGGTACGGCGACTTCATCGCCCGCCACCGCGGCAAGCCCTAAGCTTCTCGGATCAGCCCCACGTAGTTCTCCGCCAGCAGCGTCTGCGCGGCGCGCGAGGCCAGCAACTGGCCCAGCTCGGCGCGCTGCAGGCGCTGCTCGAAGGCCAGCTCCTGCGGGAAGCTGTGCAGCAACCGCGTCATCCACCACGAGAAGCGCTCGGCCAGCCAGACGCCACGCAGCGCGCGCTGCGAATAGCTGTCCAGCGCCGCATCGCTGTGCTCGCGGTAGTGCTCGATCAGCGCGCCGGCCAGCAGCCGTGCGTCCGACGCCGCCAGGTTCAGCCCCTTGGCGCCCGTGGGCGGCACGATGTGGGCCGCGTCGCCGGCCAGCAGCAGCCGGCCCCAGCGCATGGGCTCGGCCACGAAGCTGCGCAGTGGCGCGATGCTCTTTTCCAGCGCCGGGGCAGGCCGCAGGGCTGCTGCGCTCTCCGGATCCAGCCGCGCACGCAGCTCGTCCCAGAAGCGTTCGTCGGGCCAGCCCTCGACCGCGTCGCCCTGCGGCACCTGCACATAGCAGCGGCTGCGCGTGGGGCTGCGCATGCTGCACAGCGCAAAGCCGCGCTCGTGCTGGGCGTAGACCAGTTCATGCGCGACCGGCGGCGTGTCGGCCAGCACGCCCAGCCAGCCAAAGGGGTAGCTGCGCTCGAAGGTCTGCAGCTTGTCGGTCGGGATGCTGGCGCGGCACACGCCGTGGAAGCCGTCGCAGCCGGCCACCCAGTCGGCGCGCAACTCCACCGGGCGGCCTTCGCACGTGAAGCGCACGGCCGGGGCGTCGGTCAGGCCGCTCAAGCCGACCTCCCCGGCTTCGTAGACGGTGGGCCAGCCGGCGGCCTCGCGCTGGGCCATCAGGTCGCGCGTCAGCTCAGTCTGGCCGTAGACGGTCACGTGCCGGCCGGTCAGCGCCTGCAAGTCGATGTGGTGGCGCTCGCCGGCGACGCTCAGGTACAGGCCGTCGTGCGGCAGACCCTCGCGCGCGAGGCGCGCGCCCGCGCCGATCTCGTTCAGCAGCGCAACGGTGGCCGGCTCCAGGATGCCTGCGCGTACGCGCGAGAGCACATGGGCGGCGCTGTGCTTCTCGATGATGACGTGGTCCACCCCCTCGCGACCCAGCAGCGCGCCCAGCAACAAGCCCGCCGGGCCGGCGCCGATGATGGCAACCTGAGCTGCCAGTGAGCGCCCCCAGGGCTGGGCCGAGCCCAGCCCGCCCCCCGAGGGGGTCAAGCCACCTTGGGGCGGCCCAGCGGTCGCTTGGGGTCTATAGACCATGCAATCCTTCGCGTTTGCCCCGAGAAAGCAGCGGGAAATCGGTCACTTTCAGGCGCTAAGCTCCGAGTTGCGCTCCGCCTGGGCATTTTTCCCAAAGCATCACGGGCGCGCTGGGCCGATTTGACGTATAGCAGGAGGCCGGCTTTTGGTGCTTCGGCAGTGGTGCCGGAACCGGAGTCGAGTCGAGGGGTGCCCGGGCACTCGGGTGTGAGCGAATGCAGGATAGAACAAACGATCCGCTGATCGATGTCAGCCAGTTGACAGTCGGGATGTTCATTCATCTGGACCTCGGCTGGATGTCGCATCCGTTTCCGTTGTCGAGCTTCAAGATCGCTTCCAGCGATCAACTGCTGATCCTGCGCCGCCTTGGGCTGACGCAGGTGCGCTGGAGCCCGGCCAAGAGCGACCTGTCGCTGCAGTCCGACGGCGGTGACGCCGCGGCCGCTGCGGGTGCTGCAGGCGCCGGAGCCGATGGCGCAGCGTCGACGGATGCCGCGGCAGCCGCCTCCGCCGAGCCAACGCCCGAGGAACTGGCCCGCGAGGCCCATCGCCGTGCGCTGGCCGCCCAGCGCGAGGCGCTGCGCCTGTGCGAGGAGCAGTACAGCGAGGCCACCGATGGCTTCCGTGGCGTCATGGACACCGTCCAGTCCGACCCGCACCACGCCCGCGCCCAGGCCGAGAGCCTGACCGCTGCGCTGCTGGACAAGATGCTGGTCGAGGGCGACCTGAACATGCGGCTGCTCAACGAGGCCGCCGGCGACCGCAGCACGGCCCATGCACTGAACGTCTGCATCATCGCGCTGCTGCTGGGCCGCGCCTTCGGCCTGGGCCGCGACGAGATGATGGACCTGGGCGTCGGCTCGCTGCTGCACGACGTCGGCAAGCTGGAGGTGGCCGCGCGCCTGCGCCACCGCGACGAAAGCTTCACGGCCGCCGAGACCCAGGCCTACCAGCAGCACGTCGCCAAAGGCGTGGCCATCGCCCAGACCATGGGCCTGACGCCCGGCCCGCTGCTCATCATTGCCCAGCACCACGAGCATGCCGATGGCAGCGGCTTCCCGCAGCGCATCAACATGGACCGCATGAGCACCGGCGCGCGCATCGTGGCCCTGGTGAACCGCTTCGACGGCCTGTGCAACCCGCTGATCACCTCCAAGGCCATGACGCCGCACGAGGCGCTGTCGCTGATGTTCGCCCAGGGGCGCAACCGTTTCGACGCGACCATGCTGAACGCCTTCATCCGCATGATGGGCGTCTACCCGCCGGGCTCCACCGTGCAACTGACCGACGACCGCTATGCGCTGGTCGTGTCCGTCAATTCGGCGCGGCCGCTCAAGCCCCGCGTCATGGTGCACGACCCCAAGGTGCCCAAGGACGAGGCCCTCATCCTCAATCTCGAAGAGATGCCTGACCTGGGCATCCGGCGCAGCCTCAAGCCCCAGTTCCTGCCGCGCGGCTCACTGGACTACCTGAGCCCGCGGGCCCGCATCGCCTACTTCTTCGACGCCGTCAACACAGGTCCGGGGGAGTTGGCCGCGTGAACGCCAGCCGCGAGGCGCCTCCTGCCCTGCCTCGCATCCCCGAGGCGCCGCCCGTGATCGGCGCCCTGCTGGAAGGTCTGCCCGAACCCGCTTGGCTGGTGGATGGCGAAAGCCTCACGGTCAGCGGCATCAACCGCGCCGCGCTGCGCCTGCTGGGCCTGAAGCCCGAGCGCGCCCTCGGTCAGCCGCCCGCCTCGCTGTGCGGCTCGCTGGAAGACGAGGCCTTCTGGCAAGGAGCCGCGCGCGACCCCTACGCCCGCATCCGCTCCGACACCGTGCTGACGCACACCGACGGCCAGCCGCGCTGGGTCAGCCGCTCCATCAGCCCCATCCACACACCCGACGGCAGCGGCTACTGGCTGGTGCTGCTGCACGACCAGACGCGCCGCCGCCGCGCCGAGGCCGAGCGCGAGACGCTGCTGGCCGAGCTGCGCGCCACGCTGGAATCCACCGCCGACGGCATCCTCGTCGTGGACCTCGCCGGCCGGGTGCGCAGCTTCAACCGCCGCTTTGCCAAGCTCTGGGGCCTGCCCGGCGGCCTGCTGCACGAGCCGGGCGACGCCGGCCTGTGGCTGAGCCTGCAGCGCGTCATGCGCGACGGCGAGCAATACCGGCTGCGCATCGAGGCGCTGCTGGATGCGCCGCTGATGCGCTCCAGCGACGTGCTGCGCCTGGCCGACGGCCGCGTGCTGGAGCAGGTGTCGCTGCCGCAGATGAGCCGCGGCGAGCCCATTGGCCGCGTGTTCTCCTTCCGCGACCTGAGCGAAAAGCTGGCGGCCCACCAGCGCATCGAGGAACTGGGCCGCTCCGACGCCCTGACCGGCGCGCCCAACCGCCGGGCGCTGTCCGACCGCATCACCCAGCAGATGGCGGCCGTCGCAGCCGGCGGCCCCCGCCCATCCTTCGCACTGCTGCACCTGGACCTGGACCGCTTCAAGCAGATCAACGACACGCTGGGCCACAGCTACGGCGACCGGGTGCTGAGGGTGGTCGTCGAGCGCCTGCGCAGCGCCGTCGGCGCCGAGGACACGCTGGCCCGCCTGGGCGGCGACGAGTTTGCGCTGCTGCTGGACGGCGCCCAGGCCCCCGAGGCCGAGGCCGCCGCCCGACGCGTGCAGCAGGTGCTGGCCCAGCCTTTCAGCTTCGACACGCTGAGTTTCACCGTCACCGCAAGCTGCGGCATTGCGCTGTACCCCAGCGACGGCGGCACGCCGGATGAACTGATGGCCAGTGCCGAGCGCGCCATGCACTGGGTCAAGGAGAGCGGACGGGCGGGTTTCCGCTTCCACGTGCCGCGCAAGGAAGTCGACCTGCTGTCGCGCATGCGGCTGGACCACGCCATGCGCCTGGCGCTGACCGAAGGGCGCTTTCGCCTGCACTACCAACCCCAGGTGGAGCTGGGCAGCGACCGCGTCATCGGCGCCGAGGCACTGATCCGCTGGCGCGACCCGCAGCGCGGCGACATCTCGCCGGCCGAGTTCATCCCGCTGGCCGAAGAGAGCGGCTTCGTCGTCGCCATCGGCGACTGGGTGCTGCGCGAGGCCATTGCCCAGGCCGCCCACTGGCTGAGCCGCGGCCTGCGCATGCCGGTGGCCGTCAACGTGTCCGCCCTGCAATTCCAGCAGAGCCACTTCGTCGAGACCGTCGCCGCGGCGCTGCGGGAAGCCATGCTGCCGGCCAGCCTGCTGGAGCTGGAACTGACCGAGGGGGTGCTGCTGGGCGACGCCGACGATGGCCTGCGCCGCATGCAGGCGCTCACCCATCTGGGCGTCACGCTGTCCATTGACGACTTCGGCACCGGCTACTCGTCGCTCGCCTACCTGAAGCGCTTCCCCATCCAGCGCCTCAAGATCGACCGCAGCTTCGTGCAGGGGCTGCCTGGCGACGCCAGCGACGTAGGCATCGCCAACGCCATCGTGCAGATGGGCCGGGCCCTGGGCCTGCAAGTCATCGCCGAGGGCGTCGAGACCGAGGCTCAGCGCGACTTCCTGGCCCAGTCAGGCTGCCATGAGTTCCAGGGCTACCTGTTCGCGCCGCCGTTGCGGCCCGAGGAGTTCGAGCAGCGCGTGCGCCCGCGACGGCACGTCGTCGACGCGCCGGTATCCGGCTGGCTGGGACTGGCCGGCAACGGTTGAGCGTTCCGCCGTGCATGGGCCGACAATGCGGCCATGCTCTACCGCTTCAAATCCAAGGCCGGTGCCGATGTCGTCATGCTCGCCGACTCGGGTGACGCCGTGTTGCGCCTCATGGGCCGCGAGCCCGCCCCCAAGGGCATCCTCGAGGTTGCAGCCCTGCCCGGGCTGATCCAGGCGCTGGAGGCCGGCGTCGCGGCCGACGAGGCGCAGTTCAAGAGCGGCGTCGACGCCGCCAAGGCTGCAGGTGAGCCCGAGCCGCGCCGCCAGGGCGTCAGCTTGCGCCAACGGGCCTGGCCGTTGCACGAACTGATGCAGCGCAGCCTGAAAGAGAAGGCCGACGTCGTCTGGGGCGTCTAGTGCTGGAGCAGGCCACCCGACTGATCCTCATCCGCCACGGCGAGACGACCTGGAACCGCGCCACGCGCATCCAGGGCCACACCGACATCCCGCTGAGCGAGCTGGGCCTGGCCCAGGCCGAGCGGCTGGCCCAGGCCCTGGCCGACGAGCCGCTCGCGGCCATCTACAGCAGCGACCTCAGCCGCGCCCGCCAGACCGCCGAGACACTGGCCCGCGTGCACGGCCTGCCCGTGCAGCTCGACATGGCCCTGCGCGAGCGCGCCTTCGGCCGCTTCGAGGGCCTGAGCTGGGACGAGATAACCAAGGGTTATCCCGAGGATGCTGCGCGCTGGCGCAGCCGCGACCCCGACTTCGCCGTCGGCGGCGGCGAGAGCCTGCATATATTCAGTGCGCGCTGCCTGGACGCCGCCCGGCGCGCGGCCAGCGCCCATCCGGGGCAGAGCATCGCCGTCGTGGCCCATGGCGGCGTGCTGGACTGCCTCTACCGGGCCGCCACGCATGCGGCGCTCGACGCGCAGCGCTCCTGGCAACTCGGCAACGCGACGATCAACCGCCTGCTGGCGACGGCCGAGGGCTTCACGCTGGTGGGCTGGAACGACGACCGCCACCTGGCGGGCCTGAGCGCCGACGACATCGCGGCCTGAGTGGCGGCTTGACACGGGTCAGGCTTTTGCAAGACCCCTAGGGGACTGTTGCATCCACGCGTCGGTCTGGGCGGTCCGGGCAATAGCCGCTCCTATACTGGCCGCCACTTGTCCTTAAGGCAGGGCCGTCAACCCCGCCCAACCCATCTGCAAAGGCAAACGATGAAGAAGATTGCACTTGTCGCCGCTCTGGCCGCTACCGTCGCCGCTCCGGCTTTCGCTCAAAGCGTCACCCTGTGGGGCCGCCTGAACACCACTGTTGAAAGCCAGAAGTTCGGCTCGCAAGACCGCAAGATCGTTGTGCAGAACAACTCCTCGCGCCTGGGCTTCAAGGGCAGTGAAGACCTCGGCGGCGGCCTGAAGGCCTCCTTCGCCCTGGAGCACGGCCTGAACAGCGACACCGGCGTCGCCACCGGCGGCACCACGTTCTGGAACCGTCAGTCGTCCGTCGAACTGAGCGGCTCCTTCGGCGCCGTGCGCCTGGGCAAGTGGTTCCCGGGTTCGTACTACGCCACGGCCGACTACGTGAGCATGCACAACCATGACACGGGCACGTCGTCCGACGCGCTGTACGCCACCCAGTTCTACACGAACAACAAGGTGTCGTACTTCACCCCGAACGTTGGCGGCCTGTCCGCTGAGTTCTCGGTGGCTGCCGGTGAAGGCACCACGACCCGCGCCGAAGACATCGCCGTCAACTACGACATGGGCCCCGCCCACGCTGGTTTCGGCTACGAGAAGAAGGGTGACTTCAGCCAGTTCGGCATCCGCGGCCTGTACGAGTTCGGCCCCGTGGTCCTGGGCGGCTACTTCCAGCGCGCCGAGAACACCTTCGGCGTCGCCGGCAAGAAGAACTGGAACGTCTTCCGCGTGTCCGGCATGTACGTGATGGGTCAGTCGGAGTTCCACCTGAACTTCGGCAAGGCCGACAACATGCTGGTCGACGACGGCGCCAAGCAGCTGACGGTTGGCTACAACTACAACCTGAGCAAGCGCACCAAGGTGTACGGCTTCTGGACCAAGGTCGACAACCAGTCCAAGGGCAACTACTTCACCGGCGTTGCTGGCCAGGACTTCAGCTCGCTGGCTGCTGGTATCCGCCACAACTTCTGATCCTCGCGATCGGAACGAAGAAAGCGCCCCTCGGGGCGCTTTTTTTATTCAGCGATGCAAAGAACAAAGGCGCCTCGAGGGCGCCTTCTTTTTAACTGGGCCTTATTCCCCGAACAGGTCGGGCGAGCCTCTGCCGCTGGGCGGCGCCAGGCCCAGATGGCGGTAGGCGGCCAGCGTCGCGATGCGGCCGCGCGGCGTGCGCTGCAAAAAGCCCTGCTGGATCAGGTAGGGCTCGATGACGTCTTCTATGGTGCCCGCCTCCTCGCCGATGGCGGCCGCGACGTTCTCCAGGCCCACCGGACCGCCGTCGAAGCGGTGAACGATGGCTTCCAGCAGCTTGCGGTCCATCAGGTCGAAGCCTTGCGGGTCCACGTCCAGCATGGCGAGGGCCTTGTCCGCGATGCCGGCCACGATGCGGCCGTCGGCCTTCACCTCGGCGTAGTCGCGCACGCGGCGCAGCAGCCGGTTGGCGATGCGGGGCGTGCCGCGCGAACGGCGGGCGATTTCCAGCGCGCCGTCGGCGTCGATGGGCGCGCCCAGCAGGCCGGCCGAGCGCGTCACGATGCGCTGCAACTCAGCCGGCGTGTAGAACTCCAGCCGCGCGACGATGCCGAAGCGGTCACGCAGCGGGTTGGTCAGCATGCCGGCCCGTGTTGTCGCGCCCACCAGCGTGAAGGGCTGCAGGTCCAGCTTGATGGAGCGCGCCGCCGGGCCTTCGCCGATCATGATGTCGATCTGATAGTCCTCCAGCGCCGGGTAGAGGATTTCCTCGACGACCGGACTCAGTCGGTGGATCTCGTCGATGAAGAGGACGTCGTTCTTCTCGAGGTTGGTCAGGATGGCCGCCAGATCCTTGGGCTTTTCCAGCACCGGGCCGGAAGTCTGGCGCAGGTTGACGCCCAGTTCGGCGGCGATGATGTGGGATAGCGTCGTTTTGCCGAGGCCCGGCGGGCCGAACAGCAGCACGTGGTCCAGCGCTTCGCGGCGCTTGCGGGCCGCGCCGATGAAGATTTCCAGCTGCTCGCGCGCCTTGACTTGGCCCACATAGTCGTCCAGCAGCTTGGGCCGCAGCGCGCGCTCCATCGCTTCTTCACGGCTGGACTCGGGCGCCGCGCTGACGATGCGCGGCGCGGGGGCGAAGTCGTCCGTTTGGATAGTCATGAGAGCTTCTTGAGGGCCAGCTTGATGCCGTCGCTCACGCCGATATCAGGCGGCAATGCCTTGAGCGCCGCAGCTGCGTCCTTCTCGCTGTAGCCCAGTGCGACAAGCGCCTGCAGGATGTCCGCCTGCGCATCGTTCGCGACGGTGGCCGGCAGCGCCAGGTCGGCGCCCAGTTTGCCCTTCAACTCCAATAGCAGCCGCTCGGCCGTCTTCTTGCCAATGCCTGGCACCTTGGTGAGCCGGCCGACCTCCTGGCGCGACACGGCTTGCGCCAGTTCGGCGACAGACAGGCCGGACAGCAGGCCCAAAGCCATCTTGGGGCCGATGCCGCTGATCTTGATGAGCTGGCGGAAGGTGCCGCGCTCTTCCTGCGTCAGGAAGCCGAACAGCTGATGCGCGTCTTCACGCACAACAAGGTGGGTCAGCAGCACGGCGCGGTCGCCCAATGCGCCCAGGTTGAAGAACGTGCTCATCGGCACGTCGACCTCGTAGCCCACGCCCGCCACGTCAATGACAACCTGTGGGGGTGTTTTCTCGGCAATGACGCCGCTGAGTCGTCCAATCATCGGCCCATTATCCGGGCCGGTTCAGGCTCAGTTGCGACCGAACAAACCCAGGCGCTGAGCTTCGAGAGCCGCTTCAGCACGCGAGCTCACATTGAGCTTGCGATAGATCTGCTTCACGTAGTCGGCAATGGTGTGGCGCGACAGGCCCAGCTGCACGCCGATCTCCGGTAGCGTGAAGCCCTTGGCCACGCGCAGCAGCACCTCGGTCTCGCGGTCGGTCAGCGACACCTCGTGCAGCAGGGCTTGCGAGGTCGGCTTGGCCTGGGCCGCGAAGTAGGCGATCACCTTGCGGGCGATGGACGGCGACAGCGGCGGTTCGCCCTGGCTCATGCGTTGCAGTTGCTCCACCAGCAGTTCGCGCGACTGTTCCTTGAGCAGGTAGCCGAAGGCGCCGGCCTGCAGGGCCGGGAAGAGGTGCTCGTCGTCATCGTGGATGGTCACGATGACCGATTGCACCTCGGGCTGCTTTTCGCGCAGCGCGGCGATCACTTCGACGCCGGAGCCATCGGGCAGGCCCAGGTCCAGCAGCGCCAGCGTGAAGCGCTGGCCGTTGACCAGGGACAGGGCGTCCTGCACCCGGGAGCACTCGGTGATCTGGGCGTTGGCAAACACCTGCTTGACCAGCGCCTTCAGCCAGGCGCGGATCTCGGGGATGTCTTCGAGCAGCAGGATGTGGTTCATGGGGGGCCTCAAATCAAAGCGGAATCGTCAGGCGGATCACAGTACCCCAGCCGGGGCCGGATTCAACCAGGCATTGGCCATGCATCTGCTTGGCGCGTGATTTCATGCTCGCCATGCCGTGGCCTCTGTCCAATCTTCCGTCCAGTTCGGTAGGAATGCCCTGGCCGTTGTCCTGGATGGTCAGGATGAAGTCACCGTCCTGCACCGCCGCGGAAATGGTCGCGTTGGTGGCACCACTGTGCTTGATGATGTTGGACACCGACTCGCGCAGGATGCGCGTCGTCTGCACGTAAGAGCGAGCCTGGAAGGTGTGCTCGATTTCCTCGGCAGGTGACTTCCACTCGGCCAGGATGTTGGCCTGGCCCAGGCGCGACACGACCTCGGCGCGCCAGTCGCCCAGCGCGTCGATCAGGTGCACCGGCTTGCCGGTCAGGCCGCGCACCGACAGGCGCATCTCCTCCAGCGCCTCGCGCGCCAGCGTCGAGATGCGGTCGGACTCGCTGGTGTGCACGATGGTCAGCAGCTTGGCACCCAGGTCGTCGTGCAGGTCGGCGGCAATGCGCTTGCGCTCGCGCTCGGTCACCTGCTCCAGCTTCTGCTCGGCGAGCTGGCTGTGGCTGCGCTCGACCTCGGCGATGCGCTCGGCCATGCGCTGCTCTATGGCTGCGATGCGCTTCTCCGCGTCCACACGCGCATGGGCAACATGGTTCACGAGCTGCAGGCCCAGGCCCAGCATCAGCACCGGCAGCATCAGGCCCAGCCAGGGCGAGGCCGTCCACCAAAGGTTCTCGTTGACGGCCGCCAGCAGCATCTCGGCCACCAGGGCCAGCATGGTGGGCAGCAGCAGGGCCGCCATCAGCAGGAATTCGCTGCGCAACGCTTCGTCGGAGCTGCCCTGCAGGCGCTCGCGGCGCAGCCACAGCGCCCAGCCCATGGCCGCCACCAGTTCCAGCCCCAGCACCACATGCCAGAGCGTGCCCAGGATCCCGACCTGCCCGCCTGTCATCAGCAGGCTGGCCGGCACGACCAGGCACTGGATCAGCAGCGCGTGGTCTATCCAGCTGCGCTTCCAGTTCATCTGCCGCAGCAGGTATTGCACGCCGCACAGCACCAGCAGCGTCATCAAGAGGGGGCGCAGGCCCGCGGCCCCCGGGGCGCCGGCCGCGCGCAGCACCACCCAGCTCAGCATCATGCCGACGAGAAAGCTCGCCGGCCGTTCGCGGTGGTGCAGGCCCGACACCAGGCCCACGACGGTGGCCATCAGCGCCAGCATGGCGGCGGCCCAGCCGTGCAGCGTCGCGGCCCAGTACAGGCCGGCCTGGGACTGGGCCTGGGCAACGGCCGGTGCGAGCAGCGCCGTGGAAACCAGCAGAAAAAGGGGCAGGCGCCGAAGGCCCGAGGCCCTCGGCGCATTCTTGGAAGTCATGGGGCGGCATTGTGCGGGAGCCGGGCGCGCCGCATGCCGGGGAATGCACCAGCGACCAGACTCTTTGCACGTTGGCTCATGGCGTGGAGAAGGGTGCGAACGCCGAACCCTTGTTCGGCATCGGTTCACGGGCAGGGAGGCGCGAGAATCAGCGTCCACTCCTCTTTTGCACGCCGTGATCCTGCGATTCACCCTCGAACCCGTCGACAACACGCGCCTGGCGCGCGTCTGCGGCAGCCTGGACGCCCACCTGCGCGAGATCGAGGCGGCGCTGGGCGTCAAGCTGAGCCGGCGCGACGCCGCGTTCCGCGTCGACGGTCCCAAGGCCGCCGCCGAGCGCGCCAAGACCTTGATGGAGGGCTTGTACGAGCGTGCCCGCCGGCCGCTGTCGGCCGAGACGCTGCAACTTGCCCTCGTCGAGGCCAAGGTGCCCCACGCGGCGCCCGACACCCGGGCCCACGCCGACCCCGACGGGCCGCTGGTGTTGCGCACGCGCCGCGCCGACCTGTCGGCCCGCACGCCGCGCCAGCACCAGTACCTGCAGCAGATCCTGTCGCATGACATCACCTTCGGCCTGGGGCCGGCCGGCACCGGCAAGACCTTCCTGGCGGTCGCCTGCGCCGTGGATGCGCTGGAGCGCTCGGCGGTGCAGCGCATCATCCTGACGCGGCCGGCCGTGGAGGCCGGCGAGCGGTTGGGGTTCCTGCCCGGCGACCTGACGCAGAAGGTCGACCCCTATCTGCGCCCGCTCTACGACGCGCTCTACGACCTGCTGGGCTTCGACCGCGTCACCAAGGCCTTCGAGAAAGGCCAGCTGGAGGTCGCGCCGCTGGCCTTCATGCGCGGCCGCACGCTCAATCACGCCTTCGTCATCCTCGACGAGGCGCAGAACACGACGCCCGAGCAGATGAAGATGTTCCTGACCCGCATCGGCTTTGGCAGCCGCTGCGTCGTCACGGGCGACACCAGCCAGATCGACCTGCCGCGCGGCCAGCAGTCGGGCCTCATCGACGCCGAGCACGTGCTGGCCAAGGTCAAGGGCATCGCGATGACGCGCTTCACCAGCGCCGACGTCGTGCGCCACCCGCTGGTGGCTCGGATCGTTGAAGCCTACGAAGCGCGCGCCAAACGCGAGGCGAGGGAAGCATGAGCAAGCCGGAGCTGAGCCTGTCGCTGCAGTTTGCCGACCCGCGCCACCGCTCGGTCTTGCCGCGCCACAAGGTGCTGCGCTTCATCCGCGCGGCGCTGGAGCTGCCCGGCGAGATCGCCGTGCGCATCGTCGACGCCGAGGAAGGGCGCGCGCTGAACAGGGAGTTCCGCGGCAAGGACTACGCGACCAACGTGCTGACCTTCGACTACTCGCACGAGCCCGTCGTCGGTGCCGACCTGGTCATCTGCGCCGAGGTCGTTGAAAGCGAGGCCGCCGAGATGGGCATTCCGCTGCTGGACCATTACGCTCACATGCTGGTGCACGGCACCCTGCATGCGCAGGGCTATGACCATGAGGCCGACGACGAGGCCGAGGCCATGGAGGCCCGTGAGGCGGAGATCCTTGAGGGCCTGGGGTTTACGAATCCTTACCGGCGCGGCGGCTGAAGCTCCCCAATCCGTGGGATGCCCCCTGGTCTCCTAGGGGGGCGACGACGTGGACAGCCCCCGGGGCGACGGTTATGTTCGTTCTGCAAGCTGTCGCCCCGCCAAGGAGTCCCCCATGCTGAAGTCGCTCCGCCCCTTCTTTGCCGCTTCTGCTGCTGCCGCCGCCCTCGCGGCCGCCGGTGCCGCCAACGCCGTCGTCGTTGCCGGCGTGGACCTCCCGCTGGGATCGATCTTCGGCGTCACGCAGACCTACCAGAACGTGCCAACCACCATTGGCGACACGCTCAGCGGCTACGGCAAGATCGACTCGATCAACTCGCTGGCCGTCTCCAGCCTGTGCACCGACTGCGAGCTGACCTATGTCTTCGGCGGCTACACGGTCACCTCGGTCAGCCCCAGCGAAATCCGCTTCAGCGGCGGCTGGCTCAAGGTCTATGCCGGCTTCGGCGCCGACAACGACTTCACGACTGCCAATGCCGGGGGCTCGGCCGGCGACATGGCAGAGGCCAGCAACGGCACGCTGCTGCTTTCGCTGAAGGGCCACGCGGTCGACGCGGCCAGCAACACCTTCGTCGCAACCGGCGTGGGCATAGGCACCACCAGCCCGGCGGGCTTCAGCACCGGGCTGATGGATGTCGACACGTCAGCCGGCGGCGCCGCCAATGGGCATTTCGATACCAACGGCATCGCCGCCCTCTTCGGTGTCGGCCCGGCCGATGTGCAGATCGGCTCCTCGTTCACTGCCCTGGCGCCGGTATATCCCGGCGAATGCCCGGGCGGGGCGGCCTGCCTGCGCGGCAGCTCCAACGTGATCGCGACCGTGGTGCCGGAGCCCGAGACGGCCGCGTTGCTGCTGGGCGGCCTTGGCATCATCCTGACGGTGGCGCGCCGCCGCCTGCGCTAGGGTCTGTTGACCCTAACCTCGGCTGGTCAGGTAGCGCTTGCTGCGGAAGAAGAACCACAGCCCCAGCGCCACGGCCAGCATCAGCAGGGCCGCGTCCCAGAAGCCGTTGGCGTTCTTGATCAGCGGCATGGACTCGAAGTTCATGCCGAAGATGCCGGTGATGAGGTTCAGCGGCAAGAAGATGGCCGTCAGCACCGTCAGCGTGCGCATGATGCCGTTGGTGCGGTGACCCAGCGCGCTGAAGTGCATCTGCACGGCCGACTCGGCGGAGGACTCCAGCCGGCGCACATGGGTCAGCACCCGCTCCACATGCTCCAGCACGTCGCGTGAGCGCACGCGCAGCAGCTCGCGGTCGCGCGTGACCTGGGCGTCGCCGTCGGGCGGCCATTCGTCCAGCGCATCTATCCATTCCTGGATGGCGGCGCGCTGGTCCTCGCAGGTGTCCTCCAGCCGGTGCAGCGCGTCACGGCTCTCCAGCAGCAGCGGCCAGTCGTTGAACTCGCTGTTCTGGTCCAGCAGCACGCGTTGCAGCGTGGCGAGCTGGCGCGTCAGCAGGCGGCGCAGCTCCAGGTAGCTGTCCACCATGTGGTTGACCATGCGCAGCATCAGGTCGGCCGGGCTGGTGGGCAGCCGTGCGCTGCCACGCGCGGCGGTCTTGTCGCGGCCTTCGGTCAGACGGTCGAGCTTGTGCGCGAAGAACTCGCGCACCTGGCAGTCCGTCGGGTGCACGGTGATCAGCACGCGGTCGAAGACGGCGAAGCCCACCGGGCTGGTGTCGATGGCGCGCAGCGCACGCTGGGCCGAGGCCAGCGTGCCGTGCTCGTCATCGACGAAGAGATCCTGGCTGCCCGGTGCGGCCGCCAGGCGGCGGAACACCAGCATGTCGTACCAGGACGTGTAGTCGAAGTGCGAGGGCAACTGGTTGTTGATCAGGTCAGACACATGCAGGTCCACGATGGGGCCGCAGCCCCAGCGCGCGAGCGCCTGCTGCGCGGCCGCCTCGCCCACCTCGAACTCGCGCCGGCCATAGCCCACCCACAGGAAGCCGCGTTCGGGCAGCGCCTCGGGCAGGGCCGTCAGCTCATGGAAGCCGTCGGGCACGATGTGGAAGACCCGCATGGCCTCAGCCCTTCTTCAGCAGCCGCGCGGCGTCCAGCGCGAAGTAGGTCAGCACGCCGTCGGCGCCGGCCCGCTTGAAGGCCAGCAGCGACTCCATCATGACGGCGTCGTGGTCCAGCCAGCCGTTGGCCGCGGCGGCCTTGACCATCGCGTACTCGCCGCTGACCTGGTAGGCGAAGGTGGGCACGCGGAACTCGTCCTTCACCCGCCGCACGATGTCCAGGTACGGCATGCCGGGCTTCACCATCACCATGTCGGCGCCCTCGGCCAGGTCCAGCGCCACTTCGCGCAGCGCTTCGTCGCTGTTGCCGGGGTCCATCTGGTAGGTCTTCTTGTCGGCCTTGCCGAGGTTGGCGGCCGAGCCCACCGCGTCGCGGAACGGGCCGTAGAAGCTGCTGGCGTATTTGGCGCTGTAGGCCATGACGCGCGTGTGAATGTGGCCCTTGGCCTCCAGCGCCTGGCGGATGGCGCCGATGCGGCCGTCCATCATGTCGCTGGGCGCCACGATGTCGACGCCGGCATCGGCCTGCACCAGGGCCTGTTTGGCGAGGATGCCCACCGTCGGGTCGTTCAGGATGTAGCCGCTCTCGTCAATGACGCCGTCCTGGCCGTGGCTGGTGAACGGGTCCAGCGCCACGTCGGTCAGCACGCCCAGCTGCGGGAAATGTTTTTTTACCTCGCGCACCGCGCGCGGCACCAGGCCCTCGGGGTTCAGCGCTTCGGCACCGTCGGGGGTCTTCAGCGCGGCATCAATGACGGGAAAAAGGGCGATGACCGGCACGCCCAGTTCCACGCATTGCTCGGCCGTGCGCAGCAGGTGGTCCAGGCTCTGGCGCGACACGCCGGGCATGGAGGCCACGGCATCCAGGCGGTTGGTGCCCTCATGGATGAAAACAGGGAGGATGAGGTCGCTGGACAGCAGCGAATGCTCGCGCACCAGGGCCCGGGTGAAGGCGTCGCGGCGCAGGCGGCGCGGGCGCGCGGCGGGGTAGGCGGGGGGCGTGAAAATGGAGCGGGTCACGTGAGCATCCTCTGTCTGCGGGGGCTGCGGCCCGACGCGTGATGGACGACACATCCAGACGTCATTTATTCGTGACGTCACCGCTCAAGCGCGCTAAACTGGTCCGCGAATGATAGCCGCAAGGTGGTCGTTCCCTGCTTTTCCTCCCTGAGCAGGAGCCTTAGCGTGATGACAGCGATAAGGCTTTACCGCCCCGGTTTTTACCGGGGCTTTTTTTTGATCTGTGCAGAAGCGCAGTGCCGCTTTCGCGGCCCCGCCTGCGCAGGCGCGCAGCGCACCTGACGGTGCGGCTTCTACCCATCTCCAAGCCCGTCTCGCTGAACGCGGACGGACTTGACGACCTTCTCCGACAGGTAGGAGGCAGGGCTCGCTGCCCATAATGCTTTCCCATGCTCTGGGTCAAAGCCTTCCACATCGTCTTCGTCGCCGCCTGGTTTGCGGGCCTGTTCTACCTGCCGCGCATCTTCGTGAACCTGGCCATGGTGCCGGCCGACAGCCATGCCGAGCGTGAACGGCTGCTGTTGATGGCGCACAAGCTGTATCGCTTCAGTTCCATCCTGATGGGTATCGCCCTGCTGCTGGGCGTGTGGGTCTGGCTGGGGTTTGGCGCCACGCGCTTCGCCGGCAGCTACTGGCTGCATGCCAAGCTGCTGCTGGTCGTCGCCGTCGTGGGCTATCACCACATGAACCGTCGGCTGCTGCGCAGCTTCGAGGAAATGTCGAACAAGCGCAGCCACAAATGGTTCAGGGTCTACAACGAGACCGCCGTGCTGCTGTTCGCCGCCATCGTGGTGCTGGTGACGGTCAAGCCTTTCTGAAAGCCATGCGCCGCCGGCAAAGTTCCGCCACCTGGCTGCTGCTCGCCCACATCGGGCTGATCGTCTACGCCAGCCTTTACCCGTTCTATCCCTGGCGCTGGCCGCCGGGCATGGGGCTGCCCTGGCTGTTCAGCCTGCCCTGGCCGCCGAAGTTCTGGGCCTTCGATGTGGAGGCCAACCTGCTGGGCTACATCCCGCTGGGGCTGCTGGGCTTTGCGGCGGCCATGCGTTCGGGGCGGGGGTTGCGCGGTGGGCTGCTGCTCGGGCTGCTGCTGGGGCCGGCGCTGTCCTTTTTGATGGAGACGCTGCAGTTCTTCGTGCCGGGCCGTGTGCCTTCGCTGTCGGACTGGGCGCTGAACTCCTGCGGCAGCACGCTGGGCGCGGTGCTGGGTATGGTGCTCAGCGCGCTGGGTGGCCTGGAGCGCTGGGAGGATGTGCGTGACCACTGGTTCGGGGCCAGCAGTGCGCCGGCCCTGGCGCTGTTGGCGCTGTGGCCCGCGGCGCTGCTGTACCCCACGCCGCTGCCCTTCGGCCTGGGCCAGTGGCTGCCCTGGTGGCGCGAATCGCTGGTGGATGCACTGGCCGGCACGCCCTGGGCGCTGGAGTGGGGCGACGCCGTCACCGTGGAGCATGAACTGCCGCCGGGCCTGGAGGCGCTGGCCATTGCGCTGGGGTTGCTGGCGCCGGTGCTGCTGATGATCACCGTGGCCAAGCCCGGGCTGCGGCGCCTGGCGCTGGCGGGTGGCGCGGTGCTGCTGGGGCTGCTGGGCACGGCCACGTCCACGGCCATGGCCTTCGGGCCGGACCACGCTTGGGCCTGGCTCAGCGACGCGACGCGGCCGGGCGTGGGCCTGGGCGTGGGGCTGGCGCTGCTGGCCTGCCTGCTGCCGTCGCGCGTGGCCGCGGCCCTGGGGCTTTTCGTGCTGTGCGCGCTGGTGGGCCTCATCAGCATCGCGCCCAGCGACCCCTATCTGACGTTGAACATGCAGGCCTGGGAGCATGGCCGTTTCGTCAACCTCTACGGCCTCTCCCGTTGGCTGGCCTGGACGTGGCCTTTCGTTGCACTCGTGTGGCTCGCGGCGCGTCTCGTGCAAAAGTCACAGTGAGACAATCCGGGGCGATGAGCTATTACGAGCGGCACGTTTTCTTCTGCCTGAACCAGCGCACCAACGGCGAAGCCAGTTGCGGTGACCATGACGCGCAGAGCGGCTTCGACCACTGCAAGTCCCGCGTGAAGCAGCTGGGCCTGGCCGGCAAGGGTGGCGTTCGCGTCAACAAGGCGGGCTGCCTGGACCGTTGCGCCGGCGGGCCGGTCGCCGTGGTCTACCCCGAGGCGGTCTGGTACTCCTGGGTCGACCAGAGCGACATCGACGAGATCGTCGAGAGCCATCTGCGCGACGGCCAGGTCGTCCAGCGCCTGGTGCTGCCGGATTCCGTCGGCCGATGAACTCCCAGACCGAGAAGCGCCTGGTCCCCGGCCCGGCGGGGCAGATCGAGGTGGCCATTGACCTTCCACCCGACGGCGTCGTGCCGGCCGGTACGGCCCTGATCTGCCACCCCAACCCCACGCAGGGCGGCACGATGGACAACAAGGTCGTGCAGACTTTGGCCCGCGCCTTCGTGCACCTGGGCTGGCGGGCCGTGCGCTTCAACTTCCGTGGCATCGGCAAGTCCGAGGGCGGCTGGGACGAGGGCCGCGGCGAGGTCGACGATGCGCTGGCCGTGCTGGCCGCCGTGCGCGCGCCCGGCGAGGCGCTGATCCTGTCGGGCTTCTCGTTTGGCGGCTATGTCGCCTCGCGTGCCGCACAGCGTCTCGAGGAGCCGGCCCGGCGCCTGGTGCTCGTGGGCCCGGCGACCAGCCGCTTCGACACCGCCCCCGTGCCGGCCGACACCGTGGTCATCCATGGCGAGGTCGATGACGTGGTGCCCCTTTCCGCCGTGCTCGACTGGGCGCGGCCGCAGAGCCTGCCGGTTACCGTGGTGCCCGGCGTGGGCCATTTTTTCCATGGGCAGTTGCCGCTGCTGAAGTCCCTGGTGGTGCGCGCCTTCGACCCCACGAAGGCCTGACGCCCGAACCCGATCTCGATGAAACGACTGCTTGCTTCCCTCCTTGCTGCCCTCTCGCTGAATGCTTACGCGCAGGCGCCCCAGCCGCCGGAGATTGCCGCACGCAACTACGTGCTGATCGACCTGACTTCGCACAAGACCCTGGCCGAACGCGAGGCTGATGCTCCGCAGGACCCGGCGTCTCTCACCAAGCTGATGACGGCCTATGTCGTCTTCAGCGCGCTGCACGAGAAGAAGCTGACGCTGGAGCAAACGTTGCCCGTGTCCAAGCGTGCCTGGGACGAGCGCAAGGGCGACCCCTCCCTGATGTTCATCGACACGACGATGACGCCCAAGGTGGACGAACTGCTGCATGGCCTCATCATCCAGAGCGGCAACGACGCTGCGGTCGCGCTGGCCGAAGGCGTTGCGGGCTCGGTTGAGACCTTCGTGCAGCTGATGAACCGCCAGGCCCAGGCCTGGGGCCTGAAGAACACCGAGTTCAAGAACGTGACCGGCACGAGCGAACCGGGCCACAAGAGCAGCGCGCGCGACATGGCTATCGTGGCCTCGCACATCATCACGGACTTCCCCGAGTACTACGCCTACTACTCGCAGCGCGACTACACCTACAACAAGATCCGCCAGGACAACCGCAACCTGCTGCTGCGTCGCGACCCGACGGTGGACGGCATGAAAACCGGCTACACCGAGGCCGCCGGCTACTGCCTGGTGGCCAGCGCCAACCGCGAGTTCCCCAACGGCAAGCGTCGCCTGCTGTCCGTCGTCATGGGCACGGCTTCCAAGGAAGCCCGCGCCAGCGAGAGTCAGAAGCTGCTGAACTGGGGCTACACGGCCTTCGACGCGGTCAAGGTCTTCGACGCCGGCAAGGCCATCGCGACCGTGCCGGTCTGGAAGGGCGAGGCCAAGGAAGTGAAGCTGGGCGCGGCCGACGCGGTGTTCGTCACCGTGCCGCACGGTGACGGCAGCAAGCTGCAGACGCAGGTGGAACGCACCGAACCACTGGTGGCGCCCTTGAATAAAGGCCAGCGCGTCGGCACCTTGAGGGTGACGACGACGAGCGGTGCGCCCGTCGCCGAGATCCCGCTGGTCGTGCAAGAGTCGGTGCCCGTCTCAGGCCTCGTCGGCCGCGCCTGGGACTCCATCCGACTGTGGATAAAGTGATGGAGCCCCTCGTCCAGCCGCACACCGCTGGACGCGGTGCGTCTGGCCGGTCCCCCTGGGGGACAGCAACGCTTGCGGCATCGAGCCGCCAGCGTTGCCAAGTGGGCCGGCTCGGGAGCGGCCCAGCGCTCGGCCCGGAATGCCCAGGGATAACTGAAGAGACGTCGCCATGAACCTGCCGCCCGACATCCCGCCCGAACAATCGCTGATCGAGTACCCGTCGAAGTTCCCGATCAAGGTCATGGGCGCGCACGTGGACGGCTTCGTCGAGGCGATTGCGCATGTGGCCCGGCAGTTCGACCCCGCGTTCGATGCAACCACCATCGAGCAGCGGCCCAGCAAGGGCGGCAACTACCTGGGCCTGACGATCACGGTCACGGCGACCAGCCGCGAGCAACTGGACGAGCTCTATCGCACCCTAACCACGCATCCCATGGTCAAGGTCGTGCTGTAAGCACGGTTTTGCCAGCGCCCTGGCTGCCGCTGGCGGTGGCGGCCCCCTAGAGTCCGCAGCGCCCCGAAGGGAGGGGCCCGGCCGCAGACCAAGTCATGGCGTGGCCCAACGACCTGCTGGGGAGCGTCATGGATATCCGGACCTTGGCGATCGTGACCTGCGTGTGCGCGGCCACGATGGCGACCACCTTGGGCTTCATGCGCCGCCTCAGCCCCGGCGACAACGGCCTGAAGGACTGGGCCTGTGCCGGGATGCTGTTCCTGGGCAACAGCGTCATCGGCCTGTTGGGGCTGTCCTTTCCGCTGCACCTGCATGCGGTCGTCGTCGGCGCGGCCAATGCCTGCACGATTGCGGGCTATGTGCTGATGCTGTCCGGCGTGCGCGTGTACCTGCAGCGCCCGCCCATGCGGCAGCTGGCCCTGTGGCTGGGGCTGCTGACCCTGGGGCTGGACCTGCTGCCCGGCGTGCGTGACCAGTTGGAGCTGCGCCTGCTGCTCGCCTGGCCGGTCATCGTCGCCACCCATTTCGCCATTGCGCTGGAGATCTACCGCGCGCGCGGCCCCTGGGCGCGGCCGGCGGTGAAGCTGCTCTTCGTGCTGACGGTGGCCTATGCCGTGCAGCAGGCGGTGCGGCTGGCGCTGCTCGCCCAGTCCGTGCTGCACGGCGACCCCATCAGCCTCAACGACAGCGTGCTGACGGCGGGGCGGCTCTTGATGTTCGTCTACCTGCTGCTGGGCACCATGGTCTGCGCGCTGCTCGTGATCCAGGACAAGGCCGAGGAGCTGCGACGCCATGCCGACGTCGACCCCATGACGGGCTGGCACAACCGTCGCAGTTGGGACGCCGTGATGGAGGCCGAGTTCCAGCGCGGCCGACGCACCGGCGCGGGCTTTCACGTCGTGATGTTCGACATCGACCACTTCAAGGCCGTGAACGACCGCTACGGGCACGACGTCGGCGACCAGGCCATCCGCCATGTCACCGCCGTGGTCGCCCAGGAGCTCAGGGGCTACGACCGGCGCTTTCGCATCGGCGGCGAGGAGTTCGTCGTTTGCGCGCCTGGGCTGGATGCCGCGCAATTGGCCGAGCGCATCCGTGCCCGCGTTGCCGCGCGTCCGCTGCAGACGATGGCAGGCGAGGTGGCGCTCACCGTCAGTGTCGGCTTCAGCGAAGCCGCAGTGGACGACCCCGGCTGGAACGCCGTGGCCCGGCGTGCCGACCAGGCGCTCTACGAAGCCAAGCGCGGCGGACGCAACCGGATCGAAGGCCCTGGCGCCGGCCTCTCAGACCTGGCCTGGGCCTGAAGCCTCGCGAGGCTTCATCGCCTCAAGCTTGGCCTTGGCGGCGATGTCACCGTTCCTGGCCGCCACGTCGTACCAGTAGCGCGCCAGCCTTTCGTCGGCTTCTGTGCCCAGCCCCGTCTCGAACATGGACGCGACGAGGTACTGCGCACCCACGTCGCCGGCCTTGGCGGCCTCCAGGTACCAGCGGTGCGCCTGCGCCATGTCCTGGGCCCGGCCGCGGCCGAGGTAGTAGCAGGTCGCAATCGCCAGTGCGCCTTCGCCCCTGCCATGCTCGGCCGCCTTTTCGAACCAGCCGCAGGCGGCTTTGGTATCGCGCTTGCCGTGGCGGCCTTGTTCGATCATCTCGCCCAGCGCGTTTTCCGCCAGGCCCGAGCCTTGGGCTGCGGCCCGGTTCAGCAGCGTCCAGGCCTGCGCGTCGCTGGCCTTGGGCAGTTCGCGGCGCAGATGCATCATGGCCAGGTTGAACTGGGCCAGCGGCTCGCCCTTGGCGGCCAGGGCGGTAAAGCCCTTGGCAGCGGCGGCCGTGCGGCCCTCGTCGTAGTCGGTCAGGGCTTGCTCCAGCGTCTGTGCATGGGCGAGGGCGGCGGTCGACAGCAGCAAGGCAGCGAGCAAGGTCTTCATGAGATGGAGTCGGCTTGGAAGGGACAGGGCTTACAGCAGCTCCCTATGATGCCCGCATGATCGTCAAGACCCTGGGGCGGGTGGAATACCAGCCCACGCTGGAGGCCATGCGCGCCTTCACCGCCGCGCGTGACGCCGACACGCCGGACGAACTCTGGCTGTGCGAGCACCCGCCCACGTTCACGCAAGGCATCGCCGGCAAGGCCGAGCACCTGCTGGGCCCGGGCGACATCCCCGTCGTCGCGACCGAGCGCGGCGGCCAGGTCACGTTCCACGGCCCCGGCCAGGTGACGGCCTACCCGCTGGTGGACCTGCGGCGCCTGGGCATCTTCGTCAAGGAATACGTGTTCCGCCTGGAGACGGCCCTCATCCAGACGCTGGACGGCTATGGCGTTACCGGCCTGCGCGTGGCCGGCGCGCCGGGCATCTACGTGAGGCCCGGGGACCCCGGCGCCCATGCGGGGCTGACCGGCCCGGCCGACCCGAACGCCCCCTTCCGGGGCCTGGCGAAGGTGGCCGCCTTAGGCATCAAGGTCAGCCGGCACTGCACCTATCACGGCCTCGCGCTCAATGTCGCGATGGATCTGGAACCCTTCCTGCGTATCAACCCTTGCGGATACGAAGGCCTGGAAACCACGTCTCTCGATAAAATCGGGGTTTTCACCGACTGGCCGACCGCGGCCGGCCGGCTCGCCGAGCGACTCTCGGCCCAATTGCAGCCTTGACGGCCCGACCATGTCCGACACGACGACCTACGACCCGACGATCAAGCAAAAGGCCGAGGCCAAGACCTCCCGCATCCCGATCAAGATCGTGCCGGCCGAGGTGCTGAAGAAGCCCGAGTGGATCCGCGTGAAAGCCGGTTCGCCCACGACGCGCTTCTACGAGATCAAGCAGATCCTGCGCGAGCACAAGCTGCACACGGTCTGCGAGGAGGCGAGCTGCCCCAACATCGGCGAGTGCTTCGGCAAGGGCACGGCCACCTTCATGATCATGGGTGACAAGTGCACGCGCCGCTGCCCGTTCTGCGACGTGGGCCACGGCCGCCCCGACCCGCTGGATGTGGACGAGCCGCTCAACCTCGCCAAGACCATTGCCGCGCTCAAGCTCAAGTACGTGGTCATCACCAGCGTGGACCGTGACGACCTGAAGGACGGCGGCGCCGGCCACTTCGCCGAGTGCATCACCAAGGTCCGTGAGCTGAGCCCCACGACGCAGATCGAGGTGCTGGTGCCCGACTTCCGCGGCCGCGCCGACCGCGCGCTGAACATCCTCAAGGCCGCGCCGCCGGACGTGATGAACCACAACCTCGAGACCGCGCCGCGCCTGTACAAGGAAGCGCGCCCGGGCTCCGACTACGAGTTCAGCCTCAACCTGCTCAAGCGCTTCAAGGAAGAAGTGCCGGGCGTGCCCACCAAGAGCGGCATCATGGTGGGCCTGGGCGAGACGGACGAAGAGATACTGCAGGTCATGCGCGACATGCGCGCGCACAACATCGACATGCTGACCATCGGCCAGTACCTGGCCCCTTCCGGCCACCACCTGCCGGTGCGCCGCTACGTGCACCCCGACACCTTCAAGATGTTCGAGGCCGAGGCCTACAAGATGGGCTTCTCGCACGCCGCCGTGGGCGCCATGGTCCGGTCGAGCTACCACGCGGACCAGCAGGCCCACGCGGCCGGCGTCTAAGCCTTAGCCGTCCTGGTGCCCCAGCTGAGGGCGCCAAGCCACAGTGCTGAGGCCATCGCGAGTGCGCTGGCCAGTTCGGCCGGCGATGCGCCATTGAGCGCCAGCACCGCCAGCAATGCCAGGGCTGGCGCATGCGGCCGGCCCAGCAGACGCAGCACGGCAAAACCGCTCAGCGCAGCCAGTGCCGCCACCATCGGCCCCGCCGGCAGCAGCGCATGGGTGGCGATCCCGAGTAGCGCACACAGGCCGTGGGCTTGGAACGTGGCGGCACCCGCTTGGCGCCGCAGCACTGGCGTCGCCGCCGAGCAGATGACGCCAATGCTCGCGATGAAAGGCCCCAGCAGCCGCGCCGAGCCTGCCAGCTGGCAGGCGGCGGCACAGGCCAGGGCCATGGCCGCAAAGCCCAGGACGGCGGCCCTCACGCGACGGTGCCCGGCAGGGCCGGGGCTTCGGGGAAGTCCAGCGGCGGTTCGGCGATCTGCTTGAAGTAGTTCGAGAACACGTTCAGCGCGATGTGGGCCACCAGTTCGCCGATCTCGGCCTCGGTCCATCCGGCCTGCAACGCCTCGGTCAGCGCGGTTTCCGCGGTCTCACGCAGCGTCAGCGCCTTCACGAGGCGCAGTGCGGCGGCGGTCTTGGCGTCGGCGCTGTCGGCCTGGCGCGTGGCCAGCAAGTCGTCGGCAGTCATGCCTATCTTTCCGCCGCGGAAGGTGTGCGCCGCCACGCAGTAGTCGCAGTCGTTCAACTGCGCCACGAGCAAGGCGACACGCTCACGCATCTTCGGGTCCAGCACGCCCTGCTGCAGCGCCCCGCGGAAGTCCAGGTAGCCCTGCAGCGCGATGGGGCTATGGGCCATGGCGGCGTAGAGGTTGGGCACGCGGCCCAGCTGCTTCTTGGTGGCGTCCAGCAGTTCACGGGCGATGCCGGGGGCGGTGTCGGGAGCGAGGGGAGCAAACATGGTGGCTTCCTGGTTCGGGTTGTCGATGAAGCCAATGTAGGAACGGCCTGCCTGGGCAACAATGCGGACAGGAGCATTGCAGCCATACGCAAGGAGCATGGATGAAAGCCGGCCTGCTGGAGCATTACCGCGTCTTCGTGGCCATTGCCCGTAGCGGCAGCCTGACGGCCGCCGCCGACCAGCTCGACACCCACCAGCCCACCATCAGCCGCCAACTCGCCGCGCTGGAGCGGGAACTGGGCACGGCGCTGTTCCTGCGCTCCAGCCGCTCACTGAGCCTGAGCGATGCGGGCCGTACCTTGATGCCTCACGCCGAGGGATTGGTCGCCGCGGCCGATGCAGCGGCCCAGGCGTTGCGGGCGCCGGGCCAGGCCTTGAGCGGCCGGCTGCGCGTGGCCTGCTCGGTGGGCCTGGCGCGTCGCGTGCTGCTGCCGGCGCTGGCCAGCTGGCAGGGGCATCACCCGAACCTGAAGCTGGAACTGCGCACCAGCGACGCGCTGGAGCCGGTCATCCAGTCGGGCATCGACGTGGCGCTGCGACTGGGCGCGCCGGCTGACTCAGATCTCGTGCAGACGCCGCTGGGGCAGTCGCACGCGGGCGTCTATGGCGCCACGCGCTACCTCGACCGGCATGGCCGGCCGCGAGAGCCGGCCGATCTCGCCGGCCACTGCTGCCTCGTGGCGCCCGCCATGGCCTCACCCTGGCGGCTGGGCGATCAAACCATCGCCGTGCAGGGCGCGCTGAAGCTGTCGTCGGTGGACATGCTGCGCGACGCGGTGCAGCAGGGCTTGGGCCTGGCGCTGATGCCGACCTGGTTCTGGCGCGCGGATGAGCTGGCGGCCGCGGGCGTGGAGCGAGTGCTGCCGGGCTGGCAGGGGCCGGCGCGGCCGCTGCTGGCGCTGACGGCCACGCGGCCCGGCCCGCGCAGCAAGGCGGCCGCCTTCATCGCGTTTGCGCGCGAGGCCTGGCGGCGTTATGAACCGGTCTGAGCGAGTGCGGCAGGCCGCGCCGGCCGAGGCTGCGGCGCCATCGGCGGCACCTGCGGTGCGTCGTTCAGGCGCAGGAACTTGAAGCCGGCAAGCTGCGGCTTGTTCTGGCCGGCCTGGCGCGCGTCGCGCTCAGCCATGCGATTGATGAAGCCCTGCAGCGTCTCCTCGCGCACCTGCGGCTCGGCCGAGTGCAGCAGGTGGCGCTTGCCATCGGCGCCGACGACGATGAGGCCCACGTGTGAGGCCCAGTAGCCGCCGTCGCGGCCCGAGATCACGTTGACGAAGTCGCCATCCTGCAACTGTGCCTCGATGGCGGCCACGTCCTGCTTGGCGACGTAGGCGTCGTCGAAGTCCTGGACCGGGAGCTCACGCGTGATCTTGAACTGCTTCTGCAGGAAGGCCTTCCGGTCGATGCGCTGGCGGTAGGGCTGGGTGGGTGCGCCCAACTCCCGAGTCACGTCCTTGACCAGCCAGCTGTTGGCCAGGTTCCAGTCGGCCTCGGTGTAGTGGTTGCGCGTGGCCACGCCGATGACGCCGTCGCGGTAGCGGATGCGCTGCAGCACCCAGAAGAACTCCTCCCACGAAGCGCTGAGCGCCATCGCATACGTGTGCTCGGCGAAGACGACGCAGTCGCTCTTGCTGAGGTCGAACAGCGGCTGTGCGTCGTAGTGCTCGTAGGGGAACTCGCCCAGCAGGAAGAGCTCGTAGGGCTGGCCAATGTTCTTGCGCGCGATCGCGGCGATGCGCTGGCGCAGGGAGGGCTGGTCCAGCTGCTGCCAGGCCAGGAAGCGGTCCACCTCGGCCGGCTTCATCTTGTACAGCGGCTTGTTGAGCAGCGTGCCCAGTTCGGCACCGTCCAGCCCGACGCGGCGGGCGGCGTCGAGCTGCGTCGCAGTCGGCGCGATCTTGGGTGGCTCCGGCGGCGGTGGCGGCGTGTGGGCACAGGCGGCCAGCAGCAGAGGGATGGCCAACGCGGCGAGGGTCTTCTTCATGGCCGAAGTGTCAGGCCGGCGCCGCCGTCGCGGGCATTCGAGCTTATGGGGTGGTCATAACGTTTTCATGCCCCGGGGGCCTGGGCCTGCAAGGCCTCGATGAGGACGCGGGTCTTGCGCGGCGGCTGGCGCGCAGCCGGGTAGAGGGCGTGTATGCCGCCCTCGGGCAGGCGCCAGCCCGGCAGCAGGCGCACGAGGCGGCCGGCGGCGAGGTCGTCGGCGGCGAGATAGCCCGGCAGCATCGTGAAGCCGCCGCCGGCCAGGGCGGCGCTGCGCAAGGCCGAGGCGGTGTTGAACGACAGGCGGGCCTGGAGCCGTGGCGACTGCTCGGCCTCGCCGTCGGCCTGGAAGCGCCACTGCAGCGGTTGGGCCAGCACCGACAGCGCGAGGAAGGGCAGGGCGGCGAGGTCGGCCGGCCCGGTGGGCATGTCGCGGCCTTCCAACAGCGCCGGGCTGGCGACCACGTGTTGGCTGAAGCCGGCGATGCGGCTGGCGCGCAGCTCCGAGTCGACGAGTTGGCCTACGCGTATGGCCACGTCGATCTGCTCGGCGACGAGGTCCAGCGGCCGGTCGACGGCCAGCACGTCGATGTGCAACTGCGGGTGGCGGCGGCCCAGCGCGACGGCGACCGGCGCGAGCACGCGCTCGGCATAGTCCACTGGCGCCGTCACGCGCAGCCGGCCGCGCGGCTCCGCCGTGTCGCCCGCCGCCGCAGCGATGGCCGCTTCCGCGTCGGCGACGATCTGCCGCGCGGCGTCGAAAAAGCCTTCGCCCGCCTCGGTGAGCCGCAGCGAGCGCGTCGTGCGCAGCAACAGGCTGGCGCCCACCTCGCGCTCCAGGCGTTGCATGTGAGTGCTCACCATGGTGACCGCGATGCCCAGCCGCCGGGCCGCGGCACTCAGCGAGCCGGCCTCCACGACGGCGACGAAGACGGCGAGGCGGTTGAGGTTGATGTCGGCCAGGGCGTTGATGGCTGTTCTTCCATCTAAAGTGGAAAGTGCTTCAAGAATAGCGCGGCTACCGGTCGGCTGTCATGGGCCCTACGCTGTAGGCGCAGCAAACGAAGAGCCACATGAGCCAAGCCATCTTCCATCGCAACATCCAAGTCAACGGCCTGAACATCTTCTACCGCGAGGCCGGCCCGGCCGACGCGCCGACGCTGTTGCTGCTGCACGGCTTCCCGTCGTCGTCGCGCCAGTTCGTGAAGCTGATGGAGGCGCTGGCCGACCGTTTTCATCTTGTGGCGCCGGACTATCCGGGCTTCGGGCTCAGCGATGCACCGGCGCCGGATGCCTTCACCTACAGCTTCGACAGCCTGGCCGGCGTCGTGGAGGGCTTCTGCGAGGCCCTGGGCCTGGACCGCTTCGTGGCCTATCTGTTCGACTTTGGCGCGCCCATAGGCCTGCGGCTGGCCGAGCGCCACCCCGAGTGGATCGCCGGCCTGGTCATCCAGAACGGCAACGCCTACGAGGAGGGCTTCAGCCCCATGGCGCGCGACCTGGTGGCGCTGCGCCCGGGCCGGCCCGGTGCGGCCGAGGCCGTCATGGGTATCCTGACGGCGGAGGTGACGCGCAGCCAGTACTTGGGCGGGGCCCGCGACCCGGAGCGCATCGCCCCCGAAGGCTGGTTGCTGGACCAGCATTTCCTGGACCTGCCCGGCCGCAAGGCCATCCAGGTGGACCTGGCACTGGACTATCACCGCAACGTGGAGCGCTATCCGGCCTGGCAGGCCTGGCTGCGCGAGCACCGGCCGCTGGCGCTGATCGTCTGGGGGCGCAACGACGCCTTCTTCCCGGAGGCTGGCGCGAAGGCCTATTTGCGTGACTTGCCGGAGGCCGAACTGCACCTGCTGGACACAGGGCACTTCGCGCTGGAGGAGGACGTGGACGTCATCGCGGCACGAATGGCCGCGTTCGTGGAGAGGATCAGGCCTCAGCCAGCAACTGCTCGATGAGGCCGTGCAGCGCGGCGAAGTCGGGTTCGCCGACGAAGCGCTTGACGATCTCGCCGCGCTTGTTGATGAGGAAGGTGGTGGGCGTCATCTGCACCGGGCCGAAGGCCTGGGCGATGCTGCCGGTGTTGTCGATGGCGACGCCGAAGGGCAGCTTGCGCGTCTCGGCATAGCGGGACACGAAGGCCGGCGGGTCGTAGCTCATGGCCACGGCCAGCGTGTCGAAGCCGCGGCCCTTGAACTTGTCGTAGGTGGCGACGACCTGCGGCATCTCCTTCACGCAGGTGGCGCAGCTGGTGGCCCAGAAGTTCACCAGCATGACCTTGCCGTTCCAGTCGCGCGAGCTGGCGGCCTTGCCGTCCAGCAGCGTGTAGCCGACCTCGGGCGCGCGTTCACGGGCGCAGCCGCTCAGCAGGGCGGTGCAGGCCAGGGCAAAGGCGGCGAGGGCGCGGCGGGACAGCATGGTCGCATTCTAGGCAACGAGTTAATTCCTTCGTGCCAGCTCGAACATCAAGAGCGACGGCAGCGCGTCGCCCAGGTTGCGGCGCGAGATGCGGGCCACGCCGTCACCGGTGGCCGTGGAGAGCTGGGTGCGGTGTTCGCCGTCGAACATCTCGACGAAGGCGAAGTCCGGCGCGTCGCGCATGACGCCGGCGATGAGCTGCAGCAGCGGCTCGCTCATCTGGGCGGCGTCGAACAGCAGCGCATGGGGCAGGCCCTCGCGGCAGAACTGCTCGGCCTCGGCCACGCTGCCCACCATGTCCACCAGCATGCCCATGTGGCGCACGGCGGCGAGGGCCTCGCCGCGCAGCTCGCGGTTGGCCGACAGCACCAGCAACTGGCAGCCGGCCAGCGGGCGCGAGTTGCCGCCCATGCGTTCGGCCTCGGCTTCCAGCCGGCTCATGGTGCTGTCCGGCGGCGGGGCCTCGTCGGGGGCGAGCTGGTTGAACTCCAGCGTCAGCAGCGTGATGCCGGCCTCCTGCTCGCGCAGCGGCAGCACGCCCAGCGTGATGGCGGTCTGCTCCAGCAGCTTCCAGGCGAGGGAGTCGAGCGCCGACGCCGTGCCATGCGGGTCGGCATGCGAGTCCTCACCCAGCAGCTCGAGCGAGCGGTGGGCAAAGCGGCAGCTCAGCCGCGCCTTCACGGGCCAGGGTGTCAGGTCCAGGCGCAGGTCGACTGAGGAATGCGTATTGGCCAGCGCCCAGTCCATCAGCGCGTTCAGCAGGCCGAAGAGCAGGGCGCCGTCGGCCCAGATCTCCACCGGCTTGAGCGACTGGCGCACCTGCACGCCGCGGGCTTGCGTCTCGCGGCTGCGCTGGGCCAGCACGCTGCGCAGCATCTGCGTGAGGTGCTGGCGCTCGCGGTTCAGGCGCAGGCGGCCGGAGGCCAGGCGGGCGAGCTGCTGGCCGATCATGCCGGCCGAGCGGGCGTCGTCCACGCTGCGGCGCAGCAGGCGCAGGCCGCGGCGGTCGATCTGGCCGGTGGTGGCGAGGTTCTGGATCTGCTCCAGCGCCGCGCTCAGCGGCCCGGCAATTTCGGCGCCGAGCTGCTGGACGATGTCCGCCCACTGGACCGGTGAGGGCTCAGGCATGACATCGTTGGCGGCATTCGCAGGCGCGGAAGAAGGCGGTGTGGACATGACCCGTTGACAGCGGACCCGAGGCGGATGGTTCTAGGTGGTCGGCCCACCTCGGTGCGTGAGCGCATGCTCCGGATTGCTGGTGATGGCCTCCATCCCCCAGCCAGGGGGAAACCCTTGGTTCAGGGGTGGGTTAGCCCTCACGAGATGACGCCTGCTTGTCGCAAGTTCGTGATTTCTTCCGCACTACAGCCAGCTTCTCTCAGCAACTCGTCGCTGTGCTGGCCCAACAGCGGCGGCGCGTGGCGGTACTGCACGGGCGTGGCCGACAGCTTCATCGGGCTGGCGATGAGGCGCAGATCGGGCGTCAGGGGGTGGGGCATGTCGACCACGGCACCGCGAGCTTGCGCCTGCGGGTCGGCCAGCGCCTCCCCAATCGAGTTGATCGAGCCGCAAGGCACCTTGGCGGCCTCCAGCGCCGCCAGCCACTCATTGCGCGGGCGCTGGCGGACGACTTCTTCCAGTTGCGGCACCAGGATGGCGCGGTGGCGCACGCGCTCGGAGTTGGTCGCGAAGCGCACGTCGGCCGCCCAGTCGGGCCGGCCGGCGATCTCGCAGAACTTGGCGAACTGGCGGTCGTTGCCCACCGCCAGGATCAGGTGGCCGTCGCTGGCCTCGAAGACCTGGTAGGGCACGATGTTCTGGTGGGCGTTGCCCATGCGGCCCGGCGCCTTGCCGCTGCACAGGTAGTTGCTGCCCAGGTTGGCCAGCATGGCGAGTTGGGTGTCGAGCAAGGCCATGTCGATGACCTGGCCCTGGCCGGTGGCGTCGCGGTGGCGCAGCGCGGCCAGGATGGCCACGGTGGCATACATGCCGGTGAACAGGTCGGCCACGGCCACGCCCACCTTCTGCGGCCCGCCGCCCGGCAGGTCGTCGCGCTCGCCGGTGACGCTCATCAGCCCGCCCATGCCTTGCACGGCGTAGTCGTAGCCGGCACGCTCGGCGTAGGGGCCGGTCTGGCCGAAGCCGGTGATGGAGCAGATGACCAGGCCCGGGTTCTCGGCCAGCAGGCTTTGCGCGTCCAGCCCGTAGCGGGCGAGGTCGCCGACCTTGAAGTTCTCCACCAGCACGTCCACCTGCCCGGCCAGCTTGCGCACGAGAGCCTGGCCCTCGGGTTTGGACAGATCCACGGCCAGCGAGCGCTTGTTGCGGTTGGCGCCCAGGAAATAGGCAGCCTCCGACGTGTCCTGGCCGTCAGCGTCCTTCAAATAGGGCGGGCCCCAGGCGCGGGTGTCGTCGCCGCTGCCCGGGCGTTCGATCTTGATGACGTCGGCGCCCAGGTCGGCCAGGGTCTGCGTGCACCAGGGGCCGGCCAGCACGCGCGACAGGTCCAGCACGCGCACGCCGGCGAGCGCTTGAGGGGCTTGAGGAGCAGGGGAATCTTGCATCGCGGAATTGTCCCCGGGCCGCTGCTGATAATTCGGCCATGCGCCTCCTACCGACCGCCGGATTTGCCCTAATGCTCGTGCTGGCGGCCTGCCAGCCGGCGCTGAACTGGCGCGAGACGCGGCCCACCGGATCGGGCGCCGCAGCCCTTTTTCCTTGCAAGCCGGATATTGAGCAGCGGCCGGGCATGGGCTTGGCGCAATGCAAGGCCGGCGAGCTGGGGTTTGCGCTGTCCTGGGCCGATGTGCCCGACCCCACGCAGTCCGGCGCCGCGTTGAAGGCCATGGCGCAGAGCCTCGCCGCCAGGCAAGGCCAGAGATTGCCGGCTACCCAGCCGCTGCAAGTGCCCGGCATGACGCCGTTGCCCGAGGCCGCGCAGCACCTGTTGACGGCTCAGGGCAGCGTCACCCGCGTGGCGGTGTTCGCCTATGGCGGGAGGGTCTATCAGGCACTGATGACGGGGGCCGCGGACGACCCGGCCGCGTGGGACAGCTTTGTCGCGGGGTTGCGTGTGGGTGGGGCCATTCAGCCCGCCAGCTAACATCCCGGCCCATGCCTCACCTGCTCGTCATCGCTCACGCGCCGCTGGCCTCCGCCCTGCGCCAGGTGGCGGAGCACACCTTCCCCGACTGCGCGCCAACGCTGGCCGTGCTGGACGTGACGCCCGACATGGGCGCCGACGACGTCGAGACGGCCGCCCGGGCGCTGCTGGCCGATGCCGGCGACGGCACCGAATGGCTGGTGCTGACCGACGTCTTCGGGGCCACGCCCTGCAACGGCGCGATGCGTCTGGCGAGCGAGCGGGTGGAGGTGCTCAGCGGTGTCAGCGTGCCCATGCTGTGGCGCGCGCTCTGCTACGCCAGCCAGAAGCCCTTGACCGAGTTGGCCCGGCGTGCCGCGCAGGGCGCGGTCAGCGGCGTCGTCGCCACGCCCCCCTTGCCTCCCGACGAATGATCAAGTCCACCCTCACCATCAGCAACAAGCTGGGTCTCCACGCACGCGCCTCCGCCAAGCTCACCAAGCTGGCCGGCAGCTTCAAGTGCGAGGTCTACATGAGCCGCAACGGCCGGCGCGTGAACGCCAAGAGCATCATGGGCGTCATGATGCTGGCCGCAGGCATAGGCTCGACGGTGGAACTGGAGACCGACGGCGAGGACGAACTGGCCGCGCAGGACCAGATCACAGCCCTCGTCAACGACAAGTTCGGCGAGGGGCAGTAGGCCGGTACGGGCAGCCGCGAGGCGCGGCATCGCCCGGGGGTTATTGCTAGGCATCCCACTGAGCTGAATCCGTAACATTCAGTGACAGGGTGCGCGCAAGACGCGCATGGGAGGGGATCGGTGCCGCAAGAGTCCGAGTCGCTGCTGGCCTCGCAGATGCGTGGGTTCAAGCCATGAGCCCTCCTGGGGCGTTTCAGAGGGGCCAACTGGCGGAAGTCAGCGTCTTCGTGTCGTCCCCCGGGGACGTCCAGGCTGAGCGCCGGGCGGTGGCCGAAATTGTCCAACGGCACAACGATCAGCATGGCGCGTTCCATCGCTACGTCATCAAGGTGGCGCGGTTCGAAGGGAGTGCTGCGCCCGGCGTGGGCGCCCCGATGCAGGTCGTCTACGAGCAGATGGGCCGACCCGGCCAGTACGACCTGGTGGTCTGCATCCTCGGTGCCACGCTGGGAACCCCCGACGTCACGGATTCCCGCCGCCGTACCGGTACGCAGCAGGAACTCGAAGCCGCCATCAGTGCATGCCGCGCAAGCGGGCGACCCGAGGTCATGCTCTACATCAAAGGGCCCACGTCGCCTGATGTTGCGCGCTACCTGGAAGGCCTGACCGGTCAACTGCTGTGGGCCCCTCCGTACGAGTCGCTCGACGCCTTCAAAGAGCAGTTCGAGCGCCACCTTTTGCAGTGGGCTCAGCGGGTCATCCTGACACGGATCGTACCGGTGGCTGCGCAAGAAGGGCGCAACATGCTGCGGCGGCGCATGTCGCAGTACTGGTTCGAAGAAGAGAATGCGTTCCGTGGCCTGCACCACCCGGTCGCCGTGTCCATGCGACTGTCCGTGGCCGGACAGGAGGTCATTGCATCGACGGCGTCGATGCCGGAGATATACGAGCATGCCATGCAGGGCAGGCCGCGTGTCGCGCTGGTGGGAACGCGAGGGGCCGGGAAGACGTTTGCCTTGCTGGCGCTGGCCGAGTTGATGACGGAAAGCCCTCGGCCTGGAGTCCGGGTGCCGGTTTATCTTGCCGCGACGGACTGGCTGCCGCTGGAGGGTGGCCGTGAACGGTCGATACGCGACTGGCTGATCGATGAGCTTCACGCCACCTACAAGCTGAAGCGTTCTGGCGCGCGCCAGCTGTTGGACGATGACGCAGTCATACCGTTCATCGACGGGCTCGATGAACTCCTCGAAACGCAAGAAGAAGACAGGGCTGACAGATTCTCCGCCTTCTGTCGCCTGTTGCGCGAATGGGCCCGCAAGGAGCCTTTCGTGATCGCTTGCGAGAGCCAGGTCTGGACCAGCCAGGGCGGCGAGTTGGTGCAGGAGCTCATGACCATCTCCATGCTCCCGTTCGAGGATCCGAGCGCGGCGCTGGCAGACAGGCCGGAGCTCCAGGTTCTGTTGGAGGAGAACACCCATCTCAGGGAACTGTGCAGAACGCCTCTCGGCGTTTCGTTGCTGCGGCGCCTGGACATGCACATTGCGGGCGTCAAGGTCCAGGTGCGCGGCATCAAGTCTGAGTGGGACGCCTTGCGTGTCCTGCTGGAAAACGCCTTTGACAAGGACCGTCCGGCTTCGCGCGCCGCCTTCAGCGAGCATGAGCGCCATTCAGCCCTTGCCCGCATCGGCAGCACTCTGCTGCCTGGCGGCAGCTTCAAGATCGAAGATCTCCAGCCCACCACCTTTCCCGTCGGATGGTTGTATCGACTCTATGCCAGCGTGGGGCTGGCGCTGCTGGTGCTGCTGATGGTGGCGATACCGTCGTTCGCCTCACTGCTGGTGGAGCGGCAGCTGGCCGGCCATGTGGCTGGGGGCTACGTGTCGGTAGCTCCCATCTTGGAGTCGCTCCAGGGCGCGGCGCTGGCCGGTGTCGTGGGCGCCCTGCTCGTCGGGTTGGGAATGTCCTTTGCGCGCGGCTGGTTTGCCTTTGCGTTGGCCATAGGTACGGCGTTCGGCTGCGCGCGTGGCATCGTCCTGGGCTTCGGGCTGCTTGACAACTTGAAGGATGTTGCAGGAGCGCCGCATGGCCAGCGCGTGGCCGCCATCACGTCGGTCATTTTTGCGCTCGTAACAGGCGTGATTTTCTACGGCCAGCGTTTCTCGCCCATGCACATCCGGCCTCTGAAAGTCAGGGTCGGCGAGGTGAAAACACAGTTCAAGCCGGCCGCGATGTGGGCCGTTCCGGCTGGCCTTGGCGTGGCGGTCGTGTTTGGCCTGCTGTTTGGCCTCGCGCGCGCCATCAGCTTCGGCATCCTCGTGCTGGTGGCCGTGGAGACCATCCTCGTCGTCAGCTCGACGCCCATGCCCAAGGTTGTGCGGCCGAACCAAGGCATCCTGGTCTCGCTTGAAACCAGCCTAAGGATTGGCGCGGCGACGCTGGTGGCCGGGCCGCTGTGCTTCGGGTTGGGCTACCTAGCGATTTCGTGGGAATCCGCTGTCGTGAATGCGATCCTCGGGCTGAACGTCATCCTGGTGGTGTTGATGTGCGGCGCGCTGCCCGTGATTCAGCATTACGCATTGCGGCTGGCGTTGGCGAAGCGGGGATTGCTTCCCGTGAAGTTGGTGGACTTTTGCGACGAATGCCATCGGCAGGGCGTGCTGAAGCGCGCCGGCAACCGTTACCGATTCGTGCATGAGTACGTGCGGCGGTACTTCATCGACGACCTGCCGCGACAGTTGTAGGCCTGGACGCTTGCGAGGCCGAGCCATGGAGGTGGCATGGGCGGGATCATTGTGAAGCCGGTGCGCGGGCGGCATCTGGGGACCATGCTCACCCTGGCATGTGCTGTCGGCCTGCCCCCTCCTGCTGCGGCCGCGTGCTGCGATTCCGCGGACAGCTGCGAGCGGTTGCGAGCTGAGACGAAGGCGCTGTGCCGGCCCAGCGGCGCGTCGGATTTCTGCGCGACGGTGGACTTGCTTGCGGCAAACCGGCTGCGGATCCACAACAATGATCTGCGGCCGCTCACGCAGGCGCAGAAGGATCTCGCCGGCACCTATCGGCTCGATCTGGCCGATATGGCACTGGCCAACGAGTGGGTTGTGGGCGATGCGCCGGGGATTTCGCGTCCCGGCCGGTCGGTCCTGCGCGTGAAGCGGGTCTGCGCCGACGCGCGTGAGATCGAGATCGTGAGTTCGCTGTACTGGATGACGTTCACGCTAACGCTGGACACACAGGGCGCGACGCGCGGGCGTGGCGAGCAGCCGCTGCGCGGGTTCGAGGCCCGGTTCAGGAACGAGCGTTACTTCTTCAGTCTGGAAGGCGAGCCTTGACGCTCTGGGTCATGCCGCGAGGTCTGCCATGCGCAGTATCAGCGGCAAGGTGGCGAGATTGAAGTCGGGGTCCCAGGCGGGCTCGCCCATCAGCTTGGCGCCGCAGCGCAGATAGCCGCGGATCAGGGCCGGAGGCTCGACCTGCAAGTCCTGGCGCAGGTGGGCGATGGGCAGCGGCAGGCGCGGGCGTACCTGGCAGTCGATGGGGGCGAGGTGCTGGGCGGCGATCTGCTTCCACAGGCTGGCCGCGAAGTGGCCGCCGTCGCGCATGCTGACGCTGGCGCAGCCGATGACGGTGTCCAGGCCGTTGCGGGCCATGAACTCGGCCAGCGCCCCCCACAGGGCAATGATGGCGCCGCCGCTACGGTGGTCGGCGTGCACGCAGGAGCGGCCGATCTCGGCCACGCGCGAGCGCAGGCCGCGCAGGCGGGTCAGGTCGAACTCGGTGTCGCTGTACAGGCCACCGGCGCGCTTGGCGGCAGCCGGCGTCAGTACGCGGTACGTGCCCACGACGGGGCCGGGCTCGCCATCCTCTCCACCGGAACGCACCAGCACATGCTCGCAATAGGCGTCGAACAGGTCGATGTCCAGGCCGGCGGGGGCACCCTTGGGCGTGGCCAGGCGGGCACCCATCTCGACGGCGAAGACCTGGTAGCGCAGGGCCTGGGCCTCACGCACTTCGGCCTCGCTGTGGGCCCAGCTCGCGCTGAGGCGGGTGGAGGAAGCGGCGCGCTCCGGGCGCTGCAGGAGGGGTGCATGCGACAGCGCATGCGCGATGACTTGGTTGCTCGTGCTCATGTCCCGGCATGCTGGGGGCCGGGTTTGACGTGGCGGTTAAGCCCTCATGAAAAAACCATGACGGGCGGGCCTTTCGTGACGCGCTACATTGGGTCCACGATCCGTGGGGTGAGCCGATGAGCTTTCAGGTGTTTGGCATTGCAGTCTCGCGCGGCGTGGCCATCGGCCGCGCCGTGCTGGTGGCCTCCAGCCGGGTCGACGTGGCCCACTATTTCGTAGCGCCTGACCAGATTCAGGCCGAGATCGCCCGCCTGTTGCGCGCGCGCGATGCCGTCGTGCACGAGCTTGAAACGCTGAAGAACGAGCTGCCCGAGGACGCGCCCCACGAGCTGGCTGCGTTGCTGGACGTGCATCTGATGCTGCTGCACGATGAGGCCTTCACGGGTGGGGCGAGCCAGTGGATCACTGGCCGCCACTACAACGCCGAGTGGGCGCTGTCCGCCCACCTTGAAGTGCTGGCCCGCCAGTTCGACGAGATGGAGGACGACTACCTGCGCGAGCGCAAGGCCGACTTGGAGCAGGTCGTCGAGCGTGTGCTGCGCGCGCTGGCCCAGGAGCAGGGCGACACACCGGCGCCGGTGACGCCGCGCGACTTCGCCGGCGAGGACCCGCTGCTGCTGGTGGCGGCCGACATCGCGCCGGCCGACATGATCCAGTTCAAGCGCAGCGTCTTCCGCGGCTTCATCACCGACATCGGTGGCAAGACCTCGCACACGGCCATCGTCGCCCGCAGCATGGACATCCCGGCCGTGGTGGGCACGCGCGAGGCCTCGCGCCTCATCATGCAGGACGACTGGGTCATCATCGACGGCGATGCCGGCACGGTGATCGTGAACCCGTCCCCCATCATCCTGGAGGAGTACCGCTTCCGCCAACGCCAGAGCGAGCTGGAGCGCGCCCGCCTGGCCCGGCTGCGCCATACGCCGGCCGTCACGCTGGACGGCGAGCACATCGAGCTGCACGCCAACATCGAGATGCCAGCCGACGCGCATGCGGCCGTCGAGGCCGGCGCGACTGGCGTGGGCTTGTTCCGCAGCGAGTTCCTGTTCATGAACCGCGAGGGCGAGCTGCCCAGCGAGGAAGAACAGTTCGTCGCCTACAAGGCGGCCGTCGAAGCCATGAAGGGCATGCCGGTCACGATACGCACGGTGGACGTGGGCGCGGACAAGCCGCTGGACCGCCTCACCGTCAACGAACTGCGCCACGAGCATGTGCTCAATCCGGCCATGGGGCTGCGCGCCATCCGCTGGAGCCTGGCCGAGCCCAGCATGTTCCGCCAGCAGCTGCGCGCCATCTACAGAGCCAGCGCTTTTGGCAAGGTCAGGCTGCTGGTGCCCATGGTGGCCCACCTCAGCGAGGTCAAGCAGATCATCGAGACCCTTCGCAAGGTGCAGCAGCAGCTGACCGACGCGGGCCATGCCTTCACCCGGGTGGAGCTGGGCGTCATGATCGAGATCCCGGCGGCGGCCGTCATGCTGCCGCTGCTGCTCAAGTACGTGGACTTCGTCTCCATAGGCACCAACGACCTGATCCAGTACACGCTGGCCATCGACCGGGCGGACGAGGCGGTGGCCCACCTCTACGACCCTTGGCACCCGGCCGTGCTGCAGCTCATCCACAACTCCATTGCGCAGTCGCGCGCCATGGGCAAGTCCGTCAGCGTCTGCGGCGAGATGGCCGGCGACCCCGACTTCACCGAGCTTCTGCTGGCCATGGGGCTGCGCAGCTTCTCCATGCACCCGTCCCAGATTCCGTCCGTGAAGCAGCGCGTGCTGCGGGCGGACTCTCAGCGACTGGCGGCGGCGCTGCCCAAGGTGCTGGAGAGTGACGACCCGCAGGCGACGGCGGACAAGGAGCTGGCGGCGGCCAGGGGCGGCCTCACCTCCGTGGCGGTGCACTGAGCGAACGGGTCACCGGGAGGGGGCTCTATATATAGAGAGCCTCTCGGCCCCTGGGGCCGGTAAGGGTGGGCCAGCGACTTTCTTGATTGATCTTCTCGAACTTCTTGCGAACCTCAAAAAACCTGTGCTACAGTCGTGGGCTTCGCTGATCACAACGCAGCGCTTGTCGGGAACGGCAGCTAGCGGTGGAGTGGTTGGAGAAGGCGGGTTCTGGTGCTGACGCAAGTCGATCTGGAACCTGGGCGAGCTTGAGAGTCGCCGAGTGCTTGAGGAGGTTCTGAAAAGAATTTTTAAAAAGCACTTGACGACACTGCGAAAGCAGATCAAAATCTCGCCTCTTTGCTGCTGACGACTGGTTCGAAATCGAAACGATAGCGAATCAAACGGCG